>JAESGX010000008.1_pt1 | contig 994171 bp, 976 predicted proteins | sample 9269801 | NCBI WGS metagenome assembly JAESGX01 (sample SAMN16773122, study PRJNA677054) | algae metagenome | isolation source: Pleurocapsa minor GSE-CHR-MK-17-07R and co-occurring heterotrophs from wet... | place: USA: Lower Calf Creek Falls, Grand Staircase Escalante National Monument, UT ... | reverse complement strand
ATTTCAGCCCGCTGAACTGCCGAGTAGTAGATGCGACGCCGCTGCTTCATGACCCACGCTCCATCTCCGAAGAAAGGTTAGCGTGTTGCGGTCACCGGTTGAGACCACCACCCATTGCGGACATTCGCTTTTGCTCCACTATCGCGCCTTGGATAGCGGTTGCCGCACAAATGAAATCCATCGATTTCTACAGGAGCATCCATGAGAATTAAGGCCAAGCTGGCATTGGTTGCGACTATAGCAGCTGCGTGCGTCGTCCAGTCGTGCGCACAACCAAGCGGACATCTTATCGAAACCGACATCGTACCTACCGTCTTCCTACGAAAGGCTGGAGCGTGGGCCCTGTCCTCTGCGCAGCCCGCCTTCCCCTATAACTCCGAACCTGTTCTTGAAACTATGTTCGGCGCAGGGGGCGAGGCACCTTTCGGTTGCGGCCTCACGGCTGTTCGCAATGGCTATTTTTCGGGGCCTCGGGGTGGGTTGGCCTGCGCTACTCGCGCCGCCGACGGCCGCCTGGAGTTGAGAGGTGTTCAGCGGGGCGCGCACTTCGCCCGGGTCTATGATGCCGTCCCCCTCCAGGATGGTTTCCTCATCGTGGTGAAGCCGTTTGGAGTTCCTGCAGCGAGGACGATCTTCTTGGACTCCGACGGGGAAGTCCAAGGTACGTTCACCCTGCCAGGAAGCGCCCCCGACGAGGCGGTCGTTCTGCCATCAGGGCGTATCGCGTTGCTTCACAATGAAGGAGCGTCGTGCAACTGGACCATACTGGAGCGAGGCAATGCTGACTTCAGGCCTGTCGCCACGGCTCCAGAAGATCGGTCGCTGTGCCATTTGTCCAGCTTCAACGGAGAGGCGCTGCGGGATCAGATGACCGGACAAGCATACCTGCGATCTCGCCGCCCCGAACCTAATGCTCTCTACAGGATCGATGACAATGGACCCCGAAGCCCGTCCACCCTCGTCGCTGCCGATTTCGGTGCGGATGTCGCTCCGAACTCCAACTCGGGTGCCAGCTATGTCACCATTCATGGTGGGGCGGTCTACTTCAGTTACCCAACCCAATCAGGACCGACTATTGGCCGCTATGATCTCGGGACCGGGGAGACCACACGTACGGTTTTCACAGCCCCGAGCGGTAGTTTGCATGACGCTGAGCAGGTCTACGGCTTTGCCATTGCAAAAACCTTCGGGTCGTCACCCCATGTTGCGCTCATGAACCGCGCTGGCGAAACCCGGGTAGCGGCTCTTAATCCCTGACTTTGATCGAGCGCCCCTCACTTGGCGAAGCGGCGATGTCTGCTTCCCACCCATAGCGGACTTCAGGAGTGCCCGCTTTCGGCATGGGTCACAGCATTCGACGGGCCCCGGCCTCAACGGACATTGGTTACGACCTACTGCGGAAACAGCCCGCTCTCGGCCGTCTGGCGGCTTTCCAGAGTATGTTTGAGTTCGCTCATCTCCGCATGCCCATTCCGGATAGCGGCGTGGACGCGGCGGATGGTTTCGCGGGTGGTGGCCGAGATGGAGGTGTCGGCGACGGCCTTGTCGAAGCGCGCGCTGATGGCGTCCTCGGCCTGTTCGGGGCCGCCCGCCACCGTCGCCTCGTTGCGCATCAGGGCGTGTTTGACGTCGGTCAGGGCGCGCTGGGCCTTGGCGATGATGGAGCCGGAGGTCTGGGGCTCGCCGCCCAGCAGGCGCACGTGCTGGGACAGGTCATCGGCCAGGGCCCGGCGCTCGGCCTCGCGGCGGGCGTACAGCTCGCCGTATTCGGGATTGGTGGTCTCGGACGCGGCCTCGCCATAGCTTTCGGCGCTGTCGATCATCGACTGGATCAGGCCGTTCAGAACCTGGATATCGTGGCGGTTGGCGTCGGTCATGGGAGGTCTCCGCAATGTCAGGTGCCTAGAACGGCCCGAAACGGCGGAGGTTGCGGCGCAGCATGACGCAGGCGGTTACAGTTTCGTGCGCAGGGACCACAGCTCGGGGAAGCAGCGGCGTTGCAGGGTCTCGGTCAGATAGGCCACGCCCTCGGTGCCACCCGTGCCGCGACGGCGGCCGATGATCCGCTCGACCGTCACCACATGCTTGTGCCGCCAGGTCAGCAGAGCGTCGTCCAGATCGACCAGCTTTTCCGCCAGTTGATACAGGGGCCACCAGCGGGTGGTGTCACGGTAGACCTCCAGCCACGCATCCTCAACGCCCTGCGACGGCTCATAGGGCTGGCTGACGTCGCGGTTCAGGACCTCGGAAGGCACAGGCAGGCCCGCCGCCGCCAGCTGGGCCAAAGCGTCGTCATACAGGCTGGGGGCGTCGATGGCGGCCTGTAGCGCGGCCAGGGCGGCGGGGCGTTCGGTGTGGAACTTGAGGAAGCGCGCGTCCTTCAGGCCCAGCATGGCCTCGAAGCGGCGGAACTGATCGCTCTGAAAGCCGGAGGACGAGCCGAGCACGCCGCGGAAGCGCAGATAGTCGGCAGGGGTCATGGTGGCCAGGATGTCCCAGCTCATGGTCATGACCGCCTGGATGCGGCTGACGCGCGCCAGGCTCTTGTAGGCAGGGACCAGATCGCCCGCACGGACCAGGGCTTGCGCCTGCGCCACCTCGTGCAGGATCTGCTTGAGCCACAGTTCCTTGGTCTGGTGGATGACGACGAACAGCATCTCGTCATGCTCGTCCGACAGGGGGTGCTGGGCGGCCAGCAGGTCGTCGAGCGACAGATAGCCAGCATAGGTGATGTCGGCGCGGGACGTCTCGGCAGGTGCGGTCATGGGCGACCTATCGCCTGTCGGGACGTTGGGCTCAAGCCTCGGGGGGACCTGGGCCTCAGGTCGGGGGCCTCAGGTCGGAGGTGTCGTCGGCGCGGGCATCCCAGCCGTCGCGGTCGGAGCGAAAGGCCAGCCGCATCAGGACCCAGGTCAGGGCGACGGTGCCGGCGATGCCGAGGCTGAGCGCGATCCAGCCATGGATCGGCAGGGTGCCGCCGTCGATGGCCGTCCAGGCCGCACCGACCGCCACGGTCGAGACGACGGCGACGGCCAGGACGATCAGGATCTGTCGTACGGTTCCCACGGCGTTAGACCCGGCCTAGCGCTGGACCCACTGGCCCGAGGCGTTGCGATACCACTGGCCCGAGCTGATGCGCGGCAGGACGATGGTCTCGAAGGCGCGAGCAGCGGCGACGTCGGGTGCCGTGCCGGCGGCCTGGGCGCTGCGGGCATAGGCGGCGCGGCGGGCCTCATTGGTCGCCTGCACGGCCTGGGTCAGCGAGCCATCCGAGGACGGGGTGCGGAAGCCGAGATAACCGTCGGCCTGCTCGCCCACGGTGCCTTGCGCCTTGGCGGCGTCTATCATGGACTTCTGGGAGGGGGTCTGGGCAAAGGCCGCGCCCGCGGCCACGCCGATGGCCGCAACAGCAGCCGTCACGACGAAGAGTTTGCGGAAAGACATGGCGGTCAACTTTCGCATCAGAACAGGTTGGGGTTTTCGACCAGGAGGTCCTGAAGCTCCTTGTCGAGGCGGACGCGGACGTCGGCGTCAAGTTTCGCATAGATCTGGATGGGGTCCACCTGCAGCCGGATCGTCGGCGTGCAGGCCGCAGTGGTAACGGCGGCGAGGCCCAGAAGGGCGACGGTCAAACGCGTCCGGTTCATGGCTGTGGTCTCCGGTCTCAAACTGTCGCCCCTGACTAACACCCTTCAGGGTGAATGGGTTCTGAACGGCCAAGGTGCCTTCATCAAGGCGTTTCGGTTTCGGGCTCGACCGGGGCCGCGGCTTCGGGCTCCGGGTTTGGCTCCGTTCTGGGCGGGCTGACCTCGCCATTACGCGAGCGATTCAGTTCCATCAGATCCCCTGCCAGCTCATTGGCGTTCAGTGTCGTATCCAGCGTCAGATCGATGGCCGTGCCCGACGGCAGGGGGATGGGCCGGTTCAGGAACTCGCGGCTGATCAGGTCGGGGATGGTCACGCGCAGATCCTGATACTCCGGCGGCTCGTGTCGGCCTTTGATGTGGAAGATCACGCCGATCCGACCCTCGTCCAGGCTGTTGAGCTGGGCCGTCAGCACGTCGAAGGCCAGATTTTCCATCGCCTGGAAGGCCAGGTCCTGAACGGTATTGGGCGGCACCTCGCCGCCTGCCCCACCGGCCTCGACCCCGGTCAGGGCGTCACGCGAAATGGACAGGCGACCCGGTTGGACGGCCTCCATCGTGCCCGACTGGATACGGATGCCGTTGGTCGGATCATAGGTATAGGGCAGCCGACCCGAAACGACCGCGTCCATCGTCACCTTGTCGGCAAAGCCGGAGTTAGCCACCACCTCGCCCAGCTGGACCCGGTCCAGGGTGATCACGCCGGAAAAGCCCTTGGAGATGTCCAGCGGCACGGCGAACGGCTCGACCGTCACCTTGCCGCCCGCGATGTTGATCTCTCCGCCGTCGATCATGAAGGCGTCTGCGGCCAGGTCGAAGGTGACGGCGACGTCCGTGATCGGCGCGACCGACTCCAGGGTGTCGATGGTCAGCCGCTGGTCCGGCGCGGTGACCAGGGGGGCCAGGCTGGTGAAGTCGACGGTGCCGCGCAGGCCCTTCACCGGACCACCGGGACTGACGAAATCCAGGCCGGGAATGGTCAGGCGACCGGCGCTGGAGCCGTCGGTGTCCGACGACCAGTCGATCCGGCCCTGAAAGCCGACCGAGCCGGTGGCGGGCGACTGGATGAAATCGGCGACCAGCGGGCTGAGGTCGTCGGGCTGAAGACCGTTCTCGGCAAAGACGATGGACGGCGCATCGATGGTCAGACCACCCGCCCCTGCCCGCCCGTCATGTGCCAGCGCCATCCGGCCCAGCGTCGTGCCGCTACGGGCCAGGTCGAAAGTGCCGGTCCAGTTTTCATTGGCTAGCCGGGCCGAACCCTGCGCCGTGACCGGGTTGAAGCGGGCGGGAGTGGTGGCGTCGACGACCAGGGCCGAGGCGACCTGGGCCTCCAACCCCACGCCGGACGGTCCCCCGGTGGCGACGAAGCTGCCCTTTGCGTCGGTGAAGTTCAGGGCAAGGAAAGGTGCCGAAGCGTTCAGGCCCGCGATGAGACCCTCCGCGCGCCAGCCGCCGTCAGCCACGGTGACCAGCGGGCGGTCGGCGGGACAGATCTGACCGGCGATCGTGGTGACGTCGCTCTCGTCCAGCTCCAGGCGCTCGACGGTCAGGGGAATGCAGCTCTCGGCCACATAGGTCAGACGGCCATTGGAAGAGGCCAGCTCGCCGCGCGTCTGCAGCGCAATGCCTCTTGCCAGATCGAAGTCGAGCGCCGCGCGACCGTCCAGCGTGGCGGTGAAGCCGCCGGGGGTCAGCCGCCAGGCGGGGATGTCGAACGCGGCTTCCGGCAGACCTTGGCCGCGCGTGGCGGTCAGAGACAAGGCTCCCCCACCCGCCTGGCCGTCGCGGGCGCTGAAGATCGGCGTGGCAGCGGGGCGGAGCGTCAGCACGCCACCATTGCGGGGCGTCAGGGTCGCCGGCCGGTCCAGTGTCACGCGGGTGGTGGCGGAAGACGCGGCGAGGGTGAAGGCCGGAATGTCGACCGCGAAATCGCCGAGCGCCCGCTTCATGGCCCCCAATTCGGTAATGTCGTCCGATGTCGGAGGGCCGAACAGGGGCCAGGCCCCGCCTGCGCTTCTCAAACGTCCGGTGCCGGTGACGCGGAAACCCTGGTCGAACACGGCATCCAGCGCGACCGATCCGTTCACGCCGGTCAGCGACAGCTCGTCCCAGGCCAGACGTCGCGCCTGGAGCGCCAGAGGTGCCTGGGCCTCCATCGCCGCGCCGCGCCCGCCAAGGGTGACGGCGCTGGATGTCAGGCTGACGCTCTCGCCCTCAAGCCCCGCTCCCGACGCTCGGGACGCCGTCATCCGCAGGGGCCCATCGACACGCCAGGCCAGTCCGTCGGCATCGCGCGACACAGACATCGGATTGCGCTCCAGCAGCAGGCGGGCACCGGTCGCGGCTGCGCCAGAGGCCTCCAGACGGGCCGTGCGGATGTCGGCTGCGGTGTCACCGTCGATCGTGAAGGTGTCGATCCAGCCGCGCATCTGACCGTCGAAACTCAGGCGGGCGCTGAGGTCACGCGCATCCGTCACGCCGGAGCGAAGCCGACGCGCCGCCACCACGGCCTGCACGTCCGCCGCCCCGTCACCACGGCGCGTTTTCAGGTCGGGATAGGGCACAGTACCGGTCAAACTCATGGACCCGGCCTCCGCCGATACGCCCGACACAGTCGCCGCATCCGCCGAAACGCTGGCCCGCACATCGACCCGGTCGCCCGTTGTCGTCATTTGAACAGTAGCCTTCAGGCCCTGGGCCTGGATATCGCCGCTGCGCAGGGCCGTTTCGGGCAGGCGGGCGTTCAGCTGCATCAGCTTGCCATTGTCCACCCGCGCATCGGCCATGACAGTGACGGGGCCATAGTCGGTGTCCAGCCGAAGACGCCCCTGCTCCACGATGACCAGCGGGCTACGACTGTCAGGGCGGGGCGGCTGGCCGGTGAAGCGATCGATCAGGGGGTCGAGGGAGCCAAAGGTCAGATTGCCATCACGGAACCCGGTGCGAACGACAGGACGGATCAGCCGTATGCGGCTGGGCGTCACCCCCAGCCCCGTGCGAGACCAGGGCGTGGCGACGGCGTAGTCGACCTCGACACGCTCGATGATCACGTCGGGATCGGCCGGGTCGCCGATGCGGACGCTGGCGACGATGCCGTCCAGCTCGACACGCTCGACCTGCATGTCGGCGTCGATCCCCTGACGCTCCAGCCAGCCTATCAGGACCTCGCGCGTCGCCGCCCGGCGGTTCAGATACAGCGTCGCCAGCAACACCAGAACGATGGCGGCGAGTACGCCGAAGGCCAGCCCGAGGCGTCGCCAGCCGCGTTTGCGAGCGGCGACCTTGGGTCGCGTCGGGCTATCGGAGTCCGTGCTCAAACGCGACATCCTTGAGAGTCATTCTCTGAACATACGTGCGGCAAGGGCGGCTCCAGAAACAGCATCAGGCCCGTTGCGAACGAACCACAGTAGAGTGTCAGATCAGCCACCCCTCCAACACTGCGCACCGCGTCCAGGCAAGGGAATCTTTGGCACTCACTGATCTTGAAGAAAACCCCGCGATTACTCGAAAGATGCACGCCCGCCACATCTGGCGAACGGCGAAACTCACCGATGTTATCGCGGCGGTTAACAGTTTGTAACGTGCTGTCTTCCCATCATGGGACGGACGGGTTATAGGCCCCGTCTCGCAACGGGACAAAGTCACGTCGCGCAGTACCGATTACCAGTGGCTTGGCGCCGACCGGCGTCGTTATGTTTCGGGGACCGATGGCTCAGTTCGACCCACGTCGCCAACCGATGCGCATCGCGCCACACGCCCTTACGGCCGTGGCCGCGCTTTCGGTGGCGCTGTTCGCAGGACGTTCATACCAACCCGCACAGGCGGAAGTGGTTCCGCCCCCCAGCGCATCCCAGATGGCCGCGATGGAGGCCAACGCCCTGGCCACGGCCAGTGCTCCTGATGGTCTGACTGCACCAGAAGCTATTCCCGTCCAGATTCGCCGGGGCGAAACCTTCGAAGAGGCAGTGCGCCGCACCGGCATCGCGCCGGAAGAGGCGTCCGCCGTCGCCGCCACCCTGTCCAACGCCGTCGATGTGACCGCCATGCGCGCGGGCCAGAAGTTCGAAACCGCCATATCGCGCCCGCGCGGCGGCCGGGGCGATGCCCGCCTGATCGGTCTGACCATGCGGACCGGGCCTGCGACCCAGGTCACCGTGTCGCGCAGCTTTGACGGCGCTTTGCGTCTCCGGGCGCTGGAAGAGCGCGTTACCCACGAGACCGTGGTCCTGAGTGGCAAGGTCGAGGGGTCGCTGTCGCGCACCGCCCGGCGCGAAGGCGTGCCAGCCGACATCACCCGCGTCGCCGGCCGTCTGTTCTCGCACAAGTTCGACATGGACCGTGATGTCCAGTCCAACGACCAGTTCACCTATGTCTTTGGCCGCACCGTCACCGAGGCGGGCCGCACCATCGGCACCGACGGCCTGCTCTATGCCGAACTGAAGGGTGTCGCCTTCTACCGCTTCCAGCCTGCGGGCGCGAAGGAAGCCCAATATTTCGACGCCACCGGCAAGAACACCCGCTCGGCCTTCATGCGCACGCCGCTGGAGCGAGGCTTCCGTGTTTCCTCGTCCTTTGGTTTCCGCCGCCATCCGATCGCCGGCTATCGCAAGATGCACCAGGGCATCGACTTCGCCGCAGGCTCCGGCACGCCGGTGGTGGCTCCTGCTGATGGCGTGGTCGTCGAGGCGCGTCGCTGGGGCGGCTATGGCAACTGGCTGCGTATCCGCCATTCGAACGGTCTGGAAAGCGGCTATGGCCACCTGTCGCGCTATGCCTCCGGTATCCGTGCCGGTCAGCGCGTGCGTCAGGGTCAGGTCGTCGCCTATGTCGGCTCGACCGGAGCCTCGACCGGGCCGCACCTGCACTATGAAATCTGGCGTGGTGGCCAACGGATCAATCCCGCCGGGGTCCGTACCGAAGAAGGCACCGTCCTGGCCGGGGCCGATCTGAACGCCTTCCGTGCCGAAAAGGCCCGCATCGACCGCATCCGCGCCGCCGGCGGCGAACGCCGTCCACAGGTTCAGAGCGCGGCCCTGCGTCCCGCGTCCACCCAAGGTTAATTCCGCCCCACCTTCATCCGCTCATCCCGGCGAAAGCCGGGACCCAGTGCTTTGGGATGATCGGTCGATACCATCCAGCATCGGCGGTAGGCCTGAGACGCAGGTGTCAGGCTGGACAGTACTGGATCCCGGCTTTCGCCGGGATGAGCGGAAAATATTCTGTTCGTTCAACTCGCCGGGGCCATCAAGGCGTCATCCAGCGCCCGCGCCTGTCCCGCCGCCTCACGCGATTGCAGCCGGTCGGCATAGGCCTTGAAGGCATCACGCTCGGGCAGGGTCTTGAATTGCAGGCCCCAGGCAATCTGGCTGCCGACATAGACATCGGCCGCCGAGAACCGGTCGCCCAATATCCATGGGCCCTTGGTCACCGCCGTCTCCAGTGCGTTGACGACCTGATCGAATGAGCCGTAGCCGACCATGCCCGACTTTTCCGTCGGGGCCAGCAGGCCCAACGACTTGGCCGTCACTGCCGCTTCCAGCGGACCCGCTGCAAAGAACATCCAGCGCAGATAGGTCCCGCGCCTGGGATCGTCGAAGGCCGGGGCCAGGCCCGCTTGCGGAAAGGCATCGGCGAGATAGCCGCATATGGCGGCGCATTCGGTGACCGTCACCCCGCGATGGGTGATGGCCGGCACCTTGCCCATCGGATTGATGGCCAGATAGTCGTCGCCCTTCATCGTCGTGCCGTAATCCAGAACCACGGTGCGATAAGGCTGGCCCACTTCTTCCAGCATCCAGCGGGCGATGCGGCCGCGTGACATCGGATTGGTGTAGAGGACGATCTCTTCTGATGACCGGTTCATTTCTGCCTCTCCTGCGTTGTCCTTGAATACGATCCTGGACGCGACCTTGGCACGACGGTGACATGACACATAGACGCGACATTCTGAGAATGATCGGCGGCCTGACCCTGGCGGGCCTGGCTGGCCCTGCGGGCTGGGCCCAAACGGCCTTTGCCTCGCAGCGGATAGCGGTCAGCTCGCGCGGACAGGGCCCCGATCTGATCCTGATCCCCGGACTGGCCTCGACGGCCGAGGTCTGGCGCGGGACAGCCCAGCGGCTGGAGGGGCAGCGTCGTCTGCATCTGGTCTCGATCCGCGGGTTCGGCGACCTGCCGGCCCAGGCCAATGCCAGCGGGCCGATCCTGGCGACCGTTGCCGATGAGGTGCGCCGCTATATGGCCGAGCAACGGCTGGAGAAGCCCGCCATCATCGGCCATTCTATGGGCGGACAACTGGGCCTGCGTGTCGCCGCCGATGCCGGCGCTCGTGTGGACCGGGTCATGACGGTGGACTCCTCGCCGTTCTTCCCGGCCCTGATCAGCCCCCAGGCGACAACCCGCGATGTCGAGCCTTTGGCCCAGGTGGCCTATCAGGCCCTGCAGTTCCTGGGCGACGACGTTCTGCTGGCCCGCAGCCGCGCCATGGGTGTCGAGCTGGGCGGGGCCAGCGACGCCCTGTTCGGCTCCATCGGCTGGCAGGGCGGCGACCGCCGCGTACTGGCCCAGGCGCTGTATGAAGTCATGACCGTGGACCTGCGCCCACGGCTGGCCGATGTTCGCGTGCCCGTCACCGTGGTCTATGGCTGGAGCCCGGACGACGCCTCACCGCGCAGCCGGGCCGACAGCCTGTTCCGGTCTGCCTATGCGCGTCTGCGCTCGCCCGCCACCTTCGAACGGATCGAGGGAGCCGAGCATATGGTGATGATCGACCAGCCGGACCGTTTCCTGGCTGCGGTGAACCGCTTTCTGGCTTGATCTTGCGGGACTAGAGCCCGGTCAGTCCGCGTCCGGCTGGCGGTCCGGATGGGCGGCGATGAAGGCGGGATGAGCCTGGGCCGCCGCGTCGATGGCCAGTAGCCGGGGATAGGCGTCCAGCGGCACATTGAACCGGTGTGCCGAGTAGATCTGCGGGATCAGGCAGGCGTCGGCCAGTGTAGGGGTGTCGCCAAAGCACCAGCCCTGTCCGTCGCGCTCTACCAGCGCCTCCAGCGCCGTGAAGCCCGGCACGATCCAGCGCGCGGCCCAGGCGTCGACGGCCGCCTGCTCGGCCCCGAAATCCTCACGCAGGCTCTTGCCGACACGCAGATTGTTCAGCGGATGAATGTCGCAGGCGATCAGCGCCGCCATGGCGCGCACCCGCGCACGGCCCAAAGCGTCAGCGGGCAAAAGCGGCGGCTGGGGATGGGTCTCCTCCAGCCACTCCAGAATGGCCGGGCTCTGGGTCAGGACCGCACCATCGATCTGTAGCGCCGGCACCATCCCTTGAGGATTCAGCGCGACATAGTCCGCCGCCTTCTGGGCCCCCGTGCGCAGGTCGTGGCCCTGTGTCTCATAGGCGAGGCCCTTCAGTGCCAAGGCGATACGCACACGATAGGCGGCACCGGAACGCCAGTAGCCATGCAGGATCATCGGGGCCTCACAGTGAAGGACAAGGGCGACAGGCCCGCGATCATGGCTTCGACCCGGTCGCCGGGCACCAGCGGGCCGACGCCCTCCGGCGTGCCGGTGAAGATCAGATCTCCGGGCTGCACGTCCCACAGCGTCCGCGCCTTCTCCAGCACCTCGACCGGGCTCCAGACCATGTCGTCCAGCCGCCCGGACTGGCGCGTCTGGCCATTGACGGTCAGGGCGATCGCCGCCCTCGGATCAGGCAGGGCACCCAGCGTCAGGGCTCCGCAAGGCGCAGACTGGTCGAACCCCTTGGCCGCATCCCAGGGCCGCCCCTTGTCCTTGGCCGCCGCCTGAAGATCACGCCGGGTCAGGTCGCAGCCGACGCCCCAGCCGACGATGTCGCTGCCCGGCCCGATGGCACAAACCAGCTCGACCTCATGATGCAGATTGGCTGTCGCGGTCGGATAGACGGGATCGACCCCGTCACTGACCACGGCATCAGCCGGCTTGGAAAAGAAGAAGGGTTCGGCGCGCTCATGGCCCATTTCGCGGGCATGGGCGGCATAGTTCTGACCCACGCACAGGATCCGCCGTATAGGGAAGCGCTCAGTACGCCCGGCAATCGGCAGGCTGGGTATCGGGGCGGGCGGGAACAACCATTCTGTCATGCCGTTGTCCTAGCTCGACCAATCTGAAATCGCTACGGGCACTCCATGCGAACCTGTATTGCAATGCGGGAACCGCCACAGTGGAGTGGCGTTTCCTCGCAAGATTATCTATCTAACCGTCAAGCTTGACGACAGGAGCGCGCATCATGGCCAATAACAAGACCGCACGGGCAACCGTCAAAGACGACCTCAACACGCTGAAGGATGACCTGAAGGTTTTGGGGGCCGAAGAAAAAGCCGCGCTGCGCGAGAAGGCGACCGCCGCAGAAGCCAAGGTGCGTGCCAAGGCCTTGGAAACGGAAGCGAAGCTGCGCGAACAGGCCGAGGTCGTGCGTGAGCGGGCCCGTGGTTATTATGACACCGCCCGCGTTCGTGGGCGCGAATATTACGATGAAGCCTCCGAACGGATCGACGAAGCTCAGCGATATGTTGTCGAGCGTGTTCAAGAGCGTCCGATCCAGTCGACCGCTATCGCACTCGGTGTTGGCGTCGTCCTGGGCATGCTCCTGTCGGGCCGTCGTCGCTGATGCTGGGCGGGGGGCTTGCCCGCGGGCTGGTCAAGAAGGCCGTCGCTGCCGCAGTCGCGGCGGGGGCGGGCTTCGTGGCGCTGGTCGCATTGGGCGGGACGATTTTCTATGCCTTGCGGCTGGTCGTGCCACCGATGGGTGCAGCGGCGATCACCTTCGCCATATTTGCTCTGATCGCCCTGATCGTCGCCCTGGTCTACCTGAAGGGTGATAGCGGCGATGAAGAGGATGATGAACCTGTCGGCATGGGTCAGCGGGCATTTTCGCTGTTCCGTGAGCGCCCGATTCTGGGAGCTGTCGCAGCCCTGGCGGGCGGCTGGATTTTCCTGAGGAACCCGGCTTTGGCCACGATGGTCGCCGCCGCGTTCACAGAAAAGTCGCACGGACGACGTCGGTACTAGCTATTGAATAGCGTCGAAGAACAAGGGCCGCAGGAGCAACCTGCGGCCCTTGTCTCTGGCGTGGGCTCTCGACTTAGGTGGCAGCCATTTCCCTCTCGCCAGGAGCATTGGGATTCGGCGCTGTCGCCAGTTTTCGCGTGTCCTGACGGCGGGGCAGCTTCCAAACGTCGCTGGGCTCGAACCGGTCACCCACCCAGGCCACGACGGTCACGGTAATGTGGTGAGCGTCCCATTCGATCTGGTTGAAGCTGGGCGGAGCGCCGCGCTCACGGTGAGACAGAGTCCCGCAACCCACCGCATAGGAGCATCGGTCACCCAGTGCGATCGGCAGGGCAAAAGGGACATGGACATGGCCGGTGGTGATCAGATCAACACCTGCTTCGGCAAAGATCAGTGCCGCCGCATCGCCGCGTTTGACGTCACCGGTCATGGGCGTGCCAATCATCTCGATCAGAGGGTGATGGCAGGCCAGGATGCGCAAGGCCCCGACCGGAGCCTGACGCAAGGCTTCGGCGGCCTTTCGGGTCTGGGCCAGGTCGATGACGCCCTTGGACCAGTTGGCCCTCGCCTGCCAGCCGCGGGCGGTCACGACACCGCGCACCATGACGCCGGGGCTCAGGAACTGATGGTCATGGGCGGGGTGGCCCGTCGCCTTTTCGAAGGCCTTCCAGGGATGGAACAGCCGCGCGAACAGCCCCCAATAGGGTACGTCGTGATTGCCGACGATGACGAAACGCGGGTCCGGCATGCGGTCGATCCAGCGGGCCGCAGCCTCGAACTCGTCGCGCAAACCCTGCTGGGTAATGTCGCCCGTGATCAGAACCAGATCGGACGGATTGGCGTGGGCATAGTCCAGGGCAGCTTCACAGGCCTGTTTGTGTTCGCACCCGAAATGGATGTCCGAAAACTGGAGGATGCGCCCCATCAGGCGGCACCCTCCACGGGCAGTGTCGGGGCCAGGGCCTTGAAGGCCTTTTTGACAAACTTCACCCTGGCCGTGGATTTGAGCAGGATCGGCTCGCCATCGATTACGGCCGGGATACGTGAGCGGGCGTTGACCTCGACCTTACGGGTCGCCTTGGTTGTCACGGCCGGATCGTTGCGCCAGTCATTCAGAACCGCGTGGGCGGCCAGTCGGAACGCCTGCGCCGCATCGGTCGGATTCATGGCCGCTGCCTCCAACCCGGTATTCTCGTCCATGGCTTTGGAGATCATCGGACTGATCAAGACCAGTGCCTCGGTCCGCTTCATGGCCGAGCCGTCCAGGGAGTAGCGAAGGCGTCCCGAGAACGCACGCTTCAACGCCTTGCGCGCATGGGTCCAGGCCAGGCCGACCTTGCCGGTCCGCATGGCTTCGCGAGCCGGTGCCCACAGGGCCGGTGCCCCCAGAATGGCTGCGCAATAGAAGGCCTGGGTCACCACGCCGTCTGAAATTTCCCCACCCGCCACGTCCTGAGCCTCGCCTTGCTCCAGCGCCAACCTGAGAGCCGCCTTCCAGTCGGCGGTGCCATACAGGGCCTTGGGCAGCATGTTCATGGTCCCGCCAGGCAGGGGCGCGACCAGCGGGCCATTTGGACCCGCACGAGACGCGATCGTACCGGCGGTGCCGTCTCCGGCCAGAACGAAAAGCACATCCGGGCAGGCGCTGATAGCGGTGTCGATCTGCTGGTCGAATTGACCCGGCTCGAGAGACACAACCGTGGCTTTGCAGTCGTACTCCGCGAAGATCGCCTCAGCCTCTGCTGCGGCCTGATTTCCGACGCTGCCCGAAAGCGAGTTGACCAGCATGATTACGGTGTTGAGCGGGACGTGGGGCGTCAGGTCCGGGCGCGCGGCTTCTGCGGGCTCGCTCATATCGACGGGAAGTTCGATGTCTGTCATGCCGCCCGAACGCCCTCGTCTGGCCGATGTTCCGGACTGATGTCCACAAGCGTTACTATGTCACCACGACACGCATACCACTACCGCCACAACAACCTTGACCATTGCGGGAACCGGGGTGCTAGCTTGGCGTTGTGACGACAGGGGCGAACCCGGGAACAAAGGATTTCACAATGAAAAAGGCAATTCTCGCCATTGCTGCAGCCGGCATGATGGCCAGCGCCTGTGCCAGCGACGGCTACGGCGGCAGCGGCGTCAATGAAGCGACCCGTCAGGGCGCAATCGGTGCCGGTATCGGCGCTGTCGCCGGTGCCATCATCGGCAACAACGTGGGTGGCGGCAATGCCGCAACCGGCGCGCTCATCGGCGGTGCCGTGGGTGGTGTGGCCGGTGCCGTGCGCGGCTCCAGCCAGGACCGCGCCAACCAGCAGCGGTACCGCGACAACAATGGCGGCTACTACTATTGCTACGATGGCCGTCAGAACGAATGCTACTGGGAAAATGGTCAGCGTCGCCGTTAGACCCATCCTGTAGACTGGTTTGAAGAGGGCGGCGGGTCGAGAGACGCGCCGCCCTTTTTGCGATTGGGCACTGGCGCAGTTCGCTGCGGGCTGCGACGGTGGTTAAGTGAGTATGGAGGGTGGGCTTGTGAGAGTATTTCTGGTGGGCGGACTGGTCGCGGTCGGGCTGGCGGCGGCGGGGTGCAATCTGGCCCCGACGATGAGCCGAAGCGACATCGTGGCGGAGCCGTCGGCGTGCACGACGAAGCGTTTCGAAGTCTATTTTGCCGAGGGTGAAGCCAGGCTGACGGATGTCGCGCGCCAGGCCATCGGCCTGACGGCGACGCAGCTTCAGGGTTGCCGCATCGACAAGGTGCAGGTGATCGGCCTGGCGGATGCCAGCGGCGGGCACAGCGCCAACCAGACGCTGTCCGAACGCCGTGCCATCGCCGTCGTCGAAGCCTTCGAAGCGGCGGGTTGGCCCGCCCCTGTGTTCGATGTGGATGGCGTTGGCGATCAAGGGGCCGCCATGCCCGGAGGCGTCAACGAACCCATGCGTCGCCGCACCGAAGTTTTGGTAGACGCCTCGCCGCGCTAGCTGAGGCGTGACGCCGCGCAAACGGCGGGGTCGGTAGACGCAAGGCCACGCAGACGACTAAGGTCGCCAGGATCCGTTCCGGAGGCCGCGTGAGACCCTTTGCCCGCCTGCTGATTCTTTTGGCCTTGTGCCTGTCGCCCGTGCCGGTTCACGCGCAGGCGGTCGCGCCCGAGGCGACGGTCAGCCGTGTCGTAGGGCCGGGGCCGCAGCGGACGGAGCGGATCGAGGCGGAGCTGGTGCCGATGTCGGCCTGGGCCGCACCGGGATCGACCGCCGTGGTCGCGGTCAAACAGACGATAAAGCCTGACTGGCACACCTATTGGCGCAATCCCGGCGATTCCGGCGGGGCGACGACCCTGAGCTGGACCCTGCCCGCAGGTGTCACGGCGGGCGAGATCGTCTGGCCGGTGCCCGAGCGCCAGCGGTTGTCGGGTCTGATGAATTACGGCTACTCCGGCGAGGTCTATCTGCCGGTGCCGATCGAGATACCGGCAAACGCGCGCGCGGGCACGACCGTGCGCCTGACCACACAGGCGCTGTTCCTTGTCTGCAGCGCAGAGATGTGCGTGCCGGATGAGCTGACCCTGGTGCTGGATCTGCCCATTCGAGACGGAGCCGCGCCGCTGGACCCGGAGCACGGCACGGCCATCCAGACGGTCCTTGAGAATGCGCCACGCCCGGCCGGAATCGAGGCGCGGATCGTCCTTGAAAACGATCAGCTCACTCTGACGGCATCGGGAGGGCCGCTGGTCGGCCAGAACCCCGGGCCCAGCTATTTCTTTCCCTTCGGCAGCGGGGTGATCAGTCATCCGGCCCCACAGACCGGGGCCTGGGGCCCTCAAGGCCTGACGCTGCGCCTCACCCCCGGAGGCGCGACACGGGCCGCAGGGATTACCGAACCCGTTGAGGGCATCCTGGTCACCGCTCAGGGTGCATTCGAAATCACGGCCCAGCCCGGTGACGCCTTGCCGGGCACGACCGGCTCGGGATCGCTGACGGCGGCACCGGACGCCTCTTTCGAGAGCGAACCTACAAGCCCGGAAACGCGTCTGGCCGTTTTCTTCCAGGCCCTGCTGTTCGCCGTGCTGGGCGGGCTGATCCTGAACCTGATGCCCTGCGTCTTCCCCATTCTGGCGATGAAGGCGGCATCCTTGGCGTCGGCGGCGCACGCGCCCGCACAGGCACGGCGCGACGGGCTGGCGTTTCTGGCCGGAGTGCTGACCACCTTCCTGCTGCTGGCCGGTCTGCTGCTCACGCTCAGGGCGGCGGGCGAGGCCGTGGGCTGGGGCTTTCAGCTGCAATCGCCGCCGGTCACGGCAGCTCTGGCCCTTCTGATGCTGGCCGTGGCGCTGAACCTGTCGGGCGTCTTCCATATCGGCGCGGGCCTGCAAGGCGCGGGGTCTGGACCCTTGTCCCGGCTGCCCGGCGGTGTGGGGGCCTTCTTCACCGGCGTGCTGGCGGTGATCGTGGCCGCGCCCTGCACCGCGCCCTTCATGGCCTTTGCGCTGGGGGCCGCCTTGGTCATGCCGTGGCCCTTGGCGCTCGGTGTATTCCTGGGTCTGGGCCTGGGGTTGGCCCTGCCCTTCGTGATCGTCAGCGTGACGCCCGGCCTGTTGAGCCGCCTGCCGCGCCCCGGTCCGTGGATGGAGCGGCTGAAGGGGCTGCTGGCCTTTCCGATGTATGCCACGGCCCTGTGGCTGGTCTGGGTGTTTGGGCGCCAGACGGGCACGGATGCCCTGGGCCTGTTGTTTGTGGCGGGTTTGCTGCTGGCGGCAGGGGTCTGGCTGATCGGCGGGGGTCAGTCGGAACGAACCGCAGGTCGGCGCGGCCTTCTGCATCTGACGGCGGGTGTCGTCAGCCTGATGCTGGCGGGCGGGGCATTGTTCCTGGCCGCGCGCACACCGGTCGCGCCCGACGAGGCATCCGGCACTGACAGCGGCACGCCCCTGGCCAGCACGTCCTGGTCGGAAGCGGCGGTTCAGTCTGCACTCGCCGATGGCCGCCCCGTCTTGGTCAACTTCACCGCCGACTGGTGCGTGACCTGCAAGATCAACGAACGCACCTCGCTGTCGTCCGCCAGGGTCCAGGCGGTGATGGGACGCTCGAACGCCCTCTATCTGGTCGGTGACTGGACCCGGCGCGACGACGTCATCGCCGCCGAATTGCAGCGGCACGGCCGCTCCGGCGTTCCGCTGTATCTGCTCTATGCGCCCGGTTCCACCGAACCACGCATCCTGCCCCAGTTGTTGACCGAGGGGGTCGTGATCGACGCCCTGGAGGATATCCGCCCCTAGCAAAGGAGTTGCCCGATGACCCGCCTGCCCGTCGCCTCACGCTTTCTGTCCGTCGCCTTCGCCGCCCTGGTCCTGTCCGCCTGCCAGCCGCAGTCTGCCGCGCCTGACAAGGCGGAGACCCCGTCGACCACCCCTGCCGTAGCTGCCGCGCCGCCGTCGGCGGGTCAGGCCGCGCCCGCCTTCACCCTGGTCGATGCCGAGGGCACCCCGCGCTCCCTGGCCGATTTCCGCGGCAAGACCGTCGTTCTGGAGTGGACCAACGAGGGTTGTCCCTATGTGATCAAACACTACACGGGAGCCATGCAGGCGCTGCAGCGCAAGGCCGTCGCCGACGGCGTCGTCTGGCTGACCATCATCTCGTCTGCGCCGGGCACCCAGGGGTTCGTTGAGGGTCAGGCAGCGCGGGAATGGCGCACACGGACCAATGGCGCATCGACCCATCTGCTGCTGGATCCGACGGGAGAGGTCGGCAAGCTGTTCGACGCCAAGACCACGCCGGACATGCGGGTGATCGATGCCGACGGCATCGTGCGCTTCGTCGGCGGGATAGACGACCGGCCCACCAACAAGGTCGAGGACCTTGAGGGTGCCAACAACTACGTCCGCGCCGCTCTGGCCGACATGGAGGCGGGCCGTCCGGTGCAGACGGCCTTTGCGACGCCCTATGGCTGTTCGGTCAAATATCCGGAGACGGTTGAGGGGTAGTCTTTTCCTTCCTTCCCTCACGGGAGAGCGGCAGGCCTAGTCGATCAACGCGTCCCGCAGCTTTTCGAACGCCCTTGCCCGGTGGCTGATGGAATCCTTGAAGGCGGGGTCCAGTTCGCCGAAGGTCTGGTCGTGGCCTTCGGGGATGAAGATGGGGTCGTAGCCGAAGCCGTGCGTGCCGCGCGGCGGAAACGTCAGGGTGCCATCGACCCGGCCCTCGACCACCACCGCCGGACCATTGGGCCAGGCGACGGCCAGGGCCGAGGTGAACCAGGCGCGGCGATCCTGTGCGCCGATCTCTTCCAGCCGCTGCTCGACCTTCTTCATGGCGAAGGCGAAATCCTTGTTCGGCCCGGCCCAGCGGGCGGAGAAGATGCCGGGGGCGCCGTCCAGCGCCGCGATCGACAGGCCGGAATCGTCGGCGATGGCCACCTCGCCCGCCAGGTCCGCCGCATGGCGCGCCTTCAGCAGGGCATTGCCGACAAAACTCGCCTCTGTTTCCTCGGGTTCGGGCAGGTTCAGACTGCCGGCGGTGACGACGCTGTAATGTCCACCCAGCAGGGCCTCGATTTCAGGCACCTTGCCGGGATTGTGCGTCGCCAGGACCAGCCGCATCCCCTTGATTAGCTTCAGATTCATCGTGATCACGCGCTCCGTTACAATCCATTGCCAAAGTTTAATATCGTTAAACGATATGTAACATGACTTCCTTCAGCGCACGGCCTATCTATTGTTTCAAGGACGGACGCCGCGACGTTCTCCGATCCAGCCGAAAACGGCAAGATCGATGCAGCGGAAACCAAGAACGAGGGCGAAAACGACCCTCACTCAGGATCAACGGAGAACGACTATGAACACCATGAACGCTTCCTACTTCATCGAAAAGATCGGCCACGGCGTCATCAACACCATGCTGCTTGCTGCCCTGCCCGTCGCCTTGATCGCCACGATCGTCCAAAGCCTGTAATCACCAAACGGAGCTTTGACGATCGGCATGACAAGCGCGAGAGTTAAGACCGCGTGTGGGTTCGCCGGACCCCGCGCGGCATCCTCGCCCTCTGCCCCGGCCTGACGACGAATAGGCCTTACTGCATGCGCCTGCCGAGACTGAAATTTCCGGTGAATCGCCGAACTCGTGTTCCCGGCCTGTCCCTCGGTTCGATGACCAGCCTTTTGAGCGTTGCCCTTGGGGCCGCCTTCTGGATCCTGGCCCTGGTGACCATCGCCGTCACTGCTGTCTTCATTTTTCTCGTGTTTTTGCCTCTTGAGCAACTGAACCTGACGTTCAGGGACACGCAGGTTCCCGTAGGCCGGGCCTACATATTGTTCGGTGTCGGCGCGGCCTGTGCCTATCTGGGTGGATTTACCCTCATTCTCAGGCATCTGCGCCAGATCGTGCAGACACTGCGCATCGGCGACCCTTTCCATCCCGCCAACACCGGGCGCCTCAAGCAGATCGGCTTCATCCTGGCCGTCGTGACCGGCGGAGCGTGGATTGGCCAAAGCCTCGTGTCGCGCCTGGTACGAGGTGCTATGGAGGCACCCAGCCTGTTCGACCTGGTGACGCCCGCCTTTTCCGTTCTGGTCGTGACGGTGCTGGCACAGATTTTCCGCGAGGGTGCCCGGCTGCGCCGAGAATCCGAACTGACCATTTGATTGGCGGCGCGGTCAGAAGGCTCCGCCCTTCTCCATCCGACGCGCCGCGTTTAGAGAGACATCATGGCCATCCGCATCCAGCTTGACCGCATCCTGCTCGAACGGCGCATGTCGCTGACCGAGCTGGCCGATCGCGTGGGCGTGACCCTGGCCAATCTGTCGATCCTGAAGACGGGCAAGGCGCGGGCGGTGCGGTTCACCACCCTGGATGCCCTGTGCCGCGAACTGGATTGCCAGCCCGGCGACCTGCTGGCCTATGCACCGGGGCCGCAGGATCAGGGTTCGGACGAGGATGCCGACGGGACCGCGCCCGGCACGACATGAGTAGACGGGACGACCTCAGCCCCGACGACCGACACATCTGGTCCCGCGTGGCCGGATCGGTGACCCCGTCGCGGCCGAAGAAGGCTCCGCGCATCGTCGTCGGGGCGGTCCAGCCCGATCCTCCAGCGGCTCCCCATCCCACCGGCAACGGCAAGGCTGCGCCCCGGCCGGTGCCGTCCTCTTCTCCGCCGGTATCTCCCCCGGTCTCCCGTAGCGTGCCGGAGGTTCTGGAGCCGCGCCGCCAGCGGCGTCTGTCGCGCGAGCGCGATCCGATCGAGGCGCGGATCGACCTGCACGGCTATGGCCGGTTCCAGGCCCAGGACGCCCTGACCGCCTTCCTGATGGGCGCCCAGGCGCGCGGCTATCGCTCGGTGCTGGTGATCACGGGGCAGGGGCGACGCGGCGGTACAGGCGTGATCCGGGGCTCGGTCCATGAGTGGCTGACCGGGCCGGCCCTGCGCGGGGTCGTGTCCGGCTTCGCCCCGGCGGCGCGGCACCACGGGGGCGACGGGGCGCTTTATGTGACGATCAGGAAGAGGTAGGCGAGGCGATGGGTCAGCTTGAGCATACGCGCGCCAGCCTGCGCATTTTTGGCGAGAACCTGAACCCTGACGAGATCACGGCTCTATTGGGCGTATCGCCGACCAAATCTTATCGAAAAGGGGAGCCCCGATCTTCCCGAGAAGGCTCGCCTGCGCGGCCTGAAGGATCATGGCATCTGTCGTGCGACCCAGCGTGGCCCGGAAATCTGGATGCTCAGATCAACGAACTGCTTTCCAACACCACGGATGATCCACTCGTTTGGAGGACGATAAACGAGCAATACAGGGCTGACCTATTCACAGGCCTATTTATGGATAGCTCTAACGACGGTCTGACGTTGATGCCGGAAACGCTGGCAGCAGTGGGGCAGCGAGGGCTTGCGATTGCCTTCGATATCTATTCGCGGGTGCCGGACGATCAGGGCTGAAGCGCCCGCCCCGCCTCTTTCGCCAGCGCTTCCAGCGAGGTCATGGGTCGCGGTCCCCAGTGGGCGATGACTTCCGCCGCAGCCAGAGACCCCAGCGTACCGGCGTCCTTCAGCGACAGGCCGCGCGCGAGGCCCAGCAGGACCCCGGCGGCGTACTGATCGCCCGCGCCGGTGGTGTCGATCACCTTGTCGACCGGGAAGGCGGCGACCTCGACCCGTTCGTCGCTCGACAGAAGCACCGAGCCCTCGGCCCCGCGCGTGATCGCGGCGACCTCGGTCATGGAGGCCAGGCGGGCGGCGGCGGCGTCGAAGTCTTCCGTTTCGAACAGGGCGGCCAGCTCGGCCTCATTGGCCAGGACGATGTCGGCCGAGGCTTCGATGAAGGCCAGCAGTTCGGCACGCCAGCGGGCGACGACAAAAGTGTCCGACAGGGTGATGGCGACCATGCGTCCGGCGGCGTGGGCGGCAGCGGCGGCGGCCTCGAAGGCGGCGCGGGCCGGGGCCGGGTCGAACAGATAGCCCTCCAGATAGACGATGGCCGAGGCCGCGATCTGGTCGGCGTCGATGTCGTCGGCCGACAACTGGTTGGCGGCCCCCAGGAAGGTACACATGGTGCGCTGACCGTCCGGCGTGACATTGATCAGGCAGCGGCCGGTGCCCAGACCCTGTTCGGCCCCGCCGGTCAGGATCGGGCTGTCGAACGCCACGCCGGCGGCGCGGATGTCGTGGGTGAAGACGCCGCCAAGCGTGTCGTCCGCCACCTTGCCCACATAGGCCGCGCGTCCGCCGAAGGAGCCGACGCCCGCGACGGTATTGCCCGCCGATCCGCCCGAGGCCTCGACGCCCGCCGCCATGGCGTCATACAGCGCCGCGCTCTGGCCCGCATCGACCAGCTGCATCGAGCCGGGCGTCAGGCCCTGAGCCGACAAAAAGGCGTCGTCGCAGGGGGCCAGCACATCGACGATGGCATTGCCGACGGCGCAGACGTCGAAGAGAATTTCGGGCGAGGTGTTCTGGGTCATCGCGAGGCCTTACCCGGCGCGGGACTTTCGCGCTAGATCGCCGCCATGACCCAGATCGCCGTCCTGACCCCCGACCCGTCCGATCCCTCCTATGCGGGCCAGTGGCCGGGCGTGCTGGAGCGGTTGCAGGCAGCGCTGGCGACGGAGGGTATAACGGTCGAGCCAATGGCCTGGACGGACCACATAGAGGATGCGTCGGCGCTCAAAGCGTTTCCGCTGGTCCTGCCGCTGATCGTCTGGGGCTATCACCGCGATCATGCGCGTTGGGTGAAGGCCTGTGCCACCTGGGAGGCCGCGGGGGTGCGGATGCTGAACCCGCCGTCGGTCCTGAGGTGGAACTCGGACAAATCCTATCTGCGGCGGCTGGCGGAGCGCGGCGTGGCCATGCCGCTGACGCAGTGGGTCGAGGGTGTGACCCAGGCCGATGTCGACGCCGCCTTCGACCGGTTCGGCACGGATATGGTGGTGGTCAAGCCGCGTGTCTCCGGCGGGGCCTGGCAGACCCTGCGCCTGTCGCGCGGCGAACAGATGCAGGGCGCGCCCGACGGGGCGGCGATGATCCAGCCCTATCTGCCGTCCATCGAGACCGAGGGAGAGACCTCCCTGCTGATCTTCGGCGGCCGGCTCAGCCATGTGGTCAACAAGCGGCCGGTCAACGGCGACTTCCGCATCCAGGTCCAGTACGGCGGCCAGTATGTTGCCCTTCCGGAACCGCCCGAGGGGGCCTGGGACCTGGCGCAGCAGACGCTGGCCGCGATCGACGAGGACCTGCTGTATGCCCGCATCGACATGGCGCGAAGCCCCGACGGCAGCTGGTTGCTGATGGAGGCGGAGCTGATCGAGCCGGACTTCTACCTTGGCTCCGCGCCCGAAGGCGGACGGCGGTTCGCGCATGCGGTGAAGGCCAGGCTGGCCCAGGCTGCGGCGTGAGGTCGCCTGTCGCGGACGGGCCGGCATCCCCATGTCGACTGGCATGAAACGCCGACATCTCCTCGCCGCCGGCCTGAGCCTGCCCGCCTTGTCCGTACCTCTGGTCGCCTGTGGCCAGTCGGCGGCACCTGCTCCACCGTCCGCCGCTCGCACCGAAGGTCTGGATGCCGCCCTGACGGCGGCGGCGGTCGAGGCGGCGCGTGATCTGCCCAAGATGCGCGCCCTGATCGTGGCGCGGGACGGCCAGCCTCTGGTCGAGGAGGTGCTGCGTGGGCCGGGGCTGGATGCGGCCGTCAACGTCAAGTCCGCCTCAAAGTCCGTGTTGGCCGCCGTCGCCGGGGCGGCGATCGGCAAGGGGCTGCTAACCGGGATGGATCAGACCGTCGCGCCTTTCCTGTCCGACCGGTTTCCGTCCGATCCCGATCCGCGCCTGAATGCCCTGACCGTGGGCCATCTGCTGTCGATGCGGGCGGGGCTGGCCTCGACTTCCGGAGCCAACTACGGGGCCTGGGTGTCCAGCCGAGACTGGGTTCGCTACGCCCTGGCCCAGCCGTTCGAAAGCGATCCTGGCGGGACGCTGATCTATTCCACCGGCACCTCGCACCTGACCTCGGCGGTGCTGACACGGGCGTCAGGGCGATCCACCCTGGCCCTTACGCGCGAACTGCTGGGCCAACCCATGGGTCTGACCATTCCCGAATGGCCTGCCGATCCGCAGGGCATCTATTTCGGCGGCAATGAGATGCGCCTGTCGCCGCGCGCCCTGCTGGCGTTCGGCGAACTGTATCGCAACGACGGCCTGCATGAAGGCGTCCGGGTCCTGCCCGAGGGCTGGGTCGAGGCATCGTGGCAGCCGCGCGGAAACTCGCGCTGGACGGGCGACGGTCACGGCTATGGCTGGTGGATGCGCAAGGCGCGCGGCCACGATGTCTTCTACGCCTGGGGCTATGGCGGACAGATGGTGTTCGTCGTGCCTGACCTGCGGCTGACGGTGGTGATGACGTCCGATTCCGCACCGGTCGAGGCGCGCGACGGCCATGTCCAGGCCCTGCATGCCCTGCTGGCCAACGGCTTCATCCCCGCCGCCGAGCGCGGAGCCTAGGCAGCCGCCTCACCAGACGCCATCAGGTCGCCGCGCGAAGGGCACAGGTCCGAGATCACGCAGGCTGAGCACTTCGGCTTGCGTGCCGTGCAGGTGTAGCGACCGTGCAGGATCAGCCAGTGATGCGCCTTGGGCAGCCAGGTGGCAGGCACGACCTTGTGCAGCTGCGCCTCGACCTTGTCGGGTGTGGCGGCATTGGCCAGACCCAGGCGGTGCGAGACGCGGAACACATGGGTATCCACCGCGATGGCCGGCTCGATGCCCAGCTCATTCAGCACCACGCTGGCGGTCTTGCGCCCCACGCCGGGCAGAGCCTGGAGGTCTGCGCGGTTCAGGGGCACCACCCCGCCATGCTGCTCCAGCACGATCCGGCTGAGCGCGATGACATTGCGCGCCTTGCCGCGATACAGGCCGATGGAGGCGATGTAGGGGACCAGCCCCTCCGCCCCCAGCGCCAGCATCTTTGCGGGCGTGTCGGCGACCTTGAAGAGGCGATTCGTGGCCTTGTTGACCGAGACGTCCGTCGCCTGGGCCGACAGGGCGACCGCGACGACCAGGGTGAAGGGATCGACGAAATCCAGCTCGGTCTTTGGCTCGGGCATGGTGGCCGCCAGCCGCTGGAAGATGGTCTCGACCCGGTCCTCGTCCGGCGGCCAGCCCAGGGCGCGAGGCGCGCGCTTGGGCGTCTTCGAGCGGGGCGTTGAGGGCTTCGGCGCGGGCGGCATGATCATGGCTTCGCCGCGCACGGCTTCCGGGTCAAGCCGATGGCGGGCGTTCGCGGTTGGCCACGTCCCGCAATCGGCCTAAACCGGCGCATCGTTGTTCAAGGAGCGTCGCCCATGCTGATCCATCTGTCGTCCTGGCCCGAGATCGATGCGCGGCTGAAACAGACGAAGACGATCGTGGTGCCGATCGGCTCCAACGAGCAGCACGGGCCGACCGGCCTGCTGGGGACCGACTGGATGTGTCCGGAGATCATCGCCCATGCGGCGGAGCGGGCGGATGAAAATCTGGTGGTCGCCCCGACCTTCAACATCGGTATGGCCCAGCATCATCTGGCCTTTGCGGGCACCATCTCCCTGCGCCCCTCGACCTTCATGGCCGCGATCACCGACTGGGTGTCGTCGCTGAGCCGTCATGGGTTCGAGCGGATATATTTCCTCAATGGCCATGGCGGCAACGTCGCCACGATCGAGGCGACCTTCGCGGAAATCTATGCGGAGTGGTCGTTCGTGGAGGAGCAGCCGCCGTTCGTGCTGAAGCTGAAGAATTGGTGGGACCTGCCGGGGGTCAACAGCCTGTGCAATCGCATTTTCCCGACCGGCCACGGCATGCATGCGACGCCGTCGGAGATCGCGGTGACGCAGGCGGCCTATCCGGACCATATCAAGTCTCTTCCGTACAGCCCCCAGATCGCGCCGTCCGGGCCGATCCGCGATGCACTCGACTACCGCGCCCGCTTCCCTGACGGGCGTATCGGCTCGGACCCGGCCCAGGCCAGTCCGGAAAAGGGGCAGACCATCATCGATGCCGCCGTGCCCGCCCTGCTTAAGGATGTGGCCGACTTCTCCAACGAGGTCTTGCCGGAGGCCTGAATGAGGCGCAGGGCTGAGCCATGACACAAATCGACCGCGCCGTGAAAACCGGCCGCAAGCTGACCCGCAATGCCGCCAAGGCCAGCGACACGACTTGGTCCGGTGGCGAGATGCTGAGCGCGGCCAGCGACGTCATCGCGGCCCGGATGAAGATCATGGCCGACGGCATGACGGACCCCACGAAGGTCGATCTGACGGAACTGTCGCTGATGAGCAGCGAAAAGGTCGAGGCCCTGTCGGAATCGGCGGCGGCTATGGGCAAGACCTTCGGCGACATCGGCCAGCGGCTGAACGCCAATGCCGTCACCGAGGCGGGCCTGGCCAGCCGCGCCGCCTCGGCCATCGCTGAGGCCTCGACCCCGGCGGCGGCCATGCAGGCGCAAGTCAGCTATGCCCTGGGCTGGTGGAGCCGCGCGGCGGGCCAGATGCTGACCCTCAACACCGAACTGCTGAAGGGTCAGGCCGAGGCGTTGAAGCCCATCCACCGCACGGCCGTGGCCAATGCCCGGCGGCTGAAGAAATAGTCTACCTGAACGGCGGCTCGTCGAAGGCCCTAAGCTTGCGCGAGTGCAGGCGGTTGCCCTCGGCCCGCAGCAGGTCGATGGCGTGGATGCCGATCTGAAGGTGTTCCGAGATGGAGCCCTCGTAGAAGCGGTTGGCCTGGCCCGGCAGCTTAATCTCGCCGTGCAGCGGCTTGTCCGACACGCAAAGAAGCGTGCCGTAGGGGACGCGGAAGCGGTACCCTTGCGCGGCAATGGTGGCAGACTCCATATCGATCGCGACGGCTCGGCTCTGGTTGAAGCGCAGGGCTGATTTGGAATAGCGCAGCTCCCAGTTCCGGTCGTCGGTGGTCACGACCGTGCCGGTGCGCAGGCGGCGCTTGACCTCTTCTCCCGGCGCGCCGGACACCTGCTTTGCGGCGTCGTATAGCGCCCGCTGGACCTCGGCGATCGACGGGATCGGAATGTCTGGCGGCAGGACCGCGTCCAGCACATGGTCGTCGCGCAGATAGGCGTGGGCCAGGACATAGTCACCGATCGTCTGGCTGGGTCGCAGGCCGCCGCAGTGGCCGATCATCATCCAGGCGTGCGGGCGGGTCACGGCCAGGTGGTCGCAGATCGTCTTGGCGTTGGACGGTCCGACCCCGATGTTGACCAGGGTGATGCCCGCATGACCTGGGGCGGTCAGGTGATAGGCCGGCATCTGGTGTTTCTTCCAGGCCGCGTCCATCGCCGCCGCCTCCAGATCCGGCGTGTCGCGGGTCAGCACGACCCCGCCCGCACACGACAGGGTCTCATAGGCACTGTCCGGGTCGGTCAGCTGGGCACAGGCCCAGCGCACGAACTCGTCGACATAGCGATTGTAGTTGGTGAACAGCACATAGGACTGGACGTCCTCGACCGGCGTGCCGGTGTAGTGCCGCAGACGGGCCAGGGAGAAGTCGGTGCGCAACCCATCGAACTGGGCCAGGGGAAAGTCCTTGCCCAGGTCGAACAGGCCATCGGAAATCTCGTCGCCGATATGGGCCAGGTCGGTGGTCGGGAAATAGCGGGCGACGGCGGCGGTCTGGGTCCGGTCCAGCACGACGTCCGAGCCGTCCATCACATAGGGAAACGGGATTTCCTGCTCCGACGGCCGTACCTCGAAGGTCGCGCCATAGTCCTGTTCCAGCAGGGTCAGTTGTTCCAGCAGATAGGATCGGTACAGGTCTGGCCGGGTGATGGTGGTGGCATAGACGCCGGGCCGAGACAGGCGGGCATAGGCGCGGCTGGCCAGGTTTTCAGGCCGGTCGCCGAACCAGCTGACCCGCAGTTCGGGATAGGCGAACAGGCCCTTGGCCCGGGCCTCGGCATCGGCGCGTTCGCCGGTTTTCAGGAAGCTGCCCACGGCGGCGCGCAAGTTCGCGACGGATTGGGCGTAGAGGGTTTCGAGGCGGTCCAATGCCGCCAATGCCTGCGTCGAGGCTGTCATCGTGTTTGTCATGATCTCCCCTAGCGGAAGAAGATGACCTTGGCGAGACGGCCACGCTTTGTTGGGGCGCTAGCGCTCGCAACGCGGTCGCTCACCGCTTGAGCCGGACGTCAGCCCAACTCGCGGTGCAGAAATGCCGTCACATCATCCAGCACCGGAGCCTTCTTGCGGAACAGGGGCGAGAAGGTTGCGATCAGGTCGGCGTGGTTCAGGCCGGGATAGAGTTTCGCCTCGCAGCGTCCGCCGACGGCGGTCATCCGTTCGCACAGTATGGTCGTGTCCTCGTCATGCACCACGACATCGTCGGTGCCGTGGCCCAGCCACAGGGGCGGGGCATCGGCGCGGGCGAAGGTGACGGGCTGGGTCAGGGTCGGATCGGGTGCGCGGCCAAAGGCATTGCGCGATGCGGCCACGTCGAAGGGCAGGAACTCATAGGGCCCGGCCAGTCCTGCAGCGGCCTTGATCAGTGCCGGCTGGTCGACGGCGGCCATATAGCGCCGATCCAGCGCGATCATCATGGCCAGATGGGCCCCGGCGGAATGGCCGATGACGCCCAGGCGGGACGGGTCGCCGCCATAGGTCGCGGCCAGCTCGCCCGCCCGCACCGTGGCCTCCGCCGCATCCTGGATGAAAGCCGGGAAATGCACCTGGGGCACCAGGCGATAGTCGGGCACGAAGACGACGAAGCCCCGCGCCGCCAGCGCCTGGGCCGCCCAGCCATAGTCCTTGCGATCCCCTGAATCCCAGCCGCCGCCGTAGAAGAAGACGAGAACGGGCAGGCCTGCCGCCTGCGCCGGGGCATAGACATCCATCCTCTGGCGCGGGTCGTCGCCGTAGGGCAGGTCGCGCGCGACCCGACCTGCCCCGCGATCGCGCGGCCCGACCGCGTTCAGCAGCGACAGCGGCGAACAGGCGGCGGCGGCAAGGCCCAGCAGGGGGGCGAACAGGCCTCTTCGGGTCATGGGTGTCCTGTTGAGAGCGGCTTCGCGTCAGATACGCACGAAGCCGCGCTTCGGCTCAATCTCGAACGAAATTAATGCCCTGAAGGTCGACGCTCGCCACGACCGTCATTTTTCATTCCCGAAACTGTCGTCAAAACTTTACAAACGCAGAAAAGAGCGCATTCTTATGTCTGAACCCGGAGCGAATTCGGGAAGAATTGGAGGATCCCCCGATGCGTCTGTCCGCTGTTTCGGCCGCGACCATGCTGGTTCTGGCCAGCGCCGCCCCCGCCCTGGCCCAGAATTTCTCGACCCAGAACCAGACGCAGCTTCCGCCCGCCCCGCGCGCGTCGCAGCAGGTGGCCCAGCCCCGCGCCGTCATGGTCTGCGACGCCGACGCCGCCACCCGAGTCGCCTTCACGCGCGAATATGGTGCCGCACCGGTGTTCATGACCGCGCGTCAGGCCGTCGATGTCCGCCGTACCGGCGAGACCTGGTCCACCCCGCGCTGCATGACCGCCCGCGAGCACGACCGCTACGTCAATCTGACCCGGTCGATCGCCGCGCGGTGATCAGAATAATAACGCGCTCAAGCAACGAGGCCCCGCCGGCCGAGTGATAGCGCCCTAATAAGAAAAGCCCCGCAGTCCGGCCGACTGCGGGGCTTCTGGCTGTCAGCCCCGGATCACTCCGCCGGCTTCAGATACTTTTCCAGCCAGCCGAAGACCTCGTTGTGCCACTGCTGGCTGTTGGCCGGGCGCAGCACCCAGTGGTTCTCGTCAGGGAAGACCACCAGCCGGCTGTCGATGCCCTTGCGTTGCAGGGCCGTGAAGGTCGACAGGCTCTGGGCAGTAGGGATGCGGAAATCGAGATCGCCCTGGATCACCAGCATCGGGTCGCGCCAATTGCGGACGTGGTTGGCCGGGTTGAATTCCTGATAGCCGCGCGGGTTTTCCCAGGGCGTGCCCCCATATTCCCACTCGGTGAACCACAGCTCCTCAGTCGAATAGCCCATGCCGAAGGTGTCGAAGACGCCGTCGTGGTTGACCAGGCAATCGAACTCACCGGCCCAGTTGCCCGCGATCCAGTTGATCATATAGCCGCCGTATGACGCGCCGAGCGCACAGGCGTTCTCGCCGTCGATGAAGTCGTACTTCTCCTGCGCGGCAGCCCAGCCCTTCTGCAGGTCTTCCAGCGGGCGGTCGCCCCAGTGCTGGCTGATGGAATCGGTGAAGGCCTGGCCGTAGCCGGTCGAGCCGTGGAAATCGATCATCACCACCGCATAGCCCGCGCCCGCATAGGTCATGGGATTCCAGCGATAGGACCAGCTGTTGCCGAACGAGCCCTGCGGCCCGCCGTGGATCAGGAAGGCGACCGGATATTTCTGGCCCGGGGCGGCATTGGCCGGCTTGATGACATAGCCGTGGACCTCCTCGCCGTTCCAGCCGGCGAAGGTGAACTGCTCGGCCTCGCCGAAGGCGCGTTCGTCCAGTTGCGGGTTCACATCGGTGATGCGGCGCGGCATCTCGCGGCCGCGGAACGTCTTGACGAACAGCTCGCTGGGCCGGGTCAGGCTGTCCTGGGCGAAGACGAAACCGGACGGCGTCTGCTGGAAGGCCGAGACATGGCCCTCGCCCGTGATCGGTACGACGGAACCGCTGGTCACATCGATGGCGAACAGGCGGGTCTGACCGACGTCACCGGCGGTGGTGTAAAGGGTTTGGCCATCCTTCGACCATTGCAGGCTGTCCGCCGAACGGTCCCAGTTGGCCGCGATCTGGCGCACCTGGCCCGAGGCCACATCGCGCAGGAAGACGGCGTATTTGTCGGCCTCGAAACCGGGGCGGGCCATGGCGCGATAGGCCAGGGTACGACCGTCGGGCGAAAAGACCGGGCCGGTGTCCCAAGCCTCATTGTCGTCCGTCAGATTGTTCAGCTGTCCCGGTGCCGAGACAGAGACCTGATACAGATCGAAATTGGTGCTCCAGGGTTCCGACTGACCGGCCTGGCGCGAGGCGAAGACGATCGACTGGCCATCGGGCGCAAAGGTGAACTCGCTCTCGTCGCCGAAGGGCTTGGAGGGGGTGTCGCCGTCGAAGCCGCGCGTGACCCAGACGGGATCGCCGGTCGCGGCACCGGTGGCACCGATGTCCTGCACGAACAGGTGGTTCCGGGTGTGGTCGTTCCAGGTGTCCCAGTGACGCACGAACATGCGGTCATAGACCTGGCCGGTGTTCTTCTGGGCCGCCACGGCCTGCCCGCGCTCGACCGAGGCGGCCAGGGTGTCGGCCTCGGGATAGACGGCGAGGGATACGACGACGCGCCCCGCGTCAGGGCTGAGGCGATAGGCGTTGACGTCGGTGGGCAGGTCGGTGACCTGCACAGGTCCGGTACCGTCGGCCTCGGCCCGCCAGACCTGGCTGGAGCCGGACCGGCCCGACAGGAAGTACAGCTTGCCGTCCGCCCCCCAGCGCGCGGTATTGGCCCCGCCCTCGTTGATGGCCAGACGCACGGGCTCGCCGGGATTGGTCAGGTCCAGGGCGTATAGGGCTCCGGCGCGGCTGTTCGCCGCCACATCCGTAGTCGTCAGCGAATAGACGACCCAGCGCCCGTCCGGCGACACCTGCGGATCGCCCAGGCGATTGGCCGGGATCATGTCCTGATAGGTGAAGGGCGTCTGGCTCTGGGCGGCTGTCGCCGCGGCGGGTGGCGCGACGGCGGGGGCCTCGGCCAGGGCCGGGACGGCGGCGACGAGCGCGAGGGCGCAACAGGCGCCGGCAAGCAGGGAGCGGTGACGCATCGGACGGTTCTCCTCAATCAGGCGTCTGGCCTAGCACCGTCGTTCGCCCCGTCAAAGCCGGGCCGCTTGCGGAGGCTTGTGCAAACGGCGACAACCGGACCTGCATGACCCCGACCGCTTCGGCCCCCGCCATCACCAAGCCCGCGCCGCATATCTGCGAGGTGCTGATCGCCGAACGGGCCCCGCGGCTGACCCGGTCGGTAGTCTGGCCGGTCGTGCGCCCGCTGCTGTACCGGCTGCTGGGATTTCGGCATGCCGTACGCATGGCCGATGCGATCCTGCCGCTCTCGGGTCAGGACGCGCTGCGTCATGTCAGCAATCTGCTGGACCTGCGCGTCTCGACGCTGAATCTCGAGCGAATACCGGCGACGGGGCGCTGCCTGATCGTGGCCAATCATCCGACCGGCATCGCCGATGGCATCGCGGTGTTCGATGCGGTGCGAAAGCGCCGGGACGACGCCATCTTCTTCGCCAATGCCGATGCGACCCGCGTCGCCCCGCGCCTGGGCGAGGCCATCATCCCGGTGGAGTGGGTTCAGGAAAAGCGCACGCGCGAGAAGACCCGCGCCACGCTTCAGGCCGCGAAGGAGGCCTTCGAGGCCGAACGCTGCGTGGTCATGTTCCCGGCCGGACGACTGGCCCGCGTCGGCCCCGACGGCAGCCTGACCGACCCGGAATGGGCCCAGACGGCGGCTTCCCTAGCCCGAAAATACGATGCGCCCGTGGTGCCCATCCATGTGGCCGGGCCGACGTCGAAACTGTTCCACCTGTTCGACCGGTTCTCGCAGGAATTGCGCGACATCACCCTGTTTCATGAACTGCTCAACAAGAAGCGCGGGGCCTTCCAGCTCAAGGTCGGCAAGCCGATCCCGGCCAAACGGCTGGATATCGATGCGGGCAAGGCGACCTATGCGCTGAAGGCCTTCACCGAACGGGTCCTGCCCGCCCAGCCGGACGCGGATTTCGCATGAGCGTGCTGACCCTCCCCCTTGCCGATTCCGCAACGACGACGCGGTTGGGCGCTGCGCTTGCCCCACTCATGGGACACGGTGAAGCCCTGCTTCTGTACGGCCCGTTGGGCATGGGAAAATCGACTCTTGCGCGCGGCCTGATCCGCGCCCTGACGCAGCCCGACGAGGATGTGCCGTCACCCACCTTCACCCTGGTGCAATTCTATGAGAGCGAGCCGCCGGTCGCCCATTTCGACCTCTACCGCCTGACCCGGCCTGAGGAGGCCGTCGAAATCGGGTTGGACGAGGCGCTGGATACCGGCTTTGCCGTCATCGAATGGCCGGAGCGGCTGGGCGAGGATCCCGCGGCCTGGCTGGGGCCGGACCGGTTGGTCGTCACCCTGTCCGAAGACGGTGATGGACGCGTTGCGACCGTTTCTGGCGCAGGGGCATGGGAAGCCAAGTTGAAGGATCTGCATGTCTGACCGCGAGCATCAACGCATCGAGTTTCTGAAGGCCGCAGGGCTCGGCGAGGCCGTACGCGTCCCGCTGCCCGGCGATGCGTCCACGCGCCGCTATGAGCGGCTGACCCTCCCGTCGGGCTCGACCCTGATGCTGATGGATCAGGCCGCCTCGGCCGAGAGCCCGCCCGCCGACCCCGCCTGGACGCCCGAACAGCGCCGCGCCTCCGGCTGGAACGCCACCGCCCGCCTGTCCGCCGGACGCATCGAGGCCTTCGCCGCCGTGGCCGCGCATCTGCGCTCGTTGGGTCTGTCTGCGCCTGAGATCATCGCGGTGGATGCCCCCGCCGGTTTGGCTGTGCTCGAAGACTTCGGGGACGACCTGTTCGCCCGCGTGATTGAGACGGGTCAGCCGGAAGAGCCGCTGTATCTTGCGGCGGTAGAAGCGCTTGCCAGGCTGCACGACGCCCCGACGCCCGACACCCTGACCGGGGCTGCGGGCGAGTGGTCGCTACAGACCTATGACGCGACCGCGCTGCAAGGCGGGGCCGATCTGTTCGTGGAGTGGATGCCGCAACTGGAGCCGGATCTCGCTTTCGACGCCGCCGCCATCGACGACTGGCACTCGGCCTGGGCTCCGGTGGTCGCACGCGGTGAAGCGGGGGCCACCGTCATGGCCCACCGGGATTACCACGCCGAGAACCTGATCCGGCTGCACGGCCGGGCGGGACCGGCCATGGTCGGACTGATCGACTTTCAGGACGCGGTGAAGGCCCATCCGTCCTGGGACCTGCATTCCCTGCTCCAGGATGCACGGCGGGATGTGTCGCCTGAGCTGGAGGCCAAGGCGCTGGATCATTACTTCGCCCTCCGACCCCAGGTCGAGCGCGAGGCCTTCATGCAGGACTACGCCGGTCTGGCGGCACTGAACGAGGCGCGCATCCTCGGCATCTTCGCCCGGCTGATCATGCGCGATGGCAAGCCGCGCTATCGGGCCTTCATGCCGCGCATGTGGCGGCACCTGAATGCCAACCTGGACAAGCCGGGGCTGGAGCCTGTCCGCGACTGGTTTGCCCGTCATGTGCCGGAGGACAGCCGCCGATGAGCACTGCCCCAAAGACTGCCATGGTACTCGCCGCTGGTCTGGGCACCCGCATGCGCCCGCTGACCGATGACCGGCCCAAGGCGCTGGTCGAGGTCGGGGGCCGCGCCCTGATCGACCATGTGCTGGACCGGCTGGCGGACGCAGGCATCGAAAAGGCCGTCGTCAATGTCCACTGGTTCGCCGACCGTCTGGAGGCGCATCTGGCCGCACGAGGGCGCGGGCCCGAGATCGTCATTTCCGACGAGCGAGCCGAGCTTCTGGAGACAGGCGGCGGGCTGAAGAAGGCCGCGCCTCTGCTCGGCGATGCTCCGGTGTTCGTGGCCAATATCGACAGTGTCTGGCTGGATCGCGGGGATGCGCTTGCCGAACTGTCCCGTCTGTGGGACCCGGAGCGAATGGATGCCGCCCTGCTGCTGGCCAAGCGCGAGGGCTCGATCGGGTTCGAGGGGGACGGAGACTTTTTCCTGGCGGACGATGGACAACTCACATTCAGGGGCGAGGAGGCGTCGGCTCCGTTTGCCTATATGGGCGTCCACATCTGTCGACCCGACTATGTCGCCGAGGGGCCGGAGGGGCCGTTCTCGCTGAGCGGCTCGTGGCGGAAGTCGGCGGCGGCGGGGCGACTTTACGGCTGCGTGCTCGACGGCGACTGGATGCACGTCGGCGATCCGCAGGCGCGCGACGAGGCCGAGGCCCGGCTGGCGCAGGGCGGATGAGCACGGCTTTCAATCCCTTCTCGGACACCTCTCCGCGTTGGTTCGCCATCGAGGCGCGGCGGCCGTTTCTGGACGATCTGGCGGCGGGCGTTCTGGCCTGGCTGGGCGAACATCCGCCCGAGGCCCTGTCCGATGCCGTCATCCTTCTGCCCAACCGTCGCGCGGCGCGGGCCTTCACCACGGCCCTGACCCGCCAGGCTGAAGGGCGGTCGCTGCTGCTGCCTCAGGTCAGACCGCTGGGCGATCTGGAAGAGGACGAGCCGCCGTTCGCGCCCGGCGAACTGGGTCTGGACCTACCGCCCGCCATCGCCCCCCTGACCCGCCGGTTCGAGATGGCGCGGATGATCGTGGAGGATTTCCGGCCCGGCCTGACGCCCCTGCGGGCGCTGGAGATGGCCGATGCGCTGGGCAGCTTTCTCGATTCCTGCCAGCTGGAAGAGGTCGAGGACATGGCCCGGGTCGCCACCCTGGTCGAGGGCGATCTGGCCGAGCACTGGCAGGCGTCGGCAGAGTTCCTGGGTCTGGCCGTCGAGGCCTGGCCCCGACGTCTGGAGGCCATGGGTCTGGTCGATCCGGCGTGGCGGCGGGCGAAGCTGCTGCGCCTGCTGGCCACCGCCTGGACCGAGCGCCCGCCGCAGCAGCCCGTGATCGCCGCCGGTTCGACCGGGTCCGCGCCCGCTGCCGCCGACGTCCTGGCCGCCGTGGCCGCCGCACCGCAGGGGTGTGTGGTCCTGCCCGGACTGGACTTCGATCTGGACACCCGCGTCTGGGACGGGCTGGGGGACGGCGAGCAGCATCCCCAGAACGCGCTGTGGCGACTGCTGGATCGCTCGGGCACCCACCGTGACCAGGTCCGACCCTGGTACAAGCCTGCCGAGGGGGCGCAGACCGCCTCACGCAGCCGTGCCCGCCAACGCCTGATCCAGGAGGCGCTGCGCCCCGCCGAGGCCACCGCCGACTGGCGCGAGACGATCCGGGCCCTGAGGGCGACCGCCGCGACCACCCGCTCGGTCGACCCCATCGCCGAGGGACTGGAGGGCCTGTCGGTCGTCACCGTCCGCGCCGAGGAAGACGCCGCCGCCGCGATCGCTTTGATGATGCGCGAGACGCTGGAGACGCCCGGCAAGACCTGCGCCCTGGTTACCCCCGACCTGGCTCTCGGCCGCCGGGTCGAGGCGCGGCTGGAGCGGTGGGGAATCATCGCCGACAGCTCGTCCGGCCAGCCTCTGTCGCGGATGCCGGCAGGGCGGCTGGTCGATCTGGCGGTCAGGTTCATGGCCCGGCCGCTGGATCCGCATGTCCTGCTGGGCCTGCTGAAACATCCTTCGGTGACGCTCGATCTGGGCGAAACCGAATTCGACGCCGCCCGCGCGGCCCTGGAACGCCACGGGCTGCGTGGTCCCAGACATCGCGACTGGGCCCGCGCCCGTCGCGTCCTGCTCAAGGCCACCCAGCCGCGCGATAATGGCAAGCCGCCGTCCGACCGCACCCTGTCCGAAGTCTCGATGGCGAGACACCTGCTGGATCGACTGGAAATCCTGTCTGACACGGTCCGCTCCGGCTTTGTGCCCGACTCGCCGCTGGATCAGGCGACACGCGCCCTGACGACCTTGATCGAGAGCCTGGCCGGCCCCGACGCCTGGGCCGGGCCGGATGGCGAAGCCGCAGCCGGCCTTCTGTCGGCCTTGATTGAGGGCGGAGCCGCCCTGCCACCGGTGACGGCGATCGAGGCCGCCGATCTGGTCACGACCCTGGTGGCCGAACAGACGGTGCGCACGGGCGGAGCCAATCAGCCACGTCTGCGCATTCTGGGGGCCATCGAGGCCCGTCTGATCCGCGCCGACAGGATGATCCTGGCCGGTCTGGAGGAGGGCGTCTGGCCCAATGCCGCCCCGACCGATCCCTTCCTGTCGCGTCCTATGCGCAAGGCCCTCGATTTGCCCCCGCCTGAACGCCGTCTGGGCCAGACCGCACAGGATTTCGTCCAGGCGGCCTGCGCGAACGACGCCATCCTGGCCCATTCCGAGCGCCGCGGCGGCCAGCCGGCGGTCAAGTCCCGCTGGCTGTGGCGGCTGGAAATGCTGACGCGCGGGGCCAACACGCAAACCGCGCCGCTCGTACTCGAGCGCCCGTCGCCGCTGCTGGCTACGGCGCGAACCCTTGATGTCCCTGTCGCGGGACCTCCGCGCTACGCCGCTCGACCTGCGCCGACCCCACCGGTGCGCCGCCGTCCGCGCGACCTGCCCGTTACGGGTATCGAACGCTGGGTCCGCGACCCCTATGCCATCTATGCCCAGCGGATTCTGGGTCTGCGCCAGATGGATCGGCCGGGCGCGTCCGCCGAGGCCATGGCCCGGGGACAGGCCGTACACCGCGCCATCGAACAGGTCGTTTTGACATGGCCAGACGTCCTGCCTGAGGATTGCGCCGACCAGATCGAGGGTTTCCTGCGCGAGGCCCTGGACGATGCAGGCTTCGAGGACCACGCCATGGCGAGAGAGACGCCGCTGGCGCGCAATTGTGCCGTCTGGCTGGCCGACTGGGAACGTGAACGGCGCGCGCGCGGGGCGACCCTGCTGATCGAACAGGGTGGCCAGATCACCTTTGGGGCTCCCTTCGGCCCCTTCACCCTGACCGCCCGCGCCGACCGGATCGAACTGGATGCCCAAGGAGCGGCCGTCATCGACTTCAAGACGGGAACGCCTCCCAGCGCCAAACAGGTGGCCCAGGGGTTTGCTCCCCAACTGACCCTGACCGCTGCCATCCTGAACCATGGTGGTTTTGCCGGGGCCCCGCCGACGCCCGCCTCGGAACTGCTCTATGTGAAGGTTACGGGCCGCAAGACGCCGGGCGAGACCGTCGATGTCGGCAAGGTCACCCGCAACCAGCCCCTGACTGCTGCCGAACTGGCCGAGAAGGAACTGGCCCGTCTGGTCGATGGCGTGGCCCGGTTCGACGACGAGGCGACGCCCTATGTGTCCTGGGCCGCGCCCCAGTTCATGGGCAATTTCGGCGGCAACTACGACCACCTGGCGCGGGTGTGGGAGTGGCATGTCATCGGCGGCGAGGACGAGGCCCCCGAATGACCCCGCTGGAACAGGCCAAGGCCCATCAGATCACCGCCGCCGACCCGGCCCTGTCCGTCTTCGTCACGGCCAATGCGGGCTCGGGCAAGACCACCACCCTGGTCAGCCGCGTGGCGCGTCTGCTGTTGCAGAAGGTCCAGCCCGGCGAGATCCTGTGCGTGACCTATACCAAGGCCGCCGCCGCCGAGATGCAGGCCCGGTTGTTCGACACCCTGGGGGCCTGGGCGGTGATGGATGACGCGCGTCTGTCCGGCTCGCTGGCGGCGCTGGACGGCCGCGATCCGGCCACCCTGACCGACACCGACTTGAAGGAGGCGCGCCAGTTGTTCGCTCGCGCGCTGGAGACGCCGGGCGGGCTGAAGATCCAGACGATCCACGCCTTCTGCGAAAAACTGCTGCGCCGCTTTCCGCTGGAGGCCGGGGTGTCGCCGTCGTTCAAGGTGCTGGAAAACGAGGCCGCCGTCGCCCTGTCTCACACCGCACGCGAGGAGCTGGCCCGGGCGGCGCTGAAGGACGGCGAGGGGCTGTTGGGACGCGCCTATGCCTATTTCGCCGTCGCCCTGGACTGGAGGGCCTTTCACGCCCTGCTGGGGATGATCGAGACACATCGGGACACGTTGATTGATTATGTCGAACGCTGGACCGGCGGACACGCCCCCGGCCCGCATAGTCTGGCGGGCGTCGCCGAGGGGGATACGCCCGAGGGGCTGGAGGCGGACTTCCTTCACTGGCTGAACCCGTCCGAATGGCACGCCGCCGCCGAGGGCTTCGCGACCGGCTCGGCCAACGACCAGAAGATCGCCGCCCAGATGCGGGCCGCCGTGCCGCCGCACACGACCCTGGCCGCGATGACCCCGATCTTCATCGATTCCAAGGGCAATGCGCGCATCAAGTTCGGCACCCAGAAGGCCCCGGCCTTCGCCACCGGCTATCTGGCCGATGTGTCCCTGAAATACTGTTCCGCCCTGGATCAGGTGCGGGCGGCGCGGGTGGCGGATGAGACGGTCAAGGCCCTGACCCTCGCCCACGCCCATGCGGCCCTTTACGAGACGGCCAAGGCACAGGCGGGTGCACTCGATTTCTCTGACCTGGTCGTGCGCACCGTCGATCTGCTGACCCGGCGTGCCACGGCCGCCTGGGTGCTGTTCAAGCTGGACGGCGGCATCGAGCACGTTCTGGTGGACGAAGCCCAGGACACGGCTCCGGATCAGTGGGCCATCTTCAAGGCCCTGACCGAAGAGTTCTTTTCGGGCGCGGGCGCGACGCGCCGCGGCACGGATGCCCCCCGCATCCCGCGCACCGTCTTCGCCGTCGGTGACGAGAAACAGTCGATCTATTCCTTCCAGGGCGCGCGGCCCGAGCGGTTGCGGCAGGAAGCCCAGGCCTATGCCGCGCGCGCCGAGGGGGCGGACAGTCCGTTTAAGGAAGTGCCGCTGGACACCTCCTTCCGCTCGACCGAAGAGGTGCTGGCCTTCGTCGATGAAGTCTTCGAAGGGCCAGAACGGACAAGAGCCCTGGTGGGGGAGCGCGGAGAGATTCCCCGCCACAACCCTGCCCGCACGGACCAGCACGGCTCCGTCGATCTGTGGCCCCTGTTCCACGACCCGGCCACGCCGGACCGCGAGGCCTGGAACGCGCCGGTGGACAAGGAAGACGCCCGCAGCGCCCGCAAGCAGCTGGCCCAGGCCCTGGCGCGGCACATCCGTGAGCAGGGGCAGGCCGGCAGCGCGATCCACGACCCGAAGCCGAACGGCGGCCCGCCTCTGCGGGCGGTGCGGCCCGGCGATTTCCTGGTGCTGGTCCGTCGGCGCGATGCCCTGTTCGAGGAGATCATCCGCGCCCTGAAAGCCGAGGGCGTGCCGGTCGCGGGTGCGGACCGTCTGAAGCTCAGCAGCCATATCGTCTTCGATGACCTGATCGCGGCGGCGCGGTTCGCCCTGTATCCCGATGACGACCTCAGCCTGGCCGAGGTGCTGCGCAGCCCCTTCTGCGACATCGGCGACTTCGGAGAGGCTCATAGTCTGTATCCTCTGGCCGACGCCGAAAGCCGGGCGGGCCGCTCGCTGTGGACCAGCCTGAACCAGCGTGCGGACGAGCACCCGCAGTGGCGGCAGGCCCGTGATTTCGCCCAGGCTGCGCTCGACGCCCGCGACCGCGATCCCTTCGCCTTCTTCTCCAGCCTGCTGAACCGTGTGGACCATACCGGTCGGTCGGGCCGCGCCCGCATCCTGGCCCGGCTGGGCCGAGAGGCCGAGGAGGCGATCGACGAGACTCTCGCCCAGGTCCTGGCGGCCGAGGGCCGCGGCGGCGTCGATCTGGAAACCTGTCTGGCCCTGCTGGAAGCGGCCGATGTCGAGGTCAAGCGCGAGATGGAGGGGGCGCGCGACGAGGTCCGCGTCATGACCGTGCACGGGGCCAAGGGGCTAGAGGCTCCCATCGTCATCCTGCCGGACACTACCTCGCGGGCCAAGCCGCAGGGGCCCAGCCTGATGCCCAGCGCAGGCCCGGACGGCTCCGAGGGCGACGGCTGGTTGATGTGTCCGGGCGTGACCAAGGAGGACTGCCCGGCGTCGAAGGCGGCGCGGGATGCGCGGCTGGCGCGGGCCGACGCTGAATCGCTGCGCCTGCTTTACGTCGCCCTGACCCGGGCGCGTGACCGCCTGATCGTCATGGGCCGGGCGTTGAAGTCCAAGGAAGAGGGGTTTGAGGACGGCAGCTGGTGGAGCCTGATCGCCGGCACGTTTGAACGGCTGGCCGAGGACGAGCCGCTGAACATCCGTGATGTTGGCGACGGCGTGCTCCGATTTGGTGTCGACGCGCCGGTCATGGCGGCCGTCGCCGCGCCGGCCTCTATGGTTTCGGACGTCCCCCTCTGGGCCCGCGCCACGCCCACACCAGACATGGCCGCCCGCTTCGCCTCGCCCTCAACCATGCAGGGGGCGGTGCGCAACGCCGCGCCGTCGCCTCTCGCCACGGCGGGCGAAGGGGCTCTGGGCCGCTTCCGTCGCGGGGACCTGATCCACCGCTTGCTGGAACGTCTGCCGGACATCGCGCCGTCAGAGCGTCCGGCGGCAGCCCTGCGCATGCTGTCCCGAGAGCGGGATATCGACGAGGGCCAACGTCAAGAGATGATTGCGGCAGCCTTCGGCGTGCTGGACGATGCCCGCTTCGCGCCCGTCTTCGGTCCTGGCTCCCGCCCGGAGGTCGCCCTGACCGGCTCCGTGGACGCCGTGCCGATTTCGGGGCGGATGGACAGGCTGGTCGTCACGCCTGAGCGCGTGCTGGTCGTCGACTTCAAATCGAACCGCCCGGCCCCCGCCCGGGTCGAGGACGCCGACCCCGCCTATGTGCTGCAGATGGCGGTCTATGTGGCCGTGCTGAAGCGGCTGTATCCCGACCGCGCCGTGGAGGCGGCCCTGGTCTGGACCGATGGCCCCCGCCTGATGGCCGTACCCCAGGCTCTCATGGACGCGGCTTTGAACGCGGTGCGTTGATTTCCGGCGTGAATACTCCCACATCGGGGATTGAACGGCTGATGCAATCTCGCGCGGCGGCCAGCCCTCCACCGTGCTCAAGCAGCGAGGCTCCGCGAGCCGAGTGGTAGCACCCAGAAAAGGAGCCATTCATGGCGACTGTAAAAGTGACCGACGACAGCTTCGATGCCGACGTCCTGAAATCCAGCACCCCCGTCCTGGTCGATTTCTGGGCCGAATGGTGCGGGCCGTGCAAGCAGATCGGTCCGGCTCTGGAGCAGATCGCCGACGAATTTGCCGGTCAGGTGACCATCGCCAAGGTCAATATCGACGACAGCCCCATGGTCCCGTCCAAACTGGGCGTGAAGGGCATCCCCACCCTGATGCTGTTCAAGGACGGCCAGATGACCTCCATGAAGGTCGGCGCCATGCCTAAGGGCAAGATCGTCGAATGGCTGGCCGAGGCCGGCATCGGCCAGACGGCGGCCTGAAGACACCTCAGGCGTCGGCCATCCGGCTGAGCTGATCCAGCACCGCCGAACCGTAGCGTTCGATCTTGGACTGTCCCACCCCGGCGATTCCGGCCAGCACGGTCAGATCGCCGGGCTGACGGATGGCGATTTCCAGCAGGGTCTTGTCCTGGAAAATGACATAGGGCGGCACACGCTGTTCGGCGGCGCGGTCGCGGCGCCAGGCGCGCAGGGCCTCGAAGCGGGCGCGGACGTCGGCGTCCATCGTCTCCAGCGCGGCGTTGCGGCCCGTGCGGGTGCGCTCGCGCGGGGACGATGAGGCGCGGGCCGGGGCATTGCGGACCTCCACGACCCGCTCGCCACGATAGACGGCGCGCACGGCCTCCGGCTCACCCAGCCGGATCAGCGGCTTGCCGTCGTTGGGGTCCTCGACCAGCAGGCCGTCGAACATGAGATGATCGACCACGTCGCGCCAGGTGTGACTGGCGGTGTCCGCCCCGATGCCCCAGGTCGACAGCGCCGTCTCCCAGCCCTGCACATCCCGCGTCTTGCCCAACAGATGGTCGATGACGCGGGTCTTGCCGAACCGCTCGCCCAGCCGCTGAACCGCCGCCAGGGCCTTCTGCGCCTGAACCGTCGCATCGAACACGGCAGGCGGATCGAGGCACAGGTCGCAGACGCCGCAGACCTGGGCATCGGTTTCGCCAAAATAGCGCCGCACCGCCTGGGGGCGGCAGGTGGCTCCGTCCAGCATGGCATAGAGGCGGCGGGCCTTTGACACCTGTACCGCCTTGACCTCCTCGGCCATCGGGCGACCCTCCAGCCGCTTCAGCGTCCAGGCGATGTCGGAGGGACCATAAAGCGTGATGCCCTCGGCCGGTTCGCCATCGCGGCCCGCGCGCCCGATCTCCTGCCAATAGGCCTCCAGCGAACCGGGCGGATCGGCGTGGATGACGAAGCGGACGTCCGCCTTGTCCACCCCCATGCCGAAGGCGATGGTGGCCACCATGACGGCCCCGTCCTCGGCCAGGAAGCGGGCCAGCAACCGGTCGCGCTGCCGCGCATCCATGCCCGCGTGATAGGCGATGGCATTGACGCCGGCGTCGCGCAGGGCCCCGGCCACGCGTTCGCAGCCGTCGCGGCTGCCGCAATAGACGACGCCGGACTTGCCGCGCCGCTGGCGGACCAGTTCGATCACATGGGCGTCGGCCTTGGCGCGCGAGCCGTTTTCCTTGCGCTCGGCGGACAGTTGCAGGTTCGGGCGGGCGAAGCTGTCGACCAGAACCCGGGCCCCGTCCAGGCGCAAGGAAGCGACGATGTCCTCGCGCGTGCGGGCATCGGCGGTGGCCGTCACGGCGATGCGCGGCACATCCGGGAACAGTTCGGCCAACCGCCCCAGACCGCGATAGTCGGGCCGGAAGTCATGTCCCCATTGCGAGACGCAATGGGCCTCGTCGATGGCAATGAGGGACAGCGGTAGATCCCGCAGCCGATCGATCAGATGCGGCTGAGCCAGTCCCTCGGGTGAGACATAGAGCAGGTCCAGCTCGCCGGCCCGGGCCTGACGCCAGATTTCGGACCGGTCTTCCATCGAGACGCCCGAGTCCAGCCGCGCCGCCGCCACCCCCTGCTGCTTCAACGCCTCGACCTGGTCGGTCATCAGGGCGATCAGGGGCGAGACGACCAGCCCCAGGCCGGGGCGCAGCATGGCGGGGATCTGATAGCAGACCGACTTGCCACCGCCGGTCGGCAGGACGGCCAATACGTTTCGGCCCGCCAGAATCTCCGTGACCACTTGGGACTGCAGGCCCCGAAAATCGCCATGGCCCCAGACCCGCTCCAGGGTCGCACGGGCGTCGTCCAGGGTCGGCGAGGGATGGTTCAGGACTGAGTCGGCCAGCATCGGGGCCTTGTGCCGGATTTGTTCCGGGCTCGCCAGCTTCGCCTATGGCTTGAAAGCGGATAAGGAGCCGCAGATGACCAGTACCCTCCTCTATGGCCGACCGCCCGCCGTCTTCGATCCGCCCGGTAGCGCGACCCAGGTCTCGCCCCTGATTCCCGGTTCGGCTTCGCTGGAAAACGTCGCGCCCGGCTCGGCCGACGACATCATGATCTATGCCCCGCCCGGCGTGCTGGAGCGGCGCTACACCCTGGCCCTGGCGCTGCGGGCGCTGAAGCCCGGTGGACGGCTGGACGTCATGGCCGCCAAGGACAAGGGCGGGTCGCGCCTGAAGAAGGAGCTGGAGGCGCTGGGCGTCAGTGTCGGCGAAACCGCCAAGGCCCACCACCGTCGCTGTGTCGTCACCGCGCCCGAGACGGCGACGGGTCTGGATGAGACGATTGCCGCAGGCGCTCCGCGTCTGGTCGAGGGACTGGACGCCTGGTCCCAGCCCGGGGTCTTTGCCTGGGACCGGATCGATGCCGGATCGCTGTCGCTGGCCCAGCACCTGCCGCCGATGAAGGGGCGCGGGGCGGACCTGGGCTGCGGCTATGGGGCGCTGAGCACCGTCGTGCTGAAATCGCCCGCCGTGACAGCTTTGCACATGGTCGATCTGGACCGGCGCGCGGTCGAGGCGGCGCGGCGCAATGTCGAGGACGCCCGCGTCACCATCGACTGGGCCGACGTTCGCACGCTGGACGCCGCGGGCGATCTGGACTTCGTGGTCATGAACCCGCCCTTCCACGACGGTGGAGCCGAGGATCGCCGTCTGGGTCAGGCCTTCATCCGCAAGGCGGCCGAACTGCTGGGCAAGGGCAGTGTCCTGTGGTGCGTCGCCAACCGGCACCTGCCCTATGAGGCCGAGCTGAAAGCCGCCTTCAAGCGCGTACGGATGGTCGCCGATGCGGGCGGCTACAAGCTGTTCGAGGCGGTGAAGTGACCCTGCCCTCAAGTAGCCCGACGGGCGATAGGGCAAACAAAAAAGTCCCTACAAGCCGAGTGGACAAGCTTCTGGGCTCCATGGGGTATGGGTCACGCACCGAGATGGCGCGGCTGGGTCGGGCGGGTGGCATTGTGCTGGACGGGGTCGAACTGACCGATGTGTCCAAGCGCATCCCGGTCACCCCCGACCTGCCGAGCCGGATGCAGGTGGACGGCCGTTCGCTGGACCCGCCCGCCGGCCTGGTCATGATGCTGCACAAGCCCCTGGGCATGACCTGTTCGCGCAAGGAGGACGGGGCGCTGGTCTATGACGTCCTGCCCGACCGTTGGCGCAGGCGAGACCCGGCCATTTCGACCATCGGGCGGCTGGACAAGCAGACGACGGGCCTGCTGCTGCTGACCGACGACGGCGACCTGCTGCACCGGGTGATTTCGCCGAAACGCCATGTGGCCAAGGTTTACCGCGCCACCCTGGCCCGACCGCTGGTGGGTACAGAACAGGCGGTTTTCGAGGCGGGCGGTCTGGTGCTGGAGGGTGAGGACAAGCCCCTGTCGCCCGCCGTTCTGGAGGTGCTGTCGCCGACCGAGGCGCGGCTGACGGTGACGGAAGGGCGCTATCACATGGTGCGGCGGATGTTTGCGGCAGTCGGCAATCACGTCGAGGCCCTGCACCGCGAGCGGGTCGGGGGACTGAGCCTGCCCGAAGATTTGGAACCCGGCCAGTGGCGGCTGATGACGCCGGACGAGATTGCGCTGATCTTCGCCTGACGGAACCGCAAGGCTTGTCGCCGCTTTAGCCTGCGCCCTGGAGACGACGGACATGAGTGGCGCGACACACAAGCGGGATTTGCGAACCAGCCGACCGCTCTGGGCGGACAGCCCGGGCTTGGGCGTCCCCGTGCATCCATTGAAGGAGGCTATCTCCGTCGATGTCGCCATCGTCGGGGCGGGCATCACCGGGGCCTTCATGGCACGCGAACTGAGCCGCGATCATTCCGTGGTGGTGCTGGATCGCCGTCCACCGTTGACGGGATCGACCCTGGCCTCGACCGCCATGCTACAGTGGGAGATCGACCTTCCGCTCACGGCCCTGACCGAAAAAATCGGGGCCGAGAAGGCGCGCCGCGCCTATCTGCGGTCCTTCGATGCGGTTCAGGCCCTGAAGCGGATCGTGGCGGAGGAGCGCATAGTCTGCGGCCTGAAGGAACAGTCGTCGCTGTATCTGGCCGGCGACACCTATGGGCACCGCGCGCTGGAAGCCGAGGCCGAGGCCCGCGCCGCCATCGGTCTGGACAGCAGCTACGTCGGGCCCGCCGAACTGCGCGACCGGTTCGGCATCGATCGCACCGGGGCCATCTTCAGTGCGGGTTCGGCCAGCGCCGATCCTGGCCGGCTGGCCGCCGGTCTGTTGCGCCGGGCGCAGGCGAACGGGGCCAAGGTCTATTCGCCCGTCGAAGTCATGAAGGCGGTCAGCGATCCGGACGGGGTCACCCTGCTGACCGACGCCGGCCATGCGGTGCGGGCGAAACATCTGATCTTCTGCTGCGGCTATGAGTTCCCCGAGGGCGTGCCGACGCCGGGCGCGAAGATCATTTCCTCCTGGGCCCTGGCCTCGAAGCCGCGTGCGACCTGCCCCCGGTGGCTGAAGGACACCCTCGCCTGGGAAGGGTCGGACCCCTATCTGTATCTCCGCATGGGAGGCGATGGTCGGCTGATCGTCGGCGGCGAAGATGAGCAATCGCCCGACGCCCATGAGGACGAGGCCAAGCTGAAGCGAAAACGCGACACCATTGCCGCCAAGCTCAATGGCCTGCTGCCCGATCTGGAGTTCGAGGTGGATTACAGCTGGGCCGCCGCCTTCGGAGAGAGCGGCGACAGCCTGCCTTCCATCGCCCCTGTCCCCGACATGGACCACAGCTGGGCTGTCATGGGCCTGGGCGGCAATGGCATCACCTATTCGGTGATCGCGTCGCAGGTCGTCGGGGCGGCGGTGAGGGGGACGAAGGATCCCGACGCGGACCTTTACACACCTTGACCACAGCAGCCGCCAAGCGCACCTGCACCACATGATCGACGTCAAGATTTGCGGCCTGACCACGCCTGAAACACTCGACACCGCCCTGGAACGCGGTGCCGCCTTCGTAGGGGCGGTGGTGTTTGCGAAAAGCCCTCGGCACATCGACCCCCTGCACGCCGCGACCCTGTTCGAGCGGGCCCGAGGCCGGGCAAGGATCGTGGCGGTGACGGTGAACGCCGACGACGCCCTGCTGACCGAGATCGCCCTGATCCTGAAGCCGGATTTGATCCAGCTGCACGGGTCGGAGACGCCTGAGCGGGCGGTCGAGGCGCGTCGCCTGACCGGGGCGGGGATCATCAAGGCGCTGCCGGTCTCGACCCCAGCCGACCTGCAATCTGCTGACACCTGGGAAGAGGTCGCCGATCACCTGATGTTCGACGCCCGCCCTCCGGAGGGGTCCGATCTGCCCGGCGGGGTCGGTGCCCGGTTTGACTGGACGATGATGCAGGGGCGAACCTATCGGCATCCGTGGTTTCTGGCAGGCGGATTGAACCCCGAAAATGCCGTTCAGGCTGCGGCGATCAGCGGCGCACCCCTGCTGGACGTGTCCTCTGGCGTGGAAAGCGCACCGGGTGTTAAGGACAGCGCCCGGATCGCGGCGTTTCTGGACGCCGTGCGCCGGTCGTAATTCCGACGCCCCCTTGCGTGAAAGCTACGCCCGTGAACGCCATCATCCCCAATCAGTACGCCATGCCCAATGCCGAGGGCCGGTTCGGCCCCTATGGCGGGCGGTTCGTGGCAGAGACCCTGATGCCGCTGGTGCACGAGCTGACGGCGGCCTATGAGGTGGCCAAGGCCGATCCGTCGTTCCAGGCCGAGCTGGACGGCTTCCTGACCGATTACGTCGGTCGGCCCAGCCCGCTGTATCTGGCCGAGCGGCTGACCGACCACTACGGCGCGGCCAACATCTGGTTCAAGCGCGACGAGCTGAACCACACCGGCGCGCACAAGGTGAACAACTGCATGGGGCAGATTCTGCTGGCCATGCGGATGGGCAAGACCCGGATCATCGCGGAAACCGGCGCGGGCCAGCATGGCGTGGCGACCGCTACAGTCTGTGCCCGCTTCGGCCTGCAGTGCGTGGTCTATATGGGCGCGACCGATGTCGAGCGTCAGTCGCCCAACGTTTTTCGCATGAAGCTGCTGGGGGCCGAGGTGGTGCCGGTGACTTCGGGGCGCGGCACGCTGAAGGACGCCATGAACGAGGCGATGCGCGACTGGGTCACCAATGTCGAGGACACCTATTACCTGATCGGCACGGCGGCGGGTCCGCATCCCTATCCCGCCATGGTCCGTGATTTCCAGAGCGTGATCGGCAAGGAAACCCGCGCCGCCATGCTGGCCCGCAAGGGCAAGCTGCCGGACGCCTGCGTCGCGGCCATCGGCGGCGGTTCAAATGCCATCGGCCTGTTCCACCCCTTCATCGACGATGCCGAAGTGCGGCTGATCGGGATTGAGGCGGCCGGGCGGGGGCTGGATGGCCCCGATCACGCGGCGTCGCTGCAGGGCGGTCGCCCCGGCGTTCTGCACGGCAACCGCACCTACCTGCTTCAGGATGAAGACGGCCAGATCCTGGAGGGACATTCGATTTCGGCGGGCCTCGACTATCCCGGCATCGGCCCCGAACATGCCTGGCTGAAAGACATCGGCCGCGCCGAATACCGCGCCGCCACCGACGCCGAGGCGCTGGAAGCCTTCCAGCTGTGTTCCAAGCTGGAAGGCATCATCCCCGCCCTGGAGCCCAGCCATGCCCTGGCGCGCATCGGCGAGATCGCCAGCGAAGTTGGCAAGGGCGGCGATGTCGTGCTGAACATGTGCGGGCGTGGCGACAAGGATATCTTTGCCGTCGCGGCCCATCTGGGTGTGGAGATCTGAGTGCATGAGTATTCTGGCAATCGCCGCGGTCACGGCCGCCCTATCGTCACCTGTTCCCTCGCAGGCCGCTCCGGCCACTGACAGCGCCGAGCGCCCGGCCCTGAACGTGGAGCTTCCCAATGTGGCGGGCACGACCGCCGACCCCACATGTGGTGGGTTGGTCGAACTGGCGCGCATCGCCTTCTGTGTCGCCTCGACGCAAGCGGGGATGCAGGCCGTCGCTGATGCCTATACGAGCGATTTCGCACAGCAGGGTTGGCTAGTCGGCGCAGGTGATGAGAATCTGATCGTCTATGTGCGTCGTCGCGAAGGTGGCGGATGCGACGCGTTCCAGATGAGGGCTTTTACGGACGAAAGTCGGGTTCCTGCTCCCGGAGCGCCTGCCTATCTGGCCTTTGCCACCATCCCTGGCGACATCTGTACGACCGCACCTGTTGAAAGCGCGTCACCACAATGAGCTTCATCGCCGCTGCTTTCGCCCTCGCTTTGGCCTCCCAAACGCCGCCCGCGACCAGTCCCCTACCCTTCGTTCCGGGGACGACACCCGCCCCCGACTGCGGCGGCCTGCGTGATGTCGTGAGCCGGGGAAACGAGGCGATGCAGTGCATCACCTTTCCGATGGAACAGGCCGCCGACCAGTTCAATGCCCAACTACAGCAGGTCCGGCTTGCAGGTTGGTCCCCGGCGGGTGGCCAGGCCAACATCATACTGTTCCAGAAGCCTGATGCCGCTGGAGGCTGTGACCGCCTGACCGTCGCCGGGTTCTGGGATTTCCGACAGCATCCCCAGCCGACGTCTGGCATCCCCGCCTACATCGGTTTGATGATCGAGCCCGGCCAGGCCTGCCAGACGCCAAATGGTTCGGCCGCCCAATGACGACTGCTCGTATCGATGCCCGCTTCGCCGCGTTGAAGGCCGAAGGCCGGGCCGGCTTTGTCGCCTATGTCATGGCCGGCGATCCCACGCGCGACCAGGCGCTGGATATCCTGCACGGCCTGCCTGCCGCCGGGGCCGACATCATCGAGCTGGGCTTTCCCTTCAGCGATCCGATGGCCGAGGGTCCACCGATCCAGCGGGCGGCCCTGCGTGGATTGAAGGCAGGCCTTACGCTGAAGGGTACACTCGATCTGGCCGCCGCCTTTCGTCAGGGCGATGCGGACACGCCCCTGATCCTGATGGGTTATCTGAACCCGATAGAATCCTACGGCTATGAGGCGTTCGCAAGCGACGCGGCGTCCAGTGGCGTGGACGGGATCATCGTTGTGGACTGTCCTCCGGAAGAGGCTGCACCGCTCAGCGATGCGCTGGATGCGGCCCATATCTCGCTGATCCGTCTTGCCACGCCGACCTCGGACGACGCGCGGCTGAAGATCATCGTCGAGCGGACCTCCGGCTTCGTCTACTATGTCTCGGTCGCGGGCGTGACCGGGGTCAAGGAAGCCCAGGCCCTGTCGGTGGCTCCGGCCGTCGAGCGTGTGCGCAAGGCCTCGGGCCTGCCCGTCGCCGTCGGCTTTGGCGTCAAGACGCCTGAGCGTGCCGCCGAGATCGCCCGCGTCGCCGATGCGGTCGTGGCCGGCTCGGTCCTCGTCGACGAGGTCGCGGCCGCGCTCGAGGCGAACGAACCCGCCGCCCCGCGCGTTCTGGCCAAGGTCCGCCAGCTGGCCGATGCGGTCAGGGGTGCGCGGACGCCGGAAACCGTCTAAAGCCGCGCCATGATCGACAAGACCAAACCCGCCGCCCCCGTCGCAAAGCCCGAGGTCGCCAAGCCCGCCGAAAAGCGTGGCGGCTGGCTGTCGCGCTTCGCGCCCGGCGTGCGCAAGATCGTCAACCGCCGCGAGGCCACGCCCGACAATCTGTGGGTCAAGGATCCGGACAGCGGCGAAATGCTGTACCGCCCCGATCTGGAGGCCAGTCTGTGGGTCACCCCGTCGGGCCGTCATATGCGCATTGACGCCCTGACGCGCCTGGCCGCCACCTTTGACGACGGCAAATACGTCTCCATCGACACCCCCGACGTGCCCGAGGACCCGCTGAAATTCTCGGACGGCAAGCCCTACAAAGATCGTCTGGCGGCCGCGCGCAAGGCGGCGGGTCGCAAGGACACCATGGCCATCGGCTTCGGCACGTTGGCCGGAACGCCCGCCGTAGTCATCGTCCAGGACTTCACCTTCATGGGTGGCTCGCTGGGCATGGCGGCGGGCGAGGCCTTCATCGCCGCCGCGCGCGAGGCCGTGAAGCGCGGCGTGCCGCTGGTCTGCTACACCGCCGCCGGCGGGGCTCGCATGCAGGAGGGCGCGCTCAGCCTGATGCAGATGGCCCGCACCACCCTGGCCATTCAGGAACTGAAGGCGGTCAAACTGCCCTTCGTCGTCGTCCTGACCGACCCGACCACCGGGGGCGTGACCGCCAGCTATGCCATGCTGGGTGACGTCCATCTGGCCGAGCCGGGCGCCCTGATCGGCTTTGCCGGTCCGCGCGTGATCGAGGCCACCATCCGCGAGAAACTGCCGCCGGGTTTCCAGCGCGCCGAATACCTTCAGGAAAAAGGCATGGTCGACAAGGTTGTGGCCCGCGCCGATCTTCCGGCTACCCTGGGGCGCATCCTGTCGATGCTGATGGACGGCCAGCGCCGCGCGGCCTGATCCCGCGGCCATGGACCCCATCTCCGCCCGCCTGCGCGCCCGCCACCCCCAGCGGATCGACCTGTCGCTGGACCGGATGCGCCTGCTCTGCGCGGCGCTGGGCGATCCGCAGGACCGGCTGCCGCCCGTGATCCATGTAGCCGGGACCAACGGCAAGGGCTCGACCGTCGCCTTCATCCGCGCCATCGCCGAGGCGGCCGGGCTGACCGTCCACACCTATACCTCGCCCCATCTGGTGCGGTTCAACGAGCGTATCCGGCTGGCAGGGCGGCTGATCGAGGATGCCCCACTGAACGCCATCCTGGACCGGATCGAGCGCGTGGCCGGTGAAGCGACCGTCTTCGAAAGCACGACCGCCGCCGCCTTTCTGGCCATGAGCGAGGTGCCCGCCGACCTGGCCATCGTCGAAGTGGGTCTGGGCGGGGTGCTGGACGCGACCAATGTCATCGCGCGCCCGCTTCTGAGCGTCATCACCCCCGTCGATCTGGACCATGCGGAGTTCCTGGGCACTTCGCTGCGCGGCATCGCGGTGGAGAAGGCGGGCATCCTCAAGACTGGCGCGCGTGGTCTGATCGGTCGTCAGTCCGAAGAGGCGATAGACGCCATCACGGTCGCCGCACATGCGGTGCAAAGCCCGCTGACCGTCATGGGCACCGATTTCGATGCCTTCGCCGAACGCGGCGGCATGGCGTTTCAGGATCAGGAGCGGTTTCTGGATCTGCCGCTGCCCGCACTCGTCGGCGCGCACCAGATCGACAATGCGGGGCTGGCCGTGGCCGTGGCGCTTGAGCTGGATCTGCCGGAGGCCACCATCGTCGAGGGTCTGACCGCCGTCCGCTGGCCCGCCCGTATGCAGCGGCTGACGGCCGGCCTCTATGGCGAGATGGCCCGCGCCGCAGAGGCCGAACTGTGGCTGGACGGCGGGCACAATCCGCATGCGGCCCGCGCCCTGGCCGACGCTCTGGCCCAGCGCCAGGCCAGGGCACCGCGTCCCCTGGCCCTGATCGTCGGCATGCTGGGCAACAAGGATGCCGGCGGCTTCTTCGACGCTCTGAAGGCCAGCGGTGCCCACGTCTTCACCGTGCCCTTCGACGGCGCGGCAGCCGAGCCGGAGGCGCTGGCAGCGGTCGCACGCGGTCACGGCCTGGGGGCCACGCCCATGACCTCGGCTCAGGACGCCCTGTCGCGCGCCCTGGCCCTCGGGGCCGGGCGTGTCGTCATCTGCGGCTCGCTGTATCTCGCAGGCGAGGTCTTGGGGGCCAGCCGCGAGACGTGGCCGGACTGACACGGAGCGCGGACCTCCCGGTCCGCTCTTTTTGGCTCATTGCTGTTGCGGACCTGGAGGTCCGCGCTCCTTCAAGGCTGCGCCGGTGCCGCCGTCTCGCCGGTCAACATGCGCGCAAAGCCGCGCAGCTGTTGGATCCAGATGACGGTCGGCTCCTGCAGCTGGTCCGGGCCGGTCTGGGTCAGCAGGACGTCGTACTGCAACACGATGCTGGGGTTGCCGCCGGTCGCAGGCGCCGGAGAGAAGGCGGCTTTCAGATAGCGGCTCTGCAGGTTCCACTGATTGGCCTGTTCGATCGTCAGGGGGCCGGTGAAGACGGCGCTGAACTGCAGGTCGTCGCACAGCGTCGTGCAGGCATAGAAGGTCAGGTTCCAGGGCAGGGGCTCGTCGGCCACGCGCAGGATCTGAGCCCCGGTCACCGCTTCCGGCTCGCCCACCGATCCGCCCAGGCCGGTTAGCCAAGCGCGGGCATCGGCGACCGTCACGCCGACGGCGGGGCCCGGTGCGGCTGCGGGCGCAGGCGTCTGTGTTGGCGTCTGGGCCAGTGCCACAGTCGGCAATGCGGCGCTCAAGGCGAGGGCGGCGATCAGGGCGGGCAGGCGCATGGGTCTGTCTCTTCAACAATCTGGCGACGAGGGTGCACCGCGTGGTCCAGCGGAATTATGGCAAACCTAGACCGAACGCTGGCGCGTCATCCAGTCCGCCGCCTGCATTTCGTTCAGGCGCGAGGCGGTGCGCTCGAACTCGAAGGCCCCGACACCCTCGGGATAGAGCGCTTCCGGCGCGGCGGCGGCCAGGGTCACCAGCCGCGTCCCGGCTTCATAGAGCGCGTCGATCAGGGTCACGAGGCGCCGCGCCTCCTGCTGATTGGCGGGGCTGAGCAGAGGCACATCCTCCAGAAACAGGGTGTGGAAGCGTTCGGCGATGGCCAGATAGTCCTGCGGGCCTAGCGGCCTGCCGCACAGTTCGGCGAAGGTGGCGCGGGCCATGCTGCCGACGGTACGCTCAACGACCACGTCGCGGCCCAGCACGGTCAGGTGCGCGGGCTCCTCCGGCTCGCCGCCGCGCAAGTCGGACCACAGGTCCTCGAACCCCTGTCGTCCCGCCGCTTCGATCGGCGAGAACCAGACCTTACCACCGGTCAGCCGGTGCAGGCGCCAGTCGCGCTCGCCGGTCAGGGACACGACCTCGCACCGCGCCTCGATCTGTTCGATGAAGGGCACGAACAGCTGGCGGTTGATGCCGTTCAGATACAGCTGGTCCGGGGCGCGGTTGGAGGTGACGGCCAAAACCACCTTCTTCTCGAACAGCGCTTCGAACAGCCGCCCCAGGATCATGGCGTCCGCGATGTCGGTGACCTGAAGCTCGTCGAAGCACAGCAGCCGGGCCTCCGAGGCGATCAGGGCCGCGATCGGCGGAATGGGGTCGTCGCCCTTATGCGTGCCGAAGACGGCCTTGCGGGTCTTCCCATCCCCCTCGCGCCACTGGCGGACCAGGTCGTGGATACGGGCCATGAAGGCGTGGAAATGGGCGCGCAGCTTCTTCGGCTCGGGCGTGGATGTGATGAACAGGTCCATCAGCATGGACTTGCCCCGCCCCGGCGGCCCCCAGATGTAGAGCCCCCGCACCTCGGGCAGGCCGCCGAACAGGCCGCGCCGGGCCAGATCCTCCTCCAGCCGCTCCATCGCCGTGATCAGCGGGACCTGAGCCGGATCGGGCGCGATGACCCCTTCCTCGATGCGGATGTCATAGGCGGAACGGATGCGCGACGTCATGGCACTCGCTTAACGGCGCGGGGCGAGAGGGGGAAGCCGAACGCCCTGCATAAGGGCGACAAATGCCACCAGACAACGAACTTGGACGCTCACCCGCCAAAAACCGTTGCTTCGCGCCTGCGAAGGCCTACATGCAGAAGCTTCCCGCACTACCCCAAAAGCCCTCAAGCAGCGAGCCGCCGCGCGGCGAGCGACAGGGCGTCCGAAGGACACACCAATATGAGCTATAAAGTCGCCATCGTGGGCGCTACCGGCAACGTCGGGCGCGAGATGCTGAACATCCTCGAAGAGCTGGAGTTTCCGGTCTCGGAAATGCACGCCGTCGCCTCGCGCAAGTCCAAGGGCGTCGAGGTGTCATGGGGCGACAAGACGATCAAATGCCAGGACATCGACAGCTTCGATTTCTCGCAGGTCGATCTGGTTTTGATGAGCGCCGGTGGCGACGCCTCGCGCGCCTGGTCCGAGAAGATCGGCAAGGCCGGGCCCATGGTGATCGACAACTCATCGGCCTTCCGCATGGACCCGGACGTGCCGCTGATCGTGCCGGAGGTGAACCCGGACGACATCAAGCTGGCGTCCAAGAAGAACATCATCGCCAACCCCAACTGTTCGACGGCCCAACTGGTCGTGGCGCTGAAGCCGCTGCATGACGCGGCCAGGATCAAGCGCGCCGTGGTCTCGACCTATCAATCGGTGTCGGGCGCGGGCAAGGCGGGCATGGACGAGTTGTGGAACCAGACCAAGGCCATCTACGGCCTGGGCGACGCGCGGCCCAAGCTGTTCCCCAAACAGATCGCCTTCAACGTCATCCCCTTCATCGGCAGCTTCCGTGACGACGGTTTCACCGACGAAGAGGCCAAGATGTGGGACGAGACCCACAAGATGCTCGACCCAGACATCAAGCTGACGGTCACCTGCGTGCGCGTGCCGGTCTTCGTCGGCCACTCCGAGGCCGTGGCGCTGGAGTTCGACAAGCCGATCACCCCTGACGAGGCCCGCGCCATCCTGCGCGACGCGCCCGGCATCCAGGTGGTCGATAAGCAGGAGCACGACGGCTACATCACCCCCGTCGATGCCGCCGGCGAGCACTCGGTCTATGTCAGCCGCATCCGCAAGGACCCGTCGGTCGAGAACGGCCTGATGCTGTGGATCGTGGGCGACAACCTGCGCAAGGGGGCGGCATTGAATGCCGTCCAGATCGCCCAGCTGCTGGACGAGACCGGGATGATCAAGCCGTCCTCGGGCTATCGCACCATCACGGTCTGATGGCCGTGACCGCCGCCCCGGCCGGGGAGGATCGCAAGGCCCTGATCGCGGGCGTCGCCTGCTATGCCATCTGGGGCTTCATCCCCCTGGTGTTCCAGGCGATGGACCGGGCTGGGGCCGATGCCTTCGAGATCATGGCACACCGCACGGCCTGGGCCGTGCTGTGGGCCGGGGCGCTGGTGCTGGTGGTACGTCAGGGCGGGCAGGTGATGCAGGCCCTGCGCTCGCCGCGCGTCATGGCCTGGATCGCCCTGTCGACGACGCTGATCGCGGTGAACTGGACCACCTATGTCATCGCCGTGAACAACGGCCGGACGCTGGACGCCAGCCTGGGCTACTACCTCAATCCCCTGCTCAACATGGCGGCGGGGGCCTGGCTGTTCCGCGAGAAGATTTCGCGCACAGGCCTGATCGCCATCGCCCTGGCCGGGTGTGGCGTGGTGCTTCAGGCCGTGGCCCTGGGGCATCTGCCCTGGGTGTCCCTGCTGCTGGCCACGACCTTCTGTGCCTATGGTGTGATCCGCAAGCGGGTGTCCGTGGACGCCCAGAGCGGCCTCTTCCTGGAATGCCTGCTGCTGGCTGGACCCGGCCTGGCCTGGGTGCTGTGGATCGCGTCCCAGGGTCAGGGCCATTTCGGCCAGTCCACGGCGGCGACCCTGTGGCTGCTGGCAGCCGGGCCGATCACCGTGGTGCCGATGGTGCTGTTCGCCTGGGCCGCGCGGCGCATGCCCCTGTCGACCATGGGCTTCCTGCAGTTCCTGGCCCCGACCATCGTCTTCGTCATCGGGGTCAGCCAGGGTGAACCCTTCGGCCTGCTGCGGGCCATATCGTTCGGCTTCATCTGGGCCGGGGCGGTCGTCTTCGCCATCGCGGCCGTCCGATCGCGGCGCAGGTCCGTCGTTGTCGCCCCCGAGCCGGGCCTGCTGGACGATCCCGCCGAAGACCGCAGCCGCGAGGGCGGACGCTAGACCGGGGCCCTGATCCTGGCGTAGCTTCGCGGCTATTCACTCAGGGGGACACGCGATGGACGGCCCGCACCGAAGCCCTTGTGACGAAGGCCAGGTCCAGGCGTCGCCGCCGCCGACGCAGGTCCTGTCTGCCGCCCGCAAGCGCTGGATCCTGGCCGCCACCGTCCTGGGCTCCAGCCTGACCTTCATCGACGGCTCGGCCCTGGGTGTGGCCCTGCCCGCCATCCAGCGCTACCTGGGGGCGGGCCCCGCCGCCGTTCAGTGGGTGTCCAACGCCTATCTGCTGACGCTGGGTGCCCTGGTCCTGACCGGCGGCGCGGCCGGGGACCGGTTCGGGCGGCGCAAGATATTCCTGATCGGTGTCGTCGTCTTCGCCCTGGCATCGCTGGCCTGCGGCCTGGCCCCGACGGTCGAGCTGCTGATCGGCGGCCGTGCGCTGCAAGGCATAGGCGCGGCCCTGCTGACGCCCGGAGCGCTGGCGGTCATCGGCGCGACCTTTCCGCCGGAGGAACGCGGCAAGGCCTTCGGTACCTGGGCCGGGGCCGGGGCCCTGTTCGGCATGGTCGGTCCGCTGATCGGGGGCTGGCTGGCGGATCAGGCCGACTGGCGCTTCATCTTCTGGATCAACCTGCCGCTGGCCGCCCTGACCATCGCCGTCACTCTGAAGGCCGTGCCGGAAAGCCGCGACGAAGACGCGCGCGGCCTCGACTGGCTTGGAGCCCTTCTGGCCGTGGGCGGACTGGCGGCCCTGACCTGGGCCCTGACCGCTGCGCCCGACCTCGGCTGGACCAGCCCGGCCATTATCGCTGGCATGGCGGGCGGTGTCGTGTTGTTGGCCGCTTTCCTGCTGTCCCAAGCGCGCCAGAGCCATCCGATGATGCCACTGACCCTGTTCCGGTCGCCGGTGTTCAGCGGGGTGAACGTCCTGACCCTGCTGCTCTATTTCGCCCTGGGCGGGGCCATGTTCTTCCTGCCCTTCGACCTGATCCGTGTGCAGGGATTCAGCGCGACCATGGCCGGGGCGGCCATGCTGCCGTTCGCGGTGGTCATGGGACTGTTCTCGGGCGTCGCCGGGCGGCTGGCCGACCTGTTCGGGGCGCGGCTGTCGCTCAGCCTCGGACCGATCCTGTCGGGCATAGGTCTGGCTCTGCTGGCCTGGCCGGGGCCTGGCGCGGGCTATGTTGACGGGCCGCTGGCGGGGATGACGGTGCTGGCCATCGGTATGACGCTGGCCGTCGGTCCCCTGACCGCCACCGTCATGGGGGCGGTCCAGCCGGGCCATACCGGCGTGGCCTCCGGCGTCAACAATGCCGTGGCCCGGGTCGCGGGCCTGCTGGCCGTGGCCTTGCTGGGTGTGATCCTGTCCGCCGTCTTCGTCTCGCAGGCCGACAGCCCGGACGCCCGCGACCTGCTGGGCCAGGTGATGGCCGGGGGCGATCTGGACAGCGCCGCCACCGACGCCTTCCATACGGCCTTTCGTGTCGTGATCCTGACCTGCGCGGCCTGCGCCGGCCTGGCCGGGGTCATCGGCGCGCTGACGGCTACGGGAAAGGCTCAGACGGCGGAATAGAGCGCTTCGATCAGCCGCGTCGCTCGCGGGTCGCCCAGCAGGTGCGGCGACTGGCGTGTCATGACATAGGCCGCCGAGATCCTCGCGCCCGGATCGGCCAGGGCGCAGCTGCCGCCCCAGCCACAGTGTCCCAGGGTTTCGGGATCGGGGCCGAAGATGTTCAGCCGCTCGTTGCGCATCACTCCGGCGGCCCAGCTGACGTCGAAGGGCACGACCCGGTCCAGACCCGCGATCCGCTCGCGGCGCATCTGGTTCAGCGTGTCGGGTGACAGAACCGTCCGCCCGTCCAGCACGCCCGTCGTCAGCACGCTCATAAACCGCGCCAGATCGGCGGCGGTGGCGTGCATATTGGCCGAGGGAATCTCCATGGTCCGCCATTCGGTCGAGCCGCGCCCGCCGGGGGCCGAGCCCTTGTCCAGAAAGGCGGCGCGTTTGACCGCGTCGATCACACCCAGGTCAGGCGCTGACGCAGGCTTGCGCATCTGGGCCACCCGCCCGTGCTCGGCCTCGGGCAGGCCGATCCACAGGTCCAGACCGGGAAAGTCCTGACGCAGGGCCGTGCCCATCGTTCGCCGGTCGACGATGCGGAACAGCTCGCCCGCCAGATAGCCGATGGTGATGGGATGATAGCCGCTGGCGGTGCCCGGCGGCCACATGGGGGCCTGAGCGCAGAGCTGATCCAGCACCGCCTGTCGGTCGAACCAGATGGTCGGATCGACCGTCTCCGAAAAGCCGGGCAGGCCCGACTGATGGCTCATCATCTGGGCGACGGTTATGGCGTCCTTGCCGTTCTGGCCGAAGGCGGGCCAGTAGCCCGAGACCGGCGCGTCATAGTTCAGCAGGCCGCGCTCGACGCAGGTGGCGATCAGGGTCGCCATCACGGCCTTTCCGGTCGAGAAGACGGGCGTCAGGGTCTGCTCGCCGAACGGCACCGTCCGCGCCGCGTCGGCCCAGCCGCCCATCAGATCGACGACCACCTCGCCATCGATGCAGACGCTGAACCGCGCCCCCTGTTCGATCAGCTCCTCGGGCGCATCGGTGAAGTTGGCGGCAAAGGCGTTCTTCACGGCGTCGAAACGCGGCGGGCACAGGCCTTGGATATCGGGCAGGTCGGTCATGGGAGGGTTCTAGCCAAGGCGAGGGGGCCCGTCACCCGCCACTGGCGCGGTCGTCGGTTCCGAGCGTGACACCGCCGCCCATGCCGCCACCCATCCCTCCGCCCATGCCTCCACCGCCACCCTGGCCGCCGCCTCCACCGCCCTGACCCCCGCCGCCTCGGCCACCGCCGGAGCCGGACGGACGCGAAGGCCCTTGCGCCGGGATCGCCAGCCCGGCGGGAATGGGATCAAGGTCCAGGGCGTGGCGGATGAAGTCTCTCAGCGACACGACCAGCTCATGCATCTGCGCGGGCCGCCCCTCCACCAGATCGAGCGCCGCCTTCTGGGCCAGCCGCACGTGCTCCTCCGTCCCCAGCAGGATGATGTCGGAGAGGGCCGCCTCGACCGCATCGCGAATGCGCCGCGCGCGGTCGGAGCCATTGGCTGAAGCGTCGGCGGCTGCGCTTTCGGTCGCCTCCGCCTGTGCCCGCCTCAGGTCGCGCATGTGGCGCGGGTCCACGGCCAGGTCGCCCGTGAACGATCCGCCCAGCACCTTGTAGGCCGCGATCAGCGTCTTGAGCCGCTCGTTGATCTGGCGGTTCATGCGCTGCTGGCGCTGCTGAAAGGTCATCATCATGACCAGACGGATGCCCACCCCGATCAGGGCGAACAGGGCCAGGCCGACCAGACTGGCGACCACGCTTTCCCACGAACTCAGATCGATGCCGCGCATGCCGTTCTCCTCAATTCGCCGGCGCCCGGGCGTTCAGCCAGGCCAGCACTCCGTCCGCCGCCACGACGCCCGAGGCCATCGTCGCCTGCAACAGATAGCCTCCGGTCGGGGCCTCCCAGTCCAGCATTTCCCCGGCCACGAAGACGCCGGGCAGGGCCGTCAGCATCAGGCCCTCGTCGACCTGATCCAGACGGACGCCGCCCGCCGAGGATATGGCCTTCTCCAGTCCCTGCACCCCGGTCAGGGTCAGGCGCACCGCCTTGATCCGCTTGGCCAGCTTTTCGGTGCCCAACGGCAGGTCTCCGGGGATCTCGCGCAGCAGGCCGACCGCGACGGGCGACAGGCCGCCCGCCTTCCTCAGCCAGTTGGTGACGCTGTCCTTGCCGCGCGGCCTGGCCAGCCGCTGGGCCAGGGCCTCCTCGCTGAGGTCGGGACGCAGGTCGATGACGACGCTGGCGGTGCTGTCCCGTTCGATGGCCTCGCGCAGGCCCGCCGACAGGGCATAGACCGCGCCGCCTTCCAGCCCATAGCGGGTGATCATGGCCTCGCCGCGCACGGTCTCGCCATCGTGGGTGAGGGCGATGGGCTTCAAAGGCTGACCGGCGAAGCGTTCGGCGAAAATCTCGGTCCAGGCGACGTCGAAGCCGACGTTGGAGGGCCGGAAGAGCGCGACCTCGACGCCGTCCGCGATCAAGCCCTCGCGCCAGGCTCCGTCGGACCCCAGTCTCGGCCAGCTGGCTCCGCCCAGCGCCAGCACCACCGCGTCGGGTCGCTCGATCCGTTCACCTTGAGACGTGTCAAAGACGAACCCGCCGTCGCGCCGCCCGACCCAGCGCGAGCGCGTTCGCACCTCGACCCCCAGCTCCGCCAGTCGTCCAAGCCATGCCCTCAGCAGCGGCGAGGCCTTCATCGCGCGTGGGAAGACCCGCCCCGACGATCCCGTGAAGACCGGCTGGCCTAGCCCCTCGACCCAGCCGATCATGTGTGTCGGCGAGAACCGCTCCAGCCAGGAAGCCGCCGTCGCTGACGCCTCGCGGTACCGCGCCGTAAAGGCCTCGACCCCCTCCGAATGGGTCAGGTTCAGCCCGCCGCGTCCGGCCATCAGCAGCTTGCGCCCGACCGACGGCATGGCGTCATGCACCACCACAGCGACGCCTGCGCGGGCGAGCCGTTCCGCGGCCATCAATCCGGCGGGTCCAGCCCCGATGACGTTGACGGTGGACTTGGAAGGGGCGGGATCGGTCATGTCGTCTTCCTAGCGGCAACCGCCCGGAACGCCTATCTTCCGCACCATGAGCGTTGCTTTCACCCGCGAGGAGGATCTGGAGGCCACGGCCGCCGATCTTCCCGACCGCCCGATCTCGCCCCATCCCAATCTGGTCACGCATGAGGGCCTGGCCGCGATCGAGGTCGCCCTGGCCGCCGCGCGCGCGGCCTATTCCGGCGCCCAGGCCCAGGGCGATATCGAGGCCGACCGCACCGCCATGGCCCGCGCTACGCGCGACCTGCGCTACTGGTCCGCCCGCCGCGCCTCGGCCCAGCTGGTAGAGACCCAGCCCGATGGCCGCGTCCGTTTCGGCGGCTCGGTGACCATCGAACGCGAGGACGGTCGGACCCAGACCTGGCGCATCACCGGCGAGGATGAGGCCGACCCGGCCGCCGGTTCCGTCAGCCATGTCTCGCCCCTGTCGGTCGCCCTGATGGGCAAACAGGTCGGCGACGAGGCCGTGATCGCGGGTCAGACGGTCGAGATCATCGCCGTCGATTGATCTTCCGCGCACGGCAGAGGTTGTCCCCGACGCCCGCTTGCCCCACTTTGTCTCGAACCTGCGCTCAAGTCGCGAACGACCGCGTTGTGAGCATAGCGCCAAAAAATGTCGCTCAAGCCGCGAGCAACCGCGTTGCGAGCATAGCGCCAAAAAGAAAGAGCTTTGCCGATGGCCCGTAAGCCCAACTACAGTTTCGAACGTCAGGAACGCGAGCGCGCCGACGCCAAGAAGGCCGCCGAAAAGGCTGCCGCCAAGGCCGAAAAGAAAGCCGCCGCCGCCGCCCGCAAGGAAGCCGGCCTGCCGCCGCTTGAAGAGGACTGAGCCTAGACCAGCCCTGTGAGGGCCGGAGCCTCGGCCGCGCTGTCGGGGAAGACGCGGGCGTCCAGCGCGGCCCGGTCCACGCCCAGATGATCGCCCAGCACGCCCTTGAACACCGACCGCACATCCAGCGTCGGGGCCAGGTCGCGGTCTTCGAACAGGCGGTTTTCCGCCAGAGTCGGCCAGTCGCCGATCGGGCCACCCGGCTTCAAAGCCCCGCCCGCCAGCAGCAGGGACGAGGCTGTGCCGTGGTCGGTGCCTTGGGTGCCATTGGTGCGGGCCGTGCGTCCGAATTCGGTGGCGACCACCAGCACGGTGTGGCTCCACTGCGGGCCCAGGCCGGTGCGGATGCCGCCGATCAGGGCGTCCAGCCCGTCCAGCCGGGTCTGCATCTGCGCATTCTGACGCGCATGGGTGTCCCAGCCATCGACCGACAGGGCCACGACATCGGCCCCCTGTTCTCCGGTCATAAGACGCGCCACGGCCTGACCCAGACCGGCCACATCAGCGCGGCGCAGGGGCGTGCCGTCGCTCATGGCCGAGGCCAGCGCCTCGGTCTCCAGCCCGCGCGCCAGGCTCGTGCCCAGCATCGGGTCCTCGACATAGAGGTCCTGAAGCAGGGAGGCGATGCGGTCTTCGCCCTTCACCTGACCACCGGGAGCCCAGCTGGAGGTCTCGGCCCGGCCGCGCAGGATCAGCGGCGTCTGGGCCCCTATCGACAGCCCTTTCAGCGCGCTCTGACCACCTGCCGAAACCAGCGCCCGGTTCAGCCAGCCGTCGCTTTGGGCTCTCAGACCCTCGCCACCGTTCTCCAGCACGTCCTGGGCGTCGAAATGCGAGCGGACCCGCACGGGAATGGCGACGGCGGGGGCGAACCGCATCTGACCCTCACCATACATCTGATACAGGGTCGTCAGGGCCGGGTGCAAGCCGAAGCCCTCTGACAGGGCCAGCGCCCCATTCGCCTCTCCGGGCGCGCCGATGGCCAGTGTCCCGCGCAAGGCGCGATAGTTGGCATCGCCATAGGGGACCGTCACTGACAGCCCGTCCATGGCCCCGCGCGCGATGACGACCACCAGCTTGGGCCGGGTCGAGGCCGATTGTGCCGCCACTCGCCCGGCATAGGCCAGGCCGACACCGGCGGCTCCGAGTCCGCCCAGCAGCAGGCGGCGATTCATCTGGATCATCTGGTTCATCGGCGTTGAAACTCCGGCGACATCAGGAACAGGGTCAGGGCTTCGGGGCGGCTTTCGGCGCGGGCAATCGCCAGTCGGCTTCGCTCGCCAAGGCGGGGCCCCAGGGCAGCGGCCGCCACGGAATCCGCATCGATTTCTGCCGCGCGATCGCCGACCGTCTTGGCCCAGTTCAGGCGTTTGACCAAGGCATCCGGACCCGCCCAGTCCGCCGCCGTATCGGGCCAGCCCTCGGGTGAGGGGGCGGAAAAGGCCGGTTGCCCCATCTGGATCAGGGCCTGCTGCAAGGGCTGCGGGCGCTGCGGCCGCGTGCCCAGTGCCCGGTGTGTGGAGACGATGAACTCATAGGGCGTCTTGATCTTTGCGGCCTGCGGCTCCCACGCCTCCGGGGCCTCGATCAGGGTGCCCGCCACCTGGGCCAGGTCGCCGCGCGACGATGTCCAGGCGGCCTCCAGCTTCTGGACCAGGCTCGGCGGTGGCTCGTCGGCCACGAAATGGCGGGCCAGGTTGTGGCTCAGACGCCGGGCCGTCTGGGGCGCGTTCGCCAGGTCGCGCAGTATGCCTCGACCCTGCTCGGCTCCACCCGCCGCATAGGTCTTGCCCAGCACAGTCCGGGTGCCCCGCTCGTGAATGATGGTGCGGAAGACGAAGCCGTTCTCGCTAGCGGTCTCCGCCATGGCGGCAGCGCGCCGACCTCGACGTCCCTGGCCCCGTCCTTGGCCGCCTCCGCCGCGATTGGTGGGGACCGACCAGCCAGTGAGCGCTCGCGCCAGTTCCGTTACATCGGCCTGGGTATATCCACCGTCGGTGCCCAGGGTGTGCAGCTCCAGAATTTCCCGCGCCAGATTCTCGTTCAGTCCCGCGTTGCGCCTTTGGCCCGCGACGCTGCCGGGACCCACCGACTGGGCCTGATCCAGATAGGTCAGCATGGCCGGATGGCTTTCGGCCGCCAGCACCAAATCCTCGAACCGGCCGAACACATGCGGCCGGATCGCCTCGCGCTCATAGGGGCCGATGAAGATGCCGGACTGAAACTTGGTCGCCGAGACCGTGAAGGCATTGGCCCAGAACAGGGCCCAGCGTTCCGCGAACCCGTCGGGCGTCGTCGCGGCCAGATCGGCTCGAGCCACGAACTCCTGCGCTCTCTCCTGCGCCAGATCGCGCCGGCTCTCGCGCCGCGCATCAAAGGCGGCCTGGGCCTCGTCCGACATGGGCGCAGTCTGCGCCGGGGTCTGCCCCTGCTGCATCATGGCCGAAATCGCAGCGCCCTCGGCCATGGGCTGGGTCATTGCCCCGGTCGGTGATGCTGCTGCTGAAGCCGCGCCCTCCTGACGGCGGATCTGCCGCCGTTGCTGACCCGTCTGCTGATAGGCCAGCCAGTCCTGCACACGCTCATCAGTGGTCGGCAGGTCGCCCTGAGGCGAGGGTGCCCCATCGGGCCGGATCTGCGCCGCCAGCCAACCGCGCGCATCGTCACCGACAGCCTCGATCTCGCCGGGCCCCGCACCCAGCCCGAACCGGGTCAGGGCGATAGCCGCATTCAGACTGGCACTCTGTCGCATCCGCCGCCTCCTTGCCGCCCCGACAGTGATACGGGGCAGGCGCAAGAGTCCGTCGCAGATGTAAAAAAGGCGGGCCCTTTCAGACCCGCCCTTCTGTTCGTCAGCGTGAGCTGAGCGTGGATCAGAAGTCCATGCCGCCCATGTTGCTTTAGTGCTTATCGCTGCGCTGCCAGTTGCCTTGCGATCTTCGCCGCCTTCCCGCCCCCTGTCACCTGCGCCAGCGCATCCTGCGCCGCCTGGCCCAGCGGCTGGCCAGTCAAAGCCTTTGCTTCGAGAAGCACCTCAAGCAAGCGAAAGGCGTTGTTCTGCTGAAGGTCCAATCTCGGCAACCAAAGCTGCAAGGCTTCGCTGATCACAGACGCGTGGGTCGGGGAGGTCGGGATCACCTGCACAAGCGCGTCACCCAACCGGTTGAGCTTGACCCACTCCCCCTCGGCCAGCCCGGCCAGCGTCGCCGCAAACAATGCCGGGTCGAACAGCCTGGTCTCGATCCCCTCAATCAACGCATCGACGGCCAACCCACGCGCATCGGCGTCCTTGCCGATCAGCGCGACGCAAAGCAGTAGATGGCCCGGCTCCCGCCAGGGTCTGCCCGGCTGGAACAGAACCTGGAGATGACCGTGGCTCGGACTCCAGCTACTCGCGTTGTCGTCGATACGTTGAACCAAGGTGACAGCGCCGCGCATAAAGGCGGCTGCCGGGTTCTGGGGCCATAGCCAGCATGCCCATTGCGCCACCCAGGGCGTCGCCAACTCACCCCAGGTGCGCCGCTTGTGGCCTAGCAGCCGGTTCAATGCTGCACTGGGCAGTTGGTCACGATCGACCGTCCGCCGCGACGCGAAGGCTTGCGCTATCCGGTCACGGAACGTGCTAGGCGCTGCCGGGGCTGCGCTCGCCTGGCTCTCCACTGAAACGATCAGCTTGGGGACTTTCGACCCTTGCCGACCATACTGGTCTAGCCTGGTCCCAGCTGACCAACTGTACTGAGCGGGTCTGATGCCATCCGGTGCCGCGTCATCTACCCGAAGCGGGGCCAGTTCGGCGCTCCAATCCCTCAGCGGATCGCGACAGCGCGCGGCAGTGATCCAGGCCGCATGGAAGGACTGGTCCGACGCCGTCGGTCGCGCATCACCCCCGAGTGCGAAATCAGCCACGTCTCTGATCGTTTGGTGAATACCGGCGACCCGCCCTAGCGCCTCTGCGCGCCGGTCCGGTGCCAACCGCAACAGCGACAGGCGGAAGTCCATGCTGTCGACGATGGACGAATCGCGCACGGCCTCCAGTCGCTCCATCCAGACCTCCGGGTCGATCCAGCCTCCCTTGTGAGTTGGGGCCGACAGAAGTGGACGGCACTGCCGCCGGTGCACCCGCTCGGCGATCTCGCTCAGGTGCGTCCGCAGAGGAATGAAGGCCTCCTCGACGCGGAAATAAGCCGCTTCCTGCTCGACCGTGCGGTTTAGTCGCCCCGTCAGCCAGACGTTCAACAGATTGCGCAGGGACCCGCCCAGGCCGGGACTCCCCAGCACGATACTGTGACCTCCGCCGCCCGAGGCCATGCGGTGCAGCAGCGGCGCAACCCGCGCATCGAAGTCGGCGGGCCGCTCGCCCGCCAGCCGCGAGATGGCATCGATGATCCGCTCGACCTCGTCCGGCGCTTCCACCACCTCTGCCGCGTGGAATACTGCCTCGATCAGCGCGTCCACGGTCTGGATGGGTTCGAGGATGTCCTCAGGCCGCAGGAGCGTGTCGGCCAGCCGCTCGTCCGGGGCCGGGTGATAATCAGCCCGAGGCTGCAGCGTTGCGGCGATGGCCGCTGGTTTGGGTCCGGGCTCGCCGTCCCCTTCACCTGCGCCCAGCACGGCCAGCAGCCGCCCGAATCTCACACGCTGGGTGGCCGCAATGAACGGCTCCATGTCGCCCAGCATCGCCTCGTCGATCAGGCCGCTATGATTTTCCAGCAGGTCCAGTGCCGCGCCCTGAACGTCCGCATTGGCGTGCCGCAGAGCCTCCAAGGTCACCGCTACCGCCGGACGCGCAGAAGACTTGTTGTCCGCAATTCGTTTCAGCAGCTTCAATGCGGCGATTGCATTGCCTTTGGCCTCGCTGCCAAACACCACCGGCAGTTCGCGCAGCACCGGTTCGATCTGCAAATCCCCGGCCTTCTGAATTTCGGCCAGCATCTCCAGCGCGAATTTGGTCACGTGGCCAACCGGGTGGCACAACAGATCGACATAGGCCGCCTGATGACGCAGCCGCTCGGCCTGATCCGGCTTCAGCCGTTTGTGGAAGCCGTGGAAGCCCGCCAGTTGCGGCTGCTTGAGCTCGCGCGTCAGCCCGTCCAGCGACCATTGCAGCAAGTCGGCGCGGTCCAGATGTCCAGCGGCCGAGAGCTTTTCCAGCGCTTCCGTCCAGGTCTCATGATCGGGCGGCGCGTCCTTCTTCATCCATTCATTGGTGCCGAAGGCAATGCTCTCGACGCGAAACAGCCCCTCGACGTCGGCCAGCAGATCCGGATCGGCCAGCAACTGACGAGAGATCGGAGGGATGACCTCGTTGGTCCCCCATCGCTTGCGCCGCATCATGTGGCCCGCGAAAAGTCTATAGTAGCCGTCGGCGTCCGGCTTGGCGCAGACCCCGTCACGGACCCAGCCGCGTAGGGTAGAAAACTTCAGGTTCGTGAAGTCGGCTTCCAGTTCTTTCGCGATCCAGTTGTCTATCCAATCGGGGCGCCGGTCCCGGATGACCTGTTCGATCAATTCGTAGTGTTTGAAGAGACTGAAGCGAATTTCAAGTTTGCTTAGCGCTGATAGCGGTCCCACCGCGAAAAGGGCGACAACCAGAGCGCTCTGGTTGCCGCTGAAACCGCGATACGTCCAGAACATGCCCGAAGCGGCGTCTAGGAACTTCACCAGACGATCAGATGCCTCAGGGTCGGGTTTGCCACGCCCCGACTGTCTGTACAGCTTCTGCACCGGTGCCGACAATTTCGCCCGCGCCTTCTCGTCCAATGGTGCCAACGCCCGTTGCACCGCCCAGCCGTCGCCGCCTTCGAGGATCAGCGCCTCGAGTTCATCGTAGGTCATGCCGTCGCCGCGTCCGTCTCTTCAAGCAGGACCGACGCCGCCAGGATGTGTTTGCACGGCCCGCGCTGGCCCAGATATTTGCTGAACCAGGGACAGGTGCAGCTCTGGCTGTCCTCGGACAGACGCACCCGGTGCACCGTCCCGGTCCCTTGCACCGCGAACGTCGCCCCATCGCCGTCGGTGACGGGTTTTACCAGTCCGTCCTGCACCAGCTTGCGTGCGTTCTTCAGGCGCGGCTGCATCTCCTCAACCCGGTCCAGATCGAACGGCAGTTCGCGGTGGAAATAGCGGCCCGACACGGCATCAAATCCGGCCAGCCCCCGGCTGCCCAGCACCGCCAGCGCCGCCTCCACCTCGTCCTGGCCTAGGCCCAGCGACTGGCCCAGCACGCCCGCATCCAGTTGCGACTGCCATTTCAGACTGGCTCTGACCCGGGCGATCACCGCGTCCTCGGGTGGCCGGGCCAGCACCGCCAGGACCTGCCCCTCGCCCGAGAAGCCGCGGAACACCTCCGGGCTGATCATCAGGAAGAACGACCCGACTGCGTAGCGGACCTCCCACGCGCTGGCCCCGCTGTCCTCGTCGCTCCAGATGCGCAGACTCTGAGCGCGCGGCAGCAGCGCCTCGATCACCTTGACCCGGTGCGTACCCAGGATCGGCACCGCGCCCTTTTGTGGCCGCTGGCTCAAGCGTACCGATTGTCCGACCGAGATCGCATAGCTGGGCATGCGAGGGCGGGCTGCCTTGGGCAGCATCCGGACGAAGCGCAGCGCTTCCGCCGCGCTGACCTCCATCTTCAGCTCCAGTCGCGGCTGATAGGCCTGGACCTCGCTGAATCCCTTGATCCACCTCAGGGGCAGTTTGACTTTCTTCTCGACGGTGGCTTCGCCGCCGCGTTCCAGCACTACTCCCTCCGCGCCGACCGCGAACCGCACATCCTCCTCGTCACGCAGCCTTAAAAGCGCATTTCGCATCGGCGTATTGAAGTCCACATTGGTGGTCCCCCGCCCATGGCACTCGCCGTCGAACGCCTCGGCGGGCAGGTCCACCCGCGCATAGACCCCGCAGCAGCCGCTGAACCCTTCCAGACGCAGCAGCTCCTCGTTGCTGGTCAGAACCGGATCCAGCACGCCCGGTTTCAGCGGCATGAAGAAGTGCGTCCGCACCACGTCGCTGAGCGTGTAAAGCATCTCGCCCAGCACACGCGGTTGCCTGACGCGACCGTCAAAGAAGTGAGGCGATCTCAGGTTCGCGTCACAGGTGGCCAGCGACAGCTGCGGCCGACCATTCTCATTGGCGGCGACACCCGATGCGAAGGCGTACTGATAGGTGAAATCCAGTGCAGCAGACACGCCATCCCCCAGCCGAATGTCTGCCAAGAACAGTAGGGGGGTTCCCTCCCTTGTAAAGCCAATGCGTCGCGCGCTGACGCAGCAAAAAGGGCGGGCCCGTTTCCGGACCCGCCCTTCTGTTCGTTCAGCGTGAGCTGAGCGTGGACTAGAAGTCCATGCCACCCATGCCGCCGCCCATGCCGCCCATGTCGGGGGCACCGCCGGACGCCTTCTTGGGCGCGTCGGCGACGGCGGCTTCGGTCGTGATCAGGATGCCGGCCACGGAGGCGGCGTCCTGCAGGGCGGTGCGGACCACCTTGGCGGGGTCGATCACGCCCATGGCGACCAGGTCGCCGTACTCTTCCGTCTGGGCGTTGAAGCCGAAGGTGACGGAGCTGTTTTCCAACACCTTGCCGACCACGATGGAGCCTTCGACGCCGGCGTTCTCGACGATCTGACGGATCGGGGCCTGGATGGCGCGGCGGATGATGGCGATGCCTGCGGTCTGGTCGGCGTTGTCGCCGGTCAGGCCTTCCAGCGACTTGGTCGCCTTGAGCAGGGCGATACCACCGCCGGGGACGATGCCTTCTTCAACGGCTGCACGCGTGGCGTTCAGCGCGTCGTCGACGCGGTCCTTCTTCTCTTTCACTTCCACTTCGGTCGAGCCACCGACGCGGATCACGGCGACGCCGCCGGCCAGCTTGGCCAGACGTTCCTGCAGCTTTTCCTTGTCGTAGTCCGAGGTGGTGTCCTCGATCTGCTTCTTGATCTGGCCGATACGGGCTTCGATCTCGGGCTTGCCGCCGACGCCGTCCACGATGGTGGTGTCGTCCTTGGTGATCGTGACCTTCTTGGCCTTACCAAGCATGTCGAGGGTGACGTTCTCAAGCTTGATGCCCAAGTCTTCGCTGATGACCTGGCCGCCGGTCAGGACGGCGATGTCTTCCAGCATGGCCTTGCGGCGATCGCCAAACCCAGGCGCCTTGACGGCGGCGACACGCAGACCGCCACGCAGCTTGTTGACCACCAGGGTGGCCAGGGCCTCGCCCTCGATGTCCTCGGCGATGATGACCAGCGGGCGACCCGATTGAACCACGGCTTCCAGGATCGGCAGCATGGCCTGCAGGCTCGACAGCTTCTTCTCGTGCAGCAGGATCATCGGCTCTTCGAGCTCGACCTGCATCTTGTCGGCGTTGGTGATGAAGTAGGGCGACAGGTAGCCGCGGTCGAACTGCATGCCTTCGACGACGTCCAGCTCGGTCTCGGCGGTCTTGGCTTCTTCGACCGTGATGACGCCTTCGTTGCCGACCTTTTCCATGGCCTTGGCGATCATCTCGCCGACTTCCTTGTCGCCGTTGGCCGAGATGGTGCCGACCTGGGCGATTTCGGAGTTGTTGGAGACCTTCTTGGCCGAGGCCTTGATGTCGGCCAGGACGACGGTCACGGCCTTGTCGATGCCGCGCTTCAGATCCATTGGGTTCATGCCGGCGGCGACGGACTTGAGGCCTTCCTGCACGATGGATTGCGCCAGGACGGTCGCGGTGGTGGTGCCGTCACCCGCCTTGTCGTTCGTCTTCGACGCGACTTCGCGGATCATCTGGGCGCCCATGTTCTCGAAGGCGTCTTCCAGCTCGATTTCCTTGGCGACCGAGACGCCGTCCTTGGTCGAGCGCGGGGCGCCGAAGGACTTCTGGATCACGACGTTGCGGCCCTTGGGACCCAGCGTCACCTTGACCGCATTGGCCAGGACGTTGACGCCGCGCAGCATCTTTTCGCGCGCGTCGGTGGAGAACATTACTTGTTTGGCAGCCATGAGGCAGCTCCTTTGAATAGGTTCGAGGGATGAGGGTCGAGGGACGAGGGCGTTCCGGGAGAGCGGGCATTTTCACCCCTCATCCCTCGAACCTCGTCCCTGAAAGTCCGAGCCTTAGCTCAGCACTCCGAGCACGTCCGACTCTTTCATGATGATCAGGTCTTCGCCTTCCAGCTTGACCTCGGTGCCCGACCACTTGCCGAACAGGATGCGGTCGCCGGCCTTCAGTTCCAGGGCATTGATCACGCCTTTTTCGTCGCGAAGGCCGGGGCCGACCGAGACGACTTCGCCTTCCTGAGGCTTTTCCTTGGCGGTGTCGGGGATGATGATCCCGCCCTTGGTCTTGGATTCTTCTTCCACGCGCTTGACCAGCACGCGATCGCCGAGAGGACGAAACGCCATCTGTGTGTTCTCCGATGAAGTCTTCTAAGGTTTCTTCGCCAGTTCCCCCGGATCGGCCGTTTTGGCAGCCGACACGCGAGAGTGCTAACGCGCCGGGGAAGTAGGGGGGGGACCTACGGACGTCAAGCGCCGCCGGGCATTCTTGCCTGCATTGATGCGGTTGCCCGGCCTCGAACCCTGACTTTGCGATGAACGCGCAATGAACGACCGCCTCGCGGGGCGTTCAGGCTCGACCCTCTAGGGTGATTTCATGTTCGGCATGGTGCCGCACGAAATAGTCCGGAAGGAATGATCATGAACCTGTTTTCCAAGATCGCTCTCGCTTCGCCGGCCGTGATCGGTGCGGCGGCAGTCACCCTGATGTCGGCCAGCCCCGCCGATGCCCAGAGCTACCGCGACCGCGACAACAATACGGGCCGCGACGCCGTGGTCGGTGCCGTGGTCGGTGGCCTAGCCGGGGCCCTGATCGGTCAGGGCGACGGGACCTACATCGCCGGGGGCGCCCTGGCCGGTGCCGCCTTGGGTGCCACCGCCTCAAACCGTGGTTCGGGCTGCGAATATTACCGCGGTGGCCGCTGCTACCGGAACCAGGGTCACTGGGAACGCGAGCACGGCATCAACAGCCGCGATCCGCGTTGGGAACAGCGCCAGGACCGCCGCGAGTACCGCCGCGATCGCCGCGAAGAGCGCCGCTATAACCGGGACTATCGTTACGATCGTCGCTGGTAACAGCCTCCTGCCGGTCGCGTGAGTAGGACCGGTCGTTGAAGGCGAGGATGGGGCGGGGATCTTCGGGTCCCCGCCCTTTCTGCGTCTGGATCAGACCAGCAGCCGCTTCATCAGCTCGGCAGTCGAGGCATCCAGATCCGGCGATGGTTCACCATTGCGGACATCTGCCAATACCGCCCTGGCCAGTTGCTTGCCCAGTTCGACGCCCCACTGGTCAAAGCTGTTGATGTCCCAGATCACGCCCTCGACGAAAGTCTTGTGCTCGTACAGCGCCAGCAGAGCCCCGACCGCCTCGGGTGTAAGCGCGTCCATCAGGATGGTGGTCGAGGGCCGGTCGCCGGGGAAGGTCTTGTGCGGAGCCAGACGGTCGGCTTCCGCCTCGTCCGCGCCCGCCGCGATCAGTTCGGCCCGCTCCTGGGCTGCCGTCTTGCCGATCATCAGGGCCTGGGCTTGGGCCAAGGCATTGGACCACAGGGGCGCATCGCCCTCTCGATCATCGACGGCGGCCTTGGATGTATGACCAACCACCACGAACTCGGCCGGGACCACCTGTGGCCCCTGATGTATCTGCTGGAAGAAGGCGTGCTGACCATTGGTCCCCGGTTCGCCGAAGACGATCGGGCCGGTGGCGGTGTCGACAGGGGTGCCGTCACGCTTCACCCGCTTGCCGTTCGATTCCATCTCAAGCTGCTGCAGGAAGGCCGGAAGGCGGCGCAGGCCGTGGGCATAGGGGGCGACGGTGCGGGCGTGTCTCCCGCGACCCTCGACATTGTAAACCTGGGCCATGGCCAGGACGATCGGCGCATTGACCTCGGGCGAGGCCTCCAGAAAATGCTGGTCCATGGCGCGGGCACCATCCAGCACGCGCTGGAACACATCCCAGCCCAGAGCCACGGCGACCGACAGGGACACCGACGACCAGAGGGAATAGCGCCCGCCGACCCAGTCGCGGAACCCGAATGTGCGCCCGCATCCCCAGGCCTCGGCCTTCTCCGGCGCGGCCGTGACGCCGACCAGATGCTTGACCATGCGGCGCGGCGACAGGCTTTCGGCCAGCCAGGCCTTGGCCAGTTCGGCATTGGCCAAAGTCTCCTGGGTGGTGAAGGTCTTGGACACCACCACGATGAGGGTCGTCTCCGGGTCCAGCCCCGACAGGGCCTCGGCCATGTCGCGCGGATCGATATTGGCCACGAACCGCAACTGGATCGTCGGCTCCAGCGGCTTCAGCGCCTCCCACAGCAGACGCGGCCCAAGATCCGATCCGCCGATGCCGATGTGGACGATGGCATTGAACGGCTGGCGCGTGCCCCCGACCTCGGCCCCCGAGCCGATGGCCTGGGCATAGGCGGCGGTCTGGTGGCGGGTCTCGGCCACTTTCTGGGAGACCGGCTCGCCCAGGGCATGAAAGTCGGCATCGTCGGCGGCGCGCAGTGCGGGGTGTAGCACCGCCCGCCCTTCCGTGACATTGACCGCCTCGCCCGCGAACAGGGCGTCGCGTCGCCCCTCGATGTCGCAGGTCCGCGCCAGGTCCAGTGCCGCCTCGAAGCCCTCCAGGCTCCACGACTGTTTCGACACATCGAGATACAGTCCCGCCGCCTCGATCCCCATGCGCTGTACCCGGCCGGGATCGGTGGCGAACTGGTGCACGATGCGCGTACCCTCGTCCTTGCGGGCGACGGCGCGAAGCATGTCCAGGGCCTGGGTGCGGGGGGTCATCGGCGGCACTCTGAAAAGGGGTCGGGTAAACCCTCGTTTACGGGTCAGGCGTAGAGGGGTTCAACCGCCGAATCGTGAATCGGCCTGAATTAGAGATGAGGTTCGCCATGTCCTGTGGTGTCGCCCTGGCCGTTTCCCTCCTGCTCAGCGATCCGAACGTGGCTCTGGCCGCGGCCCAGCCGCCCGCCATGGCCTCCGCGCCGGTGTCGGTCGCGGGCGAGCCCTTGTTCGTCGACATCGTGACCCGCTCGACCACGCTCAAGACGATGATCGACGGCTGGGGCTCCTCGGGCCTGATCGATCAGGACGGCTTTCTGAACGGCGCCGCCTTCGCCGACTTCAAGGTGCAGGCGACGGTCCTGGCCGAAATGGACATGCAGGGCCATCTGATCCTGAAAGAGCGCGGCACCGACGGCGACCTGAAATGCATCCTGCGCGGCATTTCCGAGGACATGCCCAAGAAGGTTGAGGCCCTGGAAACCGCCATCACCCCCGCCGAGCGCCGCGTCGCCCTCGATGAGCTGGCCTATCTGCTCAACGACAACGTCGAAGTCATCACGGCCCCGCCTCAGCCTGAGGTTTGATCGGGCCGCCCCCTTCTCTCGCTGCGGGATAAGGGTGGTAAGACCCGGAGCATGTCTCTCGACCCCAAAGACGGCCTGGCCCTCTACGTCCACTGGCCCTATTGCGCGCGCATCTGCCCCTATTGCGACTTCAATGTCGTGCGCGACCGGGGGCGGGATCAGGAACAGGCCGTTCTGGTCGAGGCGATCCTGACCGATCTGGAGGCGCAGGCGGATTTGGCGGGGCCGCGCCGCCTGGCGTCGATCTTCTTCGGCGGCGGCACGCCCTCCCTTTTGGACCCCGACGCCGTCGCGCGGATCATCGCCGCCGCCACGGCCCGGTTCGCTCCCGAAGGCCCCATCGAGATCACGCTGGAGGCCAATCCCACCGACGCCGAGGCCGACCGGTTCGCGGCCCTGAGAGACGCCGGCATCAACCGCCTGTCGATGGGGGTTCAGGCGCTGGACGACGAGGCTCTGAAGTTTCTGGGCCGCAACCATTCGGCGGACGAGGCCCGGCGCGCCGTCGCCGTCGCCGCCCGCGCCTTCGACCGGCTGTCGATCGACCTGATCTATGCCCGCCCCGGCCAGACGGTGGCCGGCTGGACCGACGACCTGACCCAGGCGCTCGATCTGGGGTTCGAGCACATCTCCCCCTATCAGCTGACCATAGAACCCACGACCGCCTTCGGCCGCGCCGTCGCCCGCGGAGCCTGGTCGCCACCCGACGAGGATCTGGCGGCGGACCTCTATGAGACCACGCAAACCGTGCTCCAGGCCGCCGGCTTCGACGCCTATGAGGTGTCCAACCACGCACGCGGCATCGCGGCCCGCTCCAGCCACAACCTGCATGTCTGGCGCGGCGGCGACTATCTGGGCCTCGGCCCCGGCGCCCACGGCCGCCTGACCCTGGACGGCGCCCGCACCGCCACCGTCGCCCACCGGGGCATCGCCGACTATGTCACCGGCGTCGCGGCGGGAACCCCCTGGAGCGAACACCAGCCCCTCTCCCCCACCGACGCCGCCGAGGAAAAGGTCCTGCTGGGCCTGCGCACGGTCGAAGGGGCCGCGCTGGCCGAACTCGCGACGCTGGAGCGGACTGTGGACGGGGAGCCGCTGGCGGACCTGATCGCGGACGGGTTTCTGGAGGTGGAGGCGGGACGCGTCCGCGCGACGGCGACGGGGCGACCCGTACTGGACGGGGTGCTGAAGGTCTTGCTGATCTGAACCCTCTCCCGGCGGGAGAGGGCTTGAGCACACGATGGCTTGCCATCGTTCTTGTGCGAAAGGGTGAGGGATTACGGTGCCGAATGCGTCCAGCACCTCAACCCCTCATCCGACGGGGCTCCGCCCCGCCACCTTCTCCCATCGGGAGAAGGACGACTGTGCCCTTGAGCCCCCAAGCCCGCGCTGGCAGGGTCGTTCGCGCATGACCGAACCCTCCCCCTTCCCCCCCACCGCCCCTCCGCCGCGACTGGTGTCGCCCGGCCTGTATCTGGTGGCGACGCCAATCGGGAACCTGCGCGACATGACACTCAGGGCGCTGGATGTCCTGGCCGCCGCCGATCTGGTCCTGGCGGAGGACACGCGCGTCACCGGCAAGCTGCTGTCGGCCTATGGGCTGAAGGCCAAACTGGAACGCTGCGACGACCACGCTTCGGCTCGGGCGGCGGAGCTGGCCATCGAACGGCTGCGCGAGGGCGCGGTGGTGGCCCTGGTATCGGACGCGGGCACGCCCCTGGTCAGCGATCCCGGCTTTGTCGTGGCCCGGGCAGTGATTGCCGAGGGCCTGCCGGTCCATCCCATCCCCGGTGCCTCCAGTCTTCTGGCCGCCCTGTGCATCGCGGGCCTGCCCGCAGACCGCGTGACGTTCGCCGGTTTCCTGCCGCCCAAGTCCGGCGCCCGCCGCGCGGCGCTCGAGGAGTTGCGCACGACCCGCCAGACGCTGGTCTTCTTCGAGAGCGGACCGCGCCTGGCCGACAGCCTGGCCGACATGGCCGCCGTCCTCGGCCCCCGCCCTGCCGCCGTCGCCCGCGAACTGACCAAACTCTACGAAGAGTGCGTGCGCGGGACGCTGGCTGAGCTGGCCATCGACCCGCGCTGCCAGTCGCCCAAGGGCGAAATCGTCATCGTCATCGGCCCCGGTGAGGTCGAGGCCGCCAGCGAGGCGGACACCGACGCCGCCCTGGCCGAGGCCATGACCCGCCTGCCGCCCGGCGAGGCCGCCGCCGAGGTGTCCCGCGCCTTGAACCTGCCCCGCAAGCCGCTCTACAAGCGGGCGCTGGAGATGCAGGGCCGGTGAGCCGGAAACGCCCCCGGCTGAAACCCGCAACCGTCGTGCGGGCCAAGCGGGGCTGGCGCATGACCCTGGGCCGCGACGCCCACCGTCAAGGTCACCGCTCCGAATGGCTGGCGGCCATCTGGCTGATGCTTAAGGGTTATCAGCTGCTCGGCTTCCGCCTGAAGACCCGCGCCGGCGAAATCGACATTCTGGTGCGCAAGGGCCAGACGCTGGCCGTCGTCGAGGTCAAGCGCCGCGCCACGATCGATCAGGCGCTGCTGGCTATCGGCCCGGATCAGTACGATCACCTGTTGTCTGCCGGTCGTGCGGTGTTGCGCCAAAGACCCAGCTTGGCCGGCCATCTGCTGCGTATCGATATCGTGGCGCTGGCTCCCGGACGGTTTCCGGTTCATCGTCGCGGGATCGAGCCCGTGGGGAGGGGCTAGAGGGGGGCTGAAGCATGACGCGCGATGAAGCCATCGAAGTTCTGACCCAGGCCGGTCAGGCCGAGGACGATGCCTTTCCGCTTCTGGACGCCGCCATCGCCTGCGCCATCCACGACGCCCCCCTGCGTGACCCTGCCCCCGTCCGCGACCTGGCCGACCGCGCCGCCGAGCGCCTTGCCGAACGGCTGATCGAGGACAGTCCTGACGAGGCCCTGTCCGAAACGATGTGCAGCGACTTCCGCCTGAACGGTGACCTGCTGCATCACGACGACCCGGCCAATACCGACATCATCGACATCGCCGAGCGTCGGCGTGGCCTGTCGGCGGCGCTCAGCGTCTTCTATCTGGATGCGGCGCGTCGCAACGACCTGCGGGCCGACGGCGTGGACTTCCCCGGTCACTTTCTGCTGCGGGTGGAAACGTCCGAAGGGCCGGTCGCGCTGGACCCCTTCAGCCAAGGGCGGCTGGTCCTCCCGTCCGAACTCAGCCGTCGGGCGCTGCGGGCCGGCCTGACGCCCCACGTCGCCGACCGGCTGGATTTGCTGATGGCCCCGGTCAGCGACCGCGAGGCCCTGATCCGGCTCCAGAACATGGTCTTCGTCCGCGCCATCCACGCCCATGACTACGAAGGCGCCGAGCGATCCGCCCTGCGCTGCGCCCTGCTGGACCCTGAGGATCACCGCCCCTGGCTGGACGTCGCCACCGCACGCGAAAAACAGGGGGCCCTGACCGGCGCGCTCCAGGCCTTGGCCTGCGCCCGCACCCTCGACGATCCGCTGGCGGCGAGACGCCAGATCAGTCTGGACCGGGTGCGGATGCAACTGAACTGACCAGGACTTTCGCCGATAACTCGCATCCCGATCTAGGAATATTGTCTCCCTCACGTCTTGAATCTTCGGCTCGCCCTCTCATCTGTCTCGCTATGCCTCGTGGGCGTCGGTCTTTGACAGTGAAACGATGAGCAGCGCCGCCGCAAAGGCGGGCTGGAAGGGCGTGAGGCGAAGAAATTTCCGATAATCTGGCACCCCGGACTGGCTCCAACACCTCAAATTCTGGAATAATCCATTCCATGTCAATGACTTGATGACTTGGCACCTTTGGCACTTTTTGGCACCTTGGCACGTCGTTTTCAGGGTGCCATTCGTCCCACCGAGCCGTCACCTCGGCCATAGACCCTTGGGCAAGTCGGCCTGGCAGCCTTGCACCTTTACGCGCCCCGACCCATTACACTGAGCACCGAAGCCGAGGACGTGAGCCATGAAAATCGCCATCCAGATGGACCCCATCGAAGGGGTCAACATCGCCTCGGACACCACCTGGCTGATGGCGATGGAGGCGCAAGATCGGGGCTATCCGCTCTGGGTCTATGACTTCCGCACCCTGGCCCTGGACGAGGGTCGCCTGTACTGCCGCGCCCGCCCGGTGACACTGAGACAGGTCGAGGGCGACCACGTCACCTTCGGCGAGGAGGTGAAACTGGACCTCGGCAAGGACGTCGACGTCATCCTGATGCGTCAGGACCCGCCCTTCGACATGGCCTATGTCACCGCCACCTATCTGCTGGAAACGGTCCATCCCCAGACCCTGGTCGTCAACGATCCGGCCCAGGTCCGCAGCGCGCCCGAAAAGCTGCTGGTCACCCACTTCCCCGACCTGACCCCTCCGACCCTGATCAGTTCGGACCCGGTCGCCCTGGTCGATTTCCACAAGCGCCACGGCGATGTGGTGCTGAAACCCCTGCACGGCGCGGCCGGTTCGGGCGTCGTGCGGCTGAAGGCGGACGACCCCAATCTGGAGGCCCTGATCGAGATACACGCCACCGGGTCACGCGACCCCCTGGTGATACAGAAATTCCTGCCGGCGGTATCGAAGGGCGACAAGCGCATCCTGCTGATCGACGGTGCGCCCGTCGGGGCCATCAACCGCGTGCCGCTGAAGGATCAGGTCCGCTCCAACCTGCGCGTCGGCGGTACGGCCGCCCCTGTCGAACTGACCCCGCGCGATCTGGAAATCTGTGCCGCCATCGGCCCGACCCTGAGGGAGCGCGGCCTGATCTTCGTCGGCATCGACGTGATCGGCGACTGGATGACCGAGATCAACGTCACCTCTCCGACCGGCGCCCAGCAGCTGAAACAGTTCACCGGCGTTGATGCCGCCGCCCTGATGTGGGATGCGATTGAGACACGGCGGGGACAAAACGCCACTTGACCTACAAATTCGAGCCACCTCCGAGGTCACTATTCAAGTACATTTCGCTGTCAAATGAAAACCGCTGGACTTGGCTGGAAGATATTGTTGTCCGACACCGAATTTTTCTAAGCAGCCCATCCGACTTCAATGACCCCTTCGATTGTGCGCCGACACTTTCGAGTCCCAAAACAGCTATTGCGTGGGAAGTTACAAGCAAGCGCTACATCCAGCGAATTGAGCGTGAGTTTGGTGCGAATGAGGCTCGGGCCGTGCGGGCCGGACTGAAAAAGTTGTCAAATAGGGATAAGCTACGGCTTTTGAATGAGGCAAGCCGCCTTTCAGCCGAACAAACAGGGATATATTGTCTAACTGAGCTTTCAGACAATGTCCTGATGTGGAGTCACTACGCAGACAATCACAAGGGTGTTTGTGTTGAATTCAGAATCGACTCCCACCCAATCAGTCACATACATGCTGTTGCCCGCGTTTTCTACCAGACCGAGCGACCTGAGCTTCCGATACTCAGAATTGACGATGACGAGAACCGTACCTATGACGCGCTTCGGACGAAAGCTGAGTTTTGGGCTTACGAAAAAGAATGGCGCTTGATGCTCGCAGGAGCAGCTCGCAAGAGCATGGACATCCCTAAAAACGTCGTGGCAAGCATCATTCTCGGAGCTCGCTGCACCCAAGAAACTGCAGCGCGTGTCGAGCAGATTGCAGCACAGTCATCGTCATCGCTTATAATCCGCAAAGCCGAGATATCGAGCACGGCGTTCAAACTCGAAGTATCTTGAATGGTCAGGCTCTATTGCAATCCAGTTTGGTTCATGGTTCGTTCTCTTCGCGGATAGCGGGAGAGGGTCATGGTCGCCAGTGTCGTCACGGTTGCTTTCGAGGGGGTAGATGCGCGGCGCGTGGACGTGCAGGTCCAGCAGCTGTCCAGCGACCAGCCGTCCTTCACCATCGTCGGCCTGGCCGACAAGGCGGTGGCCGAGAGCCGGGAACGGGTGCGCGGGGCGTTCGCGGGCATAGGGCTGGCCCTACCGTCAAAGCGGATCATCGCCAACCTGGCCCCCGCAGACCTACCCAAGGAGGGCAGCCATTTCGACCTGCCCATCGCCCTGGCCCTGCTGGCGTCGATGGGGGTCATTCCGCCAGATGCCCTGAACGGCTGGGCCGCGATCGGGGAGCTGGGGCTGGACGGCCAGATCGCGCCGGTGGGTGGGGCGCTGCCCGCCGCCGTGGCGGCCGACGCCATGGGGCTGGGCCTCATCTGCCCGGAGTTCAACGGGCCGGAGGCGGCCTGGGCGGGGGATGTCGCCGTCCTGGCCCCACGCTCGCTGATCGGCCTGGTCAACCATTTCAAGGGCGTGCAGGTCCTGCGGAGGCCAGAGCCGGGGGCCATGCGCGACGGAGCCCGCGTGCCCGACCTGCGCGAGGTCAAGGGTCAGGAAAGCGCCAAGCGCGCGCTGGAGATCGCCGCCGCCGGGGGCCACAATCTGCTGTTCGTCGGCCCGCCGGGCTCAGGCAAGTCGATGATGGCGGCGCGGCTGCCCGGCCTGTTGCCGCCGCTGACGCCCAAGGAACTGCTGGAAACCTCCATGGTCTGGTCGGTGGCCGGGATGATCGAGCGCGGCTCCCTCACCCGCGAACGCCCGTTTCGCGCGCCCCACCATTCCGCGTCCATGGCCGCGCTGACCGGCGGCGGGCACAAGGCCAAGCCGGGCGAGGCCTCGCTGGCCCATAACGGCGTGCTGTTTCTGGACGAACTGCCCGAATATTCGGCCCAAGCCCTGGACAGCCTTCGCCAGCCGCTGGAGACGGGAGAGATCGTGGTGGCCCGGGCCAATGCCCATGTCCGCTATCCGGCCCGGTTCCAGCTGATCGCCGCCATGAACCCCTGCCGCTGCGGGCTGGGCGGTGGCGGGCGCGGGGCGTGCGGCAAGGCTCCGCGTTGCCAGCGCGACTATCAGAACCGCATCTCCGGCCCGATGTTCGACCGTATCGACCTGACGGTGGAGACGCCGCCGGTCACCGCCGCCGACATGGCCCTGCCGCCACCATCCGAAGGCACGGCCGAGGCCTCGACCCGCGTCCAGACCGCCCGCGCCATGCAGGAGGACCGGTTGCGCGCCGCCGGGATCGACCCGGACATCGCGCGGGACCAGGCCATCAATGCCCGTGCCTCAGGCGAGACGCTGGACCGGTTCGCGCGGCCGGACGAGGCGGGGCGCGCCCTGCTGATGCGGGCCGGCGAGGCCGGAGGGCTGACCGCACGCGGCTGGACCCGGACCCTGAGACTGGCCCGCACCATCGCCGATCTGGACGGTTGCGAGGGCGTGCTGCGCCGACACATCGCCGAGGCCCTCATCTATCGCCGCACCACCGTGGGCGCCCAGGGCGACTTCGAGCACCAGACCGCCCACCACGGAACCACTGCTTTCTGAGGATGCTGGAGACTCGATTTGCTAAAGTGCCGACGAGGGCAGGCAGCTACCCTTGGTGCTGCTGAGTAGTATTCCGAGGCCTCAAAAGACAGCCCAGCGCCAGCGCGAGAAGCACGACATAGCTCCAGATATAGTAGGCGCTGAAAAATCCTTCCTGCATCATCGCAGGCGTCAGGGCGAAGCCGACGTGTGTCAGCAGGATCATGATCTGCGCCCCTGCGGCCAACATGAGCCATAGCCGGACACTGCTCAGAGCTTGAACCGCCAGCCACACCGCCAAGAGGATATCGACAGCCAGAATGGCCCACTGCACGCCTCTGGACCCGTCGTTATCGACGATTACCGATGCCACCCAGCATATAGCCACGGCTGCGGTAGCCCGGCGCTCAGGCGCTCCTCCCCGCCACAAGGCGAGAAGACAAACAAGGAGGAGCGCCCCCAGACCATACCATTCGACAAGCGTTACATGAATCACGGGGCCCTCGCCCCGACACCATCACCCGGCGGCGTGCACCACGGCAAGATGATTGCCAGGCGGAATTGTGCCGCCTACGGGTGTGTCCTTCGATCCTCCACCTATGGCGACCGTTCGCATGTGCGAGTCAGCCTTCAGGTCAGCGAGGAGCTCATGCACCTCTACAATCCTGGCGCGAGCTTGGGATTGGGCGACCATGGCTTCTGCCAATCGCTCATACACGGCCTGGCCGCGTGTAGCGGCAAAGCCTGCTTCCTTTCCTGCTGCAGGAAGGGTTTGGGCAAAACATGCAATCTGACTGATCGCATGGTCCATCGCGTCTTCGGTCTGAAACAGGGTTTCAGCGACGCCCGTCGCGGTGCCACGGGCAAGTTCAATGCGTTTCATCTTGGCTTCCTCGCCTACCGGAATAGCAGGTTTTGCAACCATAGCGAGAAATTTTGCATTGTTAAGAGGGCAAGCGCGAGAATCGTGAGCCCAAGGATTGAACCCATCAGCACCAGCGTCCGAAACAGAAGCTCGGGCGTCAGGCCGCCCTGGCCGAACTCGGGCGTTGATCGATTTCCGCTCTGAACGGGAGTGCGTTCGGAGTGGGAAGCCCGCAAACCAGCAGCATCAACTGTCGTGCCGTTGCCGCCCCCGACAACCGGTCGTCCCGAAACATCAGACAGTCGTGATGACGGGCTATGGCTATTTCCAGCGCCAGACCCGACCAGGTATAGGACAGGGCGACCTCCAGATCCGTGTAGCTCCATCGCGGCATCAGCCCATTCGCCGGTGTGGGAATGATGGATTCTCCCGCCTTCATCTCCAACGACCGATTCGGGTCCAGGCATTTCGCCATGGTCAGCAAAAGCTGCTGGAGCAAATACATTGTCGGCATGTCTGTGCTCGCCAACCAGAGCGCCCTGACGAGGTGTTTGGGCTTCTGCCGCTTCTCCGGATTGGAGATGAGCGTATCGATCGCAGTCTCCAGATCCTCCCACCGCATGGCGCTCAGCTCGTTGCGAGCGGTCGCGGGCGACCAGTCCCGCGTATACCATTCCGGCACTTGTCTGATGGTCCTCGGCATACCAACCTCCCCCGTTGAGAAGGTCAGCGTGCAGATGATCGTCGTCATGCGATATCGAGGAAAAACCCTCTACAGGTTCAGTCTGTAGGCTTTCGCCAAACACACGCCTGACCGCGACACGACTGCTGGAGACGCCAAGCTTCTTGCGGATGTTGGAGAGGTGAGTTTCGACGGTTTTCGGAGAGAGGCCAAGTTCCCGCGCAATTTCGTCGGCCTGAAGATGCCTGGCGACGCCCGATAGACAGAGCATTTCTTTCGGCGTGAGCATTCAACACTCGCTACACGTGCAGCTTGTATCCACGATTCGCTGACCACCCAACGTGTTACAGAGCGTTACATTTGGCAAGTCAGCAATAACAGTGGTGTTGACCCGGAAGCCACTACGATCCCGTCACTGATGTACGGCGCGAAAGTGAGCGGCCCAATAGCGGACGGCATTTCGACCAAGCCCGCCGGACCACTTGAGCCAAAGTTAAGGGGTTTGCGGCAATGTCACCGCGTCAGGAGACGACGATGGCTCGGCAGACCAAAGCCCAAACAGACGAAAGCGCCGTGGCAGCGCCCGAGCAGCAGTTCCTGCGTCTGATGAGCCACGAGATGCGCACCCCCCTGAACGGGGTGATCGGCATGCTGGGCCTGCTGTCACGCACCAAGCTGGACGGTGCCCAGCGCGCCTATGCCGAGGCCGCGCGCTCCTCGGCCGAACACCTGCTGGGCCTGGTCAACGACCTGCTGGATTATGCCCGTCTGGAGGCCGGCAAGCTCGAGTTCGATTCCGCGCCGGTCGATCTGGAAGCCCTGGTGCGCGGCGTGGCCGAACTGCTGAGCCCGCGTGCCCATGAGCGGGGGCTGGAGATCGCCTGGTCGGTCGCCGCCGACGCACCCGACATCGTCGGCGACGAGGGACGGCTGCGTCAGGTGCTGTTCAACCTGGCCGGCAATGCGGTGAAATTCACAGAGACGGGCGGGGTCCGCATCGCCGTCGAGCGCGCGGGCGGCCCGGCGTCCAAGCCTCGCCTGGCCTTCATCATCGACGACACCGGCCCCGGCATCCCGCCCGAGGCGCGCGCCCGCATCTTCGAGGAATTCGGCCATGTCGACGCCTCCGATGCCTCCCGCTTCGGCGGCGCAGGCTTGGGTCTGGCTGTCGTGCGCCGTCTGGCCGACGCCATGGGCGGCCAGGTGGAGGTGTCCGATCGTCCCGTCGGCCCCGGGGCCCGGTTTCGCTTCACAGCCGACTTCCCCATCGCAAAGGGCGCACAGCGACTGCGCGAGCTTGAAGGCCGCACCGTCGGCATCGTCAGCCCCGACCCCTTCGTGCGTGCCGCCGCCACCGCCCAGATCGAGGCCTCGGGCGGTCAGGTCCGGGCCGAGGCCCCCGTCGTCCTAATCGACCATGCGGCCCGCCCGCCGGGCCATGCCATGGTCCCGCGCCCCGCCGACGTCCGCGCCATCGTCCTGCTGAAGCCCGAGGAGCGCGAGCGGATCGCCGCCTACCGGTCGGCTGGTTTCCAAGGCTATCTGATCAAACCCCTGCGCCGCGCCTCCCTGGCCGAGCGGGTGCTGGCGGCTATTGGCCAAAGCAGCGGCACGACCGGCCTGCGTCAGACCCCGTCCGACGACGACCGCGTCATCCCCTCGCGCTTTTCCGGGACCCGCGTGCTGCTGGTCGAGGACAATCCGGTCGGGGCCCTGCTGGCCACCACATTGCTGAAGCGCGAAGGCTGCGCGGTCGAGACCGCCGCCAACGGGGCCGAAGCCATCGCAGCCCTCAAGCGCGCCCGCTACGATCTGGTACTGATGGACATGCGGATGCCCGGCGTAGACGGGCCCACCGCCTCGCGCGCCATCCGGGCCGCGGGAGACCACACCCCGATCATCGCCCTGACCGCCAATGCCTTCGCCGAGGACCGCAGGGCCTGTCTGGAGGCCGGGATGGACGACCATCTGGTCAAGCCGCTGGAGCTGGAAGCGCTGCGATCCACACTTGCCCGCTGGACGAACCGGGACGTCCGCGCCAAGGTCGCCGTCTAGAGTAAACGCGCCGAGGGTTGACGACCGGGGGGCGTCCCGGAGACACGACCGCATGACCGACACCCCGCCCGCCGTGACCACGGATCCAGTCGCCGCCACCGACACCGCGCCCAAGGGTCTGGGCGTCATCAAGGTCGCCTTCCGCGACCGGCGCACCCTGGCCATGCTGCTGCTGGGCTTCTCGGCGGCTCTTCCGATCACCATGGTGCTTGGCACGCTGAATGCTTGGCTCACGGACGCCGATGTCGCGATTTCCACTATCGGCATCCTGTCTTGGGTAGGCCTGTTCGCTGCCTTCAAGTTTCTCTGGTCCCCTCTGGTGGGCTTTACACCGCCCGTGATCGGGAAACGCTTCGGCCGACGCCGCAGCTGGCTGATGGGGTGCCAGGTGGTGGTGATAGGCGCTTTGCTGGTCATCGGTCTTTCCAACCCGGAAGGCGGAACCCTCGTGCCCTTGGCCATCGCCGCTGCTCTGGCGGCCTTTGCCTCGGCGACGCAGGACATCGTGATCGACACATGGCGAATTGAGGTGGCCGGGCCCGGCGCGCCTATCGATCTGCTATCCACGGTTTATCAGTTCGGGTCGCGCAGCGCGGCCTTGGTAGGGGGTGCAGGCAGCCTTGTTCTGGCGGATATGGTCGGTTGGCCTGCCACCTACATCCTCAGCGGAATCTTGATGGGCGTGGGCGTCCTCGGTACGTTCATCGCGCCCGAGCCCGTCCCGGCACCGCCCCAGGCCATCGCCAAGGAGCGCCTCGGCTCACCGCGCCTGCGCCAGATCGCCCTGATCGCCACGCTCGCCGCCTGGGCCTGGGCGGCCTATATGCTGGTGAACTTCATGGTCGCCGCTCTGACCACGACGCCCGCGCCCAGCGCGGGCGAATTCACCGGAACCTGGGGTCCCTGGATCATCGCCGCCGCCGTGCTTCTGCCCTGCGCCCTGGCCGGGTTCGTCGTGTGGCGCGGCCAAGTGGCGACACCCGCGCCGGGCGACCGCCCCGTCCTGACCCTGCTGTACGACGCGATCCTGGCCCCGCTGGTCGAGCTGATGGGGCGGCTGGGCTGGGGCGCGCTCATCGTGCTGGGGCTAATCCTGACCTATCGCATCACCGACGGCGTCTGGGGACCGTTCGCCTTCCCCTTCTACATGGGCGACACGGGCGGGGCGCTGGGACACACCAAGAGCGAGGTGGCGCTGGCCTCCAAGACGTTCGGCGTCATCATGACCATCATCGGCATCGGCCTGGGGGGCTGGGCCCTGCTGGTCATCGGGCGAATGGCGTCGCTGCTGATCGGGGCGATTCTGGCGGCGGCGACCAATCTGCTGTTCGTGGACCTGGCCATGGGGGCACCCGTGATCGGCGGCTTCATGAGCGCGACAGGTCTGTATGGTCTGTTCGGAGCCTTCGGCCTGGGTGAGCCCATGGCGCGGCTCATGCTGGCCATCGCGGGCGAGAACATCGCGGGCGGCTTCGCGGGCGCGGCCTTCGTGGCCTATCTGTCGGCCCTGTCGAACAAGATGTTCGGCGCGGTCCAATTTGCGGTCTTCACCTCCCTGGCCCTGCTGATCGGCACCTTCGGGCGGGGGGCTCTCGGCGAGATGATCGAAAACCAGGGGTTCGCCCCGGTCTTCATGTTCGCGGCGGCGCTTGGCGGGATCACCGTCGTCTTCTGCCTCCTGGAATGGATCCGGCTGGCGGTCGAGCGTCGCAAGCTCGACCGCGCGGGAGAATCGGTCAGCCCTCGCTGACGACCTCGCCGTCGTAGGCGGCGAAGGTGGCGGCAGTGATGATCTCTGACACCGAGGCCCCCAGGCTGACGATCTGCACCGACTTCTCCAGCCCGACCAGCAGCGGGCCGATCACGGTCGCCCCGCCCAGGGCCTGAACCAGTCGCGTCGAGATCGAGGCGGAATGGATGGCCGGCATGACCAGGACGTTGGCGTCCGCGCTCAGCCGCATGAAGGCGTAGTTGGCCCGCGCCTCGGGATCCAGCGCCAGCTCCGGCGGCATCTCGCCCTCGTATTCGAAGTCCACGCCCTTGCGGTCCAGGATGCGGATCGCCTCGCGCACCTTTTCGCCCCGGTCGCCGGGGGGATTGCCGAAGGTGGAATAGGACAGGAAGGCCACGCGCGGGGTCCGGCCCAGGCGACGCACGGTCGCCGCCGCCTGGATGGCGATCTCGGCCAGTTCCTCGGCGTCGGGCAATTCGTGAATGGAGGTATCCGCCACGAACAGGGTCCGCCCCTTGGCCAGCAGGATCGACAGGCCGATCATCCGTTCCTTGACGTCCAGTACGCGCCGGACCTCCTTCAGCACCATGTTGAAGTTGCGGGTCGAGCCGGTCACCACCGCATCGGCGTCGCCGCGCGCCACCATGGAGGCGGCGAAATAGTTGCGGTCCTGATTGATCATCCGCTGCACGTCGCGGCGCAGATAGCCCCGGCGTTGCAGGCGCCCGTACAGGAAGTCGGTGTATTCGGCGTTCTTGTCGGACACCCGGGCGTTGACGATCTCGATGCCCAGGGCATCGAAATCCAGCCCCGCCTCGATGGCGTTCTTGCGGATCAGGTCCTCGCGGCCAAGCAGGATGGGCGTACCCAGCTCGGCCTGTTTGAAGGCCCAGGCGGCGCGGATGACGGTAGTCTCCTCGCCCTCGGCAAAGACCACCCGCTTGTCCGGTGCGGCGCGAACGGCCGAGGAAATCTTCTGCATCAAGGCCGCAGACGGATCGATCCGGCCCCTCAGCGACGTGCGATAGGCGTCCATGTCCTCGATCGCCACTCGGGCCACGCCGGTGTCCATCGCCGCCTGGGCGATGAAGGGCGGGATGTACCAGATCAGGCGCGGATCGAACGGCGTGGGGATGATGTAGTCGGGACCGAACTTCAGCTTGCGCCCAGAATAGGCGGCGGCGACCTCGTCCGGCACGTCCTCGCGCGCCAGCATGGCCAGGGCCTGGGCGCAGGCGATCTTCATCTCGTGGTTCACGCGCCGTGCCCGCACGTCCAGGGCTCCGCGGAACAGATAGGGGAAGGCCAGGACGTTGTTGACCTGGTTCACATAGTCGGAGCGGCCCGTGGCGATGATGGCGTCGGAGCGCACCGACAGCACATCCTCTGGCGTGATCTCCGGATCGGGATTGGCCATGGCGAAGATGATCGGGCGCGGGGCCATGGACGCGACCATCTCCTTGGTGATCGCCCCCTTGGCCGACAGGCCCAGCACGACGTCGGCACCGACCATGGCCTCGGCCAGGGTTCTCAGGGGTGTGTCGGTCGCGTGCGCGGCCTTCCACTGGTCCATGCCCGAGGGGCGGCCCTTGTAGACCACGCCGTCGCGGTCGCAGATGACGGTATTCTCGGCCTTGACGCCTGCTGCCTTCATCAGGGCGATGGACGACAGACCCGCCGCACCGGCCCCGGCCAGCACTACCTTGATGTCTTCCATCCGCTTGCCCGTCACATGGCAGGCATTGATCAGGCCGGCAGTCGAGATGATGGCGGTGCCATGCTGGTCGTCGTGAAAGACGGGGATGTCCAGCAGGTCCTGAAGCTCGCTTTCGATCACGAAGCATTCGGGGGACTTGATGTCCTCCAGATTGATGCCGCCCCAGGTGTCGCCGATGTTCTTGACGACGGTGATGAACTCGTCCGGATCGGTAGTCTTCACCTCGACATCGAAGCTGTCGACGTCGGCGAACCGTTTGAACAGGACCGACTTACCCTCCATCACCGGCTTGGACGCCATGTGACCCAGGTTGCCCAGGCCCAGGATCGCCGTGCCGTTGGAGATGACGGCGACCAGATTGCCCTTGGCCGTATAGTCGTAGGCCTTGTCCACATCCTTGGCGATCGCCAGCACCGGAATGGCCACGCCGGGCGAATAAGCCAGCGACAGATCGCGCTGGGTCGCCATCGGCTTGGTTGGGGCCATGGAGATCTTGCCCGGCGTCGGATGGCTGTGGAAATCCAGAGCGTCCTGGTCGGAGAAGGTCTGTTTGTCGGTCAGGTCGGGCATGGTCGGCTTTCGGTCTTGGGAACCCCTCTGTCCTAGAGCCGTGCTGACGCGGGGACAACCTTCGTAAGGACCGCCACACTTGCATTGCAGGCCGTCTGGTCCTTTAAGCGCGGCCAAAGACGCCTCCCGGCGTCGACCCAAGGATCACGCCATGTCCGCAGCCCCTGCCAAGCCCATCAAGAAGGTCGTCCTCGCCTATTCCGGCGGCCTGGACACCTCGATCATCCTGAAGTGGCTGCAGACCGAGTATAATGCCGAGGTCATCACCTTCACGGCCGACCTGGGCCAGGGCGAGGAACTGGCTCCCGCCCGCGAGAAGGCCCTGAAGCTGGGCATCAAGCCCGAGAACATCTTCGTCGACGACCTGCGCGAAGAGTTCGTGCGCGACTTCGTCTTTCCGATGTTCCGCGCCAACACCGTCTATGAGGGCCAGTATCTGCTGGGCACCTCCATCGCCCGGCCCCTGATCGCCAAGCGCCAGATCGAGATCGCCAGGATGGTCGGTGCCGACGCCGTCTGTCACGGCGCGACCGGCAAAGGCAACGACCAGGTCCGGTTCGAGCTGGGCTACTATGCCCTGGACCCCGACATCCACGTGATCGCCCCCTGGCGCGAATGGGAGTTCCGCAGCCGCGAGGCCCTGCTGGACTTCGCCGAAAAGCATCAGATACCGATCTCGAAAGACAAGCGCGGCGAGGCCCCCTTCAGCGTCGACGCCAACCTTCTGCACTCATCCTCCGAGGGCAAGGTGCTGGAGGACCCGGCGGTCGAGGCTCCCGAGTTCGTGCATCAGCGCACCATCGCGCCCGAGGATGCGCCCGACACCCCGACCGTCTTCACCCTGGGCTTCGAAAAGGGTGACGCCGTCTCCATCGATGGCGAGGCCATGTCGCCCGCCACCATCCTGACGAAGCTGAACCAGCTGGGTCACGACAATGGCGTCGGCCGTCTGGACCTGGTCGAGAACCGCTTCGTCGGCATGAAGTCGCGCGGCGTGTATGAGACGCCCGGCGGGACCATCCTGCTGGCCGCGCACCGGGGCATCGAGTCGATCACCCTGGATCGCGGGGCCATGCACCTGAAGGACGAGCTGGCGATCAAATATGCCCACCTGATCTACAACGGCTTCTGGTTTTCGCCCGAGCGCGAGATGCTTCAGGCCGCCATCGACCACTCCCAGGCGCTCGTCTCCGGCACCGTCCGCGTCAAGCTGTACAAGGGCAATGTCTCGATCATCGGCCGCGAGAGCGACCAGAGTCTATACGATCAAGACCTTGTCACCTTCGAGGAAGGCGTCCAGGCCTATGATCACCACGACGCCGAAGGCTTCATCAAGCTCAACGCCTTGCGCCTGCGGGTGCTGGGCAAGCGGACAAAACGCAATCAGGACTGACGCCTGCCACAAATGATCTCGCCCTCGCCGTGAAATGGCGCCACCTTGGGCTCAGGAGCATGGGCTCCGCTCAATGATTTCAGGACCCTTTGCCATGTCATTCCGCGCTGTTCTGGCCGCCTCGGCCGTATTCGCCTTCGCTTCGCCCGCCTTCGCACAGGACGCTCCTGCACCCGCTCCGGCTCCGGCTCCGGCCGCGCCTGCCACCACGTCGCCCGAAGAAGCGGCTATGGAAGTCAAGGGGAACGCCTTTGGCCAGCGAATGGAACAGATGGCCACGGAGATGCAAGCGGCCATGACCGCTGCCGCTGGCGACACGGCCAAGGCCACAACTGACCTGAATGCCATCGCCGCGCGCTATCAGCCTGATGCAGACGCCTTCGCAGCCGACCTGGAAGCCTACATTGCTGCCGACAGCGCCACCGCGACGCCTGAACAGCAAGCTCAGGCTGCCCAGATGGGTCCGGCCATGGTCGCGCAGATCAAGTCCATTCCGAACATGATCAAGGACCAGGCATTGGCTTCTGCCGCTGCTCCGGCTGCCCCCGCAGTTCCGCAATAAACCATCTGCGATCAAGGCGGTGGGGCCTGGTCCCGCCGCCTTACCGCGATTTCACTTGAGATCGCCCCGACATCGGCAGAGCTTGAGCGCAACTTTCCAAGGAGCGCCCCGATGATCAAGGCCCTTTCCCTCGCCGCCGCCCTCGCCCTGCTGCCGATTTCCGCCGCCGTCGCCGGTGACGTCCGCGGCCCCTCCGAAGACGCGCTCGAAGCCGCTGCCGAGGCCTTCGAGGCCCGGATGGAGACCTTCGGCGAACGCGCCGAGGCCATTTCCGAAGATGCCGACCTGACCGACGAGCAGAAGGGCCTGCGGATCGCGGCCCTCTGGACCGAATATCAGCCGGACGTGATGGCCTTCACCGCCCTGGCCAGCCAGGTCGCCCCCGCAATCGCCGCCGAAGCCCTGGCCGACATCGATGTCGAGGCGCTGGTCGGTGACGCGATGAGCCAGGCCGATCTTTCAGGAGTCATGGCGACGGCCCAGGGCGTGGCCACCAACGGGGCCTGGGCGTCCAACGATCCCGAGCACATGGCCACCTATGGCCTGATGGCCGACTATGCCGTCGGCCAGTCGATGGACTCGATCGACGAGGCCTCAGCCGAGATCGCCGCAGCGACGGCACAGGCGGAAGCTGAGATCGCTCGACCGTCTGACAAGACGCCCGATCAGGATTAGGGTCTTTTCCGCTCTATTCGGCATTCTGCAGGGCGGCACCTTATCTAAGACAGGGCCTACGGCCCACGCGCCTTTTATGCGTCCCGACCGATAGATGGGGCCGAAGGCGCCAGAATAGGCGGGGCGGCGGCGGTGTCGCTCAACAGGGCGGAGAAGCGCCGGATGGCCTCGGCGGTCAGGTCGGGGTCATGGCGCATGGGCGGGGCCGAGGTCGGCTCGTCGAAGGCGTGTGTGCCCTCGGCGATCCAGGTCTCGACGTCGGCCCCGCAGTTGCGGACCATGGCATGGACCCGCTCGGCATTGCGGACGCTGGTCAGATGGTCGGTGCGCGAGATGACGGCCAGGGTCCTGGGGCAGTGGGTCCATGGCCGCATCCGGTTCAGGGCCGCGATGCCGATATAGGGGTAGCAGAGATAGACGGACTTCACGCCGTCCAGGGCAACCTCGCCCGGGTTCTGAACGCCGAGCGTTCCCGGAGTCCGCGCCGAACTCATCGCCTCCATGATGCCCCAGCCGCCGTGGCTCCAGCCTGCCAGGACAACACGCGAGGCGTCCACGTCCCGCCGCTGAGACACACCATGCAGCGCGGCCAGCACGTCTCCCGCCCGCTTGTCGCCGCGCAGTTGCAGGCCGGAGCAGACGGTGGCGAGGGCATAGGCCCGGCTCCAGCCCCGCGGCGCATAGGAATCGACGATGAAGGCGCGCCAGCCCGCAGCCTTCGCGGCCTCGGCATAGAGCGGCAGATGCGGCCGCATACCCCCACACCCGTGGAACAGGATCACCGCCGGACGCGGACGGTCGTCGTCGGGGCCGACGACGATCGCGTGCGGTTCAAGCTGGGTCCAGCGGGTGGCGAGCGTGTCCATTGCAGTGACTTATCCCTTCTCCCCTTGCGGGAGAAGGTGGCAGGCGAAGCCTGACGGATGAGGGGTCAAGTCGGTCCGTCCGTGGAGCTTGGCGCGCCCCCTACCCGACCGCACCAGAACGTCGGCTTTCGCCGCCGTGTGCGGCCTCCCTCTCCCGCAAGGGGAGAGGGACGATCTAGTGCCTGAAAACCCGCACGCCCGTGAAGGCCATGACGATCCCGGCCTCGTCGGCGGCCGCGATGACCTCGGCGTCGCGCATCGAACCGCCGGGCTGGATCACCGCCGTGGCTCCAGCAGCGACCGCTTCCAGCAGGCCGTCGGCGAAGGGGAAGAAGGCTTCGGACGCGCAGGCGGAGCCTTGGGCGAGCGAGTGTGCCAGCCCCTTGGCCTCGCCGGCTTCCTTGGCGCGGATGGTGGCGATGCGGGCGCTGTCGCGGCGGTTCATCTGGCCTGCGCCGATTCCGGCGGTCTGGCCGTCCTTCGCATAGACGATGGCGTTTGACTTTACGTGTTTGGCCACGGTGAAGGCGAACAGCATGTCCTGCACCTCCTGCGGCGTCGGCTGGCGGCGGGTGACGATCTTCAGGTCTTCGGGGTTAATCAGGCTGCGGTCGCGCGACTGGACCAGAAACCCCCCGGCCACGGAACGGAACACCTCGCCCGGGCCGTGCGGGTCGGGCAGGCCGTCGGTGATCAGCAGGCGCAGGTTCTTCTTGGCGGCGAAGACGGCACGGGCTTCCTCGTCCGCCCCTGGCGCGATGACGACCTCGGTGAAGATGTCGGTGATGGCCCGGGCGTCGGCCCCGTTCAGCGGCCGGTTGACGGCGATGACGCCCCCGAAAGCCGAGACGGCGTCGCATTCCAGAGCACGGGCATAGGCTTCGCTCAGGTCGTTGCCGACCGCGACACCGCACGGGTTGGCGTGTTTGACGATGACGCAGGCGGGCGCGTCGAACTCTGCCACCAATTCATAAGCCGCGTCGGCGTCGGCGATGTTGTTGTAGCCCAGTTCCTTGCCTTGGACCTGCTCGGCATGGGCAACGCCGGGGCGGGCCTCGCCGGTGCGGTAGAAGGCCCCGGTCTGATGCGGGTTCTCGCCATAGCGAAGGGTTTGCGCCAGCGACCCGGCGGTGGATTTGCGGGCCGGGGCGGCGTCTTCCAATTGACCGGCGAACCATCCGGAGACGGCGGCGTCATAGGCGGCGGTGCGGGCAAAGGCACGGGCGGCCAGCCGCCTGCGCAGGGCCAGGGATGTGGTGCCGTCGGCCTTCAGCGCTTCCAGCAGCTCGGCCACCGAGGCCTGATCGACGCAGACGGCGACATAGCCATGGTTCTTCGATCCCGACCGGATCATGGCCGGGCCGCCGATGTCGATGTTCTCGACCACCGCATCGAAGCCGCCGCCCGACGCCACGGTCGCCTCGAACGGGTACAGGTCGACCCAGACAATATCGATGGGACCGATGCCATGGGTCGTCATCGCCTCGGCATGGTCCGCCGCATCGCGGACGCCCAGCAGGCCGCCGTGCACCACGGGATGCAGGGTCTTGACCCGCCCGTCCATCATCTCCGGAAAGCCGGTCAGATCGGCCACGTCCTTCACCGGCAGGCTTAAAGCCGCGATGGCCGCGCGCGTGCCGCCGGTGGAGACCAATTCGACGCCCAGGTCATGCAGTGTGCGCGCCGCCTCCTCCAGCCCCGTCTTGTCGGACAGGGAGATCAGGGCGCGAACGGGCTTCACCGCATCGGGCGCAGGCGGAAAATCGGGAGCGGCGGGCATGACGGCGTCCGTATCTGTAATGGGGTCGGGGAGACGCGCGGGGCTCTAGCACTGTCCGGGGCAGGGGAGAACCGGAGAAAGCTTGGGATTGATGGGCGTTTGGACAATGCCATTTGCAACGAACGCTGGAATCCGTCGAAACTGAGCCATGACTTCTAACGCACTTACCATCATCCTCTTTCTATTAGCCTCAGCGCTGATCCTGGCGATTGAGGCGGCGAAAGCCGACACGCGAATTCGCTATGCATTCGCCTTAGGCGCAGGATCATTTGGACTGCTTGCGTTGTTTTGGATTCCGCTAGCTGATGCATTCCCAATTGCGGCAAGGCAGGTCGCGCGGGTAGCTCAAGACCCTTCGTCGTGGTTCATCCTTTTAGTTGTGATACTGCTGTTTGCTCGAGACTACTGGCGAAAGCAGACTACGGAATTTTCTGACGCCGATTGGCCCGCCGAGGCCATAGATACGGCTGAAGCGTTGTGGGCTTCGAATTCAGAAATAAGAAAAGCTCAGCAGATCGGCGCAGACATTAACGCTAGGCAGGAAGCTGAAATTGCTGCCTTGAGGACCTCAGTCGACGATCTGAGGACGCTATCTGTCAAAGTAAACACGATGGCGGAGGACGGAGCGAGGAATGTTGCAGAAGTCTCAGGCCGCGTTGACTCTATTACCGGTTCATTGACAGCTACCAACCACATGGTCGCGGAAGCTAGAGCAACGCACGCAGCTGTAATCAAGCGACTGGACCGGATTGACGAGCGATTTAGCGCCATGGCAGCACGCATTCGCCTCGACTATCAAGAGGAGCGAATGGCTGAGCTTGATTTGAAACTCTACTTCCCCGAAGCGGATGAAATCCGAAACGTCGAATGGACAGCTTGGGAGGTTCGACAAAAAGATTGGTTGAGCGCCGTCTATCAATGGGCAGACTTAGCCCAAACATATTCACCGAACGCTCGACAGGTAATCGAACACACCCCACCCGCTGCATACTACGGAAACTGGAGCTTCTCAGACTCCGATTTGCCCGATGCCAATACCATCCATAAGTACAAAACATTCTGCATCATGCGTAGAAACTTTGGAGAGGTTAAAAGACAGGTGGATGGTAAAGTGATGGTGACTTCGTTCGGCTAGTTATCTGGCGATGTTGCGCCCGCCGGATGTAACGAAATCCACCACCACCGGCTCGCGCCCGACCAGCGCCAGCACCCTACGAAACGCCCCCTGCTCCAGCGCGGTCGTTGCGGTGTTCGTTAGTGGATGGAAGTTGACGATGTCGGCCTCCCACAGCGCCCGATCCAGCACGAAGGTCACGCGGCGGTCGGTGTCGTTGATCAGGGCCAAGGCCGTGACCGAGCCGGGGCGGACGCCCAGCGTCTCCCACATCAGGGTCTCATTGCCGAAGGACAGGCGGTCCGAGCCGATCAGGGCGGGGGCGCGTTTCAGGTCGATGACCGTGTCCTGACGCGCCGAGATCAGCCAGAGTTTCCCCTTCTTGTCTTTGAGAAACAGGTTCTTGGTGTGGGCGCCGGGCAGGGCAGCCTTGAGCTCCAGCCCCTCCTCGACGCGGAAGACGGCGGGGTGGTCGTGGGTGGTCTGGGCGATGTCGTGCTCGGCCATCCACGCCAGCAGGCTGTCGCGATCGTAGGCGGGCGCATGAGGGGTTTCGGGTGTCGGCTTGTCTTGGGTCATCATCGGTCGCTAGGAATGGGTCCGTCCTCGATACCCGCCGGAGATCGCCCGTGGAACTGGAATGCTATCCGATGTCGCAGCGGCCGCCGGACTTGGTGCCGGGGCGTCAGTCGCGGGACTGGATGGACGCCTTCGCCAGCCGGCACCCCTATCGCTGCCTGCCTCTGAACATGGCCAATACGACAGGGTGGGAAATCCTGTGCCCCTTCGGCTTTTCAGCCGAGTGGAACGGCGGCCCGGCACAGTCCGACATCGTCATCACGCCCGACCGGCCCGAGCCGGACGTGAAGCATTTCGTCGTCTCACACTTCACGCGCGGCGTTCTCACCATGCATCCGCAGTATCTGTTCCGCACTCCGCCGGGCTGGAGCATGACCTGCCAGGGCAGCCCGAACCACATCAAGGACGGCATCCAGGCTCTGGTCGGAGTGGTGGAGACCGACTGGCTGCCGTTTCCGTTCACGATGAACTGGATCTTCACCCGGCCCGGCAAGATCCGCTTCGACAAGGGCGAGCCCTTCTGTTTCATCACCATCAGCCAGCACAAGAAGGCGGAAGAGGCCCAGCCGGTGATCCGTACCCTGGGCTCCAACCCGACCATGCAGGGTCAGTACGAGGCCTGGCTGAAACAGCGCAGCGACTTCAACAGCCGCCTGGCCTCGGGCGATCCGGACGCGGCCAAGGAGGCGTGGCAGCGGTTCTATTTCAAGGGCGAACTGCCCGACGACCTGGGCAAGGCTCCGGCCAGCCATACCAACAAGCGCCGGATGAAGATGCCGCGCATCGGATAGCGACCAAGGAAAAGGGCGGCCCTTCGCAGAGGCCGCCCTGTCCAGTTTGTGCAGCCTGGTTATCCAGACTTATCCAACCGTATCCAAGGCTACATCGCCCGGGCGACGCGAGGACCGATGTTGTCGATCACTTCGCGCGCATTGAAGGCGTTGGGATCGTTGGCCGGCTTCGGACCGCGACCGATGACGATCTCCGACGTGGCTTCGTAGCGATCGATCTGGCGGACGTCGAAGTCAGGACCGAAGGGATCGCGCCACGGGCTCCACAGGCCGCGACGCGAATAGCGCCACGATGGTCCCCAGAATCGCGAATACCGGTCATAATAGAAGGGGTCGGTGCCGCCGGTCAGACGGGTGTCGCGGTCGGTCGCGCGGTTGACGGTTGTGAACCAGTCGCCGCCGTTTTCGACAGTGACTTCGGCCGCGCGCAGCAGCAGCGACATCTCGACCTGATCGCGCGACGTCACCGAGTTCCCGGCGAAGTTGACGCGGAACCGGTCGCCTTCGATCCGCTGCTGGGAATAGCCGTATCGGCTGTCGGGGCTGGCGGGGGCATAGGGGGTGGCGGTGGCGCAGGCCGACAGGGCGAGCGCAGCCGTCGCCGCCAGAAGCACGGGCTTGAACATACGCATCTTCATGAGTTTTCTCCTTGGCGATCATTGAGACGCCAGAACAGTTGAACGGGACATGAACGGGCCGGTTCCTGCGGCCGATCGTCCGCTAAAGTCGCGTCAGTATAAGTACGCAGGCCGCCAGCAACAGGATGCCTGTCAGAAGGCCGAAGCCGCGCCGGAAGCGGGGCTCCGACATGCGCCGCGCCAGCGCCGCTCCGCCCAGGCCATAGGCGGACATCGACAGCACATCCATGCCGATGGTTGCGACCGCGAACAGGGCCAGTTGCGGCGCGGCCGGGCGGTTCACATCAAGGAATGGCGGCAGGACGGCGGTGAAGAACAGCACGGCCTTGGGATTGGCGATCTGGACCATAAAGCCATCGACCAGGGCGCTGCGGCCGGGCCGGACCGGCGTGTCTTCGGGGTCGGCCGCCGGGCGGAAAGCCCCGCGCAAGGCCTTGATGCCGAGCCACGCCACATACAGCGCCCCGGCAATGGAGATCAGGCGAAAGGCCTCCGGGAAGGCCACGACGAGTGCGCCCAGGCCGAGCGCCGCTGCACCGAACCACACCAGGGTCGCGGCATTCATGCCCAGGACCCCGAGCATGGCCCCACCCCTGCCCCGCACCACGCCATTGGCGACGGAGAACAGATTGGCCGGTCCCGGTGTGACGGCCATCACGGCCATGACGCCCAGAAAAGTCAGATACAGATGCGGATCGACGGGAAGCGTAGCCATCAGGCCCTGTCGGTCCCTCGGGCCAACAGGTCAAGAGGAGTGACGCGAGCTTTCGGTTGTCCTGGCAGATCGCACCCAGGAACTTCACCCAAGCCCGCGCTTGCCCCTGCGGACATCCCGGCTTATCCCCCCGTCATGACCGCGCCCCTGATCTGCCCGTCGATCCTCGCCAGCGATTTTGCGAAGCTGGGCGAAGAAGTTCGCGCCCTGGAAGCCGCCGGGGCCGACTGGATCCACGTCGATGTGATGGACGGCCATTTCGTGCCCAACATCACCCTGGGCCCCGACATCGTGAAAGCCATCCGACCGCACACCACCCTGCCGTTCGATGTGCATCTGATGGTCGCGCCGGTCGATCCCTGGCTGGAGGCCTACCGCGAGGCTGGGGCCGACATCCTGACCGTCCATCCCGAAAGCGGCCCGCACCTGCACCGGACGCTGGGCCGCATCCGGCAGTTGGGGGCCAAGGCCGGTGTGGTGCTGAACCCCGGCACGCCCGTCGATGTCGTGGCCGAAGTCGTGGACCTGGTCGATCTGGTCCTGCTGATGTCGGTCAATCCGGGCTTTGGCGGCCAGTCGTTTATCGACACCACCTTGAGGAAAATCGAACGAACCCGCTCCTTGCTGGATGCCGCCGGATCGAAAGCGCATCTTCAGATCGATGGCGGAGTCACCTCCGCCAATGCCGCAGCCTGCTTCGCCGCCGGGGCCGATGCCCTGGTCGCCGGATCGTTCGTGTTCAAGGGCGGGCCGTCCGCATATGCCACCAACATCGCGGCGTTGAAGGCCGCGTGAATACTCCCGGCCAGAACCCCCAGGATGCCGGTGACACAGCCGTCACCGACGCCATCCCCGGCCTGCGCGGGGCCCCGGTTCGCACGCCGGTCCGCACCAGCCAGTCCAGCGGCGACCTGCGCCAGTGGCCCGCCCTGGCCGGGCGGCTGATGACCCGTCAGCTGTGGATCGAGCTGTATGGCCTGCCCGGCTATGCGCTGACCCTGGGCGGTCGTCCGGCCCAGGGCTTTGCCGCGACGCCGCGCGATCCACGCCCCGTCGATGCCGAAGCCGGTCGTCTGGTCCTGAACGGGCGGTTCACCCTGGCGGGTCATAGTCTGGAGGCCGCCGCGCCCGACGATCCCTGGAACCGGCCCAGCCCCAACCGCGCCTTTGCCGTCGAACTGCACGGCTTCCAGTGGCTGCCGTCGCTGATGACGCAGGAAGAGCGTGGGGCGCGCGAGGCCCTGCGGCTGACGCTGGCCTGGGCCACGACCTTCGCCCGTTGGTCCCCCTTTGCCTGGAGCCCAGGCATTCTGGCGCGTCGGACCTTCAACCTGGCGTGTGCGGCCCGGCGGATGGGTCAGGTCGCGACCGAGGCCGAGCGGCTGAAGCTGGCCGACCTGCTGGCGCGACAGGCCCGCCAGCTGCTGCGCCCGCCCCACAGCCTGGCAGAGCAGGCAACCGCCCTGACAGCTGTAGCCGTCGCGGGCTACACCCTGGCCGGCAAGGCGGGCACGGGTCTGCGCCGCACCGCGCTGCATCGCCTGACCGCCGCCCTGACGCGTACGGTCCTGAGCGACGGCAGCCATGCTTCGCGCAGCCCCGAGGCCGGGATGGAGCTGCTGCTGGACCTGCTGACCCTGACCAACGTGCTGGGCCAGGTGTCGGAGGCGACGCCCGAGCCGGTGCGCCGCGCCATCCAGCGTCTGACGCGGGCCCTGCGGATACACACCCTGCCCGATGGTCGGCTGGCCACCCTGCAAGGCGGCGGGCCGTCGACTGCGGCGCGAGTCGCCGCCGCGCGGGCGCATGACGATATCCCTCCCGACTCGACCCTCTCAGGCAGTGTTGGCGGCATCGTCCGTATTCAAAGCCCGTTGCTGACCGTCATCGCCGATGTCGCAGCCGCGGCGCGTGGGCCATGGTCCGCCACAGCCTGCGCCCAGCCGATGGCGCTGGAAATCCTGTGCGGCAAGGATCGCCTGGTCACCGGCTGCGGCTGGACCCCCAAGGCGCTGGATCGTCAAGGTCTACGCCTTCCGCCCGGCCATTCGACGCTGACCTTGGGCGAAAGCACGATCGCCGAGCCGCTGGGCGGCTGGAAGGCCGAGGTCATGGGCCCGCGCCTGATCGGCCCGCCCCTGCATGTCGAGGTCAACCATCGCGACGGCGAGGCGGCCGTCTGGCTGGAGGCCGAGCACGACGGCTGGGCCTCGCGCTTCGGCCTGCTGCATCAGCGCCGCCTGTATCTGGATCAGAAGCTGGACGAACTGCGCGCCGAGGAGCGCCTGCATCCGTCGCCGGGCCATCGCGAAGGGGCACGGCCCATCGCCGCCCCCTATGCCGTGCGCTTCCAGCTAGAGCCCGGCGTCCAAGCCTCGCTGGCCCGCGACCGGCGTTCCATCCTGCTGCGCGGGCATTCGGGCCGGGGCTGGTGGTTCCGTACCGACGGGCCGGATGTCGCCATCGAGCCCTCGGTCCATGTCGATGAAGGCCTGACCCGCCGCTCGCTGCAGATCGTGGTGCGCGGTTCGGCCCGCACGGAAGCAGAAACCAAGATCCGCTGGAAGCTGAGCCCCGCCGGTGCCGGGTCCGACCCGTCCTGATCCGTCACCGCTCCACCTTGAGGTTCCGCCCTGCCGCGACCATCTGACGGTTGCCGCGTTACCGCTTGTCTGCACAGGATCGTTTCATGAGTTTCGCCGACCCCAAAGCTGCGTCCGATGACCTGATCAAGGACGGCTCCGACGCCGGCTTCATGGCCGACATCGTCGAGGCCTCGAAGGTCCAGCCGGTGATCGTCGACTTCTGGGCCACATGGTGCGGGCCCTGCCGAACCCTGACGCCCATGCTGGAAAAGGCCGTCCGCGCCGCCGAAGGCAAGGTCAAGCTGGTCAAGATCGACGTCGATGCCAACCCGGCCTATGCGGGCCAGCTGCGGGTCCAATCCATTCCCACGATCTATGCGTTCATGGATGGCAAGCCGGTCGATGGCTTCCAGGGAGCGGTGCCGGAAAGCCAGCTAAAGGCCTTCATCGAAAAGCTGTCGGGCGGGCCCGGCATCAACTCGGACGTTATCCAGTTGTTGTCACTGGGTGAGGAGTCCCTTTCGCTGAACGATCTCGGCGGCGCGGCTCAGGCCTTCGCACAGGCTCTGACGCTGGAGCCCGATAACGAGACAGCGATTGCCGGAATGGCGCGGGTCTATCTGGCCGACGGCGACGCCGAGCAAGCCCGTCAGACCCTGGCCATGGCCCCGACCGATTCCAAGAATGCCGACGTCATCAGCCTGCGCGCCCAGCTCTCGCTGGCTTCGGCTGCCCCGACGGGCGAAGCTGACGCACTCCATGCCCGCCTCGCCGCCGATCCGTCCGACCATCACGCCAGGTACGACCTGTCGCTGGCTCAGGGGGCTAGCGGCGACTTCAGTGGCGCGATCGACAGCTTGCTGACGATCGTCGCGGCCGACCGCGAATGGAACGATCAGGCCGCCCGCAAGCAGTTGCTGACGGTGTTCGAGGCGGCGGGACCAGCCTCCGACGTGGCCCGAGACGGACGCCGCCGCCTGTCCTCCATCCTGTTCGCCTGAAGGAGCGCCGCGTGGCCCAGGGTTATGTGAAAGCCAGCGACCTGCCGCAGGTGATCCCGGTCTTTCCGTTGCCCGGAACCATCATCCTGCCGCGTGGGCAGCTGCCGCTGAACATCTTCGAGCCGCGCTATCTCAACATGATCGACGACGCGATGGCGGGCGACAGGATCATCGGTATGATCCAGCCCACGGCTGGCCCGCGCCGTCTGCCCAGTCTGTCGTCGGTGGGTTGTGCCGGACGCATCACCAGTTTCGCCGAAACCTCTGACGGCCGCTATCTGATCACCTTGACCGGCTGTGCGCGCTTTCGTCTGGCCAGCGAAATCCCGGCCCAGACGCCGTATCGCCAGATCCGCGCCGACTTTGCGTCGTTCGAGGCCGATCTGACCGCGCCGCCCCGCGACGACGACGACATGGATCGAGACCGGCTTCTGGATGCGCTGCGGGCCTATATGGAGACGCGCGGCTTGGACATCGACTGGGACACCGCCGAGACCGCACCGCCCGAGGCCCTGATCAACAGCCTTTCGATGGCCCTGCCTTTCGACGGGGCCGAGAAGCAGGCGCTGCTGGAGGCCGTCACCCTGCCCGACCGCGCGGCGGTGCTCACTGCCCTACTCACCATCGATGCCGCCGAGGCCGGAGACGGCGAAGCGCCGTCGATGCAATAGGAGCTGGGGTTTGGGGGTTGGGGGTTGGGGGTTGATATGTGCCAATCCCTGCACCTGTGACACCCTTCCCTAGAACCTAACCCCTAATCTCTATACCCTGCTCCTATGAGCGACACCTTTCACACGCCGACCGCCGTCGATCCGCGCCTGCTGGAGGTTCTGGTCTGCCCCGTCACACGCGGGAAGCTGACCTACGACCGGGAGCATCAGGAACTGGTGTCCAGAGGGGCCAAGTTGGCATTTCCCATCCGCAACGGCGTGCCGATCATGCTGACGGAAGAAGCGCGGGTGCTGGATTAGGGTCTAGGTTTAGGGAAAGGGAAGGATGTCCGGGTTCAACCGGTTTTGCGCTAGAACCTAACCCCTAGCCCCTAGAACCTCCCTAAACCGTCTCGCCCCGCAAAAGCTTCGGCATATCGCCCGTCGCGCCACCCGCCTCGTGCATGAAGGCGCGGCGCAGGGGGGCGATGCGGTTGACCGCGGCGATGCCGAGGTCGCGGGCCAGTCGGACCGGCGCGATGTCGTTGGAAAACAGCCGCACGAAGGCGTCAAACCCCGCCGCCAGGGCCGCATTGTCGAACCGGCGCCAGCGGGCATAGCGGTCCAGCGTCGTCTCGGAGCCGATATCCTCGCCCAGCCTCATCGCCTCGATCAGCACCTCGGCCAGGGCGGCGGCATCCTTTAGCCCCATGTTCAGACCCTGTCCCGCGACAGGGTGCACCGCATGCGCCGCATCGCCGATGAGGGCCGTGCGCGGTGCCGTCAGGGCCTCGGCCAGCTGTAGCGACAGCGGATAGACGAAGCGCGGTCCCGCCACCGTGACCTGACCCAGAAAATCCCCGAACCGGCGGCGCAGGTGCGAATGTAAGGCTTCATCGGAGGCGTCTCGCAGCGCCTCGGCCCGGCGTGTCGTCTCGGTCCAGACCAGACTGGCCCGACGCTCCGTCAGGGGCAGGATGGCGAAGGGCCCGGCGGGCAGGAAATACTCGTGCGCGACATTGCCGTGGTCGCGCTCCATCTGCACGGTCGCCACGACGCCGCTCTGGCCATAGGACCAGCCGGTGGTGTCGATGCCCGCCGCCTGTCGCACCAGCGAGCCGCGCCCCTCGGCCCCGACGACGACCCTGGCCGTCAGGATCGATCCGTCGGCCAGGGTAACTGTGCTGAACCCCGGCCCGGCCTCGACGGCGGTCACGGACGCAGGCGCGCGCACCTCGATCCCGGCAGCGGTGACCGCCTCGGCCAGGGCGGAGCGGATGCGCCGGTTCTCGACCATGTATCCCAGCGGCTCACCACCATTTCGGTCGCCGATCTCGTCGGCATCGAACCGCAGCCAGGCCGATGACGCGGCCCTCGACGCTGCGCCGGGTCGCCGCCCGTCAGTGACCAGAATGTGATCCATCCGGCAGGCGTGGGGCCGCAAGGCCTCGCCGACGCCCAGGGCATCCAGCATGCGGAAGGTGGAAAAGGCGATGGCGGTCGAGCGACCGTCGAAAGTCGGGACCAGCTGGGCGCTGAACGGCTGGGGGTCGATCAGCACGACCCTCAGCCCGCCCTGCGCGGCAGCCAGGGCGAAGGTGGTTCCGGCCATTCCGGCCCCGGCGATAACGACGTCGTAGCGATCAGCCTGTGTCATGCCGTCTTGTCGCGCCGCCGCCCCGCGCCGTCCAGTGCCGAGAGGTCGCGGTCGCGCTCAAGCAGTGAGCCGCCGCGCGGCGAACGATAGCGCCAAGAGAACCGCGCTCAAGTAGCGAGGCTCCGCGAGCCGAGCGGTAGTGCCACAAGGACAAAGTAAATGCCCCCTTAACCCTGTGCGGGCGACAAGAGAGCATACGTTGATCCTTTCGGAGTTCGCCCCCGCATGTCCGCCGCCCTTGCCATTGGAATGCAGGCCTGGAGCGGTGCGCGCATCCTGTGGGACGCGCCGATCGCGGTGCGGTTTCGCGGTGTGCTGCAAGCACTGCTGGCGACGCTGCTGCTGGTCGCCCTGGTCTCGTGGAATCCGTCCGACCCCAGTCTGAATGCGGCCTCAGGCGCGGCACCGACCAATTGGCTGGGGGCCAATGGTGCCTTGTTCGCCGATCTGTTCATGCAGTCGCTCGGCCTGGCCGCCTGGCCCGCGACTTTCTTGCTGATCGCCTTCGGCCTGTCCAAGGCCATCGGCGATATCGTTCAGCAAAGGCTCAAGCCCACGCCACTGAAAGCCCTCTCCGCGACCCTGGGCGTGCTGTGCCTGTCCGCCGCCCTGTCGGCCCTGGCCGCGCCTGCCGCCTGGCCGCTGGCCTCCAGCCTGGGCGGCCTGTGGGGCGACGGCATGGTGGGGCTGGTCCGCAGCCTGTGCGCCGCCATCCGCGTGCCCGGCGCGCCGATCTGGGCGGGCGTGATCTTCCTGCCGCTGGGCCTGTGGGGCGTCGGCTATGCCATCGGCCTGCGCGTCTCGGACCTGACCGACGGCCTGAACTGGGTCGGCGGCATGCGACGCGCAGCGCCCCCGTCCAAGGCGACACGTGACGCCACGCCGCCAGCGCCCAAGCGCCAACGCCCGGCACCCGAGCCTGATCTGGAAGCCGTCCCGACCGGCCGCGTCGCTGCGGATGCTGCCGACACCCCGCCCTGGGCGGAGCCTGCGCCGGCCTATGCGCCGCTGCCGGCCCAGTCGGCACCCGAGCCCAAGGTCGCCGCCGTCAAGGCCCCCAAGGCGTCGAAGCGCGAGGCCGACGACGCCCAGGTCGCCTTCGACTTCGCCCGACCCTCGACCGGCTTCGACCTGCCGCCCCTGACCATGCTGACCAAGCCCGAGAAGCGCGTCGGCACCGTCGATGAAGAGGCGCTGAAGGCCAATGCCAAGATGCTGGAGGGCGTGCTTCAGGAGTTCGGCGTGCGAGGCGTCATCGACCAGATTCGCCCCGGCCCGGTCGTCACCCTGTATGAGCTGGTGCCCGCACCCGGCGTGAAGCACGGCCGTGTCGTGGCCCTGTCGGATGACATCGCCCGCTCCATGTCGGCCCGCGCCTGCCGGATCAGCGTGGTGTCAGGCCGCAACGCCATAGGCATTGAACTGCCCAATGCCCGGCGCGAGACCGTCTATCTGCGCGACCTTCTGGCCTCGACCGAATACGACAAGACCAGCCACCTTCTGCCTCTGGCGCTTGGCGAGACCATCGGCGGCGAGCCCTATGTCGCCGACCTGGCGCGCATGCCGCACCTGCTGATCGCGGGCACCACCGGCTCGGGCAAGTCGGTGGGGGTCAACGCCATGATCCTGTCGATCCTGTACCGCCACAGCCCGGCCGAATGCCGCTTCATCATGATCGACCCCAAGATGCTGGAGTTGTCGGTCTATGACGGCATTCCGCACCTGCTGGCCCCCGTCGTCACCGATCCGAAGAAGGCGGTCGTCGCCCTGAAATGGACGGTGCGCGAGATGGAGGACCGCTATCGCCGCATGTCCAAGCTGGGGGTGCGCAATATCGCCAGCTACAATGAGCGCGCCCGCGAGGCCCAGGCCAAGGGCGAGCATTTCGAACGCACGGTCCAGACCGGCTTCGACGAACAGGGCCGCCCGGTCTACGAAAGCGAGAAGATCCGGCCCGAACCGCTGCCCTTCCTCGTCGTGGTCATGGACGAGATGGCCGATCTGATGCTGGTCGCTGGCAAGGACGTGGAAGGGGCGGTCCAGCGCCTGGCCCAGATGGCCCGCGCCGCCGGTATCCACCTGATCATGGCCACCCAGCGCCCGTCGGTCGATGTCATCACCGGCACCATCAAGGCCAACTTCCCGACCCGGATTTCCTTCCAGGTCACGTCGAAAATCGACAGCCGCACCATCCTGGGCGAACAGGGCGGCGAGCAGCTGCTGGGCCAGGGCGACATGCTCTATATGGCGGGCGGCGGTCGCATCACCCGCCTGCACGGCCCCTTTGTGGACGACAAGGAGGTCGAGGCCGTCTGCAACCACCTGAAGGCCCAGGCCGAGCCGGACTATCTGGACCTGATCACCGACGATCCCGACGGCGACGGCGATGCCTCGCCCTTCGATGAGGGTGGCGGCACCTCCGGCGACGACCTGTACGACCGCGCCGTTGCCGTGGTCACCCGCGACCGCAAGGCCTCGACCTCCTACGTCCAGCGCCGCCTGCAGATCGGCTACAACCGCGCGGCCTCCCTGATCGAGCGCATGGAGCAGGAAGGCGTGGTCAGCCCCGCCAACCACGCCGGCAAGCGCGACGTGCTGGCAGGGCCTCCGCCCATGTAAAGTGGGCCGCTAACGCCCGCGACGCGGTCGCTCGCTGCTTGAGCGCAGCGCGAACCTCCAAGCCGCGGCGGTCGGCAAGGCGGAGCCTTCCGAGCGCGGCCCAGCAAAAATGATCGTGCTGCGGAACGCAGCGTGATGAACAGCACTTCATCCCACGGTCCGATTATGGTCAGGCTTGTGTCATGACACTGCCGCGCCGTCCGGGCATGACCAGACGCTTCAACAACCATCCCGAACGGGAGACGACCCATGACCTTCACTCGCCGCGCCTTTGCGCTGGGAACCGCCGCCATCGCGGGTGTCGCTGCCTTGCCGGTGCACGCCCAGGCCAATCTGTCCGCCGACGACCGCGCCGTCCTCGCTCGCGCCCAGGCGACCTTGCAGAATCTGGCCTCGGCCCAGGGCAGCTTCGTCGAAACCTCGGGGGCCCAGCGTCGCGAGGGTCGCTTCTGGCTGCGACGCCCCGGCAAGATGCGGTTCGAATACTCCAACCCCGCTGGCCTGCTGGTCGTGTCGGATGGCTCCAACGTCAAACGTTACGACCCCCGCCTGAACGTCTTCCGTCAGGTGCCGCTCAGCCAGACGCCGCTGTCGACCTTCCTGGCCCGCACGGTCCGCCTTGATCAGGGCGTCCGCATCGACCGCGTCGTGCGCATGCAGGACGGCGGCTATTCCATCACCGCCCTGGACGCGCGGCGCCCCAATGACGGGGCCGTGGTCCTGATGTTCGGCGGCTCGCCCGAGCGGCTGCTGGAGTGGACGATCCGCGATGCGCAGGGGACCATGACCCGTACCCAGCTGACCCGCGTCACCGCTGCCCCCAATCTGGCCGCCAGCCTGTTCCAGCTGCGTGACCCGACGCAGCGGCCACGCCGCAACTAGCTTGACTTTTTCTACATCCTGTGTCTTTCTTGACACAGAACGGTGAGAGCCGATCTGACCGTTCGGGATTGTCATCCCCTTCCCGGCGGCGAGAGACACCTACAGCGCTCGGCCCCAAAGGGTCGGGCGCTTTTTTGATGGTAAGGGCGCTAACACTCACGCCCTGTCACCGCTAAGACCGCCTGATGCTTCGTATCGCCACCTGGAACATCAACTCCGTCCGCCTGCGCATCGATCAGGTCGCGCGCTTCGTCGCCGAGAGCGGAACCGACATCCTGTGCCTGCAGGAGATCAAATGCCTCGAGGATCAGTTCCCCCGCGCCGCCTTCGAGGCCATGGGCATGCCCTATCTCAAGATCGGCGGTCAGAAGGGCTGGCATGGGGTCGCCATCGCCAGTCGCAAGCCGATCATCGAGGCCCCCGTCCTGGACGTCTGCCGTGAGAAGCATGCGCGCTGCGTCGGAGTGATGGTCGATGGCGTCGAGGTGCAGAATTTCTACATCCCTGCGGGCGGCGACGTACCCGACCGAGCGCTGAATCCCAAGTTCGATCACAAGATGGACTATTACGAGCGCCTGACGCGCGAGATGGCGGCGCGTGACAAGCAGCGGCCGCTGGTCCTGGCTGGGGACTTCAACATCGCGCCGGGCGAGAACGACGTCTGGAACCACCGCTATATGTCGAAGATCGTCAGCCACACCCCGCTGGAGGTCGAGACGCTGCGTCGTCTCCAGGCCGCCGGGGGCTTCTGCGACGTCGTGCGCGACCAGATCCCGGAGCCGACCAAGCTGGCCAGCTGGTGGAGCTATCGCGCCGCCGATTTCCGCAAGTCAAACCGCGGCCTGCGCCTGGACCACCTGTGGACCTCGCCCGGCCTGACACCCGCCGTCCTGCCCGGCACGGCCCGCATCCACGACTCTGTCCGCGAATGGACCCAGCCGAGCGACCATGCGCCGGTGACTATGGATTTGGCGGTTTAGTCGACTGGCTCGCAAGCGGGCAGATCGAACACGAACTGCGATCCTTGTCGGATAAAGTAGGCCGCCTCACGCCGCCACCAGTCCGCAGCTTCTGGCTGAGTTTCGGCCAGAACATCCACCGCGCGGTCAGCGTGGACGACGTAGCCACTCGTTGGACGCCCGCGACCCAGCGTAAAATATAACCATTCGGACAAGCGGCTCTTGGGTCCGGATAATACGCCCGAGCCCTTGGTCTCCACTGGGTAATCGATCACGAGTGGAAGAACCAATCCGATCCAGGCATCCCTGACCCATTCCGGTGCCTCGCCTTCAGGACGCTGGACGATCCGAACCTGGGCCGGGCGCGGATCCCACGGGCCTGGCCTCACGGCTGCAGCCGATACCCGCCTGCATCGGTCAGCAGCAGCCGCGCCTGACCCGGCTCAGGCTCGATCTTCTGACGCAGACGATAGATGTGGGTTTCCAGCGTGTGGGTGGTGACGCCGGCGTTGTAGCCCCAGACCTCCGTCAGCAGCTCTTCGCGCATCACCGGCTTGCCGCCCGCGCGGTAGAGATACTTCAGGATGTTGGTTTCTTTCTCCGTCAGCCGGACCTTCTTGCCCTTGTCGTCGACCAGAACCTTGGCGGCGGGGCGGAATTCATACGGGCCGATGCGGAAGACAGCGTCCTCGGACTGTTCGTGGCTGCGCAGGTGGGCGCGGATGCGGGCCAGCAGGACGGCAAACCGGAACGGCTTGGTCACATAGTCGTTGGCGCCGGATTCCAGGCCCAGCACCGTGTCGGAATCCGAAGACTGGGCCGTCAGCATGATGATCGGTGTCGTCACCCCGCCGGCCCTCAGCAGGCGGCAGGCCTCGCGCCCGTCCATGTCTGGCAGGTCGAGGTCCAGCAGGATCAGATCGGCGCGCACCTCGCGGCCCATGCGCACACCCTCGCCGGCCGTCGAGGCCTGGATCGGGCGAAAGGCCTCGTGCAGGGCGAGTTGCTCCGCCAGCGCCTCGCGCAGGTCGTCGTCGTCGTCGATGATCAGGATCGTCTTGGGTGCAGCCATGACTGTAACAATGGCGAGCGTTGCGGCATTCGCCAAGGGCGGGGCGCGATTAGACGCGGTTTCAGGTGTTCCGATCGCCGAAAAGTGCCGATCCGACCCGGACATGGGTCGCCCCGGCTGCGATCGCCGCTGGATAGTCGCCGCTCATGCCCATCGACAGGATGTCCAGCCCGTGTTCGCGCGCCATCCGGGCCAGTAGCGCGAAATGCGGTGCAGGGTCTTCGTCGGCGGGCGGGATACACATCAGCCCCTCGACGGTCAGCCCCAGGGCCCGGGCCCGTTCGATCAGGGCTGGGGCTTCCGTGATCGCCACCCCCGCCTTCTGCGGTTCGGCACCGGTATTGACCTGGACCAGTACGCGGGGAGCCACGCCCATCACCTGACCTACCGTCGCCAGGGCCTGGGCCAGCTTGGGCCGGTCCAGGGTCTCGATGACGTCGAACAGCACCAGAGCCTCTCGGACCTTGTTGGTCTGCAGCGGTCCGATCAGGCGAAGATGCAGGTCGGGGTGATCCGCACGGCGGTCGGTCCAGCGTGCCATCGCCTCCTGAACCCGGTTCTCGCCGAACACGCGCTGGCCGGCGGCCAGGGCGGCGTCGATGGCCTCGGGCGGCTGGGTCTTCGTCACAGCGGTCAGGGTGACATGGCCGGGGTCACGTCCCGCCGCTCGACAGGCGGCCTCAATGTCGGCCCGCACGTCGGCAAAGCGGGCTGCGATCGGGCTGGACGCCGCATCGGGAAGGGGGGAAGAGGTCATCATGAACCGGTCGGATGCCGAAACCCTGTGGGACGTCGCCAGCGTCCTAGCGCGCAACGCGGCCAAAGTCAGCCGCACCGAAGGTCGCGCGGTAGGCAACCTACCGCCCCTGCTGTTCTTCACCGTTCCCGACCGGACGCCTCGCCCCTGGGAGACGGCCGCGCGGCTACCCGCAGGAAGCGGCTTGGTATTCCGGCATTTTGGCCACGCGGACGCTCATGACACCGCCAGGCGTCTTCGAGAGGAGACGGCGCGACGAGATTGCCTGCTGCTGATCGGCCTGGACGCGGAACTGGCCGAGCAGGTCGGAGCCGACGGTGTGCATCTGCCGGAACGTGCTTTGAACCAGGCAAAGGCACTATCGCTGGCCCAGCCGAACTGGCGCATCACAGGCGCGACCCACGGCCTACAGGCCTTCGAACACGCCGCTAACCTCGATGCCGTCGTGGTCTCGCCTGTGTTTGTGGCGGGCGGCGCATCCTCGACCAAGCCGCCTCTGGGTCTGGAAGCTCTGAAGCTGATGACTGCGACATCCAGCCGGCCTGTTTATGCACTGGGCGGCATCAATGGCGGCAATGCGCGATCGCTCATCGGTTCCGGTGTGTACGGCCTGGCGGGCGTCGGTGCGATACAGGCGGCCTTTGGACCCCACTGACCGGGACTAGAACCGGAAGATCGATTCCAGGCGAAAGCGCGGGGCGGCGCGTTGATCCGGGTCACGGGCTCGCGCCGGATCGGCGTCAGGCTCGGCAAGACCGGCCGCAGCCCCCACGCGCAGACGCGGATTGACGCGATAATAAGCCCCGGCCTCGACATCGCCGAGGTTACGCTCACGACTGACGGGCTGATTCAGATTGAGGTCCAGACCCCATCGACCGCGCTCGGTAAACCGAAGTCGGGACTGGCCGGACGGCACAGCCGTCGCAGCCCGCTGGGCTTCAGTCAGACTGACTATGGGGGCGGCCCGCGAGCGCGAGGACTGGGCGGCGGCCACGTCAGCGGCGGTCAGGAGCATGAGCCCTCCAACCAGTCCAGCGATGACGGCACCTGCGCGCATGACCTACCCTTGTCGTCACCCTGAATATTTCAGTGTGATCCTTGCTGCGATTAGGCACCTGTCGCCCTCGCGGTCAACCGAACGTGGCGAGCCAGAGCCTGTTCCACAAGACTCCACATCTGTGCTGTTGCGCGATCGTCACGCCTACGCTTTGCGGGCATAGCGAACCATGACGCGACTTCGCCTTGTCATCGCCCCTTTTCGCCGTGTTATAGAGCAAAGCAATGAGGGCTTGATCCGCACGGTTCGGGCCCCGCTCGTGTGCGGATGGGTCCGCTGCACGTCTTCGATACGGATGGAGTGTCCAATGGTGCTGGTTCGCGGCGCAACGATTGCCCTGATCGCTTCCGGCGTCCTGCTGAGCGGATGCTCGGCGGACCGTCCCTTTGGCCCGACGATCGGCGACGTCTTCGGTGGCGGAAATGCGACGCGCGAGGCTGCAGCTAACGCCCAGACCGGGATCGGGGTGAACGCCTTCCTGTGGCGCGCCACCCTGGATACGCTCAGCTTTATGCCCTTGGCCGGTGCCGATCCCTGGGGCGGCGTCGTGAACTACGACTGGTACAGCGACCCCCAGACGCCGAACGAGCGGTTCAAGGCGACCGTCTTCATCCTGGACACCCGCCTGCGCGCCGATGCCCTGAACGTCACGGTCAACAAGGAAGTCCGCGATGCCGCCGGTCAGTGGACCGCCGCTCCGGTCGCCGCCCAGACCGAGACGGACCTCGAGAATGCGATCCTGACCAAGGCGCGTCAGCTCAACCTGTCGACGACCCGCTAAACCCGAACCGCCCAACCCCCGCCTCCTTCAGGCTCGCCCTTCAGGAAGCGCGACCGCCTGAAGGATGCCCGCCCCACAATGAAAGTGGCCGCCACTCGCTACGACCCCAAGACTGCCGAACCGCGCCAGCAGGCCCGCTGGGCGGAGGCCGACGCCTTTTCGACGCCGACGCAGGGCACGGGAAAGCCGAAATACTATGTGCTGGAAATGTTTCCCTATCCGTCGGGCAACATCCACATGGGCCACGCGCGCAACTATGTAATGGGCGACGTGGTGGCGCGCTCGAAGCGGGCCCAGGGCTTCGACGTCCTGCACCCCATGGGCTGGGATGCCTTCGGACTGCCGGCCGAGAACGCGGCCATCGAGCGCGGCATCCATCCCGGCGACTGGACCTGGTCCAACATCGCCACCATGCGCGACCAGCTGAAGCTGCTGGGCCTGTCGCTGGACTGGTCCAGAGAGTTCGCCACCTGCGACCCGGCCTATTACGGCCAGCAGCAGGCTTGGTTCCTGGAACTGTTCAAGCGTGGGCTGGTCTATCGCAAGGAGGCCGTGGTCAACTGGGATCCGGTCGACAACACCGTCCTGGCCAATGAGCAGGTGGTGGACGGTCGCGGCTGGCGCTCGGGCGCGATCGTGGAGAAGCGCAAGCTGAACCAGTGGTTCCTGCGCATCACCGACTATGCCGACGACCTGATCGAGGGACTGAAAGAACTTGAAGGCCGCTGGCCCGATAAGGTCCGGCTGATGCAGGAAAACTGGATCGGGCGGTCCAAGGGTCTGCAGATGACCTGGCAGTGGACCGGCGACGTCCCCGTCGGCTCAGCTGATGGTCTGGAAATCTATACCACCCGTCCCGACACCCTGTTCGGGGCCAGCTTCATGGGCATCGCCGCCGACCATCCGGTCGCCCGCGCCCTGGCCGAAACCCATGCAGGGGCCGCCGCCTTCGTCGCCGAGTGCCGCAAGGGCGGCTCGACCCAGGCCGAGATCGAACAGGCCGAGAAGATCGGCTTCGACACAGGCCTGAAGGTCATCCATCCCTTCGACGGGCGCGCAGTGTCCGTCTGGATCGCCAACTTCATTCTGTCGGACTATGGCACCGGAGCCATCTTCGGCTGCCCGGCGCATGACCAGCGCGACTTCGAGTTCGCCAGCAAATACGGTCTGCCCATCCTGCCCGTGGTCAGACCCGATGGCGCAGGAGACGACTTCGGCGTCGAAGGCGAGGCCTATACAGGGCCCGGCACCATCTTCCACTCCGACTTTCTGGATGGGCTTGAGATCGAGGCCGCCAAGGCCGCAGCCATCGCCCGCATCGAGGCGGCAGGCCAAGGCGAGGGCAAGACCATCTACCGTCTGCGCGACTGGGGCGTCAGCCGTCAGCGTTATTGGGGCTGCCCCATCCCGATCGTACACTGCGACAAATGTGGCGCGGTGCCCGCTGCGGACCTGCCGGTCGAACTGCCCAAGGACGTCACATTCGACACGCCCGGCAATCCACTGGACCGCCATCCGACCTGGAAGCACGTCAAATGCCCGACGTGTCACGGTGATGCGACACGTGAGACGGACACGCTGGACACCTTCGTCGATTCCAGCTGGTATTTCGCCCGCTTCACCGACCCGACGGCCGCCGAGCCGATCTCGCGCGCCGCCGCCAATCACTGGCTGCCGGTGGATCAGTATATCGGCGGGGTCGAACATGCGGTTCTTCACCTGCTCTACGCCCGCTTCGTCAGCCGCGCCCTCAGCGACGCCGGGCTGATGACGGTCAGGGAACCGTTCGCGGGGCTGTTCACCCAGGGTATGGTCGTCCACGAGACCTATCGCCGGGCCGACGGGGCCTGGGTCGAGCCCACGGATGTCGAGCTGACCAATGATGCCGGCAAACGCTCGGCCCGTCAGCTCTCGACCGGCGAGAGCCTGACGATCGGCGACATCGAGAAGATGTCCAAGTCCAGGAAGAACGTCGTCGCGCCCCAGGAGATCGTCGACACTTACGGGGTCGACGCCGGTCGCCTGTTCGTCCTGTCCGACAGCCCGCCCGAGCGCGACGTGCAGTGGACGCCCGGCGGCGTAGAGGGCGCGAGCCGTTTCGTCCAGCGCGTCTGGGCCGAGGTCGATGGCTATGACCCCACCTTCGCCGGTGAGCCCGAGGCCAATGCCGCCCTGGTCCGCGAGACGCACAAGGCGATCAAGGCCGTGTCCGAAGGCATCACCGGCTTCCGCTTCAACTCCGCCATCGCCAAACTCTATGCCTTCGTCGCCACGATCCGCGACAGCGCCAGGGCGGGCGGCGAGGCCAAACGCGAGGCGCTGAAGGCCCTGCTGGGTCTGGTCGCGCCGTTCACGCCACACCTGGCCGAGGAAGGCTGGACGCGGCTGGGCGAAGAGGGGATGATCCTGGACGCGCCCTGGCCGGTCTATGATCCGGCGCTGGCGGCCGACGACGAGGTCACCCTGCCCATCCAGGTCAACGGCAAGCGTCGCGGCGAAATCCGCGTGGCCCGCGGGCTGGACCCGGCAGAGGTGGAGGCGATCGTCATGGCCGATCCAGAGGTGCAGGCACGGCTGGAGGGTCAGACGGTGAGGAAGATCGTGGTGGTCAAGGATCGCATCGTCAATCTGGTGGTCGGCTGATGCGTGGGCTTGGTCTGACGGTTGTCGCGGTCGCGGGACTTCTTGTCTCCGCTTGCGGTTTCACGCCGATCTATGGCGACGGCGGTGCTGTCGGCTCCAGCCTGTCACGCATCGCCGTGACGACCCAGAACGATCGCCTCGGCTATCGCGTCCGCGAACAGCTGGAAGACGCCCTGGGCCGCAATGGCGCGGTCGCGCCTCTATACCGGCTGGAGACGGCTATCGAACAGTCCCGCCGCCCACTGGGACGCCGCATCGACGACACCGCGACCCGCTATGAGCTGACGGTACGTGGGGCCTGGACCCTGACTCCGCTCAACGGCGGCGCGCCGGTCACCGGTATCGAGACTGTGACGACCACCTATGCCGCCGCCGATCAGCCCTATGCCGCCATCGCCGCCCAGCAGGACGGCGAGGAACGCGCCGCCGCCGAACTGGCCCGCCTGATCCGCCTGGACCTCATGCGGACTCTGTCGGCCGAGTGATGCTGGCCCCCTCCACCTCCCTTGGGACGGTCCCGTCGTCTGATCGGCTCCGCCGCTCATTCCTCCACCCCCAGCGGGGGAGGAGAACGTGATCCTGGCCAAACGGCCCGAGGTGGATCGCTTTCTGAAGGCTCCGGACAAAGGTGTCCGCGCCGCCGTCATCCACGGCAAGGACCGGTCGGGCGTGGCCGAACGCGCCGAGACCCTGTGCAAGGCCATCACACCCGATCTGAACGACCCGTTCAACGTCACCCTGCTGACCGACAGCGACATCGACGGCGACGAGGCGCGGCTGGAAGAGGCCCTGACCGCCCTGAGCATGATCGGTGGACGCCGTCTGGTCCGCGTGCGTCTGGGGGCCGAGAAGGCTTCCATCGACAAGATGCTGGCTAGCGCCCTAAAGGCCCATGCCGACGGCGGATACAATCCCGACGCCATGCTGGTCATCGAGGCCGGGGCCTTGGGCCGCGACTCGGCCCTGCGCAAGGCGGCGGAGGCCTCCAGCGGGGCCGTCGGCATCGCCTGCTATGAGGACGAAACGGGCGACGTCGCCCGGATGACGCGCGAGGCCCTGGCGGCGGACAAGGTCGGCCTGACCGGCGATGCCCTGGACCGGTTCGTGTCGCGCCTGCCCCGCGAGCGTGGGCTGATGCGTCAGGAGATCGAGCGGCTGGCCCTCTACATCGGCCCCGGCTCGGGTCGCACCATCGATGTCGAGGAACTGGAGACCCATCTGGGCGTCGAGCCCGATGCCTCGCTTCAGGACGCCGCCTTGCAGGCCTTCGGCGGTCGCCCCGCCCCCGCCCAAGCCGGATTGCGCCGCGCCTTTGCCGAGGGGGAATCCCCGGTCATGGCCGTGCGCCAGGCCTCGATCCATCTGGGCAAGCTGCGCCGCATCAATGTGCTGCAATCCAATGGCGCAGGCTCCAAGGAGGCCGCCAAGGCCGCCGGCGTCTTCTGGAAACAGGAGGCCGAAATGCTGCGCCAGGCCCGCAACTGGCGGCTGGAAGATCTCGACCGCGTGCTGGACAGTGTCAATGCCGCCGACATCGCCACCAAGACGACCGGCTCGCCCGACCTGCTGATCGCCGAACGGCTGATCCTGGAGATTTCGGCGCGCGCGAGGCGGTTGGGTCTGTAGGCTCAACCGCGTTTGGAGGCCTTGCGGAATGCCGGCTTGTTCGCCGCTGCATTCTGCTGGGCGATCTTCTTCTCGGCATGCTGGCCGGGCTTGAAGCCGCCGGCCGAGGGCGTGGTGCTGCCCGCCTTCTTGGCCGCAAGGGCCTTCTTCATCGCGTCGGCAGTGGGGTTCGTGGGTTTGTCTGTCATGAGTTCAGTCTGACACGCGCCGCCGCGCCAGCCAAACAGTTGCGCCACCGCAATCCGGGTCGCCGATCCGATGGTCCAGAATATCGAAGCCGGTTCGCGCCAAACCGGCGCGGTACGCTTCCGCAGACAAGCTGCCGTGATAGAGGGGCTCCCCGCGCCATTCGCCAATCCGCTCCCCACCCTCAGATGCGCTGGTGAACATCAGGACGCCGCCCGGCTTCACGTGGCGTCGATAGACGTCGAACATTCCAACATGATCGGTCGGAGTTAGGTGAATGGCGCTGTGCCAGACGACCACGCCGTCGAACATCTTTGCCAGGTCGAGGCCACGCATGTCCGCCACGATCCCGTGCTGGTCAGGAAAACGGTCGCGACACAGTGCGATCAGACCTGGCGAGGTATCCACGCCACTCACCAAACGGTCGCGTTCGATCAGATACCGGGCGATCGGCTCCCCTGATCCGCAGCCCAGGTCAAGAATGCTGCTGCCCGGCGGCACATGGCTCAGAAAGGCGTCGAGCCAGACCTTCTCGAACAGGGTCTTGGTTCGATCGGTGTCAAAGTCGTTCGCGCGGCGGCTATAGAGATCGATGATCCCGTCCGCCGCAGAGGTCATGTCACAGCCGCATCAGACGGCGGCACAGGTCATCCAGCTGTTCGAGAGAGCCATAGCGTAGGGTCAGCTCGCCCTTGCCGCCCTTGTCGGCCAGGCTGACCTTCAGGCCCAGGGCGTCGGCCAGATCCTGTTCCAGGGCCGCGATGTCGGCATTGCCGCTCATGTCCATCTCGCCGGGACGGGTCTTCTTCGGCTTGGGACCTTCGGCGGCCCGGCGCGCCAGGGCCTCGGCCTGGCGAACGTTCAGCCCCTCCCGGACGATCTGCTCGGCCAAGGCTCCCGGATTAGGCGCCGTGATCAGGGCCCTGGCGTGGCCCGCGCTCATCTGACCGCTGCGGACATACTGCAGGACGTCGTCGGGCAGTTGCAGCAGGCGCAGGGTGTTGGCCACGTGGCTGCGGCTCTTGCCGACCACGCCCGCGACGGCATCTTGCGTCCGGCCGAAGCGCTGCATCAGCATCGTATAGGCGTCCGCCTCTTCCAGCGGATTCAGGTCGGCGCGCTGGACGTTCTCGATGATGGCGACCTCGAAGACTTCGACGTCGTCCATCTCGCGCACGACGATCGGCACCTGGGTCAGGCGGGCCATCTGCGAGGCGCGCCAGCGCCGTTCGCCGGCGATGATCTGCCAGACGCCGTCCTCACCCGGCTGTGACCGCACCAGGATGGGCTGGAGCACCCCCTTGTCGCGGATAGAGACCGAAAGCTCTTCCAGGTCGATGGCGTCGAAGGTCTTGCGCGGCTGATCCGGATTGGGCTTCAGACTTTCGATCGGGGCCATCTGCACGCCGGTGGGCACGGGCGAGCCATCGAGCGGGGCCTCGTTCACCTGTTCACCCAGAAGGGCCGAAAGGCCCCGGCCCAGACCCCTTTGCGGGCCGCGTTTGGCGTCGGTCAAGATGCTGATTCCGTTCTGTTAAAGTCAGGCCGCCAGCAGGCGGCGCTTGCGTTCGCGCGACACGACCTCGCGGGCGAGGCGCAAGTAAGCCTGGCTGCCGGCGCATTTCAGGTCGTAGATCAGGGCGGGCTTGCCGAAAGACGGGGCCTCGGCCACCCGCACATTGCGCGGAATGATGGCGTCATAGACCTTGTCGCCAAAATGGGCCCGCACATCGTTGGCGACCTGTCCGGACAAGGCGCTGCGGCGATCATACATGGTCAGCACCAGTCCCTGGATTTCCAGAGAGGGGTTCAGGCTCTGGCGGACCATGTCGATGGTCTTCATCAGCTGGGTCAGCCCTTCGAGGGCGAAGAACTCACACTGGAGCGGGACCAGCACCGCATCGGCGGCGGCCATGGCATTCAGCGTCAGCAGGTTGAGCGACGGCGGGCAGTCGATCAGAACATAGTCATACTTCGTATGGCCATCAGCGCCCTGCCCCGCCAGGGCATCCTTGAGCCGGAAGGATCTACGGTCAGCCTGGCTGAGCTCGATCTCGACGCCCGACATGTCGGCATCGGCGGGAATGATCCAGAGACCGGGGACGGTCGTCTGCACCGCGGCATCGTCCACCGACCGCCCGTCCACGACGACATCATAGATGGTCACCCGCCGTGTTTCACGTGGAACACCCAGGCCCGTGGAGGCATTGCCCTGAGGGTCCATGTCGACGATCAACACCTTCTCGCCGATCGCTGCCAGGGCGGTGCCCAGGTTGATGGCGGTCGTGGTCTTGCCGACCCCACCCTTCTGATTGGAGACGGCCAGGACGCGGGTCTTACCAGGTTTTGACACGGCTGATGCCCCGAACAGATACGATACGGCCGCGCGGGTCACTGCGCGAGATAGAGAGGTTGCTTTTGAACTGCCAGACCTTGCGCGCCTCGGCTACCTCAGCTTCGGCCTTTTCCCCCTTCAGGAACAGGCCCGTCGCACCCCGCTGTAGATAAGGTTGTGCATAGCCCAGAAGCTTTTCCATCGGAGCCACCGCGCGGGCCGTGACGACCTCGACGGTGACCGCATTGTCTTCGGCACGCCCGTTCAAGACGGTGGCCCGCAGGGACAGGCCATCGACGATCTCCTGCAGAAAGCGGCAACGCTTGCCCAGGCTGTCGATCAACCAGACGTGGCTCTTGGGCTGGGTCTTCAGCATGATGGCCAAAACAATGCCGGGAAAACCCGCACCCGCCCCGAGATCGGCCCAGCTCTGGGCACCGGGCGCATGCTCAAGCAGTTGAGCCGAATCCCAGATGTGGCGGTTCCAGACGTCCGGCAAGGTGTCGGGTCCGATCAGATTCATCACCGCATTGGCCTCGGTCAGCCGGGTGATGAACCGTTCGAGATCACCCATCTGGGCGGGGGTTGCGTTGGTGAGGGCTTGGAACTCTGTCGGGGTCAAGCAGCCACCCGACGTTTCACGTGCGACAGCAGAGCCGTCAGAGCCCCCGGCGTCATGCCTTCGATCCGGCCGGCCTGACCGAGCGTTCGAGGCTGGACCAGAGAGAGCTTCTCCCTCGCCTCGTTCGACAGGCCGCCGATGGCCGCATAGTCGAGGTCTACGGGCAGAGCCAAGGCCTCCTCGCGGCGCAGCGCCTCGGCATCGGACGCCTGGCGATCCAGATAGGTGGCGTAACCCGCATCGATCTCGACCTGATCCCGTACGGCGCGGGACCAGGTGGCGATCTGTGGGTAGGCCGCTTCAAAGTCGGCCAGGCTTACACCGGGATAGGCCAGAAGATCGCGCATCGTCCTGCGCTGACCGTCCGAATTCACCGGGATGCCCAGTGCCCCAGCCTCTTTGGGCGTGAACTGTGTTTCACGTGAAACAGCCGTCGCTTCGGCCAGCTGCGCCGCCTTGACCTCAAACGCTGCCCGGCGGTCATTTGCGACGATGCCCGCCGCGATAGCCAAGGGCGTCAGTCGCTGGTCGGCATTATCAGCCCGAAGTGTCAGGCGGTATTCGGCCCGGCTGGTGAACATGCGATAGGGCTCGGTGACGCCGCGCGTCACCAGGTCGTCGATCATTACGCCGATATAGGCTTGGTCCCGGCCGAGGATGATGGGGTCGGACCCGGAGGCGGCACGCGCGGCGTTCAATCCGGCGATCAAACCTTGCGCCCCCGCCTCTTCATAGCCGGTAGTACCGTTGATCTGTCCCGCCAGATACAGGCCCGGCCGTTTCTTCACCTCCAGTGCCGGGGTCAGTTCACGCGGATCGACATAGTCGTATTCGATGGCATAGCCGAAGCGGAACACTTCCACCGCCTCGAGGCCGGGGATGGTAAGCAGGAAGGCGGACTGCGTCGCGTCCGACACCGAGGTCGAGATGCCGTTGGGATAGACGGTCGGATCGTCCAGCCCTTCCGGCTCCAGGAAGATCTGGTGCGAGGTCTTGTCGGCGAACCGCACGACCTTGTCCTCGATCGAGGGGCAATAGCGGGGGCCGCGGCCGGACAGATGGCCGCCATAGACGGCGCTCTCGCCCAGGTTCTCCGCGATGATCCTGTGGGTTTCGGCATTGGTATGGGTGATGCCGCAGGCGATCTGAGGGACGTCGATCCGGTCGGTCAGGAAGCTGAAAGGCACAGGCTCGTCATCGGCGGCCTGCATCTCCAGCCGGTCCCAGGCGATAGTGCGTCCGTCCAGACGCGCGGGTGTGCCCGTTTTCAGCCGACCCATCATCAGGCCCGCGCCATAAAGGTCCGTCGCCATGCCGGTTGAAGGGGCCTCGCCGTGGCGCCCCGCAGGAATGCGCTGGTCGCCCTTGTGGATCACGCCGTTCAGAAAGGTGCCGGTCGTCAGCACGACGGCAGCGGCGCCGAGCTCTAACCCCTCCCCCGTCGTCACGCCTACGACGCGGGCACCGTCCATAATCAGCGCTTCGGCGGTCCCGGCCATCAAGGTCAGATTTGGCGTCTGCGCCAGTTCGGCCTGCATGGCCTCGCGGTAAAGGCGGCGATCGATCTGACTGCGCGGCCCCTGGACCGCCGCGCCTTTGGAGCGGTTCAGCAGGCGGAACTGGATGCCCGCACGGTCGCCCAGGCGGCCCATCAGGCCATCCATGGCGTCGATCTCGCGAACCAGATGCCCCTTGCCCAGACCGCCGATGGCCGGATTGCAGCTCATCTCGCCGATCGTTTCGAGCTTCTGGGTCAGCAGCAGGGTGCTGGCCCCTGCGCGTGCGGACGCCGCCGCAGCCTCGCATCCCGCGTGGCCGCCGCCGATCACAATGACGTCGAAACGGGTGGAGTTCATCAGTGGGGACATAGGACAGGCCGAGCCGAAAAGCCAGACGCACGGGTCATGCCGGTAAGACCGTACCGTGTTTCACGTGAAACAGACCAGCGTTACTTGCCGATGCAGAAACTCGAAAAGACCTCGCCGAGCACATCCTCGACCCCGATTGCGCCGGTGACGCGGGCCAGGGCGTCGGCGGCGCGTCGCAAGTCGTCGCCAGCCATTTCGGGGGCAATGTCCAGCGCCCGCCGGCCTCCCTCGACCGCCGCGAGGGCCTCGACCAGACGCAGCCGGTGCCGCTCGCGCGTGACGGCCGGAAAGTCGGCACCCGACAGATCCGCCTGCAGTCGAGCGGCGAGCCAGTCGTGCAGGGCCTGAAGCCCCTCGCCGGTCGTGGTGCTGACGCTGATCGCAGACGCATGCGCGGGCGGTACCGCCCCGAGGTCAGCCTTGGTCAGGACGGTCAGGTCATCAGCCTTGGCGAATGTTGCCGCGACTCCGTCGGGATCCCCTGGTGCGCGCACCCACAGGCGAAGGTCCGCCGCCTCGGCCCGCGCCCTCGCCCGCCGAACGCCCTCGGCCTCGATGGGGTCGTCGCTGTCTCGCAAACCCGCCGTATCGGACAGGGTCACCGCATAGCCTCCGATGATCAACTCGGCATCCAGGACATCCCGGGTCGTGCCGGCGATCGGCGTGACGATCGCCGCCTCGCGCGCGACCAGGGCATTGAACAGCGACGACTTGCCCGCATTCGTCTCGCCGATCAGAACGATGCGATAGCCGTCGCGGACCCGCTCTCCGCGGCGAGCGTCTGCCAGGGCCGACTTCAGATCCGCGATCAGCGCGTCCAGCACAGGCCCCGCCGTGCGAGCCAGATTGTCGGGCACCTCCTCGTCCGGGAAATCGATTTCGGCTTCGACGAACGACAGGGCCTTCAGCAGGTCGCGGCGGAAACCGGCATAGGTCTGGGACAGGGCCCCATCCAGCTGGCCTAATGCCTGCGCCGCCTGGGCCGTCGTCTCGGCGTCGATCAGATCGGCCACCGCCTCGGCCTGGGTCAGGTCCATGCGGCCGTTCTCGAACGCACGACGCGTGAACTCGCCGGGTTCAGCGGGGCGCAGGTCAAGCGCGATCAGGGCCGCACTGACAGCTTCGACGACAGCGCGTCCGCCATGAAGGTGAAGCTCGACGCAGTCTTCGCCGGTGTAGGAATTTGGGCCGGGAAAACGGAGGACGAGGGCCTGGTCGAGGACAGCCTCGCCGTGGCGAAGCGTCCGGAGGCTGGCCATGCGGGGCTTCAGGTCGTCCGCGCCAAGGGCGCTCAGGGCCTGATCGGTGCCAGACCCGGACAGGCGGAGGATGGCGATGGCTCCTCGGCCGGGCGGGGTAGCGAGGGCGAAAATGGTGGGGGTGGTCGTCAATATCTCCTCCCCCATCGGGGGAGGCGGACCATCCGAAGGATCGTTGAGGGGGCAGGTTCAGACGTCAGCGTTTGGGGTTGGCCCCCTCCACCGCTTCGCGGTCCCCCTCCCCCCATGGGGGAAGAAAAGAGCGGCATCACCCCTTGGGCACCGCCGCTTCCATTAGTTTGCGGAACTGGTCCTGAGCCTGAAGCCCATAGCTGGTCCAGCTCTTCATCAGCTCTTCGGGCTTCATGGCCGTGATGTTCTCGTCCATGCGGCGCTGCATTTCGGCGACCAGATGGTCGTTGAGCGGCGCGACGTCGGGCAGGCCCAGAAAGGCGCGCGCTTCCGCCGGGGTGCAATCCACCTCTACCGTGACCTTCATCGCCGCTCTCCCTCTGTTTCACGTGAAACACAACATACTCGTTTTCCTAACGCCTGAAGCGCGGCGTCAGACTACTTGAGGAATCGGCCCTCAAGCAGCCTCGCACCGCTTGCGAGGCGATAGGGCCCAAATTATGTATTCATGGACTGGAAGAAGTCGGCGTTGTTCTTGGACTGGCGCAGCTTGTCGAGCAGGAATTCGATCGCGTCCTGTGGGCCCATGGGGTTCAGGATGCGGCGCAGGACATAGGTTTTGGCCAGTTGATCCTTGGGAGTGATCAGCTCCTCCTTGCGGGTGCCGGACTTGAGCACATCGATGGCCGGGAAGATGCGCTTGTCGGCGACCTTGCGGTCCAGCACGATTTCCGAGTTGCCGGTGCCCTTGAACTCTTCGAAGATCACCTCGTCCATGCGCGAGCCGGTGTCGATCAGGGCCGTAGCGATGATGGTCAATGACCCGCCCTGCTCCACATTCCGCGCCGCACCGAAGAACCGCTTGGGCCGTTGCAGGGCGTTGGCGTCAACGCCCCCGGTCAGGACCTTGCCGGACGACGGGACGGTCGCATTGTAGGCCCGGCCCAGGCGGGTGACCGAGTCCAGCAGAATGACGACGTCGCGCTTGTGTTCGACCAGGCGCTTGGCCTTTTCGATCACCATTTCGGCGACGGCGACGTGAAGCGTAGCGGGCTCGTCGAAGGTCGAGGCCACGACCTCCCCCTTCACCGTGCGCTGCATGTCCGTGACTTCTTCCGGGCGTTCGTCGATCAGCAGGACGATCAGGAAGACCTCGGGGTGGTTGCGCTCGATCGACTTGGCGATGTTCTGCAACATTACGGTCTTGCCGACGCGGGGCGGGGCGACGATCAGGCAGCGTTGGCCCTTGCCCAAGGGCGCGACGATGTCGATGACCCGGCCGGAACGGTCCTTCAGGGTCGGATCCTGGATTTCCATGATCAGACGCTCGTCAGGATAAAGCGGCGTCAGGTTGTCGAACAGCACCTTGGTCGAGACCATTTCGGGGTCTGCGAAGTTGATGGTATCGACCTTCAGCAAGGCGAAATAACGCTCACCCTCGCGCGGCCCGCGCACGGCGCCGTGCACGGTATCGCCGTTGCGCAGGCCAAAGCGGCGGATCTGCGAGGGCGAGACATAAATATCGTCCGGACCCGGAAGATAGTTGGCGTCGGGGCTGCGCAGGAAACCAAAGCCGTCGGGCAGGATTTCCAGCACGCCCGAGGCGATGATCTCCACCTCCTCGTCGGCCAGGGTCTTCAGGATGGCGAACAGCAGATCCTGCTTGCGCAGATTGCCGGCGTTCTCGATCTCCAGGCCTTCGGCGAAGGCGACCAGGTCGGCGGGTGTCTTGTCGTTCAGTTCCTGAAGCGTGATACGGCCGTTGGGAACATTGGACTCACCGCCCTCCTCGTCCTCGTCGTCGCTGATCTCCTGATCGACCATGGGCAGGTCGGCAGCGGCTGGCGCCCCGTGTTCGACCTCGGTCGCGGCGTCGTCGACGGGGGTTTCGGCTTCAGTGGGGGTATCGGTCTGGTCGGTCATGATAAGCCATCAGCGTCATCGCCGCCGGACAGGGTGTCGGGCGGGCGGGAAAATCTGGGAATGTCGGACCCGAGGGTCAGGGGAATGCGACGGGCTCCCGCGGTCGAACCGGCGGGCGTCGCGGAAAGAGAGGGGCCGCCCCAAGAAGGAGGACGGTTCGCGGCCAGCGAAACCACGCCCGGAGGCTCAGGTCAAGCGTAGCGGCTTCAGAACGCCCACTGGGTCGTCACCGACAACACCATGACGATGGCCAGCAGAAAGGGGATCTCATTGGTCATGCGCCAGAAGCGGCCGGTGCGGGTCGATGTCCCCGCCTGGATGCGCTTGAACTGACCCGCCAGATAGCCGTGCCAGCCGCTGAGCAGGACCACGCCGACCAGTTTGGTCGCCATCCACGGCTGGGCCAGAAAGCTCCAGCCCTGGCCGAACTGGACGACATGGATCTCGATCATCCAGACACCGAAGATCCAGGACGCGATCATGGCCGGGTTGAGGATGATCTTCAGCAGGCGGCGCTGCCAGGGCCGCAACAACGCCCGCATCTCCGACCGCAGCGGCTCGGCCTTGTCGGCCTGTTCGGCGTCATAGGCATAGAGGCGCGGCAGGAACAGCAGGCCCGCCATCCAGGCGATGACCGCCAGGATATGCAGCCCACGGACGATTTCGAAAGTGGAGGCGACGTCCATCAGGCCGCCTTTTTCTGGCACTGATAGGGACAGGCCCTCCACCGACCCCGGCAGCCCGGCCCGTGGGGGGCGACGTCCTGTCGCGGCAAGGCCCCGATCACGGCATCGGCCAGGGTGTCGATGAACAAGGGCGATACACCGACCGCCGGCGTTCGCAGATAGGGCGAGACCCCCAGCTCATGCGCCAGCTCGCCATATTCGATGTCCAGCTCGACCAGGGTCTCGATATGTTCGGAGACGAAGGCGACGGGCACGACGATCGCCCCCACCCCATCCGTCGCGGCCTGTTTGATGGCATCCGGCGTCGCGGGGCCCAGCCATTTCATCGGCCCGACCCGGCTCTGATAGCACAGGGTCCAGGCGTCGGCGCTCAGGCTTGCTGCGGAAGCGATGGCGGCACAGGTGGCCTCGACCTGTTCCTGATAGGGATCGCCCTTCTTGGTCACCAGCATTTCGGGGATGCCGTGGGCCGAAAACAGCACCCGCACGGGGGCATCACCGGCCTCCGCCAGCTTTTGACGCACCGCCTCGGCCTGGGCCTGGATCCAGCCGGTCCCTTGAGGATAGCAGCAGACGGTCCGGCTCTGGCCCGAGCCCGCATAGACCTCGTGCCAGAGCTTGAGCGAGGACTCCGTCGTCGTCGTCGAGAACTGGGGATAGAGCGGCAGCAGGACGATCTCATCAGGAGCATAGGTGGCGACATCGGCGGCCGTCTCCTCGGTCAGAGGATGCCAGTAGCGCATGGCGATGAAGGCGCGAACTTCGTCACCGGGCAGGCGATCAGCGAGGACATCCCGCAAAGCTTCAGTCTGACGCCGTGTCTCGGGCAGCAGGGGCGAGCCACCGCCCATCAGGGCATAGTTGGCCTGGGCGCTGGTCTCGCGGCGGCTGGAAATCAGTTTGGCGATGGCCGTGCGGAAGAGGCCGGGCAGGCCGATGATGGCCGGGTCATTGAACAGGTTGAACAGGAACGGCTTGACCGAGGCCTGATCATCCGGCCCGCCCAGATTGAACAGGACGACGGCGATACGCCGTCCGGTGAGTGTTTGGCCAAGGTCCGTCATTGGGCCCCGATCCGACGCAGGACCTGTTCGACATGGGCAACCGGAACGTCCGGCATGATGCCATGGCCCAGGTTGAAGATCCACGGTCCCTCGCCCCAGGCCGCCATCAGCTGATCGACACGCCGATCCAGCGCCTCGCCGCCCGCCCGCAGCAGCAGAGGATCCAGCGCCCCCTGAATGGGCTTGATGGCCTGCACCCGCTTGCCGACGTCCAGCGGGCAGGCCGTATCGAGGGCCACCGCCTGGACATCGACCTCGGTCGCATAGCGTTCGGCATGGGCGGCAGACCCGCGGGGAAAGCCGATCAGCGGCACGGTCACGCCCAGCTCTCGGACCCGCGCCACCAGGGCCTGATGCGGCCTCAGAACCAGCCGCTCGAACAGATCGTCCGGCAAGCCCTCGGCCCAGCTTTCGAAGATCTTCAGCACCTGGGCCCCGGCATCGGCCTGCATCTTCAGATAATGCGCCGTGGCCTCGACCAGGACCTCCAGCGTGCCATCGACGCGGGCGGGGTCCTCATAGGCATATTTCCGGGCCGTGGCCCGTTCGCCCTTGCCGATCGTATTGTGGTGGCCGTCCAGCATATAGGTGGCGACGGTCCAGGGGGCCCCGGCAAAGCCGATCAGCGCCCGCTCCGGCTCCAGCTCGGCGCGGACCAGGGACAAGGTCTGGCCCACCTGGTGAAGATACCGGCCCGCGCCCTCAGCCTTTTCGCGCATATGGCCGACGGACGGCATTTCGCCCAGACGAGGCCCTTCCCCGGTCTCGAACCAGACGTCCTGGCCCAAAGCTTGGGGAATCAGCAGGATGTCGGCAAAGACGATGGCCGCATCAAAGCCCAGCCGCTTCATCGGCTGCAGCGTCGCCTCGGCCGCCATCTGCGGGTTCAGGCAGAAGGCGATGAAGTCGGGAGCCTGGGCCCGCAGAGCGCGGTATTCCGGCAGGTAGCGCCCGGCCTGACGCATGAACCAGACCGGAGGCCGGTCGGTCGTCTCTCCGGCCAGAACACGGAGAAGCAGGGGGGTGTCAGGGTGCGTGGTCATTGGATTGGGGCTTAGCCTTCGGCCCCGTCCCGCTCAAGCCCGCCCATGTCGCACCCCCTTCCTTCTCAATAAAAGAATCGAAGATTGAATTGAGGAGGAAGGTAGGGCCGGGGACAGCGGGGATAATCGCCAGCATCGCTCCGCTTTCGTATCGTTTGTCCCAAGGGCGTCATGCTTTGGTCGATGTGCGCATCGGCAGGCTGGGGGAAACGGGGATAAGTTCTAACGAGACCTTAACGGGCGGCCTTCTGAGGCTCATCGGGCCTGGGACCAGCTGGGGGTCGTTAAGACCTTGTTAAGGAACTCCACAGTCGATCGGGGGACAGGATCACGCTTCTGGACAGTTGCCACCCGAAGGCTCGCTGCAGTCCACCGTCGTCCCCGCTCGCCGGGTGAAGATGCGGGCGCTATAGGGATTGGACCCCGGTCGTCGCGTTTCGGCGCCCCGGCCCGTCCACAGGAGTCCGCGTCATCTTGAGCGATCATCCCCACCTGCGATCATCGACATCTGTCAGGGGCGCACAGGCATGAATGCGGCGCGCACCGCCGGACGATCTCGCCTGGCCACCTATTTCCACGTGCATCTGGTGTCGGATTCGACCGGCGAGACCCTGAACGCCATGGCCAAGGCGGTGGTGGCGCGGTTCGATGGGGTCATTCCGATCGAGCACATCTACGCTCTGGTTCGTTCGGACCGCCAGATGGAGCGGGTCCTGGCCGAGATCGCCTCGGCCCCCGGCGTGGTTCTGCATACCTTGGTGGACCGCGAGCTGCGCGATCAGCTGGAGGAGGGTTGCCGGGTGCTGGACATGCCCCAGATCGCCGCGCTGGATCCGCTGGTCGGGGCCCTGTCCCGCTATCTGGGCGCGGCCCTGTCGACGCGGGTGGGGGCGCAGCATGCGCTGGACACCGACTATTTCAACCGCATCTCGGCCCTGGATTTCGCCATGGCGCATGACGATGGCCAAGGCACGACGGAGCAGCTTGAAGGGGCCGACGTGGTCCTGTGCGGCGTCAGCCGCACGTCCAAGACCCCGACCTGCATCTATCTGGCGCATCGCGGCATCCGCGCGGCCAATGTGCCTCTGGTCCCCAATCAGGAGGACGGTGAGCGGCTGGTCGGGCTGAAGAATCCGCTGGTCGTGGGCCTGACGGTGTCGCCCGACCGGCTGGTCCAGATCCGGCGCAACCGCATCGATGGGCTGAACGCCTCGCACACCAGCGCCTATACCGATCAGGAGGCCGTGCGCGACGAGACGGTCAAGGCGCGCCGGGCTTTCGAGCGCCGTGGCTGGCCCGTCATCGACGTGACCCGGCGGTCGGTAGAGGAGACGGCGGCGGCCATCATCAATGTCCTTAATGAGCGCCGTACCCAGCGCGCGGGAGCCGACTGGTGAGCCCGAACAGCGAGCGCCTGATCCTGGCCTCCAAGAGCGCTGCCCGCCGGGCCATGCTGGACGATGCTGCGGTGCCGTTCACCGTCCATGTCGCCGATGTGGATGAGGACGCGATCAAGGCCCGACTGATTGATCACGACGTTGCCGATCTGGCCGTCGAACTGGCCCGGGCCAAGGCCCTCGCCGTATCGCGCCATCATGAGGACGCTTGGGTCCTGGGGGCCGATCAGACCCTCGCCTTCGACGGTGGGCGGGTGTCCAAGGCGAAGTCGTTGGAGGCGGCGCGGGCGCGGTTGATGCAGATGCGGGGCCGGTCGCATCTGCTGCATTCGGGCGCGGCCCTGGCCCGAAACGGCCAGATCGTCTGGTCGGGCGTGGACACGGCGACCCTGACGATGCGCGATTTTTCCGACGCCTTTCTGGACAGTTATCTGGCGACGGATGGCGAGGGCCTGTTGTCCAGCGTCGGCTCCTACAGGCTGGAAGGCATGGGGTCGCAACTGTTCGAGGCGGTGGAAGGTGACTATTTCACGGTGCTGGGCCTGCCGTTATGGCCAGTCCTGGCTGAACTGCGCCGCGCCGGCGTGCTGATGTCATGACCGCCCTGTCGCGCCTCGTCGGCGTCGCCGGCCAGCCGATCGCGCATTCGCTCAGCCCGCTCATTCATTCGACCTGGATCACGGCGGCGGGCCTGGACGCCAGCTATGAGCCATTCGGTCCGATGGATGAGCCTGCCTTCGCCGCCCTGGTGGACGAGGGACGCGCGGGGCGGTTGATGGGGCTGAACGTCACGGCCCCTTACAAAAGCCTGGCACTCGCCCTGGCGGATCAGACCAGTATCGTGGCCTCGACCTGCGGGTCCGCCAACCTGCTGATGTTTCAGGACGGGCGGGTTCATGCGGACAGCACGGATGGAGAGGGTCTGATGCAGGCCCTGACCGAACAGGCTCCGGATCTAAACGTGGCGGGTCGGTCCGTGATCATTCTGGGCGCGGGCGGGGCGACGCGAGCGGCGGCGGTTGCCCTGAAGGCGGCGGGGGCCAGGGTCGGATTGATCAATCGCACGCGATCGACAGCCGAGAGGCTGGCCGGAGACCTGGGCGTCGCCGTGGTGGATACGCAGGCTCTGGACGAGGCCGCCCTCGTCGTGAATGCCCTGTCGGTACAGCCGGAGTTCGATGTGGGCCGGCTCAGGCGCGACGCCGTTCTGATGGACATGACCTATCGGCCGCTGGTCACGCCGTTTCTGGCGGCCGGACGAGCGCGCGGCCTGCGCACTGTGGATGGGCTGGCTATGCTGATCGGTCAGGCCAGACCCTCATTTGAGGCGATGTTCGGGGTGCCGGTGCCGTCGGTGGATATCCGGCGCGTGGTTCTGGACGCTCTGGGAGAGTCCGCATGATCGTGCTGGGTCTGACCGGCTCCATCGGCATGGGTAAGTCCACGACGGCGCAGATGTTCGCCGATGCAGGAGCCCTGGTCTGGAATGCGGATGAGGCTGTGCATGCGCTCTATGCCAAGGGCGGGGCGGCGGTCGGGCCGGTCGGTGCGGCCTTTCCCGGCGTGGTGGTCGAGGGGGCGATTGATCGTGCCCGTCTGGCCGAGGCCCTGGGGCGGGACGATCAGGCGTTCAGGCGACTGGAGCAGATCGTGCATCCGCTCGTGGCGAGGGACCGCACCGACGATCTTGTGGAGGCGGAACGACGCGGGGTGAAGCTCGCGGTTCTGGACATCCCCCTGCTGTTCGAGACCGGCGGAGACGCCGCCGTCGATGGCGTTGTGGTGGTGACGGCGGATGCGGACATTCAGGCCGCCCGTGTCCTGGCCCGTCCGGGCATGACCCGCGACCGCTTCGACGCCATCCTGGAACGCCAGACGCCCGATGCGGAAAAGCGCCGCCGTGCCGACTTTATCGTCGATACCGGCCACGGACTGGAGGCCGCGCGTGCTCGGGTGGCCGAAATCGTGGGGACCGTTCTGGATACGGCGTGGACACCCCCGCGACGCTCTCTTTCGTCGGCGGACGAAGCGCCCCATTAAGACGTCATGTCACGCGAAATCGTCCTCGATACGGAAACCACAGGCTTTGATCCCCGCACGGGCGACCGGCTGGTCGAGGTCGGTTGTATCGAAATCCACGACCTGCTGCCGACGGGCCGGACGTTTCACCGCTTCGTCAATCCGGAGCGGCTGATCCCCGCTGGAGCCATGGCGGTGCACGGCATCACCGACGAACAGGTCAGGCATGCGCCCAAGTTCAAGGAGATCGTCCGTGACCTGATGGAGTTCATTGGCGATGCGCCCGTGATCGCCCACAACGCCGCCTTCGACCGCAGCTTCATCGATCACGAATGTGGCCTGTGCAGCCATCCGCTGCTGGACGCCGACCGCTGGATCGACACGCTGAAACTGGCCCAGAGCCGGTTTCCGGGCATGCCCAACTCTCTCGATGCCCTGTGCAAACGCTACAAGATCAGCCTGGTCGACCGTACGATGCACGGCGCCCTGATCGATGCGCGGCTGCTGGCCGAGGTCTATCTGGAACTGCGCGGCGGCAAGGAACGCAGTCTGGACCTGTCGTCCGCCAATGCTGTGGCCGCCGCCGTCGCCGCCGACCGCGCCCAGGGCTATGCTCCGCGCGAACGCCCTCTGGCGGCCCGCTCGACCGACGAGGAACGCGCCGTCCACGCCGCCTTCCTGAAGACGACGCTGAAGGACCATTCCCTGTGGGCGGGCTATGGGGTGGAGGTCGGCTGAGCCGATCCCCAAGGCTCAGATCAAGCCTGTCCACTATCGACCGGACCGCGCGCGATCTGCTGCTGGCGCGCCACATAGATGCCGGCGAAGTCGATCGGGTCCAGCATGAAGGGCGGGTAGAAGCCGCCGTCCGAGGTCGCGCCGGCGATGATTTCGCGGGCGAACGGGAACAGATAGCGCGGGCATTCGATCAGCAGCATCGGCTCGATGTCCTGCTCGGCCACGCCGGACAGGGCGAACAGGCCACCGTAAACCAGCTCGACCGCGAAGACGGTCATGGTGTCGGTGGTCGCCTTGACGGTCAGGCGCAGCTCGACCTCGAACAGGCCGTCGGGGCGACCCTGGGCATTCATCTCGACGCCCAGGTCGATGGCGGGCTTGCCCTCGATGCGCAGGCTGTCGGGCGCACGCGGGTTCTCGAAGGACATGTCCTTGGCGTACTGGGCGACGATGCGGAAGCCGGGGCCGGTCGGCTGGCCTTCGGTGGGCGCGCCGTTCTGGCTGTCGGTCGGCGTGTCAGTCGGGGCGGGCGTTACGTCGGTCATCGTGAGGCGCGATCTGTCTGAAAGGTTGTGCGACGCCTGCGGGCGTCAATGAGGCGCGGCGACTAACACGAGGGGGCGAACACGGCAATCTGGAGCGTTTCACCCAGCGCCTCGGGAGCGGCCCCAGGAAAGGCCAGTGTGCCGCACGGCGTGGCGTTCGCCTTGCGCCGCCCCATATGAGCCCCTAATCCTCACACTTCGCGCCGCCCGGCCTCGGGCGACAGCCCAAGGAATACCTGTGCCGGCCCAGATCCAGATCGTCATCTACGCCGCCATCGCTGCCGTCGTCCTGTTCATGCTCTATAATGTGCTGGGCAAGAAGGTCGGTCGCCAGCCCGAGGAGGACGCCCGGTCCAAACCGCCGGTGCCCGCCGGTGCCGGCACTGTGCCCGAGCCTGCCAATGGCGCACGCCCCAACGTCCTGGACGCCGTCACCCTGGCCTCGATCGCGGGGCTAAAGGCGCGCGACCCCAACTTTGACCCCGCCCGCTTCCTGGACGGGGCGCGTCAGGCGCATGAAACCATCGTGCGCGCCTATGCCGAGGGGGATCGCGAGACGCTGAAGCCCCTGCTGGCCCCGGTGGTGATGGAGAGCTTCGAGGGTGGCATCGCGGCACGCGAGGCACGGGGCGAAACAGAAACGGTCGAGTTCCTGCATCCCGCCCGCGCCGATCTGGAGCTGGCCACGGTCAACGAGAACCGCGCCATCACCAAGGTCCGCTTCCTGGCCGAGCTGCGCAACCGGATCAAACCGGCGGGCGAGGCGGTCGAGGAGCAGGTCGAGGAGCGCCGCGTGGCCGAACTCTGGACCTTCGAGCGCACCTTGGGGGCCAGTGATCCGAACTGGGTTCTGGCCCGGACGGAATCCGCCTCGGCATGATGCCTGGCCACCGCGCGGATCGTTCCCAGGGAACGGTTCGGGCGGGTCTGGTCATTATGGCCACGCTTGTACTGGCCGCCTGTTCCAGCGGGCCGATGGTGCCGACGACACCGCCGCTTTACCCCCCTCATTCCTATCCCGTACCGCCACCACCGCAGCCTGACGCTCCGCCGCCCGCCGATGGTCCAGCCAGTCTGGTCGGCTGGGCCAGTGAGGATCACCTGTCGGCCTTCAACGCTTGGGTCGATGGCTGCGGCGTGGCCCGCGACGCTGCCGCGCGGGTCCAGTGCGACCGGGCCATGCAGATCCGCCGCACGTCGCGCCCGGTCACCCCGTCGATGGCGCGGGCCTTCTTCGAGACCGGCTTCGTCGTCATGCCAGCGCGGACCGACGACGGCGCGACGGGCCTGCTGACCGCCTATTTCGCGCCGGAGTATCAGGCGCGGCGACGGCCTGACGCGACCTTCGACGCCCCCGTTCTGGCCCGCCCTGCCGGGTGGTCGCGCGGCCAGACCCTGCCCGAGCGCGCCGCCATCGAGGCCGCGCCGCAGGCGGTGTCGGGCCAGGCCCCGCTGGCCTGGATGCGGGCCGAGGACCTGTTCTTCATGCAGATCCAGGGCTCGGGCTATCTGACGTTCGAGGATGGGTCCAAGGCCCGCGCCTCCTACGCCGCCGACAACGGCCGTACCTTCGTGGGCATCGCCCGGCCGATGGCCCAGCAGGGGCTGTTGCCCGCCAACGGCACCTCGGGCGAGGCGATCCGGGCCTGGCTGGCCGCGCATCGGGGGGCGGAGGCGCGGCGCGTCATGGCCCTGAACCCGCGCTACATCTTCTTTGCCATGGACGCCGACGACGGGGGCGACCCCAATGGGGCGGCGGGCATCGCCCTGCCCTCACGCCGCGCCATCGCCATCGATCCGGCTCATTGGCGTTATGGCGACCTGGTCTGGATCAGCGCCGACGGTGGCAATCTGGCCGGAGCCCGCGCCAGCTATCAGGGTCTGGTCGTGGCGCTGGACACTGGCTCCGCCATCCGCGGCCCCGTCCGCGCCGACCTCTACATGGGCCGGGGCGAGGCGGCGGGCGAAGAGGCAGGGGCCGTGCGGCATCCGCTCAGGATGTGGCGGCTGGTGCCGAGGGGCTGAGACCCGCCCTCGCTCACCTCCCCATTGCCACTTCAAGGCGATGGGGAGGACCGATCGCGCAGCGATCAGGAGGGGGCGGCGCAGGCGTTGGACTGTTATCCGCCGACACCGCTGTTTAGGACATCTCCGGCTCTGACGGAGCCGCCCTCACCTGACCGCCGCTGACGCGCCGGTCTGTCCTCTCCATTCGCCTGCGCGAACGGAGAGAGGTGAACTGTCCTATCGCCGCTTCAGCCCACCCAATAGGCCGCGCAGCAGTTCTCGTGTGATCGTGCTCCCCGCCGTTCGCAGCACCGACTTTGTGGCGGCCTCGATCGGGGTTTCACGGGTGGAGCGACGGGCCGGAGCGCGAGCCTGGGTGCGCGCGCGAGTGGCTTCGCGCTCATACTGAGCCTGCTGGCGGGCCTGTTCCTTCAGGCGGGCAGCCTCGGCCTTGTCGGCTTCCTTGTCGGCGGCCGCATCGGCCTTGGCCTGAGCCTCAGCCTGGGCTTCGGCCAGCTTGGCCTCGGCCAGCGACTTGTCGGCCTCGCCCCGGCGGGCGGCCAGGACTTCCTCGGCGGATTCGCGGTCGATGGGGGTGTCATAGGCGCCGCGCACGGGGCTGGCGGCCATGATGGCGGCGCGTTCGGCATCCGTGGCGGGGCCCAGGCGGCTGTCGGGCGGGCGGATGGCGGTGCGGGCGACGATGCGGGGCGCGCCCCTTTCGTCCAGGGTCGAGACCAGGGCCTCGCCGACGCCTAGACCCTGAATGGCCTCGGCGGTGTCGAAGGCCGGATTGACGCGGAAACTCTGGGAGGCGGCCTTCAGCCCCTTTTGCTCGGCAGGGGTATAGGCGCGCAGGGCATGCTGGATGCGGTTGCCCAGCTGGGCCAGGACGGTGTCAGGAATGTCGGCCGGGTTCTGCGTCACGAAATAGACGCCGACGCCCTTGGAGCGGATCAGGCGCACCACTTGCTCGACCTTCTGGCGCAGGGCATCGGGCGCGTCGGTGAACAGCAGATGGGCCTCGTCGAAGAAGAAGACCAGGCGCGGCTTGTCCGGATCTCCGACCTCTGGCAGCTGTTCGAACAGCTCCGACAGCAGCCACAGCAGGAAGGCCGCATACAGACGCGGGCTGTTCATCAGGCGGGTGGCATCCAGCACATTGACCTGGCCGCGGCCGTCCAGGCCGGTGCGCAGCATGTCCTCCAGCCGCAGGGCCGGTTCGCCGAAGAAGGCGGCTCCGCCCTCCTGTTCCAGCTGTAGAATGGCGCGCTGGATGGCGGCGATGGAGACCGGCGCGACATTGCCGACCTCGCGTCCGATCCGCTCAGAGTTCTCGCCCACATGGGCCAGCATGGCGCGCAGGTCGTCCAGGTCCAGCAACAGCAGCCCCTCCTTGTCGGCGACATGGAACACCACCGACAGCACGCCTTCCTGCACCTCCGACAGGTTCAGCATACGGGCCAGCATGACCGGGCCGATCTCGCTGACCGTCGTGCGGATGGGGTGACCCTTCTGACCATACAGGTCCCAGAACACCACGGGTGCCGCCTTGGGCGTCAGCGTCAGTCCCATGCCGGCGGCGCGAGCCAGCAGCTTTTCATTGGGCGAGCCGGGCATGCAGATGCCGGACAGGTCGCCCTTCACGTCGGCGCAGAAGACCGGGACTCCCGCATCCGAGAACCCTTGGGCCATGATCTGCAGCGTTACCGTCTTGCCCGTGCCAGTCGCGCCGGCCACGACACCATGCCGGTTGGCCCGGCCCAGCAGCAGGGTCTGGAAGTCCTTGTTGCCGTCCATCGACTGGCCGAGGAAAAGACTGGGGGCGGCTTCGGTCATGGGAACTCCGAACGGGGGTTGCGCACTCATCGTCTACCGGCGGGCCAAGAGGTTCAAGGCCGTTGACGACGCTCGCCTGGACCTTGACCATATGCCGATGAAATTGCCCATCACCTTCCCGACCTCGGCCGTGTCGCGCAATGCCATGGTGATCATCGCCGTGGTAGCTGTGGGGGCCGCGCTCTATTGGCTGAGGGGCATCCTTACGCCCCTGGCCATGGCCATCTTCCTGATGATCATGATCGACGGGGTGAAGCGGGCGATCGAGAAGCGTACGCCCCTTTCCTCACGGTGGTCAGGAATCGCGGCTCTGACGGTTGTGACCATCGGCTTCTTCATTTCCATCGCCATCATCGTCGATGGCGCGGCGGGCTTTTTCGGCCAGGCCAGCGGTGTCTCGGCCAGCATCGGGCCGCGTCTTGACCAAATTCTGCAAGATGTCTGGTCACTGGTCGGAGCCAATGAGCCGCCGACCGCGACAGAGCTGATCGCCCAGCTAGATGTCCGCTCCTATCTGACCCAGGCGGCAATGCAGGCGCAGGGCGTGGCGTCCGGGGCCTTCTTCGTTCTGATCTATCTGGGCTTCCTGCTGGCCGCCCAGAAGGGCTTCGGCCGCAAGATGGCGGGTCTGTTTCCGAAACGCGCCGACCGGGCCGAGGCACTGGAGGTGTTTCATCGCATCCGGGGCGGCGTGGAGGGCTATCTGTGGGTCCAGACCGTCACCGGCGCCCTGATCTGTCTGGTGGCCTGGATCCTGATGCGGGCCGTGGGGCTACAGAATGCGGAGTTCTGGACCTTCGTCATCTTCGTCGTCGGCTTCATCCCGGTGCTGGGCGGAGCCGTCGCGGGACTGGTTCCGCCCTTGTTCGCCCTGGTGCAGTTCCAGAGCTACTGGCCTGCGCTGATCCTTCTGGTGGGTTTGCAGACGATCCTGTTCATCAGCGGTAACCTGATCCAGCCGCGCATGCAGGGTGACAATCAGAACATCGATCCGATCGTGGTCCTTCTGGCCCTGGCCTTCTGGGGCCAGCTGTGGGGGGTCACCGGCATGTTCCTGTCGACGCCGCTGGCCGTCATGGCCATGGCGATCCTGGCGGAATTCAGGGGTTCGCGCTGGATGGCCATTCTGCTGTCCGGCGACGGCGCACCCTATGCGCATGAGGAGGAGGAAAAATCCGCCTCTCGCAGTCGCCGCCAGGCGGCCGTCCCTGCGGACTGACCCCGCGTCAACCTGCCGCGTCTCACAGGGCTTCCGGCGTCGATCCTGCCCTTGATTGGCCACAACCCCTGCCTATTTCGAACCTGTCGCCACGGCCCTCCCCTCCCCCCGAAGCCGTGGCGCTAGAGATCGGTCCCTCCCTCCCCCTCCCGGGATCGGTCCGACAGACCGCCGGACGAAAGTTCGGCGGTCTAGTCGTATCTGGGCCCAGGTTGCAGGTGCGGCCGCAAAGACACACAGGCTGATCAGCCGCTGTTACGCGGGAACGCCAGCAAAATCATCGCGTTGTGTCGTCCGGAAGGGGGCTTCCCGGCGTGCGCGCCACTACCTTGGATTTGTTTCTCATGATCAAGACACTCTTTCTGGCTTCGACGGCCCTGCTGATGACGGGCGTTGCCGCCCCGGCCCTGGCTCAGTCGGCCCCTGACTGGAGCGGCCCCTACATCGGCATCTACGGCGGCTGGGCAGAGAACGACACCAACGACGATGAGCGTCTGGTGTTTGACCGCGACTTCGACGGCCAATTCGACGACACCGTCGTGCTGAACGGGACCACTGACGACGCCTTCAGCCCCGGCTATTGCGCCGGCCGCGCCAGCACCCAGGTTGCTGCCGACGGCTGCAGCGATCGTTCGGGCGGCGTGCAGGCAGGTCTGGTGGCTGGTTACGACTTCCAGTTCGGCAACTTCGTCGTGGGTGCCGTAGCCGATGTCAGCGCTCTGAACAGTCAGCGTTCGGTGACGGGCTTCAGCACAACCCCCGCCAACTATGTCTTCACCCAGGAACTGCAGGAAATGGCCGCGGTACGCGCCCGCGTCGGCTATGCCGCCGGCCCGGCCCTGATTTATGCCACCGGCGGCGCGGCTTACGCCAATGTCGAGAACCGCTTCGACACGACCAACGGTGCCAACAGCTTCACCGAGCAGTCCAATGAAGACAACATGGACGGCTGGCAGGCCGGTGCCGGTCTGGAATGGCGCCTGGCCCCCAACCTGTCGGTGACGGGCGAGTATCTCTACACCTCGCTGGACGGTGACGGTCAGGTGGTGCGTGCGGGCAACAGCGGTACGACGCCGGCGACCAACCCCTTCATTCTGGCCCCGAACACGGCCGGTACGGATATCGCCACCAGCTTCGATTCCTACGACAACCATGCCGTTCGTATCGGCATGAACGTCCGCTTCTGATCCATCCCGGATCGCTGAACGGCGATAAGTCGACGCCGGCCTCCGAAAGGAGGCCGGCGTTTCGGTTTTGGGGGTTCCGGTTCCAGCATGGGTGGCCTACGGACGGGCCTGCACACGGCTCGCTTGCCGAAAGAGCGAACCGGCCTAGTGTAAGTTCACCATCGGCGGTCCGGAGCGGATCGCGTCCAGAAGAGATATGCCATGTCAGGCGAAACCGCACCCGTGCTTCCTCAGGCTTTGACCCTGGAGGCGCTGGAGGCGAGCTTTGCGGTTGCGGTGGGCGGCCCTCCGTGCCCGGCGGCCAAGTCATTCCTGGTGCAAGCGCACGAAGACTATGCCGCAGACGAGGCCCCGGAACTGGGCGGCGAGGATCTGGCGGCCCTGCTGGCCTTGGCCTGGGCGGCGGCAGAAGGCCGTTCGCACGGCGAACCCGCACGCATCACACTGTCGAGGCTGAATGGCACCGACGGCCGACCGCTGGGATATGACGTCCTGATCGTCATCCAGGACGATCGACCTTTCCTGGTCGACAGCGTCATGGGCGAACTGGCCGAGGCGGGCGTCAGCGTCCGCTGCATGTTCCACCCGGTAACCGATGAGGACGGTGGGCGCGAATCGACCATCATCGTCGTGCTGGACCCCCTGCCACAGGAGCGGCGGGACGCCTTGGGCGAGGCCATGGCCCAGACCCTGGCCGATGTCGCGGGCGCGGTGAACGACCATGCCGCCATGGCCGACCTGATGGGGCGGGCCATCGCGCATCTGGAGGCCGGCCCCAAGGGCGTCGATCCTGCGATACTGGCCGAAAACATCGCCTTCCTGCGCTGGTTGCAGCAGGACCATTTCGTTTTCCTGGGCGCGCGCGACTATGACTATCCGCGCACTGCGGACGGCGGTTATGAGGCCGAGGCACCCCTGTCGCAGTCGGGCGATGGCCTGGGCGTCCTGGCCGATCCGGACCGGACTGTCCTGCGCCGCGCTAATGAGCCGGCCGTTCTGACGCGCCAGATGAAGCGTCAGCTCGACCTGTCCGATCCCGTTACCGTGGCCAAGGCCAACGCGCGGTCGCGCGTGCATCGCCGCGCTTACATGGACTATGTCGGGGTCAAGCGGTTCGGTGCTGATGGACGTCCGTCAGGCGAGACGCGCTTTGTGGGCCTTTTCACCGCTGAAGCCTATGACAAGGTCGCCAGCGAAGTCCCTCTGATCAGGGCCAAGGTTTCTGCGGCCCTGAAGCGAGGCGGCAAGATCGAGGGCAGCCACAGTCACAAACGCTTGCGGAACATCCTCGAGAATTATCCTCGAGACGAGCTCTTCCAGATCAGCGAGAACGAGCTGCTGGACAGTGCCCTGGGCATTCTGCACCTCTATGATCGTCCCCGGATCAAGGCCTTCACGCGCAAGGACCCGTTCGACCGGTTCGTCTCCATCCTGGTCTTCATTCCGCGAGAGCGTTTCCACGCCTCGGTGCGTGAACGGATCGGACGTCTGCTGGCCCAGGCCTGGGGCGGGCGGATTTCGGCCTGGTATCCGCAGTTGTCGGACCAGCCGCTGGTGCGCATCCACTACATCATCGGCATCACGCCCGGCGATCATCCGTGCCCCGATCCAGCCGAGATCGATGCGATGGTTCAGGAAGCGGGCCGTGGCTGGGTCGACCGCTTCGAGAGTGCTCTGCGTGAAGCGGGCGTCGATGATGTCTCCGTCGGTCCGACCAGCGCACGCTGGGCCGAGGCCTACGGGGCCGGCTACCGCGACCGTTACACAGCCGCCGAAGCCGTTCTGGACTTCCACCAGATCGACCGGCTGAGTGCATCCGGCGTGCCTGAAGCCGATGGCGGCGACCACAGTGACGCGGTCGCCATCCGCGCCTTCCGCACGGCCGAGGATGGGCCGCTGAACTTCCGCTTCAAGATCTATCGCAGGGGGGCCGCCGCAGCCCTGTCGGACGTCCTGCCCATCCTGACCGACATGGGACTGAAGACGCTGGAGGAGTGGGGCCACACCCTGCGTCCGGCGGGCGGTGACATCATCCACGTCGACGAGTTCCTGATGGAGGATCCGCGTGGCGGCGATCTGAAGTTCGAGGACGTGCGAGGACCGTTTGAAGAGGCTTTCGCGGCTGTCTGGCGCGGTCAGACGGAGAGTGATGGCTTCAACCGCCTGGTGATCGAGCTGGGCGTCGACTGGCGCGAGGCGGCCCTGATCCGCACCCTAGCCCGCTATCGTCAGCAGACGGGGATGGACCCCAGCCAGGCCGTGCAGGAGGAGGCCCTTCGCGACTATCCGGCGGTGGCGCGTGGCCTGCTCAAGCTGTTCCACACCAAGTTCGATCCGGCTGCAGGCGGCGATGCCGCATCGCGCGAAGCGGCCGTCAAAGGCGTCTTCGACCAGATCATCGACCAGCTTCAGGCCGTGAAGAGCCTGGATCACGACCGCGCTCTGCGCCGCCTCGCCCTGCTGATCCAGGCGATCAAGCGCACCAACTATTTCGAGGTCGGCGAAGACGGACGGCCCAAGCCTTACATTTCGATCAAGATCGCCTCGCGCGAGCTGGAAGACCTGCCCCTTCCCAAGCCGTTCCGGGAAATCTTCGTCTGGGCCCCCTGGATCGAGGGGGTGCATCTGCGCTTCGGACCCGTGGCGCGTGGCGGCCTGCGCTGGTCCGACCGCCGCGACGATTTCCGCACCGAGGTGCTGGGTCTGGTCAAGGCGCAGCAGGTCAAGAACGCCGTCATCGTGCCCGTCGGCTCCAAGGGCGGCTTCTTCCCGAAGAAGCTGGCTGACATTGTTCGTGCGGGCGGAGATCGCGACGCGCAACAGGCCGAGGCCATCCGCGCCTACAAGACCTTCCTGTCCGGCCTGCTGGACATCACCGACAACATCGCCGCCGACGGCTCCGTGGTGCCACCCAAGGATGTCGTGCGGTTCGAGGGTGACGACCCCTATCTGGTCGTGGCCGCCGACAAGGGCACGGCCACCTTCTCGGACATCGCCAATGGCGTGTCTGCGGACTACGGCTTCTGGCTGGACGATGCCTTCGCGTCGGGCGGCTCGGTCGGCTACGACCACAAGGTCATGGGCATCACGGCGCGCGGGGCGTGGGAGGCGGTCAAGCGCCACTTCCGCGAGATGGGCAAGGATATCCAGACCGAGCCCTTCACCGTCGCTGGCGTCGGCGACATGTCGGGCGATGTGTTCGGCAACGGCATGCTGCTGTCGAAAGCGATCAAGCTGGTCGCCGCCTTCGACCACCGCGACATCTTCATCGACCCCAACCCCGATCCGGCCACCAGCTGGGTCGAGCGGGACCGCATGTTCAAACTGCCGCGCTCGTCCTGGCAGGACTATGACAAGAGCCTGATCTCCAAGGGCGGCGGCGTCTTCCCGCGCTCCGCCAAATCCATCGAACTGTCGCCCGAGATCAAGGCTCTGCTGGAGATCGACGCGGATGCCGTCGATCCGGCCACCCTGATGCAGGCCATCCTCAAGGCCCCGGTGGAGCTGCTCTATTTCGGCGGCATCGGCACCTATGTGAAGGCTGCGCACGAGAGCGACGCCCAGGTTGGCGACAAGGCCAATGACGCCATCCGCATCGATGGCGTCGAGGTCCGGGCCAAGGTTATCGGAGAGGGGGCCAACCTGGGCCTGACCCAGGCGGGGCGTATCGGCTACGCGCGAAACGGCGGGCGGATCAATACCGACGCCATCGACAACTCGGCCGGCGTCGACAGCTCCGACCACGAGGTCAATATCAAGATCCTGACCGGAGCGGCGATCGCGTCGGGGGCGCTGAAGGCTGAGGACCGCAATACGCTTCTGGCCTCCATGACCGACGAGGTCGGGCTGAAGGTACTGGTCCACAACTACGACCAGACCCTGGCGGTGTCATTGCAGGAGGCCGAGGGCGCAGGGGCCCTCGATGCCCAGCAGCGGTTCATGCAGTGGCTGGGGGCCAAGGGCAAGCTGGACCGCAAGGTCGAAGGTCTGCCCGACGACGTCCGACTGGCCGAGATGAAGACCACGGGTCAGGCCCTGACGCGACCCGAACTGGCTGTGCTGACGGCCTATTCCAAGCTGGAGCTGTTCGACGACATCGTTGCGTCGGGGGCCCCGGACGATGCCTTCTTCAAGAAGACCCTGGTCGACTATTTCCCGGCCCCGCTGGCGAAATACGAAGCGGATATGCAGCGGCACCGGCTGCGGCGCGAGATCATCTCGACCGTCCTGTCGAACGAGATCGTCAACATGACGGGGGCGACCTTCCCGGAACGTCTGCGCATCTCGGCCCAGTGCGACACAGGGGCCATGGTCCTAGCCTTTGAAGCCGCACGTCAGGTCTTCCGACTGGACGAGGCCTGGGCGCAGGTCTCGGCGCTGGACCTCAAGATCACGGCAGAAGCCCAGATGGCCCTCTATGCCGAAATCTCCACCGTGCTGCGTCGCCAGACGTCCTGGCTGGCACGACGGGCCATGCAGCCGGGCGCGACGGTCGACAGCCTGATCGCCGCCTACCGTCCGGCGGCCGATGCCTTGAGGGCAGCGGGAGGCTCGGTGCTGTCACGCTTCGAACAAGCGCGTCTGGACAGCCGGATCGAAGCGTTTGTGGCCCTGGGCGCTACCCAGGCGATGGCGCGGGACTTCGCCATGCTTAGACCTCTGGTCGCCACGGCGGACATCGGCGACCTGGCTCGCGAGGCCGGATGGCCGGAACCGGCCATGGCCATGCTGTACCATCAGGTCGGGGCCGCTTTCGACTTCGACCGGCTGCGAGCTGCGGCGGGCAATGTGCCCTCGATGGACCACTTCGACCGTCTGGCCGTACGCCGCCTGATCGAGGATCTGATGGCCGAGCAAAGGGTCCTGACCCGGGCTGTCGCCAAAGCCTCCGGCGTCGGCGTCGGGGCCAGCGAAGCGGCGGCGGAAACGGCCGTCGATGCCTGGATTGGGTCTCGTCAGAAGACCGTCGAGGGTGTGCGTACCTCGGTGGACGAGATCGAGGCCTCCGGTACGGGCTGGACCTTCGCCAAACTGACCATTGCCAACTCGGCCATCCGGGAAATCGCCAACTCGGTGTAGGGGCGCTACCGCTCACGACGCTGTCGTTCGCTACTTGAGCGCATTTTCGAGCACTCATGCTCGCGCTTCAGCGCGTGTGTTTGCGATCGTCCGCGATCTGCTAGGGTTGTCGGGCTGAGGGAGGCTTTCGATGCCGCGCAAGTTTCTGGTCGTCGTGGACGACAGTCCCGAGTTTGAGGCCGCCTTGCGCTATGCGGCACGGCGGGCCCGCTCGACCGGGGGGCGGGTCGCGCTGTTGCGGGTCATTCCCCCGGCGGCGTCCGATGCCCACTGGGCCGGAGTGCGAGAAGAGATCGAGCGCCAGACCCGCGCCGAAGCTGAGACGCTTCTGAACGGTTGGGCGGAACAGGCGTATGAACGGTCCGGTGAGATGCCCGTGATCCTGATCGAACGCGGCGAGCCTCAGGACGCGATCCGCAAAGTCGTTGGCGAAGACAGTGAGATCAAGATCCTGGTGCTGGCGGCAGGTGAAGGGTCGCGCGGGGCGGGGCCACTGGTGACCGCGATCCTGAAACAGGGTGCGGCGTTCACGGGGCGCAAGCTGCCGGTAACGATCGTGCCGGGCGAGCTGACCGAACAGGACATCGAGGATCTGGCCTGATTTTTTTTGGGCGCTAACGCGCGCGACGCGGTCGCTCGCTGCTTGGGCGCGTTGTGGCTTTTTCGTCAGGCCTTGAACACGGGCGGCACCGGGCGCACTTACCGGCCATGTTCATCCAGACCGAACCCACTCCGAACCCCAATGTCCTGAAGTTCCTCCCGGGGCGCGATGTCTCGCTCGAACCGCGGGAATTCCTGACGTCGAACGAGGCGTCGGTGTCGCCGCTGGCTGAGGCCCTGTTCGGGCTGGAGGGCGTGACCGGCGTCTTCTATGGCTCCGACTACGTGTCGGTGACGCGAGAGGCGCAAGGGCTGGAGTGGACCCAGATGAAGGCCCCGATCCTGGCAGCCATCATGGATCATTTCGTCTCGGGCGCGCCTCTGATGCGTGGCGGAGATTTCGACAGCACCAGCCCCGACGGCGACGACACCGAGGTCGTGGCCGAGATCAAGCAACTGCTGGACAGCCGCATCCGCCCCGCCGTCGCACAGGATGGCGGCGACATACTGTTCGATCGGTTCGAGGAAGACACTGGGGTGCTGTTCCTGCGGCTGCGTGGGGCCTGCGCGGGTTGTCCGTCATCGTCCGCCACTCTGAAGTCTGGCGTCGAGCAGATGATGAAACACTATGTGCCCGAGGTGACGCGGGTCGAACAGGTTCTCTGAAACCACAGGGTCTCAAACGGAATCGTTTCCAACTCGATTTCGTCGATCGAAGCTGTAAGGTTCGACCATGGCGAGGTTTGAGAGCGACGCGGAAATCCAGAAACTCGGGGCCGCCCTAGCCGCGCTCAGACTGGATCGAGGCCTGAGCCAGGCCGAGGCCGGCCAGCGTGCCGGTATGACCAGTCAGGCCTGGGGCTTGTACGAATCCGGCAAGCGTCCAGGTCTGTTCCGGCCTGATGTGCAGCGGCGGCTGACTCAAGCCATCGACACTAGTGTCGAGGCCTTGGGCCTTCAGGCAGGAATGGCAACGGTCGCGCCAAAGTCGGTGCCAGCTTCAGGCGTGGAAAGCGCAGGGCGAGGCTTTTCCGGCGCATCTCCGCTCCTGAGTGTGGCCTTCAGTCGTCATCGCTTCCAGCTTTCCAACGATGATCTGTGGCCTTGGGCGGCTTCGGGGGTGGTGCTGGAATACGAGACGGGTCGGTGGCCGCGGCGGGACCAGGGCTGTGTGATCGAAACGAGGGATGGCCAACGGTTCGCGCGGCTCTACCACAGTGCGGACGAGACGACTCTGTTCCTGAGGGGCGGTCCCAATGGCTTTGGGTCCGAACACAAGCTGCCGCGGGAGCATGCCCTGTCGGTATCTGCCGTCGTCGCGCGCCTAGACGTATGAAATCATTTTGTTTCTCAACTAAAGCCTGTATAAAAGTGTTTCACTCCAGACCAGAAGCGCTTTCATATGGCCATTATCGGGGAACGCGACGACATCGATACCTATGTCGGCTCGCGCATCAGCCTGCGTCGTTCGGCATTGGGTCTGTCGCAGACGGCCTTGGCTCGGCAACTCGGCATCAGCTTTCAACAGGTTCAGAAATACGAGACAGGCACCAACCGGATTTCGGCCTCGCGGCTGCACCGGGTGGCGGTGGTTCTGGGAACCTCGGTGGAGACCTTTTTTCCTGTGTCCGGCAAGCCACCGGACGAAGGGGAGGGAGCCACGCTGCGTGCCCTGACCGCCACCGCCGACGGGCGATCCGTGGCGCTCGATTTTCCCCTGATCGAACGGGCCGAGGTGCGCAAGGCTGTGGCGAAAGTCATTGGTGCCCTGGCGCGCAGCGGCAGCCCGAACGTGAAGGAAGCCTGATCTTCCCTGCGCGCAGGGGGATCAAGGCATGAGGGTGCTGGTTATAGACACAGCCCTGAACCTGTGCACGGCAGGGGTGTTCGACATCGAAGACGGCGCAGTAACTGCGAAGGGTCTTCGGTCCGAAACCATGGTGCGTGGCCACTCGGAGCGGCTGGCCGGCATGGCGCGTGACGCCGTGATCGAGGCCGGAGGCGGTTTCGTCGGCCTGGACCGGATCGGGGTCACCGTAGGGCCAGGATCTTTCACCGGCTTGCGGGTCGGCCTGGCCTTTGCGCAAGGTCTGGGCGCGGCCCTGGGCAGGCCCGTCATCGGACTGTCGTCGCTGGACGCCCTGGCGGCGTCTGTCGTGTCGGGTCCAGCGACCGTGGCCCTGATCGATGCGCGGCGAGGGCAGGTCTATGGCCGGGTCTGGCGGGACGGTCAGGCGGCACAGGCCGCCGAGGCCTGGACGTTGGAGCAGGCGCAGCAAGTTCTGTCAGAACTGAGGGCCCACGATCTGGTCCTGGTCGGCTCGGGGGCTTCCTTGTTGGCCGAGGCTTTTCCGCAAGCGACGATCCACGCGCTGGACGGCCCCGATCCCGCAGCCTTGGCCCTGCTGACCGCATCGGTCGATCCGTCGGCCTTTCCACCGCGCCCGCTTTATCTGCGTGCGCCCGATGCGACGCCGCCCACGCGATTGCCGGGGCAAGCAAGGGCGGCCCGGTCATGACCGGGGCCGTCGCTGCCGTTCTGCCGGGGCCAGAGGCGGGGAAACGGTTGGCACAGCTTCATGCCCAGGCGTTCGAGGCCGCATGGGACGCCCCCACATTCCTGGCCCTCCTCGACCAGGCGGGCGTTTTTGCGATGGAGGCTACCGACGGCTTTATTCTGATACGGTGCGTGGTCGATGAGGCCGAAATTCTGACGCTGGCAGTGCGCCCCCCGGCGCGAAAGGCCGGTCTGGGGGCCGCCCTGGTAGAGGCGGGGGCGCTGGAAGCTGCCCGCCGTGGGGCGGCGCGCCTGTTCCTGGAAGTGGCCGATGACAATGCGGCTGGTCGCGCCTTGTATGTTCGGTCAGGTTTCACCGAGGCAGGTCGCCGCTCCGGCTATTATGCGCGGACGGACGGTTCACGCGTTGGTGCCCTTGTGCTGGCAAGAGACCTGTCGCACCCGCTTCCCTAGATGGCCTTAGCCCACTATCCTGAGACCATGGACCGGATTGAAAAACTTTGCGCCGAGCGCGGCATGCGCATGACCGAACAGCGGCGCGTCATCGCGCGCGTGCTGTCGAATGCCGAGGATCACCCGGACGTCGAGGAACTGTACCGCCGCGCCTCCGGTATCGACCCGCATATCTCGATCGCCACAGTGTATCGTACTGTCCGGCTGTTCGAAGAGGCCGGCGTGGTCGAGAAGCACGACTTTGGCGATGGGCGCAGCCGCTATGAAGAGGCGGGCGACGACCACCACGATCACCTGATCGACACCCGGACCGGCGAGGTGATCGAATTCTTCGACGCCGAGATCGAGCGTCTGAAGACCGAGATCGCCCAGCGCCTGGGGTTCGAACTGGTCGGCCACAAGCTGGAACTCTACGGCAAGGCCATCGAGGGAGCCGAACCGTCCGGCCGCGAGGGGCTGATCTTCACCCGCCATGCGGCGCGGGTCGATCCCGAGGCCATCGATAGCTGATTGACGCAGCGTCGCCCCGCATGGCGTCCGTCGCCGCATGCGACTAAACAGTCGCGCATGACCGATACGCTCGTTCCCGCTCAGCCCACGCTGTCCCCGGCAGATGACGCAGGCTCGCCCAAGCGCCTGTTCATCAAGACCTACGGCTGTCAGATGAACGTCTATGACAGTGAGCGCATGGCCGATGTGCTGCGCCCGCTGGGCTACGCCACGACCGATACCGCCGAAGGCGCGGACTTCGTCATCCTGAACACCTGCCACATCCGCGAGAAGGCTGCCGAGAAGGTCTATTCCGAGCTCGGCAAGCTGCGCGAGATGAAGGACAACCGCGCCGCCTCCGGGCGCGGCATGACCATTGCCGTCGCCGGTTGCGTCGCCCAGGCCGAGGGCGAAGAGATCATGCGTCGCCAGCCCGCGGTCGATCTGGTTGTCGGGCCCCAGGCCTATCACCAACTGCCGGAACTGCTGACCCGCACGGCAAGAGCACGGGGCGAGCGGATCGGGGCCGATTTCGCGCCCAACGACAAGTTCGACGCCCTGCCGACGGGGCGAGGCGGCACGGGCGTGACCGCCTTCCTGACGGTGCAGGAGGGATGCGACAAGTTCTGCACCTTCTGTGTGGTGCCCTACACGCGCGGCGCGGAGTGGTCACGTCCGGTCGCGGCGGTCCTGGCCGAGGCGCGAGAGCTGGCGGCACGGGGCGTGCGCGAGGTCACGCTGCTGGGACAGAACGTCAATGCCTATGACGGCGAGGGCGCGGACGGGAAGCCCTCCAGCCTGGCGCGGCTGGTTCATGCCCTGGCCGACATCCCCGGGCTGCACCGCATCCGCTACACGACCAGCCATCCCAACGACATGTCCGACGACCTGATCGCGGCGCATGGCGAGTTGCCGCAGCTGATGCCCTATCTGCACCTGCCGGTTCAGACGGGATCAGATCGCCTGCTGCGGCTGATGAACCGCAAGCATGGGCGTCAGAAATATTTCGACCTGATCGACCGCATCCGCGAGGCGCGCCCAGACATCGCCCTGTCCGGCGATTTCATCGTCGGCTTTCCCGGCGAGACGGACCGCGATTTCGAGGACACGATGGATCTGGTTCGGCGGGCTCGCTACGCCAGCGCCTTCTCCTTCCTGTATTCGCCGCGTCCCGGTACGCCCGCCGCGACCATGGGGGCCCAGGTTCCGGACGCCGTGGCGCGGCCCCGGCTGCATGCGCTCCAGGCCCTCCTGCTGGAACAGCAGGCCGCCTTCAATGCGGCCCAGGGCGGCAAGACGTTCGATGTCCTGTTCGAGAAGAAGGGGCGTGAGAGACGTCAGGCCATCGGTCGCTCGCCCTATCTGCAGTCCGTCCATGTCGAGGATGCGGATCATCTGATCGGCCAGATCGTTCCGGTCTTCATCGCCAGCGGCGAACAGAACAGTCTGACCGGGCAACTGCCCGGCGATCACCACCAAACCGAGTTGCGTCCTCAAGCAGAGAGCCGCCGCGCGGCGAGCGATAGGACATAGTAAAGCATGGCGCGCGAAACCGAGTTTCTGGCCCTGGACGACACCGCGGTTCGCGCCGTGACGGGGCCCAACAGTCGCCACGTCGCCCTGATCGAGGATGCCTTCAAGGTTCTGGTCGAGGCCCCCGGCGGCGGTGTCTCGATCAATGGCGGGGCCCGCGACCGGGCGAACGCCAAACAGGTGATCCAGACCCTGGCCGCGCGCGCCGCCAAGGGGGCGACGGTGACCGAGGCCGACGTCCGTGCGGCCCTAGGAGAGGTTCGCGGCGGCGGGCGGTCGACCAGCGATCCCATGGCCCTGCCCATCGGCAAGCGCGGGGCCATCGTGCCCAAGACCAATGCCCAGGCGCGCTATCTGGAAACGCTGGCACGTTGCGAGCTGAGTTTCGGCGTCGGCCCGGCGGGGACGGGCAAGACGTTTCTGGCCGCCGCCTACGGTGCCAATCTGCTGCGCCGGGGCCAGGTGGATCGACTGGTCATCACCCGCCCGGCGGTGGAGGCGGGCGAGAAGCTGGGCTTTCTGCCTGGGGACCTGAACGAAAAGGTCGATCCCTATCTGGCCCCGATCTGGGAGGCGCTGAACGACATTCTGGGGCCTGAGGACGTCCAGCGCCGCCGCGACAAGGGCGAGATCGAAGCCGCCCCCATCGCCTTCATGCGTGGCCGAACCCTCAGTCATGCCTTCGTCATTGTGGATGAGGCGCAGAACACCTCGCGCCTGCAGATGAAGATGGTCCTGACCCGGCTGGGGGAGGGGGCCCGGATGGTGGTCACGGGCGATCCGTCGCAGATCGACCTGCTGAACCCGCGCGACAGCGGTCTGGCCCATGCGCTGCGCATCCTGCGCGATGTGAAGGGCGTGGGCGTGCTGGAGTTCGAGGCCCAGGACGTGGTGCGCCACGCCATGGTCGAGCGGATCGTTCGGGCCTATGACGCCGACGCTGCCGGCAAACGCTTGCCCGCAGATCTCGAGGACACGGCCGAGGGATGATCGAGGTCGAGGTCGATGACGACGCCTGGCAAGACGCTGTGGCCGATGTCGCCGGGGTAGTCGAGCGTGCGGCGTCCGTGGCTCTGGGCGACACCGAGGGCGACGTCGTCGTTCTGCTGGCCGACGACGCCCATGTTCAGCAGATCAATGCGCAATTCCGTGACAAGGACCGCCCGACCAATGTGCTGTCCTTTCCGGCACCGGACAGCGCCCGGCCGCATCTGGGAGATCTGATCCTGGCCTACGGCGTATGCGCGGCCGAGGCGGCGGAACAGGGCAAGTCCCTGTCCGATCATCTCAGCCATATGACCGTTCACGGCGTGCTGCATCTGCTTGGGCATGACCACGAGATCGACAATGAGGCCGAGGCGATGGAGGCCGAAGAACGCCGCCTGCTTGCCAGCTTGGGCATCGCCGACCCATACAGGGCCGATGAGCCAGACCACGCCTGATACCGTCGCCATGACGACACCGTCTGCCGCACGCACCAGCGTTTTTGGACTGCGCTGGACGCGTATCGGTCTGGCCCTCTTGGCGGGGGCTGGTGCGGCCTTGGCGCATCCGCCATTCGGCATTCTTCCTGGCCTGTTCGGCTATGCGGTGCTGATGATCCTGTCCGAGCGATCCGGCACGACGCGCGGGGCCTTCTGGATGGGCTGGCTGGCGGGGTTTGCCTATTTCTTGATCAGCTGCTGGTGGGTGGCCGAGGCGTTCCTCGTCAACCCCGCTCAGGCCTGGATGGCCCCCTTTGCGGCCTCGGCCCTGCCTGCCGGACTGGGGCTGTTCTGGGGCGTGGCAACGGCGTTGTATCGTCGTTTCGGCCCGAAAGGTCTTCGGCGGGTTCTGGTTTTTACCGCCCTTTTTTGTTTGCTGGAGTGGCTGCGCGGCCATGTGCTGACCGGGTTTCCGTGGAACCCGGCGGGGGCCAGCTGGAAAGCGGGCTCGGCCGCGTCGCAGTTCGCTGCCATCGGCGGCGTTTACGGTCTGGGTGTCCTGACAGTTGGAGCCGCAGCCGCGTTCGGGCCGCTGTTCAGTGCCGGACCACGCAAGGGACGGATCGTGACCGCCGTGCTTGGAGGTCTGGTGATCGCGGGCCTGGTCGCCGGCGGTTCGGTACGGCTGTCGCAGGCGCATCTTCACCTGACAGATACCACCGTCCGTATTGTTCAGGCCAATGTCGCCCAAGCGTCCAAATGGACGCCCGAAGCCTACGAAGGCATCGTCCGGCGCTACATCGCGCTGAGTGCTCAGCCCGCCGCGGTGACGCCTGATCTGGTCATCTGGCCAGAGGGGTCGTTGCCAGCGTCGGGCAACGACGTCTTTGCTGCCGGAGCCTGGGAGGCCGCTGCGATCCAGAGCGCGCTCCGGCCCGGCCAGACCCTGCTGATGGGCCTGGGCATTGGCGAGCCCGACCCTTCGGTTCCGGAGGGGGGGCGATATTACAACAGCCTGCTGGTCGTCCAGAACCTGGGCGGTCCGTCGCCAGCCGTCTCGGCGGCCTATGACAAATACCGTCTGGTGCCCTTTGGCGAGTATCTGCCCGCCGGCCGGCTGTTGGGTGCGCTCGGTGTGCGGGCTCTGACCCATATGCCGACCGATTTCAGTGCGGGGCCGAGACCTGCGCCTATCGACATTCCCGGCGCACCGCGCGCCCAGCCCCTGATCTGCTACGAAAGCCTGTATCCCGGTTTCACGACGGCCGGTGCCAATCGCCCACAATGGATCCTGAACATCTCCAACGATGCCTGGTTCGGAGCCACGTCAGGTCCGCTGCAGCATCTGAATCTGGCCAGCTATCGCGCCATCGAGACGGGTCTTCCAGTGGTGCGCTCGACGCCGACAGGCACGTCGGCGATGATCGACCCTTGGGGCCGGGTGATCGCAGGGCAGCGTCTGGACAGCGGCCAGAGCGGCGTCATAGACGCGGCCCTGCCCAGGGCAGCCGGGCTTACCGTCTATGGGCGCTTCGGTGACTTGCTCTTCTGGCTTCTGATCGTCGTTGGCCTGACGCCATGCGTGTCTCGGCCCCGCCTTTTCCAGCGAGGAGGCTCTACAAAAGCTAGAGCTACATAGGAATTCCCGCGAGGAGGGAATATTTGCGTGGTTATCGGGGTTCAGGTTGAAAGTCCTGTGACGCAAGTTCCATTTGCATGGTGACATAAGCGTCGCTGGAGCGCATTCAGGCGGAACTCTAACGCAAGGACGCATTAACGATGGCGAGAGGAACTGGCGAGGACGGCCCCCACCCCGTCGACCGGCATGTCGGTCGCAGGGTTTGCGAAAAGCGTCTGGCGCTTGGCTATAATCAAAGTGACCTGGGCCGTGCGCTGGGCCTGACGTTCCAGCAGATCCAGAAATACGAAAAGGGCACCAACCGCGTCTCGGCTTCCAAGCTGTGGGACATCGCGCGGTTCTTCAAGGTGGATATCGGCTATTTCTTCGAGGGTCTGACCGGGTCCTCAGCCGTCGGCATGGCTGAAGAGGGCGCTGCCTTCGAACACGACCATCCCGCGACCCGCTACACGATCGAGATCGGCCGATTGGCCCCGCAGTTGACCACGCGTCAGCAGAAGCTGGCTTTGGATCTGATCCGCGACATGGCGGATCGTCCGGAACCCGCCGAAGACTGACGCCGTCGGCGAGCTGCGGGCCCTTATTCGGACGATCCGGAGGAGCGACGCTGACCAAAGGTGGGAGCCCGCTCTTTCTGCTCGGCCCAGTACGACGCACCGTCGCGCGGCTTGAACATCGTCTTTGGCACGCCGTCACGCGAGACGACGGCAAAAGTGTTGGTCGAGGCGTGGTACAGCAACACGTCGCCATTGGGCCGCTCGACACGCTCGGTTCCTGCAGGTGGATTGCCCGTGAACTGCTCGACCTTGGTCAGATAGGCCTGCGGAGTCGCGGCATCGAAATCGGCACCATTACGCTCGAACAGGCGTGCGGTCTTGGCATCTACCGTCTCGCGCCGGTTGGCAGTCAGCGCAGGTTTTGGAGCGGCCGTTGCGCTGTCGGCGCTATTGGTTTCGAGCGCTGCGCTGGTCAGAACCGCCTGAGGCGCTTCTGCAGAGCGATCCCGCGTCTCCACGGCGGAGTCGCCATTGCCGCACCCAGTCAGGACCAGCATGGCCGACATGGCCAGAACGCCCACAATCGTCTTGTCGCGAATACCCATTGAACCCTCCCGGTTGAAACCCACCGAGGGTAGGGTAATCACAGGTTCTGTGTTCTTGCAATGTTCTTGTTTGCCGAACCGTCACTCGACGACCTGGCCTGGCCTCGCTAGACGGTTAGCATGACCCAGCCATCTCTCACCGGCCGAAAGATTTTGCTGATCGTCGGCGGCGGTATCGCCGCCTATAAGGCGCTGGAACTGGTGCGGCTGCTTAAAAAGGCCGGGGCCGAGGTGATGAGCGTCCTGACGTCCGCCGGGGGCGAGTTCGTGACGCCGATGTCCCTGGCCGCTCTGACGGGCCATCCGGTGCGCCAGGCCCTGTTCATGCCCGAGGACGAGACGGCCATGGGCCATATCGAACTGTCGCGCTGGGCCGATCTGGTGGTGGTGGCTCCGGCGACGGCGGGGCTGATCGCCAAGGCAGCGAACGGGATGGCCGACGACCTGGCGTCCACGACACTGCTGGCGACGGACAAGAAGGTTCTGCTGGCCCCCGCCATGAATGTGCGGATGTGGCAACATCCGGCGGTCCAGGCCAATGTCGCGCGGCTGAAGGGTTTCGATGGCTTTCACGGCGTGGCGATGGTCGGGCCGGATGAGGGCGAGATGGCCTGCGGTGAGTTCGGGCCCGGGCGGATGGCCGAGCCCGCAGCCATTCTGTTGGCCATTGAGGGTCTGCTGGCCGGGCCGGACGGTCGGCCCCTGGCAGGTCGCACGGCGGTTGTGACGGCCGGCCCGACTTTCGAACCGATCGATCCCGTGCGCGGCCTGACCAACCGCTCCAGCGGCAAACAGGGCTATGCGATCGCCGAGGCCCTGGCCCAGCTGGGGGCGACGGTGACGCTGGTGTCCGGACCCGTGGCGCTGGCTGCGCCGGTGGGCACAACGCGCGTCTGGGTGGAGACGGCCCAGGACATGAAGGCGGCCGTGGAGGCTGTCCTGCCCGCCGACATCGCAGTCATGAGCGCCGCCGTCGCCGACTGGCGCGTGGACGGCGTGGCCTCGGGCAAGATCAAGAAGGCCCCCGGGGGGCCGCCATCGCTGGCCCTGATCGAGAACCCCGACATTCTGGCGGGTGTCTCGGCACCGGGTCCCAAAAGGCCGAAGCTTGTCATCGGTTTCGCAGCGGAAACGACGGATCTGGACGCCAACGCCAAGGCCAAGCTGTCGCGCAAGGGCTGTGACTGGATCGTGGGCAATGATGTGTCCGACGATGTGTTCGGAGCCGACGGCAATGCCGTGACGCTGTTCACGCGCGATGCAGAGCCTGACGAATGGCCGCGCCAGAGCAAGGCCGAAGTGGCGAGAAAGCTCGCCGCCCGCATCGCCGATCACTTCAAGGCCTGAGAGATACTGCCCATGACCACCCTGCGTATCCAGCGCCTGCCGCATGCCGAGGGCCTGGCTCTGCCAGCCTATGAGACGACCGGTTCGGCGGGCATGGACCTGAGGGCGGCCGTGGCGGACGATGCGCCGCTGACGCTTGAGCCGGGGGCCCGGGCGCTGGTGCCGACCGGGCTCAAGATCGCGCTGGAGCAGGGCTATGAGGCCCAGGTGCGGCCCCGGTCAGGGCTGGCGTTGAAGCACGGCCTGACCTGCCTGAACTCACCCGGCACGATCGACAGTGACTATCGCGGCGAGGTCGGCGTCATCCTGATCAACCACGGCCAGGAGCCGTTCGTGATCCGCCGCGGCGAACGCATCGCCCAGATGGTTGTGGCCAGACATGAGCAGGCTGAGGTCGTTCAGGTCGAGACGCTGGACGAGACGGTTCGCGGCAGCGGCGGATTCGGCTCGACGGGGCGCTGAGAGCTTTCAGACCGTCGGAGTGGACGGCAGGGTGCTGTCCCGCCGGAGCACACGTTCGCGCCAGGCGATGTAGAGACCGCTACCGCCAATCAGGGCGGCACCGCCCATGGTCGTCAAGGTGGGCACGTCGCTGAGCAACAGCCAGCCCAGCACGAGGGCCCCGACCATCTGCAGATAGTCCAGCGGGGCGAGGGCCGAGACGGGCGCGTGCCTCAGGGAGGTGGTCATCAAGAGCTGAGCCAGCCCACCCGCCAGGCCACCTGCGGCCAGTATGGCCAGCACCGTCCAGCCATGACTGTGGCCGTCGACCAGGGCGAGGGTTCCGCCCACGACCGAACAGGCGATGAAGAACCAGAAGACGATGGCCGTCGCCGACTCCGTCTTGCCCAACTGGCGCAGGGTGACGGTGACGGAGGCGGCGACGAAGGCTCCGCCGAGCGCAAACAGCAATCCAGCCAAGGGCGGTGCGCCCTCGGCACCGGGTCGAACCATGACCAGTACACCCAGAAAGCCCACGGCGATCGCGGCCCAGCGATGACGCCGCACCTTTTCCTTCAGGAAGGCGATGGACAGCAGGGTGGCGAAGATGGGCGAGGTAAAGCCGATGGTCGTGGCGTCGGCGAGCGGCAGAAGTCGCAGACCCTGGAAGATCAGCAGTATGCCCGTCACCCCCAAGATACACCGCCAGACATGGACCAGTGGCCTGCGGGTCGAGATCGAGGCCAGCCCCCCCTTGGCGCTTGCGATCCAGATCAGCACGACCGGCAGGCCGAAGAGAGAGCGGTAGAAGACCATCTCGCCAGCCGACACGGGCTCCAGCGTCGCGGCCCATTTCATCAGGGCGTACATCAGCGAGAAACACAGGGCTGCGGCGACCCGCAGCGCCATGCCATAGCTGGTTCCGTGCCGGATCATCGGCCCGGTCAGGCCTGGCGAAAGCCCAGGACGTCTTGCATGTCGTAGAGGCCGGGCGGGCGGCTGCGGACCCAGGCGGCGGCGGCGACGGCACCCTTGGCGAACAGGGAGCGGTCGATGGCGGAATGGCTGAGGGTCAGGGTTTCGTCGTCCGAGGCGAACAGGACGGTGTGCTCGCCGATCACGCCACCGGCGCGCAGGGAGGCGAAGCCGATGTGGCCCTCCTGTCGGGGTTCGCCGACGCCGTCGTAGGGGGCGCTGCGGACATCGGCCAGATCGACATTACGACCGGAGGCCGCTGCTTCGCCCAGCATCAGGGCCGTGCCGGATGGAGCATCGACCTTCTTGCGGTGGTGGGTTTCCAGAATCTCGATGTCCCAGTCGCGGGCGTCCAGACGCTGAGCCGCGTGCTCGACCAGGCCGATAAGGATGTTCACGCCCAGGGAGAAGTTGCCGCTGCGGACGATGGCGATCTTTTCGGCGGCCTTGAGGATTTCGGCGTCCTGTTCAGGCGTCAGGCCGGTGGAGCCAATGACCAGGGCGGGGCCACCCTTGGCAGCGCAGGCTTGGGCCAATTCGACGGAGGCGTCGGCCGTCGAGAAATCGATGACCACGTCGCACAAGGACAGGTCCGGCGTCTCGCCCCGATCAAAGCGGGCGGCGACGACGACATCCTCACGCGCGTCTAGCACGGAGGAAACGGCGCGGCCCATACGGCCCCGGGCCCCGGAAATACCGGCGTGGAAGATGGCGCTCAAACGATAGACCCCCGCTTGCGATCCGGATGGCGATCCGGGACCGGATGATTATGCACCTGAGGCTCGGCGGCTCCAGCCTGCAAACGCCCTACTGCGCCGTTTCCTTGCCGGTGTCGCCCAGGATGTCGGCCCAGAAGCGCTTGGCCTTGCCTGTGAAGGACGAGTTGCGCGGCGTCTGGGTCTCGCCCAAGGAGGCGGCCAGCTCTTCCAGCAGTTCCTTCTGACGCGCGGTCAGGTCGGTCGGGGTCTCGACGAACAGCTCCACCACCAGATCACCGCGCTGACGCCCGTTCAGATGGGGCATGCCCTTGCCCTTGATCCGAACGGTCTTGCCGGTCTGGGAGCCGGCGGGCACATCCACATTGGCGCGGCAGCGGCCATCGCAGGCTTCGGACACCAGGCACGGGGCCTCGATCTCGCCGCCCAGGGCCGCCGTGGTCATGGAAACGGGGACAGTGACCAGCAGGTCCAGATTGTCCCTCTCGAACAGTTCGTGCGGCGTCACCGACAGGAAGACATACAGGTCGCCGCGGGGGCCGCCGCGCATGCCGGCATCGCCCTCGCCCGACAGGCGGATGCGCGAGCCGTCGTCGACGCCGGCGGGCACCTTCAGGTTCAGTGTGCGGTTCTTCCGGACCTGACCATGGCCGTGGCAGGTGGTGCAAGGATCGGCGATCTGGCCCGAGCCGCCGCAGGTCGGGCAGGTGCGCTCGACCTGGAAGAAGCCGTTGGCCTGGCGCACGCGGCCCGCGCCGCCGCAGGTGCTGCAGGTCGAAGGCTGGGTGCCGACCTTGGCCCCCGACCCATCGCAGGTGTCACAGGTCGCGGTGGTGGGCACCTTGATCTCGACGTCGGCTCCCTTGTAGGCCTGCTCCAGCGTGATCTCGAGGTCGTAGCGCAGGTCGGAGCCCCGGCGTGGGCCGTGCTGACGAGCGCCACCACCGGTACGACCGCCGAAGACGTCGCCGAAGGCATCGCCAAAGACCTGGGAAAAGATGTCGTTGACGTCGTGGAAGCCCTGCTGCTGACTCCCGCCGCCGCCATTGACGCCCGCATGGCCGAACCGATCATAGGCCGCGCGCTTCTGGCCATCGGACAGGACCGTATAGGCCTCGGAGATTTCCTTGAACCGCGCCATAGATTCCTCGGAGCCGCCGTTGCGGTCCGGATGGTGCGTCATGGCCAGCTTGCGATAGGCCGACTTCAGGCCGGCGGCGTCGATGGTCCGCTCGACCTCCAGGATTTCGTAATAGTCACGCGTCGCCATGCGGCGTTCGTCCTCTTACCCTGCCGTCCCAGTCGTCTCGTCTATGCGCGATCGATGAGAAATGGCTGTCCGGACAGACATGGGCGTCCGGCCCGATGTTGCAAGTTCCGTGAAAAGGCCCCGCCCGTCGATCGACGAACGGGGCCCCATCGGTTCATGAGCGATCAGGCGCTCTTCTTGTCGTCGTCCGGGGCACCTTCGGGGGCGACTTCCTCGAACTCGGCATCGACCACGCCGTCGTCGGCCGGGGCCGCGCCGTCATCGCCTTCACCACCGGCCTGAGCCGCATACATGGCCTCGCCCAGCTTCATCGAGGCCTGGGCCAGGGTGTTGGTTGCGGTCCGGATAGCCTCGGGGTCGGTGCTGTCGCGAGCGGCCTTGAGGTCGGTCAGGGCGGCTTCGATGGCGGTCTTGATTTCGCCCTCGACCTTGTCGCCGTGCTCGGCCATGGCCTTTTCGGTGGAGTGGATCAGGCTGTCGGCGGAGTTCTGGGCCTCGACCAGGTCCTTACGGGCCTTGTCAGTCTCGGCGTTTGCCTCGGCTTCCTTGACCATCTTGTCGATGTCGGCATCCGACAGGCCGCCGTTGGCCTGGATACGGATCGACTGTTCCTTGTTGGTCGCCTTGTCCTTGGCCGTGACGTGCACGATGCCGTTGGCGTCGATGTCGAATGCTACCTCGATCTGGGGCATGCCGCGCGGTGCGGGTGGAATGCCAGACAGGTCAAATTGGCCCAAGATCTTATTGTCCGAGGCCATCGGGCGTTCGCCTTGGAAGACCCGGATCGTCACGGCCGACTGATTGTCGTCGGCGGTCGAGAAGACCTGGCTCTTCTTGGTGGGGATCGTCGTGTTGCGCTCGATCAGAGGAGTGAAGACACCATTCAGAGTCTCGATGCCGAGTGTCAGAGGGGTGACGTCAAGCAGCAGCACATCCTTGACGTCGCCTTGCAGGACGCCAGCCTGAACGGCGGCGCCTAGGGCCACGACCTCGTCAGGGTTCACACCCTTGTGCGGCTCCTTGCCGAAGAAGGCCTTCACGGCCTCCACGACCTTGGGCATGCGGGTCATGCCGCCGACCAGGACGACTTCGTCGATGTCCGAGGCCTTGAGGCCCGCGTCCTTCAACGCTTTTGCGCAGGGTTCGATGGTGCGCTGGATCAGGTCGTCGACCAGGGCTTCCAGCTTGGCGCGGCTCAGCTTGATGTTCAGGTGCAGAGGGCCCGAGGCGTTCATGGTGATGAACGGCAGGTTGACCTCGTACTGGGCCGTAGAGCTCAGCTCCTTCTTGGCCTTTTCGGCCTCTTCCTTGAGGCGTTGCAGGGCCAGCTTGTCGGAGCGCAGGTCGACGCCCTGCTCCTTCTTGAACTCGTCGGCCAGGTAATCGACCAGACGCAGGTCGAAGTCCTCGCCGCCCAGGAAGGTGTCGCCGTTGGTCGACTTCACCTCGAAGACGCCGTCGCCGATCTCCAGGATCGAGACGTCAAAGGTACCGCCGCCCAGGTCATAGACGGCGATCTTCTGGCCGTCGCTCTTGTCCAGGCCATAGGCCAGGGCGGCCGCGGTCGGCTCGTTGATGATGCGCAGGACTTCCAGGCCGGCGATCTTGCCGGCGTCCTTGGTCGCCTGACGCTGGGCGTCGTTGAAATAGGCCGGAACGGTGATGACGGCCTGGGTGACGGTTTCGCCCAGATAGGCCTCCGCGGCCTCCTTCATCTTGCCGAGGGTGAAAGCCGAGATCTGCTGGGGCGAATAGTCCTTGCCGTTGGCGCGGACCCAGGCGTCGCCGGTCGGGCCCTTGACGATCTCGTAAGGGACCATCTTCTTGTCCTTGGCGACCACGGGGTCGTCGAACGAGCGGCCGATCAGGCGCTTGATGGCGAAGAAGGTGTTGGTCGGGTTGGTCACGGCCTGACGGCGCGCAGGCTGACCCACCAGGGTCTCGCCGCCGTCCTGGATGGCGATGACGGAGGGCGTGGTGCGGTTGCCCTCGGCGTTTTCGATAACCTTGGGGTTCTTGCCGTCCATGACGGCCACACACGAGTTGGTGGTGCCCAGGTCGATGCCGATAATTTTGGCCATGTCTTAGTCTTTCACTCCATGCAGCGGGCGATGCAGCGACCTTTTAAAGTTAAGCGCCGCGTGTGACCGCCCCCGTTTCAAGGGTCTTGGTCTGTTACAGGGTCCCGGATGGATAGCCCCACGAAGTTCGGGGTTTTCCAGCGGTTGTCGCCGATATGGGAAACACCCCCCCACCCGCAAGCCCTAATGCACGAATCAGCAGGCTATGTGTCGGTCTGCGGTGCTAGATTTCCGGGGTGATCGTGGTTCAGGAAATCCAGACGGGTATCGACGGGTTCCGCCTGTGGCCGGGTGCGCTGTCGGTGCAGGCGCAGAGCCTTCTGTTGGACCTGGTTCTTTCGGCTGAGGCCGAGGCCCCGTTCTACACGCCGGTGACGCCCGGCGGTCGGCCCTTCTCGGTCCGGATGACCAATCTGGGGCCGTTGGGCTGGGTGTCCGACCGGAACGGCTATCGCTATCAGCCGACCCATCCGGTGACGGGCAAGGCCTGGCCGCCAATCCCTCAAATGCTTTCGGACCTGTGGAGCGACGTGACCGGCTGCCCCGAACCCCCACAGGCGTGTCTGGTCAACCTGTATCGGGACGAGGCCCGCATGGGCCTGCATCAGGACAAGGACGAGGCGGATTTGACGGCCCCGGTGCTGTCGGTGTCGCTGGGCGATACGGCGGTGTTCCGGATCGGCGCGGCCGAGGGCGGGCCGACGCGGTCGTTCCGCCTGGCGTCCGGCGATGTCTGTGCCCTGACCGGTCCGGCGCGTCTGGCGCGGCACGGGATCGACCGGCTGATCGCGGGGTCATCGACGCTGGTGCCGGGGGGCGGGCGCATCAACCTGACCCTGCGCCGCGCGCGCTGATGTCACGCCCTTCGTGAGTGGACGACTGGTCAGGCTTGGGTCAGTGTTCCGGCTTCGTCATCGACCCACCTGCCGGAGATCGCCCATGCCTACCCTGGTTCGCCCCGAAGGGCCTGAAGCCGACGACCTGATTTTCAGCCGCCGGACGCTCGGCGTCGGCGCGGTGGGCGGATTGTTCTTCGCCGGATATGCGCCCGCGGCCCTGGCCGCCCAGGCGGCACCTGTGGCGACAGATGCGACGGGTCTGGTCAGCGCCGATGTGACCTATGCCGCGCCGGACGGCTTCCAGTTGCCGGCCCATGTGGTGCATCCGGAGGGCGATGGGCCCTTCCCGGTGGTGATCGTGGTGTCGGAAATCTTCGGCGTGCACGAATACATCCGCGACATCTGCCGCCGTCTGGCGAAGGAAGGCTATGCGGCGATCGCGCCGGGCTTCTTCAACCGGGTCGAGGATCCGGCCGGACTGTCGGACATGACCCGCATCCAGCAGATCGTGGCAGCGGCGGGCTATGAACAGGTCATGGGCGACCTGTCCGCCACCCTGGAGTGGGCCAGCCTCCAGTCCTGGGCCAATGCCGACAAGGTCGGGATCACAGGTTTCTGCTGGGGCGGCAAGGTGGTCTGGCAGGCGGCGGCGCGGTTCGCGGCGATAGACGCGGGCGTGGCCTGGTATGGCCGATTGGCCCCCGCCGCGACGGCCACGCCGGAGCAGGTGGCCTCGGGCCAGCCGTGGCCGGTCGATCTGGCGGCGGACCTGAAGGCGCCGGTTCTGGGTCTGTATGGCGAGCAGGATCGGGGCATTCCGCTGGCCAGCGTGGAAGCGATGCGTGCAGCCCTACAGCGGGCCGGACAGACCGAGAGCCGCATCGACGTCTATGACGACGCCCCGCACGGCTTCCACGCGGACTATCGCGACAGCTACCGCGCGGCCGATGCGGCGGACGGATGGGCCAAGCTGCTGGCGTTGTTCGAGGCGCGGCTGAAGGGCTGAGGCCGCCCCCTCAAGACCGTCGTCCTCGGGCTTGACCCGAGGACCAGAGGCAAGACGGGGCTGAGTGCTGGCTCACGCGAAGAGCAATGGGGTGCCGATACCCAGCAGCGAACAGTCCGATCCTCGGGTCAAGCCCGAGGATGACGACGTGGGTGTGAGGGGCTGGAGCGTGAGGCTTTACGCCTGCCCGTCGAAATGGCCGCCGTCGGGGGTGCCCTCGGCGGCATAGGCGGCATTACCCGCCGCTGCACCGGAGCCCTTGGCGGCGACCACGACCATGGCGGGGCGCACGGTGCGGCCGAACAGGGCGTAGCCGGCCTGAAGCGTCTGGAGCACCTTGCCGCCCTGAACCGTATCGGACGGCTGTTCCATCATGGCCTGGTGCAGGTGCGGGTCGAAAGCCTCGCCCGCCGCCGGGGCCACGCGCTTGAGATTGTTGGCCTCGAACGCCGTCAGCAGGGATTTCTGGGTCAGTTCCAGCCCGGTGACCAGACCGGCCTCTCCGGCGTCGGCATCCTTGGGCGCGGCCATCAGGGCGCGTTCCAGATTGTCGGCCACGCCCAGCAGGTCGCGGGCGAACTTCTGGATGGCATAGGCGCGGGCGTCGTTGTTCTGGGTCTCGGCGCGGCGCTTGGTGTTCTCGGCATCGGCGACGGCGCGCAGGGCGCGGTCCTTCCACTCATCGCGCTCAGCGATCAGGGCGTCGATGTTGGCCAGGGCCTGATCGTCCTCGGCGGCCGCAGCCTGATGGGCTTCGGGGATGTCCACGGCTTCGAACTCGGGATCGTTATCCCAGCCGCTTTCGGGGTCTTGGTGTGGGGTGTCGTTCAACTGTCTTGTCCGTCCAGCATTCGGCCCAGCACCCGGGCGGTGTAGTCCACCAACGGGATGATGCGCGCATAGTTCAAACGTGCGGGTCCGATGACGCCGATGGCGCCCAGCACCCGCTGGCGGCCCGACATATAGGGCGCCGCGATCACGGCGGAACCCGAAAGTGAAAAGAGTCTGGTTTCAGCGCCGATGAAGATGCGCACGCCCTGGGCCGTCGACACCCCGTCCAGCAGGCCGATCAGCTGTTCCTTCTGCTCCAGATCGTCGAACAGGACGCGGACCCGTTCCAGATCCTCGACCGTCTCGTGGTCGTGCAGCAGGTTGGCGCGGCCGCGCACGATCAGGGCCCGCTCGCGCTCGGCCCCGCCGGACCAGGCGGCCAGACCGTCCTCGACCAGGCGGGCGGCGGCGGCGTCCAGTTCGCGCCGGGCGGCGTCCAGTTCGACCCGCATCTCGCTGCGCGCCTCGTGCAGGGGGCGGCCCTTGAGCCGGGCATTGAGGAAGTTCGACGCTTCCTGCAGCGTCGAGGGTGTCACCCCGGCCTTCAGCGGCATGAGCCGGTTTTCGACCGTGCCGTCGTCGCCGACCAGGACCGCCAGGGCCTGATCGTGACCCAGGGCCACGAACTCCACATGTTTGACGCCCGCATCGCGCACCGGGCTGGCCACGATGCCTGCGCCGCCCGCCAAACCGGACAACAGAGATGAAGCTTCGTTCAGTGCCTCCTCGAAGCCGCGACCGCGGCCCGCGAGGCGCCCGTCGATCTCGCGCCGCTCCTCGGCCCCGATGTCGCCGATCTCCAGCAGGCCATCGACGAACAGCCGCAGGCCTGCATGGGTCGGTATCCGTCCCGCCGAGGTGTGGGGCGAGGCCAGCAGGCCCGCCAGCGTGAGGTCCTGCATGGTATTGCGAATGGAGGCCGGCGACAGGGCGATGCCGGTCATGGACAGGGTCCGCGACCCGACGGGCTCGCCGGTCTCCAGATAGCCCTCGACGATGCGGCGGAAGATGTCGCGGGCCCGGCCGTCGAGTACCGACAGGGAGGCGGAAGGGGAGCCGATGAAGGTCATGAGGTGCGCCGCGCGACGTCTGGACTGGAGAAGGGGGACACGGTCATGGTTTCAGGATAAGCAGCGCGGCTGTTACCTCCAAGGACCATCTCATGACCGTCTCGCCCCGCCCCTCCGGCCGTACCCCCGAACAGCTTCGTGCCGTGACCCTGGAGACCGGCGTCAATCGCTATGCGGAGGGCTCGTGCCTGGTCACCTTCGGCCACACCAAGGTGCTGGTCACCGCCTCGGTCGAGGACAAGGTGCCGGGCTGGATGCGCAACTCGGGCCAGGGCTGGGTGACGGCGGAATACGGCATGCTGCCCCGGGCGACCCATACGCGGGGCCGTCGCGAGGCGGCGGCGGGCAAGCAGTCGGGCCGCACCCAGGAAATCCAGCGGCTGATCGGGCGGTCGCTGCGCGCCGTCGTCGATCTGAAGGCTCTGGGCGAGCGGCAGGTGGTGCTGGACTGCGACGTGGTCCAGGCCGACGGCGGCACGCGCACGGCGGCCATCACCGGAGCCTGGGTCGCCATGGCGTCGGCTTTTGACTATCTGCGCGCCGAGGGCGTCCTGAAGACCGACCCGATCCTGGACCAGGTCGCGGCCATCAGTTGCGGCGTGTGTAGCGACCAGCCGGTGCTGGACCTCGATTACGAAGAGGATTCCAATGCCGAGGCCGACAGCAACTTCGTCCTGACCGGCTCGGGCACCATCGTCGAGATCCAGGCCACGGGCGAGAAGCGCGGCTTCAGCCGGGGCGAATTTGATCGGCTGTTCCAGCTGGCTGAGGGCGGCTGTGCCGAGCTGTTCGCCCTGCAAAGGCAGGCGCTGGGCCGCGTCTGATCGCGTGAGGCGATGGCAGAGGCGGGTTTATTCGCGCCTTGAACCATGCCTAAGGTGACGGGTCCCGCGTTCGCATGGAGTCCCGTGATGCGCCTGCCCCTCCTCGCCGCCGTCTCCCTGTCTCTGATGCTGGCCGCCTGCGGACAGAACAGCTCCACGCCGGATATCGACGAGGCCAAGGGCGGTGATGAGGTGATTGCGGCCCCGTCGGCGGAAATGCCCATGGACGCCCCGCCCCAGGAAGAGGTCGGCCCCGGTGTCGAGCTGCCTCCGGGGGATCAGGCTGCCGTCGGCGAAACCGGCTCCTGCCTGGCCGAGGTCGGAGCCCAGGCCTCCGCCCGACTGGTCGAGCGATGCATTGCCGTCAGTCCTGGGACCCGTCCGCCCTGCAATGCCGCCAACCCCTGCACGATGATCCAGGGCGAGATCGACCGGGCCTGCGGCCAGTACGGGCCGGGCGAAACGAAGCCGGCGGAATGCGCGGCATGAGGTCTCCGAGGCAAGTTTAACGGTTCCTAGACCCTGAGGTTGTAGCCTGTCGGGCATGACCTCGATCCCGATCCTCGGTCAGGAGGCTCCGGCCGACCTGCGCGCCCTGACCACCCTGCGGTTCTTCGCGGCCCTGTGGGTCGTGCTGTTCGCCGCCTGGCCGCATCTGGACGTGGCTTTCACACCGAATGTCGTGGCCAAGGGTTATCTGGGGGTCGAGACCTTCTTCATCCTGTCCGGCTTCATCCTCAGCCATGTCTATCTGGAGGGGGCGGGCACCAGGAACTTCTCCTACGGCGGGTTTCTGTGGGCGCGGCTGGCGCGGGTCTATCCCCTGCATCTGGCGACCCTGTTCGGCATGATCGCGCTTGGGCTGGGGGCAACCGTGGCCGGGATCGCGGTCAGCGACAGCCTGCTGGACTGGCGCTCGCTATTTGCGCACCTGACCCTGACCCAGGCCTGGGGTCTGGCCCCGTCGGCGGCGTTCAACCATCCGTCCTGGTCGATCTCGGCGGAATGGTTCGCCTATCTGAGCTTTCCGGCTTTCGCCTTCGTCGCCTGGCGGATGCGCGAGCGGCCGGTGCTGGCGACCGTGCTGGCGGCGGGCCTGGCCCTGGCGATCTATGCGATCTTCCAGCCGCTGGCGGGCTTTTCCCTGACCCAGGCGACCTTTCTGTGGGGCGCGCTGCGCATCGTGCCGTGTTTCATGCTGGGATGCGCGCTGTATCTGGTGCATCGCCGCTGGACCTTGCCGTTCGCCGGCTGGATCGCGGCAGTCTGTGCCGCTGGCATGGTCGTTGCGGCCTCGCTGAATGCCTGGGATCCGATCATCGTCCTGTTCGCGGGGGGGCTGATCCTGGCGCTGGGCTCGGTCCAGAACGCGAGGGGCGGGTTGATGGCCTCGGCCGCAGGCGTCTATCTGGGCGAGATCAGCTATTCCATCTACATGGTCAATGCGCCGGTCCTGCTGGTCGGGGTCAACCTCGCGGCAAAGGCGACAGGCGCAGAGGACCGTCTTCACGTAATCGTGTGGTTGGGCGTCGTGGCGCTAATTCCGGTGGTCGCTGCGGGTACCTATCACCTGATCGAACGCCCGGCTCGCAAGGCTTTGCGCGGCATGGCGGATCGGCGTTCGGCGCGCGCGGCTGCGGCGAAGGTCTCGAAGGAAAACGCCCAAGGGGGTCTTCACCCCTCGGAAACGATCGGTTAGGTCTGGTTACAGTCAGTAACAACCCGGACTGCACCGCATGTTGAAACGCCTCTCGGCCGCCCTGGTTGCATTGACCCTCGGTTTTTCCGCCCTGGTCGCCGCACCCTCCGTCCAGGCCGATGCGCCTTACTGGCAATGCGTGACCTTCGCCCGCATGTTCTCGGGCATCAACATCTACGGCGACGCCCTGACCTGGTGGGGCCAGGCTAAAGACAAGTATACCACCGGCGAGCGCCCGCAGACCGGCTCGGTCCTGGCCTTCCGCCCCAGCGGCCGCATGAGCCGGGGACATGTCGCCGTCGTCTCTGAAATCGTCACTGACCGCGTGATCCGCGTCACCCACGCCAACTGGGGTGGCAGTCGTGGCAAGGTCGAGGAGAACGTCACCGTCGTGGACGTCTCGGCTAACGGCGACTGGACCGCCGTCAAGGTCTGGTACAATCCGATCAACGACCTGGGTAGTTCGGTTTATCCGACCCATGGCTTCATCTACAATGATGCGCCCGCCCCCTCGCGCGACGGCGTGATGATGGCGTCGGTCAACGTCAGCAGCGGCCAGAATTGATCGGCTGAGGCCGCCGGGCTAGCTGTAGCCCATGATCCACATCTACTGCTCCGACGGACGACGCTGCGAACCGGTGGAGGTGGCCAGCCAGGGCTGGACCTTGCCCGCCAATGCCGTCTGGATCGACCTGATCGACCCCACCCCGGAAGAAGACCGTATCGTCGAGCGGTTTCTGGCCCTGTCCGTGCCGACCAAGGCCGAGATGGCCGAGCTGGAGGCGTCCAGCCGCCTGTACCGCGAAAACGGGGCCACCTATGTCACGGCCGACATCATCCATCGGGGCGACGAGGACATTCCGGCCGCCGACCCGGTGACCTTCGCCCTGACCGGCGGGCCGCTGGTCACCGTGCGTTATTTCGATCCCAAGCCGTTCGCCATGATGGTGGAAAAGCTGCAGCGCGAACCGTCGACCTGCGACACGGGCGTCGATGTCTTTTTGCATCTGATGGAGGCGATCGTCGACCGGGCCTCGGATGTCCTGTCCAAGAACGGCGCGCGGGTCGAGGCGGTGGCCAACCACATCTTCACCGGCGGGCGTACGGTCGGTTTCGACCGGCTGATCGGCAAGCTGGGCCGGGCCCAGATCGCCAATGCACGGATCGAACAAAGCCTGTCCGGTCTGGCCCGCATCTTCGCCTTCGCCGCGCTGGATCCCGGCATCGAGAAACATCCGGATTCGCGCGAGCATCTGCGCTCTCTGACCCGCGACGCCCAGAGCCTGATCGCGCACAATCAGTCGGTGGCCGCCTCGATCAATTTCCAGCTGTCGGCGGCGTTGGGCCTGATCAACATCGAACAGTCGTCGATCATCAAGATCTTCTCTGTGGCGGCGGTGGCCTTCATGCCGCCGACCCTGATCGCCTCGATCTACGGCATGAACTTCCAGCACATGCCCGAACTGGTCCAGGGCTGGGGCTATCCGGCGGCGCTGGCCGCCATGGTGGTGGCCGCTCTTCTCCCGCTGGCCTGGTTCAGGCACAAGGGTTGGCTCTAGGAGATATTCGCCATGCGTCTGCTTGCCCTCGCCGCCCTGTCCAGCCTGGCCGTCGTATCCTGTTCACCGTCGGGTGACACCGAGATCGAGACCTCCGAAGCCGCGGCACCGCCGCCGACGCTGGCGGGCGTCGATCTGAGCCAACCGGTGCGCGCCCTCGGCACCGAGCCCTTCTGGAGTCTGGAGCTGAACGGGACAGACATGGTCTACACCAGCCCTGAGCCGGGCGAATTACGGGCCCCGCAACCGGCCGCGGTGGTGCAGGGCACGGTGGCGATGTTCGAGGCCGCGACCGCCGACGGCCAGCCGATGAAGGTCACCCTGACCGCCACCGAATGCTCGGACGGCATGAGCGACCGGACCTATCCCCTGACGGCCATCGTCGAACTGGGCGAGCGGACCCTGACAGGCTGCGCGGCCTCGACGGCGGCGATCATGAGCGCGGGCGAAAGCGGCCCGGTCGTGACGCCGGTTCAGCCCGCAGGCTGATCCCGAAGCGTCCTGAGCGCGCCCAGCCGGGCGAAAGCGAGCGTCAGGGCCTTGCGCCGCGCAGGGGCCAGCGGCGTCACCGGAGCCTCTCGCACCACCGCCCCGCCAAAGCCGTCCGCGACGATAAGGCCGGTTGCCTCGGACAGCACCTCTTGCGGAAACTCGGGCGCGACGGCGAAGAAGAAGGCGTCGCAGAAGGGGGCGTAGTCCCCCCATTTCCGGTCGAAGCGATAGTCCTCGATCCCTGACTTGACCTCGCAGATGACGATGTCGCCGCGCCGCCCGATGGCCATCACATCGGCGCGCCGCCCATTCGGCAGGCAGACCTCCAGCAGGGGCGCATAGCCCAGGTCGATCATCAGCCGCGCCGCCCCGCGCGTGACAGCCAGGGTCGTCTGCGGGCGGCTGAAGACCAGGTCGATGGAAAGAACTTCGGGCACCCGCCCTTATGTTCCGCCTTCGTTCTAGATTCAAGTCAGGCGGCTACAGAATGAACCGGCTCAGGTCCGCGTCGCGGGCCAGGTCGCCGACTTTCTCACGCACCTGTTCGCCGTCGAAGCTGACGGTCTGGCCGGCCAGGTCCGAGGCCTTGAAGCTGGTTTCCTCAAGCACCTTTTCCATCACGGTTTGCAGGCGCCGGGCCCCGATGTTCTCGATGGTGGTGTTGGCCGCCACCGCGGCGTCGGCCATGGCCTCGACTGCATCGGGGGTGAAGGTCAGGGTCACGTCCTCCGTCGCCAGCAGAGCCTGGTTCTGACGGATCAGATTGGCCTCTGGCTCGGTCAGGATGCGCACGAAGTCGTCCCGCGTCAGGGCCTTCAGCTCGACCCGGATCGGTAGCCGGCCCTGAAGTTCGGGCAGCAGATCGCTGGGCTTGGCCACATGGAAGGCCCCCGAAGCGATGAACAGGACATGGTCGGACTTCACCGGGCCATATTTCGTCGAGACCGTGGTGCCCTCGATCAGCGGCAGCAGATCGCGCTGTACTCCTTCGCGCGAGACGTCGGCCCCGGAGGTGCCCTGGCGGGCAGCTACCTTGTCGATCTCGTCCAGGAAGACGATGCCCTCGTTCTCGGCCAGCAACAGCGCCTCGCGGGTCAGGCTGTCCTGATCCAGCAGCTTGTCGCTCTCTTCGGTGATCAGGGGGGCGAAGGCATCGCGGACCGCCAGCTTGACGGACTTGGTGCGATTGCCGCCCAACTTGCCCAGCATTTCCGAGAGGTTGATCATGCCGACATTGCCGCCACCCGGCAGGTCCATCCCCTGCATGGGCGAGGCGGTGTCTGCCAGCGACAGCTCGACCTCCTTGTCGTCCATCTCCCCGGCCCGCAGCTTTTTGCGAAAACTGTCGCGGGTGGCGGGCTGCGATCCCGGCCCGACCAGGGCATCCAGGATTCGCTCCTCGGCGGCGGCCTCGGCCTTGGCCTTGACCCCGACCCTGCGGCTGTCGCGCACCATGATCAGGGCGGCCTCGACCAGATCGCGCATGATCTGATCGACATCGCGGCCGACATAGCCGACCTCGGTGAACTTGGTCGCCTCGACCTTGATGAAGGGCGAACCGGCCAGCTTGGCCAAGCGCCGGGCAATCTCGGTCTTGCCCACGCCGGTCGGCCCGATCATCAGGATGTTCTTGGGCGTCACTTCATCGCGCAGGTCGTCGGGCACGCGCTTGCGGCGCCAGCGATTGCGCAAGGCCACGGCCACGGCGCGCTTGGCGTCGTTCTGGCCGACGATATAGCGGTCCAGCTCGGAAACGATCTCGCGGGGGGAAAGGTCGGTCATTTGGGCGTCTGCAGTCGTAAGGGTTTCGTCACGAAGGACACAAAGAAACGAAAGGCACAAAGGGCACGAAGGGTCACAACACAACACGGCGGATGCCGCGCTTCAGCAACACGGTGTTGAAGTTGATCAAATAGCCAAGACGGACGCCCGAGAAGCGCAGGTAGGTTAGGATCTGGGCCGTGTGGATCGACGCAAGCGCGTCGATCGCCTTGATCTCGACGACCACGCTTTCCTCAACGAGCAGGTCCAGTCGGAAACCGACATCCATACGCGTAGCGCCATAGGTCACAGGCACATCCATTTGCCGACCAACCTTTAAGCCCAGTCGCCGCAACTCTTCGGCCAGACAAGCCTCGTACACCGACTCGAGTAGGCCTGGCCCCAACGCTTTGTGAACCGCGAAAGCGGAATTCAACACGGCGCGACCCACACGCTCAACGGCGTCCGGCACGGGCTCGGTCTCTTCGTGTCCTTCGTGCATGCTTAGTGTTCTTTGTGATGAAACGACCTGGTCCGAAGCGATCCAGACTACCCCAAAGTCTCCACCGTCAGGTTTCCATTGGTGTAGACACAGATTTCGGCGGCGATCTTCATCGCCTTGCGGGCGACCTGTTCGGCATCCAGTTCCGTCTCCTCGATCAGGGCGCGGGCGGCGGACAGGGCATAGTTGCCGCCCGAGCCGACGGCGGCGACACCGTATTCGGGCTCCAGCACGTCGCCGACGCCGGTGACCGTGAAGATCGATGTCTTGTCCGCAACCAGCAGCATGGCCTCGAGCCGGCGCAGATAGCGATCCGTCCGCCAGTCCTTGGCCAGATCGACGCAGGCGCGGGCCAGCTGGTCCGGATACTGCTCCAGCTTGGCCTCCAGCCGTTCGATCAGGGTGAAGGCGTCTGCGGTCGCGCCGGCGAACCCGGCCACGACCTTGCCGCCAGCCAGGACACGCACCTTGCGCGCGGCCCCCTTGACGATGGTTGGCCCCATGGAGACCTGGCCGTCGCCGGCGATAACGGTTCGACCGTTCTTGCGAACTGCCAGGATGGTCGTCCCGTGCCAGCCGGGGGAGGGGGTGTCGGATGTCTGCGTCATCCCGCTCAAATGGCGACCGAAATGCGGCATGCAAGACGAAACAGAAGCAAATTCAACGCCGCCTTTGAGTCACATTTCGACCAATGTAACAGGTTACATCTGCAAACAATTACCCCGCAAATGCCTAGATTGAGAGAACGTCGTGCTCTATCGCGTCATCTACGTGAGTGAATCCGTCGGTGCTACCGGTGTCTCGACCCAGTCGGTCGCGGAAATTCTGGGTGCCTCGGACCGAAACAATCGACGCGATCACCTGACGGGTTGCGTCCTGTTCCACGAAGGCCGCATTGTTCAGGCGATCGAGGGCGGGCGGGTCGATATCGATCGTCTGATCCGCCGCCTGCTGAACGATCCGCGTCATACCGGGATGCGGATCATCGTCGACACGCCGATCAGTGCTCGCATGTTGCACGAGCCCATGGGTCTGTGCAGCGATCCCGCCGCCATGATGCGTCGGATTGGTCTGACCTCTCTGAACCGACTGACGGCGTCTGATGTCGAGGCTATGCTGGAGCAGCGTCTGGCTGCTTGATTCTCGGGGCCTGATCGAGCGTGACCGCGGGCACGGATGCGACTATCGCAAGTGCCGTGACTTTTTCCGATGAAGAAATCGAGCGCTATGCCCGGCACCTGATGCTGGCCGAGGTCGGCGGGCCAGGGCAGCAACGGCTAAAGGCCGCCCGCGTCGCCCTTGTCGGACTGGGCGGCATCGGGGCTCCGGGCAGTTTGTATCTGGCGGCGGCGGGGGTCGGGACGCTGCGACTGATCGATGACGATGACGTCAGCCTGTCCAACCTCCAGCGGCAGATACTGTTTCAGACTGATGATGTGGGCCGCGCGAAGGTCGCGGTCGGGGCCGAGCGTCTGACGGCATTGAATCCACACGTCCAGATCGAGGCCGTGTCCGAGCGGCTGACCGACAGCAATGCGGCGACCCTGCTGGCTGACTGTGATGTTGTCATCGACGGGACAGACGACTTCGAGACCCGTTTCGTCGTCAACGCCGCCTGCGTCGGTACCGGAGTTCCTCTCGTGTCAGGTGCCCTGGGCCGCTGGAGCGGACAGGTCGGCGTGTTCACGGGGCGACCCTGCTACCGCTGCCTGGTTGCCGACACGCCGCCCGACGCCGAAACCTGCGCGCGTGTCGGCGTGGTCGGGGCGCTGGCCGGGGTGATCGGGGCCATGGCGGCGATGGAGGCCATCAAGCTGATCACCGGTGCAGGCCAGCCCCTGACCGGGCGGCTGCTGATCTACGACGGTCTGGCCGCCGCGACCCGCGTTGTTGCCGTCACCCCCGACCCGGGCTGTCCGACCTGCGGCGGCGTTTGATCAGGCGAAGGCCTGATTCAGTAAGGCGACGTAGCGTGTCATCAGCGCCTTTTCGCGCGACGCGGGCCAGTCGGCGTGCCCGTGGTCCTCGACCTCGATCAACTCGACCGACTTGTCGGCTGCGCGCAAGGCATCGCGCATCCGCCGCGACTGGATCACAGGCACGACTGTGTCGTCCACGCCGTGGACCAGAAGCACGGGACAGGCGATCTCGGATGCCCGCCGACGCGGCGAGGCGGTTGCCAGGGCCGGACCCACCACGTCCGGGTCGCCGATCCGCTTGGTCCAGAAGTCGTAGATTTGTTTGCCCGGCGTGTCGTCCTCGCGGTTTTCCCAGGCCAGCATCTCGGGCAGGTCGCCGACGCCACAGATGGCGATGCAGGCCTTGTAGAGTTCGGGGCGACGTACCGCCCCCATAAGGGCTGCATAGCCGCCGTAACTGGTGCCCATGATGCCCACGCGACTGGCGTCAAGGCTCTTGGTGGCGATGACCTGGGCCACCGCATCCTCGACATCCTCCTGCATCCGGTCGCCCCAGCGAGTCCAGCCCTGCTGTGCGAAGGCCAGGCCATAGCCCCCGGACCCCCTGAAGTTGGGACGCAGCACCCACCAGCCCTGCGCTGCCAGGATCTGAACCTGCGTGTCCCAACTGCGTGTATCGCGCACCTCTGGCCCACCATGTGGCAGGACGACCAGTGGACCCGGTCTGCCACCGGGCGGCGCGGTCAGATAGGCCTCTATCTCCGCGCCATCGCGCGTGCGAACGGTAAGGGTCTCTGTAACGCCCAGCCGTTCGATATCCAGCTCCAGCGCCGCGCCGACATTGACGATGGCGCGAGCTGTCTGGTCGTAGAAAAACCAGGCTCCGGGCTCGGCGGGCCCCGTCACACGCAGCATGAACCGGTTTCTCTGGGCGTCGATGTCGGTCAGGTGGACATCGCAGTCGTCGTCGAAGAAACGGTTAAGCCCGGCGTGCACGGGTGCCAGTGCGGGTTCGTTGAACTCGTACTCCAGCCGCGCGCCGTAGTAGGCGGCCCCGACGTATTTGCCCGCCGTGTCCTTGAGCCCATAGACGACATCCCTGTTGGGACGGGCGCTCATGGCCGGACCCATGGTCAGGCTGCCCAGGTCCAGCTCGCGAATGCATTCGGTGTCCTCGCCCTCTGCGCGGGCCGAAACCAGGACGGTGCCGGGTCGGTCGGTCGCGGCGATCCAGGCGAAGTCTGGAGCGTCAGCCACCCGCGAGCGGCGCAGCAGCTTCCACTCGGTCTCGCCAGGCGGCCTGGCGAAGACGGTTTCCATCGTGCCCCGCGCATTAATGTCGTGACGCAGCACCGGCACGCCGCCTTGGGTGTTCCAGAAAAAGGTGTTGATGTTGCCGCGTTCGATGATCTCGGTGCTGCCGGTGTTGATGTTGACCCGGTGGATGGCCAATCGCCCATCGCTTTCCCAAGCGGTCATCAGCACATTGTCCGGATCGTTGGGCAACAGATCGATAACCCGGCCCATATCCAGGGTCGCGCGCAGACGTCTGCGCTGGCCCTGGAACAGCAGGACGACGTCACCCCGATCTGCCCCAACCGAAACAACGCGGCGAGACGTGTACTCTACGCCCGCAATCCGCCGATTGGATCCGGGCCGCGTCCGAGAATCGGTTGTCGCCGTCACGGCCACGCGGACCAGTAGCCGGTCGTCATTGCCCCACTCCATGGCTTCCGCGGTAATTTCACCCAGGTCGATACGCTTGCGTTGGCCCTCGGGATCGTCGGCTTCGATCAGGTCTATGACACCGTGAGGAGCTTCTTCCGTGCCAATGTCCTGCAAGACGGCGATGCGTCGGCCGGATGGCGACAGGGACGCGCCGCGCGTGTGTGGCCCCGGGAAGAAGGCTTCCAGAGGATAGGCGACTGTTTCGGCCCTCGCACTTCGAGGCGTAGCAAATCCCGCCAGCGAAAGGGCTCCGGCTCCAGCCAGCACCATCCTCCGCGACAGCGCAACCTGCGCCGCCTTCGTCAATCCACACGTCATGTACATCCCCCAACTACCCTGACAGCGGACCTCAGTCGAACGATCAGGTCAAGATACCTGCGGCTAGAACATCGCCGGGATGACGCGGTCTGGCGGACGGTGACCGTTCTGGAAGGTCATGATGTTGGCGATGACTCGGTCGCCCATGTCCTGGCGCGCTTCAAGGGTGGCGGAACCCAGGTGGGGCAGCAGGACGACATTGGCGTGGCCCAGCAGGCCGGGATGGATGGCGGGCTCGTTCTCATAGACGTCCAGCCCGACCCCGGCGATGCGTCGTTGGGAGACTGCCTCGGCCAGGGCGGCCTCGTCGATCAGTTCGCCGCGCGCCGTGTTGATCAGGATGGCGTGGGGCTGGAGCCGGGCCAATCGTTCGGCGGACAGCAGGTGGTGGGTGTCCTTCGTCGCCGGACAGTTCAGGGAGATGATGTCCATCCGGGCCAGCATCTGGTCCAGGTCATCCCAGTAGGTCGCGCCCAGATCCTCGGCGATCAGGGGACTGACGGCCTTGCGGTTGTGATAGTGGACCTGGATCCCGAACGCCCTGGCCCGGCGCGCCAGGGCCTGGCCGATGCGGCCCATGCCGACGATGCCCAGCCGCTTGCCCCACAGCTTGCGCCCACACATCCAGGTGGGGGTCCAGCCCTCGAACTTGCCGTCTGCGACAACCTGGGCTCCCTCGACGATGCGGCGGCTGGCGGCCAGGATCAGGCCCATGGCCAGGTCGGCGGTGTCTTCGGTCAGGACGCCGGGGGTGTTGGTGACGATCAGGCCTCGCCCGACGGCGGCGTCGATGTCGATGTGGTCCACGCCCGCGCCGAAGCTGGCGATCATCTTCAGCTGTTCGCCGGCACCGGCGATCAGATCGGCGTCGATGGTGTCAGTGATGGTCGGGACCAGCACATCGGCACGCTGCACCGCCGCTTCCAGCACGGCGCGATCCATCGGGCGGTCGGTCAGATTGAGTTCGGTGTCGAACAGCTCACGCATGCGAGTTTCGACCGCGTCCGGCAGGCGTCTGGTTAATACGACCTTAAGTTTGGACGCAGACATTGGCAGCCTTCGATTCAATGAGCGTATCCGGTGTCTAGCAAAGCTCGCTCCCGCTTCCAAAGACTGGCTGTCCTCACGGCCATCATGGGTGCCGCCATCCTGGCGGGTGCAGGCCAGGCCATGCCCGATGGCCGGCCGACACCGTCGGGCCAGCCCGTGCCGCGCTGGCTGTCGCTGAAATCGGACGAGGTCCGCGCCCGCCACGGCCCCGGTCTGGATTATCGAATCCTGTGGGAATATCGCGTCCGTAACCTGCCTGTGCAGGTGATCGCCGAGACCAAGGAGTGGCGCAAGATCTGCGACCCCGACGGAGCCGTCGCCTGGGTCCACCGCAGCGTGGTGTCCAGCCGCCGCAGCGTGATGAACCGCTCTGAGACCGAGATCGGCATCCATGCGCGCCGCTCCGACAGCTCGCCGTTGCGTGCCCGCCTGTCGCCTTACGCCCTAGTATCGGTCGACGAATGCGAAGAGGGCTGGTGCCGGGTCCAGGCGGGACGCCGTCGGGGGTGGGTGCGCCAGTCCGGTGTCTTCGGGACGCAGGAACGGGCTCTGTGCAATGCGGCGCGTTCGGCCGGCACGGGCCGCGCCAGCTAAATCATTTGAGCGGGACGGGCGGGTCGTGTACCCCCACGGCAACACCGACCTTTCGGAGCCCGCCGTCTTGAGCCTGTCGAAATATCCGTCGTCGTTCGATTACGAAGCCCTGCTGGCCTCGGGCCGGGGAGAGCTGTTCGGGCCGGGCAATGCCCAGCTGCCCGCGCCGCCGATGCTGATGTTCGACCGGATCACCCAGATCAACGGCGACGGCGGCGCCCACGGCAAGGGCTATGTCGAGGCCGAGCTGGATATCCATCCGGACCTCTGGTTCTTCCAGTGTCACTTCATCGGCGACCCGGTCATGCCCGGTTGCCTGGGCCTGGACGCGATGTGGCAGCTGGTCGGCTTCTACCTCGGCTGGATCGGCGGTCCCGGCAAGGGTCGGGCCCTGGGCGTCGGCGAGGTCAAGTTCACCGGCCAGGTCCAGCCCGACGTCAAGAAGGTCGTCTACAAGATCGATCTGAAACGCGTGATCAACCGTCGCCTGGTCATGGGCATCGCCGATGGCGTGCTGGAGGCTGACGGACAGGTGATCTACACCTGCAACGACATGCGCGTCGGCCTGTTCGGCGGCGGCGAGACCGTGGACGCGGCGGCCGGCTAACCCCATTTGCAGACAGACCGCGATCAACGCGGCGACTGATGAAGATTTGAAGGAAACCACCATGCGTCGCGTCGTCGTTACAGGACTGGGCATCGTCTCCTCCATCGGCACCGGCCAGGACGAGGTCGCGGCTTCGCTGCGCGAGGCGAAATCGGGCATTCAGGCGGCTCCGGACCACATCCAGCATGGCTTCCGCAGCCAGGTCTGGGCCCCGCCGTCGCTGGGCGTGACGGCCGAGGACTGGGCTCCGCATGTGGATCGCCGCGCTGCCCGCTTCCTGGCCAATGGCACGGCCTGGGGCCACATCGCTTTCGAGGAGGCGCTGAAGGACTCGGACATGACGGTCGACGAGATCAAGTCCGAGCGGATCGGCCTGATCGTCGGCGAGGGCGGCCCGTCGACCCAGGTCATCCTTCAGGCGGCCGCAACGACCGTCGAAAAGAACTCCCCCAAGCGCATCGGGCCGTTCGCCGTACCCAAGGCCATGGCGTCTGGGCCGTCCGCCGTGCTGGCGACCTGGTTCCAGCTGAAGGGCATCAACTATTCGATCAGCTCGGCCTGCGCGACGTCCGCCCACTGCATCGGCGCGGCGGCGGAACAGATCGCCTGGGGCAAGCAGGATGTGGTGTTCGCAGGCGGCGTGGAGGACATCGACTGGTCCATGTCCAACATGTTCGACGCGATGGGGGCCATGTCCTCCAACTTCAACGACACGCCGTCAGTCGCTTCGCGCGCCTATGACAGGGATCGCGACGGCTTTGTCATCGCGGGCGGTGCCGGCATCGTGGTGCTGGAAGAGTATGAGCGGGCCGTGGCCCGCGGCGCGACCATCTACGCCGAAGTGACCGGCTACGGTGCCAACTCCGACGGCTACGACATGGTCGCCCCCTCGGGCGAGGGGGCCGAGCGCTGCATGAAGATCGCGCTCGAAATGGCCGGCAATCCGAAGATCGACTACCTCAACCCGCACGGCACCTCGACCCCGGTCGGCGACTCCAAGGAGATGGGGGCGGTCCGCAACGTGTTCGGCGACCAGATGCCGATGATCTCCTCGACCAAGTCGCTGACGGGGCATTCTCTGGGGGCCGCAGGCGCTCAGGAAGCCATCTATTGCCTGCTGATGATGAAGCACGGTTTCGCCGCCGAGAGCGCCCACATCGAAAACCTGGACCCCGAATTCGAGGGCATGCCTATCCTGCGCGAACGCCGTGACGGCGAGCTGAAACACGTCATGTCCAACAGCTTCGGCTTCGGCGGCACCAACGGAACGCTGATCCTGTCGAAGGTGTGATCGGGATGCCGGAGCGGATGATCCACGCCGACGGCATTGATCTGTGTGCTGAAGACTTTGGCGATCCGGCTCAGCCTGCCCTGCTTCTGGTCATGGGGGCTCAGGCTTCCATGCTCTGGTGGCCAAAGGACTTTTGTGAGCAACTGGCTGAGCGAGGGTTTCATGTCATTCGCTACGATCACCGGGATGTCGGCCGCTCGACCACCTATGGCCTCGGCCGGGCGACCTACGATCTGAACGACCTGACACAGGACATTTTTCGCGTTCTGGATGGCTTCGGTATCCGGTGCGCCAATCTGGTCGGCTTCTCCATGGGTGGCTATCTGGCGCAGGCAGCAGCCATCGCCCAGCCGGACCGCGTCGCCAGCCTGACGATATGGGGAGCGGGACCTCTGGACGACGTGCCGGGGTTGCCGGAAATGGACGCGGATCTGCTGGATTTCCTGATCTCGGCCATGCCGCAGGACTGGACCGACGAACGCGCAGTTGTGGATTTTCATGTCGAGGGCGCGCGCCGTATGCGGGGCGACCGATTTCCTTTCAACGAAGCGACCCAGACAGAGTTGGCGCGTGCGGAGTTCCATCGCGCCCGGGATCGCGCCAGCGCGTTGAACCATGCCAGCTATGACACGCAGCATCCGGGCGGTGCCGCTATGCTGCGGATGCCGACACTGATCATCCACGGCGATAGCGATCCCGTCACGCCGGTCGAGCACGGACAGGCATTGGCGGCGCTCATACCTAATGCTCGGCTGATGCGACTTGAGGGTGTCGGGCATGAACTTCCTTCGTCAATCTGGTCAGCCGTAATCGATGCGGTGGCCGCCAACACTCATCGAGACAACATCGGCCTGAGTACCAGTTCATAAAGCGAATGCCTGAGGCGGAACCGATCCGGCTGCGAAGCGTCTGCGTCACCGTCACGCATGGCGTGACCTGAGGAGGCTTCTCGCTGACCCCCGACCCCTACATCCTGTTCCTGCTGGGCCTTGGTCTCGTGATTCTGCTGGTCAGCTGGGCACCGGTGGGGCTGAAGCGGCTGCCGCTTACGTTGGCGATTCTGTGCGTGGGCGTGGGCGTCGGTGTGTTCTCCACCGGACTGTTGGCCTTCGATCCGGATCCTCGCACCTGGGATACGGCGACGGAGAAGTTGACCGAGCTGGTCGTCATCATCAGCCTGATGGGCTGCGGGCTGAAGCTGGACCGAAAGCTGGGATGGAAACGCTGGGCTGTAACCTGGCGGTTGCTGGCCATCGCCATGCCCCTGACCATCGGGGCGGTCCTGCTGCTGGGGGTCTGGGGCCTGGGCCTGGCCTTGCCGATGGCCATGCTGCTGGGGGCGGCGATGGCACCGACCGATCCCGTTCTGGCTTCGGATGTCCAGGTCGGTCCGCCAAGGTCCGGCGAAGAGGACGAAGTGCGGTTCGGTCTGACGTCGGAGGCGGGTCTGAACGACGCCTTGGCCTTTCCTTTCGTGCATCTGGCCATCTTGGCGTCGGTCGGCGGACTGGCGACCAGCCAGGGACTGATCGACTGGGGGCTGGTCAAGGTGGGCTGGAAGATCGCGGCCGGCCTCGGCATGGGCTGGGCCGTCGGCGCGGCTTTCGGCTGGATGCTGTTCCGGGATTCAAGCCGCCAGCTCTCGCATCTGGGCGACGGCCTGATCGCCCTGGCCGCCACCTTCCTGGCCTATGCGGCGACCGAGCTGGCCCATGGCTATGGCTTTCTGGCGGTGTTCGTGGCGGCGGTGACCATCCGCAACTGGGAGCGGGACCATGATTTCCACGAAGAAATGCACGACCTGTCGGATCAGATCGAGCGGCTATTGATGATGCTGTTGCTGGTCCTGTTTGGCGGGGCGCTGGCCAATGGTCTGCTGGCCAGCTTGACCTGGGTTGATGTCGTCGTGGCCCTGATCATACTTTTAATTGTGCGACCGGTGGCGGGCCTGCTGTCGCTGATCGGTGCCCCCCAGCCGTTCAGGGAGAAGGTGCTGCTGGCCTTTCTGGGCATACGCGGCGTCGGGTCGATCTATTACATCGCCTATGGCCTGAACCACGGCGAGTTCGGCGACAGCGAGCGGCTGTGGGCCCTGGTCGGCTTCATCGTCCTGGCTTCCATCATCGTTCATGGCGTGACGGCGACGCCGCTTCTGGAGCGTCTGGCCAAGTGGCGAATGGCGAAGGTGGCCTGAGCCTTCCGTCCGTGCGCGGCCCCTGCTAACGCTTCGCTTCGATCACGAGGAGAACGACCCATGGCCGCCGAATCCGCCTGGAACATGCCCACCGGTGAACTGATGAAGGGCAAGAAGGGCCTGATCATGGGGGTGGCGAACGCCAACTCCATCGCCTGGGGCATCGCCTCGCAGCTGGCTGCGCAAGGGGCCGAGCTGGCCTTTACCTACCTCGGCGAGGGGCTGGAGCGCCGGGTGCGTCCGCTGGCCGAAAGCGTCGGGGCCAAGCTGCTGATCCAGGCCGACGTCACCGACGATGCCTCCATGGACGCAGCGTTCACGGAGCTGGAGCGTGAGTTCGGCACCATCGACTTCGTCGTCCACGCCATCGCCTTCGCCAACAAGGACGAGCTCAAGGGCAGCTTTGTCGACAACACCAGCCGCGACAGCTTCCTGCTGGCCATGAACATCTCGGCCTTCAGCTTCGTGGATGTGTCCAAACGCGCATCCAAGTTGATGCCCAACGGCGGCAGCCTGGTCACCCTGACCTATCTGGGCTCGGAGCGGGCCATCCCGAACTACAACACCATGGGCGTGGCCAAGGCCGCGCTGGAGGCCGCGACCCGCTATATCGCCCGCGATCTGGGGCCCAAGGGCATCCGCGTCAACGCCATCTCGGCCGGAGCCATGCGCACCCTGTCGCTGGCCGGCATCTCGGGCGGCCGCGGCATGATCGCCCAGGGTCGCGCCATGTCGGCGATGAAGGAGGACACCTCCATGGAAGGCGTCGCCGGGGCCGCCCTGTGGCTGTGCTCGGACCTGGGCTTCTCGACCACGGGCGAAGTCATCCACGTCGACGCGGGCTTTCACATGATGGGCATGGCGGCGGACGAGGAGGCTTAGGCCCTCGCGGTAGCGGGCCGTTCAGTCCGGCTCGCGCTCGCCGACCTCGACAGGGCGCACGACCTTCAGCCAGCCGTCGGCGATGTGCAGGTCGGGGACGCATTCGCGCGTGAAGGGCAGGTACCAGGTCTGGCCGCCCTCGGCGGGGGCGATCTCCAGCATGTCGTCGGCCCCGAAATTCTGGACGGATTTGACCGTGCCCAGAACGATGTCGTGCGGGTCGCGGGCTTGCAGGCCGACCAAGTCGGTCAGGTAGAATTCGTCCTCGTCGGGCGCGGGCAGCAGGTCGCGCGGCACATGCAGCTTAAGCCCGCGCAGGGCATCGGCCTGTTCCTTGGAGGTGATCTCCTTCGCCCGCCCGACGACGGCGGACTTTTCGGGCCGGGCGCTGGTCAGGGTCAGGCCGACGCTGCCGTCAGCGCGCAGCAGCGGGCCATAGGCCAGCAGCGACATCGGGTCAGCGGTATAGGCGGTCACCCGTACCTCGCCCTTGACGCCGAACCCGCCGGCGACCTGGCCGACGAGGATGAGTTTCTGATCCGTCATGACGGGCTCCGACAGCAAAAGGGCGGCGCCATCCGACGCCGCCCTTGTCTCGTATAGCAGGATCGAAGCGGATCAGGCCTCGGTCTTCTCTTCAGCGGCAGGCTCTTCAGCAGCCGGGGCTTCCTCGGCAGCGGCTTCGGCCGGAGCTTCTTCCGCAGCAGCTTCGGCTGCCGGGGCCTCTTCGGCAGCAGGCTCTTCAGCCGGCGGCGCGTTCTTGGCGGCTTCGGCAGCAGCGGCGGCTTCTTCCTTGGCGCGGGCGGCGGCTTCGGCAGCTTCGACCTTGGCGGCGGCTTCGGCTTCGGCGCGGTCGGCTTCACGCTGGGCGCGCTCGGCGGCACGTTCCTGGGCCTTCTTGCCGGGCTGGGCCTTGTTCGGGTTGTTGGACTGCGTCCACTTGACCTTGTCGGCCAGGGCTTCGTCCTGGCTCAGGAAGCGGGCGACGCGGTCGGTGGGCTGTGCGCCCTTGCTCAGCCATTCGGCGATGCGGTCGGCCTTCAGCACGACGCGCTTCTGCTCGCCGTCACGCGGCAGCATGGGATTGTAGGTGCCGACGCGCTCGATGAACTTGCCATCGCGCGGCGAGTGGCTGTCGGCGACGACGATGTAGTAGTAGGGGCGCTTTTTGGCGCCACCGCGGGCCAGACGAATCTTCAGCATTTTCAGTCTCTTTCTAGGAAATAAAAGTCAGTTCTTCTTGGTGGGTAGGCCGGGCAGGCCAGGCAGCCCCCCCGGGAGTTGTCCGCCGCCCAGACCCGCAAAGCGGTCCTGAAGGGCTTTCATCTGTTCGGCGTCGGTGTCGGGCAGCTTGCCGCCGCCCATGGCCTTCAGCCGGGCCATGTCGGCCCCGCCGGGCGCGCCGCCGCCCAGACCGCCCATCATGGCAGCCATCTGCTTCAGGCCCTTGCCCCCGCCCTTGGACATGGACTTGACCATGTCGGCCATCTGGCGGTGCTGTTTCAGCAGGCGGTTGACGTCTTGAACCTCGACGCCTGCACCGGCGGCAATGCGCTTCTTGCGGCTGGCGTTCAGCAGGTCGGGCTTCTTGCGCTCGACCTTGGTCATTGAGGAGATGATGGCTTCCTGACGCAGGATCATGCGGTCGTCGATGTTCGACTCGGCCATCTGGGCCTTCATCTTGGCGACGCCGGGCAGCATGCCCATGATCCCCTGCAGACCGCCCATCCGCTTCATCTGCTGAAGCTGCGCTGCCAGGTCGTTCAGGTCGAACTGGCCCTTGGCCAGTTTGCGGGCCATGGCCTCGGCCTTGGAGGCGTCCAGGTCCTGCGACGCCTTCTCGACCAGGGCGACGATGTCCCCCTGACCCAGGATGCGACCGGCGACGCGGCGGGCGTCGAACACCTCCAGCGCATCGACCTTCTCGCCCGCGCCGATGTATTTGATCGGCAGGCCGGTGACGGCCCGCATGGACAGCATGGCCCCTCCGCGCCCGTCGCCATCGGCGCGGGTCAGAACGAGGCCCGTGAGGGGCAGGCGCTCGTGGAAGGCGCGGGCCGTACGAACCGCATCCTGGCCGGTCAGGCTATCGGCGACCAGCAGGGTCTCGACCGGTTTGGCGATGGCGGCGACCTCGGCCACCTCCGCCATCAGGGCTTCGTCCAGCGTAATGCGGCCGGCGGTGTCCAGGATCAGGACGTCGAAGCCCTGAAGCTTGGCCGACTGCAGCGCCCGGCGCGTGATCTGGACCGGGCTTTCGCCTGCCACGATCGGCAGGGTGGCGACATCGATCTGCTTGCCCAGGGTGGCCAGCTGTTCCATCGCCGCCGGACGGCGCGTGTCCAGCGAGGCCATCATGACCTTCTTGCGATCGAACTTGGTCAGGCGCAGCGCCAGCTTGGCCGAGGTCGTCGTCTTGCCCGAACCCTGCAGGCCGGACATCAGGATGACGGCGGGCGGCGTGGCGTTCAGATTGATCGGGGTCGGCTCCTCGCCGCCCAGCATCTCGACCAGGCCGTCATAGACGATCTTGACCACCTGATCGGCCGGCTTGACCGAACGGATGACGTCCTCGCCCGTGGCGCGTTCGGTGGCAAAGGCGATGAAGTCCTTGACGACGGGCAGGGCGACGTCGGCCTCCAGCAGGGCCACGCGCACTTCGCGCATCGCCTCGGAGACGTCCTTCTCGGACAGGGCGCCGCGCCCGGTGATCCGGTCGAAGACGCCTGTCAGCCGCTCGTTCAGAGCCTCGAACATTCACTACCTCATGCCCATTTTCGCTTCAGGTCACGACGACCTGAATCCAGAAAATGGGTCGCTCGTCTCTGGCGCAGGCGAAACGGCTCCATACGACAACGGCCCCCGGCGACGATCACGTCGGCGGAGGGTTCTCGCCTGCCTCATCCCAAGCTGTTGGGGATCGTGCAGGTGGAGACGCGAGGTTCACTTGCGTCGGAAGCGGCGGCTTATGAGGGAAAAGCGGCGGTTTGTCGACTCCGGTCGGTCAGACTGCCCATCACACACTCCGTTTCAGAGCTACCGTTTGCCATGGCCAGGCTGGAAAGCCCTGATACGGTGGGGTTCCAGCCTCCCCGCTGAGAGAACCAGCCATGATGCAAGCCGCCGACGACCAACTGCGTGATGAAGTCCGCCTGCTGGGCGGTCTGCTCGGCGAGGTGATCCGCGACGAGGGCGGGCAGGACCTCTACGACCGGATCGAGGCGGTGCGGCAGGCGTCGGTCGCCTATCACCGCGATGCGGGCTCGCAGGATGCGTCCCGACTTGAGGCGCTGCTGGCCGAACTGTCGCTGGATCAGGCGGTCGGACTGGCACACGGGTTCGCGGCCTTCTCGCTGCTGGCCAATGTCGCGGAAGATCGCGCGGGCAAGCGTCGGGCGAAGGATCAGAGCGCCGCGGGTGCGCGGGCCGATACGCCGGAAGGAGCCTTGGCGCGGCTTCAGGCAGCCGGACAATCCAAGCAGGATGCGCGGGCCCTGCTGGCAAGGGCGCTCATCTCTCCGGTCCTGACGGCCCATCCATCGGAGGTGCGGCGCAAGAGCGTCATCGACCGGATCACGACGGTTTCGGATCTGCTGGATGGCTGCGACCGTGAGGGAGGCGACTGTTCACCCGAGGTGCTGAACGACCGGCTGCGGCGTCAGGCCACCATACTGTGGACCACGCGACTGGTGCGCCAGACGGGGCTGGTGGTGCAGGACGAGATCGACACGGTGGTGTCGTTCCTGGAGCGCATCTTCCTGAAGGTCGCCCCGGCCCAGCTGGCCGACTGGCGACGGCGACTGGACGCGCCGGACCTGGGCCCCTTCATCCGCATCGGAGCCTGGGTCGGCGGCGACCGTGACGGCAATCCCAATGTGGATGCAGCCGCGCTGAAGGCGACGTTTGCGACGGCGGCGCGGGCGGTGCTGCGCTTTTATCTGGACGAGGTGAACACCCTGGGGGCGGAGCTCAGCCTGTCGGGGTCTCTCGCCGAGGTGTCGCCAGAACTGGCGGCGCTGGCCGGAAGATCGGGTGATCTCTCTCCGCATCGGGCGGATGAGCCCTACCGCCGGGCGCTGAGCCAGATCTATGCGCGGCTGTCGGCGACGCACGTCCGTCTGACAGGGCGGGCGGCGCCCAGGCCCGCGCCCTTCGAGGCCGATGCCTATCCCAATCCTGCGGCCTTCCGGGCCGATCTGGGGGTGCTCCACGACAGCCTGATCGCCCATCACGGACGGGTTTTTGTCGACGATGCCCTGGCGAATCTCATCGCTGCCGTCGATGTCTTCGGCTTCCACATGGCAACGCTGGACCTGCGCCAGAACTCGGATGTGCATGCGCGGGTGGTGGCGGATCTGCTGAAGGTCGCCGGCGCATGCGAGGACTATGAAGCGCTGGACGAGGAGGCGCGGCTGACGATGCTGGAGACGGAGCTGGCCTCGTCGCGACTCTTGTTCAATCCGTATGCGGATTATCAGGCTGAAACGCTCAAGGAGCGCGCGATCCTGGAGGCTGCAGCCCGGGCCCTGACCGATTTCGGCCCCCAGGCCATCCGCACCCATGTGGTGTCCAAGACCGATGCGGCATCGGATCTGCTGGAAGTCTATCTGTTGCTTCGGGAGGTGGGGCTATATCGACCGGATGCCCCGCAGGCCTGTCCGATCCAGGCCGTGCCTCTGTTCGAGACGATCGACGATCTGCGGGCCGCGCGCCCGACGCTGGAGCGGCTGTTGAAAGCGCCTTCGGCCCTGGCGGTCGCCGAAGCGCGCGGCGTTCAGGAAGTGATGATCGGCTATTCGGATTCCAACAAGGACGGCTCCTACCTGACCTCCACCTGGGAACTGCACGAGGCGTCGCGCGCCCTGCTGGAGGTCACCGATGCAGCGGGTGTTCGACTACAACTCTTCCATGGGCGTGGCGGGGCAGTCGGGCGCGGCGGTGGCTCCAGCTTTTCGGCCGTCCTGGCCCAGCCCGAGGGCACGGTGGCCGGCCGCATCCGCGTCACCGAACAGGGCGAGGTCATCGCCAACAAATATGGCGAGCCGGAAGTGGCGCGGCGCAATCTGGATGCCCTGACGTGTGGTGTTCTGCTGGCGTCCCTGGCTCCTCCGCCGGATGCCGACCTGACCCGGCGGCATGGATCGACCCTGGCGCGACTGTCCACGGCTTCCATGTCGGCCTATCGCGCCCTGGTGTACGAGACCGAGGGTTTCGTCGACTATTTCCGCGCGGCCACGCCGATCGCAGAGATTGCCGACCTGAAGATCGGTTCGCGTCCGGCGTCGCGGACATCCTCCACAGCGATCGAAGACCTGCGCGCCATTCCCTGGGTGTTCAGCTGGAGCCAGTCACGCGTCATGCTGCCCGGCTGGTTCGGCTTTGGGTCGGCTATCGCGGGCGAGGATATGGACGAGCTTCAGGCCATGGCCCGCGACTGGCCCTTCTTCCGCACCCTGATCCAGAACATGGAGATGGTAATGGCCAAGGCGGACATGACCATCGCCCGACGTTATGCCTCGCTGGTGCCGGACAGGGCGCTGGCCGACCGCGTTTATGGGGCGCTGCTGCAGGAGTGGGAGCAGACCCACGCGGCAGTTCTGGCCATCACCGGGAAGGACCGTATGCTGGGAGGCCAGCCGGAACTGGACCGCCTGATCCGCCTGCGCATGCCCTATGTCGAGCCGCTGAACCACGTTCAGATTGAATTGATCCGTAGGCGGAGGAGTGGGGACAACGATCCGCGCGTCCGCGAAGGCATACTGCTGGCTCTGAACGGCGTGGCGGCCGGCTTGCGCAACAGCGGCTGATTTTCAGACAAGAGAAAGGCCCGGCGGATCGCTCCACCGGGCCCATTCCTGTTTCTGTCGGATCGGCTTTAGTTGGTCGGGAAGCCCCGGACCTTCAGCAGGGCGGTCACGTCAGGGTCGCGCCCGCGGAAGCGCCGATAGGCCTCGGCCCGGTCGGTGGTATTGCCCTCTGCCAGGATGATGGCCTTGTAGCGGCTGCCGATGTCCGGATTGAAGACGTCGCCAGACTCTTCGAAATAGGCCCAGGTATCGGCGTCCATGACTTCGGACCACAGATAGCTGTAGTAGCCCGCCGAATAGGCATCGGACGTGAACAGGTGATTGAACTGCGGCAGACGGTGCCGCATCACGATCTCCTTGGGCATGCCCAGTCGATCCAGCGAAGCCTTTTCGAAGGCGTCAATGTCCGTCGGCGGCGTAGCCTGGGTGTGCAGGTCCATGTCGACGAGGGCCGAGGACAGATAGCTGACGGTATCATAGCCCTGGTTGAAGGTGCCCGAGGCCTCGATCTTGTCGACCAGGGACTGGGGCATCGGCTGGCCGGTCTCCACATGCTTCATGTAGCCGTCCAGAATGGGGCGGCTCAGTACCCAGTGTTCATGCACCTGCGACGGATACTCCACATAGTCGCGCGGCGTGCCGCCCAGGGCCGGATAGGTATAGGCCGCCGCCAGCGAATGCAGGGCGTGACCGAACTCGTGGAACAGGGTCTGGGCGTCGTCCAGCGAAATCAGGATCGGCTCGCCACCCTCGGCCTTGGTGAAGTTGTTGTTGTTCGACGACAGGACGTTCTTGACCCCGTCATAGGTCGAATAGCTGCGATAGGTCGTGGCCCAGGCCCCGGACCGTTTGCCCGGACGCGAGAAGTCGTCGGAGTAGAACAGACCGATATGCCGTCCCGTCGCCTTGTCCGTGACGTCGAACACCTCGACATCGGGGTGGAAGCCGGGAACCGATCCGGCCGGCACGGGCGTGAAGTCGAAGCCGTACAGGCGACCGGCCATGTAGAAGGCCCCGCGCTTGACGTTGTTCAACTCGAAATAGGGCTTCAGTTCGTTCTGATCCAGGTCGTACTTCTGCTTGCGGACCTTCTCGGCGTAATAGAGGTAGTCCCACGGCTCGATGTCATGACCGGCAATGGCGCGCATGTCCGCCACCTCCTGGGTCACCCGCGCCTTGGCCGGTGCCCAGACCCGTTCCATCAGCTCCATGGCTGCGGCCGGTGTCTTGGCCATTGTGTCCTGCATCCGCCATTCGGCGTGATTGCGGAAACCGAGAAGCTTGGCCCGCTGATCGCGCAGGCGAACGATCTCGGCGATGATCGTGTTGGTGTCGTTGCCGTCGCCATTGTCGCCACGATTGACGAACTTGCGCCAGACGACCTCGCGCATCGCCCGGTCGTCGCCGAAGCTCAGGAACGGATCGACGCTGGAGCGGGTGTTGACGATGGCCCAGCCCTGCAGATTGCGCGCACGGGCAGCGGCTGCAGCAGCCGCCTTGTTCGAAGCCGGCAGGCCGGCGACGCCGGCCTCGGTCGGGATCACGGTCCAGGCGTTCTCGTCGGCCACCACCTTCTGGCCGAACGACGTGAAGGCGTTGGACAAGGCGGTGTTGATACGGCCCAGCTCGGCCTTCTGGGCGGCATTCAACGCCGCCCCGTTACGGATGAAGGCGTCGCGGCTGCGTTCGGCCAGGCGGGTCTGTTCGGCGGTCAGGCCTGCGGCTGAGGCACCATCGGCCACGGCCTTGACGCGCAGGAAGAGTTTTTCGTTGAAGGTGATCTCGTCACCGGCGGCCGACAGCAGGGGCGAGACCTCGCGATCCATCGCCTGATAATCTGCCGAGCCGATGTTGGAAGTCATCACCCCGTACATCGCGCTGGCGCGTTGCAGCGGCTGTCCGGCCATCTGTTGTGCCACCAGGGTGTTGGCGAAGGTCGGCGGTTCGGGGTTGTTGGCAATGGCTTCGATCTCGGCCTTGCGCAGGGCGATGCCTTCGATCATCGCCGCCTTCAGCTTCGGCGCGGTGACCTGGCCCCAGGGCGGCACGCCTTCATAAGGCCCGGTCCAGACCTGCAACAGTTCCGCCTGGGGCGTCTGGACAGGTAGCAGGGCACGGGCAACGGCAGCGTCAGCCTGAAGCGTAGCCGTTGGCGTCCCGCCCGTCATCGACATGCCGTTGGAGGCGCAGGCCGACAGCGCCAGAAGGCTGCCCCCGGCGATAAGGAGTTGGCGTCTGTGCATGGAGGGCTCCGGTATTTCATGGGGTCTGAACCTTACATAAGCCGTTTGCGACGGATGTGTCACATGACAGGGTCGAAATCTTGAACGTGGACGCCGCGCAGCCCCGGCGGTAAAGCCGCGCCATGGCGATTGGCGTATTCGACTCTGGTGTGGGCGGGCTGACGGTCCACCGCGAACTGACGCGGCGGTTCCCCGACCGCGACTTCGTCTATCTGGCCGATCAGGCCAACGCCCCCTATGGCGGTCGCGGCGGCGAGGAGATCGTCGATCTGACGCGCGCGGGCTGCGAGCGGCTGTTCGAGGCCGGGGCCAATGTCATCGTGCTGGCCTGCAATACCGCCAGCGCTATCGCCCTGAGAAGGCTGCAGCAGACCTGGGTGCCTCAGGCGCGCGCGCGGCACGGCCGTCCGGTCAATGTGCTGGGAATCATCGTGCCGACCATCGAGGCGGCGACCGGCCTGCCCTGGACCTATGAGGCCGATCGCGACCGGGCCGAGGGCGAGAAGAAACAGGCGATCGAGATCACAGGCGTCTTCTCCACAGCGGCAACGGCCATGAGCCGGGTCTATGAGATCGAGATCGACAAGCGGCGCGAGGATCTGGCGGTCTTTTCCGAACCCTGCCCCGGCTTGGCCGGCCTGATCGAACTAGGGGCACCGACCGAAGAGCTGAGGGTGGTGGTCAACGACCATGTCGACGCCCTGCGTCGCCGCATCGGCCGTCACCCGGACAAGGCAATCCTGGGCTGCACCCACTACGAGATCGTCGCCGACCTGTTCGCGGCTGCCTTGCCGCAGGGCACGCCGATCATCCATCAGCCTGAGGCGGTGGCCGATGCCCTGGATCGCTATTTCGCGCACCATCCGGAGTACGGTCTGGGCGAGACGGGCCGCCGTGATTTCCTGACCACCGGCACGCCGGGGCCGCAGTCCGACCGCGTCAGCCAGTTCTGGGGTGAGTCTCTGAGCTTTGCCGCCACTTAACGGGAAGGGCCGCTCGTCGGCCTATGACGGCGGAAGGATTATCCATGATCAAGGCCCTGATCGCCACCGCCGCTTCGGTAATACTGGCGGCCCCTGCGTCCGCAGAGATCATGTCGCGCACTCCCGACAGCTTCACCCTACGCTACGCGGGATCCGTCGGGGTGGGACGTGGCGACGTCTTCGGGGTCATCACTTCCATCAGCCAATGGTGGGATGGCACTCACACCTACAGCGGAGACGCCGCCAACCTGACCTTGGGTCTCGAAGTTGGCGGCTGCTTCTGCGAGGCACTGCCCGACGGCACAACATTCGAGCACGGACGGGTCACGGTATTTGACGACGACCATCTGACCCTCAACGCCCCGCTAGGCCCGCTTAAGGGACGCGCTACCCGCGCCGACTTGACCTTCAGCTGGCCCGAAAACGAAGCACTGCTAGCGGACGACGAAACTGGCGTCGTAATTATCTTCGTGGTCGAGGGGCCGGGGGTGGGGGCCTTCGCCGACGCTGTCGATACAGTGATGCTAAGCCAGCACGAGCGGCTACTTCATCAGGCCGAACTCGCTCAACCGACCCCTTCGTTCGACTAACCGGCGAGTGCTGCCTCCGATGCCACGATCCGGCTGGCGGCGTGGACGACGGACCCGATGCGCAGGGCGGCCTGGACCTGGGTCGCGGGCACACCATGCTTGCGCAACACGCCTTCATGCGCGTCCAGACAACCGCCGCAGCCGTTGATGGCGCTGACCGCCGTGGCCCACAGTTCGAAGTCCATCTTGTCCACGCCCGGATTGGCCAGGACGTTCATCCGCAGGCGCGCGGGAATGGTCGTGTATTCCTGGTTTTTCATCAGGTGCAGGGCGCGATAGTAGACGTTGTTCATGCCCATGATGGCCGCAGCGGACTTGGCCGCATTCATCGCTTCGGGCGACAGGACGCTCGCCGCCTGGGCCTCGATCACCTTCACAACCGGAGCCACGCCGATGGCATGGGCGGAGGCGAGGAAACAGCCCCATTTCTGCTGTTCGTTGAGGACTGTCTCGGAGGCGAGCGAGCCGAGGTTCAGGGAGATGTCTTTGGCATAGGCGGGGATCAGGTAGCGGAGGGCGTCGATCGACATAGTTGGTCCTGAGAACTCGGGGCTACATAGGAAACAGGCGGCGACCACAGCCGCCGCCTGTTCGGTTTCATCTGGATCGGACGGCTCAGGCCGCCAGCACGTCACCGCCGACCGGGCGGTTGCAGGCGCACAGCTCGTCGGTCTGCAGGGCGTCGACGACACGCAGGGTGTCCGCTGGGGCGCGGCCCACGTTCAGATTGGTGACATAGACATGCTGCACGACGTTGTGCGGATCGACGACGAAAGTGGCGCGCAGGGCCACGCCTTCGGCTTCGTCCAGGATGCCCAGGTCGCGGGCAAACTTGCCGCCATTGTCGGCGAACTGCCAGATCGGCAGCTTGTTCAGATCGGCGTGATCGCGGCGCCAGGCCAGTTTGACGAACTCGTTGTCGGTCGAGCCGCCCAGGACGACGGTGTCGCGGTCGTCGAAGTCACGGGCCAGCGATGCGAACTCGGCGATCTCGGTCGGGCAGACGAAGGTGAAGTCCTTGGGATAGAAGAAGATGACCTTCCACTTGCCCTCGAAGCTGTCCTGCGTGACGGCCTCGAATGCCGAGACGCCGTTCTCTTCGTGATCGTTGAAGCCTGGCTTGACGCCTGTGATCTTGAATTCCGGCAGTTTTTGACCGACGCCCAGCATGAGGTGCTCCTGAAATGATGACTGTGATTGGGGACGGCGGGGGAGCGCCGTTTGCAGTTGCGAAATGGGCGCTGCACCGCACAATGTCAATCGTTCCAAGGGCTTCTATCGATCAGTAATTTCTATGGTCGCCATAGCCTGACCAAGTCTGACGATGACCTGCGGACACCTTTACCGTTCGCGGCTCTCAGGCCACTGTCCGACAACACCGGAGGATTTCCATGCGCTACCTGCTCACTGCTCTGACCGTGTTGTCTGTCGCTGCGCCCGTCATGGTGGCCAGCACTACCCAGGCCCAAACGCCGCCTGCGACCATCGGCGACCGCTATATCCCCGCACCCTGGTGGATGCGCGATCCGGTCATCGCCTCGGTCGGTTATGTCCGCACGGAAGTCACGGCCAACCGGGCCGGGTTCGGGGCCAGTTTCCAGTCGGTCGAGCGCACCGCCGCCGAGGCCTCGCGCAAGGCCGCCGATCAGGTCCGCGCTCTCAGCCAGGCCTTGGCGGCTTACGGGGTCGATGTCGTGCGGGTCGAGACAACGGTGTCCACGCGCCCCCTGTATGACCAGTACCGCGATGAGGCCGGCAACCTGCGCGACAACGTCCGCGCCGACCGCATCGAACGCTATGAGGCCCAGGCCAATGTCAGCGTGACCCTGCGCGACGTGCGCGTGCTGGAGCGGGTCTATGCCACCGTCGTGGCGTCACAGCCGACCTCGATCAGCCCGGTCAACTTCAACCTGCAACCCGACAATGCGACCAAGACCTGGCTGCAGGCCGAAGCGGTCAAGGACGCCGCCCGCCGTGCCCGCGAGGGCGCCTCCAACGCTGGTGCGATCCTCGGGGGAGTGCGTGTGATCGACCCGACCGGGCGCGCCTGCCAGACCGATGTCCTGGCGGGCTGGCCATCCTATGGTGCCGGAGCGTCGCAGGCGACGGACGTGGCTTACGATATGGCCGAAGCTGCCTATGTGCCACCGCCCGCGCCTCCGCCGTCGCCCGTTACGGTCACCGGATCGCGGATCGCTCCTTCTGAAGATCAGATCGCGGCCGCAACTCTGGCCCTTCAACCGCCGCGGCGGGAACTGACGGATCAGGCCTGCGTCGTCTATGCTCTCAACTGATGGGCATCGCGGATCAGTTCCGAGCGGACCCGGCCTTCGAGGCGGGCTCCGTAGAGGTCGCCGACTGGCCCCTGTGTCAAATCCGGCTGCAGGATGACGCGCGGTTTCCGTGGCTGGTCCTGATCCCGCGCCGGTCCGGTTTGACCGAGCTGGATCAGCTGGAGCCGGCCGATCTGAATCTGCTGATGGCCGAGGTTCTGCGCGCGGGCGACGCGGTCCGCGAATTGGGCCGGTTGGTCGACCGCCCGGTCGAGAAGCTGAACGTCGCGACCTTGGGCAATGTGACGGCGCAGTTGCATGTCCATGTGATCGGGCGTCGGTCGGACGACCCGGTTTGGCCCGACCCGGTCTGGGGGCGGGGGTTGGCCGAACGATGGTCACCCCAGCGGCTCGAAACCCTGATCGAGGCTCTCCGCCGGACCGTCTGAGCGATCACTGATCACCCCGCGACGGTCTGGTGCGTTGACCCCCGGTCCCCCGCTGACTAAAGCCTGTTCACTGGCGTCCGCGCCTGAATTTTCACGGCTTTTTTGAGAACCGTTCGCATGTCAAGCTCCCCCCTGACGGGCGACCCCAGCAACGACCCTTCTGACGATCAGACCGGCCGCCTGGTGATCCAGCCCAACGGCCGGCCGCGTCCGCTGTCGCCGCACCTTCAGGTGTGGCGCTGGCACGTGACCATGACCGCCTCCATCCTGTTCCGGGTTAGCATTGGCGCAGCCAGCGTGGGGGCCGTGTTCCTGGTGGCGTGGCTGGCGGCTGTGGCGTTCGGCCCCGAGGCCTTCGATGGTGCGGCCGCCTTCGCCGGTTCGCCCTTCGGTCTGATCATCGGCTTTGGCCTGACGGTGGTGCTGTTTTCCCTGCTGCTGAACGGCGGTCGCCACTTGATCAACGACACGGGCAATGGCCTGCAGATCAAGCCCGCCGACCTGCTGTCCAATATCGCGGTCTGGGGCCCGGTGCCGCTGGCCGTGCTGTTCTGGGTCGTCCTGTTCTCCACCGGGAGGGTGTCGCTGTGAGCGGTCGGGCTACATACAGAAACGGCGTTCGCGTCTCCGAGCATCACGGCGCGGGCGAATGGGCGACCGAGCGGGTGGCGCTGCTGCTGCTGATGCCGCTGGGCGTCTGGGTCGCGTCGAGCGCCTTCACCCTGGCCGGTGCCGACTACGAGGCCGTCATGGCCTGGTTCTCCAGCCCGCTAAACGCCGTCCTGGCCGCCGCGACGGCCGTCGTCTTCTTCGGCTTCGCCAGCCTGGCCTGGAAGGTCATCATCGAGGACTACATCCACAAGCCGGGCACAAAGGGCTTGCTGATCGGCCTGTTGAACCTGATCTGTTTCGCGCTGGCCGCTGCCAGCGTCTTCTTCATCGTGCGGCTGGCGCTGGGTTCAGCGCCGCTGCCGGCTGGTTTCGGAGTCTGACCACGTGACCGCATACGAATTCGTCGATCACGAATATGACGTCGTCGTCCTGGGGGCCGGGGGCTCCGGCCTGCGCGCCGCGCTCGGCGCTGCCCAGCAAGGTCTGAAAGTCGCCTGCGTGACCAAGGTCTTCCCGACCCGTTCCCACACCGTGGCGGCCCAGGGTGGCATCTCCGCCTCGCTCGGCAACATGGGTGAGGATTCCTGGCAATGGCACATGTACGACACCGTCAAGGGGTCTGACTGGCTGGGCGATCAGGACGCGATCGAATACCTGGTCCGCAATGCGCCCAAGGCGGTCTATGAGCTGGAGCACTGGGGTGTGCCGTTCAGCCGGACCGATGAAGGCAAGATCTATCAGCGCGCTTTCGGCGGCATGACCCGCAACTTCGGCGAGGGCCCGGTGCAGCGCACCTGCGCCGCCGCCGACCGCACCGGCCACGCCATCCTGCATACCCTCTATGGCCAGTCGGTTCGTCGCGAGGTCGAGTTCTTCGTCGAGTATTTCGGCCTGGACCTGATTATGCAGGACGGCGTCTGCACCGGCCTGACGGCGCTGAAACTGGACGACGGCACCCTGCACCGCTTCCGCGCCAAGCTGGTGATCCTGGCCACCGGCGGGTACGGCCGCGCCTATTTCTCGGCCACCAGCGCCCACACCTGTACCGGTGACGGCAATGCCATGGTGCTGCGTGCCGGACTGCCGCTGCAGGACATGGAGTTCGTCCAGTTCCACCCGACCGGCATCTATGGTGCCGGTTGCCTGATTACCGAGGGCGCGCGCGGCGAGGGCGGTTATCTGACCAACTCCGAGGGCGAGCGCTTCATGGAACGCTATGCGCCCACCGTGAAGGACCTGGCCCCGCGCGACATGGTCTCGCGCTCCATGACCATCGAGATCCGCGAGGGACGCGGCGTGGGCCCGAACAAGGACCACATCTTCCTGCACCTGGATCACCTGGATCCGAAGGTCCTGCACCAGCGCCTGCCCGGCATTTCCGAGAGCGCCAAGATCTTTGCAGGCGTGGATGTCACCAAGGCCCCGATACCGGTTCTGCCGACCGTCCACTACAACATGGGCGGCATCCCCACGAACTATCACGGCGAGGTCCTGACCAAGGTCGGCGACAATGCCGACACCGTCGTGCCCGGTCTTATGGCCGTGGGCGAGGCGGCCTGCGTGTCGGTGCACGGGGCCAACCGCCTGGGCTCCAACAGCCTGACCGACCTGGTCGTGTTCGGCCGCGCGGCCGGCCTGCGCGCCGGGGAGATCGTGGACAAGGCGTCTCGTGTGCCCGACGCCCCGGCCTCGACGACGGACGAACACCTGGCGCGGATGGACCGGTTCCGCCATGCCAATGGCTCGACCCCGACCGCGAAGCTGCGCATCGAGATGCAGAGAGCGATGCAATCGGATGCCGCCGTCTTCCGTACCGGCAAGACGCTGGAGGAGGGCACGGCCAAGCTGCGGGCCATCCATGCGCAGGGGGCCGACATCAAGACCACCGATCGCGGCCTGATCTGGAACACCGACCTGGTCGAGACGCTGGAATACGACAATCTGATCGACCAGGCTCTGGTCACGATCGAAAGCGCGCTGAACCGCACGGAATCGCGCGGGGCCCATGCCCGCGAGGATTATCCGGACCGCGACGACGCCAACTGGATGAAGCACACCCTGTCCTGGAAGGTCCCGGGCGAGGCGGTGAAGATCGACTACCGTCCCGTCCACAACTACACGATGTCCGACGACATCGCCTACATCGAGCCCAAGACAAGGGTGTACTGAAGATGGTCCAGCTTACTCTCCCCCGCGGGTCGAAGCCCTCGACCGGCAAGGTTCACAAGGCCCCGACCGGTGCCAAGAACGTCAAGACCTACAAGGTCTATCGCTACGACCCCGAGGTCGATGCCGACCCGCGCTGGGACACGTTCGAGGTGTCATCTGACGACCACGGCCCCATGCTGCTGGACGCCCTGATCCACATCAAGAACGAGATCGACCCGACGCTGGCCTTCCGCCGGTCGTGCCGCGAGGGCATCTGCGGCTCGTGCTCGATGAACATCGACGGGCGCAACACCCTGGCCTGCACCAAGGGCTGGGACGAATGCTCGTCGCACAACATCTCGATCGCGCCCCTGCCGCACCAGCCTGTGGTCAAGGACCTGGTGACGGACCTGACGCTGTTCTACGCCCAGTACGACTCGATCCAGCCCTATCTCCAGTCCGACGAGCCGGATCCGGAGAAGGAGCGTATCCAGCTGCCGGAAGACCGGGCCAAGCTGGACGGCCTTTACGAGTGCATCCTGTGCGCCTGCTGCTCGACCTCCTGCCCCAGCTACTGGTGGAACCAGACGGAGTATCTGGGCCCGGCGGCCTTGCTGCAGTCCTATCGCTGGATCGCCGACAGCCGCGACGATGCGACGGACAAGCGGCTGGACGATCTTGAGGACCCGTTCAAGCTCTACCGCTGCCACACCATCATGAACTGCGCCCAGGTCTGCCCCAAGGGCCTAAACCCCGCCAAGGCCATCGCCGAGACCAAGAAGCTGATGGTCGCTCCAGGACGCAAGAAGCAGGCGGCTTAATCGGGCTGAAGTCTGAGCCCGCATAGGGTGACAAAGTGCCGAAAGTCCGTGTCGCCTACAATCAGCGGGATGTCGGCGTCGATGCAGGTCTGGGCGACAAGCGTATCTGCCAGGCGGGCCTTGAGGCCGCGCGCAAGCACCTTGCGCCGTGTCAGGCCTGACCGCTCCCAATAGCCGTCCAGCACCGGCAGGATCGTTGCCCCTCTGAGAAGCGCGTCAAGCTCGGGTTCGGGAGAAGGCGTAGAAAGCAGTTCGGCGACGACGACAGGGGGCAGAACCAAGCGTTCTGCCTGCAAGGCCAAGCGTACGGCGCGGCGACCCGTGCTGTCAAAGCCGTGAAGAAAATGCAGGACGGCGCTGGTATCGGCCGCGATCAAGCTTCGGTTTTCCGCTGATCGAAGGTCCGATCTTCGCGCAGGTCGTCGAGGTCGATGTCGAGTGGTACGCGACCCTCCAGCGTCAGCATGCGGCGGCTCCAGTCGGAATGGGCGAGGGTCTCCAATGCGCGACGCAGTGTCTCGGTCACACCCTGTCCCGTGGCGTCCTGGGCGGCTGCCAGCAAACGCGAAGGCAGTATGGCGGTGATCTTGCGCATATCGTTCATCGCTAGATATTGCCATATTCTGATGCTGGCATCAACTTACGGCCTTGCCTCTGGTCGCGGGCTTTGCCAAGACCGGAGCGATGGCAAAGATCACCTATATCGAGCACGACGGCCGCGAGCATGTCGTGGAGGTCAAGACCGGGCTGTCCGTCATGGAGGGCGCGATCCGGAACAATGTGCCGGGGATCGACGCAGACTGCGGCGGGGCGTGCGCCTGCGCGACATGCCATGTCTATGTGGACGAGGCCTTTGCCGCCGAGACGGGGCGTCCGTCGGCGATGGAGGAGTCCATGCTGGACTTTGCCGAGAATGTGCAGCCGAACAGCCGCCTGTCCTGCCAGATCCGGGTCAAGGACGATCTGGACGGCCTGATCGTGCGCCTGCCCGAGAACCAGCACTGACCCAGCAGCCCGAGCGGCGGTTCGAGCCGCGCAGGTCGGCGCATAGTCGCGCCCTGATCGTCGCGCCTTCGCTGGAGCTTTCCTGCCTGATCGTGGACCGCTCCACGCGCGGGATGAAAATCCGCATGGACCGCGCCCTGTCGCTGCCCGTCCGCGTCACCGTGATCGATCTGGAACAGGTCGTCGCCATCGAGGCCGAGGTCGTCTGGAGCAAGGGTGTGGAGGCGGGTCTCAAGGAAGGCGCGCGCACATCCCTGCGCGGGCTGGTGCCGTCGCGGCTGGCGGCGGCGCGGGCGGCCTGGATCAGGGCAGGCGGTCGCTAAACGCTGTCTGACGGATAAATGCTGGAGTGAAGTCCGAGCCGAGTGGACGACGTCCAACTCGACCGATTTCGCCCTAGTGGCGTGTTTGGCCGGTTGTCTGGAAATACTTCGGCGCGGAGACGGCGGCGTCGGCATCGACGACAGGATCGTCACAGGCGATGGCATTGTGCGGGTTCAGGCCGGGCTTGCGCGGGGCGGTCAACAGCCGGGACGCGCGGCCGAAGCTCTTGTCCTCGCGGATGTGGGTGTTGACGGGCGGCTTGTGACCGATGCCCTGTTTGCTGATCGTCGCCATGATCCCCTCCCTTCCCGTTCGAGCCGTGGAAGGTCGGATCGGGCCCTGCCCGACCCGACATCGACAGACGCATCCGATGGGATGCACCCGCCCCATCCACGATGGAAATCCCCTCGACCTCCAGCGCCGGCTGAACCGGGGCGCACCGCCGGTCCCCCCGGACCGTGGCCTCGCCGCTCAATCCTGAAGCGCATTTTGCCGATACACCCACGCTTGCGTGCCCGTTAGGATGATCGTCGCTGAATCTTGTATCAGCGTTCAGGGGCCGCACCTGTGCGCATCACCTGTAGATTGGTGGCCACAAGCTGACGGTATTCCCGCGGGGTCATGCCGTAGCGGGCGCGGAAGGCGCGGCTGAGGTGGGCGGCGTCGCTGAAACCCAGCCTGTGGGCGATGGTGCCGATGGTTTCGTGTCGATAGATGTCGACCAGGGCCGCGCGGGCGTTGTCCAGCCGACGGGTCAGGACAAAGGCCTGGACTCCGCCATCCTTGTGGAAGGCCGCGAACAGGCGGGCGCGCGATACGCCCAGCGCCTTGCAAAGGGCCTCGACCCCGACATCCCCCTCGACCAGTCGCCGCTCGATCTCTTCCGATGCCCGCAGGTGCAGCGCCTCGTCGGCACTGATCAGGGGGGTCGTCGAGGGTCGGGCCGCTTTCAGCACGGTGGTGACGAGCTCCAGAAAGCTCCGCCCCAGCGGCTCCGCCTGGGCCTGGGTCAGGGTCGGCATGGCCTTGTAGACCTGTTCGCAGAAGCCGATCAGCAAGGCGGCCTGATCGACGGTCAGGACCAGGGCCCGCAGGTCGTGCAGGGGCGCAAACCAGGCCTCGGCCACCGGACGGGGCATGATGATGCTGTAGGTAAAGCTGCCGGTCGACATGTGCAGGGAGGGCAACGACAGGTCGTGAAAATGGCCCATGCCGGCGGTTTCATGAAAAGGCAGGCCGTCGATCTGGCCCTGCGCCTCGCCCCGCACCATCAGGTTCAGGATGATGGGATCGAAGTCGGAGTCGCGAATGTCCTGGATATGCCGTTCCCACCGCATGGCCGTGATGGTGGCGACGGCAAAGATGATCGGGCCCAGCTGGGTTGTTTCCCAGGTGGTGTTGAACGGCTCTGTGGGCTGGGTGCGGTAGATCGGGCGCTGGCGCGGCCAGTCCCGCAGATACCATTTCGCGTAACGCTCTTCGGGCGGGAATTCCTCGGTCGAATAGCGCAGGATCGGCAGCGGGTTCGACATTCAGGGTCCGTAGCAAGACAAATATGGTCGGATCGTCGAAAGGCTCAATGAGTCTGAGGTTGCGTCCGCCATTAACCCTACCTTAGAGCACGCCTTCGATCAGTCCACGCTGTCGTGCGTCCTCGGCCTCCAGATACCAGTTGGACGGGGCCCGTTGCAGGACCTCGTCCATGGTCACCTGCGACCCCAGGATCAGATTTTCGAAGCCTTCGTTCTGGATGGTGATCGAGTGTTCGATCTCGTGCAGCATGGCCTTTACCGATGCCACGCAGGTCGTCAGTGGCCCGGAAATCTCCAGTGCCTTGTCCAGCTTCCGTTCGTGGATCATCAGTCGCGTTCCGCGTGTGAGATAGCGGTTCGGGCGCGCGAAGAAGCTCATGAAGGTGGCGCCCGCCGAATAGATGGCGGTACGCCCCATGAAGACAAGCCGACGTTGTGGCCTGATCTCGCTCTGGAACCGGATGTCCTCTCCCATGACGCGGGCCACTTCCGGATCGCCACCCAGGGTCGACAGGGCGACGACGACCAGCCCTTCGCGCGGAGCCCCGGCCATCTGGCTGAGGAACCGATCATACATGGCATAATCCACGGTTCCGGCCAGGACGACAGCGGGTGTATCGAAATCGGCGGATCGCAGAGCCGGTGTCTCTACTCCATCAGGCTGGCAGGCTGTCATGAATGTTTCCAGGGCGGATCAATCGCCACCCATAGCGCGAAGTCAGGCGCGTCGTTCCCTGGTTTGATTGTCACGGACGCTGGCCAATCAAAGCCCGGCAGGCATTGTTCCCGAGTTGATGGCGATGCGGCCGATCAGGCCCTTGACGATCAGGTCCAGCGCCGTGCCCTCGCGATAGTCGGCGGCGGCAACGAAGTTCACGCGGTCCTCGGAGATCAGGGAATAGACCTTCTTCTGATCGCGCTCATTGGAGCGCGGGTCATAAACGGCGATCGAGAAGCCGCCCTTGGTGTGCATCATCTTCATGGTCGGCACGTCGGTGTCGCCGTCGCCCAGGAAGATCATGCGGTCGAACGGCACGCGGCGGTCGTCGTCCGGGATGAAGTGGTTGATCCGCTCGTTCTCCCAGTGATTGTTGACCCCCTTGTTGATGCGGAAGAGGTACTGGGTCTTGGTCGTGTAGTTGACGCCGACAGCGGGCCAGGCGGCCTCGCCCTTTTCGTCATAGACATAGTGTGAGGCAAAGACGTGGGTCAGGGCGGGCCGGATCGGCGTGCCCTCGATCATCTCCTCCAGCCCCGCGGAGATGATGTAGTGCTCGATATCCAGGCCGTACTGGGCCCCGAAGGCGTTCATCCGGTCGAACCACGACAGGTCCTTCAGGCCCTCGAACAGCGCCACCTCACGCCCCTGTTCTGCCAGGGTCTCGCGCGTGATCGGCGCGCCGTTGTCGCGCGCGTGGCGCAGCATCAGCTGCATATACATAAGGATGCCGTCGGCATCGGCGGCCTGGGTCAGGGCCTCGGCCTCTGCCCAGAAGGCCCCGATGTCCATGCCGATGGAGGGGATGAAGCTGACCTCCTGCATGTTCCCGCGCGCGAGGGTGCCGTCGAAGTCGTAGATCAGGGCGGTCTTGAGGGGTTTCATGGGGGCTAGGGTCTAGGGGTTAGGGTATGGGGAAGATTGCGGACATCTGGCTTCTAAACTTCCCTAGCACCTAATCCCTAACCCCTAGAACCTAATCCCAGCTCCGGTGCGGCCGCAGCTACCGTCGCCTCCAGCGGCAGGTGCAGGATGAAGGCGGCCCCCTTGCCGGGCTCGCTCTCGACCTCGGCCCAGCCGCCGTGCAGTTCGACCAGGGCCTTGACCAGGGCCAGGCCGACGCCCGGACCTCCGCGCTCGCGCCGGACGAAGCGATCGAAGACGTGGGCCTGCAGGTGGTAGGGGATGCCGCGCCCGGTATCCTGGACCCTGATCCGTACTTCCGAAGTGGTGGCCTCGGCGCTGAGAGTGACGGCTCCGCCGTCGGCCACGGCGCGGGTGGCGTTGTCCAGCAGGTGCTCCAGGCACTGTGCGATACGACCGGCGTCGGCGCGGATGGGTTTCATGCCGGGCGGGCAAATGACGGTCAGCGTCGCGCCGCGCCCCTCGATCCGTGTGCGGACTTTCGACGCCGCCTCGTCCAGCAGATCGAAGACGCGGATGTCGCCGAGCGTCAGTTCCATCTCTCCGGCGTCGATCTGGCTCATGTCCAGCACGTCGTCGATGGAGCGCGCCAGCTGGCTGGCGGCGATGCGGATGGCACCGGCATGCTGGCGGCTGCGCTCAGGCAGGTCGCCCAGGGTCTCCAGCAGTTCGGAATAGCCGACGATGGTCGTCAGCGGCGTGCGCAGCTCATAGGACACACTGCCCACGAACTCGCGTTTCAGGGCCTGGCTTTCCTCGAGGGCCGCCGCCTTGGCGGCCAGCGCCTGTTCCAGGTCGCGCCGTGCGGTGACGTCGGAAAAAGCCACCAGGGTCGCGCCGTCGGGCAGGGGACGGGTCTGCCAGGCGGCGACCCGGCCGTCGAGCGTGCGTCCCTCGCCTGATATCGGCACGCGGCTTTCTGGGTCGGGGTCGGCGACGCGGGCCTTCAGCCCCAGCCACAGGGCCGGGTCAGGCATGGTCTGCTGGCACAGGGCTGCCAGGGCGTCGAATTCGCCCGCCACCTCCAACTGATCGGAACGTAGGGCCCAGAACCGCTCGAACGCTTCGTTATGCAGCCGCAACCGTCCGTCGGATCCGAACACGGCAACGGCGTCGTTCAACTTGTCCAGGGTGGCGGTCTGAACCTGGATCTGGGCGTTGAACCGGCTGCGCAGTTGAAGCTCGTCCGTGATGTCGGAGAACAGCAGCAGCACTCCGCCCAGCGGATGAGGTTGGCGCACGATGCGAAGTGTGCGTCCGTCCGGTAGCGACCAGCTGTCGTCGGGCGCGGCTTCGGTCGCCCCGTAGAACTCCAGTTCGTTGGCCTTCCACCCGGCATAGTCGATGACCTCGGGCAGCTGGCGGCGCTGGCGCAGGGCGTCCAGCAGTTCGGCATGGGTCGGCCGCTCGTCCAGCCAGGCGGGGTCGATGTTGAACAGCTGCTGGAAGGCGGTGTTGTGAAACGCCAGCCGCTTGCCGGGTCCGAAGATGGCCACGGCGTCGGCCAGATGGTTCAGGGTCTCGTCGTGCGCCTCGACGTGCCGACGCAGGGTATCGCGCGTCTCCTCGGCCTCGGTCATGTCCAGGGCGAAGGCCAGGACCGCGCCCGCCCCGCCCTGCACCGGCTCGGCCACGATGCGCCAGGCTCGGCGGCGGCCGTCGCCCGTGGTCCAGCGAAAGCCTTCCTGATGCTGGCGCAGGCGCGCGGCCTCGGCGACGATGGCATCGGCCCCTCGATCGAAGCTCAGTCCCTGTTCACGCGCGGTGTCCAGACTGTCGACCTTGAGCTCCGCCAGCCATGCCTTGTTGGCCCAGGCCAGCTTGCCCGAGGCGTCGGTGATCCATGTGGGGGCCGGATAGGCCTCGGCCAGCAGGCCCAGCCCGCTCTCGGCCGCCGTGCCGACCAGGGCCAGCCGCGACAGGCGCAGCCAGGCCGCCCCGGCGGAGGAACGACCCTCGACGGTCCAGGCGGCGGTGGTCCCCTCCAGCACGCCGTCGAACGCCTCGCCCCTGTCGATCAGGGCGTCCAGACGTTCGGCTTCGATCCGGCGCACGGCGTCCACCACGATCAGGGCCGGGTCGGTGTCGGGCTGCAGTGGTTCCAGCGCCAGTTCGGACACGATGGTGCGCCAGGCCAGTTCGGAGCCCAGCCGCCGGGTCTGGCCGTCGGGCGTCAGGGCCAGGCGGACGTCTTCGAACGCGGCCAGGGCCCCGTCGCGGTCGGCCAGATCGACATGCGCCATGGCCAGATCGGCCTCGGCCTTCAGCGCCCGTGTGGCCAGTTGTCCACGCAGCCGTGCCGCCCAGGCGCTGAGCGCCAGCGCCAGACCCGCAGCGCCTGCGGTCGCAACATAGGCGATGTGGGCCTCGGCCATCCCGGATCCGTGAAGCGGAGCCCCGCGCTCCGATTCGGTAACCATAGCTGAAGAGGGATGAGGTTCTAGGTTCTAGGTTCTAGGGGTTAGGGATTAAGGGGTAGGGCTGTGACGTCTCTGTTCCCTAGACCCTGATCCCTCGAACCTTAGAACCTGCACCATGACCTGGACCGACCAGACCGCCCCAACACTGGACGACTTCGCCCGCCTGGCGCGCGAGGCGTTCGACGCCCTGCCCGCACCGTTCGGAGCGCTGGCGGGGGACGTGGTCATTCGGATCGACGACTTTGCCGACGAGGAGACGCTGGCCAGCTTCGGGATGGAAGATCCGTTCGAACTCACGGGGCTTTACCACGGCATCGATATCGGTCTGCGCGACGGCATGGGGGCCGCGCCGGAGCCGTCACGCATCTTCCTGTATCGCCGCCCGATCCTGGACGAATGGTGCGAGCGTGGTGACGTGGGACTGTCGGAAATCGTTGCCCACGTCCTGATACACGAGATCGGGCATCATTTCGGTCTGGACGACGACCGGATCCATGAGGTGGAGGGGGATCACTAGCTCGCCTTAAATCCTGCTCGATCTGTGGTATAAGGCGCACTCCCGCTACCGAAGGACGCCAGCCCTTGAGCCTCTCGCTCGACCTCAGCCGCACGACCGCCGCCGTGGCCGGACCCGTCAATCTGTCGGGACTGACGCGTGCGGGCCTGCGTCAGGCGCTGGTCAATGCGGGCGTCTGTCCGCCCGAGAAGGCCAAGATGCGGGCGTCGCAGATCTGGGGCTGGATCCACCATCACGGCGTCACCGACTTCGCCCTGATGAGCAATGTCGCCAAGGACATGCAGGCGAAACTGGCCGAGGCCTTCACCCTGGCCCGGCCCGAGATCGTCGAGCGGCAGGTATCGAAGGACGGCACCCGCAAATATCTGATCCGCACCGCGCCGGGCATAGAGGTCGAGGCGGTCTATATTCCCGATGTGGGCCGCGCAGGCGCTCTGTGCGTGTCGTCCCAGGTGGGTTGCACCCTGAACTGCACCTTCTGCCACACGGGGACGCAGAAGCTGGTGCGCAACCTGACGGCCGCCGAGATCGTGGCCCAGGTGCAGGTGTGCCGCGACGATCTGGGCGAATGGCCGTCGCCGATGGAGGACCGCCGCCTGTCCAACATCGTCTTCATGGGTATGGGTGAGCCGCTCTACAATCTGGACCATGTCGCCGACGCCATCGAGATCATCTCGGACCCCGAGGGCATCGCCCTGTCGCGTCGCCGGATGACGGTCTCCACCAGTGGTGTGGTGCCGCAACTGAGCCCGCTGGGCGACCGGACGCAAGCCATGCTGGCCATCAGCCTGCACGCCACCAACGACGCCCTGCGCGACGTCCTGGTACCGCTGAACAAGAAGTACAATCTGGAAGCCCTGATGGCGGGCATCCGGGCCTATCCGGGCCTGTCGAACGCGCGGCGCGTGACGTTCGAATACGTCATGCTGAAGGGCGTCAACGACAGCCCCGACGAGGCGCGAGCCCTGGTCAAGCTGATCGAGGGCATTCCGGCCAAGGTCAATCTGATCCCGTTCAACCCGTGGCCCGGCACGGATTATCAGTGTTCGGACTGGGGCACGATCGAGCGCTTCGCCGCCATCCTGAACAAGGCCGGTTTCGCCAGCCCGATCCGCACGCCGCGTGGCCGCGACATCCTGGCCGCATGCGGTCAGCTGAAATCCGAGAGCGAGAAGGTGCGGGCGTCGGCGCTGCGCAAGGCGGAACAAGCGACGGTCCAGGCCGCCTGAACACACCACTTCGCCGTCATCCTCGGGCTTGACCCGAGGATCGGACGTGGTGTCGCAGCGGGTTTGAAGGCTGCCCGCGACGCTGAAGCCACTCGTGTACGGAACGTCAGATACCGTGAGCCCGAACGTCTGGCCCTCGGGTCAAGCCCGAGGGTGACGGCCCTATCGCATTGCCTCCTCAGCAACATTTCCTGACATAGTGTGTCCCCGCAGCGCTTGCGGAATGAGGCGAAAAGCGGGCAAGCGTCTGCAACCTCTGATCACCGGATCGCCATGGACGCCTCGACCCTTCCTCCCGTGCTGAACAGCGCCGAGTTTCAGGCGTTCGCCACCGGCTTTCCGACCATGATCGCGCACCTCGCGGTGACGCTGGGTCTGATGCTGGGCGGGGCGCTGGCCTATGTCTGGATGACGCCCTGGAAGGAGATCAGCCTGATCCGCCAAGGCAATGCCGCCGCCGCCCTGGCCCTGGCCGGGGTGCTGGTCGGTCTGGCCATTCCACTGGCCGTCAGCCTGAATGTCTCGACCTCGGTGCGCGACATCCTGATCTGGGGGGTGGCGACGGTGGCCTTGCAGTTGCTGGCATTCAGGCTGGTCGACATGCTGCTGACCGGCCTGCCACAGCGTATCCGCCAAGGCGAGATATCCGCCGCCATCCTGCTGGTCGGGGCCAAGCTGTCGACCGCGCTGATCCTCGCGGCGGCGCTGACGGGTTGAGGCCGGACGATGCCGCGCCCTCCTGACTGGCTGATCTATCTGGGCGTCGCCGGAGCTCTGCTGCTGTTCTCGCTGAGCAAGCGGGAGAATGCGGATGCGCCGGTCTCGACGGCACCGGAAGAGACCGAGGGCGCGCTGCTGGGTCCCGTCACGCCCTTTGATCCGGCCGTCACGGTCAATGCGCCGGACATTCCCTTTCAGCCGTCCTCGGGCACGGCCTTCTCCGTCGCCCGCGCGGGACGCTGGATCACAGCCCGCCATGTGGTGGAAGGCTGCCGTCAGCCGGCCATTCTGGTGGGAGGTGGCCGTGCGGTGGCCGCCGACGTACGCCTGGCCTCACGCGCCGATATCGCCGTCCTGATCACCGACGGCGGGACGGCGGCCATTCCGGTGACCGCCGACCGCGATCTGAGGTCCGGCCAGCGCGGCTTTCATCCCGGCTATCCCCAGGCCCGGCCAGGTGAGGCGACCTCGCGCCTGCTGGGGCGCGAGACCTTGCGCGTGCGCGGGCGGGGCCAGCGCGATGAGCCGGTCCTGGCCTGGGCCGAGGTCGGGCGCACCGACGGACTGGGCGGAACGCTGGCAGGCCTGTCGGGCGCACCCGTGCTGGATCGTCAGGGCCGGGCCGTCGGGGTCACCATCGCCGAGAGCCCGCGCCGGGGCCGCATCTATACCACCTCGCCCGAGACGTTCGGTCCTGCGGTGCGCGGTATCCAGACCCCGACCGAACGCCTGCGCGGGCGGTCCATCGGCATCGACAACTACGGGGCCGTGGCCGACGACCTGCGCCGGGATCTGAAGGTGGCGCAGGTCGTCTGTCTGTCGGCCTGATCCCTACTTCAAGGCCGCTGCGTCGAGGTTCAGGTCTGTCAGCGGGATGACCTCGACATTGGGGTATTTCGCCCGCAGCGCCTCGATGAACTGGGCCGCGTCACCGACGATGACCAGGCTGGCCCGGTCGACCGGGAGATGTTCGGCGAAGGCGGCCTGCATGGCCGGTCCATCCACCGCCTCCACACTGGCGGCATAGGTGGCCAGTTCGCTCATGGGGATGTCGTAGAGCGCCAGGCCGGCAATGGCGCCGCCCAGACCATCAACCGTTTCCAGTGACTGGCCGAAGGCCCCGGTCAGGATGGCGCGGCGGGTGGTCAGTTCGCTCTCGGTCGGCTGGGTCGAGCCCAGACGGCGCACCTCTGCCAGGATCAGGTCCGCGACCTCGACGGCTGCGTCATTGCGCGTCTGGGCCGAGGCCGTGAACAGGCCGTCGTCCCGGCGAACGCCCAGCGAAGAGCGTGTGCCATAGCTCAGACCCCGCTTGATGCGGATTTCCTGGTTCAGTCTCGAGGTGAAGCTGCCGCCCAGCAGGGTGTTGCCGACGGTCAGCGGGAAATAGGCCTCGTCGGACCGGGGCACGCTGCGCAGGGCGACAGTGACGGCGGCCTGACCGGCTCCGGGCTGGTCGATGACCACGACGCGCGGGGCCAGCGGAGTTCCGGCCGGATCGACGGCGGGGCTGGCGTCCTGCGCCGGTTCGGCCCAGTCGCCGAAGGCTTGCTGGGCCAAGGCCCGGGCCGCATCAGGGGTGATGTCGCCCGAGAAGACCAGGGTCGCCTCTGACGGGCGATATCGGGCGGCATGGAAGGCGGCGATATCGGCGCGCGACAGGCCGGCGACGGTGGTCAGGGTGCCCCCGCCCGGTGCGCCATAGGCCGCATCGCCGTAGACGACCCGTCCTGCGGCCTGGCCGGCGACGGGGCCCGGTGTGGACAGGGCGATCCTCAGCCCGTCCAGGGTCTGTGTGCGCTGGCGCTCCAGTTCCTCGTCGGCAAAGGTCGGGTTGCGTACCAGATCGGCCATCAGGGTCACGGTCTGGGGGAAGACGTCCGAGGGGGCATTGGCAAAGACATTGGTGAAGTCGGGCCCGGCCCCGGCTCCGACCGATGCCCCCAGAGCCTCGATCTGGGTAGCGATCTCGGGAGCCGAGCGGCTGGCCGTGCCTTGCGTCAGCAGGGCGGCCGTCATGGAGGCGACACCGGCCTTACCGGCCTCGTCGTCGGCGGATCCGGCATCGAAGCTCAGGCGCGCCGACACCAGCGGCAGGCCCGACCTGGGCGCGACCAGCACGCGCAGGCCGTTGTCCAGGCGGAAATCGGCGACCGTCGGCGTGGTCGGAGAGACCGCGGCGATCACCTCCGGCATGGGCGCGCGTTCCGCTTCTGGCAGCAGGGCGAACAACTGGCCGACCGGGGCCAGATCCGCGACCTTGACCGGGGCGTCGACGTTCAGCGTCTGCTGGGAGGTCGGGTTGGCGTCATCTGCGGCCAGATAACGGATGGTGATCGACCGCTCCGGCGTCAGATAGCGGTTGGCGACCCGCTGGATGTCGGCGGCGGTCACGGCCTGGATGGCGGCGATCTCCCGGTCGGCGTAGGCGGCGTCATTGCCGTTGATCAGGGCAAAGCCCAGCACGACGGCACGGTCGTCGATGGTTTCGCGGCTGCGCAGGGCACTGGCGACAAGCTCGTTCTTGGCCTCGGCCAGTTCAGCGTCGGTGACCGGTGCGTCGCGGAAACGGGCGATCTCGGCGGTCAGGGCGGCAATGCCTTCGTCGGGCGTCTTGCCGCCGGCCAGGATGGAATAGGCGTACAGGGCCCCAGCCTGCTGCGAGAAGTCTGCGCTGGAGCCGATCGAGGCGGCGACCTGCTGATCGTAAACCAGTGACCGGTACAGGCGGCTGCTTTCGCCGGTCGACAGGATACCGTCCAGCACCGTCAGGGCCGCCCGGTCCTCGCCGACATAGGGGATGGTCGGATACGCCAGCACGACCGCAGGCAGAGGCACGTTCGGCGCATGGAAGGTCGCCTCGCGCGGGCCGGTCGGTTCCGGCTCCTTGACGTCATTGACTGGCAGCGGACGGTCCGGATTCTGGATCGGGGCCATGTACTGGTCGATCCAGCCGTTCAGCTGGCTCTCGTCGAAATTGCCCGCCACGATCAGGATGGCATTGTCGGGCCGGTAGTAGGTGGCGTGGAACCGGCGGACATCCTCGATCGTCGCCGCATCCAGGTCCTCGATCGAACCGATGGTGGTCCGGCGATAGGGATGCTCCTGATAGATGGTCTGCGGCAGGAAGACGCTGAACAGACGGCCATAGGGACTGGCCAGGACGCCCTGGCGGTACTCCTCCTTGACCACGTCGCGCTCGCTCTCGAACACGTCCTCATTGACCACGAGAGATCCCAGGCGGCTGGCCTCGGCGAAGATCAGCCGCTCCAGATGGTTGGCCGGAATGGTCTCGAAATAGGCGGTCACGTCGTCGCTGGTGAAGGCATTGTTGTTGCCGCCGACGTCCTCGGTCAGGCGGTCGAACGTCTCGTCCGGGAAATCCTTGGTCGCCTTGAACATCAGGTGTTCGAACAGGTGGGCAAAGCCCGACCGGTTGGCTGGATCGTCCTTGGACCCGACCCGGTACCAGACCTGGACCGTGACGTTCGAGGTCGAGGTGTCACGCGCCGTATAGACATCCATGCCATTGGCCAGGGTCCGCTTGGCGAAGCCCAGCGGCGGCACCGTGATGCCGGCGGGTGCCGAGGCGGTGACCGCATCCTGCGCCATCGCTGGCGAGGCGGCGGGCAGGCCCATCAGCAGGGCGGCGGCGCAGGCGGTCAGGATCAGGCGGGACTTCATGGGGCGGCTCCGAACGCCCGGACGGCGGGCGAGGCGGACCCTAACAGCGGTTTGAAGTGCCGCAAGCTTACGGAGTTGTAATCTCAGTCTAGGGTCAGGGCCTCGGCCAGCAGCCGGGCCTCGGCGGCGCGGCTGGAGCCATGGCGCCATGCGACGACGATCTCCCGCCTGGGGGCCTTGGCCGAAATCTGGCGCACGACGACGCCGGGCATGTCGGCCAGACCGGCCCGCACGGCCATTTCGGGCAGGAAGCTGACGCCCAGTCCCGAAGAAACCATCTGCACCAGGGTGTGCAGGCTGGTGGCGGCAAAGACGTCGTCGCCCTTTGGCGGGTCAATGTCGAAGGCGGCCAGGGCCTGATCGCGCAGGCAGTGGCCGTCCTCCAGCAGGATCAGGTCCTCGGCCTTGAGGGAGCCTGCCGGGATAGGACCCGTGCCGGCGAGGGCATGACCGACCGGGGCGGCGGCCAGAATTTCGTCATCGCCGATGCGGGCATGGTCGATGCCGGGCGCGGTATAGGGCAGGGCGATGACGGCGGCGTCCAGCTGTCCCGCCTTCAGGGCTCCGATCAGGCGCGGCGTCAGATCCTCGCGGATGAACAGGCGCAGGGCGGGATAATCGATCTTCAGGCCGGGCAATTTCGCCGGCAGAAGAAAGGGCGCGACCGTCGGGATGACGCCCAGGCGGAACCGGCCCGACAGGGGCTTTCCGGCATTTCGCGCGGCCTCGACCAGGTCCTCGGTGCGGGCAAGGACGTCTTCGGCCCGGCGCACGGCCTCGGCCCCCACGGCGGTCAGCTGAACATTGCCGCGCGTGCGCTCGACGACGGGCGCTCCCAGAATCTTCTCCAGCTCCTGGACGCCTGCCGACAGGGCCGGCTGGCTGACGTGCGCCGCCTCCGCTGCCCGGCTGAACGAGGCGTGTTCGGCGAGGAGTTTCAGATACTGGAGCTGTCGCAGGGTGGGGAGCATGCGCGCGACATAGGATGTCGCTATCGACATGGCAAAATCAATCGGAAGGGCTTGGCCCTCCTCACTGCATAGCGAGGAGGGCCAGCATTATGGATCAGGCCGCGACCTTTTCCGCGTGGACCGCGCGCTTGCGGATGTCGTAGCGGTCGTTCTCCATGACCTGTACCCAGGCCTTGACGAAGTCGCGCACGAACTTCTCGCCAGCATCGGCAGAAGCATAGACTTCGGCCAGCGCACGAAGCTGGGAGTTGGCACCGAACACCAGATCGGTGCGGGTGGCGGTCCAGAGCTGCTCGCCCGTATCGCGGTCCGTGCCGACGAAAGTCTCGTCGGAGTGGTCGTCGACCTGTTTCCAGGCCGTGCGCATGTCCAGCAGATTGACGAAGAAGTCGTTGGTCAGCTGACCCGGACGATCGGTCAGCACGCCATTTTCGGATGCGCCATGGTTGGCCCCCAAGACCCGCAGACCCCCGACCAACACCAGCATCTGCGGTGCGGTCAGGCCCAGCAGTTGTGCCCGGTCGACCAGCAATTCCTCGGTCGGCACGTTGAACTGCACCTGCAGATAGTTGCGGAAACCATCGGCGCGCGGCTCCAGCACCTTGAAGCTTTCGGCATCGGTCTGTTCGGCACTGGCATCGGTGCGGCCCGGCGTGAATGGCACGGCGATGTCGTGACCGGCAGCCTTGATCGCCTGTTCGACCCCGACGGAGCCACCCAGAACGATCAGGTCGGCGATGGAGACGTTCAGGCCGGACGAGGCCTTGATGCCTTCATAGACCTGAAGAACCTTCGCCAGCTTGTGCGGCTCGTTGACGTCCCAGCTGCGCTGCGGCTCCAGACGGATGCGCCCGCCATTGGCCCCGCCGCGATGGTCGGACCCACGCCAGGTGGCGGCGGAGGCCCAGGCCGTGCGGACCAGATCGGCGATCGACAGGTCGGACGAGGCGATATGTCCCTTCAGCGTCTCGACATCGGCGTCGGTCAGTTTGGGACCGGTATGGGCCGGGATCGGATCCTGCCAGATCAGTTCTTCGGTCGGAACCTCCGGGCCCTGGTAGCGGATGATCGGCCCCATATCTCGGTGGCACAGCTTGAACCAGGCGCGGGCGAACTGGTCGCCGAAATAGGCCGGGTCGGCGCGGAACGCCTCCATGATCTTGCGGTATTCCGGGTCGACCTTGAACGCCATGTCGGCGGTGGTCATCATGGTCGGCACCTTCTTGCCCGGCGTGTGGGCCGCAGGCGCCAGGGTCTCCGGCGGATTGCCGACGGGCTGCCACTGCTTGGCCCCGGCGGGCGAGCGGACCAGCTCGTATTCATGGTCCAGCAGCATGTCGAAATAGGTCATGTCCCAAGTGATCGGGGTGGGCGTCCAGGCCCCCTCGATGCCCGAGGTGATGGTGTGGTCGCCCATGCCGCTCTCGTGACCGGAGACCCAGCCCAGACCCTGCTGGGCGATGTCGGCCCCCTCGGGCGAAATGCCGACCTTGGAGGCGTCGCCATTGCCGTGGGCCTTGCCGAAGGTGTGACCCCCGGCGGTCAGGGCGGCGGTTTCGACGTCGTTCATGCCCATACGGGCGAAGGTCTCGCGGATGTCGCGGGCCGATTGCAGGGCTTCGGGCACACCGCCCGGACCTTCGGGGTTCACATAAATCAGGCCCATCTGGATGGCCGCCAAGGGCTCTTCCAGCGCCATCTCCTTGTCGGGCTGGATGCGGGTCTCATTGCCCTCTTCGCCGACCCATTTTTCTTCGGTGCCCCAGTAGACGTCCTTCTCGGGTTCCCAGACGTCGGCGCGACCGCCGCCGAAGCCGAAGACCGGCCCGCCCATGGATTCGATGCCGACATTGCCGGCCAGGATGAACAGGTCCGCCCAGCTCAGCTTGGCTCCGTACTTCTGCTTGATCGGCCACAGCAGACGACGCGCCTTGTCCAGATTGCCGTTGTCCGGCCAGGAGTTCAGGGGGGCGAAGCGCTGTTGGCCCGCGCCTGCGCCACCGCGCCCGTCGCCTGTCCGATAGGTGCCGGCCGAGTGCCAGGCCATGCGGATGAAGAAGGGGCCATAGTGGCCATAGTCCGCCGGCCACCAAGGCTGGCTGTCGGTCATCAGGGCGGTCAGGTCGCGTTTGACCGCGTCATAATCCAGGGTGTTGAACGCCTCGGCATAGCTGAAGCCGTCGCCCATCGGGTCACCAGTCTTGCCCTGCTGATGCAGGATATCGACCGCCAGATGGTTGGGCCACCAGTCGCGGTTGGTGCGGCCCAGAAGACTGCGCAGAGCGGCCTTTTCCTTCTTGGGATCGCTCAGGGGCGAGGGTCCGCCAGCGTTTCCGTCCATGATTCAGCTCCCGTGGATTATGATTGTGGCACCAGCCTATGCCCTCAATGACAACAGGCAAAATCAATAAGTTTTGAGATTGGAATAAGCTGAGCCTACTGATCGGCCTCCGCCATCCAGCGCATGCGGCATGCCATGATGGCCGTTTCGCCCAGCCGCTCGACCAGCCGCCAGTTGACCACCGCCCCGATCGGCGCGCCCACGACGGGGATCAGCTGGGCCATCTTGGCCAGGTCGATATGGTCGCGGTACTCGATCTGGAAGGTGCGCCAGTCGTAGTCGGTGATGGCCTGGGGCTGATCGACATCGGCGATCCAGCGCTCCAGATCGGCCAGGGCCTCGGGCCGTCTGCGGGCGCTGGCGAAGGCCAGATGAAAGATGTGCAGCACGAACAATCGCTCTCTCAGGGACCCGCCGCCCCAGCCATAGGCCGCCACGATGTCGGCCAGCATCCGCACCTTGATCGCCATCAGGGCCGGAAAGTCCGCTGCGGCCAGGACGAAACCGCCCGCGCCTGCGACCCCGCCCTCGACGCTGGCCGTATTGCGATAGACCTTGATGGCGGCGCGGGCCTTGAGCTCGGACGCGGCCAGGGTCCCGCGCGGCCCGGGTCTGGCCTGCAGCACGTCCGAGCCGAACAATATCCCCTTGGTCATCGCCTCGACCCCGGCGGTGATGACCTGATGCACGCGCTCGGGAATGATGCGGTTGATCCGGTCCTGGGTGCCGCGCGTGGCCTTGTCCCACAGGCCGGGACGTTTCAGGACACGGGCCCGCCAGGCCGCGACCTCGGCCCGCACCGTGGTCTCGTCCACGACGGTGACCAGGCCGTCCGGGGTGTCCTCGGCGGCGATCATTTCCTGTCCAGCGGTCATCAGCCCCTCCGGTAACGCGGGGTTACGGTTGCAGGCGAATGCGGCTGGGTCTAGACCGCCCCACGTTTCCTCCCACTCAGCATCGGCCTCAAGTAGCGCGACCGCGCGATAGGCCAACGGAGAATGTTTATGGCTCGCGCGAAGATCGCCCTCATCGGCGCCGGAATGATCGGCGGAACCCTGGCTCACGTGGCCGCGCGCGAAGCGCTGGGCGACGTCATCCTGTTCGACATCGCCGAGGGCACGCCCCAGGGCAAGGCTCTGGACATCGCCGAGGCCACCGCCGTGATCGGCACCGACGTCGCCCTGAAGGGTGCCAATGACTATGCCGACATCGCCGGTGCCGACGTCTGCATCGTCACCGCAGGCGTGCCGCGCAAGCCGGGCATGAGCCGCGACGACCTGATCGGCATCAATCTGAAGGTCATGAAGGCCGTCGGCGAAGGCATCAAGGCGCACGCCCCGAACGCCTTCGTCATCTGCATCACCAACCCGCTGGATGCGATGGTCTGGGCCCTGCAGAAATTCTCCGGCCTGCCCAAGGAGAAGGTCATCGGCATGGCCGGTGTGCTGGACAGCGCCCGCTTCGCCTATTTCCTGGCCGAGAAGACCGGCGTGTCCATCCAGGACATTCACGCCTGGACTTTGGGCGGTCACGGCGACGACATGGTTCCGATGGTGCGTCACTCGACTGTCGGTGGCCTGCCCCTGCCCGACGCCGTCGCGGCCGGCATGCTTAGCCAGGGTGACCTGGACGCCATCGTCGAGCGGACCCGCAAGGGTGGCGGCGAGATCGTGGCCTTGCTCAAGACCGGCTCGGCCTTCTATGCCCCGGCCGAAAGCGCCATCGCCATGGCCCGCTCCTACCTGCTGGACCAGAAGCGCGTCCTGCCCTGCGCCGTCTGGCTGTCGGGTGAATACGGCCTGTCCGACCTCTATGTCGGCGTGCCCGCCCTGATCGGTGCCGGCGGCGTCGAAAAGGTCATCGAGTTCAGCACCAACGACGACGAAAAGGCGATGTTCAAGAAGTCGGTCGCTTCGGTCCAGGGCCTGATCCAGGCCTGCAAGGACATCGATTCTTCGCTTTCCTGAGGGGCGCTAACGCTCGGCTCGCGGAGCCTCGCTGCTTGAGCGCGGAATACGATACTGCCCTCATGCAGTGAGCGTCCGCGACGCGAGCGATAGGGCAACAACAATGAGGCTGCAGGTTCGCCTGCAGCCTTTTTTGCTGGCAACCAATGTTCATCCGGTAACCATCAGGCAAGGCTTTGCCAATCTCGCCTTAAACTTTTGGGTTCAGGGTCCGTAGGTGATCCCGAATCGTGCGCCCTCTCCGATCGACAAACTGGCGATCGCCGTCGTGCATCAGCCCGAGCGCGCGCAGCCTGCGCCCTCGGGTGCGCGCGAGGACGCCCTGCGTTTTCTGCTTCAGACCGCCGCCGATGCGAAGATCCAGAAGGTCGCCACCCGGCCCGAGGGCGACGGAGAGCGCTGGCTGGGTCAGGCCTGGCCGTTCCCTTCGCCGTTTCAGGTCACAGTCCGCACCATGCCCATTTCCGATGGCGTGGACCGGATCGAGGCGCGGGCGCGTCGCTCGCTGGAGCGTCTGGGTCTGCCGCGCGGCGATGCCCTGCTGATCTCCAGCGCCGCCGATCTGGCCGGGGCCGAGGGTCGCGCCCTGTGGGACCGCCTCTCGGCGCTGAAGGATCGCGGCCTGTTCAAGCGCATCGGCTTCTGCGCCACGGTCGAGGATGGCCCGGCCCTGCTGGCCCGGCGCTTCCAGCCCGACATCGTGCAACTGCCCGTCAACATGCTGGACCAGCGTGCGCACCGGACCGGCGTGCTCAGCGAACTGGCTGCGCTGGGGATCGAGGTCCATGCCTCGTCCGTCTTCGCCGACGGCCTTCTGTTCATGAGCGGTGACGCCCTGCCGACCGATATGGCGCGGCACAGCCATGCCCTGTCGCGCATTCGCCGCCGCCTGGCCGAGGCGCGGGTCGATCCGATGCAGGCGACGCTGGCCTATGCGCTGGGCTTGCCGGAAGTGTCCGCCGTGGTCGCCAGCGTGGCCTCGGCCGCCGAGCTGCGCGCCACCATCGCCGCCGCCCATGCGCCCGCCCCCGCCCTGGACTGGGAAGCCCTGCAGCTGGAGCCGGCGACCATCGCCACCGGCTCCGCTGCCCGGATCAGTAGCGCAGCCTGATCCCGACGTAGCCGGAGCGGCCCGGCTCGCCATAACCCAACACCTGCTGATACCGCTCGTCCGCCAGGTTCTCGACCCGCGCGGTCAGCGTCACCGCATCTGTCAGGGCAAAGGCCGCATTCAGATTGGCCGTGACGAAACCCTCGCGCACGCCACCGGCATCGTCCTGATCGCCCTCGGCCCGCACCGTCAGCGCGCCTGACAGATGCTCGCCCGTCCAGCCCAGGGTGGCCGAGCCCGATTGCTTCGGCACGCGCAGCAGACGCGCCCCGTCCGAGCGATCCTCGGCATCGGTCCAGGCATAGGCTAGGCTCAGGTCGAAACCTGCGCCAAGCAAGGCGCGCCCTTCCAGTTCGACGCCGTCGGAGCGTGTTCGGTCCACGTTCACATAGACGCTGTCGAAGGTGACGGGATCGAAGACATAAGTGATCTGGTCCTCGACCTTCAGACGATAGATGGTGGCCCGGCCCTCGATGCGGCGGTCGGACGAGGCCCAGCCCAGCGCCAGTTCGACGCTGTCCGCTCGCTCGGGTCGCAGGACCGGGAAGGGATCGGCCGAAAAGCAGAAGTCGCACACGGCCTGACTGATCGACGGAGCCTTGAAGCCGGTGCCGTAGGCGCCCGAGACGATTAAACCGCCGTCCAGCCTGTAGGCCGCCGAGACCCTGCCTGTCGTCTCCGAGCCGAAGTCGTCCGTGTCGTCCCAGCGCAGGGCCGCGGACAGGTTCAGCCGCTCCGTCGCGTCATAGCGGGCGACGCCGAACACCGAGGTGGTGCCCAGATCGTCCTCAAGGCCGCTGGACAGACTGCCCGAGGTTTCCTCGCGCTCCACGCCGAAGGCATAGGTCAGATCGTCACCTCGGCGGCCATCCGCCTGCCAGCGATAGACCTGGCGATCCGCCTCGAAGCGCGACGGGAAGTCGGAGACGGTGTCGCGCACGATGTCGGAGGCCGAGACGCTGAACTGGTGGTCCAGACCCAGGGCGTTCAGGCGCACGCGGCCAAAGCCGGACCATTGCTCGCTCTCGGTGGTGTCCAGCGTGTCGGCCAGGGTGAAGGCCGGGGCCGGGAAGCCGTCCAGATCGACCTGGCTGTTCGACCAGCGCGCCGCCCCGTCGACAGAGACGGTGTCGGTGAAGGCATAGCGGCCCTTGGCCCCGACGGTGGTGTTCTCGAACCCGTCGGCCTCGGGATTGCCGTCGGCCTCGTCGGCCGCGCTGATCCCGTCCGTGTCGAAGCGCGAGACCCAGGCCCCGAAGGCATAGGTCTCATTGGCCACGCCGGCCGCCAGGCGGCCGCGCAGGGTGTCGAACGACCCCGCCTCGGCCTCGGCACGCAGGCCGTCCACCTCTTGGGTTGTGAAGGCGATCACCCCGCCGATGGCATCGGACCCCCACAGCGACGACTGCGGCCCCGACAGCACCTCGATGCGCTCGATGTCGCCCAGTTCGAAGCCGGAAAAGTCATAGGCCCCGGCGATCTCGGCCGGGTCATTGACCGGCACACCGTCGACCAGGACCAGGGTCTTGCCGGGCACCGCCCCGCGCATGCGGACCTGGGCCACGCCGCCAAAGGCTCCGCTGCGCACCACCGACAGGCCGGGAACGTCGGCCAGGATGTCGGCGGCAAAGACCGCGCCGCGCTGGTCGATGGTGGCGCGGTCGATGACGCGGGCACCGGGCGTTTCGGCCACGATGGCGGGGATGCGGGTGGCCGTGACGACCACCTCTTGGAGTTCAGGAACCTCCTGGGCAAAGGCAGGCGCGGACAGGCCGACCGCCACCAAGGCAGTCGAGAGGAAGAGATGACGCTTCATGTGAGCGGCTCCGTATAGCCCCGGCGTCGCGCGCGACGGGACGATGAAAGCGACCAACCCGCACTGGACGCATCCAGCACGGCGCAGAGATCGGGTCGCTTCGACGGAACATCCCTGCCGTTGTCAGCAGGGGGCAGGCCCCACGCCTCTGTCTGGTCCCGGACAGCGGACGAGCGACGGGGGCGGCCAGGTCTCCTGGCTTGCGGATCGGCGGTCCATGTCCACACCTTCCCAGTTGTCTTGACGACGCCCAGTGGTGCCGGGATTGCGCCCGGATCGAACGACGGACCTCCCCGCCTACAGTTGCGGGCACAGCCGCGGTGTCTGACCGCGTTCCCTTAACCGCCTGCCGCGTTTGTCGCAGTGCAGCACAGGTTGTGCAAGGGTCAGAAGACTTCGGCTTGGCGCTGGTTTGTCTGTGCGGCGGTGACCTGGCGTACAAGCTGGCGCAATGCCAGGGCGGCAACCATGCTGGCTATACAAGCGAGAATGCTGAGCACAGCGCTGAGCGTATAGATGGCATCGGTCGTCGCTAAGGTCGCCGCGCGATTGGCACCATTGGAAATCATGTTGGACAGAAGCCATCCGGCCCACCACCAACCCATTACGACGGGCGCGCCGACGGATTTCCAGCTGTCAGGATGGCAGCTGATCCGCCAGATTTCACTCATTGCTTGATAGGGCTTCCAAAGGTTCGCGACTGGGATGAAGTACCAGCCCACGGCCCAAGCGGGCGAATTTTGCATGGATGGACGGACAAGACGCGCATTGTGAGCCGCGCGATAAATCCACATCGCGACCATGATCACCAACGCTAGATTAAGTGCGATGAGTGGCCAGGCAACATACGGAACCGCCTGCCAAATGCGGATCATGTCTTCGCTGAGGTCATATTTGATCTGTATCAGAATGACGTCGGCAAGCGACAGGATCATGGCTAGGACGTTGGCTCCTGCACTGACAAGCAGCCAAAGAGCCACGGTTGCGCCTAAATCAGCGATCGCACGAAATCCGCGAGCGTGTTCTGTCATCACGATCCCCCTAGGAGACAAAGACACAGGCCAAGTTCTTCCGCAATCGCTTGAGCCTGCCCGCGCAATCCGTCACCTTGCGGCACTCCCATGAACGCCCCGCTCATCCATCCGCCCAAAGCCGATCCCGTGCCCTCGCTTGAGGGGACGACGCCGGTCATGGCCCAGTTTCTGGCGGCCAAGGCGAGCCAGCCGGATGCCATCGTCTTCTTTCGCATGGGCGACTTCTACGAGCTGTTCTTCAAGGATGCGGAGATCGCCTCGGCGGCGCTCGGCATCACCCTGACCAAGCGGGGCAAGCATCAGGGCGAGGACATTCCGATGGCCGGGGTGCCGGTCCATGCGCTGGACGGCTATCTGGCGCGGCTGATCCGTCAGGGGTTCAAGGCGGCCATCTGCGAGCAGATGGAGGCCCCGTCGGAGGCCCGCAAACGCGGCTCCAAGGCCGTGGTCCATCGCGACATCGTGCGAGTGGTGACGCCCGGCACCCTGACCGAAGACAGTCTGCTGGACGCACGCGGGGCCAACCGGCTGGCGGCGGTGGCGGTGCGAAAAGGTCGGGCGGCCGTCGCGGTAGTCGAGCTGTCGGCCGGCACCGTCGATGCCGTCGCCTGTGCGCTGGAGGATCTGGGCGCGACCCTGGCCTCGTTCCGGCCGTCCGAAGTGCTGGTGCCCGACCGCCTGTTTTCGGACGAGGCGACGAAGGATGCCCTGAACGGATCGGGCGGGGTGGTGCAGGCCCTGCCCCAGGCCTTGGCCGAGCCCGTCGGGGCGCGGGTGCGGATCGAGCGGCTGTACGGCGTCGCCTCGCTGGACGGGTTTGGGGCCTTTGAGGAGGCGGAGGTTTCGGCCCTGGGCCTGATCGCCGCCTATCTGGAGACGACCCAGGCCGGCCGGATTCCGGCCCTGACGCCGCCGCGCCGCTCGGGCGAGACCGGCTTTCTGGCCATTGACCCGGCCACCCGCCAGAGCCTGGAGATCGACCGCACCCAGCGCGGCGAGCGCGAGGGCTCGCTGCTGGCCTGTATCGACCGCACGGTGACCTCGGGCGGGGCGCGGGCCCTGGCCGAGCGGATCGCGCGACCCCTGCGCGATCCGGTGGCGATCAATCACGGCCTGGACGCCGTCGAATGGCTGCTGGAACGGCGCGATCTGCGGCGCGATCTGAGGGAGACCCTGCGCGCCTCCGCCGATGTGGCGCGGGCGACCTCGCGGCTGGTGCTGGGGCGGGGCGGGCCGCGCGACCTGGCCGCCGTGCGCACGGCCCTGGCCACCGCCGAGCGGATCGCGGGCCTGTTTCCGCCCGAGCGCGATCCTCTGACCGGGGTGGCCGCCCGTATCGCCGCCTGTCTGGATCGCCTCAGCCTGTCGCCCGACCTGGCCAGGCTGCAGATCGACCTGTCGGAGGGGCTGGTCGCCGAGCCGCCGCATCTGGCCCGCGACGGCGGCTTCGTGGCCCCCGGCTATCGTCCCGAACTGGAGGCGGCCCGCACCCTGCGTGACGACAGCCGCCGCGTCGTCGCCGATCTGGAAGCCAAGGCCGTGGCCGACAGTGGCGTGGCCTTCAAGATCAAGCACAATGCCGTTCTGGGCTATTTCCTGGAGACATCAGCCAAGGCGGCCGAACCGCTGCTGCGCCCCTCGGAGGCCAGTCCCTTCATCCATCGCCAGACCCTGGCCAATCAGGTGCGGTTCACCACCGTCGAGCTGTCGGAACTGGATGCGAAGATCAGCCAGGCGGGCCACCGCGCCCTGGCCATCGAGGGCGAGACCTTCGAGGGCTGGCGGCGCACGGTCCAGGCGCTCGCCTTGCCGCTACAGGACGTGGCCGAGGCCCTGGCCGAGCTGGACGCCCATGCCGCCCTGTCCGAATGGGCCGAGGAGGTGGGGGCGGTGCGCCCCGTCGTGGACGACACCACCTGTTTCGAGGTCACCGCCGGTCGCCATCCTGTTGTCGAGGCGGCGGTCAAGAAGTCAGGCGAACCTTACACGCCCAACGACTGCCGACTGGATGGTTCGGGAGGTGCCTGCGCCCGCCTGTCCATCGTCACCGGCCCGAACATGGCGGGTAAGTCGACCTTCCTGCGCCAGAATGCCCTGCTGGTCGTGCTGGCGCAGTCCGGAGCCTTTGTTCCCGCCCGCGCCATGCGGCTGGGGGTGGTCGACCGGCTGTTCAGCCGGGTAGGGGCGGGCGACGATCTGGCGCGGGGCCGCTCCACCTTCATGATGGAGATGGTCGAGACCGCCGCCATCCTGACCCAAGCGACGGAGCGCAGCTTCGTGGTGCTGGACGAGATCGGGCGCGGTACCGCCACCTATGACGGCCTGGCCATCGCCTGGGCCGTGGCCGAGGCCCTGCACGACCGCAACCGGGCCCGCACCCTGTTCGCTACCCACTATCACGAGCTGGCCGGGCTGGAGACGCGGCTGGCCCATGTCTGCAACCTGTCCATGAAGGCGCGGGAGTGGAACGGCGAACTGGTCTTCCTGCATGAGGCCGCGCCAGGGGCCGCTGACCGGTCCTATGGCGTGCAGGTCGCCAGGCTGGCGGGCGTCCCCGCTGCCGTCGTCAGCCGCGCCCGCGAGGTGCTGGACCGGCTGGAGGGCGAAAAGGCCGCCGTCGGAAACCTGTCCGACCTGCCGCTGTTCGCCGTCGCCGAGCCGCCCGCCCCGCTGCCCCTATCCGTCGTCGAGGACGCGCTGGAGGGGATCGAGCCGGATGAGCTGTCCCCCCGAGAGGCGCTGGAGGCCCTGTATCGGCTGAAGGGTCTGGCGGGCCGGTGACCGAGCCCCTCGACGCGCGCTTGGTCGAGGCGGCTGCCGCTGCGGATGGGCCGACCGCCGTCGCTGCCGTCCTCCGCGAAACCTATGAGGCCGCGCGTGCTCGCGCGGGACGGCGTCTGGAAGCGGGCGGCGAGGGGGTCGAGGTGGCCCGGCTGTATTGCACTGCCGCCGACGACCTGTTGACCGCGCTGTGGCGGGTGACGAGCGAGACGCTGTTTCCGGCGCACAACCCGACCGCCGCCGAACGGCTGAGCCTGATCGCGGTCGGGGGCTATGGGCGCGGCGTCCTGGCCCCGTATTCCGATCTGGACCTGCTGTTCCTGCGGCCGTGGAAGTCCAGTCCGCGCACCGAACAGGTCATCGAGTTTATGCTCCATATTCTGTGGGATCTGGGCTTGAAGGTGGGGCAGTCGGCGCGATCGATCGATGAGGGTCTGTCGCTGGCCAAAAGCGACATGACCATCCGCACCACTCTTCTGGAGGCGCGCTATCTGGCCGGAGACGCGGCCTTGGCTGAGGAGTTCGAGCAGAAATTCCAGGCCTTGGTCGCCAAGGCCGATCCCCGCGCCTTCATCGCCGCCAAGCTGGAGGAGCGCGACGTCCGCCATCAGAAGACCGGTGCCGTCCGCTATCGCGTCGAGCCCAACGTCAAGGACGGCAAGGGCGGCTTGCGCGACCTCAACACCCTGTTCTGGATCGCCCGCGCCCTGGCCCCCGAAAGCCCGCTGGGCGCGCGCGTGCTCGACGATCTTCTGACCGCACGGGAGCGCCGCACCTTCGAGGAGGCCTTCGACTTCCTGTGGCGCACCCGGGCGCATCTGCACCGCGTCGCGGGTCGGGCCGAGGAGAAGTTGACCTTCGACCTTCAGCCCGAGGTCGCCCGGCGCATGGGCTGGCACGGGCGCGGCGACGAGCCGGCGGTCGAGCGGTTCATGCGCCGCTATTTCCTGAATTCGCGCGACGTGGGGGCCTTGACCCGCGCCATGTCGGCCAAGTTGGAGGCGCGGCATCAGAAACGGACAATGAGCCTGTCGCGCCTGATCCCCGGGCGTCGCCGCAACCTCGGCGTCGAGGGCTTCATTGAGGAGGCCGGGCGGCTGTCGGTCACGGGGTCTGAGGTCTTTGCCCAGGCCCCGGAGAAGCTGCTGTTTCTGTTCCGGGTGGCGGACCAGCACGATCTGGATCTACACCCCGATGCCTTTTCGGCGGTGACGCGCTCTCTGTCGCTGGTGACGCCGTCCCTGCGCCGCGACCCGGAGGCGACGCGGGCCTTTCTCGACATCCTGGCCCAAGGGCAGAGGCCTTACCGCGTCCTGACCCTGATGAACGAGACGGGCCTGCTGGGCCGGTTCCTGCCGGAATGGGGGCGGATCGTCGGCCAGACCCAGTTCAACATGTACCATGCCTATACGGTCGACGAGCACACGCTTCAGGCCATCGGCATCATCAACGACATCTGGCGTGGCAAGCTGAAAGACGACCATCCGACCGCGACCGAGATCGTGCACCGAATTGACGATTTCGAGGCCCTGATGCTGGCCATGCTGCTGCATGATGTGGGCAAGGGCGGGGATCGGGGCCAGCTGGAAGACGGAGCCATCGCTGCACGCCGGGCCTGCGACCGCCTGGGGCTGGACCCACGCCGGACGGAGTTCGTGGTCTGGCTGGTGCTGAACCATCTGGCGCTCAGCGACTATGCCCAGAAACGCGACGTGTCCGATCCGGCGACCGTGCGGGCCTTTGCCGATCTGGTCGGCGATCCGGAGCGGTTGCGCACCCTGCTGGTGCTGACGGTGGCCGATATCCGCGCCGTCGGACCTGGCGTATGGAACGGCTGGAAGGGCCAGCTGATCCGCGATCTGTATCAACGCACGGAGGCCGTGTTCCGGGGCGAGGCGGTGACGGGGTCGGAGCCGCTGGACGACCATCCCGATCTGGTCGCGCGGGCACGCGGCCAGGGCGCGTCCGCCAAGGTCCTGACGAGCACCGATCCCGAAACCGCCAGCGCCGCGACGCGGGTGGCGGTGGCCGCGCGCGACCGGCCCGGGCTGTTCGTCGATCTGGCGCGTGCTCTGGCGGAGGCGGGGGCGGATGTCGTCGGCGCACGCGTCGCCACCGCGCAAGACGGCACGGCCCTGGATGTGTTCGAGCTTCAGGACGGGGCCGGAGCCCCTTATGGCCAGGCCGAGCCGCGTCGTCTGACACGCCTGATTGCGGGTCTTGAGGCTGCTGCCCTGGGCAAGGGCAGTAAAGCCAGCCTGCCGACGCCCGCTCCCAATCCGCGCCGGGCCGCCTTCGACGTGCGTCCGACCGTGATCATCGATCTGGACGAGACACCGGGTGCGGCGGTGGTGGAGGTGTCCGGTGCCGACCGCCCCGGCCTGCTGGCCGATCTGGCCCGCACCCTGGCCGACCACCGCCTGTCGATCCGTTCGGCCCATATCGCGGGCTTCGGCGAGCGGGCGGTGGACGCCTTCTATGTCACGGACGACAAAGGGCAGACGCCGAAACCGGGGCGCGGACTGGAGCGGTTGCGCCGCGATCTTGAGGCGGTGCTGGATCGCCGCGACGCAGGCTCGGGTCGTGCTGCCACCGCCGTGCGCGCCTCACTGCGTGACGTCTCCGATTTCGGACCGCGTCGTCGGCAAAGACCGGTATCGCCGCGCCCGGAAGCGGGCTAATCGGCAGGTCCGCGTTTTCGAGCCCCTGACATGAGCCTAGCCCGCAACACCCTCGTCCAGGCCTCCCTGACCCTGGGCAGCCGCATACTGGGCTTTGCGCGCGATCTGGCCCTGTCGGCCCGCTTCGGCCAAGGGCCGATGATGGACGCCTTCACCACGGCCCTGATGCTGCCCAACATGTTTCGGCGCCTGTTTGCCGAAGGGGCTTTCGCCCAGGCCTTCGTGCCGGTCTATGGCGGGGTGCGCGCCCGCGAAGGCGACGAGGCGGCGGCCGTGACGGCGTCCGAGGCCATGTCCTTCATGCTGGCCGTGGTCGCGGCCTTCTGTATCCTGTTGCAGGTCCTGATGCCGTGGATCATGCCTTGGCTGCTGTCCGCCTATCAGGGCGACGAGGCGGTGCTGCGCGTGGCCGTGACGGCGACCCAGCTGGCCATGCCCTATCTGGCCTGCATGACCGTGGCCTCGCTCCTTTCGGGCGTGCTGAACACGGCGGGACGCTTCGCCCTGTCGGCGGCTGTGCCGATCTTTCTCAACCTGTGCACCCTGGCCCCACTTCTGCTGGCCTATGTCCTTCCGGCCAGCCAGCCGACCGTCCTGCTGTGGGTGACCGCGGCGGTGACGGTGTCCGGCCTGATCCAGGCGGGCCTGCTGTGGTGGGGCGTCCGGCGGCTGGGCGTGACGCTACGCCTGTCCTGGCCACGCCTGACCCCGAATGTGAAGCGGGCCCTGGCCCTGGCCGTGCCCGGCGCCCTGGCCGGCGGGGCCATGCAGGTCAACTCCCTGGTCAGTCAGGTTCTGGCCGGTTCGGACGAAGGCGCGCGCTCTGTGATCTACAATGCGGATCGTCTGTATCAGCTGCCTTTGGGCCTGATCGGCGTCGCCATCGGCCTGGCCTTGGTGCCGCGCCTGACCCAGGCCTTCGTCGCCGGAGACCACGAGGGCGGGCGCAAGACGCTGGACGACGGCATCACCCTGGCCATGGCTTTCACCCTGCCCGCCGCCGTGGCCCTGTTCGTCATTCCCTTCTTCATCATCGACGCCACCGTGACGCGCGGAGCCTTCACCAGCGCCGATGCGGCCCGCACGGCCGATGTCCTGCGCCAGTTCGCCTGGGGTGTGCCTGCCTTCGTCTTGGCCAAGGTCCTGACCCCGCCCTTCTTCGCGCGCGAGGATACCCGTCGCCCCATGATCTATGCCGTCTCGGCCGTGATCTTCACCATCGTGGTCGGCTCGGGCCTGTTCTTCTGGCTGTCCAGCCAGGGGATCGACGGCGTCCTGGGCCTGGCCATCGCCACCAGTCTGTCGGCCTGGATCAACGTCGCCCTGCTGGCGGGGACGCTGGTGCGCGAGAACGCCTGGCGACCGTCGCCGGCTTTCGTGTCGCGGATCATGCGGGTGCTGCTGGCCAGCACCGTCATGGCCGCCGCTCTGGTCGCCGCCGGCATCGGCTACGAGGCCCTGAGCCGGATATTCCTGGCCAAGGAGATCGCGGTTCTGGTGGTCTGCGGGGCCGGCATGGCCCTGTATGCCGTCTGCCTGTTCGTCTTCCGCGCCGTCACCCCGGCGGAGTTGAAGGCGGTGCTGCGCCGCGAACCGGGCGCGTCCGTCTCCTCCGGTCTGGACTGACCGGCGGCGAGGCGATAAGCGCGAGGCCATGACGATGCACGGACACCAGATGATCGACGGACGATGGCGCGGCTGAACGACGCCTGCGCCTGATCACACCCTGTTTGCCGCTTTTTCGTACCCGGACCACCGTCATGACCGATACCGCCACCTCGACCGCGCCTGCCTATGATGGCCCCCGCCGCATCCTGTCCGGCATCCAGGCCTCCGGTGCCCTGCATCTGGGCAACTATCTGGGGGCGCTGAAGCGGTTCACAGAGCTCCAGGATCAGGGCGCGCCCTGCTTCCTGTTCGTGGCCGACATGCACGCGATCACCGTCTGGCAGGACCCCGCCAAGCTGGCGGATCAGACGCGAGAGATCGCGGCGGCCTATCTGGCCAGTGGCCTCGATCCCGCTCGCTCGATCATCTTCCCGCAATCGGCCGTGCGCGCCCATGCGGACCTGGCCTGGGTGTTCAACTGCGTCGCCCGCCTGGGCTGGCTGGACCGGATGACCCAGTTCAAGGAGAAGTCGGGCAAGCACAAGGAGCGCTCCTCGGTCGGCCTCTACACCTACCCTGTGCTCCAGGCGGCCGACATCCTGCTGTACAAGGCCACAGAGGTGCCGACGGGCGAGGACCAGAAACAGCATCTGGAGCTGACCCGCGACATCGCCGCCAAGTTCAACAACGACTTCGGCGTGCCCGGCTTCTTCCCCCTGCCCGAACCCTTGACCCAGGGCCCCGCGCCGCGCGTGATGAGCCTGCGCGACGGCTCGGCCAAGATGAGCAAGTCCGATCCATCGGACCAGTCGCGCATCAACCTGACGGACGACGCCGACACCATCGTGGCCAAGATCCGCAAGGCCCGCTCGGACGCCGACGTCCTGCCGGACACGCTGGAGGGCCTGAACGACCGGCCCGAGGCCAAGAACCTGGTGACCATCTATGCGGCCCTGGCCGACATGACCCGCGAGCAGGTGCTGGCCCGGTACGCCGGTCAGGGTTTCGGAGCCTTCAAGCCCGCCCTGGCCGAACGGGCCGTAGAGGCCATGGCCCCCGTCACCGCCGAAATGCGCCGCCTGATGTCCGACCCCGCCGAGATCGACCGCGTCCTGAAAGATGGGGCCGAGCGCGCTTCGGCCATCGCCGATCCGGTGGTAGATGAGGTGAAGAAGATCGTCGGATTCTGGAGGGGATAATGCTGACGTTGCTGCTGGCTCTGGCTCAGGACTCCGCTGTTCAGGCGATTCCGCCCGTTGGGGTCGCCGCCGCTCCATCTTCCGTCACATCAGCCGATCTGACCGTGCTTCAGGGTACGATGATGGCCTGGAACAGGGGCGGGCAGCTGGAGGGCGAGGTGGCTTTCACGGTGCAAAACAGCGGCGCGCCCGACCGCGTCATCTCGGTGTCTACGCCATCCGGACCATCCGGCAAAATCTCGCTTCAGGTCGCGCGCGATGGCGTTGCGGCCAATCTGGCCGATGGCGACATGACCTTGGCAGGGGTCAATGCGGATGGCACGCCGGGTCTTTCGCGTGTGACACTGGGTCTGACGGGCCTGACCAGCAACTATCCCATGCCGGTCCGCACCACGATCACCGTCCGGTTCGAGACCGCGGGCGAAGTGACGATATCGGCCGATCCAGTATCGCCCGCCCCGCCGCCGCCGAATACGCCGCCGCGTCTTTAGGGCGTCAAGCGAGCTGCGCCAGCCTTGCGGCCATCGGGCGGTACAGTCCGCAACCCGTCGCTCAGGCGGCTGGCATCATCCGGGGGCAATCGGCTTCGGTACATCTGGATGCTGTCCCGGTCGGTGCCGCCTGACCCGCTGCGATTGGTGACGCGGGCCTCATGAAGGCGACGCTCAGCAGGTAGCCGATGATGGCGCTGCCGCCGTAGCCCACCAGCGGTGTGGGATAATTGCCCATCATCGCTGCGACCACCACCAGCGACCAGATGGTCCCGAAGACCAGCCCCGTCGTCCGGTCGCCGCCGCGCATGGTCCCAACCGCCGCCGGGATGACCAGCAGCAGGGCCCCCATCGAGAGTCCGACGCCGACCAAGGGATGCACGTCGAATGATGAAAAGAGTATCTGGTCGACGAAGGGCGAGACGCCGCCCCGATCCGGCCGGACGAGCGTGACCACGAAGGCGGTGGCCGCGCCCAGGGCCAGCCACAGATCGCGGCGCTCCCGTCGCATCAGCGCCACAACGACCAGCGATCCGACCAGGACACCGGCCATGGCGCGATCGGGCTGGGCCGCCGTGCCCGCGATCGCCAGCGCCAAACCCGCCGCCGTCCAGCCGTTTCCGCGTCGAGTGTGAAGCATGACCAGGACGGGCACGAACAGCAGGCTGGGCTGCACGATCAGTCCGGCGACGCTGATCCACCGAGATGCCCCATCGGCTTGCATGCCCAGAAGCGCTGTGGCCAGCAGGGTCGCTCCCAACAGCGGCGCGATCAGCGCGATCCGCTCTGCCTTCAGGCTCCGTGACTGAGACAGCCATAGGCAAAGACCTATCCCGATCAACAGGGCGGCCAGATTGACGATGATCAGCCGGTCCGGGGCGCCGCCCAGCGTCATATAGACGGTGCCTAAACCGACGGCGGCGATCGCACATGCGATGCCGATGATCGGGTCGCGCGACACGGTGCCGAAGGATTGCGGGTTCATATCGGCGTCTCCTGGGTTGCCGGACGATGAATGAGATCGGGCATGTTGGATTAAGGACGCGACCCGGTCTCTGACCGCAGCACACAAGGCGGTCCAGACGCAGCCCAGCGCAAACGCGACCGCCCGGGGCCCTTCAGCAATGGACGCGGTCTCGTGCACCATGGCCTTGGCCCAATCGCGCTGGCCGGGCGGCATGAGATGAAGAGCGAGGCGAGCGATACCTCCGGCAATGGACCGCCACCGTGGGGGCGTCACCGTACGCTTTCCGGCGTTGGAGACGCTGCCGCGTCCCGGCCCTCTGCGGCCAGGGCGTGGGCGAACTGCAGACCGCTCTGGGTCAGTCGATAGACGTGTCGCGGCGGGCGACCCGGCTCATCCGATGCCCGCCACTCCGCCTCCAGCAGGCCGTCCGCATTTAAACGGATCAGCAGCGGATAGAGGGTTCCGGACTTCAGCCCGGTGACGCGTGCCAGGTCATAGCCATGACGCCAGGACCACGGGCTCGCCAGCTCATGAAGGAGGCGACGGGTGGCAGGAGATGGCGCGCGGGAGCGAGGCATGCAATAAATCTACATAGGTAGACTTATCCGTCAAGTGGCCTAGATGCGCTCCAGCCGTGCCACGAAGAAGCCGTCCAGCCCGCCCTTTTCCGCCCACATGGACGGCAGGATGCGCAGCCAGCCTTCGGGGGTCAGGGCCTCGTCGGGGGCACCGATGTCGGCGGGCACGGCAGGCGTGGTGCGGAAGGCCGGGTTGCGGCGCAAGAAGGCGATCACCTGGGTCTCGCCCTCTTCGCGTTCCAGCGAACAGACGCAATAGACCAGACGCCCGCCGGGCTTGACCCGTTCGGCGGCGGCATCCAGCAGTCGGTGCTGGACGTCGGCCAGTTTGGCGACATCGGCGGGCTTGGTGGCCCGCAGGACCTCAGGATTGCGGCGGAAGGTGCCGGTGGCCGTGCAGGGCGCGTCCAGCAGGACGGCGTCGAAGGTACGGTCGTCCTCCCAGTCCTCGGCGGGTACGGCGACGACCTCGGCCTTCAGCGCCGTGCGGGCCAGATTTTCGTGCAGGCGTTTCAGGCGCTGGGCCGAGCGGTCCAGGGCCACGACAGAGGTCCCGCTAGCCGCGATCTGCAGCGTCTTGCCGCCGGGCGCGGCACAGAAGTCGATAACCTGTTCTCCGGCCTTCGGGGCCAGCAGGCGCACGGGAACAGCGGCGGCGGCATCCTGCACCCACCACACCCCATCCTCGAAGCCGGGCCAGGTCGCCAGATCGCCGCGCCGCCCGGTGCGGATCGTGCCGCCGGGCAGGATCTCACCCTCCAGCGCCTCGGCCAGGGCGGCCTCGTCCAGACCGGGCTTCAGGCTCAGATCCGTCGCCGGTTCCTCGCGCGCGGCCAGGGCCAGACCGGCGACGGTCGCCTCGCCATAGGCGGCGCGCCAGCGGGCGATCAGCCATTCGGGCAGGTTGGACTCTGCCGTGGTCAGGCCGGGCCCCTCGCGGTCGATGCCGCGCAGCACGGCATTGACCAGGTTCTTGTACGGCCGGGTCTTGGTGTCGCGCTCGGCCAGCTTGACCGCCGTGGAGACGGCGGCAAAGGCGGGCGTTTCCAGCACCAGCGTCTGGGCCAAGGCCACCCTCAGGATGGTGCGCACGGTCAGAGGCGGGCTTTTCTGCAGCTTGCGATCCAGGATCTGGTCGATCTCGCCCAGTCGCCGCAGGGCCGCCATTGCCACGGCGCGCGCGAAGGCGCGGTCTGGCGCGGGCAGGGACGACACCTCGCGGAACGCCTGCGCCGCATCCATGCCCGCGCGGCCTTCAAGCGCGGCATTCAACAGGATGCCGGCGGCGACGCGGGCTTCCACCCCGATGTCGGCGGCCTCGTCGCGTTCCTCGACCCTGGGCGCGCGGGGCGGGCGGGTGCCGGCGCGGGCCTTGTCGGCCATGCGGCGTCCGCGTGCGGAGGAACTGCGCCCTGTCGTGTCGGTCATACGGCCACCTGTGTGCCCAGCTCGACCACCCGTCCGGGCGGGATATGGAAGAAGTCGGTGGGGTTGGCAGCGTTTCTCATCAGGAAGATATACAGGCGATCCTGCCACAGCGGCATGCCCTGCCGCGCCGTCGGTATGATCGAGCGGCGACCCAGGAAGAAGCTGGTCGACATGATGTCGAACTTCAGACCCTGTTTGCGACACAGACCCAGCGCCTTGGGCACATTGGGCTGTTCCATGAAGCCATAGGAGATGGTCAGCTTTTTGAAGTCGTCGGAAATGGGCTCGATGCGGACACGGTCTGCCTCGCTCACGCGCGGTCGGTCGGTGGTGCGCACCGTCAGGATCACGTTCTTCTCATGCAGGACCTTGTTGTGCTTGAGATTGTGCATCAGGGCCACAGGCGCGACATCGGGGTCCGAGGTCAGAAAGATGGCCGTACCCGGTGCCCGGTGCGGGGGGCGCGCCTTCAGCATCTCGATCAGATCGATCAGGGGCAAGCTGTCTTTGCGGGTCTTGGCGGACAGTATCTGGCTTCCTCGCACCCAGGTCCACATGATGAGCACCAGCCCCGTGCCCATCACCAGCGGGAACCAGGCCCCTTGCGGGATCTTCAGCAGGTTCGAGGTCAGGAACACCAGGTCAATGGCCAGGAAAGGCGCGATCACCACGATCGACAGCGGCAACGACCATTTCCAGAGCTTGCGCACCACGAACCAGGCCAGCAGGCTGTCGACGAACATGGAGCCTGTGACGGCGATACCGTAGGCCGCCGCCAGGTTGGACGAGGTCTGGAACATGGCCAGCAGGACCAGAACCCCGACCATCAGCATCATGTTGACGGACGGCACGAAGATCTGGCCGGCCTGACTCTCGGACGTGTTCTTGATGTCGATGCGCGGCAGCAGGCCGAGCTGGACCGCCTGTTGGGTGACCGAGAAGGCCCCGGTGATTACGGCCTGAGAGGCGATGATGGCGGCGATGGTGGCGATGACGAAGACCGGCCAATAGGCGATCTCGGGCACCATCATCCAGAACGGATTGGCTGCCGCCGACCGGTCCGACAGCACCAGCCCGCCCTGGCCCAGATAATTCAACGTCAGGCACGGCAGAACGAACCACAGCCAGCCCAGACGGATCGGTGCCTTGCCGAAATGGCCCATGTCGGCATACAGCGCCTCGGCCCCCGTGACGGCAAGGAAGACGCTGCCCAGGATGACAAAGCCCAGAAAGCCGTTGTCGATCAGGAACAGCACGCCGTAGTGCGGCAGCAGGGCGCGCAGGATCGAGACGTCGTCGAAGATGTGATAGAGGCCCAGCCCCCCCAGAACCAGGAACCAGACCGTGGTCAGGGGGCCGAACCACTTGGCCATGCTGGCTGTACCGCGCGACTGGACCATGAACAGGCCGATCAGGATGCCCGCCGCGATCGGCAGGACGAACGGATCGACTCTTCCGCCCAGCCCAGGAGCATCCTTCAGCCCCTCGATCGCGCCCAGGACGGAAACGGCGGGCGTGATGATCCCGTCGCCATAGAACAGCGCCGCGCCACAGACTCCCAGAATGAAGATCAGGCCGCTGCGCCGCCCGATGGCGCGCTGGGCCAGGGCCATCAGGGCCAGGGTCCCGCCCTCGCCCTTGTTGTCGGCCCGCATCAGGAAGACGACGTATTTCAGCGTCACGACCAGGATCAGGGCCCAGAACACCAGGGACACCACGCCTAGGATCGCCGCCTCGGACTCGCCGCCCGAGCGGGTGTGGGCCAGCGCCTCGCGCATGGCGTAGAAGGGGCTGGTGCCGATGTCGCCGAACACCACGCCGATGGCCCCGATGATCAGGCCCATCTTGCCGGCCTTCACATGGCCGCCCTCGCCCGCCGCCGCAGGGTGCGGATGGGCGGGTTGGGGGTGTGCAGGTGTGGAAGCGGCGGTGGCGTCGCTGGACGCGCTGTCGTCACCCACGGGAAGAGGTCCCGGCCATGAGTATCCTCCGGGACGCCGCAGGATGCGGTTCCCATTGCAAGAGCGGCGAGCCTTTAGGCCCTTTCCACCGGCCGTTCAATCGTGCTGCACCTGCGAAGGTTCCGGCCCGTTTGTGAAACCCGCCCGTCGTGACTATCTTGTGTTTCACGCCATGTCAGACAGTCAACGTTTCCCGGTCGCCGCCCACACCCTGGCCTATCTCGCTCACAAGGGCGCGTATGGGCCAGGCGAAGCCGCGCCCAGCGCCGTGCTGGCCGCCTCGGTACCGACCAATCCGGTGGTCGTGCGACGTGTGACTGCCCTGCTGGCCAAGGCGGGGCTGATTGCGACCCGCCCCGGCGCGTCGGGCGGCGCCTGGCTGCTGCACAGACCTGAAGACATCTCGATGGATACCGTCCTGCGCGCCGTGAACGGCTGTGCGCACCTCGGTTCGCCGCCTGCCGGGGCCAAGGGCTGCCCGATCAGCGAGCATATCCCGCGCCAGGTCGCCAAGGCCCTGACCGCCGCCGATGAAGCTGCCGGCCACGCGCTGTCCAAGATCACCATCGCCGACCTGCTGGCCGAGAACCCGCCGTCGCTGGCGGCCTATGCGCCACATTCCTCCTGCCCCGTCGCGGCCTGACCGTTAGATGAGCCTGCCCTCCGCGCGACGCCCTGTGGTCCTGATCACCGGCGCGTCCGCCGGGATCGGCGCGGCCCTGGCAAGGGTGTATGCCGAAAAGGGCTGGGACCTGATCCTGACGGCTCGGCGCGAGGGGCCTCTCCAGACTCTGGCCGAGGAACTCGCGCGATCAGGCGCGGCCTCGACCATTCTCGTCGAAGACCTGGCCGACGCCGACGCTCCCCGCCGCCTTTTCGACGCGATCGCTGAGCGCGGATTGATCGTCGATGGGCTGATCAACAACGCCGGCTTCTCGCGCACGGCGGGCTTTCTGAACACCGATCCTGCAGACCATGCCGCAATGATCTGCGTCATGCTGACCGCCCCCATCGCCTTGGCCCGCTTGTTCACGCCCGGCATGGTCGAGCGCGGCTATGGCCGTACCCTCAACGTCGCCTCACTGGCCGGCCAGATGCCCGCGACCGGCGGCGACACCCTGTACGGCCCGATCAAGAGCTTCCTGATCAAGGCGTCGCAGGGCCTGCATCTGGAACTGGCTGGCACCGGCGTCCACGTCACAGCCCTGTGCCCCGGCTACACCCTGACCGAGTTTCACGACATCAACGGGACACGGGCCGAGGTGTCGTCTGCCTATCCGGCCTGGATGTGGCAGACGGCCAAGCATGTGGCCGAGGTCGGCTATGCGGCCTGCGAGGCCAATCGGCCCAAGGTCACGCCCGGCGTCATGAACAACGTCATGGCGGGGCTGGCCAAACACCTGCCGGACGCCCTGGCGCTGAGCATGGTCGGCGGCCACGCCAAGCGGCTGAAGCGCATCTGATCACCTCCCCATCGCAAATGGGGAGGGGGACCGCGCGAAGCGTGGTGGAGGGGGCAGTTCCGACAGAGGGGATTGGCGGTCCAGCCTCAGACGCCGGTGCCGCCCCCTCCGTCACGGCCCGTATTCGGGCCGCGCCACCTCCCCATCGGCAACGCCGACGGGGAGGAGAGCTCAGTGCCCGCCCGCCGGATATGGCGTCGTCACCCCCGTCGCGAACATTCCCGGCAGGGCCTCGCCCAGACCCATCAGGATGAACTGGATCGCCAGGGCGCACAGGATCAGCCCCAGCACGCGCACGATGATGGCCAGGCCGACCTCGCCCAGCACACGGCTGATCGGTCCGGTCAGGCAGAAGCACAGGAAGGACACGCCCGCCGCCGCCGCGATGGCGATCAGCGAGGCGGCGGCCCCCGCGGGGCCGATCTTCTGGGCCTCGCCCGCCTGAATGATGATGGCCGAGATGGCCCCCGGCCCGATCATCAGCGGAATGGCGAAGGGCACGACCAGCCGCTGGAAACGGCGCTTGGCATAGCCGCGCACATCCGCCAGGTCGCTGGCCGCATCCTTGTCGACGAAGGAGGCCAGAAAATCGTCCCGCGCCATGTCCAGCCCCAGGAACAGCAACAGGATGCCGCCCGCGATGCGGAACGCCGCCAGCGAGATTCCGAAGAACTGCAGCAGGCCCAGGCCACTAAAGAAGAAGAAGCCCAGAAACACCGCCGCGAACAGGCAGATCAGGGCCGATACCGAGACCCGCTGGCGCAGGGAGGCCCCCGCCGTCGCCGCCGCGAAGATCGGCAGATTGCCGATCGGGTCCAGAAGCGCGAACAGCGTCACGAACAGGTTGACGCCCAGATCGACCGCGTCCATGTGCTGGCCTCGCCCTAATACGTTGATCCCCTCGCCGGTCCCCGACCGACGCGCGCGCCTGCGCCCGTCAGCCATAGCCGGTCCACCGGAGCCCGTCGATGACCTCTCGCCTTCTGACAGACGACAGACTGATCGTCGGCCTGGACCTGCCCTCCATCGAGGCGGCGCGGGCCATGGTCCGGACGCTTGGTGGCACCATCAGCGCCTACAAGATCGGCCTGACCCTGCTGGCCCGCCCCGGCGGCGTGGCCTTTGCCCATGAGCTGCGCGACCAGGGCAAGACGGTGTTTCAGGACTGGAAGCTGCACGACATCGGGGCCCAGGTCGAAGGCGCGGCCCGTGCGGTGGCCGAGGGCGGCTGCGACCTGCTGACCGTCCATGCCGAGCCCCAGGTCATGCGCGGCGCGGTCAAGGGACGCGACGCGGGCGGGTCATCGACGAAGATTCTGGCCGTCACCGTCATGACCAGTCTGTCGGACGCCGACCTGACCGAGATCGGCTATGGCTTTGACGCCACCGCCCTGGTCGAGCGCCGCGTGCGTCAGGCGCTGGACTGCGGCGTCGACGGCGTGGTCTCCAGCCCGCTGGAGGCCGCCCGTGTGCGCGAGATCGCCAATGAGGCGGGGTGTCCCGACTTCCTGATCGTCACCCCCGGCGTGCGCCCCATCGGAGCCGACAAGGGCGATCAGCAGCGCGTGGCGACACCGACCGAGGCGCTGACGGCGGGTGCCACCCATCTGGTCGTGGCGCGGCCCATTGTGGGGGCGGACAATCCCCTGCTGGCGGCGTCGGCCATCGTCGAAACCATCGACGGCCTGATGCGCTGATCTGCGCATGAAAAAGGCCGGGACGCACGCTGCATCCCGGCCTGTTCCTGATCGTCTGCTGTCCTAGCCGCGCTCGCCGGGCTCCTGGCGATAGTCGTGGCGCACCGGAGGTGGCGGGGGCGGAGGGGGCGGCGGCGGAGCCACTTCGCCCTGCAGGCCGTAATACTGGTTCGGCGTCAGCGGTGCCTCATACTGGTGGCGCTCGATGTAAACGTCGGGCTGCCGGACCTGAACATCCGACTGGCGAACGTAGACATCGGGCTGCTGGATGCGGACCTCGCGCTCCATGTGGACGCGCGGGGCCTCCATATGGACCTGCGGCGGGGCCAGGTGGACCTGCGGCTGGGGCACATGCACCTCGGGTGCGGCCACATAGACGTCCGACGGCGCGACATGGACCTGTGAAGGTTCGACGTAGACCTGCGACGGTTCCACATAGACCTGGGCGGGCTGGACATAGACCGGTGGGGCCTGGACGTGGACGGGCGGGCCCTGAACATAGACCGGCGGCGACTGCACATAGACCGGCGGCTGTTCGATATAGACCGGCGCGGGCTGGTAATGGTGGCGATAGTCCTCGCGGTATTCCTCGCGGTAGCGGGGACGCTCGACATAGTGGCTGCTGCCCGACGACCGCTCCTCATAGCGTTCCTCGTAGCGGCTCTCGCTGTAGCCATAGCGGCCGCCGCGCTGCTCATAGCCATAGCCGCTCGAGCAGGTGGTCGAGCCGGGCTGCGGCCGACGACCGAAGCCGCCCAGCACATAGCCATAGGGGCCGGTGCGGCAGGTGGAGCCGCGATAGGGCTCCTCGGCATAGACCGGTCCGCCGAAGGAACCGCCGTAGCCGCCTTCGGAATAGCCGCCGCCACCACCGATGCTGGTGCCGCCATAGTTGGTGCCGCCGCGCACGCTGCGGACGTCATAGCTGCGGGCATTCAGATAGCCGCGCGCGCCGCTGAAGCTGTTGGAATTGGCATTCGCGTTCGCATTCGCATTCGCGTTCGCATTGGCATTCACATTGACGTTGTAGTTGAAGTTGCCACCGCCGGGGCGTCCGGGATGACCACCGCCAGGGTGCCCGCCGCCGGGATGGCCGCCGCCGCAGCTGTTGCAGCCGCCGCCGCCACCGGGATGTCCACCACCACCGCGCGGGCCTCCGGCCAGAACGGGCGTCGCCGCCATCAGCATCAGGACAGCGGCACCGGCCGCCACAGTAAGGTTTCGCATCGCACAGGCTCCAACTCAGGAGCCTGTCCTAGACACGTCCGACAGACGATTCTCGCGCTTGCACCGAGCGGGGGAAGGTCGCGTTATGGTTTCCCCCAGAGGCGTTGAATTTAACCTTTTCCGTTCAGAGGTGCCTGGAAAAGGCCTCAGAAATCGATGGCCAGACCCTTCTTCTCCCAGTCGCCATAGCGGGTCGGCTCGGGCCCGGTCGGCCCGCCATGTTCAGGGGCCAGATCGCCCCCGGCCTCTGCCACGCGACGATCCGCCGCTTCCAGCAGGGCGCGCCGCGCGACCTCGCTCAGAGGGCGCTCCGGCGTCGCATGGGGCACGTCGGCATTGAAGACGGGGGCCGGCTGGTCGTCGTTGGCGACGTCGTTCGGTTCGGCGGGGGTGGGGTGATCGGTCACAGCGCAGGCTCTTGAGACAGGGCGTTCATGCTCGCACCTTAGCGGACTGCATCCGCAGTGCCCATGACGTGACCTTATGAACCATCTGAAGACCTTCATCCTGCTGGCCGTCCTGACCGCCCTGTTCGGCGCGATCGGCTACATGATCGGTGGCGCGACCGGCATGATGATCGCGCTTGTCCTGGCGGGCGGCATGAACCTCATCAGCTACTGGAACGCCGACAAGATCGTGCTGAAGATGTATCGCGCCCAGCCGGTCGATGAGCAGCACCCCAATGCGGTGGTCCGCACCTATGTCGCCGATGTGGTCCAGATGGCGCGCGACGCAGGCCTGCCCCGGCCGATGATCGCCATCATCCCCAATGACCAGCCCAATGCGTTTGCCACGGGGCGCAATCCGGCCCATGCCGCCGTCTGCGCCACCACCGGCCTTCTGGACCGGCTGACCCGCGACGAGATCCGCGGCGTGATGGCGCACGAACTGGCCCATGTGAAGAACCGCGACACCCTGACAATGACGGTGACCGCGACCCTGGCGGGGGCCATCGCGGCCCTGGCCAATTTCGCCCTCTTCTTCGGCGGCGGGGACGACCGCGAACGTCCAGGCGGCATCATCGGCACCCTGGCCCTGATGATCTTGGCCCCCATGGCCGCCGGCCTGGTCCAGATGGCCATCAGCCGCTCGCGTGAATACGAGGCTGATCGCGTCGGGGCCGAGATCGCGGGTGATGCTCACGCCCTGGCCGATGCTCTGCAGAAGATCGACAACCACGCTCGCGGCATCGTCAACACGACCGCCGAACGCAATCCCGCCTCTGGCCAGCTGTTCATCATCAATCCCCTGGCGGGACGCGGAGCCGACAATCTGTTCTCGACCCATCCGGCAACGGGCAATCGGGTCAAGGCGCTGATGGAACTGGCGGCAAAAAGCGGTCAGCGCCCCCGCCCGACGGCCAGGGTCATGTCTGCCAGCCGACCGCCCGTTCGAACAGCCACGACCAGCATGCCGACGACCCCGCAGGCTCGCAGTGGGCCGTGGGGCTGACCGTCAGAGCGTCAGGCTGCCGGTACGCTCCACCTCGACCGGCCCGGTCATGAAGACATGGTCCGAGGCCTCGTCCCAGTCGATGTTCAGCAGGCCGCCATCGACCTCGACCGCCGCATGCCGTCCCGTCAACCGCCGACGCGCCGTCGCCACCAGGGCCGCGCAGGCTCCGGTGCCGCAGGCCTTCGTCAGGCCAGCTCCCCGCTCCCAGACTCTCAACCGAATTCGGTCCGGCGCGACCACATGGGCAAAGCCGACATTGACGCCTTCAGGGAACAGCGGGTGATGCTCGATCAGCGAGCCCGAGCCGCGCACGAAGCCGTCGTTCGGCGCATGGTCCATGAAGAAGACCACGTGCGGATTGCCCATCGAGACGGCCCCCGGCGTGTGCAGGACCGGATCGTCGATCGGCCCGATCTGCAGCTCGATATTGCGGGTGTCCATCTCTTCGGCCAGCGGCACCTGGGTCCAGTCGAGCCGGGGCGGACCCATATCCACCCGTATCTGGTTCTCACCGTCTGCCCGCCAGGCGGTGGTCGGTCCGCCCAGAGTGTCGATAGCGACCTCGTTATTGCCCGTGGACTGCATCATCAGCCAGCCGACACAGCGCAGGGCATTGCCGCAGGTCTCGACCTGACCGCCGTCGGCATTCCAGACGCGCATGAAGACGTCGGCCGTCTCGCTGGGCTCCAGCGCGATCAGCTGATCGCAGCCTTCGCCCGTCTCCCGGTCGGCGATGGCGCGCACCTGCGCCTCCGTCGGGGCGAACGGGGTCTCCAGGGCGTTGACGACGACAAAGTCGTTGCCGGCACCGTTCATCTTGACGAAGGGGATCGTGACCATGCGCTCATATAGGAGAAATCATGGCGTTCGTCAGCGACCGTGCATAGGTTGGCGTCGATGACCCCCCGCGCCGCACCCACCTCCGACACGCCGAAAGCCGAGGGCTGGCGTCTGCGGGCCCGATTGCGGGCCCTGTATCACGGCTCGTCGCAGACGGCGGTGCGCTTCCGGCTCGGCGTTCTGGTGATCGACCTGCTGATCGTCGCCTTCTTCATCGCCGCGCCCTTGCTGAAGAGCGAGGGCCGGCTGATCTTCTACATCCTCGACTATGTCATCGCCGCCCTTCTAGCGCTGGACCTGGCGGCGCGGGCCCTCTGCTACTCGGACATCAAGGACTGGCTGAAGAAGCCCATCGTCTGGATGGACCTGTTCATCCTGGCGACCCTGCTGTTCCCGGCCTGGCTGTTCAACCTGGGCTTCCTGCGAGTGCTCAGGCTGTGGACCCTGGTCAACTCCGACTTCTTCTGGCGCACCGTCGGGCGTCGCTACGACGACACGCGCATCGAGGATCAGGTCAAGGCCCTGACGGCTCTGGTCACCTTCGTGTTCGTGGCCACCGGCTTCGTCTACACCAGCTTCGTGGGCACCTATGAGGGCATCACCGGCTATATCGACGCCCTGTATTTCACCGTGACCAGCCTGACGACCACGGGCTATGGCGACATCCTTCTGCCCGGCAACTGGGGGCGGATCGTCTCCATCGTCATCATGCTGACGGGGGTGACCCTGTTCGTGCGGCTGGGCCAGACCCTGCTGAGACCACACAAGGTCCGCTTCCCCTGCGAGCGGTGCGGGCTTCAGGTCCATGACCCCGACGCCGTCCACTGCAAGGCCTGCGGCAATCTGCTGTGCATCCCGGACGAGGGTCATCACTAGCGGCTTCATGACAAAACGGTAACCTCCGCTTGCCGCGCCTTGCCGCGCGGGGGTCCGTCGTTAAGGTGCCCCGCCGACTTATCGTGCCGACTTATCGTTCAGGGGACTGTCACCATGATCCGCACCGCCGCGCTCGCCGCCCTTCTCGCTTCCACCGCTATTTCGAGCGCCGCCATGGCCCAGACCGTTCCCGCACCCGCCGCGCCGACCGCGACCGCCAGCGGCGGCTTCGCCACCTCCGACGCGACCGACCCCTATCTGTGGCTGGAGGAGGTCGAGGGCGATCGCGCCATGGACTGGGTCCGCGCCCACAATGAAGATTCGCTGGGTACGCTGCAGGGGGACCCCCGCTATCAGGCCCTGCACGATCAGGCGCTGGAGATCGTCCAGTCGCGCGACCGCATCCCCGCGCCCGGCTTCAACCACGACGGCACCGTCGACAATTTCTGGCAGGACGCCACCCATGTGCGCGGCATCTGGCGCACCACGACCCTGGACAGCTACCAGACCGCCGAGCCGCAGTGGGAAACCATCCTCGACATCGACGCCCTGGCCACTGCCGAGGGCAAGAACTGGGTCTACAAGGGCGCGACCTGCCTGCCGCCCGAAGAGACCCGCTGCCTCGTGAACCTGTCCGACGGCGGCAAGGATGCGGTCGTGGTGCGCGAGTTCGACCGCGCGACCCGCACATTCGTGGACGGCGGCTTCAACCTGCCGGAATCCAAGGGCGGCGCGTCCTGGATAGATGCCGACACCCTTCTGGTCAGCCGTGATTTCGGCCCCGGCTCCCTGACCACCTCGGGCTATCCGATGATCGTCAAGGTGCTGAAGCGCGGCCAGACGATGGATCAGGCCACGACCGTCTTCACCGGCCAGCCGACGGACGTCTCCGTCTCGGGCTATGCCCTGCGCGATGCCGATGGCGTCATCCAGGCGACCCTGATCAATCGCGGTGTCAGCTTTTATGAGGGCGAGACCCACCGCCTGAACGCCGACGGCACGACGACGAAGCTGGAACTGCCCGCCAAGTCCAGCATCAATGCCCTGGTCCAGGGCCAGCTGGTGGTCACCACCGATCAGGACTGGACCGCCCCCTCGGGTCAGGACTTCAAGACCGGCGACGTCATCGCCTGGGACCTGCAGCGCTGGCTGGCCGACCCCGCCACCCCGGCCCAGCTGGTCATCCGCCCGACCGAGCGCGAGGCCATCGAGGGCATCACCGCCACCCGCAACCGCCTGGTCGTGGCCCTGTACGAAAACGTGCGCGGCGGGGTCTATGTCTATGAACCCAGCGCCACGGGCGAATGGTCGCGCACCCGCATGGACCTGCCCCAGAACGTCTCGGTCGGCGTCGGCTCGGCGTCGGAGCGGGACGACAAGATCTTCGTCAGCGTCACCGGCTATCTGAACCCGTCCAGCCTCTATCTGGCCGATGCGTCGACCGGCACGGCGGTGGTCAGCAAGTCTCTGCCCGCCAAGTTCGACGCCACCGGCATGACGGTGGACCAGTTCGAGGCCCGCAGCGCCGATGGCACGATGATCCCGTACTTCGTCGTCCACAAGGGCGACATGGCCATGGACGGCTCCAACCCCACGGTCCTGTACGGCTACGGCGGCTTCCAGTCGTCGCTGCTGCCCGGCTATTCGGCCACGGTGGGCAAGCTGTGGCTGGAGCGCGGCGGGGTCTATGTCATCGCCAACACCCGCGGCGGCGGCGAGTTCGGCCCCCGCTGGCACCAGGCGGCCCTGCAGGAAAACCGCCAGCGCGCGCACGAGGATTTCCAGGCCGTCGCTCAGGACCTGATCAGCCGCAACATCACCTCCCAGCCGCACCTCGGCATTATGGGCGGCTCGCAGGGCGGCCTGTTCATGGGGGCGATGCTGACCCAGCGCCCGGACCTGATCAACGCCGCCGTCATCCAGGTGCCCCTGTTCGACATGCTGCGCTTCCACAAGCTTCTGGCCGGGGCCAGCTGGATCGCGGAATATGGCAACCCCGACGTGCCGGCCGAGCGTGCCTGGATCGAACAGTATTCGCCCTATCAGCGCCTCGCCGCCGGCCAGCCCTATCCGGAAGTCTTCATCCACACCTCGACCAAGGACGACCGCGTCCATCCCGGCCACGCCCGCAAGGCCGCAGCCCGGCTGGAAGAGCTGGGCTATCCGGTCCTGTTCTATGAAAACGTCGACGGCGGCCATGGCGCCGCGGCCAACCTGCGCGAGACGGCCCGCCGCCTGGCGCTGGAATACACCTATCTGTCCCGCCGCCTGATGGACACGCCAGCGGAAGACTAGGCCTAAAGATCACCTCCCCATCGGCGAAGGCCGATGGGGAGGACCGGCGGACGAAGGACGCCAGGAGGGGGCGGCACCGGCCGTGGTGATTAGGCGCCTAACGACAACCGCCTGCGCTGCCCCCTCCTGGTCGTCGCAAGCGCGCCGACCTGTCCTCCCCATTCGCCTGCGCGAATGGGGAGGTGAACGAGAAATCTAAGGGAGTTAGAGAATGAACCGACTGATCCTGTCCGCCGCCATTCCGGCGCTTATGCTCGCGGCCTGCGCGACAGGACCTCAATCAGTCCCGGCGACGTGTGTGCCAGGAACAGATGGCTGCTACTCAATCAGCCTTATTGACCCAGTCGCCCAAACACCGCCCCCGCACATGCCCGCCGACCTGACCCCCGCCGGGGTCAGCGCGGCCGACGAGCATCTGGCGCTGGAACAGGTGGACGGCACCGAGGCCATGGCCTTCGTCCGCGCGTCGAACGAACGGGCGCTGGCCACCCTGACCGGTGACCCCCGTTACGAGCCCTTCCGCCAGCAGGCCGAGGCCATCCTGACCGCCACCGACCGTATTCCGGCCCCGTCCTTCCTGGGCGACGGCATCGGCAACTACTGGCAGGACGCAACCAATCCCAAGGGCATCTGGCGGCGCACGACGCTGGACGGCTACCGTTCGGCCGACACGCCGTGGGAAACCCTGATCGATCTGGACGCCCTGTCCCGCGCCGAGGGCAAGGATTGGGTCTGGAAGGGCTCCAACTGCCTGGCCCCTGATGAGACCCGCTGCCTGATCAGCCTGTCCGACGGCGGCAAGGACGCCGTCGTGGTGCGCGAGTTCGACACCACCACCAAGACCTTCGTCGACGGTGGTTTCATCCTGCCCGAAGGCAAGCACCGCATCAGCTGGCTGGATCGGGACACCCTTCTGGTCGCCACCGACTTCGGCGACGGCACATTGACGGAGTCAGGTTATCCTTACATCGTGAAGTCGCTCTCGCGTGGCCAGACCCTGGCCCAGGCGACGGAGGTCTATCGCGGCGAACAGTCGGACGGGGGCTATGGAGTCAGCCCCGCCGTCTACCGCAACAAGGACGGCGCGGTCGAAGCGGTCCTGTTCAGCCGCCCGCTCGACACCTTCCGCTCCGAGACGTGGCAGTGGGTGGATGGTCGGGCGGTCAAGCTGAACCTGCCCGAGCGGGTCGGCATTCACGGCACCATGGGCGGTCAGCTGATCTTCTCCTTGGATCAGCCCTGGACCGTCGGCCCCTTCACCATGCCGGAAGGCGATCTGGTCGTGGCCAGTCTTCTGCTTCTCCAACAGACCGACCCGGTCGTGACCAACGGCAATCCTCAGGTCATCTTCCACCCCGGCCCGCGCCAGTCGCTTCAGAACGTGGCCGTCATGTCGGACCGCGTCGTCGCTGTCGTAGCGGACAATGTCGTGGGCACGCTGAAGGTGTTCAACTCCAGCCTTGAGGGCGTACGCCATCCGCAATGGGTGGCCACCGACATAGCCGTCCCGGCCAACAGCGCGGTCGGTCTGGGTGACAGTTCCAAGTCGCGCGGCGAGGTCTTCGTCTCGACCCAGGGCTTCCTGACGCCCCCTACCCTCGGCCTTGCTGATGTCCCCGCCGCCAGCCTGTCCGAGTTGCGCGCGGCCCCCGCCAAGTTCGATGCCTCCACCCATGTCGTGGAGCAGTTCGAGGCCACCTCCGCCGATGGCGTGAAAATCCCCTATTTCGTCACCCGCCCCCGCGACCAGTCCGGCCCCGCGCCCACCATCCTGTTCGGCTATGGCGGTTTCCAGGTCAGCTTCCCGCCCGCCTACAAGCCCGAGATGGGCAAGCTGTGGCTCGAAAACGGCGGCGTCTTCGTTCAGGCCAACATCCGCGGCGGCGGCGAGTTCGGCCCGGCCTGGCACCAGGCGGCGCTGAACGAGAACCGCCAACGGTCGTTCGACGACTTCGCCGCCGTCGCCCGCGATCTGGAAACGCGCGGCATCACGACCGCGCGTCGCCTCGGCATCTATGGCCGCTCCAATGGCGGGGTCCTGACCTCGGTGACCCTGACCCAGCACCCCGAGCTGATCAATGCGGCGGTGATCGAAAGCCCTCTGGTCGACATGCTGCGTTATCACGAGCTGCCCGCCGGCGCGTCCTGGATCGGCGAATACGGTGACCCGCGCATCCCGGAAGAAGCCGCTTGGATCGCCGCCTATTCCGGCTATCAGAACCTGCGCGAGGGGGCGAACTACCCGCGCGTCTACATCACCACCAACACCCGCGACGACCGCGTCCACCCCGGCCACGCCCGCAAACTGGCCGCGCGTCTGGGCGACATGGGCTATGACCACCTGTATTTCGAAGATACCGCAGGCGGCCACTCCAACGATGCCGACCCCGTCGCCAACGCCCGCCGCTGGGCCCGCCACTATGTCTATCTGGCCCAGCAGCTGATGGACTGACCGGACTGCCGCGCCCTCTCGAAACAGGGGGCGCGGTCGTTCGGTTCGCCTTGACCAGGCACGCGATCTCGCACAGCGTCGCAGCTGTGTCTGAGGGGGCCATCGCATGAGATCGAATATCGCGCTGATCGTCGTCGGCGGTCTTTTGCTGGCCGTGGTGGCTGTCATCGCCTGGCTGCTGGCGCGGTTCGAACTGGGCGGGATCTATCCCTGGGACCTGTTCCTGGGCAGCAGCATAGTCATGAAGCTATGCATCATCCTGGCCGTCGGCGGCGGTCTGGGGGGCATCATCGGTGCCCTGACCCGTGTGGGACCGCTCCTCTGGATCGGTGCCGGTGCAGCCGTCCTGTTCGGCATCCTGGGCGGGCTTTACGGAGAGATGACGACCCAGGCGGCGCTCGCCTATGTCGGAAGCCCGGTCGGCCTTGAGGTCACGGCCCCCAGCCGGATCGAAAGCCTGGCCAGTGTCGGCTGCGGTCTGCTGATGACCTTCATCGCCTTGGCCATCCGTCGCCTGCGCCCACGTTAGGCCCGCGAAAACAGGTCATTGTAGAGACAGATACTGCCTCCCTTCTCGACCCCTGATGCGCCCTTCCGGACCCTTCCTTTATTGATTTGGCGACGCTCTCCTCAGCACGGCCTTGGCGCGTGGTAAACTGCGTCATGCGCGGTCCCGAAAGGCCGCTCTGACAGGCTTTGCGGTCTTTGACAGTTTCAGCTTCGCTCCCGACCGTCCCCAGGTCGCACGCGATCATGCGCAAAGGCGCCACGTTCAGGACGCCCGTGTCTCGCCTCGAAAACGCAATGGAGACACTGGACCCTGTCGCGGCCAGTAAAGATCAGGCGGCGATGGCGGCCTTGGCCTTCTTGGCCTTGGCGGGCTTGTCCGCCTTGGCCGGCTTCTCGCCCTTGCGGGCCAGCTTCTCGGCCTTCTTGGCTTCGCGGGCGGCCTTCTTGGCGGCGCGGGCCTCGGCCTTGGCCTTGTCGGGGGCGGCGTCGGCCTCTCCGGCCAGCTCAGCCAGCAACTCCAGGAAGCCGTCGCGCTTGCCCTTGGGCAGCAGGGCCAGAATGCGTTTGTCGGCAGCCTCGACGCGCGGGCGGGCGGCGTCCAGCGCCTCCTGCCCCTTGGACGACAGCCGCACGGCCTTGGCGCGGGCGTCGATGCTGGACTTCTCGCGGTCCAGCAGGCCCTTGACCGTCATGCGCGACACCAGGTCCGCCAGGGTCGAGCGGTCGATGCCTGTGGCGCGGACCAGATCGGTCTGGGTCAGGCCCGACTTCTGAGACACGGCCTCCAGCACGGCGAACTGCCGCTGGGTCAGTCCGTCGGATCCGGCTTCCTCGGAATAGATGTCCAGCGCCAGTTGCAGCACACGGTGCATCAGATGGCTGGGCGAGGCCGAGAGGCCACCGCGTTTGGACTTGTTGCCGGACTTGACCATGAAACCGTATCCCCTGCGGTTGCCGGAAGGCTTAGCAGCCGCGTTTTACGGTTTGACGACGGACGAAGATTCTTACGCGCCGGTGTCAGGTCCGGCCGGGGCCATCGGATCGGCGGGCTTATCCGCAGACGTCAGATTGCCCATGATCAGCGGGATTTGCGACAGGCCGAATACGGACGATGCGATCCACAGCACGCCCCGGAAGCTGACCCAGACATCCGCCGGGTCCAGATGACCCAGGCCGATGCGCGGTGCCACCATCGCCACCAGCGCCTCGCTACGCACCGCCTCATTCACCAGCGCCACGGCCAGGAAATACAGGCCGTACCGCAGCGTCAGCGTCCGCCAGGCCCGGTCGTTGATCGGAATGACGGTCCCCAGCAGGGCCTTCAGCGGCTGTTTGTGCAGCAGGTAGCCGCCCAGCAGGGCCACGGCCAGGCCCCCGTTCAGGGCCGTGACCTTGACCTTGACCCACAGGCCGTCGCCGGTCAGCAGCGTCAGCAGGCCGAACACCAGGGCGAATCCGCCGACCAGCAGCGGCATCAGCGCCAGTCGCTTCTCGACCACCAGCCCGACGACGACCGCCACGGCCGAGCCCGCGACCAGAGCCCATGTAGCATTGACCAGGGCCTCGTCCCCGCTCATCCCGCGCAGGCGCAGCACCAGAAAGGCCAGCCCGAACGCCAGCAGACCGCCGAAATCCACCGCCTGACGCAGGCCGGAGCCTTTTTCGCCCTTGGGCGGCACGGGATCGAGTTCGGGCGCAGTGTCGGTCTCGGTCATGCGGCTCAATCTTCCAGTCCCACCAGCGACCTTGAAAAGGCCCGGGCGTCGAAGGGTTGCAGGTCGTCGACGCCCTCGCCGACGCCGATCAGCTTGATGGGCGCATCCGACGCCTGGGCCACGGGCACCAGGACCCCGCCGCGCGCCGTTCCGTCCAGCTTGGTCATGACCACGCCGGAGACATAGGCCGTCCGCCCGAAGATCTTCTCCTGCTCCAGCGCATTGCGCCCGACCGTGGCGTCCAGCACCAGCAGGGTCTCGTGCGGGGCCTCCGGATCGATCTTCTTGATCACACGGACGATCTTCAGCAGTTCGTCCATCAGGGCCGACTTGTTCTGTAACCGCCCGGCGGTGTCGATCAGGACCACGTCATAGCCCTCGGCCTTCGCCCTGGTGTAGGCGTCGAAGGCCAGACCGGCGGGATCGGCCCCATCTCTGCGGCTCTCGAAGGTCGCGCCCGCCCGCTCGGCCCAGACCTTCAGCTGCTCACGCGCCGCGGCCCGGAAGGTGTCGCAGGCGACGATCATGACCTTGGCCCCCTGACCGGTCAGGTCCGAGGCGATCTTGCCCAGGGTCGTCGTCTTGCCAGAGCCGTTGACCCCGACGAACAGGGTCACGAAGGGCTTGGGCCCGCTCAACGGCTCATAGCGCGCCTGGTGGTTGATCAGTTCGGCCGCCACAGCCTCGGCCAGCGCCTCCTTGACCTCGCGCTCGTCGGCCCCCTTGCCGAAGCGCAGCTCCCGGAAGCGCTCGACGATCCGGTCGGTCGCGGCGGGTCCCAGGTCGCTCTCCAGCAGATGCTCTTCCAGCTGTTCCAGAGCGGTCTCGGACAGCGGCTCCTTCACGAAGGTGGCGACGACCTGTTCGGTCATCTGTTTGGAGGAGCGGCTCAAGCCCTCGCTCAACCGCGAGAGCCAGCCCTTTTTCGGCGTATCGTTCATCCAGCGGGTTTAGCGGGGTGGGACCGGCGCGTCATCTGCTCAATCCGCCTGCGGCGCCTGATGCCAAGTCCGAGGATGACGGTGTCGGGACGGGGCGTTAGACTGAGGCTCGTTCAGGATGCCGCCCTTGCCCCACGTCTTCCATTCCGCCCGCACACACAGCTTCGTCCGCGTCGCCGCCGCCACGCCGGCGGTGCACACCGCCGATCCGGTGGCCAATGCCGAGGAGCATGCGGCCCTGATCCAGCAGGCGGGCAAACAGGGCGTGGACCTGATCGTCTTTCCCGAACTGAGCCTCAGCGGCTATGCCATCGACGACCTGCTGATGCAGGACGCCCTGCTGGCCGAGGTCGAGCGTCAGATCGCCGTCCTGGCTGACGCGGCAGACGCGGCGGGTCTCGTCGCTGTGATCGGGGCTCCGGTGCGTAGCGGCGACGCCCTGTTCAACTGCGCCGTCGTCCTGGGATCGGGCTCGGTTCTGGGGGTTGTGCCGAAGACCTACTTGCCGAACTACCGGGAGTATTACGAGAAACGCTGGTTCGCCCCGGCCGCCAGCCGTTCCGAGGACACCCTCTTGCTGAACGGCGAAACGGTCGATTTCGCCCCCGGCCTGATCTTCGAGGCCGTCGACCGGCCCGGCTTCGTCTTCGCCGCCGAAATCTGCGAGGACTTCTGGGCACCCCAGCCGCCATCGACGCGGGCGGCGCTGGCGGGGGCACGCATCCTGCTGAACCTGTCGGCCTCCAACATCGTGATCGGCAAGGCAGACGAGCGGGCCGTGCTGTGCGCCAGCCAGTCGATGCGGGCGCAGTGCGCCTATGTCTTCACCGCCTCGGGCTGGGGCGAAAGCACCACCGACCTGGCCTGGGACGGGCAGGCGACCATCCACGAGCTTGGAGCCCGTCTGGCCGAGGGCGAACGTTTCGCGCTTGAGAGCCATCTGACGATCGCCGATATCGACGTCGAGCGGATCGGTCTGGACCGCCTGCGCAACGGCACCTTCGCCGACTGCGCGCGGCTTGAGGGCGAACCCGCCACAGTGGTGCCGTTCGAAACGGGCGAGCGCGAGGGGGCGGCCGATCTTATGCGTCCGCTGGACCGTTTCCCGTTCGTGCCCGACGATCCGGCGCGTCTGGATCAGGACTGTTTCGAGGCTTTCAACATCCAGGTGCAGGGCCTGATGCGCCGGCTGAAGGCGACAGGGTCGAAGACCCTAGTCATCGGGGTGTCGGGCGGTCTGGACTCGACCCAAGCCCTGCTCGTCGCCTGCCGCGCCTTCGACCGGATGGGTCTGCCGCGCACCGGCATTCTGGGCTTCACCATGCCCGGCTTCGCGACCTCGGAGGGGACGAAGTCCAACGCCTGGGCGCTGATGAAGGCGCTGGGCATCACGGGGGCCGAGATCGACATCCGTCCTGCGGCCGAGCGGATGCTGAAGGACATCGGCCACCCCTATGCCGACGGCCAGCCGGTCCACGACATCACCTTCGAGAATGTGCAGGCCGGTCTGCGCACCGACTATCTGTTCCGCCTGGCCAACCAGAATGGCGGGCTGGTGCTGGGCACCGGCGACCTGTCGGAACTGGCTCTGGGCTGGGCCACCTATGGCGTCGGCGACCACATGAGCCACTACAACGTCAACGGCGGCGTGGCGAAGACGCTGATCCGGCACCTGATCCGCTGGGTCGCGGCGCGCGAGCACGAGGGCGCAGCGGGCGAGGTGCTACAGGCCGTTCTGGACACCGAGATTTCGCCCGAACTGATCCCGGCCAGGGACGGACAGATCCAGTCGACCGAGGCAACCGTCGGCCCCTATGCGCTCAACGACATCTTCCTGTTCTACATCACCCGCTTCGGCCTGAAGCCGTCCAAGGTGGCGTATCTGGCGCATCAGGCGTGGAAGGATGCGGCGACGGGACACTGGCCCGTGAATACGCCCGAGGACGAGAAGGTCGAATATGATCTGGCCACCATCAAGGGCTGGCTGCGCAAATTCCTGATCCGCTTCTTCCAGACCAGCCAGTTCAAGCGGTCCGCTGTCCCGAACGGGCCCAAGGTCGTCACGGGTGGTTCTCTGTCGCCACGCGGAGACTGGCGCGCGCCGTCCGACGCGACGGCACGGGTCTGGCTGGACGAACTAGACGCCAACGTCCCGAACTAGATCAGGGGAGCTCGCTCAGGAACGGAAACAGCGCTTCTTTCACTGCTGGTTCGTCTAGCATGGGGGCATGTCCCACGCCAGGGACTTCGACATAGTCCATCTTCGGTGCCCGCTTGCGCATCTTGGCGACGATCTCGGGGCTGAGCAGGTCGGAGGTTTCACCGCGGATCAGGAGCACTTGCCGCCCGCGCGTCAGCCGTCCAAACATCGGCCATAGATTGGGGACCAGGGCCTTGGCTCCGGCCGCCCGGATCGGCACGGCAATATCGGGGTCATAGTCGGGAACCGGCGTGCCTTCGGTGCCGATGCGGAAGGTGCGGCGGGCGAAGGCATCCCAGTCGGCATCGGTGTAGTGCGGGAACGCGACGTCGTTCAGCCGCCTGGCATGGGCGGCGGCATCGGCCCAGCTATGAATTTCGACCGCCTGCCCGGCGTAGCTGGCGATACGCGCTAGTCCCACCGGTGAGACCTCTGGCCCTATATCATTGAGGATCGCCCCGGCCACAACCTTTGAGCGGATCGCTGCGATGGCCATGGTGATCAGCCCGCCCATGGAGGTGCCGATAAAGACGGCCCGCTCAATACCCAGCCCCGACATCAACGCCAGCACGTCGTGGGCATAGGTCGCGGGCTGATAGGTCATGGGGTCAGTCGCGCGATCAGACCGCCCCCGGCCCCGCACGTCGACGGCCAGGACACGGCGTCCGGCTAGGGCGATCTGGGGTGCGATGGCCTCGAAGTCCGCCGCGTTGCGAGTCAGGCCGTGAATGGCGATCACCGGCAACTTCGCCGGACCGGCCACGGCGGTATAGTCTCTGGCCGACAGACCGAGGCCGTCGGCGCTTTTCCAGCGGCGTTCGACGAAATTGGACGTCATGAAAGGCTCCGTGTGCAGGTGGCACAGTAATTCATCGCGGGAAGAAATCCCATGCGTCCGATCGGCTGCATGAACAGGTGTTTCAGTCGCCCAGCAGATCGGCGACAAACCGGTCCAGGTCGCCACCGTCGAAGCGGAAGCCCAGCACGCCCGCACGTCGCGCCGCCTCCATGTCCGAAGGCTGATCGCCGATCATCAGCGAGCGATCAGGGTCCAGCTCATGCTCGACCACGGCCCTCAGGATCATGCCGGGATTGGGTTTTCGGTCCGGATGGTCGGGATGGACGAAGGCCTGAACCGAACCTTGCGCATGATAGGGGCAGGCATAGACGGCATCGATCCGGGCACCGTCCTCTGCCAGGGTCTGCAAGACCAGAGCGTTGAAAGCCTGCATCTGTTCCAGATCGAACAGGCCGCGCGCGACGCCCGACTGATTGGTCACGATAACGCAGACGAAGCCCGCCGCATTCAGCCGTCGCACGGCGGCCGCTGCGCCAGGCATCAGGCGCAGCTGGTCGGGGCGATGCGGATAGCCGACATCCTCGATCAGGACGCCGTCACGGTCGAGAAAGGCGGCAGGGCGGCCTGAGGTCATGCACCGGGATTACGAGATGCCGGGCCGGGCTGGCAAGCGGCGGCACTCGCTTCGTTGCAAGCCGTCACCCGAAGTGACCTGCCCGGATTTGGCGCCACGGTTTGCATTTTGCTAGTGACCAGCCTCCCGACGCGCCGCAAGCTGGCGGCGTTACTCGCCGGCCTTCGTGCCCGGCCGCTTCGGAGTTGTCCGCCATGACCATCCCCTTCATCGACCTTCAGGCCCAGCGCCTTCGCCTCGGGGGCAAGATCGAGGCCGCGATCCAGGAGGCCGTCGTCGGCGGGGCCTGGGTGATGGGCCCACAGGTGCGTCAGTTCGAGGCCGATCTGGCCGCGTTCGGACAGGCGAAACACGCTCTGGGCTGCGCCAACGGGACCGACGCCCTGATCCTGCCGCTGATCGCCTGGGGCATCCGCACGGGCGACGCTGTCTTCTGTCCCAGCTTCACTTTCACCGCGACGGCCGAGGTCGTGCCGTGGCTGGGGGCGACGCCGGTCTTTGTCGATGTGGACGCAAAGACGTTCAACATGGACCCGGCCCATCTGGAGACAATGATCGAGGCGACTTTGAAGGAGGGTCGCTTGAAGCCCCGCGTCGTGATCGCCGTCGACCTGTTCGGCCAGACCGCCGACTATCCGGCCATCCGCGCCATCTGCGACAAATATGGGCTGAAGCTGATCGCGGATTCGGCGCAAGGCTTCGGCGGCACCCTGCATGGCGAGCATCCGATCAAATGGGCGGATGTCACGACCACCAGCTTCTTTCCGGCCAAGCCGCTGGGTTGCTATGGCGACGGCGGGGCGGTGCTGACCGATGACGAGGACCTGGCCCAGGAGATGGATTCCTTGCGCGTCCATGGCAAGGTCGTGGCCAAAGACCTGAAGGCGGGTGCCGCCGAGTTCGCCCACGACCCCAAATACCTGGCCATGCGCATCGGCATGAACAGCCGTCTGGACACCATCCAGGCCGCCGTCCTGATCGAGAAGTTGAAGGTCTTCAGCCAGGAGATCGAATGGCGCAACGCCGCCGCCGACCGCTACAACACCGGCCTGGCCCCCCATGTCGCCAGCGTGCCGCAGGTGATCGAGGGCGGCGTCTCCATCTGGGCCCAGTACACGATCGAGCACGAAAACCGTGATGGCCTGGCTGTGCATCTGAAGGCTCAGGGCGTGCCCACCGCCGTCTACTATCCCGTGCCCATGCATCTCCAGCCCGCCTATGCGCGCTTCTCGGCGGGCGAGGGCAGTCTGCCGGTGACGGAACGGCTGAAGGAGCGGGTCATCAGCCTGCCCATGCATTCGGACCTCGACGCGCCGACGCAAGAGCGCATCATCCACGCCGTCGCGTCCTTCAAGGGTTGATCGCATGAACCAGAACCAGATCCCCCTCAAGGTCGGCGTCGCCGGCGTCGGCGTCATGGGCCGCAACCATGCCCGCGTGTTGGGCGACATCCGCGACTTCGACCTGACGCACATCTTCGATGCGGATGAAGTGACCGCCCAGGGAGTCGCCGAACTGTATGGCGCAACGCCGGTCACCTCGGTCGAGGCCTTCGTCGAGGCCGGGCTGGAGGCGGCGGTGGTCTCGACCCCCAACCGCACCCACGCCGATCTGGGCGTGGCCCTGCTGGAGCGCGGGGTGCATGTGCTGGTCGAAAAGCCGATCGCCGCGACCGTGGCCGACGCCCAGCGTCTGATCGATGCGGCCAAGGCGAACGACCGCGTCCTGATGGTCGGTCAGGTCGAGCGGTTCAATCCGGCGGTCGAGGCCGTCAAGCGCGCCATAGCCGATGAAAAGGTCATCTCCATCCAGATCACCCGCGTGGGCCCATTTCCCCCACGTATGGGCGAGGTCGGGGTGGTCATCGATCTGGCTGTGCACGACATCGACATCATCCGCCATCTGACCGACAGCGAGATCGTCGAGATTCAGCCGCAGCTGGCCCGGACCAAGGCCGACCGCGAGGATACGGCCCTGCTTCAGTTCCGGCTGGAGAATGGCGTGATCGCCCACATCACCACCAACTGGGTCACCCCCTACAAGACCCGCACATTGCAGGTCGCGACCCAGAACAAATTCGTCGTCGCCGACCTGATGACGCGACAGGTCACCGAATATTTCGGGCAGCAGCCGGACGGCAGCTATTCGACTCGCGGCGTCATGAGCTGGCCCAGCGAGCCGTTGAAGAAGGAACTGGAAGCCTTCGCCCATGCCATCCGTACCGGCGATACGCCTGCGGTGACCGGCGAAGACGGTCTGCGGAATCTGGAAGTCGCCCTGCGGTGCCTCGGCGAGGCCTAGGGCCATGTTGCGACCGAACCGCCAGATCGGCCGCCGAATAGGCTTGGCGGCGACGTTTCTGGCCGTTGGACCGATCGCGGGCGGGCTAACCTTCCCGCTTGTCATCGGCATCGATCACCTGATCTGGCCCGACAATCCCGCCCGGTTTGCGCTGGCGGGCATGTTGCTTGTTGGGGCGGTACTGACGTTTCTGCCTTCGCTGATCGCGGGGATAGCGGGTGCCATCACCTCGCGGCTCTGGAAACGGCGAACTGGCTGGCTGGGTCAAGCGGCTGCGTTCGGGGCTGCCATGACCATGCTGGAGGGGGTTTTATTCGCTCTTCTGTCAGGGCCAAGTGCCGCTGCCCTCTTCCAGACGACACAGTCCGCAACGCGGACGCTGATGCTGATCGTGATGTTCGGCTTCGTTGGCGCTGTTGCGGGTCTGGCAGGCGCGGCGGCGACCCAAGCCTGGCGTCCGAAGAGCTTGTCTGGCCTCTATGCCGAGACCTTCGACTGATCTTTGCAGGATGCGTGGCGTCTGGTCGCGGCAACGGGTGGGGGCGGGCGGCGTTTGGCTGTGACCCGTCACCTCGCCGATCGGATGCATCATGGCCTACCGCACCCTGAACCCCTACACCGAAACCGTCGTCAAGACGTACGATCCTCATACGGACGACCAAGTCCAGTCGGCTCTGTCCAAGGCTGACGGCATCTTCAAATCCGACTGGTGTCAGGGCGATATCGCGCCGCGTCTGAAAGTCCTGTCGCGGATGGCGGAGTTGCTGACCGAGCGCAGCGACGACCTCGGCGCCAAGATGGCCGAAGAGATGGGCAAGCCGGTCACCCAGGGTGCGCAGGAGATCGAACTTTGCGCTGGCATCGCGCAATACTATGCCGAGAACGCCACCGAGCTTCTGAAGCCCCAGGCCTATGAGAGCCAGTTGGGCGAAGCCTGGGTCCAGCATCATCCGGTCGGCGTGCTCCTGGCGGTGGAGCCCTGGAACTTCCCGATCTATCAGCTGATCCGCGTGATCGCCCCGGCCATCGCCGTGGGCAATCCAGTGTTGTTCAAGCATGCCGGGATCGTCCCGGGCTGTGCGGCCATGTTCGAGACGCTGGTGCGCGATGCGGGTGCGCCCGAGGGCATGGTGGCAACGCTCTACATCTCGTCGCAACAGGTGTCAGACCTGATCGGCGACGACCGCATTCAGGGTGTCGCCCTGACCGGGTCCGAAGGCGCAGGCTCAAAGGTCGCGGCGCGGGCGTCGGAGATGCTCAAGAAATCCACGCTGGAACTGGGCGGCAGCGACGTCTTCGTGGTGCTGGACGACGCCGATGTCGCCGCTGCCGCCCAGGCCGGAACCGAGGCACGTCTGTCCAATGCCGGTCAGGTCTGTACGGGGGCCAAGCGGTTCATCGTCCAGAAGAAGGTCGCCGATACCTTCATCGCCGCCTTCTCGGAAGGCATGCAATCCGCCGTCATGGGCGACCCGATGGACGCTTCGACGACCTTAGGCCCCTTGTCATCGGAAGACGCGCTGGAGGGTCTGGCCAAACAGGTCGATGCCGCTGTGGGGCATGGTGCCGAGTTGTTGACTGGCGGCAAGAGGGCGGACCGCAAGGGCTTTTTCTATGAACCCACCATCCTGACCGGGATCACCTCTGACAATCCGGCCTTCCATCAGGAGTTCTTCGGACCCGTAGCCCAGCTCTACATCGTCGAAGACGACGATGCCGTCGTCGCCCTGGCCAACGATTCCCCCTACGGCCTGGGCGGCTCGATCTTCTCGGGCGACACCGACCGGGCGCGCAAGCTGGCCTCGCGGATCGAGACCGGCATGGTCTTCATCAACACCCCGACCACCTCCATGCCTGAACTGCCGTTCGGCGGCCTCAAACGGTCCGGCTACGGCCGCGAACTGGGCGATCTGGGCATCAAGGAGTTCGTCAACCGCAAGCTGGTCGTCGTCGCGGGCTGAGCTCGGCTCAAGCATGGGATGATGCCGGACCGGGTTTGGGCTATCACGGCGCCATGATGTCCGCACCCGCCGCCGAGCCCCGCCTGACTTCCCTCGCTCACGGCGGGGGGTGCGGATGCAAGATGTCACCGGAGCGGTTGCGGTCCATCCTGTCGCAGATGCCCGCTGCTTCGGCCTTTCCGTCGCTGCTGGTCGGGACCGAAACCTCCGACGACGCGGCGGTCTGGAAGATCAGCGAAGATCAGGCGCTTGTCGCCACCACCGACTTCTTCATGCCCATGGTCGACGACCCCTTCGTCTTCGGCCAGATCGCGGCGACCAATGCCCTGTCCGACGTCTATGCCATGGGGGCCAGGCCGATCATGGCCCTGGCCATTCTGGGCATGCCGATCAACGTCCTGTCCGATGCAACCATCGGTCAGATACTGGCCGGTGGGGCCGAGGTCTGTGCGCGAGCCGGCATACCGGTTGCGGGTGGGCATTCGATCGATTCCGTCGAACCCATCTACGGGCTGGTGGCCATGGGTCTGGTCGATCCGCGCCGTGTCCTGACCAATCGCGGGGCCCGGCCAGGAGACCGCCTGATCCTGACCAAGGGTCTGGGTGTGGGCGTGCTCAGCGCTGCATTCAAGCGCGATGAGCTGTCAGCGATCGGCTATCAGGCGCTGATCGCATCGACGACGCAGCTCAATACCGTCGGCGCTCGCCTGCCTGATATCGACGGTGTGCATGCGGTGACGGACGTCACCGGCTTTGGCCTGCTGGGCCATGCCCTAGAGATGGCGCGGGGCGGGGACGTCGATCTGGAGATCGATACCGGACGGCTGCCGGTGCTGGACGCCGTGCATGATCTGATCCGTGCCGGGCGTGTCACCGGTGCCTCGGGCCGAAACTGGACCAGCTATCAGCAGGATGTCCGCCTGCCCGCCGATGCGGTGGCAGATTGGCGCGACCTGCTGACAGACCCCCAGACCAGCGGCGGCCTGCTGATCGCCGTGGCCGAGGTGGATGCCGGGCGGGTTCTCGACATGGCGGTGCAGGACGGGTTCGCCGTGGCGGCCGAGATCGGGCGCGTGGTGCCAGCGGTCGGCCGGCCCTCCGTCCTCGTCAGGGCCTGACCGCGTGGCGGGATCGACGACCGATCTGAGCCCCGAGGCCCGCGCGACCTATGACGCGATTATCGACGTGCGTAGCCCCGCCGAGTTTGCCGAAGATCACCTGCCCGGCGCGATCAACCTGCCGGTTCTCGACGATGCCCAGCGAGCCGAGATCGGCACGATCTACGTCCAGACCTCCAAATTCCTGGCGCGACGGCAGGGTGCCGCCATGGTCGCACGCAATATCGCGGCCCATCTGGAAGGTCCGCTGGCCGAGCGAACGGGTGGGTTCAGGCCCCTCGTTTATTGCTGGCGTGGCGGACAACGGTCGGGGGCCATGGCCACGGTGATGAGCCAGGTCGGCTGGCCGGTGACGCGGCTCGAGGGTGGCTACCAGACCTGGCGGCGACGGGTTCTGTCTCGCCTCTACGACCCGGCCCCGCACGGTTCGGATTTCCGCTGTATCCTGCTGGATGGTCCGACCGGCAGCGGAAAGACCGCTGTCCTGGGCCTGCTGGCCGAGCGCGGCGTGCAGGTTCTGGACCTGGAAGGCCTGGCCCATCACCGCGGCTCCCTGTTCGGCGCTTCCGACCAGCCCCAACCGCGCCAGCGCCTGTTCGAAAGCTATTTGCTGGAAGCCCTGGAGCGGCTCGATCCCGCTCGCACGATCGTGGTCGAGTCCGAATCCAGCCGGATTGGTGCCCTAACCCTGCCGCCGCGTCTGTGGGCCGCGATGAAGATTGCGCCGCGCATCGAACTGGTCGCCTCGCGGGAGGCTCGCGCCCGATTCAGCCTGGACAGCTACGCCAGCGTCGCGGCCGATCCTGCGGCCCTGGACCAGACCCTGTCACGCCTGCCTTGGCGTCATGGACGGGCCCAGATCGCCGCGTGGCGCACCCTGGCCAGCGAGGGCGACCTTCTGTCCCTGGTCGATGGTCTGCTGGAGGTCCACTACGACCCGGCCTACCGCAGGGCCGCGTCCAGGTTCGCACCGGCCGTCGCCGCAGTGCCCTCGCCTGTTTTCGGGGGCCCGTCGGAGCGTGACGCAGCCCTGGATCGAATCCAGGCCGCCATCGGCGCGCTGGGCTGAGCCTCAGCCGCCGACCATCTGCATGCCCAGCCATTCGGCGATCAGGGCGGGCTTGTCTCCGCCCTCGATCTCGACGGTCAGCTCGTGCTTGATCAGCCACCGACCGCCGCCCTTGTCTTCCGCGGACAGCAGTTTGAACCGGCCGCGCACCTTCGAATTGACCGGCACGGGTGCCAGAAAACGCAGCTTGTCGAAGCCGTAGTTGACGCCGATGACCACGCCTTCCAGCGGGGCGACAGCCTCATAGGACATGCCGGACGCCAGACTGAGGGTCAGGAAACCGTGGGCGATGGTGGTGCCGAACGGGGTCTGTTTGGCCAGTTCGGGGTTCACATGGATGAACTGATGATCGTTGGTGACCTCGGCGAAGGCGTCGATGCGGGCCTGGTCGATCTCGATCCAGCTGGAGACGCCGACTTCGGTGCCGATCAGGGATTGCAGTTCGCTGGGCTTGGGCATGGTGGTCCTCACGTGGGTTTCGAGAGCAGACTGACCGGGAAGCGCGGCGTGATCAATGGGCGACGAACCGGCCCTCGATTATGTCGGAGAACAGGCCCGGATCGACATTGCCGCCTGACAGAACAATGGCGGTCGTCTTGCCTGCAGCCTCGACTTTGCCCGACAACAGGGCGGCCAGCGACACGGCTCCACCCGGCTCGACCACTTGCTTCAGGGTTCGGAATGCGTAGGCCACGGCCTCGGCTACCTCGGCGTCCGAGACAGTGACGACCTGCTGCAGTCGCCGGTTGATCGGAAACGTAAGCTCGCCCGGCCGATCGGTCATCAGGGCATCGCAGATGGAGGGGTGGGCCACCGGCGCATGGGTCAGCCGCTCGCCTGCGGCAAGCGACAGCAGGGTGTCGTTATAGGCCTGCGGCTCCACCCCGATCACCGGCGTATCCGGCGACAGGGCCGCCATCGACAGATTGATCCCCGCGATCAGTCCGCCGCCAGAGGCTCCGCACAGCAGCTGATCGATCCGCTCGACACCGTGCTCACGCGCCTGTTCGATGATTTCCAGACCCGTCGTGCCCTGGCCCTCGATGATGAAGGGGTCGTCGAAGGGGCGGACCAGGACGCTGCCCTTTGTGGCCGCGATCTCCTCGCCGATGGCCTCGCGGCTTTCGGTATAGCGGTCGTACATCCGCACCTCGCCCCCGAAGGCAATCACGCCTTCGACCTTCACCCTGGGGCTGTCGGCGGGCATGACGATGATGGCGTGGGTGCCCATGCGACGGGCGGCGGCAGCCACGGCCTGGGCATGATTGCCGGACGAATAGGCGACGACGCCGCGGGCCAGTTCTTCAGGCGTCAGCCGGCTGATCCGGTTCCAGGCCCCCCGGAACTTGAAGGCCCCCGCCACCTGAAGGTTTTCCGCCTTCATCAGGACGCGCCCGCCCAGACGTTCGTTCAGCGCGGGGCTTTCGAGCAGGGGCGTGCGGACGGCGTGTTCGGCGATCTGACGGGCGGCGTCGCGGACGCCCTCGAAGGAGGCGGTGTGCATGGGCCCTCTTACCTTGGCGGGCGGGGTTTGCGTAACCCCGCGCTCAAGTAGCCCAAAGGGCGATAGCGCATTAAGACTGTCGTGATGAACAGACTGATCCTCGCCATCGACCAGGGCACGACCTCATCGCGCGCCATCGCCTTCGAAGTGGCGACAGGAGGCGGGCTTCGACCGGTGGCGGTCAGCCAGATCGAACTGCAGCAGCATTTCCCCAAGTCCGGATGGGTCGAGCATGACGCGGCCGAGATCTGGTCGGCCACGCTGCAGACCTGCCGCGAGGTGATCGGCAAGGCCGGCGGCGTCGCGCGCTTTGCCGCCATCGGGATTACCAACCAGCGTGAGACGGCGGTTCTGTGGGACGCCCGAACATCAGAGCCTCTGCACCGCGCCATCGTCTGGCAGGACCGGCGCACCGCCGATGTCACCGCGCGGCTGGCGGCGGCCGGGCATGAGTCCATGGTTCAGGACGCAACCGGACTGATCCTTGATCCCTATTTCTCCGCGTCCAAATTCACCTGGCTGCTGGATGCGGTGCCTGGCGCGCGCGAGCGGGCGCAGCGCGGCGAGGTGAAGCTGGGCACGATCGAGAGCTGGCTGATCTGGAAGCTGACCGGAGGCAACAGCCACGTCACCGACGCGACCAATGCCAGCCGCACCTCACTGATGGACCTGAAAACCCGCCAATGGCGGCCTGATCTGGCCGAGCTGTTCCATGTACCCCTTTCTGCCCTGCCAGAGATACGCGGCTGTACGGATCATCTGGGGGATTGCGAGGCGTCGTTGTTCGGGACTGCCCTGCCCATTCACGGCGCGGCGGGCGATCAGCAGGCGGCGCTGGTGGCGCATGGGGCGCTGAAGGCGGGCGATGCCAAGATCACCTATGGCACCGGGGCCTTTCTGGTCGCCAATGTCGGGTCACAGCCCGTCGCCTCGGCCAGCCGGCTGCTGGGCACGCTGGGCTACGAGGTGAAGGGCCAGGTCGCCTATGCGCTGGAAGGGTCGATCTTCTCCGCCGGATCGGCGATCCAGTGGCTGCGCGACGGGCTGACAGTCATCTCCGAGTCTCGCCAGTCCGAGGCCATGGCGCAGAGCTTGCCCGATAATGGCGGTGTCTATCTGGTGCCGGGCTTCACCGGACTGGGCGCGCCGTGGTGGGAGCCGGACGCACGCGGCACCATCGTCGGCCTGACCCGCGATTCGGGGCCGGCCCATATGGTGCGGGCCGCGCTGGAGAGTCTGGCCTATCAGACGCGCGACCTGCTGGACGCCCTGGCCCGCGACGGGGCACCCAGGCTGAAAGTTCTGAAGGTCGATGGCGGGGTCACCGCCAATGCTTTCGCAATGCAGTTCGTCGCCGACATCTGCGACATCACTGTTGAACGCCCAGCCTTTCAGGAGATGACCGCCCTGGGGGCGGCCAAGCTGGCGGCGCTGGGCGTCGGCCTGATCGACGATCTGGAGGACCATCCCGTGGAGGCTCCGGCGGTCTGGACACCGCGTATGGCCCCGACTGCGCGGGAAATGCTGCTGAAGGGCTGGCGCGGGGCGGTTCGTGCGGCCATCATCGCCGCAAATCCGGATGACGCATGACCCAGACCGACGCTGCCCCTGCCGCCAATGGCGACATCAACACCGACGCTCAAGCCGCCTTCTCCGGCACGCGCGAGGTCGATCCACGTTATCGTCTGGACGAACCGGCGCTCGAGCGCTGGCTGACCCAGAATGTGGAGGGCTATGCCGGACCCCTGACGGTCCGCCAGTTCAAGGGCGGCCAGTCCAATCCGACCTATGAACTCACTACACCCGGCCACACCTATGTGCTGCGCCGCAAGCCGCCGGGCACGCTGCTGCCCTCGGCCCATGCCGTGGACCGTGAGTTCACGGTCATCTCGGCCCTGCACGCGCAGGGTTACCCGGTTGCCCGGCCATATGCTCTGTGTGCGGACGATGGCGTCATCGGCTCTATGTTCTACGTGATGGACAAGGTCGAGGGCCGCGTCCTTTGGGACCTCAAACTGCCCGGTATGACCCCGGCGGACCGTCGGGCCATTTACGACACCCAGATCGATGCCCTGGCGGCCTTGCATGGCTTCGACCCCACCGCCATCGGCCTGGGCGACTACGGCCGTCCCGGCAACTATTTCGAGCGGCAGGTCGGGCGCTGGACCAAACAGTATCGTGCGTCCGAGATCGAACCGAACGCGGCGATGGACCGGCTGATCGAATTCCTACCCGCTACCCTGCCGCCACAAGGGCCGACGCGGATCGTGCACGGCGACTTCCGCCTCGATAATCTGATCATGGCCCCCGATGCGCCACAGGTGCGGGCGGTACTCGACTGGGAACTGTCCACCCTGGGTGATCCGATGGCGGACTTTTCCTATCTGCTGATCGCCTGGGTTATTCCGGCGGATCAGAAAAACGGGCTGGCCGGGACGGACATCGAGGCTCTGGGCATCCCCTCCGTGGCCCAAACCGTCGAGCGCTATGCGCGCCAGACGGGGGGAGAGGTCCCCGCCAATCTGGACTGGCTGTTTGCCTACAATCTGTTCCGTCTGGCCGCCATCTGTCAGGGCATCGCCGGGCGGGTGCGTGACGGCACGGCAGCCTCTTCGCATGCCCGGGCCATGGCTGCCCAGGTCCCGATGTTGGCAGGCGGTGCGCTCGCATTTGCGAAGAAAGCCGGAGCCTAGTTGCTCAGGATCTGAACCTTGGTCCAGACGTCGCCGCGATTGACGATGTCTATCCTCAGGCGGGCCGCCGTCGCTGGCGACAGGGTGCAACTGGGATAGTGGTCGTCCAGACCGTCGGCGCAGAGGACCTGTCCCCGGTCATCCCGCACGATCAGGTCGATGTTGGTGTCCCCGTCGCCTATGGCCGCGACCCTGAGAAGCTGAGCGCCGCGCGCGTCGATGCTGAAGCTCCAGCGCTCGCGCGAGTTCAGTCGCTTGACGGTCGAGATGGGCCCCACGCCGAAAGGCGAGGCCCTGACCCCCACCATGGGTGCGGGTGGTGCCGCCGGCATCGGTACTGCGGGAGCGGGGACCACAGCGGGCGGCGGCGGAGGCGGTGGCGCAGGAAGTGGTCTAGGTGCCGGAGGCGGTGCCGCCGTTTCGGCGCTGGCGGGCGGCGGGCGTCTGACGCGCGAACCGGTCACCACGACATCTTCGACAACGGTCTGGCTCTGACCCAAGGCGGCGGCCTCCTGACGCAGGCCTTGGGGCGTCAGGACGGGTGTAAGGCCCACGTCACCGTCGAGCCCGGTCCGCATCGGCACCTCATCCAGCATGCGCGCCGCCGTCAGCATCGCGTCGGAATCCCGGTTCGCTCGTGCCCAGTCGACCAGATGCGCCACGATCAGGGTCCTTGAGACGGCGCGCGATTCCGGCGTCTCGTTCGCTACGGGAGGATCCTGGGGGTAGGGCTGCGGCGGCGAGATGGCCTGTGCGGACGGTGCGGACGGTGCGGCCATTATGGCGAGCACAGCCATCGCTGAAATATAGACCGTCGATCTCATCACGTCGCCTTTGCCTTGTGGGCTCTCAGCTGCCGAGCTTTCATGGTCGGTGAAGGGGCTCGGTCTGCGCCACTGACGAAAGCTGATATTTCAGTCGGGATTTCAGCGTGGGGCCAGAACTGCGCCGGCCAGAATCTGGCGGCTGGTCTTGGCCTGGATCAGGACAGCGACGGCTTCTCCCGCAGCCATATGGTCGGGCAGGGGATACAGAACCGGCCGTCCGCTCCAGTCGCCCAGGGTCTCGACCCCGACAACGACATTGGTGTGTCGGAGGCGGCGGCCGCGATTTTCACCTGACGACACCACGACAGTCTGGGCTCCCGGCTTGTAGCGCACGGCCACGACCTCTGCCCCGCCGTCTGGCGACACGCCGGATCCTATACCGACGCGGTCGCCCGTTTCGCGGAACTCGATCTCGGGAGGGTTGGCCGGGCGCGTCGCTTCATCGTCTATGGCCACTTGAAGCGCAGGCGGCTGGGCCAGCGCGACCTCACGGCGGCCGTTGATGACGATCTGGGGGGTCGAGACATCGCGCACGCGCAGGGGGCGACGATAGTCCCGCTGCCGTTGGGCAAACTCCGGTCGGGCAAAGGTGTCCTGCCAGCCCAGATAGTCCCAGTAGTCGACGGCATAGGTCAGGGCGATCACCCCCGGCTCATCGGCGACGGCTTCCAGGCGTGTGTTGGCCTCGGCACAGACGCCGCAGCCCTGGGCGGTGAACAGTTCGACCACGACGGGGTCATTGGGGCCGGGGACCTGATGGCGAACATCGCGCAAGGCTGTGGGCTGGGCGGTCGAGGTCGCCGCGACGAGGGCGAGCCCGAGGGCCGCCGCGGGTATGATCCAGCCCCGGTTACGCATGGCGCGACCATAAACACGGCGCGCGAGGATGCGCCGCTCATTTTCGCGTGAAGTCAGACCCGGATGTCGACCAGGGAGCCGGGGCGCAGGTCGCGTTCACCGGTCGAGGCGGCGTCCTGGGAGCGGGCAGACGTCGTGATCGAGGGCCTTGCCGCGACCTCCGTCTTGGTCACTGGCGTCGGCGAAATCCCGGCCAGGGCGGCGCGGAAGAAGTCGGATGAGCGCGCCGCCTGGGCCGCTGGCTGCGGTGCCGTCGGGAACAGGCTGGAGGGCAGGTCGGGACGAATCGCGCTCATGCCGACAAGGTTAATGAAAACGGTGTGGAGAGAGTTAACGTCTAGTCAGCAGGGCGCGGCGTGGCGGTCGGCAGGGGCCGGGCCGGGGCCTGCATGGCCTGGACCAGGCGCTCCACTTCGGCATCGCTGACCAGGGGACCGGAGAATTTGGCGACCACCTTGCCCATGGCATCGACGGCAAAGGTCTCCGGCGCACCCGTGATGCCCAGATCCAGCCCGGCCCGGCCCTCCCGATCCACCAGGACGATGGAGTAGGGATCGCCCAGTTCGTCCAGAAAGGCGCGGGTGGCGACGGGATCGTCCTTCCACGCCACGCCGACGACGGCCACACCCTGTTCGCGCAGGGTCATCAGCCTGGGGTGTTCGACACGGCAGGGCGCACACCAGCTGGCGAAGACATTGACCAGCATCGGCTTGCCGACGCCGGCCGTCTTTAGATCGACCTGGCCCGGACCCGGCTCAGTGCCGGTCAGGATCGGCAGGACGGTCTGGGGGATCGACTGACCGACAAGCGCCGAGGGGCGATACTCATTGCCCTGGGTCTGGCCCTGGCTCAGCGAGCGCGAGGCGACATCGCCCAGTTTCAGGGCCGCAAACACGACCAGCCCGACCAGCAAGGCCAAGGGAATGAGGGCCAGCCAACGGTTCATGGCTTGTCGTCCTCCAGCCGCTTCAGGGCGGTCTTCCAGCGGCGCGAGGCCGTCAGGGCCCGCACGGCCAGGGCCGTCAGCACGACTGCGCTGATGGCCCAGCACGGCCAGACGTAGGCTCCGTAGGCTCCCATATCGAGATCAAGCATGATCGGCCTCCATGGCGCGGCGGGCGGTCAGCGACAATACCCGGCGACGCACGATCTCGGTACGGATGGATGTGATCCAGTAGGCCAGGAAGAAGACCCCAAATGCCGCCATCATGATCAGCAGCGGCGTCAGCATGGAAGCCGCCATCGACGGCCCGTCCTCGCGCAGCAGGCTGGCGGGCTGATGCAGGGTATTCCACCAGTCGACGGAGAATTTCACGATCGGCAGGTTGATCAGGCCGACCAGACCCAGAACCGCCGCCGCTCGGGCGGCCTTGGCCTCATCGTCGATGGAGGCTCTCAGCGCCATATAGCCGATGTAGAACAGCAGCAGGACCAGCTCAGACATCAGCCGCGCATCGCCCCAGACCCAGAAGGCCCCCCACATCGGCTTGCCCCAAAGGCTGCCGGTGATCAGGGCCAGGAAGGTATAGGCCGCGCCCGGCAGGGCCGCCGCCCGCGCCGCCGCATCCGCCAGCGGATGGCGAAATACCAGGGCGAAGAAGCTGGAAATCCCCAGCGCCAGATAGATGCCCAGACCCACGGAGGCGGCGGGCACATGCACGAACATGATCCGCACCGTGTCGCCCTGCTGATAGTCTTCGGGCGCGACGAAGCTCAGCCAGGTGCCGATGGCCAGCAGCACGGCGGCCCCGACCCACAGCACGGGGGTGAGCGGGCGCGTGAAGCGTACGAACCGGTCGGGATTGGCGAGGCCGAACATCCGCATCCCTTTAAGGGGCTTGGCCGCGCCGCGCTATACGTCCTCCGTCCCTGTGCTACAGCGTCGCGCCAATCGCCGGGAGATGACCGATGACAGACGACGTGACCAAGGATTCCAACGGCAACGTTCTGGCTGACGGGGACAGCGTGACCCTGATCAAGGATCTGAAGGTCAAGGGCTCGGGCGGGGTCACGCTGAAGCGCGGCCAGTTGGTCAAGAACATCCGCCTGACCGGCGACACCGACGAGATCGAGGCCAATGTGGAGAAGGTGCGCGGCCTGGTGCTGCGTACGGAGTTTGTGAAGAAGGCGTGATGACTCTCGTCAGGCTTTCGTAGTTCGCCAGGCATACTTGACCGGGTTAGCGGCGCCCTTGGTCCTGAAGCTGTCGGGAATGCGGCGATTGAGATAGAACGACCGTATTTCCGGCTCTGCCTCGTTCCCGATGAAACCAATGCGATCCAGTCTATCCTCGCGGTCGGGAAAGTTAACTTTGCTGGCTTGAAGCCATTGTTCCGGGCGGAAAACACCCACAACGCGCCCCCTCTCCACGGCTAGTACCAGTTCGACCTTTTCGGCGTTTCGAAGGCCGAGTTTCCATGCGTAGCGCACTGCTTCGTAGGGTGTTGTGGTGACGCTGGTCGTGTTGATAGTGATCATCAGAACGTCGTGATGAAAAACTACTTCCTCAGCCGCGTAACGAGCGATGATACTTTCCGCGTGGGCAGCTCCCCGTCCAGAGCCATGCCCCGCTTGCCGGTTGGTTAAGCCTGGATAGGCGTCGATCAAGGCGGCTTCGACTTCAAAAGCTGTAGCGTCGTCCAAGCCGTGTCTATGGACCACGTGGGCGACATCCAGCCCCGCCAGACGAATGGCTCTGACGCGGTCAAGCTTGTCGGGAAGAAGGCCTTCAAAGTTGGCTGCTACACCAGCCGCGTGTTGAAAAACGCGATCTCCTCGACCCTTGCCGACATAGAAAGTTTCGCCGTTGCGCGGATCAATCAGTCGATAGACGTAGACTTTCAGGTTCTCCGAAACACCGATCGGAAAATTGGAGGGTGATTGCGTCGCCATAGTTATCCTTGCGCATTTCGGATCGCCGCCGCTCCTGCAAACGGCGCAATGACAGCGGCGAATAGGACGTAGGCGGTCAGCAAGGCCAGGGCCGGGATGGGGGACAGGCCGTTCGCTGCCCGCTCCAGAGCCCCGGCCCCGAAAACCACCGGCGGGATGAACAGCGGCAGGACGACAACGGCGATCAGCAGGCCGCCGCGCTTCGACCCAAGGGCGAGGGCTGCGCCCAGGGCTCCGGTCAGGGCGAACCCCAGCCCGCCGATCAGAGCGGATAGCCCCACCAGCGGGGCGAGGGCCGGTGGCAGGCCCAGGGTGATGGCGGCGACGGGCGCGGTCAGGGTCAGGGGCCAGCCGACGGCCAGCCACTGGGCTTTGGCCTTGGCGAGGACAACCAGTTCCAGCGGCACCGGCCCAAGCGCAATGAGATCCAGCGTCCCGTCTTCCAGGTCGCGCTCGAACAGCCGCTCCAGCGACAGGATCGACGACAGGGCCAGGGCCAGCCAGGCGATGCTGCCCGCGACGGGCCTCAGGCCTGCCGGATCGCCACCGGCCGCCAGCGGCACCAGAACGGTCAGACACAGGAAAAAGCCGCAGGCCAGCAGAGGCCCGCCACCGCCGGACCAGGCCAGCGCAAGTTCGCGACGGAACAGGATCAACAGGCTGCTCACCGCCCGGCTCCGATATCGAGCGTGTTGGCCGGCACAGGCAGGGGGTCATGCACGGCGGCGATGACGGCCCCGCCCTTGTCGACATGGGCCTGTATCAGGGTGCCGAACACTGCGCGCCAGCGGGCATCCAGCGGACTGAACGGTTCATCCAGCAGCCATAACGGTCGCGGCGCGGCGATCAGACGAGCCAGGGCCAGTCTGCGACGCTGGCCCGCAGACAACTGACGCACCTCCAGACCCAGCAAGGGCATCAGGGCCAGAAGGTCAATGGCTGCGGCGACACCATCCGGGTCTGCACCGGCGAACCGGGTCTGGAACGCCAGTTCATCACGCGCGCTGCGGGCCGTTTTCAGCCCGTCCAGCGGCCCCTGCCAGTGCAGATGCCGCCGCCGTGCTTCGTGCACATCCGTGCCCCCGAAGGCTATTTCGCCTGCCTCTGGGCGGATGAATCCTGCTATGGCGCGCAACAGGCTGGTCTTGCCCGCCCCGTTCGCCCCGGTCAGGGCCAGCACCTCTCCGGGCGCGACGGTAAAGGACAGGTCGCGGAACAGAATCCGCTCTCCGCGGGATACGGTCAGGGCAGAGACGGAGAGCAGGCTCATGTCTCCTCCCTGTCAGCGTAGCTGATGGGGAGGTGGCGCGGCCCGAATACGGGCCGTGACGGAGGGGGCGGCACCGGCCGAGGCCATTCGAGACGCCAATCATGCGATGACGGAGCCGCCCCCTCCACCACCGGGGCTGAGTCGCCCCGGCGGTCCCCCTCCCCATTCGCAACGCGAACGGGGAGGAGACGGCAGTTGCGAACATTTCTCAATGTCCCTGTGGCCAACGTGGATACATGGACGCAAGCGCCTGCCATCGCTATATCCAGCGTCGCCGCAGCAGGCGTTCGCCGCGCGCGCCGGGGACCTGTGTGCCCCTGCGTCGATCGCGCGAACGTGCAACCGGATTGTCGGGCGGCGTTGACCAGAGGAAACCTCTCCATGCCGTCGAACGACAGCCTCAAGACCCGTCAGGACCTTTCCGTCGGGCGCAAGAAATACGCCTATTACAGCCTTCCCGCCGCCGAGGAAGCCGGTCTGGCCGGGATTTCCCGTCTGCCGCGCTCCATGAAGGTGCTCCTCGAGAACCTTCTGCGCAACGAGGACGGCGTTTCCGTCACCGAAGCCGACCTCAAGGCGGTCGCCGCCTGGATCGACAACAAGGGTTCGGTCGAGCACGAGATCGCCTTCCGTCCGGCCCGCGTCCTGATGCAGGACTTCACCGGCGTGCCCGCCGTCGTCGATCTGGCCGCCATGCGCGATGCGATGGCCAAGCTGGGGGCCGATGCCGCCAAGATCAATCCGCTGGTGCCCGTCGATCTGGTGATCGACCACTCCGTCATGGTCGACCATTTCGGCACCGCCGGAGCCTTCAACCAGAACGTCGAGCGCGAGTATGAGCGCAACATCGAGCGTTACAACTTCCTGCGCTGGGGCTCATCGGCCTTCAACAACTTCCGTGTCGTGCCCCCCGGCACCGGCATCTGCCACCAGGTGAACCTGGAGAACCTGGCCCAGACCGTCTGGACCCTGGAAGAGGGCAAGAAGACCGTCGCCTATCCCGACACCGTCGTCGGCACCGACAGCCACACCACCATGATCAACGGCCTGGCCGTTCTGGGCTGGGGCGTCGGCGGCATCGAGGCCGAGGCGGCCATGCTGGGCCAGCCGATCCCCATGCTGATCCCCGAAGTCATCGGCTTCCGCCTGACCGGCGCGATGACCGAGGGTACGACGGCGACCGATCTGGTCCTGACCGTCACCCAGATGCTGCGCAAGAAGGGCGTGGTCGGCAAGTTCGTCGAATTCTTCGGCCCGGCCTTGCCGAACATGACCATCGAAGACCAGGCGACCATCGCCAACATGGCCCCGGAATACGGCGCCACCTGCGGCTTCTTCCCCGTCTCCAGAGCCACCATCGACTATCTGACCGCCACGGGCCGCGACAAGGCGCGCGTCGCCCTGGTCGAGGCCTATGCCAAGGCGCAAGGCCTGTGGATCGACGAAACCTCGGAAGACCCCGTCTTCACCGACGTGCTGGAACTGGACATCTCCACCGTCGTGCCGTCGCTGGCCGGACCCAAGCGGCCGCAGGACAAGGTCGCTCTGGACGTCGCCGCGCCGTCGTTCGAGACAGCGCTGGGTGAGGTGTTCAGCCGGGTCGCCGATGCGCCACGCTATGCCGTCGAAGGCAAGAAGTTCGACGTGGGCGATGGCGATGTCGTCATCGCGGCCATCACATCCTGCACCAACACGTCCAACCCTTCGGTCCTGATCGCCGCCGGTCTGGTGGCGCGCAAGGCCCATGCTCTCGGTCTGAAGGCCAAGCCCTGGGTCAAGACCTCGCTGGCCCCCGGCTCCCAGGTCGTGACCGACTATCTGACCGACGCCGGGCTGCAGAAGGATCTGGACGCCCTGGGCTTCAACCTGGTCGGCTACGGCTGCACCACCTGCATCGGCAACTCCGGCCCGCTGGACCCGGCCATCTCGGCTGCGATCAACGAAAACGGCATCGTCGCCACCTCCGTCCTGTCGGGCAACCGCAATTTCGAAGGCCGCGTGAACCCCGACGTCCAGGCCAACTATCTGGCCTCGCCCCCGCTGGTCGTGGCCTATGCCATCGCCGGCTCGATGCGGATCGACATCACCACCCAGCCGATCGGCCAGGACAAGAAGGGCAAGGACGTCTTCCTGAAGGACATCTGGCCGACCTCGGAAGAGATCGCCGCCATCCAGAAGAAGTCGGTCACCCCTGCCATGTTCGCCAAACGCTACAAGGACGTCTTCAAGGGCGACAAGCACTGGCAGGCCATCAAGATCGAGGGCGGCCAGACCTATGAGTGGGAGGATAGCTCCACCTACGTCGCCAATCCCCCGTATTTCGAGGGGCTGTCGATGGAGCCGACGCCGGTCACCGACATCGTCGAGGGCCGCGTGCTGGCCATCTTCGGCGACAGCATCACCACGGACCACATCAGCCCCGCCGGCTCGATCAAGAAGACCTCGCCTGCCGGGGTCTATCTGACCGGGCGCGGCGTCGATGCCCTGGATTTCAACAGCTATGGCGCGCGCCGGGGCCACCACGAAGTCATGATGCGCGGCACCTTCGCCAACATCCGCATCCGCAACAAGATCACGCCGGACATCGAGGGCGGGGTGACGAAACACTTCCCGTCGGGCGACACCATGTCGATCTACGATGCGGCCATGCGCTACCAGTCCGAGGGCCGTCCGCTGGTCGTCTTCGCGGGCAAGGAATATGGCACGGGCTCTTCGCGTGACTGGGCCGCAAAGGGCACCCGCCTGCTGGGCGTTCGCGCCGTCCTGGCCGAAAGCTATGAGCGGATCCACCGCTCCAACCTTGTCGGAATGGGCGTCGTGCCGCTGCAGTTCAAGGCCGACGGCTGGCAGAAGCTGGGCCTGACCGGCGAGGAGATCGTGACGATCCGCGGCCTGTCCGACGTCAACATCGGCAAGCTGCGCCCGCGTCAGGATCTGTGGGTCGAGCTGTTCCGCCCGTCGGACGGCAAGATGGCCCGCTTCCCGGTCCGCTGCCGCATCGATAACCAGACCGAGCTGGACTACTTCAAGGCCGGTGGGGTGATGCCCTATGTGCTGCGGAACCTGGCCGGTGGGGCCGTGGCCCCTGCGCCGGAGCCGGAAGCGATCGCGGCGGAGTAGAACCGCGCCGCAAGGCCTGTGATGACACTAAAGAAACGGCCGCTGGAGCGATCCAGCGGCCGTTTTCTCTGGCCGTTCGCCGGCAGATCGTCGTCGGCACCACCGGTCAGCCCTGACGCGACCGTTTCTGACGCAAGGGCATGCCACAGTGTGTCTTGGTCTTTGACATCACTGACACCCAAAGTCCGCATTGCTCCTCGCTTCCAGGTGGACTGAGTGGACTGAATGGACTCAGTTTTTCAGCCCGTCATTCCTAGTGTCCGAAGACCTCGACCCCGACCTCGCCGGTCGTCGTCAGCCAGGCCCGCTTCATGCCCTGGCTGTTGAACGGCGCGGCGATATTGCCGTCGCGGTCCAGGGCAATCAGGCCGCCGTCGCCGCCCATGCCGCCGATCTGGCCGATGACGCCCTGCGTCGCCTCGGCCAGCGACTGACCGGCCTCGACGCGCCAGCCGACCTGGGCGGCGGCGGCGACGCGGATGAAATACTCGCCCTGTCCGGTGCAGGAGGTGGCGGTCCGTTCGTCGGCCCAGGTCCCGGCCGCCGGAATGGGGGTATCTCCGACCCGGCCCGGCATCTTGCCGAATACGCCTGCCGTCGAGGTCGCTGCCGCCAGCCGCCCCTGACTGTCCAGAACGCAACAGCCGACCGTGCCATGGCTCAGCGTCCCCGGCGGATGATTGTCCTCGCCCTGACCGGCGCGGGTGAACCAGGCCGCCTCGTCGCCGATGGGCTCCAGCCCCTGATCATGCGCAAACAGGGCCGCGCCTTCCCCGGCCAGCATGATGTGTGGGGTCCGATCCATCACCGCCCGGGCGGCCACGACCGGATTGCGGAACCCTTGCAGCGCCGCCACGGCTCCCGCCTTGCGGGTCGCGCCGTCCATCAGGCTGGCATCCAGCTCATAGGCCCCTGCCAAATTGGGCGAGGCACCGCGCCCGGCGACATAGAGGCCGGAATCCTCCAGCATCACCACGGCCTCGACCGCCACATCCAGCGCGCTGGCTCCGGCGTCGAGCCGCGCCTTCATCGCCTCCACAACCTGACGCATATGCACGACCTCGGCGTCATAGTTCCGCTCGCGCCGCGCGCCTGCGCCACCGTGAAGAATGAGGGCCGTCATGGGGTCGTCTCCGGATCGCCTCTTTCAAACGGGCGTGCGGCTGATTAGCCTTGACTGGAGCGGCATGCCACGGTGGCAATGTCGAAATATCCTGACAACCAGGCCTCAAGCAGCGCGAAAGCGCGTTAGGGCTGCCGAGCAAAGCGAGACCAGAAAGATGCGCGCAGTCCTGTCCAAGGCCCCTGGCGGCCCTGAAACCCTGGTCGTCGAAGAGGTCATGGACCCCCGTCCGATGAAGGGCGAGGTCGTCATCGATGTGAAGGCGGTGGGTATCAACTTCCCCGACACCCTGATCATCGAGGACCGGTATCAGTTCAAACCGCAACGCCCCTTCTCGCCCGGTGGCGAGGTGGCGGGTGTCGTCGAGGCGGTGGGCGAGGGCGTGACCTCGGTGCGCAAGGGCGACCGCGTCATCGCCGTGCCCGGCTGGGGCGGACTGGTCGAGCGGCTGGCCGTGCCCGCCACCAGTGTCATCAAGATCCCCGACGGTATGGACTTCCCCACCGCCGCCGCCCTGATCATGACCTATGGCACCAGCTACTATGCCCTGAAGGACCGGGCCCAGCTGAAGGCGGGCGAGAGCCTGCTGGTGCTGGGTGCGGCTGGGGGCGTCGGCATCGCCGCCGTCGAACTGGGCAAGGCGATGGGCGCGCGTGTCGTCGCTGCCGCCTCGACCAATGACAAGGTGCAGTTCGCGCTGGAGGCCGGGGCCGACAACGGCCTGATCTATCCGTCCGGCCAGATGGACAAGGCGGCCCAGAAGGAGCTGTCCGGCGAACTGAAACTGGCCTCGGGCCGCGACGGCCCGGACGTCGTCTACGACGGGGTCGGCGGCGACTATTGCGAGCCGGCCCTGCGCTCCATGGACTGGAACGGGCGGTATCTGGTGGTCGGCTTCCCGGCGGGCATTCCGTCCCTGCCGCTGAACCTGACCCTGCTGAAGTCGGTGTCGGTGATCGGCGTGTTCTGGGGCGCGGCCGTGGCTCGCGACCCTGCCGGGCATGCCGCAAACATGACGGACCTGTTCAAATTCTGGAGTGAGGGCAAGATCAGGCCGCGCATCAGCCGGACCTATCCGCTGGAGCGCGCGCACGAGGCCATCCAGGCGCTGGGCGACCGCTCGGTCATGGGCAAGGTCGTGGTGACGGTCGACGCCTGATGGTGGAGTTGGCCCAGACTTTGGCGCTGTCACCGTCTCTGGATGTCGCGGCCCTGAATGCGGCCTTCAAGGGGCATCGCCGCCTGCACATACCCGATGTGCTCAGCCTGGACAGCGCCGAGGCGCTGACGACGGCGATGGAGGCCTATGACGGCTGGCGGGTCAGCGTCCATGCAGGCGGCGAGCGGTTCGAGATTCCGCTGAGCGGCGGTCGCGCCGCCGAGCCGGGCAAGCAAAGCTGGATCGACCAGGCCGCGTTGAACGGGGCCGACGACAGCATGCAGTACATCTTCGATACCCGGCGCATCACGGTCGAGGGGATTGGCGACGACGTTCAGGATGCTGTGGCGGCCGTTCCCGCCTTTCTGACCAGCCCAGCCTTCATCGCTTTCGCGCGAGGCGTGACCGGCGACGACCGGATCGACTTCGCCGACGCCCAGGCCACCCGATACCGTCCCGGCCACGTCCTGACCGGTCACAACGATGACGCCGAGGGCAAGAACCGCCTCTATGCCTATGTGCTGAACCTGACCCGCGACTGGCGCGTCGACTGGGGCGGGGCGCTGATCTTTCCGGGTGCCGACGGCCAGATCGAAGAAGGCTTCGTGCCGCGGTTCAACGCCCTGAATATCTTCGCCGTCCCGATGGACCATGCGGTGACCCAGATCGCCAGTTTCGCGGGTGCCAACCGCCTGTCGATCACCGGCTGGCTGCGATCGAACTAGTCGCCCTTCAACTGCTCCAGCGCCGCGTCGGCCTGCTTCTTGTGTCGCGGCCGTATGTTGGCCCCCAACGTGGCGATCAGGGCGGCGATGACGGCGGCGTCGTCGGTGAAGCCGATGCCGGCGAAGATGTCGGGAATGGCGTCGATCGGCAGGACGAAATAGGCCAGCCCGCCAAGCATCAACCCCTTGGCCGCCATCGGCGTCTCCGGATCGCGGGCCGCGAACCAGACGCTCAGCGCCTGTCCTGCGAAGGGGATGCGGGCCGCCGTGCGCCGGATCTTGGGCCAGAAGCCGCGCTGGACACGGACCTCATTGGTCGCCAGCACCGAGGGCACCAGGGCGCGTTCCGGGTCCAGGGCCTCGTCTGGCGTCATCGGCTTGGTATTCGTGGTCATGGCGGCTAAAGCCCCGCAATCGTCATTCGTTCAATCCCATATAGGAACAGAGGCCATGAAACTCGACGGGTCAATCGCAGCGGTCGTCACGGGCGGGGCCTCGGGCCTGGGTGAAGGCACGGCACGCGCCATCGCTGCGACGGGGGCCAAGGTCGCCCTGTTCGACATGAATGCGGAAAAGGGGGAGGCCATCGCGGCCGAGATCGGCGGCGTCTTCTGCCAGGTCGACGTCACCTCCGACGAGGAAGTGGCCGCTGCCTTCGCCAAGGCCCGCGCCGCGCACGGCCAGGAGCGTCTGACCGTCAACTGCGCCGGCATCGCCACGGGCCAGAAGACCGTTAGCCGCAAGCGCGACACGGGCGAGACCCGCGCACACGACATGACGTCCTTCGAGCGCACCGTCCGCATCAACCTGTTCGGCACCTTCCGCGTGCTAAGCCAGTCGGCCCTGGGCATGGTCGCTCTGGAGCCCATGGAGGATGGCGAGCGTGGCCTGATCGTCAATACGGCCTCCGTGGCGGCCCAGGACGGCCAGATCGGCCAGGCGGCCTATTCGGCGTCCAAGGGCGGCGTCTATGCCATGACCCTGCCGGTGGCCCGCGATCTGGCCCAAGAAGGCATTCGCGTGAACACCATCCTGCCCGGCATCATGTGGACGCCGATGATGGCCGGCATGGACCAGAAGGTTCAGGACAGCCTGGCCGCCGCCATCCCCTTCCCCAGCCGTCTGGGCAAGCCGTCGGACTATGCGTCCCTGGTGCTGGAACTGGCCCGTAACGTGTACATCAACGGCGAATGCATCCGGCTGGATGGAGCGATCAGGTTGGCCCCGCGCTGAAGCGCGGGTAGGCGCTAACGCTCGGCTCGCGGGGCCTCGCTGCTTGAGTGCATTTTGCGCGCTCTAGCCCTCGCAAGGCGATCACTCTCTACTTGAGCACAGAATTCTGCGTTTGGGGCTTGCGAGAAACCGGAAGGGTCCGCTATAGGCCCGCCTCCGACTGATTGCGGGCGTAGCTCAGTGGTAGAGCACAACCTTGCCAAGGTTGGGGTCGAGAGTTCGAATCTCTTCGCCCGCTCCAGTCGAGACAGAAAAGGCCCGGTCCCAAGACCGGGCCTTTTTCGTTTGTGATCCGTCAGAAAAGCGAAAAGGCCGCCCCGCGAGAGAGCGGCCTCTCAGGATCATTGTGGCGTCAGTGACTAGTTGATGCCCAGCGCGCGTTTGATCTCGCGCCAATCGACCATCTTGTAGTTCTGCTGGCCGCGGTTGGGGGCGTCGCTGTCGTCGTGGAAGGCCAGCGCACCCTGCGGCCAGGGGCCGATGGCCCCGCTCCAGGCGTCCAGACCATCGGTGTGGGTGACGGCGTCAACGGGCTGGCCGCTGGTGGTGGCGACACCGTCGACGATGGTGAACCGTCCGACGTAGGCGTAGGCCGTCTGGGCTCCCATGCCGGTGACGCGCCAGACCGGGTAGGTGCTGTCGCCCTGGCTGGAGGCGATCAGATATTTGTTCGCGCCGTCGCGCATGATCGTCAGGCCCTCGACGTCATCGGTCAGGCGGACGCGATCGATGGGCTGGATTTCGGTCGGGGTGCCGGAAGCGGCGGGGTCGAAGTCGAAGCGCCAGATGCCGACGTCTTCCTCACCGACATACAGCAAGTCGGCGGCGTCATCGACGACGCAGCCTTCGGTCTGGCTGCCCAGCTGCATCGAGCGTTCGACCACGCCGACCGGGCCGTTGGGCCCGGCGGTGACACGGATCTGCTGGATCAGGCCGGCCTTGTTGTTGGGCACGAGATAATAGGCGTCCCCTCGCTGGCCCATGCAGAAGCCGTAGGGCTCGCCCATATTGGTCGGGATGAAGCCCCAGCGCCGGACCTCCAGGGTCGTCGGGTCCATCAGCCAGGTCATGATGCCGAACCGGTCGCGCTCGGCCGCGGCGATCAGCACCATCGCCTTGCCGTCGACCATGAAGCCGGAGCGAACGTCCACATTGTTCATCGGGCCGTCCGGGAAGAACTGCCGCACCGTGCCGTCCAGATTGTGGACATACAGGCCGTCGGACTTGTCGGTTCCAAACACCACGGCTCGTGAGGGATGGCGCGGATCGGCCCAGAAGGCGGGATCATCGGCATCCACGGTCGGGTCGGTGGTGACCACGGTCTCGACCGCCGCGACGACGGGCTTGGCCGGATCGCCCGTGGCCAGGATACCTTGCGGAATTTCAGGCTCGGCCGTGGCGCAGGCGGCCAGCAGGGCGGCAGACGCAACCAGGGTGGTCAGGGTGCGGATCGACATGTCAGCCTCTTCGACGACGAAATTTCAAGCGTGACCGCGCCAGACCACGCACGCGCGCATCGGGTCAAGCAAGGCCCTGTGACGGTTCTCGAACGTCGATGTGACAACTGATCCGGTTCAAGAGCAAACGTCACACATGCGTCTGAAAATCGGCACCGCTTGTTCGTCAAATCGTCGTGGAGGCGTCGTCGCTACGGCTTAGCTCCGATTTCCGAACACCGGAGCCCTTTGGCTGCCGGTCTCTCGGGGATGCCATCAATGAAATTCGCGCTTCTGCTGGGTGCCGCCCTGGCACCGATCTTCGCCGCCGCAGCGACACCAGCCTTCGCCGGGCCCGTCGTGGGTACTGTGGCTGATGCCACAGGCACTCGCACGTTGCAGGGAGCCGAGGTCACGATCGTCGAACTGAACCAGACGGCGACGGTCGGTGTAGACGGCACGTTCCGCTTTGGTGACGTCGCGCCGGGCACCTACACTCTGCGTGCCGGCTTTGCTGGGGCGATCGATGAAACAAGTCAGGTGGTCGTGCCCGCCACGGGAACGGCGTCGGTGACCTTTGCCCTGCGTCCGCTCGCTTCGTCGGACGGCACGGTAGTCGAGGATGTTCTGGTCATCGGTCAGCGCGCCAACCTCCTCAGCTCCATCTCGCGCCAGCGCTCCGCCGACGGTGTCCAGAGCGTCCTGACCCGCGACGCCATCGGCCAGTTCCCGGATCAGAACGTAGCCGAGGCCCTGCGCCGTGCGCCCGGCATCAACGTCCTGAACGACCAAGGCGAGGGCCGGTTCGTCTCGGTGCGCGGCCTGGATCCGCAGCTGAACTCGTCCTCGATCAACGGCAACCGCGTGCTGGCCACCGGCGGCGACGATCGCGCCGTGGCTCTGGATGTGATCCCGTCCGAGCTGATCGAATCGATCGAGATCAACAAGTCGCTGACGCCCGAGATGGACGCCGACACCATCGGCGCCTCGATCGACATCGTCACGACCAGCTCGCTGGACCGCCGCCGCAACCTCTACACGGCGACCCTGGAAGGCTCGTACAACGACCGCAATGAAGTCACCTCGCCCAAGGGCGCATTCGACGTGGTCTATCGCGTCAACGACCGCTTCGGCATCGCCTTGGGCGGCAGCTACTACGACCGTGAGTTCGCCACCGACAACATCGAGATGGACGGCTGGAGCGAAACCGACGACGGCGACGTCTTTGCCGAGGATCTGGAATACCGAGACTATGACGTGACGCGGAAGCGTTACGGCGGCACGATCTCGTTCGACTTCCGACCAAATGAGTCGACCCAGCTTTACCTGCGCGGCCTGTATTCCAAGTTCGACGACACCGAGTTGCGGACCCGCCTGATCTTCGGCTTCGAGGAACCGACCTCGGTCACGGCCGACGGCGCGACCTTCGATTCGGGCGATGCGCCGATCACGGTCGTGCGCGATCTGAAGGACCGCCGCGAGGTTCAGTCGGTTCGCACCGTCTCGGCGGGTGGTCGCACGGATGTCGGGGCCTGGCGCTTCAATTACGACCTGGCCTATTCCCAGGCCGAGCAGCAGGAGAACGGCTCGATCGACCCGATAGAGTTCGAGCGCGAGTTCGAGGACGCCGGTGATCTGGGCGTCACCATCGACTATTCTGACCTGCGCAGGCCGACCTATGCCATCGACTTTGGCCAGGCCGCCTTCCTGGACCCGACCGAGTACGGCTTCAACGCCTTGGAACGCACCACCCGCGAAGACGCCGTGGACGAGGAGTTTTCGGCCAAGTTCGATGCTGCCTATGACATGCAGCTGGCCTCGGGCAGCCTGGAGCTGAAGTTCGGCGGCAAGGCCCGCCAGCGCGACAAGCAGAACCTGATCACTTACGACATCTACGACGGCTTCGACGGCGACCTGACCCTGGCCGACGTGCTGGGCGAGCAGAGCTATGACCTGGCCGTGATCACGCCTGTGCCAGGTCTGGGGCAGGTCCGTGATCTGGTGGCCGGCGGCTTTGGCGATTTCGAGCGCAACGATCTGGACAGCACCTTCGCCTCGGCGGCCGAGACCTACACGGCCGAGGAAGACATTTATGCCGGTTACGGCCAGGCGAAATGGGAATCCGGTGCCCTGCGCGTGGTCGGCGGTGTTCGCATCGAGCACACCGAGAGCTCTTCGAACGGGAGCCGGGTCGAACTGGTCGAGGAAGGTGCAGAGGTCGATGGCGTGATTCTGGATGAAGACACCCTTTTCATCACGCCGGTCTCGTTCGACCGCAGCTACACCGACTGGATGCCCAGCGTGAATGTTCGCTATGAACTGGCCGAGGACGTGATCGCCCGCTTCGGTGCCTTCCGCTCGATCATCCGTCCGACCTTCGGGCGTCAGGCGCCTCGCTTCCTTATCGAGGAGAACGACGAAAACGAGCGCGAGGGCGAGTTCGGTAACCCTGATCTGGACCCTTACAAGGCCTGGAACCTGGATGCGACGCTGGAATACTATTTCGCGCCCGAAGCGGTGATCCAGGGCGGCATCTTCTACAAGCAGATCGACGACTTCATCGTCGACGCGGTGTTTGAAGATGGCACCTTTGCCGGGATCGCCTACGATGAGGCCCTGATCCCGATCAACGGCGACGAGGCCACCGTCTTCGGTGTAGAGCTCAGCTATGGTCAGGCCCTGACCTTCCTGCCTGCTCCGTTCGATGGATTGCTGGTCAATCTGAACTACACCTATACCGACGCTGAGGGCGATGTTCTGGGCCGGACCGTGCCTCTGCCGACGTCGTCGGAGCACACCTTCAACGCCGTGCTGGGTTACGAAAAAGGCCCGCTCAGCCTTCGTATCGCCGGGGCTTACCGCTCGGGCTATCTGGATGAACTGGGCGGCGACGCAGACGAGGACCGTTACATCGAAGACCATTTCCAGGTCGATCTGAGCGGCAAGTATCGGGTGACCGAGAACGTCCAGTTGTTCGCGGAACTGGTGAACGCCAATGACGCGACCTACACCGCCTTCCAGCGCGGGCCGGGTCGCAACCGCCTGCTTCAGTACGAAGAATACTCCTGGACCGGCAAGTTCGGGGTGAAGCTGAACTTCTGATCCTTCACGACAGCGCAATCGACAAGGGGCCGGGTGGGAACGTCCGGCCCTTTTTCATATCCGCCCCTTCCGGCGTTGCCGCAGGCGGGGCGGGTCCCCTATATGCAGGCGCGAACCTTCTCGCGTCCGGACACCCCCGATCATGGCCCGCAAGACTGACACATCCGGCGGACTACTGGGCGGCTTGCGGTCGATGCTGGGCGGCAAGCCCGGCAAGGCGGCGTCGCCAGCCCCCGAGACAACCCCTGAGCCGATCAAGGTCAGCCCCGACCCGGCCGGCCATTTCCAGATGCCGGAAACCCCAGAGACACCAGCGCCCCCTCCCGCGCCCGAACAGGACCAGAGCAAGCCCATGGCCGAAGCCGCATCCCCCAGCCCCGCCGCCGCGAAAGCCTATGATGTCGTCATCATCGGCGGCGGCCCGGGCGGCTACAATGCCGCGATCCGGGCGGGCCAGCTCGGCCTCAGCGTCGCCTGCGTGGAGATGCGCGAGACCTTGGGCGGCACCTGCCTGAACGTCGGCTGCATGCCGTCCAAGGCGATGCTGCATGCGTCAGAGCTGTTCGAGGCGGCGACCAAGGAGTTTCCGACCCTCGGCATCGAGATCGGCACGCCGAAGATCAATGTCGATCAACTCCAGAAGCAGAAGCAGGAGAGCGTTACGGCCCTGACCAAGGGCATCGAATTCCTGTTCAAGAAGAACAAGGCCGACTGGATCAAGGGCCGGGGCCACATCACGGGGCATTCCCCAGAAGGATTGGGGCAGGTCGAGGTCGAGGCCGCCGATGGCTCCAAGCAGACCCTGACCGCCAAGGACATCGTCATCGCCACGGGCTCCGAGCCCACCCCCCTGCCCGGCGTGGACTTCATCGAGGGCAAGGTGGTCGATTCCACCGGGGCTCTGGCGCTGCCCGCCGTGCCCAAGACCATGATCGTGGTCGGGGCCGGGATCATCGGGCTGGAGCTCGGTTCCGTGTGGCGCCGTCTGGGTGCCCAGGTGACGGTGGTCGAATATCTGCCGCGCATCACGCCGGGCATGGACTCGGATGTCGCCACCGCATTCCAACGCGTGCTTACCAAACAGGGCATGACCTTCAAGCTGGGCTCCAAGGTTACGGCGGCGAAGTCGGTCAAGGACGGCGTCGAACTGACCGTCGAACCGGCGGCGGGTGGCGAGGCCGAAACGCTGAAAGCCGACGTCGTCCTGGTTGCCATCGGACGCCGCCCCTATACGCAGGGCTTGGGGTTGGAGACGGTCGGGATCGAGCCGGACAAGCGCGGCTTCGTCACCCAGGATCATTTGAAGACCGGGGCCAAGGGTGTCTGGGTCATCGGTGATGTCACCAGCGGCCCCATGCTGGCGCACAAGGCTGAGGAAGACGCCGTGGCCGTGATCGAGCTGATCGCGGGCAAGGCGGGCCACGTCGACTACGACATGGTCCCCAGCGTCGTTTACACCTTCCCGGAGGTGGCCTGGGTCGGCAAGACCGAGGACCAGCTGAAGGCCGACGGCGTCGCCTACAAGGTTGGCAAATTCCCGTTCACCGCCAACTCCAGAGCCAAGATCAATCACGAGACCGACGGCTATGCCAAGGTTCTGGCCGATGCGACGACGGACCGGATCCTGGGCGTTCACATCTTGGGCCCACAGGCCGGCGAGATGATCCATGAGGCCTGTGTCGCCATGGCCTTCGGCGGCGCGTCCGAGGACATCGCCCGCATCTGCCACGCCCACCCGACCCGCTCCGAAGCCGTCAAACAGGCGGCCATGGGTGTGGAAGGCTGGACCATGCAGGCCTGATCGATGGACCTGGGGCTCAGTGGCAAACGCGCCCTGATCTGTGGCGGCTCCAGCGGACTGGGGCGAGCCGTAGCGACGGCGCTGGTCGCCGAGGGGGCGCATGTGGCGCTGCTGTCGCGGGACGCTGCAAAGCTGCAGGCTGTGGCGGATGAGTTGAACGCCATGGGCCCGGGGCGGGCTGTGATCGCGCCTGCAGACCTGGCTGATCACGCCGCCCTGCTGGCGGCGGTCGATGTGGCTGAAGCGGCGCTGGGCGGGCCGCTCGAGATATTGCTGAACAATACTGGCGGGCCGCCGCCGTCGGGGGTGTCCGGGCTGGCACCTGACCTTTGGCGGGCACAATTCGAGGCGATGGTGCTGTCGATCTTCCGACTGACCGACCGGGTTCTGCCCGGCATGAAGGCGTTGGGCTGGGGTCGCATCCTGAACGTGGCCTCGATCACCGTGGTCGAGCCGGTGGCGTCGCTGGGTGTGTCCAACACATTGAGAGCATCGGTCACGGCCTGGGCCAAGACACTGGCGGGGGAGGTCGCGCCGCACGGCATCACCGTCAACACGCTGCTGCCCGGCCGGATCGATACGCCGCGCATCGAGCGGCTGGACGCGGCCCGCGCGGCCGCCCACGGCATCACGCCCGAACTGGCGCGAGCTGAGGCTGTGGCCAACATTCCCGTCGGTCGCCTGGGCACGCCCGAGGAGTTCGGGGCCGTCGCCGCCTTCCTGGCCGGTCAACAGGCGGCTTATGTCACCGGCTCACTGATCCGGCTGGATGGTGGAGCGGTAAGGGCAATCTGACGGCGGTTAGCCGGACAGCGCTCCAAGCTGGGTCGAGGGCGGACGAATACCCTCGAAAACGACGGTATTCGCTGCGAAATCCAGAGCAATGTTCCGAAACCGGCCAAGCAGGTCGGCCCCGATCAGTAAAGCCGGGCGCTGTGACAGGCCCAGGGTTTCGAAACAATGCAGGTCCGCAAACAGCAGGGTGGTCGGGCCGAGCCGGTGCACACCCAGTCTCAGGTCATCTATTCGGGACAGCCTGGCGTCCAGACTTTGGCCCGTCACGCCCAGCACGGGTACCGAGCGGCTGGTTCCCAGGCTGTGTGGTCGCTTCGTTTCGATGGCACGCCGCAAAGCCTCGTTGCCGATTGAATACTGCGCTCCGCTGTCGACGAACGCAGCGGTAGGCTGACCACTCACCCTCAGATTGCTCATGATCAATTGGCCGAAACGACCGCGTGCCGATCGGACGCTGTCTCGAATCACGTGTGAGCCGATATTTTCCGTCCCGCCGCTTATGATCCGCACCCCGCGATGGGTCAGACTGGCTTGCTGACGCACTGTATCGAAGCTGAGGCGGAACCGTCCAAGAACATCCAGGCCTATAAGGCCGTCGGCTCCGAGTTGTTCGTGAGGCAGGACCGGGCAGCGCAGGTTTCTGGCGGGTACGCTGCGCAGACTTAGTCTCTCCACAGTGACGCTAGGGGTCATCGACGCACCGGCTATGCCGTGAACCAGTAGGGGTGGCTGTGTCGGCAGGTCCAGCCTCTGTGCCAGAGTGTCCGTTACAGCCGTGGCTGCGGAACCCGTATCGATTACGAAGCTGAAGGGCCCCTGACCATTGATCATGACGTTGGCCGCGACGCGCGTGAACAGGTTTCGTGTCAGACCGAGGTCGGGGATGGCCTCGGCAGTCGGTGCGGGGGAACCGGCAACCTGCGCCTTAGCGCTGGGCGACAAAAGGCTGGCTCCCAGTGCCAACAACAGCGCGCGGCGTTCAACGAGCGGGATGCTGCTTCGCATGCTCGACACCCTCCCCAGCGGTTCTTGAGAAAGAGCATGCGCTCATGTTGTCAGTCTGACGAGTCTGGAAGCCTGGCTTCAAGCGCGAGGATGTGCACCTTGATAGGCCGCCAGCAGATGGGACGCATCGACGGCCGTGTATTTCTGGGTCGTGGACAGGCTGGCGTGGCCCAGCAGTTCCTGAATGGACCGCAGGTCGGCCCCGGCCCCCAGCAGGTGGGTGGCAAAGCTGTGACGCAGCGCATGGGGTGTGGCGCTGGCGGGCAGGCCCAGCCGTCCGCGCAGGTGCTGGACGGTGGCCTGGACATGGCGGGCGCTGAGAGGGCCGCCGCGTCGGGCGCGGAACAGGGGTTCGTCCGGCAACAGGGCGAACGGCAATAGCGCCAGATAGTCATCCACGGCGGTGCGGACGGCGGTCAGGACTGGGGCAATCCGCGTCTTGCCGCCCTTGCCGGTGATACGCAGCGTTTCGCCCAGCGGGGCGTCGGCGCGGATCAGGGACAGGCCTTCGGAAATGCGCAGGCCGCAGCCGTAGAGCAGGGTCAGAACGGCGCGGTCGCGGGCGGCCTCCCATGGCGCGGCGTTGGGATCGGCCTGGGATTCCTCAAGCAGGCCGCGCGCCTGATCCTCGCTTACAGGGCGCGGCAGGGACGGCTTGATGCGCGGTCCACGCACCAGGGCCAGTTGCGGGGCGGGTGTGGCGCAGCGGCGATCCAGAAAGCTGTGGAAGGCGCGGATGGCCGAGAGGGTCTGACTGATCGAACGCGCGGCCAGACCCGAGCGATCGGAGCCGTCACCGGCTCGGCGCTCGGCCAGATGGGCGCGGACCTCGGCAGCGCTAACGGTGCCCAGGTCGGGGAGCGACAGGCTTTCGCCTCGGTGGCGTTCCAGAAAGGCGACATAGAGACGCCCGATATGGCCATAGGCTTCCAGCGTGCGCGGCGACAGGCGACGCTCGTGCGCCAGATGCTCCAGCCAGGCGGAAAGAGCTTCCCAGGCCGTCATCCCAGCAGGGGCCAGCGTTCGGCGGTGCGTTCGACCACACGGGCGATGAAGGCCACCAGTTCGCAGCCCATGGTCGCGGTAAAGCCGTCTTCCTCTGGCGAACCGAAGGCGCACAGGGCGGGACGAGCTGGCGTTTCGGCCCCCGGAAACTGCGGGGCCATGCGGATCAGGGCGACGGAGCGAACCTGATCCTCTGCCGCGCCGAACAGGTTTAGCCCGTCGAAGTTGGAACCCAACCAGGTCAGGCCGTGCTCGCCCAGCAGGCCATCGACGCCGCCGTCGTCCAGCGCACGCCAACCGAAGGGGACGGGGCCGGGCTTTTCCAGCGCCAGGGCGGCTCCGGCCAGGCCGAACCGCCCCTGCGCGACCGCATCCAGACGCCGGGCCAGGTCAGACAGATTGCGGGCCTCCAGTAGGTCCAGCGCCGCGACATGGGTCTGGGTCTGGGCGGCGAAATTGGCGCGGGCGATGCTCTCGATGCGTTTGCGGGCGTCCGCCTCGCGCTCTGCGACCTCTTCCAGCCGGGTCAGGGCGGCGCGGCCGAACTCGACGACATTGCGGCCGTGGGGCTTTAACCCGACCTCTTCCAGCAGGGATCGGTCGTCCAGCAGGATCTGCGGATGGGCCTGCAGCCAGGCGCGGATTTCCGGCCAGTGCGGGCCGCTGTCGTCGGCCGGGAGGTCAGGCAATACGCTCACAGACCTCTCCTTGGAGGCATCCTACAGAATCGACTGACCGGTCTTGCCCCAGTCCGCCAGGAAGGCATCAAGCCCCTTGTCGGTTAACGGGTGCTTGACCAAGGCCTTGAAAGTGTCGGCGGGCAGGGTGGCGGCGTCGGCTCCGGCGATGGCGGCGGCCGAGACATGGCCGGGATTGCGCAGGGAAGCGGCCAGGATTTCCGTCTCGAATCCGTGCGTGTCGTACAGGACGCGGATTTCCTCCAGCAGGCCGATGCCGTCGGCCCCGTGGTCCTCCAGCCGCCCGACGAAGGGCGAGACGAACGTCGCTCCAGCCTTGGCGGCCAGCATGGCCTGGGCGGCGGAAAAGCAGAGCGTGACGTTGGTCTTGATGCCCTTGTCGGAGAAGTTGCGGGCCGCGCGCAGTCCGTCCCAGGTCAGGGGCAGTTTGACCACGACATTGGGCGCGATGGCGGCCAGCTTGTCGCCTTCCTTGACCATCGTCTCATAGTCGGTCGCCACGGCCTCTGCGGAAATCGGCCCCTCGACCAGGGCGCAGATTTCGGCGATGACCTCTGCGATGTTGCGACCGGATTTGGCGATCAGCGAGGGATTGGTGGTGACGCCGTCCACCATGCCGGTGGGGACCATGTCCTTGATGACGGCGACGTCGGCTGTGTCGAGAAAGAGTTTCATGGGGTGGGTGTTTAGCGGGGGACGGCAAGGAGCGCGAGCCTCTTTCACCTCCCCACGCGTGGGGAGGTGGCGCGGCGCGTCTTTGCGCCGTGACGGAGGGGGCGGCGCTGGTGTTGGCAGGTTGTCTGCCAATCGCTGTCCGCCGGAGTCGCCCCCTCCACCACGCTTCGCGCGGTCCCCCTCCCCATCTGCGATGGGGAGGTGACGGCCATGCGAGTCGCCTCTGTCCTCATTCCCCTGCCGGTACCCGAAGCCTTCGATTACGAAGTGCCGGAGGGCATCGACGTGGTGCGCGGCGATCAGGTGGCGGTGCCGCTAGGGCCGCGGCTGATACGCGGCATCGTGGTCGAGGCGCGGGAGACGACCGGGTCGAACCGGCGGCTGAAGGCCATCGTTCATCGGATCGACGATCCGCGCCTGCCCGAGCGCACGGTGGACTTCGTCGAATGGGCGGGGCGCTGGACGCTCAGTGCGCCGGGCGAGATGGCGGCGACGGCCTTGAAGGGCCTGCGCGCACCCAGGCCACGGCCCGAGCGGCGGGTGTGGCGGGTCGGCGAGCGCATGCCAGCTCGGCCAACGGCGGCGCGGACGGCGGTTCTGGAGGCACTGGGCGAGCGGTCGATGGCCGGGGCCGACCTCGCGCGAACGGCGGGCGTGTCGTCGGGGGTCATCAAGGGGCTGGTCGACGAAGGCGTGCTGGAGGTCGTGGAGATCGAGGCCGTCGCCGCCTTCGACGCGCCTGATCCCGACCATGCGCCGTCCGATCTGAACGCGGATCAGGCGGCGGCGGCGCAGGCCATCGGGGAGGCGGTCGCAGACGGTGGATTTGCACCCTTCCTGCTGGATGGCATCACGGGGTCGGGCAAGACCGAGGCCTATCTGGAGGCGGCGGCGCAGGCGCTGAAGGCCGATCCGACGGCGCAGATCCTGATCTTGCTGCCAGAAATCGCCCTGACCCAGGCCCTGATCGAGCGGATCACGGCCCGGTTCGGTGCGGCCCCGGCGGAGTGGCATTCCGGGGTCGCCCCCCCGCGTCGACGTCAGGTCTGGGAGGCGGTGGTGGCGGGGCGCTGCAACATCGTGGTCGGGGCGCGATCCGCCCTGTTCCTGCCCTTCGTCAATCTGAGACTGCTGGTCGTGGACGAGGAGCACGACGGCTCCTTCAAGCAGGATGAGGGACTGATCTATCACGGCCGCGACCTGGCCGTGGCACGCGCCCGGATCGAGGGGGCGACCGTAGTGCTGGCCTCGGCGACGCCGTCGCTGGAGACGCTGTGGAATGCGCGGCAGGGGCGATACGGCTGGCTGAGGCTGGAGCGGCGGCACGGGGCGGCGATGCTGCCCGATATTGCCCTGCTGGACCTGAGGCAGACCCCGCCCGATCCCCAGACCTGGCTGTCTCAGCCGTTGCGCGAGGCCATCGGCGAAACTTTTGCGCGGGGCGAGCAGAGTCTGCTGTTCCTGAACCGGCGCGGCTATGCACCCGTGGTCCTGTGTCGGGTGTGCGGGCATCGGATGACGGCCCCGGACACCGATAGCTGGCTTGTCGAGCATCGCTACACCGGGCGGCTGGTCTGTCACCTCACCGGCTTTTCCATGATGCGGCCCAAGGCCTGTCCATCGTGCGGGGCGGAGGATTCGCTGGTCTCCGTCGGGCCCGGCGTCGAGCGGGTCGAGGAGGAGGTGCGCCAGCTGTTCCCGGAGGCGCGCACGGCGGTCTTCAGTAGCGATACAACTCCGGACGCCCGATCGGCGCGCGCCCTGATCGAGGCCATGCAGGATGGCTTGATCGACATTCTGGTGGCCACCCAGGCTGCGGCCAAGGGGCACAACTTTCCCAATCTGACCCTGGTCGGGGTGGTGGACGCCGACCTGGGCCTGCGAGGCGGCGACCTGCGCGCGGCGGAGCGGACCTTCCAGCTGCTTAGCCAGGCGACGGGCCGGGCCGGGCGAGCCGACAAGCCGGGCCGGGCCCTGCTTCAGACATGGACGCCCGAACATCCCGTGCTGATGGCCCTGGCGGCCGGCGACCGAGACGCCTTCGTGGAAGCGGAGCTGGCCGAGCGCGAGGCCGGGTCGCTGCCCCCCTATGGCCGGCTGGCCGCGATCATACTGTCCAGCGAGAACCCGCAGGCGGTCGAGAAGGTCGCCCGCGACCTCGCCGAAAACATTCCCAATGCCGAACGTCTGGAGGTCTATGGCCCCGCTGATGCGCCATTGGCCCTCGTGCGGGGGCGCAGACGGAAGCGACTTTTGGTCCGGGCCGACCGCGACGTCGATCTTCAGGGCTTCCTGCGCGCCTGGCTGGCGCGGGTGAAGGTGCCGGGCTCGGTTAGGCTGTCGGTCGATGTGGACCCCTACAGCTTCCTGTAGCGTCAGCCTGCCGGTTCTGGAGCGGTCAGGCGGATTTCAAACAATTTGGGCCAGTTCTTGCCGGTGACGAACAGGCGGCGATTGGTGGCATCCCAGGCGATGCCGTTCAGGACGTCGTCGGCAGGGTTGATCCTTTCGGCGGAGGGGTGGATTTCCGTCAGGTCGATCACGCCTACGACCCGGCCTGAAACCGGGTCGATCTTCACCAGCAAGTCCTGCTGCCACAGGTTGGCGACGATCTGGCCGTCGATCCATTCCAGTTCGTTCAGACGTGACACGGGACGCCCGCCATAGGTCACGGTGATCCGGTGCGTTTCAGCAAAAGTATCTGGATCGAGGAAACGGATCACCGGCGTCCCGTCCGACATGATCAGGCGTTCCTCATCGTCGGTCAGACCCCAGCCTTCGCCCGGATAGGCGAACTGTCCCAGGGGGGTGAGGTCATCGGCATTCCAGATGAAGCCGGTGCCGTTCTGCCAGGTCAGGCTGAACAATCTGCCGTCGATCTCGGTGACGCCCTCACCGAAATAGACCAGGTCGAGGTCGCGCCTTTGCAGCACGGCACCGTCCTGGATTCGCACGCGTCTGATCGTCGAGGGGAACCGCCCGGTCGTCTCGATCAGTATGTTGCCATGCACGATCAGACCTTGGGTGAAGGCCGTCGGATCGTGAGGGTAGGTGGCGACGACCTCATACCCCTGAACGGGCGGCAGGCCTGGTTCGGTCTGGGCCCAACTCGCCGCCGGAGCCCCGAACAGGAGCGCGCCGACGACGAGAAGAGCTTTGAGCGACATGTCAGTGCGTGGGGTCGGCGGCGGCTTCGGCCTCTGCGGCCTGCGCACGGGACTCGGCGGCATTGGCCTCGGAGCGGGCGCGTTCGGCTTTCTGCTTCTTGGTCGCCGAGGTTCGGCTGAGCATGTTCAAGGCCTCGACGCCGGCTGAGAAGGCCATGGCGGCGTAGATGTAGCCCTTGGGCACGTGATAGCCGAAGCCGTCGGCGATCAGAACCATGCCGATCATCAGCAGGAAACCCAGGGCCAGCATGACCACGGTGGGGTTCTTGTCGATGAAGTCGCCCAGGGGGTCGGCGGCCAGAAGCATGACGGTGATTGCCACCAGAACGGCCACGACCATGATCGGCAGGTGCTCGGTCATGCCCACGGCGGTCAGGATGCTGTCGATCGAGAAAACCAGGTCGATGAGGATGATCTGGAAGATCGCTGCACCGGCATTGTTGATCACGGCCTCCGCCTTGCCGCCCTTGCCCTTGTCGAGCAGGTCATGGCTGGGGGTCGGATCGACCGAGTGGTGGATTTCCTTGGTGGCTTTCCAGACCAGGAACAGGCCGCCGACGATCAGGATCATGTCCTTCCACGAAAACTCATTACCCATGACTGCGAAGACCGGCGCGGTCAGGGTCACGATCCAGGCGATGGTCGACAGCAGGGCCAGACGCATGATCAGCGCCAGTGAGATACCGATGCGGCGAACCCGTGAGCGGTGCTCCGGCGGCAGCTTGTTCGAGAGAATCGAGATGAAGATCAGGTTGTCGATGCCCAACACGACTTCCATCACGATCAGGGTGACGAGCGCGGCCCAGGCCGCGGGGTCGGTGAGCAGGGGGGTAATGCTGTCAAACATCGGGGCTGTGATTCCTGAAGGGGGCCGTCGTAAAGCCGCGACCCTGAATGCCCTTCATACAGTCGTGGTTGCAGGTGCGGCAATGCGTCTGTGGTTGGAAGGTGTGCGGCGGGGCGTCTCGGTTGCGGGAGTGAAAAGCCCATGCTATCAGGCGCCCGGCTTGCAGGAGGCGTTTCTCACGAAACGGCTCTAGTCGTGCTTTCCATAAGTATATCAAGCCCTTGATCGACGCGAACGTCGTGGTCGATCGTGACACAACATGCTTATCCGGACGGACAAGACCCTTGGCTGACGAATTCAGGACGACAGAAGTCGCAGAGCGCTATGCCCAGGCGCTGTTCGACCTTGCCGACGAAACCGGTGCGATCGACGCCGTGCGCGCCGACCTGAAGTCGCTGCGCGCCGCCTGGCACGAGAGCGCGGACCTGCGCCGCCTGGCGACCTCGCCGGTGATCTCCGACGAAGGTCAGCAAAAAGGTCTGGTCGCCATTGCCGACAAGGCAAAGTTCCACAAGACGACGCGCAACTTCCTGGGTCTGCTGGCCCAGAACGGCCGTGCGGGCGACCTGACCGGGGTCATCGCCGGTTATGAGGCGCTGTATGCCAAGATGACCGGACTGGTCGCCGCCGAGATCGTCTCGGCCCAGGCCCTGACGGCCGCCCAGACCAAGTCCATCCAGACCGCCCTGCGCACCGCCTTGGGCAAGGATGCCGAAATGACCGCCCGCGTCGATCCGTCGATCCTGGGTGGTCTGAAGGTCAAGGTCGGCTCGAAACTGTTCGACGCCTCACTGAAGACCAAACTCGACCAGATGAAGTTTGCCCTGAAGCGCGCTTGACGCGCTTCATCACTAGAATGAAACGGGCCTAAGCCCCAACCGATACCCGCGCGGTCCCGGCCGCGACGACACGAAGACGAAAGCCAGAGAGCCCGACCATGGACATCCGCGCCGCCGAGATTTCGGCCATCCTCAAGTCCCAGATCGCCAACTTCGGCGTCGAAGCGGACGTGTCCGACGTCGGCCAGGTGCTGTCGGTCGGCGACGGCATCGCCCGTATCCATGGTCTGGACAATGTCCAGGCCGGCGAAATGATCGAATTCCCCAAGGCCGGCGTGAAGGGCATGGCCCTGAACCTGGAGCGCGACAACGTCGGTGCGGTGATCTTCGGCCAGGACAACCAGATCGCCGAGGGCGACGAGGTCCGCCGCTTGGGCGAGATCGTGGACGTTCCGGTCGGCAAGGGCCTGCTGGGCCGCGTCGTCAACCCACTGGGCGAGCCGATCGACGGCAAGGGCCCAATCCAGTTCACCGAGCGCCGCCGCGTCGACGTGAAGGCACCCGGCATCATCCCGCGCAAGTCGGTGCATGAGCCGATGCAGACCGGCCTGAAGGCCATCGACACCCTGATCCCCGTCGGCCGTGGCCAGCGCGAGCTGATCATCGGTGACCGTCAGGTCGGCAAGACCGCCGTGGCGATCGACACCATCCTGAACCAGAAGTCGATCAACGTCGAAGGCGCGTCCGAAGGCGACAAGCTGTACTGCATCTATGTCGCCATCGGGCAGAAGCGCTCGACCGTGGCCCAGATCGTCAAGACGCTGGAAGAGCGCGGCGCCCTGGAATACACCATCGTGGTCGCTGCCACGGCGTCCGAGCCCGCTCCCCTGCAGTTCCTGGCCCCGTTCTCTGGCACGGCCATGGGCGAGTTCTTCCGCGACAACGGCATGCACGCCCTGATCGTGTACGATGACCTGTCCAAGCAGGCCGTGGCCTATCGCCAGATGTCCCTGCTGCTGCGCCGCCCGCCGGGCCGCGAAGCCTATCCGGGCGACGTCTTCTACCTGCACAGCCGCCTGCTGGAGCGTTCGGCCAAGCTGAACGAGGATAATGGTTCGGGCTCGATGACGGCGCTGCCGCTGATCGAGACCCAGGCCAATGACGTCTCGGCCTATATTCCGACGAACGTGATCTCGATCACCGACGGCCAGATCTTCCTGGAATCCGACCTGTTCTACCAGGGCATTCGCCCGGCCGTGAACGTCGGCATCTCGGTGTCGCGTGTGGGCTCTTCGGCCCAGATCAAGGCGATGAAACAGGTTGCCGGTTCGATCAAGGGCGAGCTGGCCCAGTACCGGGAAATGGCCGCCTTCGCCAAGTTCGGCTCGGACCTGGACGTTTCGACCCAGCGCCTGCTGGCGCGCGGTGCACGCCTGACGGAGCTGCTGAAGCAGCCCCAGTACTCGCCGCTGACGGTCGAGGAGCAGGTCGTTTCGGTCTATGCCGGGACGCGCGGCTATCTGGACAACATCGCCGTGGCCGACATCGCCCGCTTCGAGAGCGAGCTTCTGGCCCGGATGCATTCGAACCACGCCGGCATCCTGAACAGCATCAAGACGACCAAGGCCCTGTCCAAGGACCTGGAAGCCGAGCTGAAGGCCGCCATCGAAGCCTTCGCCAAGACCTTCGCCTGATACTGACCCGGAAAGCGAGAGAGTAGCGCCGGATGGCCAGCCTCAAGGAAATGCGCGATCGGATCGGAAGCGTCAAAGCAACGCAAAAGATCACGAAAGCCATGCAGATGGTCGCCGCGGCCAAGCTGAAACGCGCCCAGGACCAGGCCGAGAACGCCCGGCCCTATGCCACCAAGATGGCCTCGGTCATCGCCAATCTGGCGGCCGGTGTCTCGGGGGCCGATGCGCCCAGGCTGCTGGCGGGCACGGGCGGTGACCAGCGTCACCTCGTCGTTGTCGCCTCGGCGGACAAGGGTCTGGCGGGCGGTTTCTCGACCAACATCATCCGGGCCGCGCGCGAGCGCATCCGCAGCCTGATCGCCTCGGGCAAGGATGTCCGCATCGTCGCCGTCGGCAAGAAGTCGCGTGACCAGTTGACCCGCATGTTCGGCGACAAGGTGGTGCGCACCTTCGAGTTGAGCGAGCACAAGGTGCTGGGCATGGCCGCCGCCCAGCCGGTGGCCCAGTTCATCGCCGACAGCTTCGAGAACGGCGAGACCGATGTGGTCACCCTGTTCTACAGCCGCTTCCAGTCGGTGATCGCCCAGGTGCCGACCGCCAAACAGCTGATCCCCGCTGTGGTGGAGGGCGACGCCGCCCCCATCGACCTGAACGGTGCGGTCTATGAATACGAGCCCTCGGAAGAGGAAATCCTCGAGACCCTGCTGCCGCGCAACCTGACCACCCAGGTGCTGGCCGCGCTGTACGAAAACCAGGCGGGCTTCTTCGGCTCGCAGATGGCGGCGATGGACAATGCCACGCGCAATGCGGGTGACCTCATCAATGCCCTGACCCTGCAGTACAACCGCAAACGCCAGGCCCAGATCACCACCGAACTGATCGAGATCATCGCCGGCGCCGAAGCCCTCTGATCCCGATCCCGCTGACACAGACGTTATTCCGAACCGGAACCCTGCCATGACCGACACCATCGCCAAGACCCCCGCCCCGAAGAAGCCCGCCGCCAAGAAGCCGGCCGCGCCCAAGGCCCCTGCCGCCACTGCCGCGACGGGCAACACCGTCGTGATCGAAGGCACGGGCGTGGGCAAGATCGCCCAGGTCATCGGCGCCGTCGTGGACGTCGAGTTCACCGGCGACCTGCCCGCCATCCTGAACGCCCTGCAAACCCAGAACGTCGACCAGAAGACGGGCGAGCCCTTCACCCTGGTTCTGGAAGTCGCCCAGCATCTGGGTGAGAACATGGTCCGCACCATCGCCATGGACACGACCGAGGGTCTGACCCGCGGTCAGGCCGTCACCGACACCGGCGGCTCCATCCAGGCCCCGGTCGGCCCCGGAACCCTGGGTCGCATCATGAACGTCGTCGGCGCGCCGATCGACGAACAGGGTCCGATCAAGACCACCATGTATCGCCCGATCCACCGCGAGGCCCCTTCGTTCGAAGAGCAGTCGACCTCGTCGGAAATCCTGGTCACGGGCATCAAGGTCATCGACCTGATGTGCCCCTACACCAAGGGCGGCAAGACCGGCCTGTTCGGCGGCGCCGGCGTGGGCAAGACCGTGACCATGCAGGAACTGATCAACAACATCGCCAAGGCTTACGGCGGTTATTCGGTTCTGGCCGGCGTGGGTGAGCGCACCCGCGAGGGCAACGACCTGTATCACGAGATGATCGAGTCCAATGTGAACGTGGACCCGGCCAAGAACGGCGGCTCGACCGAGGGCTCCAAATGCGCCCTCGTCTACGGCCAGATGAACGAGCCACCCGGTGCCCGCGCCCGCGTGGCCCTGACCGGCCTGGCCCAGGCCGAATATTTCCGCGACGAAGAGGGCAAGGACGTCCTGCTGTTCGTCGACAACATCTTCCGCTTCACCCAGGCTGGTTCGGAAATGTCGGCTCTGCTGGGCCGCATCCCGTCGGCCGTGGGCTATCAGCCGACGCTGGCCACCGAGATGGGCAATCTTCAGGAGCGGATCACCTCGACCAAGAAGGGCTCGATCACCTCGATCCAGGCCATCTACGTTCCCGCCGACGACCTGACCGACCCGGCGCCCGCCGCCTCGTTCGCCCACCTGGACGCCAAGACCGTTCTGAACCGCGACATCGCCGCCCAGGCCATCTTCCCCGCCGTGGACCCGCTGGACTCCACCTCGCGGATCATGGACCCACTGGTCATCGGCGAAGAACACTACAACGTCGCCCGCTCGGTCCAGGAAGTGCTTCAGTCCTACAAGGGCCTGAAGGACATCATCGCCATCCTGGGCATGGACGAGCTGTCGGAAGACGACAAGCTGATCGTCTCGCGCGCCCGCAAGATCAGCCGCTTCCTGTCGCAGCCCTTCTTCGTGGCCGAGCAGTTCACCAACTCGCCCGGCAAGTTCGTCGAACTGGCCGACACCATCCGCTCCTTCAAGGGCATCGTGGCTGGCGAATACGACCACCTGCCGGAAGCCGCCTTCTACATGGTCGGTGCCATCGAGGAAGCCGTCGAAAAGGCCGCCAAGATGGCTGCCGAGGCGGCCTGATCCATGGCGGGCAAGCTCCACTTTTCGCTGGTGGCACCTGAGCGCGAAGTCTTCTCCGGCCTCGTGGATCAGGTTGATGCGCCCGGCGTCGAAGGCGACTTCGGCGTCCTGGCGGACCACGCCCCCTTCATGACGGCCCTGCGCGAAGGCGTGGTGACGGTCATCGACGGCAATGCCCGCCGCCAGTTCGATGTGCACGGAGGCTTTGCCGACGTCACGCCCGCCGGTCTGACCATCCTGGCCGAACAAGCCTCGGAAATCGGCACCGTCTGATCGGCAGGCGGCAGGCCTTGACCTGCCGCTTCGCTGTCCCAGATAAGACCTTCAAGACGAGGCCACGTCCTCGCCTCGCGCCGGCTGATCCTGCTGCGCGGGACAAGCCCGGGACGGCCCGGCCCTTGTGAAGGAGGGCCGTGATCATGGCCTGGATCTATCTGTTTATCGCTGGACTGCTGGAAATCGTCTGGGCGTTTTCCATGAAACAGTCCGAGGGCTTCACCAAGCTGGGCCCCAGTCTGGTGACCCTGGTCGCCATGGTGGCCAGTTTCGGCCTGCTGTCGGTGTCGATGAAGACCTTGCCGCTGGGCACCGCCTATACGATCTGGACCGGCATCGGTGCAGTCGGGGCGTTCGTGGTCGGCATCGTCTGGCTGAACGAAGGGGTGCATCCGATGCGAGTGGCCGCTGCTGGGCTGATCGTGGCCGGGCTGGTGCTGATGCGGTTGGCCCCGACAGGGGCGGCGGTCAGTTAGCGAATGGCGTGAACGCCGCCACCACCTGCTCATAGACCCCCCGCTTGAACGGCACGATCAGCTCGGGAGCCTCATCCAGTCGGCCCCAGCGCCAGGCGTCGAACTCAATTTCGTCGTGTTGGTTCAGGTCGATCTCGGCCTCATCGCCGGTGAAGCGATAGGCGAACCAGGCCTGTTTCTGGCCTTTCCAGCCTCGCGCACGTTTGGTGCCCTCGAAGTCGGCAGGAAAATCATAGGCGATCCAACCGTTGGTGCGGGCGAGGTATTCCATGGAGGTGACACCCGTCTCCTCTACCAGTTCGCGCCGTGCGGCGGTTTCCAGTTCCTCGCCGTCGTCGACGCCGCCTTGAGGAAACTGCCAGTTATGCGGCCCCCCCTGCCCTGCCCGTCGCCCGTACCAGACCCGCCCGTCCGGATGGAACAGGACGACGCCGACGTTGGGGCGGTGGTGGGGGAGATCGGTCATAGGGATGAGGTTCTAGGGATGAGGGACGAGGGAAGGAAGCCGATGCGGTGTGCGAGCCGTCCCTCATCCCTCATCCCTAGTCTCTCGAACCTCGTCCCTAGCGCCCAGGGCGCTGCGTCATCGCCGATGCCGGAGCCAACTGAAGCCCCCGCGCCTCCAGCTCCGAGGTCCAGCGGGCGACAGCCTCTACCGTGACGGGGTAGCTGAAACCCGTGCCCATGGCCTGGCCGCGCGCCTTGGCGAGGGCCTCGAGCGCGTTCAGCTGGCCGACGATGGCGGCGGGGGTCTGTTGCTCGTCGATGATGCGGTTGGCGCTGGCGCGGGCCCAGGCACCGGGGCGGCGGCTCATCGAGCCATCGTCCAGGAAGGCCACGCCGCGCTGACGCAGGACGCCCAGGAAGGCGTTCATCGCCCCGTCCGAGGTGGCGAACTTGTCACCCATATAGTTGGTCACCGCGAAATAGCCGGTGGCGCGGCCCAGCAGCCAGTTCATCCTGGCGGTGATGTCGGCGCTGTCGCCGCTGGCCAGCAGCGTATAGGGGCCGGGGTCGTTGTCGGGATAGCCGGTGGGCTCCATCGGCATTTCCAGCATGACCTCGTGGCCATGGGCGCGGGCCAGGTCGATCCAGCCCTGCAAGCCCTCTGCATAGGGTACGAAGCTGAGGGTCACGTCGGCGGGCAGGCGTTCGATAGCGGCGCGGGTCGTCACGGCGTTCAGACCCAGGCCACCGACCACCAAGGCGACGCGCGGGCGGCCGTTGGCACGGAACGGGCGGGCATAGGCCTGGGCCGGCACGCGACCGTCCGTGGCGATGACCGGCAAGGGGCCGTCCGGTCCGGGCTGCGACAGACCGGCCAAGGGCGCCGCTGGCAGGGGCGAAGAGATGGCCAGACGGGGAGAAGTCACCGGTGCGCCGTTGCCGGACACGGTCGCGCCGTTGGGCAGGGTGATGACCGCCTCGCCGGACAGGGCCGGGTCGGCCATGCTGCCGTCGGCGGCCAGGTCCTGATAGCTGCCGTAAGCCCCCATCGAGAAGGCTTCCAGACCGGTCGGGGCCGGGGCCTCGACGACAGGCGCGCGGGCCAGTTCGGCGCGGGCCGAGGGCACGCCGGCGCGCGGATCGCCCAGGACGGCGATGAACAGGCCAGCTGCGGCCAGCAGCAGGACACCGGCACCGGCCACGGCGACCGGCGGCTTCTTCAGCTGGCGCATGACCGGGGCGAAGGTGTCGCCCATGGATTTGCGGGCCGGAGGCGCTCCGGCGGTGGCGGCGAGGACGGACTGGCGCTTGGCGAACATGGCGATGTGAACGGCTCGAGGGCGGACCCTGCGCAGGCAGGACCCTTCAAGCCTCACACTGAACGCTGTCGGTTAAGAAAGCCTAACGTGGCATTAGCCATGCACGTCCGACTATTCGGGCTGCTGAATGATATCAGCGGGCAAGCGCGGTCGCACTTCGTCCGTCTCCGCCTCGGCAATGACGACCGTCGGCGTACCCGGCGGGGTGACCACGATGCCTTCGGGCGCAGCCGCCAGTTGGCTGAGATTTCCGCCCGCTCGCAACACGTCGAAGGCGCGTTCCAGTTGATAGTCCTTGTCTTCGGGCCAGTCCTCACCGGGGGCCTCGACCGGCGTGTGCGGCCCCTTGCGCTCGGCCCCAATGGAGGCGTCCAGCGCCGTGGCGTAACCGGCCTCGGAGTAGATGAAGTTGGAGCGCGAGACGATCCGCGCCTCGGCCATGGAGCGCGACACTTCCAGATCCGGCTCGATGCCGATCTTCTGGATCGAGCCGCCGGACGGCGTGTAGTAGCGGGCCGTCGTGATCGACAGCGCGCCGTCTCGGCCTCCCCTCAGCGGGATCACCGTCTGGACCGAGCCCTTGCCGAAGCTGGTCAGGCCGATGACTGTGGCCCGCTCGTGATCCTTGAGCGCCCCGGCGACGATCTCGGAAGCGGAGGCCGAGCCATAGTTGATCAGGACCACGATCGGCAGGCCGCCCGTCAGGTCGCCCTGTGAGGCGTAGAAACGTTGAATCTGTTCGGCGGTGCGGCCGCGCTGGCTGACGATCTCGCCCCGTTCCAGGAAGGCGTCGGACACGGCGATGGCTGCGTCCAGCAGCCCGCCGCCGTTGTTGCGCAGATCCAGGACATAGCCCTTGATCGCCGGATTTTCGGCCTTCAGCCTCGCGATGGTTTCGCCCAGTTCACGCCCCGTATTCTCGTTGAAGGTCGAGACGCGCAAGTAACCGAACTCGCCCTCGACCCGGCCCGTGACGGATTCGATCTTGATGACCTCGCGGGTCAGGACGACCTCGCGCGGCTCTTCGCCGTCGCGCAGGAAGGTGACCTTGATGGAGGTGCCTGCGGCCCCGCGCAGTTTGTCGGAGACCTGGGTCACGGTCAGTCCGGCGGCGTTCTGGCCGTCGATGACCGAGATGACGTCGCCTGCCTGCACACCCGCGCGGGCGGCGGGGCCGCCGTCCATGGGCGAGATGATCTTCACGAAACCGCCCTCGGCCTGGATGGTCAGGCCGACGCCGGAATACTGGCCGGTCGTCCGCTCCTGCAGATCGCCATAGCCGTCCGGCGGCAAGTAGTTGGAGTGGGGGTCCAGGGACGTCATCATGCCCTGCAACGCCGCCTCGATCAGCTTCTTGTCATCGACCGGCACGACATAGGCCTGCTCGACGATGCCCAGCACGTCGCCGAACAGGGCCACCATGCGAAACGCCTCGTTGCGAGGGGTCTGGCCCACGGCAGTGGCAGCCCCCAGGCCCACAAGGGTGGCGGCGGCGGCACCGATCATCAGCAGCTTACGCATCAAGTCTCTTTCCGTCAGGCCAGGATACGGGCCTTTGCATACAGATAGGAAGTTGTCGGCGACTTATTCGTGGCCAACCGCAGTTTGTCGATAAAATCAGCGTCATCGGACGAAGGAAAGCGAAAGAAGTGGTCGTGTGGGCCTGATGCGTCGATTGATCACCCTGTCCCTGATGTGACCGTGGCGATGCGTCCGCCGGCACGACTGGTCACCGGCCACGGTGCCCTCTAGAACGCGGCCATGACGAACGACGCCCTGCCGACCGAAACCTCCGCCCGCCCCGAGGCCCGCAGCCCGCGCGGCTTTGCCGACCGGCGCGGGCGCGACCTGATCGCCGAGCGGCGGATCGTCCGCCAGGTGTCGGAAGTCTATGAGCGTTGGGGCTTCGAGCCGCTGGACACGGGCGCGTTCGAATATGCCGATGCCTTGGGAAAGTTCCTGCCTGATGCCGACCGTCCCAACGAGGGCGTGTTCGCGCTGCAGGACGACGATGATCAGTGGATGGCGCTGCGCTACGACCTGACCGCGCCGCTTGCCCGGTTTGCGGCTCAGAACTGGGAGACGCTGCCCAAGCCATTCCGCCGCTATGCCTTCGGGTCAGTATGGCGCAACGAGAAACCGGGGCCGGGACGATTCCGCGAATTCACCCAGTGCGACGCCGATACCGTGGGTTCCGATCGGCCCGAGGCGGATGCGGAGATCATCGCCATGGCCGGTGAGGGCCTGAGGGCCGCAGGCCTGGATGCAGATCAGGCGGTGATCCGCGTCTCGAACCGCAAGCTGTTCGACGGCCTGTTCGAGGCGGGTGGGGTCACCGATCCGATCCAGAAGCTGACGGCGCTGCGGGCGATCGACAAGTTCGACCGTCTGGGCTGGGAGGGGGTCGCAGCCTTGCTGGGTGAAGGGCGTCTGGACGACAGCGGCGACTATACCAAGGGGGCGCAGCTACCACTCGGTGTGGCCGCGACCATCGAGGCTTTCCTGGCGTCGGCCGGAGATGCGGGGCTGAGCCGTGCGGGCACACTGGACGCCGTGGCGCGTGCAGGCGGGCTGGGCGCGATCGGCGAGGCGGCGCTGGGTGAACTGGCCGCCATCGATACGGCGCTGAATGCCATGAAGGTGGGCCAGGATGCGGTGCGGTTCGACCCGACCATCGTTCGCGGGCTGGAATACTACACCGGTGCGGTCTTTGAGGCCGAACTGCTGCTGGAGACCACCGACGACAAGGGGCGGGCCGTGCGCTTCGGCTCCATCGGGGGCGGCGGTCGCTATGACGATCTGGTCGCTCGTTTCATGGGCGAGCGGTTGCCGGCGACGGGGTTTTCGTTCGGGGTGTCTCGTCTGGCGTCGGCCCTGAAAGCAGCGGGGCGCGCAGACGATGCTGCGGTGCGCGGGCCGGTGGTGCTGATCGTCTTCTCCGACGCCGACATGCCGCACTATCTGGAGGCGCTGGCCGAGCTGAGGAATGCGGGCATCGCCGCCGAACTGTATCTGGGCCGGGCGGGCATGAAGGCGCAGATGAAATATGCAGACCGGCGGGGGTCACCCGCCGCCGTCATCCTGGGTGGGGACGAGATCGCTGCGGGCACCGTGACCATCAAGGATCTGGATGCGGGCCGGGCCGCCGCCTCAGCCGTCGCGGGCAATGAAGCCTGGAAGGCCGAGCGTCCGGGCCAGTTGTCTGTAGAGCGGGGCCTGATGGTCGAGACGGTTCGCCGTATTGTTTCAGCAACGCTTGGGACTGCGTAAGTTATCGTCGATAACCTGCGTCTGAAGACTGGTATTGCCTGTCCAATCATTGACTTGTGCGGCGAAATGTCGTCATTTGGTCGCACTCGGAAGCGCAGCGTTTCGGCGCAGCAGCTCCTGGAGGCGTTTCGGGGAGGAAACGTCCGCTCCTTAGAGAGCGAAAGAAAGCCCGCTGCGACGTATCCCCCGCAGCGGGCTTTTTCGTGCCTGACGCCTAGGCGTGGGTAGATGCAGAAAGAGCCGGGGCGTTGCCGCTCCGGCCCTTCTCGCGTCTTGCGTCTACAGCCTACCAGATGCGGACGCGCTGATCCGGTGCCAGATAATAGGTCGAACCCGGCTGGACGTCGAAGGCTTCATACCAGTCGTCGACATTGCGCAGCGGGCCGATCACTCGGAACTCCGGCGGGCTGTGCGGGCCGGTCGCAACCAGCTGACGCATGGCGTCCTCGCGGTATTTGGACTGCCAGATCTGGGCCCAGCCGTAGAAGAACCGTTGCTCGCCGGTCGTCCCGTCCAGAACCGGAGCCTCGGCCCCATTCAGCGACAGGCGATAGGCCGCCAATCCAACTGCCACACCGGCGGCATCGCCGATGTTCTCGCCCATGCTCAGACGGCCATTGATGTTGATGCCCGGCAGGGGTGCGAAGGCATCATACTGAGCCCCCAGACGTGTTGTCCGCTCGTCGAAATTGGCCTTGTCCTCGGGTGTCCACCAGTTACGCAGCACGCCGTCGCCATCGGACTTTGAGCCCTGATCGTCGAAGCCGTGACCGATCTCGTGGCCAATCACGCCGCCAATACCGCCATAGTTGACGGCCGGATCCGCGTCGGGATCGAAGAAGGGGGCCTGCAGGATGGCCGCGGGGAAGACGATCTCGTTATTGGTCGAATTATAGTAGGCATTCACCGTCTGGGGCGTCATGCCCCATTCGTCCTTGTCGACCGGCTGGTTCAAGCGATTCAGCTGGTAGTTCCACTGGAACAGGCCGGCCCGCTCGCCATTGCCGAACAGGTCGTCAGGCCGGACCTCAAGCGCAGAGTAGTCGCGCCATTTGTCAGGGTAGCCGATCTTGACCGTGAACTTGTTCAGCTTCTCCTCGGCGGCGGCGCGGGTTTCGGCGCTCATCCAGTCATAGTTTTCGATGCGGGCGGCCAGGGCCAGACGCAGATTGGCGACCAGCTCTTCCATCTTGGCCTTGGATTCGGCGGGGAAGTATTCGGCTACATACTGGCGACCGACGGCCTCGCCCAGCATGCCCTCGGCGAAGCTGATGCCGCGCTTGTCGCGGTCGCGTTGCATGGGCTGGCCTTGCAGATCGCGCGAGCGGAACTCCCACTGGGCATCGGCAAACCGCCTGGACAGGCGCCCGGCCGCATCGTCGGTGGTGTGGAAGGCCTGCCACGCCTGCACCGTCTCGATCGGCGTCTCGGCATAGATGGCCGCGATCAGGGGCATGGCCGTGTCCTGGCGGACGATCAGCCGGGGCACGTCGCCCACGCCTACAGCGTTGTAATAGTCCTGCCAGGGGAAGCCCGGCGCTTCGCTGGCCAGTCGCGCGATGGTGTAGTCGTTATAGGTCTCGTCGCGGTTACGGTTTTCAGCGGGTGTCCAGTGCGCTTCTGCGATACGGGTTTCGAAGGCGACGATGGCGGCAGCATTCTCGACCGGATTGTCCCAGCCGATCATCTCCAGCATGCGGGCGACATAGGCCTGATACAGGACCTTCTTCTCGGCCCAGTTTTCCTGGAGGTAGTAGTCGCGGTTAGGCAGACCGATACCCGACTGACCAGTCGAGACGACGTAGCGGGTCGGGGCCTTCTGGTCGGTCGAAATGCCGGTGCCGAAGATCGAGCCACCGATCTTTCCCTGGGTCGAACCCATGTAGACGGCGGCCTTGTCATGAGTATCGGCGGCACGGATGGCCGCCAGGTAGGGAGCCAGGGGCTGGGCATCCAGCGCCTCGATCCGGGCTTCGTCCATATAGGCGCGGTAAGCGTCGGCGATCTTCTGCTCGTCAGAACCGGGCGTGAGGTCGCTGCGCGCGACCAGAGCGTCGATCATCACCTTGACGCGGTTATCCGACAGTTCACGCAGCAGGTTGAACGAGCCGTAGGACGTCCGGTCCGAGGGGATTTCAAGCGATTGAAGCGCCGTGCCGTTGGCGTACTGAAAAAAGCTGTCCCCGGGGTTCACCGAGGTGTCTCGACCGGCCAGATCAAAGCCCCAGGTGCCGTATTTCGGTGCGGTCGTACCTTGGTACCCCTGAACCGTACCGCCGGGCGTAGGCGGCGTCTGGAACAGTTCGAAGACCGTGCAGGCCTCGTCGATACAGACATGGTCGTGGCCGTCGTCGCTGAAATGCTGGGCCTGGGCGGTGGCGGGCAGGACAAGGGCACCGATCGCGGCACCAAGGAGCAGGGTTTTCATCGTCGACTTCACCGTGATTGTTCAGGGGTTTCAGTGTCGGCGCGGACCCTACGCCTCGATTTTGTCTCCGTGACCTGAATTTTTTGTCATGAAGGGATTTAAAGGCCCGCACCGCAAGGGTTTCGCTTGGCGTCGCCTGCGCATCGCCCGATAGTTGCGCCGCAACAGGCGGGAGCATCATGGCGGGCGGACACGGCGGCGGCGAATACAAGGACCTGGTGGTCTTTCTGGCTGCCGCGGGCGTGGTCGTGCCACTGTTCAATCGATTGAAGATCAGTCCGGTCCTGGGCTTCCTGGCAGCGGGCGTCCTGCTGGGACCACAGGGGCTGGCGCGGCTGACCGACGCCCTGCCCTGGCTGAGCTGGCTGACGATTTCGGACGCGGCCCAGATCCGGTCGCTGTCGGAGCTCGGCGTCGCTTTTCTGCTGTTCATGATCGGGCTGGAACTGTCGTGGGAGCGTCTGAAGGCCATGCGTCGGCTGGTCTTCGGCCTGGGCCTGGCCCAGGTGGCGACCTGCACCGTGGCGCTTGGGGCCATATTCATGCTGATGGGCCAGTCGCTGGTCGCCTCGGCTGTGCTGGGTATGGGCCTGGCCCTGTCTTCAACGGCGGTGGTCATGCCGGTCATGGCGGAGCGCGGGCGCGTGACGACAACCAGCGGCCGGGCAACCTTTTCCATCCTTCTGGCCCAGGATCTGGCCGTCGCGCCAATCCTGATCACAGTCACAGTTCTGGCCACCTTGGCGCAGGGCGCGACCATGGCGGGCGGCGACTTCGATCCGGCGGTGCTGAGACCTGCCCTGCTGACTCTGGTGCCGGCCGCCATCGGTCTCGCCCTGCTGGTGGCGTTGGGGCGGCTGGTGCTGCGCCCCATGTTCCGCTCTGTAGCCAAGGCGAAGGCCAAGGGACAGGGCCAGGAGATGTTCGTCGCCGCAAGCTTGCTTGTAGTGGTCGGATCGGGCGTTGCGGCGCAGGCGGCGGGACTGTCCATGAGCCTGGGGGCGCTGATCGCCGGTCTGCTGCTGGCGGAGACGGAGTTCCGGCGCGAGGTCGAATTGTCCATCGAGCCGTTCAAGGGGCTGTTGCTGGGTGTCTTCTTTGTCGGGGTCGGTATCGGGCTGGACCTGGATGCGGTGGCCGCAAATCCCTGGGGTGTGTTCGGTCTGGCGGCTCTGCTGACTGGCGTGAAGATCGCGCTGATCTTTGGGGCCGCTCGCCTGTGGGGGCTGAACAATCGCACCGCCATTGAGACGGCGCTGGTCCTGGGTCCGGCGGGAGAGTTCGCCTTCGTTGTCCTTGGGGCTGGGGTTCTGGAGGGCATTGGCTCTGCCGAATTTACTCAGACTGCCTTGCTGGCCGCGACCATCAGCATCTTTACCATCCCGCTGATGGCCTTGATCGCAAATGGTCTGACCAAGCGGGTCGAGGCCGCACATCCAGAACTACCGCCTGAGGCTCTCTTGCCTGTCGATACTGAAAACCAGGTCCTGATCGTCGGCTTCGGCCGGGTCGGTCGGCTGGTGGGCGAAATGCTGACCGAGCATGGGCAGGCCTTTCTGGCCGTCGATGCCAATGCGTCAACCGTCTCCAAAGGACGGGAAGAGGGAGCCAACGTCTTCTACGGCGACGCCGGGCGCGAGGAGATGCTGAGGCTGTGCGGTATCGACACGGCCCGCGCCATCATCGTCACCATGGATGCGCCCGGCAAGGTGGACGAGGTGGTGATCGCCGCCCGCGCCCTGCGGCCCGACCTGATCCTGATTGCTCGCGCCCGCGATGACCGCCACGCCGAGCGGCTGTACCGACTGGGCGTCACAGATGCTGTGCCGGAGACGACCGAGGCCAGTCTGCAACTGGCTGAGAATACCTTGGTCGATCTGGGCGTGCCTATGGGTCTGGTCCTGGCCTCCATCCACGAACGGCGCGACCGCTACAGAAAGCTGTTCCAGGCGGCAATGCCGGAGGGTGAACAACCCCGTCGGCCTCGGGCTCTGCGTGCGACAACCCGCCGTTGAGCGCGACGTCAGAGCAGGCGAAGAAGTCACAGCTTAACCGTCTCCGGACGGGTTCCATTAATCTGAGCACCCCATTTTGGTCATCGTTCGGTGGTCAACAGCCGCGCTGTCCGGAAAGACGTTCGGTGCGCTGATGCGGCCGTATTCCATTCCTTCCGTCACTTCGGTGATCCTGTTTCACGCGGCGTGTGCATGATGCCGCCAGTCGAGTAACCGTTTTATGCGAGATTCCGTTTTGTCCTCTCCCCAGACCAACACAGACATCGACGCCCCACGCCTCAACCGCCGTCAGGCCGCCAAGGTCCGCACGCGCGGCAAGGTTCTGGAAGCGGCCCGCACCCTGTTCGCGGAGCGCGGCTATGACGCCGCCACGATCCGCGACATCGCCAAGGGTGCCGGCATGTCGACAGGCGCGGTCTTTGCCAACTTCCAGGACAAGTCCGAACTGTTCGAGGCCGTGTTGGCTGAAAATCTTGAAGGTACGCTGGAAGCTTTTCAGACTGCGGCGAAAGAGGACGGCCGCGCCAGCGACCGCCTGACGGCCGCCCTGTCGGTCGGGTATCATCGCGGCCTGGAGCACCTGCCGCTTGTGCAGGCGATCTTTGCCCGGGCCTGGTTCCAGCCGGAAGACGCCAACGAACGCCAGCGCGCCATGGCCCGTCCGTTTGTTGAAGCCGTGGCCGGTGTTCTCCAGGCCGGTATCCGCGAAGGCGAACTGCGTCAGGACATCGATGTGACGCTGATGACCCGGATGATCTGGGAAATCTACATGTCCAACTACCGTCATGCCGCTTACGACGGCTGGAGCATGGAAGAGCTGACCCCGCACGTCCGCAAGCAGATGGATCTGATTCTGTCCGGCCAATTGGCCCGCCAATGATCTGAAAGGGCCCGTTCCCGACGCGGGCACCCGCTGCTTGAGCGCGAGTTCGCTCGCATACAGCGCCTCATCGCGGGCCAGGGGTCAGCTCTTCCACCTCAGAGTCGCGGCCTTGACGGGATTGGCGAAGGGTCGCTTTTCGGTGCGGCTCCTGGTCCACTCGCGCTTCAGCTGCTGGTACCATTTGGCCTGTTTGTCGGCGTCGTCGATCCAGATCAGGGCCGGATCGTAGCGCAGGCCCTCGTTCTGCAGGTTCACCATGCCGCCGTCCTGTTTCAGGAAGGCGCGTACGCCCTGGCGCAGGAAGGGCTTGGCGATGCCGAACACCCAGTGGTCGGACCAGAAGATCTGGGTGATGCGGGTCTTCGTCTCGGTCACCGGCGTCAGGCAGGTCAGGGCCAGGACCTGCTTTTCACCCACTTGGATATGCTCCCATCGATAGCCGGGCAAGCGGAAGGTGATCTCGGTCGCCGGAGCCCCGCCAAGAATCTTGTAGGCCCGGCTGTTCGATGACGGGGCGTGGCGGACCATGGCAAAACCGAGGTCACGCGGCTCGAAGGCCTTCGACTTTTCATGCATCGAATGCTCGGAGCGCCACCACCACTGCTGATGCACATAGGGGCCGTGGGCCGGGTCCATCAGGCCGACTACGGAATGGTCGATATGGCTGTCGAAATCCATCGCTTCGACCAGCTTGGCCTCGCCGCCGACCACGCCGGGAAAGACGGGTGGTTCGTGATTTGGCTCCGCGGGGATGCGTGGATCGGACGTCATCCAGACGAAGATCATCCCCTGGCTTTCGCGCACCGGATAGGACCGCACCCGAATGCGCTCGGGCTCATAGGCCTGATCCTCGACCAGGGAGGGTATTGCGGCGCAAACGCCGTCGGGACGGAAGCGCCAGCCGTGGTAGCAGCATTCGATCGTTTCGCCCTCGCCCGGCTTTTCGACCAGACGGCCGGCCGATAGCGGCGCGGCGCGGTGGGGGCAGATGTCGCGCATGCCGTAAACCTGACCCGCCTTGGTCCGGCCGATCAGGACGGGCTCGCCCAGCAGCTCGTGCCGCTTCATGTCGCCGGGCTTCACCTCGCGCGACAGGGCGACGAAATACCAGGTGTCCAGCACGAACCCCTTGCCGAATGCCGTGGGCGCGGGCGAAGGTCGGGCGGTGGCGGAGAGATCAGCGGTATCGGCGGGCATGGGGCTATCGTATTGGGCTTCAACGCGCTTGTCGCCTGTCAGCGTCGCGCGATTAAGAAAGCACTTTACATCATAAAGTGAAGTGGTATTGAGCGGTCATCGTCGGGAGGACAACACTCATGAACAGAACCCTTGCCTGTATCGCCGCCGCCGTCCTGGTAACCGCGGCCACCCCTGCCCTGGCCCAGCACTCCGACCATGCCGGTCACGCCGGTGCCGATCACGGCCATCAGCATGCCGATTTCGAATCCGGTCGCTTCCACGTCCGCGTGGACGGACCGGAGCAGCCGATCGGCGACATCATCCTGATCCCCGGCCTGTCGTCCTCGCCCGAGGTCTGGGACGGACTGACAGCGGCCTTGAAGGATCGCTATCGCATCCATCGCATCCACGTTCAGGGCTTTGCGGGCGCCCCGGCCGAGGACAATGCCCAAGGGTTGGTGGCCACGCCCGTCGCCGCCGATCTGGCTCGCTACATTCGCCAGCAGCAACTCGACAAGCCGGTGGTCATCGGCCACTCAATGGGCGGTACCATCGCCATGATGCTGGCGGCGCGTCAGCCCGCACTGGTCGGCAAGCTGATGGTGGTGGACATGATCCCCTTCATGGGTGCCATGTTCGGCGGACCCCAGGCCACGGCCCAGAGCGTCCAGCCCATGGCCGACATGGTCGCCACCGGCATGCGTAGCTCGCCGCCGGAAGCCTGGCAGGCCCAGGCCTCCCAGACCATTGCTGGCATGATCAACACCGAGTCTGCGCGCTCCGGCCCCATTCAGGATAGTGTGACCAGCGATCAGAATGTGGCGGCCGCATCGATGCGCGAGCTGATCACCACGGACCTGCGTCCCGAACTGTCCCGCATCACGGCTCCAACCGAGGTGCTGTACGTCAAGTTCAACGACGCCCGCATGACCGATGAAGTCACCGACGGCATCTATGCCGCGTCCTTCGCCACGCTGCCCGGCGTCACGCTCAAGCGGATCGACGACAGCGCCCACTTCATCATGCTGGATCAGCCGGATCGCTTCCTGGCCGAGGTGAACGCGTTTTTAGAATAGCCCTGCGAACGGCCATGCTTTCGGCGGAAACGGTGCTCACGATCGTGTGAAACGGGGGGCACCGTTTCCGTATGCCGCGCGACCCGCTATGACCGGGCATCGGCTTGATGAGGGTTGCAATGGCGGGTTCAGGCGCGCGTTTCGGTAATGAGTCCAGTCCTGCCCCCGACGGCCGCAAGCCGAAGCGGACGGGATGGAAGCGCTTCTTCTACTGGAGCGCGGTCCTGGCGGTCTGGGCGCTTATCTTCCTGGTCGTCTTTTTTGCCGTCTTCGCACGCGACCTGCCCAGCACGGCCAGCCTGTACAATGTCGATCGCCAGCCCTCGATCACCTATCTGGATCGCAACGGCGCGCTGATCGCGGTGCGGGGCACCCAGATGGCCCCGCCCGCCGATCTGGACAGCCTGCCCGACTATGTGCCCGCCGCCTTCGTGGCGATCGAGGACCGGCGCTTCTATGGCCACCCGGGTTTCGATCCCATCGGCATGAGCCGCGCCATGGTGGCCAACATACGCGCGGGGCGCGTGGTCCAGGGCGGTTCGACCCTGACGCAGCAGCTGGCCAAGAACCTGTTCCTGTCGCCCGACCAGAACATGAAGCGCAAGGTTCAGGAACTGATGCTGGCCGTCTGGCTGGAGATGAAGTTCTCCAAGAAGGAGATCCTGGCCCTGTATCTGAACCGGGTTTATTTCGGGGCGGGTGCCTATGGCATCGAGGCGGCGTCGCAGCGCTATTTCGACAAGGGAGCCAAGGATCTGACGGTCGGCGAGGCCGCGCTTCTGGCCGGTCTGCTGAAGGCCCCGTCGCGCTATTCGCCCGTGTCCGAGAGCGAGCGGGCGGCCGGGCGGGCCACCGTCGTGCTGAACGAAATGGTCGAGGCGGGCGTGATCACGGTGGAGCAGCGCGACGCTGCCGCCGCCACGCCGGTTCGGGTCTCGCGCACCCTGGCCACCCAGCATGCCCAGTATTTCGTCGACTGGCTGGATCGCCAGATCCGCGAACTGGTCGGCGAACCGACCGAGGATCTGGTGGTCGAGACGACCCTCGACCTGACGCTGCAGACCTCGGCCGAGCGGGCCGTGCGGCGCATCCTGGATCGCGACGAAGGCAAGGGCGTGGAACAGGCCGCCCTGGTCGCGCTGGACGGCGACGGGCGGGTGCGGGCCATGATCGGCGGGGCGTCCTACGCCGACAGTCAGTTCAACCGGGCCACCGAGGCGCGACGTCAGGCCGGATCGGCCTTCAAGCCCTTCGTCTATCTGGCTGCGCTGGAGGCAGGCTATACGCCCGAGAGCCGCGTCGTCGATCAGCCGATCCAGATCGGCAACTGGTCGCCGCGCAACTATTCCGGCAACTTCATCGGCGAGACGACCCTGGCCAATGCCGTGGCTCAGTCGACCAATACCATCGCCGCCGGACTTGCGGACCAGATCGGGCGCGACAACGTCGCTCGCACGGCACGCAGGCTCGGCATCTCCAGCCGGATCGGGCTGGAGCCGGCTATGGCCCTGGGGGCCGTCGAGGTCTCGCCGATCGAAATGGCCCAGGCCTATGACGCCTTCGCCAACGGCGGACGCCGCGTCAGCGCCTATGGCATCAGCCGCATCCGCACGCCGCAAGGCCGCGTCATATATCAGCGCGACGCGCGTCAGGGGGCACCGGTTCAGGCCATCTCCAACCCCTTCCTCTATTATCAGAACCAGATGCTGCGCGGCGTCGTCACCTCTGGCTCGGGCCGGTCGGCGGGCATCGCGGGGCGGGATATTGCGGGCAAGACGGGCACGACCTCGGACTACAAGGACGCCTGGTTCGTCGGCTACACCGGCGGCTTCGTCACCGCCGTCTGGGTCGGCAAGGATGATAATACGGCGATGCGCGGCATCACTGGCGGCTCTTCGCCCGCCGCCATCTGGCGCGGCTTCATGGAGGCGGCCCTGCCCCGCCTGAACGCTCCGGCCATTCCGGACGGCCCCGCCATGCCCGAGGGCTGGCAGCCGCCGACGCCCATCGGCCAGATGCTGGAGGAGATCGGCGATCCCTATGGCGACAATCCGCCGGCGGAGACGGACGAGGGACTGTATGAAGAGCCTTCGACGCCTCCGGCCCAAGGCAATCAGGAAACGCCGCGTCGTGACCCTGCCGTCGTACGCCCCACGGCGCCGCAGCCGCAACGGCCGGATGAGCGTCAGATCGAGCGTGGCCGCGAGCCGCTGTTCTTTTGAAAGGCCCAGCCGAATGGACAGGGAATTAGCGATCCTGATTTTGAACGCCTGCTACAGAGCGTCTCGTGAGTTGGGAGAAATAGGTTTCATGGTTCAGGAGCATGCACCCGGCGCAGACAGCAGAGCCATCAAGCTGCAGGCTGGCGTCACCATCGCGGAGATTGGAAAAATCACCGAGGCCGTATTCAATCAGCATCCTGATCTGGAGGCACATGTCGAAAGCCAAATCGATAAGTTCGGGCGTCTTTCGTAAACAGGGGTAGTGCTTAGCCGTCTAACGCCCCACGGCGTGCAGGGCCGTGCCCTGGTCCTTGAGCCAACGGCGGTAAGGACGGTGGTCGCCGATCAAGCCGTGGACGACGGACCAGTAGGCCGGACTGTGGTCGGCGTGAACCAAGTGGGCGACCTCATGGGCGGCGAGGTAGTCGACCACCGCATGCGGAGCCATGACGACCCGCCAGCTGTAGCGGATGGTGCGATTGTGCGGACTGCATGAGCCCCAGCGCGATTTCGGGTCGGCGATGGAGATTTTCACGGGACGCTGACCGAGCGTCTTCAGATGCACATCGGTGCGCGCCTGCAAGGCGTCGCGGGCGATGCGTTTGAACAGGTTCTCGACCCGGCGGGCAAAGGCGTCGCCCTCGCCGCCGGACAGGATGACGGGGCCGTCGGCGTCCTCGAACAGGCGCGCGGCCCCGGCACCGGGTACAGAGACCAGCCGGGTCGGCCGGTCGAACAATGGCAGGACAGCACCAGGCACGATCGGCGTGCCGGGCTGGCGCTGGGCCAGGCGGTCCAGCATCCAGTCGGTCTTGGTGCGGGCGAAGGCGACGACCTCGTCCAGCTTGCGCTCGCTGGGCGCGATCAGAACCGCTTCGCCCGCGCGCCCGTCGATGCGGATCGACAGGCGGCGGGCGCGGGGATTGACCGACAGTCGGGCGGCGACGCCAAGCGCCTCAAGCGGCAGCCGCTGGCCGTTCCGGTACTGCACTGGCAACCTCATGGCCCGCGATGAAGTCGCGGACGCGGGGATAGATGTCGTCGCGGAACCGGCGACCGTTGAAGACGCCATAGTGGCCGACGTCGGGATGGACGTACAGCACCCGCTGGTCGTCCGTCAGCTGGGTGCACAGGCCATGCGCGGCCTGGGTCTGGCCGACGCCGGAGATGTCGTCCTTGGCCCCCTCGACGGTCATCAGGGCGATGTCCGTGATCTTGGTCAGATCGACCTTGCGCCCGCGATGCTCCAACAGGCCACGCGGCAGCAGGTGCTGCTGGAAGACGATGTCGATGGTCTGGAGGTAGAACTCTTCCGACAGGTCCAGCACCGACAGGTATTCGTCGTAGAATTCCTCGTGCTTTTCCACCCCGTCTCCATCGCCCGAGACCAGGTCCTGGAAATAGCGGTGATGGGCGTCGACGTGTTTGTCTTCGTTCATCGACATGAAGCTGTAGAGCTGGACGAAGCCCGGATAGACGCGGCGCCCGAACCCCGGATAGGGCCAGGGCACAGTGTGGATCATGTTCGACTTGAACCAGGCGAAAGGCTTTTCCTCGGCCAGTTCATTGGTCACGGTCGGCGACAGGCGCGCATCGATGGGCGAGCCCATGAAGGTCATGGAGGCGGGCCGATTAGGATCGTTGTCCTCGGCCATCAGGGCACAGGCCGCCAGGACCGGCGGGCCGGGCTGGCAGACGCCGACGACGTGGGCGCGCGGGCCGATGGCGGCCAGCATCTCGCGCACATGGTCAATATAGTCGGAGAAGTCGAACCGCCCCTCCAGCATCGGCACCTGACGGGCGTTGGACCAGTCGGTGACATAGACATCGTGGTCCTGAAGGAAGCCCTCGACCGTCCCGCGCAGCAGGGTGGCATAGTGGCCCGACAGGGGCGCGACAATCATCACGGACGGGGCCGCCGTCGGCTTTCCGGCGCGCTTCAGGTCGCCGATGTTGCGGGCAAACCGGATCAGGCGGCACCAGGGCGAGGACCAGACGATCTGCTGGGTCGTGCGCACCGGGCGATTGTCGACGGTAATGACGTCCAGGCGCCAGTCCGGCTTGCCGTAGCGGCGCGTCACGCTCTCGAACAGCTCGGCCGAGGCGAAGGCGGTGCGGCCGATGGCGGTGTCGGCGGCGGGGTTCAGCGGCGACGACCAGAAGGTCCGGGCCATCTGGGCCCCGATCCGGAACGGCGAGGCGGAGGCGTAGGCGAGCTCGTGCAGCGAATACAGCATGTCGATCCTGGTCGGCGACCGCGAACGGTCACGATACGGCACAGCAGCATATAGTGCGCCGCACTGCAAAATCATTAGCGCCGATCACGCAGTTGTGGGGAGCGTGGGAGCGGCCCGCAAAGAAAAGGCCCCGGCGTCTCCACCGGGGCCTCGTTCATTCAGAGACGTTGCCGCGCCTTAGCGACGGCTGCGACCGCGATCGCGATCACCGCCGCCTTCACGCTTGGGACGGCCGCCGGTGTCGTCCGACAGCGGGGCCTCGCCACGTTCGGCGCGTTCGGCGTTGATCTTGTCGGTGATGTCCTCACCGGTTTCCTGATCGACGACCTTCATCGACAGCTTGGTCTTGCCGCGATCGTCCATGCCCAGGAACTTGACCTTGACCTCCTGGCCTTCGGTCAGGACGTCGGCCGGGTTGGCGACGCGTTCCAGGGAGATCTGGGACACGTGAACCAGACCGTCCTTGGCCCCGAAGAAGTTCACGAAGGCGCCGAAGTCGACGACCTTGACGACCTTGCCGGTGTAGATGGTGCCGGGCTCGGGCTCGGAGACGATGGAGGTGATCCAGGCCTTGGCGGCGTCGATCTTCTCCTGGTCGGACGCAGCGATCTTCACCGTGCCGTCGTCCTCGATGTTGATCTTGGCGCCGGTCTTTTCGACGATCTCGCGGATGATCTTGCCGCCCGTGCCGATGATGTCGCGGATCTTGTCGGTCGGAACCTTGATCGACTCGATCTTGGGCGCGAACTCACCCAGCTCGGTGCGGGCACCGTCGATAGCCTTGTCCATCTCGTCGAGGATGTGCAGACGGCCGGCCGAAGCCTGGGCGATCGCCTTGCGCATGATCTCTTCGGTGATGCCGGCGACCTTGATGTCCATCTGAAGGCTGGTGATGCCTTCGCGCGTGCCGGCCACCTTGAAGTCCATGTCGCCCAGGTGATCTTCGTCACCCAGGATGTCGGACAGGATGGCGAACTCGCCGGACGGCTCCAGGATCAGGCCCATGGCGATGCCCGAGACAGGGCGAACCAGCGGCACACCCGCATCCATCAGCGCCAGCGAGGCGCCGCAGACCGAGGCCATGGAGGACGAACCGTTGGACTCGGTGATCTCCGACACGATGCGGATGGTGTAGGGGAAGTCTTCCGACGACGGCAGCATCGGACGGATCGCCCGCCATGCCAGCTTGCCGTGACCGATTTCCCGACGACCTGCGCCGCCCATCCGACCGGTCTCGCCGACCGAATAGGGAGGGAAGTTGTAGTGCAGGAGAAACTTCTCCTTGTAGGTGCCGCTCAGGGCGTCGACGTATTGCTCGTCTTCGCCGGTGCCCAGGGTTGCGACCACGATGGCCTGGGTCTCACCCCGGGTGAACAGGGCCGAGCCGTGGGTGCGCGGGAAGACGCCGACTTCCGAAACAATCGAACGCACCTTGTCCAGGGCGCGGCCATCGACGCGGTGGCCGTTGTCGATGATGTCGCGACGCAGGACGTGGGCTTCGCATTCCTTGAAGGCCGCACCGAACTTGGCGCTATCGACGCCGTCCGGGTTTTCCTCGGTCTTGACCAGCTTGGCGGCGGCAGCCTTCTTGGCCGCGTCGACGCCGTTGCGGCGCTCGTATTTGCCGGCGTGGGTATAGGCCGACTTGATGTCCTCGCCGACCAGCGACTGGATGGCGGTGACGACGTCGGAGTGGTCCTCGGCCTGGAAGTCGAAGGGCTCCTTGGCGGCGTGCTCGGCCATTTCGATGATGGCGTCGATCACCGGCTGCATGCCGCGATGCGCGAACATCAGGGCGTTCAGCATGATCTCTTCCGACAGCTCCTTGGCTTCGGATTCGACCATCATCAGGGCGTCCTGGGTGCCGGCGACGACGAGGTCGAGCTGGCTGTCCGGCAGCTGGTCAAGCGTGGGGTTCAGGACGTACTCGCCGTCGATGTAGCCGACGCGCGCGGCACCGATCGGGCCCATGAAGGGCACGCCGGAGATGGTCAGGGCGGCCGAGGCGGCAACCAGGCCGACGATGTCCGGATCGTTCTCCATGTCGTGCTGCAAGACGGTGACGACGACCTGGGTCTCGTTCTTGAAGCCCTTGACGAACAGCGGGCGGATCGGACGGTCGATCAGGCGGGAAACCAGGGTTTCCTTCTCGGTCGGGCGGCCTTCACGCTTGAAATAGCCACCCGGGATCTTGCCGGCGGCGAAGGTCTTTTCCTGATAGTTGACGGTCAGCGGGAAGAAATCCAGGCCCGGCTTGGGCGCGCGGCCATAGACGACGGTGGCCAGGACAATGGTCTCGCCATAGGTGGCCAGAACGGCGCCGTCGGCCTGGCGGGCGATGCGGCCCGTTTCCAGCGTCAGCGGGCGGCCGGCCCAATCGATCGTCTTGCGTTTGATATCGAACATGTTTTCGTCTTTCGTGTGCTGGGCGGCGTATTCCGCCCAAGCCGTCCCAAAAAGGGGTCCCATCAGTGGGTGCGGATGCGTCGGGTGTTCAGTCCTTCGATCCTGGGAGCGCCGCCCCATGGCGGTCGATCCGGGAGTAGAAGAGGACCGGTATGGCCCTCGCGTCTGCGCAGTCACGAACCGCTGCGCGCGGCTGGTCTCTAGGTGCGGAAAGAGGCGCGGACATGGCCCGCGCCTCGAAACTGTTTTCCGCGAACTACACCTTAGCGGCGCAGGTTCAGCTTGGTGATCAGGGCGGTGTAACGCTCGCGATCGACCTTGGTCAGGTGGTCAAGAAGGCGACGACGCTGCGAGACCATCTTGAGCAGGCCGCGGCGCGAGTGGTTGTCCTTCTTGTGGGTCTTGAAGTGCTCGGTGAGGTTGGCGATGCGCTCCGACAGGATCGCGACCTGGACCTCGGCCGAACCGGTGTCGCCAGCGGAGCGGGCGTTATCGGCGATGACTTCGTTCTTGCGTTCAGCAGTAATCGACATCGTAGCTTCCTTTCTGTGCGCCAACGCTCGGCCTTGCGAGGCCTCGCTGCTTGAGCGCGGAAGTGCCCCTTCGGTCCCCGCAGGGATACGTCAGGACAGGTTGAATACGCGGTCGGGTTCGAGGCGACCGGCCCGCAACTGACCGAGAGCGACGAGCGTCTGGCCCAGGAAAACCGAAACCGTCCGGGCGTCGCCGTGAAGCTGACCCTTGAGTGTCTCGACCTGTCTGGGGAGCAGTACGATCGGCCGTCCCTGCCGAAGCGAGAAGGCGTCCTGATCCGTCACGGCCAGCTCCGGGATGTCGTCCAGGGCGGTCGCAACGGGAAGCAAGCCTTCCGAGGCGGCGTCCCTATGCACCAGATCGGCCAGAATATCCAGTGTCACGGCGTTATCGACTGAAAACGGCCCCACCCGTTCGCGGCGCAGGGCCGAAACATGCCCCTCGGCCCCCAGCATGACGGCCAGGTCGCGGGCCAGCGAGCGGACATAGACGCCCTTGCCGGTCCGCATGGTGATCTCGACGTGGTCGGTGTCGGGCGCGGCGGTGACGGCGGCTTCGTGGATGGTGACGCGGCGGCTGGCCAGTTCGAACTCCGCACCCTCGCGAGCCAGGTCATAGGCGCGCTGGCCATCGACTTTGATCGCACTGAACCGGGGTGGGGTCTGATCAATATCGCCGACAAAGGCAGGAAGAGCCGCCTTGACCGCCTCTACCGAGGGCCGCACGTCGGACCGCCCCACGATCTCACCCTCGCGGTCGATGCTGTCGGTCGATACGCCCCAGTTGATGGTGAACCGGTAAACCTTCTCCGCATCCATCAGGAACGGCACGGTTTTGGTCGCCTCACCCAGGGCGATGGGCAGGATGCCGCTGGCCAGCGGGTCCAGCGTCCCGGCATGGCCGGCCTTTTGGGCATTGAACAGCCGCCGCAGCTTCGACACCGCCTCGGTCGATCCCATCTCGAGCGGCTTGTCGAAACAGACCCAGCCGTTGACGACCTCGCCGCGCTTCTTGCGACCCATCAGCTCTGGCCGCTCTCGTCTTCGTCATCCTTGAACGAGGACACATAGACGTCGGCCCGCACGCGCGGATCGTCCAGCAGGCGGTTCAACCGTTCGGCGGCGACAAAGCTTTCATCATGTCGGAAGCGCAGGTCGGGGGTGAAGCGCATGTCGATATGCCGCCCCAGCGCACCGCGCAGGAACTTGGCATGGTTGTTCAGTGCCTTGATGATCTCGGACTCATGACCTGCGACCGGCGCCGTCTCGACGCCCGCGCCCAGCGGTTCGACGAAACAGGTGGCGTGTTTCAGGTCGGGCGACAGACGCACCTCGCTGACCGTGATCGAGACGCCGGTCAGGGCCGGATCGTGGATTTCGTTCTCGCGCATCACCTCGACCAGGGCGTGACGGATCATCTCGGAGGCGCGCAGCTGGCGCTGGCTGACGGTACCGGCCTTGGCGGCGGGCTTGGACCTGCGGGTACTCATGGTGTCGTCTCCTCGTCGCCTGCCGGGGCTCGGACCCGGCTCGAAAAAGCGAAGGGGCGGGGTCTAGGCCTCGGGGGCGTGCAAGTCCAGCCTAGCACGGGTGGCGTTCATGACCTCGCCCGCCGTGACGGAGCGCAAAGGACGGACGGTGACGCCACCCGCGTTCAGCACGCCTGCGCTCCAGTTGTTGCACAGATAGCCAATCCAGAAATGCTCGCGGCTGGCATAGAAGCGGGCGTCGTCACCAGGGCGGCTGGCCGCGATGCGGGCGGTTCCGTCGGTCAGGTCCAGCGAGGCCTCGATGTGGTCCAGCATCCGGGTCAGGGCACGCGGCGACAGGGTCAGGGTGTTGCGATTGCCGGCGGCGAAGCGCATGCTCGGGTCGGTCTGGTCCGGGTCCAGCATGATGACCGAGCGGTTGCCCGGCGCGAAAAAGGCACGGCCGCCGTCCAGCAGCCGCCCCTCCATCGGGCTCTGATCGACATAGAATTTGGCATCGCCCCAGCCGATCAGGATCCAGTCGCCGGGAGCCAGTGATCGTGCCGCCTCGCCCAGCGGGCCGGGACGCTGTGTCAGGGCTGCGCGTGGCACGGCCAGGTCGGTATGAAAGCCGTTGTTCAGCAGATGGACCCGGGTGGTCGCCTCACCGGGGCGGGGAGCCAGCGCGGGGTCGCCCGCTGCGGTCCAGGTCCAGAGCGCCGCGACGGTGCCGACGAGGACGGCCAGAAGCGCCCGGGCCAGGGCGCCCCCGGTGCGGCTGGACCTGCGCCTCCGCTTCATGGGGCCTTCAAGGCGACGACGACGCAAGGCTCGCCGAGAGATGTGGTCTCGGATGCTCGCGGAAACAGCATCAGATCGACTGTGTCCTGGCGGTGAAGCAGCGCCAGGCTCGTCGGAGCGGCCCCTGCGCACAGGGCCGAGGGCGCGACCGCCTCGGTCTCAGGGTTCGGCACGATCTCGCGCAGCTCGATCTGGGCATCAAGGTGCGCATCCAGCCGATCGGCAAAGGTCTGACCGGGCGCGAAGGCGTCCGATCCGGCGGCAATCCGCAAGGGCCGGGTCGTCAGGGTCTGATCGCCCAGAACCACTCGTGCACCATCGAAGGTGACGACGAGCGGCAGATCGGCATCGACCGACACGAAGGTTCCCGTAAGCAGGACATCGACCGGGTCCGCCACCACGGGGGGTGTCGCATCCAGCACCTCGCGCACATCGGTCGTCCGATCGCCCAGCCAGTCGCTCGCCTGCTGCATCGCCGGGGCGGCCCCGTCGCGGACCGCATGCCAGGCTCCGACCGCCTGCCTCTGTTCGATCGCCAGCAGGAACAGCACCAGACACACCACCGCCAGCACCGCATTCAGCGGCATCAGCCAGCGGGCCGAGGAGCCCTGCGACGGATAATGGGCGGCGGTCATCGACCATAGTTTAGCGAGGTCAGGCCCGCTTGCGAATAGCGATCACGCGACAGGCGTGTTCGGGTCGGTCAGCTTTTCAGCCGCCAGCCCGACTTGAACACGCGCCAGCAGGCATAGGCCCCGATGACGGTCAGGGCCGCGCTGGTTGCGACACCAACCCAGACATTGCCCTCGGCATGGCCGATGAAGCCGAAGCGGAAGCCGTCGATCATGTAGAAGATCGGGTTGAAATGGCTGATGGTCGCAAAAGGCTCGGGCAGGTTGCCGACTAGGTAGAATGTGCCGGACAGGAAGGTCATCGGCATGATCAGGAAGTTCTGGACCGCCGCCAGCTGGTCGAATTTTTCGGCCCACAGACCGGCGAAGACGCCTAGCATCCCCATCATCAAGGACGCCGTCAGGCTGAACCACAGGATGGCCGCGATGTTGGCCAGACCCAGTCGCGCGAAGGGCATGACGCAGACGGCCGTGACCGCCCCCACCACGATACCGCGCGTCGCTGCCCCCATGGAAAAGCCGATGGTCAGCTCCAGCGGGCTGAGCGGCGGGGTCAGGAAGTCTGTCGCCGTGCCCATGATCTTGGCCTGGATCAGGCTGGAGGAGGCATTGGCGAAGGCATTGTTCAGGATGGCCATCATGATCAGGCCGGGGGCCACGAACTCCGCAAACGGCGTGCCGTCGATCGGCGGGCGTGAATCCTTCAGCGCGACGACGAAGACCAGCATGTAGAGAAGCGTGGTCACGACCGGTGCCGCAACCGTCTGGGCCCCGACCTTCCAGAACCGGCGCACCTCGCGCAGGTACAGTGTCTTGACCCCCACCCAATTGACCCCATCGTAGCGACGCGGCTGGGGCAAACCTGAAGGGCGGGTCGAGCTGAGATCGGTCATCCCCGCCAGATCGCGGTTCGGCGGCCCTTGCGCAACCCCCTGACATGCCCGCAACCTGCGAACGGACCACTATTCCCGCCCGGAGCCCGACATGAGCCTGCGCCGCCTGCTTCTCGCCTCGTCCGTCGTGCTTGCGCTTTCAGCGGGGGGCACCCTCGCACAGGAGGCGGTTCCGGTCGCCAGCGTCGAGGCTGCGGTGCAGGCGGTCAATCCGCGTGTCATCGCCTGGCGGCGCGACTTCCATGCCAACCCCGAGCTGGGTTTTGCCGAGACGCGCACGGCGGCAGCGGTGGCCGAACATCTGCGGGCGCTGGGGCTGGAAGTCCGGACGGAGGTCGGGCGCACGGGTGTGGTGGGCATCCTGCGCGGTGCCCGCCCCGGCAAGACGGTGGCGCTGCGGGCCGACATGGACGCCCTGCCGGTGCAGGAGGCGACGGGGCTGCCCTTCGCCTCCACCGCAACGGGGACCTATATGGGCAACAGCGTGCCGGTAGCTCATGCCTGCGGCCACGACGCCCATGTCGCCATGCTGATGGGAGCCGCCGAGGTTCTGGCTGGCATGAAGGATCAGATCGCCGGCACCGTCGTCTTTATCTTCCAGCCCGCCGAAGAGGGAGCCCCTCCCGGCGAGCCCAAGGGCGGCGCGGCCCTGATGATCGAGGAGGGCGCGCTGAGGGATCCGCGTCCCGACGCCATCTTCGGTCTGCACGTCGTGCCGGGGCGACCGGGCACCATCTTCTACCGCCCGCGCGGCTTCATGGCCGCCTCGGACCGCGTCGACATCACCCTGAACGGTCGCCAGACGCACGGGGCCTGGCCGTGGAAGGGCATCGACGTCATCGCCGTGACGGGGCAGGTGATCGAGACGATCAACACCCTGACCGCCCGCACCATCGACCCGACCACGACGCCTACCGTCTTCACCATCGCCACCATCGATGCAGGCGTGCGCTACAACATCATTCCGGACCGGGCCGTGCTGTCGGGCACCCTGCGCACCTTCGACATCGCCCAGCGCGACGATCTGGTCCGTCGCACCGAGGCCGCCGTCGGCCATGTGGCCGAGGCCTACGGGGCCACTGCCGAATTCTCCGTGCGCCAGAACGCGGCCCTGGTCTTCAACAACGAGGAGCTGTCCGCCTGGCTGGCCCCCGTGCTGGAAGAGGCGGCGGGGACGGGCAACGTCAATCCGGCCAGCCCGGAAACTACTGTCGCCGAGGACTTCAGCTATCTGTCGCAGGAGGTGCCGGGGGTCTTCTACCACCTTGGCGGCAGCGCCGACGGCGTCGATCCGGCGACGTCACCCCCGAACCACTCGCCCAGCTTCGATGTCAACGAGGCCGTGCTGCCGGTCGGGGTGCGGGCGCATGTCCTGACAGCGTTGCGGTTCCTGGAACGTTCGTGAAACATTGTTCGCGAAAACCATGATCGTCAACGGATCGGCAACCGATCGGGCGCAATCTTCCGTACCGTTCAGGGATGGAACGGTTCAGGAGGCGTGGATGCGCCAGTTGCCCGTCAATCTGCCGCCGATGCAGCGGCATCGCCGTGGCGGCCCCGTACGCGAAGGCGTCTTCTTCTGCATTTCGTTCGCCGCCGTCTTCGGCGCGGCCTTTCTGATCCTGGGCTGGATCAGCTAGCCAGGCGCGCCATCACGGCACCGATCACCCGCTCATAGACGCCAGTCAGGGCCCCCAGCTCGGCGACCGGCACCCGCTCGTCGACCTGATGCATGGTCTGGCCAACCAGACCCAGTTCCAGCACTGGACACATCGCCCGAATGAAGCGGGCGTCGGAGGTGCCGCCGGTGGTCGAGGCGACCGGGCGGCGACCGGTCTCGGCCTCCACCGCCTCCTGCACCGCCGTCACGAAATCGCCGGCGGGGGTCAGGAAGGCATTGCCGGAGCACAGATGCTCCAGCTCGATCCGCAGGCCGCTGGCTCCTTGCGCCTCTCCCGCCACGCTGTTCAGCCAGGCGATCAGATCGTCGCCGGTGTGGGTGGGGTTGAAGCGGATGTTCAGCCGGGCCTTCGCCTCGGACGGAATGATGTTGGTGGCCGGGTTGCCGATGTCGATGGTGGTGATTTCAAGGTTCGACGGCTGGAAGGCTTCGTACCCCTGATCCAGTTCGTGGTCAGCCAGCCGGGCCAGCAGACGGGCCATCACCGGCGCGGGATTGGCGGCCCGGTCCGGATAGGCGACGTGGCCCTGTTTGCCGTGGACGGTGATCCAGGTGTTCAGTGAACCGCGCCGCCCGACCTTGATCATGTCGCCCAGGGCCTGTTGCGAGGACGGCTCTCCGACAACGCAGGCGTCGATGACTTCGCCCTCGGCCATCAGGGCCTCGACCACCCGTTTGGTGCCGTGCAGGGCGGGGCCTTCCTCGTCGCCGGTGATCAGGAAGGACAGCGATCCCGCTGGCTCTCGCCCCTCTTCGGAAGATTGGGCCAGCACCCGCGACACGGCCGCCGTCCAGGCCGCGATGCCGCCCTTCATGTCCACCGCCCCGCGCCCGTACAGGACCCCGTCCTTCACCTCGGCGGCGAAGGGATCGGACGACCAGGCCTCGACCCGCCCCGTCGGCACCACATCCGTATGACCGGCGAAACACAGATTGGGCGAGGCCGTGCCGCGCCGGGCGTACAGGTTCTCGATCCGCGCATCCGGGCCCACGCCCGACGGCCCCTCGAACACCATGCGGCGGCAGGTGAAGCCCAGACCCGTCAGCGCCCGCTCCAGCACATCCATCGCGCCTTCGTCGGCCGGAGTGACCGAGGGGATGCGGATCAGGTCCCGCGTCAGTTGGACAGGATCGATTACAGGGTTTGATGGGGCGCTCATGGAGCCAAGCTTTACGCAAAGCCCCGACCCGCGCAAAGAGCGTCATCATGCCCAAGATCGACATCGATGCCGCACCCCAACGCAATGGGACCGCCTATCCCGCGCCCTATGACGCGCCATGCCTGGCCCGGCGGCGCAGACGGCTGGGCAATGCTATCGGCCTGACCCAGTTCGGGGCGAATCGTCTGGAACTGGACCCCGGCGTCTGGACGTCCCAGCGGCACTGGCACTCTGCCGAGGACGAGTTCGTGTGGGTGGTCGAGGGCGAGGTGGTGCTGATCGACGATACGGGCGAGACGGTGCTGCGTGCCGGCGACTGCGCCGGTTTTCCGGCGGGACAGGCCAATGGGCATCACATCGTCAACCGGTCTGACAAGATCGCCGTGCTGCTGGAAGTCGGCTCGCGGCGGCCGGATGAGGATCGCGTCGTCTATCCCGACATCGACCTGACCTATGACGGCCGCGAAACCTTCTATCGTCACAAGGACGGTCGCCCCTACGACGGCCCAGGCCGCGTCAAGTGACGCACGAGCCCGAAGCCCCCGAACCCCTGGAGCCCGCAGGTCGCGGCGACTTGGGTAAGAGTGACAGCCCCCACTCAAGCCCTTGGGCCATCCGCGACTTCCGCCTGCTGTGGCTGGGGCGGGTGGCGGCGGTGCTGGGGATACAGATCCAGTCCTCGGCCCTGTTGTGGCAGGTCTATGAGATCGCGCGCCGCGACCATCCGATCGCCGAGGCCAGCCTCTATCTGGGGCTGGTGGGGCTGTGCCAATTCCTGCCGCTGCTGGCCTTCACCCTGCCCGCCGGGGCGATGGCCGACCGCCGCGACCGGAAACATACGGTGACCATTTCGGTTTTCGTGGAATCGCTGTGCGCCCTGGGCTTCCTGCTGATGGCGCTGCACGGCAATCCGCCGCTGTGGGGGCTGCTGGCGGTGGCGGCGGTGTTCGGGGCGGCACGGGCGTTTCTGGCCCCGGCCAGCCAGGCGTTTCTGCCGATGGTGGTGGGGCGCAAGGCCCTACCGCCCGCCATCGCGGCCCAGTCCATCGCCTTCCAGACCGGGGCCATCGCCGGCCCGGCCCTGGGCGGGGTCATCGTGGGTTTCAGCGTGCCGTGGGCCTATGGCGTGGCCATGGGGCTGTTCTTTCTGGCGATCGCCTCGATCCTGCTGATCCGCACCAGCGGGCGGCCGATCTTCACCGACACGGGCGTGTCGCCCCTGGCCCTGGTCAAGGAGGGGCTGGACTATGTGTGGAAGACCAAGATCGTGCTGGGCGCAATATCGCTGGACCTGGTCGTGGTGCTGTTGGCGGGGGTGGCCCTGCTGACGCCGATCTTCGCGCGCGACATCCTGCATGTGGGGCCGGAAGGGTTCGGCCTGCTGAGGGCGTCGTTCGGCGTCGGGGCCTTGCTGGTCGCGCTGTATCTCAGCCGGTTTCCGATCGTGCGGCACGGGGGGCTGTGGATGTTCGCGTCGGTGGCCGTGTTCGGTCTCAGCACCCTGACGTTCGGCCTGTCGCACTGGGTCTGGCTTAGTGCGCTCGCCCTGTTCATCGGCGGCGGGGCGGACATGATCAGCGTCAATATTCGCCAGACCCTGATCCAGCTGGCCACGCCCGATCACATGCGCGGGCGGGTATCATCCGTCTCGATGCTGTTCATCGGCGCCTCCAACGAACTGGGCGAGGCCTACAGCGGCGTCGCCGTGCGCTTCCTGGGGCCCGTCGGCGCGGCGGTGTTCGGCGGCTTCGGCGCGCTGGCCGCGACGGGCATCTGGGCCAAGGTGTTCCCAAGTCTCAGAAAGGCGGATCGGCTGAGCTAGAGTAGAACCGTCATCGGTTGATATTAGTTCGACGCCAGCAAAGCCATACCGGCCTCGGTCCACTGTCCGCCTCGTGCATCTGGCTTTAGCAAGCCATACTCGACCAGAAGGCTTGCCGCATCTTCTCCGGCACTCACATAGTGATGATCAATCGAACCATCGGGGGATTGCAGGTATTGGTGACACATCCAGGCGAGCGAACGTAAAAGACGTTTTTCGTGATCGGTCATCCGGCGAGGATGTTGCCTGTCGCAAAAGTCTGCAAGGACCAAGAGCGGCCCGCTCACTCCGCCCAATCCAACCAGACTTGGAACATTATGGGGTTCAGCTCTTTGGCGACCTCAGCCAAAAGATACTCGACGAACTTCGCCGAGTCGGCTGCCCGCTCTGGCCACGACTTAGACTTCTCAACGCTGTCCTCGCCGTAAAGACCGAGGTCGAGCCGCGGAATGTCAGTTTCACCATCAATCTCGTAGGCTTCGATGTTGCATATGACCCTCGTCCCTTTGAGGCAGAGTTCGGAAAGAGTCCTGAGCTCGTCAGCCGTGAGGTAAGGGCTCGGATAATAGCCCGAGAGGCCAGCGGCGTAGACCGCCTCGACGTCTGTGCCCCCGTCTCTCGGCTGCCTCATCACCACACCCTGAAATGCTTGCTCAGCTTCAGGCCCTGGCTCTGGTAGTGGCTGCCGCCTTCGCCATACAGGCGGGTGGGGCGTTCCGTCAGGGGTTCATAGACCAGGCGGGCGACGATCTGGCCGTGTTCCAAGAGGAACGGCGTGTCGTGGGTGCGGACCTCCAGCACGCCCTTGGACCCCGCCCCATGCGCCTCGTCCGTGCCGAAGCCCGGGTCGAAGAAGCCGGCATAGTGGACGCGGAACTCGCCGACCGACGGGTCGATGGGGGTCATCTCCGCGGCCTGATCGACAGGGATTTCCACGTCGTCGGATGAGGCCAGGATGTAGAACTCGCCCGGGTCCAGCAGCAGCTCGCCCCGCCGCAGGGTCAGCGGCTCCCAGAAGTCGCGCGGGTCGTGGCCGTCGATGTGGTCCATGTTGACGACGCCCGCATGGCGACGCCCGCGATAGCCGACGATGCCGTTGTCGCCTGCCCTGAGGTCGACGCCGACGCTGCGCGTTTCCAGCTTGGGCGGCTCGCCCGCCTTCAGCCGCAGCTGGTTCAGCCGCGTGCCGGGTCGCACCAGGATGGAGAAGGTCTGGGGCGCGATCTCCATATACAGCGGCCCGTCATAGCCCTCGGCCACGTCATCGAAAGAAGCGCCCTGATCGGTCAGCAGGCGCACGAAGACATCGACCCGCCCGGTCGAGCTTTTGGGATTGGCGCGCGCGATCAGGCCGCGCGGCAGGGTCAGCCGCTCCTGCAGCCGGGCGATGTAGACGCAGCCCTTCTCCAGCACATAGCCACCCGACAGGTCGATGGGGTGCATGGAGACGTCGGCGATGCGGTCAAGCACCTTGCGCTGGCCGGGCAGGAAGCTGGCCCGCACCCGCCAGGCCTGATCCGACAGACGCAGGTCCAGACTGGCCGGCTGGACCTGATCGGCGTCGAAGGGGGTGTCGGACGCGATCGCGCCGGTGGCGATCAGGGTCTCGATGGACTGGCAGGGCAGGATGCCCGCAACGGAAAGGTCGATGGATTGCATGGGAGCCGACTTACACGAATTCGCGCCGTGTCTCCCCCTCTGACGCTTGACGTTTCGCCCCCGCGGCGGACGATAGGCCGATGCACGACACCCCTGCCTATGAAGCCGAGACCGACGGCATCGTCGTCCGCGTCCGCCCCAGCTTTCTGGCGGGCCAGTCGAACCCGGACGCCGGGCGCTGGGTCTGGGCCTATCAGGTGGAGATCGTGAACCTGACCGGCGTGGCCGTTCAGCTGATGGCCCGTCACTGGATCATCACCGACGCCAGAGGCCAGGTCGAGGATGTGCGCGGCCCCGGCGTGGTCGGCGAACAGCCGGTCATCGCGCCGGGCGGCAGCTACACCTACGCGTCCGGCTGCCCCCTGACGACGCCGTCGGGCTCCATGGTCGGCAGCTATGCGATGACGGATGCCGAGGGCCGCAGCTTCGACGCCGCCATCCCGGCGTTCAGCCTGGATGTGCCGGGGCAGAGGCGGGTGCTGAACTAGGGCGAGCCATCAGAATCTGGGCCTCAAGCAGCGAGCGACCGCGTCGCGAGCGTTAGGCCCCCAAAGAATGGTGAGGGGCTGCGTCAACCCGGATAACCGCAGCCCCGCCCCAGTCACTCGACGGCGCATGCGGGTGCATCGCCGAGGCGGAGGGCGGCTCTCTAGGAGCCATTCGTGACATTTCTTGGGGCGCTATCGGCTATCGCCTACTTGAGCGCGCGGAAATGCAGAAAATCAGCGACACGCGCTCAAGCAGCGAGCGACCGCGTCGCGAGCATTAGCGCCCCTTAAATGTACCTGCGAAGACTGCGGGCCAGATCGTTGGAGCCGCCCTTGCGGACCTGGGGCTGGTAGGCGACGCGGGCGTGTTCGACGCAATAGACGCCTTCCGAGGCGCGACGTCCGCAGAAGCTGAACTCAGTCGACGAAGGGTCACCGATCGGCCATTTGCACATGTGGGCGCCGAGGGTCATCACCGTGGCGGTGCCGGGCAGGTCGGGCATGGGCGCGGGCACCGAAGGCGCGGCCGGACGCGGCTGAACGGCCTCGATCCGGCGCGGAGCCGAGGGGGCCTGGGTCGCCTGAGGTGCCGGGCGGGGACGCGCGGTGCGGAAGGTGGCGCGTGCGGGCTGCGACGGCGCGGCGCGGCCCGACAGGCCCAGGCGGTGGACCTTGCCGATGACGGCGTTGCGGGTGACGCCGCCGCCCAGCTGTTTGGCGATCTGGCTGGCCGATTGACCCTCCAGCCACAGCTTCGTCAGCGCGCCGACGCGATCTTCTGTCCAGCCTGCGGTCATCATGCCCTCCGGGGTACGGATTCAATATATGGGGTCCAGACATCCCTCCGAAGGTCTCGACCTACCACCAATCGTAAACGAGCGCTTAATCCACGCAAGATGTGCGATTCGGTCCGTCCACAGGAACTACATCTGGTATGGTTAATCCTAGAGCCTGATCGGCTGAGGAGGAATCGCTTCGCGATTCCGCTGATGCCGTGAATCAGGCTCCAGAGTTATGCTGGAGCGAAATCTGAGCCGAGTTGGACTGCGTCCAACTCAACCGATTTCGCTCTAGGCGCGTTGAAACGCCGCCCTTGCATCCGGAATGCGGAACGGCGATCTGGCGGACATGGCCCTGAAGACCGCAAAAACCCGCTGGCGCGACGTCGTCCTGGTCTGTCGCAAATGCCAGAAGAAGCTGGACGGCGGCTTCGGCCCCGACGGCGACAAGACGCTGAAGAAGGCGCTGCGCAAATATCTGAAGGCGGGCAAGGGGCGTAAGGCCGAGCTGGCCGTGGTCAGCACCGACTGCTTCGACGTCTGCCCGAAGAATGCGGTGGTGGCCGTCAATGCCGCCAATCCCAAGGCCCTGCTGATCGTGCCGGCCGGAGCAGATCTGTTCGAGGTCAAGGCGCGACTGGGGCTGGACGACGACCGGCGGCTGAAGGCCTTTCCGCCCCTATGATGGGGTGACCTGTCGCGGCGGCGGGTCTAGGACTGCGTTGTGAACCTCCGCTCGCCCGCCTTTGCCATCCTGTTCTGCGTCAGCCTGATCGCGGCGGCGGGGAACATGGCCCTGCAGTCGGTGCTGCCCAATATCGGCCGCGCGTTCGAACTGAGCGATACGCTCGTGGCCGGGGCCTTCGCCATCTCCGCCCTGATGTGGACCGTGGCCTCGCCCTTCTGGGCGCGGCTTTCGGATCGGCTGGGGCGCAAGAAGGTCATGATGATCGGGCTGACGGGCTTCGTCCTTTCAATGACCGGCTTCGGCCTGGCGACGACGGCGGGGCTGGAGCGTTGGCTGGACGTGGGCCTGGCCTTCGTGCTGATGGCGGTCGCACGTACCGTCTATGGCGTGTTCGGCTCGGCCGCGCCGATCGCGTCCCAGGCCTATGTCGCCGACCGCACGACGCCGGAACAGCGCACCCAGGCGATGTCCCTGCTAGCCTCGGCCCAAGGCTTGGGCACGGTGATCGGTCCGACCCTGGCCCCCCTGTTCGTGCTGCCACTGATCGGTCTGGCCGGGCCGATGTACGGCTTTGCGGCCATGGGTCTGATCGCCCTGATCGTCGTCTGGCGGCGTCTGCCCAGCGGCGATGTGGTCCGCACCCCCTCCCCCAGCGGACGGCGCGATACGACGGGCAAGGGCCTGTGGAAGGACCCGCGCGTGCGGGACTATCTGCTGTACGGCCTGCTGATCACCGGGGCCCAGGCGGTGAATATCTCTGTCCTGGGCTTTCATATCATCGACGAACTGGCCGAGACGGGTACCGCCGCCAGCCAGAGCCAGCCCTTCATCGCCCTGGCCATGTTCGCGGGCGCGGCGGCGACGCTGCTGGCCCAGTGGGGCCTGATCCCGTTGCTGAAGCTGCAACCGCGCGATCTGATGCGCTGGGGTGCGGGACTGGCATTGGTGGGCAATGTGCTCAGCATCGCTTCGCCCGGCTACTATGGCGTGGTCATGGGTTATGCGGTGGTGTCGATGGGCGTCGGTTTCGCCCGGCCTGGGTTTACCGCCGGCTCGTCCCTGTCGGTCGGCCCGCACGAGCAGGGGGCCGTGGCCGGGCTGATGATGTCGCTAGCCGGTCTCAGCTTCCTGGCACCTCCGGTGATCGGGGTGGCGCTTTACGAACTCAGCGAACCGGCACCCTTCATCGCCAACGCCCTGATGCTGGCCGTTGCGACCCTGATGTGTTTCGTCAGCGTGCGCCTGAAGACGGGGCCAGAAGACCTGCCGGGCCGTGACGAGACCCCCTCGCCGGAAACGCCCCCGGCGTCGCAGCCCGGCCCCGAAGGCAATCGCTGACTTTAACTTGCCCGGAAGTCATGCCAGATCAGCGGCATGACCACGATCGCACGTATCGAAAAACGCTTCGGCATCCAGGCTCCGGTGGAAAACATCTGGGCCGTGATTGAACAGCTGGACGGCTGGGACCGCTGGAATCCGATCGAAAAGGGCCTCAGCGGCCACATCGCCTTCGGCGGTGCTGTGCGTCTGACCGAGACCCTGTCCGGGCAGGCTGCTCGCGCGGTGGAAGCCCACGTCAGCGACTGGCAGCCCAATTCCCAGCTCGTCTGGACCGAAAAGCGTGGCCTGTGGTTTCAGTCGATGCGGTATTTCGAGATCGAGGAGTTGGAGCCCGGCAGCAGCATCGTCGCCAACGGCTACATCTTCACCGGCCTGCGCGGCGAGATGCATTTCGACAAGCACAAGAAGGCCTTGCGGGGCGCCGTCGATAGCGTCGCAGAGGCCTGGCGTGCGGCTGTTCAGGTCTGAGCCGGGTCAGCCGCCCTTGGCCATCGTGTCCTGAATATTGATGATCGCTGGCGTCAGGATGACGATGAACAGCACGGGCAGGAAGAATAGGATCATCGGCACCGTCAGCTTGGCGGGCAGGGCAGCCGCCTTCTTCTCGGCGGCCGACATGCGCAGTTCCCGGTTTTCCTTGGCCATGACCCGCAAGGCAGTGGACAGCGGCGTGCCATAGGTTTCGGCCTGCGTCATGGCCGTGGCCACGGATTTCACGCCGGGATGATTGGTCCGTTTGGCCAGGCCCTCATAGGCCATGCGTCGGTCAGGCAAATAGCTTAGCTCGGCCGACAGCAGGGTCAGCTCCTCGGCCAGGTCGATGGAGGACGAGCCTATTTCCTGGCTGACCTTGGTGATGGCGGCTTCGATAGACATGCCGGCCTCGACGCAAATCAGCAGCAGATCCAGGGCGTCGGGGAACGCCTGCATGATCGACAGGCGGCGCTTCGATATGCGGTTCTGCAGGAAGATGTTGGGCGCATAGAAGCCGATGGCGGCAGCAAACATCACGATGGCCACCCGCATCATGACCGGCAGGCCGAAATCGTTCAGAACGAACACATAAAGCGCCGAGATGAACAGCAGTACGAAGGGCAGCGAAAATCGGAAGAAGTAGAAGGTCGTCAGTGGTTTGGGCCCACGGTAACCCGCCTGGGCCATCTGATCGGCGACCTTGGGATCCTCCAGCATTTTGGACAGGTTGAGCTTTTCGACCACCGTCTTCTTGAAGCCGTCGTCGGTGTGGCGAAGGACGCCTGGCGTGTTCTGGCTGGCGATGGCCTGACGGGACCGACGCTTCAGTTCGTCCCGGCGGACCGCGACCGCCTTCATGCGGTTCTCCAGCTTCACCCCACCGCCGAACGATCCCAGCAGGGTCATGACCGTGGCGAAGACCAGAATGCCCACGCCCATGCTGAGCAGGTTCTGGATATTGGTGAAGAAGGCGATGATGTCGCTCATGTCCGGCTCCTAGAACTTGAACGAAATCATCTTCTTCATCACGAAAATCCCCATCGACATCATGACGATGGCGATCAGCAGCATGAACTGCCCGCGGGTTTCGGTGAAGAGTTTGGCCATGTAATCGGGGGTGGTCACACTGACCAGGATCATCACCACGGGTGGCAAGGAGGCGATGATGCCGGCGGAGGCCGTCGCTTCGGACGACAGCGCCTTGATCTTCTCGCCCATCATACGCCGGGCCCGAAGGACGACGGACAGGTTGTTCAGCGCCTCGGCCAGGTTGCCGCCGGTCTTCTGCTGAATGGCGATGACGATGGTGAAGAACTTCAGCTCGGGCGTCGGCATGCGCTCGTACATCTTGTCCAGCGCCTGGCTGAGCGTCAGACCAACCCCCAGGCCCTCGACTAGGGTCTGGAACTCGGGCCCCAGCGGAAGCGGGGCCTCCTTGGCGATGATCTTGAAACAGTCGTGCACAGGCAGGCCGGACTTGATACCGCGCACGATGACATCGACGGCATCGGCAAAGGCCGAAGAAAATTTGGCTCGGCGGCGCTTGCCCAGAAAGCCCACGATCCAGCGCGGCAAACCCAGCCCCATGACGAAGCCGATGCCCAAAGCGATGAAGATGTTCAGCCCGAAGATCAGGGGTGGCACGACGAACACGACACCGGTGACGGCGCTCAAGATCCAGAAAAGGGAGACGGGCATTTTCAGCCCGGCCTGTTTCAGCTTGGCGGCGACGGTGACCCGCGCCTTGCGTTCGCGGCGCTCGGATTCCTGCAACTGCAGCATGATCTGCTTGCGCCGCGCTTCCGGCGTGTTCGCCGCAGCCTTGCGGGCGGCAGCGCTGCCGCCGGTCGTGACGGTGAAGGTCTGGGCGCGCTTCAGGGCCTGTTCGCTGGAATCGCCGCCGCCGACGAAGACCCAGCCCAGGCCGCCGATAGTGATGAAGGCCAGGACGGCGGCAAGGATCGGCAGCATGATCGTCTACTCCGCCGCGTCCAGGGCCTCAGCCAGTTCACGCTCGAGGCCATAGTAGCGTGCGCGATCCCAGAAACGCGGTCTGGCAATGCCGGTCGAACGGTGACGACCGACGATCTTGCCGTGCTCGTCCTCGCCGGTGATTTCGTAGACGAACAGATCCTGGGTCACGATCACATCGCCCTCTAGCCCCACCACCTCGGTGATGTGCGTGATGCGGCGCGAGCCGTCGCGCAGACGCGCGGCCTGAACGATCACGTCGACCGAGCCGACGATCATCTCGCGGATCGTCTTGGATGGCAGGCCGTAGCCGCCCATGGTGATCATGGATTCCATCCGGCTGATGGCCTCGCGCGGGCTGTTGGCGTGCAGCGTGCCCATGGAACCGTCGTGGCCGGTGTTCATGGCCTGCAGCAGGTCGAAGGCTTCGGGGCCACGCACCTCGCCGACGATGATCCGCTCGGGACGCATGCGCAGGCAGTTCTTGACCAGGTCGCGCATGGTGATCGTGCCCTGACCTTCGAGGTTGGGCGGGCGGGTTTCCAGACGGACGACATGCGGCTGTTGCAACTGCAGTTCGGCGGCGTCCTCGCAGGTGATGACGCGCTCGGTCGGGTCGATGAAGGCGGTCAGTGTGTTCAGAAGGGTGGTCTTGCCGGACCCCGTACCGCCGGAGATAACGAGGTTACAGCGCGACGCGCCGATGACGCCCAGAACGCGCGCGCCCTCGGGACTGATGGAGGCATACTCCACCAGGTTCTTCATCGTCAGCTTGTCTTTCTTGAACTTCCGGATCGTCAGCGTCGGACCGTCGATGGCCAGCGGCGGGGCGATGACGTTGACGCGCGAACCGTCGGCCAGGCGAGCGTCGCAGATGGGGCTGCTCTCGTCCACGCGGCGACCGACCTGCGACACGATCCGCTGGCAGATGTTCATCAGCTGGGCGTTGTCGCGGAACCGGATATTGGTTAGCTGGACCTTGCCGTTAACCTCGATAAAGACCCGGCCCGCGCCATTGACCATGATGTCGGCGATGTCGTCGCGCGCCAGAAGCGGCTCCAGCGGACCGTAGCCCAGCACATCGTTGACGATGTCCTGGACCAGGTGTTCCTGCTCGGCCACCGACATGGAGACGTTCTTGATCGCCACCAGCTCGGCGACGATGTCGCGGATTTCCTCGGCCGCCGCCTTGGTTTCCAGACCGGCCAGCTGGGCCAGGTCGATGGTGTTCATCAGGGCGTTGAAGATGGTCGTCTTTGTCGCGTGATAATAGTCCGACTGCTCGCGCACGATCTCTGCGACGGCACCGGCTTTTTTCAGCTGCTCGAAGCCGGGCGTCGATTTGGGACCGGGTCCGTCCTTCTGCTTCGTCTCGACCTCACGTGGGCGATTGGCCAGGGCGTCCAGCCGGTCGGCGGCTTCTGAGGCCGGCTTGGCGGCGTAGCTGTCCTTCTTGCGCTGCTGCGTATCGGCTGCAGCGATGGACTCGGTGCTGCCAAAGGCGAAGGCCTGCGGCTGGGCCGCCGGAGCATCGTCCAGCATCAGGTCGTCGTTGCCGCCGATGACGGGCTTGGGCATGGCGGCTGGCGCAGCAGCAGGCGACTGCGCGCGCGCTGTGGGCGGTGAGTTACCGGGCTGACCTGTACGCTTGCCGAACACCGATCAGGACTTCTTCTTGAACAGGCCGGCGAACAGCGACTTGCTGGCAGGCTTGGAACCCGACGGGGCAGGCAGGGCCCGCATCTTCGACGGCTGGGCCTGCGGCAGTTCGCGTTGCGACACGATCTGGGCAAGGGTCTGGAAGGCCTCGGCCGCCTTGGACTTGGCCCCGGCGTCCACGATCATCTGGCCATTGTTGGCGGCGGTGCCGAAGGTCTTGGGATCGAACGGAATGATCAGGCTGGGGTGAACCCCCAGGGCCGCGCCAAACTCCTTGGCCGGGATTTCCGGGCGACCGGGCACACCGACCTGGTTCAGCACCAGACGCGGCGGCGCGTCGTTGGGGCGACCCTGACGGATCAGGTCCATCATGTTCTTGGCATTGCGCAGACTGGCCAAATCAGGTGTGGCCACAACCACAACCTCGTCGGCCGTGATCAGTGTCCGGCGCATCCAGCCCGACCACAGGTGCGGCAGGTCCAGGATGACGAAGGGGGCGGTCGAACGAATCTGGCTGGTCACCTCCTCGAAGGCGTCGGCCGAGATGTCCCAGTCGGTGTCCAGTGTCGCGGGCGCGGCGAACAGGCTCAGCTTGTCGGTGCAGCGGACCATCATCCGGTCCAGCAGGGTGGCGTCCAGCCGGTCAGGCTGGGTCAGGGCGTCGGCCACGCCGTTCAGCGGGTCCTGATTGAAATCCAGGCCAGCCGTGCCAAAGGGCAGATCGTAATCGACGATGACCGTATTGGCCCCGATCTTCTCGCTCAGGGCATAGGCGGTGTTGTGTGCGACGGAACTGGCACCCGAACCCCCACGGGCGCCCACGAAGGCGATCGAGCGACCGATGAAGGGCTGGGCCGGATCGGCGAACAGGCCGCCGATGGCGGTGATCAGTTGCAGCGGCTGCAGCGGCGCGACCAGATACTCGCTGACCCCGCGCCGCATCAGTTCGCGAAACAGCAGGATGTCGTTCGTGGGCCCAACAACCACGACCTTGGTGCCGGCGTCGCAGACTTCGGCCAGCTGATCGACCTCCCACAGCAGGCGCTGCGGGTCGCTCAGGCATTCGACGACAATCAGGGGCGGGGTCGGCTCGTGCTGATAGGCCTCGACGGCGGCGGGAATACCGCCGATGCGGATTTGGGTGGTAGCGCGCGACAGGCGTCGGTCCTGACCGGCCCGTTCTGCGGCGGCCAAGGTATCCTGGCGCTCGGCGAAGACGTGGATGGCGATGCGCGGAACCGAAACTTCCGGCGTATGGCTCATGGCCACGGGCGGCGAGAAGGCAGCGGACGCCCCGGCCACCATGTCGCCTACGGGGTCGAAGCCGCTGGCCTCGACCTGACGCACGGGCGTGGATGCCGGGGCAGGCTCAGGTACGTATGGGGCGGCAACGGGCATCTCAGGGGTCGCCGGAGCGCTTCCGGTCGGTGCGGTGAAGCGCAGCGGCTGTCGCTTGTCGCCGTCCAGATCCTCCGATGCGACGACCATGCCGTTGGGAGCTGCAGAGGTCGGCATCGGTTGATCGTTGCCCATGTCCAGGTCGAAGTCCTCGTCGAAGTCTTCGAAGGCGCGGGGGGCGAAGGCGTTGCTCATCGGACCTATTCCACCGCTTCTGAAATGCGCCCGGCCACCAGGGTTTCCTGGGGCGCGGCCGTCTGTCTGCCCTGTCGGTACAAGGCGAACACCACGGCAGCCCGGCCGCTGTCGGACGGTTGCAGGGCGCGAGGGCTGCGAATGTCACGCGGATCGGCGATCTGGGCGGCCATGTTGGCCGTTACAGCGCAACCGAAGCCGCCTGTCGGCAGGTTTGAGAAGCGTGAGCCCAGATTGCGGGGCTCGGCAGAACAATCCGGCACATGGGCCCGCAGAACCTCGAAGCCGGCCAGTACGGGCGCACGGGGATCGGGAGCAGAATAGCCGACGACCTGGATCATCTCGCCTGGCACACCCATGGCCTGGACGGCATCGCGCATGGCGTAAGCCTGGGCCGCAGCGACAGGATCGTTGCCGGACGGGGACTCGATGCGAAGGGTCGAGGCCTGTTCCGCCGCGAAGCGAGAAACCAGTCCACGCAGGGCCTGATGTTGGTTGGTCGACAGGCCCTGATCGTGAACGGCCAGAGCAATACGGTCCACGCCAGGCTCGACCTGAAGAACATATTGCGACAGGGGTGTCACCGGAGCGACGTTCATCTGGCCCGTACTTACCGACGAGCATCCAGCAATGCCCAGAGCCATGACGACAGCGAGAACGGAAGCGTGTTTCACGGCGGACCTCATTCGATCACATAACCCACGGGACCGGCCCAGCCGGTATCAGGCGCAGCGGTATTGGCGGCGGCGCGGCCGTACTGCTGGTTCAGCTGTCCGAACAGCAGGGTCTGGGCATCATTGGCGATGACCAGGCCGTCAGCCGGTGTCTGCAGACGACCGGGCGACGTCGGCGAGACGATGTAGGCCTCCAGCACGATGACCAGTTCAGTCTCGCCGCTGATATAGTCCCGCGACCGGAACAGGGCTCCGAGCACCGGGACTGAGCCCAAGCCCGGAAGCTGATCGATGTTCTGGCGCAGGTCTTCGCGCAGGAGGCCTGCGATCATCAGCGAGCCGCCGGACGGAAGCTCCACGGTCGAGGAGGCGCGGCGCACGTTCAAAGCGGGAATGACCAAGGCGTTGTCCGCCGTTCCACCCAGGGTAAAGGCCCCTGACGTGGTCAATTCAGATACCTCGGTCGACAGCTGCAACGAGATGCGACCTTCGGACAACACGACCGGCCGGAAAGCCAGGCGCACACCATAAGGCTTGAATTCGATCAGGATGTTGCCGTCGTTGTCACGGCCTACGGGCACCGGAAACTCGCCGCCGGCCAGGAACTCGCCGCTCTCGCCGTTGACGGCGGTCACATTGGGCTCGGCCAGGATACGGACCAAGCCTGCCCGCTCGAAGGCTCGCAGGCTGGTGCTGAGGGCTCCGTCGTCGTAGCCCAGAATGCCGCCGCCCAACTGGCTTCCGGCGACCGCAAACGTCGCATTTTGCGTGAAGCTGAGACCGTCTCCAATGTTGGAGACCAGGGCGCTGACATCAACACCCAGTTGCTTGATCGCTGTGCGCTGGACTTCGATGACGCGGGCCTTGACCATGACCTGATCGGAACCTGCGATGGTCATCATGTTGATGACCTTCTCGGGTGCGGAAACGAAGGCACGGGCGACCTGGGTGGCACGGTCAGCCTCGCCGGGACTGCTTGCGGGACCGGTCAGGATGATACTGTCGTTGACGGCTTCAGCGCGGACCTGGGATCCGGGCATGACACGGCTCAGGGTATCCTGCAGCGCCGAAACACCCGCATCGACGCGAACCCGCAGCGACAGGATTGTCCGGCCGGAAGCGTCCAGCACGACCGCATCCGTCTCGCCCGGTTGCAGGCCGATGATGGTGATGCGGCGCGGCGAATGCAGCATGGCCTCGGCCACGATTGGATTGGGCACAATCACGTCGCGCGCGTCGGCCGGCAGATCGACCGCCATGGACGAGCCACGCGGCAGGTTGATCAGCTGGCTGCCCGCGCCCATCGGCAGGGCCGCGCGGGATTGGGCCGTTGCTGGCGTGACCGATGCGGGAATACAGACGGCGGCGGTCAGAGCCGCCAGACAGCCGGCAAGAAGGCGCTGCTTCATTGGACCACCACCACTTCGGGGTCGCCGCCGCGGTAGACGCGAACGGCCGATGATTGAGTTTGTCTGGCAGGAACAAAGGTGCGTCCCGAGGGGCCACCCGTATCGGCATAGGAGCGCAACGACAGGCTGAGTTCGCCCTCGGCTACGGCCAGGGCCAGGGCTTCGGCGTCACGAGGTGCCACTTCCAGCGTAGCGGTTGCGCCGACCACGGTTTGGGCGTCGTCACCGACACGGGTCGCCTGATCTATGGCCAGCACCTTGAGGTTCTGCAGCACTGTGATGGAATCGAATTTGTTGCGGCTGCCCTCGGTGGAGTCGTTGTTCATCTCGCGCGTCAGGACAACATCGACGCGGTCGCCGGGCAGGATGAAGCCGCCCGCAGAGGTCTCGACGCCGATGCCGATAGACATGGCGCGCATGCCGGGCTCCAGATAGGCGGCCATGTAGCCGCTGTCGCCGGCGCGCACGATCTTGCGTGCGATGATCGGTTCACCCGCCAGAATGGGCTCGCGTACGACCGAGCCAAGGTAATCGGCCTTGGCCCCGCCGGTGGCCAGATTGGTGGCGGCGCGGGTGACCGACGCAACCGCTCCCTTGGGCTTGTCCTCTTCAGCTTCGGGGTCGGGTTCTTCGGCGGTCGGAATGGGGACCGAACCATCGGTGATGAAGGCCGGATTGACCTCATCGACGGCCCATTCCTTCCAGGCCAGGTCGGCGTCGGTCAGGCGTTGGCCGGGAGCCAGATCCTTGGCCGCGACCAGAACCTGAGCCATCGGCCGCGTCTCGACGGGCGCGGCAGTAGCGACAGCCGTCGGCTCACCCCCCGAGCCCATGGCACGGACCACCAGGGCCAGGCCTATGGCGGCGACGGCAGCGACGGCAATGACGGCGATTTTTGCAGGCTTCATTACGATCTCCGGCAGGATTGCGCCGCGTCAGGACCGGGTCCTTCGGCGCTCTACCGTTAACGAGCATGCAGGGACGGGGGTTAACGCCCCCCTAAACGTGGCGACCGATGTTTTGCGACCTATCGCGGTTCGCTCAACGGTCCAGGAAAGCCATGACCAGTGGGGAAGCTGGATAGGCGATCAGAGCGCCGGCCGCGATGGCGATGCCATAGGGAATATCACCCTTGGGAGCCAGAAGGGTGCCGACCCAGTCAGGAGCGCCGACGAGCAGAGGCTGCGCGTGTCGGCGGGTGAGGATCAGAACCAGGCCCAGTACTCCGCCCATCACCGCGGTCCACAATACGAACGGCAGCGTTCCGGTGATGCCCATCCAGAGGCAGGTTGCCGCCATGAGCTTGGCGTCGCCGCCACCAAAGATGCGAAGGGCGAACAGCAGCATCGCAATCAGCAGGGCCGCCACGCCGACGCCGACATGGGCGAGTATGGACATCATCGGCAAGCCTGTAGCCAGGGCGGCGGGGAAGAAGCCGATGACCAGCGCGGCCGAAATCCAGTTCGGGATCGTCATGGACGTCGCGTCCTTGAGGCCCGCGACGATCGTCAGGGCCGGCATGACCGCAAGGGTGAGAAGGATCAGTATCTCCATGCCCCCAATCTAGCGCCCTACCCGTTAAAGTCCGGTTGCTCCTCAAGCCGACATGCACAAGAAAAAGGCCGGAGCGTTTCCGCTCCGGCCTCATTCATCTTGCTGGTTTGATCGCCCGTATTAGGCGGTCAGCTCGGCAGCGACTTCCGTGAACTTGGCGATCAGGCCGTCGCCGACCAGGCCGAGGGCACCGATGATCGCGACGGCGATCAGGGCGGCGATCAGGCCGTATTCAATGGCGGTGGCGCCCGACTCGTCGGACACGAACTTGGAAATGAACTTGGTCATGATTGTTCTCTTTCAAAAAAGGTCTAGCGGACAACTGTGGGAGAGGTCGGTCGCCCGCTTCACCCCCGTAACAATGCCTATAAACACCGACCGAAGTTAAGGTGAGGTAGTGGGTCATGGTTACTTTGAAATTTACCTTCTTTTGGTGTTGGGGCATGAATTTGACGGGCGTCTTTCTGTATTCGAGCCACCTCTCGACAGGCTTCAGCCTTTGTTGAGGATTGCGACCGATGATCGGTCAACGCTCACGCGCGCGCCCGTTCATTGGAAGTCGACGCCATGTCTCGTACCTACCGCCTTTCCGCCGCCTTTGCTTTTGCCGTCGCCCTGGCCGTGCCGATGGCTGCGATCGCGCAATCCGCCCCGTTGAATGTCGAGATCGATCAGGCCATGCGCGTGCCGCTCCGAGGCGCCGCAGGATCAGTCATTGTCGGCAATCCCCTGATCGCCGATGTGACCGTGGTGGATTCCAACACTCTCTACATCACGGGCAAGGGATACGGCATTACGGAGATCGTGGCCGTGGACGCCATCGGACGCACGGTATTCCAGCGCCAGATCGTGGTCAGCGATGGCGCGGGCTCGGGTCGCGTGCGCGTCTGGCGTGGTGGACAGGCCACCGAGATGGCCTGCGGTACGTCTTGCTCGCCGACACTGCGAGGGCCCGCCGGCGCTGCAACTTCCTCAACCTCCGCGCCCGCATCCCAATAACGGTCATGGTGCGGTCCCTGCGGCAACACCTGACCGTCGGTCGGGGCAAGGGTTCCCTGCGAGACCGTTCGCGCCGCAAAGGCTCGACTGCGGTCGAGTTTGCCATGGTTCTCCTACCGTTCAGCTTCATGATGTTCGCCATTCTGGAGCTGGGACTGGTTTTCGTGGTGGACTCGTCCCTTTCGAACGCCACGATGGAAAGTGGGCGGTTGATCCGGACAGGTCAGGCCCGCGCCGCAAACATGACGCCGGAACAATTCCGTGACGATCTGTGCGGGCGAATGAGCGCCTTTGCGACGGACTGCGACGAACGGATCCGGATCGACGTTCGGGTCATTCCGGCCTTTGGAGCGCCGGTCCCGGACCCGATGCAAGACGGGGTCAGCTTCAATGAAAGCCAGATCGATTTTGACTACGGCACGTTCGGCAGTCCGGTGCTTGTGCGTGTCTGGTACAAGCAGCCTCTGATGACCACCTTCCTGTCGCAGGGCCTGTCCCGGCTCTCGACAGAGCCCCGCAGTGCCCGCCTGATGGCTGCGACGGCCTTCCGGAACGAACCGCCATGATCCGTCTTGCGCAGGGATTGAAGAGCTTTCGTCGCGATCAGACAGGTCTGGCTGCCGTCGAGTTCGCTCTTCTGGCTCCTTTGATGATCCTGTTCTACTTCGGTATGGCCGAGCTGTGTCAGGGTTACATGGCCCAGAAGCGGATGAGCCATGTCACCTCCATGATCGCCGACCTGACCGCCCAGGCTCAATCCGTCAACCAGAACGATCTGAATGACATCTTCAATATCGGCAACGAGATCATGCAGCCGTTCTCGCCCACTCCATTGCAGGTGCGCGTGTCGAGCGTGACCCGTGGCGCCGACGGTGTGGTCGATGTCGACTGGAGCTTCGGTAGAAACATGGACGATCTGGAAGAACCGGTCACCGTGCCCGCCGGGCTGATCGGCAATGGGGAAAGTCTGATCGTGGCCGAAGCCATCTACGACTATCAGTCTCCGGTTGATCAGTTCCTGCCGGGCGTGACCAAGCTGAGCCGGATTTTTTATCTGCGCCCGCGCGTGGTCGACAAGGTGCTCTGTTCCAACTGCTGACCGATCAAGGCGTCTTTCAGAGCTCTGATCTTGGCTTCCGTTTCATTCAATTCCGCCTGGGGGTGACTGTCGGCGACGATGCCTGCTCCTGCGAGCGTTCGGAACTGCCAGACCTTCGCTTGCCGCGTGAATGACGCGGTGCGGATCAGCACTGACGCCGTCAGCGCTTCGTCCTCGTCGATGTGAAACAGGCTGCCGCACCATGGGCCGCGAGGCAGTTCGTGGGCTGCTATGACCTTCATGGCCTGATGCTTGGGGGCCCCTGTGATTGAGCCTGGCGGGAAGGTCGCCTCCAGCAAATCCGCAGCCGTCGCGCCCTCGAGAGCGGTCCCCGTTACGGTCGAGACCAGGTGATGGACCGTCGGATAGCTCTCGATCTCGAACAGCTGTTCGACAGCGACCGAACCCGGCACCGCCACCCGCGACAGGTCGTTGCGCATCAGGTCGACGATCATGAGATTTTCGGCCCGGTCCTTGGCGCTGTCGTACAGGTCGCGGGCCAGGGCCGCATCGCGGGCCGGGTCGGAATTCCGGGCTCGCGTGCCCTTGATCGGCCGGGTCTCGATGCGTCCATCCGCCGGATCGAACGTCAGGAACAGTTCGGGCGAGTTGGATACGATGGCCCGGTCACCGATCCGCCAATAAGCCCCGAACGCAGCCTCTCGCCCCGCCAGCCTCAGCAACACTTCGAACGGGTCGGCGTCTGGCTTTAGTTCTCCTGACCAGGCCCGCGCGATATTGGCCTGGAATAGCTCGCCCGCAGCGATGCGATCCACGACATCGGCTACGGCGGCCTTGTAAACATTCGGCTCGTTCTCCGTTTCGAATGTCAGAGCGGGTGCCGAGGTTTTGTCTGGTGTTGTCGCCCTCTCCAGCCAGCCTGCTGCGCGATCGCAGGCCAGAGCCGCCTGAGCCGCATTTCCGCCCCGTCCGACCGCCGCGACCGTCCCAGCCTCGTGGTCGAACACGAGAATGGACGGATAACGGGCCATCATCAGGTCGGGCCAGTCGGAGGGGCGCACCCCCGTCGCCGGTCGCGCACCCGCGTCATAGGCGATCAGGCCCACGACGCCATTGGTGAACTCGGGATCGCGCAAGGCGTTGAGATGACCGCTGTTTTCAAGGGCCCCGACATGCACCCGGTCCGGATCGGCGGCGACGAACGACCGACGTCCCAGAACGCCGCCGTCCGACAGAAGGGCCAGAAGGCCGCCGTGGTCTCTCAGGCCGTTGGCCACGGCCAGGGGTTCGCGCCAGTCGCACGTCCGGACATGACGCGCCGTCAGGCTCATGCCGCGCTCAGCCGCTCGCCGATCCTGTCGCGCAGGGCGACGTCCACGCCCAACGCCTGCTCCAGATAGGCGTCGATGGAGCCGTGGCGCTCGATGATTGTCGCCAGGGCCGTCTCAAGGAAAGCCGCATCGACGCCCAGGAAGGCGACCACCGCCTCATGCGAGGCAACCCGGCCCGTCCGCTTTTCCAGCTGGCGCGCAATCACGGGCGCGCGAGCCTCCAGATCGACGGCGGTATTGGTCAGCAGATAGTCGGCGATCATGTCGTCACGATGCAGGCCCAGCAGGTGATGCGTCAGGGCCGCCAGCGTTCCGGTGCGGTCCTTGCCGACCGCGCAGTGGATCAGCACAGGCCGGTCGCTGTCGCCCAGGGCGCGGAAGTACCGGCTGAAAGTATCCAGATGCCCCTCGTCGAACGGCAGGGTCCGGTAGGTGTCGATCATGAAGGCCCGGCCGGACACGGGGGTCAGTTCGGCCTCGCGCAGGAACCGCATGTGCGGGGCCTCTCCGCCGTCATCCAGATCGCTTTCGATCACCAGGCCGTCGAAGCTGGTCCATCGCCGCGAGGGCTGGTCGCGTCGTTCACTGGGGCGGCGCAGGTCGACCACGGTGGCGATGTTCAGGGCTTCCAGCCGTGCCAGATCTGCCGCGCTGGCCCGGGCCTGATGTCCGGCGCGGAACAGGTGACCGGTTTTGAGCCGCCGCCCCGCCGCCGTGTCGTAGTTTCCGAAGTCGCGGAAGTTATCGAGGTCGTCGAAGCGATGAATGCGGTCGGTCATGGGGCGCTTCTAGCCGACCCCATGACCGCTCGCCACCGCATCGATGTCTCAGGCGGGCGGGGCGTTCACCAGCCCCTGCATGGCGTCCAGATAGGCTATGAAGGCCTTGCGTCCGGAGGGTGTCATGCTCGCCTCGGTCAGGGGCTTTCGCCCCTCGAACCGTTTGCTGACGGCCACGAACCCGGCATCCTCCAGCTTGCGCAGGTGCACCGACAGATTGCCGTCCGTGGCCGAAAGCCGGGTCTTCAGTGTGTTGAAGTCCGCGCTCTCCACCCCCGACAGGATCGCCATAATCCCCAGGCGAACCCGTCCGTGGATGACGTCGTCGATGCGGTTGATGTCGAAGCCATCTTCGACCTTTGCCGCAGGCTCGCTCATTTTCCGGCCGCCCGCATGAAGATGTAGCCGGGCAGGCCCATCAGACCGATCAGAGCGGCGGCGTAGGCCAGATACTGCGCCGTGCTGCCTGCGAAGAGGGCGAGGACAGGGGCGGCCATGAAGCTGGCGATCGACAGGATCCGCATGGCCCGCGAGCGGTGCATGACGGCGCTGACGGCCCAGCCGGTGGCGTAGAAGACCATGATGATGGACGGGATCAGGGCGGAGATCACAGGGATCGTATCCACGCCGAGTTTCCACCCCAGAGCCACCATTGAGACGAACATGGCGAAGATGCCCCAGCCCATGGCCGACCAGGCGATGGCCGATGCCTTGTTGGCCGTCGTCTGGACCGTCTCCGTCCGCTTCAGCTGCGGCGTCGCGATGGCGATGAAGGCGGCGTAGATCAGGCCCGATGCCAGCCAGGGAATCCAGACGGCGTCCATACCGCCCGGCAGCAGGCCGGTCGCAAAGGCCCAGTGAAACAGGCTGGCAACGCCGAAGACCAGGCCGCCGGTCATCAGGAACGAGCCGCCGCGCATGGGGGTACTGGCTCCCTCTTCGGCCAGCTGGCGCATCCAGGCGATGTCGGCGGGGGTGTCTATGGGGTCGTGGGTCATGATGAAGTCCTCCTTGACCTACGACATACGACAAGTGCTTTGTGTTGTAAAGTACATTGCCAAAATACGACAATTTGCATCGGCCTGCCACTTCACATCAGGCTTTTCAGGCCTTCGCGATAGGTCGGATATTTGGGCCGCCAGCCCAGCTCGGCCTTGGCCCGGGCGTTCGAAAGCCGTTTGGAGTCCAAGTAGAAGCGCCGCATGCCGTCGCTAACCGACGGATCGGTCCAGTCGATTTCCGGCGGCTGGAGCAGGCCCATCTGTTCGGCGGTCCATTCCATGACCGCATCTGCCGCAGCCGGTTCGTCGTCGCACAGCGTATAGGCCCGGCCAGGATGGGGCCTGGCCATGGAGGCGAACAGGCCGCTGACCACGTCGTCAACATGGATGCGGTTGAACACCTGCCCCGGCTTGCGCACCCGTCGCGCCGTGCCGTCGCGCAGCCGGTCGATCGGCGAGCGGCCGGGTCCATACAGTGCGGGCAGCCGAAAGATCTGCACCGTCAGTCCCATCCCCTGACCCGCATCCAGCCAGTCCCGCTCGGCGCGCACCCGCCGTGCGCCTTCCAGACTGGCGGCATTCAGCGCATCGTCCTCGAACGCCCAGCCCCCGTCCCGGTCGCCATAGACGGCTGTGGAGGACACATAGCCGATCCAGTCCGGATAGGCCCCCGACGCCGTGATCGCAGGCACCAGCACTTCAAGCCCGGGACAACCCGCCGGTCCGGGCGGGGCGGTAACCAGTATGGCCTTTGCCCGACCCACAGCTTCGGCCAAGGCGACGGCATCGCCGGGGTCGATGGCCTCGAAACCAAGGATCCCCAGTTCGGCCCGCCGGCCTTCATCACGGCTGGTCAGAACGACGCGGTCGCCCCGCGCCGCAGCGGCCTGTGCCACGGCCTCGCCCAGCCAGCCGCCACCGAAAATCAGCAGGCATGAGGCTTCGGCGACGTGGGTCATGAACGGCTCAGGCCGAGACGGCGCGGGGCGTGGCCGGGCGCGACGGCGTCACCGCGACGGCGGTTTCAGTCTTCACCGCCTGGGCGCGCTTGCTGTTCCAGGTCGAGACGCAAGGCACCTTGGCCGGATCGGCCCGGTCGGCATAGCGCCGCGCGATGTCCGTCACCTCGTCCATCAGCCCCTGGGCCAGGGTGATGGGCTTCAGCCCCAGATCGCGGAACTGGTCATTGGCCACGACCAGCTCGTTCTCGTCGGCCTCCTGGCGCGGATTGGGGACATTGTGGACCTCGGCCCCCGTCATCCCGGCGATCATGGCGGCCAGGTCGCGGACCCGGCGGCTTTCGGTCATCTGGTTCAGGATCTTGACCCGATCCCCCGTCTTCGGCGGGTTCTTGAGCGCCAGTTCGACGCAGCGCACCGTGTCCTGCAGGTGGATGAAGGCCCGCGTCTGCCCGCCCGTGCCATGCACCGTCAGCGGATAGCCGACCGCCGCCTGCATCAGGAACCGGTTCAGAACGGTGCCGTAATCGCCGTCATAGTCGAACCGGTTGATCAGCCGCTCGTCCTTGCGCGTCTCCTCGGTCTGGGTGCCCCAAACGATGCCCTGGTGCAGGTCGGTGATCCGCACGCCGTCGTTCTTGGCGTAGAATTGAAACAGCAGGGCGTCCTGGGTCTTGGTCATGTGATAGATCGAACCCGGGTTCGGCGGGAACAGGATCTCCTGCTCGGTCGGGCCGAAGTCGGTGTCCACCGTGACCTTCAGATAGCCCTCAGGGATGCGCAGGCCGGCGGTCGTATAGCCATAGACCCCCATGGTCCCCAGGTGCGCCAGATGCACGTCGCGCCCGCTCTCGACGATGGCGGCCAGCAGATGGTTGGTGGCGTTCAGATTGTTGTCGACCGTGTACAGCTTGTGCCGCGCCGACTTCATCGAATACGGAGCCGCGCGTTGCTCGGCGAAATGGACGACACTGTCGGGGGCCCAGTCGCGGATCAGGGCGACCAGACGATCGAATTCCTTGCCGACGGTCATGTTGACGAAGTCGATGGTCATGCCGCTGACCTCCTGCCAGGCCGCGATCCGCTCGCCCATGGACCGAATGGGCGTCAGCGACTGGACCTCAAGCTCGTTGTCGATGTTTCGGCGGCTCAGATTGTCGACGACGCAGACGTCCCACCCGCGCGCCGACAGGTGCAGAGCCGTCGGCCAGCCGCAGAAGCCGTCACCACCCAGAACCAGTACGCGCATCGCAAACCCTTAAAATAGACCCTGACGCCTGGTTAGCCGAAGGGCCGGGGGCGCGCAAAGCGTGACCTTAACGCCGCCGCGCCCGCCATCGATCCCGGCTCTGGCCCCAGATGTCGACACGCGCCGTCTCAAACGGCGCAGGCAAGGTCCCGGGACCCCGGTTGGTGGAGCCCATCCGTTCGGCCAGTTTCTGCGACGGCACATTGTCCGGATCGATGCAGTGGATCACCTCGGTCCATCCCAGAACGTCGAAGGCATAGTCGATGCTGGCGACCGCCGCCTCCATCGCATAGCCCTTGCCGTGGGCATCGGGATGCAGGCTCCAGCCCACCTCGGTGCCGGGCCAGCCGAGCGGCTGCCATGGGCCGATCCGGCCCAGCCACAGCCCCGTCTCGCGCTCGATCACCGAGAACATCGCAACGCCGGTCAGGCTCCAGGCCCCCGCCATCGACATCATCGCCCGCCAAGTCGCCGCCTGGGCCTGAACACCGCCGATGAAGCGCGCCGTCTCCGGATCGGCCATCAGCTCGGCCCAGCGCGGGAAGTCTTCCATCGCCGTGGGGCGCAGGGTCAGGCGCTCGGTTTCAAGGATGGGTCCGGTCATAGGCGGTACACCTGCTCGAGTTGATACAGACTGCCGTCACTCTTCAGCGTGCTGGAATACAGGCCGAACCGGTCGATGCGGATCGGCGGCGAATGCAGCAGATTGTTCTGCGCCACCCAGGCTCCAACTTTCGCCTGGTCGGTCTGGCTGTTCAGATAGGCCAGGGTGACGTGTGGGTGATAGGTCCGCTTCTCCATCTTCACACCCGCACGCTCCGCCGCCGCCTTGCAGCGCCCGGCCAGGACGTTCAGCCGCTCGCACGGCGCGACCCCTGCCCACAGGGTGTGGCTGCGATGCGCGTCTCCAAAAGCGCCGACGCCAACCAGCTCGATCTCGAACGGACCGCCCTCCTGCGCCCGCTCCAGTTCCAGCGCCAGATCGTCGGCCCGGCGCTCGTCGATCTCGCCATGGAAGGCCAGGGTGACATGCAACTGTTCGGCTGTCCGCCAGCGTGCACCGGGCAGGCCGGTCTGGCGTGCGGCCAGGGTCTCGGCCACATCCTCAGGGATCGACAGGGCAGTGAACAGACGGATCATGCGACTGTTCGTAGCGGGATGCAGCCTTTGCCCCAAGTCCGGTTTTCCTTGCGGAAGGGCTGATCACGCCCGATATTATCGCAAAGGCCGGGGTTCGCCCGGCTCGATTTGGAGGACGATCTCGCGATGAGCGATTTCAGAAACGGCTATTCCGCCCCCGTCACCGCCGACATGTCGGTCGACGCGGGCCTGCGCAGCTTCATGCTGGGCGTCTACAACAAGGTGGCCCTGGGCCTGCTGGTCTCGGCCGTACTCGCCTATATCACGGGCTCGGTGCCGGCGGTGCGCGACCTGCTGTTCGCGACCCAGGTGTTTCCCGACGGCGTGACCCGCCTGACCGGCTTCACCATCCTGGGCATGATCGTGGCCTTCTCGCCGCTGGTCGTTCTGCTGGGTTCCAACTTCGTCATGAAGAACCCGACGGCGGCCAGCGCGGGCGGCCTCTACTGGCTGATCGTGGCCCTGATCGGCGCCTCAATGGGCACCGTTGTGCTGCTCTACACCGAGACCTCTGTGGTCCAGACCTTCCTGATCACGGCGGCCGCCTTCGGGGCGCTGAGCCTGTTCGGCTACACGACGAAGAAGGACCTGACCGGCATGGGCAGCTTCCTGATCATGGGCGTCATCGGCCTGATCATCGCCTCGGTGGTGAACATGTTCCTGCAGAGTGGTCCCATGCAGATGATCATCAGCGCCTTGGGCGTTCTGATCTTCGCGGGCCTGACAGCCTATGACACCCAGCGCCTGAAGATGACCTACTATGCTCTGGGCGGCGATCGGAACGCCATGGGCGTGGCCACCAGCTACGGCGCGCTGAGCCTGTACATCAACTTCATCAACATGTTCCAGTTTCTGCTGGCACTGTTCGGTGGGCGTAGGTGATCGCTTTAGTGCGCTAATGCTCCCCGCGCGGCGGCTCGCTGCTTGAGCGCGATGTGTGTTTCGGACAGGGTCTCGACGGAAACGCCGGGGCCCTTTTCTATTCCACCACCCGAAACTTGCGACTGTCGAACACGCGCAGCACCTGCGGCAGCTCGCGTCCCCGGCGCAGGACGATGCCGCCTTCGCCGATGACCGCCCACTGCCCCTGTTTCAGACGCAGGGCAGGGCGTTTCTCGATCCGGTAAAGAGGCGCATCGCCCGAGCGTCGAAAGACCGCGAACTCCGCCACCTCCCTGTGCCCAATCATCGCATAATCTCGCCATTCGCCCGCCGCGACCATCCGGCCATAGACCCTCAGGATCAGGGCCAGTTCGGTGCGGTCGAAGAAGACCGGCCCGGCCTGAGACGACAGATCGGCGACATCGTTCATGCCGAACAGATTAGGCCGCACCCGGCCAAACACCAGAGCTCCGGGCCAAGCCGAACGACGCTTGGTCAATAAAAATGCCAGAACACGAAATCGCCGCCATTCGGCCCATCGCCCGCCGTCATGGGGGGTGAAACCTGTCTCATCGGCTCGCCAGAGTCCGGAGCGTTCCCGGATCCTGAACAGCCCCCCCCAGCCCCCCTGGATCACTCCATCATGGGCTCTGGCGGGCCGGTGCTTCCTCCAAAGCAGAGACGCCCGCTTCGCCACCTCCCCCCTCCGGCCAGGCGGGCGTTTTGCTGTCTGGTGTTGGGTCCCTTATTGCAGTGTGAGGGTGGGCGTTTCATCGCCGCGCTCGACGACCACGCGACGCTGACCCTCGCCGCCCAGCGCCTGACCGAGGGCCGACAGTGTGGTCACCCGGCGTCCCTCGACCGACCGGATCACGTCGCCGGCCATCAGCCCGGCATTGGCGGCGGACGAGCCGCCCTCGACCGCGAACACGACCAGCCCATCCGACCCCGCCCGCACCGAGGCCCCGCGTCCGATCAGGGCCTCGGCTCCGACCGTCACATCGCGCGGTGTCGAAGCCTCGACCGTCAGGGTCGTGCGCAGCTCCTGCCCGTCGCGCAGATAGACGACGGCCAGTTCCGTGCCCGGGGCGGCGATGCCGATGGTGGCATTGACCGTCCCGGCGTTCGAGACGGCGCGATCATGGATGCGTGTGAGGATGTCGCCGCGCTTCAGGCCCGCAGAATCGGCGCTGGAGCCCGGGGCCACATCTTCCACCACGGCCCCGCGCACGATCCGCAAGCCAAAGCTGCGAGCGCGTGTGGCGTTCAGCGAGCCCAGGATGGCCCCGGTCTTGCCGCGCTTGACCTCGCCAGTCTCCCGCAGCTGATTGGTGACATACAGCATGATCTGGGTCGGCACGGCGAAGGCGATTCCGTCGTTGCCGCCCCCGCCACCCGACAGGATGGATGTGTTGATGCCGATCAACCGCCCGCGGCTGTCCAGCAAGGGCCCGCCGGAGTTGCCGGAGTTCACCGCCGCATCGGTCTGGATATAGTCCTCGATCCGGTCGCCCATGCCGGACCGGCCCAGGCCGGAGATGACGCCCATGGTCAGGGTCTGATCCAGCCCCAGCGGATAGCCGACGGCAAAGGCCAGGTCGCCGGTCCGCAGGGTGCCGGAATCGGCCACCTCGACCTGGGCGAGGCCCGTCGCCTCGATCTTCAGTACGGCCAGATCGGTCGCCTTGTCGGTGCCGACCAGGGTGGCATCGAACAGTCGCCCGTCCAGCAGGTCGACCGTGTATTTGCCTCCGCCTTCGACCACATGATTGTTGGTGATGATGATGCCCTGGCCCGCATCGACGATGACGCCCGATCCGCTTGAGACGGGCTTGGGGTCGTTGTCGCCGGACGTCGGCCCGCTGGACTGGGCCAGGGTGGTGACCTGCACCACGGCGGGCAGGGACTGCTCCAGCCCGGTCGCAAAGCTGAACACGCCGCGCTGGTTGTCGAAGAAGATCGGATCCTGGGCGGCTGCGGGCAGGGCGAACGTCAGCGGCACCGCCGCGATCAGCGCAAGAGCCGACAGCCTGTCAGCTCGGATCATGAAACGCCGCATCGCACACCTCTGTTGTCCAGTGAAGAACCCTAGCGTGAGAATTGCGCCGTGACGACAGCCCCTGGCGCGGCGTCACCAATCGTCATAATCGCCCCATGGCGTTTCAGGATGGTGCGCACGAAGGCCAGCCCCATGCCGTGGCTTTCGCGCCCCTGCGCGACGGCCATGGATACGGCCGCGGCGGGGTCCCTCAGGGCTTCGGGCGCAAAACCCGGGCCCTGATCTGCGACCGACAGGAAGGGCCGGTCGCCGTTTCTGGCCACCGTCAGGGTGACGACGCCGCCGTCCGGCGAGAACTTGACCGCATTGTCCACCAGATTGGTGATCGCCCGCTGCAATAACGACCGCACGCCCAGCACCTCGACCGGTTCGGCCACAACGCGGATCGTCGCGCCACGCTCGTCGGCCAGGGGTTCGTAGAGTTCGGCGGCGGCGGTGACCAACTGGTCCAGGCGAATGGTCTCGAACACCCAGGCCTCGCCGTCGCGCAGGGTCATGGCCTCGTTCATCGCGCGGGTCAGCTGCGTCAGGTCCGCCTTGACCTCCTGGGCCAGTCGTCGGGCCTCGGGCGACAGTTCGGCCTCCCTCAGCCGGTCCAGCCTCGCGGTCGCGCGGGCCAGGGGCGTCCGGAAATCATGCGCCAATTGGTCGGCGGAATCCCGCAACCAGCTGAGCAGTTCCTCCAGCCGATCCAGCGTGCCGTTCACATGGCCGGTCAGCTCGGTCAGCTCGGGGGCAACGGCCGTTTCCGGGGCCCTCAATGAAAAGTCTCCGATCCCGGCTCGGTCCAGCGCCTGGCTGACCTCCGTCACGGCGCGGGTCAGGCGCTGCCGGGCGAAGCTGGCCGCGCCCAGCCCCATGGCCAGAAGCGCCAGCCCGGCTCCGATCACCACGATCACCGCCCGCCCCCAGGCCTCGCCCGAACGATCGACGACGCGGCCCACGATGATGTCCAGCGGTCCGACAGGGCGACGCACGGCCACCACTTCGACCGCACGATTCGAACAAACGACCCCCTTGGCCAGGGCGACGACATAGACATCCTCGCCCAGCTCTGGTGCACGATCCGCCTGGGTCGTGGCCAGGGCGGCCAGACCGACCGGCGGGCCGACCGGCGAGCGGATGTAGCGTACCCCGGCCCCGCCTCGGCCGGTCCGGCAGGTTTCCTCCAGTGTGCGCGCGCCTCGCGCATTGCCGCTCTGGAAGGTGGCCAGCCAGCCCGCCAGGAAGGCGGTATCGCCTTCAGTCAGGGTCGCCGTGCCCAGGCCCGTCTCGATGCCCAGCTTCTGAACCATGGAGCCATAGTCATCCAGTGCAGCCAACGCCGCCTGTTCGCGCTGATCCACCCGCACCGCCGCGCCCGTCACATAAAGGGACCCTGTCAGAGCGAGGGCCGCCACGACGGCCATTCCCACAACCAGTTGGGTCGAGGTGCCCTGTCCCAGCCAGCGGCGCAGGCCGCCCAGGGTCAATCGGTCTTGCCTGCGGGCCGGCGTCATTCTGTCCTGTCGGACAGTTCGCGGAAGATCAGGCTCTGGCTGCGGGCCGAGACGATCAGGGGGTGCAGGTCTTCGCCCAGTTCGGGCACCTGTTCCTTGAGCCGTCGCCGCAGGGCGCTGATGCGGGCATCGATGATGTTGACGAAATTGTCGGGCAGAAAGGTCCACTCCACCCAGCATTTCTCCCACAGCATGGTCTTGGTCACCGGCTGCCCTCTTGCGCCCATCAGTTCGCTGACGATGGCAAACTCCAGCGGTGACAGCTCGATCAGACGCGACTTACCGCTCATCTCCAGCTTCAGCGTGCGGGCGCCTGTCGCCAGGCGGAATGGTCCGTTGATTAGATCCGCTCCGGCGGGCCTGGCCCGCCGCGCGGCGCGGCGCAGCTGGGCGGCGATCCGGGCCAGCAGTTCCTCGTCGCCGACGGGCTTGGACAGATAGTCGTCCGCCCCGGCGATCAGTCCCTCGACGCGTTGTCTTTCGGCTCCCAGGGCGGTCAGCATCAGGGCCGGGGCATCATAGGACAGGCTGTCCCCTGCGCGGATACGTTTCAACGTCTCCAGCCCGTCCAGGCCGCGCGTCATCCGGTCCAGGATCAGGACGTCGAAGGGCGCGTCCTTGATCGCCGCCAGGGCTTCCTCGCCGCTCTCGACGCGGCGCACGCCCTCAAACCCGGCCGCGAGCAATCTGTCGGACACATGGGCCGACAGCGCCGCATCGTCTTCCAGCAGCAAGGCGTGTCGCCCCGCGAAGACCAGGCCAAGCTGAGCGAAGGCGTCTGTCTCGGACATCGGCATCGTTTCTCCGTCCACGATCAGGTCTCGCATCCTGGGTCCGGACGATAGGGTGCTGTGGGTCAAAGACAATCCAAGGAAACATGATCCTTTCTGACGGATGCGCGTTACAGCGCGCGTCTCTCTCATCGACAGGTTCCCATCATGAAGCGTATCGCCCTTCTTCTGCTCGCGGGCTCCTCCCTCGCCGCCTGCCAGACTGCGCCTGCCGCCAACGCCGGGTTCCTGAGCACCTATGATGGTTTGGCGACCCGCGACGACACTCTGCGCGCCTCGATCCGCGAGCGCCGCGACGAGGCTGCGGCCACGGCGGTCGAGCAGGTTTATCTGGAGCCTTCGGTTCTGGCCGCCGGAGCGGGGCAAGACCTGTCCGAGGCCGACCGTGCCATGGTCCTGCGGGAGGTCGATCGTCAGGTCTGCTATGAGATGAGCGAGCGGTTCACCGTCGTGGACAATGCGGCCAACGCCGCCCGTGTGCGCACGGCCGTGACCGGCATCAGCCCGACGGGAGCCGCCGGCTCGGGCGTCGCCGCTATCGCCAATGTCCTGATCCCCGGGCCCGGTACCCTGCGCGTTCCCGGTACCACGGGAGGCCTCGCCGCCGAGGCAGAACTGGTCGCGCCGGGCGGGATGCAGGTCGCCGCCCTCGCGTGGGCGCGCAACGCTAACGTGGTCGGCGTCGACAGCCCTTCGCTATCCCGTGTCGGTGACGCCCTGCAGATGGCCGAGCCCTTCGGCGACGCCGTCGGCGACGCCTTCGCCCCTACGGGCCGGGCCGTGCGCCCCATCGCCGATCCGGACCCTTGCGCGGCCTACGGCCCTCGCACCCAGCCCGCCGGCTTCGCTACCCGCCTGGTCACTGGCCTCTATGTGCCCGAGATCAACACCGGCACCCGCGCCGAGCCGCCGAAAGACTGATTGCCACCGTCTCCTCCCCATCGCAGATGGGGAGGGGGACCGCCGTAGGCGGTGGAGGGGCTGCGCTCAAGCAGCGAGCCGCCGCGCGGCGAGCGTTAGCGCCCAAAAAGCCGCTCATGCAGCGAGGCTCTGCGAGCCGAGCGTTAGCGCCCTTCTTCTAAAAAGCGCTCTCGCCCGTGATCGCGCGGCCCAGGATCAGGGCGTGGACGTCGTGCGCGCCTTCGTAGGTATTGACGGTTTCCAGGTTCATCGCGTGGCGCATGACGTGCATCTCGCCGGTGATCCCGGCCCCGCCGTGCATGTCGCGGGCGACGCGGGCGATCTCCAGCGCCTTGCCGCAGTTGTTGCGCTTCATCATCGAAATGGCCTCGGGCACCCAGGCTCCCTGGTCCAGCAGACGCCCCAGCGCCAGTGCGCCTTCGAAGCCAAGGAAGATCTCGGTCTGCATGTCGGCCAGCTTCTTCTGCACCAGTTGGCGCGACGACAGCGGGCGGCCGAACAGCATGCGCTCGCCCACATAGTCCCGCGTCAGGTGGAAACAGGCCTCGGCGGCACCCATAGCGCCCCAGGCAATGCCGTACCGCGCCTTATTCAGGCAGGAGAACGGCCCGCGCAGTCCCTTCACGCCTGGCAGCATATTCTCTTCCGGCACGAAGACGTCATTCAGGCCGATGTCGCCGGTGATGGACGCGCGCAAGCTCAGCTTGTCGCCGATCTTGTCGGTGGTGAAGCCGTCCATGCCGCGCTCGACGATGAAGCCCCTGATCGTATCATCCAGCTTGGCCCAGACCACGGCCAGGTCGCTGATCGGCGAATTGGTGATCCAGTATTTGGCGCCGTTCAGGCGATAGCCGCCGTCGACCTTGACCGCCTTGGTCTTCATCGACGCTGGGTCGGACCCCCCGTCGGCCTCGGTCAGGCCGAAACAGCCGACCAGTTCGCCCGCCGCCATCCTGGGCAGGAACCGCATCTTCTGTTCTTCCGAGCCGAAGGCATAGATCGGATACATGGCCAGGGACGACTGCACCGACATGGCCGAGCGATATCCGCTATCCACCGCCTCGATCTCGCGCGCGATCAGGCCATAGGCGACGTGGCTGACGGACGAGCCGCCATACTGCTCCGGCAGCATGGCCCCCAGAAAGCCCATCTGGCCCATCTCGGTCATGATGGCGCGATCAAAGGTCTCGTCGCGGAAGGCCTCAACGACGCGCGGCAACAGATTGTCGCGGGCGTAGGAGCGCGCCGCATCCTGAATGGCCCGCTCGTCCTCGGTCAGCCGGCCGGACAGGTCCAGCGGGTCATCCCATTTGAAGGTTTGTTGGGGAAACGTCTTCTGCGGATTGGTGCTGCCGTCGGCCATGGTCGTCGTCCCTGAAGCGTATCGGGGCCTCATGCGATCGTGAGCGAGCGTGACGACCGAACCCCTGTTCTGGCGCGCGGTTTAGGACAGAATGGCCCGGACGGGTAGAGGCCCGCGCCGTCACAGGTTAGGATGCCCGCATGATCCGCACCTTCAAGCGCCTGTTCGCCGACCATCCGCGCGAGGTCGAGGAAACCTATTTCCAGCATATGGCGGCGTCGTCCCGCTATGGCTTCAAGCTCCTCAGGCTTTCGGCCTGCGCCTTCACTCACGCCCTGATCCCGGGGCTGCACAAGAGCACCGTGTCGGAGTCGATTCGCGGTATGGCTCGTGACCTGGGCGGCCGGGCAGAGGAGGCACGCGAGACCCGCATGCGTGACGCGGGCGTCTGGGACGTCGGCCTGTAAGGCCTAGCGCGGCGCGCGCTTGGCCAGGATGCGTTGCAGGGTGCGGCGGTGCATGCCCAGACGACGCGCCGTCTCCGAGACATTGTGGTCGCACAACTCATAGACGCGCTGGATATGCTCCCAACGAACGCGATCCGCGCTCATCGGATTGGCGGGCGGCTCGGGCGCTTCGCCGGTGGCCAGCAGGGCCTTGACCACATCGTCGGCGTCGGCGGGCTTCTGCAGATAGTCCACGGCCCCGGCCTTGACGGCGGCGACCGCTGTGGCGATGGCCCCATAGCCGGTCAGCATGACGATTTTGGCGTCCTCTCTCCGGTCCCGGATGGCCTCCACGATCTTCAGCCCGTTGCCGTCCTCCAGGCGCATGTCCAGCACCGCAAAGGCGGGCAGTCCCACCTTCAGGGCCTCGCGTGCCTCGGCCAGGGACGCCGCCAGCGTCACTTCGAAGCCCCGGCTCTCCAGCGCCCGGCCCAGCCGAGTGCGCAGGGCATTGTCATCGTCCAGCAGCAACAGGGTCTTGTCCGCCAGGGCGGCGATGCGGTCTTCGGTGCTCGTCTCGACTTCGGCCATCAGTGTTCTCCTCGTGGAGCGGACATCGGTAACGACACCACTGCGGTCAAGGTTCAGACCGGGGGGTGCGACACTACGCCGATAGCTCTTGCGCCGCCACTTCGAGCGCGGGCCGGGGCCAGCGCACGGCCACCCGCGCCCCGCGCGGCTGACTCCGATCCGTCGCCCCGTCGCCCGACCCAACCGCCACCTTGCCGCCGGTCCGCTCCAGCAGGGTACGAGCGATGAAGAAGCCCAGCCCCATGCCCCCCTGGCTGGGCGCAATCGCCACCGGCTCCGGCGCAGGCATCGCCTTGGCCTTGCGCCCCTTGCGGCCCGGCGCTGCAGCGGCGACGGAGGATGCGATCTGGGCCGCCAGGGCCCGGCGCGCCTTGCCCTGGGGTCGGCTGGTCACATAGGGCTCGCCCAGACGCGGCAGAATGTCGGCGGGAAAACCCGGCCCGTCATCGACGATCTCGATCTCGATGAAGCCCGCATCGACCAGGGCGCGTACCCGCACCGTCGACCCCGCAAAATCTGCGGCGTTCTCCACCAGAGTCGACAGACCGTGGATCACTTCGGGCAGGCGACGGACCCTTGGCTCGGGCTCTCCGGAAGCGGTGCGTACCGAGACGTCGAACGCCAGGTCAAAACCCCGATGCGGCTCCGTCACCTCTTCCAGCAGCCCTTTGAGACCTACCTCAGCAAAGGAGGCATCGCCTTCCTCGGGTTGTTGCGAGAGCTGCTTCAGTATCCCCCGGCATCGTTCCGCCTGTTGCAGGATCAGAGCAGCGTCCTCGGCCGCCGGGCCATCCTTGACCGACGCCCGCAGCAGCTCCTTGGCCACAACCTGGATGGTGGCAAGCGGTGTGCCCAGCTCATGCGCCGCCGCCGCCGCCAGGCCGCCCAGGGCCGCCAGCCGCTGTTCGCGTTGCAGCACGTCCTGGGTGGTAGCCAACGCCAGTTCCAGCTTCTCCGCATCCGCCGCCACGCGCCAGGCATAGGCGGCGGTAAACACCACGCCCGTCACCAGGGCCAGGCCCGTTCCAAACCGGTACAGAGGCGGCAGTTCCAGCTCTGTCCCCGCCTGCCACGGCAGGGGCATGGACATGAAGAACAGCGCCACCGTCGCGGCCAGAACCAGCAGGCCCATCAGCACCGCCTGACGTCCCGGCAAGGACGCCGCCGCCACCGTCACCGGCGCGACCAGCAAAAGGCTGAACGGATTCTGCAGTCCGCCCGTCAGGCCCAGCAGTAGGCTGAGTTGCAGGATGTCGAACCCCAGATGCAGCGCCGTCATCCGCCCGTCGGCGACCGCGCCGTCCGATCGCTTAAGCCGCGCGGTGGCATTCAGGTTCATCACCACGCTGGCGGCGATAACGGCCAGACAGGGCCACAGCGGCAGGTCGAAATGTAGCCATCCGGTCGCCACCGCCACGGTGGCGCTCTGGCCCGCAATGGCCATCCAGCGCAGGATGATCAGCGTTCGCAGGCTCAGGCCCCGGCTGCGGCGCGGCAGGTTGCGCCAGCCGCCGAAACGGCCGGTCTCGGACGAACTCACCTGCGACGAAAACGGGGCTTGGGTCTGGCTCACACCTCTTCTATAGCCCGGCTTGCTGTGTTTACGCATGTTCCATGAGGGTCACGATGCCGCGCCGTTCCATCCTGCTGTTCGCCGGGGCCTGTATCGCCATCGCCGCTGCCATCGTGGTCGTCGCGCTGGTCGTCGTGGGCGGTCGCAGCCAGACGACGGACGCCGTCACCTTCACCGAAACGGGTACCGGACAGCCTCAGGTCGGCGGACCCTTCCAGCTGGTCAATCAGGACGGCCAGACCGTCGATCAGTCGATCCTGAACGACAAATGGTCTTTGGTCTTCTTCGGCTTCACCTACTGCCCCGACTATTGCCCCACGACCTTGGCGGCGTTGGAAGCGACGCAACGCCAGTTGGGTGACAAGGCGGAGGACGTTCAGGTCATCTTCATCACCGTCGATCCTGTCCGCGATACGCCCCAGGCCATGAAGGACTACCTTTCATCTGACGGCTTTCCTGAAGGCGTCATCGGCCTGACTGGCACGCCCGAACAGGTCCGCGCCGCCGCCGACGCCTACCGCGCCTATTACAGCCAGGTCGGAGAAGGCGAGGGATACACCATGAACCACTCCCTGACCGTCTATCTGATGGGCCCGGACGGTCAGTTCCGCGCCCCTCTGGCCCACGACATGGGCCCTCAGCAGGCCGCCAGCGTGATCGAGCGCAATATGGCGCGAGGCTAGATCGCGCGCCGCGTCTTTCCCGTGGGTTGCGGCGGTTTATAAGGGCTCATGACCCAGTCCTCAGGCCCGCTTGTCGGCATTCGCGTCCTCGACTTGTCCCGCGTACTGGCCGGGCCATGGGCGACGCAGACCCTGGCCGATCTGGGGGCCGAGGTGATCAAGATCGAACGGCCGGGCACCGGTGACGACACCCGCCAGTGGGGCCCGCCCTTTACGCAGAAGGCCGACGGCTCGCGCGGCGACGCGGCCTATTTTCTGTGTGCCAACCGGGGCAAGAAGTCGGTCGAGCTGGACATCGCCACGTCCGACGGCGCGACCGCTATCCGCGATCTGGTTGCGTCCTGCGATGTGCTGGTCGAGAACTTCAAGACCGGGGGCTTGAAGAAGTACGGTCTGGATTTCGCCAGCCTGTCGGCGATCAATCCTCGGCTGGTCTATTGCTCCATCACCGGCTTTGGCCAGGACGGGCCCGACGCGCACCGTGCCGGCTACGACTATATGATCCAGGCCATGGGCGGGCTGATGTCGGTAACCGGCCAGCCCGATGGCGCACCGGGAGCCGAGCCGATGAAGGTCGGGGTGGCGGTGGTGGACCTGTTCACCGGCCTGTATGCCTCCAACGCCATCCTGGCCGCCCTGATGCATGCGCGGGCCACGGGCGAGGGGCAGCAGATCGACATCGCCCTGTTCGACGTCCAGGCGGCCATGCTGGCCAATCAGGCCTCCAACTATTTCGTCTCCGGCACGGCCCCGAGCCGCATGGGCAATGCCCACCCCAACCTGGCTCCGTATCAGCCCTTTCCGTGTACGGACGGTATGGTTGTCGTCGCCGTCGGCAATGACGGACAGTTTCGCGCCCTGGCGGAGGCTTTGGGCGCGCCCGGCCTGGGCACCGACCCTCGCTTCGTCACCAATGCACTGCGCATTGAGCATCGCGCGGCCATGACGGCGGAAGTCTCGGCCCTGACCGCCGGTCATGACATGGCGGGCCTGATGGCGCTTCTGGAGGCGGCGAATGTCCCTTGCGGCCCGGTCAACACCATCGATCAGGTCTTCGAAGAGCCCCAGGCGAAACATCGCGGGCTGGAGATCGAACAGGCCCGCTCCGACCTGACCCATCCGGTCCGGACCGTCGCCTCACCGATCCGGATGTCGAGGACACCCATCGAGTATCACCGCGCCCCGCCCGCGCTGGGGGCGGATACGGATGATGTGCTGGGATATATTGGAGATCGTGAGAAGGTCTGACGCCAAGCCATACGGGTGTCACTGCATGAATAGCAGCGCCAGGCAGCCAACGAGCGGCAGCAACAGAATGGTGATGATGATCACGCGTCCGACATTCTTCATAGAACCCAGGACGCCACGAATTTCTTCGTCGTCCAACTCGCCAACCTTTCCGGGAGTGGCATCGAGCATCCACTCGCCGTCGTCGTCGGTTTCCGTCGATCCGAACTCGCCCCTTCGCGCTCGAGAAACTAGGTCTCTCGCATTGACGATCTGATAGTCTGGCGCGACCACGCGTAGCCCGCCGAGAGCGATCTGCAGATGAGGTGCGCTGTTTGCCATTTCACGATCGGCGACCCGAGCATCGACCCCGTGCTGACGTAGCAGGCTTACGATCAGTTCGGCCTCAGGCAGGCTCGAAAACCGAGCGACCTCCAGAAAATCCATTTATCTCTCCCCCCGAAGAGCAAACCCTACAAATCCAAGAGCGCCCGGGCCGGGTCTTCCAGCAGGTCCTTGACGCGGACCAGGAAGGTGACGGCTTCCTTGCCGTCGACGATGCGGTGGTCGTAGCTGAGGGCCAGATACATCATCGGGCGGATTTCCACCTGACCGTTCACGGCCATTGGGCGCTGGACGATGTTGTGCATGCCCAGAATGCCCGACTGCGGCGCATTCAGGATCGGCGTCGACATCAGCGAGCCATAGGTGCCGCCGTTGGTGATGGTGAAGGTGCCGCCCTGCAGATTGTCCAGGGTCAGGTTGCCGTCACGCGCCGCCTTGCCCAGCGCCCCGATGCCCTTCTCGATCCCCGCCAGCGACAGGGTATCGGCATCGCGCAGAACCGGTACGACCAGCCCCTTGTCGGTGCCGACGGCCACGCCGATGTCATAGTGGTTCTTGTAGATGATGTCGGTGCCGTCGATCTCGGCATTGACCGCCGGAATCTCCTTCAGGGCTGCGACCACCGCCTTAGTGAAGAAGGACATGAAGCCCAGTTTCACGCCGTGGCGCTTCTCGAACGCCTCCTTGTACTGGTTCCGCAGGGCCATGATGTTGGTCATGTCCACCTCGTTGAAGGTGGTCAGCTGGGCGGCCGTATTCTGCGATTCCTTCAGGCGGCGAGCGATCGTCTGACGCAGGCGCGTCATCTTCACCCGCTCCTCGCGTGGCTGGTCTGCGCGCGGGGCGGCCGGTGCAGCCGCCGGGGCGGGGGTCGTAGGGGCGGCAGCGGCGGGCGCAGTTGCCGATCCGATGGCGGCCACGGCATCGGCCTTGGTCACATTGCCCTTGGGACCGGTCGCCTTCAGGCTGTCGGCATCCAGATTGTTCTCGGTCACCACGCGCTGGACGGCGGGCGACAGGTGCGGGGCATCGGACTTGATCTGGGCCGAGCCGCTGTTGGCGGAACCGCCGCTGGCAGGAGCGGCGGCAGGCGCAGGCGCGGCGGATGCGGCGGCACCCGAGGCCGAAATGCTGCCGATCTGCTGGCCCGGGGTGACGGTCGAGCCATTGTCGACGCTGATGGTCAGGACGCCGTCGGCGGGCGAGGACACTTCCACCGCGACCTTGTCGGTCTCGATCTCGACCAGCAGTTCGTCCTTCTTGACGGTGTCGCCGCTCTTCTTCAGCCACGTGCCGATGGAGCCTTCGGCGACGCTCTCGCCCATGGTCGGCACGGCGATCGGCAGGCTGTCGCCGCCGGAGCCGGAGGCCACCGGCGCATCGGCACGGACAGGCTCGGCGGGAGCGTCAGCCTTTGGGGCTTCGGCCTTGGCGGGGGCCTCGGCTTTCGCGGCGGGCGCAGCGGCGGCGGGCGCCGCAGCGGACGCGCCTTCGCTGATCACGCCCAGGACGGTGTTCGGCACGACCGTGTCGCCCTCTGCCGCCTTGATCTCGCTCAGGGTGCCGTCGGCGGGCGCGACCACTTCCAGCGACACCTTGTCGGTTTCCAGCTCGACCAGGACCTCGTCCTTCTTCACCGCATCGCCGACCTTCTTGGTCCATTTGGCGATGGAGGCTTCGGAGACGGATTCGCCGAGGGCGGGGGTCAGGATGTCGGCCATGTCGGGGTCCAGGCTTTCGGTAAGGGCGTCAGGTCAGTGTGGCAGGCGAAACGGTGTCAGGCGAGGGCTTCGGTGGTGAAGGCTTCCAGTTCCTTCAGGTGGCGGCTCATCAGACCCGCCGCCGTGGAGGCCGAGGCCGGGCGGCCGACATAGCGCGCGCGCTTGGCCTTTATGTCGAGCTTGTCCAGCGTCAGTTCAAGCCACGGATCGACGAAGGTCCAGCCGCCCATGTTCTTGGGCTCCTCCTGGCACCAGACCAGCTCCGCCTTGGGGAAGCGCGCCAGTTCGGTCATCAACGACTTCATCGGCCAGGGATAGAACTGCTCCAGACGCAGGAAGTACACATCGTCCACCCCCGCCTTCTCGCGGGTATCCAGCAGGTCGTAATAGACCTTGCCGGAACACAGGACGACGCGGCGGATATCCTTGTCGGCCTTGATCTTGATGCCCGAAACCTCGGGCCGCGTCTGGGCGTCGTCGTGCAGCACCCGGTGGAAGGACGACCCCTCGGCCATGTCGGCCAGGGTCGAGACCGCCTTCTTGTGACGCAGCAGCGACTTGGGCGTCATGATGATCAGCGGCTTGCGGAACGGCCGATGCATCTGGCGACGCAGGATGTGGAAATAGTTGGCCGGCGTGGTGCAGTTGGCGACCTGCATATTGTCCTCGGCACAGGCCTGCAGGAACCGCTCCAGTCGCGCCGACGAATGCTCCGGCCCCTGGCCCTCATAGCCGTGCGGCAGCAGCATGGTCAGGCCGCACATGCGCAGCCATTTGCGTTCGCCCGAGCTGATGAACTGGTCGATCACCACCTGGGCCCCGTTCACGAAGTCGCCGAACTGGGCTTCCCACATCACCAGGGTGTTGGGGTCGCTGAGCGCATAGCCGTATTCGAAGCCCAGCACCGCCTCTTCCGACAGGGCGGAATCGATGACCTCGAACTGCGACTGGCCGTCGCCCAGATTGTTCAGCGGCACATAGCGGGCCTCGGTCGTCTGATCGACGATGCCGGAGTGACGCTGGCTGAAGGTGCCGCGCACCGAATCCTGGCCCGACAGACGCACCGGGAATCCCTCGGTCAGCAGCGAGCCGAAGGCCAGGCTTTCGGCCGTGGCCCAGTCGATATTCTGGCCCGTCGTGATCATTTCGCGGCGGCCGTCGATGACGCGCTTCAGCGTCTTGTGGATGTCGACCTGGTTCGGAATGGTCGTCAGCCGGTGGCCGATGTCTTCCAGCTTGGCACGGGGCACGGCGGTCTCTCCGCGACGCTCGTCACCCTCGGGCAGGCCGACGCCCTTCCACTGGCCGTCCATCCAGTCGGCCTTCTTGGCCTCGAAACTCTTGCCCGCATCGAACTCGGCATCCAGGAAGGCCTCGAAACGGGTGACCTCGGCCTCGACCTCGGCCTGGGTGATCACGCCCTCCTCGACCAGACGCTTCGAATAGATTTCGCGCGTCGAGGGCAGGGCTCGGATCTTCGAATACATGAGCGGCTGGGTGAAGGTCGGATCGTCGCCCTCGTTGTGACCGAAGCGGCGGTAGCAGAACATGTCCACCACCACATCCTTGTGGAATTTCTGGCGGTACTCGGTGGCCACCTTGGCGGCGAAGACGACCGCTTCGGGATCGTCGCCGTTGACGTGGAAGATCGGTGCCTGAACCATCAGGGCCACGTCGGACGGATAGGGCGAGCTGCGGCTGTTGCGCGGGCTGGTGGTGAAGCCGATCTGGTTGTTGATGACGAAATGCATCGTCCCGCCGGTGCGGTAACCCTTCAGCCCCATCAGGGCGAAGCATTCGGCGACCACGCCCTGACCGGCGAAGGCCGCATCGCCGTGGATCAGCAGGGGCATGACCTTGCTGCGGTCCAGCGCCCACTTCTCTTCGGGGATGCCGACATTGGCCTCGCGGATGTCGAAGGCCTGTTTGGCGCGCGCCTTGCCCAGCACGACCGGATTGACGATCTCCAGGTGCGACGGGTTGGCGGTCAGCGACAGGTGGACGGTGTTGCCGTCGAACGCGCGGTCCGACGAGGCGCCCATGTGATATTTGACGTCGCCCGAACCCTCGATGTCGCTGGGCACGGTCGAGCCGCCCTGGAACTCGTGGAAGATGGCGCGGTAGGGCTTGCCCATGACCGCCGCCAGGGTGTTCAGACGACCGCGGTGGGCCATGCCGATCACGATCTCGTCGACGCCCAGGGCCCCGCCGCGCTTGATCATCTGCTCCAGCGCGGGCACCGCCGCCTCGCCGCCGTCCAGACCGAAGCGCTTGGTGCCGGGGAAGCGCTTGTGCAGGAACCGCTCGAAGCCCTCGGCCTCGATCAGCTTGTTCAGGATGGCCAGCTTGCCTTCCCTGGTGAAGGCGTTCTCGGCGAACTTGTCGGGGCCCTCGAACCGCTGCTGCAGCCAGGACTTCTCCTCCGGCTCGGCGATATGCATGAACTGGATGCCGATATTGCCGCAGTAGGTGCGCTTCAGGATCTCCAGCACCTCGCGGATGGTGCCGGTCTGCAGGCCCAGCACCCCGTCCAGATAGATGGGCCGGTCCAGATCGGCTCCGCTGAAGCCATAGAATTCCGGCGTCAGCTCAGGGTTCTGGATAGCCTGTTCGATCCCCAGCGGATCGAGGTTCGCCTGCAGATGCCCACGCACGCGATAGCTGCGGATCAGCATCAGGGCGCGGATGGAATCGTGAGCAGCGGCGCGCACGGCCTCGGCCGAAATGTCGGCGGGCGCAGCGGCTGCGGGCGCGGCGGCAACCGGCGCGGCTCCGGGCTTCTTCGGATCGGGCTTGGGTGCCGGCCAGCGGCCATCGAACACCGCCTCGGCCTCGGTCGGCTCCGATGTCACCGGACGACCCCAGCCGCCGGCCGCGCCAGAGGCCTTCACCGTCTCGGCATTGTCGCGCAACTGGTCGAAGAAGGTGCGCCATTCGGCGGACACCGAGGCCGGATCGGCGGCCCACTGGCTGTGCAGGTCCTCGATGAAGGCGGCATTGGAGCCATAAAGGAAACTGGTCTCGGCAAAGACCTGATTCAGTCGGCCGGCATCGTCCGCCATGTTCGTCTCGTCGTCCCTTCGGGCCCCACGGTCACAACCGCGTGAAGCCAGCGCAATGCATATAGGCGCTGTTTCCTGACGGGTCATGACCGAATGGGGGCAAACCGGCATGAATTTGGTCGCAGCCCCAAAGAAAAACGCCCCCGACCTTGGTCGAGGGCGTCCTCAGATGGATCAGACAGGCCGGTTAGCCCTTCAGCACTTCCACCAGCGTCTTGCCCAAGCGCGCGGGCGACGGCGACACGCGGATGCCCGCCGCTTCCATGGCCGCGATCTTGCTCTCCGCATCGCCCTTGCCGCCCGAGACGATGGCACCGGCGTGGCCCATGGTGCGACCGGCCGGGGCCGTGCGTCCCGCGATGAAGCCAGCCATGGGCTTGGAGCGGCCCTTCTTCGCTTCGTCGATCAGGAACTGGGCCGCATCCTCCTCGGCCCCGCCACCGATCTCGCCGATCATGATGATGGAGTGGGTTTCCGGGTCGGCCAGGAACAGCTCCAGCACGTCGATGAACTCGGTACCCTTGACCGGGTCGCCGCCGATACCGACGGCCGTGGTCTGGCCCAGGCCCTCGTTGGTCGTCTGGAACACCGCCTCATAGGTCAGGGTGCCGGACCGCGAGACGATGCCGACATTGCCCTTGGAGAAGATGCTGCCCGGCATGATGCCGATCTTGCACTCATTGGGCGTCAGAATGCCGGGGCAGTTGGGCCCCAGAAGGCGCGACTTGGAGCCTTCCAGACGGCGCTTGACCTTGACCATGTCCATCACCGGAATGCCCTCGGTGATGCAGGTGATGAAGGGGATCTCGGCCTCGATGGCCTCGATGATGGCATCGGCCGCACCCGACGGCGGCACATAGATGACCGAGGCGTCGGCACCGGTGGCCTCCTTGGCGTCCGCGACCGAAGCATAGATCGGCAGGGTCTCGCCGTGGCTGCCGGTCCAGGTCTGGCCGCCCTTGGTCGGGTGCACGCCACCGACCATCTGGGTGCCGTGATAGGCCAGCGCCTGTTCGGTATGGAAACCGCCCGTCTTGCCGGTCAGGCCCTGGACGATGATCTTGGTGTTCTTGTCGACGAGAATGGACATTATTGGCTTTCCGGAGCGAATTACTGGCTGCTGGCTGACGGTCGGCCCAACCTGACAACGACCGTTTCATTGTAAACTTCGTAATGCAGCGACAGCGCAGTGCTGTCGCCGGATGTCCATGACTTAGCGTCTCCCACACGCGCGGCCCGCTGCTCGGGCGACGGCGCATGAGGTATGGATTGCATGTTCAGTTCACGGGCAAGTCCTTCGATGTCGCCGCGCCAATCGCCTTTTGGTGATCGCATCAGCACACCGCAGTCGGTTGCATCGTTTGAACCGGGCTTGCCGTCCATGACCATCTGGACGCCGTTATCGTCAAAACCGACACTCCATTCATTCGGCAGAATTTGCCCCGGTCGCACAACTCGCAACAGAGGCTCAAAACCGCGGTCCGCAACTGCACGCTCAAAGAGCGTCCGCTCCATCCGGGTCTCTACGCATACCTCTCGGAAGCGCTCGAGCAGCGTGCCGTCTTCGAGCTGCCAAGCACCTGAAAGCAGCATGGCACTAGTGAGGGCGAAGATCATTTCACCCCACCGCCGCGACGATCTTCTGCGCAGCGTCGTCCAGATCATCCGCCGACGTGATCGCCAGGCCGCTCTCGTTCAGAATCTTCTTGCCGAGCTCGGCATTGGTGCCTTCCAGGCGCACGACCAGCGGCACCTTCAGGCCCACTTCCTTGACGGCCGCGACCACGCCCTCGGCGATGACATCGCACTTCATGATGCCGCCGAAGATGTTGACCAGGATACCCTGCACGGCCGGATCGGCGGTGATGATCTTGAAGGCCGCCGCGACCTTCTCCTTGCCGGCGCCGCCGCCGACGTCACAGAAGTTGGCGGGTTCCTTGCCGTACAGCTTGATGATGTCCATCGTCGCCATGGCCAGGCCGGCGCCGTTGACCATGCAGCCGATGTTGCCGTCCAGGGCGACATAGGCCAGGTCCCATTCGGACGCCTCGATCTCCTTGGCGTCTTCCTCGGTCTCGTCGCGCAGGGCCTTGATGTCCTCGTGGCGGAACAGGGCATTGCCGTCGAAGCTGACCTTGGCGTCCAGAACGCGCAGATGGCCGTCCTTCATGACGATCAGCGGGTTCACTTCCAGCATCGCCATGTCGGTCTCGACGAAGGCCTTGTACAGGATGGGGAACAGGCTCTTGCCGTCCTCGGCCGCATCGCCGGTCAGGCCATAGGCGGCGTTGATGGTGGCGACGTCGGCTTCGGTCACGCCGGTTGCCGGGTCGATGACCACGGTCTGGATTTTCTCGGGCGTGTCATGGGCGACGGCCTCGATGTCCATCCCGCCCTCGGTCGAGACGACGAAGGCGATCCGGCCATGCTCGCGGTCGACCAGCAGCGAACAGTACAGCTCGCGCTCGATGTCGGCCCCGTCCTCGATGTACAGGCGGTTGACCTGTTTCCCCGCGTCGCCGGTCTGGGCGGTGACCAGGGTGTTGCCCAGCATTTCCCTGGCGTGGGCCACGGCTTCCTCGACCGAGAAGGCCAGGCGCACGCCGCCCTTGGCGTCAGGGCCCAGTTCCTTGAACTTGCCCTTGCCGCGCCCGCCGGCGTGGATCTGGGACTTCACGACATAGAGCGGGCCGGGCAGGGACTTCGCTGCCGCCTCGACCTCGTCGACCGAGGTGACGGCCACGCCCGCCGCGACCGGCGCGCCAAAGCCCTTGAGAACCTGCTTGGCCTGATATTCGTGAATGTTCATGGAGGAGCCGTCCCTGGGGAAAAAGGTCGCCGTGCTTATAGGCGGCGACCGTTCGCAGGTGCAACCGTCCCCGCGACCTTAGTCGACCCAGTCCTTCTTCAGCGTGCGCGACGCCCCGATCAGCAGGATCGATGCCAGCACATAGAAGCCCATGCCGGTGTAGATGGCCCAGCGCAGGCTTTCGTCGCCGAAACGGGGAGCCAGAAGGTCGCTCATCCAGCCGAAATAGAAGAAGCCGACGGCGATCCCCAGCAGGTTGTTCAGCAGCAGGAACAGGGCCGAGGCCGTGGTACGCATGGCGGGCGGCACCAGATGCTGCACCGAGGCCGTGATCGGCCCCAGCCAGGACAGGTTCAGCCCGGTCGGGATCAGGAAGATCAGGAAGGCCATGGTCAGACCCCAGGCCTTGTCTGCGCCCGGCATGATTTGCTCGATCACCCAGGCCGAGTTCATGGCCAGAATGAAGCACGGGGCCGAGATCAGGAAGGCGATGGCGGGCACCAGCGGATAGGCACCCTTGCCGCGCTTGGCGAGCTTGTCGGCGATCATGCCGCCGCCCCAGATGCCCGCGATGCCGCCGATCAGGGCGATGCCGGAATAGTACCAGGACACCTCCGTCAGGGTCATCTCGAAGCTGCGGATGAAGAACAGCGGCAGCCAGCCGGCGATGCCATAGCCACAGACCGAGGAAGACGCCGCGCCCAGCGCCAGCAGCCAGAAGCTCTTCTTGGGCACGACGACCGAGGCCGTCGCCCGCGCGATGAACAAAGAGATGCCGATCACCCCGGCCAGCAGGGCCCCGAACCCGGCGGTCAGCCCGGCGGATACGGCCCCGGCCGTGATGGCCTGGACCAGGCCGGTGGCCGCGGCGATGGCGGCCACGACCATCATGACGATGGCGGTGATGGCCCCGACGCGAGAGGTGCCGTGCATGACACCGGGGCGAACCTGGGCGACCGGCGGCGGGGGTGCGATGCGGGCCGCATCCTGGCCCCCGCGCGGCGGATCCTTGACCGTCAGGCGCAGCAAGGGCGCGACCAGCAGACCCAGCAGGCCGACCACGATGAAGGCCGTCTGCCAGCCATAGGCGACGGCCAGAAGGCCCCCGACCAGCGTGCCTGCCGCCGTGCCCAGCGGAATGCCGAAGGCGAAGGCCGCCAGGGCCCGCGCCCTCTGATGCGGCGGGAAATAGTCGGCGACCAGCGAATAGGCAGGGGCCACGCCGCCCGCCTCACCCACGCCCACGCCCATGCGATACAGGAACAACTGGCCGAACGACCCGGCCACGCCGCACAGGGCCGTGAATCCGCTCCAGACCGCCAGGGCCCCGGTCATGATCCACACCCGGCTATAGCGATCGGCCAGCCAGGCCAGCGGAATGGCCAGGGTCGAATAGACCGAGGCGAAGGCGATACCGCCCAGCAGGCCGAACTGGCTGTCCGACATGTTGAAATGCGCTTTTAGCGGCGCGGCCAGGATGCCAATGATCTGGCGATCCACGAAGTTCAGCATGTAGACCAGGATCAGGATCGCCAGCACATAGAAGCGATAACCGCTGGACGGCGCCGGCGCGGCGGGCGTCTCGGGCAGTGGTGCGGCGACGTCCGTGGTGCTCATGGCGTGTCCCTCGATGTTTTCTTGTCTTTGAACGAACCGTAGCGGGACCGTTGGCCACCGCAACGAAAAAGGGCGGCGGCCCTTGCGAACCGCCGCCCTGATCGAAAACCTCGCTCCCCTAGTAGCGGGCCGACAGCTTGATCATGAAGGTCTGGGGCGCACCGTAGTAGGCGGTGCGGATGTTGCCGACCGAGGAGAACTCCTGGGCGTCTGTCCGATAGACCTCGTTCAGGATGTTCTGGCCATAGACGCCGACGGTGTAGCGACCCGAGACATCGGTCCAGGCCACGCGGGCGTCGAACAGCCAGTAGTCGTCCTGGAACATGCCGGGCAGTTCGACTGCGCTGTTGACCGGCGTGTTATCGACGGCCAGCGCCATGCGGCTGCGATACTTGGCGACTGCGCCGAAGGTCACGTCACCGCCGCCGTTTGGCACATCGGCGACATACTGAATGCCGTACCGGGCGGTGACGCGGGGCGAGAAGGCCGGTTCCTGGAAGGCGCGGCTGCCGCCAAAGGCCGTGAAGCGGGCATCGGCGAACTCGCCATACTCGGCATCCAGCAGGCCGATCTGGGTGTCGATCGTCAGGTTCGGAGTGATGGCAAAGGTGCCCTCGACCTCCAGTCCCGAGATTTCCAGATTACCGGCGTTGATCACGCTCAGCACCGGCGCAGGCAGGTTGGTGATCGGATCGATATCCAGACCGGACACACGCGCCTGGAAGTCTTCATACTCCGTGGTGAAGGCCGCAACATTCAGGCGCAGGCGGTTGTCATAGCCCGTGGCCTTGAAACCGATCTCGAAGCTCTCTGCCGTCTCCGGTGCATAGAGCGTCGCTTCGGCAGCCGAGTTGGCCCGGCCGTTGTAGCCGCCCGACTTGAAGCCCTGTGAGAAGCGGCCGTACAGCATGACGTCGTCCGTCAGCTGATAGTCCACCGAGGCCATGAACGACGTGTCGTCGAAGCTGGCGACCGGCGGGGCAAACGGGAAGGTCGCATTGAAAGCCGGCAGGGCGCTGAAGAAGGTCGAGGTCGTACGACGGTAGTCCTTCTCCTCCTCGGTGTAGCGAACGCCACCCGAAATGCGCAGGGCATCGGTCAGGGCATAGGTCACATTGCCGTAGGCGGCCTTGGACGTGGTCTCCAGGGTGTCATCGACGGTACGCAGGAAGCCCGAGTTCAGGAATGCCGGACCCAGCAGGTCGTCGGCATAGGCCTCCTGATGCGAATCGATGTTCTCGCGCAGGTAATACAGGCCGCCAACGGCCGTCAGCGGACCGGAATCGTAGGTCAGTTGCAGTTCCTGGCTGAACTGGTCCTGATCGACGGCGACTAGCGCGCTGGAAACTTCACGCGGAGTGGCATCGAAGTCGATGTAGTCGTCGGTGTTCAGGCGACGATAGGCGGTGATCGACTTCAGGCTCAGGGCATCGCTGATGTCATAACCGACGTTCAGCGCCACGCCGCGCGATTCCAGACGGGTCTCGTTGGGCAGGCCGGGATCGACCTCGGTTTCGAAATTATAGCCCGGCAGTGGCGTGGGCGCTGTAACGATGACCTGGCCACTGGAGCCAATCAGGGTGTTGGTGTTCTGACCGACGGTCAGGCCGGCGTCGTCCGTCGAATAGTCGGCGGTCAGATCGACGCGCAGGTTCGACATCGGGTCCCAGGCCAGCGTAGCGCGGACGGCCTGGGTGTTCTTGTCGTTGTATTCCGCGCCCGTGACCGGGTTGGTGACATAGCCGCCACGCTCGGAATGCAGGGCCGACAGGCCAAAGGCCAGGGTGTCGGTGACCGGGCCGGAGACCGCACCCTGGATGTCGATCATGTCGTAGCTGCCGTAGGCGACCGAACCGCGCGCACGCAGTTCCTGTCCTGGACGGCGCGACACCAGACGCAGCGCGCCGCCGATGGTGTTCTTGCCGTACAGCGTGCCCTGGGGCCCGCGCAGGACCTCGATCCGCTCCAGGTCCAGCAGGTCGAACTGGCTCCCCCGGATGCGGCTGTAATAGACGTCGTCGACATAGACGCCGACGGCCGGGTCGAAGGTCTGCAGCGCGTCAGGCTGACCGATGCCGCGGATGTAGATGTTGGTGGCGTTCGACGAGCCGCGTCCCTGCACCAGGTTCAGGTTGGGCACCGAGCCCTGCAGGTCCGTGACCTGGGTTGCGCCTGTGCGCTCCAGGGTTTCGCCCGAAAAGGCCGAGACGGCCAGCGGGGTGCGTTGCAGCGACTCACTGGTCCGGCGTGCCGTGACGACGATGTCTTCCAGACCCGTCACGTCTTCCTGAGGCGCAGTGGCGACAGGAGCAGTCTGGGCCATAGCCAGGCCGGACATCACGCTCCAGGCGGCGCCGGTGAGCAATGCGGTCTTTACGTAGCGATTCATTTGAAGCCCCAATCCTGATGTTTCGACCCAGACGCCTATTTTATTCAGCGTTCAATGATTTTCCGCGAACGTAACCGCTTTCAGCCTGCTGTCAAACGGCGACGCTTGCGTAAGGACACGGGGCGATCGACCTGTGGCGCCGTTGCCATGACCCGCGAATGCAGCCTAAGCCTTGGCGCATGACCCGTATCGTTGCCGCCCCCGATACCGAGACTGCGCCTGCGCCCAAGCCTGTGCCCGTGGTCGTGCCCGCCCGGCGCGGCCGTCCGCGAAAGACGGCCGCGCCGGGCCTGGCCGATACGCGCGATCTGATCCTGGACGCGGCCGAGGACCTGTTTTCCAAACACGGCTTCTACGGGGTCACTATCCGCGAAGTGGCGCGCGAGGCAGGCGTCGATACGGCCCTGATCCACTACTATTTCGCGGCCAAACGCGGCCTGTTCGACGCGGTCTTCCTGCGGAGGGCAGAGGTCTGGAACAACGAGCGGGTGGACGCCATCAACCGCTACGCCGCCGATCATTCCGGGGCGATGACACTGGAGGGGCTGCTGGAGGCCTTCCTGCGCCCGCCATTCCAGTGGTCCCTGAAGGGCGGGCCGGGCTGGAAACATTATTCGGCACTGGTGGCCCAGACCAATGCCAATCCGGCCTTCGGCGGCGAGACCATGGCCCGATATTTCGACCCGGCGATCCATCGACTGATCGAACTGATCAAACAGGTTCTACCGGGCGCGAGAGAGGTCGACCTCTATTGGGCCTGGCACAATCTGTCGGGGGCCCTGACCCTGACCCTGGGCGAGACCGGGCGTCTGGACAGGCTGTCCGGGGGGCTGTGCCGCTCCGGCGATCTGGAGACGGCCTCGGATTATATGGTTCGCTTCGCTGCAGCAGGCTTCCGCGCAGTCTGCGGGCCTAGCGAAGGGTAATGGCCTGACGCGTGCCTGTGGCCGGCAGATCGAATGCAGCGGCCTCGAAAGACGGCGGCCCGAACCGGCCCCTGGCATTGCGCGAAAACCCGTAGGCCTCCTTGGGCAACCCCACCGGCCAGGTCGACAGCCGCCCGTTGCCGTCGGTGTCATGGAAGACCGCCACGACATAGCGCCCCGGCTCCAGGTCCGTCAGCGTCGTGGTCGTCACCGGCCCCGTGCGATCGACCATGACGGTGCGCACCGCTCCGGCGTTACGCCTCAGGCTCTCGGCGTCGCGATAGACGGCAATGGCGATTCGCCCGCCTGACGCCTCGGTCGTCAGCGACAGGGTCAGATCCCCGGCCAGAGCCGGGCTGGCGCTCAGCAGCGCGGCGGCCACGGCCATCGATAGCGTCTTCATCCGGGCTCCGTTTCGTGGTCTCAAAGGGCGAACGATACTTCGGGGGGCCTTTATCGCATGAGCGCGACGCCGACGACGCACGATGTCGTGCGCATCGCCATCGACCGCAGTTTTCTGCGCGGCATCGGCGTCGCCCTGGCGGTCGGCCTGATGCTGGCCCTCACCAGCGCCTTTGGCATGAGCGGCCTGTCATTGACGGCACGGCTGGCCTACTGGCTGCCGCTGATGCTGGCCGGGGCCATCTGGGGCGAGATCTGCTCCCGGCTGGTGGATCGCTGGATCGACATGGACCGGCGGCCCTGGCTGTCGGTGGTCGCCTTGACCGTTGTCATGTCAGGCCCCCTGTCCGTCCTGGTCTGGGCCGTGACCCGCAGCGTGTTCAACGGCGGCACAGGGGGCCTGCTGGACTACCTCGGGCCGGTCGTCATCGTGACCACGGCGGTCAGCACGCTGAATGTCTTCCTCTCGCGCAAGCCGGTCCAGACCCATGCGGCCCCGGTCGATGGCTCGGCCCCTGCCCGCTTCCTTGACCGCCTGCCGATGAAGCTGAAGGGCGCGACTATCCGGGCGGTGGAATCCGAGGACCACTACCTGCGCATCCACACCGACCGGGGCTCGGACCTGATCCTGATGCGGCTGTCCGATGCCCTGATCGAGCTGGAGGGTCTGGAGGGGGCCCAGACCCATCGAGGCTGGTGGGTCGCACGCGAAGCCGTGCGCGGGGTCAGCCGGGGCGATGGCCGCGCCACCCTGACGCTTGAGGGCGACATCCAGGCCCCAGTCAGCCGCCGCTATGCCAAGGCCCTGCGCGACGCTGGCTGGTACTAGGCCCAGCAGCCATGAAAGCCGGCAGGCAGAGCCACATCCGCCCGCCAGGTGCAGACAGGGCCATCCGACACATGCGCCGCCTCGAACACATGCAGTTCCGTCACCCCGCGACGCAGGTTGATCGATGGCGCGACCAGCCAGGCCTCGTCCTCGCCTGAACGCCCCGGCTTGGGCACGAAGACCGCTTCCTCCATAATCTGGCCGTCGCCGAACTCGAACGCATCCGACCGCCCCGTCTGCCAGTCGTGCACGGCCAGACCCGTGGGCAGGGGCCGCCCGCCGCGCTCGCCCGCGACATGGACGGTCAGACGCCGCTCGAGGCCCGCCCGGCGCGGATCGCCTTTGGGAAACTCCGCCGTCACGCCCGACTTGACCATCTCGGCCCGACCGTCCGTGTGCAGGGTGATCAGCGACAGCTGGGCCGGCTCGCCCGGTACCGTGCCGCGTCCCTCGACCAGCACCCGCGCGCCCTCGACCGCAAAGGCCACATCCTTGCCCGCCGCCAGATCGAACTGGATGGCTCCGTCCGCGCGCTCCCAGGCATCGCCCAGGTGGAAGAAGCTGAAGGTCGGCAGTTCATAGATCCGGCGGCGGCTCAGGTCGGCCTTGTCCACCACCATCACCTGCGTGCCCATGTCGGCGTGCCAGGCGAACTGGCTGGCATAGGGCATGCCCGCATGGTCGAAGACCCAGGGCTGCATGACGATGATCAGATGCCGTTCGGTGGCGGTGAAGTCGTGCATATAGCTGGCGCGCGGGAGGGTGATCACCTGTGCGTCCCGCAGGGACCGGTCGGCGTTCAGGTGCCAGACGATGGCCTTGTCGCCGTTCATGCCGATGTTCCAGATCGTGCCGTCGGGCGCATAGCGGGGATGGGCCTGGAACGGCATCCCCTTCAGATCGTCCCTCAGGGCCACAAAGCCGCCGGTCGACAGGTCCGACCCCGACATTTCCAGCGGCGAGCCCCCTTCCCACAGGGCCCAAACCTTGTCGCCCGCCGTCATCACGGCCGTATTGGCCGCATTGGCGTCGTCGTTGGAGCCGATGCGGGCCCGGCTGTCACCCACCGTGCCGAAGCCCGGGGTGACCACGGCGTCGATCTCGGTTTCATACCGGCGCTTGGGCGTATCGGCGAACCGGGCTTGCAGCGTCGCCCGCCCGCCGTCGATACGGAACGCCCGCATCAGGCCGTCGCCGTCGAACCAGTGGGTCGCGCTGCCGCCCGCCCTGCGGAACTTGCCCGGCCCGTTGCGGAACAGGGTGCCCGCCAGCCCGACTGGAACTCGGCCCCGTACGAGGCTTAGCGTGCGCGGCGCGACGTCCGCCTCAAGGTCCGCCGTCGCCAGGGCCCAGTCGGCGCTTCCTGCCTGGGCGCTGGCCTGCATCGCCGCCATCGCGCGCACCGTCTCCGGCGTGATCATGGCAGCCGACAGGGCGGCGGCTCCCATCATGAATGAGCGACGAGAAGCGAGCATGGCGGACCTCGGGGGATCGTATCTGTTGTCAGGAAGAAGGGGGAATGGCCTCAAGCAGGGAGCCGCCGCGCGGCGACCGTTAGGCCCCACATCAGCGAATGCTGATCGTCTGAGCTGTGGCTCCACTCACGGCGAAGTGCGCACGATCCCATCCGGCTGGGCCCATGTTGCCGCGGGCGTTGTTGGAAAAGGCATAGGGCTCGACCGGCATGCCGAAGGGGTTGGTGTCCATCCGGCCATTGCCGTTGACGTCATGGAACGCCTTCACCGCATAGTCGCCGGCGGGCAGGTTCTCGAACACGGCCACGACGGGACCCGAGGCCGACAGGGCAGTGGCGGCCACGGGAGCACCGCCGGAATAGGTGGCTTCGGAGTTGAAAACCGAGATCATCACCGTGCCCGTGGCCGATCCGGTTTCTAACGTCAGGGTCAGGGTGTCACCCGCCGGTTCGGCCGAGGCGGCGCTGGCTCCCAGCATCAGGGCGAAGGCGGTGGTTGCGGCGAAACGGATCATGGCGGGCGTCCTGTCGATGAGAGACCCGACCACCGGGCCTTTCGATGCCCAGACAGTGCCGCCGTACGTCAGTCTCCGCCACGCCGTTTGCGGCCTTGCCCGCCGCCCGTTCGCCAATGAACACGGGTGTTCGTTCACGAAACGCGAACGGACAGCCTACCGTCAGCGTTCGTCCTGATCTACGCCCGTGTCGCGCCGGACCTTCCGTCTCAGAACCCTGTCGGCCAGCGCCTCGGCATGCTTCAGCGTAAAGGCAAGCGCCGCCGGATTGCCGCGCCGCGGCCCGACGGAATCGGCCATGACCGCCCCCCGGTCGCCCAGAGGCGCAGGCGCGCCCGTCGTCGTGTCCAGCGCCGTCTGATGCTCGATCTCGGCGTTCAGCTTGGCCCCCATCAGGATGATCTGCACGGACAGCCAGGTCCACAGCAGAAAGCCCATAATGGCCGCCAGTGGGCCATAGGAATCGGTGCGTACGAAGTTGGTCAGGTACCAGCTGAACACGAACGACAGCAGCACGCTGACCACCGCCGCGAAAACGGCTCCCGGGGTCAGCCAGCGCCACCGGGCCCGCGCCCGGCATGGACCCGTCCGATAGATCAGGGTCAGGGCCGCCGCATAGCCGACGAACAGCAGCGGCCATCTCAGTGGGGCCAGATAGGCCCACTCGTCCTGTAGTCCGAACAGGGCCAGAAAGATCGGCACCCCCACCACCAGACCCGCGCTGATCATGACGGCCAGCAGGCCGGACACGGTGAAGGCCATGCACAGCAGGTTGTAGGTGACGATGTTGCGCTTCTCGACCTCGTGATAGGCTAGGTTCAGCCCGTAGAAGAGCGTCTTGATCCCGTTGTTTGCGATCCACAGCGACAGGGCCAGGGTCCACACCAGGGTGAAGGTCAGCTGGCTGTTGGAGTTGCCCGCCAGCCGCGCCATCTCGTCCCCCAGGAACTGCACCACATTGCCGGGCAGGAAGGCATAGAGAAAACTCAGCCGGCCCCAGGCATCCGCCGGATCGGCGAACAGCCCGTAGATGGTCACGAAGGCTGCCAGCGTCGGAAACAGCGACAGCAGGATGAAGAAGGTCACGCCCCCGGCGACGAAGCCGACGCGGTCGCCGAAATAGCCCATGGCCACGCGCCAGACGATGTCGGTCCAGCCCTTGCGCGGTATGTGATGCGGATGTTCGGCCAGCCGCCCCCGACCCGGTTCCTTGGCATCAAAATCATGCGGCTGCGGCGGAGCGGGTGGCAGGATTTCAGGCCGTGCCGGGCGAAGCTCGACACCGAACTTGTGCCCGCGCGTATAGAGCAGATGCGCCGCGCCGGCCCCCGCCGCCAGGCCGCCCGCGACCGACGCCAGCAGACGCCAGACGCCCAGACCCTGTCCCGGGCCTGTCCCGTCATCGGGATGGGCGTTCGATCGGTCCGGCTTTCTGGTCATCCCGCGCACAACGAACCATCCTGCGGGCGCGTTCCTGCACCCTGCGCTTGATATTCCCTCAAACCCGCGCCAAGGCCAGCGTCATGATCGATACATCCGCTTCTCCCACACTGGTGACCGCCTGGAAGGCCGCGACGGCGCGGCTGAAGGCCGGCCAGATCGACAGCCCCTCCATCGACGCCCGACTGTTGCTGGAGGTCGCCACCGGCGCGGGCCGGGCCGACATCCTGACCGACCCCTATCGCGCCGTGACGCCGGAGCAGCAGGCGACGCTGGACGGCTATGTCGAGCGCCGCCTGAAACGCGAGCCCGTGTCGCGCATACTGGGCAAAAAGGGCTTCTGGAAGATCATGCTGAACGTGACGCCTGACGTCCTCAGCCCCCGCCCGGATACCGAGGCCATTCTGGATGTGGTTATGCTGGCGTTTGCGCCGCATCAGGCCTTCACCATGATCGACCTGGGCACCGGCTCGGGGGCCATCCTCCTGGCCACCCTGGCCGAGCGGGCGGGGGCCCGGGGCGTCGGCACCGACATCTCGTTCGAGGCCCTGGCCGTCGCCCGCGACAATGCCGCCAGTCTTGATCTGGACGGACGCTGCGACTTCCTGCGCACCGAATGGGCGGCGGGCATGGCGGACCACAGTTTCGATCTGGTTGTCTCCAATCCGCCCTACATCCCGTCCGACGACATCGACGGTCTGGACCCGGAGGTCCGTGATCACGATCCGCGCCTGGCCTTGGACGGCGGCCCCGACGGGCTGCAGGCCTATCGCGACCTGGCCCCCGAAATCCTGCGCATCCTCAAGCCCGGCGGAATCTTCGCGGTCGAGATCGGCTGGGACCAGGGCCCGCAGGTCAAGGCCCTGTTCGAGGCGCAGGGGTTCACCGACGTCATCGTGGTCAAGGACCTGGCCGACCGAGACCGCGTCGTCACCAATGGCCCCGACCCCCGGACCAATCCCATTCCGAAGATGTAGCATGGGTCGCAAGGGCGGTTGCGATTAGCCCTTGGAAACGCCACGATCCCGCGCTACATCATCCTTGTCTCCCACCCAAAACGCACGCCTTGGACCGCTTCTGGCCCAGTCTCGCGCGTCCGGGCATGTGAAGGTCGGGCCGGTCGCCCGGCGCACCACGGGCGGCAACGGATTTCCGATCACATCGTCAGCGGGGATTGGCCTCGCACGAAACGGAAGACGACCCCGGACGGCGACAGGCTGCATCATCTTGCAGGCCCGCCCTCCCTCACGAAAAGCACGGTAAGCTCCGATGAGAGATTTCAAGGGCATGAAGCGTCAACGCGGACGCAACAGAAAGCCCGGCCAGGGCGGCGGCAACAACCACGCCAACGCCACCAACCCCAACCGGTCCTGGGACTCGCAAGGGCCCGAAAACATCAAGGTCCGGGGCAATGCCCAGACCGTCTATGAACGCTACATGCAGCTGGCGCGCGATGCGTCGGCCGGCGGCGATCGCGTTCTGGCCGAGAACTACACCCAGCACGCCGAACACTATTTCCGCGTCCTGCGCGCGCTTCAGCCCTCGCGCCCCGTCTCCGAGATCGCCCAGCGCGAACTGGCCGGTCAGGGCTTCGACATCGACTTCGAAGACGAAACAGGCGCACAGGCCGCCGCCATCATGGCCGCCGAGAAGGCCGAGGCCGACCGTGTCGCCGCCGCCGAGGCTCGCCAGCGCGAACAGGAAGAGCGCCAGGCCGAACGTCAGGCTCAGGGCGGCGACCAGCCCCGCCGCGAATGGCGCGACCGCCCAGAGCGGAACGACCGCGATCGCGCCGAGCGTACCGACGACCGTGAACCGCGCGAGCCCCGGAATGACGGCGAAGGCCAGGCCAATGCCTCTGGCGAGCCACGTGAAGGCGGACGCCGCGAAACCCGCCGCGAACGCTGGGAGCGTCGCCGCGCCGAGAACGGTGGTCGCCGCTTCGAGAATGATGGCGAAGGGGACGAAGGCGAAACCTCGTCGTCCGAAGCAGCCGCCAGCGAGTCCGCTCCGGCTCCAGCGCAGGAGGCTTCCGACGTCAAGGAGCGCCCCGTCCGCGAGCGCCGTCCGCGCCGCGACGCCCCGCGTGCCCGCGAGGACGACGCTGACGAGGCCCCGTCTGCCCTGCCCGGTTTTCTGACACGCCCGACGTCTGCCCCGGTCGCTGCGGCCCCCGTTGCCGCTCCTGCCGAGGCCGGTGAAGACGCCGTCACCGAGGCTCCGGCACCCAAGCGCCGCGCCCCGCGGCGCAAGGTCGAGGCCGCGCCCGCCGAGGACTGACCACCACCTCAGGTCGCATTTTCATCATCGCTCAATCTATTCGCGCTAGGGTTCACCAGCGTGGATGGAGACGCATGCGATGGAACTGGTCCTGATCCTTGCCGCAATCCTGTTCAGCAGCCTGCTGGGCGCGGTCCGGCTGGCGATGAGATCAAGGGCCGAGGCTGTCAGGCTGCGCGCCATCAACAATGCGCTGGAATCCCGCGTCGCCGAGCGTACCCGCTGCCTGCGCCAGGCGCTGGATGCCGCCGGTGAGCAGGCTCAGGCCCTCGCCGTCGCCAATCAGGCAAGGGCCGACTTCCTGTCGGGCATGAACCATGCCCTTCGCACGCCGTTGAACGCCGTCATCGGCTTCGCCGACCTGCTGACCCACAATGCGGAGCAGGAGCCCCTGACCCGTAAACAAGGCCGCGCCGTTTCAGAAATCCGTGTCGCCGGGGCCCATCTTCTCAGCCTGATCGATCGTATTCTCGACTTTTCGGACATCGAGGCGGGTGCAGTCACCGTTTCGACGCAGCGTGTGGATCCGCTGCTGATCGTGCGACAGGCGGTCGAGGCCATGCGGGCCGAAGCCGACGCCCTCAATGTCACCATTCAGGCACCTGCTGCCGGTCCCGGCTATGCCGTGGCGGCTGACCCTGACCGGTTGCGTCAGATTCTACTCAACCTCCTGTCCAACGCTGTGCGGCACAATCGTCAGGGCGGCACCGTCCTGGTCGAGGTGCGCCAGATCGGCGACCGGATCACAGTCGCCGTTCACGACAATGGACCGGGAATCGAGTCCAGGCGACTGGACGGGCTGTTCCAGCCCTTCTGCAGGCTAACTCTTCATGACGACCGGCCCGATGCAGATGGCCAGGCCATCCTGGGCGTAGGCCTGGCCGTAGCCCGGCGTCTGGCCCAGGCCATGAACGGCAGCCTGACCGTTGCCAGCACGCCGGGGGAGGGGGCCAGCTTCACCCTCGATCTGCCCATTGCCCTGGCCTCGCTGATCTCGGCTGTCGCGGGACCTGACCAGGATGACCCCACATCCGCTTTGTCCGAACTGACCGTGCTCTACATCGAGGACAATGCCGCCAACATCACCCTGATGCGACATGTGATGGGGGCGCTGGGCCCGTCCCTCCATATAGCGGAAACCGGCACCGACGGGCTGGCGTTGGCCCGGGATCTGCGGCCGGACATCATCCTGCTGGACATCCACCTGCCCGACTTCGACGGCTTCGAGGTCAAGACGCGCCTCGCGGCAGACCCCCTGACCCAGGACCTTCCCGTGGTCGCCCTGACCGCAGGGTCCAGCCCCACCGATGCCCGGCGCGGGTGTGACGAAGGCTTTGCCGCCTGGCTGACAAAGCCACTGGACATCGCGCTACTGGCCGGCACCCTGCAGCAGGTCGCGGCGGCCGGCCCGCCCCCGGCGCGACGTCGCGCGGCTTGACCTTCACGGCCTGGGATGGCCCTTAGGGGTCTGGTCCAGGAGTGCCCATGCCGCATCTGTTTCGATCCAGCCTTCTGCTCGCCGTCGCCGCCACAGCTCTGGCCGCCTGCGCCACCCCGGTGCCGCCGGTGCCGCCCATCCCGCCCCTGCCCGGCCAGACCGCCGAGACGACCCTGCGGGACTGGCGCGGCATCGTCACCCGCGCGGACCGCGACCGTTTCGACCGTCGTGATGCCGCGTGGCGCGACGCCCTGCGCCAGGCACGCAGCCTGTCCGGCTCCGGCGACCTGGCCTCCACCGGAGCGCTGATCGACCCGGATGCCGGCATTGATGGCGTCACACCGCCCGTCGGCGACTATCGCTGCCGCACCGTCAAACTGGGTTCGCAGGGTGACGATGAGGGTCTGGGCTATGTCGTCTACGGCTGGTTCGCCTGCCGGATCGAGGAGACTCCGACGGGCCTGAAGTTCATCAAGCGCACGGGCTCCCAGCGCCCCTCCGGCCTGCTGTTCCCCGAGAACGATAGCCAGATGGTCTTCCTCGGCTCCATGGCCCTGGGCAATGAGCCTGCCGCCAACTCCTACGGACGACAGCCCGACCGCGACATGATCGCCGTCCTGGAGCGGATCGGCTCTGCCCGCTGGCGCCTTGTCATCCCCTGGCCAACCGCAGAGTCCAGGCTGGACCTGATCGAGCTGGTTCCTGCCTGAAGACCGTGCAGCACATCGCGGTCGTCGGGGCCGGCCCCTCCGGCCTGGCCTTCGCCCTGATGCAGGCGCGCGAAGGGCTGCGGGTCACCCTGTTCGAACGGTTCGAGGCGGCAGGTCCGGTCGGCGCGGGCTTCATGCTGCAACCCACGGGTCTGGGGGTCATGGACGACCTGGGTCTGACGCCGGACGTCATGCGACTGGCCCAGCCCATCGACCACATCTTCGGCCGGGAGGCGCGTCGCGGCCGGGTGGTTCTGGACGTCCGTTACAGCGACCTTCATCGCCCGCGTCAGGCCCTGGGCGTCCACCGCGCCGCCCTGTTTCACGTCCTGCATGAGGCGGTGGTGAAGGCCGGTGTCGAGATCGTCACTGGGCGTGAAATGATCGCGGCCCATGCCGGCCGGCTGACCGACAGGGCGGGGCGTCAGACCCCTGCCTTCGATCTGGTGGTGGACGCCTCCGGAGCCCGTTCGCGGATCGCGGCAGACCATGGCGCACGACCTCGCCCCCTCGCCTTCGGGGCCCTGTGGGGGACTGTGCCCTGGCCCGGTACACCGTTCGACGAAACCGCCCTGCAACAGGTCTATCGCGGCGCGTCGAAGATGATCGGCGTCCTGCCAGTCGGCCGCCATCCGGGTTCGGACGATCGCCTGGCGACCTTCTTCTGGAGCCTGAAGGCGAGGGACTACGAGGCGTGGCGCATTGCCGGTCTGGAGCACTGGAAGGATGAGGTGCGCAGCCTCTGGCCCGACACCGCGTCGATCCTCGAGGGTATCGACGACCCCGACCAGATGACCCTGGCCCGCTATGGCCACCACACCTTGTGGCGGCCCTTCGCCGACCGCCTGGCCATCATCGGCGACGCGGCTCATTCGACCAGTCCGCAGTTGGGGCAGGGCGTCAACATGGGACTGCTGGATGCCCAGGCCCTGACCACAGCCCTGCGGACCCGCGAGGACCTCTCATCGGCGCTCACTACCTACGCCCGCAGCCGCCGCCTTCATCTCAGCCTTTATCAGGCCCTCAGCATCGGGTTCACGCCGTTCTATCAGGCCGACGGTCGTCTCAGGCCCTGGATCCGCGACCACATCCTTGGCCATGTCGCCCGATTGCCGCTGGCTCCGCGGTTGCTGGCCGCCACGGTTTCGGGGCTGCTGCTGGACCCACGGTCGCGGAACCGGAACTGAACCGCACGCCATTCCGGTCGTTGATCACGGCGAACAGTCCGGAGCTTGCCTGATGCGTACCGTCCTCGCCGCCGCCTCGACCGCCCTTCTCCTCGCCGCCTGCGGCCAGGGCGATGCCCCGTCGCAAAACGTAGCGAGCTCCGGCGACCAGGCCGACACGGTTACGCAACCGGACACCAGCACTCCGGCCGCGTCGACGCCTCCCGCCCCGTTTCCCACGACCGACACCACCCCGAGCCCGGGCGAACAGGGCGGTACCGACGACTGGCGTCAGGTCGTGACCGCCGCCGACGCCTCCAGCCTGTCGCGGCTGGATCAGGCCTGGCGGATGGCGCGGGCCGAGGCCGACGACAAGGGGTTCGCTGATGATGTCACGGCTCTGGGGCCGCTGGTCGACCCCAATGCGGGCCAGGCGGGCCGTCTCCAGCCCGCACCGGGCACCTATCGCTGCCGCACCGTAAAAATGGGCACGAAGACCGAAGTCGGCCTGGCCTTCAATGCCTATCCCTTCTTCCAGTGTTCGGTCGAGCTGACCCCCGGTGGCGACCTGATCCTGACCAAGACCACGGGGTCCCAGCGCACGCGCGGCCTGCTTTATCCGGACACGGATCGTCGTCTGGTCTTCGTCGGAGCCCAGGCCTGGGGCATGGATGAGACCGGCTTCCCCCGCTATGGCCAGCAGCCGGTCCGCGATCAGGTCGGCGTTTTCGAACGCATCGGCCCGAACCGCTGGCGCCTGGCCATCCCCTGGCCGCGCGTGGAATCGAAGCTGGAAATTCTCGAACTGGTGCGGTGACCGTCAGACCTTCGTCAGCCGCAGGTCGTGGTAGTCATAGCTGAAGTCCGCGTCCGGACTGACGGCCTTCATCGTGGCCGAGACGGGCATGCCGTTCTCGATCTCGAAGGTGATGAAGGCATCCTCCTCGCGCTTGTCGGTGAAACGGGTGCGCAGGGTGTCGCCGTCATAGGCTTCCAGCGGCCCGTTCAGCGCCGGCGTGCGCGAGAACTTCAGCCCCAGTTGCTTGAACGCCGTCCGGCCGCGCGGACCACGCACCATGGCCGAGCTGAGGGTGATCTCGATGTCGCCATACCAGGGATCGCGCCATGTCCCGACATAGGCCTCCAGCGGCAGTGACGGCGGGGCTCCTGCCGCCTGTTTGGCATCGATCTCGGCGGCGGCGGCGATGGATTTGACATCACCTTCGGCCCTCAGCCGCGCGCTGTCGCCGATCCAGTCGAAAGCGGGGAAGGTCCGGTCCTGGCCCAGGATGATGTCGATGATCCCGCTGCGCAGGGCCCGCAGGAGGTAGCTCTCCTCCGCATTGGTGAAGTAGGAAAAGCCCGTCTTGCGACCGGGCAGCAGGACGGTGCCGGAAATATAGCCGGGCGCACCCCCGCCGTGGGTGATCATCCGCTCGCCGCGATAGTCCATCACCTGCCAGCCCATGGCATAGGTGGCCGCGATCGCCCGTCCCGGCATGTCCGGCGTCGGCCCGCCCGAGTTGGAGATGATGATGTTGGGTTTCCACATCTCCTCGGCCCGCGCCTCGGCATACAGCCGCGTGCCGTCGGGCAGTAGGCCCTTGTTCAGCTGCACCGAAATCCACTTTGACCAGTCCACGGGGTTGGTGACGAAGCCACCGGCCGCCCCCGCCGAGGTCCAGTTCCACACCTCCTGGATCGACTGGCCGATGACCTGGGTCTCGCCCTGATAGCGCAGCGGGGGTCCGATCCGGCCGTGCGGCAGGGCCGAGACCGCCGGGTCCGCGCCCGCCATCACCGGCAGGGTCTCGGTCATGCCCAGACGGTCCAGGATGCGTGTCTGGACGAAATCCTCCCACGCCATCCCGGACGCCGCCGCGACGACCTCGCCCGCCACCACGAACATCAGGTTGCAGTAGTTGTAGCCGGCGCGGAACGCCCCCTCGATGGGCACATGCGGCACCGCCGCCATGATCTCGGCCCGCGTCCGGTCGCTGTTGGGCCAGAACAGCAGGTCTCCGGCCCCCAGGCCGAACCCGATCCGGTGACTGACCAGATCGCGCACCGTGACCAGATCGTTCAACTCGGGTTTCGACAGTGAGAAACCGGGCAGATAGGTCCGCACCGGTTCGTCCCATTTGACCTTGCCCTCGTCGACCAGGATGGCCAGGGCGGCGCAGGTCACCGCCTTGGTATTGGAGGCGATGGCAAAGCGGGTGTGCTCGTCGATGGGCGTCGCGTCGCCCTTGCGGCGGACGCCATAGCCCCGGGCCAGTGCTGTCTGTCCATCTGCAACCAGCGCCACCGACACCGCAGGCTGGTCCGGAAACGCGGCCATCGCCCGTTTCACGAAGCCGTCCACCTGCTCGGCCAGCGACGCCCCGTCATTGGCCGCGGTCTGAGCCCACGCCCGTGCCGGCAACATCGCCGCACTGGCCGCGCCCATGCTGGTGAACAGGGCGGTGCGGCGGGTGGGGCGGACGGGACTGACAGGCATCGGGCAACTCCGGCTTCACGAAGGTCCAGACCTATCGTGCCGCAACCCTCAGCGCCAGTTCCCGTCCAGATCTTGAAGGTATCAGGGATATCGAAGTGTTCGAAAGTATAGATGACCGATCTGTAATGTTCAGCCCGTGCCCTATCTCGCCTTGATCATGACACCGAAGTAACTCGCAACGCGGTCAAGGAGGCTTTACGTCATCGGAAACAGCACCGCGTTATGTGACCGGTGCATCGGGGGTTCACATGACGTCGTTCAAATTCATGCTGTTGGTCGGCACCGCGCTGGCTGCCACGTCGGGCCAGGCTCTCGCCCAGACGCCACCCGCAACCCAGACGCCGCGCCCCACCCCTGCAACGACGGCCCCTGCTACGACGGCTCCGGCCACTGCGACCCAGACACCAGCGCCCGCTCCGGTGCCCCAGACGCCGCCTGCGACCGAGGCAGCTCCGCCGGCCGAAGAAGAAGAGGCGACCGCGCTATCGGACGTGGTCGTCACGACCCGCCCGAACGACGTCCGCACCTCCATCGATTCCACCAGCTACAGCCTGGCCAACGATCTTCAGGCCACGACCGGCACCCTGGCCGACGCCCTGCGCAATGTTCCCTCGGTCGAGGTCGATCCGGACGGCAACGTCAGCCTGCGCGGCGATGCCAACGTCACCATCCTGGTCGACGGCCGCCCCTCGACCCAGTTCAACGGCCCCAGCCGGGGCCAGATGATCCAGCAGATTCCGGCGGACCAGTATGCCCGCGTCGAGGTCATGACCAACCCTTCCGCCGCCTACAGCCCCGAAGGCTCCGGCGGGGTCATCAACCTGATCACCAAGCCCACGACCGTGCGCCCCAGCGTCACCACCAACGGCTCGGTCCGGGCCAATATCGGCGATGACGGCCGCTATAACATCGGGGCCAACATCGCGCACGTGAACGGCAAGCTGACGCTGTCCGCCGACGTCGGCGTGCGCCACGACGGCTTTGCCGCCGAGGTCGAGCGCGTGCGTGAAACCCTGGACACCGGCTCGGGCCAGTTCCTTCAGTCGCGTACCACCCAGAACAACGATGGCGCGTCCGATAATCTCTATGTCCGGCTGGCCGCGGAATATAATCTGGACACCAATACCCAGCTGGTCGCCGAGCTGCGTCACACGGATGTCGATGTGAACGTGGACGCTCTTACCCTTTATGAGGCCGATGCTGCGGGTGGCGGCATCGCCTCGGCCTATCGCCGGGACACCAGCGGCGGCTTCGAGGGCCAGTTCTCCGGTGCCACGGCCCGCGTCGTGCGCCGCTTTGGCGAACAGGGGCACGACTGGACCAACGAAATTCGTTTCGATCGCAACGAATTCGTATTCGGCGGCGACACCTTCGTCGATCAGCAGATTCCGGCGGCCACACCCTTCTTCGAGGTGATCAACAACCAGAACGAACAGGACCAGATCGGCGTCACCAGCGCCTATGTCCGCCCCTTCTCGAACGGTGCCCGCCTGCGCCTGGGCTATGAGCTGCAGGCCACCATGCTGGAGCTGGACAACTCCGTCGCGCGAGGCCCGGACCGGGCGGCCCTGACGCCGGACCCGACCGTGTCCAACATGTTCAACGTCGACCAGACCGTCCACGCCGTCTACGCCACCTATGAGCGGCCCTTTGGCGAGAAGCTGTCGGCCCAGTTCGGCCTGCGCCTGGAACAGGCCAATCTGGATCTGGATCAGGTCACCTCCGACATCCAGACCTCCCAGGACTATTTCCGCGCCTACCCGACTGGCCACGTCTCCTATCAGCTGGACGACACCCAGACCCTGCGCGCCAGCTACAGCCGGCGCATCCAGCGGCCCCAGCCGGGCGACCTGAACCCCTTCCTGACCTATGGCGATCCGCAGAACCTGCGCTCGGGCAATCCCGACCTCGAGCCACAGGAGACAGATGCCTTCGAGTTCAGCTGGCAGAAGCGGGTGCAGCAGACCTTCTACCAGGCCACCCTCTACTACCGCGACACCCGGGACGCCTTCACCCAGGTGACCAGCGATCTGGGCGACGGGGTCTTCCTGACCCGTCCGGAAAATCTGGGCTCAAGCCGCTCGACCGGACTGGAACTGGTCGCCAACGGGGCCCTGCATCCCAAGCTGCGCTACAACGCCAGCGTCAACGTCTTCCGTCAGGAGATCGACGCCTCGGGCATTCCCGGTGCGGTGGACTCCGAGGCCGACAGCATCTCGGGCCGCCTCAGCCTGAACTGGCAGCCTACGGCCGAGGACTTCGTCCAGCTGTCCGGCATCTGGGCCGGGGACCAGTTGCTGGCCCAGGGCACGCGTGAGCAGTCGACGCTGGTCAACTTCGGCTATCGCCGCAAGCTGAACGACAAATGGTCCTTGCAGGCGACCGTGCGCGACGTGTTCGACGACTTCGGCTCGACCACGACCATCGACACCCCTGCGTTCCGTGACCGGACCGACCAGACCTTCGGCGGTCGCGCGGCCTATATCGGCCTGACCTGGAACTTCGGCGGTGGCCAGCGTCGTCCCGAACAGTTCGACTTCGCCCCGCCCCCCACCGGCGGCTGATCGCGGGACTTGCGCGGACTTCTGCACACGCCCACCTGAGCGTCTCGGGTTGGCCAGTGCAGGGTTCTGCGCCGGTCGGCCTCAAGCAGTGAGGCGCCGCGCGCCGAACGATAGGCCACGACAATGAACCTCGACCTCTATTCCGACCGCGCCAAACAGGCCGTCCAGTCGGCCCAGTCGCTGGCGCTCGCCCGCCGCCACCAGCAGTTCGCGCCCGAGCATCTGCTCAAGGTGCTGCTGGAAGAGCGCGACGGTCTGGCCCGCAATCTGATCACCGCCGCCGGGGGCGACGCCGCCAAGGCCGAGGCCGCGACCGAGACCGCCCTGAAGAAGCGCGCCCAGGTCAGCGGCGGCAATGGCCAGCTCTATCTGGACGGCGACACCGCCCGCGTCTTCGCCGCCGCCGAGACCGCCTCCAAGACATCCGGCGACGCCTTCGTCACGACCGAACGCCTGCTCAGCGCCATCGCGCGCGAGGGCGGCACGGCCCGCGAAATCCTGAAGTCGGTGGGCGCCACACCCGACAAGCTGGACGCCGCCATCGCCGACATCCGCAAGGGCAAGACCGCCGACAGTGCCGGGGCCGAGGACGGCTATGACGCCCTGAAACGCTATGCCCGCGACCTGACCCTGGCCGCCGCCGACGGCAAGATCGATCCCGTCATCGGCCGCGACGAGGAAATCCGCCGCACCATCCAGGTCCTGGCCCGCCGCACCAAGAACAACCCCGTCCTGATCGGCGAACCCGGCGTCGGCAAGACCGCCATCGTCGAGGGTCTGGCCCTGCGCATCGTCAACGGCGACGTGCCCGAATCCCTGCGCGACAAGGTCGTCATGGCGCTGGACATGGGCTCGCTCATCGCCGGTGCCAAATACCGCGGCGAGTTCGAGGAGCGGCTGAAATCCGTCCTGGCCGAGGTCACGGCGGCCGAGGGCGGCATCATCCTGTTCATCGACGAGATGCACACCCTGGTCGGGGCCGGAAAGGGCGACGGGGCCATGGACGCCTCCAACCTGCTGAAACCCGCCCTGGCGCGCGGCGAGCTGCACTGCGTCGGGGCCACGACGCTGGACGAGTACCGCAAGTATATCGAGAAGGACGCCGCCCTGGCCCGCCGCTTCCAGTCGGTCTTCATCGACGAGCCGACGGTCGAGGACACGGTGTCGATCCTCCGTGGACTGAAGGAAAAATACGAGGTCCACCACGGCGTGCGCATTTCCGACAGCGCCATCGTCGCCGCCGCCACCCTGTCCAACCGCTACATCACCGACCGCTTCCTGCCGGACAAGGCGATCGACCTGATCGACGAGGCGGGCAGCCGCGTCCGCATGGCCGTCGATTCCAAGCCCGAGAGCCTGGACGAGATCGACCGCCGCCTGGTTCAGCTCAAGATCGAACGCGAGGCCCTGAAGAAGGAGACCGACAAGGCCTCCATCGCCCGGCTGGAAAAACTGGACGACGAGATCGACGACCTCCAGACCCAGTCCGACGACCTGACCGCCCGCTGGAAGGCGGAGAAGGACAAGGTCGGTCAGGGCGCCCAGCTGCGCGAGACCCTGGATCGCCTGCGCGCCGACCTGGCCCTGGCCCAGCGCAACGGCGACCTGGCCCGTGCGTCAGAGATCGCCTACGGCCAGATCCCCGGCATCGAGAAACAGCTGGCCCAGGCCGAGGAGAACGAGGCCGACAAGTCCGGCCCCCTGACGCCCGAGGTCGTCGACGCCGAACAGATCGCCGCTGTCGTCAGCCGCTGGACCGGCGTCCCGGTCGAAAAGATGCTGGAGGGCGAGCGCGAGAAACTGCTGTCGATGGAGGACGCCCTGCGCCACCGCGTCGTCGGCCAGGATGCGGCGCTGGAGGCGGTGTCCGACGCTGTGCGCCGCGCCCGCGCCGGCCTGAACGACCCCAACCGCCCGCTCGGCTCCTTCCTGTTCCTGGGCCCGACCGGCGTGGGCAAGACCGAGCTGACCAAGGCCCTGGCCGCCTTCCTGTTCGACGACGAGGCCGCCATCACCCGCATGGACATGTCCGAATATATGGAGAAACACTCGGTCAGCCGCCTGATCGGGGCCCCTCCCGGCTATGTCGGCTATGACGAGGGCGGGGCCCTGACCGAGGCGGTGCGTCGCCGCCCTTATCAGGTGATCCTGTTCGACGAGGTCGAAAAGGCCCACCCCGACGTCTTCAACGTCCTGCTTCAGGTGCTCGACGACGGCCGCCTGACGGACGGTCAGGGACGCGTCATCGACTTCAAGAACACCCTGATCATCATGACCTCCAACCTGGGGTCGGAGGCTCTGGCTGGTCAGGCCGAGGGTGACGACGTCGAGAGCGTACGCCCCTATGTCATGGACCAGGTCCGCGCCCACTTCCGGCCCGAGTTCCTGAACCGCATCGACGAGATCATCCTGTTCCGCCGCCTGGGCCGCGAACAGATGGGCGGCATCGTCCGTATCCAGCTGGCCCGGTTCGAGAAACTCCTGGCCGACCGCCGCCTGACCCTGGCGCTCGACGACACCGCCACCGCCTGGCTCGCCGACCGCGGCTACGACCCGGTGTATGGCGCCCGCCCGCTGAAACGCGTCATCCAGAAGGACCTGGTCGACCCGATCGCGAGGAAACTGCTGGCCGGCGAGATCGAGGACGGCAGCGTGATCGCGGTGTCAGCGGGGGCGGACGGTCTGGAGATCGGGAAGGCGCGGGTGCATTAGGGGGTCACGTCAGTCAAAGCGTCTTCAGTTTTGAGCTTGAAAAACTCGGGAAACATGGACGTTTCTTCTTCGTGGTCTACGCTAAGCGAGAAGTCAGAGAAGTCATCTTGTAGACCGAAATGCTCGATGGCATAGGCGAGACTAAAGGCGTAACTCGAACGAAACGCCAGTCGCACCACGCGCGAGCCGATATCGAATAGCCGGATGAACTGTATTAGCTCCTTCTTGCCCCATTCTGTACTTATGTCATACCGCTCATGGGTGGTGATGCCGTGTATAAGGAGATTTCGCATCTCCCTGAACATCTCGACTCCGGCGTCTAGGGTCACATCAATTTCCCACGCCTCTTTGACGCAAATTATCATGTTTCCTAGGGTCTTTTTTCTCCATCCAATCTGTAAGTCTCTGATAGTTTGATATTTTCGTTTCTGCTTGTCGGATACTGCTAGGATAAATGACTTTGATATGTAGTCCTCGATTTGATGGCATCTGACCAAACACATTCCAAGCATCGTTGCGATGTGGATGTCTCGGCCAACCCAGATGGCGTCATCTCTATCTTCGGGCAGTTCGCCTATCTCATCGGTCAACTTCTTCATGCCCATTGGGCCGATGTCTCGCAGAGCGGTTATGAAAGTGGGTTTGTATTCCTGGACTGAGTAGACCACGTCGCGGAGAAGCATTTCCTCTTGCCCGTCAACCGTCCGGAATTCAGCCCCGACCCCATCAAAAATTTCCTTGCCATACAGGTACCAAGGCCAAGGCCGCTTCGCGTATGCCTCAGTTGCTTGGTAGACCTCAGCCAAGTCCCGAGGGATGCCACAAATCCTGTAAGCAGCGACCTCATCGAGGTCGAACCCGTTCATATGGACTTCAACCGAGCAGGCGCTGCGACTATTTCTTGCAGCGACAAAGCAATCTTCAAACCCGTCTGAGACCACCCAATAAAGACTCCACCGCTCATGCGGACGAGCTGCCTTTTTCTCGATGACCCTGCGTTCTCGAATTGGTTTTCTCCGCTTCATGACACAAGCTTCGGATGAGCCGGTTCCTCAGGTCAAGGAAGGCAAAACACGGCTCTCGAAAACCCACGTCCACTCTCCCGTTGGGAGAGGGCTTGAGCGCACGTCGGCGTAGCCGTCGTTCTTGCGCGAAAGGGTGAGGGTTGACTGTCCGGGGGCGGCTTCGCCGCTTCCACCACCCGACCCTCATCCGGCGCTGCGCGCCACCTTCTCCCAACGGGAGAAGGATCAGGGTTCTCACCCCCGCACCGCCTCCGCCGCCACCCCGTCCTTGCACGCCGCATAGGCAAGGCGGCGGCAGTGGCGGGCTCTATCCACATGCCCCTTCTCCCGTTGGGAGAAGGTGCCCCGGAGGGGCGGATGAGGGTCGGCTGGGACCGTCGGCGTTAGCCGTCGCACGGGCAGGGGTGCGGCTGACGCCGGGCGGCAGGCGACCCTCACCCTTTCGGCTGGCGCATCGCTGCGCTCTGCGAGCCTCAAGCCCTCTCCCAATGGGAGAGGGAAGGTTACAGACCCAGCGCCCTGGCCTGTGCCCGGATCGCAGCGTCGATCTGCTGCGGTTCGGCCAGCGCCTTTTCGTTGGTGAACCGCACCACGGTCCAGCCCAGCGCCTCGATCTCCTGCTGACGCAGATGGTCGATCAGCACCACATCGTCGCGCCCGTGCACCCCGCCGTCGATCTCGATGACCAGCCGCAGCGGAATACAGGCGAAGTCGACCACGAACCGGCCGACCGGATGCTGACGCCGGACCTTCCAGCCGTCGACCGCCCCGCCGCGCAGCCGGGACCAGACCCGCTCTTCGGCCAGGCCGCCCGTCTGGCGTAGCGCGCGGGCGCGGGGCGTCAGGCGACCGGCGGTCATGGCGCGCGCATCCTCCCCACCGCCTCCCCCGCCACCCGATCCGTCCACGCCTTCTTGCAGGCCGCATAGGCTGCGCTGTCCCCGGGATGCAGGGCCGCGCAGCGGGACTTTTCGGCCTCATAGGCGGCGGCCGTGGCGGGCTCGGTGCGCAGGCGGTCGCGGAAGGCCAGGTGCCAGGGGATCATGGCATCGCCGGTCGCATGAATGTGCAGATGGGCCGCCCGCTCGCCCGCCCGTGGATCGTCGCGCGTCAGATAGCGCCGCCCGGCGACGCCGTTCTCTCCCCGCCAGCGCCAGCCCAACCCCTCCAGCCCCGCCCGCGACGCATCGACCACCCCCAGGTCCGCCACCTCGCCCAGCAGATCGACCACCGGCTTGGCCGCCAGCCCCGGCACGGCGGTCGAGCCGATATGATGCAGGCCCACAAACACCCCCGGCGCGGCGACCCGCAGGTCCGCGATCAGACCTTCGGCCTGATCGGCCCACCGGGCGTTATGGGGAACAAGCGTGACGGACCTGGGCATGTGCCATGATCCGAATCGTAGCGGCCGAGGTCAATGCCACCGGCTGTCCTTCTCCCCTTGCGGGAGAAGGTGCCCCGGAGGGGCGGATGAGGGGTCGCGCCGCTGTGTCCGCACCTGAATGAAGGATCGCTCGATGCCGAAAGATCAGCGCGACCCCTCATCCGTCAGGCTTCGCCTGCCACCTTCTCCCGCAAGGGGAGAAGGATCAGAGCCTCATCACCTGGGCTTTACCGCTTCAATGATGGCCCCCACCACCTCCCAGTCGCGCAGTTCGATCTGCTGGTTCGGGAACCTCAGCACCCGAAAGCCCTGTCCGTTCAGCCAGGCATCGCGCACGGCGTCCCGTTCCGCATCGTGAAACGGCCCGTCCGCCTCGACGATCAGCCGGTGCCGCATGCAGACAAAGTCCGCCACATAGGCACCGATCACGACCTGACGCCGGAACTTCAGCCCCTCCAGTCGCCGGTCCCGCAACAGCGTCCACAGCTTGCGCTCGTAGACGGCGGGCGCATGCCGCATCCGTTTCGCCAGACCCTGAAGCCGATCCTCGGTCACGTCGGCAGCCCTCTTCCGTCATCTGCGCAGGCGACTTTCTCCCGCAATCAAGGACGGAACAACAGGTCATTCCGGGGACAGATCATCCGGTCCTTCCGGGCCCCGAACCGGCCCTTCTCGACCCTCGCCCGGCTAATAATCGGCCGATCTCCTCAGCATGCCTCCGGCCCGTGGTAGAATGCCCGGCGGTCCCCCTTCGGACCCACGCCTGCGGTCTTTGAAAGTTCCCATCCCGCCCCGCCGACCCCAGGCCGCAGGCGAAATCCCACATATCGCCGCGTCCGAACGCGCGCGGCGGTTCCGTTTTCTGGCTTATGGAGACACTGGACCCCAGGGTGGACCGAGTGGACCGAGTGGACCGAGTGGACTGAGTGGACTCTGTTTTTCGTCCGGCCGTCAGCCCATCTCGGCTTCCAGATCGGCCAGGCGCGCGGCCTGGTCCTCTGCGATCAGGGCGTTCAGCAGGGGGTCGATGTCCCCCTCCAGAATCTGCGGCAGGCTGTGCAGGGTCAGGTTGATCCGGTGGTCGCTGACCCGCCCCTGCGGAAAGTTGTAGGTGCGGATGCGCTCGGACCGGTCGCCCGACCCGACCTGGCTCTTGCGCGAATCCGATCGGGCCAGATCCTTGGCCTGACGCTGCATGTCGTACAGCCGCACCCGCAGGTTCTTCATCGCCTTGTCGCGGTTCACATGCTGCGACTTCTCCGACGAGGTCACCATGATGCCGGTCGGCAGGTGGGTGATCCGCACGGCAGAGTCGGTCGTGTTGACGTGCTGGCCGCCGCTGCCCGAGGCGCGAAAGGTGTCGATGCGGATGTCCTTGTCGTGGATCTCGATCTCGACGTCCTCGACCTCGGGCAGCACCGCCACCGTCGCCGCCGAGGTGTGGATACGGCCCTGCGATTCCGTCGTCGGCACGCGCTGGACCCGGTGCACGCCGCTCTCGAACTTCAGCCGGCCGAAGACGCCGTCGCCGGTGACCGTGGCGATGACCTCCTTGAAGCCCCCGGCGTCGCCCTCGGTCAGGCTGTCCACCTCGACCCGCCAGCCGCGGCTCGACGCATAGCGGCTGTACATGCGGAACAGGTCGCCCGCGAACAGGGCCGCCTCGTCACCGCCCGTCCCGGCCCGGACTTCCAGCACGGCGCTGGCGTTTTCGTCCGCATCGCGCGGGGCCAGCAGCAGCGCCACCTCCCGCTCCATGTCGGGCAGGGTCTCGCGCAGGGCCTGAAGCTCCTCCGCCGCCATCTCGGCCATCTCGGGATCGCTGGCCATGGCCTCCAGATCGGCCATCTCCGCCCGGGTCTTCGCCAGGGCCATGACCGCATCGGCCACCGGCTTCATCTCGGCGTGCTCCTTGGACAGGCGCACGATCTCCTGGCCGTCCGTGGCCGCGCCCATCCGCGCCTCCACCTGGTGGAAACGGTCGAGCACCTGATCGAGCCGGGCCTGGGGCAGTCGCAAGGCAGCAAATCCTGGGTCTGGAAAAGGGGCGGAGCCTTACCTCGCCGCGTCCCGCCTGTCGATGCGCAGCCCCGGCCGTAGAATTCGGCGGCGACCCCGTAACGCTTCGCCTCATGGCGCATTACATCGAATCCGGAGCTCGCGACGCGCTGCTTCCGTCGGGGGCTGAATGGACACCTTCCTGCTGTTTCTGATGGTCGGCCTGCTGGCCCAGGCGATCGATGGAGCCTTGGGCATGGCCTACGGCGTCATTTCGTCGTCAGTGCTGCTGGCGCTGGGCGTGCCGCCCGCCACCGCCTCGGCCAGCGTCCATGCCGCGGAGGTCTTCACCACCGCCGCCTCGGCGGGCAGCCACGCCTGGCACCGCAACATCGACTGGCGGCTGCTGCTTCCCCTCGCCATCGCCGGGGTCATCGGCGGGGCACTGGGGGCCTATGTGCTGTCGGGGATCGAGGGCGACGTGATCAAGCCTTTCGTCATCGCCTATCTGGCCGTCGTTGGCATCTGGATCCTGTGGCGGGCCGGGCATGACGCCAGGCCACGCCGCCTGCCTGCCTGGGTCATGGCCCCGGTCGGCGTGGTCGGCGGGTTTCTGGACGCCATCGGCGGCGGCGGCTGGGGGCCGACGGTCTCCTCGGCCATGGTTGGGGCCGGCCAGGAGCCACGACGCGCCATCGGCACGGTCAATACCGCCGAGTTCTTCCTGACGGTGGCCATCAGCGCCACCTTCGTCTGGGCTCTGCTCACCGGCCACTGGGCCGAAGCAGGGGCGCTGGAACACCACTTTGCCGCCGTGGCGGGCCTGGTCGTAGGTGGCCTGATCGCCGCGCCCTTCGCGGGCCTGATCGTCAAGAAGGTGCCGCGCAAGGTCCTGACCTATGCGGTGGGTTTCCTCCTGCTGATCCTGTCCGCCTTCCAGGGGTTGCAGTTGGCAGGGGTCATCGCCTGAGCGCCGCAGTATTACTCCGCAGCCTCCAGCGCCGCCTGCTCCGCCGCCCGCGCCGCATCCAGCTCCGCTGCCTTGGCTTCGACCTGGGCGACGATCTCCTCGATCATGCCGTCGTTGTGCTGTTTGTGGGCGATCTTGCCGTTCAGATAGACCATGCCGGAGCCCGCGCCGCCGCCGGTGAAGCCCACGTCGGTATAGAGGGCCTCGCCCGGCCCGTTGACGACGCAACCGATGATGGACAGCGACATGGGCGTGGTGATGTGGGCCAGCCGTTCCTCAAGCACACCCACCGTCTCGATGACGTTGAAGCCCTGACGCGCGCAGGACGGGCAGGCGATGATGTTCACGCCCCGGTGCCGCAGGCCCAGCGATTTCAGGATGTCGAAGCCGACCTTGATCTCCTCGACCGGATCGGCAGCGAGGGAGACCCGGATGGTGTCGCCGATACCGGCCCACAGCATGGAGCCCATACCGATGGCCGACTTGATCGTACCGGTCCGCAAGGGTCCGGCCTCGGTCACGCCCAGATGCAGAGGGCAGTCGATGGCCTCGGCCAGTTGCTGATAGGCGGCGACGGTGAGAAACGGGTCGGACGCCTTCACCGAAATCTTGAACTCGTGGAAGTCGTGATCTTGCAGGATGCGGGCGTGGTTCAGGGCGCTCTCGACCATGGCGTCGGGGCAGGGCTCGCCGTATTTCTCCAGCAGTTCACGCTCCAGAGAGCCGGCATTGACACCGATCCGCATGGAACAGCCGTGGTCCTTGGCCGCCTGGATGACCTCGCGCACCCGGTCGGGGGAGCCGATGTTGCCGGGGTTGATGCGCAGGCAGGCGGCACCCGCCTGGGCCGCCTCAATCCCGCGCTTGTAGTGAAAATGAATGTCGGCCACGAGCGGGACCCGCGATTCACGCGCGATGGTCCGGAAGGCCTCGGTGGATTCGACATCGGGGCAGGAGACCCGGACGATATCGGCCCCGGCCTCTTCAAGCTGACGGATCTGCTCCAGGGTTGCGGCCGCGTCCGAGGTCAGCGTGTTGGTCATCGACTGGACGGTGATCGGCGCACCGCCGCCTACGGGGACATTGCCGACCATGATCTGGCGACTCTTGCGCCGTTCGATATGCCGCCACGGACGGACGTGACCCAGTTCGGAGGAGTGATCAGCGCTCATGATGCGTCCAATATAGGGGATGCCTGTTCACAAGACCACGACAGCCGAGGTCGCAAGCGGTCAGCGCGGAGATGTCGCCGGTGCGACAGGTGTTGCAGACGGGACGACCAGAGGCTGAGTGGTCGGTCTGGCGGCTGCCTGGCGCGCGGCTTGAAGCTGGGCCTGACGGGTACGCTCAGCGTTCTCTTCGGCGGCCTGCCGGATTTGAGCCTCGGCACGGCTGTTGAATTGGCTCAGCGGAACCTGCAGCGCAGGCATGACGCCCGCATATTCGCCGTTGATGTAGACGTCGAACGCGGTCGGCTCGGACACGTCGAGCGTAGCCGACACGCCGATCGGCGCACGCCAGGCGTCACCCTCGGTCAACTGCCGCGCAAACAGCACGCGACCGTCGGGCAGCCGCACCACGATATTGGCCGCCTTCGAGGCCTGGAGCACGACATGGGAGGCGGTGGCGGGGGCACCGTAAAGAGCTCCACGCGGGTTGAAGGCCTTGCGTACCGGCGTAGCCGAGGCTGCTGCGGCTGCCAGTTGTTCGGGCGTGGCGGGGGCGACACCCGTCATCTGCAGTTCGAGACCCGGCGTGACGTAAAGTTCAGGCACGGTCTGATCGGCGGGGGCCGGGGCGGGGCCGGACAGCCTCAGACCCGCCTTGTCGACGGATTTGTCCGTCGCCCAGTTTGGCGGCACCTGGGCGATGTCGGACGGACGCGGTGCCTGCACCAGGCTGACGCGTTGAAAGATGTTCCAGCCGACGACGGCCAGCAGCAGCAGTCCGCCGACCGCCGCCAGCCGCCAGGAGGTTCGCTTCACATCCTCATAGGCGATGCCCGATGGGGCCTGCAGCGGTACGGTCGGGTCGGGGCTTTCGCGCTTGAAGCGCTCGACCGCCGACTGTTCGTCCAGCCCCAGAGCCGCCGCATAGGAACGGACATAGCCGATCGAGAACACCCGGTTGGGCAGTATGGAAAAATCGTTCTGCTCGATCGCGGTCAGATAGCGGGTGTGCACCTTGGTCTGGGTCGACAGTTCGGCCAAGGATCGCCCGCTACGCTCGCGGGCCGCGCGCAGGGCGTCGCCCAGCGTCAGCGCGTCCTCGACCGAAATACCGGCGGGATCGGCATGAGGCCCCAACTCTGCGGAGGCTGCCCCCCTTTTCACCGCCATCAGGCGCGCCCTCGTCATCGGCGTATCGAAGAATGGATCGGAGCCTGCGACCGCGTCAGAGCTCTTAGGGTGCATAGAACAGGGGCCGCGCCGCTTCAACGGCAGGCGCTACAGGATGACATTCAGCTTGCGGGCCAGCGATTCCAGTTCGCCCCGGATCGAACCTGCCGAAGAGCCCAACAGGCCGGTCATGGCTCGGCGTGCGGCCGTCAAATCGGCGGACAGGATCATCCGCTTGACCGGTCCTACACCGCCTGCCGGGGCCGAAAGCCGAGTGAAGCCGAGCGTCAGAAGGGCGAAAGCCTCCAGAGGCCGTCCCGCCAGTTCGCCGCAGACGGAGACAGGCGTGCCGGTGTCGGCACATTTCCGCTGAATTTCGGCCAGGGCCCTGAGTGCAGGCGGCGACATCGGATCATAGCGATCCGAAACCAGAGGATTGGTCCGGTCGGCGGCGAACATGTATTGGAACAGGTCGTTGGACCCCACCGAGACGAAGTCCGTCAGCGGCAGCAGGGCATCCAGGTGCCACAGCAGGGACGGGCATTCGATCATCGCCCCGACCCTCAGCAGGGCGGGCAGTTCGCGCCCGCGCCGCCGGGCCCATTCGCACTCGACGTCGACCAGTTCGCGTGCGGCCCTGAACTCGTCGACCGTGGCGATCATGGGGAACATGACGCGCAGTTCGCGCCCCGCGCCCGCCGCCAGCAAGGCGCGCAGCTGTAGTCTCAACAGGCCCGGCCGGTCCAGACCCAGGCGAATGGCCCGCCGCCCGAGAGCCGGGTTCTCCTCCCGCTCCGTCTCCAGATAGGGCAGGACCTTGTCGCCGCCGATATCGAGGGTGCGGAAGGTGACGGGGCGGTCGCCGGCCGTGTCCAGCACCAGTTTGTAGAGCGCCGTCTGACTGTCCAGACGCGGCAGCTCCTCGGACACCATGAACTGGAACTCGGTGCGGAACAGGCCGATGCCCTCGGCCCCCGTCTCGTCCAGATTCTCCAGATCGACGGCCAGACCCGCATTGGTCAGGACCGTGATCCGCTGGCCGTCGAGGGTGACGGCATCGACGTCGCGCAGCTTGGCGAACTCAGCCTGCCGCTGGCTGCGCACCTCCATGCGCGACTGGACGGCGGCCAGCATGTCGGGACGGGGCCGCAGATAGGCCTCGCCCGTCTCGCCGTCGACGATGACCTGATCGCCTTCGGACAGGCGGTCGCGCAGGCCCATGAGGCGGCCGACGCAGGGAATCTGCAACGCCCGCGCCACGATAGCGGCGTGACTGGCAGCCGAGCCCTCTTCGAGCAGCAGGCCCCTCAGCTTGTGCCGGGGGTACTCCAGCAGATCGGCAGGCCCGAGGTTGCGCGCCACCAGGATGGCGTCGTCGGGCAGGTCGCGCTCGCCCGGCTTGTCCCCGGCCAGGAACCGCAGCAGGCGGTTGGCCAGGTCCTCGAAGTCGTGCAGCCGCTCCTTGATATAGGGGTCGCGGGCCTGGGCGAAGCGGGCGCGGTGTTCGTTGCGCACGCGATCGACGGCGGCCTCGGCGGTCAGGCCGGTGCGCACCGCCTCCTCCAGCGACCGGTTCCAGCTGCGGTCGTCGGCGAACATCCGATAGGTTTCCAGCACCTCGAACGACTGGCCCGCCAGCTTGACGCGACCGCCCTCCAGCATAGCGTCGATGTGGGCCTTCAGCCCGATCAGAGCCTCGCGCAGGCGGATTTCCTCCACCTGCTGGTTTTCGGCCAGCAGGTTTTCCGGCGGCACTGGGGCCTCGTGCAGGACGACGTGGCCGTAAGCCAGACCCTCCGCGAACCTCTGGCCTTTCAGACGCTCCGGGCGATGCGGGGCGACCTCGATATCGCGCAGTTCGTCCTGGGCCAGCAATTCGCCCGACGCCACGGTCTCGGCCAGGACCATGGCGATAGTCTGGATGTCCTCGACCTCCTCCTCGTCATAGCGCCGCTCGGAGCGGTTCTGGACGACCAGAACGCCGATGGCCCGCCCGCCCCGCAGCAGCGGCGCACCCAGGAAGGCGTGATAGGGGTCTTCGCCCGTTTCCGGACGATAGGAGAAGCTGGGGTGGGACGGGGCGTCCGACAGGCTGATGGGCTGGGCTGTGCGGGCGACCTCGCCGACCAGACCCTCACCGGCGCGCAGACGGGTCGTGTGCACGGCCTCGGGCTTCAGGCCCTGGGTGGCGAACAGCTCCAGCTCGCCTGACGACCGGCGCAGATAGATGGAGCAGACCTCGGCCACCATCGACTGCGCGATGGTGCGCACCACATGGTCCAGCCGTTCCTGGGCCGGAGCCGCACCGGCCATCGCCTCGCGGATCTGGCGAAGCAGGCTGCGCGGCCCCCTCGTCGTCAATCCGCCAGCCGCCAATGACCCCTCCAGTAAAGCTCACGCCGCAGATGGGCGTCCGATGTCACTATTCCTAGACCGTTTCCAGACCATAGGCGGAATGAAGCGCCCGGACCGCCAGTTCCGCATAGGCGGCGTCGATCAGAACGCTGATCTTGATCTCGGACGTCGAGATGGCCTGGAACTTGATCCCCTTGTCGGCCAAGGCCCGGAACATGGTCTGGGCCACGCCCGCGTGGCTGCGCATGCCGACGCCGACGACCGAAACCTTGGCCACGTCCTCATCGACCCGCAACTCCTCGAAGCCGATCTGGGCCTGCTCCGCCCGCATCAGTTCGGCCGCGCGCTGGGCATCTCGGCGGCCCGTCGTGAAGGTCAGGTTGACCGCGCCCTCGGTTCTGGCTTGGCTCTGGACGATCATGTCCACATTGACGCTGGCCTCGGCCAGTCGGGTAAAGACATCTGCCGGTGCGTCTGTGCGGTCGGCCAGCCCCAGCAGGGTGATCCGGGCCTCGTCACGGCTCATGGTCACGCCGGACACGATACGTTTTTCCACGATTTCCTCCTCGTCGCAGATCAGGGTGCCGGCATTGGCGGGCAGCGCGCCATTCTCGTCAGGTTCGATGAAGCTGGACAGGACCCGCACGGGCACCTGTTTGGCCATGGCCAGTTCGACGGATCGGGTCTGGAGCACCTTGGCCCCCAGCGAGGCCATTTCCAGCATTTCTTCGTAGGAGACCTTTTCCAGACGCCTGGCCCGGCTCTCGATCCGCGGGTCGGTGGTGTAGACGCCGTCCACGTCGGTATAGATGTCGCACGGGCATGACAGCGCCGCCGCCACGGCGACCGCAGACGTGTCCGAGCCACCGCGCCCCAGGGTGGTGATCCGCCCGTCGCGGGTCACGCCCTGGAAGCCGGGGACGATGGCGATCTGGCCCGCGTCCATCGCCGCCCCCAGAACCTCGCCCGGCACATCCTCGATACGGGCGCGGCCGTGAGCGTCGTCGGTCAGGATGGGGATCTGCCAGCCCATCCAGCTGCGCGCATTCAGCCCCATGTTGCGCAGGGTCAGGGCCAGCAGGCCCGCCGTCACCTGCTCGCCCGAGGCCACGACCACGTCGTATTCGTCGTCCGACATCGCCACGCCCTCGCCGGGTCGGCCCGCGCCGTCGGTCCAGGCCACCAGCTCGTTGGTCTTGCCGGCCATGGCCGAGACGACGACGGCCACCTGCTTGCCGGTCGCGGCCTCTGCGGCGACGATCCGGGCGGCACGGCGGATGCGCTCGAGGTCGCCCATCGAGGTGCCGCCGAATTTCATCACCAGCCGCGTCATTTCAGCGTGTCGTTCCCTGTGCCATGTGGCTGTATGATATCAAACGGCTCGACAGTTGATCTCGGCCGCCACGGTTGCTTCTAGCGACCGGCGGACGACGCGCAAACCCCAAAGGCAACAGGGTCTTATGGACACCATCGACGCCCAGGCTTCCGGCCCCTCCATCGACCCCGCCGATGTGGCGCGGTTTTCTGCCCAGGCGGAGAGCTGGTGGGACGCGCGCGGACCGTTCGCCCCCTTGCACAAGTTCAACCCGGCGCGGCTACAGTTTGTGCGGGATCGGGTTGCCGAACGGTTCGGGCGAGACATCCGCCAGCGGGAGGCCTTTGCGGGCCTGACCCTGCTGGACGTCGGCTGCGGCGGGGGGCTGATCGCCGAGCCGATGCGGCGGCTGGGGTTTGCGGTCACCGCCGTGGATGCTTCGTCCGAGAATATCGGCACCGCCCGGGCCCACGCCGACATGACTGGCCTGGACATCGCCTATCGCGCGGCGACGGTCGAACAGCTTGAGGCGGAAGGGGCCGGGCCGTTCGATGTCGTCCTGACGATGGAGGTCATCGAGCACGTCGCCGATCCAGAGGCTTTTGTGCGCGCCTGTTCGCGGCTGGTGAAGCCGGGCGGGATCATGATCGTGGCCACCCTGAACCGCACGCTGAAGGGTCTGCTGCTGGGCAAGGTCGCGGCGGAATATGTTCTGCGCTGGGTCCCCGCCGGGACCCACGACTGGCGACAGTTCCTCAAGCCCGACGAGATTCGCACCATGCTGTCGGCCGAACCGCTGACGGTCACAGGCCCTTACGGCCTGGAATACGACCTGCTGAACGACCGCTGGGGCGAGGGCGACGCCGACATCAACTATATGATGATCGCCACCCGGGACTGATCGTCAGAGCGGGCGCATCATGTAGCAGGCGTCGTCGCCATAGCTGGCCAGTTTCGCGGACAGCTCCGGTGAGGTCACGGGGTGGAAGCCCATCCGCTGCCAGAAAACCGTCGCGCCATTCACGGCGACGAGGGCGATCTTGGTCCACCCGTCTGCTCGTGCCTGATCGACCAGTCGCTCGACGATCGCGCGGGTGTGACCACCCCCACGCACATCTGGATCGAGGGCCAGATCATGCAGATAGATGCGGTCGGCGTCTTTCGGGAGTTCCTCGATCAGCGTGTTCAGCGCCGGGGCGGTCTCGCCACGCCACGGATAGGCGAACAGATAGCCGCGGACGACGTCGTCATTACCTGCCAGCACGAAGGACATGTCTGGGCTGAGTGCCAGCCGGTTCTCAAAACAGCCCCGGCCCTCGAAATGATCGGGAAACGACAGCCGCGCCACATCGACCACGCCGTCGATGTCCGCCGCTGTCATGGATCGCCATTCTAGCGAGGACACCGGCTGTTCAGGGGGGCGGCTTGAAACGTCCATTGCATGCTCCGGGCCTGACCTTCGATGACGCCCTCGATTCGGGCGTTCAGGGTCTCGCCCGTGCGCTCATAGATGATCAGGTGTGGAAAGTCGTTTTGCGGATTGGAGAAGACAGCCCGGCTATCGGCGCTTTCCGTCAGCACGAACGGCGTCGGCGGCGCGCCATTCGGCTGGGCAAAGTAGGTCAGGCCGCCGGGGCCGGCCGCGATGTAGGATGCCTCGAACGACGGCCTGCCGCTGGCCGAAACCGTGACCCCGCTGCCCACGATCAGCCCGGCGCGCGGGTCGCTCCAGGTTTCGGACACCTCTCGCCCGTCGGAACAGTCCAGCCAGTAGCCCGCCATCCAGCTCATGTCAGGCGTCAGCGGTGTCTGGATCAGGCTGGCGGCGAATACGGCAGCGGTCAGTGCAGGCATGGCAGGTCCCCTCGAATGATGGGCGCAGCCTAGTTCAGGTGTGGCGGTCCTGGCTTGTAGGATTGCGACGCGATCCGCCGGGCCAGCTCGGCCTGGTCCCGCGCCCATTCGGTGGCGGTGCAGCCCAGGAATCGGCGGAAGTCCCGCGCCATCTGCGGCTGGTCGAAATATCCGGCCTGAAGCCCTGCCTCCAGCCAGCCCATGACTGTCGGGTCGCCTTCGGTCGCATGGTCGAAAACGCGTCTGAAGCGCAAGGTGGCGCGTAACAGCCGCGCAGATACGCCCACACGGTCAGCAAAGCGGCGCTGCAGAGCACGTTGTTCGGATGCTGTTCGGGGCGGTGAAGGTTGCTCCTTGCTCATGGCTTCGACCTCCGCCCTGACCACAGAATCCAGCTTCCAGCCCTGGCTTTGGCGCTGCCCCTCCAGCCAACGCGTCATCATCTCGACCTGGCCGTGTGGGTCGCCGGAGGGCGGCTTCAATCCGCTCAGGCGATCGACGACATCCAGACGCCTGTCGGTCGTGGTGGCGAGGCTTTTCCCCAGCCAGTCGCGTGCCCCGTCAGGCTCGAACCGTATAGCGACAAGTTCGACCGGGCCCACAGGGCGGATGGCCATCGGCCGGGTCATCTGGCCCGCAAAGATCGCGGACGGTTGAAGCCTGAACATGCCGTCCTCGCCCTGTTCTTCATAGGGACTGCCGATGTCGAGGATCAGCTCGGGACAGCCATCCGGAGCAATGCGCTGAACATCTCCGGACGGGCGCGGTGCGGCATAGGTCCATATCTTGCGGACGAAGCGCCTTAAGGATGCAGGAGGCTCGAACTCCGCATAACGGTCCTCGTCCTCCTCGCCCGCGCTCACGGTTTCAGTGTGCCTTGGCCGGATCGGGCGGCAGGGCGGGCAGGGCCGCGCAGGGGACCCCGTCGTCCTTCAGCTTTTTCACGTCGGCGGGCGTGGCTTCGCCATAGATCTCGCGTTTCTCGGAGCGGCCCTCGTGGATGTCCCGGGCCTCGCGGGCGAAGGCGTCGCCGACGTAGTCGAAGTTTTGCTCCACATGCGATCGGACCTCACGCGCGGCCTGCATCATCATGGTCTGGAGCGTGGCGGGGTCGGGGCCGGTGGTCTTGCGCGTGCCCGCCACGGCTGGGGCCATGATCTGTTTGCTCACGCCCCGCGAACCGCAGAACGGGCATTCGATCAGACCCCGCGCGGCCTGATCGTCATAGTCGGCGGAGGCGCTGAACCAGGCTTCGAAGCCGTGGTCGTGCTCGCATTGCAGGGCGTAGCGGATCATGCGGTTGGCAGGGCGAAGTCGCGGTCGTGAGTCAGCTGCGGCACCGCCTCGCGCGCCCGCGTCACGGCGTCAAAATCCAGAGTGGCGAACAACACACCGGGTTCATCGTCGTCCAGCTTGGCGACGACCTCGCCCCAGGGAGCCACGACCGTGGACCGTCCCCAGGTTTTGCGACCGTCCTCATGCGTACCGGCCTGCGCCGGGGCCAGAACATAGGTACCGCTTTCGATGGCCCGGGCGCGGAGCAGGGTCTCCCAATGCGCCTCACCGGTCGGCACGGTAAAGGCCGCGGGCACAGCGATCATCAACGCTCCCGCCTTGGCCAGCGCGCGGTGCAGATGACCGAAACGCACGTCATAACAGATGGTCAGCCCCAGCTTGCCCCAGGGCGTATCAGCCACGACGGCGGCATCGCCCGGCCGGATCGACGCACTTTCGCGCCAGCGCTCCCCGGTCGGCAGATCGACATCATAGACGTGCAGCTTGTCGTAAGTCGTGACCACTGCGCCCGCGTCATCGATCAGGATCGAACGATTGGCCGCCCTGTCGTCGCCCTCGTGCCCGGATTTGACGATGGCCGAACCGATCAGCAGCCAGACCTTAAGCTCCCGAGCCAGATCACGCAGGCCCTGAACGACCAGATCGGCGCCAGCATCCGACAGGACGGCGTCACGCGCGGCGCGGTCCTTGATCAGGAAGTTGGTCGCCTCGGGCGTCAGGATCAGTTGGGCCCCGCCTGCCGCCGCCTGCCGGATCAGAGGCATAACGTGATCCAGCGCAGCCCGCGGCGTCGCGGGCGTCCGCGTCTGGATCAGGGCGACGTTCAGGCCGGTCATCGAGAGGATCAGGCCGCCAGCAGCGGATCGAGACCGCCGCGCGCATCAAGAGCATGCAGGTCGTCGGAGCCACCGATATGCTTTTCACCCACGAAGACCTGCGGGAAGGTCATGCGGCCACCCGAACGCTGAATCATTTCCTGCTTCTTCTCCGGATCGTTGGAGGCGACGATCTCGGTGAAGTCCACGCCCTTCTTGTCCAGCAGGGCCTTGGCCGCCGTGCAGTAGGGGCAGCCGGGTTTTGTGTAGATGACGACATCGGCCAAGGCGGATCTCCGAAAGTTTAAGGGTCACCCTCTAACCGGACGGCAAGGGATGGGGTTGCGCCCTATGTAGGCAATTCCCTCGCGGTTCGCACCCTTGCGATCACCGCCAGATCGACAGCGCGTGCCCCGCCCTCCAGAAGCGCCCGCGCACACGCCTCACCGGTCGCTCCGGTGGTCAGCACGTCGTCGATCAGCAGGATACGTCGCCCCTTGATGCGCCGTCGTCCCACCTCGGTGACGGTAAAGGCCTTCTTCACATTCAGCCGACGCCCACGCAGCGACTTGCCGCCCTGGCTGGTCGTGTGCGTCTGGCGAACAAGAGCGTCGGGCAGGTAGTCCAGCCCGCTGGACGCCGCCAGTGGACGGGCGATCTCTGCGGCCTGATTGAAGCGCCGCGACATCAGCCGCAAGGGATGCAGCGGCACCGGCACCACCGCATCCGCCTGTTCCAGTAGCGGTGCGGCCGACCGGCTGATCCAGCGCGCGAACAGAGGTGCGAAGGGCTGGTGGTCGCCGTGCTTGAACTTCAGCACCAGCCCGCGCGACGCCTCGTCATAGACGCACGCCGCACGCGCGCGGGCGAAGGCATAGGGCTGGGCCAGACATGCCGCACAGCGTTCGGCCGCGAAAGCCCCGCCGTCCGCCTCGAACGCCGCCCCGCAGCCGTCGCAGACCGGGTCTTCCAGAAACACCACCCTGCTCCAGGCGTCCGGTGTCAGCCCCGCAGAAGCCGTTGCCTCCGGACTGTCGTGCGCCAGCGAGGGCAGCAGCAGGTCCGCCAGGCCTCGCCCCATACGCCGCCCGAGCAGCACGACTGGCCCCGCACCTTTCAATCGCGCGCGCCAGCCCCCATCCTGAAGCTCCATGAACGCCTCCTCCGGTCCCCCCGCCATCTTCGACGCCCGTCGCCGCGCCGCCCGCCTGGCCAGAAGCGAACGCCTGTTCGCGGGAGCCGACTTCCTGCACGACCGCGCCGCCGAGAATGCGGTCCATAGTCTGGAGGTCATCCTGCGCGACTTTCCCGACGCCGTCGACCTGTCGGCCCATCCGGGACCCTTCGCGCGGCGACTGGCCGACAGCGTGGCGGCGGTCAGGGTCGGAACAATTATGGCGACGGCCGATTCCGGCACGCGGGCGGCACCGGGGGGGCAACCTCTGCCTCTGGCGGATCAGTCGCAGGACCTGATCGTCTCTCTGATGAGCCTGCATTGGGCCAACGACCTGCCCGGAGCCTTGTCGCAGATCCGCCGCGCCTTGAAGCCCGATGGCCTCTTCATGGGCACGTTATTGGGCGCGGGCACGCTGAAGGAGTTGCGCGATGTCCTGACCCAGGCCGAGTTGGAGGTGCGTGGCGGGGCCCAAGCGCGGGTGTCGCCATTCGCCGACGGCTTCGACGGCGCGGCCCTGTTGCAGAGAGCGGGCTTTGCCCTGCCCGTCAGTGATGTAGACCGGCTTGTGGTGCGTTACTCCGATATCCTGGCGCTTGTTCAGGATCTGCGGGCTATGGGCGAGACCAATGTTCTGGCGGGACAGCCTCGTCCGCTCAACCGCGCCATCACGGCGCGGGCGGCAGAGCTTTATGGTGGTCGTCATGCCGATCCCGACGGGCGGCTGCGGGCGACGTTCGAGATCGTTCATCTGGCCGGGTGGGCACCACATGATAACCAGCAGAAGCCGCTGAAGCGCGGATCGGCCAAGATGCGGCTCGCTGAGGCGCTTGGGGTACGGGAGCGGACGGGAGAGGAAGAGTCTTAAACGAGTTTACCCGCCGCTCAATGCGGTCGCTACGGCATTCATGGCGCTGCTGATGACGCCGTTCCCGGCCGCCCCGAAAAGGCTCAAGGCTCCCAGAACCGCAACGACCGTCAACGCCACGATCAGACCATACTCGATGGCCGTCGCCCCGCTTTCGTCGGCTATGAAGCATGAAATCAGGCGTCGCATTCGGCCCCCTTTCGCGGCGGCGAGATCAGAGCAGATCGCGCAACCAGGCGATCAGGGGTTCATCCGCCGGGGGCATGGGATAGTCCCGGAGCCGATCCGGTTTCACCCACTTCAGTGCCGCATGCTCACGCCGCTGCACCGTGCCCGACCAGCGTCGGAGCAGATACAGTGGCATCAACAGGTGAAAGGATTCGTAAGCGTGACTGGTAAACACGAAGGGGGCCAGGCAGGCGGCATTGACGTCGATGCCCAGTTCCTCGTGCAGTTCGCGGATCAGGGCCTGTTCCGGCCGCTCGCCCGGCTCGATCTTGCCACCGGGAAATTCCCACAGTCCCGCCAGCGCCTTGCCCTCAGGCCTCTGCGCAATCAGCACCCGCCCGTCGGCATCGATAAGGGCCGCAGCCACGACCAGAACGGTGGGGAGGGTGTCGGTCAACCGGCCTTCCGCAGCCACAGGTTGGACCGCTCGTCCATATCCGTCGCACGGGCCACGGCAACCAGAACTTTGCCCCCCTCCGACAGGCGATGTTCGACGACCACCTCCTCGCCTGGCTGAAACGCCCAGTGCTCGTCATCAGGTACAGGGTCGCTCGACAGGTGAAACACATGCTCGCTCAAGGCTCGCGCCCTGACGGGGCGCCAGACATCGACGGCCTCGTCCAGCAATCGGACGTGAACCTCGATCCAGTCAGTAGATGAAGTCGTCGCCGCCGACATGAATAACCTCTCCAGAGACGTCGTCGATCACGACGGAACGCCCCGTTACAGCGTGAACATAGCGCGTGGCAGGCCCCTCTGTCTCGCGATTTACCGTAACGTAACGAGCGCCCATAGCTACCGCCTCCCCGATCTGGGTCTCGGTCCATCCCCGGCTCGCCATCTGCCTCAACAGCTTTTGGGGCGGCTTCACCATCAGCTACGATAGTCGCCGTTGATCTCGATGTAGCGTTTGGTCAGATCGCACGTCCAGACGGTGGCCGAGGCGCGGCCGGAACCGACATCCACCGTGATGTCGATTTCAGACTGCTTCATATAGGCGCTCATCTTCGCCTCGTCGTAGGTCGGCGACGGCGCACCATCGATGGCCGCCTGATGGGAGCCAAAACGGATAGCCAGACGGTCGCGATCCACCGGTTCCTCGGTCTTGCCAACGGCCATGACCACCCGGCCCCAGTTGGCGTCCTCGCCGGCGATGGCGGTCTTGACCAGCGGGCTGTCGGCGATCGACTTGGCCAGTTTGCGGGCCGAGGCCGGACTGGCCGCACCGTCCACCGTCACCTTGACGAACTTGGTCGCGCCTTCCCCATCGCGCACCAGTTGATGCGCAAGGTCCAGCATGACCTTGTCCAGAGCGGCCGAGAACGCCTTCAGTCGCCGGTCGCCGACCCGCCCGATGCGCGGCGCACCGCTGGCTCCGGTGGCGAACAGCAGGCAGGTGTCATTGGTCGACGTATCGCCGTCCACGGTCACCGAGTTGAAAGTGGTCCGCACATGCAGGCCCAGCAGGGCCCGCAGCACGCTGGGGTGGATGTCGGCATCGGTGACGATGAAGGCCAGCATGGTCGCCATGTCGGGCGCGATCATGCCCGAACCCTTGGCGATGCCGGCAATCCTGACCGTGTGTCCCTCGATCTGGCACTCTGCGAACGACCCCTTGGGAAAGGTGTCTGTGGTCATGATGCCCAGACCGGCCTTCGCCCAACCATCGGCATCCAGACCGGCTTCGATGTCATGCATCCGGGCCGCAATCTTCTTGTCGTCCAGCAGGACGCCGATCACGCCCGTGGAGGCCAGCATGACGTCGCGCTGGCGACAGCCGAACCGTTTGGCGACCTCCGAGGCCGTGCGCCGTGCCGCATCGGCTCCGGCCTTGCCCGTGAAGGCGTTTGCGCAGCCCGCATTGACCACCAGCGCCCGCACGTCCTTGCCGCCTTCGTCGGAATCCAGATGGCGTCTGCACCAGTCGACGGGAGCAGAGCCGATCTTGTGGCGCGTAAATACGCCCGCACAGCTCGTGCCCCGCGCAAAGGAAAAAACGACCAGATCGTCTCGTTCATGCTTGTAGAAGCCCGCCCGCGCCGTGGCGATCTCGACCCCGCCGATCGGCGGAATGACAGGGAAGGGCACCGCCAGAGGCGATATTTCCAGTCCCGGCTTTCCGGGCGCGGCAGCAGTGGCAGGCGTCGTCGCGACAGCAGGCTTGCCCGCGCGTTTCAGCGCCGTGGCCAGCGGGTCCAGCGCCTTCTCGATGGCGTGCTCGATCTTCTGTCCCGTGGAACGGCCGGTCGTGGGGGTCTTGCTCATGGGGCAGGGGTCGCGGGCGATTGGGGAGAGGCGGGAGACATCGGTTCTGCGTCGTCCAGCAGGCGTTCGATCTTCGCCCGACCTCGCAGGGTTTCCAACTGCTGGCGGATGCCTTCGTAGGTCAGGTAGCGGACAATCTGAGGCCGCGCCTGTTCCAGCGTCGGCGGGGTTTCCCGTCTTCGATCCTCGACACGCAACACGGCCCAGCCCGCTTCCGTCTGGACAGGCCCGACGGTCGAACCCGCCGGTTGATCGCGCAGGGCGTCGGCATAGGCCTGCGGCAGGACATCCAGCGTGCGATAGCCCAGGTCACCTCCGGAGAAGCGTGTGGCGTCATCGACCGAGCTCTGAGCGGCGACAGCCTCGAACGCGGCACCCTGGGCCAGGACGCCGATCACGGCGGCGGCCTCCTCGCGTGTACGACTGAGGATCAGACGAACCCTCACCTCGTCGGTCGTCTGGGCCTGACGGACCTGGTCGCGGTAAAGTTCCTGGATCCTGGCCTCGCTGACCTGGCCGGCAACCTGCTCCTCGATCAGGACGTCGCCCAGGATGCGCTCGCGCGTCGCCACGAGTCGGCGCTGGACCAGGGCGTCATCGTCGAGCCCGCGCCGCTCCGCCTCTGCCGCCAGCAGTTTGCGATCGATCACCTCGTCCAGCACGCGGCGGAAGAGGTCTGAGTTGGTGTCCAGCGGCTCGGTCTCGCCGATCAGCCCCTGGGCCACCGCTTCGCGCTTGACGTCCGACGCCCAGACCGTCTGCTCCTGGACCCTGGCCACGGCGCGATCTCCGGCTTCCGGCGGACGCTCGTTGCTGTCACCTCGACCACAGGCGGAAAGGGCCACGACGACGGCCAGAAGGATCGGTGCAAAAGCGATTACGGAGGGGCGAAAAGGCCGCATGAGGGCAGGCTCCGTCACAGGGCGGCAAAGGCCCTCGCGTTGACAGGGGTAAGGTCGGTGCTTAAGTCCCGCCTGCGCCCAAGTCGAGGGGTTTCATCGTCCGCGCGGCCCCATGCAGCGCGCCCTGTTTCAGGTGCGACGGGCCGCCGCCGAAGAGGCCGCCGTTTTCGGCGCCAGACCTTCGCCGCTCCTTCGGGATCGTTTCAGTACCAGAGCTCTACCCGCTCGCCCGCCTTCGGATCATTCATGCTCGGCATCGCCAAGAAGTTTTTCGGCTCCTCCAACGACCGCAAGGTCAAGGAATTCATGGGGCGGGTGCAGAAGATCAATGCACTCGAGGACAAGTTCGCCGCCCTGTCGGACGACGAGCTGCGCATGATGACCGACGCCTTCCGCGACCGTCTGGCTGGCGGCGAGACGGTCGACAAGATCATGAACGAGGCCTTCGCCGTGGCGCGCGAGGCCTCCAAGCGGGTGCTGGGCCAGCGCCAGTATGACGTACAGTTGACCGGCGGCATGATCCTGCACGACGGCGGCATCGCCGAAATGCGCACCGGCGAGGGCAAGACCCTGGTCGCCATCGCGCCCGCCTATCTGAACGCCCTGTCGGGCAAGGGCGTCCACGTCATCACCGTCAACGACTACCTGGCCCGCCGCGACGCCGAATGGATGGGCCGCGTCTATCGCTTCCTGGGCATGGAAGTCGGCGTGATCGTCAATGGCCTGTCGTCGGGCCAGCGTCAGGCCGCCTATGCCGCCGACATCACCTACGGCACCAACAACGAATTCGGCTTCGATTATCTGCGCGACAACCTGGTCTATGATCGGCACGAGATGGTGCAGCGCCCGCACCATTTCGCTATCGTCGACGAGGTCGATTCCATCCTGATCGACGAGGCACGCACGCCCCTGATCATCTCGGGCCCGACCGAGGACCGGTCGGACCTGTATCTGATCGTCGACGGCATCATCAAGGAGATGATCCAGGACAAGACCATCTATGACCTGGACGAAAAACAGCGCCAGGTCCTGCTGACCGAGGAAGGCTCCGAAAAGGTCGAGCAGATCATGGAAGAGCGTGGCCTCTTCGCCGAAGACACGACCGGTCTGTACGATGCCGCCAACATCACCCTGGTGCATCACATCAACCAGGCACTGCGGGCCAATACGCTGTATCAACGCGACAAGGATTACATCATCAAGGCTGGTGAGGTCGTTCTGATCGACGAATTCACGGGCCGGATGATGAGCGGCCGCCGCCTGTCCGAAGGCCTGCACCAGGCCATCGAGGCCAAGGAAGGCGTCAAGATCCAGCCCGAGAACCAGACCCTGGCCTCGGTCACGATCCAGAACTATTTCCGCCTCTACGAAAAGCTGTCGGGCATGACCGGCACGGCTGCGACCGAGGCGCAGGAATTCCTCGACATCTACAAGATGGACGTTTTGGAGGTTCCGACCAACCGTCCCGTCAAGCGGATCGACCACGACGACGAAATCTTCCGCACCGAGGCCGAGAAGAACCAGGCCATCGCCAATCTGATCGCCGAATGCCACGTCAAGGGCCAGCCGATCCTGGTCGGCACCGTCTCGATCGAGAAGTCCGAGACCCTTTCCGAGCTGCTGAAGACCCATAGCTACGAAGTCCAGATCAAGACTCTGAAGCCCCAGCACCAGCATCTGCAGACCGAGGCGATCAGCGATGACCCGAAAGTCCGCGTTGCCGCCAAGAAGGCCTATCAGGCGCTGAAGGACGAAGACTTCGACATCGAGATCAAGTCCGGTACCGGCATTCCGCACAGCGTCCTGAACGCCCGCCAGCACGAGCAGGAAGCCTTCATCGTCGCCGATGCGGGTCTGCCGGGCGTGGTCACCATCGCCACCAACATGGCCGGTCGCGGCACCGACATCCAGCTGGGCGGCAACCTGGAAATGAAGCTGCAGAAGTGGCGTCAGGACCAGCGCAACCTGGCCATCGAGGTCACGCCGGAAGACGAGGCGGCTATGGAGGCCCAGTTCAAGGCCGAGATCGCGGTCCAGAGGGAGAAGTCCCTGGCTGCGGGCGGCCTGTTCGTCCTGGGCACCGAGCGTCACGAAAGCCGCCGCATCGACAACCAGCTGCGCGGCCGGACGGGCCGTCAGGGCGACCCCGGCGTGTCGAAATTCTTCCTGTCCTGCGAGGATGACCTGCTGCGCATCTTTGCCGGCGACCGTCTGGACTCGATCATGCGCAGCTTCGGCGTGGCCGAGGGCGAGGCCATCTCGCACCCCTGGCTGAACCGCGCCGTCGAGACCGCCCAGAAGCGAGTCGAGACCCGCAACTACGACATCCGCAAGAATCTGCTGAAGTACGACGACGTCGTGAACGACCAGCGAAAGGCCGTGTTCGAGCAGCGCCAGGAGTTCATGGACTCCACCGACCTGTCCGAACTGGTCAACGAATTCCGTGCCGACGTCATTTCCGACCTGGTCGAAAAGCACATGCCGCCCAAGGCCTATGCCGAACAGTGGGACATCGACGGCCTCGACGAGAAGGTGAAGTCCACCCTCGGACTGCATCTTCCGCTGCATGACTGGGCCGCCGAAGAAGGCGTTTCAAACGAAGAAATCGAGGAACGGATCATCGCTGCCACCGACGCCCGCGCCGCCGAGCGTCTGGAGGTGCTGGGGGCCGATCAGACCCGCGGGCTGGAGCGTCAGTTCCTGCTGCAACAGATCGACATGGCCTGGCGCGAGCATCTGGTCCATCTGGACCACCTGCGCGGCGTCATCGGGCTGCGCGGCTATGGCCAGCGCGATCCGCTGAACGAGTACAAGACCGAGGCCTTCAACCTGTTCGAGACGCTGCTGTACGAGCTGCGCCACAACGTCACCCGCTGGCTGATGACCGTCGAGTTCCGCTTCCAGGAGGCCCCGCCGCCCATGGATATGCCTGAGTTCCAGGAAATCCACCTGAACCCCGGCACCGGCGAAAACGAGATGAACCATCCCTCGGCCCAGAATCCTGAAGGCCAGCTGACCGGCGACGACCGCTCACGCCTGCCGGTCGATCTGCTGCCCGCAGGCTGGGAGCGCACGCCGCGAAATGCCGACTGCCCCTGCGGATCGGGACGCAAGTTCAAGCATTGCCACGGTAGCTTAATTTAGGGCGCTAACGCTTGCCGCGCGGCGGCTCGCTTCTTGAGCGCGTGATCGCGCGTTCTGCCGGTGACGTGAAACGACGGAGAGACTGATGGCCGGTGCGCGTAAAGACCTCTTCTCACGCGCTCTGTCGCTGGACCCCGACCGCCTCCACTTCGCAGCCCACAGCCATCACCTGTGGCCCGACGCCAGCTTCGACGGCCAGGTAAGGGCCTGGGTCGAGGCCAATCAGTTCGCGGACCGCAAATGGGACCTGGTCTTCGGCGATGTGGTTCCGGAGGCGCAGAAGCATGTGGCGGCGGAGCTGAACCTGCCCTCGCCGGACACGGTGGTGTTCGCGTCCAACACCCACGACTTCCTGCTTCGGATCATCTCGGGCATTGAGCGCAAGCCGGTGCGTATCCTGTCCACCGACGGCGAGTTCCACGCCTTCCGCCGTCAGGCCGAACGCTGGGAAGAGGCCGGTCAGGCGGTGGTCACCCGTGTGCCTCTGGAGTCGTTCGAGACCTTCGACGAACGGTTCGTCGAGGCGGCGCGAGGCGGCGGGTTCGACCTGATCGTCGTCAGCCAGATTTTTTTCAAGACCGGCCAGGGCTTCAACCGGCTGGAGGACCTGGCGGCCCTGGCCGATCCGGCGGGGCCTTGGGTGGTCGTGGACGGCTATCACGGCTTCATGGCCACGCCGACCGATCTGTCGGCGGTGGCGGACAAGGTCTTCTACGTCACCGGCGGCTATAAATATGCCATGTCGGGCGAGGGTGCGGGCATACTCCATGCGCCCGACGGCTATTGTATGCGGCCCGTCGCCACCGGCTGGTTCGCGGAATTCGGCAATCTGATGGGTCCACCCGAAGGCGTTCAGTACCGGGCAGATGCCGGTCGGTTCTGGGGCGCGACGATGGATTCGACGCCCCTGTATCGCTTCAACGGCGTGCGCCGGATGCTTGATGAGGCCGGGTTGACCACCGCCGACATCGCCGCCCATGCCCACGGCCTGATGCGCACCTTCCAGCAGGCGATCGAGGGCGGTCAGGTCGGGCGGCTGGCCGATGCCGAAATCCTGAACCCGATGACGAAGGACAGCAACCGCGCTCGCTTCCTGGCCCTGCGCCATCCCAAGGCCCAGGCCTGGCGGGCGCGGCTGCTGGAGGCCAATGTGGTCACCGATGTGCGCGACGACACCATCCGCTTCGGCTTTGGCCTGTATCAGGACGAGGCCGATCTTCAACGGCTGATCGAGACCTGCGAACGGGTGCTCTGAGCCGACCCTAGAAGAAGGTGGTGTCTTCTTCCTGTTTCGGCTGGGGCGTCGTGCGCGACCTTGGTGTCTGCGTCGGGCGGGGAGCAGGTTGAGCCTTGCCTGAAGCCGATGTGTCCGATCCAGAACCCTGACCGGCCTGCGGCAGAGGCTGACCCTCGACCCGGCCAGGTGCCGCGACCGGAGGGACGGTCAGATCGGGGTAGGGCAGGGCCTGCGCCCCCGAAGACGGCGGAGCAGCAGGGCCCCCCTCGTCATAGGGAACAGCTTCGGTCGCCTGCCTGGCATCGGTGGCAACACGATCCGGTGCGCCCAGATCGTCGCGTATATAGGCCCACGACCGGGCATCGGTGCAGGCGCAGGCCTTCAGAAAGCCTTGGCGGTCGCGCCACAGGATGACGGGGTAGCCCTCCCGCACGCCGCTCGGCTCGAGCAGTTCGCCCAGCCGGCGGGCGAAGTCACGACCGCCGGCAACGATAGCGGTGCGGGTCAGATCGCCGTCGGCAGGGGCTAGGCCCGGTGCGGTCCAGTTGGCCACCGGTGTGCCGGTCCAGCGCCGATACAGCGTCCAGTCGCGGGTCAGCCACAGCTCGGCCACCGTGGCCCGCTCGGCGGCTGTGGACTGGGCCAGTCCCTCGACATCTGCGCGTGCAAACATGACCACGCGCATATCGACCCCCGCCGCCCGCAGCTTTGGCCCTTCCTCGCGCTGGAACCGCATAAGGGCGTCGCTGTCGCGATAGCCCACGACATAGACCGGGGAGCCCGTCACATCGCCCGCCGAGACCCATGGCGCATCGTCCAGCAATCGCTGGATTTCGGCCTGGTTCTGGCTGACCGTCACCGGCTGGAACCGCGCGAAATAGTTCCACCAGCCCCAGTAGCCCGCCCCGGCCAAAGCCAGGCCGACGATGATCAGAAGGGTGGTCCAGACCAGAAAACGACGCATGCGACAGGGCACTCCAGCTTGGCGGTACGGCTTAGTCTAACGCCCGTTTTCCGAAAGTGCTGCACCGAACGTCGCCCAGGGGAAAATCACCCCATGGTCGGGATGACGAAGCTGCTATCCGCATGCTCCAGCTCGGAGTCCGGCCAGCGGGCGGTGACGGTCTTGACCTTGGTCCAGAACTTCACGCCTTCCATGCCGTGCTGGTTGGTGTCGCCGAAGGCCGAGCGCTTCCAGCCGCCGAAGGTGTGATAGGCGACCGGCACCGGGATCGGGACGTTGATGCCGACCATGCCGACGTTGACCCGGGCGGCGAAGTCGCGGGCCGCGCGGCCGTTCTGGGTGAAGATGGCGACGCCGTTGCCGTACTGGTGCTTGCTGGGCAGGCTCAGGGCCTCCTCGAAGCTTGCGGCGCGGACGATCTGGAGCACGGGGCCGAAGATCTCCTCCTTGTAGCTCTCCATCTCGGGCGTGACGTGGTCGAACAGCGACGGGCCGATGAAATAGCCCTTCTCATGCCCCTGCAGGCTGAAGCCACGGCCGTCGACGACCAGTTCGGCGCCGTCCTTGACGCCCTGGTCGATCCAGCCTTCGACGCGCGCCTTGTGCTGGGCGGTGACAACCGGACCGTAATGGGCCCCGGCATCGGTCGAGACGCCGACCCGCATCGACGGGATCTCGGCCACCATCCGCTCGCGCAGTTCGTCAGCGGTCTTCTTGCCGACCGGCACTACGACCGGCAGGGCCATGCAGCGTTCCCCGGCCGAGCCATAGGCCGCGCCCGACAGGTCCTTGATCACCTGGTCCATGTCGGCGTCGGGCAGGACGATGCCGTGGTTCTTGGCCCCGCCCATGGCCTGGACCCGCTTATGGTTGGCCGCGCCCGTCTGATAGACATAGTGGGCGATGTCGGACGAGCCGACGAAGCTGACGGCGTGGACCAGCGGGTGCTCGAGGATGGCGTCGACCGCCGCCTTGTCCCCATGCACGACGTTCAGGACGCCCGCGGGGGCACCCGCCTCCATCATCAACTCGGCCAGACGCACCGGCACCGACGGATCACGCTCCGAGGGCTTGAGAATGAAGGTGTTGCCCACCGCGATGGCCACGCCGAACATCCACATCGGGATCATGGCCGGGAAATTGAACGGGGTGATGCCGGACACCACGCCCAGCGGCTGGCGCATCGAATAGACGTCGATGCCGGGACCGGCACCCCAGGTGTATTCGCCCTTCAGCGCATGCGGGATGCCGCACGCGAACTCGATGACTTCCAGGCCGCGCTGGATGTCGCCCTTGGAGTCGGCGACCACCTTTCCATGCTCGGACGACAGCAGTTCGGCCAGCTCGGTCATATTGGCATCGACCAGCCGCTTGAACTCGAACATCACGCGCGCGCGGCGCTGGGGATTGGTCGAGGACCAACCTTCAAAAGCTGCCTGCGCCGACTGAACCGCGCGGTCCATCTCGGCGACCGAGGCCAGTTGCACCCGCGCCTGGACCTCGCCCGTGTTCGGGTTGAACACGTCGGAGAAACGGCCCGATGCGCCCGTGAAGCTGGCACCGTCGATGAAATGGTTGATGTCGCGCATGGTCGGACGTTTCCCTGAAGAGCGGCTTGTTCTTGTTGGCGGCGGTTTAGCGGGTCGGGTGGGCGGACGCCAGCGGGACCGTGCGCGTCAGGTCATACCGCCGCGTCGAACAGGGCGTCGCGGGCCACGTCGGCCTGGAGCATGGGGAAGAAATGGGTGCCACCCTGGACCGTTTGAACGGTGACGTTCGGGAGGCCGCGCGGCTGTTCCGGGACATGGCAGGTCGATCCGGCCTCCGCTTTCAGAATGCGAACCGGACCATCATATTGCTTGAGCGCGCGCCAAGGGTCGTGGCTCTGCGTCGCGTAGTTGGAGGCTTCCCAATCCGGCGCACAGGCCAGCATAAAGCCGCCGTCTGTCTGGATCAGGCCGTCGGCAAGGTAGTCCGCCACCATCATCTCTGGCCAGCCGCGAAACGCCCCCCGTCCGGTGTAGGCCGTCATGGCCTGTTCCCGGCTGTCAAAGACAGCCCGACGCTTCAGGGCATTCTTCACAAGCGGAATTCTACCCGCCATCCGATCCAGCAGGGGCAGATGGAAAATCGCAACGGCCAGGCGGCTCCAGATCACAGGGTCGAACAGCACCAATTTCGAAACCCGCTCGGGACGCTCGGCTGCCGCCAGGATAGACGAGGTTGCCCCCATGGAATGCCCGGCCAGTATGACAGGCGGGCCCTCCAGCGCATCCAGCAACGCCACCAGGTCGTCACGGTGGTCGTTCCAGCTGCGTCGCCCTTGTATCCGTGCCGGAAGAACTGACACGCCATGGCCTCGAAGATCCGGCGACCATAGCCTGAGCGAACCTGACAAGGGGGCCAGCAGGCTGCGATAGGTCATGGCATTGAAGCCGTTGGCATGGACGAAAATCACATCCACCGGACGTTCGGCATCACCATAGTCCAGTACGGCCATGTCGCCCGCGCCCCATCGGTTATCGACGGCCAGGTTGAAACGGCGGGGCGGGGAGAGCCGGATCGCGTCCATGCAAGGCAGATAAGCCATCCACAGGCGGGTTACCAGTGATCAGGTCAGGCGCAGGCGGAGCAGCGTCCGTGTGCCTCGATCGTCGTCCGCTCGATGACGTAGCCTGCCGAAGTTGCAGCTGCATCCAGCCCCTCGGCCAGCGTCGCCGAAACCTCCTGCGTCGCGCCACAGCAGTCGCAGATCAGGAAGGCCGCAGCATGATCGTCCGCTCCGGAGGTGCAAGCGACATAGGCGCTGATGGAGGCGATGCGGTGAACCAGCCCCTGGCGTTCCAGAAACTCGAGCGAGCGATAGACCGTCGGGGGCTTGGCCGGTGCCCCGTCCGTGCCGAACCGGGCGATCAGGTCATACGCCTTCACGGGCTCTCCGGCACTGAGCAGCAACTCCAGCACGCGCGTGCGGGCGGCGGTCATCCGCTCGCCCTGATCTGACAGCCGACGATCGGCCTCGGCCAGCGCCCGCCCTACTGTTGCGGCGTCCGGTGGCCCGTCCTGATGTGCGTGATGACAGCTGTCGCCCATGGTCCACAGCTAGGGCTTCGTCGCTTCCGTCGCAACCGCAGCGACCGTCACCGTCCCGTTTGCCGAGACCGCCGGTCTGGGCTAGACACCGGCCTTCCCTTCATTGCAGAGCCCGCATCGCGTCCATGACCGACACAACCTCGACTGCTTCCCTGACCGGCAATGTCCTGTTCTACAGCCAGCCTGAGCCTCTTTCGATCGAGGCCCACGGTGCCCTGGGTGTCGATCCTGTCGATCGTCCTTACGACTTCGTGGCCCAGACCAATATCGTGCCGCTAACCGTGACCGAGTTCGCGCCAGCGACCCTGTCCTATCCGGTGATTTTCGTCGGCGACAACAAACAGCCGGTCGCCGTCATGGGTCTGCGCGACGGCGAGAATCTGTTCATCGGCGAGCAGGGTGAGTTCCGCGGCGACGCCTATATCCCTGCCTATGTTCGCCGCTACCCGTTCGTCTTTGCCAATGACGATGTACAAAAGCGTCTGGTACTGTGCGTGGACCGCAAGGCCCCCTTCATCAAGGAAGGCGGCTCGCAACCCCTGTTCATCGAGGGCCAGCCCAGCCCATACGTCCAGCAGGCTCTGGAGTTCTGCAACAACTTCGAAACCGAACGCCAGCGCACTGACAGCTTCGTCAAGATGTTGATCGATCTGGACCTTTTCGAAACGCGCGAGGCCAATTTTACGCCCAAGAACCCTGATGGCACGACTGCGTCGGTTCAGAAGATTGCCGAGTATTTCGCGATCTCGGAAGACAAGGTCAAAGCCTTGCCGGTCGAGAAGCTGGCCGAACTTCGTGATAACGGTGCTCTGGGCCAGATCTACGCCCATCTGGTATCACTGCTGGGTTGGGATCGCCTGATCGTCATCGCCTTTGACAAGATGGCGCAACAGCAGAAGGCGGCAGGCAACGCCTGAGTTCAGGGACTGGGTTCTAGAAGACAGGTTCAAGGGGCGATACGGCGATGGTCCGTCGTTGAACACAGAATCTAGAACCTACCTGCGCACGAACACCGCCCGGGTCAGGCACGAAAAGACCAGCCGTCCGGCTTCGTCCAGCAGGTCGTGGGAGGCGATGACAATACCCTTGTCGTCGCCGACAGGGTCTTTGCCCATTACCGTCATGCGGCCGCGCATCAGTTCGCCTGGCGGCGGGTTGCGCATGAAGCGCAAGCCATCGACAGCCAGCACCTTTGACTGGGCCCAGGCACCGGACTTTTCGGCGAACAGCCTACTCCACAGGGCATAGATCATGGCGTCGGGCGCGCCATAGCCGGCGTCCCAACCTGGCGCGAAACGCTCGACGAAGACGTCCAGCGCGGCATCGTCCACCATGCAGGCCCCCAGAGGGATAACCTCGCCGACGCCGATGTCCTCGAAATGAATATGGAGCGGTTCGCTCATGCGATCTGCCTCAGCCCGCCGGTTCTTCGGAAACGCGGACCAGCAGTTTTCCGTCGTGATCGCCAGTGAACAGTCGGTTCAGCGAATCGAGTGCGCCGTCCAGGCCATCGTCCACATGCACCTTCCACTTGATCTGGCCACTGGCCAACCAGGGTCCCATCTCCTCAACCATCTCCTTGGCGCGATGGGCATAGTCCAGCACCAGGAACCCCTGGACGTTCAGCCGGTGGGTAATGATGCGCGAGAAGTTGGGCGACGGCGGCATCTTCGTCGCATTGTAGGCCGAGATCAGGCCACAGACGGCCATGCGTGCATGCACTTTCAACCGGTTGAATACGGCGATCATGATGTCGCCGCCGACGTTCTCGAAATTCAGTTCGATGCCGTCCGGGGCCAGGCGATCCAGGGCCTCCCCGACATCCTCGCTCTTGTAGTCGATAGCGGCGTCGAAGCCGAGGTCGTCGGTCAGCCAACGGCATTTGTCAGCCCCGCCCGCGATACCGATGACGCGGCAACCCCGGGCCTTGGCGATTTGTCCGGCGATGGAACCGACGGCGCCGGCTGCGGCTGAGATGACCAGAGTTTCGCCCGCCTTGGCCTTCAGGACATCTGTCACCCCGAAATAGGCGGTCATACCGGTCATGCCGAGCACGCTCATGTTCGCGGTGAGGGGCATGCCCGGCGCACGGTGTATGCGTGATACTGCGCTGTCGGGAATGGCGGCATAGTTGGACCAGCCGCCCGCAGCGGTAGAGACGATGTCGCCTTCCTTGTATCGCCCGGACCGGCTTTCTTCGACCACACCCAAGGTCAGACCGCGCATCACTCCGCCAAGAGGCACGGCGGGCAGGTAGCCCTCGGCATCGTTCATCCAGGTGCGGTTGGTGGGGTCCAGAGAGAGATACATGGTACGAATCAGCACCTCGCCGTCCTGTGGCGTCGGCACCTCGCTCTCAACCAGTTCCAGGTCACCGGGCTGGATCAGGCCTTTGGGGCGTTGGCGCAGGACCCATTGACGATTGATGCGAGCCATCGCGGCCTCCCTCAGGTTTTCTTTCGAGACGCGCATAGTGGCGAACGGGGCGGCCCTGTCCAGTGACACCGTCGCGTAGCCAAGAAAAACGGCGGCCCCGTCACCGGAACCGCCGCAAGTGGCATAATCGAGAATGAGGCGCGGAGGCGACAGACTGGCTTGCGCCAGTCTCAAGTCGGGGGGGCGCCGCCGCCTCCGCAGGAGGTGAACGGGTTCTGCAGACTCCGGTTCCGCGAGTGGCCGATTTTCATGGTGCGCCGTAACAGTGACGCCAGACCGACGGGAACATGCCACGTCCAGCAGCGTTTCCAGCCAAGCGCTACACTCAAGCTACAGGACCATTGAAATGACCGAGCCCTCTCCGCACGACAAGGCTGCAGACGCAGTTCACGAAGGCCGCCCTGTCGAGGCGAAATATGTGCGGGGTGGACGTCCGGGAGCGCGCATTCTGACGCTGCTGGTGATTTCAACTGCGGCGGTCGCCATTCTGTTGATGGGTATGTGGTTCGTCAGCCAGGGCGGCTTTGCCCGGACCAATGCCAATGTGGGTGGTCAGGCCGTCGATGCCCAGGCCTTTGACGGAGGTTCGGTCACGCCGGCCCCCGCTGATGCGCCGACCACATCAACCGGCGAGCCCACGGCCCCAGGCACCGGCGACGCGCCCAACGTCAACGCTCCGACGACATCGGCCGAGCCTTCGCGTTAGAGAGTTTGGGTTGGCGGTATACAAAAGGCCCGGTCTATGACCGGGCCTTTTCACTGTCCGGATAGGCCGAAAGCCTCAGGCGGCTTGTTTCTGGCGCGAAGGGTGGAAAAACAGCGCCTGGCTGATCGCCGCCTTTACAGTTTCGGGCTGGAAAGGCTTGGTGATCAGGAAGGTCGGCTCTGGCCTTTCTCCAGTCAACAGGCGTTCCGGGAAGGCGGTGATGAAGATCACCGGCACATCGAACCGCTTCAGGATGTCCTTGACCGCATCAATGCCCGACGAGCCGTCGGCCAGCTGGATGTCGGCCAGGACCAGGCCCGGGCGATGACGGGCGACGGCATCCACAGCCTCATCATGGGTGGTGGCCGTGCCGGTGACGCGGTGTCCAAGCTCGGTGACAAGGCTTTCGATATCGGCTGAGATGATGGCCTCGTCCTCGATGATCAAGACGTCGGTCGCAAGTTCGGCGTCGATATCGGACTGGGCCTCGGCGATCAGGCGTTCGACCTGATGGGCGTCGGCATCCAGGATCTGGGCGGCCTCGGAAGGGGTGAAGCCCTCCAGCGCGGTCAGCAGGAAGGCCTGACGCGAGCGCGGGGAAATTCGCATCAGACGGGTCGAAGCGTCGCCGTCGTCCATGCCGCTGCGATCTTCCAGCTGAGCCCCGGTGGTCGTCCAGATTGTGTGGAAGACGTGATACAGCGCAACACGGGGCGTCATCTCGGTTGACAGCTGGCGCTCGCCTGCTGCCAAGGCTTCCAGCGCGACCCGGACATAGTTGTCGCCGGTCGTCTGATCACCCGTGAGGGCGCGCGCATAGCGCCGGACATAGGGAAGGTGTGGCGCAAGGCGGGCCAGAAGGCTCATATAGTATAGTCCCCGACAGGAAGTAGGCCCCTGACAATGAGGCCTTCGCAAGCCGCGTCAACGTGCCAATCGGGCAACGGTTCCCGCTCGGCACCACAAGCTTGAGCATTAAACCTGTGTCATCTAGGAACCGCCCCCGGTGTGCGGCGTTCCGGGCCGACAACAGAGTCCAGGCGGCGACCGAATCTTGATGACAAACGATACCAATCCATCCGGCAAGTCCGACACCGCCAAGGGGCCAGGGCTTGAAGAAGCACGCCTTCGACAACAGGCCATTGGCGTCAAGTTGCGCCATCTGTTCGACGATGTGGTCAACGAGCCTGTGCCGGACGAGTTCCTTGACATCCTGCGCCGCGCGGACGAGCGCGGGAGTGAAAAGGCGTGAGTTCCCATACGCCTGCGCCGCCCAAGCCCGACTCTGCTGATGATGGTGCCTTCAAACGCGAACTCGTGACGCTGATCCCGCACCTGCGCGCCTTCGCACGGACGCTGACGGGGGATCCGACGGCCGCCGACGATCTGGCACAAGATGCCATGATGAAGGCCTGGGACGCGCGCGCAAGCTATCAGCTGGGCACCAACATGAAGGCCTGGACCTTCATGATCCTTCGTAACCAGTTCTATTCCGAAAAGCGCCGGTCCTGGCGTCAGTCGCAACTGGATCAGGAAGCCGCCGAGCGCACGCTTGTCGCAGTCGACGACCCAGAATCGCCCTTGGCACTGGACGAGTTGCGCCAAGCCTTGAACACCTTGCCCGAAGAGCAGCGCGAGGCGCTGATCCTGGTCGGAGCCGGCGGCTTTGCCTATGAGGAAGCTGCGGAAATCTGTCAGTGCGCGGTCGGAACGGTAAAGAGCCGTGTGTCACGTGCCCGCAAGGCCCTGTTGGCCACGCTGGAAGCCGGAGCCTACGGCCGGGACGGTCGCGCGGCCGGCGATGCCATGCGTTCCATACTGGCCGCCGCCGATCGCCTGAGCGGCTCACCGGATCGATAGAGTGGCAAGGCTGGTCAGGGCGTTCGGACGGCGGCGCGGATCGCGCCTGCACGGCATCCGCTTTCGCCTGGGCCTGGCCATGGCCGTGGCCCTGTTGCCGATCCTGATACTCGGCGCGTTCCAGGCCAATCGCGCGTTCGAGGCCCAGGACATCGATCAGCGCGCCGATCTTCAACTGGCCGTCGAGCGCACCTCCGCCACGGCCAAGGCAAGACTGGACAGCACCAGCGTCCTGCTTCAGGCCCTGCGGCCAGAGGCGCTCGAGCTGTTCTGCCGTCCCCGCCTGACATCTCTGGTCCAGCGGCTGGACGACATCGACGGCCTAGCGCGACTCAGCGTGACGGGGCAGGCGACCTGCGCATCAGACAATCTATCGAACGCTCCGCCCGCCTGGCTGTCTCGAGCCGCTGACAGCGCATGGTTTCAGCGTCTGCGGGCGGGCGAGGATACGGTTCTGGTTCGGGCACCCAATTCCCCGGGTGTGCCGCACAGCCTGATCGTCGCCATCCGCCTCGAGCGGCCGATGGGGGCGTTCAACGGCGTCATGCTGGCGACGGTGCCACTGTCACGGCTCCAGCCCGACATTAACGACCCGGCCTTGCCCGAGGGGTCACAAGCCGCTCTGACCGACGCCTCAGGTCGGCTCCTGACGGTCACTGAACGCGACGCCTTCCTGCTGCGTAACGGCTCCGAGCTAGACGGCTGGGTCGATCAGAATCGCGGCAAGGGGTCCACCATCTTTGAAGGTCGCGACGCCCGCGGGCGACCGCGGGTCTATGTCGGCACCGCCGTCGCCGAGGGCAACGTCTACGCCCTGCTGTCTGCACCGGCCCCCGATCTTCTGTCGTGGGCCCGGCTGAACCCGCTGGGGGCCTTCCTCGCACCAGTGCTGGCTTGGCTACTGGCGCTGATGTCCGTAACCTGGGTCAGCGAGCGGATCGTGGTGCGCTGGCTGGTCTATCTGGAGCGGATCGCGGCCCTCTATGCCAAGGGTAAATTCAGCGTCCGGCCGACCCAGGCCGTGCATGCTCCCGCCGAAATCCGCAACCTGGCCAGCACGCTGAACGACCTGGCCGACACCATTTCGGCCAGGAACCAAAGCCTGACTGCCTCGCTGGAGGAAAAGGACGCGCTGATGCGCGAAATCCACCACCGGGTGAAGAACAACCTGCAGATCATCTCCTCCCTGCTGTCTATGCAGCAGCGGGCTCTGACGGACGCGCCCGCCAAGGCAGCCGTCGGCGACACGCGCCAACGCATCGCAGCGCTGGCCCTGATCTATCGCACCCTCTATCAGAGCGACGACCTGCGCTATGCCGATGCGCGGGTGTTCCTGACTGATCTGGTGGGCCAGCTGATCGCGGGAGAGGCGGGGCGCGGACCGGTCGTGACCTCGTCCGTCGAAGCGGATTCTCTTGTCGTGGATCCCGACAAGCTGGCCCCCTTGGCCCTGTGGCTGGTCGAGGCCGTCAGCAATGCCCAGAAACACGCCTTCGCCGGGCGCGGTGGCGACCTGAAGGTCCGCTTCAAGGTGGATGGCGACACCAGTATCCTCGAGGTCGAGGATGACGGACCGGGCGTCAGCGAAACCGAACGGGCAGGCGTCGGCCGCACCCTGATGGGGGCCTTTGCCAAACAGCTTCGCGGCACGGCCGAAATGGTGCCTTCGCCCTCGGGCGGCACCCTCGCGCGGATGACCTTTGCCACGCCTGAGGCGATTACGCCGATTGATCCGTCCGACCTGGGAACCTCCACCGCACGAAGGCATTGATAGGCTCGACACAGCGTTTTCTGTTTCGAGGAGCCTATAATGCGCAAGATTTTCATTCTGGTCGCCGCTGCCGCCGTCCTGACCACCGCCGCCTGCAACACCGTTTCGGGCGTGGGCCAGGACGCCGCCGCCGCCGGTAACGCCGTCACCGGTGCTGCCGAAGACGCCAAGAACTAGGTCTTAGAACCTATCAACGTTCCCGACCGCGTTTCCCCCCCCGACGCGCGGTTCGGTTGAAGAAGGCCCGCCGGTCCCCCCACCGGCGGGCCTTTGCTATTTCCGCCCTCGATTTCCAGCGCTAAGCAGGGCTTGCGAGGGGCGCTGAAGACGACCCCGCACGTTCAGACGCGGGGAGGCGTTTCATGGCCAGGACGATGACAGCCGACACGGATGATGCCGAGGGGGCGGGCCCCGGTCTGCGCACCGTGGTCGGGGCTTCCGCCGCCGGTACTGCCTTCGAATGGTACGACTTCTTCATCTTCGGGTCGCTGACGCTGATCATCGCCCGGCACTTCTATGCCGATGTGGGCGAAGCCACGGCCTATATCCTGGCCCTTCTGACCTTCGGCGTCGGCTTCGTGGTGCGACCATTGGGAGCTTTGGTCTTCGGCTGGTTCGGCGACAAGACGGGGCGCAAGACGACGTTCCTGGTCACCATCACCCTGATGGGTGTCGCCACCGTCGCCATCGGCCTGCTGCCCGACTACGACCAGATCGGCATCGCGGCCCCCATTCTGCTGATCTTCCTGCGCATCGTTCAGGGGTTTGCCCTGGGCGGCGAATACGGCGGCGCGGCTATCTATGTCGCCGAGCACGCGCCGCCCAAGCAGCGCGGCTTTCTGACCGGCTGGATTCAGACCACCGCCGCCATCGGACTGATCATGGCGCTGAGCGTCATCCTGATCACCCGCGCTATCATGGGGGTCGAGGCGTTCGATGAATGGGGCTGGCGCATCCCCTTCCTGCTGTCCTTCTTCCTGCTGGTCATCTCGCTGTGGATCCGGCTCAAGCTGCACGAGAGCCCGGCCTTCAAGCGGATGGTCGCCGAAAGCACCGAACGCCAGGCCCCTTTCCGCGAGAGCTTCGCCACCTGGAAGGTGGGCAAGTTCGTGCTTATCGCGCTGGTCGGCATCATGTTTGCCCAAGGGGCTGTCTGGTATGCGGGCTATTTCTACACGCGCTTCTTCATGGAGCGGGTCCTGAGGATCGAGGTCTCGACCGTCGATGGCCTGATCCTCGCGATCACTGTGGCTTCGGCCTTCCTGTATGTCTTCTTCGGCTGGCTGTCGGATAGGGTGGGGCGAAAGCCCGTCATGGTCGGCGGCATGGTTTTGTTCCTGATCGCGGTCTTCCCCGGCTTCCACGCCCTGACACGCGCCGCCAATCCGGCCCTGGCCGAAGCCCAGGCGACGTCGCCTGTGACCATCGTCGCTGATCCCGCCACCTGTGCCGTCCAGTTCGATCCGGTCGGCAAGGCCGCCTTCGCCTCCTCTTGCGACCTGGCCAAGAACGTCCTGTCGAATGCGGGCGTCAGCTATGACAATGTCGCGGCCCCGGTTGGTACCCCTGCGGTGGTGCGGGTCGGTGCGGTCGAGATCGCCTCGGTCGAGGGCAACGGCCTAGATGCCGCCGCGCTGAAGGCCGCGCGCACCGACGTGGAAACGCGTGTGAAGTCGGCGCTGACCCAGGCCGGCTACCCCGCAAAGGCCGACCCCGCGCGGATCAACCTGCTGGCCGTGTTCGGCATCCTGATGATCTTCATGATCGCCGCGACCGCCGTCTATGGCCCCCAGGCCGCCGCCCTGGTCGAGCTGTTCCCAACGCGGGTGCGCTATACGGCGATGAGCCTGCCATACAATGTCGGTACCGGCTGGGTCGGCGGCCTTTTGCCCGCCGCCAGCTTTGCCCTGGTGGCGTGGTCGGGGAATATCTATTTCGGCCTGTGGTATTCGGTCGGCTTTACGGCGGTGGCGGCAGCGGTTGCCCTGCTGTTCCTTCCGGAAACCCGGGGTCGGGATCTGAACACCATCGGCGACTGAGCGTTGAAACGCGCTGGCATCATGCTCAACTAATGATGCTTCAGCTCAAGGATCAGACATGAACACCGCCGCCCGCGACGCCGGATTGAAACTGCTTCGCCAGCACGCCTTGGTTGCGGGCGAGGCCATTCCTGCCAATGGCCAAGGAATCGCCGTCGACGATCCTGCCACCGGCGAGACCATAGGCTGGATCCCCGATCTCGGCGTAGCGGAAACGCAAGAAGCCGTCGACGCGGCTCACGACGCCTTCGCCGACTGGTCCCGCTCCGACCCGCACAAGCGCGCCGCCTTCCTTCGCGAATGGGCCCGCCTGATCGATGAGAATACCGAGGGCCTGGGGGCCCTCATGGCGCTGGAGAACGGCAAGCCTTTCGAGGAGGCCAAGGGCGAGGTCGCCTATGCCAATGGCTTCATCAAATGGTTCGCGGGCGAGGCCGAACGCCTGCTGGGCGAAACCCAGGACAGCCCGCTGGGGCAGGTCATCCTGACCTTCCGCGAGGCCGTCGGGCCGTGCGCCCTGATCACGCCCTGGAACTTCCCCGCCGCCATGCTGACACGCAAGCTGGGGCCTGCGTTTGCCGCTGGCTGCACCGCCGTGGTCAAGCCGGCCAGCCAGACCCCCTTCACCGCCATCGCCCTGGCCGAACTGGCCTATAAGGCGGGGCTGCCCGAGGGCGCGCTCAGCGTCGTCACCGGCGATGCGGCGACTATCGGAGGCGTCCTGACCGCATCGCCCCTGATCCGCAAGCTGAGCTTCACCGGCTCGACGCCCGTCGGCCGCAAGCTGGCCGAGCAGTGCGCTCCGACGCTGAAGCGGGTGTCGATGGAGCTGGGCGGGGCCGCGCCTCTGATCGTCTTCGCCGACGCCGACATCGACCTTGCCGTGGCCGAGACCATCAAGGGCAAGTTCCGCAACTCGGGCCAGACCTGCGTCTGTCCCAACCGCGTCTATGTCGAGGTCTCGGTCGCCGAGACCTATGCGAACAAGCTGGCCGAGGCCGTGGCCAGGATCCCGGTCGGCCCCGCCTTCGAGGACGGGGTCAAGGTCGGCCCCCTGATCGAGGACAAGGCCATCGCCAAGGTCGAGGATCACCTAAAGCAGGTGCTAGCCTCGGGCGGCAAGGTGCTGACCGGCGGCCAGCGCCACGCCCTGGGCGGCCGCTTCTTCCAGCCGACCGTGACCCTGGGCGGCGACGACAAGCTGTTCCGCGACGAGGAAACCTTCGGCCCCCTGATCCCCGTCTTCCCCTTCGACAGCGAGGACGAGGTTCTGACCAAGACCAATGACAGCGAGTTCGGCCTGGCCTCCTATCTGTTCACCCGCGACCTGGATCGTGCCTTCCGCATCGGACGCCGGATCGAGGCCGGCATGTGCGGCATCAACACCGGCCTGATGTCGACGGCCGTCGCGCCATTCGGCGGTGTAAAATCCTCCGGCTACGGCCGCGAAGGCTCCACCCATGGCATCGACGAATATCTGGACATCAAGGCCCTGACGTTGGCGCTCAAGTGAAACGCGGACGCCACCAGATTCTCGTCTGGCCTGTCGCCGTATTGATTGCTTCGGCGCTTATAGCTCTCGCCGCCGAGGCGACGGCATGGTCGGTCCAGACCGTGACACTCTACGGACTGATCAAGATGACCAGCGATCTGCTCCTTGTGATCGGGTTGATCTGGCTGGTCATCGCCCTGATCCAGATTTTTCGTGCGGTCTGGCAGCGGCCCGTCAGACGGGCAGAGCCCCGCGCTTGACCACCGTCCGCATCGCCACGCTGGACGAGACCCGCGTCACGCCGGGGATGCGGGTCAGCTCGCGCGAGTGCACCCGCTCCAGATCGTCGACGTCGCGCACCACCAGCCGCAGCAGATAGTCCGAGCCGCCGGTCATCAGATAGCATTCCACCACCTGGGGCACGGTGGCGATGGCGGTCTCGAAGGCGGTCAGGGCGCTCTCGGCCTGGGACGACAGGGTGACGGTGACGAAGACGCTGATCGGCAGGCCCACGGCGCGTTCGTTGATGATGGCGGCATAGCGGCTGATGACGCCCTCGGCCTCCAGCGCGCGCAGACGGCGCAGGCAGGCGCTTTCGGACAGGTTCACCGCACGCGACAGGTCGGTGTTGGTCATCCGCCCGTCGGCTTGCAGGGCGCGGATCATCTTGCGGTCAGTGTCGTCGAGGGTGACGGCAGATATCGTCTTCATGAGGGGTCTTACTCGCAATTTCTGCGACTTTACGCTGATCAGTCGCTGAAAAGAACAGGAACCTGCGCCTACTCCCTCGCTAGATTGCAGGCGAAACGCGGTCGGCGATACCGACCCCCAACACAGGAAACGTCCCATGCGCGTCGGTGTCCCCAAGGAAATCAAGAAGAACGAACACCGCATCGGCCTGACGCCGACGGCGGTGCGCGAATACGTCTCCCACGGCCACACGGTCTCGATCGAGACGGGTGCGGGCCTGGGCGCGGGCTTCACCGACGAGGACTACAAGAAGGCCGGGGCCGCCATCGTCGCCGATGCGCAGACCATCTTCGCCAACAACGACATGATCGTGAAGGTCAAGGAGCCCCAGAAGGTCGAGTGGGAGATGCTCCACGAGGACCAGATCCTGTTCACCTATCTGCACCTCGCGCCCGATCCCGAACAGACCAAGGGACTGCTGGCGTCCAAATGCGCCGCCGTGGCCTATGAGACCGTCACCGATGCCAAGGGCGGCCTGCCGCTGCTGGCCCCCATGTCCGAAGTCGCAGGCCGCATCGCCGTCTTCTCGGCCGCCGAGACCCTGCTGAAGCACAATGGTGGCATGGGGTTGCTGTTCTGCGGCGTGCCGGGCGTGGCTCCCGCGCGGGTGCTGGTTCTGGGCGGCGGGGTCGTCGGCCTGAACGCGGCGCGCATGGCCATGGGCCTGGGGGCCGAGGTGGTGGTGCTGGAACGCTCCATCCCACGCATGGCCTATATCGACGAAGTCACCAATGGCCGGGTCATCACCCGCTACTCCTCCATCGGCGCGGTGGAAGAGGAAATGATCAAGGCCGACGTCATCATCGGCGCCGTTCTCGTCCCCGGAGCCGAAGCCCCCAAGCTGATCAAGCGTGAGCACCTGAAGCAGATGAAACCCGGCAGCGTGCTTGTCGACGTCGCCATTGATCAGGGCGGCTGTTTCGAGACGTCGAAGGCCACGACCCACGAAGACCCGACCTACGTCATCGACGGCGTCGTCCACTACTGCGTGGCCAACATGCCCGGTGCCGCGCCGCGCACCTCTTCCGAGGCCCTGAACAACGCCACCCTGCCGTTCGGCCTGGCCCTGGCCAACAAGGGCCTGGACGCGCTGAAGGACAATCCGCACCTGGCACGCGGCCTGAACGTGCTGAAGGGGGAACTGACCTATCCCGCCGTCGCCGAGGCCCTGGGCATGGGCTGGAGTGACCCTTACGGGGTTTGGGCGAAGGCCTAACCCACGCCTGCGGCGGCGGGTCGCGGGAACGAACGATCTGGGTTAGGTTTGGGTAGAGCATCATCCAAGGAGAGTGCGTCATGACGTTTCGTTCCGGCCTGGGCATCGCCGCCGCCGCCACCGTTCTGGTCACAGCCACCGCCGCCCTGGCCCATCATGGCTGGAGTTCCTACGACGCTCAGCGCGTGATGAAGCCCACCACCCAGGTGATCGAGTCCTCCTGGGGCAGCCCCCACGGGTCGCTCGTCATCGCCATTGATGGCCGGAACTGGGACGTCGTCCTGGCTCCTGTGTCGCGCATGCAGGCCCGTGGCCTGGCCCGTGAGGACATCGACGTAGGCAAGACCGTCACGGTGGAAGGTTATCCACGCCGCGACGGCACCCTTGAAATGCGTGTCGAGCGGATCACTGCAGGCGGCAAGACCGTCGAACTGCGCTGACCGGGGCGTCTCCTGACGGTCTGATCGCGGCCCTGGAATCTTCCGGCCTGGCCCGCTGGGTCGGGGAAAGCGCCTGGGTCTATCCGATCGCCAATACGGCCCATGTGATCGGGGCCATCATGGTGGTGGGCGCGATCGGCATGCTGGATCTGAGAGTTCTGGGCTATGGTCGGGGCCTGCCCGTGCAGCGTTTGTCGGACGCAGTGGTCCCCATCGCCTTGGCCGGTTTTGCCGTCATGGTCGTCAGCGGAACCCTGCTGTTCGTCGCCGATGCGCGAGCCTTGGCCGGTTCGCCGATCTTCCTGACCAAGCTGATCCTGATCGCCTTGGCCGGGCTGAACGCCCTGTCTTTCCGGCTGGGCTGGCGCAGGCTGGACGACCATCCACCGATGTCGGCCAAGGCCCTGGCCGGGGCGTCGTTGGCCCTCTGGCTAGGGGTCGTGATCCTGGGGCGATTGATCGCCTATCTCTAAGCCGCGTCGTTCAGACCCGGCGAAGGCCTCGGGCGAAGTCGGCGACGTCGGCGATCGCCAGGCCCTCACCCTCGAACCAGAAGGTGGTTAGAGCCTCTTGGTTCAAAGCCACCCATTCGATAGCTTTGGGCGCGACACGGGCCAAATCCCGCTCATCAAGGCTGCTGGCGAGGACGCGCGGATTGGGGCCGATGGAGATCGAGGCGCTGGGCTGGCCTCGCCCGGTCTTCATGTAGATTTTCACGCGCGGGCCGTGCTGGCCCATGGCGGTCGAGATGAACAGGGTGGCGAGAACGCCAGTCCAGTCCGGCGGCAGATTGGCCATTTCGGGGGCATCCTCGTCGCTGAGCGCCCGCAGTTCCTCGTCGAGCGTCGGCTCGCGATCCGTCCAGACGGCCAATGTCTCCTGCAGACCCATGGTCGACATGATCCGGGGCCAGACCTGTCCTGTCAAACCCGCCTGTAATTCTGCTCGCAGTTGCGGCATAAGTCCGCGATGAAGTTTCTCGACCAGGCCAAGATTTACATCCGCTCCGGCAATGGCGGGGCGGGGGCCGTCTCGTTCCGGCGGGAGAAATTCATCCCGAACGGTGGGCCGGACGGCGGTGACGGCGGCAACGGCGGCAATGTCTGGATCACGGCGGCCGAGGGTCTGAACACCCTGATCGATTTTCGCTACCAGCAGCATTTCAAGGCCGCGACGGGCACCCACGGCATGGGCCGCCAGATGCACGGGGCCAAGGGCGAGGACGTCATCCTCAAGGTCCCCGTCGGCACCCAGGTGCTGGACGACGACAAGGAGACGGTGCTGCTGGACATGGACGTCGCCGGCAAGACCGAGATGCTGCTGAAGGGCGGCAATGGCGGCTGGGGCAATGTCCGCTTCAAGGGCCCGCAGAACCAGGCCCCGAAGTACGCCAACCCCGGTCAGGAAGGCCAGGAACGCTGGATCTGGCTGCGGCTGAAACTGATCGCCGATGTCGGCCTGGCCGGCCTGCCCAATGCCGGCAAATCGACCTTCCTGGCTGCAGCCAGCGCGGCCAAGCCCAAGATCGCGGACTATCCTTTCACGACCCTGGTGCCCAATCTGGGCATGGTGGACCTGTCGCCGACGGAGCGGTTCGTCATCGCCGACATCCCCGGCCTGATCGAAGGGGCCAACGAAGGTGCCGGTCTGGGCACCCGCTTCCTGGGCCACGTCGAGCGCTCGGCCAGTCTGATCCACCTGATCGACGGGACACAGGAGGATGTAGTCGAGGCCTACCGCATCATCCGTCATGAGCTCGACGCCTATGGCGCAGGTCTGGCCGACAAGACCGAAATCCTGGCCCTGAACAAGATCGACGCCCTGACGCCAGAAGCGCGCGAGGAGAAGGCGGCGGAATTGGAAGCCGTCGCCGGACGCCGTCCCATGCTGGTGTCGGGCGTGTCGGGCGAGGGCGTGACCGACCTGCTGCGCGCGGCCTGGAACGAGGTGCGCAAGACACGCGGCGACATCGTCATGGTCGATGACGAGGAAACGGTCGCGGATACGCCCGGAGGGTGGGCCCCTTGACCCTTTGCGATCCGCCCATCGCCGCAACCGCCATCGCAGCGGCCAACCGGATCGTTCTGAAGATCGGATCCTCACTGCTGGTCGATCGCAAGACCAATGCGGTCGATCTGGTTCGGCTGCGCGGGCTCGCCGCCGACATTGCGGGCTTCCAGGCCGATGGAAAGCAGGTCCTGGTCGTTTCGTCCGGGGCGGTTGCCCTGGGGCGGCGGCGTCTGGGCAATCTGGCGCGCGGCCCCGGCCTGGAAAAGAAGCAGGCCGCCGCCGCCACCGGCCAGTCGATGCTGATGCATGCCTGGGAATCCGTCTTCGACCCCCACGACATTATCGTCGCCCAGATCCTGCTGACCCGAGACGACACCGAGACGCGGCGCCGCTGGCTCAATGCCCGCGCCACCGTGGGGGCCCTGCTGGACATGGGGGCCGTCCCGATCGTCAACGAGAACGACACCATCGTTACCGACCAGATCAAATACGGCGACAACGACCGACTGGCCGCCCGCGTGGCCCAGATGATCAGCGCCGACCTGCTGATCCTGCTGTCCGATGTCGATGGCCTTTACACGGCCGATCCGCGGGTCGATCCTCAGGCCGAACACATCCCCTATATCGAGGCCCTGACCCCGGAACTGGAGGCTATGGCCACCGGGGCCAATGCCGATGCGGGTGTCGGGACCGGCGGCATGGCGACCAAGCTGATGGCGGCCCGCATCGCCGCCGAGGCCGGTTGCGCCACACTGATCGCCCAGGGACGACCCAAGCTCCGCAACGCCCCGACGCTGGAGGAGGGGCGCCTCTGCACCCTGATCGCCCCGGCCACGACGGTGAAGGCAGCCTACAAGCAATGGATTGGCGGCTCGCTCGCCACGCGCGGGCGACTGACGATCGACAAGGGATGTGCCCGCGCCCTCACCCGCGGCAAGTCTCTGTTGGCCGTCGGGATCACGGCCAGCGAAGGCGATTTCAGCAAGGGCGATCCCGTCGAAATCTTCAACGAGGTGGGCGTGGAGATCGCGCGGGGGCTGGTGCGCTACGACGCCAAGGATGTGGCCAAGATCATCGGCGTCCGCTCCGGCGAACTGAAGGTCGCGCTGGGTTATGCGGGCGGTCCGGTGGTGATCCACGCCGATGATCTGGCCCTGCGAGAGACCGCCGCCCCTTGAAACCCTGCGGTGAGGGCCGACCTTAAAGAGATGATCATGACACAGAACGCCCCCGCCCCGACCGCCGACTCCTCCGCCCTCTCCGACGACATGACCGCCATGGGCCGACGCGCCCGCGCGGCGGCTCGCGCCCTGGCCCTCGCCGGGCCCGACACGCGGACGCGAGCCATCGCAGGCATGGCCACAGCTCTTCGGGCCCGGGCAAGTCAGGTGCTGGCCGCCAATGCCGCCGATCTGGACGACGCCCGCGCCAAAGGCATGGCCGGGGCCATGATGGACCGCCTCGCCCTGGATGAGAAACGGCTGGAGGGCGTGATCGGCGCGCTGGAATCCATCGCCGCCATCCCCGACCCGGTCGGCGTCGAGACGGCGCGCTGGACGCCCGAAAACGGCCTGGACATCGCCCGCGTCAGCACCCCCATCGGCGTGCTGGCCATCATCTATGAGAGCCGGCCCAACGTCACCGCCGATGCCGCCGCCTTGGCCGTTCGTGCAGGCAATGCTGTGATCCTCCGAGGCGGATCTGAATGCCTGCGGTCCAATCTGGCGATCCACGCCGCCCTGACCGAGGGACTGGAAAGCGCGGGCCTGTCGTCCGACACGGTCCAGATCGTCACCACCCGCGACCGTGCCGCCGTGGGCCACATCCTGACCGGGCTGGACGGATCGATCGATCTACTTATCCCGCGCGGCGGTCGCACGCTGGTGGAGCGTGTGAAAAACGAGGCCCGCGTCGCCGTGCTCGGCCACCTGGAAGGCGTCAACCACGTCTATGTCCACGCCAGTGCCGATGCCGACATGGCCCGCGCCGTGGTTCTGAATGCCAAGATGCGCCGCGTTTCGGTCTGCGGGGCGGCGGAGACCCTGCTGATCGACCAGGCCGCCGCCGATACCCTGCTGCCGCTGATCGCTCGCGACCTGACCGAAGGCGGCTGCGAATTGCGTGCCGACGCCGCCGCCCGCGCCCTAGTCCCGGCTGCGACAGCCGCCAATGACGACGACTGGTCGACCGAATACCTCCAGCCCATCCTCGCCGTGAAGGTCGTGGACGGCCTCGATGCCGCCCTCGACCACGTGGCCCGCTACGGCTCGGGCCACACCGAGTCGATCGTCGCCTCCGACGAGGCCGCCATCGAACGCTTTCTGGCCGAGGCCGACGCCGGCATCGTCCTGGCCAATGCCTCGACCCAGTTCGCCGACGGCGGCGAGTTTGGTTTCGGCGGCGAGATCGGCATCTCCACCGACCGCCTGCACGCACGTGGACCGGTCGGGGCCGAACAGCTGACCAGCTTCAAATATGTGATCCGGGGACGGGGTCAGATACGGCCCTGAGATATTCGTAGACGGATCGCCCTAATTCGGCCGGAAGCCACGGGTGATCCTCGCGTCAAACGGGAGGGTATTCATGCGTCGTTACGCCACGGTTCTGGCCGCTGCTCTATTGATGGGTTTTCAGGCTGCCGCGCCCTCCTTGCCGCCGCGCCTCGCCGCGCTTGCAGAGGACGCCGCCGCCGCTCGCGCCTTCGACTATATGACACTCAAGGCCGAGGGCGCGGACCTGACGATGCTGTCGAACGCCGTCTATACGCGTGCGCGCGCCCAAGGTGATCAGGGCCGTCGTTGTCTGAGCGAAGCCGAACTCGAGTTGCAGTCAGGACTGTCGGCTGCTGCCCATGCAGCGGACGCGGCGAGTTTCGCCGCCGATCAAGTCGCCGCTGATGAGGCCTTGGACAAGTGGTCGACGTTCGTGGCTGACCTGACCGAGGGGCAGCCGGTGGCCGAGCCACCCTTTAGCCATGCTGCCGGCCGCTTCCAGCGTGCGGCGGACATCGCCGATCCACGCCTGCGCGAACTGTCCATCCGCACGGCCCGCGACCAGACTTACCGCCACGCCTTCTCGTCCGGCGATCAGGTTTGGGGGGCACTCAGCCCCGGTGCCAGAGCCCGCGTCGATTCTGCGCTGAGCCGGATGACCTGCGAGATCGACGGCAGCAATACGGCGTGGCTGAAGGCCGACGTTGCGGAAAATGGCTGGTTTCTGATCTCGGTCCACGGCGAATCGGCGAGCGGCGACGCCTGGCTGCTGACCCAGCATGCCGACCGCGATCGGCCATTCCAAAGTCATGTCCTGGCCCTTCTCGAACCGCTGGTCGCCACGGGTGAGACCAGCCCCTCCAACTACGCCTATCTCTATGACCGCGTAGCCGTGGGCTCGGATCGCCCACAACGGTACGGCACCCAGGGCCGCTGCACAGCCAAGAACATCTGGGCCCCCAACGATCTTGAAGATCCTGATCGCGTCGAGGCTCTACGCGCCGAGGTCGATATTGGCTCGCTGGCCGAGTACCAGGCCCACATGCATCGCTATTGCGCCGACTTCACCGGCTGATCACAGGCGACAGCCGTGTGACAGCGTGTTAGGGCGCGAGTGAGCATAAGTCCGCGCGAGCCCTGCCGCCTTGTCCTTCTTTCACGCCGGCCCCGCGCCCCGCACCCCAGGACCCCGCAAGGGTGCCCTGCGCGATGGCCTGACCCTCAGCCCCGGCATGACGGTTGGGCTGTTCGGCGGCTCGTTCAATCCCGCTCATGACGGCCACGCCCATGTCGCCGAAACCGCCATGCGCCGCCTGGGCCTGGACCGGGTGGTCTGGCTGGTCTCGCCCCAGAACCCGCTGAAGGACGCCCGCGACAGCGCGCCCCTGGCCCAGCGCATGGCCTCGGCCCGACAGGCGGCGGCCGCGGCGGCGAGAGGCCCGGTCATGGTCGTCTCGGATGTCGAGACGCGGATGGGCACGCAATGGACGATCGACACCCTGTGCGTCCTGGTCGCCCGGCATCCTGGGGTACGTTTCGTCTGGCTGATGGGCTCCGACAATCTGGCTAGCTTTCATCGCTGGCGCGGATGGACCGATATCATGCGGCTGATGCCCGTGGCGGTCATCGCCCGGCCCGGCAGCCTGCTGGACAGCCGCACGGCCCCCGCCGCCGCCCGGTTCGCCGGGGCGCGTGTTCCTGCTGCCCGTGCTGGGCTGCTGCCCTATATGGAGGCCCCGGCCTGGACCTATCTGACGGCCCCGCTGAACCCGCGCTCGTCAACGGCGATCCGGGCGTCGCGCGGCGTGGGTGACGCCGCCGGGCATTCGTGATAGGCTGTCTCTTTAGTCATTCCCCCGGAGCCTTCCGCTGACCCCCTCGACCGCGCACGATGCGCATGACCAGGCCGTTTCCAATACGGCGCACGAAATGGACCCGATCGATCCGATCCATTCCGAAGACGGCCCCTACGAGAGCGGCTCTGAGACTCCCCTTCCCGTCGGCTCGACCCCTCTGGAGCAGGCCATTCTGGCCCGACTGGACGACGACAAGGCCCAGGACATCATCCTGATCGACCTGAAGGGCAAGTCGCCTATGGCCGACACCATGATCATCGCGTCGGGGCGGTCGCATCGCCACGTCGGGGCCCTGGCCGACCACCTTCAGCGCACGTTGAAGGAAGAAGGCCTCGGCAAGGTCAAGGTGTCGGGTCTGCCGCACTGCGACTGGGTGCTGCTAGATGCGGGCGACGTCATCGTCCACCTGTTCCGACCCGAGGTTCGCACCTTCTACAACATCGAGAAGATCTGGTCGGTCGACAGCGGCCACCGCGTCGACAGCCGCGACTAGTCAGGCCCGCAGGCGATGAAGCTGGGCGTCATCGCCATCGGCAAGCCGGGGCGTAGGCCCGAAGCGACCCTGGCCGCCGACTATGCCGAGCGCACCAGCCTGGCTGGACGCGCGCTGGGTCTCGGGCCGCTCGAGCTCATCGATCTGGAGCCCCGCAAGGCCGGCAAGGCCCCGGAGGCCGAGCTGATCCTGAAGGCCGCCGAGGGCGCGCACCTGATCGCCTGTGACGAGCGGGGCCGCACCTATTCCAGCCGCGCCTTTGCGGATCAGGTCGCCATGTTGCGGGACCGGGGTGAGCGACGGCTGGTCTTTGCCATTGGCGGGGCGGATGGTCTGGACGACAGCGTGCGTCAGGCGGCGTCCTCAACTTTGGCGTTTGGTCCCCAGACCTGGCCTCATGCCCTGGCTCGCGCCATGCTGGCCGAACAGCTATATCGCGCCGTGACCATTCTGGCCGGTTCGCCCTATCATCGCGACTGATGCGACGCCTGATCCTGCCCTTCTGCGCTCTAGCCGTCATAGCCGCACCCGTGGGGGCCTGGGCAATTCAAGAACCCCGTGCAGGCGAGGTCGCCCGCCTTCAGGCCGAATACCGCGACGAACAGGTCCGCGCCCGCCGCCTGAGAGCCCAGGCCACCGAGGCGGCCGCCGAAAGCGTCGAACTGGAGCGAGAGCTGGCTCGCCTGCGTGAGGTCCTGGGGTCAGAGGACGCCCGTATCGTGGCCCAGCGCGAACGCCTGCGCGCGCTTCAGGCGCGCGAGGCCACGCTGATCGCCGAACTGTCCCGCACCCGCGCCCGCGAAGGTCGCCTGCTGTCCGCGCTGCAGATGATGAGCCGCCGCCCGCCGCCGCCCCTGCTGGTCCCGGCGGATCGCGCGGTCGATACGGTGCGGGCCTCCATCCTGATGCGGGCCATCGCGCCGGATCTGCGCAGGGACGCCGAAGCCATCACGGCCCGGCGCGAAGAGGTCAGCCGCGTCCGCCGCCTGGCCGCCCTGAACAGCGAAGCCCTGTTCACCGCCGAAAGCGCCCAGGGCAACCGCCGCGCAGAGATCGAAAGCCTTACGGCCCGCAAGGCCGCGCTCGGCACCGTCCTTCGCGCCGAGGCGCAGGCTGCGGAACGCGCCGCGAATGTGCTGGAGACCCGCCTGCGCGCCCTGGGGGCCAGCGTCCCCACCGCCGACGCCGCCACCCCGACCCCCGTCGCGCGGCTGCCCGCCGGGCGCAGCCGCTTGACCGCCCCGATCGCAGCCGCGCCCGCCCAGCGCTATGGTCGGGGCGCGACGGGCTGGCGCTGGCGGGCCGACGAGGCCGAGGCGCGCGCGCCCGCCAATGCCCGTGTCGTCCACGCAGGGCCCCTCAGCGGCTGGGGCGAGGTGGTGATCCTGGACCTGGGCCCCGGCTGGCGCGCCATCGTCTCGGGCATGGACAGCCTGTCCGTCCAGACGGGAGACACCGTCACCGACGGACAGACCCTTGGCCGAAGCGGTCAGGGAGGCGAACTCTATTTCGAACTCCGCCGCGACGAGAGGCCGATCGATCCGGCACCTTGGCTGGATTAGAGGCTCTGGAGCCGGCTACGGATCATCGACCCCGATCAGGCTGCGGCAGCTTTTCGCAGTGGCAAACGCCGACCTTGGCTCAGGCACCGCCAAACCCACTCGAACGGACCCATCTGAAAGCGCGACAGCCACAGCGGCGACCAGACGATCAGCAGGGCCCACACCCCGACCACCCACATCCACAGGGCTCCCGGCTCAACGCGACCAAAGATCATCGGCCCGCCGGGCACGACCGCCAGCAGAACGAAGATCACGCTGGTCATCAGATAGTTGGTGAAGGCCATCCGGCCCACGGGCGCGAAGATCGCCAGCACGGCCTTGAGCGGCGTCCGGGCCAGCAGCACCAGCGCGGCGACATAGCCCACGGTGATGATTACGGCGAAGGCCGAGAACAGACCCGCCAGTCCGCGTGTCGGATCGGCCGTGACCGGGGCCGCCAGGTTCTGACCCATCAGGACGCCCAGGCCGATCAGATTGGCCGCGCCCAGACCGATAGCCAGGGCATAGTTCCACATCGGCGCGCGTCCTGACAGGAAGCCCGACTTGTAGAGACCCAGTCCTAGCATCATCAGCGGTACGGTGATCGGGATCAGGATGGCACTGCTCATCTGGTACTGAATCCAGTTCACCAGATTGTACATCAGGTAGCCGCCAGAGCGGACTTGCTCGATCTTGGCCAGGGTGCCAGCGGGCGACAGAGCGTCACCCATACTCGCGCGCATTTCGGCGCTCATCTCGGCCGGCATGGCCCCCCATCCCCACAGTGCCAACCCGCCCAGCAGGGACACGCCCAGAACGATACCGCCCCCGACTTTGATCAACCGTCCCGCCGACCAGGATCGGAACATCAGCATGATGAAGCCGCAATAGGCGTAGTGCAGCAGGATGTCCCCCGACCAGATCAACAGGCCGTGCGCCAGGCCAAAGGCCAGCAGCCACCAGAGGCGGCGCTGCAGAAGCGTTCCTCTGTCCGGGTTCGACCGCTCGCCCCCGACCAGGAAGATCGACACTCCAAACAGCATCGAGAACAGGGTGCGCCACTTGCCCTCGAAAAAGACCCGCTCGACCCAGAGGACGGTCTCATTGGCCCCATCGACCACAAACGGCATGGCTTCGCGCATGGAGATAATCTCGCCCGGCCAGGCGAGCGCCAGACAGTTTACGGCCAGGATGCCTAGAACGGCGAGACCACGCAGCATGTCCAGATTGAACTCACGCTCCGCAGGGCGCGATGTCACTGAAGCTCCTGGCGTGTAAGGCGAGACGGCGGCGTCGGTCATGTCCTGCTCCCCCAAGTATGAAGACAAGGACGTTTTACATCAGATCAGTGCGAGAGAAACTGAATTCGGAGTAATGTACATTCTGTCAGTCAGCGCGTGCGGCGATCCATGACGCCCATACGGTCGCGGACTTCAGGCTGAGGCCGAAAGGCCAGGAAGGCCACGCAAAGTCCGGCCCACAGTGCATAACTGGTCCCGACCAGAACGGCGATCGGCAACCCGCCGACGCCATAGATCAGCAGGGTCGTCTCAGTCGCTCCGGCGGCTCGGCTCACGCTACCGGCCTCCAGCCACCCGGCCACCGACATGCTTAAAGCCAACAGAGTCTGAAGGGCTGCTGCCAGCAAGCCACCATACAGCAAAAAGCGCCAGACGATGCCCAGACGCGTCGTCGGTCGGCCATTGCGATTTCGCTCCCGATTGATCAGCCACAGCCCTCCCGGCGCAGTGATCAAGCCCACGATCAACACCACCAGTCGCCAATCCATCTCCAGACCGGGCAACCAGTTGTCACCTTGCGGAGGCCAGATGGCCAGGGTCAGGATCAAGGGGGGCCAGCAGGCCGCGACCACAGCGGCCAGGACGATGCGGTGGGTCTCTCGCCAGCTGACGCGCTGCTGACCAGGAAGTTTGATCGACGACAGGGCCGGAGAATCGCTCATCGCGCGCAGCCTAACGCGTCGGTACGGGCGTCTCGCCCGAATAGTCATAGAAGCCGCGACCGGACTTGCGTCCCAGCCACCCGGCCTCGACATATTTCACCAACAGCGGACAGGGCCGATATTTGCTGTCGGCCAGGCCGTCGTACAGCACGTTCATGATGGCCAGCACCACGTCCAGACCCATGAAGTCCGCCAGTTCCAGTGGCCCCATCGGATGATTGGCCCCCAGCGTCAGGGCCTTGTCGATCGACGAGACATTGCCGACGCCTTCGTACAGCACATAGATCGCCTCGTTGATCATCGGCACCAGGATGCGGTTGACGATGAAGGCGGGGAAGTCCTCGGCGTTGGTGGTGGTCTTGCCCAGCGATTCTGCGAAGGCGACGGCGGCCTCATAGGTGTCGGCCGAGGTGGCGATGCCGCGGATGATCTCCACCAGCTTCATCACGGGGGCCGGCTTCATGAAATGCAGGCCGATGAACCGCTCGGGTCGATCGGTCGCCGAGGCCAGACGGGTGATGGAGATGGACGAGGTGTTGGAGGCCAGCAGGGTGTCTGCCCCCAGATGGGGCACCAGTTCGGCCAGCAGCGTCTTCTTGATCGTCTCGTCCTCGACCGCAGCCTCGATGACCAGATCCGCCTTGGCCGCTTCGGCCAGGGAGCCGGCGGGGGCTATGCGCGACTGGGCGGCATCGGCGGCAGTCGCATCGATCAGACCGCGCGCAACCTGGCGCGCCAGGCTGGCGGCAATGGCGGCCTGGGCCTGGGGCACGCGCTCCGGAGCGGCGTCGTACAGGACGACCGAATAGCCACCGGCTGCGATCGCCTGGGCGATCCCCGAACCCATCTGGCCCGCGCCGATTATGGCGACTGTTCTTATCGTGGTCATGAAGTCCGGCGGTCTGGCAGGCCCCTGGCCCTGTCGGACCGGCACCTTAGGACGGTGACCAGACCGCGCAAGACCGGATATCGTGCCGCAGCACGATCACGACCAGGCGTGGCCTCAAGGCCGCTTTCGATCAATAGGCTCCGACCAGGCTCAGCAGAGCCGCCTGCGACGCGGGCAGCAGGAAGATCTGAATGCCGCGGATGATCAAAATGACGATGATAGGAGAGATATCTATGCCCCCCAGCGGCGGGATGATCTGGCGAAACGGGGCCAGCACCGGCCCGACGATGCGGTCCAGAAAGTCTGCGATCTGGGCCACGAACCGGTTGCGATGATTGATCACGTCGAAGGCGAACAGCCAGCTCAGGATCGCCTGCACGATGATCGCCAGCAGCAAGAGCTGAAGCAGTGCCCCCAGGATGAAGAACACAAATCCGATGATCGCCGCCATGCCGCAAAGGCTCCCTGCAAGATAATCCCCGCTTCTAGCGGCACATGCACCTCCAAGCCAAGGTTTCCGACGCCGCAGATGCGGCCTGCCTTGCGCCCGTTGACACCCCGACCCAGACCCCCCTATGTCCCGCGCTCGCCTGCATCCCTGAAAAGGGGCCGTAGCTCAGTTGGTAGAGCGCGTCGTTCGCAATGACGAGGTCAGGGGTTCGACTCCCCTCGGCTCCACCAGGCTCATTTCTCCATCACAGCGTTATCCCGACTTGACGGCCAAGCTTGGCGGCGCGATGACGGCTTGAGGGTTAATTCATCTGATCTCGAGGGGACGACTACAATGAACAGGATCATCGGTGCAGTCGCCCTTGTCGCGGCGATCGTTGGCGCACCACAGGTGGCTTTGGCGCAGGACGCCAGTCTGAAGGCGAACTTCGGATCGGTGAGTCTGAACAACGGCTTCACGCCTGATCCGCATCGTGTCTCGATCACAGCGGGCGGGTCGATCGATGCCTATGAGGACACTCCTTTGCCGGAAGCTTGCGTGGGCATGATCAGTAACGCGCCCGACTACGAGGTGAGCTACAGTGCCGGCAGCCTGCCACTGGTGTTCCGGACGCTGTCGTCGGTCGACACCACCCTGATCATCAATGGACCGGACGGCTCCTGGTCCTGTGACGATGACAGCTATGGCGACCTGGATGCCGAGGTGCGGTTCAATCGCCCTCAGAGCGGCACCTACGATGTGTGGGTTGGCACCTTTGGCGGTTCGACGGCAGCGGCGACCCTGCTGATCACCGAGACGCCCTGAGCCGATAAAGTCCGTCTGAGCTTCAGAAGCCCCGGCGGTTCACCGTCGGGGCTTTCTACTGGTCTTCGTCGAAGCGGCGGGCGACCAGATCCATTAGTGCGTCGATAGCATCCTGGGCGTCGTCGCCTTCGGCCACGATGTCGATGGTGCAGCCGTTTCCGGCTCCCAGCATCAGCAAGCCCATGATCGATAAGGCGTTGACGGTGACGCCGTCGCGGGTAACGCGGATGTCGGATTCGAAGGCTGACGCCGTCTTGACGAATTTGGCGCTGGCCCGCGCGTGCAGGCCGCGGGTGTTGCAGATGTTGGCGGTCGCCGAGGCCTGGGCGGCAGTATCGGTCATTTCTCGCCCTGCAGGACCCATGAGGCGACGGAGATGTATTTACGACCCGCATCCTGGGCGTGGGCCACGCAGGCCTCCAGCGGTTCGCGGCCGCGCACGCCCGCCAGCTTGATCAGCATGGGCAGGTTCAGCCCGGCGATGACCTCGGCGTGGGTCTCCTCCATGACGGAGATGGCCAGGTTGGATGGGGTGCCGCCGAACATGTCGGTCAGCAGGATCACGCCGTCGCCGTCGTCCACGGCGCGGGCCGCATCGACGATGTCGCGACGGCGGCGCTCCATGTCGTCCTCAGGCCCGATGCAGATAGCGGCAACGCCGCGCTGCGGGCCGACGACATGCTCCATAGCCGACAGGAATTCCGAGGCCAGTCCCCCGTGGGTGACGATCACCAAGCCGATCATGACAGGTCTACCAAGCTCACGCCCCGCATTCCGACCGCCCTTCGACGTGCCGCAAGCCGCGCGGAATAGCCCAAGTCCGCGCGGGGTTAAAGTCGTCGTGACAAGACTGTGACCTTTTCGACCGCCGAGGCCTCGAATCCGTTCAGCCTGATACGCGGAAGATCGCGCCCGGCGATGCGTTCGAATAGCGGCTCTGGCAAGCGGTCTATGGCGTCCGTCGTCAAGTCCACGATCAAGCCCAGCCGGACAAAAGGCCTTGTCGGCTTATTGACGATCCCGACCCCACGTACCTCCATTCGACCTTCGATCCGTTCAGGAACGGCCGCATACAGATCGTCACCGGCAGCAAAGACATGGGTGTAGTCATCTGCAATCAGACGCGCGCCGCGCTCGAGCAGACGCAAAGCCAGATCGCTCTTGCCCGCGCCGGACGGCCCGGTCAGCAGGATGCCGATCCAGCCGCGACCCGACCTGTGCAGCGCCACCGTGGTCGCATGACGGGGCTGATCGCTCATCCGCGTCGCGTTTGGGCAATAACGGGCAGGGCAACTTCGAAGCGCGCGCCTTCGGTCGTGCCATCGGCTCCAGCCCGGTTAATCGCCCGCACCTCTCCTCCATGGGCCTCGACGATCTGGCGCACGATGGAGAGACCCAGGCCAGAGTTGGCCCCGAAGGCCGTGCCGCGCGGTCGCGAGGTGTAGAAACGCTCGAACACCGTCTCCAGGTTCTCGGGCGGAATGCCAGGGCCGTCATCATCGATGGTCACGTTGATGGGTCTGGCGGGGTCGAGGCTGCGATGCAGCGTGATCCTGACCTGCCCTTCTGGGGGGCTGAATGAACGGGCATTGTCGATCAGATTACGGAACACCTGGCCCAAGGGCCCGTCGCGGCCGGTGATGCGGACCGTCTCTGACGGCGGCGAGAAAATGACTCGCGCCTCGCCCGGTTTGTGACCGGCGGAATAGACCCCCGTGATCTCGGTCAGCAGGACGGTCAGGTCCACGGCGCGAGGTCTGTCACGGTTCAACTCGGCATCCAGACGCGAGGCGTTGGAAATGTCGGTGATCAGTCGGTCGAGGCGTCGCACGTCCTGCTGCAACAGACCTGTCAGCTTCTCGCGCTGCGCATCGGTCTTCACCAGAGGAAGGGTTTCCAGCGCCGAGCGGATTGACGTCAGGGGGTTCTTGATCTCGTGGCTGACGTCGGCAGCGAAGGCCTCGATGGCATCCATCCGGTCAGACAAGGTTTCGGTCATGGTCTCCAGCGAGCGGGCCAGATCGCCGATCTCGTCCTTGCGGCCGTCCAGATCAGGCAGGGAGATCGCGCGGGCCCGCTGTAGCCGCACAGCATCGGCCGCCGCCGACAGCCGCATGATCGGACGGGCCACGAACAGGTGCAGCACCAGAGAGCCCAGTATGTTGACGGCCAGGGCGACCAAGGCGAACGGCATAAGGGCCAACCGCTGGGCAGCCAGGGTTTCTTCGACGTCGCCCGCCTCCAACGTCAGCACGCCCAGGACCTGACGCACATGCCGGACGGGTATGGATACCGAGACGACGCGGTCGCCCGATTCATTCATCCGAACGCCGGCCTGGTTCTGTCCGTCCAGTGCCCCATCAACTTCTTCAGCCAGTTCGCGCCGGGCCTCCTCGACTCGGCGGCTGTTGCGTTCGGCAGTTTCGGGCTGATCGGTTGATGGCGGGGTGCCTGCGGGACGCGCATCAGGCAGGGCCGAGCCCGGTATGGATTCCGTCACCAGATAGCTGTCGGCCACCAGCAGGCCGTCCAGGTCATAGAGCCGCGCCCGCTGCCCATTCGGGATGAATGTATCGACGAGTTGCCTTGAGGCCTCCACCGCGTCGAAGGCAGGCGTGGGCTCGCCCGTCGTCACCCCTTGCCGGCTCAGCACATTGGCCAGCAGTTCGGCCTGGGCGGTCAGGGTCTGCTGGCGCGATTCAATCAGGCCGCGGGTCCACTCGTTTAGCGCCAGCGCCCCGCCCAGCAAGATGAGAAGGCTGAGCAGGTTGAGCGCCAGGATGAAGCCGCCCAGCCGGGAGCCGCCGAAACGGCCAAGCCGCCGGCGACCCGGGGATACGTCCTTCTCGGACGGATCAGCTTTCGCGGTAGCGGTATCCGACGCCATACAGGGTCTCGATCGCGTCGAACTCGGGATCGACCACCCGGAACTTCTTTCGCATCCGCTTGACGTGGCTGTCGATGGTGCGGTCGTCGACATAGACCTGATCGTCGTAGGCGGCGTCCATCAGGTTGTCGCGGCTTTTCACAAAGCCTGGACGCTGGGCCAGGGCCTGGAGCAGCAGGAATTCGGTGACCGTCAGCTTGACGGGCTTGCCCTCCCAAGTGCTCTCGTGACGGGCCGGGTCCATCGACAGCTTGCCGCGCTTGATGGCCTTGGAGCCGCCTTCGCCCGCTGAGGGCTCGGGCTCGCCGCCGTCGGCCCCCGTCCTGCGTAGCAACGCCTTGACCCGCTCGATCAGCAGCCGCTGGCTGAAGGGTTTGTGGATGTAGTCATCGGCACCAAGGTTGAAGCCCAGGATTTCGTCGATCTCCTCGTCCTTGGAGGTCAGCATGATCACCGGGATCTGGCTGGTCTGGCGCAGGCGGCGCAGCACCTCCATGCCGTCCATGCGGGGCATCTTGACGTCCAGAATCGCCAAGTCGGGCGGCGAGGTTTCCAGCGCCTCCAGCCCGGCTGCACCGTCATGGTGGGCCGTGACCTTGTGGCCATGGCTTTCCAGCGCCAGCGAAACAGATGCCACGATGTGCTCGTCGTCGTCGACCAGGGTGATATTGGCCAAAGGGCGGTCTCCTAAGCAGTCGTCGGATAGATACACTCGTTGCATGAACGCGCGACAAGCGTAACCGTTCGATGTGAAACAGCATCAACAATGCGGCGCAAACATGGGCCGCCCGGTTCCGATACGCAATGAAACGCCGCCTTAAAGGCTTTGGCTCCAGTGTCGCGACACAACAGCGTTGAGTGTCGCATGGCCGGGTCGATCCACTACGAAGTCTATATCCGCAAGACCGCTCCGGCACCCTGGGCCCTCCAGTTGGCGACCGAGGAGCGCGGGGTTGCGATCGAGACCGCCGAAGAGTTGCTGCGTGATGACCGCGCCGCCGCCGTGCGGGTGACCAAGGAGACGCTCGACCCCGAGACGATGGAATTCCATAGCCTGACCCTGATGACCAAGGGGGCACCGGAAATCAAGCGCAAGCGACTGGTATCGGAGGATCAGTCGGGGCCGCGCTGCCTGGCCCCGACCGATCTTTATGAACCGCTGGCCCGTGAAACCATTGGCCGGGTACTGGAGGACTGGCTGAAGCGTCAGGGGGCGACACCGTTCGAACTACTCCACCGGCCCGACCTGGCCGAGCGTCTGGAGGCTTCGGGGCTGGAGCTTCAGCATGCCATCCAGAAGGTAGCCATTCCCGAAAGCCAGGCGGTCGGTCAGCCGGTTCATGACCTTGTCCGCCATTATCAGAAACTGGTCGAACGCACTCTGGAGCGGATCGTAGCCGCCGGGCGGCGCGAGATGTTTCCGAGCCTGGAAGATCGCTCCATCGCCGACCTGGCCCACCGGCTGTCAGGCAAGGCCGAGCGCGGTTTTATTATGGGCGGCATCATCGCAGGCGCGCTGAAGGGCATTCGTGGCGGTCGCGCCCGGGTCGACCGGCTGATGGATCTGGCCGAGAGCGCGCCGATGGACGGGCCGCCGCATGCGCTGGTCATGGTACCGATCGAACAGATCCTGTGCGAAATCCTGGCCACACGAACCAGTCTGGCCGATGTGCTGGGGCCGTCTCTGGACCAGGGGGCGTCCCTGGCGGCCGTCGTACGACTGGTTGCTCCGAAGGAGGTGTCCGCTCTGATCGCCCAGGACGACAAGCTGGCGCTGCAGATTCCGGCGGTGACCGGCCCGGCCGCACGGCTAGGCGAGCGGTTGCAGGCCGGTCAATTCCCGCTGCTGGCCTCGACCCTGGCAAGAATGGTTGTCCGCGAGTTGATGAGCCCACGACGACTGCGCCCCGGCGATGCAGTAGGCGAGATCGACATCATGCGGACCCTCGCCATGATCCTGACGGCGACGGCGGGCCGACTGCTGACGCTTGAGGAGGTGCAGTCGGCCTTCTGTGAACGGTCCAAGAGCATTATCACCGCCGATTTCGTCGCGGCATTTGTCGCGCCATGCAGCACAGTCCTTTGCGAGGCGGAATCGCTGACCCGCCTTTGTGAAAATGTCACCGGCAATGCCAACAAACGCTCCGCTGCACGATGGCTGGCAGCCTGCATCAACTCCCTGCGCTTCGAGAGCGAGATGCGGTCGGGTGCAAGCGGCCACTCACCGGCCCAGGCGCTGTCGATCCTGGCTGGCCTGCAACGGGCGGTGTTGACCTGTAGCTTGGCCGAGCGCGAGGAGCAGGAGATCGTTACGGCCATTGGCCTGGTCGGCAGCGGCGTGGAGACCGAGGCCAGGTTGATCCTCATGCTGACCCGCGCCAAGGCGACCGTCCATCAAAAGCTGGCGGCGCTGCTGAAGATGGCGTCGGGCGAGACCGCGCCGCTTGGACCGGTCGCCGACAGGGCCAAGGCCGAGGCTCTGAAACTGCTGCGTCATCCGGAAAGTCGTGAAATCCTGTCGCGCTCGCCGCAGGATCTCGTACCTATAAAGGCCCTGATGCGGGCGGCAGGGATGGCGGCCTGATCAGTCGAAGATATCGAAGATGCTGTCGCGCTTCTTCTTCTTGTAGCGATAGTCGTCGTCCCGATACGGGCGCTGTTCGCGGTATCCCTGCTGCTGGCCTTGATGACCCCAGGGCTGGGATTGCTGTGGCGGCGCATAGGCCTGCTGTGGTGGGGGCTGGGGTGCAGCCTGCGGAGCCGAGGCCCGGCCGTCAGCTGTGGCGGAGTCCATCAGCTTTTCCAGCTCACCCCGGTCCAGCCAGACACCGCGGCACGACGGGCACATGTCGAACTGGACGCCGTTCCGGTCCAGCGTCTGCATCGACGAATTGTCATTGGGGCACATCAGAAGCGGCATTGTGGTCTCCGTTATTAGCTTCAGCTGTAGAGCTAAGGGGTCGATCAACGTTGCGCCAGAGTGGTGATACGCCGCGTAGACATTGGATCTCTATCGTTCACGACACGGTCGGTCTGTGCTGGTGCTAGAACTCCAGCCAGCTGTCGCCCGGATCGCGGTCGCCGGGTGAAAGCCGCTGCTGGCCCCAGGCGATGATCATGAACAGCTTGTGGCTGCGCAGATTGAACTCGCCCTTCATCGGGACGATGGCCCCCAGCGGTGCGCCTGTTCTGGGTTCATAGAGAAAGCCCGAGAATTCGGCCACGCCGACGCGGTCCCGGCGGCTGTAGACTGAGAGTTCGGGTATGGAGACGACATTGAAGCTGTCGTTGATCGGCACCTGCATTTGCGGAAGGCCGAAGACGCGGCGCATCTGCTCCAGCGACAGGGTCCCGGCCCGTATCTCGAATACAGCGTCGGCTTCGGTCTTGGACGGGGCGATAAAATAACCGGCCTCCGAGAGGGCGGCGCGAATGGCGCTGACGGCGTAGGGGGCGCTTTCGGCTCGGAAATACAGCTCATCAACAAACACCTTCGAGCCGACGGGAATAGGCAGGGTCAGGCCATCGACCGCCTGGTCGGCGGCCCGCGCCACCAAAAGCTGCTCGGTCGCGGTACGCGAAGGATAGGTCTCCGACGTCGAGGCGCATGCCGACAAGGTCGCCGCAGTTGTCAGTGCGATGAAAGGCAGTGTGCGGGCGCTAGTCCTCATCCTCTACCAGCTCCCCGTGTTGGACATGGAAACCCAAGGTTCGGCAGGGGCCAGTGGCTCGCCCTCCTGCAGAAGTTCGATGGAGATGCCGTCCGGCGATTTGACGAAAGCCATTCGCCCGTCGCGGGGTGGACGATTGATGATCACGCCCCCGGCCTGCAAGCGGGCGCAGGCCGCATAGATGTCGTCGAGCTTGTAAGCCAAGTGGCCGAAGTTGCGTCCGCCCTCATAGGCTTCCGGATCCCAGTTGAAGGTCAGTTCGACCTCGGGTGACCGTTCGGCCGCAGAGCGGTCGGCATCCTTTGGCGCGGCCAGGAAGACCAGCGTGTAGCGCCCCTGCTCATTCTCCATCCGTCGGACCTCGGACAGCCCCAGCAGGTCGCAGTAGAAATGCAAAGAGGCGTCCAGATCGGTGACCCGGACCATGGTGTGAAGATAACGCATGGTGTCCGTATCCTTCAGGGGAGGGGCGGAAGTGCGGCTGTATAGCGAGAGAATGTCAGCGCGGCGACTCACAGCCCATTACACGTGTCAGGTCTTGCCCTCGCCTCGCCACAGATTTCCGGCTAACCACGCGCCCGCACTCCGAAACGCAGGCCCCATGTCCGATCCGAACGAACAGCATGCCGACAATCCCCGGCAGGGCTTCATTGCCCTGGTGGCCGATCTGGCAGCGGTCAGCGGCCCCGATGGCCTGACCCTGCGGGAAATCCGCGACCGTCTGGACGAGCGTGCCTATGGTCTGATGATCCTGATTCTGGCCATCCCGTGCCTCGTGCCTGCCCTATATGGCGTGCCCCAAATCGTCGGGATTCCGATCCTGTTGCTGGCGGGCCAGATGCTGGTCGGGCGGGTGGAGCCGTGGTTGCCGGAAGCCATACTGAAGCGGCGCGTGACCAAGGCCTGGCTGGAGCGAATGGCCGATTTCGCCACAAAACGAATGGGCTGGTTCGAGCGGCTGTCGCGGCCCCGGCTGACACTTTTCGCCGAGGGCTGGGCCGAGCGGGCGGCGGCCTTCTTCATGATCCTGGCCACGATCACCATCGTCCTGCCGATGACCAATACGGTGCCGTCGGTGGCTCTGACGTTCCTGTCGGTTGGTCTGATCCAGCGCGATGGCCTGTTCGTCGCGGCGGGCGCGGCTGTGGCGACGGCCTGGGCCACGGCCCTGGTCGTGGTCGGGGTCGGTTTCTTCGTGGGCGCGGGTTGGGCCGTTTCTTTGATCGCGCGCTTCGGCGGGTAGAGCGAAATCGGTTGGGATGGGCCCTGCCCGCTCGGCTCAGTTTTGGCTCCAGCATGATCTCGCATCGACGTTCACGCACGGCCCCGCTATGAACAGGTCCGATGAGAGCAACCTATCGTCTCCTGACCCGTTGGTGGACCGCCTTTGCGCTGGTGGCGTCGCTCGGCCTGCTGGGTGCGGCCCATGCGTTCGAGCGGTTCGGTAGCCTTGATCCCTGCAACCTGTGCCTCAAGCAGCGTGAGGTTTATTGGGGCGCGGTACTTGTCGCGGCCCTGGCCACGGGATGGCATCTGGTCAGCCGGGGCAGTCGGGGAACACCGCGCGTTGCGGCTTTCTTGCTTGCCCTCATCTTCACGACCGGGGCCGTTACCGCAGTCTTCCATATGGGCGGAGAGATGGACTGGTGGGACCTGCCCGCGACCTGCATGGGCGGGACGGTCGATGCCAGCCAGGCGGTGGACTTCATGCTGGGCACTGGCACCGTCGAGCCGATCGTCAGCTGCGGCGACGTGGCGTGGCGCTTCGCCGGCATCAGCATGGCAGGGTGGAATGCCGTGATCTCGGTCGCCCTGGCCGCGTTCAGCCTGCTTGCCGCCAAGAGGCCCAAGGATGCCCGTGCCCCCCGAAGCTGACGCCCCTCGCGGACCGTTGCCGCGCCCCGGCATGGGGGCCAGCCGCAGACGACGGGCCGAAATCCTGCGTGTCGATCACGCGGGCGAATATGGCGCGGTCCACATCTATCGCGCCCAGCGCGCGGTGTTCGAGGGTCGGCAGGGCAAGGCGACCATCGCCGCCGACATGGCTGAAATGCAGACCCAGGAAGCCGTCCATCTGGCGCGGTTCGACGCCCTGCTGAATGCCGAGCGCGTGCGGCCCACGGTCTTGATCCCGGTCTGGCGGTTGGCCGCCATCGCGCTGGGCACCGGCACGGCCCTGATGGGAGAGAAGGCGGCCCATGCCTGCACCGAAGCGGTCGAAGACGTGATCGAGAAACACTATGCAGATCAGATCGCCGAACTGTCTGGCAGCGACCCGGCCCTGGCCGCCGAACTGACGGTGTTCCGAGACGAGGAACTGGCCCACCACGACCATGCGATCGAACACGGTAGCCGCGAAGCTCCGGCCTATCGGCTGCTCAGCGCGGTCATCAAGGCGGGATGCCGTGCGGCGATCAAGGTGTCGGAGAGGGTTTAGGGATGAGGGACGAGGGACGGGCGTCGCGCTCTGCGTCTCGCTTCTCCAACCTCGAACCTCGAACCTAATCCCTCGTCCCTTCCTGGACATCGAAGGCGAGCACCAGCGTCCGCTGCGCCGGATTGTTGTTGTCGTCAGACAGGATGTAGAGGCGAGTCCCGTCGTCACGGGCCACAGCCGCGATGCCTTCGAAATTGTCGGTCGTGCCAGGTAGCTTCAGTTCGATCAGCACCGGTCCCACCGTCCCGTCGGTCGCCATGCGCCGGACCTGCGCCCGGGCATCCAATGGCGGGCGATAGGATCGCTGGACGACGAAGACGCCATTGCCAGACGGGTCGCGATCCAAGCCGGTGATGCGATAGGCTCCATCAGCCAAAGTGTCCTGGGGCACAGGCGCGACCATAACGCAGGCGGCGGGCGTGCAGTCCCAGACACCGCCGGATTCGCCCGCCACCCGCCAGCCTGCGTCGAGCGCTGACAGGCCCTCCATGCCGTCATTGGGGGTGAAGACGACGTCGGGATGTCTCACGGGCGTCGGGCGACCGGCTGGCGCTGCCACCGGCCCATAGTTCCAGATGCGGTGATGGCGTTCGAAGCTGACCAGCAGGTCGCCGCTGGCCGTTATGGCCAATCCTTCGGCGTCGCCGTCAGCCTTGTCCAGGATCGGGGTGCCGTTGGCCAGGGTCAGCCGTCGCCAGGCAAGGCCGTTCACCCCGACCAGTCGTCCACCGCGGTTCAGCACCAGATGTCCGCGCACCAGGCCGCCCGCATCGCTGACGCTGACGAAGCCATCGTCGCCGATCAGTTTGAGATCGGACATGCTGTGCAGGGGCGAGCCCGCTTCCAGTACAAGTTCGACCCCGCCCGCGAACCGCACGCCCTCAGCCAGCCGGGCACCACCGGGCAGGCCGAGGCCAACGGGACGAATGCCCGGGCTGGCGGGCGTCCAGCCGGGCGGGATCGTCGGCGGAACAAGCGGCCATGTCCCTGCGCATGCCGCGATGGCGAGGGCAGCGAAGGCGGGGACCAGCCGTGACAGGACACGGGGTGACAGAAGCCGCATGCTCAGGCCGCGCGGCGACGGCGGGCAGGTGTCGGCTTGTCGTCGGCCTCGAACAGTTCGGCCAGTTTCTCGACCATGACACCGCCCAGTTGCTCGACATCGACGATGGTAACGGCGCGACGGTACCAGCGGGTCACGTCATGCCCGATGCCGATGGCGATCAGCTCGACGGGCGACTGGGTCTCGATCCGCTCGATCACCTGACGCAGATGCTTGTCGAGATACAGGGCCGCATTGGCTGACTGCGTGGAATCGTCGACGGGCGAGCCGTCGGAAATCACCATCAGGATCTGGCGGCTTTCGGGCCGCGCCTTCAGCCGATCGTGCGCCCAGGTCAGGGCCTCGCCGTCGATGTTCTCTTTCAACAGCCCCTCGCGCATCATCAGGCCCAGATTTTTCTTGGCCCGCCGCCAGGGCGCATCCGCCGCCTTGTAGATGATGTGGCGCAGGTCGTTCAGCCGCCCGGGATTGGCGGGCTTGCCCGCCGTGATCCAGGCCTCGCGCGCCTGACCGCCCTTCCAGGCCCGGGTGGTGAAGCCCAAAATCTCGACCTTGACGCCGCACCGTTCCAAGGTGCGCGCCAGGATATCGGCACAGACCGCCGCCACCATGATCGGCCGACCCCGCATCGAGCCGGAGTTGTCCAGCAGCAGGGTCACGACCGTGTCTCGGAACGGGCTCTCGCTCTCGGCTTTGAACGACAGGGGGCTGGTCGGATCGGTGATGACACGGGTCAGGCGGGCCGTGTCCAGAACGCCCTCTTCCAGATCGAAATGCCAGCTGCGGTTCTGCTGCGCCATCAGGCGACGCTGCAGCTTGTTGGCCAGGCGCGATACGACGCTGGACAGGGCTGTCAGCTGCTGATCCAGCAGGGAGCGCAGCCGTTCCAGCTCCATCGGATCGCAAAGGCCGGAGGCGTCCACTACCTCGTCGAAAGCCGTCGTGAAGACGCGATAGGCGTCGATGGCACGGCCGTCGTCCTGGGTTTGCTGGCGATTGGGCAGGGCCCCCTCATTGACCTCGGGGCCGTCTTCGGAGGCTTCGCCATCAGCATCAGCGGGGCTGCCGTCGGGGCGGCTGTCACGCTCGTCGCTGGCCTCCTGATCGTCAGCGGTGCCCTCCATCGACTGGTCGCCGCCGCCCGCCTCGTCGTCCTCCTCATCCTGATCGTCGGAGGCCTCGGGATCCTGAGGGTCTGGCTCGTCCTCGCCTTCGTTGTCCGAACGGTCATCGCCGCGTCCGTCGCCGGGGTCCATGTCCAGGGCGCGCAGAACATCTTTCAGTCGTTCGGCAAAGGCGGTCTGATTGTCGGCGACCTTGGCCAGGGCGTCCAGCTTGCGCCCGGCCTTGGTCTCCAGATCGGCCCGGACGAGATCGAGCAAAGTACCTGCACCATCCGGCGCGCGCTGGCCTGTTAGTCGCTCGCGAACCAGAAGGGCGACGGCCTCGGCCACCGGCACGCGTTCGGGATCATTGACGCGCAGCGCCCCCGTCTTCTCCAGCCGGGTCAGCAGGGCCGCATTCAGATTGGCCCGGACCCCGGCCAGGGCCTTGGACCCAACGGCCTCGACACGGGCCTGCTCAACCGCCTCGAAGACGTCGGCGGCACGGGTATCTGCGGGGCGCAGGCGCACGTTCAGCGCCTCGTCGTGATTGGCCAGACGCAATGCGAGCCGGTCCGCCTGACCGCGCAGGGTGGCGCTGTCGCCCGCCGACGGATCGCGCGGCGGATGCGGCAGGGTCAGGACGCCATTCGACAGCCGCGGCCCGTCGGACCCGAACGCCACCTCCAGGTCCGACTGCTCGGCCAGGGCCCGCGCGGCATGGGCCAGGGCACGTTTGAAGATATCGGCAGGGGTTTCGGCGGAGGCCATGCGGGTCGATTAGCCTGTTGGAAAGGGTCTGAGAAGGTCGCCGAGACCCTTGAACGCCCGCCGGCTCCACGCGACAAGACCCCATGACCATGACATTCGGCCGCATCGCTTATGAAGCCCTGGACGTCTGCAATGGCGTGGAGATGGCGACGATCGAGGCGGCGGTGGCGCGCACGGGCCTGGGGCCGGGTGCGCAGGCGGTCGATATCGGAACGGGCAATGCAGGTGTGGCGATCCGGCTGAGTCAGGCATTCGGTCTGGATGTGGCGGCGATCGAATTCGATCCGGTGATGGCGGAACTGGCGGCGGAGCGGATCGCGGCGGCGGGGATAGAGGTCGATCTGGTCGTCGGGTCGGCGGCGCAGGTGCTGGAAGGGATCGAGCCGCTGGACCTGATGGTGGCCCTGGGGACGACCAATCTGACGGGGGAGGGACGGCCGACGCCGGAGGCGGGGTTCGCATTTCTGAAGCGACGGATCAGGCCGGGGGGCTGGCTGCTGTGGGGAGATCTGGTCTGGTTGGCCGAGCCATCGGTGCCGCTGAGGCAGGCGGTCGAGGCGACCAATCTGTATACGGACGATGCGGGATGGATCGCGGCGGCTGAGGGCGCAGGGTTTGTGCTGGACTGGCGGGAGATCTCGTCGCAAGCGGTTTTTGACGCCTATGCCCATGACGCGGTCGGGGCGGCGCGACGCTGGCTGGAGGCGCATCCGGATGCGGCCGAGGCCGAGACCGTGCGGTTCCATGCCGACAGGATGCAGGCGGTGTTCGACTTCGGTCACGGCCTGATCGGCTTCGGGCTTTATCTGTTTCGGGTACCCGAATAGGCCTCAGGCCGTGCGCAGTATTCCGTCCACGATCTGAACCGGCCAGGGCGTCAGTCGCCCGCCGGCGCATGGGCCGCCAGTGCAAAGGCCGCTCAGTGGCTCGAAAATCGCGCCGTGCCAGCCGCACAGGATCAGCGCCCCGTCCGGGGTCAGATAGCGGTCCAGCTCGATTGCCAGCGGATAGCCGGCGTGCGGGCAACGATCGATATAGCCCGCCACCTGTCCATCCTTGCGCACCACGAACCCGTGGAAGAAGGCCTCGCCGATCTGGAGGACAAAACCGCGCGACCCGGGATCGACGATGTCGCCCTCGGCGCACAGGGCGACATTGGGCGGGGTCTTCCAGACACGGGCGCGTTCGGGTGCAGGCTGGGGCGCGCCGCTCAATCCCGTTCGACCTTCAGCGGGCGCGACAGCAAGTCCTCGATCACCCGATCGACGGTAGTCTCGCCGTTCAGCAGGGCCGCGACGGCGAGCGAGATGGGCATGTCGACGCCGGTTTTCGCTGCCAGTTCGCGCACGGCAGGCGCACTCTCATAGCCCTCGGCCACCGAGCGTTTGCCAGCCAGGGCCTGCTGAACCGTCTGGCCCTGACCGAGAGCGAGGCCCAGGCTCATGTTGCGCGATTGGGGGCTGGAGCAGGTCAGGACCAGATCGCCCAGGCCGCACAGACCCGCCACCGTCTCGGCCTGGCCGCCCAAGGCCACGCCCAGACGGGTCATTTCGGCAAAGCCGCGCGTGATCAGGGCGGCATGGGCACTGCGACCCAGGCCCCGGCCCTCGACGATGCCGCAGGCGATGGCCAGCACATTCTTGATCGCCCCGCCGACCTCGGCCCCGATCAGATCGGTGGCCAGGTAGGGGCGAAAGGCCGGGGCCGACAGCGTCTCCATCAGCCGCTCGCCCAGAGCCTCGTCTGCGCAGGCCAGGGTCACGGCGCTGGGCAGGCCGCGCGCGACCTCGCCCGCGAAACTGGGACCGGACAGGACGGCGGCGGGCGCATCCGGCAAGGTCTCGGCCAGCACGTCGGTCATCAACTTCAGCGAGCCGCGCTCGATCCCTTTCGAACACAGGACGACCGGCACACCCGCGCGGTGGAAGGGTGCGAAGGCTGTCAGCGTTGATCGCATGTGCTGGGCCGGGGGCACCGCCAGGATCAGGTCACAGTGCGCCAGATCGGACAGTTCGGTGGTCACCGCCACATGGTCGTCCAGCGTGATGCCGGGCAGGAAGGCCTCGTTGACGCGACGGTCGCGGATGCTCTCGACCACATCCGGCTCGCGCGCCTGAAGCAGCACGTCCAGTCCAGCCGATCCGGCGACCTGGGCCAGGGCGGTGCCCCAGGCTCCTGCGCCGATCACCCCTGCGGTGCGAAATTCCATGGTGCCTCGCCGTCTTGTTCCAAACCAACGTATCGGACGTCAGGACCGATTTGCCAAATGGGTTGGCGTCTGATGAGGTGAACCTCGGTCAGCCTGCTGACCTGTGAGCAGGAGTTGTGGTGCGCGTCGTTCTGTTTTTTGCCTTGGCTATTGCTCTGGGTTCTTCAACCGCAGCCTTCGCTCAAACTGTCGTCCTAACACCCAGTCCCGAGGGCCTGACAGCCGAATATCGTCTGGGCGCAAAGACCGAGCGTATGATTTTTGCACAGACGGAAACGATCCGCACGGATTGGTCCGTCACGACACCAGGCGTTTCCTTGACGCCTAGTGACGTCGTCAGTACCGCAGAAATCGACCGGGTTGTCCTGCAACTGCGGCCTGACAATACCGAGGATGGACGCGGCTACATCGCATTGACCCGGTTAGGCGAGGGGTACGTCCTCTATGCGCCTGCGTTGACGATCGAAGGGCAGACCCTGAAACTTGAAGCCGACCTGCCGCATAACTGGACGCTGCTACCGGAGGGGCCGTTCGACGGTTATGTCTATTTGGGTCCGACATCTGCAATTGAACGGCGTGAGACAGGTGCCGCTCGCATCGCTTCGGGAGCACCCAAACCGGTTGCCACAGCCACCTTGTTCGAGGCCTTCGATACGGCTCTGGCCTTTTACACCCAGACGTTTGGGCCTTTGCCCCGCCCGCCCGTCATGTCTGTTACCCAACAGGGTCCCGGTCCAGTTCCGTTTCGGGGTGACGTGACCGATAGCGGGATGATCTCGATCCGTTTCCACGGTGATATTGGCAATACGCTCGATGCCGATGCGCTTGCTCAGGTCGAGCACTTCGCCTGGCACGAGACGACCCATCTCTGGAACAGCCATCTGGCCCGCCCGATCGAAGGGTCTCCCTGGCTGCATGAGGGTGGTGCCGAGTATCTAGCGCTGGTCGGTTCGACTTCAGTCGGCCGTATCAATCAGGAAAGCGCTTTGGCAACCTTGTCGCAAAGCCTGACAGATTGCCGCAATGCTGTGGGGGATCGGCCAGATATCGTGGCCCGGATTAACGCAGGTGCTGCTGTCTATAGCTGCGGCAAAATTATCCAATGGTTGGCGGACATGGAACTGCGTCGGGCAGGCGAGCCCAAGGGAATTGTTCCGGTCTGGGCCACATGGATCGACCGTGCGCGCCAAGGGCAGGCTGAATACGGCCCGGATGATCTAAAGGCCAGACTGAATGAGACTTCCGCGGTGGTCGCATTGCTAGACGGGCCACCTGAAAGTCGCTGGTCAGATATGGAAGCGGCCCTGGCACGCCTGAACGTGCAGTGGATCAATCAACCGTCCAGCGCCAGTCTGGCGTCAGCCACGCTCAGACATCTCAAACGCCAGGTCTGCACGGGGGGGCTGTCCTATTCGGTGAGGAATGGAGCCTTGGAAATGGAGAATGGCACAGACTGCGGCCCATTGGCGGGAACCGTCATATTGGCCGCTGTCGAGGGACACGACCCGCTGGCCGAGTCCGCATTGATGTTCGAAGCCGTCCAAAAGCGTTGCGAACGTCGGGAGTCTTTGACAGTCGTGCTTCGCGGTTCGGAAACGCCGGTCATAGTTTCCTGTGCTGCCGAACTGGTAACGCCGACAGCCTATGCGTTGACCCAAGCCCCCATGATCGCCTTGCCCGTGACGGTGGTTCCCTAAGCCTTCGCGCCCTTGCGACCCGGCGCGTGCGTCGGGGCGCTGTGTTCGTCCAGCGGCCAGCGCGGCCGGGCGGCGGTGTCGATGTCGGAGACCAGGCCCAGCCGCAGCCGCTCCGCCCCCGCCAGCGCGATCATCGCCGCATTGTCGGTGCAATAGGCCATGGGCGGGGCCAAGAAGGCAAAGCCATTCTTGGCCGCCGTGACTTCCAGCGTGACGCGGATGGTCTTGTTGGCCGCGACGCCGCCTGCGACCACAAATAGTTTGGGCCCTACCGCCTCGCCCGCGCGGCGCGGCTGGTTGAGGGCGGTCGGGGTGTGAGCCGCATAGTCCTTCATCGCCCTGTCGGCGCGTTCGCTGAGCTGGCGGGCGATGGCGCTCTGGACGGCGGCGGCGAGGTCAGCCTTGTCTTGCTCGGTCTCGCAGGTCTGGGCCAGACGCGAGGCGGCGGTCTTGAGCCCCGAGAAGGAGAAGTCGCAGTCCTTGCGCCCCAGCAGGGCTCGCGGCAGGTCGAAGCGCGATCCGTCACCCGATGCCGCCAGTTTCTCCAGCGCTGGACCGCCGGGATAGCCAAGGCCCAGGGCCTTGGCGATCTTGTCGAAGGCCTCGCCCGCCGCATCGTCGATAGTGGTGCCCAGGCGCGTCATGTCGCCGATGCCGCGCACCTCCAGCAACTGGCAATGCCCGCCGGAGACCAGCAGCAGCAGGAAGGGATAATCAACTGGCTGGCCCAGCCGCGCGGAGACGGCGTGCCCCTCCAGATGGTTGACCGCGATCAGCGGCAGGTCGCGGGCCAGGGCTACGGCCTTGCCGAAGCCGAGCCCCACCATGACGCCCCCGACCAGGCCCGGCCCGGCGGTAGCGGCGACGCCGTCAAGCGCCTCATAGCCCAGCCCCGCCTCGGCCATCGCGCGGCGAACCACGCCGTCGATCATCTCCACATGGCTGCGGGCCGCGATCTCGGGCACCACGCCACCGAAGGCCGCATGGTCCTCGATCTGGCTGTGGACCACGGACGACAGAACGGTCGCGCTGCCGTCGGTGGCCAGCCGCACGACCGAAGCGGCGGTTTCGTCGCAGCTGGTTTCAAGGCCCAGAACCGTGAGCGGCGGGTTCGAGGCGAGGGGCAGCGACGTCGCGTCGGTTGCCCGGCCTGTCTCGCTGCTATAGTCCGCGCCGATACTCATGGGGTCGAGGTAGCGACCTCGTCCCTGTTCCGCAACGGTTCCCGTCACCCGCATGACCCCACTCGTCCGCATCGGCACGCGTCGCTCCAAACTGGCCCTGACCCAGTCGGGTATGATGCAGCGCGCCATCGGTCGGGCGCTGGGCGTGGCCGATGCCGATATCGAGGCGGCGGTACCTCTGGTCGAGATCGTGACCACCGGCGACCGGGTGCAGGATCGCCGCCTGATGGACATCGGCGGCAAGGCCCTGTTCACCAAGGAGATCGAGGAGGCGCTGCTGGACGGGCGGGTCGATGTCGCCGTTCATTCGATGAAGGACATGCCGGCCGATCAGCCGCCGGGCCTGTGCATCGCCGCTGTGCCGGTACGCGAGGATGCGCGCGATGCCTTCGTCAGCGATGTCGTGGCCAGTTTCGACGAGCTGCCGATGGGCGCGCGGCTGGGCACGGCCTCGCTGCGGCGCCAGGCTCAGGCGCTGGCGCTGAGGCCCGACCTGAAGATCGAGATGCTGCGCGGCAATGTGGATACGCGGCTGCGAAGGCTGGCCGAGGGCGAGTTCGACGCCATCCTGCTGGCTACGGCGGGTTTGAACCGGTTGGGGTTCAAGAGCGTCATCCGCGAGCGGCTGTCGCTGGATACCTTCCTGCCGGCGCCGGGGCAGGGGGCGTTGGCTCTGCAGACACGGATGGAGGATCTGGGCGCGACCTGGGTCACGGCGCTGAACGATCCGATGACGGCCCTGGCGATCGAAGCCGAGCGGGGAGCGATGACGGCTCTCGAAGGCTCGTGCCGCACGGCGGTCGGGGCCCATGCCGAGATCGGCGAGGGGCGCCTGTTGCTAACCACCGAAATGCTGGCCCCGGACGGTTCGGCCCGCTGGCGGCGCGGCGGCGAGATGGTGGAAATCGAGGGGGCGGATGCCGGGGCACAGGCGCGCGCTCTCGGCCTGCGGCTGGGGGCCGAGGTGCATGCGTTGGCCGGCGATCAGAGGGTGGCATCCTGAGCGGCGAGCGCCGCGTCTGGGTCACTCGCGCCGAGCCGGGCGCGTCGCGCACCGGCGAGCGGTTGAGCGCGATGGGCTGGGAGCCAATGGTGCGACCGCTGCTGGCGATCCGTCCTCTGTCGCCCGTCCTGCCCGATCTGGACGGATTTGCCGCTCTTGTCTTCACCAGTCGCAACGGCGTCAGCGCCTTTTCTCGACTGATGCCCCGGCGCGATCTGCGGGTGTTTGCAGTGGGCGATGCGACGGCACAGGCGGCGCGTGAGGTAGGCTTTTCCGACGTGCGCTCGGCGGATGGCGCGGTGGACGATCTGGTCGCTATGATCGAGCGTGAGATGCAAGCCGGCGAGCGAGTGCTGGCCGCCGTGGCGCAGCAGCCTGTGGCCGATCTCAAGGCCATGATGGCTGGTCGCGTGCAGGTCAAGACCTTGGCCGTCTATGAAGCAGTCGAGACCGGGGCCCATCCGCCCGACGGCGTCGTGGCCATCCTGATCCATTCACCCCGCGCGGCCGTAGCTCTGGCCACCCTGGGTGCACAGGCCGTCGAACAGCGCCGCGTGGTGGCCATTTCGGCGCAGGCGGCGGCCCCCCTCAACGGCTTGCCCATCGCCGATCTGCGCATCGCCGGACACCCGAGCGAAACGGGGATGCTACAGGCGCTTGGCAAGCCCGCGCCCGGCGTATAAAGAGCGCCTCTCTCGCGCGAGCCGGTTCCCGTCCGCGCCGGGCCGCTTTAGCTCAGCTGGTAGAGCACATCATTCGTAATGATGGGGTCAGGTGTTCGAGTCACCTAAGCGGCACCACCTTTTCTTCAATGCCGGTCAGCGGCTCAGACGCACATCCTGACGCAGGCCTGGGCCAGCACTTCGGCAGAATCGACCATCGGCACGGATAAGTCTTCTGTTGCCAGCAGCAGCGGCACCTCTGTGCACCCTGCGATGACGACCTCGGCCCCGGAGCTGACCAGAGCCGCTGCCAGGCGACGCATCTCGGCACGCGGAGCTTCGCCCGTGTCACCGCGCTTCACGGCATAGACGCAGGCCATGAAGGTCTCGCGGTCCGGTCCGGTCAAACGCACGATCTTGCAGCCCCTGGCCTGGAGGGAGCGTGTGTAAAGCGCCTCGCCGCCCGGCGTGGCCAGTACGCCGACCTTTCTGGGCGCGACCTCACCTGTGGCCTTCAGCGACGCCTCGGTCGTGTCTGCAATCATGTCGATGAAGGGCAGGCCGACCTTTTTGATACCCGCCGCCTGTGCGTGAGCGGTGTTGCACGGCATGGCCAGGACCTGGGCACCTGCATCCCTGAGGCGCATCGCCATCTGGCCCAGGACGCTTTCGGCCGCGTCCGGCTGGCGGTTGCGGTCGGGCACCTTGGGATTGATGTCGGCGATGATCCGGATGTGATCTGCATCCCCTTCCGCCGGGGTCAGGGCCTGAACTCGCGCCAGAAAGGCCACGGTTGCGGCAGGGCCCATGCCGCCCAGGACGCCTAGAACTTTGGTCATGTCAGACTGTACGCTCTTCAATCTTCGGTTTGAACGCGGATCGTAAAGACTACTCGACCGCTGCCTCCAACGATGTAGCTGGGATCGACTTTACGGCCTTCGGCGATGTTTAGCGCGAGTTCACCAAGCCCCTTGCCTTGCGGGTTCTCTGAGATGACGCGGCAGTTCCGCAGGGTGCCATTGGCTACGGCGGTGCATTCTACGCCAACATCGCCCGCGTGCCTGACAGTCGCACAGGCGCAAAGCCCGATCATCAACCATGACGCAACGGCAATTGTTCGCATGTAGATGTGGGTTGCTCGGTTCAGTCTGCTCACAACGCGCCCTCCAACTCGCCCTGATAGCCGAACAAGCCCTGCGCCCCGCCGGTGTGCAGGAACACCACGGTCTCGTCCTTGAACCGTCCGGCCCTGGCCAGGGCGATCAGCCCCTTCATCGCCTTGCCGGTATAGACAGGGTCCAGAACGATGCCGTCAGTCCGGGCTGCCAGTTTCAACGCCTCGATCACCGCCCCGTCGATCAGGCCATAGCCTTCGCCGACATAGTCGCAGTCAGCCACCACCATCTCGGCCGTCACCGCGTCGGGCCGACCCAGCAGGGCAGCCGTCTGGCGGGCCAGCTTCAGGACATTTTCTTCCTGTTTCGGCTTGGGTGCCCGCACCCCGATGCCCAGCACCGGGATGTCCGCGCCCATGACCGCCAGCCCGGCCACCAGGCCTGCATGGGTGCCCGCACTGCCCGTCGCGGTCACGATCCGGTCGATGGGCAGGTCCAGCTCATCGGCCTGGACCACGATCTCACGCGCGCAATCCACATAGCCCAGGGCTCCGATCGCATTCGAGCCGCCGCCGGGGATGACATAGGGCCGGCCGCCGCGCGCCCGGACCTCTGCCGCCGTCTTCTCCAGCTCGGCCGGCATGTCCGATCCGCCGTCGACGAAGCGGATCCCCGCGCCGAACAGCCGGTCCATCAGGACGTTGCCGTTGTGGACATAGTCGGTGGCCTTCGACCCCGTCCGCTCTTCCAGGATGACCTCGCATTGCAGCCCGTGGGCCGCTGCCGCCGCCGCCGTCTGGCGCACATGGTTGGACTGGACCGCGCCCTGGGTCACAAGCGTGTCAGCTCCCTGTTCGAAGGCATCGCCCAGCAGGAACTCCAGCTTGCGCGTCTTGTTGCCGCCGCCGGCCAGGCCGGTGCAGTCGTCGCGCTTGATCCACAACTCGACGCCCAGCGCCTCCGACAGTCGCGGCAGCGGCTCTAGCGGTGTCGGCAGATGGGCCAGGCGGACACGGGGAAAACGGGCGAGATGCATGGGCGGGCTCCGGAGGTGATGTCTCTTCTAGCTCGCCAGCTTCGATTTGCCGACCTCAGTCCACCGATGCGGTGTCGAGGGCCTCGCTTAGCAGGTCAACGATCCGATCAGGTGTGGGCGCTTCCTGATCCATCACGCGATCCAGCGCTGTGGCCTGTGCCGGTGTGATCCGCGCACTGGCCATGCTCCAGCCGTCGAACCTCCTGGTCTCTATGGGCTCACGGCTGATGATCTTCAGGGCGCGGTGCCTGGGGTCCTTTTGAAGTCGTCGCAACAGGCTATCCAGCGTCGGCGAAGTGCCTTCGATGACCTGAATGTAGCGGTCGCGGTGGGCGGCCAGAATCCCGGTCAGACCATCCCGGTCATTGTTTCGCTGCGACTCGGCCAGGATGGTCGCCAGATTGGTCAGCGAGCCGGTCGACCCTGTCGCCGTGCTTTCATAGACCAGCCGTTCCAGCCGTGCGCTCATGATAACTTCCTCTTTCAGAAGGATAATGACGACGCGGGCAGACGGTTGCGAGGCATAATTTGCACGGCCTGCTTTTGAGCTTGGATGGAGTTATGCGCACACCATCCGTCAAACGGGGAACGGTTCGTCGTAAAGCGGCTTTTGTAGAGTGGACCCTACGGCGATGCGCGCTCGACACGTCCACGCGGCCCGGTCGCACGTCCCCCCGTCGGCTGGCCGGGCCGCACCCTTTACTTCGGAAGTCTGCTTGCTCTCGCCGCTGTCCGGCGTGATCCTGACGCATGGCCGATTCGACCGTGCGACTGAGAGACCGATCCGCGACCGAGGCCGCCATCGTTCAGGCGGGCGAGGCGGTGATCTTGCGCGACGGCTTCACGGGGCTGAATGTCCAGACCATCGCCGCCCAGGCAGGCTGCGATCGCAAGCTGGTCTACCGCTACTTCGATGGCACCGATGGCGTGGTCCGCCTGCTGGCGCGCCAGGCCCATGCCGATCTCGTCGCACATCTGGCCGCCGTCCCGCCGGTGGAGGCCGAGAGCCCGCGCGCCTTCGCCCATCACGGCTTGCTGACCTGGTTCGCCGCGCTGCGGGCCAGCCCGCTGGCCTTGCGGCTGATGGCATGGGGCATGGTCGAGGACAGTCCGCTGCTGCGCGAGATCGAGGCGGAGCGCAATGCGGTGCTTCAGGCCTGGATGCGCGAGCGCCGCCCCCGCCTGCGCACGCCGCCCCGCACCGACGTGCCTGCGCTGAATGCCGTGCTGATGGCGGCCGTCCAGGCGCTGGCCCTGGCCAGCCAGACGCGCGGCAGCGTCTCGGGCGTGGTGCTGGACGATGCCGGCTGCGCCCGTATCGAGGATGCGATCGGCCACCTGCTGGCCGCCTGGCCGGACTAGTCGCCCGCCTTCAGTCGCAGGCCTTTTCCATCGCCTGGAAATGCGCGCACTCCGGTTCTGCGGGCAGTTCTGGAGCCGCCACGGTCGCGATGTGCGATCCGCCCTCCAGCGTCCGGTGCACCGGGCATTTGTCGGCGATCTCCAGCAGCCGGGCCCGCTGTTCGGCATCCAGATCGCCGTCCAGCGTCAGCACGCGCTCGAACACATCGGCGGGCGTCTGGTCTGTGCGCTTCTGGTGCCGCACCTCGACCGAGGCACGGGCCAGCGGCAGGCCCTTGCGCTCGGCATAGAGGCGCAGCGTCATGACCGTGCAGGCCCCCAGACCCGCCGCCACCAGCTCGTAGGGCGTCGGCCCGCTGGCCATGCCGCCGACCGCCACGGGCTCGTCGGCCATAAGGACCGCGCCGCTGGCCTGGACCTGGGCCTGGAACCTGCCCTGTCCCGTTTCGGCGACCCGCACGACGCCGTCGGCGGGCGCGGCATCGACGGGCGGTTCGACCCTGTCCAGATATCTGGAGGCCCACGCGGCGATCACCCCGGCGGCATAGTCGGCGTCCTCGGCGCGGCTCAGCAGGTGGTCGGCATGGTCCAGCGAGACGAAGCTCTTGGGGTGTTTCGCCGCGCCGAAGATGCCACTGGCCTCCTCGATGCCGACGGTCTGGTCCAGCGGCGAATGCAGCACCAGCAACGCCTTGTTCAGCCGGGCCAGCCGCGCCGCCTGGTCCTGCGCCTTCAGGTCGTCGGCAAAGCCCGCGCCCACCGATACGGGCCGCCCGCCGACGTCGGCGCGGTGGGTCTCGCCGTGTTCCAGATCGTGCACGCCGGGCCCCAGCAGCTTCAGCACATGGGCCACGTCGAACGGTGCGCCGATGGTGGCCACCGCCCGGATACAATCCAGCGACCCGGCCGCCGCGATCGCCGCCGCCCCACCCAGGCTGTGGCCGACCAGCAGTTGCGGGGTACAGCCGTGCGCCTGCATATGCCGGCCCGCCGCGATCAGGTCGCCGACATCGGTGCTGAAGCCGTGGGGCATGGGCTCGGCCCCGGTCTCGATCCCGGCGAAGTCGATCCGCAGCGTCCCGACCCCCAGCGCCGCCAGCGCCCGGCTGATCCGCGTCGCCGCCAGATTGTCCTTCCCGCAGGTGAAGCAGTGGGCGAACAGGGCCCAGCCGCGGGCCTGGCCCGCCGGTCGGTCCAGCCGCCCGTGCACCGTGCGGCCATCGTCACAGGTGAAGTCGAAGGGGTCGCTCTGCATGTCGTCTCTCCTGAAGCGGCACCTTAGGCGATCTTTTGCGACGGCGTCAGGAATGGACAGCTCCCGACCATGCGCCTATCGTCGCGTCGTTCTCCGGGGGGCGGCATTGGAGCCGCTGAGATTGAGGTAATCCTCTGACCCGTCGAACCTGATCCGGGTCATGCCGGCGAAGGGATGAGTAACACGCGGTCCACGGCCCCTCGCCACAGGACCCCGCGCCCGACGTCGGCGGAGCCCTCTTGCACAGAGGCCGCCATGAACATCCACGTCACGCCGAACACCCCGCCCGAAGAGCCCAATGTCGAACTGGCTCTGAAAGACGCCCGTGACGAAGTCATGCGCGAGACCGGGACCATCCCCACCGGCGAGCGGGCGGGCAGTCGCAAGGTCTATGTGGCCGGCGAGCTCTACCCCGACATCCGGGTGCCGTTCCGCGAGGTGGCGGTGCATCCGTCGGCGAACGAGCCGCCGGTGACCATCTATGACAGCTCCGGGCCCTATACCGACCCGACCGTCACCATCGACATCAAGCGCGGCCTGCCGCGGGTGAAGTCGTCCTGGCAGCTGGATCGCGGCGACATCGCCCCCGTCGCCAACCCGCGCGAGGTCAAGCCCGAGGACAACGGCCATGCCAGCGGCAAAAACCTGGCTCCCCGCTTCGACACCTCGAACCACCGCGTTTTCAAGGGCGTCGAGGGCCGCCCGGTGACCCAGTACGAATACGCCCAGGCGGGCATCATCACGCCCGAGATGGAATATGTCGCCATCCGCGAGAACCTGCGCCGGGAAGGGATGAGGGACGGGGGACGAGGGATGAAGGCGGCTTCGTCGACCATCACCCTCCACGACGGCTCGACCGTCCCGGCCCCCTCATCCCTCGTCCCTCATCCCTCATCCCCCCGCGATGGCGAGCCCTTCGGTGCCGAGATTCCAGACCTTGTCACCCCCGAGTTCGTCCGCTCCGAGATCGCCCGCGGCCGCGCCATCATCCCGCACAACATCAACCACCCCGAGGTCGAGCCGATGATCATCGGCCGCAACTTCCTGGTGAAGATCAATGCCAACATCGGCAACTCGGCGGTCCTCAGCAGCGTCGATGACGAGGTCGACAAACTGGTCTGGGCCACCCGCTGGGGCGCCGACAATGTCATGGACCTGTCGACGGGCAGGAACATCCACAACATCCGCGACTGGATCATCCGCAACTCGTCCGTCCCCATCGGCACCGTCCCCATCTACCAGGCGCTGGAGAAGGTGAACGGCGTGGCCGAGGACCTGACGTGGGAGGTGTTCCGCGACACCCTGATCGAACAGGCGGAACAGGGCGTGGACTACTTCACCATCCACGCCGGGGTGCGCCTGCCCTTCGTGCCGATGACGGCCAAGCGCGTCACCGGCATCGTCTCGCGCGGCGGCTCCATCATGGCCAAATGGTGCCTCAGCCATCACCGCGAGAGCTTCCTCTACGAGCATTTCGAGGACATCTGCGACATCATGCGGGCCTATGACGTGTCGTTCAGCCTCGGCGACGGCCTGCGCCCCGGCTCCATCGCCGACGCCAATGACGAGGCCCAGTTCGCCGAGCTGCGCACCCTGGGCGAACTGACCAAGATCGCCTGGGCCAAGGGCTGCCAGGTCATGATCGAGGGCCCCGGCCACGTCCCGATGCACAAGATCAAGGCCAATATGGATGAGCAGCTGAAACACTGCCACGAGGCGCCCTTCTATACGCTTGGGCCGCTGACCACCGACATCGCGCCGGGCTATGACCACATCACCAGCGCCATCGGTGCGGCCATGATCGGCTGGTTCGGCACGGCCATGCTCTGCTACGTCACGCCCAAGGAGCACCTCGGCCTGCCCGACCGTCAGGACGTCAAGGACGGCGTCATCACCTACAAGATCGCCGCCCACGCCGCCGACCTGGCCAAGGGCCACCCCGCCGCCCGCTTGCACGACGACGCCCTGTCGCGCGCCCGGTTCGAGTTCCGCTGGGAGGACCAGTTCAACCTGGGCCTCGACCCCGAAACCGCCCGCAAATACCACGACGCCACCCTGCCCAAGGAGGCCCACAAGACCGCCCACTTCTGCTCCATGTGCGGGCCGAAATTCTGCAGCATGAAGATCAGCCAGGACATCCGCCGGGACGCGGCGGCGCAGAACGATGCGGGGGGCTCGCTGGAGGACGCGGAGGCCGGGATGGCGGAGATGAGCGCGAAATTCCGGGCCGGGGGCGGGGTGGTGGAGGTGAAGGTGTGATCATCGACAGTCGATCCAACCTATCGTAGCACTAGCGACCTCTCCTAAATCAACTTGGCTGACCCTCTATGACCGACGTAGCTAAGGCGGCCCCAGCCCAACCCGAGATCATTCCTCCTCGGCTGCCCTCAGCTAAAGAGAAGATGGTCGGTCGCGCTGCGAAGGAGCTGGTGTTCGCGGTCGTTGGTCATATCGGTTCTGGGACGAGCGAGATCGCCAGCCAACTAGCCGAGTTGGTCGAGACGGTGGGGAAGTTCGAGCCGACGGTCGTTAAGGCGAGAGATCGAATTGAGGAATGGGCTCGGCAAAACGGCAGGGAGGTTCCGACCGAACGGCGCCTCATTGAGACGACGCAACGCCTTCAGGATTTGGGCGATGAGATGCGAAACACGTCGCCCGATTTTACATCGGTCGGGGAGGCAATAGCCAAGCACATCCGTGTTATTCGAGGCGAGAAGCAAGGGGCCGATCTTACTTCTGCTGCGGCGATCATTCCGGATGGAACCCCTAGAGCATACATCATCGATGCAATCAGGCATCCGGCGGAGGTAGAGGTGCTGCGGCATATCTACCAAGACGCGTTTGTTCTCATCGGAGTTGTCTGTGATGAACAGGCCCGAGTCCGGCGCATCATGGCTAAGTATGACAACGCCGGGGAAGGCGCTGCGCAGAAGCTTATGCAGTGCGACGCAAAGCGTGGCCCGAAGCATGGTCAAAGAGTTTCTGATGCATTCCACATGGCTGACTTCTTCGTCGACAATAGCCAATCACGGATTGGGGAAGACGGACAAGGCAACCCGGACTGGACCGTCCACGAAGACCTCACACGACTGATTAAAATAGTAAGCCACTCTGAACTCGTAAGGCCTTCGGTTGCTGAAACCGCCATGCACCAAGCCTACAGTGCGTCAATGCGCAGCGCCTGTCTGTCTCGCCAGGTCGGTGCAGCGCTGGTCGACCGCGCAGGTAATGTGATTGCAACAGGAACCAACGAGGCGCCCAAGGCAGGTGGGGGCGTGTATGGCGAAGGCTTCGATATAGACGCCCAAGATCATCGATGCGCGTTCTCGAACGGATATTGCAGCAATACCCGACAACAGATCAATATATCTCAGAAACTGGTCGCTTTGATTCCAGAACTTTCAGATCTTCCGGCTCTAAGGAAGACAGAGATCGCGAGGCAAATTCGCTCAAGTGATATAGGCGACCTCTTGGAATTCAGCCGAGCCGTCCATGCCGAAATGGACGCGCTGCTATCGGCAGGGCGAGTTGGCAAGAGCACCGTCGGCGCGCGCTTGTTTGTGACAACTTTTCCTTGCCATTATTGCGCAAGGCACATCGTCTCGTCCGGAGTGGACGAGGTTCACTTCATAGAACCCTACCCGAAAAGCAAGGCACTCGACTTGCACAAGGATTCCATTCAGGCGACCGTCGCAAAATGGCGAGCCCCGTCATCAGCGATCCTCAAGGCTGAAGTTGAGGAGTCTGGCTCCTTGCCTCACTCTCGAGTGCTTTTTCGACCCTTTGTCGGAGTGGCTCCAAAAATGTACAGACGCGCCTTCCTAAAAGATCGCGAGCTTAAGGCTAAAGACACTGGTAAGATGGAGATTGGCGTCCCCGACTGGGGCAACCAATGGCATCTGCGAGCTTCTGGCTACGCGGAGTTGGAAGCCTCTCTTATCGACGAGGAAGGTACGAAGTGACGCGGGTCGTCGAACTGGACTACATAAAGCCAGCGAACGCATATCGGTCGCTACGCAAATGGTCTGGCACTTCGCGCCAGCCCGTTCAGATGACTTTGTTCCCCGCGACAGAGCCCAACATTATAGTGACGATGGTTCTCAATCGAGACGCTGCGCCATTCAAATCCATCGTTAGTGATATTTTGCCGCAGCTGATGTTTGATATCAGAGTTTCTCCTCGGTTCGACTTTAACGGCATGACTCGGAAAGATACTTTCTCTTTTTTTCACGATATGAGAATTCGCTACTTTGACATTGGGGCAAGTGCTGCAACTATTTCAGGCCCTAGAACACGAATTCATCCAGTAGATCTTGGATCTTACATCAGATCAAAATGCGCGCATATCGACACGGCACCGCCGCGGATGGCTTTGCTAATAGACGATCAGTATGATGACCCTGAGTATATTTCTCAGCTTGCTTATCACATCTCACCGAACGTCGAAGCTTGGAATTGGATGAGGGTGAGTCCGGCAAACGAAGGCTAGAGGTACGCTCAACCCTCGCCGCGATCACCCTGAACGCCTCTCCGCACCACCTTCGCCGCCCGCACTTCCTACGACCGATCCTGACGTAGCCGCATGCTAGCCCTGCTTCCGTTCGCAACGGGAGGCAGACAGATGGCAGACGGATCACCCACGCTGTACGGCAAGGGGCGCAGTGCGCCGGATGAGGTCTGGGGGCGGGTGCGGGAGGACTATCTGTCGGGCCTGCCGGGGATCGAGGTCTGTCGGCGGCACGGGGTGGGGCTGACGGCCATGCGCAACCGGGCGGCGCGCGAGGGCTGGCGGCGCACGGACCAGCCCTGGACCCCGCCCAACACCCTGGACCCCGATGACGAGGGGGTATTGCTGGAACACGAGATCGACGGCGACCTGGACCGGGTCGAGCTGCGCCAGCTGTCCTTCGTCGCTTGGCGCCGGATGCAGCGCGCCGTCCTGCGCGGTCAGGCGGCCGAGGCCCTGCGCTGGCGCCGCGTCCGCCTCATCCTCGACGCCGAGGCGATCGAGGAGGATCAGGCGATGGAGCAGGAACAGCGCCGCTGGGACTATCTCCACGGGCCGGTCCCAAGCCCGGTCGAAGTGGACCGAGTGGACTGAGTGGACTCTGTTTTCAGATCGCCACGGATCGGCTCCTCTTCCCCTCGAGGGGGAAGGGGCGGGGGATGGGGTGGAGGCAGGCTGCATCAAGAGATGACGCGAGAGGCGCAGGTGCCTTCAAGGCTCGTCCTTAGACGCCGTGCCTCCACCCCCACCCAACCCTCCCCCCTCGAGGGGAGAAGGCTATGTCTGGGCCAACTTCCGCAGCGCCTCGGCGAACACCTCGGCCGGTTGGCCGCCGGAGATCAGATACTGGCCCTCGATGACGACGGCGGGGACGGCGGAGATGCCGCGGGCGCGCCACAGGGCCTGGGCGGCGCGGACCTCGGGCGCATACAGGTCGTCGGACAGGACCTCGACCGCCCGGGCCCGGTCCAGGCCGGCGGCCGCGGCGGCGTCGGCCAGCACGTCCGGATCGGTCAGGGACCGGTTGTCGGTGAAGTGGGTGCGGAACAGGGCCTCCTTCAGCGCGCGCTGGGCGGGGGCTCCGCCGGTTTCGTGCGCCCAGTGCAGCAGGCGGTGGGCGTCGAAGGTGTTCCAGATGCGGCTGTCGGGGCCCATCTGCATCTCAAATCCCGGCCAGGCGTCCTCGGCCCGTTCGGTGATCATGGCGCGGTTGGCGGCGGACTGTTCGGGGGTGGAGCCGTATTTGCGGGCGATGTGCTCGCCGATATTTTCGCCCTCCGGGGCCATGCCGGGGTTCAGCTCGAACGGCTGGAAGGTGACGGTCGCCTCTATCCCCTCGGCCCTGACGGTGGCCAGCGCCTGTTCCAGCCCGCCCAGGCCGACCACGCACCAGGGACAGACCACGTCGGACACGAAGTCGATGCTCAGGGTGCGGGTCATGCCAGGGCCTTGGTTAGAGGGGGAGAAGGGTTGAGGATCAGGCGACGGTGACGCCCTTCCAGAAGGCGATACGGCCCTTGATCTCCCTGGCCGCATCCTTGGGCTCGGGATAGTACCAGGCCGCGTCGCGGTTCTCCTGACCGTCGACGACGACGCTGTGATAGGAGGCCGTGCCCTTCCAGGGGCAGGTGGATTTGGTGTCGCTGGGTTTCAGCACACCGTCGGTGATGGCGTCCGCCGGGAAGTAGTGGTTGCCCTCGACCACCACGGTGTCGTCGCTCTGGGCAATCACCGTGCCGTTCCATGTCGCCTGAACCATCGTCGTCTCCTGTCAAAGGTGTGCCGAGGATATGGGGCCTCGGCCGGGTTCCGCCATGCGTCAAATCGTGGGTTCCGTTGTCAAAAAGGACCGGCTAACGTCCTCGCTCTGGAAGCAAGCGAGGCCGTCATGTCCGATCTGGAAACCTTCCGCGCCGAGACGCGCGCCTGGCTGGAGGCCAACTGCCCCACCGAATGCCGCGGGCCGCTGGAGAATGAAGAGGACCGCGTCTGGGGCGGGCGCAACCCGACCTTCAAGACCCCTGCTCACAAGCGCTGGATGGAGGTCATGGGCGCGCGCGGCTGGACCGCCCCGGAATGGCCGACGGAATATGGCGGCGGGGGCCTCAGCCGCGAAGAGGCCAAGGTTCTGGCCAGCGAAATGCGCCGCATCGACGCCCAGATGCCGCTGTCGTCCTTCGGCATCTGGATGCTGGGCCCGGCCCTGCTGCAGTTCGGCACCGAGGAACAGAAGAAGCGCTTCCTGCCCGAGATCGTGCGCGGCGAGATCCGCTGGTGCCAGGGCTATTCCGAGCCCGGCGCGGGCTCCGACCTGGCGGCCATCCAGACCAAGGCCGAAGATCGCGGCGACCACTGGATCGTCAACGGCCAGAAGGTCTGGACCAGCTATGCCGACAAGGCCGACTGGATCTTCTGCCTGGTGCGTACAGACCCTGATGCGCCCAAGCATCTGGGGATTTCCTTCGTCCTGTTCGACATGGCCAGCCCCGGCGTCTCGACCCGGCCCATCGTCCTGATCAGCGGCAAGAGCCCGTTCTGCGAGACCTTCTTCGACGACGTTCGGGTGGAGAAGGAAAACCTGGTTGGGACGCTGAACCGCGGCTGGGACGTGGCCAAGGCGCTGCTGGCACACGAGCGGACGATGATCGGGGCCATGGGCAGCCTGGGGGCCGGACGGCCTTTGGGCCAGGTCGCGGGCGACAGCGTCGGACTGGATGACGACGGGCGTCTGGACGACCCGATCCTCCGTGCACGGATAGCCGATCTGGACGTCGACATGGCCGCCTTCAACCTTTCGATGGAAAGGGTCGGGGATCAGGTCAAGGCACGCCAGGCCCACCCCGCCATCGCGTCGATGCTGAAATACTATGGCTCGGAACTGAACAAGCGGCGGCACGAGCTGATCATGGCGGCCGGCGGTTCGGACGCGCTGGAGTGGGAAGGCGAACGCTCGCGCAACGGCACCGCCGCCCGCGACTGGCTGCGGACCAAGGCCAACTCCATCGAGGGGGGCACCAGCGAGGTCCAGCTGAACATCATCGCCAAACACCTGCTGCAACTGCCGGGAGCCTGAGACTTTGCCGCTGATCCTGACCGAAGAGCAGACCATGCTGAAGGAGGCCGCCGACGGCTTCCTGAACGAGAATGCGCCGATCGCCCATCTGCGGGCCCTGCGCGACAGCCACGACGCTGGCGGCGTCTCGCGCGACCTGTGGAAGGCGTTCGGCGAGATGGGGTTTGCGGGCGTCATCATCCCCGAGGAACACGGCGGCACCGGCCTGGGCGCGGTCGAGGCGGGCGTGGTGGCCGAGGCCTTGGGCCGCACCCTGACACCGTCGCCCTTCATGGGATCGGGCCTGCTGTCGGCCAAGGTGCTGATCGACGGCGGATCGACCGATCAGCAGTCGGTCTGGCTGCCCCGCATCGCGGCGGGCGAGGCCATCCTGTCGCTGGCCGTCGACGAGGGGGCCAAGCATCGGCCTGCCAACATCGCCACCACGGCCGAACGCTCCGGCAATGGCTTCAAGCTGAACGGGGCCAAGGGCTTCGTGCTGGACGGCCATATCGCCGACGCACTGATCGTGGCGGCGCGGACAGAGGAGGGCCTGACGCTGTTCCTGGTCGATCCGAAGACGGCGAGCGTCGAGATCGAGCGGACCGTCATGGTCGACGCCCACAATGCGGCGCGCGTGACCCTGACCGACGTCGAGGTCGATGCGGATGCGGTGATCGGGTCGGTCGATGGCGGCGAGGAGCTTCTGGAGGGCGCTTTGAACCTGGGCCGGGCCTGCGCGGCGGCGTCGCTGACGGGGGCTGGCGATCAGGCGTTTCAGCTCACGCTGGAATATCTGCGGACCCGCAAACAGTTCGGCAAGCTGATCGGCGAGTTCCAGGCCCTGCAGCACCGCTCGGCCCATCTGTTCACCGAGATCGAGTTGGCCCGCGCCGCCGTTCTGGGGGCCTTGCAGCGGCTGGATGCCGGGCGCGAGGATGCGGGTCTGGCCGTCTCCGTCGCCAAGGCCAAGGCCGGGCGCGTCGCCGAACTGGCGGTGCAGGAAGCGGTCCAGATGCATGGCGGCGTCGGCATGACCGATGCCTTCGACGTCGGCCTGTTCATGAAGCGGGTGCGGGTGCTGAACGAACTGCTGGGGGATGCGGGCTTCCACACCGAGCGGCTGGCGCGGGCTAAGGGGTTTTAGTTCTCCTTCTCCCCCTGCGGGAGAAGGTGGCAGGCGAAGCCTGACGGATGAGGGGTCGCACCGGTCCGTCTCCACCAAGCCCAGGTAGCCCAGTAATGGAAAATCGGTGCGACCCCTCATCCGCCCCTCCGGGGCACCTTCTCCCGCAAGGGGAGAAGGGCTAAACCGGCTAGAGGGAGAACGCACCATGACGCGAGCCAACGCGCCTGAATACATGTCCGGTTTCGGCAACAATTTCGCGACCGAGGCGGTGGCGGGGGCCTTGCCGGAGGGGCGCAACTCGCCGCAGCGGGTGCCGATGGGCCTGTATGCGGAGCAGCTGTCGGGGACAGCCTTCACCGCACCGCGCTCGGAGAACCGGCGGTCGTGGCTGTATCGCCTGCGGCCCAGTGCCCAGCATCCGGCCTACAAACCCTTTGCCCAGGGTCGCGTCCGGTCGGGGCCGTTCCATGATGCGCCGCCGTCGCCGAACCGGATGCGGTGGGACCCCCTGCCGATGCCTGACGCCCCGACCGACTGGGTCGAGGGGCTGGTCACCTATGGCGGCAATGGCGATGCTGAGGCGGGAGCGGGGACCGGCATCCACCTGTATGCCGCCAACCGGTCCATGGTGGACCGGGTCTTCTACTGCGCCGATGGGGAACTGCTGATCGTCCCGCAGGCGGGACATCAGGTCTTTGTCACGGAGATGGGACGTATCGACGCGCGGCCCGGCGAAATCGTCGTCGTTCCGCGCGGGGTGCGGTTCCGGGTGGAGTGCGATGGCCCGATCCGGGGCTATGTCTGCGAAAACTACGGGGCGGCCTTCCGCCTGCCTGACCTGGGGCCGATCGGCTCGAACGGCCTGGCCAATCCGCGCGATTTCCAGACGCCGGTCGCGGCGTTCGAGGACGTGGACCGGGCGACCGAGTGCGTGCAGAAATTCGGGGGGCGGCTGTGGACCACGACGTTCGATCACAGCCCGCTGGACGTCGTCGGCTGGCACGGCAATCACGCGCCCTACAAATACGATACCGCGCGGTTCAACACGATCGGCACGGTCAGCTTCGACCATCCGGACCCGTCGATCTTTACGGTCCTGACCAGTCCGTCCGACACGCCGGGCGTGGCTAACTGTGACTTCGTGATCTTCCCGCCACGCTGGATGGTGGCCGAAGATACTTTCCGCCCGCCGTGGTTCCACCGCAACGTCATGAGCGAGTTCATGGGGCTGGTGACCGGCGAATACGACGCCAAGGAGGGCGGGTTCGCGCCGGGAGGGGCCTCGCTGCACAACTGCATGAGCGGCCATGGTCCGGACCAGGCCAGCTATGACAAGGCGGTCGCGGCCGAGCTGAAGCCGGTCAAGATCGAGAACACCCTGGCCTTCATGTTCGAGACCCGCATGCCGATCCGCACCACGGAATGGGCACAAACCAGTCCGACGATGCAGCTTGACTACGACGACGTCTGGACCGGATTCGACAAGGGACGAGTGGAATGAAGATTATACTGATCGCGGCGGCAGCCCTGATGATGGCGGCCTGCCAGCCTGTGCCGATCACCGCACCGACCCAGACCGCCTCGACCGACACGCCGGCGGTGCAGACACCGGCGCCAGGCACGGATGCGGCTGCCTGTGCGGCTCGGGGCGGCAAGATGCTGCCGCAGGGACGGCTTCAGTCCTTGCAATGCGTGGTGTCCTACGCCGATGCCGGTCGTCGCTGTACGGACGGGGACGATTGCCAGGGCGACTGCCGGATCGAAGAGGTTAATGGCACCCCCGACGCCGGGGCCGCTGCCGTAGGCCAGTGCCAGGCCAACAGCACCCGCTTCGGCTGCTACACCACGGTCGAGGGCGGCAAGGCCGAGGCGACGATCTGCGTCGACTGACGACAGACATGAAAAACCCCCGCCGCGATCGCGACGGGGGTCTTCACATCGTTCATCCGGTCAGGGACCGGTACGCGAACGCCCGATCTTACTGAGCGGGGGTGTTCGAGGTGGTCATGCCACCGTCCATGTTGCCGGCAGCGGCTTCCACGGCATCGGCGCGTTCGTCGGCATTTTCCTGCACGGCGTCGGCCTGGGCGTTCAGGGCGTCTTGCGCGGCATCAGTCGTAGCGGCGTCAGCCTGGTTTTCCAGCTGGGTCGCTTCGACGTTGGCGTTCGCCTCAATGGCGTCGGCCTGTGCACCGGCTTCCTTTTCGGCAGCGTTTTCGCAGGCGGCGAGGCCAGCGAAGGCGAAGGTAGCGGCGGCGGCGATGATCAGTTTACGCATGAGTAGTTTCCTCCAGTGAGGCCGGAATAACGTCGCCGATCACAAACGGTTCACGCGCCCGTGAAGTTTTTCATCCGGCGTCCGAGAACGCCACGCGAGCCGCGCCCAGCAGGGCGGCGTGCTTGTGCAGGATCACCTTGGTCGGGATGGCGGCCATATAGTCAGCGAACCGGCCCTTGCGTTCGAACCGCTCGCGGAAGGGGCTGGCCTGAAGGAAGGGCAGGATGCGCGGTGCAATGCCGCCCGCGATATAGATGCCGCCGCGTGCCCCGGTGGTCAGGGCGATGTCACCCGCCACGGCCCCCAGGACAGCGCAGAAACGGGCCAGGGTCGCCCCGCAGGCGCTGTTGGGGTTCTCCATCGCCTCGGTCGTGATCTGGGCCGGGTCGTCGATATGGGTTTCGCGCCCGTCGATCTCGGCCAGGGCTCGGTGCATGTTCAGCAGGCCGGGCCCACAGATCAGCCGCTCAATGGACACACGGTCATAGCGGCGACGCAGGATGCGCAGGATCTCGTCCTCGATCGGATCGCCCGGCGCGAAACAGGCGTGGCCCCCTTCGGACGGCATGGCGATTTCATTGCCATGAATATCGCGCGCCAGGGCCGAGACGCCGAAACCTGTGCCGGGGCCCAGCACGGCGATGGCGGAATGCTCCTCGCCCTCGTCCGGACCGCCTAGAGAAGCCAGCTGATCCTCCGGCACGACGGGGGCACCCCAGGCCAGAGCCTCAAAGTCGTTGATCAGTCTGACGGGGTTCAGGCCCAGGGTGGCCAGTTCGGTCTCCGAAACCTGCCAAGGCGAGTTGGTCAGGTCGATGGCTCCGTCCGTCACCGGACCGGCCACGGCGATGACGCCGCCGGTCGGCTTGACCTCGCAGCCGTCGATGAAGGCCTTGACCCCGCCCAGGAAGGTCGGATGTTCCGAGGCCGGAAAGCTCTCGTGATGCTCAAGCACGGGCTTGCCGTCGATCATGTGGGCGATGGCGAACCGGGCATTGGTGCCGCCGACGTCCCCGACCAGCAGGGTCTTGTCCCAGTTCAGCGTCATCAGGCAGTCCTCACTAAGCTAGCCGACCGTTGCCCGGTCTTTGTGATCGTTTGGGGTTCAGGCGTCCACGGCCCGGTCGTTGACGTTGTTGTCGGGCGGCGTGTCCTTGTGGTCGGTCTGGCCGGGCGGCAGGCCGAAACAGACGCTGGCCCCCTCCTCGGCGGTCGAGACGACGTGACGGAAGGCTCCGAACAGTTCGCGGCCATAGCCCCAGGTGGAGCCCTCGGCATGGACTTTCGAGCGTTCGACGGGGCCGCGCCCGGCCAGATCGGGGATGCCGACCGTGGTCAGGACCCCGGCTTCGGCATCCAGGCGGATGATGTCGCCATCTCGAATGTTGGCGATCAGGCCGCCTGCCAGGGCCTCGGGCGAGACGTGGATGGCAGAGGGGGTCTTGCCGCTGGCCCCTGACATGCGACCGTCGGTGACGAAGGCCACCTTGAACCCCTTGTCCTGAAGGATACCCAACGCAGGGGACAGGCTGTGAAGTTCCGGCATGCCGTTGGCTCGTGGCCCCTGGAAGCGCAGGACGACGATCACGTCGCGGTTCAGTTTTCCGTCCTTGAAGGCCTGAAGCGCATCTTCCTGGGTCTCGAAGACCGCGGCGGGGGCCTGTACGATGCGGTTCTCGGGCTTGACCGCCGAAATCTTGACGACCGCCCGGCCCAGGTCTCCCTGGACCAGTCGCAAGCCGCCCTCTCGGTCGAACGGATCGGAGGCAGGACGCAGAATGTCCGTGTCCAGACTGTGGGTGACGCCATCCTTCCAGACCAGTTCGCCGTCCTGAAGGATCGGTTCCTGGAAATAGTGGTGGATGCCCCGGCCCATCACGGTGACGACGTCAGAATGGATGTGGCCGGCCATGGCCAGTTCGCGCGCCACGAAGGCGACGCCACCGGCGGCCTGGAAGGCGTTCACATCGGCCGAACCGTTGGGATAGACGCGGGCCAGAAGCGGCGTCACGGACGACAGCTGATCCATGTCGGTCCAGTCGATCAGCACGCCCGCCGCCCGCGCCATGGCGACTAGGTGGATGGCGTGGTTGGTCGAGCCGCCGGTCGCCAACAGGGCCACGATCATGTTGACGATGGACTTTTCGTCGATGACGTCGGCCATGCGGCTTTCGCCGTTGCGAGCCAGTTCGACGGCGCGTTTGGCGGCGGCGGCGGTCAGGGCATCGCGCAGGCCGGTCTCGGGATGGACAAAGGCGGTGGAGGGCAGATGCAGACCGCCCAGCTCCATCATCATCTGATTGGAGTTGGCGGTGCCGTAAAAGGTGCAGGTGCCGGGGGAATGGTAGCTGCCGATCTCCGAGTCCAGCAGGGTCTGGCGATCGACCTGGCCCTGGGCGTACAGAGCGCGCACGCGGGCTTTCTCCGCATTCGGAATGCCCGAAGGCATGGGGCCGGCCGGGGCGAAGACGACGGGCAGGTGGCCGAACGCCAGGGTGCCGATGAACAGGCCGGGCACGATCTTGTCACAGACACCGAGAGCCATGACGGCGTCGAAGGCGTCGTGGGTCAGGGCGATGCCCGCCGACATGGCGATCAGATCGCGGCTGAACAGCGACAGCTCCATGCCGGGGCGGCCTTGGGTGACGCCGTCGCACATGGCCGGGGTGCCGCCCGCGACCTGGGCCGTCGCACCGACGGTGCGGACCGCGTCGCGTATCACGGCGGGAAAGCGTTCGAACGGCTGATGCGCCGACAGCATGTCGTTATAGGCGGTGACGATGCCGACATTGGGCTTGGACCCATCCATCGCCGTCAGCTTGTCGGCGATGGTCTGTCCGGCAAAGGCATGGGCCCAGTTGGCGCAGGAGAGTTTGGCCCGGCCCGCCCCGCTGTCGCGCGCGGCATCCATGCGGCGGATGTAATCGGCGCGGGTCTCGCGCGAGCGTTCGACGATGCGGGCGGTGACCTCGGCGACGACGGGGTGCAGGTTGGCCATCAGGCTTTCTCCGTCCACAGAACGTCCAGCGGGACGTTGGCGGCGATCAGGGCGGCGATGGGCTGGATGGCGGGGTCGCCCGCCGCTTCACGTTCGAAGACGTCGCGCTTGGCAGTCCCGGTCAGGGCCAGGACGACCCGCCGCGCCTCGATCAGATAGGGCAAGTTGATCGACAGCCGCTCCAGGCTGGGGGCCAGACCGTCGCGGCCTTGCGGTACGCCGAGGACGGTCGGCTTGAGCGAGGGTGAGAGCAGCGTTTTCAGGGTCGGGCTGTAGGGGAACATGGAGCAGATATGGCCATCCTCCCCCATGCCGAGAAGGACCGCGTCAAGACGGCCGAGCGGAGCCAGGGCCTGAGCCGCGCGGGCGGCGGCCCGGTCGACGGTGACCTCGGCATGATACAGGGGCACGAAGGACGCGGCGGCGGCCGGGCCCGTCAGGAGCGTCCGTTTGAGCAGGGCCGCGTTCGAGTCCGGCGAGGTCTCGGGCACATAGCGCTCGTCGATCAGGGTCACGGCGATGCGGGACCAGTCGAGGTCCGCTTCGGCCATCCGGGCATAGATGGGCGAAGGCGTGGAGCCGCCGGAGCCTGCGAAAGTGGCGCGCTCCGTCTCGGTAAGGGCTTGGCCGAGGGCATAGATCAAGAGGTTGGCGCAGGCGTCGGCCCAGTCGGCCTTTGAGAGAATCTGGATCATGAGAAACCTCCCCTCCCCCTCGAGGGGGAAGGGGTCGGGGGTTGGGGTGGTGGCCGTGAGTTTCCGAGAGTGGCACGTAAGGTGCCGCGGAGGGGGTGACGGAGCCCGCCCGCGGATGACTGGAAGCAGCCTGCCTCCACCCCTCCCGACCCTCCCCCTCGAGGGGAGGGCTTGAGTGAAACGCTATTCATCTCGCGAATTCCAGCGCCGACCGGTCCGGTCCAGAAGCAGATCGGCCTCAGGCGGGCCCCAGGTTCCGGCGACGTAATCCTTGGGTTTGAAGGCGGCACCTTCCCAGGCCTCGGAGACCTGATCGACCCATTTCCAGGCTTGCTCTGCCTCGTCGCGGCGCACGAACAGGGTGGAATCCCCCGCAAGGGCGTCGAGCAGCAGCCGCTCATAGGCAATCCGCCGACGGGGAGGTTTGGCCGACTTGTCGTTCTGGCCCCAGGACAGGGACATCTGGATGGGCTGAAGCTGCATGCGCTGGTCCAGACCGGGTTTCTTGTTCATCACCGACAGGGAGATGTCTTCCTCGGGCTGAAGCTCGATGACCAGGCGGTTGGCCGTCACCTGGCCCCGGTCGTTGTCGAAGATGGAGTGGGGCAGGGCCTTGAACTGGATGACGATCTCGGTGCGCTTTTCCGGCAGGCGCTTGCCTGTGCGCATGAAGAAGGGAACGCCCGCCCAGCGCCAGTTGTCGATGTCGGCGCGAATGGCGACAAAGGTCTCGGTGTCCGAATCCAGTCCGCGCTCATCGTCATAGCCCTTGACCGGCTGACCCTCGCTGGTGCCCGAAACATACTGGCCGCGCACGGTGACGCGCTCGGCCTCGTCATGGGTGATGGGGCGCAGGGACCGCAGCACCTTGACCTTTTCGTTACGGACCGAGTCGGGCTCCAGATCGCTGGGCGGCTCCATGGCGACCAGGCAGAGCAGCTGGAGCATGTGGTTCTGGAGCATGTCGCGCAATGCTCCGTACTCGTCGTAATAGGGCCAGCGGTCGCCGACGCCGACGGTCTCGCCGACTGTAATCTGGACGTGGTCGATCGAGAGGTTGTTCCACAGCGGCTCGAAGATGGTGTTGCCGAAGCGCAGGGCAATCAGGTTCTGAACCGTCTCCTTGCCCAGATAGTGGTCGATGCGGAATACCTGTTGTTCGGAGAAGGCGTCGGCCACAGCGTCATCGATTTCGCGGAAGGTTTCCAGGTCGCGCCCGACCGGCTTTTCCAGCACGACACGGTCATCGGCCTCGGCCAGGCCGGCGGCGCGCATGGCGGTGACGATGCGGGCATACAGCGACGGCGAGACGGCCAGGAAGCTGGTGCAGGTGCCGGGGCCGACCTTGTCCTTGAGCGGCTTCAGGCTCTCGGCCGAGGTGGCGTCGACGGCCAGATAATCGAGGCGGGCCTCCAGCTTGGACCAGGCCGCGTCGGACCAGGCGTCGTCGGCTTTGGCCTTGCTTTCCACCGACTGGCGGACGCGGGCGACATAGTCCTCGCGGCTTTCCTCGGACCGGGCCGCGCCGATGATCTTCAGATCGTCGGGCAGCAGGCCGTCATGCTCCAGATAATAGAGCGAGGGCAGGAGCATCCGCAGGGCCAGATCGCCTCCGCCGCCGAACAGCACCAGTGCCGCCATCTGCGCTCCTTCTCTCTCGTCAGACCCTCTAGCCCTCAGGGTCTTTGGCCGGTTTTGCGCGTGTGGCCAACACGTCGAGCACGTCCTGAAACACCAAGTTACGCGATCGCAGCAGCACCAGCAGGTGATAGATCAAATCCGCGGCCTCGCTGGTCAGTTCCTCATCGGGACCGGCGGCTCCGGCGAGAGCCGTCTCGACTCCCTCCTCGCCGACTTTCTGGGCGACGCGCTTGGGGCCCTCGGCGATGAGGCGGGCGGTCCAGCTAGTCGCGGGATCGGCGGCGGCGCGTTCGGAGATGGTCTGTTCCAGACGGGCGATACGGCCCAGACCCGGCGCGTCCTCGTCGCCGAAACAGCTGATGCGGTTCAGGTGGCAGGCATTGCCGACGGGCCGGACCTTCAGCACCAGGGCGTCGCCGTCACAGTCGGGGGTGATCGAGACGACATGCAGCCGGTCGCCCGAGGTCTCGCCCTTGCGCCACCGCCCGCCCCGCGAGCGGGAGTAGAAGGTGGCCTCTCTGGAAGCGATCGTCTCGTCCAGCGCCGCGCGGTCCATATAGGCGAGCGTCAGCACCTGCAGCGTCGCGGCGTCCTGCACCACTACGGGGATCAGGCCGTCGCCTTTGGCGAAGTCGAGGGTGTCGGGGTCGATCATCGTCTTACCTCTATGCCGTCGCGCTCGAGCTGGCGTTTCAGGTCGGGGATGGCCAGGGCACCGGAGTGAAAGACGCTGGCGGCCAGGGCACCGGATACATCGGCCTGCTGGAAGACATCGCGGAAATGGTCGGCCGCGCCTGCACCGCCGGAGGCCACCAGCGGAATGGTCAGGCAGGCGCGCGCGGCCTGAAGCTGGGCGATGTCATAGCCGCGCCGAACGCCGTCCTCGTCCATGCAGTTCAAGACGATCTCTCCGGCCCCCAGACCTTGCGCCTCCACGATCCAGTCCAGGGTGCGGCGGCCCGCCCCCCGGCTGGCGGTCGGGTCGCCGGTGTATTGGTGCACGACCCAGTCGTCGCCCGCGCGCTTGGAATCGACGCCCAGGACCACGCATTGGGCACCGAACCGGTCGCTCATTTCGCCGATCAGTTCGGGGCGTTCCAGGGCTGGGGAGTTGATCGACACCTTGTCGGCCCCATGGTCCAGACAGCGGGCGGCCTGTTCCACGCTGCGGATACCGCCCGCCACGCAGAAGGGGATGTCCAGCAGACGGGCGATGTCGCTGACCCAGTCGTAGTCGAGGGTGCGGCCCTCAGGACTGGCGGTGATGTCATAGAAGACCAGTTCGTCGGCCCCCTGGTCGCGGTAGCGCGCGGCCAGTTCCGAGGCATCGCCCATGTCGACATGGTCCTTGAAGCGGACACCCTTGACCACCCGCCCGTCGCGGACGTCCAGGCAGGGGATGATGCGACGCGCTGTCATTGCACCGCCACCGCTTCGTCGACGGTGAACCGTCCCTCATAGATGGCGCGGCCTACGATGGCCCCGTCGCAGCCGATGGCGCGTGCGGCCTTCAGGTCCTCCAGCGAGGACACGCCACCCGAGGCCTGAACCTTCAGGTCCGGGCGTCGCAGCATGATCTCGGTCAGCAGCTCCAGATTGGGACCGGTCAGGGCCCCGTCACGGCCGACATCGGTGACCAGCAGGTGTTGGGCCGTGCCCGCCGGATAGCGGTCCAGCGCAGCCCACAGGTCGATGTCGGCCGCCTGGGTCCAGCCCTTGAGCGACGGCACCCAGCGCTCGCCATCGGCGCGCACGTCGATGGCGAGGGTCAGGCGTTCCGGCCCGAACCGCTCCAGCCAGCCTGCGACCGTATCGGGGGACGAGACGGCGAGGGAACCGACGACCACGCGGCTGACCCCGGCGTCCAGCAGGGCCTGGACATCGTCGGCGGAGCGGACTCCGCCGCCGGATTGGATGCGGATATCGATGGCCCCGGCCAGTTCGCCGATCAGGGCATGCTGGACCGCCCGGCCCGCCTCGGCCCCGTCCAGATCGACGATATGGGCCCATTGGGCGCCCGAGGCGACGAAGCCCGCCAGGCGCGCGGCCGGATTGGTGTCATAGGCGGTCACCTGATCGAACCGTCCATGCATCAGGCGCACGGCGACGCCGGCTCTCAGGTCGATGGCGGGATAGACGATCATGCGGGCAGGCCCAGAAAGTTTTGCAGGATGCGCGCCCCGGCCTTGGCCGAGCGCTCCGGGTGGAACTGGCAGCCCCAGCGGTTGGCGTTTCGCACCACGGCGGGAACGACGGTGCCGTACTCGGCGCGGGCCAGGGTGGCGGGGCCGTCGGGGCAGACGAAACTGTGCACGAAATAGGCCCAGTCGCCGGGCTGGATGCCCTCCAGCAAGGGGTCGTCGCGCACGACCTCCAGGCGGGACCAGCCCATGTGCGGCACGGGCAAGGACGGGTCGATGTCGAAGCGCGATACATGGCCAGGAATCAGGCCCAGAGTCTCGACGCCGTCGCCCTCGTCGCTGGCGTCGAACAGCAGTTGCTGGCCCAGGCAGACGCCGAGCAGGGGACGCGGAAAGGCGCGGATGGCCTCGACCAGACCCAGGGTTTCCAGACGCGCCATGGCATAGGCGGCAGCTCCGACACCGGGCAGGATCAACCGCTCGGCGTCGGCGATGTCGGCAGGATCGCTGGTCAGGCGCACGGAGGCTCCCAGCCGCTCCAGCGCGAACTGGACCGAGGCGACATTGCCGGCACCGTAGGAGAGGACGGTGACGGGGATCACAGAACCCCCTTGGTCGATGGCACGACGTCGCCCTCTACGCGGATAGCTTGGCGCAGGGCGCGGCCGAAGGCCTTGTAGACGGCCTCGGTCTTGTGGTGGTCGTCATTGCCGGTGACGGTGATGTGCACCGCCGCCCCCATGGCCTCGGCCAGCGAGCGGAAAACGTGGGCGGTCAGGTCGGTCCGGTAGTCGCCGATGAAGGAGGTCGTGAACGTCCCCTCGAACAGCGGATAGGGACGACCAGATAGGTCTATGGAAACAGAGGCATTGGCCTCGTCCATCGGCAGGACGAAGCCGTAGCGGGCGATGCCGCGTCTTTCCCCGAGGGCTTGTTTCAGGGCCTGGCCCAGGGCGATGGCGCTGTCCTCGATGGTGTGGTGCGGGTCGGTGTGCAGGTCGCCCTCGCACGACAGCCGGATCGAAAAGCCGCCGTGCGCCGCCACCTGCTCCAGCATGTGATCGAAGAAGCCGACGCCGGTGTGGATGCTGACCGGGCCGGTCGCATCCAGATCGACGGCGCAGACGATGCGGGTTTCCTTGGTGTCACGCACGGCCTGGCCGGTGCGGTTGGCGCGCGTCTGGCCAGGGGCCAGGTCGAGGGCGGCCAGCAGTCGGTCGTTGATCTCGGGCCGCGAGGAGACAGGCAGTCGCAGCCGCTCGCCGGCCAGTTCGGCCACGACGGCGAACCGGGCCAGCGCCGTCAGGACGGCGGCGGGATCGGAGGGGCGGACCATCAGTACAGGGCCAACCCCGGCCTCGACCGTCATCTCGCGGGCAATGGCTTTAGAGAGCCGCTCGCGCTCGCGCACGGTCGCGGCGATGCGCTCGCGGGTTTCCAGAAGCCGGGATGGGTCCAGGGCCTGAAGCGCGAGACGAAGGCTGACCTCGGGCAGGGCGTAGGGCTCCATGACCGACGCCAGACGCGCCAGGGTCTGCGGCTGCGCCAGGGCCGCCCCGACCCGCGCGCCCGCCAGGCCATAAGCCAGCGACAGGCTGCGCAGCACCACCAGATTGGCGTGGTCGCCGATGACGGTGGCCGCCGACGTGGCGAACGTAAACTCCGCCATGCCTTCGTCGACGATCAGCAGGGCGGGAGCCACTCGCTCGGCCATCTCGGCCACAGCCTCGGGCGAGCCGAGGGCGCGCAGGATAACGGCACCGGTGTCGGCGGTGGTGCCGGGCCGGGCATAGATGTCCGCCAGCGTGGAATAGGGCTGGGCCTTCGGGGCCTCGACGGCCATGCCCTCGCGTGCGGCGAGGCGATAGACCAGCTCCAGCCCATGGGTCAGGCCGCGCACGGGCAGGACCTGATCGATGGCGACGCCATAGATCTCGGCCATGCGGGCGGCGAGCGCCGAGGGCTGGGCCGGATAGCGATCGAGGCCCTCGCCGCCGGAGACGAGCGGCGCGAAAGGGGCGGGCAGGTTGTTCACCGTCATGAGCCCTTCCCCCTTGATAGGGGAAGGGTTGGGTTGGGGGTGACAGCGGTCAAGGCAAGGGCAGAGTCAGAGACAAAGCGTCCGACACCGTCACCCCCAACCCCGGCCCTTCCCCCATCAAGGGGGAAGGGAGAAGAAAGCATTGCACTCATTCCCCTACCCTCAGATCCGCCGCCCGCGCGTGGGCTTCCAGACCTTCCAGCCGGGCCAGCCGGGCCGCGACCGGGGCGAGCGCCGCAGCGCCTTTCTCGGACACAGACTGAACGGACATGGACGTCATGAAGCTGGCTGTGGTGACGCCGCCCAGGGTCCTGGCCCCGCCATCGGTGGGCAGGACGTGGCTTGGACCAGCGGCATAGTCGCCGAGCGTCTCGGCGGCATAGGCACCGACGAAGACGGCCCCGGCGGCGGTGATCTTGTCCACGCGCGTCTCGGCGTCCTCGGTCTGGAGCGCGAGGTGTTCGGGGCCATAGGCGTTGGAGACGGCGCAGGCGGTGTCCAGATCGGGCACGCGAATCGCGCGGGCTTCGGCCAGGGAGGCGCGGGCGATGTCGGCGCGAGGCAGGGTGGCGATCTGTTGGTCCACCTCGGCGAGGATTTCGTCGATCATCCGCTCGCTGTCGCAGACCAGAACGACCTGTGCGTCGGCGTCATGCTCGGCCTGGCTGAGCAGATCGGCGGCGGCCAGAACCGGATCGGCGCGGCGGTCGGCGATGACCAGCAACTCCGACGGTCCGGCGGGCATGTCGACGGCAGGGCCGCCCGGTCGAGCGGATGCTTGCTTCTTGGCCTCGGCGACCCAGGCATTGCCGGGGCCGTACAGCTTGTCGCAAGCCGGGATGACGCCGTCTTCCAGTTCAACACCGAAGGTCATGGCGGCGATCGCCTGGGCCCCGCCGACCAGCCACAGGTCGTCCAGACCGGCCTCGGCGGCGGCGAAGATCATGGCGGGGTGAGGGGCACCGGACTTCGACGGCGGCGTCACGGCGACCCGGCGACCGACGCCCGCGACCTCGGCCGGAATGGCCAGCATCAGCAGGGACGAGAACAGCGGCGCCGAGCCGCCGGGCACATAGAGGCCGGCGGTCGTCAGTGGTCGCCAGACCAGGCGCGAGCGGACGCCCGGCGTGATCTCGACCCACTTGGAGTCCTCGGGCCGCGTCGCCTGATGGAAGATGCGGATATTCTCGGCCGCCATGCGGATGGCGCGGGTATCGGCGGGGGCAAGGGCGGCGCGGGCCTCGGCCACGACATCGGGGGTCAGGGCCAGGCGACGCGGCGGGGCACCGTCCAGCTTCACGCTCCAGTCCGTGACGGCCTGACCGCCCCGGGCCTGAACGTCGTCCATGATCTCGCGCACCGTGTCGGTGACGCGAGTCTCGGTGCGCTGGCGCGGACGGGCGAGCGCTGTGATGCGTCCCGCCTCATCCAGAATGTTCCATTCAAAGCGCTTCATCACATCATCTTCTCTATGGGCAGGACCAGAATGGCCGAGGCCCCGGCGGCCTTCAGCTTCTCCAGCGTTTCCCAGAAGACGGCCTCCTGACAGACGGCGTGAACGGCCACCGCGTCGTCGCGGCCCGACAGGGGCATGACGGTGGGCGAGCCTGCGCCCGGCAGGATGGCGGTGATCGCATCAAGCGCTGAGCGCGGCGCGTTCAGCATCACGTATTTGGCCCCTTGCGAGGACACGACGCCGCTCATCCGCTCGATGATGCTGTCCAGCAGATGGGCCAGGCCCGGCTCGGGTGCGACGGGCGAGCGGATCAGAACCGCCTGGCTGTCCAGCACCGTATCCCTGGCCACCAGGCCATTGGCCTCCAGCGTCGCGCCGGTTGAGACCAGGTCGCAGATGGCGCTGGCCAGTTTCAGTCGGGGCGAGACCTCCACGGCCCCGCGCATGGTGACGATGTCCGCCGCCAAGCCGCGCTCGTCGAGGAAACGGCGCAAGATCTTGGGATAGGAGGTGGCGATGCGCAGCCCCTCCAGCGACGCCGGGCCTTCATAGGCGAGGGTCGGGGGCACGGCGATCTTCAGCGTGCAGCGACCGAAGCCCAGCGGCATGACGACCTCGGCCACCGGTCCACCGTTGCGGGCTTCCTCGAGCACATTCTCGCCGACGACGCCCAGGTCGCAGACGCCGTCGGCCACAAAGGTGGGGATGTCGTCGTCGCGCACGCGCAGCAGGTCGATCGGATAGTTTTCGACCCGATACAGCAGATCGTTATTGCCCTTGATGACCCGCAGGCCCGCGTCGCGGACGAGGTCCAAGCTGCGTTCCGACAGGCGGCCGGATTTCTGGATGGCGATGCGAAGTCGCCCTTGCACGGTACTCATGTAGTCAACTCAGCCTTTGATCCGGTCCAGCACCAGGCGGTAGCCTTGATGCGGCATTTCCTTGAGGTAACGGGCGACCCGCACGACGGTGGTGGGACTGGCTTGGGCCTCCACCGCGATCTCGCGATACGACTTGCCGCCGCCGTCCAGCAGACGGGCGACCTCCCAGCGCTCCGCGAAGGCGCGCAGTTCCGCCGGGGTGCACAGGTCGTTCAGGAACGCCTGAACCTCCTCACGCGTCTTGAGTGCCAGCAGGGCGTCATAGAGCGCGACCCGGCTCAGGGTCGTGTCGGCGGCGGGGCGGGTCGCGGCGTCGGTCATGGGGCGTTCCACTATGGTGTAACGCTGGAACGGTCAAGGGGCGAAGTTCGTGATGGAAAGGTGTCGCGGGCCTCTTTATTTGAGCCTCATGGACAAGGTTGTGATCATCGGCGCGGGGCATGCGGGCGGGACGGCGGCGGCGCTGTTGCGGCAGTATGGGTTTGAGGGCCGGATCGTGCTGGCGGGATCGGAAACCGTGCCGCCCTATCAACGCCCGCCGCTGTCGAAGGCCTGGCTGAAGGGGCATGCGGAGCGGGACGATCTGCTGCTGCGGCCCGACAGCTTCTACGTCGAACAGGACATTGCCCTGCGGCTGGGCGTGACGGCGACGGCGATCGATCGGGCGGGCCGCAGCGTCGCCTTTTCGGACGGCACGACCGAGACCTATGACGCCCTGATCCTGGCCACGGGCTCGGTGGCGCGAAAGCTGGCCATTCCCGGCGCGGATCGGCCCGATCTGATCGAACTGCGCACCTTGGAGGATGCCGAACGGTTGAAGGCCGTGCTGGGGCCAGGCAAGCGGTTGGCGGTGGTCGGGGGCGGCTATGTGGGTCTGGAGGCAGCGGCGTCGGCCCGCGCCCTAGGGGCCGAGGTGGTGGTGATCGAGCGGATGGATCGGGTGTTGGCGCGGGTGGCGTCGGAGACCCTGTCGATCTTCTTCACCGCCCGGCACCGCGCCCAGGGCGTCGACATCCTGACAGGGGCCGAGGTCACGGCGTTCGAGGCGGAGGGCGTGCGGCTGGCTGATGGACGGCTGATCGCGGCGGACGCCATCCTGGTTGGGGTCGGGGCCCTGGCCAATGAGGCGCTGGCGCATCAGGCAGGGCTGGACTGTCTGAACGGCATTGTCGTGGATGAGACGGCGCAGACCAGCGACCCGGTCATCTGGGCCATCGGGGATGCGACCCACCGCCCGATCCCGGTGCATGGGGCTCTGCGCCACCGGCTGGAGAGCGTGCCCAATGCGCTGGAACAGGCCAAACAGGCCGCCGCCGCTATCACCGGACGCCCCGCGCCCGCGCCCGAGGTGCCGTGGTTCTGGTCCGACCAGTATGAGCTGAAGCTGCAGATCGCCGGCCTGCCAGATGGGGCTGACCGCCAGATCGTGCGCGGTGTGCCGGACGTTGATGCAGATCCCGTCGGTTTCGCCGTCTTCCATCTGGCGGGTGACCGGATCGTGTCGGTCGAGGCGGTGAATGCGCCGGCCGAATTCATGGCGGGGCGGCAGCTGATCGCCCGGGCCACTGTGGTGGATGCGGACAAGCTGGCAGATATGTCTGTGTCGATGAAAGCTGTGGCGGCCTAACCCACCGTCAGGTCGAGCTGCCGCGAGATCAGCAGCCGACCGGCCCCCAGGTCCAGGGCCGCACGACGCCCGGCGAAGGCCTCCATCCCAACCAAGCCGTCCGGGAAGTTCGGCAGGGGCGGCTGTTCGAAGACGCCGATCTGGACGCGGTGGTACAGCTGGTCGGCAAAGGTGACGGTGCGGGCCTCGACGGTGTCGGCGCGCATGGCCCCACCCAGGACCAGGCTGATCCCGCTCTCGCGCGGGCGGCCATCCAGCAGACCGACACCCGCGGCCGACCTTTGCGACACGCTGAGCAGGGCGGATGAGCCGGTGTCGATCACCGCTTGCAGCGCATTGCCCTCGATCGTGACCTCGGCGCTCAGGGCGTTGCCGTCCCGGACCACGGGCGCCTCGATCATGTCTTCGGGTGGGACGAAGGCATCGGGCGTGATCAGCCGGACGTGCCGACGGTCCGCATCCAGAGCCAGGATCAGATGCTCCAGCACGTCGCGCCCGAGGATCAGTGGCGTCGCCAGACCTTCCTCGGCCGCCAGGGGACCGAGATCGAGGATGGCGGCGCGAAGGCCTGCGATCTGCAGTCCAGGCAGATCGACGTCCAGGGTCGTGCCGCGCCCGACCTGGGAACCGCCGCCCACGCCATAGGCCAGCATGGGCATGTCGAACATCGACCTTTGCCGCTCACCCAGACTGGCGACGAAGGCGCGGTCGACGGCGGAATACTGGGCACCCGTATCGATCAGGGCGATGACGTCCCGGCCCTCGATCGTCGCCCGGATGGTCGGCACGTTGGCCCGCCGGGCATAGGGGGTCCACGGCGTCGCATGGCCGTCGCCGAAGGTGAGGTCGGGCCTTGGCCAGATCAGGTTGTCGCGGGCCCACCAGGCCACGCCGGCGACGGCGGCCAGTCCTGCGGCGCGGATCAGGAGGTTGCGGCGGTTCATGCCGCTTCAACATGACGGCTGGGGCGGGGCGATGCCAGAGCGCGTTTGTCGCGGGCAACGGCGACCTGATGGATGCCCCCCGACATCCACCAGGCCCCTTGGCAGAACCGGATGCCCCCAGACACCCGGCTCGCCGTCCGTGTGCAACCGGACGCAAAGCAACAGGACCATGGGTGCAGAGCGCCGTCGAACGCCTTCACCCGTAAGGCGAACGGTGTGGCTAACGTGGACCGAAGGGGACGATCCGGTTGGCGGTGTCGTGTCCGATGTCGGCCGTGCCAAGGTAGGCGATGCCGGATCGCGCGCACCAGTAACGAACAATCTCCTCCGCCGTCAGGCCGAAGTCGGGATCGTTCTCGACGATGTCCGAGACGCGGCCCAGCCGGATACCCGTGACGCGGCGGATCGAGGCCTGGCCGGTCAGATGAAACATCATTCTGTCGATCCGGTACAGCGGCTCTGCCACATCCTCCAGCATCAGGACGTGCCCCGTCAGATCAGGCTCCAGCGCCGTCCCGACGAGGGCGTCCAGGATGCTGAGATTGAAGGCCGCGGCGGGCCGCGGATCGGTGTGCAGCGACGGCTCCCACCCTTCGCGGTCGCCCTTGGTCAGCCAACGCAGGGCGCGATAGGCGGCCGCATCCTCGTGCACCGCATCCGAGGCCATCGGGCCGTGGGCCAGGTGCGGAAACCCGGCCTTGTAGAGCAGGGCCAGCAGGCTGCCGGCGTCCGAATAGCCCAGATAGCGTTTGGCCTGCGCGACCTCGGTCAGGCGCGGCAGGACGGCCTCCGCGATGCGGCAAGACCCATAGCCCCCGCGCGCGAACCAGATCGCATCCAGCCGCGGGTCGTTGGCGAACTCCACAAAAGCATTGGCCCGCGTCGCGTCATCACCGCCGAAATGCCCGTGCTTCAAAAAGCAGGCCGGGTGAAAGACCACAGACACGCTGCCATCCGGATAGTGGTCCGCCATCCAGGCGTGGACGGCCTCGGCGCGGCTGCGGTCGAAGCGGGAACTGGCGTTGACGATGCCGATCTTCATGGGGTGTGGTCTCGCGCCTTGCCCGTGCTAGTCAGGCCGCCCGACATTCCCCGGTTTCGCCCCCCGAGATCAAGCGTGCATCAAGACGACTATTTCTTCTGCGGTATCGGCGGCTCGGGCATGCTGCCCTTGGCCCTGATCGTTCAGTCGCGTGGCGGCCATGTCGAGGGCTCGGATCGGTCCAACGATCAGGGACGGACACCGGACAAGTTCGACTGGCTCCGCGGTCAGGGGATTGCCCTGCACCCTCAGGACGGATCGGGCGTGACCCGAGCGGAGCAGACCGTGGTTGCCACGGGTGCCATCGAGGATACGGTGCCCGACATCGGAGCCGCACGGCGGGTCGGTGCACGGATCGTGACTCGGCCGCAGATGTTGTCACAGCTGTTCAATGCCGCCCCGACCTCGGTCGGCATTGCGGGCACCAGCGGCAAGTCCACGATCACCGGCATGGTCGCTTGGATCCTGCATCAGGCCGGGCGGGTGCCGACCGTTATGAACGGCGCGGTGATGAGAAATTTCGTCGATGGCGATCATCCCTTCGCCAGCGCCCTGATCGGCGGTCAGGACCTGTTCGTGTCGGAGGTCGATGAGTCGGACGGCTCCATCGCCGCCTATGACGCGACGGTCGCGGTGGTTTCCAACATCTCGCTGGATCACAAGTCGATGGAGGAGTTGCGCGACCTGTTCGGCGGCTTCGTCGCGCGGGCGGATCGGGCCGTACTGAACCTGGACAACCCGGAGACGGCGGCTCTGGCGCAAGGCCTGGTCGAGGCGGGGAGGTCCGATGCGGTCCTCACGTTTGCCCTCGGCCACGAAGCCGCCGATCTGTCAGCCCATGATCTGGTGCCGCAACCGACCGGCATGCAGTTCACTCTGACGGAAAGGGCGACCGGCGCGAGCCTGCCTGTGACGCTCAACGTGCCCGGGGCCCACAATGTCGCCAATGCCCTCGCTGCCCTTGGCGCGACGACGGCTCTGGGTGTGCCCCCTGCTGAGGCGGTTGCGGCTCTTGAAACCTTCGCGGGCATCCGACGTCGGATGGAGGTGGTGGGAACGGCCAGCGGCGTCACCGTCATCGACGATTTCGCCCACAACCCCGACAAGATTGCCGCCACCCTGAAGACCCTGCACGCCTTCGACGGACGGCTGCTGATCCTGTTCCAGCCGCACGGGTTTGGGCCGCTGAAGCTGATGAAGTCGGAGTTCATCAAGGGGTTCGCCGGGCTGATGCGGTCCGACGACGTTCTGCTGATGCCCGAGCCGGTCTATTACGGCGGGACCACGGATCGAAGTGTCGGCAGCGAAGACATTGCGGCCGGCGTGCGGTCGCATGACCGCCGCGCCGAGGCCTTGGCTACGCGCGTGGCCTGTGGCGAGCGCCTGATCGCACTGGCGCAAGCGGGCGATCGGATCGTCGTCATGGGCGCGCGGGACGACACCCTGTCGGACTTCGCAGCGAACCTCGCCGAACGTCTGAAATCGTCCGCTTAGGGACTGTATTTAAACAGAATATCGCGAAAGGTTCACGAACGGCAAAGCTGTCGTTAAATGTCCCCCGTCTAGGTCACGCTGCCGACAGGAGTAGCGTATGGCCCGGATTGGAGAATTTGCCAGCATCGCGCCTCCCGTGGGGCCCGACACGCCCGGTGCCGAAGTCTTCGACCGCTTCCAGAGTGAGGCAGACACTCTGGTCATCGCTGTTGTCGATGAAGAGATGCGGCCGATGGGCCTCATCGAGCGCAATGCCTTTACCCTGAAGATGGCCGCTGAGTTCGGGCGCGCCTTGTATGCCCGCCGCTCGGCCTCGACCTTCATGGATGCCAACCCGCGCGTACTGGATGCCGATGCGGACGCCGAAATCCTGTTCGAGAGTATCGATGCGGCCAATCTGGGCGGATTGCTGAACGGTTTCGTGGTCACACGGGCAGGCCGATATCTGGGCGTCGGCGCGGGCGTGCATGTGCTCCAGGCCGGCAGCGCGATTCACAAACGTCGAGCAGAGGCCATGAGCGAACTGGCCCAGGACCTGGTCCGCGCCGAGGCCGAGGCCCGCGCCTCCAGCCGCGCCAAGTCCGAGTTCCTGGCTGTCATGAGCCATGAGATTCGTACTCCCCTGAACGGTGTGCTGGGCGTCGCGGCCCTGATGGAAAGGGAGCTGACGCAGGCGGCGATGAAGCCGTATGTGCGGACAATTCTGGATTCGGGCCACAGTCTGCTGCGGTTGCTGACCGACGCCCTGGACATGTCGCGGGCCGAGGCGGGGCTGATGAGTTTCGAGACCGCTCCGGTGCATATCGATGGCATCGCCGCCGACTTGACCGCACTGTGGACGCCCCGTGCCCAGGAAAAGGGACTGACGCTCAGCGTGACTTTCGACACCGCGGGCCACGACTGGATCATGGGCGACGAGATGCGGCTGAAGCAGTTGCTCAACAACCTGATCGGCAATGCGCTGAAATTCACGCGCTCGGGCGAGGTGTCGGTGCATCTGGCCAGCGTCTGGCGCAATGGTGCGGTCGGCCTGACCGTCACGGTGGACGACAGCGGCCCCGGTATCGACGAGGCGACGGCCCGCACCATCTTCCAGCCCTTCAACACCGGCAAGGCCGGGCGCGAAGGCGCTGGGGCCGGTCTCGGCCTGGCCATCTGTCGCCAGATCGTCGAGCGGATGCAGGGCGAGATCGCGGTCGAGCGATCGCCGCAGGGCGGGGCACGGTTTCGCTTCGATCTGGACCTGCCGTGTGCCGGACCGGAGACCCGTCTGGGCGCACCGGTGCAACCCGCCCCGACCCCGCACGAGACCCTGCATGTGCTGGTCGTCGACGACAATGCCACCAACCGGTTCGTGGCTGGCAAGCTTTTGGAGCTGTTCGGCTGCACGCATGAGACTGCCGAGGATGGGGGCCAAGCCGTGGAGCAGGTCGGCACGCGCGCGTTCGACCTGATCCTGATGGACATCAAAATGCCGGTGATGGACGGCGTGGAGGCGACGCGGGCCATCCGCGCGTCGGGCGGTGCGCAGGCCCTGATCCCTATCGTCGCCCTGACCGCCAATGCCGACCCGCGAGACGAGATCGAATATCTGGCGGCGGGCATGAACGGCGTGGTGCAAAAGCCGATCCAGCCCGACCTGCTACTGGCCGCCATCCGTCGCGCCCTGACGCCGTCCGATGTCGAGGTGTCGCAGGCGGCGTGAGGGTTTAGGCACGCAACCTCATTGCCCCTGCCGTATTAGGGCGGGCAATGATCCAGATTCCCCCACCCCCGCCACCCGCCGTCGCGCAACTTCCCGAAGTGGTGGTCACCGCCGCCCGCCTGCCACCTGCCGCCAGCGAGGCGGCGTTTTCGGTGACGCGGCTGACGTCGGGTAACCTGGCGGGACAGGCGCGGCTGGACGAGGCCCTGGCCCAGGTTCCGGCGGTGTCGCTGTTCCGGCGGACGACCAGCCTTGCTGCCAATCCGACGACCCAGGGCATATCGCTGCGCGCAATCGCGCCGTCGGGTGCCGGGCGGACGCTGGTGACGCTGGACGGGGTGCCGCTGAACGATCCTTTCGGGGGCTGGGTGATCTGGTCCCAGGTGCCGACCGAAAGCCTGTCCGGTCTCGATATCGTACGCGGGGCGGGCGCGGGACCTTATGGAGCCGGAGCGCTGACGGGGGTTATCGCCTTGCGGGAGCGTGACAGCGGGTCGGTGCTGGATCTGTCGTTGGCCGAGCGTGGCGGTGCGCGAGCAGCGGGTGCGGGCATCGCGACGCTGGGACCGGCCCAACTGGTCGGCTCGGCCCTGTATGAGACCAGCGACGGCTATGTGCCGGTGCGTGGCGATGCGGCCGGTGCGGCGGATACGGCGCTCGATCTTGAGGTGAAAAGCGTGGCTTTGCGGGCCGATGTGCCGGTGGGCGCTGCGACGGTCTCGTTTCGCGCCTCGACCTTCGAGGAAGAGCGCGGATCGGGTCTGGCGGGCGCGCGGGCGACGGCGTCGGGTAACAGCCTGAGTGTGACGGCGGCGACGGCACCGACGGGCGACCGGCCGGGCTGGCGGTTGCAGGCTTGGCGGCGTGAGAGCGATCTGGCCAATAGCTCGGTGGCGGTCTCGGCGGACCGCGCCACGACCACGCCGGCCAACGATCAGTTTCAAACACCCGCCACAGGCTGGGGGGTGAATGCAGCACTGCGCGGTGTCGAGACCATCGGCTCTGGCGGCCGACTGGAGTGGGAGGTCGGGGCGGATGCCCGGCTGGCCGAGGGCGAGACGCGCGAGCGCTTCCGCTTCATGTCTGGAGCCTTCACCCGCGACCGGATCGCGGGGGGCGAGACGACCGTGACGGGGCTGTATGGCGACGGGTCATGGACCTCGGGGCCCTGGCTGGTTGCCGGAGGCCTGCGCTACGACCGCTGGACCTCCGAAGATGGCCGACGGCTGGAGCGTGATCGGGCTACCGGCCTGCCGACTCTGGACGAATCCGACCCGGACCGATCGGGCGAGGTGATCAGTGCCCGTCTGGGCGTGCGGCGCGATCTGGGCGGCGGGCAGGCCTTGCGTGCAGCGGCCTATAGCGGGTTTCGGCCTGCGACCCTGAACGAACTGCACCGTCCGTTCCGCGTCGGCAACGACCTGACCGAGGCCAATGCGGCGCTGGACCCGGAGCGCCTGACCGGCGTCGAGGGCGGCTGGGCGTGGCAGGGCGAGACGGCGTTCCTGTCGGCCACCGTCTTCTGGAACCGGATTGAGGATGCCATCGTCAATGTCACCATCGGACAGGGGCCGGGCACCTTCCCTCGCGCGGGTTTCGTGCCCGCGGGCGGGGTGCTGCGCCAGCGGCAGAATGCGGGAACCATAGAGGCGACGGGGCTGGAGCTGGATGGACGCTTTGCGCTGAACGACAACCTGTCATTGCGTGGGGCTGTGTCGGCGACCGATGCGCGGGTCGACGGCGGCACGGCGGCGGCGCAGTTGACGGGCTTGCGCCCGGCCCAGGCACCGATCTGGAGTGCGACGGCCGGGCTGGAATGGTCGCCGATGGATCGTCTGACCCTGGCTGCCGACACTCGCTGGGAAAGCCGCCGGTTCGAGGACGATCTGAACAGCCGGGTTCTGGAGGCCGCGGCGACTGTCGATGCGCGGATCGAATGGGCGGCGTCGCCGTCAGCCACGGTATGGCTGGCCGCCGACAATTTGTTTGATACCGACGTCGAGGTGGCAGAGACGGGAACAGGCGTGGCCTCGTTCGGCCCGCCCCAGACGTTGAGAATTGGCATCAGACTGTCGCGCTGACCTCGCAGACTTCCACTTGCAAATGGTTCTCAGTTTCGGCAAAGAACGCCGGTGACCGACACCGCCGCCGCCCCTGCCAAGCCGAAAGCCGCCCTGAACGCCAGACGGTCGTTCTGGCTGAAGCAACTGCATCAGTGGCACTGGATTTCGGCGGCGATCAGCCTGATCGGCCTGTTCCTGTTCGCGGTCACCGGCATCACCCTGAACCACGCGGCGTCCATCCCGGCCACGCCGGTGGTGTCCGAACAGACGGCGACCCTGCCGGCGCCCTTGGTCGAGCGGCTGGAGGCCTTTCCGAAAGACACGACCGATCCCGTCCCCGACGCCGTCGCGCGCTGGGCCTCCGATGCGTTGAGCATTACGATCGCGGGTCGTCCCACCGAGACCACGCCCGAGGAGGTCTATGTCGCCCTTGCCGAGCCGGGCGGGGATGGCTGGCTGACGATCGACCGCGCCACAGGCGAGGCCGTGCACGAGCGGACGAAGCGCGGCTGGGTCGCCTACCTCAACGACCTGCACAAGGGGCGCAACACCGGGGCCGTCTGGTTCTGGTTCATCGACGTCTTTGCCGTGGCCTGCATCGTCTTTGCCGTCACCGGTTTTGGCCTGACCTGGCTGCATGCGCGCCAGAGGCCCTCGACCTGGCCCCTGCTGGGGCTGGGGCTGCTGATCCCCGTCGTCATCGCCCTGATCTTCATTCATTGACCCTTGCTCACCGGACCGTCGCCCATGCGTAAGCTTAACCTCGCCCTCACTGCTACGGCCGCTGCGGCCGTCGCCGGTCCGGCCCTGGCCGCCGACCTGACCGTGTCGGTGGAGATTCCGCGCCTCAGCGTCGCCGCCTATCACCGGCCCTATGTCGCCGTCTGGATCGAGCGGCCTGACAACACCGCCGTACGGACGATGGCGGTCTGGTACGAGACCTCCAACGTCGCCGAGGGCAAGGACTGGCTGAAGGACATGCGGACGTGGTGGCGGCGCGGCGGTCGCGCCATGACCATGCCCGCCGACGGCATATCCAGCGCCACCAAGGCTCCCGGTCGGCACACCGTAACTCTGGCCGGGGCGCGCCTGCGCGACCTGCCCGCCGGTCAATATGTCATCGTCGTCGAGGCCGCTCGCGAACTGGGCGGCCGCGAGGTCGTGCGCGTGCCCTTCCGCTGGGGCGGGGCCAATACGGCCCGGGCCACCGGCTCCACTGAACTGGGCGCGGTCAGCGTCAACGTCACCCGCTAAGAAGGAAGACCTGTCATGAAGAAGTCGATCGCCATTCTCGCCGCCCTCGCCGCCCTGGCCGCGCCGCTCACCGCCCAGGCTCACCGAGCCTGGCTGGCCCCCACGGCCACCGTCCTGTCGGGCACCGACGCCTGGGTCGGGTTCGATGCAGGCATGTCCAATGGCGTGTTCATCCCCGACCATGCCGCTATGAACCTGGCCGGTCTGGTCATCACGGCACCGGACGGCTCGATCGCCGCGCCGGAAAACATGATGCGGGCCCGCTATCGCTCGTCGTTCGATCTGCACCTGACGCAAGCAGGCACCTACAAGGTCGCCAACGTCATGAACGGGCTGATGGCCACCTATACCGAGAACGGCGAGCAGAAGCGCTGGCGCGGCCAGGCGGCGGACTTCCCCGCAGCCCTGCCCGCAGGCGCGACCGACGTCGTGGCCACCCGCACGGCCAGCCGGATCGAAACCTTCGTGACCCTGGGGGCTCCGACCGAGACCGTTTTCACCAACCCAGGCGAGGGTCTGGTGCTGATCCCGGTGACCCATCCCAATGATCTTGTGGCCGGAGAGGCAGCGACGTTCAAACTGGCAAATGACGGCGTGGCGGCTTCGGGCGTCGAGGTGACGATCGCGCGCGGCGGCACCCGCTATCGCGACAACCCCGAAGAGCAGACGGTCACGACCGGTGCCGACGGCAGCTTTACCGTCACATGGCCCGAGGCCGGTATGTATTGGCTGAACGCCTCGGTCCGGAAGCCTGCCGAGGGGGCCACGGTCGCATCCAACGCCTCATACGTCGCCGTGATGGAAGTCCTGCCCTGACCCAAGGCGACAACGACCCCGGCGCGGGCAACCGCGTCCTGATCCCGACCCATGGCCGCCGCCCGTCGCGTCCGCCGGGCCAGACGGTCTGGGATTTCGCGGGCCAGAGCATGGGGACGGACTGGTCCGTGCGTCTGGTCGCTCCATCAGGGAGGACGCGCGCGGACTTTCAGGGGGTGATCGACAACGAGCTGGCCCAGGTCATCGCCCTGTTCAGCCATTGGGAGCCGACGTCCGAGCTGTCGCGCTGGAATGCCGCCCCGGCCGGGTTCTGGTCTGTGTCGGAGCCCTTCTGGGCCGTGCTGAACGCCGCCATGGATCTGGCTGACGACACCGATGGCGCGGTCGACCCGACGCTGGGGGCCTTGGTCGATCTTTGGGGCTTTGGTCCGCCGGGTCCACGCGCGGAGGGCCTGCCGAGCGACAACGAGATCGGGGCAGCCCTGAAGGTCAGCGGTTGGCAGGGTCTTCGCCTCAACCGGGAGGCGCGGGGGGTGCAGCAGAACGGGGGTATGAAGCTGGACCTGTCCGGCATCGCCAAGGGCCATGCCGTGGACCGCGTCTCCGAACGGCTGACGGCGCTGGGTGCGACCTCGCATCTGGTCGAAATTGGCGGCGAACTGCGCGGCGCAGGCGTCAAGCAGGATGGCCGGCCCTGGTGGGCCGAACTTCAGGCCGCGCCGGGTGCGCCAGGGCCGCGCACGCTGGCGGCCCTGTTCGACATCGCCGTGGCCACGTCAGGCGACTGGGTTCGCAGCTTCAGCATCTTCGGCCAGACCTATGGTCACACGCTCGATGGTCGCACCGGTCGCCCCCTGAATCATGGACTGGCATCGGTCAGCGTCTTTGCCGACACCGCGATGCGCGCCGACGCCCTTGCCACAGCGCTGATGGTCATGGGGCCAGTGGAGGGCCCCGCCTATGCCGAGGCGACCGATCTGGCGGCCCTGTTCATCGTGCGAACCGCCGAGGGCATGACCGAACACCTCAGCCCCGCCATGATCGCCATGATGGAAGAGGGCGCGGAGTGACTGCCGATCCCGTCCGCTGGTTGTGGGCCGCAGTCGCGGTGGTGTTGTGGCTGGCGGTCATCGCGGCCGTGGTCTTCGCACGTCAGGTGGCTCGCAGGCGAGACGCCGCCAAGGCTGCCTCTCTGGTATCTGTAGAGGGTCAGGCCGACGTGCTGGTCGCCTTTGCCAGCCAGACGGGGCTGGCGGAGGAACTGGCCTGGATGACCGCGCGCAGTCTATCCGAGGCCGGGACATCCGCGCGCGTTGTGCTGCTGGGCGATGTCGACGCGGCCGAACTGAAGGCGGCAGGTCGGCTTTTGATCGTTGCCTCCACCACAGGAGAGGGTGACGCACCAGACAGCGTGTCCTGGTTCGTGCGTAAGCAGATGGCGGATGCCGCGGATCTGTCCGGCCTGCGCTATGGCCTGATGGCACTGGGTGACCGAAGCTACGATGCCTTCTGTGGTTTTGGCAAAGCGCTGGACAGCTGGCTCCAGTCGTCTGGAGCGAGCCGCCTGTTCGACACGGTCGAGGTCGACGATGGCGACACAGGCGCGATCCGACACTGGCAGCATCAGCTTGGTGTGCTGACTGGCCACGCTATTCAGGCCGACTGGACGCCGCCCGCCTATGATCGCTGGCAGCTGGTGGAGCGCACCCATCTGAACCCCCGGAGTCCGGGTGGGGAGGCGTGGCGGCTGGCGTTTGAACCGATCGACCACGCGCCCGACTGGGTCGCGGGTGACATCGCCGAGATCGGCCTGCCGTCGCGGGAAGGTCAGTCCGCAGCCTCGCGGGAGTATTCTGTGGCGTCGTTGCCGTCCGAAGGTCAGGCTGTCTTCATCGTGCGTCGCATGACCGCACCGGACGGGTCGCCTGGCCTGGGCTCCGGCTGGCTGACGGGGGATCTTGAAGTGGGTGCCGAGATCTGTATGCGCATCCGCACCAACCGCAGCTTTCACGGGTCCGGTGTCGATGTTCCGCTGATCCTGATCGGAAATGGCACGGGCCTGGCGGGTCTGCGAGCACATCTGAGGGCACGTGAAGGGAGGGCTCACGGCGGTATCTGGCTGATGTTCGGCGAGCGTACCCGCGCCCATGACGCCCTGCTGGACGAGGAGCTTCAGGCCGCGCTGGTATCCGGTCTATTGAACCGGCTGGACCGCACCTTTTCGCGCGACCTGGGTGACGGTCGCTACGTCCAGGCTCTGATCACCGAGTATGCTGCCGAAGTCGCCGTCTGGGTCGAACGCGGAGCCACCCTCATGGTCTGCGGCAGTCTGGAAGGCATGGCCGGAGGTGTCCAAACGGCCTTGGAGACCGCCTTAGGCACCGACCGGCTGCGCGCCCTGACCGAAGCGGGTCGGTATCGTCGGGACGTCTACTAGGTCACCCGCCAAGGACTGACGGGTCAGCGCGTCACCACATCCCGTCGCATCGGAGCCAGTTTGGCCAGGAAGCGGTTCTGGGTGTGGAAGGGCACGCCCTCGGCGTCCATCGCCTGCTGCAGATGTTCGACCAGCGCGCCCATGTCGGCGGGTTGCAGGCCCAGGTCGGCATGACTCTGGACCATGTCGCGGCCGGTGTAGTCGCAAGGCCCGTTCAGGATGTAGCAGAACTGCTCCTTCAGCGTCCGTCGAAGGCGGACCATGTCCGTCAGGGTAAAAATCTCGCCGATGCGCGGATCGGCGACGCTGCGATCCAGCATGTCGTCGACGATTCGATCGATGCCTTCGCGGCCATGGAAGGCCTGAAGCATGGCCTCGCCCTCGAACGGCGTGGTGCCCGCGTTCGCATTCGATACGGTGTAGGCCGCGACCGCTTCTTCGCCCGGAAGATGGGCGGGGTCCTGCGCCGCCGCCGTGGTCGCCAGCATCGCGCTGACGGCGGCCAGAGCCAGTGTCTTGATCATGTCAGAACCCCACCTGAAGCGAGAGATAGAGACCACGCTGGTCCTCGAAGGTAGCGATGGAGCCCAGGTCCGCCCAGGCCGCCGTCACCGACACATGTTTGTTGATCGCATAGGCGGCATAGACGTCGAACCAGTCGTCTTCCTTTGCGAAGCCCAGGTTGTCCGGCTTGGTCCGGTATTCGGCGCCGACCACCAGATTACGGCTGACCAGCCAGCCGACCGAGCCCTCGAACTGGGCCTCATGGTCGTCGTTGACGTCACCGCCGAAACCCAGAAGGCCGGTCTGGTTGGCATTGGTCCAGCGCACCGTGCCGCTGACCAGAACGCTCTGGGCCAGGAACAGCTTGGTGGCGGCGACATAGACCTCTGTGCCTTCGTCGTCCTTTCCGCCGATGGCCGAGATGATCGCGCCCCGTTCGTTGGACTTGTGCTGCAAACCGACCGAGATCTGAGGCATCCAGCGGTCCTGATCGTAGATGGCGTCGCCGAACAGCCGGACTTTCACACCCACGATATCCTGGGTGAAGGTGAAGCCCTGACCGAGGCCGAGCGCCGTACCGGTGTCGCCGGTGTCGAACTCCTGACGCGCGACCGACAGCTCGACCCGGTCCCACAGGCCGACGGCGGCCCCCACGCTGCGGAACTCATAGTCGGGCAGGTCGACGAGGGTGGCGTGGACGTTGGCCCCGATACCGTCTTCCTCGCCATAGCCGGTGATAGTCGACCAGGTCGCAATGCCGCCCCCTCCCGAGCCCTCGATGGAGGAGACGCCACCGGTCAGCAGCAGTTTGCCGCCGGAGCGAGCGTCCGGCAGGCGGTCGAAGATCTGGGCGGCGGCAGGAAAGGCCAGCCCGACCATCGACACCACTGCACACATCAGAAGCCGAATACGCATCGCCGATTCCATCTAGTCTGGGGCGGATATCGGCGAAAGAAGGTTAAGGCACAGTCAAAACGCGAGATCGGTCAGCGGAATCTCTCATAAGTTGTGTATCGGTTACAGTATAGTTCAGGATTGAAAGTCGCTTTACGTTGGCTTTACGTGAACGCGGTATTGGTACCGAATGAAGTTTCAGTTCGCGTGCATCATTGCGTTCATGACCCTGGCGACCAGCGCCTGGGCTGGCGACCTGACTGTCAGCGTGCGAGGTGCGAACGGGCGGGCGGTCAAGGATGCCGTCGTCACCGTGCATCCGGCGTCCGGTGTGCCGCGCGGACCGATCCGCTTTGCCTGGCCCCTGCGCATGGATCAGCGGGATATTCAGTTTCAGCCGTATGTCCTGATCGTGCCGGTCGGCGGAACGGTCAGCTTTCCTAATCTGGATCGGGTCCGCCACCAGGTCTATTCTTTCTCGCGCGGCAACCGGTTCGAACTGCCGCTGTACGCACGCGGCGAGGCCCCCAGCCGGACATTCAGCGCAGTTGGCGTCGCGGCCCTGGGCTGCAATATCCACGATCAGATGCTGGCCTATATCAAGGTGGTCGACACGCCCTGGGCGGCCAAAACCGATGCATCCGGCAACCTGATCCTGCGCGGCATTCCGGCAGGAGGGGCCACGTTGCGCGTCTGGCATCCGACGCTGGCCGGACGCGGCAATGAGATCAGTCAGGCGATCACTGTGGGCGCAGGCCCGGCGAGCCGCACCGTCACCGGCGACTTCAGTGCACGGGCTGCCGTGCGATGACCCTGGTCGAACGGGCGCGTGGGTTGTTCCACTTCCGCTACCTGCGAACGCGGCTGACCGTACTCTATCTGGGCCTGTTCGGCCTGGCCTTGACGATCAGCGCCATTGCCGTGGTGGCCGCCGTTTCGGCCAGTGCCAAGGGCGTTGTGCGCGAGGAAATGCGGGCCTCCGGAGCCGTTTACGACCAGCTATGGAAGGCTCGCTCCGCCCAGCTGTCGCAGGGTGCAGGTGTGCTGGCCCAGGACTATGGTTTCCGCGAAGCCGTCGCCACCAATGACGAGGCTACGGTGCGGTCAGCCCTGGATAATTTGAGAGCGCGCCAGGGGGTCGATGGCGCGCTGATCCTGGGCACCGACGGTTATGCCACGACGACCGGTCTGGCGCTGGATGACGCGACCTTGGACACCCTGTTCCTGGGCCTCGATTCCGGGCGTATCGAAGGCGGGGTTCTGAACATCGACGGCCAGCCGTATCAGATGGTCGCCGCGCCCGTCATGGCACCGGTCTTGATCGGTTGGGTGGTCTTCGCCGAACGCCTGGATGCCGCGCAGATGCGTATGCTGGAGGGGCTGTCAGCCATCCCGCTGTCGGCCTCAGTGGTCGTCGCTGTTGGATCGCAAGCCGAACAGTCTCAACCGACGACCGTGCCGACGCCCGATGGGCCATCGATGCTGGTCGTGCGGCCCCTGCCCAGTGTGGACGCCGAAGCTGGAGCGGCCTTGCGGCTGACCTATCCAATTTCCAAGGCTATGCAGCCCTATTCGACCCTGTTTATCTGGCTGGCGGTGATCGGTGCTGCCGGACTGGCCATCATGACCCTCGGCACCTGGGCTCTGTCGCGCGGCCTGACCCGGCCGATTGCGGCTTTGGACGACGCCGTGCAACGCATCCAAAAGGGCGAGTATGCCCAGGCCCCGGTGACATCGGTAGACGAGATCGGCCGTCTGGCCCGTAGCTTCAATGCCATGGTCAGTGACCTGCACGACCGCGAAATCCGCCTGACCCAGATGGCCCTTCAGGATCAGGAGACAGGCTTGCCGAACCGGGTTGCCCTGGAACAGCACGCCCAGCAGATACCCGAAGGCTGGGTCATTCTATTCGGGATTGAGCGGTTCGCCGTCGTGCGCAACGCCATCGGCTACGATTCCATGGCTCTGTTGCTAACCGCTTTGGCCGAGCGGTTGTCGCGGCTTGCGGCCGGAGCGTCTGTGTCTCTGATCGGGGCAGGCGCGCTGGGTGTGGTCGTTGAGGCCAAGACGCAGGCCCAGGCCGTCAAGCTGGCGGCTCGCATGGTCGAGGCCGCCCAGACGCCGATCAAGGTGGGCCGTGCCAAGGTCGACATCGCCTTGACCGCAGGAGTTGCGGCCCCTGACGGCGGCAGTACCGAGGTCTCGATCGTCGATCGCGCGGCCATCGCCGTCGATCAGGCGCGCACAGCCCGCCAGCCTGCGGCGGCGTTCGACGCCTCCGCCTATGGCGATCCCGGGGACAATCTGTCGCTGATCTCCGATCTGATGACGGCCATGAAGAGTGGTGGCGTCTCCTTGGTCTATCAGCCCAAATACGATCTTCGCGCCCAGGCCATTACGGGTGTCGAGGCCCTGATGCGATGGACCCACCCGCGTCGCGGCTTCGTCTCGCCCGACCTGTTCATCGGCATGGCCGAGGAGACGGGTCATATCCGGCCCCTGACCGAATGGGCCATTCGCCGGGCTATTGAGGACCATCGGACGATGGCCGACGCCGGGCATGACATGCTCGTTTCCGTCAATATCTCCGGGCGTCTGCTGTCCGACGATGCCTTCGCTGATTTCGCCCTGAACGAGGTCAAGGCCTCCGGGGCGCGGTTGTGTTTCGAGATTACCGAGACGGCGGTCATCGACCATCCCGAAGTCGCCCTGCGTATCGTCGAGCGGTTTGCGGAGGCGGGCATTCCCGTCTCGCTGGACGACTATGGATCGGGCCTGTCGTCGCTGGCCTATCTGAAGCAGATCCGCGCCGACGAACTGAAGATCGACAAGGCCTTCATTCTGGGACTGGACGAGTCCGCCCGCGACGCCCTCCTTGTCAAATCTACGATCGACCTCGCGCACAGTCTGGGCCTGAAGGTGACGGCAGAGGGAGTTGAGACGGCCAGCGCCCTGGCGCTGCTGAGCGGCATGGGCTGCGACCTGGCCCAGGGCTATTTCATCGCCCGGCCCATGCCGATGGCAGGGCTGTTGGAGTTTCTGGCCCTGCCTGTCACTGCCGAGGCCGCCGCCTAGACCATGCTGTTGATATCGCAGGCGGCCGGGTCACCGGTCTCATAGCCCCGACGCAGAGCCGCGACCCGCTGGGCCGAGGAGCCGTGGGTAAAGCCGTCGGGCTGGACCGCGCGCCCGCTGCGACGCTGCAGATTGTCGTCACCGATGGCCGAGGCCGTACGCATGCCTTCTTCCAGGTCGCTCGCATCGACGGCCACCTGACCATTGGACACGGCCGAGGCATTGCGCGCCCACATCCCGGCATAGCAATCGGCCTGAAGCTCCAGGGCGACGGAATAGCGATTGGCCTCGGCCTGACCGCGTGCCCGCTGCTGGGCGCGCTGCACCTCTTGGGAGGTACCGGTCAGGGTCTGGACGTGGTGGCCGTATTCGTGAGCGATGACATAGGCCCGCGCGAATTCGGCCCCTGAGCCGCCCAGTGACGTCTCCAGCTCCTGCCAGAAGGACAGGTCCAGATAGACCTTCTGGTCCGCCGGGCAGTAGAAGGGGCCCATAGCTGCCTGGCCGGTGCCGCAGGCCGTGCCGGTACCGCCTTCGTACAGGACGACGGTCGGCGGCTGATAGCCCTGCATCTTCGTACGCCAGACATCGTCGATATTGGCGCCGATCACATCGACGAAGGCTCCGGCCTGATCCTCGGGACTGCCCACCTGACCTTGCTGGCTGCTGCCCTGACCCTGCTCGACCGTCTGCAATACGCCGCTCACATCCTGGCCGGTGAACAGATAGATCAGTCCGACGATGACGACGCCGCCCAAGCCCAGTCCACCCGCAGCGATGCCACCGCCCATTCCGCGCCGGTCTTCGATATTGCCGCCGCGCCGTCCGCCCTGCCACCGCATGATCGCTCTCCCTCACCCCGAAGCCCTCAACGGCTCAAGCTAGGCCGGAACGCCGCAGTGAGGGAAGGGATGCAGCGCGATCGCGGGGACGCGCGCTTCTCACGGGATGGGTCGGTCCAGCCAGGCGTCGATCTGGCCTACGGTCTCGTCATTCGCGCGGCGACGCTGTTCCGCCGCCTGTCGCGCGGCCCGCTCCTGTTCCGGAGAGCGGAGGGTGGCCAGTGGCGCGGGTTGAACTGGCTCCGGCTGACGCGCCGAGACGATCCGATCGCGCGCGATCTGCGTTTCCATCTGGCCTAGCTGGGCTTCCAGACGGCGCTGGTCGGCCTGAAGCCGAAGACGGTCCATTTCCAGCCGGTTCTGATCCGCACGATACCGTTGGGGATCGACGGCGGGCACACCGGGGCGGACCTGCCAGGCGGGCGGCGGGATCTGGGTGTGAGCCGCACCAGTACCCGCGAGACCGAACAGAACAGACAGGGTCAGCAGACGCTTCATGCCTTTGATATGATCCCTGCGCCTGCGTAATCCAAGCGGAGCCGCAGATACTCGTCAGCGGCTGGCCAAGGCCCACACCCGCGTGCGCTTGACCGCCATGTCTTCAAGTTCCCGCGTCGTGGGCACCTGATACTCGGCCAGCAGCTCGAAGCCGTCCTTGGGGAAGTAGGTCCGGATCGGATCGCCGACCAGCACGCGGATGCCGCGCCCCTGCGCCTCGCTCAGCCAGGCCAGAACCCGCTCTGCCATGGGCTTTTCATAGAAGACGTCGCCCGCGCAGATCACATCGACATTCGGCGCGGGGGCATACAGCAGATTCTCAAGGGTGAACACGGCGTCGATATCATTCAACGCCGTGTTCAGCGACACCGCCGCCTCGCAGAACGGGTCGATGTCGGCACAAAGGACCGATGCCGCGCCCGCCTTCATCGCCGCGATCCCGACCAGCCCCGACCCTGTGGCAAAGTCCAGAACTCTCTTTCCCGCGACCTCCAGCGGATTGTCCAGCAACCACCGCGCCAGCCCCTGTCCGCCAGACCAGGCAAAGGCCCAGAAGGGCGGGGCCAGGCCGATCTGGTCCAGCGCCTCCTCGGTCATCCTCCAGATCGGCGTCACCTCGTCCGCCAGCCACAGCGAGATTTCCGGCGCGTGCGGCACCGTCTGGATGCGGGTGTTCTCCCGGATGAAGGCGATGGGGTCGGTGATGGTCATGGCGCTGTCCTTAGCCCACCCCGGAAGCCTCGTCGCCGTGAGTTGACCGTCCCGCATGGCTCGTCATTCTTGACGGGTCATGGAGAATCCGAATGCACGACCGGCCCACGCGCGATCAGTTCCGCTTCTTTCACGAGTTGCGCGTCCGTTGGGGTGAAGTCGATGCGCAGGGTGTGGTCTTCAATCCCAACTATCTGGTGTTCGCCGACGTGGCGGGAACGGAATATTTGCGGGCCATCGGGGCGTTCGGGGCTGATGTGTCTGACCTGTTCGTCGCCAATGCGAACGTCAACTTTCGCCAGTCGGCGCGGTTCGATGATGAACTGGCGATAGGGGTGCGGGTGGCCCATCGCGGGCGGACCAGTTTGCTGTTCCTGATCGCCATGTGGCGAGACGATACGCTGATCGCGGACGTGGCCCTGACCTATGTCCGCGTCGATACCCTGACGGGAAAGACGGCTCCTCCAGACCTCGTCGTCAGCATGGTTGAGGCGTATGAAGGCTATCCCCTCGACGTCAGGCCGGCCTGACGAAAAGTCAGGTTGACATGACAAAATTTTGATGTAAGGTGAGCCTTACACAAAGTCAGGAGAGGCTGTCATGTTGAGTGTCTGGACCAAGGGTGGGACGGCGGCGCATCGTCGATATGTGTTGCGCACCTTTGCCTTCATGATCCCCTACATGCTGGTCTGCATTTCGATGATGGTGACGGACGTCTTCGACGAGGTGATCGGCAAGCCCGCAGGATGGGTCCTGGCCGCCGCCGTGTCCGCGCCGATCATCGGTCAGATCTGGGCTACGCTGAGCCTCATCCGTGACAGCGACGAATTCGTTCGGGCGGTGACGGCTAAACAATTCATCGTATCGGCCGGGATCGCCATGGCCCTGGCCACCTTCTGGGGATTCGCCGAGAGTTTCGCGGCGGCACCGCATATTCCCGCCTGGATGATCTATCCACTGTTCTGGGCCAGTTTCGGTGCGGTTTCGCCCTTCATCAAGGCCAGCAACGGATGAAGAACCGCCTCAAACTTCTGAGGGTCGAGCGTAACTGGACCCAGGAACAGCTGGGTCAGGCGCTGGGTGTCTCTCGTCAGGCGGTCAACGCTCTGGAGACCGAGAAGCACGATCCTTCGCTGGACCTCGCCTACCGCATCGCCGTGCTGTTCGAGCGGCCGGTGGAAGACATCTTCGAAAACCCGCACGGCTAAGGCCGGCGACCACCCTCAAAACTGGAGACTGATATGTTGAACGCCTTCTTCAAGGCGCGGCCCCGGCTGCGTGCTGCCCTGTTCGGACTGGCCGTCTGCGCTCCCTGTTTCGCTGTGGGTGTAGGGCAGGCCTTCGCTCAGGCATCGCACGCTGTCGCAGCCCCTGCCTTTGATTCTGACCGGATGTCGGTCGAGGTGGTCGGGTCCGGCCCTGACGTCATCCTAATCCCCGGCTTCGCCTCCTCACGCGAGGTCTGGCGGGCCGAGGCGGATCGGCTGAAAGCGACGCACCGGGTGCATCTGGTCCAGCTGGCCGGTTTCGCAGGCGAGCCCTGGACCCACGGCGACGGCGCGTTCGTGGCCCCGATGATCAAGGAACTGGCCCGATACATCCGCGAAACGCGGCTGGAGCAGCCCGCCGTCATCGGCCATTCGATGGGCGGGCTCAGTGGTATCCTGCTGGCACAGGCACATCCTGATCTGGTCGGGCGGGTTATGAGCGTCGACAGCCTGCCCTTCTTCAGTGCCCTGCTCGGACCACAGGTCACGGCCGAAAGTGCCCGTCCCTTTGCCGATCAGGCCGCACAGAGCATGCTGAACCCCGATGCCGACGCCTTCCGGGCTGGTCAGGCACAAGGTGCCGTGGGATTGGCCCGCGATCCTGCGACCCGCTCCGCCATGGTCGACTGGTCCATGGCCTCGGACCGTCAGGCTCTGGCCTCGGCCATCCGCGAGGTCATGACGACGGACGCACGACCGGCCTTGGCCACCATGACCACACCGGTCTGGGCGATCTATGCAGCGGATGCGAACGGCGGTGCACCTGCCGCCATGGCTGACGCTCTCTGGACCCGCGAATACGCCACCTTGCCGGGCGTCCATCTGGAGCGGGTCGATGACAGCCGCCACTTCATCATGGCCGATCAGCCGGAGCGGTTTGCCGCCATCGTGGATCAGTTCCTGGCCGAATGACCGCCTACCGTGTGGGGGTGACGTCCCCCGCGCGGCTCAGGTCGCCTGCGAACTCCCCGGCCCATTGAGGAGCCAGCAGGGTGCGGAAGGTCGAGGCGGGCAGGGCGATCTCATAGGCTCCGTCGGAATAGGGGCCGATCTGATAGGGGCCGACCAGGAAGGTCAGCCCCGCCGCCTTGCCCGGCACCGATCCGCCGGTCAGCACGAAAGGGGTCGCTGATGCACGGGGGCAGGACCAATCGGAACCGGTCAGCGTCACAGGGGCGCTGCCGGGCGACCGGGCCGTCTTGGCCGTGTTCAGTGCGGCGCAAAGAGCGCGATCCAGCGCCGTCATGTCGGCTCCCGCACGGAACAGGGTGGTGCCGGAAATCTGTCGCTTGGCCGTCTTGTCCCACAGCAGGCCGCTGGCCAGCGTATTGGGGTGGGCCCCGCCGGAATAGTCGAAGTCCACGCGCTTGAGGCTGAGCAGGCCGCTGGTCTCGCCTGCTGCGGTGATGGTCACGGTCTTCTCATAGGGAGGCCGGTCCTCATCGAACCCGGCCTCGGCGCGTTCGCCCTGCGCGCCCTCGATGAACTGGCGCAGGGTGCGGATCTCACCGGCATACAGGCTGGCGTGCAGGTCGGGCTGGCTCTTGATGGCGTCAGGCAGGGTCAGCTTGACATTGGCATAGGGGGTTTCGCTGTCGAAGCTTATGGGCGTAGCGGCGGTGGCGGGGGCCACGACCGGAGCGGCGTCTGCTGCCGGGGCGTCCGGCGCGGTTTCGCGGTCGCGGTTGCAGGCGGCGACGGTCGCGGCGACGGCGGCGGTCATGATCAGGGCGCGGACGGTCTTCATGTGAAACTCCTTACACGGGCCATACGGCACCCAGAATAATGGCGATCAGCAGGACGAACCCCGCCTCGCGATTGGATCGGAACAGCCGCAAGGCCAGCGCGCCGTCCTCGGCCCGCACCCGCCGCGTCTGCCATACCAGATGAAGTGCATAGGCCGTCAGGCCGATCCAGAACAGGGGGCCGAGCCCCGCGACCGCGCCTGCCAGACCGGCGAAGAGAACGGCCAGCGCATAGAAGAGGCCAACGCCTTGCCCGACATTGCCGCCCAGCCGCCGCGCCGAGGACTTCACCCCGACCATGGCGTCGTCCTCGATGTCCTGAAGCGCATAGATTGTGTCGTAGCCGAGGGTCCAGAACACGCCGCCGAAGTAGAGGAGGAGGGCGGGGAGGAAAGCGTCCCATGCGAGGCCAGCGTAGAGATACACGCGGTCCTCGACGTAAGTGGGCTGCAGCCAAGGTGCCAACGGACCGCCGGCATCATAGAAGCCAGGTTCCGGATTGATGAATGGCGTCCCCGCTGCCCAGTATGCGGCTGCTAGAGCCCATATGGCCGCCGCAAACCCCATCAGCGCGCCCCAGTTAAACGTCAAACCCAGCCAGGCCTGCGGCCACCAGGTGATGCGTTTCATGAAGGGGTAGGCCGCCACGAGAGCCAACGAACCGACGCCGAGAAAAATCGCAGTCCAATTCAGTGTCAGCAAGATTAGCAGGCTGACCAGGCTGCATCCAATGACAAAGGCCCAGGCCTGTCTGACGCTGATCCGGCCCGATGGGATGGGACGTAACGCCGTCCGCGCCACCTGGGCGTCGATGTCACGATCAACGATATCGTTGAAGGCACAGCCCGCCGCCCGCATCAAACAGGCGCCGATGGCAAAGCCGACGACCAGCCAGGCCTCATACCAGCCGGGCACCGCCTGATACTGGCCCAAGGCCAGCGCGATCCCCTGCCACCCCGGCAGCAGCAATAGCCATATGCCGATGGGCCGGTCGAACCGTCCCAGCTTTAGCCAGGGCTTCAGCCCCTCGGGCGCATGCCGGTCCACCCAGTTCGAACCGGCATCGGGAAGGGGGGCGGATGTCATGTGACGCTTCTAGCCAATTCCGTCTGCGACCGGGAGGGCAGCTTTATCCCATCGCCGCGCTGCGAGGTGGAGCCTCGCCCGGCACCCTGTCCATGGCCAGCAGCTCCATGCGGAACACCAGCACCGAATTCGGCGGAATCTGCCCCGACGACCGCGCGCCATAGCCCAGTTCGGGCGGGATATAGACCAGCCATTCGTCGCCGACCTTCATGCGCTGCACGATCTCGGTCCAGCCGGGGACCACTTCGTTCAGGGTGAAGACGGCCGGGATGCCGCGCTGATAGGAGCTGTCGAACACCGTCCCGTCGGTTAATGTGCCTTCGTAGTGGACGCTGACCAGATCATTGCTGTCGGGGCTTTCGCCGCCTGTGGGGCCGGACTTCAGCACCTTGTACTGGATGCCGGAAGGCGTGGTCTGGATGCCGTCGGCCTTGGCGTTGTCCGCCATGAAGGCCTTGGCTTCGGCGATGGCCGGATCGACGACCGGCGTCTCCTCGCCTCGATTGCAGGCGGCCAGGGTGGCGACGAGGCCGATGACGGCCAGCGATCTAGCCCATGCGTAGCGCATAACCGGCCTCCTCAAGTCCGTGTCTGATTTCGATGGCGTGGGCCTCGCCGCGCGTCTCGACCATGATGTCGAACTCCGCGCCCTTGGCGGGCACGTCCAGCGCCAGCCGGTTGTGCACCACGTCGATGATATTGCCACCCAGGCCGCCGATGACGCCGCTCATCTTGGACATCATGCCCGGCCGGTCGTCGCCCAGGATGCGATAGACGATCAGCCGCTTCTCGCGCACCAGTTCGCGGTTCAGCACCACGGCCAGCATGCGCGCATCGATGTTGCCGCCGCACAGGACCAGACCGACCTTCATGCCCTTGAAGCGATCCGGATAGGCCAGCAGGGCCGCCAGTCCGCCCGCCCCCGCGCCCTCCGCCACCGTCTTCTCCAGCGTGGCGTAGTAGGAGACGGCGGTCTCGAAATCGGCTTCCTGACAGACCAGGACATCCTCGATCAGCGGGTCGGCGATGGCGAAAGGGATGTCGCCCACAGCCTTGATGGCGATTCCCTCTGCAATCGTCTGTCCGCTGCATTTGGGGGTCTCGCCGCGCCGCCTGGCGGTGAAGGAGGGGTACATGGCCGCCTCGACGCCGAAAATGCGGATGTCGGGCTTCATGGCCTTGGCCGCGACGGCGCAACCCGCGATCAGGCCGCCGCCGCCGATGGGGATGATCAGGGCGTCCAGATCGGGTGTATCCTCCAGGAATTCGACGGCACAGACGCCCTGTCCGGTCACGATGCCTTCGTCGTCGAAGGCCGAAATGAAGACATAGCCCTTCTCGTCGCGCAGACGGTGGGCCTCCTCCGTGGAGCCGGTGAAATCCAGCCCCTTGATGACCACGGTGGCGCCGTGGGCCCGCGTGCCGTCGGCCTTCACGAAGGGGGTGCCCTCCGGCATGACGATGGTGACGGGGATGCCCAGCCGCCCGCCATGATAGGCCAGGGCCTGGGCGTGGTTGCCCGCGCTGGCGGCCACGACGCCGCGCCGACGCTCGTCCGGCGTCAGCTGCAGCAGCCGGTTCAGGGCCCCGCGCTCCTTGAAACTGCCGGTGAAATGCAGGTTGTCGAACTTGACCCAGACCTCGGCCCCGGTCAGCTGCGACAGGCGACGCGAATGGCGCACAGGCGTGCGGTCGACCTGGCCGGCGATGCGGTCGCGCGCGGCCAGGATGTCGTCATAGGTCACGGTGGGGGTTACGCTCATGGGGTGTCCCTGCCGCCCGGTCTGGTGCCGGACTGATGCCCGCTTTTGACCCAGCGGAAGGCGCGCCGCAACCTTGACCTTCGGTCGGGTTTCGGCCTTCTGTGCCCCACCCCAGTCGCACGCTTACGGAGACCCGCCCATGTCCGCCCTCAAGCCGTTCGCCCGTTCCCTGATCGCTCTCGCCGCCGCCGGAACTCTGGCTGCCTGCGCCACCACGCCCATGGGACCGGTCTATGGCGGAGCCATGTCCTCGACCTTCAGCGCCGCCGACTTCGCCTGGTCGGAACGCTCGGGACCGGCCTCCATCGACGGCCGCGTCGATTATCGGCGGGACGGCCAGGCCTTCGCCTGCACCGGCTCCGTCGTGCTGACGCCGGTGACGCCCTATACCCGCCACCGGTTCCAGATCCTGTACGGTTCGACGGATCGTGCGGCGCTTCCCGCCTCCGTCGTGCGGTCGCGCAATGTGCCCGATCCTAACGGGGACTATCGCTCCTATGTGCGCCAGGCGACCTGCGCCAACAACCGCTTCGCCTATGAGGGTCTGCCCGACGGCGAGTGGTTCGTTATCGCCACGGTCAGCGCAGGTGGCGACCCCATCGTGCTGATGCAGCGGGTTCAGACGCGCGGCGGGCGGCGGGTTCCGGTAACGCTGTAGGGCCGCGCGACACCGTTCGTCCGATCACAGATTGGTTTGTGAACCCCGTTCGCCTTTGTTTCGCCTTGTCTGACCCGCTTGGGTCGCGGTTCGTCCATTTGAGAGGGAGCGCGTCCATGTCCCAGCACAACATCACCGGGTCCGAAGCCTTCGGCAAGAAGCCCATGGTCCTGCTGCGTTCGGTCAAGACCGGTGCCTTCCGCCGCAAGCGTGCGGCCCGCACCTGGGCCGCCTTTGTAGCCGGTGCAGTGGTTGCCATCGTCGGCGGTGCCGTTGCCATGGCCGCCGTTTTCGGCCCGACCCTGTTCGGCTGATATCTGTCTAACGGGCTTCGTCGGCCGGTAGAAAACCGCTGACGAGTTCCACCGCCTCGGCCAGACCCATCCGCAGAACCTCGCAGCCCGGCGGCAGGCTGGCGAACAGGCGGGTGGGGGCGGCCGCGTCCAGCATGACGAAGACGCCCTTGTCGTCAGCCCGGCGGATCAGGCGACCGAAGGCCTGGGCCATCTTCGCGCGGGCCAGGGCGTCGTCGAAACCGCGCGCCTGAGGCCCGCCGCCGAATCGCGCGCGCCGCGCCTTGTGCAGCAGGTCCGGACGCGGCCACGGCACGCGATCGAAGGCGAGAATGCGAAGGCTGCGGCCCGGCACATCCACCCCGTCACGCACCGCATCGGTGCCCAGCAGACAGCTGTCCCGCTCGGCCCGGAAGACGTCGACCAGGGCCCCCACTTCCAGCGGATCGACATGCTGGGCGTACAGCGGGATACCCGCCTTCGCCAGGTCCGGTCCCAGACGCTCATAGACCGCCTTCAGCCGACGGATGGCCGTGAACAGGCCCAGGCCACCGCCGCCCGCCGCCAGGAACAGTTCGCGCATGGCCGCCGCCGTCTGACGGGTGTCGTCCTTGACCAGGTCGTTGACGACGATGACCCGCGTATTGGTCGCATAGTCGAAAGGGCTCTCGACCTTCAGCGTGCGGGCCGGTTCGATCAGCCGCGCGGCCCCGGTGCGCAGGCGGGCCATGTCGAACGGGTCGTCCGACAAGGGATCGGACAGAGTGGCCGAGGTCACCAGCACGCCATGCGACGGCATGATCACCGCCGCCTCCAGCGGCACGGTCGGGTCGATCCAGTGACGACGCAGGGCCACGTCTGTGATCCGCCCGAACGCCGCCTCGGCTGACAGCCAGTCCAGGAAGTCCGGGTCCGGCTCGTCCGACGACACCTCCAGCGCCGCCAGCATCGAGCGCCAGCCGGGCAGGGTCATGCGCGCGCGACGGTCCAGCCCGCGCAGCGCCCCTTCGATCCGAGCCCGCGACGCCCCATCCAGCTCGGCGGCCTCGTCGTCGAGGATGTCTTCCAGATGCCGCGACAGGGCCAGCAACGGGGCCTCGACATCGGCCAGGGCCTTGGCCGCCTCTCGCGCCGTCTCCAGCACGGGGTCGGTCACGGGGCGCAAGGAACACTCCATGCCGAACTCGGTGCCGCCAGGGCCCGATTGCTCGCTGGTCCGGGCGCGAAGCTGCTCCAGCGCCGCGACCAGAAACCGCTCGATGGGTCCGATCGGATTGACCTCGCCAGACGCAGGCGCGATGCGGCCCGACACCCCCTCGCCCGGCAGTTGGGCGGCGGCCCGGACGGCATCCTGCAAGGCCTTGGTCGCCTCGGCATCGTCGGCGCACAGGTCGCCCAGCCGTTGCTCCAGCCCCCGCCCCCGCCGCCCCCGACCCTCCGGACCGCGCAGCCAGCGGCGCAGTTCGGCGGCCTCTTGTCCGGACAGGCAGGCGGAAAAGGCGCTGTCGGCCGCGTCGAACAGATGGTGGCCCTCGTCGAAGACGATGCGCTTCAGGGCGGCGGTCTCGCCGTCCTGCTTCAGGCCGCGCGCCGAGCGGGCCCCGTCGAAGGCGGCCTGGGTCATGACCAGGGCGTGGTTGGCGACGACGAGATCGGCCCGGCGGCTGGCGCGGATGGTCTTTTCGACAAAGCAGGTGCGGTAGTGGGGACAGGCCGCATGGACGCATTCGCCGCGCCGGTCGACCAGATTGGCCGCGCTGGCCTGATGGCTGGGGGCGGTCGCGAACAGGCCGGGCAGCCAGCCGGGATAGTCGCCGCCGGTCATGTCGCCGTCGCGGCTGTGCATGGCCCAGCGGCTGGCCAGCGCCATGCCGATCAGGTCGCCATTGCCCAGCTGGGCCGCCTGCATCATGTCCTGAAGGTTCAGCAGGCACAGGTAGTTTTCGCGTCCCTTGCGAACCACGGCCTTGCGCTTGCGCTCGGCGGGATCGGGCCACAGGGCGGCGCTCTCCCGGTCGATCTGGCGTTGCAGGGCGCGGGTATAGGTCGAAACCCAGGCCGCCCCCTGATTGCGCTCGGCCCACAGCGATGCGGGGGCCAAGTAGCCCAGGGTCTTGCCCGTGCCGGTCCCCGCCTCGGCCAGCAGGACACGGGGCCGCCCCTCCTCATTGCGCGGCGAAAAGGCATAGGCCGCCTCGGCCGCATAGTCGGACTGGGTTGGGCGCGTCTCGTCCAGGCCGGACGCCTGAAGCAGTTTTTCCAGACGGATGCGGGCGGACTCTGAATCGACCGGCGCGGACCCTGCCTCGCCGCGCGGGGCCTCGTCCTCCCACTCCGGCAGGCGCGACCAGGCGTCCAGACCCGTCCCACGATGGGCACGGTCGCGGATCGGCTGATGCTGCAAGGCCCCGGTCACACGCGATGCCCAGCTCCAGCCCGCGCGCGACAGGGTCTCGGCCAGGGTGAAGGCCTCTTCCCGCCCCGGATAGGCCGGATCGGCCAGTTCGCGCAGCAGGCCATCGGCGGCGTCCATCAGCGCCTGAGCCTGCGCCTCCGCCCCCCTCGGCTCGCTCATCCCCATGGCCAGGGCCAAGCCGCTGGGCGACGGCGCACAGAACCGCGCGGGCCGAACGAAGGCGAACAGCTCCAGCACGTCCAGCAGGTCGTCGGACCGGACCGGAGGCGCGATCCCCAGCCGCCGCGCCGTCAGACTGGCATGGGCGACCATGACCGGCCCCGTGGTGAACGCCCCCTCCGCCGCCCCGCGCCCGATCTTGCGGGGGCCGCTGTCGTCGCAGATCGCCCCTGCGCCAGGCGGCACGGCCAGGGCGGGCGGCAGGTCGAGCCAGGGCTCACTGCCGGTCAGGGCCGTGCGGGAAGGAGGCGAGTCGAGGGTCACCTTCAACAGATAGCGGTTCGGCACGTGAAACGGAACGGGAACATGCTATAGACGGCAGGTGACGTCGTCCTCCGCTCCTGCCACGCTTCCCCCCCTCTTCGCCGACTGGTTCGCGAAGCGAGGCTGGGTGCCTCGGCGGCATCAGCTGGAGATGGTCGCGGCGGGTCAGGCGGGGGCGCATGCGTTGCTGGTGGCACCGACGGGCGGCGGCAAGACGCTGGCGGGGTTTCTGCCCAGCCTGATCGACCTAGCCGAGCGGGGCCCGCGTCCGAGCTTCGGGCCGGGCAGCGGAGTTCACACGCTTTATCTGTCGCCGCTGAAGGCGCTGACGACCGATGTGGAGCGCAACCTGATGACGCCGATCCGCGAGATCGGGCTGAACATCCATGTCGAGAGCCGCACCGGCGACACCAAACAATCCAAGAAGCAGCGCCAGCGCGAGAACCCGCCGGACATCCTGCTGACCACGCCCGAGCAGCTGGCGCTGTTCTGTGCCTGGGACGGGGCGCGGGACTATTTTGCCGACCTGAAATGCGTCGTTCTGGACGAGGTGCATGCGATCTGGAGCGGCAAGCGCGGGGATCTGTTGTCGCTTGGGTTGGGGCGGTTGCAGCAGTTCGCGCCGGGTATGCGAAGGGTGGCGTTGAGCGCGACGGTGGACGATCCGGCGATGATCGCGGAGTGGCTCGAGCCGCACTCAAAAGCCCTCCCCCTCGAGGGGGGAGGGTTGGGTGGGGGTGGAGGCATTGACCTGACCGGAGGTGGAACGAGAGGCACCGTCGACGACGCCTCTCGCGCCATGTCCGATAACACCCTGTCTCCACCCCCATCCCCGACCCTTCCCCCCTCGAGGGGGAAGGGAGTTGTCATCGTCACCGGCGACCCCGGCGCGCCGCCGGTGGTGGACGTCCTGATCTCCAACGGCCGCGTCCCCTGGGCCGGGCATACCGGCCAGCACGCCATTCCGGAAGTCTATGAGGCGATCAAACAGGCGGGGATGAGCCTGATTTTCGTCAACACCCGCTGGCAGTCGGAGTTCGTCTTCCAGCAGCTGTGGGCCATCAACGACGACAATCTGCCCATCGCGCTTCACCACGGCTCCTTGGCCGCCGAGCAGAGGCGCAAGGTCGAGGCCGCGATGGCGCGGGGGGATCTGAGAGCCGTGGTCTGCACGTCCACGCTGGATCTGGGCATCGACTGGGGCGACGTCGATCTGGTCATCCAGATGGCGGCACCCAAGGGTGCCAGCCGCCTGGTCCAGCGGATCGGCCGGGCCAATCACCGGTTGGATGAGCCCAGCCGCGCCCTGATGGTGCCGGCCAGCCGGTTCGAGATGCTGGAATGCCAGGCCGCACGCGAGGCGGTGGCGGAGAACACCTTCGACTGGGAGCCGGTGCATACGGGCACGCTGGATACCCTGGCCCAGCACATCATGGGTTGTGCCTGTTCCGAGCCGTTCGCGCTGGATGATCTGTATGCCGAGATCACCGCCTGCGGTCCTTATCGCGGCCTGACCTGGGAGCAGTTCGAGGAGGTCGTCGATCTGGTGGCGACCGGTGGCTATGCCCTGCGGACCTATGAGCGGTTCGCGCGGATCGTGCGGACGCGCGATGGCAAGTGGAAGGTCCGCAACGCCCAGACGGCCCAGCGGCACCGGATGAACGTCGGGGCCATCGTCTCGGCCGGGACGCTGAACATCCGCGTGGCCTCCCGGCGCGGCGGCGCAACCAAACAGCTGATCGGCGGGCGCAAGGTCGGCGAGGCCGAGGAATGGTATTTCGAACAACTGACGCCCGGGGATACCTTCGTGTTCGCCGGTCAGGTCTGGGCGTTTCAGGGAATCACCGGCACCGATGCCCTGGTGACCCATGCCCAAGACAAGGACCCCAAGATCCCCTCCTGGGGTGGGTCGAAGTTTCCGATGTCGACCTCCCTGGCCGTCCGCGTCCGCGACATGATCCAGGACCGCGATCACTGGCGCGTCCTGCCGCCCGATGTGCAGGAATGGCTGGCGCTGCAGGAGGAACGCTCGGTCGTGCCGGACCAGGAGACCATGCTGGTCGAGACCTTTCCGCGCGGGTCACGGCATTTCATGGTGGCCTATCCGTTCGAGGGCAATCTGGCCCATTCGACCCTGTGCATGCTGCTGACCCGGCGGCTGGACCGGCTGGGGGTCGGGCCGCTGGGGTTCGTGGTCACGGACTATGCCCTGGCCATCTGGTCGATCCGGCCGATGGACGGACTGGACCTGAACGCCCTGTTCGAGCCTGACATGCTGGGCGACGATCTGGAGAGCTGGCTGGAAGAGAGTTTCATGATGAAGCGCACCTTCCGCAATTGCGCCCTGATCTCGGGCTTGATCGAGCGACGCCAGCCGGGGACCGAGAAGACGGGGCGGCAGGTGACCTTTTCCACCGACCTGATCTACGACGTGCTGCGCCGCCACCAACCCGACCACCTGCTGCTGAAGACCGCCCGGGCCGATGCTGCGTCGGGCCTGCTGGACGTCGCGCGGCTGGGTCAGTTGCTGACCCGCATCCAAGGGCATATCCGGCCCATCGCGCTGGAGCGGGCCTCGCCGTTCAGCGTGCCGGTTCTGGTCCAGATCGGGCGCGAGCGGGTCGGCGGCGGCGCGGCCGAGATGATCCTGGACGAGACGGCCGACGAGTTCGGGCTGGAGGCCTTGGTGGCCGAAGTCATGGAAGGGGCCCCGCCGGCGATGGAGGGCGCACGATGAATGCGGCCCTGCGCCAGACCCTGTCGCCTGCCCGGCATCCGTGTGGTGGCCTGCGCGTGCTGATCGAGGGCGAGCCCTGCGTGCTGCGCTGCTCCGGCGCGCTGTGGGTCATCAACCACCGTACCCTGATCGCGGCAGACCTGCATCTGGAGAAGGGCTCGGCCTTTGCCGCGCGCGGTCAGATGCTGCCGCCCTATGACAGCTCCGCCACGCTGGATCGGCTGGAGGCCGAGATCGAGGCTTTGCAACCCGCCTCGGTCGTGCTGCTGGGCGACAGCTTCCACGACGCTGCCTCAATCGGGCGGATGGCCCCAAGTGACAGGGACCGGCTGGATCGTCTGGCCAAGGGCCGCGACTGGATCTGGCTGGAGGGCAATCACGACATCCAGGCGCTGGCTGGATCGGTCGATGCCCTGCCCGGCGAAGTGATCGAAACCATGAGCCTGGGTTCCCTGCGCCTGATCCACGAACCGCAAGGCGGCATTCAGCCCGGCGAGATCGCTGGCCACCTCCACCCCGCCGCCCGCATCGTCGCCTACCGCCGCAGCGTTCGACGCCCCTGCTTTGTGACCGATGGGCGCAGGGCCGTGCTGCCTGCGTTTGGAGCTTTCACGGGGGGGCTGGACGTGCGGGATGGGGCGATCGCGGGGCTGTTCACGGAAGCGCCTTTAGCGGCCGCGCTGGGGCGGGACCGGGTGCATGCGTTGAGTTGGGAGATGCTGCGCTGAGCTGCTAAAAGCTACCGGAACTCTGCCGGTCCACGATCTCGACGATATCTGACACTGGGATGGTGAAAACTCCGCCATCGTCATCCCGCCACTGAGCGATCCCGTCCTCTGGTTTGGGGAATACGGGTGCCTTTGTGCTTAGCCTTGTGACACTCGCGTCCAAGGTCTCGAGACTGACCGGTGTGTGCGGCAGTTCCGGGTGCATCTCGGGATTTCGAAATCGGATACCAATGACCGAAATATGGTAGACGGTCCCCAAAACATCATGGTTTTCGACGCTCTGCACTTTCAGAAGTGATCCTGTGTCTGACGGGCGAGTGCGGTACTCCCAAATCTGTCCAGCAGCGTACCGATCAGGCTCGGAAAATCCCGTCAAGACGGGGAACGCCCCGATCGCGAGGACTGCAGCCAATAAGATCTTCATACACGTTGCTCCAGCAAGGTGGCTGACGCCCCCTCCAGCCTCTTTTCCAGTTGCGCCATGAACTCCGCCCGCTTCAGCCCCGCAGGCACGGCGGGCAGGAACTCATAGACCACGATCCCTGGATAGCGGCGGAACCCATGCGCGGGCCAGTGGCTGCCGGAGTTGGTGGCCAGTGGGGTGCAGGGCACGTCCAAGTCGCGGTACAGGGCGGCGATGCCGGGCTTGTAGTCGGGTGCGGCCCCGACTTCGGCCCGGGTGCCTTCGGGGAAGATCAGGATCTGGCGACCCTCGGCGTGACGGGCTCTGGCCTGTTTCACCATATCCTTCAGGGCCTTGGCATGGGCCGCTCGATCGACGGCGATCATCCTCGTCTTCCAGGCGAACCAGCCGAAGAAGGGCAGCGGCATCAGCTCCTTCTTCATGATGAAACAGTTGTCCGGGAGGATGGCAAAGGGCGCGATCACATCCAGCATGCTCTGATGCTTGCCCGCCATCAGGGCCGGGCCGGTCGGGCGATGCTCGAGGCCCCGGAACTCCACCTTCACGCCCGCGATCCAGCGCAGGCCGAACAGGATGAACTTGGCCCAGACCCGGATCACGGTCATGGCCACGCGATAGGGCAGCAGCAGGGCGGGTGACAGGCCGACGGCGAAGACCGCCATCGACAGATAAAGCCAGACCACGAACAGCAGGGAGCGGATGGTGGTCATGGGCGGGCAGTCTCTTCGGTGCCTAGGCCGTCGGTCTGAACGTCGACAGGCGCGGGCGCATCGCCGCTGACCCGCGTCCAGACCGCGCGACCTAGAGCCGCCAGATACTTCATATACTCCAGCGTCATCCGCCGCGCCGTCACCGCCGCCTTCCACCAGCCGCTGTTGTCCAGCGAGGGCGTTTCGACCGCATAGGGCGTCAGCTCGACCCCCGGATAGGCCGAACGGATTTCCACCATCGAACGGGGCATGTGATAGTCGGATGTCACCACGATCAGCCGGGTATAGCCCTTGTCGCGGGCCCAGGCCGCGATCTCCTGGGCATTGCCGATGGTGTCCATCGCCTCGAAGCCGAGGTCGACACAGCAGTTGAACAGACGGTTGGAACCCGGGGTTAGCGCCCGCAATTCCTGGCGGCGAACCTCGCGGTTGACCCCCGAGATCAGCACCCGGTCGCCCTTGTCGTTTTCCAGAAGGCGGATAGCCACATTGACCCGCTCGGCCGACGGCCCGGTCAGGGCCACGATGGCGTCGGCGCGCGCCGGGTCTTCGGCTGGCGTGAAGCCGCGCACCCGTTCGGCAAAGACGAACAGGCCGACCAGCCACATCAGGGCCAGGATGGCGACAAAGGTCAGAAACTTCATGGGCTTCAAGCTAGTGACGGTCCTTCATTCCCGCCAGCGCTGTGAAGCGCGCCGCGACCAGCGCCACCGTAGCGGCCAGCAACGGGCATGGCGAGAGCAGCAGCACATCGCTCCACGCCACCGGCAGGGCCGGTGTGATCCCCTCGGTCCCCCCTAACAGACGTAGGGCCGACACCGCCGCCATAGCCGCCACCGCGCCGATGGCACCCGCCGTGGCCGCCAGCAGGGCATAGCGGCGCTGGAACAGCCAGGCGATGGTGCCGTCCGAGGCACCGTTCAGGCTCAAGGTTTCTATCAGGGCGGCCTGCGCCGCCATGCCCGCCCGCGTCGCATAGGCGACAGCGGCCCCCGCCGCACCCGCGGTCAGCAGGAAGGCGGCGATGGCCAGGGCCGTGATCAGGCCCGCCGATCGCTCCACCTCGCCGCGCCACAGGCTGTGGTCATCGACACTGGCGTCCAGCCCGGCCTCGGCCAGGGCGCGGCTGAGGGTGACGGCGCTGGCGGGGGCCTCGCGGTCCAGCCGCACGGTGATCAGATAGGGCATGGGCAGGTCGGGCAGGACGGCATCCCCGACCCAGGGGCGAAGCAGGTCCTCCGCCGTCTTGCGATCCATCGCCTGGGCCTCCGCCACGCCGGTGACCCCGGCCAGGGTTTCGGCGGCGCGGGCGGCAGCCTCAGCCCCCGTCTCGCCGACGCGGGGACGCACCTGCACCGTCGCCTCAGCGCCCAGCTGGCGCGCCCAGCCGTGAGCGGCCCGGTCTGCTGCGGCGGCCCCGACAGCAGCCAGGCAGGCGAGGAAGCACAGCACTGCGATCAGCGACACCAGCCAACGCTCGCCGCCCGCGTCACGGGGCAGCAGGCTCATTCTGCTGTTGGTCAGCCCGCCGATCATCCTTCACCGCCTGTCAGCCGACCGCTTTCAAGTCGAAGCAGGGTGGCCCCGGACCTCTCGGCCAGGGCCTGGTCATGGCTGGCGATCAAGACCGTGGTGCCCAGCCGGTTCATCGACTGAAACAGTTTCAGCAGCCGCTCGGCCATGACGGCATCGACGCTGCCTGTCGGCTCGTCCGCCAGGATCAGGTCGGGGCGGGTCACCACGGCCCGGGCGATGGCCAGCCGCTGCTGCTCGCCGCCGGACAGGGTGAAGGGCCGCGCCTCCATCCGGTCACCCAGCCCGACCCAAGCCAGAATCTCTTCGACATCGGCGCGGTACGACTTCTGGCCCGTCAGGCGCAGCGGCAGGGCGACATTGTTGAAGGCCGAAAGGTGATCCAGCAGGCGGAAATCCTGGAACACCATGCCCATGCGACGGCGAAAGCCCGGCAGCTCGCGCCGCGTCGCCGCCGTCGCGTCCTGGCCGAACAGGTGCAGCCGCCCGGAGACCGGCCGTTCGGCCAGGGTCAGTAGCTTCAGCAGCGTCGATTTTCCCGCTCCGGACGGCCCGGTAAGGAAATGGAAAGAGCCGGCAGGCAAGGTAAGGTTAATGTCCCGCAACGCGCGGTGCGTTTGCGCATAGCCGAAGCCCACGCCCTCAAGGCGGACGGTCGCGGCGGCGGAGGCGGTGTCGGGCGTGCGGCGGGGCTGGACGGACATGAATTTTGGATCAGGACGCGGCGTGATCGCCGCGACGGGAGGGGGCGAAGAGCCTCGCAGTCAGCGCCCATGATACTGACCTGCCCGTCATGCGCCACCAGCTATTTCACCCCCGATGAAGCGATCGGGCCGGGCGGTCGCTCGGTCCGTTGCAAGACGTGCCAGCACACCTGGCGTGCGACGCTGGACGAGCCGCTGGAACTCAGCGAAGCGCCGCCGGTCGTAGCCAAGACTGTCCCTCAGGAACCCACCGGTTTCGGCAAGCGCGAGGAGACTGAACCCGAATCACTGGCCGAGACCCCCGCGCCCGAACTGCCCAAGGCTTACCGCGCCAAGGTGGAACAGCAGCGCCGCCTGCGCCGCGCCGCCACGCATGGCGTCGTCTGGGCGGGGATCGCCTCCGGTTTTGCACTTCTGCTTGGGGCCGCATGGCTGTTCCGGGTCGAGGTCGTGGAGATGATGCCGCGCACGGCCGCCGCCTATGCGGCCGTCGGGATGGAGGTCAATCCGACCGGTCTGGACTTCGAGGCGCTGACGGGACGGGCCCTGCCGAACGATCCGGGCAAGATCGTCATCTCTGGAGCCCTGCGGAATGTGAGAGACAATGAGCGGGTCGCGCCGCCGGTGCGGGTCGCCTTGCTGGACGAGAACGGTGCCGAGATCGGCCACGCCATCGTGCGCATCGACGCGGCCCCTGTACTGCCGGGCAAGGTCCAGGGTTTTGCCGGGATCGTCGATGACCCCGGCGGCAAGGGTCGTGGTGTGGCTGTCGATTTTGTCCTGACCGAAACATCAGAGCCGACTCATGCTGAGCCGCATGACGCAAGGCCGACCACCGACCACGGCGAAGCCACTCAGCATGCAACCGCACCCGCCCATCGTCCGCTTCCTGTCGCCGATGACGGGGCGCTGCGTCCAGCGCTTCCGTCCAGTTCGACAGAGCCGCTGAATATGCAGCCGATCGACGCGGTGGCGACCAACGTCAGCACGACGGCCCTCGACAATAGCCGTGGCGGGGCGGTATCCGCCCCTCATGGCTGACCCTGCACCCACACCCACCGTCCTTCTGCACGAGGCCGAGGTTCAGCGCATCGTCGCCGACATGGCTGCGCGCATCGCCCCCGTCATTGATGACGAGACGGTGGCGGTCGTCCTGCTGACGGGCGGCCTGTGGTTCGCCGCCGACCTGACCCGGGCACTGGCGCGCGTGGGCCGCAACGTCCGCTTCGACGCCCTGTGGCTGGCGTCCTATGGCGATGAACAGTCCAGCCGGGGTCGGATCGACGTCTATGCCCCGCTGCAACGCTCGGTCGAGGGCCGCCGCGTCCTGATCCTGGACGATGTGTTCGACACCGGCCTGTCGCTGGCCGAGGCGGTCAAGATCGCAACGGCGGCGGGCGCATCAGAGGTCGTCACCGCCGTCTTCGCCAAGAAGCCCTGGCCCCTGCCGCGCGCGCCAGAGCCTGATTTCGTCGGCTGGGACGCTCCGAACCGGTTCCTCGTCGGATATGGGCTGGATCATGCGGGCACGCTGCGCGGCCTGCCGGATGTGTGCGCGCTGGACTAGAGCCAGTCCGCCTTCGGCTCCCTCTCCCACATGTCTTCGTAGGACGGCCGATCGCGGATGACGGCCCAGCGGCCGCCGTCGACCAGCACCTCGGCCACCAAGGGGCGGGAGTTGTACTCGCTGGACATTACCGCGCCATAAGCCCCCGCGCCTGTGAAGGCGACCAGATCGCCGGCCTGAAGCGGAGCCAGCATGCGATCGCGGGCAAAGGTGTCGCCGGTTTCGCAGACAGGGCCAACGATGTCGTAGGGCAGGGCGTCGCCGCCGTGTGGGCGCACAGGCACGACCTCGTGAAAGGCGTCGTACAGCGCCGGGCGCATCAGGTCATTCATGGCCGCATCCAGCACCAGAAAGCGACGGCCGTCGGCCCGCTCATTGACCTGGATCACGCGGCTGAGAAGCACCCCGGCATTGGCGGCCAGCAGGCGGCCGGGTTCGAACGCTGCTTCGACGCCCAGCCCGTCCAGTACGCGCGCGCACATGGCGACATAGTCGGCGATCGACGCGGTCTCCGCCTGACCATGATAGGGCACGCCCAGCCCGCCGCCGAGATCGAGCCGGGTCACCGACAGGCCTTGCGCCCGCAAAGTCAGCGTCATGTCACGCAGGGTGCGGAACGCGGCCTCCAGCGGGGCCAGGTCCGTGATCTGGCTGCCGATGTGGCAGGCCAGGCCCACGGGCGTCACATGGGGTGAGGCGGCGGCGCGGGCATACAGCGTCAGCGCCTCCTCGACCGGGACACCAAACTTGTCGCCCTCGCCCCCGGTGGTGATCTTGGCGTGACCACCCGCCCCGACTTTCGGGTTCACACGAATGGCGATGTCCGGTGACAAACCCTTGTGGGTGGCGACTCCGATCAGCCGATCCAGCTCGACGCCGCTCTCGACGTTGATCTGGCGCACACCCTGTTCGAGGGCGAAGGCCAGTTCGGCGTCCGTCTTGCCCACCCCGGAGAAGATGATGCGGTCGGCAGGCACGCCCGCCTTCAGCGCCCGGCGGATTTCACCTTCGGATACCGTATCGGCTCCGCAGCCCAGCCGCGCCAGGGTCGCCAGAACCGATATGTTGGAGTTGGCCTTGACCGCAAAGGCGATCAGGGCGTCGCCCAGTACGGACCGATGTGCCGCTACTGCGTCACGCAACAGGCCGTAATGCCGGGCCAGGGTTGCAGTCGAATAGACATAGGTCGGCGTGCCGACCTGTTCAGCCAGCGTCTCCAGTGCGACGCCTTCGGCGTAAAGCCCGCCGTCCTTCAGAACGAAATGGTGCAAGCGCGGACCTAGTTGGGGCTGGAGCCCGAGCCGCCGAAGGGGCTGCTGGGACCGCCGTCGATCGGCATCTGGCTGGGCGGACGGTTGACCGTAGCGGGTTCGGGCAGGCTGGGCGCACGGCCGTCGCGCTGGGCGCGTTCGGTCTCACGGGCGGGCGGCGCCTCCAGGTCGGCCATGCGGCCACAGGCGGCGGTTCCGGCGGCGAACAGCGCCACGGTACCCAACAGAACGACCTTCTTCATCGTGAACTCTTTCATGCGAGGCGTGACTTCCACTCAGCGATTCGTGCGAGAACCTGTTCCGGCGCGGTGCCGCCGAAACTCTGGCGACTGGCGCAGGAGGCTTCGGGCGACAAGACCTCATACACGGCTTCGCTGATGCCGGGGTGCAGGATTTTCAGTTCGTCCAGCGACAGATCCGCCAGTCCCAGACCCAGCGCCTCCGCCCGCTTCACCGCCGCGCCCGTGAGATGGTGCGCCTGGCGGAAGGGCAGGTTCAGTTCCCGCACGAGCCAGTCGGCCAGGTCGGTGGCGGTCGAGAAGCCCGCGCCCGCGGCCGAAGCCATCTTTTCCGTGTTCGGTTGCAGGGCCGCGACCATGGCCGTCATGGCCCCCAACGCCAGGGTCAGGGCATCGAACGCCTCGAAAACCGGCGGCTTGTCCTCCTGCATGTCCTTGGAATAGGCGAGCGGCAGGCCCTTCATCACCGTCGAAAGGGCGACCAGCGAACCCAGGATGCGGCCGGTCTTGGCGCGCACCAGTTCGGCGGCGTCCGGATTGCGCTTCTGCGGCATGATCGAAGAGCCGGTGGTCAGGTCGTCGGGCAGGCTGGCAAACCCGAACATCGGCGTCATCCAGACCACGATCTCCTCCGCCAGACGCGACAGATGTCCGGCGGTAATGGAGGCGGCCGCCAGGCTTTCCAGCGCGAAGTCACGGTCGGACACGGCGTCCAGGCTGTTGGCCATCGGTCGGTCGAAACCCAAAGCCTGGGCTGTCATGTGGCGATCGATCGGAAAGGGCGAACCGGCCAGGGCCGCAGCCCCCAGCGGGTTTTCGTTCATGCGAGTGCGGGCATCGGCGAACCGTCCTGCATCGCGCCCGAACATCTCGACATAGGCCATCAGATGGTGACCCAGGGTCACAGGCTGGGCCGTCTGCAGATGCGTAAAGCCCGGCATCAGGTCGCCAGCATGCTGTTCGGCGCGGACCAGCAGGGCCTTCTGCAAACCCTGGAGCTGCTCGACCGCCCGGTCGCAGGCGTCGCGGACCCACAAGCGAAAATCGGTGGCGACCTGGTCGTTGCGGCTGCGCGCCGTATGCAACCGCCCCGACGGCTCGCCGATCAGCTCGGACAGGCGGGCCTCCACATTCATGTGGATGTCTTCGTATTGATCGCGGAACGAGAAGGTGCCGCCCGTGATCTCGGCCTCGATGGTGTCCAGCCCGCCCATAATGGCCTGGCCGTCCGCCTCGGTGATGATCGATTGCGCCATCAGCATGCGACAGTGGGCGCGCGACCCCGCCAGATCCTGGGCCCACAGACGCTGGTCCACGCCGATGGAGACGTTGATCGCCTGCATGATGTCGGCCGGGCGCGACGAAAAGCGTCCCCCCCACATGTCTTGACCGGCGCTCGCGGACTTGGTCTGGGTCGCGGGCCCCACATCGGGGGCAGGCGTCGATGGTTCGGTCATGAACGGCTCGAGGAAGGCAGTGGCAGTGGGAGCCGCGATCGTGCTGCTGGGCCTGATCGCGGGCGGCGTCACCCTATACGCCCATCAGGCGGGCAAAAGCGACCTGTCACGCTTTGCCACCGGACAGTTGGCCACCTTGGCCGTGCCGAACACGCCGGTGCCAGCACCGGATCATGTGTTCAAGACGCGCGATGGTGCTGACACCACCCTGGCCGACTTCCGAGGCAAGGTGGTGGTGGTGAATGTGTGGGCTATGTGGTGCGCGCCCTGCCGGACAGAAATGCCGACATTGGCGACCCTGGCGCAGGCCTATGAGGGCACCGACCTTCTGGTCCTGCCGGTCAACGTCGATGCGACGCCCGACCAAATTGCTGCGGGCGCGGCCTTCATCGACGACCACGCGCCTCTTCCCTTCTACAGCGACCCGACTTTCCAACTGCCGTTCGAATTGCCGGGCAAGGGGGCCATGCCCCAGACGGTCCTGATCGACCGCAAGGGGCAGGTGCGCGCCAGCTATTCCGGCGGGGCCGACTGGGCCGGGCCTGAGGCGCGTGCGCTCGTCGATGCCCTGTTGACGGAGCCGGGCTGAACCCGGCCCACCGACCTTTATTCCGCGCGCTCTTCGCGTGCGGTCTCGGCCCGTTGGGCGTCAGCGTCGCGTGCAAGGTCGTCGGTCGCCTGATCGACGTCCTGCGCGACCTCGCTCGCACCGGCGGCAATGGCGGACCCGACCTGGGCCGCCTCTTCGCCAAGGGCGTCACCGGCCTTTTCCAGCGACTGGCCAGCCTCGGCCGCCGCCTCGTTGGCGTCGGCCTGGACCTCGTCCTGCTCGGCCTCGGTGCAGGCGGCCATGGCCAGCGAAAGGGCGGCAAGGGCGGCGGCAGCGGCGGGAATACGGATACGCATGGATGTCCTCCGGGATTGAACCTTGGCCGTTAACGCAAAAGGTCTGGACGGGTTGCGGCGATGGTAGCTGGAGGCGGGGCTCGGCGCTATCGCGTTCAAGCCAAGGCCCGACGCACGGCGTCCGGATCACGCTCGATCACCTTCAGAAACAGTCGGCTGCCCGTATCGGGTTCGCGGCGCGACTGCTCCCAATCCCGCACAGTTGCCACCGACAGGCCATAGCGCGTTGCAAAAGCTTCTTGCGTCAGCCCTTGGCCTTTACGGATCGCCCTCACGTCAACCTTTTCCGGAGCGTGGACGCGGTAGGCCGAGAGATCAGTCTTGCCCTCGTGATGAGCAACTGCCTCGGTCAATCCTTCCATGATCTTGTTGAAAGCCGTCTTGGCCATTGGTTCCAGTCCTTTGTTGAGCGAGTCTCACCTCGCGAACACGCAATGCTTCAGGAGTTACGTGAGCCGTTTCACCATCCCGGCCAGAGCGACTTTCTCGGCTCCGGTCAGGTTGGCCTTCTCGCCTTTGCCAAAGACCGTCAGAAGATAGATCGGACGGTTGGCGCTGGCGAAAAATGTAATCAATCGATAGCCGCCCGACTTTCCGTGGCCGCGACCCGCAATGCGAACTTTCCGGCAACCGCCAGTCCCTTGCATAATGTCTCCGGCCTCCGGATTGGCAGACAGCAAATCGACAGCAGCGGTCATCTCGACGTCCGTCATGCCTGCGGCCTTGGCGGCTTTCAGATAGGCGGGAGTCTCAACGACCGTTTGCACAAGCATTATATACGGCATTGCCGTAACTATGTCAATTTGAAATACGGCAATGCGGTAGTTTTGCTCATGTGCTCGCCTGAACAGTCATCGCATGGCTATCGCCGCCGTTCATGGCTTGGGCAATGATTTCATGGCTTCAGATGAAGTGGTAGCTGGAGGCGGACTTGAACCGCCGACCTGTGGGTTATGAATCCACCGCTCTAACCAGCTGAGCTATCCAGCCCCAATCGACGACCCTGTCGTTCAGGTTCCGGCGGGAACTGGTCTGTCCGCCGGAAGAGGCGTGCCTATATAGGCGGGCGCGGGCGGTTTCAAGGTGCCGTGGCTGTCGGAGATGCCAGAGGCGATCCGTCGCATCGGCCGGTCACGATGTCGCGGAACGGTCAGGCTTCCGATACCGTTGTCTGCACAACCCTAATCCAACCTGACCATCGGAGTGTCCCATGCGCCTGATTGCCCTCGCCGCCACTGTATCGACCCTGACTCTGGCCGCTGCTTGCGGGGCCAATGGGCAGGATGCACCTGCAGCAACCGGTGCGCCGCTGGAAACTCGCCCGGCCAATGCTCCGAACCAGGCCCCCGCATTCCCCGAGCAAACGCGTGCGCCCGGCGTGCGGACCGAGGCGACCCTTGCCCATACCGTTGTCGCGTCCGGACTGGAGCATCCCTGGGGCCTGGCCATGCTGCCTGACGGGCGCTGGCTGGTGACGGAGAAGCCGGGCCGTCTGCGCTTGATCACTGCAGAGGGCGCGATCGGAGAGCCTATTGCCGGCCTGCCTGCCGTCGATGCGCGCGGTCAGGGCGGCCTTCTGGACGTCGTGATCGGGCCGACGTTCGGTCAGGATCGCATGATCTACTGGAGCTATTCCGAGGCCCGAACCGGCGGCAATGCCACCTCGGTCGCGCGCGGTCGCCTGTCGGATGATGGCTCCAGCGTGGAGAACGCCCAGGTCATCTTCCGCGCCCTGCCGGTCTATGACGGCGACAAGCATTTCGGCTCTTCGCTGGCCTTTGCGCCCGATGGCCATCTGTTCATCACCCTGGGTGAGCGGTCCGATGCACCGATGCGGCCCCAGGCCCAGGACCTCGGCTCGCATATGGGCAAAACGATCCGCATCAACGCCGACGGGACCGTGCCGCAGGACAACCCCTATGTCGGGCAGGACGGAGCCTTGCCTGAGATCTGGAGCCTGGGGCACCGCAACGTCCAGGGAATCGCCATTGCGGCCAATGGCGACGTCTGGACCGTCGAGCACGGCACGCGCGGCGGCGATGAGATCAATCTGGATCAGGCTGGCAAGAACTACGGCTGGCCCGATGCGGCTTACGGCGTCGAATATCGCGGTGGCCCGATCAATGCGGGCAACACCGCGAGGGACGGCACCGAACAGCCGGTCTATTACTGGGATCCCGTCATCGCGCCGGGCGGCATGACCCTGTACCAGGGGGCCATGTTCCCCGGCTGGAACGGCAATCTTCTGGTCGCCGGTCTGAAGGACAAGCAGATCGCGCGTCTGGTGCTGGAGAATAACCGCGTCGTCGGCGAAGAGCGCCTGCTGACCGACCTGGGCGAGCGGGTCCGCGACGTGGCAGTCGGCTCCGACGGTGCCGTCTGGGCCATTACCGACGAGCAGAACGGCAAGCTGGTTCGTCTGGCGACCGCGAACTAGGTATGTTCAGAGCGGCGGTTCTGCGGTGCGTCCATTGTAGCATTCGCATGCCGTACGCTCGAGCATGGCCCGGTCGATGATGGTGATCTTGCCTCGGGAATAAGTGATGGCCCCGGTCTTTTGCAGGGCCTGGGCTGCCTCGTTCACGGTGGTGCGTTGGGAGCCCAGCATGGCGGCCAGATATTCCTGCGTCAGGTTCAGCGTGTCGCCGTCCAGCCGGTCGTGGCAGCGTAGCAGCCACTTGGCGAACCGCTGCTCGGCCCTGTGCAGGGCATTACAGGCCCCGGACTGCTCCAGTTCGGACTGAAGCGTCGAGGCATAGGACAGGATGGCGGACTGGATGGCCGGACGCGCCTGGCACAGCTGGCGTAGCCGACCGACCTCGATCTTCCAGGCCTCGCCATCAGCCTGGGCCGCGTGGCGAGAATAGGTCCGGACGGGGGCCGCGCTGGCGGCCGGATGGGTGATGCCTTCGCGGCCGACCATGAAGACCTCGACCGTGCGCCCGTCGGCCATGGCGGCCACGGCGGATACGATCCCGCGCCGGATCAGATAGACGTGGGTGACCGGCTCACCAGCCTCGACGAAGACGTGACCGACCTGGAAGGTGACGAGGGTAGCCGCCCCGGTCAGGGCCTCGCGGTCTTCGGGCGACAGGGCGGCGAGCAGGGCATTCGACGGCAAGGCTTGATGCATATCCGCCCGATAGGGGATGGCTGGACCGTTCGTCCGCCGGAAACCGACTTAGTCGAAACGACTTGTCGGGATCGTTCTCAGGCCGATATAGCCTGGTCATGGACGAAGGCGTTGGGGCGCTTCAGGCCGCCCGCACGCTCGACGCGCAGGACCAGTCGATCGCCCTCATAGAGCTCCACGCCCTGGCAACTGGCATGCTCGTCCAGACGCTTCATGGCCGACCGACTCGCCGCGCCATCGTCTTCGTATTCGGCCAGATCCAGCGCCGGGACATTGCCGCGCGGGTCGAAGAAGTGGAATTGGTAGATGCGCATGGGAGCCCCCTCGCTTGAAGGGCGTCTTTAGCGCTGCCTTGGGGCGGCGTCTGTCGGATTGGCCACTTTGCGGCCAGACCATGTTCTTGTTTCAGTCCCGCAGCAGTTCGTTGACGCCCGTCTTGGCGCGGGTCTGGGCATCGACGCGTTTGACGATGACGGCGCAATACAGGGACGGGCCGCCGTTCGGATCGGGCATCGCACCCGGCACCACGACGCTGTAGGCCGGCACCTCGCCCCGGAAGACCTCGCCAGTTGCGCGGTCCACAATCTTTGTCGAAGCCGACAGATAGACGCCCATGGCCAGGACCGCGCCCTCGCGCACGATGACGCCCTCGGCCACCTCGGCGCGCGCGCCGATGAAGCAGCCGTCCTCGATGATTGTGGGGTTGGCCTGCAGCGGCTCCAGCACGCCGCCGATACCCGCTCCGCCGGACAGATGGACGTTCTTGCCGATCTGGGCACATGAGCCAACGGTGGCCCAGGCATCGACCATAGACCCTTCGTCCACATAGGCCCCGATGTTCACGAAGGACGGCATCAGCACGACGTTGCGGCCGATAAAGGCCCCCTGGCGCGCCACCGCGCCTGGCACGGCGCGGAAACCTGCGCCCTCGAACTGGGCCTCGGTCCAGTTGGCCCATTTGATCGGCACCTTGTCCCAGTAGGGACCGGGGGTCGGGTCGATCTGGCCCATCGTCGCGCCGACATGGGCGCCCATGCGGACATTGGGGTTCAGCCTGAAGGAAAGCAGCACCGCCTTCTTCAGCCATTGATGCGTGGTCCAGACGCCGTCTTCACCCCGCGAAGCGACCCGTGCCTGACCGGAGTCCAGCAGAGCCAGCGCCTGTTCGACCGCCTTGCGGACATCGCCGTGCGTGGCGGTGGAAATGTCGGCCCGGTCGTCCCAGGCCTGTTCGATGACGGTTTCCAGATCGGCGTGGGCGGTCATGCGGCGTCCTTGAGGCTCAGGTCGGAAAGGAAGTCGTGCAGGTCGGGGGCTTTATAGTCGATGTGGTCGCCCAGCGGCTTGCCGTGGCCGTCCCCGATCAGGATCGTCGCCATGCCCAGAATCTTGGCCGGTTCCAGATTGCGCGGCGTGTCCTCGAAGAAGGCCGCGCGATGCGGGTCTATACCGAACCGGTCCAGCATCCTGCGAAAGGTCGAGGGTGCGGGCTTGGGCGTCAGTTCGGCATCCTCGATGGCGAAGACGCCTTCGAAACAGTCGGCTATGCCCAGATGGGCCAGCACCCGATGCGCATACTCTCGTGCGCCATTGGTGAAGACATAGCACTGCCCCGGCAGGGCCTTCAGCTGGTCCGCCAGACGCGGGTCGGGCTCCAGCCCGTCCAGCGGCACGTCATGAACCTCGTGCAGGAATCGATCGGCGTCGATGGTATAGCTGGCCATCAAGCCAGCCAGGGTGGTGCCGTGCTCGTCCAGAAACTGGCGTTGCAGGACTGCCGCCTCATCCGGTGCCATACCAACGGCCTCGACCACAAAGGCATTGATGCGGGCCTGAACGAGCGACATCAGTCCTTGTTCGCGCGGGTAGAGGGTGTCGTCCATGTCGAACACCCAGTGGCGGACATGATCCAGCCCTGCGCCGACGGGACGGCTCATCCGGCTTTCACCAGTGTGCCCGCACCGTGTTCGGTGAACAGTTCCACCAGCATGGCGTGGGGGCGCCGTCCGTCAAGGATGACCACAGCCTCGACCCCGGCGCGCACAGCGGCCATCGCCGTCTGCAGTTTGGGGATCATGCCACCGGTGGCGATGCCGTCTTCGATCAGCTTCGACGCCTCGCCGACCGTCATCTGGCGGATGATCTCGCCGTCTGCCCCGCGCACCCCAGGCACATCGGTCAGCAGCAGCATGCGCTTGGCGTTCAGCGATCCTGCCAGGGCTCCCGCAACCGTATCGGCGTTCACATTATAGGTCTGGCCATCCTCGGCGACCCCGATCGGGGCGATGACGGGCACCCAGTCCTCGGTTTCCGACGCGATCAGGCCTGCGATCAGCTTGGGGTCGACCTTGGTGGGCTCGCCGACATAGCCCAGATCGACCTCGTGCTCGATCATGCTGTCGGGGTCGCGCTGGGTGCGTTTGGTCTTCTCGACGGTCAGCAGCCCGGCGTCCTTGCCAGACAGGCCGACGCCGCGGACGTCCGCCTCCTTGCCGGCCATGGTGATCCAGTGCGCGATCTCCTTGTTGACCGCCCCGGAAAGAACCATCTCGGCGACCTCCATCGTGGCGGGATCGGTGACACGCAGGCCGTCCACGAAGCTGGACTTCACACCTGCCTTGTCCAGCATGGCGCTGATCTGAGGGCCGCCGCCGTGCACGACGACCGGATTGACGCCCATCAGCTTCAGCAGAACCACATCGGCGGCGAACTGTTTGGCCACGGTGCTCTCGCCCATGGCGTGGCCGCCGTACTTGATGACCACGATCTTGCGATCATAGACCTGGATATAGGGCAGGGCCTCGGCCAGGGTCTTGGCCGTATCCCAGCCGCGATCTTCGGATTGGCGCATCGTCTCGTCCATGAGCCGGGTCACTAAGGCCAAGCCGGGGCCGTGTCATTATCAAACGGCCGGTATGGCCAAGCCAAGGCCGCGCGAATTCGCGATGCAACTACAATGTAGCGTGGGCGCCACGACCCGCCGTAAACCCGATGAGACCGCTCGACCTTGACATTGGGGCCTGTTATGACGGGACTTGTGGAGGTCCGACGACTGTCCACGACTTCATTTTGGGCTGCGGAGGGCACTTCCCCATGCGCGTTAAGACTTTTATCCTGGCGACAAGCGCCGCGGGCGCTCTTGCCCTTTCCGCCGGAACGGCTTCGGCAGAGCCGAACGGCTGGTACGGTGCGATCGACGCCGGTTATCACACGATCTCGGACGACCTGGAGCTGGTCTCGCAGACCAACGGTCCGGTCCTGAACTTCGAGACCGACGACAACTGGGCCGGCTTCGCCCGCCTGGGTTACCGGTTCACCGAGAACTGGCGCGTCGAGCTCGAGGGCGGCTACCGCGCCTCGAACGAGTTCGGCACCGTGACCAACCCGAGCGCTGGCCTGCCGACCGGCATCTGCAACATCTCGCCCGTCGCCGGACCTTGCGAAAACCCCGAGGGCAGCTTCAAGACCGCTACGGCCATGGTCAATGTGATCTATGACTTCGGCAACGAAGACTGGTACTTCCGTCCCTTCGTCGGCCTGGGTGCCGGTGTCGCCAACATCACGACCGAGTTCGTCGGGACCCTGGGCGGCAACCGCACCGTCGCCGTCGGCGCTGACGACAGCTCCACCGAACTGGCCGCTCAGGCCCTGGCCGGCTTCGCCGTCCGCATGAGCGACCGCGCCAACCTGGACGTGACCTACCGCTATCTGATGACGGACGTCGAGTTCGACACCTTCACGTCTGCGGCCGCTTCGGACATCGGCGGCTTCGCCGGTGACTTCGACAACAGCCACACCCTGACCCTGGGCCTGCGTTATGCCTTCGGTGCCGACGAGCCGGCCTATGTGCCGCCGCCCGCCCCGGCTCCTCTGCCGCCCACACCGGTCCCGCCGCGCCCGGTCACGCCTCCGCCCGCTCCTGCCGTTCCGGCTGACCGCGAGTTCGTGGTCTACTTCGACTGGGATCGTTCGGACCTGACCGCCGAGGCTCAATCGGTCGTCACCCAGGCTGCCAACTACGCCAAGTCGGGCCGTCCGACGCGCATCCTGATCGTCGGTCACGCCGACACCTCGGGTTCGGCTGCCTACAACGTCGGCCTGTCCAACCGCCGCGCCCGCACCGTGGGTGACGCTCTGGTCGCCCAGGGCATCAACGGCGGCGTGATCTCGCTGGACGGCAAGGGCGAAACCGCCCTGGCCCGCGCCACGGCTGACGGCGTGCGTGAGCCGCTGAACCGTCGCGCCACCGTCGGCATCAACTTCCGTTAAGCCAAACGGACCGGGACCTGTCGCAAGACAGGCCCCGGCTCCCGGCCTGCCGGACAGTCGATCCACTCTATCCACCGCCCGCCCCCGGAAACGAGGGCGGGCGGTGTCGTTTGGGCGGGTGGTCAAAAGCCACCGGCCTCGCTATTCCCGGCAGTTCGTCAGAGAGGGATATCCCATGCGCGTCGCCATGATCGGCACAGGCTATGTCGGCCTGGTTTCCGGGGCCTGTTTCGCCGACTTCGGCCATGAGGTGACCTGCGTCGACAAGGACGCCTCCAAGATCGAGCGGCTGGAGAAGGGCGAAATCCCGATCTTCGAACCGGGTCTGGACGATCTGGTCGCGTCGAACGTCCGGGGTGGCCGCCTGTCCTTCGCCCTGGACGGGGCCGAGGCGATCCGTGCCGCCGACGCCGTCTTCATCGCCGTGGGGACGCCGTCGCGACGCGGCGATGGCCATGCCGACCTGTCCTATGTCTATGCCGCCGCGGGAGAGATCGCGGGTCTGATCGAGGGTTTCACTGTGGTGGTCACCAAATCGACGGTCCCCGTCGGCACGGGCGACGAGATCGAACGGATCATCCGCGAGCGCCGCCCGGACGCCGACTTCGCCGTCGTCTCCAACCCCGAGTTCCTGCGTGAGGGCGCGGCGATCGAAGACTTCAAACGCCCCGATCGGGTCGTGGTCGGCACCGAAGACGAGCGGGCGCAAGGGGTCATGCGCGAACTGTACCGTCCGCTGAATCTGAACGAGACGCCGATCCTGTTCACCGGACGGCGCACGTCGGAACTGACGAAGTATGCGGCCAACGCCTTTCTGGCCATGAAGATCACTTTCATCAACGAGATGGCAGATCTGTGCGAAGCGGTCGGGGCCGATGTCCAGCAGGTCGCGCGCGGCATCGGCCTGGACAAGCGGATCGGGGGCAAGTTCCTCCATGCCGGGCCGGGCTATGGCGGCTCCTGCTTTCCCAAGGATACCCTGGCCCTGGTCCGTACGGCGACGGATGCGGGCACGCCCGTGCGGTTGATCGAGACGACGGTCAGCATCAACGACGACCGCAAGAAGGCCATGGCCGATCGGGTCGCCAAGGCTCTGGATGGCGACCTGAAGGGCAAGACGGTTGCTCTTCTGGGCCTGACGTTCAAGCCGAACACCGACGACATGCGAGATGCGCCATCTCTGGATGTGGCCCCGGCCCTGATGGCGGCCGGCGCGACGGTTCAGGCCTTCGATCCGGAAGGCATGCATGAGGCCTCAAAGCTGCTGGACGGCGTCGTGTTCAAGGATGGACCCTATGACGCGGTCACGGGGGCGGACGTCGTGGTCATTCTGACGGAATGGGACCAGTTCCGCGCGCTGGATCTGGACCGGGTCAAACTGTTGCTGAAGCAGCCGGTCATGGTGGATCTGAGGAACGTCTACCGGCCCGACGATATGCGGGCGCGGGGCTTTCGCTACTCGTCCATCGGACGCGCATAGAAAAAGGCGGCCCCGCGAGGAGGCCGCCTTCATCTTGTCAGGATAATAACTGATCAGCCGCGGAACGGGCGGATCAGGATTTCGACGCGGCGGTTCTGCGCCTTGCCAGAGGCGGTGCCATTGTCGGCGATCGGCTGGCTCTCACCACGACCATCGACGAAGAAGCGGTCGGCAAGGACGCCGCGATCGACCAGATAACGGGCTACCGAGGACGCGCGCTGGCGCGAGAGGTTCAGGTTGTAGTCGTCGGCACCATCGGAATCGGCGTGACCGACGATGTCGATGGTAGACTGGTCGTACCGCTGCAACACGCCCGCCACGTCATCCAGGGTCGCGTAGAAGCTGGAGTTCACGGCCGACTGGTTGGAAGCGAAGGTCACGTCCGACGGCATGCGCAGGACCAGATTGTCGCCCTGACGCGCCACGCCGACACCGGTGCCGGACAGCTCGGCCTCCAGCGCGCGCTGCTGGCGATCCATGTACTGGCCGACGGCTGCACCGCCCAGAGCGCCGATACCGGCTCCGATCAGGGCGTTCTTGCGGCCTTCCTCGGAGTTTGAGGTGTTGGTCAGATAGCCGAGCAGGGCACCACCCAGAGCGCCCGCGATGGCCCCTGTGCCGGTGTTGTTGCGTTGCGTACCCGAACGATAGGGGTCGGTGGTCGTGCAGGCGGCAGTAGCCATGATGGCAGCGATGCTGACGGCCGAAATCAGAAGTTTGGCGCGCATGGAGATTGTCCTTTCAAGGAGACGATTGGCGCTGGAACGCGGTCCGTACAGTGAAGGTTCCAACCTGTATCGCCCATGAACGCGCCGGGAGGGCGTTTGGTCACGTCGCCCCGACTTTGCCAATCGGAGGGTTCAGGGCGTAAGGACATCGCAATCCAGATCCAGAAGGTTATCGCCGTGACGACATCGACCGCCGAAAGCGCCAGCCCATCCAACGCCGCCCGCGGCATCGAGCCGGTCTCGATGACGCTTTACGACACCGACTTTCAGGCCTTTGCCGACAAGCTGGGCGGGTCGTTCAAACGCTATGGTTTCGCTGTCATCGCGGACCACGGACTGGACGAGACCGTGATCGAGGCGGCCATAGACGACGCCAAGGCCTTCTTCGCCCTGCCAGAAGAGGTGAAGCGTCAGTATCACCAGCCCGGCACGGGCGGCGCGCGGGGTCTGACCCCCTTCGGCGTCGAGGCTGCCAAGGGTGCGGCGGCCGTCGATCTGAAGGAATTCTGGCACGTCGGCCGCGAACTGCCCGAGGGGCATCCGTATCGTCAGTATATGCGCGACAATGTCTGGCCGACCGAGGTCGAGGGTTTCCGCGAGCATCTATACGGCATGTTCACGGCCATGGATCAACTGGGGGCCAGGATCCTGAAGGCCATCGCCCGCTACATGAACCTGGGCGACGACTTCTTTGCCGACAAGGTCCAGCTGGGCAATTCCATCCTGCGCATGCTGCACTATCCGCCGGTGGCGGCGGGCGCGTCAGGCGTGCGGGCCGGAGCGCATGAGGACATCAACGTCATCACCCTGTTGCTGGGTGCCGAAGAGGCTGGGTTGCAGCTGAAGGATGCCGATGGCCAGTGGCTGGACATCGCGCCGCCGCCGGGGGCGCTGGTGGTCAATATCGGCGACATGCTGCAACGGCTGACCAACCACGTCCTGCCATCGACAAGCCACCGTGTGATAAATCCCGCGCCGGAACGGGCCAGCTTTGCCCGCTATTCGACGCCCTTCTTCCTGCACTTCAACCCGGACTATGTAATCGAAAGCCTGCCCTCGACCGTGACGTCGGACAACCCTGACCGCTACGCCGGCAAGGCGATCATGGCCGAGGATTTCCTGACCGAGCGGCTGAAGGAAATCCGGCTTATCTAACTTGCGCTACCGTGTGGACGCGGTCCCGCGCGGCTTGAGCTCGGGTGCTCCGTCAGCGGGAAATCCGCAGCTGGCTGATGCTTCGGCCAATGGCGGCGAATGCCGTCTGGAGCGAAGCGCCGTTGCTTGGCAGATAGACATGGCTTGGGTCTGTTGCGCACTGCTCCATGACTTCCTTGGCCGTATCGACGCCTGAGCCGCCGGTGCCGGTCCCGATATCGAAGCCCACCGTGTAGATGATGATGTCGCGGTCTTTCATGGCGTTGCACATGGTCACGGCCTGGGCGAACGGGTTGCCGTTGGTTGCCGCACAGTTGATGTGTTGGGTGGTCGTACCGCTGCCCGACATGGCCCCGGCTACCACGCCGTTGCAATAGGGGGTGTTGAACTCCCCATCGGTCATGATGATCACGACCTTTAGCAGGCCGTTGTCGGTCGAATAGGGATCAGGCCGGTTGGCCGCAGGGAAGATGCTGCCGAACGTCGGCGAAATCATGTACCAGCCCCAGCCCACGCCGATCTGACCGGCTGTGGAGCCTTGGGCGACATAGCCATTGATCTGGCTCTTGAGGGTGTCGCGGTCGTCCGTCAGGGGCTGGATCGTCGAAGCCAGACAGGGGTTGTCGGTGGAGGCGTAGGCCCGACCCACGAGGGCCGTAGATGCCGAGGCGTCGGTATAAGCCTCGGCACCGACACGCTCGCTGACGCACGACCGGTTGCTGTTGTTGACGTCCATGATCGGGCGTACGCGCCAGTGGTTGTTGGACTGGTTCCGGAACAGGTAATTGCTGCAGCCCTCCTCCAGACACTGGATCGTGCCGCCGGATGTGTAGTTGGACACATAGGGCCCGACCCGACCATTCAGGGAGAAGCTGTTGTTGGACAGCTTGGTCACCGTCGTGAACAGGTTGCTCTGGGCCGTCGTAGTGGTTCGGCCGTCGTCCAGCGCATTGTTGATCTCGGTCATGCCGCCGACACCACGGATGCTGACATCGTGGCCGGTTTCCAGCCCGTGGCTGGTCGAGGTGATCACCACCTCGCAGGTCGCGACCTGGCATTTGCGGAAGGATCCGCTGCCTGCATAGTCCCTGGTGCCGGTGGTATTGACTGCGGTCCAGGTGCCCGAGTTTTGCAGGGTGAAGGTATTGGTCGTGGCATTGGCCACGCGATAGGCCTTGTTGTTCAGCAGGGTCGTCAGATCGGTGCCGGTGGTGCCCGATTGGGTCACACCACTGATCCAGACAAAGTCGCCATTGGTCAGGCCGTGGTTGTTGGAGGTTATGACGCCCGGACTGGCTTTCGAGACCGCGCTGAAGCCCTTGGCCGACCAGCCGCTGCTCATCCAGGATGCGCCGCTGATGCTGGTGGTACCCTTGGGCGTGCCCCGCACCGTATCGATGTAGCCGCCCGGATTGACCCCCATCGAATAGGGCACCAGCGCCATGCGGGTGCGGTTGATGTTCTGCTGATCCTGAACCACCAGGTCGACCAGGCTGTTGGCCGCAGACTTGAGGTCGGTCAGGCGGTTTCCGCCCATCGACCCCGTGACATCCAGCACCAGAGACACCTCGATGTCCTTAGTCGAACGGTTGACCTCGGAATGGACGCCGACCGGCAGTTCGTCATCGAGAATCTGTCCATAGGGGGGCAGGACGATGTTGGCGATCAGGGTTTGGACGTTCACGCGGGCGTCGGCGACGATGATCGAATCGTCCACCAGCACGAAAGTGGTTTCATCTTCCAGAAGGCTCATGGCTGGTTGGGTCGCCAGATTGGCCCTTAGCGCATCCATGCCGACCCGCTGGATGTCGGCGGCGGACGTATAGGGCGAGCGGGCGGCGGCCAGGGCAGCGGCATCCAGCGCGTCCTGCAGGCCCACCTTGGCGGTCGAGACCCGATTGATGTCGATGGCCCCAACGACGACCATCATCAGGACGGGAAGCGACAGCCCGAACAGCATGGCGATATTGCCGCGTGTATCATGGGCGAAGTCACCGAACCGTGTCGTCAGCGCCTGGGCGGCGTCACGGATGCGCTGCTGGAGTTTCATGGCCGTCTCTTCGTCGATCGCGGCGCGGATGGCCGTCGAATTGACGAAGCATCGCCCGATCCGGTTAAGAATCGTGCCTACGGCATAGGTTAACGAACGCGGGTCTGCGGGCGGGTCAGTCGAGGACGCAGGCGGCCAGACCGTCGTTGCGGACCGTGCCCATGGCGGCCTGGATGCGGGAGGCCCGACGTCGCACATAGGGGCCGGGGGCCGCCGCCTGATAGCGGCGCGGGGAGGGCAGGATGGCGGCCAGCCGGGCCGCCTCGCGGCTGGTCAGGGCGTCGGCATCCTTGTCGAACCAGTGCTGTGACGCGGCCTGGGCACCATAGACGCCGGGGGCCCATTCCGCGACGTTCAGATAGACCTCCATGATGCGCCGCTTGCCCCACAGGGTCTCGATCATTAGCGTATAGCCCGCCTCCAGCCCCTTCCGGACCCAGTCGCGGCCGGGCCACAGGAAGACGTTCTTGGCGGCCTGCTGGCTGATGGTCGAGCCGCCGCGGAAGCGGTCGCGGCCGCGGGCTTCATTGCGGGCGTTGTCGCGCAGGGCCTTTTCGATCGCCTCGACGTCAAAGCCGTAGTGCTCGCAGAAGCCGGCGTCCTCCGACGCGATAACGGCCTGGACCAGGCTGGGCGAGATGTCGTCCAGCGAGCGCCAGCGGTAGTCGAGACCCGAGCCGGCGACGGCCCGCGAACTCATCAGAAAAGTCATGGGCGGCGGGACGAAACGCAGCAGGGCTACACTCAGGACGCCGAGCAGGACCAGCAGACCGAGAGTGGTCAGGACCGGTCGTCGCCTGCGAGGGGTGTCGGATGCCGCCATGACGGGAGGGTGGCGCGGGAATGCGTGGCGAGCAAGCCCGCTCGGATGGACGGTCCGGGCTAGAGCGCGACAACCCCGGCATTGCCGTCCTCGTCGGCCCAGGCGATGCGGCCTGCGTCGCGGCTCATGGCCAGGGCCACGACAGGGCTGCCCTTTTCGGTCTTGAGGAAGTTCAGCCCCTGGCCGGCGGGATCGGCCAGCCAGACGCGGCCATCGTTAAGGCCGGCGGCAAGAAGCCCATGTTCTGGACGCGAGGCGACCTGGGTGACCAGGCTGCCCTCGTCATAGCCAATCTCGGTGGCTTCCCGCCCCATCGGACCATTGGCCCCGATGAAGGGCCAAAGGACGGCCCCCTGGGCACCCGATGTGGCCATCAGGCTGCCCTTGGACAGGAAGCTGAGCGAGCGGACCTTGGAGGGATAGCCGCCCATGCGCAGGTCCTTGGCATCCTTCAGCCGCCAGCCGTGCAACTGACTGTCCTGCATGGCCGTGATGACGAAAGCGCCGTCCGGGGAGAAGGTCACCGAGGTGTGCGACCCGGCCCACTTCAGCATCGTCGGCTTCTGGTCCGCGATCCGGGCATACCAGAGACAGGCCCCGCCATAGGTCGAGGTGGCGATGCGTCGGCCCTTCGGATCGAAGGCCACGCCCGACACCGTGCGCTCATGCACGAAGTCGCGACGGAAGCTGGCGTCCTTCGCGTCGATGACGGTCAGGGTCTTGCCCGCCGAAAAGGCGATCAGGCCGGTGTCGGGGGCGCAGTCGATGGCATCGACCCACTGGCCGTTTGCCGCATTGGCCAGCAACCCTGCCTCGCCCCGCCGATGCCAGACGACGCGGCCGTCGTCGCCGCCGGTGACGATGCCGTCGCCTGAGGGGTGGACCGCAGCGCACAGGATGGCCCCGTCATGGGCGGCGTTGAACTCTCCGCTGTCGAAACGGACCGAGCCATCGCCCAGGGCGAAGACCGCGCCGGTGGCGTCGAACAGGGCGGCGGTGACCTGGGCATCGAATGTGGTTGTCATGGACGCGGTCTAGAGGAGGTGCAGGGCTGGTGGCTAGCCTGTCTGAGCCTACCAGGCGATCTCGCGGCCGCTGTAGTCGATGAAACGGTGGACGTCGGCACCGTGGTTCGCGGCCAGCTGATTGGCGATGCCGGTCACGCTGGTATCCACGTCGATGTCGGCCCCGGCACCGCCCATATCGGTCTTCACCCAGCCGGGGTGGATCGACAGCACCGTGACGCCAACGTCCTTGGCGGCGCTCAGCCACAAGGAGCGGGCAAAACCGTTCTGGGCGGTCTTGGAGGCACGGTAAACCTCCATCGAACCGCTCTCGTTCTCGGCGATGGAGCCCATGGCGCTGGACATGAAGGCGAGGATGCCGGTTTGCGGCCGGACGTGACCGAGCAGCGCATGGGCCAGGCGGACGGGGCCGAAGACATTGGCCTGCATGATCTCGTCCAGCTCATCGGCCGAAGCGGTGACGACGCTGCTGGGGCCAGAGATGCCGGCATTGATGAAGACGACGTCGAGGTCGGCGGGCAGATCGCCGGCCAGCCGGGCGATGTCTTCGTCAGAGGTGACGTCGAGGTGGTGCAGGGTCAGCCGCTCGGCACCCGGCAGGCTCTTCAGGTCCGCCTCGTCCGCGGCCTTGCGGACCGTGGCGATGACGTCGAAGCCGCGCTTCAGATGCTCGGCGACCAGGCCGAGGCCCAGGCCGCGCGATGCGCCGACGATCAGGATGGTTTTCATGTCTGTGTCCTTGGTCATGCTGCGCAGCTTTCGAAACCGGCCTTGAGGGCAGCTTCGTCGAGATCACGGCCGATGAAGACGGCGCGGGACCAGCGGCGTTCGGTGGGACCCCATTCGCGTTGCAGGTCGCCCTCCAGGATCATGTGAACGGCCTGGAAGACCAGGCGACGCTGCTCGCCCTGGACGTCGATGATGCCCTTGGCGCGCAGGATGTTCTGACCCTGGGTGCCCAGAAGCTGATCCAGCCAGGCGGTGAACCTCGCGCCGTCCAGCGGGCGGTCCAGCGACAGGGAGATGCCCTTGATGTCGTCCTGATGGGCATGGCCCCTCGCTCCGGACGTCTGCGCGCCGGAGGTGTGATCGTGCTCGTGATCGTGCGCGTGGTCATGCCCGTGGTGACCGTGGTCATGATGGTCGTGGTCATGGCCGCAGTGCTCGTCGTGGACGTGGCCGTCCTCGCCGTGAGCCGGATTGGCGAACTGGGGATTGATGTCGAGGATGCGTTCCAGATCGAAACCGCCCAAGCCCAGCACCTGATCCAGCGGCACATTGGCGCGTTCGGCGCGGGTGATGGGGGCCAGCGGATTCAGCGCGCGCAGGCGACGCTCGACCTCGGCCAGTTCCGCAGGCGTGGCCAGATCGGTTTTATTCAGGATGATGCGGTCGGCGAAGGCGACCTGTTCGCGCGCTTCCTTGGAATCGTCCAGCCGGGCCATGACGTGTTTGGCGTCGACCAGGGCGGTGACGCTGTCGAGCGCGGTCTTGGCCTTGACGTCCTCGTCGACGAAGAAGGTCTGGGCCACCGGGCCTGGGTCGGCCAGGCCGGTGGTCTCGACGATGATGGCGTCGAAGGCCGGCTTGCCGGGGCGCTGGCGCTTCATCAGGCCGGCGACCACGCGGATCAGGTCGCCGCGCACCGTGCAGCAGACGCAGCCGTTGTTCATCTCGAACACATCCTCGTCGGCACCGACGACCAGGTCGTTGTCGATGCCGATCTCGCCGAACTCATTGACGATGACGGCATACCGCTTGCCGTGATCCTCGGTCAGGATGCGGTTCAGCAGGGTGGTCTTGCCGGCGCCGAGATAGCCGGTGAGGACGGTGACGGGGATCTTTTTCAGGGTGGCGTCGGTCATGGCCGCTAGATGGAGGCTGGGCGGCCGGATGGGAAGGGGTCAGCAGTCCGGGCAGTCGGGCAGAGCGCCGGTCTCAAGCTGGAATGTCGTGTGGCCTATGGAAAAGCGTGTCCGGGCCAGGGCCTGTGCCTCGCACAGAAGGGCGTCGCCGTCGGGACGGTTGTGGACCAAGTGGGCGGTCAGGGCCGTCTCGGTGGTGGACAGGCCCCAGACGTGCAGATCGTGCACGGCCGTGACGCCCGGCAGGGCCAGAAATCCGGCGCGGATGGCGGCGACGTCCACGCCGCGCGGGGCGGCGTCCAGCGCCAGGTTGACGCTGTCCTTCAGCAGGCCCCAGGTCCCCAGCAGGATCAGGATGACGATGACGATGCTGACCAGGGGGTCCAGGATGGCCCAGTTGGTCACCAGCATGACCGCCCCGACCAGGACGACGCCTAGAGACACGGCTGCGTCGGCCATCATGTGCAGATAGGCTCCGCGCACGTTCAGGTCCTTGTGCTGGTCCTTCATGAACAGAAGGGCGGTGCCCAGGTTGATGAAGAACCCGATCCCAGCCACCACCATGACGGTGGTCGATCCGACAGGAGCGGGATCGTTCAGGCGACGCACGGCCTCGAAGGCGATGGCTCCGCAGGCGAAGATCAGCAACAGGGCATTGAACAGGGCTGCCAGGACGGTGGCCTTGCCGAAGCCATAGGTCCGGTGGCTGGCTGATGCGCGGCGGGCCAGCCAGGCGGCACCGCCGGCCATGGCCAGGCCCAGCACATCCGACAGATTATGGCCCGCATCGGCCATCAGGGCGGTGGACTGGCTGATCACCCCGGCCGTGAACTCGACCGCCACGAAAGCCAGATTGACCAGCAAGCCGACGGCATATCGCCAGTCGCCGGTATTCACAGGGCCGTGGTGATGTCCGCCGATGCCATGGGAATGGCCGTGACCATGATCGTGGCCGTGAGAATGCCAGTGCCCATGCGTGTCGTCCTGCCCGTGGTCATGCCTGCGGTCATGATCGTGATCGTGCGGATGAGCGTGGTCGTGGGCCATCACGCCTCTCTAGACCTAGTGGTGGTGGCTCGCCACCAGGATGCCGATCAGGATCAGCGACAAGCCCAGAGCTGCGCCTTCATAGCGGGCCCAACGTTCCAGCCGCAGGACGGAATAGCCGGCACGGGCCAGGGCGGTGAAAGCCGCCATGCCCGCCACCGTGCCGATGGCGAAAACGACGGTCAGGGCCGCCAGAACCGCGAACCCCTGCGTGGCTTGCGAGAGATAGAAGGGCAGCAGCACCTCGCCCGGCGAGATGGCCAGGGTCGCGACCAGACCGATGAAGGCGGCGCGGTGTGAGACGGAAGGCTCGGCGAAGTCCATCGGCGGGCCTCCCGCCAGAACGGGACGCTTGATGAGGGCGCGCACCAGATAAAAGGCCCCGAAGGCGAACAACAGGCCTGCCGAAATCCAGGGCAGCACGCCGGCGATCCAGCGATCCAGCGCCAGGCCCGCCACCACGATCAGGCTGCCGACCACGGCGGTGGTAAAGATGTGTGCCAAGCCTGCAGTAACGACCGCGCTCATGACCTGGGCCAGACTCCAGCGCTGGGCGCGACCGACCAGTACGAAGGGCAGCCAGTGCGTCGGCAGGGCCGCATGCAGGAAGGCAGTCGCCAGCCCGGCCCCGAGAACGGACAGAAGAATTGGTTGCTGGAGATCGGACGGCATCATCGCGGCCTTCCTATCGTGTTACTTTATAACAGTCGAGAGGGTGGAGCGGAAATTGTTGCGCCGGTCGACGGGGCGCGGGAATCCCTGACTTTCCCGGCCTTCGGCGTTGACTCGAAGGGCGCGTTCCGTATATGTCGCCGCTCTTCGCCCGAGGGGTCTCCTTCGGGCGCTATCTTTTTTGCGTTTACGCTGAGGCTCCAACATGTACGCGGTGATCAAGACCGGCGGGAAACAGTACCGGGTTCAACCGGGCGACGTCATCGTTGTCGAGAAGCTCGATGGCGAGGCTGGCGCTTCGGTGTCGCTGGGCGACGTCCTGATGCTGGGTGGCGATAAGGGCATCACCCTGGGTGCGCCCCTGATCGCGGGTGCCGCGGTCGCCGCGACCCTGGTCGAAACCCGTAAGGGCGAGAAGATCAAGATCTTCAAGAAGACCCGCCGTCAGGGCTATCGCCGTACCAACGGCCATCGCCAGATGGAATCGGTCCTGCGCATCACCGGCATCGACGGTGCCGGCGAGAAGGCCAAGTGGGACGGCGAGACCTCGCTGATGACCAAGGCCGAGATGAACCTGCGTGCCCGTGGCCTGGCCCCGCGTACCGAAGAAACCGAAGTCGAAGCCAAGCCTGCCAAGAAGGCTGCTGCGCCCAAGGCCGCCGCTCCCAAGGCTGCTCCGAAGGCCGAGGCTGCTGCGACCGAAGACAAGCCTGCCGCCAAGAAGGCCCCTGCCAAGAAAGCCGCCGCCCCCAAGGCCAAGGCTGCTGACAAGACCGACGAAGCGTAAGCACAACTGAAGTTCAAAGCGCGCTCAAGACGCCGACAGGCGATAGCGCACTAAAGAAAGACGGAGCAGACCTATGGCTCACAAAAAATCCGGTGGTTCGTCGCGTAACGGTCGCGACTCCGAGTCGAAACGCCTTGGCGTGAAGAAGTTCGGCGGCGAGCGCGTGCTGGCCGGCAACATCATCGTGCGTCAGCGCGGCACCCAGTTTCACCCGGGTGACAACGTTGGCCTGGGCCGCGACCACACCCTGTTCGCCACTGCCCACGGTGCCGTGAAGTTCACGAAGAAAGCCAACGGCCGTTGTTACGTGTCGATTCTCCCGGCCAACGACGACCAACAGGCGATGGCCGCCGAGTAACGCGAGACTGGATCACACCGGATCGCGTTGCTCACCACAGCAGCCGATCCGGACCAGGGAAGTTTTCCGCGGGGAGTCTGGATCACCAGGCTCCCCGTTTGCGTTCCCCGCCTCGAGCCGCCCGAGCCCTCCAAAGGGGGCGGCATGATCGAAGGCGACGCCGATGTGCGTGATCGAAACCACCCCCGTTCTGGAGACGCGGCGGCTGACGCTGCGTAGTCCGAATCCGCAGGATGTCGGCCGTTTAGCCTCCCTGGCCAATGACCCGGACATCGCGCGGATGACCCTGCGGATGCCGCATCCCTATTCCAGCGCCGACGCCGAGGACTTCATCCTAGCCGTGGCCGGTCAGGACCCGAAGCGGGCCGCGACCTTCCTGATCGAGCACGAAGACCACGGCCCGGTCGGCGTCATCGGCCTGTTCGAGGATCAGGACCCGGCCCCCGAGGTCGGCTACTGGATCGGCCGTCCGTACTGGGGTCGTGGCTATGCGACCGAGGCGCTGGACGGCGCCCTGGTCTGGGCGTCGAAGCGGTGGAATCGCCGCGCCCTGATGGCCGGGCATTTCGCAGACAACGCCGCCTCGGGTCGCGTGCTGGAAAAGGCCGGGTTCCTGTACACCGGCGAGGTCCGCAAGGGCTTCAGCCTGGCACGTGGCGCGGTGACGGATACGCGCCGGATGGTCTGGCTGGCCTGAGGGGGCGATCCTCAGGCCAGCCTGCTGTCACGCCTGAGGGCGCAGGTCGGGCGGCGTCGCTTCCTCGGTCAGAATCCGGATGGCTTCCTCGACCGAGACCACGGTCTGGGCTTGCGAGCCGAGGCGGCGGATGGCGACCTGGCCCTGTTCGGCCTCCTGACGACCGACGACGGCGATGACCGGCACCTTGCCGACCGAGTGCTCGCGCACCTTATAGCCGACCTTCTCATTGCGCAGGTCGGTCTCGACGCGCAGGCCCGCGGCCCGGAACTTCGCCGCCACCTCTTCGGCATAGCCGTCAGCGTCGGAGGTGATGGTCGCCACCACGGCCTGCACGGGAGCGAGCCATAGGGGGAAGGCCCCGGCGTAGTTTTCGATCATGATGCCGATGAAGCGCTCGAACGATCCCAGGATCGCCCGGTGCAGCATGACCGGACGGTGCTTCTGGCCGTCCTCGGCGATGTAGGTGGCGTTCAGCCGCTCGGGCAGGACATAGTCCAGCTGGATCGTGCCGCAGGTCCATTCGCGGCCGATGGCGTCCTTGACGATGAAGTCCAGCTTGGGCGCATAGAAGGCGCCGTCGCCCTCGGTGACGACCGGCTCGGTCCCGGCGGCGCGGGCCGCCTCGGCCATCAGGGCCTCGGCCTTGTCCCAGAACTCGTCCGAACCGGCGCGGTTCTCGGGCCGGGTGCCTAGGCTGATATAGGCCGTCTCCATGCCCAGGTCGGCGTGGACGCTGCGGGCCAGTTTGATGAACTCGGCCGTCTCCTCGACGATCTGGTCCTCGCGGCAGAAGATGTGGGCGTCGTCCTGGGTGAAGCCGCGCACCCGCATCAGGCCGTGCAGCGAACCCGACGGCTCATAGCGGTGGCAGGCCCCGAACTCGGCCATACGCAGCGGCAGCTCGCGATAAGACCGCTGGCCCTGGTCGAAGATCTGGACGTGGCCCGGGCAGTTCATCGGCTTGAGGGACAGCTCCTCGCCCTCGACCGTCTCGCAGACGAACATATTGGGGCGATACTTGTCCCAGTGGCCGCTCTGTTCCCAGAATTTGCGGTCCAGAACCTGGGGCGTCTTGACCTCGACATAGCCAGCGGCGTCCAGGCGGCGGCGCATATAGGCCTCCAGCACCCGCCACAGGACCCAGCCCTTGGGGTGCCAGAAGACCATGCCCCGGCCCTCTTCCTGCATGTGGAAGAGCTCCATCGCCTTGCCGACCTTGCGGTGGTCGCGCTTTTCGGCCTCCTCCAGCCGCTGCAGATAGGCGTCCAGATCCTCTTTCGTCGCCCAGGCGGTGCCGTAGATGCGCTGCAGCTGCTCGCGGTTGCTGTCGCCCCGCCAGTAGGCCCCGGCCAGCTTGGTCAGCTTGAACGCCTTGCCGACATGGCGGGTGGAGGGGAAGTGCGGGCCCCGGCACAGGTCTATCCAGTCGCCCTGGCGATACAGGGTGATCGTCTCGGTGCCCGGCAGGTCGCGGATCAGCTCGGCCTTGAACTTCTCGCCCCGCGCCTCGAAGAACAGGATGGCCTCGTCGCGGTCCCAGACCTCACGCTCGAACTTGGCGTCGCGATCGACGATCTTCGCCATCTCCTTTTCGATGGCGGCGAAGTCGTCGGTCGAGAAGGGAGTCTCGCGGTAGAAGTCGTAGTAGAAGCCGTCGTCGATGGCCGGACCGATGGTGACCTGGGTACCGGGGAACAGCTTCTGCACCGCCTCGGCCAGGACGTGGGCCGTGTCGTGGCGGATGGTGTACAGCGCCGCCGGGTCGTCGCGCATGATCAGGCGGAACGACCCGCCCGTTTCCAGCACCCGGTCCATGTCGCGCTGCTCGCCGTTCAGCTCGGCCAGCACGGCCTTCTTGGCCAGCGAAGGCGAGATGGAGGCGGCCACGTCGCGGGCGGTCGATCCGGCCGGATATTCGCGGGCGGCACCGTCGGGGAATTTCAGTTCGATCATCGCATCAGTCTTTTATGGGCGGCACCGGGTCATAGCCCGATGATCCGAAGGGGTGGCATTTGCAAAGGCGTCTGACCGTCAGCCATCCCCCCTTGACCGGTCCGTGCTGGATCAGCGCGTCGCGGCCATAGTCGGAACAGGTCGGCATGAACCGGCACTGTTGCCCGATCAGGGGAGACAGCGTCAGCTTGTAGCCCCGATGGGCCGCGCGGACGCCGCGTTCGTAGAGGGTTTCGCCGAGAGCCATGTTGCGCCGCTTATCCCGCGTCGCGGCGGGCGGGGCAACCGGGCGTGAGGCCAGACGTGACCGGCGTCGGACCCTCAGGCCGCGCCGGCGAGGCTAGTTCGGGTCGAGGCTCTCTGGGCTGCCTGGCGAGCGGCCTCCAGCGTCGCCTCGACGGCGACCAGTGTCGAGGCGTGGCGAGCGGGATAGTCTGCGACCTGCTGCAGGGCGCGCAGGCCCTCGAACCGGCCCACGGGGCCCTCACCGCCGGACTTCAGCATGGCGACCATGGCGTCGCGGGCGGTCTGGATCTCCTCGATGCTGGCCCCGATGATACTCTCGCCCAGGACGCCCGCTGCCGCCTGACCCAAGGCGCAGGCCTTGATGTCCTGAGCGAAGTCGACGACGCGGTTGGCGTCATCCAGCACGACATCGACGACGGCGCGCGAACCGCACAGTTTGGCGACCTTCTCGCCGGTGCCGAAACGCACATCAGGGGAGGGCTCAGGCAGCCGTCCACTGTGCGGCAGGTTCGCCGCCAGCGTCAGTATCCGCGTGCTGTAGAGCGCGTCGATCATGGCTGCGATATAGGCGTTCGTGGAGGGAGCGGGAACCCTGCCGAGGGGCTACCAACGTATTCGCCCCCCGCTCAAGGACTTCGCGCGCGATATTTGAGCCGTCTTCGACGTTCGGAGCGACTGAGACCGGGTTCGTCGTGGTCGGGTAAAGCGGACGGTGCGGTCGTGGATTTTTTTGAGTGCACTGTGTGCACTTCGCGCGTCAGAAAGGGGTTTTCGACTTGAATTCGGCCCAGGGCGGCAACGGCCTGAGCCTCGCCGTCGCGAGCATTTCGAGAGGGCGGGCGTAGTCGGTCGGCGCTGTCAGGGTCGCGGGCGCGGCCTTCGGTCCGCTCGGTCTCCAGAAGCATGGCGTGGATTCGCAGCCAGCGCACGGCCTCTATCGAGCGCCCGGTGTCGAGTGCCTGGGACACGCGTCGCCACGCCTTGTCCAGCATGTGTTCGCACGGGGTGTCGGGATGGAGGGGGCCGGTCATGGCCGCAGGGTGACATGCACCTGCGTCAGAAACGGTCGCAGGTCATGCTGCTCTTTATGAGGACGGTGGTCGTGCAGCGACCGGGTGGGTTCAAAAGGCCGAAGCTCTCTGATACGCACCCCACCCTGTCGTCGCTTTGCGCCGACATCCCTCCCCACGAAGGGGAGGGAGAATACTTAGCCGCCCTGTAGCGAGCCCCAGGTGCGCGAGGCATCGGTGGTGGCTCCGCCCGAGCGGGCCCTTAGCCAGGCCAGATTACGGTCGGCGGCCTCTGGCGGCAGGTCGCGGCGCAGCATCTGTTCCGCCTCGGCCATGTTGCCGTTCAGGCCCAGGACCAGGGCCAGGTTCAGCCGAACCTTCAACGAGGCGCTGGGCTGGGCCACGGCGCGGCGTAGCAGAGGCTCGGCCGACAGGGTGTCACCCCGCGTCATGGACGCGACGGCCATGTTGGTCAGGACATCCGGATTGTCGGGCGAGATGGCGAGGGCCTGAGCCCAGGCGGCGCGGGCATCGTCGGGGCGGCGCACCTGCTCATAGGCGGCACCCAGCAGGGACCATGACCGCCAGTCGCCGGGGCGGCTGTCGCGGGCCTTTTCCAGATCGGCGATGCCATAAAAGGCCTGACCCCTGGCGATATGGGCGCGGCCGGCTTCCAGCATGGCGTCCACATTGGCCGGCTGCACCAGCAGCACCCGCTGGGCCATTTCGGCGGCCTGATCGAACCGGCCGAGGTCACGCAGGGCCTGGGCCGCCTTGACCCCGGCGTCGGGGTCCATGGGGTTGAGGTCGGCCTGATCCGACCAGAAGACCTGGCGGCTGAGGGCATCGGCGCGGTCGTAGGCGGCGCGTTCCTGAGCCGTGGCCGGCTGGCGCACACTCGCGGGCGCAGGCGTGGCCGCGCTGGCACCCGCCTGCTGGGCCCAGACGGGTCCGGACATCGCGATCAGGAAGGCTGCGACGGGGAGGGCGGTTGCGATGCGGGCGCGGGTGGGCGACATGGAGGACGCTCCGTTGAAAGGTCGAGGCTCCAGACTCGGCGTTTCGCGTCAACTCTTGGTTAAGATCGGCTCCTCCGGGCCGGAAAGGCCACCGAATGTCCGTTCTGCATTCCGATATCCTGACCCATGACACGGAAGGCGCGCTGCCGGTGCGGTTGGTCGGTCGCGGCGAGACCTTGTCGGGCGCGCAGGCGGCCTGGGCCAAGGCGAATGATTTCACTGGCAAGGCGGGGCAGCTTCTGCCTCTGGCTGGACCGGATGGAGCCCTTGTCGGGGCATTGCTGGGAACAGGTGCCGGGTTCGATCCTGTTTTTGCGCGGGGGCTGGCGGCGCGTTTGCCCGCCGGGCTATGGCGTCTGGAGGGGGTGGCGGACGATCAGGCCGTGCGGGCAGCGCAGGCCTTTGCCCTGGGGGGCTATCGCTTCGACCGCTACAAGGCACGGCAGGCGTCGGGTGCCCGCCTGTCGGTGCCAGCCTCTGTCGATGTCGAAGCCCTGTCGCGCATCGCCTCGGCCTGTGCTCTAGCGCGCGAGATGATCGACACCCCTGCCGCCGACATGGGGCCGCTTCAGATCGAGACCATCGCTCGGGAGATTGCAGAGGCGCACGGAGCCACAATCAACGTCACGGCGGGTGAGGCGCTGCTGGAAGAGAACTATCCGGCGGTTCATGCCGTAGGCCGGGCAGCGACGGTTCAGCGCGCACCCCGCGTGATCGAGATCGGCTGGAATCTCGATCGCACCGACCTGCCGCTGGTGGCGCTGGTCGGCAAGGGCGTGGTGTTCGACACGGGCGGGCTGGACATCAAGTCCGCCGCCGGCATGCGCAATATGAAGAAGGACATGGGCGGGGCGGCGCATGCCCTGGCGCTGGGTCGACTTGTCATGCAGGCGGGTCTGGCCGTGCGGCTGGTGGTGCTGGTCGCCGCCGTCGAAAATGCGGTGTCAGCCGATGCCTTCCGTCCCGGCGATATCCTGAACAGTCGCAAGGGGCTGAGCATCGAGATCGGCAATACGGATGCGGAGGGGCGGCTGGTTCTGGCCGACATTCTGACGCGGGCATCCGAACATGAGCCGGATCTGACGCTGGATTTCGCCACCCTGACCGGGGCCGCGCGTATTGCCCTGGGGCCGGAACTGCCGCCGCTTTATACGGATGACGAGGCGCTGGCGGTTGACCTGCTGGCTGCGGCCAAGCGTGTGGGCGATCCCCTGTGGCGCATGCCTCTGTGGCCCGGCTATGTCGCCGCGCTGGATACCGAGATCGCCGATGTGAAGAACGACAGCTCGGCCTGGGCTCAGGCGGGCTCGGTCACCGCCGCCCTGTTCCTTCAGAAGTTCGCACCGACCACCGGGGCCTGGGCGCACATGGACATCTTCGCCTGGAACCCACGCGCCCGTCCCGGCTGGCCCGAAGGCGGAGAGGCGCAGGCGATACGGGCGTGTTTCGAGATGCTGTCGCGGCGGTATAGCTAGGGGTTAGGTTGTAGGGATTAGGGGTTAGGGGAGGTACCGCAACGACCGGCGGCTCTATTTTCCCTAGAACCTAACCCCTAATCCCTAGAACCTATCTTCCGTTAACGGCCTTTTCGCCTTCGTGCGTCAGGATGCCTGTTCAACGGACGGACCCCAGTTTGACCGCAGCCGCGACCAGCCTCGACCCCAGAACCACGCTTGCCCGGCCCGATCTGGCCGAACAGGCGCTGGAAGGTGTCGTGCGCGCCAAGGCTTTCAGGGCCGTGCGGCCGATGCGCTGCATCGTGCCAGTGGCCGACATCCAGGCCGCCGCTGGCCCGGCTGAGGACCCTGTCGATCAGATCATTTTCGGCGAAGCGTTCGACGTTCTGGATGTCCAAGGCGACCGCGCCTGGGGCAAGGCCCGGCGAGACGGCGTGGTCGGCTGGATCGCGCTGACGGCGCTGGAGGAGGGGGCTCCGCTGGCCGAGGCCATCGTCACCTCCGTGTCTGCCGAACTGCCCCTGAACGCCTTCGTCGGCGAGGACAACAAGACCGGGGCGTCCGCTCCCATCGGGGTCTTCGCGGCGGACCCCGTGGACGTGGCCGAGCGGTTGGTCGGCGTGCCTCATGTTCTGGGCGGTCGCTCTTCGAAGGGCACGGACTGCTGCGGCCTGATCCAGCAGGCGCTCTATGCTTGTGGCCTGGCCGCCCCTCGCTATGCCGACCAGCAGGCCGACCTCGGACATGCCGTGGACGCCTCGTCCGCTCGCCGAGGTGATCTGGTGATCTGGCTCAAGGCCGATGAGACACCCTGGCGCGGGCATTCGGCGTTTGTGCTGGACGACGGGCGTGTGCTGCATGCCACCGGCCACCATGGCGCAGTCGTCATCGAACCGCTGGTCGAGGCCGTGTCGCGCTATATCGCCGACGGGTTTGCGGCCCCGATCTATCGCCGCCTGTAAGCCGCCGCACCAAAGCGTGAGGCCGCAACGCCTTGGCTTTGGCGTCCGTGGTCACTAGGTTCCGCTCCGTCAGCGGCGAGCATACGCCGCACCCCCAATCAGGAGACGGCCCATGACCGACGCAAAGCAGATCGATCTGGATAACCCCCTCGGCGTCGACGGCTTCGAGTTCGTAGAGTTCACCGGTCCTAACGGGGCCGAGATGATCTCCAAGCTGGAGCTGATGGGCTTTACCCAGACGCATGTGAACCCCAAGACCGACGTCATTCGTCTGAAACAGGGCGACATCAGCTTTCTGGTGCATCGTTCGGACAAGGTCGGTCAGGCCGCCGAGTTTGCGCGCGACCACGGCCCTTCCGCCAACGGCATGGCCTTCCGCACCGCCGATGCCAAGGCCGCCTATGAAGGCGCTTTGTCTCGCGGTGCCCGTGCGGCCGAAGGGGTCGCCGGCGGAGGTCTGGGCGACGACTATCCCTACATCCTGCAGGGCATCGGCGGCTCGCTTCTGTATGTCGTGGATCAGTATGGCGAGAAGGGCTCGCTGTATGATGGCTGGGACGAGATCGAGGGCTGGGAAGAGGCCGAGCGCAAGAACGCCTACGGCCTGGAAATCCTGGACCACCTGACCCACAACGTCCGGCGTGGCGAGATGCGGACCTGGTCCGGCTTCTACAACTCGGTCTTCAACTTCGAGGAACAGAAGTATTTCGACATCAAGGGCAAGGCGACCGGCCTGTTCAGCCAGGCCATGATCGCGCCCGACCGCGCCATCCGCATCCCCCTGAACGAAAGCCAGGACGACAACTCCCAGATCGAGGAATATCTGCGTCGCTACAACGGTGAGGGCATCCAGCACATCGCCCTGACGACAGAGGACATCTTCGCGACGGTGGAGGCCATGAAGGCCAATGGTGTTGCGTTCCAGGACACCATCGAGACCTATTTCGAGCTGATCGACAAACGCCTGCCCAACCACGGGCATGACGTGGAGCGGATGCGCAAGAACCGCATCCTGATCGACGGCTCGGACGAGGAGGGCCTGCTCCTGCAGATCTTTACCCAGGACACCTTCGGCCCGATCTTCTTCGAGATCATCCAGCGCAAGGGCAACGAGGGCTTTGGCAACGGCAACTTCCAGGCCCTGTTCGATTCCATCGAGCTGGACCAGATCCGTCGTGGTGTGATCAAGGTCGATGCCTGAATGAAGGGGCCGCCACCCGGCTGGCTGCCCTGGCTGGGCCCGCCGCTGGCCGGGATCGGGGCGGGGTTGACGGGTGCCTTGCTGCACGCCGGATTCTGGCCGGCCCTGGCCGGTGCTCTGGTGCTCGGTGCCCTGCCGACCGTTGTCCATCGTCTCTGGAAACGCGCCTACGATCGTAACGCCTGAAGCGCGTTCAGATTGTATAAGAACAATCCCAGATAGTCTTCGTGGCGCGGTTCGTGCAGCGCCGCGCCTGCAAGGGCCGGTCAGGCCCAGAATGAGACGGAGTGCTGGTCGTGTCGATCCGCGCGGTCACCGAGGCCGACTATCCCGCCATCCAGGTCCTGCACAAGGGCGTGGGCTGGCCGACGCGGTCCCTGGCGGGGTGGCGGTGGCTGCATGCCAATCCCGCAAGATCGGAAATCGACGCCGTCGCGGGCTGGGTCGTCGACGGTCCCGACGACCTGCCTGCTGCCCACGTGGGCAATCTGATCCATCGCTTTCGGGTGGGTGATCGACAGCTTCATGCGGCGACGGGTTTTTCGATCATTGCCTCGCCCAAGGTGCGCGGGGTGGCGCATCGTATCATCCGCACCTTCCTGGCTCAGCCCCGGGTGTTCGCCACCTACACCTTCAATGCCAACCCCAAGTCTCAGCCCCTGTACGGCCGGCTGGGTATGCGGCCCTGGCCCGAACAGACCCATGCGCTGAAGCTGAGCTGGCGGATAGACCTTCCGGCCCTGGCGATAGGTCGCGGACTGCGCCAACTTCACCGCGTCGCGCCGGATATGGTGGTCCGCATGGGCGAGCAGTTGATGAACGACCGGCTGGGTCGGGTGCCGCGCCTGCGCCTGCCGCCCGGCGTGTCGATCCTGAGCCGGATCGGCGAGGGCTCGCCCTATGACCGGTTCCAGCAGGCTCTGGGCCGCGAGGGGCGTCTTCTGGCCGACCGCAGCCCGGCCATGATGAAATGGCGGCTGGCCGATCCGGACATGACCACGCCGCCCCTGCTGCTGGCCTTCAGGCGCGGCGATGTGATCACCGGCTATGCGATGGCCCAAATGGCCAAGTCGAACATTATCGAAGTGCCTGTGCTGGAGATCATAGACCTGGAGGCTCTGGCCTGGGATGACGAGGCCATCCCCGCCCTGATGGCGGCGCTGACGGCGGCGGCACGGCCTCTCGGTGCCGCCAAGGTCCGGATGCAGGTGGTCAGCCCGCAGATGCTGACCCGACTGGGCGACTGGGCCGATACGGCCTCGCGCGAAGGCGGCTGGGGCCACTGCCATATCCGCTTTGCCGAGGATGCGCCGTCGCCCGAGCTGTGGTCGCCCACACCGTTCGATTCCGACTATGCGATCTGCCTGAGGCCCCTGCCACTGGATGCCAGGGCTGCCGGACGGATCCGGTCCTGGGTGCCGGTGTCATCCAGACCCTCGGCCTCACGCCCTAGTTAAGAGGCCGCGATTTCAACGCGTCGCGGATTTCGGTCAGCAGGGCTTCGCTTGTCGTGGGAGCCACTGGTTCGGCCGGGGTCTCGGCCTGCTGGCGACGCAGCTTATTGATTGCCTTGACCACCAGGAAGATCACGAAGGCCACGATCAGGAACTGGATCAGGGTGTTGATGAATGCCCCGTACTGGATGGCGACCTTCTCGACAGCTTCGGTCGCCGGGTTCTCGGCCACCAGAACCCACTCCAGCTGGCTGAAATCGACCCGGCCCAGCACCAGGCCGATCGGCGGCATCACCACCTGTTCGACCAGACTGGTGACGATCTTGCCGAAAGCCGCGCCGATGATCACGCCGACCGCCAGATCGACGACATTGCCGCGCGAGATGAATTCCTTGAACTCTGTACCCATGCCCATGGTCGTCGTCCTTTGATGTCAGAAGGTCAGGCGTCGCCCGAGGCATTCAGCCGCTCACGCAGCTCCTTGCCGCTCTTGAAGAAGGGCACGGCCTTGGCGGGCACGTCCACGGCTTCGCCCGTGCGGGGGTTGCGACCGGCGCGGGCCGGTCGGCTGCGGACCGAAAATGCCCCGAAACCACGCAGCTCGACGCGACCCGCCGATCCCAGGGAATCGACCATCCGGCCCAGGACGACATTCACCACCCGCTCGACCTCGGCATGGGTCAGATGGGTGTTCTCGGCGGCGAGTTTCTCGATCAACTCGGATTTGATCACGGCAAGGCCCCCGCCTCAGTCAGTGGATCGGACCGTTCAGACGGGCCAAGTCGATCATTAGTCACAACAATACGTCCGAAGGGAAGAGGCGGACACGAAAAAGGCGGCGGGATCGCTCCCGCCGCCTCATTCTTTTTTGGCCTACGCTCACGACGCGGTCGCTCGCTGCTTGAGGCCAGGCTTCGTCTTGGCCTGACACCTCGCGGTCGGCCTCAAGGAGCGAGGTTCCGCGAGCCAAGCGTTAGGCCCGGCAAGAGTGCCTTACTCTTTGGAGCCGGCCTTCTCGCGCAGGGCGGCACCCAGGATGTCGCCCAGCGAAGCGCCCGAATCCGAAGACCCGAACTGTTCGATGGCCGAGGCCTCGTCCTTCATTTCCAGAGCCTTGATCGACACGGAGACGCGGCGCGAGGCCTTGTCGATGCCGGTGACCATGGCGTCGACGCGATCGCCGACCGAGAAGCGCTCGGTGCGCTGCTCGTTGCGGTCACGCGACAGGTCGGACTTGCGGATGAAGGAGGACACCGGGGCGTCGTCTTCGCCGAACTTGACCTCCAGGCCGCCGGTTTCCACCGACGTCACCGTGACGGTGACCTGCTGGCCCTTCTTGTAGACATCGCCCTCGCCGACGGGGTCGCCGCCCAGCTGCTTGATGCCCAGCGAGACGCGTTCCTTCTCGACGTCGACGTCCAGGACCTTGGCCTTGACGGTTTCGCCCTTGCGGTAGCGCTGGATGGCTTCTTCGCCGGAGACGTTCCAGTCCAGGTCGGACAGGTGCACCATGCCGTCGATGTCGTTTTCCAGGCCGATGAACAGGCCGAACTCGGTAGCGTTCTTGACTTCACCCTCGACGGTCGAGCCAATCGGATTGGCGGCCACGAAGGCATCCCACGGATTGTCCTGAGCCTGTTTGAGGCCCAGCGAGATGCGGCGCTTGGAGGCGTCGACATCCAGAACCACGACGTCGACTTCCTGCGAGGTCGAGACGATCTTGCCGGGGTGGACGTTCTTCTTGGTCCAGGACATTTCCGAGACGTGCACCAGGCCCTCGACACCGGCTTCCAGCTCCACGAAGGCGCCGTAGTCGGTGATGTTGGTGATGCGGCCGCTCATCTTGGCGCCGACGGGGTATTTCGCTTCCACGCCGTCCCACGGGTCGGTCTGCAGTTGCTTCATACCCAGGCTGATGCGCTGGGTGTCCGGGTTGATCTTGACCACCTGCACCTTGACGGTGTCGCCGACGGCGAGAACCTGCGAGGGGTGCGAGACGCGCTTCCACGACATGTCGGTGACGTGCAGCAGGCCGTCGATGCCACCCAGATCCACGAACGCGCCGTAGTCGGTGATGTTCTTGACGACGCCGTCGCGGACTTCACCCTCTTGCAACTGGCCGACCAGCTCCGTGCGCTGTTCGGCGCGGGCTTCTTCCAGGATGGCGCGGCGCGAGACGACGATGTTGCCGCGCGGACGGTCCATCTTCAGGATGGCGAAAGGCTGTTCCTTGCCCATCAGCGGACCGACGTCGCGCACGGGGCGGATGTCGACCTGCGAACCGGGCAGGAAGGCGGATGCGCCGCCCAGATCGACCGTGAAGCCGCCCTTGACGCGGCCGATGATGGCGCCGTTGACTGGCACGCCCTCGGCGAACACGACTTCCAGACGGGTCCAGGCTTCTTCGCGGCGCGCCTTGTCGCGGCTGATGACGGCTTCACCCAGGGCGTTTTCGACGCGCTCGAGGTAGACTTCGACATTGTCGCCGAGCTTCGGAATGACGGCGCCTTCGCCGATGCCGAACTCGCGGGCCGGGATGCGGCCTTCGGTCTTCAGACCGACGTCGATGATCAGGATGTCTTTCTCGATGCCGACGACGCGGCCGTGAACGACCTGGCCTTCGCCGAGGTCGCGGCCCTGAAGGGTTTCGTCAAGCAGGGCGGAGAAGTCGTCGCGGGTAGGGGTGAGCGTATCAGTCATGCAGTGATGCGGTTTCTAACGGTTGTGGCGCGTGACCGAATGGCCCCGCGCGAAGTGAAGGTTGAACAGGGGTCGATCATTGCGACACGGGGCCAGATGACCCGATCGCCCGCGGAAGCCGAGGTTGGGAACGCTGGATTTGCCGAAAGGCCCCTAGAGACCCGACCGGACACGCGCCGCCTCGACGATACGGCGGGCCGCATCGAAGGCCGCCTCTATATCCATTTCGGTCGTGTCCAGCAAGACCGCGTCCTCGGCCTGGACCATGGGGGCCGCGCCGCGACCGGCGTCGCGCTCGTCCCGTCTCAGGATATCGGCCAGCATGTCCTCATAGGCGATGGCGTCGCCGCGTGCGGTCAGTTGCTTCCAACGACGCCTAGCCCGCACCTCGGGCGTGGCGGTGACATACAGCTTGGCCGGGGCATGGGGGGCGATGACGGTGCCGATGTCGCGTCCGTCCAGCACTGCGCCGCCCGCCTGATCCGCAAACTCGCGCTGGAGTTCCAGCAGGGCCGCCCGCACGCCGGGATAGCCGGCGATGCGGCTGGCGGCCTCTCCGGCCTTGCCCGTGGTCAATTGCGGATCGTCCGACAGGTGTGCAGCGTCCAGCGTCCGCGCGACGGCCTCGGCGGCCCCGGCGTCGTCCAGCGATCTGTCGGTGGCCAGCACGCCCATGCCGACGGCGCGATACAGCAGGCCGGTATCCAGAAACGGCAGTCCGTAGTGTTCCGCCAGCCGTGCGGCGATGGTGCCCTTGCCCGAAGCGGCCGGGCCATCGACGGCGATGATCAAACTCATGGGCGGGTCTTCAGCAGGGCGCGCGCCGCCAGGGCGCTGACCGCCAGACAGATCAGGACGATGACGATGTGCACGACCAGCAGGCTCCAGAACGCGCCGGGCTGATCGGCCAGCAATACATCCGGGCCCCTCTGCACTGTCAGCCGGCCGTTGAAGATGTCACGCAGCCCCGCCCAGGCCACGACGCCGGCCGCCGCCAGGAACAGAACAGCGTCCAGGGCCAGTCGGCCTTTCGACTTGGGACGGGTGTTGACGGGCGGGCCGATCCGGTTGGGTTTCCACATCACGCGGCGGGCTTCATGCGGACCGGGGCCAGGCGCAGTCCGAGTGCCTGCATGACCTTGAAGATGGTGGCCAGTTCCGGCCTCCCCGTTTCACTCAGCGCGCGATACAGGGCCGTGCGCGACAGCTCCGCATCCTCGGCCATCTTCGTCATGCCCTTGGCGCGGGCGACGTTTCCCAAGGCCTTGGTCAGGATGCGCGGGTCGCCATACTCGGCGGCATCCTCGAAAGAGGCGATCAGATACTCTTCCACGGCCTCTGGCGTATCCAGATAGCGCGCCGCGTCGAAGGGAATGGTTTCAAGAGGCATCTTGATACTCCTTTGCCAGTATCTGGGCGGCCGCGATGTCCCGGTTCTGGCTGGATTTGTCGCCACCTGCCAGCATCAAGACCACACGCCTTCCTATCTTCGTGGCGTAAAGCCGGTACCCAGGGCCGTGATCGATCCTGAGTTCGATGACGCCGGAACCGACCGATTTGGCATCGCCCCAGTGTCCTTCTGCCAAACGATCCGGTCTCGATGTAATCCGTGAAACCGCGCGCCTGTCTCTCAGTTTCAGTAGCCACGCATCAAAGGCGAGTGTGAAATTAAGTTCGAGACTGTCGTCTATAGGCGACATTTCGTCAAGCCTCGGCAACGTCTGCACCCAACCCACGCATCATTTCCACGAAGCCGGGGAAGCTGGTGGCGATCATGCCGGGTTCGTCGACGGTGACGGCGGCTTGCGCGGCCAGACCGAGCACCAGATGGCTCATGGCGATGCGGTGGTCGCCGTGGGTGGTCACGGTCGCGCCGCCCAGAACCTGTCCGCCGGTGACGATGAAGCCCTCGGGCTCTTCCTGCACCTCCACGCCGCAGGCCGTCAGACCCGCCGCCATCAGGGCGATGCGGTCGCTTTCCTTGACCCGCATCTCGCCGATGCCGCGCATGACGGTGGCCCCGTCGGCAAAGGCGGCGGTGGCGGCCAGGATCGGATATTCGTCGATCATGGAGGCGGCGCGGCCCTCAGGCACGACGATGCCCTTCAGGCGCGAATGGCGGGCGGTGATGTCGCCGACCTCCTCGCCGCCGCTGCTGCTGCGGTTCGTGATGGTCAGATTGGCGCCCATTTCGATCCAGGTCTCAAACAGGCCGGTGCGTAAGGGATTGAGCATGACGCCCTCGACCGTCACCTCGGCCCCCGGCACGATCAGTCCGGCCGCCAGCGGAAACGCCGCCGACGACGGATCTCCGGGCACGGACACGGCCGTGCCGGTCAGCCTCTGCCCACCTTTCAGCGAGACGCGCCAGCCGTCGCCGATCGGCTCGATCTCCACCTCGGCTCCGAAGGCCCGCAGCATGCGTTCGGTGTGATCGCGGCTCTTTTCAGGTTCGGTGACGGTGGTCGTCCCCGAGGCCTTCAACCCGGCCAGCAGGATGGCCGACTTGATCTGGGCCGAGGCGACGGTCTGCACATAGTCGATGGCGTTCAGCGTCCCGCCGGACAGTGTGACCGGCAAACGATCCTCCTCGGCCTGCCAGTCGAGCCGCCCACCCATCTCGGCCAGCGGTCCCGTGACCCGCTTCATCGGCCGTTTGCGCAGGGAGGCGTCGCCGTCGAAGGTCACAACTATTGGATAGCCCGCCGCCGCTCCCATCAGCAGTCGTACGCCAGTCCCGGCATTGCCGCAGTCGATGACGTGACCTGGAGAGATGAAGCCGCCCCTGCCTTCGACCCGCCAACGCCCGACACCCAATCGGGTGACCGTCGCGCCAAACGCCTCGACTGCACGGGCCGTGGCCAGGATGTCTTCGCCTTCAAGCAGGCCTTCGATCTCGGTCGTACCGGTCGCCATGGCCCCCAGGATTAGCGACCGATGCGAGATGGACTTGTCGCCCGGAGCCCGCACGGACCCGTTCAAAGAAGGGCCGGGACGGGCGGTCAGACAGAAGGTTTTCGTCACCCGGCGGTCTCCGTGACAGGCTTTGCGGCGCGGGCGCGCGGAGATGGCTTTTGACAGTGGGGCCAAGGGGTGGCAAGGGAGCCGCCCGATTTCCCACTCCCGCCAAAGGTCTATTCCCGTGGCCAATCCCGAACTGGGCCAAAAGCAGGTCTGCCCGAACTGCCAGGCCAAATTCTATGATCTGGGCCGTCGCCCGGCTCATTGCCCCAAATGCGCGACCGAGTTCGATCCCGAAGAGGCGCTAAAGCTGCGCAACCGTCGCGGTCGTCCTGGCGGCTATCCGGCTGACGACGAGGCCGAAGATCAGGTCAAGGACAAGAAGGTCGACGGCGACGAGGACGACGAGGAAGACGAAACCGTCGCAACGCCAGAAATCGATCAGGAAGGCCACGAGCCGATCCTGACGCCTGACGATGACGACGACGAAACGCCGGTCGACCCCACCGAAGAGTCCGGCATGGGTGAAGCCAGCGACGACGACGATGTTCTGGCCGACGACGATGACGACGACGATTCCGTTCCCTTCATCGAGGACGAGGACGACGACAATTTCGAAGACGAGATCCGTCCGCCCAGCAAGGACGAAGACTGATTTTTCGGCGGCTGCCGGACGGTTTCACGACCGTCCGGCGACCCTGAAAATAAATGCGGAATACGGGCTTGATCGCAATCAGGCCCTGACATAGGTTCCGCCGCCTCGCCGCAGGACATCTTGCTTCTGCGACGGTCCTTTCGAAAAGCCATTGGCTTCAGATCGGGGCTTTAGCTCAGCTGGTAGAGCGCTTGCATGGCATGCAAGAGGTCAGCGGTTCGACTCCGCTAAGCTCCACCATAAAGGCCGCTTCCCTCAAGGAAGCGGCCTTTTCCATATGACCCTTGTGCTGGCGATCAGGCGCTTGATGAACAGCGCCCGACATCCCATCTGTAAGGCGCAGTCGAAGGTCTCGCCGGGTTCGGGGGACCGCTACGGCTGGGTCGCTTTCGCAAGGACCGGATCAGGATGACGACACGCACCATATTGTTCGACAGCCCGTTTCTGCTGGGGTTCGATCACACCCGGGCCCAGATCGACCGCGCCGCGCGTGCCGCCGCCGACAGCTATCCGCCCTACAACGTCGAACAGCGGGGTGAGCGGGCGGTTCGCCTTACCCTGGCCGTGGCTGGATTTGGCCCGGACGATCTGACCGTCACCGTCGAAGGTCGACAGCTGACCATTGCGGGCAAGCGCGAAGCGTCTGCGCAGGCGGATCAGGCCTTCCTGCACCGGGGCATCGCCGGGCGTGGCTTCGTTCGCAGCTTCGTCCTGGCCGACGGGCTGGAGATCGACGCAGCGCAACTGATGCATGGCCTGCTGCATGTCGACATGAGCCGACCCGAGGGCACCCATGCGGTGCGACAAATTCCCATCACGACGGGCTGACAGCCGTTGTTCATGTCCGGTCGCCGAAAGTGGAACCGAACCTTTCGTCCTTTTGGGGCATTAGTAGCGTTGAGGAGGCGGTCAGATGACGCCGATGAGAATGACCAAGGAAGATTTCGCCGGTCTGGGTGCCCCCGACCTGGTTTACGTGCGCGAGATCAGCGCTGCCGACCTGCTGGCCGATGCGCGCGTGAATGTGGTGGACGATGTGAGCATCGATCCGGAATCCACCCTCTATGCCGTTCATGGAGCTGACGGCGAACGTCTGGCCGTCATGATCGATCGGGAAACGGCCTTTGCTGCTGCCGTGGCCCATGAGCTGGAGCCGGTGTCCGTTCACTAGAATCCGTGGGCGTGGTCAGGCCGCTGTGGCGGGAGCTGTGTCCCTGACGAACAGGGCCCGAATGGCATCTGCGGTGTGGGCCTGACGAAGCTGCTGGCGCATCTCGGACGATCGCAGGGCACGCGAGGCGGCGGCCAGAGCTCTTAGATGTTCGGCACCATCGCTTGGTGGGGCGAACAGGGCGAAGATCAGGTCGACGGGACGGTCGTCCACCGCATCATAGGCCACCGGGGTATCCAGGCGGACAAAGACGGCGACGACCCGCTCCAGACCTTCTACGCGTGCATGGGGCACGGCAACGCCGGAGCCCAAACCTGTTGATCCCAGAGCCTCACGTTCGAGCAGGGACTCAAGAACACGGTTTTCGTTCAGGCCCAACGCCCGGGCGGCTGTGTCGGCCACTGTTTGCAGGGCTTGCCGCTTGGACGATGCGCCCGAACGCAGGACGACACCATCGGTCGCCAGCAGTTGTGCGATATCCATTAGACGCGACGTCCCGAAACTCGACTACGAACAGAAGGGCGGTGGGCGGCACTTAGACCACCCACCGCCGATTTGAAAGCTTAGGCGCTTGCTTCGCCCGCTGTGGCTGTCTTCCCGTGACCATTCAAAGCCACGGTGCGCTCGGGGTCGATCCATCCGACGTTGCCGTCCGGGCGCCGATACACGACCGAAAGTCCGCCGTGGGCCGCATTGCGGAACAGCACCAGCGGGTAGCCCGTCATATCCAGCTCCAGAACAGCCCGGCCCACGGTGATGGTGCGGATTTCGGCCTGAGTTTCGGCAATGACCATGCCGATGGGGGGAGGCTCGTCCGGGCGTCCGGCCTCACCAAAGGCATCGTCCTCGACCTCGTCAGGATTACGCAGGACGATGCTACGCGCCACGTCACGGGCGGCATTTTCGGTCTTTTCGGGCGAGAGCCCTTTGGGTCCGATGTGGTGATCCTTCAGGCGGCGCTTGTAGCGACGGACACGCTTTTCGAGTTTCTCGAGCGAGTCAGAAAAGGCTGCGTGTGCATCACCACCACTGCCACTGGTGACGATGGCCTCGCCCGACGCCAGGCGGACCCAGCAATCGACCTTGAAGCCGTATCCGTCCTTGGAGACGACGACTTCCGCGTCCTGCGCTCCTCGTTCGAAATACTTGCCGATCCCGTCTTCGAGTTCCTGGGAGATGCGCGAGCCTAACGCTTCGCCGACATCCACACGCTTTCCGCTTACCTGGATTTGCATACCAGACAGAACGCGCCCGACTGGTTTTGGTGTCAACGCCGAACGACGATTTCACGGTCACGCTTGCGCGATCAGCTAGCCGGTGCGGATCATCCGCTTGCGCTCGACCGAGGACGGAATTCTCAAGGCTTCCCGATATTTGGCGACCGTGCGGCGGGCGATGTCGATGCCGGTCTCATTGAGAATTTCGACGATGCGGTCGTCTGACAGGATGTCGCCGTCGCGCACCTCGTTGTCGATCATGGCCTTGATCCGGTGACGGACGGCTTCCGCCGAATGGGTGGCCCCGCCATCAGACGACTGGATGGAAGCGGTGAAGAAGAATTTCAGCTCGAACACACCGCGCGGGGTCGAGACGTACTTGTTGGAGGTGACGCGGCTGACGGTGCTCTCGTGCATGCCGATGGCGTCTGCGACGGTCTTGAGGTTGAGCGGGCGCAGGAACTCGACACCGAAGGCCAGGAATGCGTCCTGCTGGCGCACGATCTCGGACGACACCTTCAGAATGGTCTTGGCTCGCTGGTCCAGCGATTTGACCAGCCAGCTGGCCTGGGCGGCGCATTCGGCGACGAAGGTCTTTTCGGTGTCTGACCGCGCGCCCGCCTGGACCACACCGTGATAGCGCTTGTCCATGATCAGACGGGGCAGGGTGTCGGCGTTCAGCTCGACCTTCCAGCCGCCAGCCGGATCGGCCCGCACATGGACGTCGGGAATGACCGTCTGGGCCGGTTCGCCGCCGAAGCCTGCGCCGGGCCTAGGCGTCAAGGCCTTCAGCTCGGCGATCATCTCGGCCATGTCCTCGGCATCGACGCCGCAGGCTTTTTTGAGCGCCGTCAGGTCGCGCCGGGCCAGCAGGTCCAGATTGTCCAGCAGGCAGTCCATCGCCGGATCGAACCGGTTGCGCTCGATCAGCTGCAGCCTCAGGCATTCCGGCACAGACCGCGCCATGATCCCCGTCGGCTCGAACCCGTGGCAGGTCGCCAGCACCGCCTCGATCCGCTCTAGCGACACGCCCAGCCGGTCCGAAATCTCGGCCAGTTCGCCGCGCAGATAGCCGCCCTCGTCCACCGCATCGATAAGGGTCAGGGCAATGGCGTGGTCTGAGGCGGCGAACCCCGCCTGGGACGCCTGCATCTGCAGATGTTCCCATAGGGTCGCGTCGCGGGTGTCGGGCTGTTCACGACCTTCGCCGTCGGGCAGGCCACCGCCCGATCCGGCACGGGACCAGTCGTTCAGGCCGGGCTGGGCTTCGCCAGTGCCGACATCCTCCATCCGGTCGCCGGTGCGCTCTCCGGGACTGGCGTCGCCATAGACGTCGTCGGAGCGGGCATCCAGGGTGCGGTCCGCATCCTGGACCCGACCCTCGTCGAAGGTCATTTCCGTGGTGTCGCGATCGGCGGCGACTTCACGCGGCGCATCGGCCTCGCCGCCGGGCTCCCCATCTTCGCGCTGGAGCAGGGGGTTCTTTTCCAGCTCTGCCTCGACGAAGGCGTCGAGCTCCAGGTTGGACAACTGCAACAGCTTGATCGCCTGCTGCAACTGGGGCGTGATGACCAGACCCTGGCCCTGCCGAATATCCAGCCTTTGTCCGAGCACCTGGAACCTGTCCCCCGCCGTCCGTGACCGACGTGGCCCGAAACTTGCTGTGGCCACCTTGTGGCCAGACCGGTTAACGAGCGGCTACCGCCTCAGCCAAACTCTGCCGCGCCCCGCTGGATCATGTCCTGCACGACCGGGTCCATCAGGCAGCCGACCACTTCCAGATCATAGGCGTCCTCTGCCGCTTCCAGACTGGTCAGTTTGGGCAGGCGGACGGGACGCAGCGACCTCAGGCGATACTCAGCCTTCAGTACTGCGCCATGCGCGTTGATCCGCTCCAGCAATTCCAGCCGAACCCCGGCCTGGCTTTTCAAAAGGGTATTTCTGACGGCCATCGTCGCCTCCCCGATGTGGCGAGGATGACACGGCGTTCGCTGAATGTGGAGTCACGGCGTGGTGAACGGCCCGATAGCAAAACAGGCCGTCAGCCGTACATGTCGCCTAGATAGACGCGGCGAACTTCGGGGTCGCGGATCACGTCTTCGGCCTTGCCTTCGAACAGGACCGAGCCGCCGGAGATGATCGAGGCGTGGTCGATGATCTCCAGGGTCTCGCGCACATTGTGGTCGGTGATCAGCACGCCGATGCCCTGGCCCGCCAGATAGCGGATGACCTGACGGATGTCGGCGATGGCCAGGGGGTCGATGCCGGCAAAGGGTTCGTCCAGCAGCATGAAGCTGGGGCGACCGGCCAGGGCGCGCGCGATCTCGCAGCGACGGCGTTCCCCGCCCGACAGACCCGAGGCCGGGGCATGGCGCAGGTGGTCGATGCGTAGCTCGTTCAACAGTCGGCTGGTCTCGTCGGCAATGGCCTTGTTGCCGCTGTGATGCAGTTCGACAACGGCGCGGACATTCTGTTCAACGGTCATGCCGCGGAAGATGGAGGCTTCCTGCGCCAGATAGCCAAGGCCCATGCGGGCACGCTGATACATCGGCTGGGCCGTCACATCCTCGCCGTCCAGCCAGATGGAGCCGCTGTCCGGCGGAATCAGGCCGGTGATCATGTAGAAACAGGTTGTCTTGCCCGCGCCGTTGGGGCCCAGCAGGCCGACGACCTGACCGCGCTGAACGTCCAAGGACACGTCTTGCACGACCTTACGCTGGCCGAAGGCGCGGGCGATGTTGCGCACGCGCAGACCCTTGGTTGACGCGGGCATAGGCGTGTCGTCCGCCGCTTGCGGCGTCTCCAGCACATTCAGGGCTGACAGTTCCTTGCGCGCCATGCGTCAGGCCGAGCCGCTAGGCTCAGTTCCCCGTGCTGCTGGGGTAGAAGACACCCTGAACGCGACCGTTGGAGCCGCCTTCCAGCCGCGCCGATTCCGTGCGGGTATTGTAGGTCAGGCGCGACCCGGTGGCGACGTTCTGCCCTTGCGTCAGGATGACGTCGCCCGTGACCACGATGGTGTCGTTGCCGGTTGTATAGATGGCGCGGTCGCCACGGATCGTCTGGTCCGGCGTGACGAAATAGACGTTGCCAGTCGCTTCCATACGGCTGTCAGCGGTCTGGTTCAGGCCCGAAATCTGGTCGGCGCGGAAGCGATTGTTGCCCTGGATCAACTCGGCACGGCCCCTCAGGGTCAAGGTGTCGCCCGCATATTCGACGGTGTCGCCACTCCACGCGATGGGCGCATCGGCGCTGCTGACCCGAGCCGTCTGGGCGTCGCCGAGGGTCGGGACGGCCAATGTAGCCAGCAAGGCGATGGCTGCGGCGGTGAGGGGTCTGGTCATGCTCATGGATCCGAACGCGACGGGTTGAACGTCCCGCGCACCTTGTTATTGCCCGTGCCGCTGAACACGACCCGGTCACCCTGTTCATAAATGGCATAGGACGAAGCGTTGATGGTTCCAAGGGGGCCCGTGCCCTGAACGCCCTTGTTGCCTCTTACGATGCCGGTCGAGGTGTCGACCACAGCCTCTGGCGTGATCATGGTGAAGCCTGAGCCGCCGTCGGCGATCCGCACATTGGGGCCGATGGTGACGGTCTTGGCGACCTGGTCATAGGTGCCGCCGTCAGCGGTCAGTTCGGTGACCTTGCGGCCGCCCAGATTCAGTCTCAGGGCCGGCCCGACCAGGCGGAAACGGCCCGTCGCTGGATCACGGATCGCGCCCTTGGCCCCGATGACGAAGCTGCGGCCCTCGGCGTCCTGACCGTGGAACATGGGATTGTCCAGGCGGACCTCATTGCTGGCCCCGGCCTGGCGTTCGACGTCCGACATGACGGTGCGCAGGACAATCCAGCTGATGGTGCCGCCCGCCAGCACCAGGATGACGACTGGCAGCACCCGGCGCAGCAGCCGCACCCGCCGCGAGCGCGCACGAAAGGCCGCGGCCGTCGCGGCGACGCGGGCCTCGTCATCTTGATCGCGGATGTCGTCGGGAGCGGTCATCAGGTGTGCGCGAAGATGTCCATCTCGTCCCAGCCGGCCAGATCCAGCGCGGACCGTGTCGGCAGGAAATCGAAGCATTTGAGGGCCAGCTCGGTGCGTCCCTCGCGCTCCAGCATCATGTCCAGTCGCGCCTTGGCGGCATGCAGATACAGAACGTCGGAGGCGGCGTAGTCGAGCTGGGCCTGCGTCAGCTCGGCATTGCCCCAGTCGCTGGACTGCTGGGCCTTGGACAGATCGACACCGACCATCTCGCGCACGACATCCTTCAGACCATGCCGGTCCGTATAGGTGCGGGCCAGTTTGGAGGCGATCTTGGTGCAGTAGACCGGCCGGGTTTCCACCCCCAGATGCAGCTGGAACATGCCGATGTCGAAGCGTCCGAAGTGGAATATCTTCGTCACCGCCGGATCGGTCAGCACCCGCTTCAGGTTTGGACAGTCATAGGCGGGGCGGTTCAGCCGCACGACATGGGCGTCCCCGTCGCCGGATGACAGCTGGACCACGCACAGGGGGTCGCGGCGAAAGCGAAGGCCCATGGTCTCGGAATCGATCGCGACCTCGGGGCCCAGATCCAGGTCGTCGGGCAGGTCGCCCTGATGCAGATAGACGGTCATACCCTCCCGTAACCCAGCCGGGGCCGTGAGGCGATAGGCAGAGATGTCGTCAGCGAAGGCCGAAAACGAAAACGGCGCCGCACCTTGCGATGCGACGCCGTTCGAATGATTGGTGCCCAGGAGAGGACTCGAACCTCCACGACATTTCTATCACTGGCACCTGAAGCCAGCGCGTCTACCAATTCCGCCACCTGGGCCCGGATGTCGGCGCGCCGGGGCGCGTGTCCATCTGGAAGGCGCGGACCCTTAAGGCAGGGTCCGGGGCGGGTCAACAGGGTTTTCGTCCGATTGCGTTGCGAGCGGCGGGCGCATCGTCTAATCCCCGGCGCAGCAAGGGTTCGGCCAGATGTCCGCCCCGGTTTTCGCGTCGCCTCGGAGCAGTTCGCCATGAACGAAGTCACCCCCGGCCTGGTCACCGTCTTCGGCGGCTCCGGCTTCGTCGGCAGTCAGGTGGTTCGTGCCCTGGCCCGTCGTGGCTGGCGGGTGCGTGTGGCCGTGCGTCGTCCGGACCGCGCCTATGACCTGAAGCCCCAAGGTGACGTCGGCCAGATCGTCGCCGTCCGCTGTGACGCGACCCGTCCCGACGATGTCGCCGCCGCTCTGAAAGGGGCCGACGCCGCCGTCAATCTGATCGGCATCCTGTACGAAAGCGGCAAGCGCAGCTTCGAGGTCATGCATGTCGATACTTCGCGCGTCATCGCCGAGGCCTGTGCTGCCGCCGGAGTCGATCGTCTGGTGCAGATGTCGGCCATCGGGGCCAATCCTGAAGGCGCGTCCGACTATGCCCGGACGAAGGCGCAGGCCGAAATGGCCGTGCGCATGGCCAAACCCGACGCCGTCATCGTGCGTCCCTCCATCATCTTCGGCGCGGGCGACAACTTCCTGAACCAGTTCGCCCGCATGGCGCAGTTCGCCCCGGCCCTGCCGCTGATCGGTGGTGGCCAGACCAGGTTCCAGCCGGTCTATGTCGGTGACGTGGCCGAGGCCGTGGCGCGTGCCGTCTCATTGCGCGAAGCGGCGGGCCGCACCTTCGAGCTGGGCGGACCGGCGGTCATGACGTTCGAGGATCTGCTGAAACTGGTTCTGCGCGAGACCTATCGCCCGTCACGTGGTCTGATCCCTCTGCCGTTCCCGATCGCCAAGATGATCGGTGGCATGGCCCAGCTCAGCACCATGGTCGGCATCCCTCCGGTCCTGACACGCGATCAGGTCGTTCTGCTGGAAACCGACAATGTCGTCGCCGAGGGTGCTGAGGGTCTGTCGGCCCTGGGCATCGAGCCGACGGGCGTTGAGGCGATCGCTGCCTCCTATCTGTGGCGCTATCGCGATGGAGGCCAGTTCGCCTCCGCGCCGGTGAAGACGACGCCGGTCTAGGCGCGAGCTAGGCGATCCCAGCCCACACCAGGCCCAGGCCGATCACGCCAACCACGATCCGCCACCAGGCGAAGGGCGCAAAGCCGTGGCGGGCGACGAAGTCCACCATGGCCTTCACCACGACCCAGCCGACCGCGAACGAGACGACGAAGCCGAGCGCAATGATCCAGGCGAAGTCGGCGTCGATTGATGCGCCGGACTGGACGATGTCCCACCCGGAAGCCGCGACCATGGTCGGGATGGCGAGGAAGAATGAGAATTCCGCCGCCGCCCGCTTGTCCAGGCCCAGCACCAGTGCACCCGAGATTGTGGCTCCAGAGCGCGAAACGCCGGGAATGACGGACAGGCACTGGAACAGGCCGATGCCCAGCGACCGCTTCCACGACACTGTCATGGCATTATCCTCGGTCGGGGCCGGCGCGAACCGCTCCAGCGCCAGCAGGCCGAATCCGCCGAGGATCAGCGTGGTGCAGATTACCGTGACGGCCAGACTGCCTTCCACGTCGAACAGAACCTCGGTGATGAAGTCGTACAGAAAGACACCGGCGAACACGGACGGGATGAAGGCGATGGCGATGCTGATGGCGAAATGACGCGATTGGGGATCGGTCGGCAGGGTGACCAGCACCTTCCACAGGCGCGCGAAATACAGGGCCACCACAGCCAGGATCGCCCCCAGCTGGATCAGCACGACAAAGGAGGCCCAGCGCGGATCGGTCAGGCCCAGCAGCTTCTGCGTCAGCAGCAGGTGCCCTGTCGAGGACACCGGAATGAACTCCGTCAGTCCCTCGACGATGCCCAGGATTATCGCTGCGATCCAGTCCGCCATGATGTCCGCTCGTGACACGGCACCGTCGCCGCGCCCCAGCCTTTAGCCAGACAGCGGGCGATAGGCGAGACCTGGTTGCGGCGTCATCTTGTGTCCTTGGCATCGTCTCCGCTTTCCGCGACAAGGCGACCGATGATCTCCGTCCCGACGCCTGACGCCCACGCGGCCACCCGCGACATCACCCGCCTGGCGGTCGGCGTAGCCGTGGTGCTGATCGTGCTGAAGGCCTTTGCGCTGGGGGCGTCAGGGTCGGTGTCCATCCTGGCGTCGCTGGCCGATTCGACCCTGGATCTGGTGGCGTCGCTGGCGACCTTCTTTGCGGTACGCTGGGCCGCTGCGCCTGCCGATGACGATCATCGCTATGGGCACGGTAAGGGCGAGGCCCTGGCGGCCCTGGTTCAGTCGGGCCTGGTGTTCGCCTCTGCGGTCTTCATCGGCTTCGAGGCGATCCAGCGGATGTTCGACCCGCAGCCGGTCAGTTCGGGCACCGCAGGCGTCGTGGTCATGCTGATCTCCATCGCGCTGACCGGCTGGCTGATCTGGATGCAGTCGCGGGCCATGCGACGCAGCGGGTCGCTGGCCGTCGCGGCTGACCGCGCCCACTATGCCAGCGATCTGGCGGCCAATGGCGTGGTCCTGATCGGGGTGATTTCGGGGACTTTCCTTTCGGCTCCTGGCCTTGACGCGGCGGCGGGGCTGGTGGTGTCGGTCTGGCTGTTCTGGGGCGCGATCGGGATCCTGCGCAATGCGTCGGATCACCTGCTGGACCGTGCCGCGCCGGAGGATCAGCGCAAGGCCATCGTTGCCGCCGTCCTGGCCGACCCGCGCATCTCGGGCCTGCATCAGTTGCGCACCCGCATGGCCGGATCGGTGCTGATGATCCAGATGCACGTCGATCTGGACCCGGGCCTGACCCTGGTCGCGGCCCATGACATCGTCGTCGAGGCCGAGGATCGGCTGCGCGCCACGTTTGCGGGGGCGGACATCCTGATCCATGCCGATCCGCGCGGGCGCACGCGGCCTGACGATACGGCGGCGATGGGAGCGGCCAGTTCGGGTCCATGGGCCTGACGTTCGCGCCCAGACAACGGCATAGCTAACGCGGGCTTAACATCCCCGGTCGCATAAGGGCGGGATGTCGGACCCCGTCCTGTATCATTTTGCCTTCGACCCCGCCTCGCGTAGCGTGCGGCTTGCTTTGGGGGAGGCCAAGCTGACGGTGGCCGAGACGCCCGTTCGTCCGTGGGAAGACGATTGCCCAGTCGGCCCGCTGAACCCGTCCGGCATGCCGCCGGTGCTTCAGATCATGGAACATGGCCGCCTGCTGACCCTATGCGAACCGGCTGCCATTCTGGGCTGGCTAGAGGATCGGGCCAAAAGCGACTTCCTGCTGTCCACCGACCCAGCCGAGCGAGCCGAGACGCGCCGCCTGATCGGCTGGTTTGACCGCCGCTTCACCGACGACGTCAATGCCGTCTTGCTGCACGAGCGGATGGAAAAGCCCCTGCTGCGTCTCGGACCGCCCGAGGCCCGGGCCCTGCGCGCTGGCCGCGAGTCGCTCCGCACTCACCTGACCCTGCTGGAAGAACTGCTGACCCAGCGCGACGCCCTGGCCGGACGCCGGATTGGCCAGGCGGACCTGGTCGCCGCCGCCCATATCTCGGTGCTGGATTACTTCGGCGAGATCGCCTGGGCCAGCTATCCGGGGCTGAAGACCTGGTACATGAAGCTGAAGTCGCGCCCCAGCTTCCGGCCCCTGCTCACAGACCGCTTCCCAGGCGTGGCCCCTTCGGGCCATTATGCGGATCTGGATTTCTAAAAGGTCGGGGGACGATCCAATGAAGTGGGTTTGCGCAGCTTTGCTGGCAGTGAGCATGTGTGTCTGCTCGACATCCGTCGCTCTGGCAGCGGATGCCGGCGTTGCAGTCACACCGCAATCGAGCGTTCAGGTTCGTGATGCTGCCGCAGACATGCACGCCTGGCTTTCTGAGGTTGCCGTATGGAGCCAAGGTTACGATGCTCTGACGACCTCTCGAGTAGAAACCCTCGGGTGGCTACTCGATTCGGCAGAGGTTCTTGTCCAAAAACTGGATGTTGGAACTGGTGCGGCCCAGAAATGGGCTGACGATTGGGCTCCTGAAGCACGCGCTCGGCTTGCTTCGGAAATGGCCGCTTATCAGGCACTATCGACCAGCATGCCGACATTTCCGGCTAGCCTACCGAGGACGCCAGATATGCAGACGAGGCTTCTAACAGCGAGCAGAACGTCGGACTTGATTGGCACTTTGATGATCACGACGAGCATAGCGTGTGAAAACTACATCACGGCCATACAAGCAGCGGCCTCCGGCAAGGAAAGCGACTACGCAAAGATCGATCCCGCGCGGTTGGGATTGATGATATCTCAGTTGCAGGCTGAGAATACGATGGTGGCGTCTGCAGTCGGTGAAAACAAAGGTCCTTCACAGCAGTTGGCGCGAGTGCAAATTCTGTCAAACAACGCCATTCTTGTATGGCTTGAACACAACAAGCAGGCTTTTGGTCATCAACAGGTCGATGGAGCCGCGTCCGGCAAATTGATGCGCCAACACATCAACGACATGCGTGAAGGCCTCGTTGTGCTTGATCGCGAAGTCGACGAGATTTCTGTCCGGATAAGCAGTCAAAGCGATTTGGAGGGAACGCCATTCGCCAGGCTGATTGACAATCTTGTCATTTCTTATCGAGACAGCTCACGGGTGGAGGTCCAGATGGCTGACGCTCTGATGCGTTTGGCTGAAGCTGTTGAGTCCGGGGATCCTGATGCCGACGATCCCGTCAGCGAACAAGTGGCCGCAATAGCTGACCGGCGACTTGCGTTGCATGAGGCCCGTCTGGCGTTGATCGCTGCAGGTGGCCAGGCTCAATAAGCCACTCAGTGACTGACTTCCGCGACACCATCCGCACCGCCGCCAGCGTTCTGGGCTTCGACGTCTGCCGCTTTGCTTCAGCGTCGGAGCCCTGGAGTGCGGGCGAGCGGCTGGCGCATTTCGTCGAGGCGGGGCGGCATGGCGACATGGGCTGGATGGAGACGACACTGGAGCGGCGCGCCCACCCCACCGCCATGTGGGACGGAGCGCGGACGGCTATCGTTCTGGGCCTCAACTATGGGCCAGGGCATGATCCCTTGCCGGAGATGGCGGACCGCTCGGCAGCATACATATCGGTCTATGCGCGGGGCGACGACTATCACGAGGTCATCAAGGGGCGGCTGAAGACCCTGGCCGGTCAGGTGGCGGCGCGGACGGGGCAGGACGTCAAGGTCTTCGTCGACACCGCCCCCCTGATGGAAAAGCCGCTGGCCCAGCGGGCGGGTCTGGGCTGGCAGGGGAAGCACACCAATCTGCTGAGCCGGGACCACGGCAACTGGCTGTTTCTGGGTGTGATCCTGAGTGCCGCGGAGATTGAGCCGGATGCGCCCGAAGCCGAGCATTGCGGGTCCTGTACCGCCTGTCTGGACGTGTGTCCGACCCAGGCCTTTCCGGCCCCATTCCAGCTGGATGCCCGGCGCTGTCTGTCCTACCTGACCATCGAGTTCGCCGGGCCGTGGCCGGTGGAGTTCCGCAAGGCGACCGGAAACCGCATCTATGGCTGCGACGACTGTCTGGCCGTCTGTCCCTGGAACAAGTTCGCGGCCGAGGCGAGGGAAGGGCGGGTGCAGGCCCGTGAAGCCTTGGTGTCGCCGCGACTGGCCGATCTGGCGGTGCTGGATGACGCAGCCTTTCGGGCGCTGTTCTCCAGGAGCCCGGTGAAGCGGATCGGGCGGGACCGGTTCGTTCGCAATGTCCTGTACGCCATCGGCAACAGCGGGGACGTCGCCCTGTTGCCGGTGATCGAGCCGCTGCTCGCCGACCCTGCCCCGGTGGTGCGCGGCGCGGCGGTCTGGGCATCGTCGCGGTTAGCGGACCCGGGAGTGTTTCAGGCGCTGGCCGACCTGCACCTTACGGAGGGTGATCAGTCCGTGCGAGATGAGTGGACGCGCCCCACGGCGGCGGGCACTGTCGGTTGATCTGTCGCGGAGTGCCGTCATGCGATTGTTGCTGCTGACCTTGGCCTTCCTGAGTGTGGCCGGACCGGCCCTGGCCGAGGTCACCCTGTCTTTCTATGCCCATCCCGGGGCTCGAGTGCGGGGCGGCTATCTGCTGTTTCCGCATGCCTATGTGCAGGCGACCGGCACACTGGAGGCTACGGGGGAGCCGGTGGACTGGGCCGCCGGGTTCACCGCCCGCAGCCCCGGGCCGCAGCTGTTGTTCGTCTCCGGACGCGGTGTGGTGGCGACCCCGGAGACCCGATATATCGGGGAGGGCAAGGGTTATCTGACCGTAACCGTCAGCGACGAGGTCTATGCCGCCATCCGTGCACGAGCGGACTGGTGGAACGGGCCGGAGGGGTGGACCTACGACCTGCGCCGCCGAAACTGCATCACCTTCATCGCCGACCTGATCCGGATGGCGGGGCTGGCGACCGGGCGCGAGCCGTCGATGAGCCCCGGACGATTCTTCGAAGAGACGGCGATGTTGAATCCGCACGCTGCCTGGACCGCACCGGCCGTGCCAGTGACAGACCCCCGGGCCCCGGAAGGCGAATTTTCCGATCCACAACCTGCTTCGTGAACGCCTTCGTACCCTGAGGCGAGGGCGCTTCGACCTTGGCACCTTTGGCACGATAAACGGGGTGCCAAAGGTGCCAAACGTGCCAAATGTGCCAAAGTGCCAAACCTACAACCTACTGATTTAGCGATATTTCTTTGCCTTACCGAGGTGTCGAGTAGGTGGTGGCTGTGCCAGATTATGTGAAATGCCATCGGTCACCGAGACCGATGGCACTGCATCTGGTTTGTCAAAGACCCGCGCCCGCAACGATGCTGCGTGGCGCAGATAGGGTCTGAACCGCCAGGGACAAGCGTGAAAAAAGGAATATATTCACATTTTGTCTATTGCGGGCGACCCACCACGGCATCGACCGAGTTCGTCGTCACCGGATGATAACCGGGCCGCGCCTCGGCGTAGAGGCGTGTGGCGATCGGACGGCCCCATTCGCCCTGACCCCACAGGCTGGTGAACAGCGGCAGGACGAACTTGCGGCGGCCCTGGGTGGTCAGGAACCGCTCCAGCGTTGGCACGGCGGGCTGGTAGCGATGCTGGACCGCGATATCCAGCCAGGCAAAGACCAGTTCGGCATTGCCTTCCTGACGTAGGTTCAGGGTCGTCTCCAGATCGGCCAGCTGGGCATCGCTGAACCAGCGGCCCGAAGCGGGCGGCACCGGCGGACGCCAGGCCAGGAAGCGCTGGCGTTCCTGGGTCGACCAGTTGGCCCAGGGAATGGCCGAGGCCGGGCCACCGTCCGCAAATGCCAGGGCCGCCGCATCGACGGGGGCGAAGGCGTCGGATACCGGCGGCTGCCAGTTCGACGGCATGCCAGGCTGATAGATCCAGGCATCCATCATCAGCTGATCCTCCAGCACGCGCGTCGTGACCAGATGGGTGCGGATGTCCTCCAGGAACAGCTCGGTCGTCATGGGGCGGAAGGCATTGCGCTCGAAATAGCCGGTCAGCCAGGCGTCGAACGTTTCGCGGCCCACGATACGCTCGATGGTGCGCAGGAAGGCGGCCCCCTTCTCATAGGCGACGTCGGTCAGGCCCTCGTCCGGGTCGCGTCCAGCCAGCTCCAGCTTCAGCCGGGTGTCGGCGGGCGGCAGGCTGGCCAGGGTGTCCTGAAGATCGCCCCAGCCCAGGGATTGCAGCATCAAGGCGCGGTCGCGCCCCTCCGTCGCCTCCATGATCCGGTTCTCGAAATAGACGGTGAAGCCCTCGTTCAGCCAGAAGTCTGCCCAGGTCGCATTGGTCACCAGATTGCCGGACCAGGAGTGGGCCAGCTCATGCGCGACCAGGCTGACCAGCGAGCGGTCGCCGGCGATGATGGTCGGGGTGGCGAAGGTCAGGCGCGGGTTTTCCATCCCGCCGAACGGGAAGGAGGGCGGCAGAACCAAAAGGTCGTAGCGGCCCCAGCGGTAGGGGCCGTACAGCGCCTCGGCCGCATCGACCATGGCCGCGGTCGGAACCAGTTCGTCATGGGCGGCCTCGAGGCGCGATGGCTCCGTCCAGACGCCGGTCCGCTCATCGATGGCCTGGAAATCGACATCGCCCACGCCGATGGCGATCAGATAGGGCGGCACCGGATTGGTCTCGACATAGCGCCAGGAGATCAGATCAGGCCCGATCGGTGCGCGGCCTGAAGCCCTGCCGCTCATGACCACCTTCAGATCGCGTGGCGCGGTGATGCGGGCGTCCCAGGTCTGGCGGATGCCGGGGCTGTCCTGGGTCGGCACCCAGGTGCGGGTCAGGATCGCCTGGCCCTGGCTGAACATATAGGGCTGCTGGCCGCCTGCGGTCTGGGCGGGTGTCAGCCATTGCAGGGCGGCCGCATCGGGGCGCGTCGCATAGGTGATGACGATCTTGCGGGCGTCACCGATCTGAACCGTCAGGGCGTGACCCAGTATGGGATCGTCCTGCCCCTCGGCAAAGGCCAGAGGGCGTCCCTCGGCGTCGGTGATCGACCGGATATCCAGATTGCGGGCGTCGAGCACGATCTCGGTCGCGCCAGGCTGGGCGGCTATGTCCAGGGTAGCCGTGCCCGACAGGCTCTTGCTGTCGAAGTCGGCGGTCAGGTTCAGATCGACGTGGGTGACGCGGGCAATGTTGGGCTGGGCATAGGTGTGAATGTCCTGCGGTATGGGCGTCATCGCCTGGGAGGCCGCTATCGCCTCCACGGCCCCGGCATCAGCGCCTGATCCACCGACGACAGAGCCGCCTGTGGTCTGACACGCCCCCAGGGCCGTTGTCAGGGCCATCATCGAAACCATCATCAGGGGGCGGACCATTACGCATCTCCTCGAAACCATTGTCGTGGGGGACAACGCCTCTTGGAGGCGAAAAGATCAAGGGGCGGGTGCGGCCGCGGGCGTGTTTCGTCCGGTGAACAACCGTCCCTTTTCGGCCAGCAGCACGAAGGTCAGGGCCAGCAGGCCCAAGCCGACGAAGCCCAGGGTCATGGGGGCGGCACTGCCGTTGAACTGCTGCCCGATCAGGAAGCCGAAGGTTGCCCCCAGGGTCGTGGAGATAAATCCCTGGGCCGAGGAGGCCGTGCCAGCGATATGGCCCATCTTCTCCATCGCCATGGAGCCGAAATTGCCGGCGATGAAGCCGAAGAAGAACATGGTCAGGCCTTGCAGCACGGCAAAGGTCCAGATGGTCTCCAGTCCCATCAGGTTCACCACCGAATGGATGGTGGCCATGACGATAAAGCCGATCAGAGCCGTGTGTGAGATGAGCCGCGAACCCAGTTTCTCGACCAGTCGCGCGTTCAACAGGGACGCCACGGCGATGCCGCCCGCGACCAGGCCGAACACTGTGGTGAACAGATGCGGGGCCTCGAACACATCGAAGAATATCTGCTGGCTGGAGTTGATGAAGCCGAACAGCGCCCCGGTGATGCAGGTCATGGCCAGGGTGTAGCCGATGGACTGGCGCTCGGTCAGGGCCTGGCGGAAGGCCCCGGCGATGCGTCCGACCTGGATCGGCATGCGATCGTCGGGGTGCAGGGTTTCGGGCAGGCGGATCGCCGTCCAGATCATGTAGGCGCTGCCGGCCAGGGCCAGCACGCCGAAGATCCACGGCCATGGCGCGACCGTCAGAATCAGCTGTCCCAAGGTCGGGGCCAGGATCGGAATGCCCAGGAAGACCAGGAAGCTGAGCGACATGACCCGCGCCATGGTCCGCCCGGAATAGCGGTCCCGCACGATGGAGACGGCCAGCACCCGCAGGGCCGCCGCGCCGATGCCCGTACCGACACGCGCTGCGATCAAGAGCTCGAACGTCGGTGCAAAGGCGGCCAGGGCGCTGAACAGCACGTAGACGCCGAGCCCGAACATCAGGACGGGCTTGCGGCCGTAGCGGTCGGCTAATGGGCCATAGATGATCTGGGTGACGCCAAAACCTAGCAGATAGGCGGTGACCACCCACTGACGGCTGTTCTCATTAGCTACGCCCAGCGCCTCGCCGATGGCGGGCAGGGCGGGGAGCATGGAATCGATGGCCAGCGCGTTCAACGCCATCATCATGGCGATCAAAGCGACGAATTCTGGGAAGCCGGGGCCTTTGACGGGGATTTCAGTACCGGCTTTTGTCATGCTCCGTCAGATGCGCCCGACAGTCTCGCATCGCAACCTTCTGCGGATGACATTTCGCAACGGCGAATAGGGCTAGCTCGAAAACTCAGGGCGTGAACTGGATGGTGCGGGCGAACTGGACATCGGCTTGTCCGGGTTCGACGCGGCTGTCCTGAACCAACGCCACGGCCGCCTCTCCAAAGCCGAGGCCGGGGTGGGTCTCACCCAATACGGCGCAGGCCTCGACTTTGCCGCTAGCCCGGGCAGTGCATTCGACCGTGACGGCCACACCCGCCAGAACTGGAGCTACCGCAGGCGCGGCATCGTCCGACACGAGAGCAGCCGGCCTGGACTCAAAGTCGGCCCTCTCGAGCCGCGCGTGCGTCTCCGTGGGTCCGGTGGTCAGGGCGATGGCGAACAACAGGGCAATCATGGGTCGAGCCTCCTGACCCTTTAATGTTCGTGAAAGGACTGCGTTCCGTCAGGGCCGGTGCAGAATACGAACCGTCGGCGGCAGCTTCACCATATGAACAGAAGCTGACGAACCGGCTGCCGGGGCGTTCAGGTCGGGCCTGCCAGAAGGGTGTCATCGGAACGGGGCGAGACCCCGAAAGCCCGGAGGATTTCCCAATGGCCAGTGCCGCCCTGAATATCGTCTCCCCTTCCGCCCAGATCGGCGCCCAGATCAGCGCCCTTATGACCGCGCCCGAGACACGCAGCGAGCGGATCGTTCGGCTGCAACGTGAAGCCCGCGCTCTGGCGCTGGACGATGTCGATGCCCTCGTCCGCCAGATGACCGAGGTCGTCCAGGCTGCCAGCGACATTGCCGACGGTGGTGACGCCTATCCGGTCGGGGTGCGCGAGGCCGCGCTGCGGCTGTCGGTCGATCTTCATGCGCGGGCGGATACGCTGAAAGCGATCTCGGGCCGCGCTCTGATCTGAAAAAATGGTGCCCCGGGTCGGACTCGAACCGACACTCCTTTCGGAACCGGATTTTGAATCCGGCGCGTCTACCAGTTCCACCACCGGGGCCCGCGTGGCGTCCTTTAGCCGGACTGGGCGTCTCGTGCCAATAGGCCGTGACGAACAGCAGGCCTGAGGCCAGGAATTCTGCAACTGCCCCTCTTGCGTTTCATCGTGGTGTAACGCATCTGGCAGGACATGAGCGCGACCGATTTAGCCCGTCTGCCCGACCTCGCCGTCGTCTACGAACATCCCGAGTGGTTCGAGCCGCTGTTCGCCGCGCTTGACCGGCATGGCGTCAGCTATGTGAAGGTGCCGCTGGCGGGGCATGGATTCGATCCGGCGGGTTCGCCTGCACCGGCGAAGGTGGTGTTCAGCCGCGTGGCCATGTCCTCCTTCCTGCGCGAGCCGGAGCATCCGATCTTCTATGCCCAGAGCCTGTTCGACCACTGGCAGGGGCTGGGGACGCGGGTGGTCAATGCCTCTGCCCTGAACATCGATACCTCCAAAGCGCGGCAGATGTCGCTGATCGCGCGTCTGGGCCTGAAGGGGCCTGCGACACGCGTGGCGCACCGGCAGGCTGACATTCCGGCGGCGGCCGAGGGGCTGCGCTTCCCGGTTCTGGTCAAGGCCGACATCGGCGGTGCCGGCGCGGGCATCACCCGTTATGAAAGTCCCGAAAGCCTTGCCGAGGCGGCGGGCGAGAAATGGTGTCCGGTCGGGGTGAACGGCATCTCCCTGATCCAGGAATATGCGCCGCGCCGGGCTGGCAAAATCACGCGGGTCGAGACGCTGAACGGCAAATACCTCTACGCCATCGACATCGAGAGCCCGGGCGACGCCTTCGACCTGTGCCCCGCCGATGCCTGTCTGGTGCGGCCCGGTGCGCCGACCCTGACCATGACCAAGGCCACGCCGCCGGACGAGATCATCGCGGCGGTCGAACGTCTGGCCGTCGCGGGCGAGATCGAGGTCGGGGGCGTCGAATATCTGATCGATGACCGGGACGGGTCGGTGCTGTTCTATGACATCAATGGCCTGTCGAACTTCGTGGCCAATCCGGTCCAGGTTCTGGGCTTCGACCCGCACGACAATCTGGTCGCCTGGCTGGCCGGCATCATCGACGACGAAAAGAGAAAGACCGCAGCATGAGGTACGGTTACTGGGCCCCGGTCTTCGGCGGCTGGCTGAGGAATGTCGACGACGAGCGCGAGGCGTCGTGGGAAAACCTGTCGCGGCTGGTCCGGCGGTCGGAGGAAATCGGCTGGGACCTGACCCTGATCGCCGAGCTGAACCTGAACGACATCAAGGGCATTCAGGCCCCGGCTCTGGACGCCTGGTCCAGCGCGGCGGCCCTGGCTGCGGTGACGAAAACGATCGAGCTGATGGTCGCCGTGAGGCCGAACTTTCACCAGCCCGCCCTGTTCGCCAAGGCGGCGGCCAATGTCGACCAGATTTCCGGCGGGCGACTGGCGCTGAACGTCGTCTCGTCCTGGTGGGCCAAGGAGGCGGAAAGCTATGGCCTGCAATTCGACCAGCACGACGACCGCTATGCCCGCACCACAGAGTGGCTACAGGTCGTGGACCGGTTGTGGACGCAGACGCGCACGGATTTCGATGGCCAGTTCTACACGCTGAAGGACGCCATCGTGGAGCCGAAGCCGACCTCCACGCCTGCTCGGCCCCGCCCCGTCATCTATGCGGGCGGCGAGAGTGAGGCCGCCAAGACGCTGATCGCCCGCCACTGCGACGCCTATGTCATGCACGGCGACGAGCCCGAGCATATCGCCGCCAAGGTCGCCGATATGAAAGCCCGGCGTGAGAGCTTCGGCCTGCCGCCCATGTCGTTCGGCATGGCGGGCTATGCCGTGGTGCGCGACAGCCAGGCCGAGGCGGACCGGGAGCTGGAGCGGATCACGGCCATCCCCGGCCTGTCCGAGGGCAATCCACCCGCGGGCTTCGCCAACTTCGACCAGTGGCTGTCGGGAACCGAGCTGGAGCGAGAGCTGAAGATCCGCGAATACAGCGTCTCGAACCGTGGTCTGCGCCCCGGCTTTGTCGGCACGCCCGAAACGGTGCGTGAGCGGATCGCGGAGTTCGAAGCGGCCGGACTGGACCTTGTCCTGCTGCAGATGTCGCCTCAGGAAGAGGAGATGGAGCGGTTCGCGGCCCAGGTGATTAACGGCTGACCCTAGCGGTCTGACGCTCAGCGCGTCCTGAAGCTGACCCTCAGTGCCACCATCCGACGCGGATACTGGCCCTCTGTCTCGCCCCGACTGGCGACCCTCGCCTGTGGCATGGCCCGAAGAGCGGCCTGACCAAAGCGGCCGTCTGCAGGATGCTCTGACTCGATCAGGCAATCGCTGAGAGAGGCGTCAGGATTGACGATACAGGTCATGACGACGGAACCGGAGGCATATCGGTTGCGGGGATAGTTCGGTCGCGGCGGTGTCGCCCAGGTCATGCCCTCGGGCAGTCCGCTGGTCCCGATGTCCAGTGTCGCCACGTCGCGCGGATCGACACTGGGACGTCCGCAGACAGACAGAACCTCGTCGATGGCGGCAGTCGAGGGCGGTAGGGTCAGGTCGTAACGCATGTTGCGTCCAGGACCGGCACCGTCCGGAACCGTGATCTGCACCTGTCCCCCCTCGCGGATTTTGCGCGCAAAGGCTGCGGGAAAGTCGGCGACGACGACGGATCGGTCGGTCGTCAGCGTCCATTGGCTTGCGAATGCCTCATCGTCGCGGAATTTCAGGCGAAGCATGCGGTTGTCCTGCCCAGCGGGCGTAGCCGGAAGCCCTGCCAGCACAGCATTGAAGGCACCATCGACGCATCGGACGGCCATGTTCAGGCCTGTGGTTGTCGTCAGCACGGCCATGGTCGTCTTGCTGGCAGGATCGCGCACCATGTCCCAGTCCGCCTCTGCGGATTGAGCAAAGGCCGGGCTGGCCGTGCAGGCGATCATCGTCGATATCAACAGACGCTTCATGGGGGCACTCCAATCGGGGACAAGCCACCCTTTGGCCGTACGCGGTCTGACGCAAGCGTGGCCGCAGCCGGATCAGATTTCGTCAGATATTCACACCGCCTCCACCGTCTGTTCGATCGCGCCGAATACGGTGTGATGCTGGTCGTCCAGCATTTCGATGCGGACGGTGTCGCCGGGTTTCAGGAACGGTGTCTCGGGCTTGCCGCGCAGGATGGTTTCGACCGTGCGCACCTCGGCGATGCAGGAATAGCCCTGGCCGCCTTCGCTGACGGGCTTGCCGGGGCCGCCGTCGGCGTCGCGGTTCGACACGGTGCCCGAGCCGATGATGGTCCCGGCCCCCAGGCTGCGGGTCTTGGCCAGATGGGCGATCAGGGTGCCGAAGTCGAAGGTCATGTCGGTACCGGCGTCGGCCTGGCCGAAGTCCTGACCGTTCAGCTGGACCGACAGGGTGCCGTGCAGCTTGCCGTCCTTCCAGCGATCGCCGAGCGCGTCCGGCGTGACGAAGACGGGCGACAGGGCGCTGGCGGGCTTGGACTGGACGAAGCCGAAGCCCTTGCCCAGTTCGGCGGGGATCAGGTTGCGCAGGGACACGTCATTGACCAGACCGACCAGTCTGATGGCCTCCAGCGCCTGTTCGCGTGTGGCACCCTGGGGGACATCGCCGGTGACGACGACGACCTCGGCCTCCAGATCGCAGCCCCAGGCCTCGTCTGCCAGGGGGATCGGATCGCGCGGGGCCAGGAAGCCGTCGGAGCCGCCTTGGTACATCAGCGGATCGGTCCAGAAGCTGTCGGGCATCTCGGCACCCCGCGCCTTACGCACCAGTTCGACGTGGTTCACATAGGCCGAGCCGTCGGCCCATTGATAGGCGCGGGGCAGGGGGGCGGCGGCGTCGCGTTCGTGGAAGCGGCCGCGCGGCACGCCGCCATGCTCCAGACTTTCCGCCAGAGCGCGCAGATCGGGCTCCAGCCTGTCCCAATTATCCAGCGCCGCCTGTAGCGTGGGCGCGATGAGAAAGGCGTCTGTGAACCAGTTCAGATCACTGGAGACGAGGACGAGGCGACCGTCGCGGCCGTGCTTGAGCGAGGCGAGTTTCATGCCTCAAGGCCTAAACGGTTTTTCTGCAAAGGGAAGCGGGTGTCTGAAGTCGATCAGACGGGCGGGGTGATCAGGGCCTTGGCCTCGGCTCCCGTGCGGCCCCCCATGTCGCGCACCTCGACCTCGACGGCGACGGCCCCCTCGGGCTGATGCGCCCAGAGATAGCGGCGCTCCACCTCGACCTCTCGGCCCGAAGGCGCAAAGCCGGTGAAGATATCGCCCCACGGCGTCACGGCCTTCAGGTCCGGCCAGGGCAGGGCGCAGGCGGCTTCCAGCTCCTCGATGGCCATGGCCGAGAGCTCGTCGTCAGTGGGGATCATGGGGCGTCGTTCTCATCCGCGTAAATGGCAACGCTTGCAGACGAGTTGGAGGAAACGGCACCCCGATACATCCCCGATGTCGACATGGAAAAGGCAGGCGAACCTTCGGCGGTCATGACGATGACACCGCCCGTGCCGCCCAGCGCCTTTGCCTCCGCGATCTCGGCGTTTGACGCCGCGACTTCCGGGCGGACCCTGTGGAGTAAGCAGAGGTTGCCGCCCGCACCAGAGTCCTCGCAAACGCGCTGAGCCGCTTCCTCAGTTGATGCAAGTTGCTCTTCGCTCTGCGCATTCTGGCGACCGATCCGCGCACAGATGTCCCGCGCCACCGTCGCCCGGATGAAATACTCCCCGTCACCCGTGGCCGAGACCGCGCAGCCGTCGGCGTTGGAGGCGTAGGTGCCTGCGCCAATCACGGGTACGTCGCCGACGCGGCCCCACTGTTTCGCGGTCATGCCGCCGGTCGAGGTGCCAGCGGCGAGATTGCCGGATTGATCCAGGGCCACGGCGCCGACGGTGCCGAACTTGCGCTCGTTCAGGGGCGGGGCCTGGCTTTCTTCGATTGCTGCTTGCGGGCCGGGCGCACCGGCGGGCCGGGCGGGAATGGGCAGGTTGCGCGATCGCAGCGCCGTCTCCAGCCCCTGCCAGCGGCGCTCGGTGAAGAAGAAGCTGGGCTCGACCTGCTCCAGACCGACCGAGGCGGCGAAGGCGTCGGCACCCGAGCCGATCAGCATGACCTGCGGGCTCTGGTCCATCACGGCGCGGGCAGCGGCGATGGGGTGGCGGGTGGTGGTCAGGCCCGCGACCGATCCGGCGGTCAGGTTCGAGCCGTCCATGACGGCGGCGTCCAGCTCGTTGCGACCTTCGGCGGTGAAAACCGCGCCGCGCCCGGCGTTGAACAGCGGGTCGTCCTCCATGATCTGGATCGCCGCCTGGACCGCATCCATGGCCGTGCCGCCGCGCGACAGTATGGCCTGACCCGCCTCCAGCGCGCGGGTCAGGGCGGCGCGGTAAGCCGCATCCTGCTCGGGCGAAAGGCTGTCGCGCTCGATCACGCCCGCTCCGCCGTGAATGGCGAAGGACCAGCGCGGAGCCTCCGGTTCAGCGGTTTGGGCGAAAGCGGGCGAGGCCATAAGGGCTACGGCAAAGACGGCGGGGATCAGGCGGTGCAAGGTCATGGACGGCAACGTCGGCGATCGCCGGGCCGAACTCAAGCCTCAGGTCCTGATCGCCTGACCGCAGCAGGGGCAGACGGTGTGGGCGATGCCGAACAGGGCGGTCAGGGCGGCGGGGGTCAGCATCCGCTCCGGTGTCCCCGTCTCGACCCAGTCCGGACCCAGGGCCATAACCTGATCGGCGCGGGCGGCAAAGGGCAGGTGGTGGGTCGAGGCGATGACGGTTCGACCTTCTGTGGCCAGGCTGCGTATGGCGGTCTCGACGGCCTGGGCGTGCGCCAAGTCCAGCATGGCGAGGGGCTCGTCCAAGATGCAGACGGCCGCGTCCTGCACGAACAAGCGCGCGATCAGCACCAGTTGCTGCTGGCCGCTGGACAGGCGGTCGAACGGGCGCGCGGCCAGATCGCCGATGTCCAGCCGCTCCAGCGCCGCCTCCGCCGCCTTCAGATCGGCGGGGGTCAGACCTGTCGCCCAGCGGCGTTTGCCGGCCCGGCCCAAGGCCACCAGATGCAGGGCCGAGAAGCCCGCACTCACCTCGCCGGGCGGCGGCAACCAGGCGGCGGGGCCGTCGCGCATAACGGTGCCCTCCAGAGGTGACAGCACCCCGGCCAGCGTCTTCAGCAGTGTCGTCTTGCCCGCCCCGTTCGGCCCGATCAGGGCGATGACCTGACCGGTGGCCAGGGTCTGGTCCAGCGCGGGCAGGCGGAAGCCTGCCCGACCGGCGACCATCCGGTGCAGGGTCAGGCCGCTCATGCTCGCCGCGCCGTGGCGATGAACAGGGCCAGAAAGGCCGGAGCTCCGACCAGCGCGGCCAGCAGTCCGACGGGCAGTTCTGCGGGGCCGAAGGCAGTGGCCAGCCGGTCGATGGCCAGCGCCGCCAGGGCACCGATGGCCATGGAGGCGGGAATGAGTCGGCTGGCCTGCTCACCCACCAGACGGCGCGCGGCGTGAGGAGCCAGCAGGCCGATCCAGCCGACCACCCCTGCGACGGCCACAGCGGCGGAGGTCATCAGGGCCGCCGCCGCCAGGGCGATCACGCGCAGGGGACCGGCGGGCAGCCCCAGCGACCGCGCCTGCTCCTGACCCAGCGACAGCACGTCCAGCCGAAAGCCGAGCCAGAGTAGGGTCACGGCTCCCACGATCATCGGCCCGAGGGCCGACAGGACTTCGCCCATGTCGGCGCGGGTGAACGACCCCAGCAGCCAGTAGGTGATCGACGGCAGCTGCGAATAGGGCTCGGCGGCGATGACGACCAGGCCCAGCCCCGCCGTTGCCAGCGCCCCGGCCACGATGCCGCACAATATCAGGGCCAGCCGTCCGTCGTTGCCGCGTCCGCTACCGCTCGCCAGACCGGCACAAACGAGGGCAAGAGTGCCGGTCGCCAGTCCGCCCGCAAAGGCCGCGCTCTGGACCATCCATGCGCCCGCGCCCAGCAGGAGAGCCGTCGCCGCGCCCAGCCCTGCGCCTGACGTCACGCCCAGCAGGTCAGGAGACGCGAGCGGATTACGGAACAGGATCTGGAACGCCGCCCCCGCCCCCGCCAGAGCCGCACCGCATGACAGGGCTGCGAGCAGGCGGGGCATACGCAGCGACAAGGCCAGTTCGGCTTGCACGGAGCCCGACCCTGCGACGGCCCTCAGCAGTTCCGCCGGAGTAACGCCAAGCGGACCGGTGGCCATGACCAGGAAACCCAAGGCGACAATGAGCGCCGCCAGCAGTGCCGTGGTCAGGGATGGCCCCGCAAACCTCACTTGATCCAGCGCGGTCGGGCGATCTCGACGGGTGCCATGCCATACAGGCGCCGAGTCAGCGATCCTAAAGCCAGGGCGCTACCTTCGGGATCGGCAAGCCAGGTGCAGCCTAGGAGCCTGTTCACCGATGGTGGGCGATCGACCCAGCCGAAAGGTACGTCGGGCATCAGCAGCAGTCGCCGGGGCGTGCCGTCCCGTCGCCAGCCCCAGACGTAGTCCTGGCGTAATTTAGCCGCGAAACCGGGGCTCAGGGTCACGATCGCTTCCGGGTCCCAGGCCGCGACTTGCTCGCGTGTCACCCGACCGATGTCGTTGCCGCCGACCGCAACATTGGACCAGCCTGCCCCTTCCAGAACCTCTGTCGCCAGGGCTCCGCGAAACCCGGTCTCCAGCCCGTCGTTGCCGCGTGCGTAATAGAAGCTGGGGCCCGCCGGAGCCTTGGCCCACGCGGCCAGCGCCTCCGTCGCCTGGACCGCCAATGGCTCGACCGCCGATTCGGTGCCCAGCAGGCGCGCGGCCTGACGCAGGGCTTCGGGGATATTGCGAAGCGCCCCGTCGATCAGCGTCCAGTCGACACCGAGGCGCGCCTTGAATCGCTCGGCCAAGGCCTGGAATTCGGGATCGACATCCCCGTAATCGATGACAAGACGGGGCGACAGGGCGGCGATGGCTTCCAGATTGGCGGCGCGACCGGTTCCCGACAGGCTGCCCAACTCTGGCAAGGCCGAAGCAGCCTGGGGCAGGTTTGCCAGACAGTCCGCTGCCGGGCGACGCGGCCATCCCGCCAGCCTCTCACATGCCACGGCCCAGATCAGCAGCGCGGCCGGCTGACCAGCGGCGACCACATCACCACGCACCGGCGGCGGCGGTGTCGAACATCCCGCCAGGGCTGCCAGACTGCCCAGCCCTCCCAGTCCAGCCAGCGCCGATCGTCGTGTCGTCGTCATGCCGTCCGCTCATCCATCCGGGTCATGGCCATAGTGCCGCTTCACCCCCGGCGATGCCAGTCCATTGCGAATTTACCCTTAACCCTTGTCCGGATTTGCTCCGCGTGCTGGTTATGCGCCCTTCGCGCGTCAGGTGGGGCGCAGCATCATAGGGAGTGAGCCGTTGAGTACGACGGACGCAGGGGGGGCGCTTAGAAGGCCCCGATACGCCGGATTCCGATTTGGCGGAGGGGCAACGCTATGAACATCGTCATCGCCCTCGGGCTGATCATCACCTTCGCCACAGGCGTGCCGGTGCTGATGCAGATTCTCAAGAATCATCCGCGTGGTCTGATCATCCTGTTCTTCGCCGAGATGTGGGAGCGGTTCTCCTACTACGGGATGCGCGGCATCCTGATCTTCTTCCTGACCCAGCACTTCCTGTTCGATGATGCCGAGGCGGGCTCGATCTACGGGTCATATACCTCGCTGGTCTATCTGCTGCCCCTGCTTGGCGGCATCCTGGCCGACCGTTTCCTAGGTACGCGCAAGGCGGTTGCCTTTGGAGCGCTGCTGCTGGTGGCGGGCCACGGCATGATGGCCTTCGAGGGGCGTCCGGCGACGGAAACCCTGACCTACGCAGGCACCACCTATGAGATTTCGGCCGAAGGTCGCGGTGCGAGCCGCGATGTCGGCATCGTCATCGACGGCCAGAAATATGCGTTTGAACCGGCCGAGAACGGCCTGTCGATACAGGGTCTGCCAGCCACGTCGACCCTGCCTGCCGTCATCCCGACCACCGAGTACACGATCGAGAAGTCGCGCGACCTGATGGGCGTCAACGTCTTCTACCTGGCCATCGCACTGATCATCATGGGCGTCGGCTTCCTCAAGCCGAACATCTCGACCATCGTCGGCCAACTGTATCCGCAAGGCGATCCTCGTCGGGATTCCGGCTTCACCCTCTACTATTACGGTATCAACCTGGGGGCCTTCTGGGCGGCGGTGCTGTGCGGCCTGCTGGGCCAGACTGTCGGCTGGTGGGCGGGCTTCGGCCTGGCTGGTATCGGCATGGCGCTGGGTTGGGTCGTCTTCATGTGGGGCAAGCCACTGCTTGAGGGCAATGGCGAGCCGCCCGTGACCGCGAATCTCGACAAGAAGATGCTGGGACCTATCAACCGCGAATGGTCCATCTATCTGATCAGCACCGTGGTCGGCGTCCTGGCCGTCTGGGGTCTGGTGCGCAGCAATGCGCTGGTGGGCTGGGTGCTGGGTATTGCGACGATCGCATCGCTGCTGTTCGTGCTCTACGTCATCATCAAGGTGTGCGAGACCAAGGCGCAGCGCGAGCGGATGATGCTGGCCATGGTCCTGATCTTCGGTTCGGTGGTGTTCTTCACCCTGTTCGAGCAGGCGGGCACCTCGCTGAACCTGTTCGCCGACCGTAACGTGGACCTCAGCATCACGCCGACCGCGTTCCAGTTCCTGGGCATTACGGTGGGCACACCGGCCCAACTGGCGGCGGCGGGCATTGCGACGCCTTCGGGCTTCTGGATCGACGCCACCGTGACGGCGGCCCAGACCCAGTCGTTCAATGCGGGCTTCATCCTGATCTTCGCGCCCATCATGGCGGCGCTGTGGGCTTTCCTTGCCAAGCGCAACATGGACCCCAATCCAACGATGAAGTTCGGCCTGGGCCTGATCCAGGTCGGTCTGGGCTTCATGGTCATCGTCTGGGGTGCAGGCATGGCCGACTCGGCCTTCCAGATGCCGATCCTGCTGCTGGGCCTGCTCTACATGTTCCACACCCTGGGCGAGTTGTTCCTGTCGCCGGTGGGCCTGTCGGAGATCACCAAGCTGTCGGTCGCCAAGGTCGTCAGCTTCATGATGGCCGTCTGGTTCCTGGCCAGCTCGATCGCTCAGTATGTCGGCGGCTGGATCGCCGGTCTGGCGGGCACGGAGACGGTCGGCGGCCAGGTACTGGATCCCGGTCTGGCCCTGCGCACATCGCTGGATGTGTTCGAGATGCTGGGCCTGTGGGGCATGGGCATCGGCGTTGCCTTCATTGTCATCAGCTTCTTCATCAAGCGCTGGTCGCATGGGGCAAACGATGCCGGGAACCATCCCGGACCCGACCTGACCGATCGCGGTCAGGAGGATCAGAACATCGCCAAGCCGCTGAACCCCTGATCGGGCCAGGCGCACAAGAAGAAGGGCGGGGCCTCGCGGCTCCGCCCTTTTTTGTTGCCTGATGATCGATGCATCAAAAGGTCTTGCGCAGACGCAGTTGCCAGAAGGCGCGGGGGTCAACTTCGCGGCGTTCGATGAAGGCGACGTTGCGGATGGTGCGGTCGGCATATTCGATCCGTTCGGAATCGAAGTCCTCCCAGATGTTCAGCTGGGCCCGCAGCGACAGGGTCGCGGTCGGTTTGTACTCGACAAAGAACTCGAAATAGTTGTGGCCGCGCCAGCTGAAATCACGATCGGGATCGAAGGAGGCCTGGCCCAGCAGCGGAATCCAGGCGAGGCCCCACTGGGTCTTGTAGCGGGTGATGTCCTGCTCGAAGCTGATCACGGCCTGGGTCGGGCGCACATTGGAAATGGGGCGGGTGCGGCCGGTGGTCGGGTCGGTGACCTCGGTCCGGTTCCAGTCGTTGCGGAAGCCGAAGCGGCCGCCGGGGATGCCCAGCTTGGTGGTCGGCAGGGTGATCCGCAGCGACAGCTGATCCAGGGTCCCGTCGCCGATATTGCCGACTGCAGACAAGCCATCGGCCAGAGGAATGGCGTCGATCACATCGGTGATTTCGTCGTGACGGAGGCCCAGGGTGACGATACCGTCGCCCCAGAAGCGGCGCTCATAGGTCAGTTCGCTGATCCACCGCTGTTCGGGCTCCAGATCGACGTTGCCGCCGAAGACATTCTCGTCCTCCAGATCGGCCGAGGCGGCGAAGTCGCCGAAGTCGAGCTGGCCGACCTCACGCTCGATGCGCAGTCGGAACTGGTGGTCGCCCCATGGCGTCCAGGTAGCCAGGGCGCGGGGCTTGGCGAAGAAGAAGCTCTTTTCCTGTTCGGCGTCGCCGGACTGGCTGATCGTTGAGGCTTCCAGCCGCAGGCCGCCCTCCAGCGTCAGGTACGAACGCGCGCGCCAGGTCGCCTTGCCGAACAGTTCGCCGCGCGTTTCTTCGACGACGACCGAGGCGGAGGGCAGGGGGATGTTGGTGCCGCCTTCGCTATAGGCCTGCTCGACATCCAGCATGTTGTAGGCGACCTCGGCTCCCGTCTCGAACGTCAGGGCGGGCGAGCGTTCATACCGAACGAGCCCACGAAGGATGGTTTCAGAGGATGAGCCGTCGGCGGCAAATGCCTGCTCTGGTCCGTCCACATTGCCCAGACGTGTGCGTGACGTGGACAGGTTCTCAAAATCCTCGAACTGATGGATGAAACGGCTTTCCAGCTTCAGGGCCGTGCTCAGAGGGCGGGTGTAGACGACGCCGACCTCTCCGCTGGAGCTGTCCTGATCGCCCAGGCTTTCGCGGCGGACGGTGGGCGAAGTCTGCAGATTGATGCTGTGCCAGTCGTTGACGCCATAGCGGGCGGTCAGGTCGATCTTGCCGCCGAACAGAGGGGTCGAATAGTTGCCCCGGACCGAATTTCCGCCGCCATAGCCGTCGTTGTAATAGGCCTCGTCGCGCAGGATGTTGCCCAGGGCGTCGGTGCGCAGGACGCGACCCGCGCCGTTGGAATCGCTGGTCGAGATGCCGTCGCTGAGCGTGACGCCCCAGGTGCGCTCGCCCTCACGCGCTGTGAACTGATAGGAGCCGCCGTAGACATCCTGGCCGCCTTCGAAGAGGACAGCATTGGCCGTCAGCACCGACTCGCGGCTGCTGGTGGTCTTCAGGATGACGTTCACGACGACGGCATAGCCCTGCATGTCGATGCCGGGGGCGCCGCCCCGGATCAGCTCGATCCGTTCGACCTGGGTCGCGGCCGTGCGGGACAGGACGTTGGAGCCGGTGTCGTTCTTGGAGGCGGGGCGCTCGCCATTGATCAGGATGTTCCCGACAGAACCCTCGAAGCCGCGGCTGCCGGAGCCGTCGTCGGTGGAGAAGCCGGGCACCCGCTCGACCATGTCCAGGGCGGTGTTGGGGCGGGCCTCGGCGAAGAAGGCGGGCTGGAAAACCAGAACGCCCTGCTGGCCCGCCTCGGCGACCGGCGGGGCCTGTTCAGGCGTCTGGGCCAAGGCGGTCCCGGCGGTCAGGAGGACGGCCGTAGTGGCCATCAGGATGGTTCTGGTCATTGCAGGTTTTCCCCTCGTCTGTTGGCGAGAGGTGTGGCTGGATGTCGCGGCGGTCTCCAGTTACAAGATGGCAAGGTGGATTAAATCGACGACATCATTACATGGACTTCATGTTTGTGTTCTTGATAAGACAGTTGTGCTTGAAGTTATACTGTGATCACAAGTTGGACATCATGAAGAATGCACTCGCAGGCTTTGCAGCCCTTACCCTGCTCTCGCTGTCCACCAGTCCGGCCCTAGCCCAGGAGACGTCGGTACCCACAGCACAGGAAGAGGCCACCACCTTGGACGACATCGTCGTTCTGGCCCGGCGGTCAGGTGCGCCGATGTGGACGGTGACCCGGGGCGAGAGCAGCCTGATCCTGGTCGGCGCGATCGGGCGGATTCCGCGCGACGTGACCTGGCGGCCTGACGATCTGGAGGCGGCGGCGGCGCGGTCGAACCTGATCCTGACGCCCCAGGTCGGGCAGGCCTCGGTCAGCGACATCCTGCGCGTGATCTGGCGAGCGCGTACGATCGGCCAGATGCCGCGCGGCGCGACGACGGCGACCTATCTGAGCCCTGCAGATCAGGCGCGGCTGGAAACCATCATGGCGGGCGAGCGCAATCAGGGCTGGCGCACCAAGAGCCTGCTGTTCCTCAGCTTCGATCTGATGAAGGACAAGGCCGGTTATGGTCAGGGGCGCGAGGGCGAAGACGCGGTCGATGTCATCCGTCGTGCCGCCCGGCGCGGTCGCGTCGAGACCCGACCGGTCGGAACGGTGCGCGGCGACGAGATCGTCGACAGCCTGATCACCGCGCCCCAGCCGACGCATCTGCCCTGTGCCGAGGCGGCGATCGCGGCAGCGGAATATGGCCCGACCGCCGGACGCGACCGGGCCGAGGACTGGCGCGCGCTGCGGGTCGCCGATGTCGTGGCCTCGCCCATCGACCGGGCCTTGAGCGTCTGCTGGCCCTGGGCCGATCCGGAAATCGGCTCGCAACTGCACCAGCAATGGGCGGCTGCGATCGAGACAGCCATGACAGGCGATGGCGTGACGATGGGGGTCGCGCCCATCCGCCTGCTGGCCGAAGAGGGTGGCGTGCTGGATGGTCTGGAAGCGCGCGGCTTCGACGTCGTCGGGCCGGCGTGGAAGTGAAGCGGACGAAAAACAGAGTCCACTGAGTCCACTCAGTTCACCTGCATCACGGTTCTGTTGGATAGGGCGGTGGTGAACGCGGGGCTTCATCAGGCCTTGATAGCACCCGCCTGCGTCAGTTCCGGACGTGTCAGACCGCTGTGCCGCCCACGGTCAGGCCGCCCATCTTGAGCGAGGGCTGGCCAATGCCGACTGGGACGCCCTGGCCGGCCTTGCCGCAGACGCCGACGCCGGGGTCGAAGGCGAAATCGTCGCCGATCATCTGGATGTGGGTCAGGGCCGTCGCGCCGTCGCCGATCAGGGTCGCCCCGCGCACCGGGGCGGTAATCTTGCCGTCCTCGATCAGATAGGCCTCGGTGCACTGGAAGACGAACTTGCCGTTGGTGATGTCCACCTGGCCGCCGCCGAAGTTGGCGGCATAGAGACCGCGTTTGGTTGAGGCGATCATGTCGGCCTTCGAATCCTTGCCCCCTTCCATGAAGGTATTGGTCATGCGCGGCATAGGCATGTGGGCGAAGGACTGGCGACGACCGTTGCCTGTGGCCTTGGCCCCCAGCTGACGGGCCGACAGCCGGTCGTGCATCAAGCCGACCATGATGCCGTCCTCGATCAGGACGGTGCGCGACGTCGGGGTGCCCTCGTCGTCGATGGTCAGGGAGCCGCGACGGCCTGAGATGGAGCCGTCGTCCACGACGGTCACGCCCGGGGCTGCCACCCGCTGGCCCATCTTGCCGGAGAAGACGGAAGAGCCCTTGCGGTGGAAGTCGCCCTCGAAGCCGTGACCGATGGCCTCGTGCAGCAGGACGCCGGGCCAGCCCGCGCCCAGCACGACATCCATCTCGCCCGCCGGACAGTCGACGGCATCCAGATTGATCAGGGCCTGACGCAGGGCCTCGTCCACCTGTCCCTGCCAGCGGTCGGGCGCGATCCAGGTCTCGAAACCGGCACGGCCGCCTGCGCCTGAGGACGCGCTTTCGCGGCGGCCATCACGCTCGACGGTGACGGAAACGTTCAGCCGCACCAGCGGGCGCAGGTCGGACATGCGCAGGCCATTGCCGCGCAGGATCTCGATCTGGCGACGCTCGCCCGTCAGGCTGGCCGAGACCTGGACGACGCGCGGATCGCGGGCGCGGGCCCAGGCATCGATCTCGGCCAGCAGGGCAATTTTGTCGGAAAAGGCGGGCGAGGCGAGGGGGTCGACCGCGTCATAGAGTTTCTGATTGGTGGCGCGGGGACCTTCGCCGACGGTGGCCGCATGACCGGCTTTGGCGAGGGCCGCGCTGTCGGCGGCGCGGCGCAAGGCCGGGCCGGTTATCTCGTTGGCATGGGCATAGCCGGCGGTTTCGCCCGCCACGACCCGCAGGCCGAACCCTTCGGAGGCGTCATAGGCGGCGGACTTCAGCCGACCGTCGTCGAAAACCAGCGATTCGCTTTCGGAGCGTTCGAGGAACAGCTCGCCGTCATCGGCCCCGGCCAGGGCTCCCTGGAGGATCGACAGGGCCTCGTCGGCTCCGACGTCAACGCTGTCGAGGAGGGCGGGCGGAGAAACATGCAGGGTCATGCAGGCTAGATAGGGTCTCGTGGATGCGGCGTCACCCCGGACAGACAAAAGGCCCCCACCCGTGCGGGCAGGGGCCTCATTGCCTGATGGCGGTCAGGTCAGTCCTGGTTCAACGAGCCGTTACCGCTGATGGTCTGTTCCAGACGGGCCGGACGGCGGGTCAGGGTGACGTCGCCGTTGCCGGACAGGTCGACCGTGGCCTGGCCGGTGGGCCCCAGATGGGCGTCGCCGTTGCCGCTGACGGTCACGGTGGCGTCGGTCATGGCGACCGCCTCCAGATCCGCATCGCCGTCGCCGGAGATGTCGAGGGTGACGCTCTGGGCGCGACCCTGCACGTCGACATCAGAGTTGCCGGACAGGGTCAGGTTGAGCGTGGGCTGATCATAGGCGCGCACGCTCAGCTCGCTGGACCCGGCCACGTCGAAGGTGGTGACGGAGGGGGCGGTGACGGTGATTTTCAGCGCCTCGGTCTCGCTCCAGCCCTGGATGCCGGTACGGCTCCAGCGGATGTAGGCACGGTCGCCCTCTTCGGCGTTAAGAAGGGTCAGACGCCCGTCAGTGAAGCGGACGCGATCCACGACCGTGCTGGGACCGGTGATCGAAATGCCGGCCTCGGAGCCCTGGACGTAGGTCACGTCGGCAGGCAGGTCGATGGCCAGGGTATCGGTGCCGGTCCATTCGATGGTGCGGGTGGTCTGGGGCGACACCTCGCCGCGCTCGATGCGGAAGCTCTCGTCGCCCGCCTCGTCGTCGGTGACGACCCAGGTCCAGCCGGGACCGGCTAGGTCGCGGCCGCCCAAAGCGAAGGCCCCGCCGATGCCGACGACGCCCAGGATCAGGCCGACGACGGTGATGATGAGAAGATTGCGGATCATAATGGTCTCTCCTCAGACTTGATAGGTCGTGGGGGCCGAAGTCCCCAGCGCAGGTTTCAGGACGCGGTAGTGCAGGCGGGCGTACCAAACGGTGGCATCGACCAGCCACTTGGTCAGCAGAGCTCCGAGCCCGGTCATGAACATGCCGATGCCCATGATGCCGATGCCCAGCAGGACGGCGGCGAAGGCTCCGCCCGGTCCGCCCAGGAAGGGCCCGACCACCAGGGCGACGGCCCCGCCGATGAAGACGAAGACGCCCATCAGCAGCACGGTCAGAACGGTGCCGAACACCGGCAGAACGATCGGCAACAGGATCAGTATGTCCAGCGCCCCCAGACCGATCAGGCCGAAGATAGCCCCGACCGCAGCCGACGGATTCTGCTCCTGGGTCCAGCGCTGGGCGGTCGATTCGGCGCGCAGCTCGCGAGCCAGACGGTCGGGATCGCCCAGGGCGGCGGCCACCTCGGCCTCGGATCGGCCGGCGGCGACGCCGTCGCGGAAATGGCTGTCATAGTCCGAGACGATGTCCTGAGCGGCGGCGATGGGCAGGCCCACCAGTCCGCGCCGCAGACGGCCCATGAATTCCTCGCGTGTCATTGTTTCGGCTCCCCTTGATCGGTGGTGGCGAGGGCGGCGGCTTCAGGGGCGGCGGGGGCGTTCATGACGCCTTCCACGGCCCGGACGAAGGCGTGCCATTCGCGGGTCTGTTGTTCGAGCGCGGCGCGCCCCGCCTCGGTCAGGCGATAGTATTTGCGCGATGGGCCGGACGGCGATTCGACCAGATAGGTCTCAACCTGGCCTTCGGACTGCATGCGCCGCATCAGCGGATAGATGGTGCCCTCGCCCATATCGATGGCGTCGGACAAGGTGGCGGCAATCTCGTAGGCGTAGCTCTCGCGCCGGTTCAGCAGGGCCAGGACGCACAGCGTCAGCACCCCCTTCTTCAGCTGTATCTCTATGGTTTCGGGCACCTTGGCGTCCTCCTGTGATGACGAAGGTGTATCGCAAGGTATCTGGCGTCACAAGGTAGCTGGCGAAACATGACAGCGATTTAATCGACGGATGGGTTTCGACTGCGGCGTCCAGACGCTTGGCAAGCGGGGGACAGGGCGATATGGACCGCGCAATGACCGCTGCGCGCCCAAGGGCTTGCGGCGACTATTTGCGATTCACTCGCAACGCTTGCGACAGAACGGTTTTTATGAGGAAGTCTCGTATGGGGATGGGCACGCGGGCCCGGGGTCTGATCGGCGGCGGTGTCGCGGGTCTTTGCCTGGCCATCTTTGCCGCTGCGCCGGCATGGGCGCAGGAGCTGATGGGTCAACCGACGCCGGGTGGCATCGGCCTGCAGCCGTCCGCCTCGCCTCTGAAGGCCGAGGCGCACTTCTTCCATGATGTCATCCTGATGCCGATCATCACGATCATCACCCTGTTCGTTCTGGGTCTGATCATCTGGATCGTCGTCCGCTACAACAAGAAGTCGAACCCGACCCCTGCGCGCTGGAGCCACAACACCCTGATCGAGGTGATCTGGACGGTCGTGCCGGTCCTGATCCTGGTGTTCATCGCCCTGTTTTCGTTCCGGCTGCTGTTCTCGTATCACAACATGCCGACGCCGGACTTGACGGTGAAGGCCACGGGCAACCAGTGGAACTGGTCCTATGAATATCCCGACCAGGGCATCGCAGAATACATCTCCAACATGCTGCCGGAAGACGAGATCGCGGCCCGCGGCATGGATCACGGCCTGTATCGACTGGCTGCCGACGAGCCCATCGTGGTGCCCGTGGGGCAGACGGTCCGCGTGCTGGTCACAGCGTCCGATGTCATCCACGCCTTCGCCCTGCCAGCCTTCGGTCTGAAGACCGACGCCATTCCGGGCCGGGTCAACGAAACCTGGTTCAAGGCCGACCGCGTCGGCACCTTCTACGGCCAGTGCTCGGAACTGTGCGGCGTCGACCACGCCTTCATGCCGATCCAGATCAATGTGGTGACGCAGGCCGAGTTCGAGGCCTGGGTTGTGTCCAAGGGCGGCTCGATGACGCCCCGGACGGCTGAAGAAGCGCCGGGCGGTACCACCGCCCAGGTCGCTGCCGGTACGACCGGTGCCGCGACCACCACCGACGCGGCCGCGCCTGCGGCCATCCCGACGGCCCAGACGGCGACGACGCCGGCTGCCCCCGCCACCACCGCTGCCCCCGCGACGGCTCCCGCCGCCGCCCCGGCCGCCCAGTAACGATACGCGAGAGCCCAGAACACATGGCCACCGCAGCCGAAAACCTCGCCCACGACCACGACGGGCATCACGACCACAAGCCGGGTTTCTTTACCCGCTGGTTCCTGTCGACCAACCACAAGGACATCGGCACGCTCTACCTGCTGTTCGCCATCATGGCGGGCATCGTGGGCGGGGCGCTGTCGGGCCTGATCCGCTGGGAACTGGCCGAGCCGGGTATCCAAATCTTCCGCGAGGGGTCGGGCGTAAACCTGCTGGGCCTCGTCGAACAGACCAAGCACGGCTATAACGTGGTGGTCACCGGCCACGCCCTGATCATGATCTTCTTCATGGTCATGCCCGCCATGATCGGCGGGTTCGGCAACTGGTTCGTGCCGATCATGATCGGTGCGCCGGACATGGCCTTCCCGCGCATGAACAACATCTCGTTCTGGCTGCTGGTCGCGGCCTGGATACTGCTGATCGTGTCGCTGTTCGTCGATGGCGGACCCGGCAAGGGCTTCGGTGGGGGCTGGACCATATATCCGCCGCTCTCGACCACGGGTCACACAGGACCGGCGATGGATCTGGCGATTTTCTCGCTGCACGTCGCGGGTGCGTCGTCGATCCTCGGCGCCATCAACTTCATCACCACCATCTTCAACATGCGCGCGCCGGGCATGACGCTGCACCGGATGCCCCTGTTCGCCTGGTCGGTGCTGATCACCGCCTTCCTGCTGCTGCTGAGCCTGCCCGTCCTGGCTGGTGCCATCACCATGCTGCTGGCCGACCGCAACTTCGGCACCAGCTTCTTCGATCCGGCCGGCGGCGGCGACCCCGTCATGTTCCAGCACCTGTTCTGGTTCTTCGGTCACCCGGAGGTGTACATCCTGATCCTGCCGGGCTTCGGCATCATCAGCCACATCGTCTCGACCTTCTCCAAGAAGCCGATCTTCGGCTATCTGGCGATGGCCTATGCCATGGTCGCCATCGGCTTCGTCGGCTTCATCGTGTGGGCGCACCACATGTACACGGTCGGCATGAGCGTGAACCTGCGCGCCTATTTCATCGCCGCGACCATGATCATCGCCGTGCCCACGGGCGTGAAGATCTTCAGCTGGATCGCCACGATGTGGGGCGGTTCGCTCAGCTTCAAGACGCCCATGCTGTGGGCGATCGGCTTCATCTTCCTGTTCACGGTCGGAGGCGTGACCGGCGTGGTCCTGTCCAATGCGGGCATCGATTACAGCCTGCACGACACCTATTACGTGGTCGCCCACTTCCACTACGTGCTGTCACTGGGCGCGGTGTTCGCGATCTTCGCGGGCTTCTACTACTGGTTCGAGAAGATGTTCGGCGTGAAGTACAACGAGTTCCTGGGGTGCGCGCACTTCTGGATCATGTTCGTCGGGGTGAACCTGATCTTCTTCCCGCAGCATTTCCTGGGCCTGCAGGGCATGCCGCGTCGCTATATCGACTATCCGGATGCCTATGAGCTGTGGAACCACGTCTCGACCATGGGCTATGTCATCACGATCGTTGGCGTCGTCGTCTTCCTGGTCATGCTGCTGGAGGCTGCCATCCGGCGTCGTCCGGGCGTGGCCAATCCTTGGGGCGAAGGCGCGACCACCCTGGAATGGACCCTGTCCTCGCCGCCGCCGCACCACCAGTTCAACGAACTGCCGGTGGTCAAGGGCGACGATCACTAGGGAACGTCTATCACCTCTCCATCGCCGCAGGGCGATGGGGAGGACAGACCGCGCAGCGGTCAGGTGGGGGCGGCTCGGTCGAGTCTGCCCTCGCTTCAATTCCAATCGCCGGCGACGCCCCCTCCTGGTGCCTGTCGGCACCTGTCCTCCCCATTCGCCTGCGCGAATGGAGAGGTGAGCCGTAGAATGACCGACGCAACCCCCGCACTGTCGACAGCCCAGCCGGAAGACTTCTTCCAGCTGCTGAAGCCGCGCGTGATGTCGGTGGTGATCTTCACGGCCTTCGTTGGTCTGGTGGTCGCGGGCGGGGACATCGACTGGATTTCAGCGGCCATCGCCATTCTGTGTATCGCTGTGGGGGCCGGAGCAGCGGGCGCGCTGAACATGGCGCTGGAGGGCGAGACCGACGCCCTGATGCGGCGCACGCGCGGGCGACCGGTCGCAGCGGGCCGGGTTAACAAGAACGACGCCATGACCTTTGGCGTCGTCCTGTCGATCTTTTCGGTCATGCTGCTGGGGATGACGACCAACTGGCTGGCGGGCGGTCTGCTGGCCATGACCATCGTCTATTATGCCGGTTTCTACACCCTGCTGCTGAAGCGGCGGACGCCCCAGAATATCGTCATCGGCGGGGCGGCCGGAGCCTTTCCGCCGGTGATCGGCTGGGCGGCGGCGACCGGTCAGATGCCGTGGCAGGCCTGGCTGCTTTTCATGATCATCTTCCTGTGGACGCCGCCGCATAGCTGGGCGCTAGCGCTTTATTCGGCCGGCGATTACGCCAAGGCGGGCATTCCGATGATGCCGGTGGCGCGCGGTGCCAGGTCCACCCGGCTGCAGATCCTGATCTATTCGCTGGTCTTCGTGCCCGTGGCGATCGCGCCGGGCTTCACCGGTCTGGGCGGCCCCGTCTATCTGGCGGTTTCCGTCCTGGGTGGGTTGGGCTTTCTGCTGCTGGCTTTCCGTCTGTGGAAGTCCCGCGCAGGCGATGCGCCCGACAAGGCCGAGGCCGTGGGGCGAGAGGCCGCATTGTATGATGTGCGTGCAGAGGCCAAACCGGCACGCAACCTGTTCGCCTTTTCGATCCTGTATCTGATGGCGCTGTTCGCCGCCCTTCTGGTCGAGCGCCTGACCGCCATCGTGAGTTTGTGAGATGATGACCCTGCGTTTGACCCCCGAAGAACTCAGCGCTCGCAAGAAGCGCAACTATGCAATAGCCGGGGCGCTGATTGTGTTCATGGTTCTAATCTTCAGCGTCACCTTCCTGCGGATGAGCTCCAATATGGACGATCGGCGGCAGAAAATCGAAGCCGGCCAGCCCGTCGGCTACGCGGGCTAAGGCGCGATGGAACGTAAGAACCTCATCGCCATCGCCTGTGCGGGCGGCGTCATGTTCATGACCGGGGCGGCCTTTGCCGCCGTGCCGCTGTACCAGATGTTCTGCCAGGTCACGGGCTTTAACGGTACTGTCGGCCGGGCTGACAAGGCTCCGGACGCCGACCAGGTGCTGGAAGACACGGTCCTGATTCGCTTCGACACCAATGTGCGCGGTCTGCCGATGACGTTCCGGGCCGAACAGGTCAGCCAGCGGGTGCGCATCGGCGAGACGGGCATGGCCTTCTTCGACGTGACCAACACCTCTGACCAGCCGATCCAGGCGACTGCATCCTATAACGTCGTTCCCGAGACTGCCGGGCCCTATTTCCAGAAGCTGCAGTGCTTCTGTTTCGACAGCCAGACGATCCAGCCGGGGCAGACGATGAAATTCCCGGTCAACTATTTCGTCGCGCCCGAGATCGCGACCGATGCCGAGAGCAGGGGGATCAACGAAATCACCCTCAGCTACACCTTCTATCCGACCAAGGGTGCCGAAGTGGCGGCCGTGACGCCTTCTGCCTCTGGCGCAGCCGGATAGCGGACGCTATAGCCCACCCTTACGATTTCGACCGTACAAGAGACCCTAGATGGCCGACGCCCACGCCGCTCCGCATCACGACTACCACCTGGTAAATCCCAGCCCGTGGCCGCTGGTCTCGTCCATGGCCACCGTGGTCATGATGATCGGGGCTGTTGTCTGGATGAAGGGCCTGGTCACCGTGGCCCCCGACGCAGAGATCACCCTGGCCGGGGCCCTGTTCGGCAAGGGCGAGATGGCGCTGTTCTTCGCCGGTCTGGCCGGCGTTCTGGTCGCCGCCTTCGCCTGGTGGGCCGATGTGATCAAGGAAAGCCGTCAGGGCGACCATACGCCGGTCGTGTCACTGGGGCTTCGCTACGGCATGGTGCTGTTCATCGCCTCCGAGGTGATGTTCTTTGCGGCCTTCTTCTGGATTTTCTTCGAGATGTCGCTGTTCAACGCAGCGCGCGAGAATGTGCCGGAGATCGGCAACTGGGCCGATACCGCCGCTGCCTGGTCGACCTGGCCGCCGCAGGGCATCGAGACCCTGGACGCCTGGCAGCTGCCGCTGCTGAACACCGTCATCCTGCTGCTCAGCGGCACGACCGTCACCTGGGCGCACCACGCGCTGCAACAGGGCGACCGTAACGCCACCAAGATCGGCCTGGCCATCACCGTGGCCCTGGGCATCCTGTTCACCGGCGTGCAGGTCTATGAATACGAGCACATCATCCACGAGAACCTGTTCTTCAACGATGCCGCCGCCAACTCGGGCCTGTACGGTTCGATCTTCTTCATGGCGACGGGCTTCCACGGGTTCCACGTGCTGCTGGGCACCATCTTCCTGATCGTCTGCCTGCTGCGTCTTCTGGCTGGGCAGATGAGCCCGGAGAAGCATTTCGGCTTCGAGGCCGCCGCCTGGTACTGGCATTTCGTGGACGTGGTGTGGCTGTTCCTGTTCGCATTCGTCTACGTGGTCTTCGGTTGAACCCAGACCCACAGTCTGTGACGCCAGCGCCGGCCCGGATCGATGCGATCCGGGCCGGACTGCTTTGCCGCTGTCCCCATTGCACCAAGGGGCCACTGTTCGCGGGGTTCCTGAAGGTCGTGGATCGGTGCGCGGTCTGCGGGTTCGACTTCACACGTCTGAACACGGGCGACGGCGCGGCCATCTTCATCATGCAGATCGCAGGCGGGATCGTGGTGTTCGGGGCCCTGTTCGTTCAGATCGCCTATGATCCGCCGATCTGGGCCATGCTGATCGTCGCCCTGCCGCTGGTGGCGGGGCTGTCCCTGGGTCTGATGCGGCCGGGCAAGGGGTTGATGGTGGCCCTGCAGATGAACCATTCCTCCCCCAACGGGGGAGGGGGACCGCGAAGCGGTGGAGGGGGCAAGCCCCAAGCTCTGCCATCTGCGATCAGCCCCCTCCACCACCCTTCGGGCGGTCCCCCTCCCCCGACGGGGGAGGAATAGATGCGGCGACGCTTCCCCTTCGGGTTGACGATCGTCTGCGTCGTGGCCTTCGGCCTGCTGATCAGCCTGGGCAGTTGGCAGGTTCAGCGGTTGCAGTGGAAACAGGGACTGATCGCGCGGTCCGAGGCGGCGACGACATTGCCGCCCGTGTCTTTGGGAGCGCTGTCCCGACTGCCGGACCCGGAGTTCCGCAAGGCTGTCCTGACGTGCGACTTTCAGAACCAGCCCTTCGTCGAGCTTCAGTCCATTCATGAAGGCCAGGCCGGGGTGCGTCTGATCTCTGCCTGCGAGGGTTGGCTGGTCGATCTGGGCTTCGTGGCCGATACGGTCAGTACGCGTCCTGTCCGTCAGCCCGCCGCCATCCCTGCCATCGTCGCGGAGGCGCGCCGGGTAGAGGCCCCCAATGGCTTCGCTCCGCCGCCCGAGGGCAATCGCTTCTATGCCCGCGACTCCGCCGCCATGAGCCGCGCCCTGGGCGTGCAGGGGGCCGTACGGCCCTATGTTCTGTTCGCCACCGGCTCGGCCTGGCCGCAATGGCAGGCCATCGAGCCTTCTGCTCCCCCCGCCGCCTTTTCGAACAACCACCTGGGCTATGCCCTGACCTGGTTCGGCCTGGCGCTGGCGGTGATCGCTTTCTACATCGTGTTACTGCGCCGCAGATTGCGTACTGGCACCCCTGCCAAAGACACCGAAGAGAGTTCCACCTGACCACCCTGCACACTCTGTCCAACGGCGTCCGCGTCGTCTGCGATCCCATGCCGGGCCTGCGCACCCTGGCCCTGACCGTGGCCGTGCGCGGCGGTGCGCGGTGGGAGGACGAGGCGCGGTCGGGCTGGTCCCATTGTCTGGAGCATCTGGTGTTCAAGGGCGCAGGCGACATGGGCGCGCGCGACATCGTCGAGCGGGTCGAGGCCGAGGGCGGCTCCATCAACGCCTCGACCGGCTATGAGCGGACCAGTTTCGACATCCGGGCGCTGGACGGGTCCCTGCCGCTGGCCATGCAGGTCCTGTCCGATCTGGTGTTCCGCCCGACGCTGGATCCCGCCGAGATCGAACGCGAAAAGGATGTGGTCGCCCAGGAGATTGCCGAGGCCTTCGACACGCCCGACGACCATGTCTTCGAAATGGCACAGACGCGGGCATGGGCCGGTCAGCCGCTGGGCCGGCCGATTCTGGGGTCGGTCGAAAGCCTGAAGCCCATCGACCGCGACAGCATCGGCCAGTGGCGGGCCCAACTGTATTCGCCCGACCGCATGGTGGTGGTGGTGTCGGGGGCGGTGAACGAAACCGAACTTCTGGCCCTGGCCGAGCGCTGGTTCGGCGATCAGAAGGCGACCCCCGCACCGGTGCCCGACGCACCGCGCTTCGTCGGCGGCGACGCGGCCCTGACCCGGCGGATCGAGCAGGCCAATATCGTGTTTCAGCTGCCCGCGCCCTCGGCGCGGGATGCGACCTATACCGCCGCACGCCTGATGACCGAAATCCTGGGCGGCGGCATGGCCTCACGCCTTTTCCAGAGCGCGCGCGAGCAACGCGGCCTGGCCTATGCGATCGACGCCTATCACGAGCCCTACGAGGATGCCGGTATACTGGGCATCTATTCCGGAGCCTCTGCCGACCGGGCTGTCGAACTGGCCCAGGTCTGCGCCGCCGAGTTGAAGATGCTGGCGACGGAGGGTCCGACGGCGGTGGAGCTGTCGCGCGCCAAGGCGGTGCTGAACGCGGGCCTGTGGATGTCCGACGAGAGCCCGGCAGCGCGGGCCGGGCGACTGGCGGCGCAGGTGCTGATCTTTGGCCAGCCCATCGCGTCCCAGACCATGGCTGACCGGACCCTGGCCCAGACTGTCGATGACGTTCGCGCGGCGGCGGCAGGGACGCTGAGCGCCGGTCTGGCCGCGACGGCCGTGCTGGGCCCCAAGGCGGCTGCGCCAGCGGGCCGGGCGTTCCGGGACGCCCTTTTCGCCTGATCGTTCGCAGGTTAGTCTTTCCTCATGGCCCTGCTGGACTGGATCACCGAAGCGAGCGGGCCTGTGGTCAAGGGGCAGGGGGTCATCCTGCGCATGCCGCGGGGCTCGGACTATGAGGCCTGGGCCGAACTGCGCCACGCCTCGCAGGCCTATCTCCAGCCGTGGGAGCCGCTGTGGCCCGACGACGACCTGACGCGCGGGGCCTACCGGCGGCGGATGTCGGTCTATCAGCGCGAGATGGAGGCCGGGAACGCCTGGCCCTTCTTCGTCTTCGCGGAGCTGGATCGCCAGTTGCTGGGGGCCATCACCCTGTCCAATGTCCGCCGCGGCGTGGCCGAAATGGCGACACTGGGCTACTGGATCGGCCAGCGTCACGCGGGCCAGGGATTCGGCACCGCAGCCGTGCGAGCCGCCGTCGACTATGCCTTCGACGGTTTGCGGCTGCATCGGGTCGAGGCAGCCTGTGTTCCGCATAACCACGCCTCGCGCCGTGCGCTGGAAAAGGCGGGGTTTGTGCTTGAAGGACGAGCGAAGGCTTATTTGAAAATTAACGGCGATTGGGCAGATCATCTTCTGTTCGGCGTCGTGAATGACGGCACCAAACGCGGCGGTTGATTTCGGCCGTCCAGTCAGGACCGGATTTTCGCGTGAACACTCGCTCCAGAAGTCTGGCCTGGGATGCGACGACGGCGATCGAGGCGCTGGCCGCCGCCGATACCGCGCTGTGGATCTGGACGCCCGCCGAGGACCAGATGCGGTTCACGGGCGCGACCCGGGCGCTGGGTCTGGGACCACTGGCCCCCGATTGCACTGGCGCAGCCTTCTGTGCCGTGGCCATGCCGCAGGACCGGACCCTGGCCGAGCGCATCCTGAAACCGCAGGAAGAGGGCACCGAGATCGCCGTGCGGCTGCGCATGCGCGATGCCCAGACCTGCATCTGGCGCGGGGTCTGGCTGGAGGACGGGCTGCGGGCGGCGGGGGTCGTGGCGCTGGAGACCAAGTTTGCGGCGTCGGAACGCGATGTCCTGACCGGCCTGCTGGATCGCCGCGCCTTCATTGCGCGCCTTGGCGAGACCCTGACGCAGTCGGGTGAATACGAGATCGTGGTCGCCGATGTCGACCGGTTGCGGCGTCTTAACGAGGCGCTGGGTCACGACCGGGCCGACCTGGTTCTGGCCGCGCTGGGCTCGCGCCTGGCCGCCGCCTTTGCCCAGAATGCCCACTGTGCCCGGATCGGCGAGGACGAGTTCGCGGTCGTCGTGCCGCGCGGCAACGGCAGCGCCACCGAACGGCTGCGTGAGGCGATGGAGCAGCCGCTGCGTATCGCCGGCTTCGACATCTATCCAACCGTCTCGATAGGGGCTGCCGCCGCCGAGGGTGGGCCGGATGCCGCCGACCCGTCCGAACTGCTGCGCCGCGTCGAACTGGCCGTCGAACAGGCCAAGAGCGTGGGGCGAGGGGGCATCGCCGCCTATGGCCGGGCGCTGGAGACCGACAGCCTGTCGCGCCTCGCGCTGGAATCCGACCTGCGCAACGCCTTCCTGCGCGGCGAGATCGAGCCCTTCTACCAGCCGGTCGTGAACCTGCAGACCGGGGCCGTGGCCGGGTTCGAGGCGCTGTGTCGCTGGCGGCATCCGACGCGCGGCCTGGTGCCGCCGGACGCCTTCCTGGGCCTGGCGGCCGAGATGGGGCTGATGAACGACCTGGGCCAGCTGATGATGACGCAGGCGTCGCGGCAACTGGCAGAATGGCTGGCGCGGCATCCGACGGCGGGCAAGCTGTTCTGCAGCGTCAACCTGTCGGTCGGCGAGATCGAGCGGCCGCGCCTGGTCGAGGATGTGACCCGCATCATCGCCGAGGCCAAACTGCCGCCCGGCGCGCTGAAGCTGGAGGTCACCGAGGGCGACATCATGCGCGACACCAGCCGCGCCGCCGAGGTGTTGCAGCAGCTGAAGGATGCCGGTGCATCGCTGGCGCTGGATGATTTCGGTACAGGGTTTTCGTCTCTGACCTGGTTGGCCAAGCTGCCGTTCGATACGCTGAAGATCGACCGCTATTTCGTTCTGACGATGGACAAGGACGAGGGCTCGGCCAAGATCGTCAAGTCGGTCGTCAACCTGGGCCGCGACCTGTCGCTGGAAGTCGTGGCCGAGGGGGTTGAGAACGCCGGCCTGGCCGCTCTGCTATTGGATGCGCAATGCCACTATGGTCAGGGCTTCGGTTACGCACCGGCGCTGCCGGCTCAGGAGGCCGAGGTCTATCTGAACGAGTCGCTCGCCGACGGCACCGCCCCGATCAAGGCGCGGTCGGCGTAACGGGGAATGATGTTCAGGGTCGTGCTGGTTCTGCTGTGGGCGGTTCTGTGGTGTGCATCGCTCGCTCTGCCCGTGGTCTTCGACTGGCGAGGGATCACTGTACTCGTATGGGGATGGTTCAGCATCTCGAACGGTCAGTTCGGATGGTTAGCCAACCTAACCCTCCCGTGCGTCGCGCTCTTTACGCTGGTCAAAGGCACATGGGCGGCTGCACGTGTAAGCGCAGCTGGCGTCCAAATTGGCTTGGCAGTAAACGCGCTATTCTGGAACTGGGTAGCGGATGAGGCCGGTGTTCACACCATTAAGGCGTTCGGTCCCGGCTACTATCTATGGCTGGGACTGATGATTGGGTCTGCCGTTGTTTTGCTTGCCGTCACGTTCTTGGATGTTCAGGCTCAAAAGCGGTCCGCACTCCTAAGCCCGCCCGCTCTGCCCTGACAGCCACGCGGGGTCGATGCCTAGGGTGCCCAGGGCCTTGGACCATTTGGCGTCGTAATCGGTGTCGAAGATCAGGTCGGCGTCGGCGTCGGTCGTGATCCAGACATTGTCGCCCATCTCCTCGTCTAGCTGACCCTCGCCCCAGCCGGCATAGCCCAGCAGCAGGACGGAGCGGCGCGGCCCGGCGACCGGATCGGTCATGGCGATCAGGGCCTCTCGCGTGCCGGTCATGGCCAGGCCTTGGCCGAACGCCAGCGAGGCGTCGTCGATCAGCCAGTCGTCCGTGTGCAGCACGAAGCCGCGCTCGCGCTCGACCGGGCCACCAATCAGGACGGCGCGGTGGGCGCTGGCGTCGGGCGCGTCAGTCTTCAGCTTGGTCAGCACGTCCTTCAGGTCGATCCCCGGCGCGGGACGGTCCAGCCGCAGGCCCATGGCATGGTCGGGCTCATGCGCACAGACCAGGATGACGGCGTGCTCGAACCGCGGGTCGCTGATGCCGGGCATGGCCACCAGCAGCCGTCCGACAAGGGATTGGAAATCGTCCATCTTCTTATCATCGGGGGCACGGCGCGCAGGCGCAAGGTGTGCCGCCGCCGCATTCGCAAGCGTGGCCGCTTGGCGTGTGGACCCTGCGGGCCTATCTGGGCGTTGAGACCTCTCTCACTCTACATCGGAGCCTGCCCATGACCATCCAGATCGGCGATCGAATTCCCTCGGCGACCCTGACCCGTGCCACGGACGACGGCCCCAAGCCGATTTCGACCGACGAGCTGTTCGGCGGCAAGACGGTGGCCCTGTTTGCGGTGCCGGGGGCCTTCACCCCGACGTGCTCGGCCCGCCACCTGCCGGGATTCAAGGACCATCGTGGTGACCTGTCGGCCAAGGGCGTCGACACTATTGCCTGCCTGTCGGTCAACGACGGTTTCGTCATGGGGGCCTGGGCCGACAGCCAGGGCATCGGCAAGGACGACATCCTGATGCTGGGCGACGGCAATGGTGACTTCACCCGCCAGATCGGCCTGTCCATGGACGCCAAGGGCTTCGGCATGGGCGAGCGGTCGCAACGCTATTCGATGATCGTCAAGGACGGCGTCGTCGAGCAGCTGAACGTCGAACAGGGGGGCGAGTTCAAGGTGTCCTCGGCCGAGCACCTGCTGGGCCAGCTCTAGATCTGATCAAGCGGCGGCGCTGGTTTCCAGCGTCGCCTGCTCCATCGTCATCACATGGGTGATGGCGCCGATGAGCATCGGCGGCGTGATCGGCTTGGGCACGAAATAGGTCATGCCGGCGTCTGTGCAGTCCTGAATGTCGCGCGGGGAGGTGTCGGCGGTCACTGCAATGATCGGTGTGCGGGCATTGGGGCCGTTGCCCGCACGGATGCGCCGCGTGGTCTCGCGCCCGTCGAGTTCCGGCATCCTCACATCCATGAAGATGAGGTCGAAGGGGCTGGTCCGGCAGATATTCAGCGCCGCCATGCCGTCTGCGGCCGTATCGATATCGCATCCCAGGGGCTGAAGGATCAGCTGGATGGCGCGGCGGTTGATGTCATGGTCGTCGACGACCAGCACCCGCATCGGCCGGCCTTCATCCTCTTCGACGGGCGCGTCTTCAAGACGTGTAGCCTCGACTTCCGGCATTGTCGGCACCGGCTCGGGGGTGAGCGATGCCGGGGCAGGCTGAGGCTTGGCCGCCAACCCCTGGGCGATGACGTCGCGGCTGGCCTGATCCAGGGCGGTTGAGACGACGTGCGCGTTTTCAGCGGCCTCCAGGTGCAGGGCCAGCGTGAAGGCGGCGCCTTGGCCGGGACGGCTGCGTGCGGTCAGGCGGCCACCCATCAGATCGGCCAGCTGGCGGCTGATGGCCAGGCCCAGGCCGGTGCCGCCGTGGGTGGCGCTGACGCCGTCGATGGTCTGGTCGAAGGGGGTGAAAAGACGCGATAGCTGGTCAGGCGTCATGCCCGGTCCGGTATCGGCGACCTCGATCAGGATGGCATGGCCACCCGGCTCTTCGGCCCAGGCATTGAGGCGAAGGGTGATCGCGCCGGTCTGGGTGAACTTCATCGCATTGGAGACGAGATTGTTCAGGATCTGACGCAGTCGCATCGGGTCGCCGCGCACCAGGGCCGGAATCGTCGCCGCACCTTCGACACGCAGCCGCAGGCCCTCTGCCCGGACCGGGCCATCCCACAGGCGAACGGTCTGGGTCAGCAGGTCGCGCAGGTTGAAGTCGATCACGTCCACAGTCATGTGACCGGCATCCAGCTTGGCATGATCGAGCAGATCATCCAGCAGGGCCTTCATCATGTAGCCGGCATCGCTGATCAGCCGGGCCTGACCGCGCGCCGTGCCGTCCGGCGCGCTTTGTTCCAGCTGTGATGCGCCGGTCAGGATAGCGCTGATGGGGGTGCGAAGGTCGTGGCCTATGGCGGCCAGAAAGGCGCTGCGTCCCTCCATGATGCGCTCGGCGTGAAGCCGCTTTTCCTCGGCCTCGATGCGGGCCAGCCCTTCCGCAGTCTGGGCCGCGTTCAGGCGCATCCAGACGGAGAAGGCATAGGCCATGAAGACGGTGACCGACACGCTGGCGGCGACGATCAGGGGCGAGGATGCGCCGTATATGTACATGAAGACCGGCGTCAGGATCATGTAGATCGACTGCGGCAGGCTAGTCAGGGTCAGGACCGCAATGGAACGCGGCGAGTTGATGATCGAATAGGTCGCCGCCCCGGTCAGCATGATGACCGCGCAGATGCCGCCCATAGGCCCACCGACGAGCCATAAAGGAATTGTCAGACTGCCATAATAGCTGGAGTTGACGGCAAGGGTCAGCCAGCCCAGGGCGCGCCGCGCCCCGGTCAGCCGTTGAGCATTGCCCTTGGTCACCGGGCGGAACGTCCACAGGTCCAGGGCCTGGATCGCAAAGTAGCCCAGCAGCCAACCCAGGCAGAAGGGGCCGCCCAGAATGGGGCTGAAGACCATGGCCGTGATCGTGGCGATACCCAGACGCTGCGCCAGAGCCTTTCGGCGCTGACGGATCGCAGCGGTCCAGTCGCTGGTCGGCACAGGGGATGTGTTGGCCGTGGCGAGCGCCATTCGAAGTCCTGGTCCGGGCAAGGTCGCCCATCCCCCGACTAATGGCAGACTGGCCCTAACGCTCCGTCAACGGGCGGTTCCGACCGCTTCGGTGACGCTGGCAAAACCGTCGGCGCGGAGCCGTTCGGTCAGGTCGCGTTTGATGCGTCCGACCAGTCCGGGACCGCCATAGATCAGCGCGGAATAGAGCTGAACCGCGCAGGCTCCGGCCCGAATTCGGGCATAGGCCTCTGCGCCAGTATCGATGCCGCCGACCGCAATGAGGGGCAGGCGACCCGTTGATGCAGCTGCGGCTGAGGCCAAAGCCGCACGGGCGCGGTCCCGAAGCGGTCGGCCCGACAGGCCGCCTGTTTCGCCGCGATCGGGCGCACGCAAGGTACTGGGGCGGTCCAGGGTGGTGTTGGACACGATCAGGGCGTCGATCCTGTGATCCAGCGACGCCTCGACGATCAGGGCGATCTCGTCCGGTGTCAGGTCGGGTGCGATCTTCAGGAAGACCGGCGTGGGGTCGCCACCCCGCGCCTCGGCCAGACGTCCCAGCAGATCGTCCAGGGCGGCGCGGCCCTGGAGCGCGCGCAGGCCCGGCGTATTGGGTGAGGAGACATTGACGGTGACATAGTCGGCCAGGCCCCTGAGCCGTTTCAGGCCGGCGACATAGTCCGCCGCCTTGTCCTCGGTATCCTTGTTGGCCCCCAGATTGGCCCCGACGACGGTGTCGGCCGGTCGGGTCTTCAGGTGCTTGGCGAACACCTCCAGCCCTGCATTGTTGAAGCCCATGCGGTTGATGATCGCCTGGTCCTCGGTCAGGCGAAACAGGCGTGGCCGGGGGTTTCCGGATTGGGCCAGCGGCGTTACGGAACCGCATTCCACGAAGCCGAAACCCAGACGCGACAGGCCCCGCAAGGCCTCGCCATTCTTGTCGAGGCCAGCCGCCAGACCAACCGGATTGGACAGGTTCAGGCCGGCCAGCCGAGTACGCAGAACGGGATCGTCCGTGGCCGAAATGGGCAGGGGGAGGGCCTTCAGTGCGCGGATGGCCAAGCTATGGGCGGTTTCAGGATCGATCAGGCGCAGGGCGGCGGCGCCGATGTCGGAAAGGCTCATCGCAGGCTCTTTTCGGTCGGCCAGGTGGTCGCTCCATCGGCAAAGCGAGGTAGGCCTGCCTCGTCAATGCTCAGTCCGCGTACGGGTCCTGCAGCGCTCAGGGGCAGGTCGCCATGGATATGCGGGAACAGATCGCCGCCACGCGACGGCTCCCAGCGGACGCTGTCACCAAGGGCGGCAAGATCGACCGCGACCAGCCGCAGGTCACTGCGCCCCGCATAGTGTCTGGTTGCGGTGCCTGACAGTTGCTCTGCCGTAGACAGGTGAATGAAGCCGTCGGCGCGATCCAGGACAGAGCCGCGGTAGACCCCTTCGGTACGCGCCGCCTGCCATTCCCGGCCGTCCACCAGCTTGTAGGCGATCGGGGTCATACGCCGCCCAGATCGCGGGGCTGGATAAATCCTTCGAAGGTGCAGCGGCCGGCCACATCCACGGCGAAAATGGCGGCGGCACCGGGCGGAAACCCTCCGCTCATCCGGTCCAGAATGGCCGGCGAGGCCGCGCTTTCGATCAGATACTCCACCGCCAGCAGGTGGACGCCGGGATTGTGCGCGAGCAGCAGCAGGCAACCTGCGTCGTCCTCGGCCGCCTCGACGGCCTGGCGCAGCGTGTCGGCACCGGCATTGTAGAGGGCGTCCTGTTCGCGCACATCGACGTCGCCGAACGCTTCGTGCGCCAGCTCCCAGGTCTGGTGGGTGCGGGTCGCTGACGAGACCAGCGCAAGATCAGGCCGCAGGCCTTTGGCCGCCAGCGCCCTGCCCATGGCCACGGCGTCCGTCTGGCCTCGCGCGGAAAGGGCGCGGTCGCGGTCGTCGCCTGAGGCGGCGGCACGCTGGGCCTCGGCATGGCGCATCAGGATCAGTCTTTGCATGGACAGCCCTTTAAGGGCGTTCGGGCGGTACCGCCAGATCGCGCCGTGACCGCGAGGCGGGTTGGGGTTGAAGCGACGGTGTCTGGATCGGCACGGTAGCCACCGCCCCGCCTGGCCGCGCGCGTGCATAGGCTTGTCGCGTAGCCTCCAGCAGGATCACGCCAGCTGCATTGGGCATGACGTGGCGACCGATCTGCTCCAGCCCATCGGCCAGCGGCAAGAGCGGACCCCAGGGCGGGACGTATAGGGTCTGTGACCAGGCGGTGGGCTCCAGTCCGGCTCCACGCACCAGGCCCTCCAGTTGCCGACGCGTGAAAGGGCGACCGTGACCAAAGGGTGTGCTCTCCGCCCGAGCCCATAGACCGCCCCGCGCAGCGGTCACCAGAATCACACGCCCGGCTGGGGCGAGCGCGCGTACGGCCTCTGCCATCAGCGCCTGCGCATCGTCGGCTTCTTCAAGGGCATGGACCATCAGAATGCGGTCGAACGATCCGGCAGCAAAGGGCAGGGCGCGGTCGTCGATCAGGACGGTGCGGTTCTTTCCGACCGAAGGCCAGTGTTCGACACCTTGCCCCCCCGGCATGGCCGCGACCAGACGCCGGGCACCGATAAAGGCATCCAGCCAGGGTGTGGCATAGCCTATACCCAATACATCGGTATTGACCGCATCGCCCCAGGCGTCGTCGAGCCGACGCGCCAACAGGCGACGGACAAGCGCCCCGGCTGGCTCGCCGTAGAAGGTTCGGAGCTCTTCGATACTGCGCCGCATGACCCCACCATAGGCTGGACCGGATGGCGCTGCTAGGATGAGGCATGACCCTGGATGTGCGCCTGTTTCCTTGCCTGACCGACAACTATGGCCTGCTGGTACGAGACTCGCAGACCGGAGTTGTAGCCACGATCGACACACCTGATGCGGAGGCCATTCTCGCCGATCTGGAGGCCTCGGGCTGGGGGCGGCTGGATATGATCCTGAACACTCACTGGCATCCCGATCATACGCAAGGAAACGCGCGACTGAAGTCCGAGACGGGCTGCGAGATCGTGGGACCGGAGGAGGTGCGCAAGGTGGCACCGCTGGATCGCGTGATCAGGGGCGGCGACACGGTCATGCTGGGCGAGGTGGTTCTGGAGGTTTCGGATGCGCCGGGCCACACCCTGGGCCACATCGTCTATCGTGCTGCGGATGAGGGACAGGCCTTCGTTGGGGATGTGCTGTTTCCGCTGGGCTGCGGGCGGTTGTTCGAAGGCACGCCCGAGCAGATGTGGGACAGTTTGCAGGTCCTGGCGGCCTGGCCGGACCAGACGGTAATATGGTCGGCGCACGAATATACGGCGGCCAATGCCAGGTTTGCGATGAGTGTGGACGCGCGGACGGAACTTGCGAATCGCGCCGCCAAGATCTTCGCCGTGCGAGAGGCAGGCAGGCCGACTGTGCCGACGACGATGGCCATGGAGAAGGCCTTCAATCCATTCCTGAGAGTGACAAGTGCTGCCGAGTTTGCTGTACTCAGGGCAGCCAAGGACAGCTTCAGCGGCTAGCGACGCGGGGTTCCGGCAGCAGGGCGCGGATGACCCGCGACGAGGACGGGCGACCGGCCTGACCCTGGCGGGGGTCGACGGTGACGACCAGGCGGCCCCGGCTATAGCTCACATTGGAGCGTACGCCCTCGTTGATGGTGATGCTGCGCAGGTCATTTAGTCTGGACCGCGCACTGGGCGAGCGGGCGATGCGGGCGACGGCGTCGGTGGTCACGATCAGAGCTTCGACGCAGAGCGCCTCCGATTCATCGCCGTCGAGATTGATCTCGACCAGACGACCCAGGGCCTGGCTGAGCATGACGCTGCGACGTGCCATCAGATCGAACAGTCGCACGGGACCCAGCGACGGTGGAGCCAGGCTCTGTCCCACGCCGGTATAGGAGGCAGGCGAGCCGCCGGGCGATCGGGGAGTAAAGACGGTGATGGCTCCCCCCTGAGTCACGCGCAACACCTGTTCACCCGCGTCGTTGCGATAGATGACGTCGCCTCTCGGAGCCGCCATGGGGCGCAGAACCCAGGTCTCCTCGCGCCTGTCAAACCGCAGCAGGGGGCGCGATCCCGACCGGTCGATCATGAAGCCTTCGCCGGACTCCGAAACATAGCGGCCGCTGGGGGGAAGCGTCGGAGAGGGCGCGCCCTGATTGCGCAGGCGGGCGCTCTGTTCGGCTTGAGCGTTGCTGCGGTTCTGGGCCGAAGCGGGCTCGACGATGGCCAGCAGGGACAGGGCCCCCGCCACGATGGCGAGCGCCATCGTAATCGGAAGCGGCCGTCGCGCCCTTCTGACACTCGCCGAGTTCATGACGCGATTGGTGAAACCCCCCCGCGGCGGATTTTGGGCAGGTGCGGAGTTAGCCGACCAGATACTGACCGCCGTTCAGCGACAAGGTGCAGCCTGTGACATATCCAGCACGCTCACCGGACAGCCAGGACACCATATCGGCGATTTCCTCGCCTTTTCCGAGCCTTCCGACCGGGATCTGGGCGATGATGCCGGCCAGGACCTTTTCATCCATGGCCCCCACCATTTCGGTGTCGATGTAGCCGGGCGCGATACAGTTGACGGTGACGCCCTTGCGCGCGTTTTCCAGGGCCAGCGCCTTGGTGAAACCGATCATGCCGGCCTTGGCGGCGGAATAGTTGGTCTGGCCGATCTGGCCCTTCTGGCCGTTGATCGAGGAGATGTTGACGATCCGGCCGAAGCCCCGGTCGCGCATGCCGGTGATAACCTGGCGCGTCATGTTGAAGACGCTATCCATGTTGACGCGGATCACATCGGACCATTGGTCATGGCTCATTTTGTGGAAGAAGCCATCGCGGGTGATGCCGGCATTGTTGATCAGCACATCGACGGGGCCCAGTTCGGCCTCTACGTCCGCGACGGCGCGGGCACAGTCGTCGAAACTGCCGACATTGCCCTTGACCACCATGACGCCGAGCTCGCGGGCCGTGGCCTCGGCGGCTTCCGCATTGCCGGAATAGCCGGCGGCGACGGACATGCCGTCTTCCTTCAATCGCTGAACGATCGCCTTGCCGATGCCGCGGGTTCCACCCGTGACCAGAGCCACTCGTGCCATATGCATTTCCTGTCCTCGGGCGGGGGCCTCTGAAGCGGGCCCCCTGCCGTTGGACAACCCTAGACCGGCCTCGTCGCAGGCATCAACCGCAGCGGGGCAAAAAGGCGATGGGGATCAGGCCGCCAGCTTTTCGATATCCAGGACGAAGCGATAGCGGACGTCGGACTTCTCCATCCGCTCATAGGCCTCGTTGATCTGGTCCGGCGCGATCAGTTCAATGTCGCAGGCGATGGTGTTGGCGGCGCAGAAATCCAGCATCTCCTGCGTCTCGCGGATGCCGCCGATCAGCGATCCCGCCACGCGACGACGACGCCACAGCAGGGGCATGGCGAACACCGGCATGCCCTCGGTCGACAGGCCCAGCATGACCATCGTCCCGTCCTTGGCCAGCAGGTTCAGGTGTCCGGCGATCTCGTGCGTGGCCGAGACGGTGTTGATGATCAGGTCGAATTTCTCGGCCGCCGCCTTCATCGCATCCTTGTCGGAGTTGATCAGGAAATGCTTGGCCCCCATCCGCTCGGCGTCGGCCTTCTTGCGATCCGAGGTGGACAGGACGGTGACTTCCGCCCCCATGGCGGCGGCCTGTTTGACCGCCATGTGACCGAGCCCGCCCAGGCCGACCACTGCGACCTTGGAGCCCGGTCCGACATTCCAGGTCTTCAGCGGCGAATAGGTCGTGATGCCGGCACACAGCAGCGGAGCGGCGGCGTCCAGCGGAATGCTGTCGGGAATGTTCAGCACATAGTTCTGATCCACCACGATGGCGTCGGAATAGCCGCCCTGGGTGATCGTCTGGCCCACCTCGCCGCCCTTGGGATCGGGTGAGCCATAGGTCTGGGTCATGCCGGGGACGCAGTACTGCTCCTCGCCTTCCTGGCAGGGTGCGCACTGGCGACAGCTGTCGACCATGCAGCCCACGCCGACCCGGTCGCCTTCCTTGAAGCGGGTGACATTGGCCCCGACGGCGGTGACGATGCCCGCGATCTCGTGGCCCGGCACGATGGGATAGCGGGTATTGCCTAGGTCGTTCTTCACGATGTGCAGGTCGGAGTGGCAGACGCCCGCGAACTTGATCGCGATCGCCACATCGTCCGGACCCGGATCGCGCCGCTCGAAGCTGTAGGGAGCCAGCGGCTTGTCGGAAGCGGTGGCGGCAAAGGCGCGGGTGGCGATGGGCATGGGAAGTCTCCGTGATCAGGGGCTCAGGTGTGGCTGGCGGGCCCGCTTCGCAACGCCATCAGCCCAGTTTCTTTATCAGCGCCTGCGCCGCCGCCGGATTGCGCACCTTCGCGCCCGAGATGAAATAAGCGAAGACGTCACCGCGTTTGGCCCAGGCCCTGGTCTGTTTCGCAACTGCGTCCAATTCTTCCGAGGTCATGCCCGTCGGCTCGTCCTCGCGACTGGACATCAGCCGGGCATAGGTGAAGTCCGCCGTCGGCTGATCGATCCGGGGCCATTCGGGGGCCTCGTCATTGACGGCATAGACGATGGCCGCGCCGTATTTCGCCGCCAGATCGTAGAACAGCGGCACATCGAACGTCGGGCTGCGAACCTCCAGCGCGTGGCGCAGGCGCAGGCCGTCCTTCTCGGTCGGTAACAGTTTTAGAAAGCCCTCGAAATCCTCGGCATCGAATTTCTTAGTGGCCATGAACTGCCAGTTGATCGGCCCCAGCTTGTCGCCCAGCGTCGTCAGCCCCTGGTCGAGGAATCTGTCGAAACTCTCCTTGCCTTCGCTCAGCACCTTGCGATTGGTGCAGTAGCGGCTGGCCTTGACCGAGAAGACGAACCCTTCGGGTGTCTCGTCTCGCCACTTCATCCAGCTGTCGGGCTTGAAGGTGGAATAGTAGGTGCCGTTGATCTCGATGCTCGTCAGCGCCTGGCTGGCGAACTCCAGCTCGCGCTTCTGGACCAGATCGGACGGATAGAAGACGCCTCGCCAGGGTTCATAGGTCCAGCCGCCGATGCCTGCGTAAATCTGACCGCTCATGTCCCGCCTCTTGTCCGGGAGACAGATTACGCATCGTCGATGGCACACGCCAGCGGATAGCGGTGTGGCTTCTCAGCCCGCGATCGCCGCCTGCATTCCGGCCAGCAGGCTGGCGGCGGTGATGGGTTTGGGGACGTGGTGGTCGGCCCCGGCGGCGAAGGCCTGATCGCGGTGTTCGGCCATGGCGTTGGCGCTGAGCATGACGATGGGGGTGCGGGGGCGGGCGGGGGTGTCGGCCTCCACAGAGCGGATGGCGCGGGTGGCGGTCAGGCCGTCCATCACGGGCATCTGCATGTCCATCAGGACGATGTCGAACAGGCCGCTCTGAAAGGCGGCCAGGGCCTGCGAACCGTCGTCGACGGTCACCACCTCGGCCCCGTGTGTGCCCAGGATGAGCTGGACCACTCGCTGATTGGTGGGGTGATCCTCGGCCAGCAGGACACGGAGGGCGGGCAGAGGAGCCGCCGCAATGTCCGGTCGGCGCGGCTCAGTATTCGCGAGGCCGGTCTGCAGTCGGACAAGCGGCAACTCGACCCTAAACCGGCTGCCGACACCGGGCGTGGAGGTCGCCGAAATATGCCCGCCCATCAGTTCGACCAAAGCCTGACAGATCGACAGGCCCAGGCCGGTGCCGCCGAAGCGACGCGTGATGCTGGTGTCGGCCTGACTGAATCGGTCGAACAGGCGCCGGGCATGGTCCGGACCGAAGCCCACGCCGGTGTCCTCGACCTCGAACTGTAAGAGGGCGTGGCCGTCCTCGTCATCCGAGACGGCGAAGCGGACGGTGACCGAGCCGGTCGCGGTGAACTTGACGGCATTGGAAAGCAGATTGCCCAGCACCTGGCGGATACGGGTGCTGTCGCCGATGAAGGTGCCGTGGGAATCGGCCGGTCGCTCGACATTGAAGGCCAGGTCTCGGTCTGCAGCCCGCAGGCGCATGAGGTCCAAGGGGGCGGCGATGGCTTCGTCCAGATCGAAGGCGCGGGCCTCGATATCCAGCTGTCCGGCCTCGATCTTGGAGACGTCCAGGATGTCGGAGACCAGCCGTTCCAGCGTGCCGCCGGAGGCTGCGATCAGCGACACCATCTCGGCCTGTGCAGGGCTGAGGGGGGTGCGGGACAGGGCGTCGACGATGCCGATGACGCCATTCAGGGGCGTGCGAATCTCGTGGCTCATATTGGCCAGGAAATCGGACTTGGCGCGGTTGGCTGTTTCGGCTGCGGTCTTGGCCTCGATCAGGGCGCGTTCGGCAGCGACCTTCTCGGTGACATCGCGCGCCACGCCATAGATGCGGTCGCCAAAGCGGTGAGCGCGCCATTCAAGGGTCACGTCGTGGCCGTCTCTGTGGCGGTAGCGGTTGACGTGGCCGAGCACCGGATCGCCCGGCCGACGGTTTTCGACCTCTACGACGCTGTCCCGGGTGCCCGCCTCGTCCTCGGGATTGAGCAGGTCCAGCAGGCGCCGCCCCTCGATCTCATGCGGGTGATAGCCCAGAACGGTGAACCAGGACGCGCTGGCCTTGACCACCAGACCGTCCAGGTCGCGGACGACCAGAAGGTCTAGAGAGACGTCAAAGAAGGTGTTTAGATCGACCCGCGCCACGTCACCGGTGCCGACGGCGTCGGGCGAGGTGGCGAGGGTCAGGCAGGTCATCGGCAACGCATCCTACTGGGAAGGGCTCATGTTTAACCCTGACCGGTTAAGGTCACCTTTGCAGTGACACATCAGTAGGCGAAGTCCCGGTAGATGCGCCCGACGTCACCCTGCCAGTCGCCGTGATATAGCTCCAGCAGGCGTTCCGCCGGGGTGATGCCGCTGTCGGCGATGTCTTCCAGTTCCGACAGATAGCCGCGCTCGTCGACCATGCCGCCGCTGAAGCGAGCGCGGTTCTTGAGGCCCTGTTTGGCGATGGCGACCAGATCGACGGCGATGTCGCGCACGGATCGACCCGCCACGTCGGCCTTGAGGCCCAGGCGGGTCACGTCGCGGCGCAGGCGCTCGTGGTCGGCGATGTCCCAGTCCTTGACCAGGTCCCAGGCGGCCGCCAGCGACGGGCCGTCATACAGGATGCCGGCCCACAGAGCCTGCAGCGCACAGATGCGGCTCCAGGGCCCGCCGTCGGCCCCGCGCATCTCCAGATAAGATTTCAGACGCACCTCGGGGAAAAGGGTGGTCAGATGGTCGTTCCAGTCCTTCAGCGTCGCGCGCTCGCCGGGCAGGGCGGGCAGGCCGTCGGTCATGAAGCTGCGGAACGACTGGCCCGACAGGTCGACATAGGTCTCGCCGCGTTTGGCGAAATACATCGGCACGTCCAGCGCATAGTCGGCATAGCGCTCAAAGCCGAAGCCATCCTGAAAGACGAAGTCCAGCATGCCGGTGCGGTCCGGATCGGTGTCGGTCCAGACATTGGCGCGGGCACTGAGGAAGCCGTTGGGGTTGCCCTCGGTAAAGGGCGAACAGGCGAACAGGGCGGTGGCGATGGGTTGCAGCGCGAGTGAGGTGCGGAACTTGGCCACCATGTCGGCTTCGCTGTCAAAGTCCAGGTTCGACTGGATGGTGCAGGTACGCAGCATCATGTCGAGGCCCAGCGTGCCCTTCTTGGGCATGTACGCGCGCATGATGCCGTAGCGGCCCTTAGGCATGATCGGCACATCCTCGCGCCGCCACATCGGGTCGAAGCCGGCCCCCAGGAAGCCAAGGTTCAGCTGATCTGCGACCTGTTTGACCTCCATCAGGTGGCGGCCGGTCTCGTCGCAGATTTCGTGGACGTCCTTCAGCGGCGCACCGGACAGTTCGAACTGCCCGCCGGGCTCCAGGCTGATGGAGGCGGTCATGCCCTCGGTGTTCTTGCGCTCCAGCGCGATGACGTGGCCGGCCTCCTCGACCGGGGTCCAGCCGAAACGCTGCAGGCCGGTCAGCATGGCCAGGATGCCGCTGTCGCCCTCATAGGTCGGGCGGCGCAGGGTGGTGCGGTCAAAGCCGAACTTTTCGTGCTCGGCCCCGATGCGCCACTGGTCTCGGGGCTTGATGCCCTTCGACATGGCACCGATCAGATCGTCTCTGGAAAGCGGCACGTGATCGGCCATCTGTAACCCCTGCTGTCGCGGCTAGATGGTGGGAAATGCGACAATCCTCAAGAGGTCGTTTGAAACGCTCGTTCCTGTCATGTCGTAGACGGGGTGCCAAACGTGACAAAAGGTGACACGCACCGCTCCTGCCGGCGGTTTGCCGATACGCAGGGGGAGTCTAGCGCAGCGAGAGACCGTGCAAGGAATACGGACGAGCGTCGCCGCTCAGGCCCGCGGTGGCTGGATTCGGTGTGCGGAGTATTTCTTTTCGAGGGGCTTCACCGTTCCCAGTCGCCCGCTGCCGCCTGCCACAGGGTCATGGCCGCGATGGCGGCTGTGTCGGCTCTAAGGATGCGCGGGCCCAGCGACACGGCGGTGGTGAAGGGCAGGGCACGGAGACGGTCTCGCTCTTCCGGAGAGAAGCCACCTTCGGGGCCGATCAGGATGGCCCATTTCGTTCCTCCCCCATCGGGGGAGGAGGACCGCGAAGCGGTGGAGGGGGCTTGCTTCATATGCGTTGTGTGGGGCCGGCCCCCTCCACCATGCTGCGCATGGTCCCCCTCCCCCGATGGGGGAGGAATGAGCGCCGTCATTACTGGTGCGCCGCCCGTCTCGTCGCAGAACATCAGGCGGCGGCCGTCCTGCCAGGTGTCGAGGATGTCAGACAGTTTCACCGGGTCGTCGATGACCGGCACGTCCAGACGCCCGGTCTGTTCGGCGGCTTCTTCCGCGATGGCGTCCAGGCGGTCCAGGCGAATGCGGTCGGTGTTAGTGCGCTGGGTCAGGGTCAGGCGGACCCGGCGAGCACCCAGTTCGGCGGCCTTTTCGACGATGGTCTCGACCCGCGCCTTCTTGACCACAGCGACGATCAGTTCGAGGTCGGGGCCGTATGCCTGGGGCCGGACCTGTTCCTGCGCCTTCAGGATGACGCCCTTCTTCAACACCTCGGCGATGGTGCAGCGCCACTCGCCGTCTTGGCCGTTGAAGATCTTAAGGTCGTCGCCCGCCTTCAGCCGCATGACCTGGGTCAGGTATCGGGACTGGTCTAGCGTCGGCGCGACGGCAGCGTCGGTGGACAGGGGTTGGGGGACGTGGAGGCGGATCATCGGTCGTAGTGATACCGGCACTGGGCGACCAGGATACCGTCGTCCGTTGGCCGATAGATGAGCCGGTTGGCTCCGTCGATGCGGCGCGACCACCATCCGGCGAAATCACCCTTGAGCGGCTCAGGCTTGCCTGTTCCAATGAATGGCGTGCGGAGGCATTCACGGATCAAGGCGTTGATCTTCTTTAGCGTCTTGCGGTCCTGCGTTTGCCAGTGGAGGTAGTCGTCCCAACCTTCTTCCTGGAACGTCAGCTTCATTCGATCAGCTCGCGGACCTGACCTCCACCTGCGTCAAGTTCCGCGATGGCCTTGCGAAGGCGTTCGGCATTTGCCGGACTGCGCAGCAGATATTCCGTCTCCTGCCAGGACGCAAAGTCTTCGAGCGACATCAGGACCGCCGCGGGCTTTCCGCCTTCGCGTGTGATGATGGTGTAGTCGTGATCGGTCGTGACGCGATCCACGGCGGATGCGAGGTTTTTACGCAGCTCGGAAATCGACATGGCGTTCATGCCTCTTTGTACACGAATGCGTACAAAGAGGCAATGTCGTCAGAGCGTCCGCGCTATCAGCAGCTTCATGATCTCGTTGGTGCCGCCATAGATGCGCTGGACGCGGGCGTCCTTGTACAACTGGGCGATCGGGTACTCATTCATATAGCCGTAGCCTCCGTGCAACTGAAGCATCTCGTCGATGGTCTCGCCCTGGATGTCGGTGACCCAGTATTTGGCCATGGAGGCGGTGGCGGCGTCGAGCTGGCCTTTCAGATGCAGGCCGATGCAGTGGTCGGTGAAGACCTTGGCGACCGTCAGCTTGGTCTTCACCTCGGCCAGTTTGAACTGGGTGTTCTGGAAGTCGAGGATGCGTTTGCCGAAGGCCTTGCGCTCTTTCACATAGGCGATGGTCTCGGTCAGTCCACGCTCGGCGGCGGCGACGCCCTGGACGGCGATGTTCAGTCGCTCCTGCGGCAGTTGCTGCATCAGCTGGACGAAGCCCTGGCCCTCGTTGCCGCCGATGATGTTTTCGGCGGGCACCTTCACGTCATTGAAGAACAGCTCGGAGGTGTCGTTGGCCTCCATGCCGATCTTGTGCAGGTTCCGCCCGCGTTCGAACCCTTCCGCGCCATCAGTTTCGACGACGATCAGGCTGGTGCCCTTGGCCCCCTCGGCCGGGTCGGTCTTGGCCACCACGATGATGAAGTTGGCCAGCTGGCCGTTGGTGATGAAAGTCTTGGAGCCGTTCAGGACGTAGCCATTGCCAGACTTGACCGCTGTGGTTTTGATGCCCTGCAGGTCCGAGCCCGCGCCCGGCTCGGTCATGGCGATGGCGCCGACCAGTTCGCCAGAGACTAGCTTCGGCAGCCAGCGCTGCTTCTGCTCCTCGGTGCCGTAATGCCAGATGTAGGGCATGACGATCGCATTGTGCAGCGAAATGCCGAAGTGGTCGGCTCCCTTCCAGCCCAGCTGACGCATCAGCACGACCTCGTGGCGATAGTCGCCGCCCATGCCGCCGTCTTCCTCGGGCATGGAAATCCCCAGCAGGCCCGCGTCGCCCGCGTCGTTCCAGAGCTGGCGCGGCACTGAGCTGTCAGCGATCCACTGAGCGAATTTCTCGGGCGGGGCGTGCTCGTCGATCCACTTGCCGACGCTGTCGGAGAAGAGAGTGATTTCTTCGTCCTGCATGAAGTCGGGGTCGGGGCTGTTGAGGATGTTCATGGTCTCGCTCGGACTCTTTCCCTCCCTCAACGAGGGAGGGTGGCCGCGCAGCGGCCGGGTGGGAGGGGCTGGGCGAGGGGGAGCGCGGCTGTGTGGCCGAGCCCTCCCCACGCGGTCGTCGCTACGCGGCGACCACCCTCCCCCGAGGGGGAGGGAGAACTTCTGTGCGGCCTCAGAACGCCTCCGCCGGAAGCGCCATCAGCACGTCCGCGCCGGTCTTCATCTTGGCCAGATGGGCGTGGGCGTCGGGCAGGATGCGTTCGACGAAATAGCGGCCGGTGGCGATCTTGTTGGCATAGAAGGGATCGTCCGAACCGGCGTCGATCTTGGCCTGCGCCGCCTTGGCCATCTGGGCCCAGAGGTAGGCCAGGGCCGTGATGCCGAACAGGTTCAGATAGTCGGTCGAGGCGGCACCGGCATTGTCGGGATTGGCCATGCCGTTCTGCATCAGCCACATGGTCGCTTCCTGCAGCTTCTTCTTGGCATCGGCCAGACCCTCGACGAAGGGCTGGACAGGGCCTTCGCCGCCATTTTCGGCCACGAAGGCGTCGATGTCGGCGAACCAGCTCATGATGGCGCGGCCACCCTGCGACGGCAGCTTGCGGCCGACCAGGTCCAGCGCCTGAATGCCGTTGGTGCCTTCGTAGATCATGGTGATCCGCGCATCGCGCAGATACTGCGACGCCTGGAAATGCTCGGTATAGCCCGAACCGCCATGAACCTGCATGGCCAGGCTGGCGACGTGGAAGCCCTTGTCGGTCAGATAGGCTTTCAGCACCGGGGTGATCAGACCCATGTAGTCATGGGCCTTCTGCGCCTCGGCGGCGTCTTCGGAGCGTTGCAGGTCGGCCTGGAGGGCGGTCCACAGAATGAAGGCCTGGCCCCCTTCGACGAAGGCCTTGGCCTCCATCAGCATGCGGCGCACGTCGGGGTGGACCATGATGCTGTCGGCGGGGCCGTCGGGGTTCTTGGGTCCGGTCAGGCTGCGGCCCTGCAGGCGGTCCCTGGCGAACTCGACGGCGGCCTGATAGGCGGCGTCACCGATGGCCAGGCCTTGCAGGCCGGTGCCCAGGCGGGCCTCGTTCATGACCACGAACATGTTGTTCATGCCCCGGCCTTCCTCGCCGATCAGCCAGCCGGTGGCGTCGTCATACTGCATGACGGCGGTGGCGTTGCCGTGGATGCCCATCTTGTGCTCGAGACCCGCGCACATCAGGCTGTTGCGCTCGCCCAGGCTGCCGTCGTCGTTGACCATGACCTTGGGCACCAGGAACAGCGACAGGCCCTTGATCCCGGCCGGCGCACCTTCGACGCGGGCCAGGACGGTGTGGATGATGTTGTCGGTGAAGTCGTGCTCGCCGGCCGAGATCCAGATCTTCTGGCCGGTGATCTTGTAGGTGCCGTCACCCTGCGGGACCGCCTTGGTCCGCACCATGCCCAGATCCGTGCCGCACTGCGGCTCGGTCAGGTTCATGGTCCCGCCCCACTCGCCGGTCGCCATCTTGGGCAGGTATTTGGTCTTCAGCTCTTCCGAGGCATTGGCGTGGATGCCGGCATAGGCTCCGGCGGTCAGGCCCGGATACATGGAGAAGGCGGCGGAGGCGGCGGCGGTGAACTGGCCGAACGCCATCGACACCACGGCGGGCATGCCCTGTCCGCCATAGGCCGGATCGGCGGCCAGGGCGGGCCAGCCGGCCTCGACCATGGCCTTGTAGGCTTCCTTCCAGCCCTTGGGACCGGTAACCACGCCGTTGTCCCAGTGGCAGCCTTCCTTGTCGCCCGAATGGTTGATCGGGGCGATGACCTCCTCGGCGAACTTGGCCCCTTCTTCCAGGATCTGGCCGACCAGATCGGACGAGACGTCCGCGAAACCGGGCTGGTTGGCATAGCGATCGATCTCCAGAACCTCGTTCAGGATGAAGGTCAGGTCGCGGACGGGGGCCTTGTAAGCCATGGGTCAGGCTCTCGCTTTGAAGGGGTGAAGGGTATGGTCGGGGTTCATGCGGGCCTTCAGCAGGCTGGCATATTCTTCGGCGCCGGGCAGCAGGTCGGGGCGGAACTCGCCCAGTTTGCGCTCCATGACGGCGCAGGCTTCCTCGGCGGTCTCGATGGCGGCGTCCAGGTCTTCGCGCTGCTGTTTCAGGGCGGCGATCTGGGCGCGGTGGCGACGCAGGGCCACGGCCATCTGATGGGTGTTGTGATCGTCGTGATCGTAGAGATCGAGCATCTGCTGGATCTCGACCAGGGAGAAGCCGATGCGGCGCCCGCGCAGGATCAGCTTAAGCCGGGCGCGGTCACGGGCGTCATAGACGCGGGTCTGGCCCTTGCGCGCAGGGGTCAACAGGCCCTTGTCTTCATAGAAGCGCAGGGCTCTCGCCGTCGCGCCGAACTCTCGGCACAGCTGGCGGATGGAGTAGGTACGATGATCGTCGGCGGTCGCCATGACAAACGTCATAACTTGACGTGCACGTAAAGGGAAGCCTTCGCGCGCTCAGGCTGATAGGCTGCGACAATGGCCCGCAAACACGTCAACGATGCCGGTACCGCCAAGCGCGACCTGCCCAGTAAGATCTGCGTGGTCTGTGGCCTGCCGTTCAGCTGGCGGCGCAAATGGGCGCGGGACTGGGATCAGGTGAAGGTGTGCTCTGACCGATGCCGGGCGGCAGGCAAGAAGGCCTAGCGGACCTCGCGGCCCCGGAACCACAGCACGGGCAAGGTCATGGCGATCAGGATGGCATTGGTGATGGCCGGTCCGGTTTCCAGGCCCAGGGCGTGAACGGCCAGCATGATGGTTTCCAGCGCCAGCAGACCAGCGGCGGCGGTCAGCATCAGCGGACGCCCGTGCTTCCAGGACACGACGGGGGCCAGCATCAGGACCGCGAGCACGATCTCCGCCACACCCAGACCGCGCACCATGTTGGCGGGCATCAGGGCGGGCCAGTTCATCAGCTGGACCAGATTGGCCATGGGCTCGGTCAGCTTGGCATAGCCAGCGGCGGCGAAGAACATCGCCAACCAGCCCTGCAGCGTCCACAGGGTGAGGTTGCGATAGCTCGCGAACAGGCGCGAACGGGCGGGGGTCAGAACCTGAGAGGTCATGTGATTATACGCCGGGGAGGGCGCTCGCTTCTTGATTGGTAACAGTCGCGATATCGGATTGAGCCCACCGGTTCGCAAGGGTCTTATAGCCGCGCTTGTGCGATTTGTCATCAACAGATGACATCAGCTGATGACTTATTGTTTCGGGCGGCGGAAATGCCACACGGACAGGCCGCTCAGAGGCGCGACTGACGAGCCTGTTCGATCCGATCCAGCTTGGCGTACAGGGCTGACCAGTCGTCGCGGTCGGCGATGTCTGCCCAGATCGCCTCGACCTCGTCGATCAGCATCTCTTCGGGCTCTGCGCGGGCGAAGACCAGGTGTTCCAGCCGCTCTGGCCGGTCGGGCGCATGCTCGAACAGGGCGAAGCGGAAGGCGTCGAAGGTCTCGCCCTGATACAGCTTGCCACGCGGCCCGCCGAGCGCTCGCGCCGATGAGGCGAAGCCGGTGAACCAGTCGTGGAACAGCGGCTCCCAACGCAGGGCCTCGCCGCCCTCCTTGAGCAAGGCCAGAGTGGCGTCCAGCAGGCGCTGGTCCGCCGCCTCGCCGAGGCTGAGCACGCCGAGGCGGGACAGGAATGCCGCGCGTAGTTCGCGGATATAGGCGGGACCAAAGCCGTTCAGGGCATCCGTCAGGGGTTCGGCCTCGGCGACCAGTTTCAGCGCGCCTCCCAGCTGCGTCAGGGCCCAGAAGACGGCCTCGGGCTGGCGGGCGAAGGCATAGAGGCCGGTCTGGTCGAAATAGGCGGCGGTGAACTCGGGCTGATACGACGGCAGGAAGCGCCAGGGTCCGTAGTCGAAGCTCTCGCCTGTGACGTTCAGATTGTCGGTGTTCAGGACGCCGTGGACGAAGCCTGCCGCGACCCACCGCGCCGCCAGTCGGGCCGAGGCCTGTACGACGGCGGCATAGAAGGCCGGGGTATCTCCCGCCGCGACGTCAGGATGGTAGAGGCCGCGCGCATGCTCGACCAGGGTTTCGATCATGTCAGGCCGGTCCAGATAGGCCGCGCGCTGGAAGGTGCCGAAGCGGATATGGCTGTGCGACAGCCGCACCAGGACGGCGGACCGGGTCGGCGACGGCTCGTCCCCGCGCTCCAGCGCCTCGCCGGTTTCGATCAGCGACAGGGCGCGACTGGTCTGTACGCCCTGCGCCTCCAGCATGGCGGCGGCCAGGATCTCGCGCACGCCACCCTTTAGGGTCAACCGTCCGTCGCCGCCGCGCGACCAGGGCGTGGTGCCGGAACCCTTGGTGCCCAGGTCGAGCAGTCTCTGTTCTGGGACGCTATCGTTCGTGACGCGGTCACTTTCTGCTTGAGCGCGGGACGTCTCGCGCATTTGGGCTGCCAGAAACCCGCGTCCGTCGCCCAGGTCGGCGTTGTAGTGGCGGAACTGGTGACCGTGATAGCGCATGGCGATGGGCCCAGGCTGGCCGGGCAGGGGCTCGAACCGGCCGAAATGGGCGACCCATTCGGTGTCGGTCAGGGTGTCCAGCCCGACGGTCGCGGCGGCGCGGTCGTTGCGGATGCGCAGTAGGGTTTGTGGAAAATGGGCGGCCTGAACGGGATCGCCGAATTCTGACCCCAGGGCGGCGAACTGCGGGTCGGGGCGATAGGCGGGCGAAACGGGCATCAAGCGCAGATGCGACCTGCAAAGGCCGGGCGCAACCGCCGCTTTCGGTTGATCGTGTGTTGCGCTGCGCTAAGGTAGGATCAGACATCAGGTCGGGCTTTGCCCGGCCAGGCCGGCGCAGATGCGCGAACCCGGTCCGGCACCCGTCGATAACCCGGTGCCACGTACAGACCTTTTCTTATCGGAGGCCGACGTGGCGCGCAGGATCACAGTCAACACGCTCAACTTCCTCAAGACCGAGGCTGCGTCAGGGCTTGTGCTCGGGCTGGCGGCTGTCGCGGCTCTGATCGTGGCCAACTCGCCTCTGGCCTACGGATATTTCTACTGGCTGAAGAGCGAGCATGTCCTGCAGATCGGGCCGCTGCTTCTGGAACTGACGATCTCCGACTGGATCAAGGAAGGTCTGATGGCGATCTTCTTTCTCGTGGTGGGGCTGGAGATCAAATACGAGATTCTGAAGGGCGAGTTGAGCGATCCGCGCAAGCTGGCGACACCCGTGCTGGCCGCGATCGGCGGGATGCTGGCCCCGGCGGGCGTCTATCTGATGGTATCCGGGCTGGCGGCAGGCCCGCATGAAGGCTGGCCCATTCCGCTGGCGACCGACATCGCCTTTGCACTGGCGGTCTTTGCTGTGGCGGCCAAAAGTCTGCCCTCTTCGTTGCGGGTTTTCCTGCTGACCCTGGCTATCGTCGATGATCTGGGAGCCATCGCCCTTATCGCGGTGTTGTTCTCATCAGGCATCGAATGGGTGCCGCTGGCAGCCGTCGCGGCCCTGTTGATTGCTGGAGCGATAGGCGCGCGGATGGTGCGGATCCCGGCTCCATTCTGGGTGCTGGGTTTTGCCGTGGTCTGGTATCTGACAGTGCTGGCCGGTTTGTCGACGTCGCTTACGGCCGTCGCCTTCGCTTTGATCGTTCCGGTCGATGCCAGGGCGGGAGATGGCCAAAGCCCGTTGAAGGAGGCGATGCACGACCTGCACCCCTACGTCGCCTTCCTGGTCCTGCCGATCTTCGCCTTCGCCAAGGCGGGAGTAAGCTTTGCTGGGTTGTCCTTGGATCAGGCCATGGCGCCGCTGGTGATCGGCATCGCGCTCGGTCTGTTCGTGGGCAAGCAGATCGGGGTCTTCGGGATGGCCTGGCTCGCCTCGGCGCTGAAGCTGGGGGCCAAGCCGACCAACTCCACATGGCTGGAGGTTTACGGCGTCAGCCTGCTGTGTGGCGTCGGCTTTACCATGAGCCTGTTCATCGGTGTCCTGGCCTTTCCCGGCGCGATCGATTCGCCGGAACAGGTCGAGGTCAAGCTGGGCGTGCTAGGCGGGTCGTTCCTGTCGGCCGTCGCGGGCGCGATTGTCCTTGGCGTTGCCGGTGCAAGACGCAAAAAACTGGTCGCCGCGACCACGGATACTGACGCCAGCTAAGCGAATATTGACCTAAGGTCACCGTTTTCTGTCGCTTTTGCGTCACAGTTTGGCGCTTCGGGCAGTTGAAATGTGTCGTGATGTTGTGCGGCTCCTTGTCGCTGACTCTGGCTTGGCTTACCCAAAAGGTTGGATATTCCGCGCTCCATCAGAAGAGGGCGGTCCAGGGATCAGGAAACGCCGCGGCGACCGCTCAATGCGGGGCCCGGCTCAACGTCGGGGAAGCCACATGCGCCTTACCAATCTGCTTCGTTCCACCGCTTCGGCTGCTGTCGTCGGCGCTGTAGCCTTCGGCTTCGCCGGTGTTGCCTCGGCACAGTCCGTGCCACAGGACAGCCCGACCACTATCGACGACATCATCGTCACGGCCCAGAAGCGCGAGCAGAACCTGCAGGACGTGCCGATCGTGGTCACCAGCCTGTCGGCCGAAACCCTGGCAGACGCAGGTGTGCGCGACATCAAAGATCTGCAAATCCTTACCCCCGGCCTGACCGTGACCTCGACCTCTTCGGAAGCCTCGACCACCGCCCGTATCCGCGGTGTTGGCACCGTGGGCGACAACCCCGGTCTGGAAAGCTCCGTCGGCGTGGTCATCGATGGCGTCTATCGCTCGCGCAACTCGGTCGGCTTCGGCGATCTGGGTGAACTGAGCCGCATCGAGGTTCTGAAGGGACCGCAGGGCACGCTGTTCGGCAAGAACACCTCGGCCGGCGTCATCAACATCATCACTGAAGCCCCGTCCTTTACGCCCGGCTTCAACGCCGAGGGCACCGTCGGCAACTACGGAACTCTGGGTGCATCGGGTTCGGTCACGGGTCCCATCACCGACCAACTGGCTTTCCGCCTGTATGGCGCACGTCGCGTCCGTGACGGCTTCTACAATGTCGATACCGGTGATGGACCGCGTCCGAACACTGATGACCAAAACCAGGATTTCGGTGCTGTCCGTGGTCAACTGCTGTGGCTGCCTAACGACAACACCTCGCTGCGTCTGATCGCCGACTATACGCGACGCGACGAATATTGCTGCACCGGCGTGCAGATCCGCTCCGGCCCGACGCAAGCCTTCATAGACCAACTGTCCAACGGTTCCGGCGCACGTCCGCCCGCAGCGGGCTTTGCTTCGCTGCCTTTCTCGCGGACAGCCTTTGCGAACCGCGAATCCGGCCAGTCGATCGACGACATGGGCCTGTCGCTCGAAGCGAACTTCGACATGCCGTCCATGTTCGGCGGTGCCACCTTGACGTCCGTCACCTCGTGGCGTGAATGGTCCACCGAACTGGGTCAGGACATCGACTACACCGGTGCCGACATCGCCTACCGGGTTCAGGACGAGCAGAATGGCTACAGCGTCGAAAACCTGACCCAAGAATTCCGCCTTGCCGGTCAGACCGACCGGTTCGACTGGCTGGTGGGCCTGTTTGCGACCAAGGAAGACATCACGCGCGGCGACACCTGGTACTTCGGTGCCGACTACACGCCGTTCATCTCCCTGCTGCTGACGGCGAACCTGAACGCGGCAACGCAAAGCCTGCCCACCCCTCCCGGGCCGATCCCAATCAACCCGGGCCGGGTTGGTTGCTTCACGGCGACCGCGCAGACAGCCGCAGGGTTGCAGGGCTGCCTTTACGGCCTGGTGCCCGCCACAGGGCCCGGCTTCACTCTGGGTCAGGGTTATGCGGATACCTATGACCAGGAATCGACCTCTATCGCCCTGTTCACGAACAACACATGGCGTGTGACGGATCAGTTCGAACTGACCTTGGGGCTGCGCTACACGATGGACGACAAGTCTCTCGACGCCCTGCAGCAGAACGTCAACGGCAACGGTGCCACATGTACTGCGGCGCAACTCAATGCTGCTGCGATCGGCGGGGCCGTCGGTCCCGGTAACGTCGGCGGCATTCTGGGGGCGCTATGCCTGCCCTTCGCCAACAGCGCCTTCAACAACCGTCCGATCTCCGAAAGCACGGACGACAGCGAACTGACCGGCACGTTCAAGGCGGCTTACCGCCTGAACGAATCCGTGATGTTCTATGGCTCGTACGCGCGCGGCTACAAGAGCTTCGGCTACAACCTGGACCGCGTGCATCGCACCGGCACCATCACACCCGTTTCGACGCTGTTCTTCCCGTCCGAGTATGTCGACAGCTACGAACTTGGCGCGAAGATGACGCTGCTGGACCGCACCCTGCTTCTGAACGTCACCTATTTCGATCAGACGTTCGAAAACTTCCAGCTGAACACCTTCAATGGTGTGGGCTTCACCGTCGAGCCCATCCCGGAGCTGACCTCGCGCGGCATCGACGCCGACATGGTCTGGTTCTCGCCGATCGAAGGCCTGAGCTTCCAAGGTGGCCTGACCTATACGGATGCGGAGTACGGGGTGTTCACGGCCGCCGATCTGGTGGATCCGAACAACTTCCCGGCCGCATCCCTCCTGCCAGGCTCGCGCCCCTCGTTCGCTCCGGAGTATTCGGCCTCGCTGTCTGTCAACTTCGAACGCAACCTGGGCAACGGGCTGCGCGGCGGGTTCAGCCTGGCCGGCAAATACATGACGGACTACAACACGGGCTCCGACCTGCTGCCGTTCAAGGAGCAGGATGCCTTCACCACGATCAACGGTCGCATCATGATCGGCACCGAAGACGAGCGTTGGACCATGGAGTTCTGGGCCCAGAACCTGACCGACGAAGAGTATCTACAGGTTGGCTTCAACGGCCCGCTGCAAGGCACCGCCTTCCAGACGACGGTTCAGGGCGCGGGAACCAGCAACCCTGGCACCTTCTACAACCAGGCGCGCGATACCCAGACCTACAACGCCTTCCTGGGCGCCCCGCGTACATTCGGTGCGACCCTGCGCTTCAAATACTAATCCGCGAGGCGAAGGCCTGAACTGAAAGAGGGGACGATCGGGAAACCGGTTGGCCCCTTTTTCATGGCCGTTTGCGGTTCAGCCTGCCCTGCCAGTGTTCGCGCTGGCTCACACCCAGTGTCGGACAAGGAAAAGGCCCGCCGGACCGACCAGCGGGCCCTCATGATCGACGGGGGGCTCGGCGCCCTTGGCCTATTCGGCCGGTTGGGTTGTCGAGGTGTCGGTGCTGACCGTGCGCTGGCCCGCGAACATGCGGCCCAGACCCCTGCGACCCCATCCGGCGATGTCATCCACGATGGTGAAGATGGCCGGGATGTAGAGCAAAGAAAGGAAGGTCGAGGAGATCAACCCGCCGACGACCGCTATGGCCATGGGTTGGCGGAACTCGACATCGGCTCCCCAGCCGATAGCGACTGGCAGCATCCCCGCACCCATGGCGAAGGTCGTCATCAGAATGGGTCGGGCCCGTTTGTGCGCAGCATCCAGAATGGCCTCGTAGCGGGGCATGCCTTCCTTCTCGGCGATGATCACATAGTCGACCAGAAGAATGGAGTTCTTGGCCGCAATCCCCATCAGCATCAGCACACCGATCAGTGAGGAGATCGAGAAGCTGGACCCGCCCAGCAGCAGGGCCAGGAAGGCTCCGCCAATGGCGAGCGGGAGGGCGGCCATGATGGTGATTGGATAGGCGAAGCTTTTGAACAGCAGGACCAGAACCGCATACATGAGCAGGATGCCGGTCAGGAAGGCGATGGAGAAGCCGGAGACCATCTCCTGAATGAACTCTTCGTCGCCCGCCGCGACCTGGCGGACGCCTTCGGGCAGGTTCTGCACGGACGGCAGTTCAAGCACCGCAGCCGAGGCTTCGCCCGAGCGAATACCGTTCAACTCTGCGGTGATCGAAGCGATACGTGAACGATCCCGGCGCAGGACCTGCGACGGCCCGGAGCCAAACTGAATATCGGCCACGGCACTGAGGGGAACCGTCGCGCCCGAAGCGGTGGGAACACGAAGGTTCTCGATAACCGACAGATCCTCGCGCGCCTCCGGGCTGAGCAGGATTCGGATAGGGATCTGGCGATCGCCGAGATTGTATTTGGCCAGCGCCTGATCGACGTCACCGAGAGTAGCGACGCGCACGGCCTGGCTGATCGCCTGGGCCGAGACACCCGCCAATGCCGCCTGATCGGGTCGGGGTGTGACCACGATCTCGGGTCGGGCGATGGCGGCTGTATTGATGACGTTGGCCAGGCCAGGCACGCCGCGCATCTCAGTCTCCACGGCACGGGCCGCCGCCGACAGCGTGGCCGGGTCGTCACCCAGCAGGGCGAAGGTATAGGTGGTGCCGTCGCTGGGCCCACCCCCCGCGATGACGACGCCAGCCCCTATGCGGGCCCCTGGAATAGACTTCCAGCCGTCAACCATTTCGCGGGCGAAGGCCTGCTGACTCAGATCGCGATCGCCCTTGCCCACCATGTCGGCATAGACGGTGGCCTGATTGACGTCCTGGCCGCCGATCGCGGCATAGACGGACACCACCTCGTCGCGGGCCTGAAGATCGCGGGTCAGGCGCTGAACGATGGCGTCCGTTTCACGCAGGGTCGAGCCGGGAGGGGTTTCGACCGAGAAGGCCGCGCGGCCTTGGTCGCCGGTGGGTTGGAATTCGAAGGGTACGCGGGTGGCGATGAAGCCGGAAGCGACGAACAGGGCGATGCCCATAAGGAAGACTTTCCAGCGGTTTCCCAGACACCAGTTCAGCATCTTCAGATAGCGGGGCATCCACGACGGGTCGCGGTCTTCGTGTTTTGTATGGCGCAGCAGATAGGCCGCCATCAGGGGCGTCAGCGTCCGCGCCACGACCAGCGAGAAGGCGACCGAGATACAGGCCGCCAGGGCAAAGGCCTTGAAGAACTGGCCGATGATGCCGGGCATAAAGCCGACGGGTGCGAAGACCGCGATGATGGTGGCCGTGGTGGCCACGACGGCCAGTCCAATCTCGTCGGCGGCCTCCATCGACGCGTCATAAGGAGACTTTCCGTCCCGCATGTGCCGGACGATGTTCTCGATCTCCACGATGGCGTCATCGACCAGAATGCCGATGGTCAGCGACAGGGCCAAGAGGGTGACCACGTTCAGCGACTGGTTCAGTGGCTCCAGAATCAGGAAGGTGGGGATCAGCGACAGCGGCATGGCCGTGGCCGCGATCAGGGTCGCCCGCCAGTCCCGCAGGAAGATGAAGACCACGACGACCGCCAGGGCCGCACCCAGCAGCAGGGCCTCCAGCGAAGCGAGGTAGCTTTCCTCGATATACTCCACGCTGGCCGTGACCTGTTCGATCTCAAGCTGTGGATTGGCCTCGTCAAGTTCGGCGACCCGTTCGCGGACGCGGTCGGCGACCTGCACCTCGGACGCCTCGCGCGAGCGCAGGAAGCTGAAGGTCACGGCTTCCTGGCCGTTGAAGCGGGCCAGGCGGCGCGGCTCGGTCCAGCTGTCGGTGACAGCCCCCAACTGGTCCAGCCGGATAGTCCGGCCGCCTGACAGGGGGATGAGGGTTCCGGCCAACTGGTCCACCGAACCGGCCGAGCCCAGGGTGCGAATGGCCCGCTCTGACCCCGCCACGGTCACGCGACCACCCGGCAGGTTGTTGTTCACCGCCGTCAGGGCCTGGCTGACCTGAGCCGCTGTGACGCCGTAGGCGCCCAGTCGACTGGGATCCAACTCGACACGAATTTCCCGATCAACGCCGCCGGATCGATTCACCTCGCCGACACCCGGAATGGCCAGAAGCTCGCGAGCGGCCGTATTGTCGATGAACCAGCTGATCTGTTCCGGGCTCATTGAGCCAGAGCGAACCACATAGGTGATCAGGGCATCGCCGGTGATGTCGATCCGCGCGACGGTCGGCTCCTGCATGTCCTGGGGCAGGTCGGCGCGCAACTGGCTGACGGCGTTGCGCGTATCGTTGGTGGCTCGCTCGACGTCGGTTTCCAGCTCGAACTGGACCGTGGTGATGGAGACGCCGTCCAGGATCTGAGAACTGATCTGTCGCACCCCGGACTGGCCGGCCAGGGCATCTTCGATCAGGCGGGTGACCTGAGTTTCCATCTCGGCCGGAGCCGCGCCGGGCCGGGCGGCCGTGATCGAGACCAGAGGGAAGGCGATGTCGGGGTTGTTGTTGATCCGCATCCCCATGAAGCCGACGATCCCGCCGACGGTCAGCAGGACGAACATCAGGATGATCGGAATGGGGTTCTTGATCGACCAGGAGGAGATGTTGTTCATGACATCACTTCCGGGCAGGCGCGGTCGTCTGTTGAGCCGGGGCGGCCGGACGCTGGGCAGCCTGGACCGTCACGTGGTCCCCCTCGTTCAGGAAGCCCGCACCCGACACGACGACCCGCGCCCCCGGCTGGACATTGGCCACGGCGGTTCGGTCGGCCGAGCGGTTGACGACGGTCACCGGGATGAAGCGCACCGTGTTGTTGGCCTGCAGGATGAAGACGCCCGCGCGGTTCTCGCGGTACAGCACCGAGGCGGTCGGCACGGTCACGCCGGGTTGGGAGCCGACGTCGATCCGGGCGCTGGCAAACATGCCGGGCTTGAGCCCGCTGTTGGACGCCAAGGCGATACGGGCGATGCCCAGTCGGGTTTCTGGATCCACTTCGGACGTCACGATGCGGACCGACCCGCTGGTCGCGCGGGCCTGATCCGAGGTGATAGCGGCCGTCATGCCGGCCCTGATCAGGGGCAGGTCCGTCTCCGGCACCTGGGCATCCAGCTCCAGACGTCCGTCGCGGACCATTCGGAACAGCTCGGTGCCCGCGGCGACGATCTGGCCACGGGTCACACTGCGGCTGATGATGAGGCCGGACACGGGCGCGCGGATGGTCGCCTGGCTGAGCTGGGTCTGGGATTGCGCCAGGGTGGCGCGGGCTTGGGCCACTCCGGCCTGTGAGCTGCGCTGGTTGGCCAGGGCCGTGTCCAGCGAGGCTTGGCTGAGGAAGCCGCGGTCCTTCAGCTGCTGGGCGCGATCCAGGGCCGCGTCGTCACGGGCGGCATTGGCCTGGGCCGTCTGGAGAGCGGCCTGCTGCTGGCGCACGGCAGCCGAAAGGAGCGCGGTATTCAACTGCACCAGGGGCTGGCCCTGACGCACATAGCTGCCTTCATCGACCAGCACGGCCGTGGCGACCAGTCCGCCGGTCTCGGCCCCGATCGGCACTTCTTCCCAGGCCGAAACGCTGCCCGACGCGGTTACGACGCGAGGCAAGGCGGTTTCGGTGGCGGTGGCGACGGTCACGGTCTGGCTGGACGCCCCGGCCCCGTCCTTCTTTTCGGCCTCGCCATGTCCGCCGCAGGCGGCGACAGTCAGTCCGAGGGCTACGACAAGGCCCAGGGCGCGGAGGGTTCGGGTTGAGCGCACGAGAAATCCCCTGAGATGCGGCATTGGGAGGCCACAACCCGTCTAGAAACAGATGGCTTAAGTCATCAAGCGTTGATTACCCTTTTCGCCTCCCAACCTCAAACGCTCACACACACCCTTACAGCGAAGTAATCCGCAAGGCGGGATGGCGGCGGACGTCGTGCCGCTTTGGCGAACGGCACAGGCCGTGCTAACCGCGCCCCAGCATGACGACACCTCCTATCGACCGAATCCGTAACTTCTCCGTGGTGGCCCATATCGACCACGGCAAATCGACCCTGTCCGACCGCCTGATCCAGGTGACCGGAGGTCTGACGGCGCGCGAGATGTCGTCGCAAGTCCTTGATAACATGGACATCGAGAAGGAGCGGGGGATCACGATCAAGGCGCAGACGGTGCGTCTGAACTATCGGGCCCAGGATGGGCTGGACTACGTCCTGAACCTGATGGACACGCCGGGGCATGTGGATTTCGCCTATGAGGTCAGCCGGTCGCTGGCGGCGTGCGAGGGCAGTCTGCTGGTGGTCGATGCGTCGCAGGGGGTGGAGGCGCAGACCCTGGCCAATGTCTATCAGGCGATCGACAACAACCACGAGATCGTGCCGGTCCTGAACAAGATCGACCTGCCGGCGGCAGAGCCCGAGCGGGTCAGGCAACAGATCGAGGACGTCATCGGCATCGACGCCAGTGACGCGGTCATGTGCAGCGCCAAGTCCGGCATCGGCATCGAGGATGTGCTGGAGGCCATCGTCACCCGCCTGCCGGCGCCCAAGGGCGATCCGAATGCCCCGCTGAAGGCCCTGCTGGTCGACGCCTGGTACGACGCCTATCTGGGCGTGGTCGTGCTGGTGCGCGTGTTCGACGGCACGCTGAAGGCGGGCCAGCGCGTCAAGATGATGCAGAACGGCTCGACCCATCTGATCGACCGGGTCGGCGTCTTCCTGCCCAAGAACACCCCGGTCGAGAGCCTGGGGCCCGGCGAGGTCGGCTTCATCACCGCCCAGATCAAGGAGGTCGCCCACGCCGCCGTCGGCGACACCATCACCGACGAGAAGAAGCCCACGGCCGAGCCGCTGAAGGGGTTCAAGGACGTCCAGTCCGTCGTCTTCTGCGGCCTGTTCCCCGTCGATGCCGCCGATTTCGAGGACCTGCGCGCCGCCATCGGCCGCCTGCGCCTGAACGATGCCTCCTTCACCTTCGAGATGGAATCCAGCGCGGCCCTTGGCTTCGGCTTCCGCTGTGGCTTCCTGGGCCTGCTGCATCTGGAGATCATTCAGGAGCGTCTGAGCCGCGAGTTCAACCTCGACCTGATCGCGACGGCCCCCTCGGTCGTCTACAAGATCGGCAAGCGCGACGGCACCGAGATCGACCTGCACAACCCCGCCGACCTGCCCGATGTGATGCAGATCGAGACGATCAGCGAGCCCTGGATCAAGGCCACCATCCTGACGCCCGACGAATATCTGGGCGGCGTCATCAAGCTGTGCCAGGACCGTCGCGGCAGCCAGATCGAACTGTCCTACGTCGGCACCCGCGCCCTGGTGGTCTATGAGCTGCCGCTGAACGAGGTGGTGTTCGACTTCTACGACCGGCTGAAATCCATCTCCAAGGGCTATGCCTCGTTCGACTACGAGATCACGGACTATAAGGTCGGCGACCTGGTCAAGATGAGCATCCTGGTCAATGCCGAGCCGGTCGACGCCCTGTCCATGCTGGTCCACCGCGGCCGGGCCGAAACGCGCGGACGCGGCATGGTCGAGAAGATGAAGGAGCTGATCCCGCCCCACATGTTCGTCATCCCGATCCAGGCGGCCATCGGCGGAAAGATCATCGCCCGCGAAACCGTCCGCGCCCTGCGCAAGGACGTGACGTCGAAATGCTACGGCGGCGACGCCACCCGCAAGAAGAAGCTGCTGGAGAAGCAGAAGGCCGGCAAAAAACGCATGCGCCAGTTCGGCAAGGTGGAGATCCCGCAGGAGGCGTTCATCGCGGCGCTGAAGATGGATGAGGATTGAGGGGCGCTTGCGGCCCTAGTCCAAATGACCGGCTGATTGCAGCAGCTTACTCTGGTCGCCATTGACAGGCGTCAAGCTCACAAACTCGTCGGATAGCATTCGCGGCAAACCGAGCGCAGAAATCAACGCGCGGTCGTAGCTGCCCCATAAAATAGCAATTCCCTCGGCGCGAAGGATGTCTCTGGCCCCACCGTTCGCGCGAACTCGTTTCAACGGATCCAACTGCGCTGCGATTGCCGCGATGGCGCTACGTGGGATCGGCGTATTTTGCAGATTGCGGAACAGTTCAGCGACGCGACGTGCCCCGCCTTTGTGAGAATTGATCAGGGCGAGGAGTTGGGGATCGAAGCCCTGCCAAATATTGCGAGGATATGGAGCCTCCTTGGCCAACCAAACGGCTTGATCTCTACCGTAGGCTGAGACCTGGAGTTTTTGGTCACGGTTGCCGCCCGTTGTCAGATTTTCAGGTCTGCAAATAATGACACCGAGGTTGAAGCGAGCGGTCGTTTCATTCTCGGAAATTAGAACGCAGGGCTTATTTACCGCCTCCCGTGGGATCATCCAGGCCGTTCCGATGGAGTGCTTGATATCAGTTTCGACGCCGCCAAGGTCTAGATCGAGAAATTTTCCTTTTGGCTGGCCGATGGCGTCACGAAAGAGGATTTCGATCTTCGTACCGAGATAGGTCTTCTCGGTCTTCTCACATTCAGAGAGGATGAGCCTTTTTGTTCGAGGAGCATCGATCACCTCGTCGATGGCGCGCCGAATAATTTGAGCAGTAGCTCCAGCGATTCCGTCTGGATCACTGACAGCGGCTCGGAGATGGTCGGCCAGATAGGCCAGCAATACGTGGTCGTCGTCGAACTGGCGCTGCGGCATGCCGCAGCCTCACACCGCGAGGTTTGTTATCGGTTAACTAGGCCGCGAGCTGCCGCTCGACGAGAATGTCTTGCACTGTCCGGGCCAAAGCCCCCGCAAGATGCGGCGGGACCGCATTTCCGATCTGACGAGCCACTTCTATTTTTGTCCCGTAGAATTTGAAATCGTCCGGGAAGCCCATAAGCCGGGCAGCCTCGCGATGGCTTATCGGCCGGTCGGCTTCCGGATGCAGATAGCGCCCCTTCTCCGGTTTGTAGAACTCCGTGCGTATTGTGACCGAGGGGCGATCCCACCAGAGCCGTCCGAACAAGTCGGTCCCGCCGCTCGTCTTTCGCACCCAGCAGTCAGGCGTGATGTCCGGCCGATTGGCGAGGAGGTCGAAGCGATTACCTCCGGGAGGCACAGCGGCGTAACGCTCTAGGCTCTTTTCAGTAGGTGTGCGCCCGAAGTGTAGGTTCAATGTGGGCTGCGAGCCGATCTCTGTTCCGACAGTCTCGCTCGGAAGATCAGCGATGACGTCCCGCACCGTCCGCCAGCGCGGCAAATTGGATTTTAATTTCGGGTCAGCGTGAGATGGCAGCGGTGGAAAGTTCGGAAGGTTGAACGCTTGCCGCCAGCCGAGAATGATCGTCCGCTTCCGCGTTTGAGGGGCGCCGTAGTCGGCCGCGTTGACGATCGCCGCATGCGTTTGGAAGCCGTGTTGGCGAGCCTTCTCTTCGATCAACTGACATTCGGGCGAGCGGAAGAGCTCAGCTACGTTCTCCATGACGAAGACGCGAGCGCCGGAGCGTTCCGCGATCTCGATGAACGGTTCCCACAGCGCCCGGCGAGCGTCGCCGTCGCGCTTCTTGTTTAGAAGGCTGAAGCCTTGGCAAGGCGGGCCACCGATCACGACGTCAGCCTTCGGGACTTCGTTGTGCAGCAGCCATTCCTCTATATTGGCTTGTACCGCACGCCCTGGAAAATTGACCTCGTGGGTTTTGATGGCCGCCGAGTCGTTGTCGATGGCTAGCACGGTTTTGAAGCCGCCACAGAACCGCTTGTCGCAGAAGCCTAGGCTCATGCCGCCTGCGCCGCTGAACAGATCGATCACGCGCAATGTCATGCTGAGTCTCGCTGCGGTTTACGCAGAAAACAAAACGCGAACATGATTCGCGTGTCAACTGCCTGCCATCTACAGATCGTAGGTGAAGCGATCCTTACCTACCTGAAGTAGGAACTAAGCTGATTCTTCAGCGCAGCTGCGTCTTTCAACTCGCACTCCCATAGAACGATGACGTTGAAGCCGAGGGCAATGAGATGTCGCTCCACTTCCGCATCGCGAGCTTTGTTGCGAGCCAGCTTGGCCGCCCAGGCTTCGCGATTGTGGGCGGGTAGAGCCCCTCTTTTGCAATCATGACTGTGCCAAAAGCAGCCGTGAACCTGTATGGCCCAGCCTTTCGCTTTATTCGCGAAATCCGGAGTTCCGGGCAGGCTGCAAACGTTGCGGCGATAGCGAACCCCGAGCTGACGCAGCGCGAGCACCACCCTTTCTTCTGCGCCAGTCCCCTTCTGACGAACTTTCGACATGGCGAGAGATGTTCGGGCATTGAGCGGCTTCATGCCGTCACCTTACCCGAAGATGGACCATCTCGGTGACGCCCGCGAAGACCGGCAACCACCGCGTCGCCCCTCCGTCACGTCGCCAGGAGCGACGCGCCGCCTCCCCATTCGCCAAGCCGCGAAAAGGGAGGAGACAGAGGGACGGAACGCGGCACCCGTTCCGGATGGACATCATTGGATATCGCGCACTGGATTTGTTGGTGACATGGGCGTTTGCGGGGCGATCTATGCACTTTGCCCGCCATAGGTCGCGGTGGGGCTAGGCTTGTGGTCATGACACAGGCGAAACAGACGACTGAAACCGCGGGCGATGCGCCGGCGATGGCGAGGACCGATCCGCGGCGTGGGCGGGAGAGGCGGCCGTACAAGATCCGGGGACCGGAGACCTGGGCGCTGATCCGCGAGAGCTATCTGGCGGGGGCGTCGGCGCGGCAGCTGGCGGCGCGGTACGATGTGACGGAATGGGCCATATGGCGGCGCGCGTGGAAGAAGGGCTGGACCAAGCAGGACCGGGTCGAGCCGGTGCCGCCGCCCGCGCTGGGACCGCTGACGCCTGAGGTCGAAGGGGGCGCGGGGTCTGTGGATGGGCCTGCCGATCCGGGTGCCCTGTCGCGAGAGGCCTTGGCCGGCGTGGCGCGGGCGATGAAGCAGAGCCGTCTGGATGAGGCGCGCAAGCTGGCGCAACTGGCCGTGTCGCTGGGGCGGCTGGGGGACGGGCCGGGGCGAGGGGGCTTTACCCTGAACGACATTGTGCGGGTCATCTTCGATGCCGAGTACCGCACCGAGGTGTTCGGGATTGACCCCGATGCGCCGGAGGACCCCGACAAGAGCCTGTATTGCGACCTGAGCCTTCAGGCCCGCGACGCCGCCGGGGCGGCGCGGGTGGCGTTGAAGACCAAGGGGTATCGGGAAGGCCGGGCCGAGCTGAGGGCCGAGTTGGGGCTGGAGCCCGAGGTGGTGCCGGAGCCGGGCGAGGAGGGCGCGGAAATCTACTGGTCCTGCTCGGGACAGGTGGTTCGCCTGCGCGAGCGGTGAACGCGCGACGCTTTGCAGGTGTCCGGCGATGAGGGTCCGGAACCCGATGCTCCCCCCACCATTTGACCCTCCATGAAGACAGCCATCGTCACCGGAGCCGCGGGCCTGATCGGCCGGGGGATTTGCCAGGCCCTGATCGCCGAGGGCTGGACCGTCGCGGCCTTTGATCTGAAGCCGGGGCCGGACGGCGCGCGGTCGGTGATCTGTGACGTCGGGGACGAGGCGTCGGTGAAGGCGGCGTTTGCCGAGCTGGGGTGGGAGGCGCTGGGCCTGCTGGTCAATAATGCGGGGATCGCCCAGCCGGATCGCGGGCCGATGGCCGAGCTGTCGCTGGCCGAATGGCGCAAGGTGACGGACAGCCACCTGACCGGGGCGTTCCTGATGAGCCGGGCGGCGATACCGCTGCTGTGCGACGCTGAAGAGGGGGGCGGGGCGATCATCAACATGGTCTCCACGCGGGCCTTCATGTCCGAGCCGAACACCGAGGCCTATGCCGCCTCCAAGGGGGCGCTGGTCGCCCTGACGCACGCCATGGCGATCAGTTTGGGGCCCAAGGTGCGGGTCAATGCCATCGCGCCGGGCTGGATCACCGATGACGACGATCTGAGGCCGGTCGACCATCAGCAGCATCCGGTCGGCCGGGTGGGGCGGCCCGAGGATATCGCCGGGGCGGTGCTCTATCTGGCCGGGGCGGGGTTCGTGACCGGTCAGGTCTTGAGCGTCGACGGCGGGATGACGCGCAAGATGATCTACGCGGACTGAGGCGTCAGGGGGTGCGGGGCCGCCCTGCGCCACGGCCCATAAACGGAACGGCACAGGTTGGCGGGCGTTGTGTCGGCTTGAACCAAGAGGTGTTTTCCGATGAACCGTCTCATTCCTATGACTGGTGCGCTGGTGCTGGCGCTGGGTGTGTCTCAGGCTGCACTGGCTCAGAACGGCAATGGCAATGGCAATGGCAATGGCCAGGGCAAGGGCCGCGACAGTGGCCAGCAAGGGCCAGGGGCGCGGGGGCCGCAAGAACAGCGTGGGCCTCAGGAACGTGGTCTCCAAGCGCGTGGTCCACAGGGGCGCGAACAGGCGCGGGGGCCCGAAGCCCGTGGCCCTCAACAGCGTGGGCCTGAACAGAGAGGGCCGTCTTCGGACCGTGGACCGCAGCGCGATGTGCGACGCGCCGAGGTACGCGTGCAGGAACTGGAACGGGAGGTTCGTCGCGGGCCGATGCCCGGCACAGGCCCCGGCAACAAGGATGGGCGCGACTATGAGCGTGATGTGCGCCGCGACCTGGAGCGCCGCATCGACCGCAACACGGTGCCGGTCGTGTTCCGCCGTGACGGCTATCGTGAGCTGATCGCCGGCTGCCCGCCGGGACTGGCGCGCAAGGGGAATGGGTGTTTGCCGCCGGGACAGGCGCGTCAGATCGCACAGACCCGCTACAACTATGACCGCTACGACTATCTGTGGCGGACGCGAGGCGACGACTACCGCTATCGCTACGACGATGGCTACGTCTACCGGATGAACAATCAGGGTGGGCTGCTGGGCTATCTGCCCGTGCTGGGCGGCGTGCTGTCGACGGGCAATGCCTGGCCGGGCCAATACAACTATCAGCAGGCACCGCAGTATTATGCCGACTATTACGGTCTGAACGACCAGTACCAGTACCGCTATGCTGACGGGGTTCTGTACGGCGTCAACCCGCAGACCAATTCGATCGGCCAGGTCGCAGCCCTGCTGACTGGCCAACAGTTCAATGTCGGCCAGCGGATGCCTGCGGGGTATGACATCTACAATGTGCCTTACGGCTATCGGGACCAGTATGCGGACAATGCCGACAGCTGGTATCGCTACAACGACGGCTATGTGTACCAGATCGACCCGACGACCCAGCTGGTCCAGGCCGTCATCCAGTTGCTGACCTGAGCGGAGCGTCGAGCATGAACCCGAAGATGATGCGCACGCCCGGTCGATGGGCGCTGATGGCGCTGTCGGTGCTGGCGCTGGCCGCCTGTGGCGATGGGGCGGACAAGGCGGCGGAGGCGGGCACCCCGGAGCCGTCGAACCGGACGCTGGCCCAGACGATCGGTGACGGCGACCATGCGGTGCTGGAAGGGCTGGTCGACAGTGCTGGACTGGAGGCTGTGCTGGCCGGCAAGGGGCCCTATACGGTGTTCGCGCCGTCCGAGACGGCCCTTACGGCGGCCGGCACGGAGCTGACCGGCGAGGGTATGGAGGCGCAAAGCGCGGCTTTGCTGAGGGCGCATATCGTGCCCGGTGCCCTGACCCGTACCGATATTCTGGCCGCCGTGGATCGGGCAGGAGCAGAGGGGGCCAAGGTACGCACCATGTCGGACGGGCTGCTGACCCTGAGTCGCGACGGCGACACCATCGTGGTGACAGCCGAGGACGGGGCCACGACACGACTGATCGCCCAAGAGGCCTTGGCGTCGAACGGCGTGGTGCAGCCCGTCGAGGGTGTGCTTGTCAGGGCCGAATAAGGCTACCGCCCCAGGATCGGTTCGAACAGATGCCGGGCCAGATGGCGGACAACAGGAACGACGACGCCGTCGCCGGTCAGGTGGAGGGCTGTGCCTTGGCCGGGGGGCAGAATGTAGCTGTCCGGTAAACCCATCAGGTGGGCGGTTTCGCGTGGGGACATCAGCCGCGAGCGGACATGGTCGCCGTGGACTTCCAGCACGATCTGACGGCTGGAGCCGCCGCCGGGGGTGCGCAGGCAGCCGGAGATGCCGTCGAAACGGACCTCGGCTCGCTGGATGCGGTGGCTGTTCTCCAGCCGGGTGCGGCGGTAGGCGGTGCCGTGGGTGAGGGTGCCGGTGCGGCGGGCGGCGGCCAGCTTCTGCAGGTTCAGCGGGCTCATCTGGGACAGCAGGCGGGCGGTCTGGTCCGCAGTGTGCCAGGGGGTGTCGGGGCTATCGGGTTCGACCAGGTCCGTCAGGGTGGCGGTGCGCGGCGGGGGCTCGGGCAGGGACCACCATAGAGTGCGGTCGGCGAGATCGGGCGGCAGGGCGTGGACGGCGCGGATGACGGCTGGGGTGTGGAAGGGGCCGGTTGGTTTGTCGCTGCACAGGGCGGGATCGAGCGGGATGCGGTCGTGCACGCCGATGACGAACAGCCGGGGGCGCGACTGAGGCAGGAACCGCTCGGCGTCGATGACCAGGGCTCCGGGGCGATAGCCGCCTTCGGACAGGGTGCGCATCAGGGTGGTGAAGTCGGCCCCGCCCCGAGATGTAAGTGTGCCGCAGACATTCTCGATGGCGACGATGGCGGGCGCGCGGTTGTCGGCGGCCAGACCCTCGATCACACGCCAGAAGCCGTGAAAGGCGCCGGAGCGATGCCCCGCCAGCCCCCGGCCGGTGCCTGCCAGCGACAGATCCTGACAGGGGAAGGAGGCCCAGGCCAGATCAGCCCGACCGGGCAGGGTGCCGGGGTCGATGTCTGCGACGTCGGCAAGGTGGAGTGCGTCGTCGCCCCAGTTGGCGCGATAGGATGCCGCCTTCTTCGCGTCGATATCGTTGGCGAACCGGCAGGTCCAGCCCTGACCCAGACCGGCGCGGACCATGCCGCCGCCGGAGAAGAACTCGTAGACCTCAGCCACGGTCGTCGCTGACGGTCAGCTCGGGCCAACGGGCGCGGGCGCTGGCCACCGCCTTGTCCCAGCCCTTCGCACGCGGCCGGTTCGGATTGGGGCGCAGGGTCATGGCGAACAGGTCGTCCAGACCGAAGGGCGCGGCGACCGTGATGCGGTCGTCGGCCTCCAGCCGGATGCCGACGGCAAAGGCCGGGGCGACGAAGCGGGAGAGGGCCTCGTCGGTACTGGCCAGCGGCTCATAGGGCTCGCCGAAGCGGTCGTGGAACCACAGGTGGACGCGGGCCTGATTTCGCACCTCGACGAGGTCGCGCAGGGGTGGCTGGATGGCGGCGGCGACGCGGCGGATGACGGCGTCCTCGGCGTCGTACGAGGTGTCGGGATCGAAATAGCCCAGGTCGTAGTCCTTGATGCCATAGCCGATCGCGCGGCCGGTCTGGGCGTTCCAGACAGCCTGATAGACGGCACCGGAGAAGACGCGCCAGTCGGGCAGGTCAATGGCGCGGACGGTGGTCAGGACCTGCATCAGTTGTGGCTGTTGCCGGACCATGGCGACGAGGCGGGTCTCCAGATCGGCCATGCTCAGAGGTCGCGCACGGGCCAGGCGTGGTCCAGCGGGCCGTGACCGCCGCCCAGGCCCGGCGCACGGCGGATGGCCTCGGAAACATAGGCCCAGGCTTCGGCGACGGCGGTCTCCAGTGGCCGGCCCCTCGCCAGACCGGCGGCGCAGGCGCTGGCCAGGGTGCAGCCGGTGCCGTGGGTGTGGCGCGTCTCGATGCGAGGTCCCTCCAGCAGGGTCTCGCCGGCGGGGGTGATCAGGACGTCGATCACGGTCTCGCCCGGCACATGGCCGCCCTTCATCAGCACGGCCTGTGCCCCCATGCCCAACAGGAAGGCCCCGGCCCGCCGCTGGCCGTCCAGGTCGGTGATGGTGAGACCCGTCAGGGCCTCGGCCTCGGGCGCATTGGGGGTCAGCAGGGCCGCGCGCGGGATCATCAGGCTGCGGACGGCGGCGACGGCGTCGGCGTCCAGCAGGGGGTGGCCGCCCTTGGCGATCATGACGGGATCGACGACGGCGGGGGCAGGCGTGGTATCCAGGATGGCGGCGACCCGCTCGATCACGGCGATGGAGCCCAGCATGCCGGTCTTGATGGCATCGGTGCCGATGTCGTCCAGCACGGCGCGAGCCTGTTCTTCGATGAGGTCCAGCGGCAGGGGATGCACGCCGTGCACGCCCAGGGTGTTCTGAACCGTGATGGCGGTGATCGCGGTGGCGGCGAACCCGCCCAGCATCGTGATGGCCTTGATGTCCCCCTGAATGCCCGCGCCGCCGCCGGAATCGGACCCGGCGATGATCAGGACGCGGCCGAGGTCGGCGGGGGGCGGTGGGGTGTGGGCAGGCATGGACGTGAGATGGCGCAAGCCTGCGGCCAGAGCAAGACGATCCGTATTGCCATGCAGCTATATTGTCGATAGACTATAAACATGCTCGCTGCCCTTCAAGCCCTGTCCGACCCTCATCGCATGGCGATCATGGCGATGTTGGCGGATGGCGAACGTCCCGCCGGTGACTTCGTCAGCGCCTTGCCCATCGCCCAGCCGACGGTATCGAAACATCTGTCCGTCCTGCGCGAGGCGGGGCTGGTGACAGTGCGCAGGGACGCAAATCGTCGGCTGTACCAACTGAACCCCGCACCCCTGGCGGAACTGGATGCCTGGCTTCAACCCTATCGCCGGTGCTGGACGAATCGGCTGGATGCCCTCGAACGCCATCTCGACAAGGAGTTTGCACAATGACCGAGACGATGGACCGGATCGCCGACGGCGGCACCTGGCGAAGGATCGAGGGGGGCTGGGAACTGCGGTTCGAACGCCGCCTGCGGCATTCGCCCGAGCGTGTGTGGAACGCCCTGACCACACCTGAAGGCCTGGCCTGCTGGCTGGCCGAGGCGGTGATCGAACCCGTACCCGGCGGCCGCATGGACCTGAACTTCCGCCAGCCCGCCACCGACGATTTCCCCGACACCCCGGACTGCCGCCGCCAATCCAATGAAGTGCTAGTCCACCGCCCCTACACCCGGTTCGAACACACCTTCGGCCACCCGGACTCTATCGTCAGTTGGCGGCTGGAGCCGGATGGCGACGGCACCCACCTGACCCTGATCCATCGCGTGCCCCAAGAGTGGGAGCGCGATCTGTCGCGCACTCTGTCGGGCTGGCACCACCATATGGAAGGCCTCGAAGACGCGGCACGCGGAACGCACCATCCCTGGATCTGGACGCGCTGGACCGCCCTGCGCGATGCCTATGCGGCTGAAGTGGAGAAAGCGACATGACCGATTGGCTGGATCAGATGGTCGGGGACTGGACCTTCGAGGGGCGCTCGGTGCCCAACGATCCCGAACAGGTCCGTACCGGTGTCGAACGGGTCACCCGGCAAGGGGCCTGGATCGTGATCGACGGCGAGGGCTACCGCTTTCAGTTGGCGACGGACCCGGCCACCGGACGGGTGACGGGCGACTTCGTCCATTGGGAGCACCCACAGCTCTGGACCTACGACGGCTGTGTCGAGGCAGACGGACGGTTACATCTTCGCAGTCGTGGCCCCGACATGGAGGGCCAGGGATCAGAGGCAGAGTACGACGACGTCTTCGAGATCGTCTCGCCGGACGAGCGACGCTCCGTCGGACGGGTCAGAACGGCCGACGGAACCTGGCAGGATTTCAGCCGCACGACCTATCGGAGGACGGGCGCGTCAGTGTGACCAAGGCGTCGGACCCTGACACCTATATCGCGGCTGCGCCGGAACCGTTGCGCGCCCTGCTGGTCCGACTCCGGGCCCAGCTATCACGAGCACTCCCGGACGCCGAAGAGGTCATGATGTACGACATGCCTGGATTCCGGCTCGGGGGTACGGTCGTTGCGGGCTATGCCGCGTTCAGCAAGTCGTGCGGGCTCTACGTCGATCCGGACGCGATCGCGGATCATGCCGAGGCGATCTCCGCGCAAGGCCTCAAGGCGACCAAGACCGGGGTCACCTTTTCGGTCAGCCGGCCCATGACCGACGACCTGATCGAAAAACTGGCTGTTGCTTCGCGTCGCAAGAAGGACCTCTAGCCCCGCCATCGCCTTGCCGGGATAGAGGTTCAGATCGTCGACAGTGCCGCCTGGAGCTTCAGAGCCTGGACCGTCTCGCGTACGTCGTGGACGCGGATGACGGCAGCTCCGTTGCGGGCGGCCTCCAGGGCCAGGGCCAGCGAGCCGCCCAGGCGATCGGCGGCGTCCGTGGCGGTGGGGTCGATGGACTGGATGGTGCGCTTGCGGCTGGCACCATAAAGGATGGGCAGGTCGGTGGCTGTCAGGCGGTGCAGGTGCCGGGTCAGGGCGAGATTATGCGCGGCCGTCTTGCCGAAGCCGATGCCGGGGTCCAGCCAGATGCGGTCGGGCGCGAGGCCTGCGGCCATGACCTCTCCGGCCAGCACGGCCAGCCAGTCGGCGACCTCGGCGACCACGTCGTCGTAGCGGGGATCGTTCTGCATGGTTTGGGGCTGGCCCTGCATGTGCATCAGCACGACGTCGCATTGCAGCGCGATGGCGGTGGCGACGCTGTCGGGCGCGAAGCTCAGCGCGGTGACGTCGTTCCAGATGTTGGCTCCGGCGGCGACGGCGATGCGGGCGACCTGGGGCTTCATGGTGTCGATGCTGATGGCACCCGACCATCCGGCGTCGCGCAGTCCGGCGATGACGGGAGCCGTGCGGGCGATCTCGGTGTCGATGTCCACGGGGGTCGCGCCCGGTCGGGTGCTTTCGCCGCCGATGTCGAGGATATCCGCGCCCTGTTCGGCCAGCTTCAGGCCATGGGCGATGGCGGTCTGGACGGTGTCGTGATGGCCGCCGTCGGAAAAGCTGTCGGGCGTGACGTTGACGATGCCCATGACACGCGGGCGGGACGGGGGGCGGGAGTGGGCCATCAGCTCTTGCCGCCGATCAGACCGGCTATGGCGTCCAGATAGTCGCCGAAGGCCTTGCGGCCCGCGGGCGTAATGGAGACGCGGGTCAGGGGCTTGTTGTCCTTGAAGCTCTTGGCGATGGCGACATAGCCAGCCTCTTCCAGCTTCTTCAGATGGACCGACAGATTGCCCTGGGTTGCCTCCAGCGCGTTCTTCAGCTCGGTGAAATCGGCGGTGTCGGCATCGACCAGATAGACCATGATCCCCAGCCGCAGGCGGCCGTGGATGACGTCGTCGATCCGTCCGAGGTCGGCCAGGCCCATGCGTCAGGCCCGTTTTGCCGCACGCGCGTCGCGCAGCATGATCCACCCGGGCAGGGCGAACAGCAGGAACAGGGCGGCGGTGCAGACGCCCAGATACCAGTCGGCCTGACGCACCAGCAGACCGAGCGCGACCGCCGTGACCCAGCCCCCGACGGCGGTGGCCAGCATCCAGGGCTTGCGCTTCAGGGTATAGACCAGAAGCCAGGCCGACCCCTGAAGGCAGAAGACCACGGCGGGATAGTAGAGCCAGATGGCAAAGTCCTGGTCCCGCATGGCCCCGACACCGAAGATGATGATGACAGCGACATTGGCCATGCCCGCGCTGCTGAAGGCGGCGTTCAGGATGCGGGTGGCCAGGGGGCCGCGCGTGCCGCCGACGCCGTCCGCCTTGTCCCTGCGGATGGCCCAGACCAGGACGCTCAGAAAGGCCGTGCTGATGCCGATGACGAAGGCCAGATTGGCCAGGTCGGGCCAGACGATGACGCCCGTCGCCTGACCGATGTGGAACAGGCATTGCAGCCCGTACAGCAGCCCGCCGGCCAGATAGGCGACGGCCAGGGTCAGTTGAGGCTTGCCGCCGCCCTCGACGATGGCGCGCATGAAGGCCAGATCGTCTTCGGCGGAATGTAGGCGGGGCGGGGTGGGCATGGCGGGGTCTCCGGCAACCGGCTCGTCCCTGAGGTGAACGAGCCGGTTGGTAATGGCAAGCTATTCGGCGGGCATAGCGTGGGGAACTGGAGCCTTGCGCCAGGGGACGCGGCGACCGTTCAGGGCCTTGCCGACGAAGGTGTGGCGCACCAGCAGTTCATAGCTGAGCAGGGACACAGCCATGACGCCGCCGACGACGACCCCCAGCTTGCCCCACCAGGGCAGGGCCACGTCCAGCATCAGCACCTGTCCGGCCATGACCAGCGGCAGATGGATCAGATAGATCCAGTAGGAGGCGTCTGCCAGATAACGCCGCACGGCGCTGTAGCCACTCATGAGCCGCAGCGACAGGCTGATCGCGGCGAAGGTCGCGGTGAAGACGGCGAAGGCATAGACGGCGGCCGCGAAGGCCTTGAGCGAGGGGTCGGTCAGCGATGCGAGTGACGGGACAGGACCGCCCGAGATCATCAGAGCACCCGCGCCCGTGCCGAGGGCAACGAGGGTGAACATCGGCCACAGCCGTTCTATCCGGGGCAGCAGGTCGCGGCGGCGGTCCAGCAGGATGCCCACGGTGAAAGCCAGGCCGAAGGCGACGAAGGCGGCGGGATTGGGCACGAAACCCTTGTCGGGCGTCGGTATGCCGAAGAAAGCGATCCAGTCCGGCGTCAGCCACAGGGCCAGGGCCAGGGGCGCGGCCAGGACGGCTGGGGTCCACGGACCGATCAGAAAGCCGGTCATGCGATCCAGACCCTTGGCGAGGGTGCCGTTGCGGTCGATGCGCTGGCCGATCAGGCGGACGGCGAGAAAGACGCCGTAGAAGAGTAGCAGCACCCAGAGGAACCACAGGTGCAGCAGGGGGAAGGTCTCCAGCGTCAGGGGCGGGGGTGGCGGCCCGTCGGTCGGGATGGAGCCGCCGTTGTCGATGGCGGCCTTCCAGACGATGACGGCGATGACGGCCGGGAAGACGACCCACCACATGCCGAACATCGGATTGGCGATGCGGCCGGCCCGATCCTTGACGAAACCCCAGACGCCACGCCGCCCCAGCAGCAGATGGGCGAACAGGCCCGCGATCAGGAAGAAGGTCGTCATCCGGAACAGGTGGATGGCAAAGAACAGCACGCTGGCGACAGGCGAGGTCTGGTCGTCCGGAAACAGCCAGATCGGCGTCGGCAGATAGGACATACTGGCGTGCAGGACGACGCCGAGTATCAGGGCGATGCCGCGCAGGGCGTCGAGGCCGTGGAGGCGTTCGGAGTGTTGTGTGGTGGACGGCATGGCATTCCCCTCTCGGTCTGATTGCGTAATACAGAAGACAAGTTTGAAAAGCAAACATGTTGATCGAATCGCGTGCCTGGGCTGGCTTCATGCGTCGTTCGAAGGGCCTCGCATCTGAAAATATGCTCGACTTCCGTCAGGTCATCACGGAATGTTACAGGCTGGTGGATCTGGAGATATTGCCTAATGCCCATGACATCGCGCGCCGGATTTCAGGTCGATGAGGCATTGGCGAGCTTCATCGAAACGGAGGCGCTGCCGGGGCTAGGGCTCGAGGCGGCGGGTTTCTGGAACGGCATGGCTGACATTTTTGCCTGGGCTGCGCCTGAGAACCGGCGCTTGCTGGCTATCCGGGCCGATCTTCAGGTCCGCATCGACGGCTGGAACCGCGAGCGGAGGGGCCAGCCCTATGACGTGGCGGCCTCGCGCGCCTTTCTGACCCAGATCGGCTATCTGGTTGAGGAACCCGCGTCCTTCACCGTCGATCCGCGCAATGTCGATGCCGAGGTTGCGACCCTGGCGGGGCCGCAGCTGGTGGTTCCGATCCTGAACGCGCGCTTTGTGCTGAACGCCGCCAATGCCCGGTGGGGAAGCCTGTACGATGCGCTTTATGGCACGGATGCGCTGGGCGACCTGCCGCCCGCCGGACCCTATGACGCGGCACGAGGGGTGCGGGTCGTAGCGCGCGCCAAGGCGTTTCTGGACGAAGCCGTGCCGCTGGCCGAGGGCAGTTGGGCCGACCTGGCCGCCCCGCTGGCCGGTATCGCTCTGCGTTACCCCGAACAGTATGTCGGACACAGTGAGAGTTCGCGCCTGTTCCGTCACAATGGCCTGCATATCGAGGTGGTGTTCGACCCGACCCACCCGATCGGCGCGACCGATTCGGCGGGCATCGCTGATGTCATCCTGGAATCCGCCCTGTCGACCATCGTCGATCTGGAGGATTCGGTCGCCGCTGTCGATGCGGCCGACAAGGTCTTGGCCTATCGCAACTGGCTGGGTCTGATGAAGGGCGATCTGGTCGAGACCTTCGACAAGGGCGGGCGGTCGATGACGCGGGCGCTCAACCCTGACCGGATGTTCACCGGCCCGGACGGGTCAACCGTGACCCTGCCGGGCCGGGCCCTCCTATTCGTGCGCAATGTCGGGCATCTGATGACGACCCCGGCGATGCGTCTGGCCGACGGCACCGAGGCTCCGGAGGGCGTGCTGGATGCCATCGTCACCAGCCTGATCGCCTTGCATGATGTGAAGGCGCAAGGCACATTCAGGAACAGCCGCGCCGGGTCGATCTACATCGTCAAACCCAAGATGCACGGGCCCGACGAGGCCGCCTTCACCAACCGCCTGTTTGACGCGGTCGAGGATCTGATCGGCGCTCCGCGCCACACGATCAAGGTCGGGGTGATGGACGAAGAGCGCCGCACCTCGGCCAATCTGGCGGCCTGTATCCAAGCGGTGAAGGACCGGATCGTCTTCATCAACACCGGCTTTCTGGACCGCACCGGCGACGAGATTCACACCGCCATGCAGTACGGCCCGGTGGTCCGAAAGGGCGACATCAAGTCCGCTGCGTGGATCGCCGCCTATGAGGCGCGCAACGTCGCCATCGGCCTGAAGCACGGCCTGTCCGGTCGCGCCCAGATCGGCAAGGGCATGTGGGCGGCCCCCGACCGCATGGCCGACATGCTGGACCAGAAGGCGGCGCATCCGAAGACGGGGGCCAATACCGCCTGGGTGCCGTCACCGACCGCCGCGACCCTGCATGCGCTGCACTATCATCAGACCGACGTGTTCGCGCTGCGAGACGAGATCGCTGCCAGAGCGACGTCCGCGCTGGACCTGCTGCTGACCCCGCCGCTGGCGGAAGGGCACAACTGGTCAGACGCCGAGGTGGCCGAGGAGCTGGACAACAATGCGCAAGGCCTGCTGGGCTATGTCGTGCGCTGGATCGATCAGGGCGTCGGCTGTTCAAAGGTGCCGGACATCCACGACGTCGGCCTCATGGAGGACCGCGCGACCCTGCGGATCTCGTCGCAGCACATGGCCAACTGGCTGCTGCACGGCGTCTGCACGCGCGAGCAGGTCGAGGCGGCGCTTTTGCGTATGGCGGCCAAGGTCGATGCCCAGAACGCGGGTGACCCGCTGTACCAGCCGATGGCCTGCGATCCCGAGGCCAGCCTGGCGTTTCAGGCGGCGCGGGCCTTGGTGTTCGAGGGTGTCGATCAACCGAACGGTTATACCGAGCCGCTACTGCATGCGTATCGGCTTAGAGCAAAGGGGCTAGGGAGTAGGGAGTAGGAGCGCTGTAGGGGATGGCGTTGGGGGCAAGGTGCCCTGTGCTGCCTACCCCCCTTACTCCCCACCTCACTGACTACCCGACCGCCAGAGATTGTTCGTCAATGGCTCGATCAGATAGGCCAAGGCCGTGCGTTTGCGCAACAGGACCACTACCTCGACCGGAGCACCGGGGCGGATCGTGTCCGCGGACCGGCCTAATTTGATCAGCTCCTCTGGTGGTACCACGATCTCGACACGGAAGAAGGTCGCGCCCGTCTGTTCGACCGTGAAGCTGTCGGCGGAAATGCGGGTTACCTTGCCGTGGATGATCGGCGGCGCACTTTCCCGCAGTCCGGGGAATATGACTTCGGTGTCCTGCCCGACCTGCAAGTTGTCGACGTCGTTGGGACTGATCTGGGCGACGATGACCTGCGACGCCTCGCTGGGCACCACCTCCATGAGGGTCTGGCCGGCCTGGATCACGCCGCCCTGGGTGAAGATGGTCAGACCCACAACCTGCCCGCTGGCAGGGGCACGGACCTCGCTGCGGGCGATCTGGGCGCGCAGTTCGGTCAGCCGAGGGCGCAGTTCGTTCAGCTGGACATCGATCATGCGGAACTGTTCGGCTACGTCCTCGCCCAGCTTGGTCGAGACGCCGGACATTTCCAGTCGGGCTTGGCCGATGGCTTCCCGGGACTGGGCAATCTGTGACCGTAATGCGCCTTGCTCGCCATCCAGCTGGGCAGCGGCGCGTTCCAATGCCCTGACCCGCGTCTGCGGGGCATAGCCTTGCGCCGCAAGACTGCGCATGCCGGTCAGCTCTTCCTGTATCAGGCGTTGCTGTTCGACATTGGCGGCGATCTGACCCTGATAGCCGACGATCTGCTCGTTCAGCTGGTTGACCCGCTGGCCCAGTACGCCGGTTTCGGTCGAGCGGCCGGTGCGGCGGGCATTGAACTGGGCCTGCTGGATACGCAACGATTCCTGGGCCAGGGCGGCATCGTCGGCGTCTAGACCGGCGAACTCCGCAGGGGTGGGAATGCTGGCCAGGCGATCGCGCTCCGCGACCAGCCGCGCCCGCTGCGCCAACAGGGCATATACCTGACCGGCCACGCCACGCTCGGTGGCGGTCAGTTCACCAGTGCCGACGCGCAGCAGAACCTGACCCTGACGAACAGTATCGCCCTCTTCGACCAGCAGGGCGCTGACCACACCGCCGTCGCGGTGCTGGACCGCCTGACGGTTGCCGGACACCGCGACCGACCCTTGCGCATAAGCCCCCTGGTCCAGCGGCGCGAATGCGGCCCAACCCAGGAAGATCACGAAGAAGGCGACGATAATGGCACCGCCGATCAGCAGTTCGCGGCGCGGCGCGTCGGTGACCGAGATCGGTTCCGGCGGCGTTGGAAGCGTGGGCTCTACGGTTTCGGACGGGACGTGCGTCATGCCGGGCGCGTTCCGGGGCGCTGGTTCTGGAGCTGGGCCTGTGAAGGCTGTTGCGGCTGGCTAGCGGGCGGGGTCGGGCGACCTGCTGTGGCACGCATCTTCTCCAGCACCTCTTCGCGTGGCCCTTCCTGCTGCACCATGCCGTCTCGCATAACCAGCAGGCGATCGACGCGGGCCAGGACCCCGGCCCGGTGCGCAATCACGACCACTGCGGCACCGCGCGCAGCGGCTCCAAGAATAGCCTGCATCAAGGCGGCCTCGCCCTCCTGGTCCAGGTTGGAGTTTGGCTCGTCCAACACCAGCAGCACCGGTTCATCATACAAGGCCCGCGCCAAGGCTACCCGTTGTGCCTGACCGGCCGACAGTCCCTGACCGAACGGGCCCAGCACGGTGTCATAGCCCTTGGGCAGGCGCAGGATCAGTTCATGCGCACCCGCCGCCATCGCCGCCTTGACCGCACCCGCGTCTGCGATGTCCTGAGCTACTCCGACGGCCGTGGCGAAGCGCGAGATATTGTCCTTGATCGAGCCCGCAAACAGGCTTGGCACCTGGGGCAGATAGCCGATGTGACGGGCCAGCTCGTCGCCGTCTCGGGCGTCGTATTCGGCTCCGTCCAGGCGAATCGCGCCGGCCTGCGGTTTGAAGGCTCCGGCGATGACGCGGGCCAAGGTCGTTTTGCCGGAGCCGCTGGCTCCGACGATCCCCAATGTCTGGCCCGGTTGCAGGGCGAAGGCGACGCCGCGCAGCTGAGGCACTTCTGTGTCGGGGAATTTGACAGTGATGCCCTCGACCTGAAGCCGTCCGCGTGGGGCGGGCAGGGCGGTACGCTCGCGGTCCACCCCGGCGGTGTTGGAGAACAGGTCTGTCAGTGTCTTCCAGCTAGCCACGCCCTGAACCAGGCTTGGCCACACGCCGACCAGTAGTTCGATTGGCGCGACAGCACGACTGAGCAGGACGGACGAGGCGATGATCGCCCCCGGCGTGATATCGCCCTTGATCGCCAGATAGGCCGCCAGGCCCAGGGCTGCCGACTGCATCACCAACCGCAGGAATTTTATAGCGCCGGAATAGCGTCCACCGGCCAGTTGGGCATCGGCTTGGGCAGCGGTGGCATGCTGACGCTGATGGATCTGGCGCGCGATCGAGGACTGACGCATGCCTAGGGCGCGCACGACCTCTGATTGACCGGCGATGCTTTCCTGAGCGGAATAGGCGTGGTTCTGGGATTGGATGGCCTTGTTCAGGCGCGGGCGTGTGTCGCGCTCGTTCAGCCAGGCCAGAAGAAACAGGACGATGCCCCCGACCAGGGTCAATACCCCGATCAGCGGATGCAGCAGGAAGCAGCAGGCCAGATAGATCGGCGTCCATGGCGCGTCGAACAGGGCCAGCATCCCTTGGCCGCCGATGGCTCCACGCACATTGTCGAACTCCCGCAAGGCATGGGTGTTGGGCGTCTTGGATTGCAAATCCATGACCCGCGACAGCACCTTGCCCGACAGCATCCGGTCCAGACGCAGGCCCGCCCGCAGCATCAATCGACCGCGCAGCCAGTCCAGCCCGGACAAGGCGGCGAGGGCGAAGAGGGCCACCACGGTGACCAGAACCAGGGTCGTCAGACCACCGGTCGGCACCACGCGGTCATAGACCTGCATCATGTAGAGGGTGGGCGTCAGGTACAGCAGGTTGACCAGGGCCGAGAAGACCGCCGCCCAGACGAAATGCGTCCGACACGCCTTCAGCGCCTCGGCCAGGGGCTCGGTGCCCGGTTTACTGGGAAGCAGGTTCTTGAACACGAAGGCGGACACAGTCCTTGCGATTGAGCAGATATTTTAGCGCGTTACCGCGATCACGGATAGCCGGAGGTCTTTCAGGAACGGCGCTAACCCGGTCCGGGATGCATCGCCCCTTTTCAAGAGTCGGCTTGACACCCTCGCACAGTATGTAGCACACACTGTGTGTCACACACTATGTGACGTCGTTGATGCGAGCCTGCTGATGTCCGAGGGCACCGACATTTTCGAGACCATGCGTCTTGAGTTGAGACGCGGGTCATTGGTCCTGGCCGTGCTGGCCTGCCTGCGCACCGAGCGCTACGGCTACAGCCTGCGTCAGGCCTTGGCCGCCGACGGGCTGGAGATGGAGGAAAGCACCCTCTATCCGCTGCTGCGCCGGCTGGAGAGCCAGGGCCTGCTGGATAGCGAGTGGCGTGAGGAGGAGAAGCGCAAGAAGCGTTTCTATCGCCTGTCCCCGCAGGGCGTGACCCTGCTGGCCGCCCTGACTGATGAATGGCGGGGCATCAATGCCTCGCTCGACAAGATTCTCTGACATTACTGATCTGGAGGGGACCCGAGATGGACCTGATCGACCACTATCTGAACGCCGTCGCCGCCCAGCTGCCGCAGGCCGAGCGTGACGACATCATCGCCGAACTGCGCGACCTGATCCTGAGCCGTTTCGAGGCGAAGGAGGAGGCGCTGGGCCGCGACCTGACCGATGAGGAAAGGGAGGCCATCCTGCGCGAAATCGGTCATCCGCTGACCGTGGCCGGGCGCTATCGCAAGGGACCGCAGTCCTTGATCGGACCTGAGCTGTTTCCGTGGTGGCTGTTCGCGGTCAAGGCCGGGCTGCTGGTCATGATCGCCATTCAGGTTGTTGTAGCGGTGGTCCATGTGGCGACAGGCACCAGCGATGTGGGGGAGGCTATCGGCAATGCGTTCAGCGGCGCGTTCGAATCCGGCCTGTTCATCATCGGCCTGGCTACCGTGGCCGGGGCCTTGTTTGAGCACAACGGCTACAGGCCCGACTTCATGACCCACTGGCGGGTGAAGGACCTGCCAATGTTCAACCTGTCCGATCCGGACCGCTGGAGCGAGACCCTGCAAGGGCGATCTGGCCAAGGTCGATCAGGTCAGGGAGGAACGGCCAGGCCAGCAAGATCGTCGAGCGGAGTGTGGCGGTCCCAGGCCGTGCAAGGTCGCTGGCCGGGCGGAGAGGCCGTGTTCGGTATCGTCGCCCTGCTGGTCTTCATTTCCTGGTGGACGGGGGTGTGGTCGATTTCGGACCTGGACAACATCGCGATTTCCGGTGGTCGGGCCGAGGTCGTTCCATCCTCGATCTGGCAGGCGAACTTCGTGCCGATTCTTCTGCTGGCCATTGGTCAGATGTGGATCGAGATCCTCCGCCTGTTCCGGCCGCAATGGGTGCGATTCGGGGCTGCGCTTCAAGTGGTTGCCTCCGGCGTCGGCCTGGCCATCGCGTGGACCATCTTTCAGTGGGGCCACTGGTTCACTCTCAGTGACAACGGATCGTCGGTCCGGATTGCCGGGGACTGGGTGCTGCTGGATTTCGACCGGTTACACGCCGTAGGCGAGGGATCGCGTGATCTGGTCGGTGCCGGCAGCACCCTGTCGCTGATCCTGACCTGGGTCATCGTGGCGGTGATGATCTCTCTGGTCTTCTCGATGGCCCGCCACGCCTGGAGCGCGATACGCGGCTAGGTCCCCATCACCGCCATGTCCGAAAACCGCGAGACATGGAACATGGCCCGGCGCATTCTTCGCTCATGGAAACGCCCGCCGACATGCTGGATCATGAGGCCTGCTATCGCGCCGTGCTGACGCGGGATGCGCGGTTCGACGGACGATTCTTCGGCTGCGTTAAGACCACCGGCATCTACTGCCGTCCGGTCTGCCCAGCCCGCACGCCCCGGCGCGAGAACATGACTTTTGTACTCAGCGCAGCGGCGGCAGAAGAGGCGGGGTTTCGCGCCTGTCTACGCTGCCGCCCCGAAACCGCCCCGGACATGGGCGCCTGGCGCGGGACGTCGAATACGGTCAGCCGGGCCCTGGCCCTGATCGAGGCGGGGGCGCTGGACGAGGGCAGTCTGGAGCAGCTGGCCGAGCGGCTCGGCGTCGGAGAGCGCCACCTGCGCCGACTGTTTCGCCAGCATCTGGGGGCCGCCCCGACCAGCGTCGCCCAGACCAGGCGCGTGCTACTGGCCAAGGCCCTGATCCATCAGACCGACCTGACGATGGCGCAGGTTGCCTTGGCGTCGGGCTTTGGCAGTGTGCGGCGTTTCAACGAGACGTTTCAGGCGCTGTACGACCGCCCGCCGTCGGCGCTGCGTCGCCGTGGCGAGCGGATGGGCGACGGCGGAGTGCGGCTCAGCCTGCCTTACCGGCCCCCCTATGACTGGGGCGCGATGCTAGGGACCCTGTCCACACGCGGAGACACGGTCGAGGGTCTGCGCTGGTCGCGTTCGCTGACGGATGCGATCGATGGAGCCGAAGGCTTGGTATCGGTCCTGCCAGGAGCCGCTGGTCGCGTCGATGTGTGTGTGGAGGTCGACGACCTGCGCGCTGTGCCCGGCGTGCTGGCTCGCGTTCGCCGCGTCTTCGATCTGGCCGCCGATCCGGAGGCTATTGGGCGCGATCTGTCGGCCGATCCGGCTCTGGCTCCCTTGATCCGGTCCCGGCCGGGCCTGCGACTGGCGGGCTCATGGATCGACCCCGATCCGACCGCGCCCAGCGACCGGCTCGAAGTTGAGACTCTGGCACCTCGCGCAGAGGCTTGGCGACCCTGGCGGGCCTATGGGGCGCTGTATCTGTCGCAAGCTGGCCTGACCGCCGCCGATCTGAAGGAGAGCGATGATGTCAAAAGTGCCGCCTGAAGCCCTCACTCTGGATCGTATCGACACGCCAGTAGGACAGGTGCTGCTGGTTACCGACATGGACGGAGCCGTGCGGGCGCTGGATTTCCATGACTTCGAGCCGCGTATGATGCGGTTGCTGGCCCGGCACTGTGGTCGTTTCCACCTGGTACCTGGTGAGGCCCCGGCCCGAGTGAGAGATGCCGTTCAGGCCTATTTCGCCGGTGATCGGTCGGCGCTGGATGACGTGACGACCCGCACGGGCGGAACTGATTTCCAGCGTGCCGTCTGGGCAGCCTTGCGGGCTATCCCGGTCGGCGAGACGCGCACCTATGGCCAGATCGCTGTGGCTGCAGGCTCGCCCCGCGCCGTTCGGGCCGCCGGTATGGCCAACGGTCAGAATCCCATCGCCCTGATCGTGCCCTGTCACCGCGTCATCGGCGCGAACGGGACCTTGACCGGCTATGCAGGAGGGCTGGACCGCAAGCGGTGGCTGCTGGCGCATGAAGCCAGTGCTGTCGAGAGGTGAACCCTTGACAGTTCGTCCGCCCACGGCGTGATGTGCGCGGGGAAGCTGGGGAGCACCGAAATGAAGCGGATACTTTGCGCTGTAATCACCGCGTCACTGATGGCGTGTGCGTCAGCCGCTTTGTCCCAAGACGGGGATGACTGGGAGTTCGACGAGAGCCCTGCGGAAGGCCGGATGGTCGCGGCGGTACGTTATGATGGTGGGGCGGCTCTTGTCGTGCAGTGTCGAGCCGGTGCGCTGACGGTCTTGGTCGCAGGTCTGGGCCAGGTTGATGAGCGGATGGTGCTTTCGGCCACACGCGCCGATGGCAGAAGCGACACGCAGGTCTGGGCTCCGGGCGGCGGACCGGGTGTGTTGCGCAGTGAAATACCGGCGCGAGACATTCGCTTCATGCGCGGAGGCGGGCTTTACTCGTTACGTTCCGCCGATGCGGGAGCGTCGAGGGTCCGGGCCGACTTCGACCTGCCGACCCATTCCGCCAATCTGGATCGCGTATTGAGTGGATGTGGCTGGGGACTGACTGACGACCGTGATCAACTGACCCGTGCGAGTATCGATGTCTCTCTGGTCGATCCGGCATCGCAGCGCCCCAGCAGACTGTCCTCGGCAAGCCGACGTGGTGCGCCTCGCGCCCGCGGGCCATCGCCATCCGACACGCCCGTCGCTGCACCTGCAGAAACACAGATCAGTTGCGTGGTGCGCGAGCGGCGACTGTCGGATTGCAGACCCGACCATGCGCGCCTGGTGGAAACCCGGGCGAGCGAGCGGATCGTGGAGGCGCTGGAGGGGCGCAACATATTTGCCTCCGACCCTGCGGCTCACGAAGGTGAAGTCTTCTATGCAGGTGGAGCGCGTACGATCACAGTCGTCGACTACATCACGGTACAGTCCCGCTGATCCTGCCCTCAGACTTGCATTTCTCCCACATGCGCCTAGATTATCGCCACTTATGCTAAAAATGAGCATAAGACCGCAAGGAGGCGGATATGGCGGACGGAATGTTTGGACTGTCGGATGAACTGGCGCGTGAGACCGCGCCTGTCTGGGCCAAGGTCAAGGACCATGTCACGCCGATGGAATGGCCCGCCCAGGCCCGGTTGATCCACGAGATCAACCAGCTGAAGCGCGAGCGGGACGCCGTTATCCTGGCCCACAACTATATGACGCCGGAGATTTTCCACGGGGTGGGTGACTATGTCGGCGACAGCCTGGGCCTGGCCAAGGAGGCGGCGCGTTCGACGGCGAAGATCATCGTCCAGGCCGGGGTGCACTTCATGGCCGAGACGTCCAAGATCCTGTCGCCCGAGAAGATGGTGCTGATCCCCGACCTCAAGGCCGGCTGTTCGCTGGCGGCGTCGATCACCGGGGCGGATGTGCGGTTGATCAAGCAGCGCTATCCCGGCCTGCCGGTCGTCACCTATGTGAACACCACCGCCGATGTGAAGGCCGAGACCGATATCTGCTGTACCAGCGCCAATGCCGTTCAGGTGGTGGAATGGGCGGCAAAGGAATGGGGCGTCGACCGCGTCATCCTGATCCCCGACGAGTTCCTGGCGCGCAATGTGGCGGCCCAGACGACGGTCGGCATCATCGCCTGGCAGGGGCGCTGCGAGGTGCATGAGCGGTTCACCGCCGATGACATCGCCGAGATGCGCGCCGCCTATCCCAATGCCGAAATCCTGGCCCATCCGGAATGCCCGGAAGAGGTGCTGTCGGCCGCCGACTTCGCCGGTTCGACCGCCGCTATGACCGACTATGTCATGCAGCGTCAGCCGAAGCAGGTGGTGCTGATCACCGAATGCTCCATGGCGTCCAACATCAAGGGCGACGTGCCCGGCGTGGACTTCATCGGGCCGTGCAACCTGTGCCCCTATATGCAGAGGATCACCCTGACCAACATCCGCGATGCGCTGCTGCATCTGCAGTTCGAGGTGACGGTGCCTGTGGATATGGCCGAGCGCGCGCGCCTGGCGGTGCAGCGTATGGTCGATCTGCCGCCGCCGGTGGTGCCCGCCCGCTACGACCTGTTCAAGGCGCGTCACCGTGTGGCGGTGGAGCTGATCTGATGCGGCGGGTGAGGCCGATCGTCAGGGGTGGCTTGTGGTCCCGCCGCGGAAAGGCCAGTTCGCAGGCATGACCGACACCAATACCCCCCGCCCGCGCGGCCCCTGGGACCCGCGCCCCGACGAACCACAGGCCGCCGAAAAGCCTGCGCCCGTGTCGCGCGCGGCCGTCGAGCCCCCGCTGGACAAGGGCCAGCATCCGGCCTGGGCGCTGATCTCGACCCTTCTGCTGGGTGGTTTCATCTGGGCCGTCACAGGGAACTGGGTCATCGCTTTGGCCGCCATTTTTGGTCTGTTCGTCCATGAGTACGGGCATGTGTTGGCGATGAATGCCGTCGGCATGGGCCCAGCGCGTATCTACATCATCCCGTTTCTAGGTGGGCTGGCCAAGGGGCAGCGTATGCCGACCAGCGAATGGCATGGTGTGCTCGTTTCGCTGGCAGGACCCGCATTCGGCTTGTTCGCGGCCATCCCATTCTTTGCGCTCTACTTGGCAACTGGAGCTGGTGAATGGCTGTTGGCGACAACGGTGATTGCACTAATCAACTTGGTCAATCTGGCCCCTGCTCCTCCATTGGACGGCTCCAAGGCCATTGGCCCTGTGCTGGCCCGCATCCATCCGATGCTTGAGCGAGTCGCAATGATCGCGATGGCAGGCCTCGTCATTTATTGGGGCTTCACGAATGGTCGGCTTATCCTCGGGATATTCCTCTGCATCGCCCTCATCGGGTATCTGCGGCGCGGAGCTTGGCGGCCCGAAGGTCGTCCTCTTACTGCCAAGGAGGCGGTGATGAGTGTCGCATTGTTCGTCGCTACGGCCTTGGCCTGTGCTGCCGTTGGGATCGCTGCTCTGATGCCCATGGCCGAGGGTTCGCTGTCCGATGCTGCGCGGGTTGCCGGGGTAGAACTGGGTCTCATCCGTTGAGCCGCATCCACCACGACGGGCCTCTGGTCATCGGCGGGGGGCTGGCGGGGCTGTCCGTCGCGCTTGAGGCCGGGCCGCGTCCCGTACTGGTCATCACGCCCGCGCCTCTGCTTCAGGCCTCGTCCTCGGCCTGGGCCCAGGGCGGGATGGCGGCCGCCCTGTCGTTCAGCGACACCCCCGTCCTGCATGCCGCCGACACCCATGAGGCCGGAGCGGGTCTGGTGGAGCCAGAGGCCGTCCGGCTGCTGACCGAGGACGGCCGCGCCACCGTCGAATGGCTGGCCGATCTGGGGGCCCCCTTCGACCGCGACGCCAACGGAGACTTCGCCGTCAGTCTGGAAGCAGCGCACTCTAAGGCCCGTGTCGCCCGCGTGGGCGGCGACGGTGCCGGGCGCGCCATCCTATCAGCCCTCGTGACATCTGTTCGCGCCGCGCCGCATGTCACCGTCTGGGAGGATGCTCGCCTGCGCGGCCTCATCCAGGACGCCACCGGCCGGGTGCGCGGGGCTCTGATCGAACGGGCCGGAGGCCGGTTGATAGAGGTGCTGGCCCCGGCCGTCGTGCTGGCCACCGGCGGGGCAGGGGGGCTTTTCGCCCGCACCACCACGCCTGTCGCCCTTCTTGGCGAGGGTCTGGCCCTGGCCTGGCGAGCGGGGGCTGAGATCGTTGATCCGGAGTTCGTTCAGTTTCACCCCACCGCCATGGATGTCGGTCTGGACCCCATGCCGCTGGCCACCGAGGCGCTGCGCGGCGAGGGCGCACGCCTGATCGATCGGCATGGCGACTATCTTCTGGGTCCCGAGCCTGATGCCGACCTGAAGCCCCGGGATATCGTCGCCCGTGCCGTGCATCTGGCTGTGAGCGAAGGACGCGGCGCGTTTCTGGATGCCCGCATCGCTATCGGTCAGCATTTCCCGACCGAGTTTCCCGCCGTCTTCGCCGCCTGCATGCGGGCTGGTATCGACCCGCGCGAGAGCCCTATCCCGGTCGCCCCGGCCGCCCACTATCACATGGGCGGGATCGCGGCGGGTCCGGACGGGCATACGACACTGCCGGGTCTTTATGCGGTCGGCGAGTGCGCCTCGACCGGCGTGCATGGTGCGAACCGGCTGGCGTCCAACTCCTTGCTGGAAGCCGCGTCTTTCGGGCGCAGGACCGGACGCGCGGCGGCGGCCGAGACCCTGCGCGACGGTCCCGTGACCGTGCCGCCACTGCCTGCGGATTTGTCAGCGGACGAATTGGCTAGCCTGCGCTTGGTGATGAGCGACGATGTCGGCGTGGTGCGCGATGCGGCGGGTCTGAACCGTGCGCTCGCGGCAATGTCTGTGCTGAAACAGACCGCCCCCGATGCGCTGCCTCTAATAACAGCCCGGCTGATCGCGGCCTCGGCTCTGGCGCGACATGAAAGCCGAGGCGGGCATTACCGCTCGGACCACCCCGAAACCCTTTCCGAACCCGTGCACACCCGGCTGATCAAACCGGCCGATGTGCCGATGGCGGCTGAATGACCATGATCCGGACGCTTCCCGACCTGTTGATCGAGCCGATCGTCCGCATGGCTCTGGCCGAGGATCTGGGGCGGGCTGGCGACGTTACCGCCATGGCCTGCATCCCGGAGGGTGCGCGCATGCGGGCCGACTTCGTGGCGCGAAAGCCGGGCGTGGTGACGGGTCTTGCCTGCGTCCGCCTGGCCGTCCTCGTCATGGACCCCAAGGCGACGATCAACTTGAAGCTTTCGGACGGCGATGCCTTCGAGGCCGGTGCCGTTCTGGCCGAGGTCGAGGCCGATGCCCGCGCCTTTCTGGCGGCAGAGCGGACGGCGCTGAACCTGCTGGGCCGTCTGTGCGGCATCGCCACCCTGACGAGCCACTATGTCGAGGCGGTCGCCGGGACGAAGGCACGCATCGCCGACACCCGCAAGACCACCCCCGGCCTGCGAGCGCTGGAGAAGCATGCGGTGTTGTGTGGCGGCGGGGTCAATCACCGTTTCGGACTGGATGACGCCATCCTGATCAAGGACAACCACGTCGTCGTCTGTGGTGGCGTTTTGCCTGCCGTTCAGGCGGCACGCGCCTCGGTCGGACATCTGATGAAGGTCGAGATCGAGGTGGACGGGCTGGATCAGCTGGACCAGCTGCTTCCCCTGATCGATCAGGGCGTCGGCCCGGATGTAATCATGCTGGACAATTTCGACCTGCCCATGCTGCGAGAGGCGGTATTGCGTGCCGCCGGACGGGTGACGCTGGAAGCATCCGGTGGCGTCAATCTGGAGACTGTGCGCGGCATCGCCGAGACAGGCGTCGACGTGATCTCGGTCGGGGCCCTGACCCATTCCGCGCCATCTCTGGACATCGGTCTGGACGCCCGTATCGCGTCCTGAGGTCTATCAGGCGGTCGGCGAGACCACGACCGAGACCGTTTCCGCCGATGCTGGCGATGCCGTCGATACGCGCTGCGCATCGCGGGTAGGCGTAGGTGCCGCCTCGGTAGCGACGACGTCCGTATAGGCGACAGGACCTTCGGAGACATCCTGTGCGGTGTTCAGGCTGGCCTGAACGACGCGCGGTGCGGTGTCCGATGCCGTCGACGAGCGGCCGGCATAGGCGAAGGCCGCGCGCGACCCGGCCCGGCCGCTGAAACGATAGAACAGATGGTCGCCGACCTGGGCCACGCGCACCAGCGAATGGCGCCAATTGGGGTTTACCGCGGTCGTGTGGAAGTGGGTAGCATTGCCGACGGTGCCGAACACCTGGCCGGACAGGGCACCCGAGGCGATGGTGCGGGCCCGGTCCCAGGCGGCAGCGTTGCGGCGACCCAGAACATGGCGGTTGCAGGTAAAGCTGAACTGGCAGCCCGAGCTGCGGTTCGAGCCCTGATAGACGACGCCGCAGACACTCTTGGGATAGGCCGGGTGCCGCACGCGGTTCAGCACGACCTGGGCCACGGCGCGCATGCCCTCACGGCCCTCGCCGCGCGCTTCGTAGTAGACGGCTTCTGTCAGGCAATCGAGATCGCGCGAGGCCTCCAGCGCGCCGCCGAGACGGAAGGGTTGAGCGGGTGTGGTGCCGTCGGTCAGGCTGACACGGCGCAGGCCCGATCCGGCCTGGGTGGCACGCAGTTGTTCCAGACGGGCAGTCAGAAGCTCGGCCTGACGGTCGCGTTGATCCGAACCGGCGACCAGATAGGGGTCATGACGCCGGGCGATGGACAGGGCACTTTCGTCCAGGCCAGCCGCGGCCGCGAGAGCCTCTTCGGTGAAGCCGGCAGCCGTTGCCCCCTGAATCCGTTCGGCTTGTGCCCGAACGGTCGTCGCCTTTGCGGTCGACCCTGCAAAATAGGCTCCGCCGATCGCCAGCCCCACCAAAGCGCCGAAAGTCGCCACTGCCGTACCGGGCCGAATCCTGGCCTTACGGTCGGCAGGTGACATCACGCGCAGGGGCGACGGGTTCGACAAAGGCTCAGTCCTGTACGGCAGGGCGCTATGCCGCCCCCGGGTAGTCTCGCCGCCGTGCGATCCGCAGGGACCCGAACAGGGTGTGCGCCGCAGCAGCAGCAACCATATCGACGGTCGGTGAAATGCCCATTCCGTCGAGGACGCGCCTTAAGCCAGTCGTTTATGGCCTCAATGTGTTTGATTCGCAAGATTTGTGTGCGGCGCAACATCGCGGTGCCGGCTTTGGGCAACGCCATGTCATGCCAGGACGCGACTGTGACGGCGTCCAGAGTGGTCATACCAAATACTGTATTCCAAGACATGGAAACTACACAGGAAGTGGCTTGGCCAAGCGATGCCGATTGAAGCGCATGAGCGACTATTGTTTTCGATCACCTGTTGTGAAGCCAATTTACTGTCATCTCTGGCCCGCCGCATTCGGGCGGAACTCAGCCTCGTGATTGACGTTCTGGCTTGACCATATTGCTGGAGGATACGTGATGAAACGCCTTGCCCTGACACTCGCCCTTGCCACTCTCGCCGTCGGTACCGCCGCCTGCGGCTCGACCATCGAACAGAAGGCTGCGACCGGAGCCGTCGCTGGAGCTGTCGTGGGCGGTCCCGTAGGCGCAGCCGTTGGTGGTGCCGCCGGAGCCGCTGTCGGCCAGGCCGAACGGCCGCGCTGATTTCAATGTCGGGGTCAGGCGCGCCCGGTTGCCGGCGCTCCTGACCTTGATTTTTGCGGTCATATGGTCTTTAGGCCACCCGCTGGGCTGAGCGCCGCTCGCCTGTTGCGCCACGCGCATCCGGATACGATCAGGGATATCGACGACTCCACGCATGAGAGATTTGAAACAAACCGGCTTCAACGACCGCATCACGGCTCAGCAGGAGGCCAAGAAGGCGCTGCTGGCCCGCTTCAAGCCCAAGCCTGCGGTGCCGGACCCCGAGTTCGACAAGTTGCAAGCCAAGCGTGAGGCCGAAAAAGAAGCCATTCGCCAGCAGCACGAACTCGAAAAGGCCGAGGCCCGCCGCATCAAGGCCGACAAGGAGGCTGCCCGCATGGCTGCCGAACTGGAGGCCCAGGAAGCCGTCGATGCCGAGAAGCGTGCAGCCCGCAAGGAACGCAAGCAACTTACCAAAGAAGAGCAGAAAGCTGCTCGCGATGCCCGCTACGCTGCCCGCAAGGCTCGTCGCTAGGGTTTACTAGGGCTGGGTGGTGTCGTCTGACCCACCCAGGATCCGGGCCAGTTCCTCACCCGAATAGGGTTTACGCAGGAACGGCCAAGGCGCGTCCTTCAGTGCCGCATCCACATCATCGCCTGCATAGCCGGACGTCAGTACGACCCGCATAGCCGGGTAGTCGTGCGCCACCTTTTGCGCCAGCTCTATACCGGTCATGCCGCCGGGCATGACGATATCACTCAGCATGACATCGAACGTCTCGCCCGCCAGCAGTTCCAGGGCCCTGGGCGCGCTTTCGGCTGTCCTGACTTCGAACCCGGTTTCCTGCAACAGCTCCAGCGCCACGGCCGCGACGCTTACATCATCCTCGACGAGCAGCAGGCGGCGATTGGACACGCTGGCGGGAAGTGCTGCGACTTCTGGCTCCGGTACCGTCACACCGTCAGGAAGCGGCGGCAGATACAGCTTGATCTGGGTCCCCCGCCCGGGCCTGGACCTTACTCTTGCCGCACCGCCGCTCTGGCGAGCGAAACCGTAGACCTGGCTGAGGCCCAGACCTGTGCCTTTGCCAACAGACTTGGTGGTGAAGAAGGGCTCGAACACCCGTGCCATGACCTCGGCATCCATGCCCGAGCCGTTGTCCGATACAGTCACGCAGACATACTGACCCGCCGGCAGATCCACGACGTCGCCGGTATGGACCTCGCAGCTCTGGGTCTGAATGCCGATGCGGCCACCGTCCTTCACGGCGTGGCGGGCATTGACCACCAGATTGAGCAGGGCTGCCTCGAACTGGGCGACATCGACGTTCACAGGGGCACCACCACGACGCAGTCTCAGACGCAACTCGACCGCCTCGCCCACGGCGCGCTTCAACAAAGGCTCGCCTTCCAGAATATGGGCGTTCAGATCGACGGGCTGGGGCCGCAGGGTCTGGCGTCGCGAGAAGGCCAGTAACTGGTGGGTCAGGCCCTCGCCCCGGCGGGCGGCAGCCAGGGCGGCCTCCCCCAGCTTCTGCCGTTTGGCAGCGTCGTTGGGCGATCTCAGGATGATATCCAATGCCCCGATCACAACGGTCAGCAGGTTGTTGAAGTCGTGCGCCACCCCGCCGGTCAGCCGACCGATCGCCTCCATGCGCTGGGCATGCATCAGGTCCGCCTCGGCCCGCGCCTTTTCGGCCAGGGCCTGATTGACCCGGTCTTCCAGCAGTTCGTTGATCTGCTTCAGGTCGTCTTCGGCCCGGCGCGCCTCGGTGATATCGAACGCCACGCCCACGAAGCCGATGACCTCGCCACTCGAGCTCAGGCGCGGGCGCGAGAAGGAGCGCAGCCAGCGATAGACCCCGTCGGCCCGGCGATACCGGGCCTCCATGGCGAATGGACGCCCGGTGGCTTCGCCTTCGATCGACTGCTGCAGGATCAGTTCCTGATCCTCAGGGTGGATCATGTCGCGCCAGTCGCCGGTCCGCGCGTCCTCATAGCTGCCGCCGTGATAGGCGACATAGGCCTGGTTGACGAAGGCCCGGGTCCGATCCTGCTGCGTGACCCAGATCAGGACGGGAGCGGTATCGGCGATGTCGCGGAACCGGCTTTCGCTTTCGCGCAGGGCCGCCTCGGCGCATTTGGCAGCGGTGATATCGACCAGCACGGCCACGAAGCCGATCACCTCACCTGACGCCGCCTCCAGCGCTCTCAGGCTAGTGACAGCCCACACAACCGTGCCGTCTGGCCGTATATAGCGTTTCTCGACATGGCCCTCGCCGCCCGCCAGTGCCGCCTGAAGGGCATCCTGCGTCGGCGCGATATCATCGGGATGAGTCACATCACTGGTTTTGACGCCCACCAGGGTTTCCGGCGTCCGGCCGATGATCTGGGCAAAGCGGGCGTTGCCAGACACAACCCGGCCATCCAGTCCGACGCGGGCGATCCCCGCTGCAGCCTGATCGACCATGGCGTGGAGCTGGGTTTCCGTCTCTGTGGCCCTGTGCTCGCTGGCTTTCAATTCGACGACCGACGCGTCCAGCCGTTTGACGATCTTGCGCAGGGCGGCCGCGACGATAGCGGCGAACAGGCCGACGATGATGAAGTTGATCGTGGTCACACGAGCAAGCTGGTCCACCACGGCCTGGCCAAACAGGGCGACGTCCAGCATCAGCCAGCCACCGACCAAACTGGCGACGACGGCTGTCAGGCCCGCCACCCGCCCCGCCGCAAGACTGGCCACGATCACGCCGGGAAGAAGGATCATGAAGCCGGGAATGTCGCCGTAGATCATGGACAGCGTCTGCCTGACGGTCAGCATGACGGCGGCACAGACCACGCCGATCAGGGCAGACTGCCACCACGCCAGCGCAGGCAGTCGCGCCAGGCGGGTCACGCCGGCGTCGATATCGAATGCGCGACCGAAAGGCTTGCGGTTGGCCATTATCCCCCTGGATGCCTCCTGGAGAGACAGCGTCGCAACGTATTGGACCGGATCGCGTTCCTGCAAGCGCGGCGGTTGCGGACCGTATGCCCAATCCCCAACTGCCAAGCTAGAAAATCATCGAAGGATCGACCATGACCGCCACCATTCACACCGGATTGACCAAGGCCGAGCGCGGCGACGTGGCTCAGGAGCTGACCAAGGTGCTGGCCGACAGCTTTGCCGTCTATCTGAAGACGCACGGCTATCACTGGAATGTCCGCGGGCCCGAATTCTTCAGCTTTCACAACTTGCTTGAGCAGCAGTACACCGACATGTGGAACGCGCTGGACGACATCGCCGAGCGTATCCGTGCCCTGGGCGTGCTGGCTCCCCAGAGCTATTCGGCCTTCGGCAACTTGACCTCGATCAAGGACGGCGATCCTGAAAAGGAAGCGACGGCCATGCTCAAGGAGCTGATGCAGGACCATGAGACCCTGATCGCCACGACTCGTAAGGCCGTTGATGTCGCTTCCGATGCTGGAGACGAGGCTTCTGCCGATCTGATGACCCAACGTCTGGCCGCACATGAGAAGTTTGCCTGGATGCTGCGTTCCACCTTGGGCGGACGGTAGTCGAACGACGGCTCGCAGCCTGAAAAGCGCCGTCCTTGGCGAGCATGAGGAGGGCGTGTCTGCATTCAGGCGGGCCGGGAGTTCAGTTTGAAGAAGGTCTGGACATCGATTAAGCGCGCTGCGCGGCCGCACGGTGTGGTGGCCGTCCTCGGGGCGGCGATGCTCGGTGCTGCAGTGGCTGCCGGTTCGGCCCAGCCCCATGACGGGGATGCCAGGACTGACGCCGTACGCCGACTGGCACAAGGCGATCTAGGCCCCGATGGTCTAGCGGCCATCCGCGCCGGGATGGATACGTCGCAGTTGGCACTGGCCATCCGACATGATCCGAACTTGAGACGTACAGCTTTCTACGATCTGACCCCAGGTTGGGAGACCCTGTCCCTGGGCGGCAAGCCTGCACTGGATTTCGGCCAGTCCGGGCTGGAGGCGCAGCAAATCAATGCAGCCACGCCCGTGAGTGGCCTGCTTCGTCCGGCCCGGCCCTTCGTCTTCCGCCCGGCCAGTGCGGCCGACCGCCAGCGGGCTCTGCGCTGCCTGACCCAAGGCATCTATTACGAAGCCGCCCTAGAGCCCGCAGAAGGCCAGGAAGCGGTGGCCCAGGTGATCCTGAACCGCGTCCGCGATCTGAACTATCCCAACAGCATCTGCGGGGTGGTGTTCGAGGGGGCCGAACGCTCCACCGGCTGCCAGTTCAGCTTCACCTGCATGGGAGCTCTGGCCCAGGCCCCGGTCGGATGGGCCTGGAAGCGGTCGCAAGTCGTGGCCGAGCGCATGCTGGCCGGGCATGTGGCGACCGAGGTAGGGACCGCAACCCATTATCATGCCGACTATGTCCATCCCTGGTGGGCCACGACCCTGAACAAGCTGACCCAGATCGGGGCCCATATCTTCTATCGCTGGAAGGGCATGAGCGGAGAGACTTCGGCTTTTCGCCAGGCTTATTCGGGCCGCGAGCCGGTGATCGACGAAGCGCGCCTGTCCCGACCTCGACTTCAGATCGCCGCTACGGACGAAGCCGCCTTGGCCGAGGCGGTTGCCAACGGAGAGGCGATGGCTCCTCGCACGGTCGAGATCAACGGCCAGACGCGTGTGGTCGGCGTCGTGTCATTGGGCGGCCGTCGCCAGCCGACGCCGGAAGAGATCGCTGCGATCAACCAGCAACTGGCGGATTATGAGCGGCCCGCCACTCCCGCACCTGATGCTCCACCGCCAGCGGGCGTCACTGTGATGTCGGTCGAGGAAGTCGGACGCCCCGCGCGCTGACCGTCATTATTACGGCTCCGCTTTGCAACGGCTCCGTTTCATGTGCATTTCCCAAGAAATCCCTTGGCGATAAATCGCCGCAGCCAGGCTCCTGTGTGTCCTCGACCTCGATTGAAACCGATGAGACGGCGCGCCTGTCTGCCCTGAAGGCCTATGGCGTCCTGTACACGGCACCGGAGGCGGCCTTTGATGACATCGTCGGATTGGCGGCGCGGTTGTGTGAAGCGCCTACGGCCCTGATCAGCCTGGTCGGCGAGCACGAGCAGTGGTTCAAGGCTCGCGTCGGACTGGACGCCTGTTCCACGCCGCGCGACCTGTCCTTCTGCGATCATGCTATGCACGGCGAGGACATCATGGTCGTGCCGGACGCCACCCTCGATCCCCGCTTTGCCGACAACGCACTGGTGACGGGCGAACCGCATATCCGCTTCTACGCCGGGGCCCCTCTGGTCAGCAACGACGGCCATCCGCTGGGTTCGTTGTGCGTGATCGACAGCCGTCCGCGCGCCCAGGGTCTGACGGACCTCCAGGCCCACGCCCTGAGCGTTCTGGCCAAGCAGGTCATGACCCAGCTGGAGCTACGCAAGGCCCTGATCACCGGTCAGGCTACAGGCGTGAAACTGGCCGACAGCGAGGCGCGGTTTCAGGCCATTGCCGACTCCATGCCTCAGATGGTCTGGTCCACCCTGCCGGACGGTTTCCACGACTACTACAATGCCCGCTGGTACGAGTTTACGGGCGTCCCGGCCGGATCGACGGACGGCGAGGGCTGGAACGGCATGTTCCATGCCGACGATCAGGAACGAGCCCGCCAGCGCTGGACACATTCGTTGGAAACCGGCGAGCCCTATGAGATCGAATACCGCCTGCGTCGTCACGACGGTGTCTATCGCTGGACCCTGGGACGGGCGAACCCCATCCGTGACGCCGAGGGCCGTATCACCCGCTGGTTCGGCACCTGCACCGACATCGATGACCTGAAACGGGCCGAGCAGACCAAGGAACTGGTCAGCCAGGAACTCAGCCACCGGATCAAGAATATCTTCGCCGTGGTGTCGGCCCTGATCGCCCTGTCGGCGCGCCAGTACCCCGAGGCCAAGGGTTTTGCCGGTGCGGTGCGTACTCGCATCAACGCCCTGGCTCAGGCCCATGAGTTCGTGCGACCTCACAGCGACGCCTCCGCGCCTTCGATGGGCGACACGACCCTGCATGCCTTTCTGAATGCCCTGTTCAGTCCCTATGCGCGATTGGACGGCACGCCCCGTGTGATCGTGAGGGGCGACAATGCCGTCTTTGATGACCAGGCCGCGACCTCGGTCGCCTTGCTGTTCCATGAACTGGCGACCAACGCCTACAAATACGGTGCATTGTCCGCACAGGACGGTCTGGTCACTCTGTCCACACGGCAGGATGGCGACCGCTTCATCCTGGAGTGGGTCGAGCAAGGTGGGCCGCTCGTGGAAGGAGAGCCAAAGCGCCAAGGCTTTGGGTCTTCGCTGGCTTCCTTGTCCGTCGAAGGCCAGTTGGGTGGAAAACTGGTCCGCGAATGGCACAGCGGGGGTCTCAAAGTGATAGCTAGCCTGCCGGCCACCGCCTTGTCGCGTCGCCGCGCTGCACAAAATGCCGCATGACGCCGGTTTATGGAAACCACGGTTCATCGTCCGCGTTGTGATGGATAGCCGACACACGGTTCGTTCAGCTTCGGAGTACTAGGGTAAACGCTATGTCTGCGCGTATTCTCATCATCGAAGACGAGGCCATCGTTGCGATGGAACTTCGTTTTGTCCTCGAGGACCTGGGTTATCAGGTCGTCGGCACCGCTGCGGAAGCCCGCACGGCGCGTGAGATCGTGAGTGAGGAAGACATCGATCTGGCTCTGGTGGACATCCACTTGTCCGATGGGCCCACGGGTGTGGAACTCGGCCGCGAGCTGGGTCAGGAAAAGGGCGTCACTGTTCTTTTCATGACGGCCAATCCTGGCATGGTGCGTGGTGGTGTGATTGGAACGCTTGGGGTTCTGACCAAACCTACCGATGAACGTGCGGTCGAAACAGCCGTAGAATATGCCCTTTGCCGTCGCCAAGGTCGGCCCATCGAATACGCCCCGCCGGGCCTGCAGCTTTTCGCCTGACGCGAGTGGTCACTTCGCCGAAAACAAGCCACGGTGAGCTTGAACAGTTGATCTATGTCAGCACGGATACGCGCGCTGTCACCAACCCTCTACGCGCCGCCGACATTCTGGCCGAGGCCCGTCGCAATAACGCGCGTGATGACATCACGGGCGTCCTAACCTTTACGGGTGGCCAGTTCATTCAGATTCTGGAAGGTCATCCCGACCGGCTAGAAGACCTGCTCGCCCGGTTAGTCGTGGATCATCGCCATCGTGATCTCAGAATTCTGGCGCGTCGCCCGATTGTTCACCGCGATTTTCGGGGCTGGGATATGGTCAGTCCGCGCCTCGCCCGCGCCCAGATCGACCGCCTGAACGCCCTGCTGCCCCAGACGCCTGCTGATATCGACGCCTACGTCGATCTGCTGGCGGAAGCGGTCCATCGCCAGGCCAGCGCCCTTGCCGAATACGGCTATGACCCCAGGCCAGAGCCGCGCGAGACCAAGCGGGATCAGTCACCGCCTGTTTGATCCGCCTACCAGACGCCGATCTTTTCCGCTTCCTTGTGACTGATCGGGTTGTTTGCTTTGGCGTGGTCTTCCTCGGCCAGGAACCTCACCGCTTCCAGAGCCGCCATACAGCCCATGCCCGCCGCCGTGACGGCCTGGCGATAGATGTCGTCGGTCACGTCGCCGGCGGCCCAGACACCCTCGATGGCGGTAGCCGCCGTGCCGGGCTTCACCACCAGATAGCCGCCCTGCTTGGTCTCCAGTTGACCGGCGAACAGCTCTGAGGAGGGCGCATGGCCGATGGCGATGAAGACGCCGTCTGCACTCAGATTGTGCGTATCGCCCGTCTTGACGTTCTTGATCCGCGCGCCCGTGACATTGACCCCGCCGAAGTCGTTGGTCTCGCCCAGGATTTCGTCGATGGCGCTATCCCAGACCATCTCGACCTTGGGATTGGAAATCAGCCGTTCCTGCAGGATCTTCTCGGCCCGGAACTCGTCGCGGCGGTGCACGACGGTGACCTTTGACGCGAAGTTGGTCAGGAACAGCGCCTCTTCCACCGCAGTATTGCCGCCGCCGACCACGATCACGTCCTTGCCGCGATAGAAGAAGCCGTCGCAGGTGGCGCAGGCGGATACGCCAAAGCCTTGGTATTTTGCCTCGCTCTCCAGCCCCAGCCACTTCGCCTGGGCACCGGTCGATATGATCACCGTTTCGGCCAGCAGTTCGGTGCCGCTGTCGAGCGTCAGGCGAAAGGGCCGCTGGCTCAGGTCCGCCTTGACCACGATGTCCTCGATGATCTCGGTGCCGACATGCTCGGCCTGGGCCCGCATCTGCTCCATAAGCCATGGGCCCTGAATGACGTCGGCGAAGCCGGGATAGTTCTCGACATCGGTGGTGATGGTCAGCTGACCGCCGGGCTGAAGTCCGGCGATCACCACAGGCTGCAACAGGGCGCGCGCGGCATAGATGGCGGCGGTCCAGCCGGCGGGGCCGGAACCGATGATGGCGACGCGGAGGGTACGGGGAGTGCTCATGACGCTTATTTAGGCGGTGATTCCGCTTTGTGCGATGCTAGGCTGACGGTTCTTCACAGGCAGGGCAGGGTATTCACATGGAAGGTCGCAGTTCGATCGGCATCGGCGTCGCGCTGGGCGTCAGTATCGGGACGGCCCTGGGCGTGGCTCTGGACAATCTGGCCTTGTGGCTCTCGCTGGGTATCGCTATCGGCGTCGGTATAGGCGTCGCCTTCGACCAGCGGAGGGCGAAGGCGCACAAGGCTGACAAGGGCGGCGACGGGTCTGGATCCGTGGTGGCCAGTGACGGCGGGGGCCGCGACAAGACGGTCGATACCAGCGACGGCTCCGATGGTGGTGGCGATGGCGGCGGCGGGGGCGGCGACTAGGCCTTCAACCGCTCTGCGATGATCCGCGCCGCCCGTTCCGTTTCGTTCAGCGGCTCATAGCTCCAGCTTTCCAGCCGCCCGTCGAAGGATCGCGCCGCCCCGCGGTCGTGCAGGTCCTGATGCAGCCGCGCGAACTTGTCGGCTGGCCTGGTCGCCACCATCGGCAGGATGTGCACCGGCTTGCCTGTAGAGGCGGCCTCGGCGGCCATGTTGGCACTATCCTCAGTGACCAGGATGTGGTCGGCGTAGTGCAAGAAGGCGAAATAGGGATTGGCCCCCGACCCGTCCCAGATCAGGCCGGGCAGATGCGCCAGCCGGGCCGTCATCGTCGCCTTGGCAGCCTCTGGCGTACGCCGCGAAAAGGTCAGCATCAACGAACCACCCGCCGCCTCTAATGCGGCGGCGATGCGATCGGCCAGTTCGGTCGCATGAGCCTCGGGCAGATCATGGGCGCGCGACTTGCCGCCGATCAGGACCGCCACCCGGGGATGGGGCAGGGGCTCCAGCGTGTCTGCGAACGCCGCTGCGCCCTCAGCCAGACGGGCGGGCGAAATGCGATGCGGCGATCCTGTGATGGACAGGATGTTGGCTCCGTCGATCCCGTCATGTCGCGGCGCGACGACCAGATCATAGTCCTCTGTTCGCCAGCGTGGATCCTGCGTCTGAACCACGAAGGTCTTCCCGCCCGAGCGCCGTTTGGCCTGGATCGACAGCGGCAGCGTCGCTCGTCCTGTGGCGATCCATACGTCCGGCCACGGCTCACCAGCGTTCGGAAAGAGATCTTCGGACGCCGCATCCAGCATCCACGGGGCCTTGAGCGCAGAAGGCAGCTTGTCGAAGCCGGCCCACCAACGCACCCGCTTGACGGTGACGACGGACGGCAAAAGGCGCTGGAGGGCTTCCGCCAACCCCAGCGCCTGATTTTCCATACCGGCCCGGCCGTCCGAGACGACCCAGAGCGAAAGCGGCGACCTGTCGGTCGTTACTTCCACTCGACCCCTACTTCCACTCGACCTTGAGGATTTCGTAGGCCTTGACGCCGCCAGGGGTGTTCACCTCGACCACGTCTCCGACCTCCTTGGAGATCATGGCGCGCGCGATCGGTGAGGCGACGGAAATCTTGCCCTGCTTCACATCGGCTTCATGCTCGCCGACGATCTGGTAGCGGCCTTCATCCTCGGTGTCCTCGTCGACCACCGTAACGGTCGCGCCGAACTTGACCTGGCTTCCGCTCAGCTTGGAAACGTCGATAACCTGGGCGCGGCTGATCTTGTCCTCGATGTCGGCAATCTGGCCCTCGATCCAGCCCTGACGCTCCTTGGCAGCGTGGTACTCGGCATTTTCCGAGAGATCGCCATGCTCGCGCGCTTCCGAGATGGCCGAGATTACGCTCGGCCGCTCCACGGACTTCAATTGCTTCAGCTGATCGTCGAGGACACGGTAGCCCTCGGCCGTCATCGGCACTTTTTCCATATGTCGTGAGTTTCTTAGCTATCGCCCGACTGACAGATTAACTGGCACGTATGATCGCAGGGCGCTTGCGACCGGCCAAAGAGGGTAGGGCACCCTGTCAAAACGTTCAAGACCCTATGGACGATTGGCGACCCGCGTTCCGGCAACCCGGCGACGAGACAGGGCGCGGATATGTTTCATCAGGCTCCAGGCCAGCCAGCCGAGGATAGCCATGCCGATGGCCATGAAAGCCACGGACACGATGAAGATGCCGGCCGCGATGAAGGCGAGCACGAAGGACAGGGCGGCGGCCAGGGCGGCGACGATTTGAATGGTTTTCAGGCGCATGAAGCCGTTAACGTCCGCCCGGCCCGGCGGTTGCGGGCACGGACGTCAACAGCCTGTGACTGTGTCTCTTGCGCCGCGCATATGCTGTCAGGCGTAGCTGTAGGGGCCGCCGCGTTCCAGCGCCCGCTGATAGGCGGGGCGGGCGTGGATCTTCTTCAGGAACGCTGTCAGACGCGGCTTGTCGGCGTAGGGTGCCCGGCTGGCACCGGCCTCGATGGGGAAACTCATCATGATGTCGGCCGCGCTGAAACTGTCGCCCGCGAACCATTCCGACTTGCCCAGTTCGGCCTCCCAATAGGCCGTGTGGGACGCAATTTGCGGATCAATGAAACTGTCCTGAGCCTTGCCGCTGATCGCTTTGACCAAGGGGCGGACCAAACCTGGCGAACGTTTGGGCAACTGGCCAAAGATCAGTTTCAGCAGCAGTGGCGTCATGGCCGACCCCTCGGCATAATGCAGCCAATAGGTATAGCGCCGCCCGGCATCGGTGCCGGTGGCCGGACGCAGCGCCGCGCCGTCCGGGCCCTCCAGCAGATGTTCAACGATGGCCCCCGTTTCGGCTACGCGGACCGCCCCGTCATCGACGATCGGCGATTTGCCCAAGGGGTGGATGGCCTTCAGCTCCGGTGGGGCCAGCATGGTCGCCGGATTGCGTTCGTAGCGTTTGACCTCATAGGGCCGTCCCATCTCTTCCAGCAGCCACAGCACACGCTGCGAGCGGGAATCGGCGAGGTGGTGGACGGTGATCATGAGGACGCTCCGAAGGACTTCAGGCTGGACAACCAGTCACGCATGTTGACGCCGCGTCCGTCCAGCCTTTTTCAGTCCCGGTGCAATCAGGATCGACGCCCGCTCCAGCGCTGACGCGGATGGATCTTGGCCTTGGTGCCGGAGCGCTGGGATTGCGTCTGCGACGGACCTGCCGCGCGGCGATCCCTGCGCGCCTCCCACAGTTGGAAGGCCAAGGTCGCCAGCGCCAGCTTGCCGGCATGGCGTCCGGCCACGCGGCGTCCGCCCTTGCTGAACAGCAGGCCGCCGACCAAGGTCACCAGGCTGGGCGAAATCTTCGGAATAGGCATGGATCAAGTCTCCTTCGGCGACCTAACGCGCCACAGCCTTGGCCGTTCATTGCGGCGCTCCCCTGCGACATCGCTTCGCAGAGGCCGATTCACGCGCTAGCGTCACCGCATGGCCCATTCCCGCACCGCTGCCGTCATGTCGTCCCTGTCGCTCAGAGTGCTGGTCGCCCTGATCGCCGGCCTGGCCGCAGGAGCGGCGGCTCAAGGATGGGGCATTCCCGGCGGCACCGCCAGTGTGGCGGCCATCGACGCCCTCGGCCAGCTGTGGCTCAACGCCCTGCGGATGACGATCATCCCGCTGGTCTTTGCCCTTCTGGTCACCGGCATCGCCTCGATCGCGGATGCGACCTCTACCGGGCGGCTGGCGGTCAAGGCGCTGATCGTCTTTGCCGTCCTGCTGGTCTTTGCCACCGGCTATGCCTTCGCCGCCTCCATGGGGCTGCATGTGATCTGGCCGATCAATATCGCCGAGGCCCAGGCCCTGTTGGGCGGCATCTCCCCGGATCAGGCCGCAGCCGTCGCCGAGGGCGCCAAGTCCGGCGGTTTCGGGGCCTTCGTCGCGGGTCTCGCCCCCTCCAACCCGATCAAGGCTGCGGCGGACGACGCCATCTTGGCCATCGTGGTCTTCGCCATCGCCTTCGGCTTCGCCACCACCCGCCTGCCGGGCCGGCTGCGTCAGCCCATCGCCATCTTCTTCGAGGCCGTGGCCCAGGCCATGATCGTGATCGTCCAGTGGGTGCTGTGGGCCGCGCCGGTCGGGGTCTTCGCCCTGGCCATGGGCGTGGGCCTGCGGGCGGGCATCGGGGCGGCAGGTGTGCTGGCCCACTATATCGCCATCGTCAGCCTGGCCATCATCGGCCTGATCCTGATCCTCTATGTGGTGGCCACGCTCTGGGGCCGGATCGGCCTGGGCCGGTTCGCGCAAGGCATCGCCCCGGCCCAGGTCGTGGCCTTCTCGACCCAGTCGTCGCTGGCCAGCCTGCCGATCATGGTCGAGCGGGCGGTCGGCCGCTTGGGCGTCTCGGCTGCCACGGCGGGGCTCGTTCTGCCTTTGGCCGTCGCCGTCTTCCGCATCACCTCGCCCGTCGCCAATCTGGCCGTCGTCATCTATTGCGCCCACCTGTTTGGGGTCGAGATCACCCTGCCGGTCATGGTCGCGGGCGGCCTGACTGCCATGGCCATCAGCGTCGGCACCGTCGGCCTGCCCGGCCAGATTTCTTTCTTCGCCAGCGTCGCCCCGATCGCCTTGGCCATGGGCGTGCCGCTGGAACTGCTGCCCCTGCTGCTGGCCGTCGAGGTCATCCCAGACATCTTCCGCACCGTCGGCAACGTCACCGCCGACCTGACCGCCGCCCGTATCGTGGAGGGGCGCGACGCCGTGGCCGACCCGGAGGCGGCGGCGGGGATTTGAAACCAATACACCTGCCTTGGTGCCTGCAAAAAAGCGGGTGTCAGTTCCGAGGAGGTGCGATGGGGCGTTCGTCTTGCCAGCACGGATCTAGAACCAGGTCTACGGATTCGCTCCATTCGACCCAAGGTCCACCGTAAGCCGAGAATTGGATATTCGACGCCACCGGGCCCCATGTCGGTGCCCAGAAAACATGCGGCCCTGATCCATCGGGAATCGGCGGAGCCGGGAAGCCTGCTTCCCGGCCGCGGGTCCGGCTTGCCTCGTCTAAAGGAATAATCAGGGTTGGAAGAGGCCGATCATTGGCCGAGAGCATCGCCTCCACCAGCCCGAGGCAGGTTCGGCTGTCCGCCCATTCGACCTGTTCCTGCGCTTCATAGGCGTCGAGCGCCCGGCGCACGAAAACGACAGCGTCTTGGGCTGGGTTCCCTGCCCATGGTCTCATCGAATAGAACTCGGTGATCCATCGGCCACCTCTATTTTCTGCATATCCGATGACGAAGCCGCCGCCAGGGTTGTTCCTCCTGCTCGCCTCGACGCCATAACGAGGCGGGTGTCCCCCGGCGGGCGCATCCTCGGTGGACTGCGAGGGCCGTACACGCGCGCCGGGCGCGACGGGATAGGGTTGTGGTCCGGCCAGACGCGGTGGGTTCGTTGGCCCGCCGGTGCGGATGCCGTAAGTGTCCAGCAAGTCAGACAGATTCTGGAAGCCGACCGTGTGGTCGGCCCGCAGCCGGCAGACCGCCTCGGCGTCCTTCTGTCGCCCAGGATCGCTCATCACGCTGACGAACGCACCGTCCCGGTTGGACAACCGGACCGGGTCCGCCACCCCACTCGATGTGGACGAGGTCCGCAGCATGAAGGTCTGGTCGCTGCACCGGAAAGCCAGCCATTCATCGGTGTAGGCCGGTGTCGTCCAGCGTGTCGCGGCCGTCCCTTGAAGATGCACTGTACGGGCTGAAGCGAGGATGAAATCTTCGCCTCTCGGCACGAAGGCAGCCCCGACATTGATGGCTCTGACCTCTTGATCGTTCGTCTCGGTGACGACCCAGAAGTCTCCGGTCGGCTGGGCCGTCAAGAAGCTCGCCAAGATCAATGCTGCGATCATGCATGCACCTCACCACGGCACATGCTGGCACGCCAGCGTTGAATCGGCTTTCGCGGTCAGAACCGTGGCCGACCCGGAGGCGGCGGGAACCTAATCAGATAACATCGAGGTAGAGGACCGCGCCAAACAGCAAGGCAGCTATCTGCATGGCCACTGTCATGTGCAGGTTGAACGAAAACGGTTGCTTCCGGGTCTTGTGGCGAAGTGTATGCCTCGCGAAATATGCCGCCGGAGTCCCGCCCGCCAGCGCAAGGCCTAATAGCGTCGCTTCTGATATTCGGCGGCGGCCGTCGCACGCCGCCGCCTTGTCCGTTGCGAACGCCAGCCAGGTCACGCCGTTGATGGCCGCCAGATAGAGCAGGGCAACGCCGATCAGCAGATCGGCGCGGACCATCACCCGTAATCCTGGATCGGCCTCACATCCAGGTCGCCCGCCTTGATCGCGCCGATGGCCTGGGCGGCGGCCTGGGCCCCCGCCGTCGTCGTATAGTAAGGCATCTTCATCATCAGGGCGGTGCGGCGAAGGCTGAAGCTGTCCTGCAGCGACTGCTTGCCCGAGGTGGTGTTGAAGACCAGCTGCACCTCGCCGTTCTTCATGGCGTCGACGATGTGGGGACGGCCCTCCAGCACCTTCTTCACATGGGTCACGGCCAGGCCCTGTTCGACCAGATAGCTGTGGGTGCCGCCGGTCGCCATCAAGGTGAAGCCTTCGGCCAGCAGGGTCTTGGCCGCATCGACGATGAAGGGCTTGTCCTCGTCCTTGACCGAGATGAAGGCACAGCCGGAGACGGGCAGGGTGGTGCCGCCGCCGATCTGTGACTTGGCGAAAGCGCGGGCGAAGGCGGGGGCCATGTCGGTCTCGTCCTCGCGCTTCCAGTCCAGGCCCATGACCTCGCCGGTCGAGCGCATTTCCGGCCCCAGGATGGTGTCGACGCCGGCGAAGCGGGCGAAGGGGAAGACGGCTTCCTTGACCGCGATATGGTCGTACGGCCTGTCCGCCAGGCCGAAGGACTTCAGCGGCACCCCGGCCATGACCTTGGCGGCGATGGCGGCGATGGGCTGGCCGATGGTCTTGGCCACGAAGGGGGCGGTGCGGGACGCGCGCGGGTTCACTTCCAGCACGAAGATACGGGGGTTGTCGCTGTGCGGCTCCTCGATGGCGAACTGGACGTTCATCAGGCCGCGCACTTTCAGCGCCCTGGCCATGGCTTCGGTCTGACGCTTCAGCTCGGTCACGATCTCGGCTGACAGTGACCAGGGCGGCATGGAACAGGCGCTGTCGCCCGAATGCACCCCGGCCTCTTCGATGTGCTCCAGCACACCGGCCACGAAGACCGTCTCGTCGTCGCACAGGGCGTCGACATCCACCTCGGTGGCGCGGTTCAGATAGTGGTCGATCAGGACCGGATCGTCGCCCGAGACCCGCATGGCCTCACCGACATAGCGGTCCAGCTGTTCGCGGTCGTGGACGATGACCATGCCGCGTCCGCCCAGCACATACGACGGACGCAGGACGACGGGATAGCCGACCTCCTCGGCCTTCTGGGCGGCTTCCTCGGCGCTGCGGGCCAGGCCGTTGGGCGGCTGGATCAGGCCGATGTCGTTGAGCATCTTCTGGAACCGCTCGCGGTCCTCGGCCAGGTCGATGGAGTCCACGCTGGTGCCCAGAATGGGCACGCCGTCGTCCTGCAGCGCATGCGCCAGCTTCAGCGGCGTCTGGCCGCCGAACTGGACGACGACGCCGATCAGGTCGCCCTTGGAGCGCTCGACGTCGATCAGCTCCAGCACGTCCTCGGCTGTCAGCGGCTCGAAATACAGCCGGTCGGAGGTGTCATAGTCGGTGGAGACCGTCTCCGGGTTGCAGTTGACCATGATGCTCTCGACGCCGATGTCGGCGAAGGCAAAGGCCGCGTGGCAGCAGCAGTAATCGAACTCGATCCCTTGCCCGATCCGGTTCGGCCCGCCGCCCAGGATGATAGCCTTCTTGGCCTCTGTGGGGTTAGATTCGCACTGCGGAACCTGGCCCAGCGCCCCGGTCTCATAGGTCGAATACATATAGGCGGTGGCGGAGGCGAACTCGGCCGCGCAGGTGTCGATGCGCTTGAAGACGGGGCGGACGTTCAGGGCGCGGCGGGCCTTGCGCACGGCGGCTTCGGTGGTGCCCGTCAGCTGCGCCAGGCGGGCGTCGGAGAAGCCCTTGGATTTGAGCTTGCGGAACTCGGTGGCCTCGACGGGCAGGCCGGTGACACGGACATGGCCCTCAGTGCGCACGATGTCGGCGATCTGGCGCAGGAACCACGGCTCATAGGAACAGGCGGCATTCACCTCCTCGACCGTCAGGCCGTGGCGGAAGGCCTGGGCGATGACCAGGATGCGGTCCGGGGTCGGCTGGCCCAGGGCGCGCACGACGGCGGCCCGGATGGAGCCCTCGTCGCCTGATCCGTCGGTGCCCTCGATCTCGATCTCGTCGAAACCGTTCAGCCCGGTTTCCAGACCGCGCAGCGCCTTCTGCATGCTCTCCTGGAAGGTCCGGCCGATGGCCATGACCTCGCCCACCGACTTCATCGAGGTCGACAGGGTCGCCTCGGCGCCGGGGTATTTCTCGAAGGCGAAGCGGGGAATTTTGGTGACGACATAGTCGATGCTCGGCTCGAACGAGGCCGGCGTGACCTGGGTGATGTCGTTGGTCAGTTCATCGAGCGTGTAGCCGACGGCCAGACGTGCGGCGACCTTGGCGATGGGGAAGCCGGTGGCCTTGGAGGCCAGGGCCGAGGACCGGGACACCCGCGGGTTCATCTCGATCACGACCATGCGGCCGTCGGCGGGATTGATGGCCCACTGGACGTTCGATCCGCCGGTCTCGACGCCGATCTCGCGCAGGACGTTGATCGAGCCGGTCCGCATCCGCTGATATTCCTTATCGGTCAGCGTCAGGGCAGGGGCGACGGTGATGCTGTCGCCGGTATGGACCCCCATCGGATCGATGTTCTCGATGGAGCAGATGATGATGCAGTTGTCCGCCGTGTCGCGGACGACCTCCATCTCGTATTCCTTCCAGCCCAGTACCGATTCCTCGATCAGCACCTCGGTCGTCGGCGACAGGTCCAGCCCGCGCAGCACGATCTCCTCGAACTCCTCGCGATTATAGGCGATGCCGCCGCCGGTGCCGGCGAGCGTGAACGAGGGCCGCACGATGGCGGGCAGGCCGACGAACTCCAGCCCCTCCAGCGCCTCTTCCATCGAATGGGCTGCCTTGGACTTGGGCGATTCCAGACCCAGCTTGTCCATGGCGTCGCGGAACTTCTGGCGGTCCTCGGCCTTGTCGATGACCTCGGCCTTGGCCCCTATCATCTCGACGCCGTATTTCTTCAGTGCCCCCGACGCATCCAGCGCCAGGGCCGTGTTCAGCGCGGTCTGGCCGCCCATGGTGGGCAGCAGGGCGTCGGGCCGCTCCTTGGCGATGATCTGCTCGACGAACTCCGGCGTGATCGGCTCGATATAGGTGGCGTCGGCCACCTCCGGGTCGGTCATGATGGTGGCGGGGTTGGAGTTGACCAGGATCACTCGGTACCCCTCGGCCTTCAGCGCCTTGCACGCCTGCACGCCGGAATAGTCGAACTCGCACGCCTGACCGATCACGATCGGCCCGGCACCGATGATCAGAATGGATTTGATATCTGTGCGCTTGGGCATCTTCGGCCTCGTCTGATCAGTTCGTCACGACCGCGCACTCCCAGCCGTCATAGTCCAGCTGAAAGGCCGCGGCCCAGGATTGCATCATGGATGAAACGGGCGCGAACGAGGCTTCGTCCACCGCCATGGTGGTTTCGAGAATGGTGCCGTCGTCCCGCCCACTGGTAATGAACCCGGCACGCCGCGCGACCTCATTCAGGTCGTCATGGTCACCCTCGCCATAGAAGAAAAACAGGGTGTGCCGGGGCGTGACGCCGTTGTCGCCACGCTCAGCCAGGGCCGCGCGGACCATGGCATCCTTCTCGTCGCGACTGGGCTCGGCTTCATACACGTCGGCAGCGGTCCTTTCGCGCACGAAAATCCGGCGCGGGCGATACGCCGGCGCGGTTCCGTTCGGGTTGTCGGTTAAGCGGTCCGTCTAAAGAGGGCAGGGGGCGGGGGCAAGAACCAATGCGCCTGACGCTGCCATTTGCTATGCACGCACGAAAAAGGGGCGGCCCTTTCGAGCCGCCCCTGATCCGTCTTGGCCGGTTCCGAAATCAGAACGGGCGGTAGTTCAAGCCGATGAAGAAGCGACGGCCGTAGGGGTCGAAGTTCGAATACAGCGTCGTGCCGAGATAGTCGGCCTGTTCGGCATCGAACGCATTCACCACGCCGGCGCGAACCGTCAGGTCCTCGCGGGCATTCCAGCGCACCGTGAAGTCGTGGCGCGTGAAGTTCTCGGTATCCAGCTCGCTGACCGGGCGGGCGTCGGCGTTGTTCACGAAGTCGCGTCTGTTCACGATGTCCTGGGCCGTCTGCCAGTCGGCGGTCCAGTTGACGCTCCAGATCTCGTTCGGTGCATAGGTCAGCGACGAAGTCAGGCGAACGCGCGGATAGAACAGTCCGCTGGACAGTTCGGTGAAGTCGCTCGGATCGCCTTCGTTCAGGAACTCCTTCTGATCGATCAGCCACGAACCCGCGAGACGATAGTCGAACTGGCCGAAGTCGCGGCCTGTCATTTCAAGCGTGTCGAAACGGTAGTTGGCCGTGAAGTCCAGGCCGCGGGTCTGCAGCTTGGCGTAGTTGAACGACCGCTCGATGAAGCCACCCACTGAATCGCCAGCCGGCGCACCCACGCCGAACGGAATGTCCGGGTTGTTGCGGAAGATGGTTTCGCAGGCATCGGTGTTCAGCGTAGCGCCATTGACGCAGTTGGCCGCAGCCGTTGCGGCGCTGACGGCCGAGATGACCTGTTCGATCTCGATCTCGTAGTAGTCGAGGACCAGCGAGAAGTTGGGGATGAAGCGCGGACGCAGCACCGTCGAGAAGGTGAAGCTGTTGGATTCCTCCGGCCGCAAGTTCGGATTGCCGCCCAGCGAGCCGGCGATGCCCGAGGTGTAGTTCGGGTTGAAGTCGTCCAGGTTGGTCGCGGTCGCCCCGGCGAAGTCGAACGTCAGTCCCTGATCGGCGGCCAGCGCCGTACAGTTGTTGATCCGGTTCTGTCGGGTTTCGGCGTCCTGGACCGCGGCAATGGCCAGGGTGGCGCAGGGGTCGGCGAAGGCGTTGGCGAAGGTCTGGCCCAGAGGCGAGAAGTTCTCGCCCAGGTCCGGCACGCGCACCGAGGTGTTGTAGCTGGTCTTGAAGGCGATGTCCTGGATCGGACGGTAAACCAGGTTGACCCCATAGACATCCACATCGCCCACGGTCGAATAGTCGGCGTAGCGGTAGGAGCCGCTCAGCTCGGCGTATTCACCCAGGAAGCTGTCGCGGAACAGCGGGACCGAAAGCTCGGCGAAATATTCGTTGGAATCGTATTCGACTTCGGGGAAGTCGGCGCCGGTGTTGAGGAACAGCAGGCGTCCGTCCGTGTCACGATCGCGGCCGGTGGCCGAGGTCGCTTCGCGGCGGTATTCCGCACCCAGGGCGACGCCCAGAGGTCCGGCTCCCCAGAAGTCCCACAGATTGCCGGAGATCGAAGCGATAGCCTGCTCCTGCTCGTTGCGCTCAGTGATGCCGATAGTGGCGTCGACATAGTCGAGCGCGGCCTGGCTCTGGTTGCCCTTGCCGAACACGTTCAGCGGGGTGCACTCGTCGATGCTGCGCTGGCCGTACTCGCTGTCGCGCAAGTCTCCGCCACGTTGCGGGTCACCCAGAGCTCCATCCGGTGCGCCTTGAGCGGCCAGAAGCTGGACGCGGCAGACGATCTCGCCCGGCGTGCCGTTGACGACACCAGCCGTGTCGAACACGGCATCGGCGGCCAAGGCAAAGCGCTGACCATCAATGCCACGCTCGCGGTTTTCCACCTCGACCTCACCGTAGGTGTAGCCGATGTCCCAGTTGAAATCCTTCACGAAGCCCAGTTGCTCACGCGAGCCACGCAGGCCGACGACATAGCGTTGCAGTTCGCGGGTGTTGTCCTGGGTGCGGTCTGGTCCGAACAGGCTGTGACGCGCGTTCTGCAGACCTTGCGAACCCAGAAGCACGCTTTCAGCATCGTCGGTCGGCGGCGCATAGCGGTTGATCTGGTTTCCGGCGATGGCATCCTTGACCAGCTGCGGCAGGAAGGCGTTGTCGGACCAGCGCAGGTCGAAGTTGTTCACGGCATAGATCGGGTTGGCCGTGCCGGCACCGTAGGAGTTGACCAGATCGATGTCGATGAAGGTCGGCTGACCCACGTCGAACGTGTCTTCCGTGATGTATTTGGCCTCGGCATAGGCTTCGATGTCCGGTGTGATGTCGAACGTCGCACCCACCTGGAAGCGGGCCGATTCCGAACGCGGCACGCGCGAGCCGGTCGAGAAGTCGGCGATGTTCTCGCCGTCGCCGCCGATATTATAGGGCCGGAACAGGCCGACATTGCCGATGCGCTGGCCGAAGTTGGCCAGGCGAGCCGTCGAACCGTCATAGTAGAAGGTCTTGCCGGGGTTGGGGGCAAAGCAGTTGGCGCTATAGGTGAAGAACTCGCCACCTGCGCCGTCCGGCGCGAAACAGTCTTCGTAGGGCACGTCCGGGTCGCTCAGACGCGAGCCCGGCTGCGAGTTGGCCAGGGTGGTGGCACCCCAGCGCGGGATGTCCATGCGGCGGACATTCTTGAAAAGTTGGAAGTCCTGGTCGCCGTCGAACGGTGCCGTCGTCGGGTCGGCATCAATGCCGGCACGGAACGGTGCGTCGTTGATCCAGTCGATGTTGTTGGAGGTGACTTCGTCGACCTCTTCATACTCGCCGTGAGCGTAGACGTTGAGGCGACCGTCGAGCAGGTTCACGCCCGCCAGGGCCGAGATACGGCGATTGGCCTGACCGTCCTGGTTGATCATGCCGTAGTTGGCATCGATCTCCAGCCCTTCGAAATCGTCGCGCAGAATGAAGTTCAGCACGCCTGAGACGGCATCGGCACCGTAAACGGAGGCTGCACCACCAGTGACGATTTCAATGCTCTCGATCAGCAGGCGTGGAATGGTGTCGATATCGACGGCCAGCGAACCGCCGCTGGATCCGACATGACGGCGTCCATCCACCAGCGTCAGGGTGCGGTTCGAGCCGAGGCTGCGCAGGTTCGGCAGCGACAGACCACCATCGCCCAGGTTCGAGCCCGTGGTGTCCGAAGGCACGACCGAGTTCGACAGGGCAGGAATGGTGGCCAGATAATCGATCACCGTCGCCTGGCCGGTCGTCAGCAAAGCTTCGCGCGGAACTTGGATCAACGGCGTCGGCGCGTTGGTGGCATCGCGGCGAATGCGCGATCCGGTCACAACGACCTCGCCCAGTTCCGTAGCATCGTCCTGCGCAACTGGAGCCTGATTCAGGGGTTCCTGCCCCGTCACCGTACCAGCCGGCTGATTTGCGGGCGCGGTCTGCGCCAGCGCAGGGGCCGAAATGGCGATTGAACCCGCCAACATGGTGGTAGCAAGCAGTGTCTTGCGAATATCGATCATAGATTAAAAACCCAAGCTATCTGAATAACGCAGTTATGTCGGCATTTCGACGAGGCAGTGCAAAAGGTCTCGTGTTGTGAAAATGGTCAAGCGCTGCCTTATCATTTCTTGCAACATTACAATGTTATTCAAACATTATGTGTCGTTATTGAAACTGTATGCCGCCACATTTGAAAGTGATGCGCGGTCAGCTAATATTTATATTGTCAGTATTCATAACTGTATTGAGCTGTATTTTTCCTGCCACCTGAAAGATCTTGACGGGACAGCGGGGGTTGGCGTCTGGGTCCACAGCATAACCAAGACGCGGCTGGGCCTGTGCTGGGCTTTTCAAAAGAAGATATCGCGCCAAAGCCTGGTCTCTTGACCGACGAAAAGGCTTCCCAAGCGCGTGATGCCTTGGCGCTACACTGGGTGAACTAAAATTCATCTGGCAGCGGGCCTGAGCTTGCGTGTCCAAAAAGCGACCGTAATGTGACTGTTTGGTCGGGTTTGCAGTGGTGCACGGACGTGTGCATCGGCAACCGAAACAGGAAGGACATCATCTGTGCGTTATTCTCGGTTGCTGACGACGACGGTTCTCTCGGGTCTTGGAGTGTTCGTGGCGAGCGCCGCGCTGGCACAGACCCCTCCCGCACCGGTGGGTACGCAGGATCCGGACGAAGCGGCCCAGCTTGACGAAGTGGTTGTCACCGGCACGCGTCTGCGTTTGCCGGACTATGTCGCCTCCAACCCCGTCGTCTCGGTCACGGCCGAAACGATTCAGTACTCGGGCGTGACCAACGTCACCGATCTGCTCTCCGACTTTCCGGCGGTCTCGAACTCCTTCAACTCGGTTGATTCCGCCGACACAGGCGGCTCTGCCTCGGTCGGCCTCAATCTGTTGAACCTGAGAAACCTGGGAACCCAGCGGACGCTGGTTCTGGTCAACGGTCGTCGTCACGTCGCGTCGGATCCCGGCTCTGCCGCCATCGATACCAATACCATTCCGATCGGTCTGATCGAGAACGTCGAAATCCTGACCGGTGGGGCCTCGGCCCTCTATGGTGCGGACGGCGTGTCCGGCGTGGTCAACTTCGTGCTCAAGGAACGGTTCGAGGGCGTCGATGTCCGCGCCCAGACCGGCTGGACCGAGGATGGCGGCGGTGAAAGCAGCTTCGTCAGCGCCCTGTACGGCCGCAACTTCATGAACGACCGGCTCAATCTGACCATCGCCGGAGAGTTTGCGCTCAACGAGGCCATTTCACAGTTCGATCGTGACTACACCACGCCGGGCCGACGCGAAGTCCTGGTCGGCAACCCCGACGATCTGGCGGACGATCCGAACGTCCCTGACAACCTGTTCTTCCGTGACGTCCGCTATCCGGACACTTCCAGGGGCGGGTCGGTCTACACCGATCTGGACTTCGGTGACTCGCTTTATGGATTTGACTTCGAGGGTGCGGGCGGCGTGTGGCGCGACGGTCGCCTGACGAGCGGTTTTCCTGTCATCGGGGGTTCCGGCACCCTGCTTGACGACTTCGTGGATGATTTGTCGCCCGCCCAGGATCGCTACGTCGTCAACACGACCGGACGTTTCCAGCTGAACGACAATCACGAACTGTTCTGGGAGGGCAAATTCGCGCGTATCGAGACCGGCTTTACGGCCCAGCCGACCTATGACTTCGGCTACGGTCCGGACAACGCCTATCTGTTCCTGGGGCTGTGGACGGGTATCGATAACCCGTTCATGCCGGCCGCCATCCGCAACGACGCCGTCACCAACCCGAACGGCCTGGGCAATCCGGCAAACGCGGCCCTTTTCGGGGTCGATCCGGGCGTCTTCATTCAGCGTGACAACTTCGACCTTGGATACACCGGGCGCGACATCACCCGCGACACCAGTCGCTTTGTCGTGGGCATGGAAGGCAACCTGCCGTTCAATCTGACCTATGAGGTCTCTGCCGTTTACGGCAAGACCAAGACCGACAACCTGTATCTGAACAACCGGATCAACGACCGCTTCCTTGCGGCGATCGACGTCGTGCAGGGCCCCAATGGTCCGACCTGCCGCAGCAACCTGGATCCGGCCTCCTATCTGTCGAACCCCAACGTCGATCCGCGTGTCGGTGCCCGTAGCTTCACGCCGGGTGCGAACTCCGGCTGCGTCGCCCTGAACATCTTCGGCGATGGTTCGCCGTCTGCGGCGGCGCTGGACTGGGTCCGAACCGATTCGGCCAGCTCCGACACGATCGAACAGACGCAACTGCTGGGCTTCATCTCGGGCGACAGCGAGCAGCTGTTCAGCCTGCCGGCCGGCCCCATCAGCTTCGCCCTGGGCCTGGAATATCGGGAAGAGAAGAGCCAGTCGCGCGTTTCGGCCGAACAGCGGCTGGCCCAGAGCGTGACTGACGAACTCGCACCGGGCGAACAGCTTCCCTATGACGTGACCTGGGAAGGCTCCGGGCAGGACAGCGGTGGCGGCTTCGAGGTCGCCGAAATCTTCGGTGAAATCTCCATTCCGCTCCTGAAGGACCTGCCGTTTGCCGACACCCTGACGCTGGACGCCGCCTACCGCTATTCGGACTACTCCACAGCGGGTGGCAACGAGGCGTGGAAGGTCGGCCTGCTGTATCGTCCGGTCGACTGGATCCTGCTGCGCGGCACCGAGGCCAAGTCGGTTCGTGCGCCCAACATCGGCGAGCTGTTCCTGCCGCAGGTCCAGACCAACGCCCTGCTGACCGACCCCTGCGATGCCGACAACGTCAACTTGGGCACCAGCAACCGTGTGGCCAACTGTACGGCAGCCCTGACGGCGGCGGGCGTGGCCGATCCGGCGAACTTCCAGAACACCAACTCCGGCTCTGTTCAGGGCCGGGTCGGCGGCAACCCCGATCTGGGCGTCGAGGAAGCGGACACCACCACCTACGGCATCGTGATCCAGCCGCCGATCGTCCCCAATCTGACGATCTCGGTCGATTATTATAAGATCGAACTGACCAATGCGATCCAGTTCTTCAGCGCCCAGACCATCGTGGACCAGTGCTACGATCTGCCGTCGGGGAACCAGTTCTGTGACCTGATCACGCGCCGCAGCCAGCCCGGCAACGGCCAGGGTTTCATCGACTCCTTCGAACAGTTCGCCCTGAACGTCGCCTCCTACAACACCTCGGGGTACGACTTTACGGTCCGCTATTCGGTCGATCCAGCCGATTGGGGCATTCAGCGCGATATCGGCCAGTTCAGCTTTGCGCTTTCCGGCACCAAGCTGGAAGAGCTTGAGTTCATCGAACTGGACACGCCTGACAGCAGCCTGGGCTTCCCCGGCGCACCGGAATGGAGCGCTTCGTTCGATGCGACCTGGTCCTGGCGCAACTTCATCGTGAACTACGGCTTCACCTACTACGAAGAAACCTTCCGCATCGATCCGCTGACGCTGGCGGCCGAGCCTGACTTCGTCGAGGAGGAATACCGTAAGTACTCGGCGCTGAAGCGTCACGACCTCCAGGCGCGCTGGAACGTCGACGACCGCGTGTCCATCTATGGCGGCGTGAACAACATCACCAACCAGGAGCCGGACCGCGGCAGCTTCGATGAGCCCATCGGACCGCAGGGACGCACCTTCTACGTCGGCGCGACCTTCAAGCAGTAAGTAGTAGACTTCTGTCGGCCCGGAAGATTCCGGGCCGACACTTGACAGGACAACCGATCGTTTTATGGTTGTATAAATGCCCGCTAGGGAGCCGAGCATATGGTTAAATTTGTTCGTTTAAGTTCGCTTGGTGCTGCTTTAATCATTACGGCGGCGGCAAGTGTTGAGTCGGTTGCATTAGCTCCTCCGACTAGGTGTGAAGCTGCTGTCGATCGCTGGTGTTTGACGAATTGGCAAGACCGTGGCTTCTCAAGCCGCCAAGCCTGCTATTTGGATGCTAAGGCGTTCTACTGTGACACGCCGGATCCGCCGCCAGTTATACAATGCTGGGCAACCGCAGAGGGTCCCAAGTGTTTAATAACCTAGTTTCTGACCATCGGTAGTTGTTGCTGTCGGTCCTTTATCCAAGCCGGTAAGCTGCCGATGTTCTCGAGTGCGCCGTATCGGGCATGGTCCTGCGGCGCATCGGCCAGTTCGTGCGCCCAGGTCACGTGATAGGGGATGTGCACGCCGTAAGCCCCCGCCGCCAGGGCAGGCAGGACGTCCGACTTCATGGAGTTGCCAGCCATGACGGCCTGATCGGCCCCTGTGCCATGTCGGGCAAATATGCGCTCATAGGTGCTGCGATCCTTTTCAGACACGATCTCGACGGCGGCGAACAGATCCCCCAGGCCGGATGCCGCCAGCTTGCGTTCCTGATCCAGCAGGTCGCCCTTGGTGATCAGGACCAGGCGGTATTTTTCGGACAGGGTGGCCAGGGCCTCATCCACGCCGGGCAGGGTCTCGACGGGATGGGCCAGCATCTCGCGGCCCGCCGCCAGGATTTCCCGCACGACCTCGGGCGGGGCACCGCCGTCGCACAGCTCCATGGCCGTCTCGATCATCGACAGGGTGAAGCCTTTCACGCCGTAGCCATAGAGACGCAGGTTGCGTTGCTCCGTCTCGGCCAGCCGCGCCTCGATCACCTCCGCGTCGCCGTGATCGTCCAGCAGGTCGACGAACCGCGCGTGGGTCAGGCGGAAGATCGTCTCATTGTGCCAGAGGGTGTCATCGGCATCGAGGCCGACGGTGGTGATGGGCATGGACGACCACATGTTTCAGTAGGTGGAAGGGGCTTCGATCTGGCTTGCACGTCGGCCCGTGGCAAGTCCTCTCGCTCGAGGTTTCACTCCTGATCCTTGAATGTGCACTCCAAAAAACAGAGTGCACATCGTGCACATCCGAACCTGCCGCGTTGATCTGACGCAAGATTTTCGGCCCGACACTGTGCACTGTTCCCTTTTCCGGATCACAAGAGCGCAGCCTGCACGACAGATGCGTCAATACCGGTCGCACGTGTCTGCCTGCACAAGGAAGAAGCTGAATGATGGACGCATCGGCGGTCGTGATCGGGGCTTCGGGCGGGATAGGCGCGGCCGTCGCGGGCCAGTTGCAGGCGTCGGGTCAGTTTGCGGTTGTCCATACCCTGTCGCGGCGCGAGACGGGGCTTGATCTGGAAGACGAGGCGACGATCGCGGCGGCGGCACAGGCCGTCGCCAAAGGGCCGGCCCCCAGGCTGATCTTCGTCGCCACCGGAGTGCTGCACCACGGCCAGGAGCCTGAGCGGACCTACAAGGCCATGACGGCCGAACATCTGCTGCGGGATTACCGGGTCAACTGCGTAGGGCCGGCGCTGATCGTCAGGCATTTCGCACCGCTGTTGCCGCGCGAAGGGCGCAGCGTGCTGGCCGCCCTGTCGGCGCGGGTGGGGTCGATCGGCGACAACCGACTGGGCGGCTGGCACAGCTATCGCGCGTCCAAGGCGGCGCTGAACATGATCCTCAAGACCCTGTCGATCGAGTTGGCACGGACCCACCCGCAGGCGGTGGTCGCCGGCCTGCATCCCGGCACGGTCGATACGGCGCTGAGCGTGCCGTTCCAGAAGGGCGTGACACCTGAGAAACTGTTTACGCCACAGTGGTCGGCCCAGGCGATGCTGACGGTGCTGGGGGGGCTGACCCCTGCGGACAGCGGCGGGGTGTTCGCCTTCGACGGGGCACGGGTGCCGGAGTAGGGATCAAGCCCGCCCGCGTTTCGCGGATCCGCCGGTCAGCGTCATGCACAGGCCGTACCCGCCGCTCGGGGTGCTTCAGGGCGATGGCGGCGAAGATCAGGAGCCAGAGGCTGGTGCCGATGATCAGCCAGACGACCTCTTCGAACAGAAAGCCAACCGGGGTCATGCAGGCTGCCGATCCCAGCCAGGCCCGTCACGCGATAGCGGGGGCAGGATCAGCAGACAGCCCAATGTCATCACGCCGACGGCGATGATCAACGGCCCAAGCAGAGGATTTTGCGCCGATATCCAGGCATTCCACACGCTCAATCCGCCGGCAGCGACATATCCCGGCGCCAGCATGGCGGGCGTCCAGATCAAGGCCGAAAGCACATTGACCGTATGGAAGCGGCCCTTGCCCATACCGGATGCACCGGCCGCCAGGGGCACGACGGCCTGGATGGGGCCGAGGAAACGGCCCATGAAGATGGAAGCCGTGCCGTAACGCCGGAAATACAGCCGGGCGCGGGCCACGGATTTCCGCTGCGACCGCAGATACCTGTGGCGCCAGATCGCAGGTCCCGCCCGGCGACCCAGATGATAGGAAATGGCCTCACCCAGGATCGCGCCGAGGCAGCCCCAGAACAGTACCGTCCAGAGCGGCAGGACGCCGGTGGCAACCAAGGCTCCCATCGCCGCCATCAGGGCCGTGGCCGGCACGAAGGCCCCGACCAGCACCACGGATTCGCCGAACGTCATCAACCCCAGGATGGGCCCGGCCCACAGGCTGTTGCGCGCGACGAAGGCCGCGGCGTCGTGGATGAATGCCTCCATCCTCAACCCTCCCTGTGACGCAGCGAGGCCAGGGCGACGGCGATCAGTCCCAGTCCGAACCAGAACAGCAGGGCCACGGCCCACGTCATGTCCGACACGCCACCGGTCACGACGCTGTGCAGTCCGAGATCGCCATGAACCAGAACCCGGGTGATGGGCCGCAGGACGGTGGCAAGGCCGAACACGCCCGAAACCACGAAGGCCAGAACCACCGCGGCCCCCCAACGCACCGGATGGCGCAGGGCCAGCATCACGCCGCTGCCAAACAGGTAGGCCGTCGCCACCGATCCCAGCGGGACCAGCCACTGCCAGGGTGCCGTCCCGATCGTGGGCGACCCGGCCGCCCATGCCAGAGCGTTGAAGAGAAGAACCACGACCGCAGCGAGCCCCAGGGCCCAGGCCGCCCCTGCACCCACTCTGATCAGGACATGCTTTTGGCGCTCGACCGGCATGGACTGGAAGTCGCCATGTCTGAACAGTCGCTGCCCACTCCAGATTCTGAAGGGCAGAACGAAGGCCGCAGCGGGCAGCAGAAGGTTCAGTTCGGAGGGGTAGTCCAGGGCCGCGTCGCGGCTCATCAGCAAGGCCATACCCATGATGACCAGAGGGCTGAGGATCAGGGTCAGGCCGATCAGTTCCGGGCGCAGACTACGACCGACCTTCTGAAACTGGACCCGAAAGACCTGGGTCGCGCGAGGGGTTTCATGGCGGATATTCGTGTTCATCACACCGCTCCCTGGCGCATCAGATGGACGACGGCGTCGTGCAGGTTGAGACGGGCGACGTCTGTGACTTCGCCGCCGGATTGGGCAATGCGCGCGACAATCTCGGCCTCGTCGCCACGGACGACCCAGGCGTGTTCGCGGCCGAACTGTCCGCGATGCAATACGCCGGGCAGATCCGACGTGTCCGCCCATCCTTCGGGAGAGCGAATGCGGTATCGTTTCAGGGTGCCGCGCAGGTCGTCGCGCGACATCTGGGCCGTCAGTCTTGCCTTCGACAGCACCCCGACGTGATCGGTCAGGGCGTCAAGTTCGTAGATCAGGTGCGTGGACGCCAGGATGGTGCAGCCGGTCTGGGACAGATGATCCGTGACAAGCTCCAGAACCGTGTCGCGCGCCGCCGGATCCAGGCCGTCGGTAGGTTCGTCCAGCAAAAGCAGGGGCGGGCGATGCGCCAGGGCGGCCACGATCTGCACCCGTCGCGCTTGTCCCTTGGACAGCTGACCGATCCGTCGGGCGACATCGACGTCCAGCCGGCGGCACAGGGCGGCAACGTGGTCGGCTTCCCAGGCCGGATAGTAGACGGCGCGTTCGGCGAACCAGCGTCCGATACTCAACCCGCGGGGGCCGATGTCGAAGCCTTCCGGCACATAGCCGACATTGGCACGAACGTGCGCACCATGAAGGCGCGGGTTCAGTCCCGTCACCTCGATCTTGCCTCTGGACGCACGTTCCAGGTTGAGCAGCAGTCGCAGCAGAGTCGATTTGCCGGCTCCGTTCTCGCCCGCCAGCATGTAGACGGCCCCTTCGGGAACCCGCAGATCGACATCGTCCAGCGCGGTCGATCGCCCGTAGTGTTTCGTGAGTGCACGGGTGGCGATGGCGAAGGCGGCGTCGCGGGTCGTCTGATCGTGCGTGGTCGGGTTCGGGGTTTCGAGAGGCATGGTCATTTCAGGGGAGCTTTCGAAACGTCGGCAGAGCGGATGGCATGAATGAGCTCATCTGCGTTCAGGCCCAGGCGCGCGGCTTCGATCAGAGAGCGTTGGGCGAGTTCGAGACCCAGAGCCTTGCGGTCGTCGTCGATCTGACGGGACGATCCGACGAAGGTGCCCTGTCCGCGCTGGACATAGGCCAAGCCTTCCCGCTCCAGTTCACGGTAAGCCTGTGCGACGGTGTTGGGATTGACCTTCAGACTGGCCGCCAACTGGCGCACCGAGGGCAGGGGGTCGCCGCTGACGAGGGCGCCCGTGGCCATGCCGCGTCGTATCTCGTCCATGATCTGGACGTAGATGGGACGGTTGTCCGAGGGGGTAATCGAGAAGAACAAGGAGCGAGCCTAAGCGGTGTGTTGGTGAACTAATACACCGTGTCGTGGGCGTCAATGGTTCTGCCAAGACAGTCCCCCAAAATCCCGCTATCCCGGCTTCATGAGCCAGACCGACACCCTTCCCGCGCCTGCCCGAAAGATCGGCTGGGGCATCGCGGCCCTGGTGGTCGCCGGAAACATGATCGGGTCGGGGGTGTATCTGGCACCAGTCGCGCTCGCATCTACCGGTTCGTCCAGCCTGATCGGCTGGCTGATCTGCGGGGCCGGGGCGATGATCCTGGCGGCGGTGTTCGCGGGTCTGGGCCGGTTTCAGCCGGATGCGGACGGACTGTCGGACTTCACCCGGCGGGGGCTGGGGCGGTTCATCGGCTATCAGACCGCCATCGCCTATTGGGGCGTCTGCCTGACCGGCAACATCGCCGTGGCCATCGCGGGCACAGGCTATCTGGCCTTCTTCTTTCCGGTGCTGGCCGAGCCGGTGCCTGCGGCGATGAGCAATCTGGCCCTGATCGCCATCACCACCGCTGCCTATGCGACCGGGGCCAAGGTTGCGGCACGGCTGGGCGCGACGACGCTGATCATCGGCCTGCTGCCGCTGGTGCTGGCCATCGTCGCCGGGGCTGTGGCGTTCAGCGGCGCAACCTTCTCCGCCTCGTGGAACCCCTCGGGACAGCCGCTGACGGCCACCATTCCCGCGTCGCTGGTGGTGATCTTCTGGTCCTTCCTGGGTCTGGAAAGCGCCGCCGCCTTGTCGAAACTGGTGCGCGACCCGGCGCGTGACGTGGGCCGCGCCAGCGTGGGCGGGGTCGGTCTGGCGCTGGTGGTCTATGTGCTGGCCTCCGCCGCCGTATTCGGCGTGATCCCCGCGGGCGAGCTGGCGCAATCGACCAGCCCTTTCGCCGATCTGGCCGCGCGGGTGTTCGGGGCCTCGGTGGCGGGGCTGGTCGCGGCCTGTGCGGTGCTTAAGGCGCTGGGCACCATCGCGGGCTGGACCATTCTGGGTGGCGAGACGGCGCGGTCGGCGGGGGAGGCGGGCTATCTGCCGCGCGTGTTTGGCCATGCCAGTCGGCCGGGACATCTGCCGCTGTCCAATCCCCTGATCAACGGATCGATCATGGCCCTGCTGATTGTGGCGACGATCCAGCCGACGCTGGCGGGACAGTTCGGCTTGCTGATCGGGGCCTGTACGGTCCTGACCATCTGTCTGTACGCCCTGTGTTGCATCAGCCTGTTCCGGTTCAGCAGATCGACCGGCTGGCGTATTCTGTCGGTCGTGGGTCTGGTGTTCTCGGTCGGCGCCGTGGTCGCGGCGGCTCCGGGCAACGTCATTCCGGCCATCGTGCTGTTCGCGGTCGCCTCGGTGGGCTGGATCCGGGTTCGGAAGGGCGCAAACCACCGCGTTGACCCCGTACCGCCTACCCTTTAGCAACGCCGCCGTTTGCCCGCCGGGATTCGGTGGTATGGAGCGATCATGACCGCAAGTTCCTATCCCGCTCTTCTTCCCGGTGTGACCGGCGTGCTCGCGCTTGCGGATGGCACCATCCTGCAAGGCCTCGGCTGTGGCGCGACAGGTTCAGCTCTCGGTGAGGTGGTCTTCAATACTGCCATGACCGGCTATCAGGAAATCCTGACAGACCCGTCCTACATGAGCCAGATCCTGGCCTTCACCTTTCCGCACGTCGGCAATGTCGGGACCAATGCGGACGACATCGAGCAGATCGGCGGCGGTTCGGACACCTCCGCGCGCGGGGCTATCTTCCGCGATCTGCCGACCGATCCGGCCAACTGGCGCTCCGACGCGGACCTGGACACCTGGATGAAGCGGCGTGGGGTCGTGGGCCTGGCGGGCATCGATACGCGCGCCCTGACGGCGCTGATCCGCGATGGCGGTGCGCCCCACGCGGTGATCGCTCATGATCCCGACGGGCAGTTCGATCTGGAGGCCCTCGTCGCTCAGGCGAAGGCCTGGACGGGTCTGGTCGGGCTGGACCTGGCCAAGGACGCCTCCACCCTGCAGTCCTTCGACTGGGATCAGGGGCTGTGGGACTGGCCTGAGGGGCATCCGCGCGTCGATGCGGCCGACAAGTCCGTCGTGGTCATCGACTATGGCGTCAAGCGCAACATCCTACGGGCCCTGGCCTCTACGGGGGCGAAGATCACCGTGGTGCCGGCATCGACGACCGCCGAGGAGGTTCTGGCGCGCAATCCGGATGGCGTGGTCCTGTCCAACGGGCCCGGCGATCCCGCCGCCACCGGCGAATATGCCGTGCCGGAAATCCGCAAGCTGGTCGACAGCGGCAAGCCGGTCTTCGGCATCTGCCTGGGCCATCAGATGCTGGCCCTCGCGCTCGGCGGCAAGACCATCAAGATGGACCAGGGGCATCACGGGGCCAACCACCCGGTCAAGGATCTGACCACCGGCAAGGTCGAGATCGTGTCCATGAACCACGGCTTTACCGTCGACCGCGACAGCCTGCCGGATGCGGTGATGGAAACGCATGTGTCGCTGTTCGACGGCACCAACTGCGGCATCGCCCTGAAGGACCGTCCGGTGTTCAGCGTCCAGCACCATCCGGAAGCCTCGCCCGGTCCGACGGACAGCCTGTATCTGTTTCAACGCTTCGCTGATGCGATGACACCGCGTTGAGCCTGCCCCCGGCCCGGTCGCGTTATCTGACATGGCTGGCCAAGGCTCTGGCCCAACCGGTCGACGCGACGACATCGGCGCAGGGGCATGCGGTTCTGGGCTATGCCACCGGCTATGATGCTGCCGATATTGCGCCCTTCGTCCGATCCTTGCGGGCGGTGTTCGACGGTACGGTGGCCCTGGTGGTGGACGACCGGCCTGATGTGGCGGCCTTGCTGGCCGAGTATGATGTGATCGCGGTCGCGCCGGATCGGATCGACGGCTGGGCTCCACACCCTGTCATGCAAAGGTTCGCGGCGTTCGACCGGTTGCTGCGCGCTTGGCCCGGGGTCGATGGCGTCCTGATCACAGATGTGCGCGATGTGATCTTTCAGGCCGACCCGTTTCATCCTCGACCGGACGGCCTGCTGGCATTTCAGGAGTATGAGGCCGGGGTCCTGGCCGATCATGCCTTCAACATGAAATACATACGGGCCTTGGCAGGGAGCGGCCTGGCGGAGGCTATAGGCCAGCAGCCGTGTGTCTGCGTTGGGACGGTCATGGGGCCCCGGGCCGACGTCCAGCGCCTGTGCCGTGCCATACTCATGCTGGCCACCACCCCCCGGTCGTCCATCGGTGGCGCGTTCGGGGCGGATCAGGCGGCATGCAACCTGGCCATCCACCTGCGCATGATCGAGGCGCAGGTGTTGTCCAACTATGGTCGCGTGGCGACGTTGGGCATGACGAACGGGGCCAGCCTGACATTCGAGGACGGCAAGATCATCAATCCGGACGGCACTGCCAGCGCCATCGTGCACCAGCACGACCGGCATCCGCATCTGGCCGAGGCCATGCATGCGCTCTGGGGCGGCGGCTTCGAGCAGCGCCAGCGCATCCAGCCCAAATCCGGCACTGAACGTCTGGACAAGCTGAAACAGTCGATCGCGCGACGCATGTCAGAGCCGCGCTAGGCTTCAGGGCAGGGGGGCGAAGCTCTGGCTCTCGCAGCGCAACTCGCTGGCCTTGCGGATGGCCATGGGTGCGGCGCTGAACCAGTAGCCGGCATCGTCTTCACGCAGGGCCCGGCGGCGTTCGATCGCCCGCATCCGGCGAAGGGCGGCGTTCTCCAGCAGGCGCGCGTGAAGGGCGCGGGGCGACAGTTCGGCGATGGCGGGGGAACCGGGGACGGCGACGGCGTCGGGGCCGATGGGTTCCACCGCCGGACGGGCGATGGCGATGAACATGAGGGTCTCGTTGTCAGGAGGAGCGACGCTTCTGCATCACAGGGTTCGGGGAGTTAACCACAGGGTCTGTGGATAGTTCCGCAATCTGACAAAATAATGTTCATTGATTCAGGTGGTTAGCGCCCTGATCCGGCCTTTTTGGTTAAGAAAATGTTAACGGCGTTCTGCGACGTTAGGCTATCGAGGTGGGCTAGCCACGCGGTGCGACCGGTCGCAGTCATCACGATCCGCGTCCGGGGCTTGCGACCTAGAAAGCCTCGCTTCAGCACAATGTAGTTGGCGGCTTCAAGTCGCTGAAGGTGGCTGGATAGCGTGTTGTTTGCCACGTCCAGGGCCACGGCGGCCTCCACGAAATCGCCTTCGCCCCTATCGGACAGCCAGGCCAGCAGGCCTGCCCGCACCCGATGAGACAACAGGGTATCCCCTTCGGTCATCCGCGCCGCGCCCGCATCAGCAGGATGGCCGGCAGAAAGGCCAGCAACAGCAGGCAGCCGCACATGATCGGCAGGGACCAAAGGGTATTGCCGACATAAGACAACGCGACGGCAGCCCCGAAGCTGCTCACGGCGACAGCCAGTAGCCAGCGCCGATCGCTGGCGATTGCGGTGGCCCACCAAGCGCTGCCCCAAAGGACCAGAAGAACGGGGCCCACGAAATGGACGGCATAGACGGCGTCGCTGGGCGGCTCGTTCCGCGTGAACAGAAAGGCTGACGCGTAAAGGGTGACCAGCGCGACGAAGGCCGCAGACCAGATCGCCGAGGCTGCGCGGTTCAACCGCACTCTATGCGGACCGACCGTGCGCCAGATCGTCCAAAGCAGTGCGACCAGGAAAGCCAGATGGGCCGCGACGAAGACCCAGCGTCCAAGGAACTCGGATATCGGTCCGGGATCAACATCGTGACTCGGAGGTCCCTCGACCACGAACGCCAAGATCACCGACAGCAGGGCGAAACCATAGACCCCGCCGAACACCGCCATCAGCAGCAGGAAGGGTGCGGGCTCCCCCCGTCCCGCCGTCGCCAGACGTTTCAGATAGGCTAGGTCGCCTTCGTCGTTACGAGCGTGATCGGTCATGCCTGCTCCCTCCATAAATGAGCATGACTACTTTTACATACAAAGTTGTCGAGTCAAGAGATGTCGCGCCCCTTCGCATGTGGGCGGGAACCGACTAAGGCTGTGCGGTGCGATTTGACGAACGATACATCGAGGAACTGAAGGCTCGCCTTCGCCCGTCCGACGTCATCGGGCGGTCGGTGAAGCTCAAGCGTCAGGGGCGCGAGTACGTCGGCCTGTCGCCGTTCTCAAAGGAGAAGTCGCCGTCGTTTTTCGTCAACGATGACAAGGGCTTCTTCCACGATTTCAGCTCCGGCAAGCATGGCGACATCATCAGTTTCCTGCAGGAGACCGAGCGGCTGAGCTTCGTCGAGGCGGTGCAGCGCCTGGCGGGCGAAGCGGGGATGGCCCTGCCGGCGGAAGACCCCCAGGCGGCCGAGCGCGAGGAGAAACGCAAGGGTCTGGCCGACTGGATGGACCTGTCCCAGAAATGGTTCGCCGCCAGTCTGCGCCGCTCGGTGGGCAAGGCGGCGCGGGAATATCTGGAGCGGCGCGGCCTGCCCGAGGATCAGTGGGAGCGGTTCGGCCTCGGCTATGCGCCCAACGATCGAGAGGGGCTGAAACAGGCCCTGGTTCAGCGCGGTGCCAAGCCCGGCGATCTGGTCGAGGCCGGCATGCTGATCGCGCCGGAGGGTGGCGGCAACCCCTACGACCGGTTCCGCGACCGGCTGATGTTCCCGATTCTGGATGCGCGCGGTCGCATTGTCAGCTTCGGCGGCCGGGCCATGAACCCCGACGACCGGGCCAAATATCTGAATGGCCCGGAAAGCCCGCTGTTTCACAAGGGGGCGACCCTGTACGGCCTGCCGGAGGCACGGCGTCTTTTAGGAACAAGCAAGGACCAGCCTTTGGTTCTGGTCGAAGGCTATATGGATGTCATAGCTTGTCAGCGCGCTGGAATTCCGTCGGTGGCCCCAATGGGCACCGCTTTGACTGAAGACCAAATTTCGCTGCTCTGGCGTACACATCATGAACCGACCATATGTTTGGATGGAGACGCAGCGGGTCAAAGAGCAGCTGCTCGACTGATTGAGCGTGCCTTGCCGCTTTTGCGTCCTGATCGTTCGTTCAAGTTTGCAGAGCTTGCTGGTGGGAAGGATCCGGACGATGTCCTTCGTGAGAGCGGTGCAGTTGCTCTCAAGGCGCAAATCTCATCAACACGTCCATTAGTTGATACACTGTTCCGGTTCGAATTGGCTTCAGCGGGATCGCTCGATACTCCCGAGCAAAAGGCTGGATTGAAGGCGAGGCTTCGCAAATCGGCTGGCATGATCGCCGACAAAGATTTGTCCTTTGCGTACAGAGATCATCTTCTGGATTTGTATGAAGGCCTCTGGCCGCTGAAAACTCCTGCACAGAATTACAGTCAGGCAGCTAGAGTTCTGGGAAAACGAGGCGCTGAAAAGCGGTGGGGGCCTCAAAAAATTGTAGTAACTGATGAGCTGAAGGCATCAGCGGCTTGGATGCGGATGGCTCCAAGCCCTTTGAGTGCAGCGGTTGCTCAAGGCCTCATACAGCATCCCGAAGTTTTGGAAGAGCGTATCGAAACTCTTGCCACTCAGGGCCTTGGTGACTCAGAGTTGGGCGAATTGCTCAACGATATGATCAAGTTAGTAACGGAACGCGGAAGTTTTGGCGATGGTCTCTTTCGAAACCGCCTCGATGCTATGGGCCATAGCGACACTATAAACACGGTAGCAAAATCATCTCCTGTAATGCACGCGCCTTTTCTTGACCCAGAAATGCCCCAGGAAACTGCCCGTTCTTTGCTGTCGTCCGTGCTTCAAGTTCTCGTGGAGGTGATTGCCTTAAACCGAGCTCTGGAATCTATGAAGACGGAAGATACGTTTGATCACCAAACATTCATCGCACTGAAGGCTCAGCGAGATGCACTAAGCAAATCGGTCAATAGCGGAGCGCTTTGGGCCGCTGCAGAAGGAAAGGCGCTTCACTAAATTTGGCGCAAAGTCTCGGTACCGTAGTCTTGTTGGCCTATGCCGCGGCCTATGCTAGGCTACAGACATGGATGGTTCCCGCCCCGTCAAGCTGTTTCGTAACGGTCGCAATCAGGCCGTTCGCATTCCGCGCGAGTTCGAATTGCCGGGAGAGGACGCGGTCATGCGTCAGGAGGATGGGCGGCTGATCATCGAGCCTGCGACCCCAAAGAAGACGCTGGCTGAAGTTTTGGCCTATCTGGCCACTTTGGAGCCACTGGCCGAGGGTGAGCGTATGCCGGTCATTGAGCGGCCGTTGCCTCGCCCGTTCGAGCTGTGACGCGCTATCTGCTCGATACGAATGCGATCTCCAGCCTGATTCATGATCCTTTGGGGCAGGTGGGACAGAGGGCTGAACTGGTCGGGCATGATCAGGTCTGCACCAGCGTCATCGCCGCCGCTGAAATCCGTTACGGTGTGGCCAAGCGCGGCTCAGCCGATCTGGCTATGCGGGCTGAACTGGTCCTGGGCAGCCTGATCATCCTGCCTTTTGAGCCGCCTATGGACGCTGTGTACGGCACGTTGCGCGCTGGCATGGAAAAAGCTGGCACACTCATCGGCGATCACGATGTCCTCATTGCCGCCCATGCGCTGGCTCTGGACTGCACTGTCGTGACCGACAACGAGCGCGAGTTCCGGCGCATTCCCGGCCTACGGGTCGAGAACTGGCTGAGACCCGCGTGATTGCGGCTTTAACCCTTGGCCAAACCCTTGACAGCGCGGCCTTGCGACGCCATCTGGCGCAGTCGGGTCACGATGCTTTAGTGCGCGAGGTCGAGAAGGCGGCGGCAAAGTCCGGCGCGCCTTTCCTGGCCGCAAATGCGCCCCTCGCCGAAGCAAGGGTCCGATGGTCGCAGGCGTTCGATGCGCTTACCCGTGTCGCCGCCCTTGAAGATGCACTGGCCTCGGCGGCGTCTATGCCGGGTCAGGATGAGGCATTCCGCAGGCTGAAAGCCGAGCGGGACGCTTTGCGTCGCGCGGTCAAAACCGGCGAGATTTGGGAAGATAGCGCGGGCTCGTAACCAACGACCCCGCCACACATTGTATGAGATGGACGGCCTGATCAGCCCTCCATCCGGAGACTGACTGAATGAGCGAGCAAACCGAGACGCAGGAAGCCGAAGTCCAGAACGACGGTCCGCTGCTCGACCTTACCGACGCCGGCGTCAAGAAATTCATCAAGCAGGCCAAGGCCAAGGGCTATGTGACGATGGAGGAGTTGAACAAGGTTCTGCCCTCCGAAGAGGTGACCCCCGACGCGATCGAGGACACTTTGGCCATGCTGTCCGAAATGGGCGTCAACGTCGTCGAGGCGGAAGAAGACGCAGGCGAAGCGGCGGGCACCGATGTCGCGGCTGCCGCCGGAACGGCCGTGGCCGAGGCTCCGGCCAAGGCGGCTTATGACCGCACCGACGACCCCGTTCGGATGTATCTGCGCGAGATGGGCTCGGTCGAGCTGCTGAGCCGTGAGGGCGAAATCGCCATCGCCAAGCGGATCGAGGCCGGCCGCGACGCCATGATCTCGGGTCTGTGCGAAAGCGCCCTGACGTTCGAGGCCATCATGGTGTGGCGCGACGAGTTGGCCAACAACCGCATCCTGCTGCGTGAGGTCATCGATCTGGACGCCACCTATGGCGTGCTGAACCCATCGTCCCTGCCGCACAACCAGCCGCCCCAGCCCCTCCCGGGCGAAAAGCCCGTCGCGGAGCCACAGAGCGAGGACAAGGCGGACGGCGAGGACGAAGAGGACGAAGACTTCGACGACGGCGGCGGGATGTCGATCTCGGCGCTGGAAGCCGAGCTGCGCGACGGCGTCATGGAGGTGCTGGATGCTGTCGCCGGCGATTTCGGAGCGTTCCGCAAGCTGCAGGACAAGCTGGTCGAAAGCCGCCTGAAGGGCGAGGTCCTGAGCGCCAAGGACCAGAAGGCCTATGACACCCTGACGGCGACCATTTCCGGTCGCCTGAAGACAATGAAGCTGAACAACAACCGTATCGAGGCTCTGGTCGAGCAGCTTTATGCGATCAACAAGCGCCTGATCGGTCTGGAGGGGCGTCTGCTTCGCCTGGCCGACAGCTATGGCATTTCGCGGCCCGAGTTCCTGAAGTCGTATTTCGGTGCCGAGCTGGACCCCAACTGGGCCGACGGCGTTAAGGACATGGGCGTGCGCTGGACCAAGTTCAGCGAGAACGAACAGGCCCAGATCGCCCAGATCCGGGGCGACGTCGCCGCCGTGGCGACCGAGGCGGGCCTGCCGATCGATGACTATCGCCGTATCGTCCAGAAGGTTCAGAAGGGCGAGCGCGAAGCCCGTCAGGCCAAGAAGGAAATGGTCGAGGCCAACCTGCGCCTCGTGATCTCCATCGCCAAGAAATACACCAACCGCGGCCTGCAGTTCCTGGACCTGATCCAGGAGGGCAACATCGGCCTGATGAAGGCGGTCGACAAGTTCGAGTACCGCCGCGGCTACAAGTTCTCGACCTATGCGACGTGGTGGATCCGTCAGGCGATCACCCGATCGATCGCCGACCAGGCGCGGACCATCCGCATCCCTGTGCACATGATCGAGACGATCAACAAGATCGTGCGGACGTCGCGCCAGATGCTGCACGAGATCGGCCGCGAGCCGACCCCGGAAGAGCTGGCCGAAAAGCTGGCCATGCCGCTGGAGAAGGTCCGCAAGGTTCTGAAGATCGCCAAGGAACCGATCAGCCTCGAAACACCGATCGGCGACGAGGAAGACAGCCATTTGGGCGACTTCATCGAGGACAAGAATGCGATCCTGCCCATCGACGCCGCCATCCAGTCGAACCTGCGCGAGACCACGACCCGCGTGCTGGCGTCCCTGACGCCGCGCGAGGAGCGTGTGCTGCGCATGCGCTTCGGCATCGGCATGAACACCGACCACACGCTGGAAGAAGTCGGCCAGCAGTTCTCGGTGACCCGCGAACGCATCCGTCAGATCGAGGCGAAGGCCCTGCGCAAGCTCAAGCATCCGTCGCGGTCGCGGAAGCTGCGCAGTTTCCTGGATAGCTGACTTGGGCGGGCTGACCCTCGCCCAGTTCGCCGTCATGACCGCGAAGGTCTTGGCGGCGGACGGCGTCGAATCCTACCAGCCCACTATCGCTCTCATTGAATCGCGAGAACTCGTCGTCATAGAGGGTGTGCCGCTTGGTGTCGCGCAATCTGACGCGCTGCTGGACGCGATTGATCAACGCAATCTCAGCCAAGCTCATTTCGCCTTTGGGGTCCGGACCGGCGCGACCGTCACTATCGGACTATGCGCAGACGGAGCATGCGAGTTCGGCTTGATTTCGGACGACGAAGACGATGCGACCTTCGTGCCGATCCCGGCTCCAGAATGGTGGCCTCGCCGAAACGCGCCCAAGGCCTCGTAAGGCCGGAGCGGATGTCGGAGAGAATCGGTTAGGTTTGGTCGAGATGACTTTTCGACGCTCCATACCCCCGGTCTTGTTTACGCTTTTGCTGCTCGCCAGTTGTAGCCCCCTCTTGCCCGAGCCTGCGCGGCCCAGCTATCCGGCAGCGTCTTCCCGTACCGAGGCCCCGCTGGTCGGGGCGCTGGTCGATCTTCAGGTCGGTGACGGGACGCGCGCGGCTGTGATCCGGGAAAGTGCCGAACTCACACAATGCGTGACGCAGCTGAAGGCAGCGCGCGTGAACTTCAGTCCTGTCCCGGATCGGGTGAACTCGGCCACCTGCGGCCTGACCGACGCGGGGGTGCTGGGCGCAGACATGGGCACCGTCGCGCGGATGTCGCCCGGCGATGTCCAGATGACGTGCCGCACCGCCCTGGCCCTCAGCATATGGCGGCGACAGTCGCTGGAGCCGGCGGCGCGTGAAATCCTGGGCTCGGATGTGATCCAGATCGACCACATGGGGGCCTATGCCTGTCGCAATGTGAACAACGGTGCCGGCAGCACCCGGATCAGCGCCCATTCCCAGGCCGCCGCGCTGGATTTCGCCGGCGTGCGCCTGCGCGACGGGCGGCGCATCAGCGTCCTGAACGACTGGAACGGCGACACGCCCGAGGCGCGGTTCCTGCGCCGTATCCGCGACGACGCCTGCCGCATCTTCGGCACTACACTGAGCCCCGACTACAACGCCGTGCATGCCGACCACCTCCACCTGGAGGCGACCGACACGCGGTTCTGCCGATAGCGGCTATTTGCCCTCGAACACCGGCGCGAACCCGCCCCACATCATGCGCTTGCCATCAAACGGCATGTCCATGTCGGCGAAGGCAGGGTCGGCCTCCATCTGCTGCCAGCAGGCGTCGGCAGTGGCGCGGTCTGGCCATTTCAGCCAGGCGAAGACCACCACCTCGCCGGGCTCCAGCTTCACGGCCAGGTCGAAACCGGTGAGCTTGCCGGGCGGGATGTCCTCGCCCCAGCATTCGATCTGCTCTAGGGCCCCGTACTTCTGGAACAGCGGCCAGGACTTCTGGGCGGACGCGATGTAGCGCTCCTTGTCCTCGGTTTTGACGGGGGTGAGGAAGCCGGTGACGTAGGACATCTTGGTTCTCCTTCGGAGGGTTGGCCCCTAACGCTCGCGACGCGGTCGCTCGCTACTTGAGGGGCAGGGGCAGGGGCAGTGTGGGTCGTTGGTCGGGCGTATCAGGTCAGCTTACGCAGCCTTGTCAGCAGCGGCCTCGATGGCGGCGATGTCAATCTTGTGCATGGTCATCATGGCCTCGAAGGCGGCCCTGGCGCGGGCGGGGTTGGGGTCGGTATAGAACTCCATCAGGCGACGCGGGGTGATCTGCCAGTTGACGCCCCAGCGATCCTTGCACCAGCCGCAGGCGCTCTCAGTGCCGCCATGGCCGACGATGGCCTCCCACAGGCGGTCGGTCTCGGCCTGGTCTTCGGTCTGGATCATGAAGGATACCGCCTCGGTATGCGGGAACTGGGGCCCGCCGTTCAGGCCGACGAACGACTGTCCGGCCAGGGTGAACTCGACCACCAGCTCCTCGCCCGCCTTGCTGGACGGATTGTCCGACGGGCTGGCATGCACGCCGTCGATGTGGCTGTCGGGCAGGCCCAGGGTCATGTAGAATTCGGCGGCCTGTCGGGCCTGACCTAGGTCGTACCAGATACAGGGGGCGATCTTGCTGGTCATGCGGGGTTCTCCGGGTTGGTGTTGACCATCCAGTCCTTGCCGAACCGGTCGCGGACCATGCCGAAGCCCGGCGACCAGGACGTGGGCGAGAACGGCATCTGAACAACGCCGTCTTCGGCCAGTCGTTCGAACACTTGTTTCGCCTGCTCGGCGGTATCGAAATGCAGCGCGACGGAGCCCTGGCCGGGGCCGGTTCCTGTAGTCTGACCTTCGGCACAGACGCCCGGCGGACTGTCGGATCCCATGATGGCCTGGTCGCCGACCTGCAGCCAGGCATGGGCAATCTTGTCCCGCCAGTCAGGTCCGACAGGCGCGTCGGGCATGTCGGCGAAGGTGATCAGGTCCAGCCGGTCCGCGCCGAATATGTCGGCATAGGCCGTAAAGGCGTCGCGGGCGGTGGTGTCGAACATCAGGTTGGGGGTGATCTTCATGATGGTCTCCTCTCGTTCAGCCGTTGATCTGCGCGCGGCGTTTCATTTCTTCGTCTGACGGAGTCTCCATGGCGAAGGAGCCGCTGGCGACGTCACCCGAGCGCTCATAGCGGGCGACCACGACGCCTTGGCTGGTGGTGCGCGAACCGAGCAGGCGCAAACCGGTGGGTGCCGCCGCGCCTCCGAACAGACGCTTTCCGCGCCCGAGGACCAGCGGGAAGATGAGCAGGGTGAACTGGTCGACGAGGTCGGCCTCCAGCAGGGACTGGATCAGATCTGCCGAGCCCTGGGTCAGCAGGTCCGGCCCGTCCTCTGCCTTGAGCGCACAGACCGCCGATACGGCGTCCGGCCCGATGGCGTGGCTGTTGGTCCAGTCCAGCGGACGCGACGAGCGGGTGGCGACATATTTGGGCATGGCGTTAAGCGCGTCGGCGAAGGCGTCGGTCTGATGCGGCCAGTGGGCGGCGAAAATGTCGTAAGTCTTTCGCCCCAGCAGCAGCGCCTGGGGCGGGGCGAAGAAGCGATCGACTTCCTCCCCCAAGGCCTCGTCGAAATGGGGCACGACCCAACCGCCGTGGGCAAAGCCGCCGGAGCGGTCCTCTTCGGGTCCGCCCGGAGCCTGGATGACGCCATCCAGGCTGATGAAGGCGGCGACATGGAGCTTGCGCATGACTTTTTTCCTTTGGAAGCGGGCTAACGCTCGGGACGCGATCCCGCGCTGCTTGAGCCCAGACGTATCCGGTCAGGCGGTGGCTTCGGCGGGCGGGCCTTCGGCGACTGCGGCCGGGTCCATCCACATGATCTCCCAGATGTGGCCGTCGGGGTCCTCGTAGCTGCGACCGTACATGAAGCCGTAGTCCTGTTCCGGGGTCGGGTCGGGCGTGCCGCCGGCCTTCACCGCCGCGTCCAGCTGGGCCAGGACGGCGTCCTTGCTGTCGCACGACAGGCACAGAAGGGCGTGGACGCTGGAGCGATCACCGATGGCGCGGCTGGTGAAGCTGGCGAACTTCGGATGGGTCAGCAGCATCACATAGATGGTCTCGGAGATGACCATGCAGGCGGCGGTATCGTCGCTGAACTGCGGGTTCTTCGTGGCTCCGGTCGCTTCGTAGAAGGCGACGGATTTTGCCAGGTCAGAGACCGGCAGGTTGATGAAGATCATGCGGGACATCGGCTTCGCCTTCCTTTGGGGCGCTATTGCTCGGGACACGGTCCCTCGCTGCTTGAGCGCGCTTTGTTGGGCGCTAACGCTCGCCTCGCGGAGGCTCGCTGCTTGAGCGCCGGTGGGGGTTCCTCTGCGACGTTCGGTGCGACGCCGTTGACGTTGTGCATCAAGCCGAAGTTGGTTATATATGTCAACCATGAAGTTAGAAAAACTAACCAAAAAGAATCCGGAGCTGAAACGCTGGTACGACGACGCCTGCGGGACCGCCCATGCGCTGGAGCTCGTGGGAGAGCGGTGGTCGCTGCTGATCATGCGCGAGATGATGTTCGGCCCGCGACGCTTCGGCGACATTCGCGCCGCCCTGCCAGGGATAAGCGCCAATGTCCTGACCCAGCGGCTGGAGACGCTGGAGAGCCACGGTATCGTCGTGCGATCCAAGCTGCCCCCGCCCGCGTCCGTGCAGGTCTATGGTCTGACGCCGTGGGGGTATGAGGCCGATCAGCTGCTGATCGTGCTGGGCAACTGGGCGGCGCGGTCGCCGGGACATGACCCGACTCTGCCGCTGTCGAAGACGTCGCTGATGCTGTCGTTCCGGACGATGTTCCAGGCGGACGTGGCGGGCGATCGAGCCGTGACGGTGGGCTTCGTGCTGGGCGAGGAGACGTTCCGCGTGCGCATAGAGAACGGCATCCTGACGCCGCGCCGGGCCGACATCGAGGACGCCGACGTGGTCTTCACCACCACACCCGAGGCCATGGCAGGCTATGTCTATGGCAAGGTGCCGCTGGAAGCGATGGAGGAGGCGGGGGCTATCGTCGTGCGGGGAGATCGCAATGCGGCCTTGCGGTTCCAGACCTGGTTCATCCTGCCGCCCAAGGCGGAGAAGCCGCTCTAGACCAGAATGTCGGAAAACTCGGGATGTCGCTTCAGCCAGGCGACGGCATAGCTGCACCGAGGAGCCAGCTTCAGCTTTTCGGCCCGCGCATGTTCGGACAGGGTGCGCATGAAGGTGCTGGCCGCGCCGGTGCCACGCAGGGCGGGGTCGGCCTCGACATGCAGGATGATGCGGGTGTCGCCTTGCGTCGAATAATCGGCGAAGACGGTGCGGGTCTGGCCGTCCTGATCGACGAAGCCCTGTTCGAAGCGGTTCTGGTCCCGCACGTCGCGCAAATCACTCATCTACAGTCCCCGATCGGTCGGGTCGCCAATGTCGGCTATCCGACACAGCAAACTCGCCTGACCGCGCCCCGTTCCAGCTTGACCAGTAAGAGTTTTTGCCTGTGGCTCAGGGCGCGCGGTCGCGGGCCAGGTTCAAGGCTCCGATGGCGCTGCGAATGGTGAACCATAAGGTCAAACCGATCAGGGCCAGACCGCTGACCACGGTCAGGGGCAGCAGCCACGCCGCCTGGCTGAGGTCCATTGCCAGACTGACGATCCCGACCATACAGATGCCGGTCAGCACGATATTGATCACCGCCGACGTCCAGAACAGCTTCAACTGACGATCCAGATGCTGGCGAGCCAGGCCGGTCGCGCCGCCCCGCGCCGAGGCCGCCACCAGCATGCCGACGATGGCCAGCAGATTGGCGCTGGGCAGGGCCAGGACATACAGTACCCAGACGATCATGGCCGCCGGCTTGCCCGCCGATTCATGGATCTGGTTGAACCGGGGGCGACCGGGCTCCGGCGGCAGGACCGTCATCGCTCAGATCCACCAGCCCGACGGATTCCGGATCGGCCTACCCGCCTTCAGCGCCATGACACCAGCAGCCCCGCGCAGGATGACCCAGATGGCCAGCAGGAACAGCACCGGCACACCCAGCGCGAAGGGTGCCGCGATCAGGACCAGCCCGACCACCGCCGCCACCGCCGCCGCGAACAGGGTCCGCCGCTGATACAGGTGGTGCGAGCGTGACAGGTCGTCGGACGGCACGGCGCGGCTGATGATGGCCAGCAGGCCGACGATCACTGACACCCCCAGCGTCGGCACGGCAAACAGGATCAGGGCATAGCCGGTGAACAGTCCCGTGCCGCCGTTCGGCAGGTCGGCGGGCTCGCCGCGACCGCGTGAGCGGGTGGAAAACTCGGAAGGTGCAAAGACCGATCCCGCACTGACCGGCGCAGCGGCGGCACCAGTTTCAGGTGTGGGTTCAGGCGGGGACGATGCAGCCACCGCTGCCGGAGACGGATCGAACAGGTCCGGTTCGGGCTCACGAGCGGCCCGGGCCGGGGACGCGGGGCGGGCAGGCTGCGCCTCCTCGCGCGGACGACCAGACAGAGATGCGGGCGTCGAGAAGCCGACCATGTCGTCGTGGTCGTCGGGAACCTGGGGGTCCTTGGGGGCGCCGGGTTCGGCCATCGACAATCCTGGGCTGGCAATCGGGTAACGTAGCGAACAATGACGCCGCCGCCCGTTCGGCGCAACTAGCCGCGCGTCAGCACGACCTCGCAGCCTGGCGCGATGACACCCTCCAGAGCGCCTGGCTTCTCGATCCGCACCACGCACCGCTGAACATGCGCCTCCCGCAGGCAGGACAGGGCCAGTCGCTGGGCAAAAGTCTCGACAAGACCGATATGGCCCTCGTCCACGATGGCGCGGGCCGCGGCGGCGACGGTCTCGTAGTTGATGGTATCGCCCAAACGCTCGACCGGCCCCGGCGTCAGGGTCAGGGTGACGTCGATGACCAGGCTCTGAAGCCTGTTCTGCTCGTGATCGTGAATGCCGATCCCGGCCTGGACCGTCAGGCCGCGCACGAAGACGCTCAAGGCCTCATGGCGGACCGCGTCACTGGCGCTGAAGGGCAGGGGGGCAGCACTCACGGCGTTACTCCAGAATGTCCGGGGTCTTCCAGGCCAGGTGCTGGCCCGCATCGACGGCGATCATCTGGCCGGTGACCAGATCGGCCTCGACCAGCCAGCGTACTGCATCGGCCACCGCTTCGGGGCTGCCCGGACGCTGCAACAGGGTGGCGGCGGCCTCTGCGGCGAACTCTTCGTCGGTCTGATGGATGGAGGCCAGGGTCGGACCGGGCCCGACGCCATTGACCCGGATGCGCGGGGCCAGGGCCTGGGCCAGGGTCCGCGTCGCCCACCACAGGCCGTTCCTCGACAGGGCATAGGAGATGAAGCGCGGATCGGGCTTCAGCACCCGCTGGTCCAGCAGATTGACGATGCAGGACGCGTCCGGGGCCTGTGCCGCAAAGGCTTCGCTCAGCACGATCGGGGCCCGCAGATTGGTCTCCATATGGGCGTCCCAGGTCTCGCGCTCCAGCAATCCCACCCGGTCGTCCTCGAAGACGGAGGCATTGTTGACCAGCACGCCCAGCGGTCCGATCGCGGCCACGGCGTCCGGTATGATGCGCGCTACTCGTGCCTCGTCCGACAGATCGCCCTTTACGGTCGCCGCCCGGCGACCCAGCGCCCGCACCTCGTCTGCGACCGCCTCAGCGGCATCCTCCGACGATCGAAAATGGACGACGATGTCGAACCCGGCCTGCGCCAGCATCAGACAGATGGCGCGCCCGATCCGCTTGCCCCCGCCCGTAACCAGGGCGGCTCCGCGACCGGTCGGGGTATCAGTCAACCCGGCCGAATTCGATGAAGTTGATCACGCCGAGAACGACGACGAAACCGAGGATGACGTAAAGGGCCAGCATGGCATGCTCCTGAGACTGGGGCTGCAATAGAGCCGCAACGCCTCATCATCAATAGGCGGCTGCGTCACGGGCAGGTGCGCCCTGCCGATTCCGGTGCTAGCCATCGTGTCATGAACCCAAATCTCTTTCCCATGCTGCTGATCATCCTGGCCGGCGGCGCGACGGCCTTGCAGGCGCCGACCAATGCGCGGCTGATGACCGCCGTCGGCTCGCCGGTGAACGCGGCCTTCGTGTCGTTCGCGGTGGGGACGGTGGCGCTGGGGCTGATGGCGGTATTGTTCCAGACGCGGCCCGACATGGTCGCGGCGCGCAGCCTGCCCTGGTACGCCTGGATCGGCGGGCTGTATGGCGTGGTCTTCGTGATCGCGGCGACCTGGGGCGTGCCAAGGCTGGGGGTGGCGCTGACCATCACCCTGATGGTGGCGGGGCAGCTGCTGATCAGCCTGATCCTCGATCATTTCGGTGCCTTCGGTGCGCCGCAACAGCCCATCAACCTGGGCCGTCTGGCGGGCGTTGCCCTGGTGATCGGCGGCGTGCTTATGGTTCGGCGGTTCTGACTATGAGAGTTCGATGAAGGTCGCCGGGGGACACAGCGGACGTTGAGATCGCGATAACGAACATGTGTGTCAAAAGACGCAATCGGACGTTGCCTCCCCCCCCCTTTTTTGCTCTGTTTCAATCATGAGCGGGAGGTAGCAGATGTCAGACTGGATGTTTGAAACGGGCCATGATCAATTGCCGTTGATTATGCCAGATGAGACCTGGGTACCCGATCAAGGCGCTACGACTTGGCTTGATCCAGTTGTAACGGATGATCTCGAAGCTTGGCTTTACGCCCCGCAACCCAAAGGCGATCTTGACGATTTCGGTCCGACGTTCAATCCAGCCGAAGAAGAGGATGCGACGGAACTTGACGAGGTAGTAGTAACCGGAACGCGACTCGAAGGGGTTCCCACGGGAATTCAAATCACCATTGGCGATATTGAACCGCCTGTCGGTGACGGAGGGGGAGGCGGCGGACAAACACCCAATCCTTTGGTGAAATGGGGATTAGAGTATGTGCTTGGTAAACTGGCTGACTGGATTCTGAATGAAATAGGTGATGGAGCAGAAAAGCCGGATTTCGAGAATTTCGACCCTGATGATATCGATGTTCTGAGGATAAGCGGAGATAGAGTTTTCGCCAGCACTGATAATGGAAGATCGTGGTATGTCGATTTAGACCGAAGTGCAGCCAATGGATGGGAAAGTCACGTCAGGTTTGATGATAATGGCTTCCCATGGGTCGATCTGGGCGACGGTGCTGGCTATAGACTTGCTCCAAGTGGTTGGACAGGAAGCTGATCCATGCTGTTGGGCGTCATTGTTCTAGGTTGCCTGTTTGCAGGTCTGACTGCGATTTTGTGGCGATCCGACCGAAAGGTCTTCATCTTTGTTAGTGGTGTCGCGGGCTTCCTGACGCTTTTGATACTCTCGACATCGCTTATCATGGGGGCAATCCAGGTCAGGTCGATGATGAATGACCGCGTCAACGCGCCTTACAAACTGATCGTGGATTGAGCAGCAGCATAGCGATGGCCGTGGAGATTGCCCGGCGGCGCGCCTGGAATATCAACGACTGGATTTCTTCGGCGGATGTAACCTTTGTGTCGTCGGCAGCGAATGCACCGGACAGCGCACAGGGGGCCTCAATGACCGACATCGCCATTTCCAGATCGACCTCTCTGGATGGTCGCGCCGCACTTCGACTGGGGATCGTGCTGATCCTGCTGGTCTTCGGCTATATGAAATTTCTGCCTTACGAGGCCGAGGGGGTCGCCGGCATCGCCCGCGACTACTGGCTGTTCGGCTGGATGTATCCGCTGATCGGTGTGGCCGGGGCCTCGATCGTGATCGGTGTGCTGGAGCTGACGGCGGGCGTCCTGATCGCCCTGGGCGGGCGCATTCCGCTGGCTGGTCTGGTCGGGGGTCTGATGGGGGTGGCGACCTTTCTGGTCACGCTCAGCTTCTTCTTCACCGCGCCGGGCATTGTGCAGGAGGGTTATGCCTTCCCCGCCCTGGCATCGACGGGTCAGTTTCTGGCCAAGGACATCGGCCTGCTGGCCATCTGTATCTATCTGACGCTGGACGCCCTCGCGCGGTTGATGCGGACTCGCTGAGCGGTCGCGCGGTGCCGCGTGGCGTCCTATATCGGGTGTGATGCCGACCGACTCGCCCGCCCCTGAAACCCTGCCGCTTGTCGCCGCCGATCTGATCCGCGACGAGGCGCGGCGTGCGCCGGACAAGCCGGGCGTCTACCGAATGTATGGCGAGGACGGGACCTGCCTGTATGTCGGCAAGGCGCGGTCGATCAAGAAGCGCATCCTGCAATACGCCCAGGGCCGGTTCCACACCCAGCGCATCGGCCTGATGGTGTCGCTGACCCGGTCGATGGAGCTGGTGGTCACGGCGTCCGAGACCGAGGCCTTGCTGCTGGAATCCAACTTCATCAAGAAGTTGAAGCCGCGGTTCAACGTGGTGCTGCGCGACGACAAGTCGTTTGCCGAGCTGATGATCCGCAAGGACCATCGCGCGCCCCAGGTTCGCAAGCATCGCGGGGCCCACACCACGCCCGGCGACTACTTCGGACCGTTCGCCTCGACCTGGGCGGTCAACCGCACGCTGAACACCTTGCAGAAGGCCTTCCTGCTGCGGTCCTGCTCGGACAGCGTCTACGAGACCCGCACCCGGCCCTGCATGCTGCATCAGATCAAGCGGTGCTCGGCCCCCTGCACCGGCCTGATCAGCCTGGAGGATTACGGCCAGCTCGTCGGGGAGGCGTCGGACTTTCTGAAGGGCAAGTCGCGCGCCGTCATCGCCCGCCTGTCCGACGAGATGACCGCCGCCGCCGAGGCTATGGACTATGAACAGGCCGCCCGCGTGCGCGACCGCATCCGCGCCCTGTCGGCCATCAGCATGGAAAACTCCGTCAGCGCCGAAGGCGTGGCCGAGGCGGATGTCTTCGCCCTGTTCAGCGAGGGGGGCCAGGCCTGTGTCCAGGTCTTCTTCTATCGCGCGGGCCAGAACTGGGGCGGGAGGGCCTATTTCCCGCGCGTCGACCGGTCCGACACCGACCCCGAAATCCTGGCCGCCTTCCTGGGCCAGTTCTATGAGGACAAGCCGGTGCCCCGGCTTATCCTGTCCAACATCCTGCCATTCGAGAAGGAACTGCTGGAGGAGGCCTTTTCGATGAAGGCCAAGACGGCCGACGGTCGCCGCGTCGTCTCGATCGAACAGCCCAGACGTGGCGACAAGGCCGCCCTGATCGACCACGCCCTGACCAATGCGCGCGAAGCCCTGGGTCGCAAGATGGCCGAGGGCTCGGCCCAGGGCAAAATCCTGGACGAGGTCTGCGAGGCCTTCGGTCTGGACAGTCGCCCGGAGCGGATCGAGGTCTATGACAACGCCCACATCCAGGGGACCAATGCGGTCGGCGGCATGATCGTGGCCGGGCCCGAAGGCTTCCAGAAGTCGCAGTATCGCAAGTTCAACATCAAGGGCACGGACCTGACGCCCGGCGATGACTACGGCATGATGCGAGAGGTCATGCGCCGTCGCTTCGGCCGCCTGGTCAAGGACGAGGAGGAGGGGACCGAGGAGGTCGTGCGCCCCGACCTGCTGCTGATCGACGGCGGGGCCGGGCAACTGGCCGAGGTGCTGGCCGTGCTGGCCGATCTGGGTCTGGACGACATCACCGCCGTGGGCGTGGCCAAGGGACCGGACCGCGACGCGGGCAAGGAGCACTTCTTCATGCCCGGCAAGCCGCCCTTCATGATGCCGCTGAAGTCGCCGGCCCTCTATTATGTCCAGCGCCTGCGCGACGAGGCCCACCGCTTCGCCAACGGGGCCCACGCCAAGCGCCGCTCCATGGACATCAAGCGCAATCCGCTGGACGAGATCGAGGGTGTCGGCCCCGGTCGCAAGAAGGCCCTGCTGCACGCCTTCGGCTCCGCCAAGGGTGTGGGCCGCGCCTCGGTGGTCGATCTGGTCAAGGTGGACGGGATCAACCAGCCGCTGGCGGAGCGGATCCATGGCTTCTTCCATCCGGAGACGCGGGGCTAGGATGCGGCGGAGCTCGCTCGATCAGCGGGGATGGCGGGGTCTGATATTTTATGGCACGTCCGCAGGCCAGTACGGAGTAATCAAGTGACCAAGCGGAAAACCAAACCCGTCGCAACCGGCGTCGCGGGCCTGGACGAAATTCTGCGGGGCGGATTGCCGCCGTCCAATCTCTATATGCTTCAAGGTGCGCCCGGGGCTGGCAAGACGACGTTGGCCCTGCAATTCCTGCTGGCAGGTGTCGCGAACGGTGAGAAATGCATCTACGTCAGCCTGTCCCAGACAGCGGCCGAACTGGAATCGATTGCCGTGTCGCATGGCTGGTCTTTGGAGGGGATCAGGGTCGAGGAACTGTCAGCTTCGGATTCGGTGAATGGAGCGTCCGACCAGACAATCTTCCAGACGGCCGAGCTGCGCCTCGATGAAACACGCCAGGCTATCGAGAAAGCCATCGAAGAGCACAAGCCGAGCCGCCTGGTCTACGACTCCCTGCTGGAAATCCGCCTCATCACCGGCGACACGCCCCGGTTTCGTCGTGAGTTGATCGGCTTCAAGGCCTTCCTGGCCAAACGCAATGTCGTCGCGCTGCTTCTGGACACCCAGAACGGAGAAGCCATGAATGGTGAGGAGGTCGAAGGCATCGCCCACGGCGTGATCCGCTTCGACAAACACCTGGAAGATTTCGGACCTGTCCGGCGGCGGCTTGAGGTCAGCAAGATGCGCGGCGTGCCCATTGCGGACGGCTATCACGACATGGCTATTCGGGAAGGGCAGGGCGTTGTCGTCTTCCCTCGCATCGTGCCAGGCGAAGAGCGGGTTACAGGCAATCCTGATCTGATCAAGTCAGGTGTCGAAGCCTTGGACGAGATGTTTGGCGGTGGTCAGGAGGGCGGAACCACTACTCTGGTGATCGGCCAGGCCGGCACCGGAAAATCCACTATGGCGTCACTTTACGCCACGGCTGCACTCAAGCGCGGAGAGAGTGTGGCCCTGTTCTTGTTTGAAGAGAGGCTGGAGACTTTCTTCCGTCGTTCGGAAGGTCTCGGCATGGACCTGAGAGCCTTCCACAAGGAAGGCAAGCTGATCATCAGGGACTTCAATCCCAATGAGATTTCGCCTGGCGAGTTCGCCCAGGTGGTGCAGGGCATCGTTGAAGAGAACAAGACCCGAGTCGTCGTGATCGACAGCTTCACTGGATATCTCAACTCCCTGCCAAATCGTGAAAAAGCAGTCCGGGATATCCAGTCCCTGCTGAAATTCCTGGCACGGTCTGGAGTACTGACCATGCTGATCGTGGCCCAGCATGGGCTATTGGGTCAGAATGTCAGTATCGATGTTGACGTCAGCTTCCTGGGAGACACCGTGCTGCTGCTGCGCATTACCGAGCACGACGGAAGGCTGCGGCGCAACATCACCGTCGTGAAGAAGCGTCACGGTCCACACGATCTGGACGTCCATGAGTTGTTCATCCAGAGCGGCGGTGTAACGGTGGTGCCCTACAATCCCCTCCCCGAGACTTGACCGAAGACTCTCATGATCGGGCATCGCTGGACCACGTCCTGGTCCTGGCCCCTTATCGTCGAGACGCTGACTATTTGCGGCAGCTTCTCACCGAGCACGACCTTGAGGTCCGTATCTGTTCCACCGGGGCATCTGTCACGCCCTTCCTGACAGCCTCACCAGGCGTGCTGGTGGCGACGCACGAGGCACTGATTCCCGAGGTCGTCACCGACATCGGCGTGTGGCTGGAGACACAGCCGGGTTGGTCGGAAATGCCCATTGTGGTCTTGCTGGATCGCAGCTCGCACCAGGCACGGGTCAAGGCTGCGCTTGGCAAGGCGTGGCCTCGCGCCCGTCAGATATTCTATCAGCGACCGGTCACCCCTGTAGAGTTGGTCAGCGGTATTCAGGCGGCCTTTCTCGCCCGGTTGCGTCAACGCGATGTGCGCGATCACATCGACCGCGAGATCGAACTGCGCCGTGAACTCAACCATAGGGTCAAGAATATCCTGGCCAGCGTGACATCGATCTTCGAGATGACGCGGCGTGGTGCCGATACTCTGGACGCGTTTTCGGACGACTTTCGAGGCAGGCTGGGTGCCTTGTCGAATGTCCACTCGGCGGTGTTTCATGCAGACGGTGAGGCGGTTTCTATCCAGGAGATCGTCGATCTGACGTTCGAACCCTACCGCCTGCCTGGCCACGATCGGGTTGTCACCGAAGGCCCCGAGATCATGCTGAGCCGGGAGGCCGGTACCACCCTCGCCCTCTGCCTGCATGAGCTGGCAACCAATGCAATAAAGTACGGCGGGCTTTCCACGCCTGTCGGCAAGGTCCGTTTCAAGTGGGGAATAGCGGATGAAGAGCTTTGGGCCTGTTGGCGGGAATCAGGAGGGCCACTTGTCGTAGAGCCGTCTCGTCAGGGCTATGGAACTCGCTATCTGCGCTCGGCGCTGACCAGCCTGTTTGGACAGGCACCGGTCCTGACATTCGATCCGAAAGGCTTGATATGCGAAGCAAAAGGCCGCCTATCTCGGGTTACGCGCAACTCCTGAAGATGCCTGACGTTCGGGTGCCCATGACGCACGATACTTCGCACTCTCAGACCGCGCTCAGAATTTTGTGCATTGAGGACAACCCACTTATCGTTCTGCATCTTCAGCAGATGATCGAAGACCTGGGTCACGTTTATGTCGGTGCCCTGGATAGCCTGATGGACTTGAAGGATCGTTTCGAGGCCCTGCCCTCTGACTGCGCGCTCGTGGATATCGATTTGGCCGACGGGCGAACCGGACCAGAGGCAGCGACATGGTTGTTGGAGCGCGGGATACCTTCTCTGTTTGTCACGGGCCAGGAATCGATCGCAAAGGACCACAAGCACGTCGTGGTGGATGTTATCTCCAAGCCCGTTTCTATTATCGCATTGCAGTCGGGCCTAGACCGTATTGCCGCAGGGCACCTTGCGGCGGACTGATGACGGGTTGTCTGTGATGGGATCGGGATCGCTCCGTCCCTCTCCCCCAAGCGTCGCCGATCGCCTATACCGCCCTCATGACCGACGATTCCTCCGACACCCTGCTCGCCGGCTATCGCCGCTTTCGTCAGGACCACTGGCCCGAGGCCAAGGCCGAGTATGAGGCGCTGGCGGCGGGGCAGAAGCCGCACACATTGATCGTGGCCTGTTCGGACAGCCGCGCCGATCCGGCCCTGATCTTCGACGCCGCGCCCGGTCAGCTGTTCGTGGTGCGCAACGTCGCCAACCTGGTCCCGCCCTATGAGCCGGATGGCCAGCTACACGGGGTGTCGGCCGCGCTTGAGTTCGGGGTCAAGGTGCTGGGCGTGTCACGCATCGTGGTCATGGGCCATGCACACTGCGGCGGCGTGGCGGCCATGCGGACCGGTGCCCCCGACAGCGTGCGCGACTTCGTCGCGCCCTGGATCGCGCAGGGCGAACCCGTCGTGCGCCGTATTGCGGAGGCTGTTGAGCCGGACCATGTCGAACAGGCATCGGAGGAGGCCATCGTGCGCTTGTCGATCGACAACCTGCGCACCTTCCCCTGGATCGCGGAGCGCGAGGCGGCGGGCACGCTTCAGATCAGCGGCCTGCATTTCGGCATCGCCGATGGCATCCTGCGGGCCCTGCGCGGACCGGGCCGGTTCGAGGCGCTGAGCTGAGGCTTCGGTCGATCCTCGCCTAAGGCAACGAAGCGTGGCACATCCCGTTGTTCAGACAGCCGTGCTTCAGATGGAATCGAGATCATGACCCCCAGCCATCCGGCCAACCCCATTCCGAACATCATCACCGGCCTGAGGCTGTTTGCCGGGGTGATCATGTTCCTGATCCTGGCCGGGGCCGCGCCGCAGGGGGTGCCGATCCTGTCGGAGTATCTGAGCCCCGACGACCAGTTCCGGTTCGGTCGCACCGCCTTCGTGATCTTTGTGGTGGCCGCGTCCAGCGACTGGATCGACGGCTTTCTGGCCCGGCGCTGGAATGCGACCACGCGCTGGGGGGCCATTCTGGATCCCATTGCCGACAAGGTGCTGGTCACCGGGGCTATCCTGGGCGTCCTGGCCTGGGGGGCCCTGCCCCAGATCGCCATTCCCTGCGGCCTGATCCTGTTCCGCGAGTTCGCCGTCTCCGCCCTGCGCGAGACTGTGGCGGGCAAGGTCAAGCTGCCGGTCACCCTGCTGGCCAAGTGGAAGACGGTCTTGCAGATGATCGCCCTGGGTGCGCTTCAGGTCGCCCTGCTGTGGGACGGCTTCGGCCTGCCGCTGGAATGGCAGCCACACTTCCAGGTGTTCGCCTACGTCCTGATCTGGGCTGCCGCCATCGTCACCCTCTGGACCGGCTGGCAGTATTTCTCGAAGGCGCAGCAGAAGATGAGCGCGGTCTGAGGAGGGGCCAGGGTTTAGGGGCTAGGGGTTGGGTGTTGCTCTCACCTCCACGCCCATCCCTAATCCCGAGCCCCCAACCCCTATTCGACCCCCAACTCCGCCACCAGCCGTTCCATCCCGTACACATCGCGCAAGGCGGTCGTCACCGCGCCGGTGGTCACGATGACCGAGCGGTTGACGTTGCGGTCGTAGCCATAGGCGTTGCGCTGGGTCAGGACGGTGGAGTCGAAGTTCGCCCCCAGGATCTCGCCCGCCGCGTTGACGACCGGCGAGCCTGATGAGCCGCCGATGGTGTCGGACGACACCGCCATGTTCAGGACCGTATCTCCGTCGATCCGCTCGCGCGCGGCCAGTAGCTTCGGCGCGACATCGAAGGGGGCCGAGCCGGTCGCCCGGTCCCACAGTCCACTGAAGGTCGTGAATGCCCCGAACCGCTGGCCGGGCACGTCCGTCCCCTCGATCTGGCCATAGGTCAGGCGCAGGGTCCCGGTCGCATCCGGATAGACGCTGTCGCCATAGGCCTGGAAGCGCAGGGCGGCCAGTTGCTCCGAAGCGCGGGCGGTGGGCGCATCGACGCGGGCTTCCCAGTCGGCGCGGATGGCGCGGGTCGGCTCCTGCAAGGTCAGCAGATACTGGATCATCGGATCGTCCGAGGCCTGAATGGCGGCAAGGCCGCCCTCCCACAGGGCCCGGCGCACGGCCGGATCGCCCAGGGTCGTGCCCTGGACCAGACGGGCGGAGTGCGCCTCGGGCGATTCCTGACCCAGCAGCACCGCCATGCGCGGATCATCGACCGTCAGCCATTCGCGCGTCTTGGACAGCCACCATTCCATCCGCACCTGATCCAGCGCCGGATAGACGGGGCGCTCGGCGAACAGGCCGGATTGAATGGCGGTCAGGCGGCTGTCGGCGAACTCGGGCAGGCGTTCGGCCGACGGCTTCTCGCGCTCCTGCGCCCCGCGCACCAGCGTCCGGGCCCAGTTGAACAGCTGTGAGCCGCCCGCCACCGGCGTGGTGCCCAGGCCGGTCCCGCCTTCCAGCAGGGCCATGGCGGGGTAGAGTTCGCGGGCTGCGGGCTGGACTGCCGACAATGTGGACCAGGGATCAGCGGGGGTCGCTGTCGCTCCGCGAATACGGCTCTGGAAATCAACCTCGGCCTCGGCCCGCTTGGCCATGAACTGTTGATCCACCAGCGCCCGCATCCGGCCCAGCCCGCGCTTGTAGGTGTTCTCCAGCCCCACGATCGGGTCCATGGCGATGAAGGCGTTCTCTTCGCTTTCTTGGCTGAACCGGATCAGCCGCCCGCGCAGTTCGCTTGCCAGCAGCTGGTCCATGGGCAGGACGACGTCGCGGATCGTGAACAGCTGGTCCTGGGTCAGCAGGCGCTGGGTCGATCCCGGACTGCCCGAAACGAAGACCGGCGTGCCCTCGACCGGCTTGTCCGCATTCCACTTGAAATGGGTGGGCGTCGCGACCGGCGCGCCGTTTTCATACAGGCGGATGAAGGCCGCATCGATCGAGAAGCGCGGGAAGCTGAAGTTGTCCAGGTCACCGCCGAAGGTCGCGGCCCGATCCTCCGGGGCCCAGGCCAGGCGCACGTCGGAGAATTTCTTGTAGGTGTAGAGCTTGAACTGACCGCCGCGATACAGGCTGACGACCTGACAGCGTTTGTCGGTCGCATCGCCACAGGCCTCCTGCTCGATCCGGCCCGTCTCGGCGTCGCGCGCACGGGTGAAGGCCTGGCCTTCCAGACCGGCCCCGGCCGCCTGCATCCGCTCGGTGATGTCCGTGATCTCCGTCAGGATCTCGGCCGTGCCGCCGGGGCATTTCAGCTCCTCCTCGCGGCTGCGCGGGGCAAAGCCGGTCTCGGCATAGTTGACGGCCTGCGTCGACAGATTGGCCACGCAGGTGGCGACGCAGTGGTTGTTGGTCATCACCAGCCCCTCGGCCGAGACGATGCCCGCCGAACAGCCGCCGAACTTGACCGAGCTCAGTCGCACCCGGTCCAGCCAGGCCTGATCGATGCTGGTCCCCAGCGTGGCATTGGCCCGCGCGATGGGGAAGTTGTCGAAGGTCCACATGCCTTCTTCGGCGCTGGCCGAAGAGGCGGCGGTAATAGCCACGAGGGCGACAGCAGTCAGAAGGGTGGTTTTCATAAGTCTATCCTCGTGGGCGATCCGGGCGTCGGGCCGACAAAGGACCGGAGGGCCGCGCATAGGTCAAGCCACAGGTGGTCGGCTGTCGGGCCGGTCTGGGGCAGAGGGGGACGACACGGGCGCGACCGCCGAAAAACAGTGTACAGAGTCTACCGAGTCTACCGACCGGGGAGGAGAAGATGTCTCGCCCGCAGGCCGATCCGTTTGCCTCTCGGCTGGTTGATGGAAGGATTTGGCCAAGGCTCGCTCGACCTTGCCAATGTCCGCCATCATCTTTTCGAGGTTCGCGGCGGTTTTGGCGCGTTCCGCCTCACGCCGGGCATTGGCGACCTGCTCCTCGTCAGCCTTTGTCCACTCGTCGGCTTCGGCCTGTTCCGCATCGAGCATGATCTGGACCCGTTTCCAGCGCAGGGCTTCCGTCGCGGAGCCGCGAAGCACGGCCCGCATCATCCGCCGGTGGGCAACATAGGACAGATCGGCGGGTCCGACCCGATCCAGTTCGCCGTCGACACTGGCCTCCAGTTCATCGCCTTCGTCATAGAGTTCCGGCCATGGCTGGTCGGCACGCCGCCAGTTTTCGCGCGCGGCGCGCTTGCGCAGCGAGGACAAGGCCATGCCATGGCGTGCGCAGACCTGAGCCCCGGAAAGACCCGACAGGTAATCTTCGCGCGCGGCGGCCCAGACGCTGTCCGGAAAAGCCGAGCGTCCTTCAAAGTGGCGGCGATCATTTTCCGAGCTTTCCATCAACAAACCCTCCATTTGGCGTCTCCCCAGATTGCGCGACGGCAGTCTAGGGGCCTGATACGTCAAAAGCGGTCGTCCCGGAGACCTGTGGGAGCTCGGCGATGCGACGAGGGTTTAAGATGACGAAGGGGTCGCCCGGCAAGACCGGTGCGACCCCTCATCCGTCAGGCTGCGCCTGACACCTTCTCCCGCAAGGGGAGAAGGGACGTTACTCGACCCCCAGCTCTTCCAGCAGACGCGGGCTGGGATAGATCACTCGCAGCGCCTCGGTGACGGCGGCGGTCGAGACCGACACCGTCCGGTTCAGAGTACCGTCGTAGCCGAACGACCCACCCAGCGAGTGGATGTTGCCGTCGAAGGCCGTGCCGATCACTTCACCCGCCGCATTGATCACGGGCGAGCCGGAGTTGCCGCCGATGATGTCGTTGGTCGAGACGAAGTCATAGACGGTCTGCTTGTTGATGCGGTCCTCGGCATCCAGGAACTTCTGCGCCGCATTGAACGGCACCGAGCCGGTCGCCCGCTCGTACAGGCCCCCCATGTAGGTGAAGGCCGGGACCGTCACGCCGCGATAGGTCCAGCCCTGAACCTGGCCATAGGACAGGCGAAGCGAGAAGGTCGCGTCTGGATACAGGTTGTCGCCATAGACCGCGAAGCGGGCCTGGGCGACACGCTCGGCGGCGCGGGCCGTCGGGGCGCTGACCGTGCTGGCCCACTGGGCCGCCACTTCGGCACCGGCCGCCTCATTGGCCAGGACGAAACCGATCAGCGGATCGGCTTCGGCCAGCTGCTCCGGCGTCATCGACAGGGCGGCGACGCGGAAGGCCGGGTCGGCCAGCCTGGTCCCCGCGATCAGACGTTCGGCCAGGGCTTCCGGGCTTTCGCGCCCCAGCATGGCCTTCACCGTCGGATTGTCGACGGTCAGATATTCGCGCGTCTTGGACAGCCAGTAGCGCATCTGCACCTCGTCGATGCCAGGCGTGACCGGCAGGACGGTGGCCAGACGGCCTTCCAAAGCGGTGCGTTGAGCCGGTGTGATGCGGCGTTCACCTTCCGGGCGGGCGTTGTCGCGGGCGACACCGGCCAGGGCGCGGGCGTAGCCGTAAAGCTGCGAGCCGCCACCGGCACCCTGAACCAGCTGGCGATAGGGCAGGTACAGATCGCGGGCTGCGGTCTCGACCGCTTCCAGCTCGGCCCAGGGATCGCCGATGCGTTGCAGCAGGGCGGGGTCGGCGGCGACGCGTTGGCGCAGCTCGGCTTCCTGCTGGCGCTTGGTGGCCATGAAGGCGGGGTCGGTCAGAGCCCCCTGCTGGCCGTACCAGACCTTGAAGCTGTTCTCGAGGCCGAAGATGGTGTCGAAGGACGCGCGGCCGGCCTCCTCGTCGGTCAGCGAATACTCCAGCAGGCGACCCCGCAGTTCGGACCCCTGAATCAGCTGGGTCGGCAGTTGCTGGTCGCGCAGTCGCTCCAGCTGGCTCATGGTCAGCAGGCGCTGGGTGGTGCCGGGGTTGCCGGCCACGAAGGTGACGTCACCCTCGGCCGGGGCATTGGGATTCCACTTCAGGAAGTTGGACGTCTCGACCGGCTTGCCGTCCTCGTAGGCGCGCAGGAAGGCAGCATCCAGGGCATAGCGAGGGAAGTTGAAGTTGTCGGGGTCCCCACCGAAGAAGGCGGCCTGGTTCTCGGGCGCGAACACCAGACGCACGTCTTCATAGCGGCGGAACTTGTACAGGGCATAACGGCCGCCGCGGTAGAAGCTGATCACCTGGCAGTTCAGCTTGGCGTCGCCGGCACAGTTCTCTTCCTGGATCTTGGCGGTCTCGGCGCTGCGGGCGGCGTTGAAGGCCGCGCCTTCCAGGCCCTCGCCGGCGGCCAGGACGCGATCGGTCACATCGACGATGTCGGTCAGGACCTCGGCGGTCTGGCCGGGGCAGGTCTTCTCTTCCTCGCGGTTGGCCGTCATCCAGCCGTTCTTGACGTAGTCGTTTTCGGCGCTGGAAAGTTCCTGCACGCAGCCGACCACGCAGTGCCAGTTCGTCAGGATCAGGCCGCTCTCGGACACGAACGAGGCGGAGCAGCCCTGCAGACGCACGGCCGAGTTGCGGACGCGGTCCAGCCAGGCCTGATCGATGCGGGTGCCGTATTTGTCGTTGACGGTCTGGATGGGGAAGTTGTCGAACGTCCACATCCCCTCGTCGGCTTTCGCCACGTTCGGGGCGGCGGTGATGGCCAGGGCCCCGGCGACCGTGGCGATGGAGGCGGTCGCGGCTATGGCGGACCGAAGCGAACGAAACAGCATGTCTGATGGTTCTCCCTGGCCCGTCCATTCACTGCGGGCTGTTACACGATAACTAGACCCGAAGCCGCGCCTGCGTCCACAGCCTGTTTCCGGAGCGGGTGCGGCGCCTTACCCCGATTTAACTTGGCCGGAAGACATACCGGCGTCAGATAACCGACAACCAGGGGGTTCGTCGCGTCTCATGTCTCTCGCTCTTTCCACATTGCTCTTCGAATGGCGCCGCTACATGGCCGCCGTGATGGCGCTGGCGCTGTCGGGGCTGCTGGTTCTGGCCATGACCGGCGTCTTCATCGGCATTGGCAAGGGCTTCACGGCCCAGATCGAGCGATCGCGCGCGGACATCATCGTGATGCAACCGGGAGCGAAGAGCCTGATCGGCGGGCCGTCCGGCGTGCCGCGCCGCTTCATCCCCCTGGTCTACAACAATCCCGAGGTCGTCGAGGTCCAGCCGCTGGACGGGGCAGGCGGCACCTTCCAGTCGGTCAAGAACGTCGATCCGACGATGTCACAGGCCGACCGGGCCAAACAGGGCGCGCCACGCCAGGCCTTCGTCCAGTCCAGCATCATCGACACCACGCCTGATGCCGTGACCATTCCAACCGACTACTCCCAGGACCTGATCGACGCCCTGCGCCAGCCCTATACCGTCGCCGTCGATGAAACCGCCCTGCCTCAGCTAGGCGTCAAGCTGGGCGACAAGGCGCTGTACAATGGCCAGACCGTCACCGTGGTCGCCGTCACCCGCGGCTATCCCAACATGATGCAGGCTAACGTCGTCATGTCGCGCGACACCCTGCGCATGCTGGGCCAGGCCGACACCGGTCCGCGCGTCGGGCCCCTGATGGTCAAGCTGCGCGACCCGTCACAGGCCCGCTATGTCGCCGATCAGTTGAACGTCATGGGCGATGGCCAGTGGAAAGCCTGGACCCGTCAGGAACTGGCGGACGCCAATGCTGGAGCCATGTTCGAGGAAGGCATCCTGGTCATCATAATCGGTGGCTGCGTCGTGCTGGGCATCATCATCGGCGTGGCGATCACCTGGCAGACCCTGCGCGGAGCCATCATGGCCAATATCAAGGAGTTCGCCTCCCTGCGGGCCTTGGGCGTCAGCATGGGTAGCCTTCGCCGCATCGTCATGGAGCTCAGCTTCTGGGTCGGCGTCGTCGGGGTCGGGGCGGCCATCTTCCTGACCTGGCTGGTGTCGCTGCTGGCCGCGGCCAATGCCGTCATTATCGCACTGCCACCCATACTTCTGATCTTCGTCGGTGGCGGTCTGATCCTGATCGCCATGGGCTCGGGCCTGCTGTCGATGGGCATCCTCAAGAAAAGCCAACCTGCGGACCTGCTGCGATGATCGGCCATACGAAACTGCACGGCCGTCACGGCTCCGCCGCCATCGAGGCCACGGGCCTGGTCAAGCGGTTCAAGTCCGGCAAGTCCTTTGTCGAGGTGCTGAAGGGCGTGGACTTCGACGCCCGGCACGGCGACCTGACCATGGTCATGGGCCCATCGGGTTCCGGCAAATCGACCCTGATCGCGGCGCTGTCAGGCCTGCTGCGACCCGAGGCGGGCAGGGTGGACGCCCTGGACGTCGACGACATGTGGAAGCTGTCGTCGGGCCGGATCGACAAGTTCCGCCTGGATCACTGCGGCTTCATCTTCCAGGGCTTCAACCTGTTCCCGGCCCTCAGCGCCCTGGCCCAGGTCACGACGGTGCTGAAATATCAGGGCCTGTCGCCCGACGCCGCCCGCAAGCGTGCGACCCTGGCGCTGGAAGAGGTGGGCCTCGGCCATCGCCTGCATCAACGTCCTTCGGCCCTGTCCGGCGGTGAAAAGCAGCGTGTCGCCATCGCCCGCGCCCTGGCCAAGGACCCCAAGATCCTGTTCGCCGACGAACCGACCTCGGCCCTGGACGGCGAGAATGGCCAGGTCGTCATCCGCCTGCTGCGCCGGGCCGCAACCGAACATGGCGCGGCGGTCATCTGCGTGACCCACGACCCGCGCCTCGAAGCCTGGGCGGACCGGGTCATCCACATCGAAGACGGCGTGATCATCGACGATCAGCGCCGCATCCCCAATCCCGACGCCACCTTGGCCTCGCACTGAACGCCCCGAAGGACCTCCAAGAATGCCCGGCTTCCTGAAAAGCAAATGGACCTGGATCGGCCTCGCGCTGATCGTCGTCATCGGCCTCGTCGTCATGTTCATGAACAATGCCGCCACAGCCAAGAAGGCCGAGGAGGCCGAGCGCGAAGCGAACAAGGTCGAGAGCCCCTATGCGGCCATCGCCAACGGCCGGATCGACGTAGAAGGGGGCATCATACAGATCGCGGCCCGCCGCGGCGGCGTCGTGCGCGAGGTCCTGGTCCAGGAAGGCGACCGCGTCGTCACCGGTCAGATCCTGGCGCGTCAGGAAGACGATGAGCCCCGCCTGGCCCTGCAAAGCGCCGCCGCCGACGTCAATCAGGCCGAAAGCCAGCTACGCCAGATCCAGGTCGACATCCGCACGGCCCAGCGCGAGTTCGACCGCCTGCAACAACTGGTCGCCACCAACTTCGTCGCCGCCCAGCGGCTGGACCAGGCGCGCGATGCCATCGCCACGGCCGAGGCCCGCATGGGCTCGGCCCAGGCCGCCGTCGCCACCGCCCGTGCCCGCCGCGACCAGGCCGCCTATAATGTCGAGCTGACGGTCATCCGTGCGCCGGCCAATGGCCGGATCGTGCGTCGCTATGCCAACCCCGGTGCGGGGGCCTCGACCCTGAACGTGTCCAACATGTTCGATCTGGAGCCCGACGCCCCACGCATCGCCCGCGCCGAGATCGTCGAAAGCGACATCCCCAACATCACCGCCAATCAGGCCGTGGAGGTCACGCCCGAGGGCGACACGACCAAGGTCTATGTCGGCACCGTCCTGCGCCGCGCCGCTGTCTTCGGGGCCCGCAAACTGGCCTCCGACGACCCGTCGCAACGCTCCGACGAACGCGTCGTCGAAGTCGTCGTCACCGTCGGCAACGCCCCCCTGCTGATCGGCCAGCGCGTCCTGGTCAAGTTCATGAAGCCGGGTGAGACGGCGGGGGCACCGCGGGCCGCCACCGTCGGCGTGCCGGCTAATCGCTCGATGCAGACGCCGAACCGGGGGTAGGTCGGCCTAGCCCACCGCGCGCACTGCGACATAGACGGCGACAATCAGGATCAGGCCCGCGAACAGTTTCCGGGCCAGGGGGGCGCGGGTCGACAGGCGCTGGGCCAGGGGCTGGCCGATGGCGGTTCCGGCCAGGCCGCCGACAGCCATGGCTCCGACGATGGGCCAGTCGATCAGGCCTGAGGCGGCATAGTTCAGCGCTGTCGTCGCGCCGAAGGCGGCGACGCTGACCAGCGACGAGGCCTGGGCCATGGCCAGGGTCATGCCCGTGGCCGCCATCAGGCCGGGCACGATCAGGAAGCCTCCGCCGATACCGAAGAAGCCGGACGCTGCCCCGACGCCCGCACCAGAGGCGGCCAGGGCCGGAGCCATGCCGGGGTTCAGGCGTACGGCTATCGAGCCCTCGCTGCGTGCGGGCCTCAGCATGGCCAGGCCGACGACCGCCATGGCTCCGGCAAAAAAGATCAGCAGGCTGTGGCCGTCGATGGATTTGGCCAGGGTCGATCCAGCCAGGGCCCCGACGATGCCGAAGGCGGCGAACAGGCTGGCGCAGGGCCAGCGGACCCGCCCCGCGCGGGCCTGCCCGGCCAGGGCCGTCAGGGCATTCAGCGACACCCCGGCGGCGGAAGCACCGATCGCCACATGCGGATCGCGGACCCCCACGACGTAGAGCAGCAGCGGCACGGCCAGCACGGACCCGCCGCCGCCGAACACCGTCAGCAGCAGCGAGACCACAAGGCCGCTGGCCATCGCAAGCCCCAGTTGCAGCAGGTGCGGGTCCACGGCCTATGCGGCCCTGGCTGTACGGTTCCAGGGCATGGCGGCCAGCAGGGTCGCCATACCGCAGAAGCCGGTCGCCCCGGCCACGAACAGACCGGCTCCGACGAAGGCCGACAATCCCCAGAAGCCGGGGTGGACCAGCAGACCCAAGGCCGCGCCCAGCAGGATCAAGCCTCCGGCCGTCATCTGGACCTGGCGCATAATCTCCAGCGGAGCCTTGCGGTCCTGGCGCACGGGCAGGCCCGCTGCCTTCCACGCCTCCAGACCGCCTTCCAGCACATAGGCCTCGCCCGGGACGCAGGCAGCGAGCTTGGCGGCGTTGACGCCGGTGCGGTTGCCCGTCCGACAGGTGAAGACGACGGGCTTGTCATGGCCGAGCGTCTCACCGGTCATGCTGGACAGCGGAGCCGGGCGCGATCCGGCCACATGCTCACGCGCGAACTCGTCGGCCTCACGGATGTCGATCAGGATCATCTCGCCGGCCTTCATGCGGGCAGCGACGTCGGCGGGGGTCAGGGTCTTCAGCATGTCAGTCATCCTTGGGGGAGGGGGGGCAGTAGATTTCGATCAGGACGGCGATGACCTTCAGGGCCGCCGGGTCGGCGATACGGTACAGGATCGAGGTACCTTCGCGCCGCGTGGTCACCAGACCCTCTTCGCGCAGCACCGCCAGGTGTTGCGACAGTGCGGACTGCGACAGGGCCACCGCCGCCTGCAACTGCGTCACCGACCGCTCCTCGTCGCCCAGCTGGCACAGCACCATCAGCCTGTGCGGACTGGACAGCGCCTTGAGCAGGGCCGAGGCGCGGCCCGCATTGGCCTGAAAGGCTTCCAGCCCGATGTCATCGATATCGATCATGTCGCCAATATATTAGACATTGCTAAATTAGCAAGTCCTAATATATAAAAGGTCCAGAAGGAGCCTCCCATGACCCTCGTGACCCCCCCGCTTGATATCGCGGCCCCGGACGTCGAAGCCTATTTTGACGCCGCGACCCACACGGTGACCTATCTCGTGTCTGACCCGGCAACGGGCCGGGCCCTGATCATCGATCCCGTGCTCGCCTTCGATGCCCCCTCGGCCCACACCGACAGCCAGGCCCTGACGGCCCTGGTCCAGCATGTGAAAGACAAGGGCCTCAATCTGATAGGCGTGCTGGATACCCATGCCCATGCCGACCACCTGTCGGGGGCCGACGCCCTGCGCGTCATGACCGGTGCCCCCATCGGCATCGGGGCCCGGATCACCCGCGTGCAGAAGACGTTCGGCGACCTGTTCGAGGCGACGGATGTCACACCCGATGGCTCGGTCTTCGACCGGCTGTATAACGACGGCGACACCTTCGCCCTGGGCCGGCTGACGGTCGAGGTTCTGCACACGCCCGGCCATACCCCGGCCTGCGTCAGCTATCGGATCGGCGATGCCGTCTTCGTCGGCGACACCCTGTTCATGCCGGACTACGGCACGGCGCGGTGCGACTTTCCCGGCGGCGACGCGCGGACGCTCTACCGTTCGATCCAGCGCCTGCTGGCCCTGCCGGACCAGACGCGGATGTTCGTGGGGCATGACTATCTGCCGCAAGGACGGACCGACTTCCGCTGGGAAACCACGGTCGCCGCCCAGAAGGCGTCGAACATCCACATCGGAGGCCGCAGCGAAGACGACTTCGTCGCCTTGCGCGAAGCGCGTGACGCGACCTTGAGCCCGCCCCAGCTGATCCTGCCGTCCTTGCAGATGAACATCCGGGCCGGGGCCCTGCCGCCGCCGGAAGCCTCGGGCCGTCGATTCCTCAAGACCCCGCTCAACGCCATTCCGTAAGGACGATCAGCGCCCCTCGAACTGCGCCGTCCGCTTCTCCAGAACCGCGCTGACACCCTCGGCGTGGTCCTCCGTCAGATGCGCCAGGGCCTGCATGGCGGCGGTCATTTCCAGGATCTGGTCGAAGGTGGCGTCGCGGCCCTGGCGCAGCAGGGCCTTGGTCATACGCAGGGCTTGCGGGGCCTGGGCGGTCACTTGCGCCGCCGTGGCCAGGGCCTCGTCCATCAGGCTGTCGGCGGGCACGACCCGGTTGACCAGGCCCCAGTCCAGCGCGGTGGCCGCATCCAGCGTGCGGCCCGTGAACAGCAACTCGGCCGAGCGGGCATAGCCGACGTTCCTCGGCATCAGCCAGGTCCCGCCGTCGCCGGGCAGTATGCCCAGCTTCAGGAACGGCACGCCGAAACTCGCCGCTTCGGACGCGATGCGGATGTCGGCCAGTCCGGCGATGTCGCACCCCAGCCCCATGGCTGGGCCATTCACCGCCGCGATCAGCGGCACCTCCAGCCCATACAGCGACCGCACGATCCGGTGCACGACCCGGCGGTAGTTCTCGCGGATGTCGATGCCCGTGCCGCCGAACAGGTCGCGCCGGTCGCGCATGGCGGTCAGGTCGCCGCCTGCGGAGAATGCCCGACCCGCACCGGTCAAGATCACGCACGACACGGTCCGGTCCGCATTGACCGCCTCGCAGGCCTGGGCAAACGCCTCGCCGTCCTGCGGATCGGGCAGGGCGTTCAGCCGCTCGGCCCGGTTCAGGGTCCAGATTTCAAGGGGGCCTCGGCGTTCGCGTGCGATCAGGGTCATGGCCACGCTGTGCCGCATTCGCTCCCCGCGCTCAAGCCGCGACGCTGCACGAGCCGAGCGATAGCGCCCGAACACGCGCTCAAGCAGCGAGGCTCCGCGAGCCGAGGGATAGCGCCCAAACACGCGCTCAAGCAGCGAGGCTCCGCGAGCCGAGGGATAGCGCCCAAACACGCGCTCAAGCAGCGAGGCTCCGCGAGCCGAGCGATAGCGCCCAAACAAAAGCCCCGGTCCTTGCGGGGCCGGGGCTCGGTCTTCTGGCTGCCGCAGTCGCTGTTCTAGCGCTTGCGGTCCAGTTTGATGGGTACGAAGTTGGACGGGTGGCTGACCGCGCGGTCGCCTGCGCCGTTCGTGTTCTTCGTATTGACCAGCATCCCGCCCCACAGGGCGAAGGACATCATGGCGTGCTGGAGGTTGCGCTCCTTGTTATTCATCTTGGCGTCTCCTTTCGATGAAAGATGAAAAGAGACGCGGCGTGCTTTTCGGGGGTCTCACCGTCATAGTCGTTTCGCGTCAGCGTCCTATCTAGCAGGCGCGGCGCAAATTGCAAGATTTATACTCCGCAACCGGACCATATTTCGCACCGATGTCATCAAACGTGTCGCCAACGCCACAAGGCCCGCCACGCTCCATCGCCACCCCCTGCGTCCAGGTGTGCGTGGTCGACGGAGCCTCCAGCCTGTGCCTGGGTTGCTACCGCACTCTGTCCGAGATCGCGGGCTGGAGCGGCTTCAGCGATGCTGAACGTGCGGCGATCATGGCGGCGCTGCCGGGGAGGGAGGCGGAGGTTCTAGGGAGTAGGGAGTAGGGAGTACGTTGATAGTGGCGGCAGACCCGCAGGCGAGGGTCGTGTCGCCGCCGTTCCAACATCGCATCTACTCCCTACTCCCTACACCCCACTCCCTTCCTTTAACCCCCCATCCACCACGCCCGTTCACCGCATACCAACCGACCCCTGCCAGGATGACAGGGCCGCAGAAGCGGTCGTGTTCTGGTGAGTGTGTTCGGTCCGATGCGTTTGAACCTGTCCAATCTCGGGGTGATGACCCTGGCGATCGCCTGTTCGCTGACGGCTGCCTTCTGGGTCAACCAGCTGGGTGACCGCGGCCAGGCCCAGGCGGCCGCAATGCCCGTGACCGTCGCTGCCACACCGGCCTCGGCTCCCACGCCCGCTACTGGCCCCGACACGCGCATCGCCCGCTCCGAGGACGGCCACTACTGGGCCGAGGCGCGCATGAACGTCCGCACCGGCGGCCGCCCCATCCGCGTCATGGTCGATACGGGGGCCAGCGTGGTGGCCCTGACCCGCGCCGATGCCGAGCGTCTGGGCGTGCATGTCACCGCCGCCGATTTCTCCGGCACCATCATCACCGCCGCCGGCCGCGTCCGCGCCGCCCCCGTCACCCTGGCCTCGGTCAGCATCGGCGGCACGCGCGTCAACGACGTCGAGGCCCTGGTGATCGAGAACGGCCTGCCGCACTCGCTTCTGGGCATGAGCTATCTGGGCCGCCTGTCCAGCTTCACCGCCACGCCCACGACCCTGACGCTCAAAAGCTAGAGCGCCTTCACCACCACGGACAGGGCGGTCAGCAGCAGATAGATCGCGAACACCCGCCTCAGCGTCGTCTTGTTCAGCCGGTGCGCCAGCCGCGCGCCATAGGGGGCCACCGCCGTGGTCAGCAGCCCCATCACCACCGCCGCCGGAATGTTGACGTAACCGAGCGACAGCGGCGGTCGCCCGGCCGCGTCCCAGCCGAAGACCACGAAGCCCACCGTCGCCGCCGCCCCTATGGCCAGGCCGAACCCTGACGCCGTCGCCACCGCCTGATGGATCGGCCGCCCGCACAGGGTCATGGTCAGGCCGCCGAAACTGCCGCCTCCGATGCCCATCATGGCCGACAGCCCGCCGATGACGGTCGCCGTCACCCTGCGGCCCCAGCCCGTCGGCATGTCCCGCCTCAGAACGATCCGCTCGGGCAGCAGCCCCATCTGCGCCGCGATCAGGGCCAGACAGACCCCGTAAACGATGGCCAGCCCTTCCATCGACGTGAACCCCGCCACGCCCGCCCCGATCAGCCCGCCCAGCGCCACCCACGGCGTCCAGGTCTTCAGCACCACCTCGTCCACCGCCCCATGCTCGCGGTGCGCCTTCAGCGACCGCCAGGAGGTCGCCACGATGGTGGCCAGCGATGTGCCGATGGCGACATGCAGATTGCTCTCGCCCCCCAGCCCCAGCACCTCGAACGCATAGAACAGCGCGGGCACGATCACCGTCCCGCCCCCGACCCCGAACAGTCCCGCGATCAGTCCCCCCACCAGCCCGGCGGCCACCAGGGCGGCGAGGAGAAGGAGCAGGTCGGTCAGAGGGAGCATGCGGCTTGGGGGTTAGGGGCTAGGGTTTGGGGGTTGGAAGCGTCGATCGTGCGATGGAGGCAACTCAGCGATTTCAAGCTGACGACCCTTAACCCCTAAGCCCTAATCCCCAACCCCTATTCCAACAGCCAGAACAGATCCTCCACCGTCGTGCCCAGGGCCCGTGCCAGGCTGAGCGCCAGGATCGTGGACGGCACGAACACCCCGTTTTCCACCGTGTTCACCGTCTTGCGCGACACCCCCGCCAGCGCCGCCAGCTCGACCTGCGTCAGCCCCGCCGCCGTCCGCACCTCTTTCAGCCGCGAGCCCAGGCGCGGGTCACTCACCGCGCTCGGCCTTCCGTTCCAGCAGGCCATAGTGGATCACCGCCGCGAACGACCCTGCGAAGATCACGGGCAGCATCAGCACCACGGCCACCTCCGGCCGCCACAGCCCGATCAGATAGACGGCGCTCGCCGCCCCCATGGCGACCGCCAGGCCGGTCCCACATGCTCGCGCCCTGAGCGCCTGCGTGTGTTCGTCGTCCAGATATTTGCGCATCTTCTTGGTAATGCCGCCGTCGCGCCCCGTCAGCATCAGGATCTGGACCAGCGGAATTAACAGGGCCATTACGGCGTTCAGGACCCGTATGGGATTGCTGTCGTCCGACACCATGTCTCCAGCGGCCGAAACACTGATCGGCAACATGATGAAGGCGATGATGCAGGTGTAGAGCATCGCATAGACCCGCCCGCGCTGGGCCTCGTCGATCCAGTCCGTGCGTTTGGCCAGAGCGAGCGTGTTCCCGTCAGGGTCTGTCGCCCGCAGGAGTACCACCCCCCAGATCGTCAGGGCCAAGGCTAACACGCCACCGGCGATGGTCGGCCACAGCCAGAGCCCTTCTGCCAGTCCGCTCGCCGCAACACCCAGCACCACGATCAGTCCGGGTGCGCCAAAGGCCAGGGGCAGGGCCGCCAGAAACCGGCGTCTTTGCCGGTCGTGCTCGCGCCGGATCAGGGCCCTGTACGCCTCTTCGGGATCGTGCGCGTCGTCAGACATCGTCCGCCTCCGCCCGCGCGTCCAGCCAGACGTAGCGCAGCCCCACGGTTGCTGCGGTCACCATCAGGACCACCGGCAGAGCCAGCATGGCCCAGTCGGGTCGGTACAGCCCGATCGCATAGACGGCACTCAGCCCGCCCATCAGCACCACGAACCCCAGTGACACCGACCGCGCTCGCCACTCGCGCGTCAGCTCATCCTCGATCCAGCGCTTCTGCTCCCGCCCCTCCTTGTCCCAGCCCAGCACCATCAGCGGCACGATCCACGCCAGGATCGGCAGGGCGGCGGCCCACATCAGATCGGACATCTCGCCCCGACCCTGGTTCACCCGCGATATGGCCCCCAGACCGAAGGCAACCACACCGACGCTGGCGAAGGGCAGGGCCAGCATGATGCTCCGCCGATGGCGCTGCACCCGATCGCGCCGGGTGCCGCCACGGTCCAGGCGATCCCTCTCCGCCTTCCCCCTCCAGGCCAGAAGGCCGATCACTGCGCCCGCAGTCCCCAGCGTCGCTCCAATGTTGACCAGTGCATCAGGGCCGTCAAAGGCGACCGCCAAACCGCCCCCACCCAGTCCGAGGGCGATCATGACCATGCTCATGATCTCCAGTTTTCTACGCCGCGCCTCACGCCGCGCCAGTGCCCGATCTTCATCCACCGCCAACTCCCACGAACTATGTCACCTGTGGGTTACATGTCACCTTGGGGTTACATCAGTCAAGAGGCTTTTTCAGGCTTCCGCCGGACGGTGTTCGCGCAGACGCAACCTCCACAGTTGGCAGCCGTTCTGACGCCAACTTCCACTCGGGACATCCCTGCGATGACGACGACCAAGACTTCTGCCATCCGCACCCTGGCCCTGGCCGGTTCCGCCCTGCTGCTCAGCTCCGGCGCGGCCCTGGCCCAGACGCCCTACAACTCGACCCAGAGCCAGTCCCAGACCCAGCAGCAGCCGTCGCAGCAGCAGGAAGCGATCGGGGCCATCCTCGGCGCCCTGTTCGGTGACCGTCTCGGCGTCTCCACCGGCGTCGATGCCCAGTGGGCCGCCGGTCGTCGTCCGCTGAACACCCAGCGCACCCAGTTCTACAGCCGCATCGATGCTGACGTCCGCTCCGGCAATCTGTCGACCTATGCCGGCGATCGGCTCAAGACCGACTATGACGCCCTGGTCCAGCTGGAGACCCGTTATGGCTCCGACGGTCGTTTCACGGCGACCGAGCGCAACGAGCTGAACGATCGCTACAGCCGCCTGACCCAGGCGGTCGCCGACGGTGGCTATGGCAACGACAGTGGATCGAACAACGGCTATGCCTCCGTCGCCGGTGGCCGGGTCGAGTTCGAGGCCCGCGTCGATACCGCCGTGCGCAACCGCCGACTGACCCGTACCGAGGGCACCCGCCTGAAGTCCGACTACCAGGCCCTGATCCAGGTCGAGTCCGGCTATCTGCGCGACGGCTCGCTCAGCGCCCGCGAGCGCGACGATCTGGAAAGCCGTCTGGATGCCTTGGATGCCCGCGTTGGTGATGTCGGCTATGGCGGTGGTTCGACCGCGCCGCTCGACAATCGCACGCGCCTGGCCAACATCGAGCGCGCGCTTTCGACCAATGCTTCGGCCATCGGTCGCACCGAAGCCGCCGACATCGCGGTCGAGCACGGCGATCTGGTTCGACTGGAGGCTGCCTATGCCCGCAGCCAGCCGTCCTCTGACGACCGCGCCTATCTGGACCGCCGCATCGGCGAGCTGGAGCTGCGCGCCCGCATCCGCCGCTGATGCCATCCTGCCGCCAATGCTGACACCCGCTGTCAGCATTGGCTGTGCCCTCCGGCTGGCATCGCGGCCCGCCTGTGCCTAGATGGTGTTCATGGCCCGTTCCGCTCCGCCCCCCGGCAAACCCGTCAAGCCCGTCCACGTCCCCGGCCAGTCGGCAGCGGGTGTAGCGGAGGCTTCGGCCCCCTTCATTTTCGATCCGGCGGCGGCGTCCAACAAGATGCCGATGTTCGCGCCCGTCACTGGCCCGCGCCTGACGCCGGAGGAGGCACCGGGCAAGCCTGCCGACTGGGTCCCGCACCGCCCCGACCGACCCGACGGGCGCAAGCACATCCCCTTCCGGCTGGAGACCAAATACACCCCCGCCGGTGACCAGCCCTCGGCCATCGCCGAACTGGTCGAGACGGCAAAGACCGGCGAGCGCAATCAGGTCCTGCTGGGTGTCACCGGCTCGGGCAAGACGTTCACCATGGCCAAGGTGATCGAACAGACCCAGCGCCCGGCCCTGATCCTGGCCCACAACAAGACGCTCGCCGCCCAGCTCTATTCCGAGTTCAAGAGCTTCTTCCCCGACAATGCGGTCGAGTATTTTGTCAGCTACTACGACTATTATCAGCCTGAGGCCTACGTCCCGAAGTCCGACACCTACATCGAGAAGGACAGCTCCATAAACGAGCAGATCGATCGCATGCGCCACTCGGCGACGCGGGCGATCCTGGAGCGGGACGACGTCATCGTGGTCGCCTCGGTCAGCTGCATCTACGGCATCGGCTCGGTCGAGACCTATACGGCCATGACCTTCACCCTGAAGGTCGGTGACCAGATCGACGAGGCCAAGCTGCGGGCCGATCTGATCGCGCTGCAGTACAAGCGCAACGACCTGAATTTCGACCGCGGCATGTTCCGCAAGCGCGGCGACGTGCTGGAGATATTCCCCGTCCACATGGAAGACCGCGCCTGGCGCATCCAGCTGTTCGGCGACGAGCTGGAGAGCATCCAGGAGTTCGACCCCCTGACCGGCAAGAAGACCGCCGAGCTGGACGAGATCACCGTCTATGCCGCCAGCCACTACGTCACCCCGCGCCCATCGCTGAACCAGGCCATGACCGGCATAAAGGCCGAGCTGAAGGAGACGCTCGACTGGATGGTCGAGAACGGCAAGCTGCTGGAGGCCCAGCGGCTGGAACAGCGCGTGCGCTTCGATCTGGAGATGATGGAGGCCACCGGTTCCTGCGCCGGGATCGAGAACTATTCCCGCTGGCTGACGGGCCGCAGCCCGGGCGAACCGCCGCCCACCTTCTTCGAATACATCCCCGACAACGCCCTGTTGTTCGTGGACGAGAGCCACGTCACCGTGGGTCAGATCAGCGCCATGTATCGGGGCGACTACCGCCGCAAGTCGACCCTGGCCGAGTATGGCTTCCGCCTGCCGTCCTGCATCGACAACCGCCCGCTGAAGTTCGACGAATGGGATGCCATGCGGCCCCAGACCCTGTTCGTCACCGCCACTCCCGGCCCGTGGGAGATGGAACAGACCGGCGGCGTCTTCACCGAACAGGTCATCCGCCCCACCGGCCTGATCGACCCCCCCGTCGAGATCCGCCCGGTCAGCGGCCAGACCCGCAACCAGGTCGACGACGTCATCGACGAGGTCAAGGCCGTGGCCCGCGCGGGCTATCGCAGCCTCGTCACCGTCCTGACCAAGAAGATGGCCGAGGACCTGACGGAATACATGCACGAACAGGGCGTGCGCGTCCGCTACATGCACTCCGACGTCGACACGCTGGAGCGGATCGAGATCCTGCGCGACCTGCGCATGGGCAGCTTCGACGTCCTGATCGGCATCAACCTGCTGCGCGAGGGGCTGGATATCCCCGAGTGCGGGCTGGTCGCCATCCTGGATGCGGACAAGGAGGGCTTCCTGCGCTCCGAGACCTCGTTGATCCAGACCATCGGCCGCGCGGCCCGCAACGTCGACGGCCGGGTGATCCTGTACGCCGACCGCATGACCGGCTCGATGGAGCGCGCCATCGCCGAGACGAACCGCCGCCGCGAGAAGCAGGAGGCCTACAACGCCGAACACGGCATCACGCCCGAAAGCGTCAAGCGCGACATCCGCGAGATCATGGCCAGCCCCTATGAGAGCCGCGCCCTCGACCAGCTGACCCGTCCCGGTGTGGCCGAGGCGTCAAAGCCCTTCGTCGGCACCAACTTCCAGGCCGCGCTCAAGGATCTGGAGGGCCGCATGCGCAACGCCGCCGCCAATCTGGAGTTCGAGGAGGCCGCCCGCCTGCGCGACGAGATCAAGCATATGAAGCTGATGGACCTGGAGTTCGCCAACGACGCCATGACCCCCGCCGGTCAGGCCGTGGACACCGAGGCCCCCAAGCGCGACCGCGCCGCCGCCCGCGCCGCCTCCGCCGAGGCCTTCCGCAAGGGGCGGCTGTAAGCCAGCAGCCCCCCGTTCAGCCCTTCGTCCGCGCCTCGGCCAGCACCTGCTGCACTTGTTCGAAGGTGTCGGTCACCGAGCTGGCGGGCGGCTTGCCCATCAGGCTGACCACCACGATGGCGATGAAGCTGAGCACGAAGCCGGGCACGATTTCGTACAGCAGGCTGCTCAGCGTCGCCCCGTCGGCCAGCACCGGCGCATAGATCCAGAACAGCACCGTCACCGCCCCCACGACCATGCCGGCCAGCGCCCCGTCGCGCGTCATCCGCTTCCACGTCAGCGACAGGATGACCAGCGGCCCGAACGCCGCCCCGAACCCGGCCCAGGCCTTGGACACCAGCCCCAGCACATTGCTGTCGGGGTTGTAGGCCAGCAGGATCGCCGCCACCGCCACGGCCAGCACCGCCAGCCGCCCGACCAGCACCAGCTCCTTCTGCGGCGCGCTCTTCCTCAGGAACACGCCATAGAAGTCCTCGACCAGAGAGCTGGACGACACCAGCAGCTGCGACGAGATGGTGCTCATGATCGCCGCCAGGATCGCCGCTAGCAAAAAGCCGGTGATCAGCGGATCGAACAGCACGTCCGACAGGATGATGAAGATGGTCTCCGGATCGGTGACCTCCAGCCCGGTCCGTGTCGCATAGGCCAGGCCCGCCAGACCCGTCCCCATCGCCCCGATCAGGGTCACGATCATCCAGCCCATGCCGATGTTGCGCATCGTGGGAATGTCCCGCACGGATCGGATGGCCATGAAGCGCACGATGATGTGCGGCTGCCCGAAATAGCCCAGCCCCCAGGCCAGGGCCGAGATCGTCCCCACGACGGTGAACCCCTTGAACAGGTCCAGCAGCCCCGGATCGATCCCGTTCAGGGTGCCGACCGTCTCGCCCACCCCGCCCACGTTTGTGATGGCCACGATCGGCACCAGCACCAGGGCGATGAACATGATTAGCCCCTGCACAAAGTCCGTCAGGCTGACCGCCATGAAGCCGCCGACCATCGTATAGGCCAGCACCACCCCGGCGGTGAGCCACAGCCCCAGGCCGTAATCCAGCCCGAACGACGTCTGGAACAGCTTGCCCCCCGCCACCATGCCGGACGAGGTGTACAGGGTGAAGAAGACCACGATCACCAGGGCCGACACGATCCTCAGCATCCGGGACTTGTCCTCGAACCGCTTGCCGAAATAGTCGGGGATGGTGATCGCGTCCTGCGCCACCTCGGTATAAACCCGCAGGCGCGGCGCCACGATCAGATAGTTGGCCAGCGCCCCCAGCGTCAGGCCGACCGCGATCCATACGGACGACAGGCCCGACACATACATGGCTCCGGGCAGACCCAGCAGCATCCAGCCGCTCATGTCCGACGCCCCGGCCGACAGCGCCGACACCGCCGGCCCCAGCTTGCGCCCGCCCAGCATATATCCGGCCACATCGTCCGTGCTGGTCCGCATCGACCACACCCCGATGCCCAGCATCAGAGCGAAATACAGGCCGAGAGTGATGAAGGTTCCGATTTCCATGCCCCATGCCTAGCAGCAGGGCAGGGTCGGGGGCCACCCTTTGCGGCGAGAAAGGGGCGGGGGACAGGCAGTAGGGTTGAACTGATTTAACGTCAGCCTAGTCAACTATGACAACTCTTAGTAGCCTCTGCTCGGGTGTTTCAAACGGGGGCTACATATTGTCAGAATCAAACGCTGCGGTGATCCCTTCCGATGGGCTAACTGAGTCAAAAGCTGCGCGGATCGCAGAGTACAAAAAGCGTCGTCAGCCGTACTCTATGAAGCGGATCAGTCAGGCGGATCTTCAGGCTCATATTGATGACGGTTGGGAGTTGGACCGGGAGATGCAGCGCGGCGTGCGCGTCCGCCGGACGAAACGATTAGACGAGCAGCTAGAGAACCAGTTGTGGGTTCTGCTTTACCTTTTAGGCTACGAAAAACTTAACACTGGTCGACATTTCAAGGTGACTGTTGATGTCGATGGTAAGAAGATATCCAAGCAGATTGATGTATTGGCGCTTGATGACGAGACTGCGGTCGTTGCGGAATGTAAATCTGCCGAGTCAATGAAGTCGAAAAGCCTACAGGCAGAGATATCCGAGTTCGACTCGGTCAAGAAACAGATAGCCAATGCAATCCGCGCTCATGGCGGTCCAGGATACAAGCCAAAAATCATCTGGATGATGGTAACGGCACGTATTCGCTGGAAAGAAAATGATCTTGCTCGCGCAAAGGATCGTCAGATTCATGTCGTGCGTGAACATGAGCTGCGATACTTTATGGAAATCGCTAAGATTCTAGGTCGCGCCGCAAAGTATCAATTCCACGCGGAGTTTTTGAAGGGGCAGTCAATCCCGGCTCTGTCGCAAAACTTCGTGATGGCGTCGCGTTTCAAGCTTGGTGGGCGGAACGCATATGCCTTCACGATTTCAGCATCGGACCTGCTTCGGCGAGCCTTTGTAAATCATCGAGATCTGCGTGATCCATCTGGTGCTCCGACTTATCAACGGCTGATCAATCCAGGGCGTCTCAAAAAAATCGCCGGGTTCCTTGAGGGAGGAGGGTATTTTGCCAACTCAATCCTTGTGAACTTTCATCATGATCTTCGGTTCGATATCGGCCAGAAGGACCTCGCAGGGGAAACGCATTTTGGGCAGCTCTATCTTCCCGACACGTACAAGAGCTGCTGGGTCATCGACGGACAGCACCGGCTCTACGGAGCGGCTGTCGTCAGCGATCCGGCCCTTGCGCCAGCTATACCCGTCGTAGCTTTTGAACGGCTGCCGGCCGAGGAAGAAGCTAATCTGTTCGCAACCATCAACCGAGAACAGAAGCAGGTTCAGAAGAAACTGTTGGACGAGCTGGATGGAGAGCTCAAGTGGGGCTCAGACGATCATCGTGAGGCGTTGAATGCCATTGCGGTTCGGGCGCTCGACATGCTGCGAGGAGAAGTGCTTGGTCCATTTGAGGACCGTATCGCCTTGCCGGGCATGCGTGGACGCCAGCAGCCGTTGACTGTTCCGCAGTTGAAGCCGGCCATAATTCAAAGCGGCCTGATCGGCCGTATTTCCGCACGCGACGGCAGGTTTGTTGCAGGCCCGCTAACAGGAGCCTCTCACGAAGACACTCTCGCTAACCTCACCAGCTTTATGAGCGATCTTTTCGAGAGCGTCAGGCAAGTTAACCCTGACAGATGGGCCGGCTCAGAAGTTCCGCTCTGCCACAACGTAGCGGTTGCGGCGATCATTCGGCTAGCGGGTGATCTAGTGAGGCACCTTGAACGAACTGAGAAAATCGATGTTCACGAGCTCCCGCCTGGCGATTTGGCGGATCAGGTCAAGTTGCTGGCCCAGCCATTCATTGCTTTTTGCCAGAACGCGACGGATGAAGAGTTCAAGGCTCGCTTCCCGATCACGTTCGGCACGGGTGGGCCGAAACGCTATTTCTTACAAGCGGCGAACCTGATTTCTGAGCAGGTGATATCCTTTTCCGTGGAAGGCCTCGACGAGTTTCGCGTGAACACGTCCAAAGGTCGGACGGACCTCGGAGACCAAGCTGTTAGGTGGATCAGCGATACGTTGCATAGCTTTGTTGTCGGCAAGCTGAGAGAGGTCTATGGGCCAGACTTCTTCGAGAAAGGCATCAAAAACAAAGATATAAAAATCAAGGCTTACAGCAAGCGCGCCGATACGGATCCTGAGGGAAATACTCCTCTCGAGACTTATCTAGACATTATTGAACTAAAAAAAATCGCTGAGACCAACGAGAACTGGCCGCACTTTAAAGACGTGCTGAATATACCGCTGCCGAGCCAACAAAAAGGGCTTACGAAGTATGTGAAATGGATCGACGATTTTAACGACGTACGAAAAATCTACGCCCACCCCTTCAATAGGTCGTACTCAGATTCGGACGTTGAACTCCTCGAGTTGGTTCAAGAGAAACTGAAGGCGCGCCTTAATGCCTGACTTATCGACCAAAGTGACGCCGCCGCTTAAATGGGCGGGTGGCAAGCGGTGGTTTGTGCGGAACCACCTCTCGCTTTTTCCTTTAGAGTACGACACCTATTTCGAGCCCTTCTTTGGCGGAGGCGCAGTACTGTTTTCGCTGTTGCCAGAAAAAGCAACTATTTCAGACGCAAATCTCGATCTGATCCGTACATATAGAGCAATTCAGTTCAATTTTGAAGGCGTAGAAGACGCTTTACGGCGTCATGCCAATGAACATAGTGACGAATATTTTTATTCAATTAGGTCTAACCGGCCTGAAGACCCTCTTGAGTTGGCTGCATGGTTTTTGTACCTCAACAGGACCTGCTATAATGGACTCTATCGCGTCAACAAAAAGGGGCAATTCAACGTTCCTCGTGGCACGAAGAATGATGTACTTTTGCCATCTGATAACTTTGAGTCGGTCGCAAAGGCACTAGACGGTTGCGAAATACTGTATTCAGACTTTGAACCTGTCATAGAAAAAAGTAGATCGGGAGACTTTGTATTTCTTGACCCGCCGTACACCGTAAAACACAACAATAATGGATTCATAAAATACAACGAAAATCTATTTTCGTGGGATGATCAGGTTCGACTTTCTAGGGCTGTGGCGAGAGCTGAGCAGCGCGGTGTGAAACTTTTGGTTAGCAATGCGGATCACCAATCAGTTCGCCAACTCTATGAAGGTATAGGGGAGACCCTGACGCTAGATCGGCACTCTGTCATCGGCGGTGGCGCAGGATATCGATCCAACACATCGGAGATTGTAGTGAAGGTAGGGTATTAGGATCACTTAGGATCGAGTTGGTCCGCCATCCTAGTAAAGCCCGGGATGGAACGACGAGAAGGAAGTGTCGAGCACTAGCTCCAATGCAATGTTAAAAAATTCGGGAAAAACGAACACGTCGGGTCCGATGCGTTAAGTTACACTCTCGACCGGCAATCGACCCTTCCCGACCCCCATCCTCCCGCCCCTTCGCGCCCTTCGCCGACCCTTCCCGACCCTCGCGCGCATGCGCCCTGAATTTTTATTACCATCACCCCCGAACACGGGGTGTGTCGTCCCGACCCCCATCCTTTCAACACCTTGCGTCCCGCGCCGGTCACTCCGGACCCCTCTTGCCCGCCACAGGGGCGGGCGGGGGCATAATCGCGGGGCCGGACATCAGGGTCCGGCGATCACCGACGGGAGGACGCCTTGGGGGCGACGGAGAAGAACATCACACTGCGGGCACCGCATCCGCAGGACAAATGGGATCGGTGGGAGGCGGAACTGCGCCTGCTGGAGGAGGGGATGCGCTGTTCCCACGTCCTGGCCTGGGCCAGGGCCCCGCGACGGGCCCGGAGCCTGTTTCTGAAAAAGCTGTTGGATCGGCTCAAGCGTCTGGACGCCGAGATGCAGGCGGACGACCGTCCATGAAGGCTCATCCGCGCACCACCTATGTCACCGCCGGGGCGCAGGCCTGGAGCCTGATCCGGGGGGCCTATCTGTCGGGCCTGTCGGCACCGACGGTGGCGGCGCGGTTCGGGGTGTCGGTCTCGGCCCTGCGTAAGCGGGCCCGGCGCGAGGGCTGGACCAAGCTGCAATACGCCGCCACCCGCGCCCTGCCGGATGGGGCGGCCCCGCTGCCCGCCGGTCAGGCCGCGCCGTCATCGGCCGGGCAGGGGGCCGCTCTGCCCACCCTGTCCGGCGGCCTGTCGGAGGATGAAGTGCTGGAGGCCCAGCTGCCCAATCCGACCATCCAGCCGGGGGCCCTGGCCCGCCGCGCTCTGGCCCATGCGGCCCAGGCCGTGCGCGACGGTCAGGGGCTGAATGCCGTCCGCCTGGCCCGCGCCGCCGCCGAAATCTCCCGCCTCGATCAGCTGCTGGAATGGGAGGGCGACAGCGACGACGAGGGGCCGGATGCCGAGGAACGCTTTCAGGCCCGCCAGCAGATGATGCGCGTCTTCATCCGCGAACAGGCGCTGGACCTGGCCCGCTGCATGGCCGACGGCCGCCCCCTGCCGCCCGCCTATGTCGAGCTGGAGGCCACGCTGGCCCGCAATGCCACCGCCAACGCTGCGGAGACCTCGTCGTGACCGGGTCCGGAAGCGGAGACTTTGTCTCCACAATCCCCCCTTCCGTTTTTCGCCACGGCACGGAGACACCGGACCCCGTTCGTGTCGCAAACGGCGTCGCTGCGGGCATGAAAAAGGGCGCGGCAGCCGTGGCCACCGCGCCCCTTCAAAGTGTCTCGAGGATCGTCCGCTTCAGAGAAGCTTCAGCTCCACCGCCGAGGTCTTGCCGCGCTGGTTTTCCAGATCGTATTCGACCTTCTGATTGTCATCCAGGCCTTGCAGGCCTGCCTTCTGGACCGCTGTGACGTGTACGAACACGTCAGAGCCGCCGTCGTCGGGCTGGATGAAGCCGTAGCCTTTTGTGGAGTTGAACCACTTGACCGTGCCGGTCGCCATATCTGCGTCTCCGTGAACGCGCTTTGCCAGGCAGGTGTCCCTGCGGGATCACCCGTCAGCCCATCTGGAACCAGCTCGTTCGAAGAAGGAGCAAGCGCGGGTTTGGACCCCACGCGATATCCGGACTGCACCGACTTTCTCTCGCGCAAATCCGGGTCGGTCAACAGCAAAGCGATTCGTTCGCACGCGAACAGGGTTACCGCCCCCGTTACCGCCCCCGTTACCGTCAGCGCGAGCACAGGCTGTAGGATGCGCCGTCCAGATGCAGGTGGTCCGCATGCGCCGCATTGTAGTCCGGCGTCAGCACGGTCGAGAACAGCCGGCACGCCCCGTCCCTCAGCCGCGCCAGGAAGGGAGCAGCCTCGCCGCCCGCCGGACCCTGGCCCGACCAGTCGTCCAGCACGGTCACCTTCGAGCCATCCGCCAGGGTCACGCCCGCGACGTCCAGCGCATTGGCCTTGGCATGTTCGCTGGGCCGGGCGCTGGCATCGGTCTGGCCATAGATGCGGCGGCACGAATAGGTGCCCATGCTGTCGACGCGGGCGACGTCCTGACCAAAGCTGGCCCGGGCCGCCGGCTGCAGCACCTGGCGGTCCCAGATGACGTATCTGACCGCCAGCGGGCACTGCATGACCAGGCCGCCGGGGCTCAGCGGCGTGACCGCCCCGCCCGTGATCCTGACCGCGCCGCGCACGACGCAGAAGCCGCCGTCGTCCCGGTCCGCCGCCCGCTCGACCGTGATGCCCGCGTCGCGGAGCACCTGCATGCAGGCCTCGGTCTGGGCGGTGATCTGTTCGGGCGCGGCCGTGGGCGGCAGGTCCAGGCTGGCCACCTTGGACTGCGTCGCCTGGCCGATCGGCCGGTCCAGATCCAGCGGCTTCCACGGCAGGTCCTGGTGCGGCGCGAACGCATTCAGCAGCGCGAACAGGGCGCAGACCGCCAGGCCCGCCTCCCACATCAGGTTCCAGAAGTCGGCCAGATCACGCTTCATGCCCACCCAGCGTGGCGGGTGCTGCGTTGCAGCGCAAGCGGAACCGTGGGGTCAGGGCAGGGCGTTCAGCCTGACCATCAGATCCTGCACCGCCCGGCTGCCCGCGTCGTGGTCGTTGGACACGGCGATGACGGCCCTGTTCTGCTCAGGCCGGACCAGCACCCCGGCGTGCCACATCGTGTTCGATCCCTCATGCCCCAGGACCCGCTGCGGCCCCTGACCCTGCACGATCCAGCCGCAGCCATAGCCCGGCGGCGGACCCTCGGCCGGGGCGGTCAGGCGCGCGACGCTGTTGGCGCTGATCCACCCGCCGCCCTCGCTCAGGAACACCGCCAGGAACCGGCCGTAGTCCGCCAGGGTCATATGCGCCGTCCCTGCGGGCCCCATAGCCAGCGGGTTGTCCGCCCCGGGATTGGTCGGATCAATGGGCGTCGGCCCGGCGCGATGCCCCCAGGCATTGGGCGACGGCGGTGGCCCGAACCCTGCGCTGGTCAGACCCAACGGCCCATAGACCTCGGCCCGCATGGCATTCTCCCACGACGTCCCCGTGATCGCCTCGATCGCGGCCCCCAGGACGATGTAGTTGGCATTGCCATAGGCGAAGGTGCCGACGGCCCCGCCGGGCGGCTTGGCAAAGGCCTGTTCGGCGATCGTGCGGCGTTGCTCGGGCAGGGACCGGGGATCGGCCCGGGCGGTCATCAGCCAGGTCCGCCCGATGATGTCGGCATCCATCAGCCCGGCGCGGTGGTGCATCAGGTCGATCAGCCGGGTCGTGCTCCACGCGGGATCGATCGTCAGGCCGGGAAAGGCCTGGCCGACCGTCATCTCCCAGTCGGCACGGCCCTGCTCGACCAGCCGCGCGAACAGGGCCGCCGTCATCGCCTTGGTGTTGGAGCCCAGGTGCCAGCAGTCATCGGCGGTGACGGGATCGCTGCCGCCGGCCTGCCGCACGCCCCTGACCGATGACCAGACCACGCCCTCGCGTGAGACGATGGCTCCGGCCAGGGCGGGCGGAGCGGCGGCCGTGAAGGCGGCGTCCAGCGCAGCATCGGCCGGGGCGAAGGTTTCGTCCGCGCGGGCGATGCGGGGCAGGGCACCCACGGCTGGTATAGCGATCAGGCTGGTCAGGACGGCGCGGCGATGGGCAAACATGGGCTTCCTTCGGGCTGGACAACCCAGGCTATCCAAGACGGGCGAGAAACGCACCTGACAACGAAAACAGGATCGGCGGACGGTTGCCGTCCGGCCTACGACGGCGCAGCATGCGGACATGAGCAAGACATCTGACTACGAAGACGAACTGGTGCGGCTGCAGATCCAGCTGGTCGAGACCCAGGCCTGGACCATCGACCAGGGGATCAAGACCGTGATCGTGTTCGAGGGTCGCGACAGCGCGGGCAAGGACGGGGCGATCAAGCGGATCACCGAACACATGGCCCCGCGCCAGACCCGCGTCATCGCCCTGTCCAAGCCCAGCGAGCACGAACAGGGGCAATGGTATTTCCAGCGCTACGTCCGGCACCTGCCGTCGGCGGGCGAGACCTATCTGTTCAACCGCTCCTGGTACAATCGCGGCGGGGTGGAGCCGGTGATGGGCTTCTGCACGCCGGAACAGCACACCCAGTTCCTCAAGGATGCGCCGCGCTTCGAGCGGATGCTGACCGACAGCGGCATCGTGCTGATCAAGCTCTGGCTGGACATCACCAAGGCCGAACAGGCCGAGCGGCTGGAGGCGCGGGTCGAGGATCCGCTGAAGCGGTTCAAGGTCTCGTCGCTGGATGCGGAGGCCCAGGATCGCTGGGACGCCTATTCAAAGGCCCGGGACCAGATGCTGGAAGCCACCCACTCGGGCCATGCGCCCTGGACGGTGATCGCCACGGATACCAAGAAGCAGGCGCGGCTAAACATCATGCGCCACATCCTGCGCCGCCTCGGGGCTCCCGGCGTCAAGCCGTCCAAGCCCGATCCCCACATCGTTTTCGACGCGGACAAGGCCGAGGGGCGTCTGGCCCCCTAGACCCCCAGCTCCGCCCGCAGGGCCTCCGCCGTCATACCTCCGGCGCGCAGCTCGGCCAGGGTCACCGACTGGTCTCGCTTCGCATACCGCCGCCCATCCGGCCCGGTCAGCAGCCGGTGGTGGTGATAGACCGGCGTCGGCCAGCCCATCAGCGCCTGGATCAGCACCTGGATATGCGTCGCCTCGAACAGGTCTTCACCCCGGACGACATGGGTGACGCCCTGCAGGGCATCGTCGTGCGCAACCGCCAGATGGTAGGCCGTGCCCGCGTCCTTGCGGGCCAGGATGACGTCCCCGGCGGTTTCGGGCCGGGCCGGGATGCGGCCGCTCTCGCCGTTCGGACCCCGACCCTGCTCGAAGAACGACAGGTCATTCCAGACAGCATCGCCCAGTTCAGCCCGCGCCCGATCCAGCGACAGCCGCCAGGCGAAGGCCAGACCCTGGTCCAGCATCGCCGCCTCCTCATCCGCGCGATGGGGGCCGGGCCGCGCGGCGTCTGCACTGCCATGCGGCGCGTCGCTGATGGCGTCCAGCAGCGCCTTTCGCGTACGGAAACATCGGTACAGGAGGCCTCTCTGGCGCAGCGTCTCGACGGTGGCGGCATAGTCCGCCAGATGCTCCGACTGCCTGCGCACCGGCTGTGGCCATTCCAGACCCAGCCAGGCCAGATCTTCCAGAATGCCCGCCTCATACTCTGGCCGACAGCGTGTCGGATCGATGTCCTCAATCCGCAGCAGCCATTGTCCGCCTGCATCGGTGGCCAGCCTGTGACCCAGCAGGGCCGAGTACGCATGCCCCTTGTGCAGGCGTCCAGTCGGCGAGGGGGCAAAGCGCGTGACGAACATGCTGGTACGATAGCGGGAAGCGGACGCGGTAGAACCCCACCTGGGCCCATCACTTGCTCGCGCCGGGCGAGAACGTAAGCTCCAGCTCATGCCCACGCCACCAGGTTTCGCCGACATCGCCGCCGCCCGCGAGCAGCTCGCAGCCCTCGACCCCGCCCTGGCGCGCGCCCATGCCCAGACGCCGGTGTTCGAATGGCGGCTGCGGCCCGGCGGCTATGAGGGGCTGTTCCGCATGATCGTGGAGCAGCAGGTGTCGGTGGCGGCGGCCGCCTCGATCTGGAAGCGGGTGGTCGAGGGGCTGGACGGGGAGGTGACGCCCCAGGCAGTGCTGGCCCGCGACGTCGAGACGCTGCGCACCTTCGGCCTGTCGGGCCAGAAGGCGAAATACGGCCATGAGATCGCGCGCGCCCATAGCGACGGCCTGATCGACTTCGACCATCTGGAACGGCTGTCGGACGAGGAGGCGATCGCGCGGCTGACGGCCATCAAGGGGGTCGGCAGATGGACGGCCGAGACCTTCCTGATGTTCTGCGAAGGGCGTCTGGACGTGTTTCCCGGCGGTGACGTGGCCTTGCAGGAGGCGATGCGCTGGGCTGACGGGGCGACCCTGCGGCCGCGTGAGAAAGAGGCGTATGCCCGTGCCGAAATCTGGCGACCGTACCGCGGAGTTGCGGCGCATCTGCTGTGGGGATGGTATGGAGCGGTCAAGCGCGGCGAGGTCGCGCTGGAGGATGCCGCGTCTCTCGCGTAGGTGTATGTCGCGCATGAGACGCTAGAGACGCAAGAATGAACCCGATCGTCGATCCCGGCCTGGCCAATCCCGAGACTGTGCTGGGCGCGCTGGATTTTGCGGGTGTGGCCGTCTTTGCCGCGACGGGAGCGCTGGCGGCGGCGCGCGAAAAGCATGACCTGGTCACCTTCGCCTTCTTCGGAGCCGTGACGGGCGTGGGCGGCGGCACGCTGCGCGACCTTCTGATCGGGGCCCCGGTCTTCTGGGTTCAGGATTGGCGCTATATCGCCGTCTGCCTGTTCGCCTCGGTGGCAGTCTGGCTGGTAGGGGCCCGGCCGTGGCGTTTCCGCGCCCTGCTGTGGCTGGATGCGGTCGGTCTGGCCGCCTATGGCGTCATGGGAGCGGCCAAGGCCGAGGCCTATCTGGTCGCGCCGCTGATCTGCATCGTCATGGGGGCGCTGACCGCCTGTTTCGGCGGGATCGTGCGCGACCTGCTGGCGGGCCAGCCTTCCATCCTGCTGCGCCGGGAGATCACGATTTCGGCGGCTCTGGTCGGGGCAACCCTGTTTGTGGTTTTGCGTGTCGTGGGCCTGGACGCCTGGCCGGCCGCCCTTCTGGCTGCGCCGTGCTCGTTCGCGCTGCGCGCTGGGGCCCTGGCCTGGGGCTGGAGCCTGCCCGGCTTTCCCGGAAAGACCAACTGGGGCGGCTGAAGGGGCTGTCGCCAAACCGTCTCGCGCCCGTCATGACGCGATGATCGCCAAGGCGTCGAATCAGGTCTAGGCTTCGTCCATAGCCTGAGAAGGAGACCTGTCTTCAGTCCTCTCGCGTACACAAAACCCGCCCGATCCGCAGCCTCGACAAGGAGGCCGTGATGCAGGTCACCCATCGCCAGCTTTCCGGCTTTCCCGCCTTGGTGCTGAACGCGGACTTCCGGCCGCTGTCCTACTATCCGCTGTCGGTCTGGCCGTGGGAGGAGGTCGTCAAGGCCGTCTATCAGGACCGCGTCGACGTTGTCTCCACCTATGACAAGGTCGTACGCAGCCCCTCGATAGAGATCGTCCTGCCCAGCGTGATCGCGCTTAAGACCTATGTCGATCAGGACCGCCAGCCCGCCTTCACCCGCTTCAACGTCTTCTTGCGCGACGGCTTCACCTGCCAGTATTGCGGCGACACGGCCGAGTTGACCTTCGACCACGTCGTGCCGCGCTCGAAGGGTGGCCGCACGACCTGGGAAAATATCGTCGCCGCCTGCTCGCCCTGCAATCTGCGCAAGGGCGGCCGCACGCCGCAACAGGCCGGCATGCCCATCCGCCGCGAGCCCCACCGCCCGAACGCCTGGCAGCTTCAACAGCACGGGCGCCGCTTCCCGCCGCACTATCTGCACCAGAGCTGGCTGGACTATCTGTATTGGGACATCGAGCTGGAGCCTTAGGATTCTTTCTATCCACCACCGGCCAGTGCGGCGGTTTCAAAGCTGGCGGCCGATGTTGAAAGGGCAGGGAGCCGGTGTATCTCCCATGATTTTAACCATTCCCTTGTGATCGATAGCGAATGTTGGCCGCAGAACCGCACAAGCAGCGAGAGCCGGGTAAGAGGTCGCGATTTAGCGCGAACCCACATGACACCCGCTGCGGCCGTCATTGCTGACCAAACCCACTTCGGCGATCGAAATCTCAAGGGGGCCTGCCGACTGGATCGAGAACGGAGCCTCCACAGCAGACACACCCGAAAGATCAGCGTCGAAACAGGCCAGCCTGACCTTCACTTCGCGCCAGACGCCCGGCTGGGCGTCAACCAGCATCGGTGCGATGTCCTGCCGCTGGCGTCCAAACCCTAGCTCTATCGGCCCCGACGGAGCGGCGTCGAGCCGGACGGAAAAGCTTAGGACCATGTCGCCGTTGCGCTGGCGCGACAGATCGACTGTGGGGCCATAGATCAAGGCTTCTGCGGCCCCCGTGAAGGTCAGGGCCATGGCGCTTTCCTGGGCCGTGCCATCCGCCGGACGAACCTTGACGGCGCCGCGTGGGCTGGCCCCCGCCAGAACCGTACCGACGCGGCTGTCGCCGCCTTGATCCCGGAGCATCAATGACCAGGGAGTTTGGACGCGGCCGTCTGCAAAATAGACATCCAGATTGGCTCTGACCGTACTGACGCCAGGATCTTCGGCGAGCGATGCCACGCTGGCCGGGGTCGCGTAGCTCAACCCGTAGCCATAGGCGAACTGGGGCGCATAGTCAGGCTCGCCGACGTTCAGCATGTCCTGGCCAGCATCGCGCGGCCAGGAAAATGACAAACGGCCCGTGAAATCATGTGCCGCTGACCCATCACGACCAGCGACCAGAACATCGGCTACGCCGGCCCCCTCGGTTCCCGGCAGCCAGGCGGCGACGAAGGCGTCCGATGCGTTGATCTCGGGATTGGTCCAGAGGGGGCGTCCGCTGAGGAATACCGAGACGGTCGGAATGCCCGCCGCCTTGTATCGGCGGAGCAGCTCCAGTGGCTCTTCGGGCGCAAAGTCCAGGGTTTCGACATCGCCCTGGAACTCGGCATAGGGCGTCTCGCCGAAGACCACGATCGCGACGTCGGGCCGCGTCTGGAACGATCCGTCGGCGCTCAGTTGCGCCGTGCCGCCCGCTTCGGTCACCGCCGCCTCAAGCCCGGCCCAGATCGAGGTGCCGCCGGGAAAGTCGGAATTGGTGGTGTCGGTGCCCTGCCAGCTGACCGTCCAGCCGCCGGACGCCTGACCGATCGAGTCCGCCGCCTCCCCTGCGACCAGAACGCGTGCGCCCGGACGGATGGGCAGCCCGCCTTCGTTCTTCAGCAGGACCAGGGATTTGCGCACGGCCTCGCGCGCCAGGGCGCGGTGCTCCACAGACCCCAGAATGTCGGTACGCCCTTCTAGTGAGCGGTCGCGGTCGAAGACTCCCAGCTTGAACTTGACCCGCAAGATGCGGCGCACGGCGTCGTCGATCCGGGCGGCAGGGATTTCACCGGACTGCGCCTGGGCCAGGGTGTTGGTGTAAAGCCCGCGCCAGCTGTCGGGGGCCATGAACATATCCAGCCCGGCATTGATGGCCTCAGCACAGCTTTCGTTGCTGCATCCCGGGATCTGACCGTGGGCGTTCCAGTCACCGACGACGAAGCCCTCGAACCCCATCCGCTCCTTCAGCACATCGGTCAGCAGCGACCGGTTGCCTGTGATCTTCACGCCGTTCCAGCTGGAGAACGACGCCATGACCGTCAGCACACCCTCATCGATGGCGGGGACATAGCCCTGGGCGTGGATGGCGATGAGCTCGGCCTCGGAGATTACGGCGTCGCCCTGATCCACGCCATTGGCAGTGCCGCCATCAGCCAGGAAATGCTTGGCCGAGCCGGCGATCCGGCCTGGCGCCAGTGGCTGACCCTCCACCAAGGCCCCTTGCAGGCCGAGCGTCATCGACCCCGCATAGCTGGTGACGATCTCGGGGTGTTCGCCATAGCCTTCGTAGGCCCGGCCCCAGCGGTCATTGCGGGGCACGGCCAATGTCGGGCCAAAGGTCCAGTCCGCGCCCGACGCTGCGACCTCCTGGGCCGTGGCGGCTCCGATCCGCCCGATCAGGTCCGGATCACGGGCGGCCCCCAGGCCGATGTTGTGAGGAAACAGGGTCGCGCCGACGATGTTGTTGTGGCCATGCACGGCGTCGATGCCGAACATCAGAGGTACCGCAGCGCCGGGACGGCTGGCGGCAGCTTCGCGGAAGGCCACAGACAAGGCGACCCAGTCGGCCAGCGGTGCCCGCTCGTTCGCCGCCGGAGCCGAGTTGCCGCCCGCCAGGATGGAGCCGATGGGGTAGCGGGCCAGATCGGCGGGGATGATGGAGCCGATGTCGGCCTGGATCAACTGGCCGACCTTCTCCTCTAGCGTCATGCGCGTCATCAGCGCCGTGATGGCGGCCTCGGTGCGGGCGTCGGTGATGGCGATCGGGCTGGCGGCGACGGGCCAGGCGGAAGGGTTCGCAACGGCGGCCTGCGGGTCGCTGGTCGCGACGGTCTGCGCCGTCGATACGCTTCCCATCATGAGCACGGCCAGGGCTGCGGCACAGAGAAGCGCTGGGCGGGACGCGGTCATGATCGGCCTCGATACTGAAAAAAGAAGTGACGGCGCAGCTAGAGGGCTGCGCCGCCAAGGGTCAGGGAGACTAGAAGTTGGCGCGCAGGCGCACACCCATCGTGCGGGGCTGGTTCAGGAACAGGACGTTGACGACCTGGTCGGACACCAGCTGCTTCTCGACGACCGTCTCGTCGAAGACGTTGTTGACATAGCCTTCGATGCGATAGCGGCCGCTCGACGGCTCCCAGCCGGCACCCAGGTTGACGGTCACATAGCCTTCCTGACGGGCCCAGAAGCCGCCTTCGCGGGCATCCGTGCTGCGCAGGAATGGGCTGGTCAGGGGGGCGGTCGGGTTGATCGTGGTGCCTGCCAGCGAAGCCTTGAAGGCATCATAGGCAGCCTGCTGTGCGGGATCGGTCGGACGTGCCGTAAACTGGATCACCGGCAGCTCGTTGTAGATGTTGAGGTAGTAGGACGACCGATAGTTGGCCAGCAGGTGGAAATCGGCCCGGCCACCGAACAGATCGACCGTCTGCTGCAAGTGGGCGTTCAGGTTGACCTTGGACACATTCGGCAGGTCGTTACCGCCAATAGCGACGTTGAAGTTCGGCGTCCCGTCGCCGTAGTCGGTACCGCGCGTGTCCGTCAGAGCACCCTCATCCGCCTGGGCGTCGATGTAGGAGCCGATGATGTCCAGCCGCATGCCATAGGGCAGGCTGAACCTGGTCTCGACTTCGAAGCCCTGGATGGTCGATTGCGCCACATTGATGTTCTGCTGCGAGAAGCCCGCGCTGGCTCCGCCGGGCCCGCTGCCCAGCGACACCAGCGTCTGGAAGACTTGATCGGAGTAATCGTAGAAGAAGACGTTGGCGTTGACGTCGATCCGGCCACTGGCGGGACGGAAGGTGTTCTTTGTGCCCAGCTCGAACAGGGTCACCGATTCCGGCGCAAACGTGGGAGCCGTGGAGACGCCGTTGATCACAACAGTGTCGTTGAAGCCGCCCGACTTGTGGCCCGTCGAAATGGCTCCGTAGAACAGGTTGTCGGGGGTCAAATCGTATTCGAAGCCGACGCGGTAATCGCTGAACGAGTCTTCATAGGATCCGACCTGCTCGCCCGGCGCCGAAATCTGGAAGAAGCTGTGCTGGCCGTTGGCCGGGCAGACCTGAGGGTTGCCGCCTGGCTGGGTGTCCGGACGATTGACGCAGGTGCCGTTCGGCCGCGAGCCGTCTGCAACACCTGCGATCTGATCCAGGAACGTGTCGCGCCTGCCGGGCGTGAAGGCAGTGGCGAAGTAGCGTGCGGCCGCTGCGTTGTCGCCCGGCGTCGGCGGCGCATAGCTGTCGCGTCCGGTGAAGTTCGGGCGGAACCCCTCGGTGCCCAGCCTTGTGACGAAGCAGCAGTTGAAGCCTTCTGATCCCAGACCCAGCGACCAGTTGCCTCCGATGCCCCGCCGCGACTTGTTCTCCTCAGTGTATCGGAAACCGCCCTTCAGACGCAGCTGATCGGTGACAGGATAGGTGAGATCGGCATAGGCGGCGAAGGAATCGGACTGAACGTCCGGGAAGGTGAACTCCGTCCCGGAATAAAACTGGCCCTTGTCGACGACGGACAGGAAGCCGACCTGCTGGCTTTCCTTGAAATAGAACAGGCCCGTGGACCAGACGAACTCCGCCCCGGGCGACGAGGTCAGCCGCAGTTCGTGGATGTCGGATTCCGACAGGGTCAGCCAGTACTGGGTGCCGAAATTGTCGTAATCGACGTTGTCCGCGCCATAACCCGGACGGACCACACCCTCGTTGGCGGCGTTGACCTGGTAGTAGTCCACGCTGCGTCGGCTGGCCGTATACTCCAGAACTGCACCTCCGAAGTCGTAGGAAGCATTCAGCGCCAGGCCCCAGTTGTCGTTCTCAACCAGACCCTGCGGCCCACGGAACAGGACATCGCGCAGTTCCAGCTGATCTGGCGTGCCGCCGCCGACCAGGCCGTTGCGGATATTGGTCGCGGGATAGCCCGTACCCCGCTCGGATTCGAAATCGCCCATCAGGCTCAGGCGGAAGCGGTCGTTCGGCTGATACAAATAGGTAGCCCGTGCAGAGAACAGCTGCTGCTCCCCGGTGGGGTCAAGGCTCTCGTCGTTGCCGACATTCTCGTAGGCCGTGCCGCGATCAACGCCATAGACGGCCAGCCGCAATGCCTGATCGTCGCCCATCGGGATGTTGATGGCACCCTCATAGCCATAGGTATCCAGCGTGCCGACTTCACCCTGGATGAAGCCCTCACTCACGCCCAGTCGTGGCATGTTGGGAATGATGTTCAGCGTGCCGGCAACGGCGTTGCGGCCGCGCAATGTGCCTTGCGGTCCCTTGGCGACTTCCACCCGGGCTAGGTCGAAGAACAGACCGCCCAGACCGCGCGGGCGCGGCAGGTAGACACCGTTCAGGTGTGTAGCCGCCGACGGATCGCCCAGTTCGGTGTTATTGGCGGTACCGACGCCCCGGATATAAATCTGGACATTGCCTTCCTGATTGGAGATCGACAGGCCCGGAATGGCGGACTGAAGATCCTCGATCTGGTCGATGCCGACGGCGCGCAAATCCTCGCCGGTAATCGACTGAACCACGCCCGCATAGTTTTGCAGGCTCTGCTCCCTGCGTTCGGTGGTGACGACGATTTCGTCCAGCTCGGTCGGGTCCTGCTCTTCGGCGACCGGGACTGCGGGTGCCGTCTGGGCATGCGCTATACCGGCAGTCATCGCCAGTGCGGCGCAGCCGAGCAGAAGCGAGCGTTTGAACTGGATCATGGTCTTCCTCCCCGTGGCCCCTGTTTCCCAGGGTGCCGTCGTGACGACGCACATGACGTGCGCCTGTTTCCCGACGCCAAACTGTCGTCATTTGACAGCGCTGTCAACCAAGTGATTTGTCAGGGTGCTGACTGGGTCGAAAGCCTTTCAATCAGGGCATAATCAACCTTCTCGGCCTGCCCGGTCTGACCGCGGGTCGCCGGGAGTAGCAGGCGTGTCGCCACGGCCGCCATCTCGGTGACAGGCTGGCGGATAGTGGTCAGGGGGGGGGTACTCAGCATGGTGCTGGGGGTGTCGTCGAAACCACACACCGCCACATCGTCCGGAACGATCAGGCCAGACGCCGCCGCCGAGTTCAACACGCCCAGGGCCATGTCATCGTTGGACGCGAAGATGGCGCTGGGTCGATCTTTCGCACTCAGCAGGATCGCCCCCGCCTGCCGTCCCGCCTCGAACGTGAAGTCACCCTCGACGACCAGAGCTTCATCGAAGTGGAGCCCATGCTCGGTCATGGCCGACTGAAAGCCCTCGCGCCGGGCAAGGCTGGCGGCATAGCTGCCGGGCCCGGAGATGAAACCTATCCGGCGATGCCCCCCCGCGATCAGATGCGCCGTCATGTCGAAGGCCGCCTGCCGGTCGTCCATGAAGACCCGCATGCCGCGATTCAGATGCGTTTCGGCCCCCAGCCGAACGAAAGGCGTGCCGTTGCGCTCAAGCACGTCCAGCACTCTCGGATCGTCCGAATTGGGCGGTGTCAGCAGCACCCCGTCCGGCCGCAGGGACCGCAGCAGCGACAGCAGATTGGCCTCCAGGCTCAATGAGCCATAGTCGACCAGTTCGACCAGCAGGTGATAGCCAGCTCTCCTACACTCGACCAGCGCGCCATATTCCAGCCGGCTGAGGTAGTCGTTTCCCCGTCCGCTGCGCCAATGCTCCAGCGTCAGCTCAGCATCGACGAAAGCCGCGATCAGATAGGACGACGCCCCGGCCAGAGTACGTGCCGACAGGCTGGGTCGGTAATCCAGGCTCTCGACCGCCGCCCGGACCTTCGCTTCCAGCGCAGGGCTGACGTTCGGCCCACCGTTCAGAACACGGGATACGGACTTGATGGACACGCCGGCAAGGGCGGCGACATCGTAGATCGTCGCGGTCATTGTGGCGCTCGCCTCCCCAGACGGGCCGCTGGACCGCCGTTGATATTTGTATGCGGCGATTGACGCCGATCACGCAAGATTTCGCTCGCCCCGGAAATCGAGTTTGGCCAAACTCGAGGCATGAAGGCTGTCCAGAACCTTGCAGCCGACCAGTTGCCCCCCGTCGGGCCCGGTTTCATCGCCACCCTTACGCTGGCATATATCGGGGCCTTCATCGCCTTCGTACCCCTGCTCAGCCTGCTGGTGCCGTTGCAGGCTCAAGCCCTGGCACCGATGGACAAGATCGGCTTGCTGAGTCTGGTCACCTTACTGGGCGCAGTGGTGGCCAGCGTGACCAATCTGGCTGTCGGCTGGGCCAGCGACCGAACGCGGCATCGACTGGGGCGCCGCCGTCCGTGGATCGCAGGAGGACTGATCGGCGTGATGGTGGCCTATGGCTTGATTGCCGCGGCTACAGGGCCTGCAGCACTGGTAGCGGGCATCATCGTGTTCCAGCTGGCCTTCAACATGCTGTTCGCCCCGCTGACGGCCGTCCTTGCGGACCGCGTCCCCGATGGCCAGAAAGGGCGTGTCGCCGCCTTCCTGGGCCTGGGTGCGCCGCTTGGTGCGGCCAGTGGCGTTCTGATCACCAGCCCGCCATTTGGCGATACGGGAAGCCGGATGGCTGTGATGGGTCTGCTGGTGTGCGTCTGCCTGCTGCCCTTCCTTTTGAGCTATCGGGATCTGCCGCATCTGCGCGCGGAAAACCGTCGGGCGGCGAGACAACTGCGACTTTCGCCAGACTTCGGCTTCGCCTGGCTGTCGCGTTTCTGCCTGCAAATCGCGGCCAGCGTGGTGAACGCCTATATGCTGTTCTATCTGGCCGACCACGCGCGCTATGCCGAGCAATTTCCAGGGACCACGGTGGAAAGCGGACTGGCCCGGTTGATCACTCTGTCCACGGTCCTGATCCTGATGTCCGGCTTTCTGGGAGGCTTGGCATCGGACCGACTGAACCGGCGCAAGGCCTTCATCCTTCTGGCTGCCGGGCTGATGGCCTGCGGTTTGCTGATCTTCGCGGTCTGGCCAGCCTGGCCCGGCCCTCTGATCGGCTATGCGTTTTATGGCATTGGTTTCGGCCTCTACACGACGGTCGATGCTGCCCTCGTCGCGCAGGTACTTCCATCCCGGCAGGACACGGCCCGCGATCTCGGGATCATGAACCTGACCAATACCCTTCCGGCGGTCCTGGCCCCGGTCGTGGCGTTGATCGCCCTGGGCCCCGAGCGTCAATCCTGGCCTCAGTTGATGGCGACGTCCGCAGTCCTGGCCCTGCTGGGCGGCCTTGCGGTTCTGGGGGTGCGGCGCGTCCGCTGATACCAGACGTGTTCGCCGGGCAGGCCGCGAACGATTGACGACAGCGCTGTCATCCTGTTGCTCTGCTGCCCTGTCGGGTCTGGAGAGGCGCTCATGTTTACTGAAAACAAGCGGTGGCGCGGCTTTGGGGTTCTGCTCTGGATCGTGGCGCTTTGGATTGCGCCCGGTACCACCGCATCAGCCTCCGAACGACCCACGGCAAGGCAGGCTGCCGAGGCCATGGGCAAGGGCTTCAACCTGGGCCAGATGTTCGACAACACTCAACATCCGCCGACGCTGGACGTCGCCCGGCTCAAGATCGACGCCTACTATTCGCGGGGTTTCAGAACCGTCCGTATTCCCGTGACATGGACGGAAGATGTCGGCGGCACCACGCTTGCCAACCCAGAAACAGGCCAGGTTGATCGAAGGTCTGCCCGCCTGGTGGAACTGGTGGCCGTGGTCGATTATGCCTTGGCCCAGCCCGGGCTCTACGTCGTCATCAATACCCATCACGAGAGTCGGCTGAAGGATTCAGGCGACGCCGACGTGCTGGCCAGATTGTGGGCCGACATCAGCGACCTGCTGGGCGACCGGGACGGTCGTCTGATGTTCGAAATCCTGAACGAGCCTCACCTCACCAACAAAGAGGCTATGCTGCCAGCTACAGTGCGTGAGATGACAGGGCGTGCCTATGCCGCCATCCGGAAGGACGATCCCGTCCGCATCATCATCATTGGCGGCAACCAGTGGTTCGGTGCGCACGAAATGGCCCTGACCTGGCCCAACCTGGACGCCGTCGGTGGTGGCCGCGACCCTCATCTCATGGCGACCTTTCACCATTACAGCCCCTGGGAATTCAGCGGCGACAATCAGGGCGACTATGCCGATCCCTGGATGGACGAAGACATCGCCTCACCCATGCAGGTCATGGCCGACTGGGCCTCGACAACAGGTGGTGGCATGCCCGTCTTCATCGGAGAATGGGGTGTGGGATGGAAGAGCCGTTACGACGTCATGGACTGCAACAACATCCGCCATTGGTACGCGCGCTTTGACGCCGTGCACGCGAGACGATTCGCGATGCCGACGGCGGTGTGGGACGACGGCGGCTGGTTCCAGGTTTATGACCACGACACCGACAGCTTTCCCAGTAATCTGATCGACTGTATCGACGGGTCTTGTGCCTGGAACGGAGAGGCGCGTGAGGAGCCAGACTGTAGCTGACGCAAGGGTGCTCTCGGCTTAGTCGGATGCCTTTTGCAACGAGCGCTGGCGCACCGACGCCAGCCCCTCCAGCAGAATCTGGCTGCTTTCGGTGGCGCGGCAGTTGTCTGATAAGATCATGCGGATCGCGCTGAGGTGGACCTGAACCGAGGGCCAGTCCCAGGCGTGGTTGCCGTCGGGGTCGCTGATCTCGCACAGGCTGAAGACAGCGGTGTGTAGAGGGCCGGTTTCGAAGAAGCCGGCCATGTCCAGCAGGGCGGCCGCCTCGACATAGACCTGCTTCCGGTCGCGCGCGGCACACAAGCCGTCCAAGCGAGTCAATGTGGCGTGCAGGCTGTGCATGGCCGCTTCGCGGTGGGTTTCGAGGGCCGTCTCGGCGGCTTGCAGAGCGTCGTCGATGGCTTTGCCACCGGGCACCGCCATCTTCTTGGCCAGACTGGACCGGTGTTTGAAAATCTTGGCTTCGGTCACAGGGCTACCCGGCGCGGCTTGATGAGGGTGTCGATATCGGACTGGTCCATATTGGCTTCCGAGGCTTCGCCCACATGGGTCGACAGATCTCCAGCGCGGCGTCCGACGGTCCCGAGCGGAGGCCCAAAACTGCGAACACGCCGGTCGGGTCCGACATAGCCTTCTGCCTTCACGAAGTCTCGCTTGTCGTTGGCCAGCCACAGTATCCTTTGCAGCAGCACCGTGGGCGTCAGAGGCTTGGTGACCACAAAGCTGGCCCCGCAGTCGCGGCTCTTTTGAACCTTGGAGGGGGCGGCATGGCCGGTCAGCATGATGACCGGTGTCAGACAGACGGGATCCGGCGTCTCGCGGCGCAGCCATTGCACGAAATCATGGCCGTCCATCTGAGGCATGGCGCAGTCCACCAAAATCAGATCCACCGCCCGGTTCTTGACGATCTCGCTGGCCTCGACGGCCGACCCGCAACGGATCTGCTCGCGCACGCCGAAGCCCTGGACGATGGAGCTGAGGATATCCAGCGCCTGCGGATTGTCGTCGATCAACAGGACCGTGGCCTGTTCCAGGTTGACGCGACTGGAGGGGCGGGGATCGCGGATCATGGCTGATCGAACAGCATCAGGTCGCCGTGCGCGACGAGGGCGGGGGAGAGGGTTGGCAATGTGCCGATGGCCAGACTTAGACGTGCGGCCAGATCGGCCAGAGGCATGGTGTCGAGCGCTGTCTCTATCCTAGCGCCATCGGACAGGGCTTCGGCCAGCGTACGCAGGGCGGCCAACCGCTGGCTGAGGTCGTCAACGGACTGACCCTGGTTCAGGATGCGGGGACGATCGATCGCATCGGCCTTGACCGCGTGATCCTTGACGAGGTCGGCCAGGGCCTCGACCATCGGGATCATCAGGGCCAGTTCGTCGGCCAGGCCGGACAGCAGCGAAGGGATCTGTGCGGGCGTCATCAGAACAACTCCAGCGCGCCGGCATCGACCACCGGGTCGATCCGCTTCATCGGGGGCGTCGGTGTCTGGGCGTCATTCACCGCCCGCTGAAGGGCTCGGCCTGAGATGGGCCAGTACTGCACACGCCGTCCGCCCACGCCTCGCAGACTGCCGCCGACCATGGCGATGCCCTCGTCGCGCAGGAAGCGTTCGGCGAACGCCGCATTGGCCAGGCCGACATCCTTCAGCGCATCGAACATGCGACCGCCGCCGAACAACTTGGCCTCCATCCGTTCGCGCCGGGCTCCTGCTTTCAGGCAGTCGTTGATCAGCACTTCCATCGCATAGGCCCCGTAGCGGCGGCCCGCGGCGGTACCGCCGCCATCGCCTTCGGGCAGCAGGAAGTGGTTCATGCCGCCTACGCCCGCGACCGGATCGCGCAGGCACATGGCCACGCAACTGCCCAATATGGTGGTGAGCATCACGACCGGATCGTCGGTGACGAAATGCTCGCCCTGGCCGACGTGAACTTTTTGGCCGATATCGGGAACCGCGCCCGTCATGTCAGCGGCCCGAAGACGCCTTCCAGCTTGTCCTTCAGCTGGGCGACGGTGAACGGCTTGACCAGATAGTTGTTGACCCCGAACTGTACCGCGCGCTGGACCAGCTCGCGGTCGGCCCGCCCGGTCAGCATGATGAAGGCCACGCCTGCGGTCGGCGGGTGGGCGCGAACGGCCCGCAACAGGCCCAGCCCGTCAAGGTTCGGCATGTTGAAGTCCGAGATGATCAGGTGGGCGGGCTTGGTGATCATCTCGCGCAGACCCGCCTCGCCGTCGGCGGCGTCGCGGAATTCGCGAAAGCCGATAGCCTGCAGGCTGGTGCGGATCAGCGAGCGCATGGAGGCCTGGTCGTCGACGATGAGGGTGTGGATGGATGACGCGGCGGGCATGACTAAACCTCAGGCAACAGGATCGGCGCACAGATCGAGAATGGCGGATGGCAGGCGGGACAGGGGCAGTTGGCGCTCGACGGCCCCCAGCAGGAAAGCGGCCTTGGGCATGCCGTAGACGACGCAGCTGGCCTCATCCTGACCCAGGGTGCGGCCCCCCGCCTGTCGCATCTCAAGAAGCCCCTGAGCTCCGTCGCGACCCATCCCGGTCAGGATCACACCCGTCATCGGCCGGCGCAGGCGGGCGACGGAGCCAAACAGGACGTCCACCGATGGGCGATGGCCGCTGACCGTTTCGGACCGCACAAGTCGGCAACGTGGCGTCACGCCGGACACCTCCAGATGCGCTTCTCCACCGGGGGCGATATAGACGCAGCCTCGTTCCAGCAGGGCACCATCGGTCGCCTCTCGCACGGTGGCGGCAGAGGCCCGGTCCAGCCGTGCAGCAAAACTGGGGGTGAAGGTGGCCGGCATGTGCTGGGTCACCACGGTGGCGGGGCAGTTGGCCGGAAAGGCGGAAATGATGCTCAGCAGGGCCTCGACCCCGCCGGTGGACGCCCCGATGGCCAGCACATGGTCGGCGGCGGCGCGATAGGTGTCCGATACGCGTGCAGGGGCACTGCCGGCCCCGGCCCTGACGTTCGACCGCGCAGCGATCTTCACCTTGGCGGCCAGATCGGCAAAGGCATCCTGGGCGGTCATTCCGGCACCGGGCTTGCCGACCGCATCGACGGCGCCCAGCTCCAGCGCTGCCAGCGTCACTTCTGCGCCCGCCTGGGTCAGGGTCGAGACCATGACCACCGGCATGGGCCGCAGGCGCATGATCTTTTCCAGGAACTCCAGCCCGTTCATATTGGGCATCTCGACGTCCAGGGTGATGACGTCGGGGTTCAGCCGCTTGATCGCCTCACGCGCCTCCAGCGGATCGCAGGCCGAGCCGACGACCTCGATCTCCGGGTCGCGGCGCAGGGCGGCGGTGATCAGACCGCGCATGGTCGGGCTGTCGTCGACGACAAGGACGGAGACGGTCATGCGGCCAGCCTGTAGGTGGTCAGGCCACTGGGGGTCAGCCGCGCAGCAGCGGATCCACTGACGCGTTCGGAATGGCCGATATACAGGGTGGCGTCGGCGGCCATGGTCGGCAGGAAGCGGTTCCAGACCTTTTCCTGGGTCGCGTCATCGAAATAGATCACGACGTTGCGGCAGAAGATGACGTCGAACTTGCCCCGCATGGGCCAGTCGCCGATCAGGTTCAGCTCCTTGAAGCTGACCAGCCGACGCAGGGTGTCATTGGCGCTCAGACGGTTCGATCCGTGGGCCGGGGCCTTGTCGAACCAGCGGTGACGCAGCAGGGCCGGCGCGGCCTCCAGCGTCTCCTCGGAATAGACGCCCGTGATGCCTTCAGCGACCATGTTCGGGTCGATGTCGGTGGCCAGGATGCGTACGTCCAGATCCGCCGCCTCGGGCAGGACCGACAGGACCGTCATGGCCATGGAATAGGGCTCCTGACCGTTCGAACAGGCTGCGGACCACAGGCGGACCCGCCCCCCGGCACGTGCGCGCTCGGCCAGGCCGGGCATGACTACGTCTCGCAGATGGTCGAAATGGTGCGGTTCGCGGAAGAAGCGGGTGACATTGGTGGTCAGGGCCGCCGTCATGGCCTGGCGTTCGTCAACACCATCGACGCCCTGAACCAGGGCGCAATAGTCGCGAAAGCTGCGCAGGCCCAGCACACGCAACCGCTTGGCCAGGCGCGAATAGACCAGCGCCGCCTTGCTTTCGTTCAGTGCAATGCCGGCGTGGGTATGCAGGATGTGGGCGATATGGCGAAAGTCCTCGGCGGTGAAGACGAACTCGCCTTCCACCAGGGTGTCGCGTCCCGTGGCCGTGGTCATGCAGCCTCGGCCTCGGTCTCCGGTAAGATCCGGTCCAGTTCGATCAGGCTGATCATCCGGCCATCCAGCGCGAAGATGCCCTTGACGAAGGCCTTCACGTGATCGCTGGCGACGTCGGGCGTCGGCTGAACTTCCTCGTCGCGCAGCTGGATGATGTCCGACACCGCATCAACCAGCAGGCCGACCAGCCGCCCTCCGATGTGGGCCACCATGATGACGTGCCGCGCCGTAGGCTCTGACGTGGTCAGGCCGAACCGTACGCCCAGATCGATGATCGGCAGGACAGCCCCGCGCAGGTTGATGACCCCCTTCATGAAGCCGGGCGAGCGCGGCAGGGGCGTCGCCGGTGTCCAGCCACGGATTTCGCGTACGGCCATGATGTCCACGCAGAATTCCTGTTCGCCGATGCGAAAGGCGATCAGCTCGCGTGAGGCGGCGGCGGGAGTGGAAAATTGCTCGGTCATCATCAGCTCGCGAGTTTCAGTTCGGGGCGGGTCGTCTTGCGTCTGGCCGTGGCCACGATCGCATCGACGTCGAGGATCAGGGCGACACGGCCGTCGCCAAGTATGGTCGCGGCGGCAACGCCCTCGACCTGCTGGTAGTTGGTCTCAAGGCTCTTGATGACGACCTGGCGCTGGCCCTGGATGGCATCGAACAGCAGGGCGGCACGGAAGCCGGCCTCCGTCTCGATGACCACGGCCACACCGGTGGACGGAGGCACGGGCGTGTCACGGAATCCCATGTTCAGGGCCACGTCGATCAGCGGCACAAACTCGTCGCGGAAGCGAATGACGGCGTCATGGCCGCCGACGTGATGGACGTCCTGAACGCGCGGCGTTAGGCTTTCGACGATGGCCGTCAGCGGCGCCACCAGCGTCTGTTCAGCGGCGGCCACTACCATCCCGTCCAGCACTGCCAGCGTGAGCGGCAGGCTGAGTGTGAAGGTCGAGCCCTTGCCGGGATTGGATGCGATGGATATCCGCCCGCCCAGCGCCTGGATCGAGCGTTTGACGACGTCCATACCCACGCCCCGGCCAGACACGTCCGAAATCGTCTCAGCGGTGGAGAAGCCGGGCAGGAAGATCAGGTTGTCGATCTCCTCGTCGCTCAGGTCGGCGTCGTCTGCAATCAGCCCCTTGGCGGCGGCGATGCCCTTGACCCGCTCGCGGTTGATACCGCGCCCGTCGTCGCTGATCTCGATGACGATCCGGCCCGAGCGGTGCAGCGCGACGAGCTTCACCGTACCTTCGGCCGGTTTGCCGGCGGCGACGCGGTCGTCAGGGCTTTCCAGTCCGTGGTCGATGGCGTTGCGCAGCATGTGTGTGATGGGCTCGGCCAGGCGTTCGACCACCGTCTTGTCGACCTCTGTGTCCTCGCCGGCGGTGACCAGGCGGACGCGTTTGCCGGTCATTTCGCCGACTTCGCGGACCAGACGCGGCATGCGCTGGAATACGGACTTCACCGGCTGGGCACGAATGGCCATGACGCTGTCCTGGATTTCGCGCGTCAGCAGCTCCAGGTCTTCCAGACCGACGGAAATGCCCGACGAACGGGCCAGGCCGCTTTCGGTCACGCGCTGGGCCAGCATGGCCTGCTGGATGACCAGCTCGCCGACGACGTTGATCAGGCGGTCGACCCGCTCCAGATCGACGCGGATGGTGACGGCGGCAGGGGGTGCCGGGGGAGCGGCAGGGGCCTGTGCGGGCGCGGGCGTAGCAGCGGGGGCAGGGGTGGCCTGAACCGGAGCAGCCACGGGCACGGGCTCTGGGGCGGGCGTCGGGAAAGGAATGGCAACGAAGGACGCGGGTTCGGGTTGCGCGGGCACGTCGGCTGTCGCGCGGGCCAGCAGGGCGGCGATGTCCAGATCCGGGGTCGTCTCGGAGACGGGAAGCGGCGTCGCCACGCCGTCCAGCGGGCGGACGCTCAGGTCGCAGTCGGCCTCGACGAAATCGAAGACTTCGCGCACGGCGGCTTCATCGACCGGTCCGGTCAGTTCGATGGTCCAGCTCAGATAGGCGTCTTCCGGCGACATTTCGGCCAGGTCCGGCAGGGCGGAGGTGTCCAGCGACACGGCGACCGGACCCAGGCGGGCCAGTTCGCGCAGTAGCAGGCCGGTTTCATTGGCCTTGGCATACATCTGGGCGTGGGGATGCAGAACGATCCGCCAGCCCCCGGAAGGCTCTGCAACCGCCGGAGCGTCCAACGACGACAGGTCGAAGGCGATGGGCTTGAAGCCGAATTCGTCCGCCTCGACCGGCAGGGGTGCCACGGTCTCGACGACAGTTTCGACGGTGGGCGCGACATCACCATGCGTCAGCGCTTCCAGTTCGGCGACCAGACCCGCGGAGCGTGCCGGCTCGACCGGGGCCCCCTGGCCACGCGCGGCGGCGACATGGTCGGCCAGCACGTCGGCGGCCCGCAGCAAAGCGTTCAGCGTCGGCTCATCACAGGGCCTGCGCCCCGCCCTGAGTTCGTCCAGCAGGGTTTCGAACACATGCGCAAAGCGCACCAGATCGTCCAGACCGAAGGCCCCCGCCCCGCCCTTGACCGAATGCACGGCGCGAAAGACAGCGTGGATGGTCTCGTCGTCGGCGCTGCCGGACTGGATGGCCAGCAGGCCGGTTTCCAGGTCGCCCAGCAGTTCATCGCATTCCTGAAAGAAGACGACCTTGATGGCTTCGAAGGGATCGACGGCGTCGGTCATGATCAGGCGGCCACTCGGCGCACGGCATCGACCAGCTTGACCGGGTCGAAGGGCTTGACGATCCAGCCCGTGGCACCGGCATCGCGGGCGCGCTGCTTTTTGACTGCATCGCTCTCGGTGGTCAGGACCAGGATCGGCGTGGCGCGGTGTTTGGGATCGGCGCGCGCGCCTTCGATGAAGCCGAAGCCGTCCATGCGCGGCATGTTGATGTCGGTGATGACGACATCCGCGCCTTCGGCGCTGAGGGTTTCCAGCCCGTCAATGCCGTCGACGGCCTGGATGACGCGATAGCCCGCCTCGACGAGAGCCAGCATCAGCATGTCGCGCATGGTCCGCGAATCGTCGACGGTCAGCACGGTCTTGATCACGCGACTTCTCCCAGATCGGACGCGCCGAAGGCGTTCCATTGGTTGGCGAAGGATTCCGAGACCTCGTCGATGACCAGGCTCAGTCCATCGCGGGCCCAGGTCTGCTGGGCCGAGATCAGAACCTGAAGGCAAAGCCCCCCCAGGCGTTCGACAGCGGACCCGTCGACGATCACGGACTGTCCGCGCAACGCCAGCAACTGGTCCCGCAAGGGGCCTGCCTGCTGGAGATCCAGCACGGCAGGCAGGGTGACGGATGCCGTCATCAGAACTCCTCCCAGCCATCTTCATTGGCGATCGGTTGCGGCTTCAGGGCCGCGCCGCCGCGTCCGATGGTCTTCAGAGCAGCGACTGGCCGTTGGGCCGGGCGGGCCGGAGCGCGGGCCGGTTGCGAAGTCGCGCCGATCTGGAAGCGCGATACCGAGGCGGCCAGGCTTTCAGCCTCCTGCGACAGGGAGTGACTGGCCGCGGTCGATTGCTCGACCATGGCGGCGTTCTGCTGGGTGACCTGGTCCATCTGGTTGACGGCGGTGTTGACCTGCTGAAGGCCGGTCGCCTGCTCCTGGGCGGAGGCGGCGATTTCGGAGACCAGGCCGTCAATTTCGGCCACGCGCGACACGATCCGTTGCAGTGCATCGCCCGTCTGGCCGACCAGGCTGACGCCCGAGTTGACCTGGGTGGTCGAGGCCGAGATCAGAACCTTGATTTCCTTGGCCGCCTCGGCCGAGCGCTGGGCCAGGGCCCGGACCTCGGAGGCGACGACCGCAAAGCCGCGTCCCGCATCGCCGGCCCGTGCTGCTTCCACACCGGCGTTCAGGGCCAGCAGATTGGTCTGGAAGGCGATCTCGTCGATGACGCCGATGGTCTGGTTGATCTGGTGCGCCGAGCTCTCGATGGCTCCCATCGCGGTGATCGCGTCGCGGACAACCACACCGGAGGTTTCGGCATCGCCCTTGGCGGCCCGGACCGTTTCCGACGCCTGTTTCGCGCCTGATGCGGTGCGGTTCACCGTGGCGGTGATCTCGTCCAGGGCGGCGGCGGTCTCTTCCAGGCTGGCGGCCTGTTGCTCGGTACGGCGCGACAGGTCGTCGGCCGCCTGGCTGATTTCGCCGGAACCCGACCGGATGGCCGAGACATTGGTGACGACCACGCTCATGGCGTCCTTCAACTGGCCGATGGCGGCGTTGAAGTCGTCCTTCAGCTTCTGATAATCGCCCGGGAAGGTCTGGCTCAGGGTGTAGGTCAGGTCGCCGCGCGTCAGGTGATCCAGCCCTTCGCCCAGAGCACTGACCACCACAGCCTGCTCGCGAGCGGCGGCATCGGCGGCGGCCTGGTTTCTGGCCCGTTCGGCCTCCACGGCGGCGCGTTGCGTCTCTGTCTCGGCCTCCAGACGGCTCTTTTCGATAGCGGCGTCGCGGAAGGCGATGACCGCGCGACCCATCTCTCCGAACTCGTCCTTGCGGCTGACGCAGGGCACTTCGAAGTTGGTGTCACCGCCGATAAGACGGCGCATGTAGCCGATCATGTTTGCGATCGGCCCGCCGATAGCGCGGCTCAGGATCCAGCCGGCACCCAGGGCGATCAGAAGCGCGGCAACCAAACCGGCAAAGAGAGCCATCATTGCCATTTCGCTCGCGCTTTTCTGACTGTCTCGCGCCTGTTCCAGAGAGGCCGCATTGGCCGTCTTCAGGGTTTCCAGCGCTTCTTCGACCGTGCCCATCACGCCGTCAGCGGGACCGTCCGGGCCGATCATGGCAATGGCCTGCGGTCGGGTTGCAGGATCCCGAGCCAGGCCAATGCCCGCTTCTGCAATCTGAGCAAACCAGGCGTCCGCAGCCGTCTCGATCGCATCGACCTGAGCGTCCGTGGCCGGGGTGCCATTCTCGCGGATTGAACCCAGGGCTTCCTTGAAGTCCGCACGGTGTCCGTTCACGCGCTCGACGTAATAGTCGTCGACCGAAAGCATGTAGCCGCGCAGGGCGTTCTCCTGCCGCGCCAGCTTGAACTCGGCCATGGCCGTGTCGCGCACCATTTGGTTGGCACTGCTGCGCAGTTCACCCGCCGCAGACAGGGCGCGCAGATTGAAGAAGACCGTCGCGCCCATGGCCGCAATGGCCAGCAGGACGGCGGCAAAAGCGAAGATCAGCTTTCGGCTGAGGGGCAGGTTGGACAGTTTCACGGCAGATTCCTTTGGGTTCCAGGGCGCGAGCGCGGGAATTCAGATCAGAAGGAGAAGGACAGGGCACCGACCAGGCGGCCCTCATAGGCCTCGCCATAGCTGTGGCCGTCTGTGTCGAACCAGCGGACGTCCAGGGCGATCCGGTCGGTCAGCTTGCGTTTCACGCCGACGTTCCAGGCGACATATTCCGCGCCGCCATCAGCCGAGCGTTCGGCCAGGGCCGCAGAGGCCTTGGTCTTGCCGTCCAGCGCGATCGTGCCTTGCGCCTCGACCCACCAGGCTTCCTGGGTGGCGGCGAAACCGTCGGGCGTATAGTTGACGCGAAGTCTTGCCGCGACCGGTCCCAGTTTGCGGGAGATGTCGGCCTGGTATTCCATGAAGTTCGCATCGACGCCGGCGCGTGTCCCCGGCAGGTCGCGGTTGACCACGGACAGGTCGAGGTCGAAGCCGGCAATCTCAGGGCGGTAGCCTATGGCGGTCACGATCTCAGAATCGGAGCCTTGCGACAGCTCGGCAGTGGAGGCGAATACACTGGCGTAGAACTGGCCAGCCTCGATTTCGGCGGACCCGAAGACAGAAGGGTCCTCGGCGCTCTTGCCCAGACCCTTGCCGACGTACTGGCTGGCGACGCCGATCTGGCCGCTGAAATCCTGGGCCGTGGCAACGGCGGGAAGCGCGGCTGTACCGGCTGTGATGATGGCGGTGAAAAGATTGGAAATACGCATTCTGCGGATCATTGAACTCTGTTTGAAGATGATCCCGAAAGTCTGCCGAACGCTGGAATTAAATATGAACCGTCACATACGTAGGAATACCTAGGGCGGTGTCTGGTCAGGCAGGCACTGGATTGTCAGGGCATGGCGCATGGCCGGGGCGGCTCAGACGGCCCGTGCGCGCGCCTCGTAATTGTCGGGCGAGAGCAGGTAGTGCTGACCTGCCACCGCGTCGACGGCGCTCAACAGTGATCCGATACAGACCGGCTTGCCAATCCAGAGATCCACGCCCGCCTGTGCCATGCGCAGGTGCAGTCTGGGGTCTTGTTCACTGGACACCACGAAGATAGGGGCGTGGTCGAAGGCCGCGTGTGCCCTGACCCATCGCACCAGCTCCGACCCCTTGCCGCCGGGCATGTTGTAGTCGGTCAGGATAAGGTCTGGCCGCTTTGCCATCAGCGCGTCCTTGGCCGCTGACACAGTATCGGCCAGCACGACGGCATGGCCCCTGGACATCAGGATGGTCGCCAGTATGGCGCGCATCGGCTCGGAATCATCGACCACCAGGATCGTCAGAGCAGGCTTCATGACTTTACTCCCACGATCCAGACCATCGCGGCAGTTCAACAAGAGACCGTAAGCCTGACGATACGTAGAAATCCCTAGGTGGCGGGAATGCGGCAATCAGCAATAGTAATAAGCACAGATGCTCGACAAACGGTGATATCTGAGTCTTTTTTATTCCCAAACCAGACGATTTGATAGAAAAGCACAGTTAACGGCCGCGCGGCGCTGTTGTGCATAAATGAGCCGATCCTTGCCTGCTATGCCAAACTTGCGAATCTTTCGCGCAATGGAAGGGCCGAAAGCTTTTCTGGTGCCGATTGTCGCCGTCAGTCTTTCGCTACTGGTGCGCGAACTTCTGGAGCATTTCGGCCAGTTTTATTATCTTCCCTTTATCCCTGCCGTCATGATCACGGCCATGCTGACGCACCGGCTGCCGACGGGGCTGGCCGTCGGCCTGTCGATCGCCGCGAACGGCATGCTGGTCCAACGCGAGGGCCTGGTCGATCTGACCACCAATGCCTTGCTGTTCATCGTGGTGTCCTGGTTCGTGGCTGAGATGTGCTGGCGCTTGCGGGCACATCAGGAACGGGCCCAAGATCTTTCGGAGCGGCTCGCCTATCGCAACCAGATGCTGGATGCGATCCTCACCTCCGTCCCGGTTGTAACGGTCGATCGGCAGGCGCGCATACGGTTCCTGACCGACCATGCCTGCACCGTTCTGGGGGTGTCGGCCGATGAGGCGATCGCCCGTCCCATGTCCGATTTCGTCGATGCCTACGACATGGGCGCGGCAAAAGGGGAGGCGGGCGAGGACATGGTCTGGACTGGCCGTCGTCCCGATGGGCGAACCTATCCCCTCAGCATCCAGTTGGGGGTGATGCCTGCCAATCCGGACGGTGACTATGCCACTCTGTGTCTGACGGACCTGACTCAGGTTCACGCCGCCGATGCGAGGGCCAGAGAACTGCACACCCAGCTCAATCGTGTCTGGCGGTTGAATTCCCTGGGAGAGATGGCCGCGTCTCTGGCGCATGAGCTGAACCAGCCGCTCAGCGCAGCCACCACCTATCTGCATGCCAGCCGCAATGCCGTGGAGAAAGCGGGTCCGATGGGGACGGGGGCTGTTGCCACTATCGATCTGGCCAAGGCCCAGTTGCTGCGGGCGGGCGCCATCATCCGGCGTATGCGCGAGCTTCTGGCCCATGAAAGCCGCAGCCTCGGCGTCGAGCGTGTCGCCGCCATGATGGCCGACATGCAAGGCGTTCTGGGCATGATCCAGCGTAACGGCGGCGTCACCATCGACGTCGATATCGACGACCTGTCGGATCAGGTGCGCGTCGAGCGAATCCAGTTCCAGCAGGCGATGCTGAACCTGATCCGCAATGCGGTGGAGGCGCTGCAAGGGCGCCCGGACGGTCGGGTTCTTATTACCGGTCGCGCGCTCAGCCCCGATCTGTTCGAGCTACGCGTCGAAGACAACGGACTGGGGGTCGATGCGGCACAACTCGACATGATCTTCAGACCCCTGATGACGACCAAGAATTTCGGGATGGGGCTGGGCCTGTCGGTGACCCGGACCATCGTTGAAAGTCACGGCGGAACACTGAGCGTGGATCGCAGTCCCATGGGAGGAGCCGCATTTTCATTCTGCCTGATGCGGGAACGGGAACTGGAGGAGGCGTGACAGATCATCCTGTATTCATCATCGATGACGACGATGCCGTGCGAGACTCCCTGCTGGCCCTGCTCAGGAGCGAGGGCGTCACGGCACGCGGTTTCATCAGTGGAGCGGACTTCTTCAGTCGCTTGCCGGACGCGGCCTCGGCCTGCGTCGTGACTGATGTTCGCATGCCTGACATGGATGGGGCCGAGGTTGTCCGAAGGCTGGGCGAGATCAAGGGACATGCGTGGCCCGTCATCGTCATCACGGGCCACGCCGAAGTGCCCATGGCCGTTCAGTTGATGAAAGCGGGTGTGGTCGATTTCATTGAAAAGCCCTTCGATCCCCAGCGGCTGGTCGAGACGGTACGCGGCTGCATTGGTTTTCTAACCGACCAGCAGCTTCAACGATCGCGTGCGGCGCAAACAGAGTTGCGCCTGGCCACACTGACGCAGCGCGAGGTTCAGGTGTTCGAAGCGTTGGTCGAGGGCAAGTCCAACAAGGAGATCGCCATCGATCTGGAGATCAGCCCTCGCACGGTAGAGATATTCAGGGCCAAGGTGATGACCAAGATGCAGGCCGATAGCCTGTCGGCGCTGGTAAGAATGGGCCTCACGCGGGCACGTTGAATTGGCAGACAGTCGAACGTGGACAGCACAGGTCCGTGTCATGGCGGCTGGATGAGAGTGAAGTTTTTGAACACGGAACAGCCTAAAAGGCATGGCGTTGACGAGCGGTCCGCAATGCCTCACTCGAGCCCTCATGAAAATCCGCGTCCGTGCCGAACTGGTCTATCGTTTCGATCCCCCGACGGATGCGATCTACAAGATTCAGGTGGCCCATTGGCCGGGGCAGAACATCCTTGAGGAAAAGCTGACCACGACCCCTGAGATCGAGTTCCAGCAGGATCAGGACGACGAGTTCGGGGCGCGCACGCTGCGGGCGCATCTGCAGGGCGAAGTCGCTCTGGTCTATGAGGCCGTGGTCGACAACGGCACGCTGAAGGGTCTGCCGCCGGTGACGGTGCAGCATGACTGGAACGACCTGCCGGCCGAGGTGCTGCCCTATCTGAACCCCAGCCGCTATTGCCCCTCGGACCAGTTCGGGCGGTTCGTGGAGCGGACGTTTGCGGGCACGGTCGGCGGCGACCGTGTTCTGAAGATCCTGGGCTGGATCGCCGAGAACATCGATTACGAGCCGGGGGCTTCGGACAGCGAGACGACGGCGTCGCGCACCTTCATCGATCGGGCGGGCGTGTGCCGGGACTTTACTCATATGGGCATCACCCTGTGCCGGGCCTCGGGCATTCCGGCGCGCGCGGTCAGCGCCTTTGCGCATCAGTTGAACCCGCCGGATTTCCACGCCATCTTCGAGGTCTGGCTGTCCGACGGCTGGTGGCTGGTCGATCCGACGGGGCTGGCTCCCGTCGAGGGTCTGGTGAGGATCGCCTGCGGGCGCGACGCCGCCGACATCGCCTTCCTGACCACCCAGGGGTCGTGCCAGATGGTGCGCCAGTCGGTGACGGCCGAGGCGGTCTAGGTCTTCAGTTCGATTCGCCAAACGGGCTGAGGGTCGTCTCGCCCGTTCGAAGATCCATTAGAGCCGCCACAGGTCCCGCAGCAGAGTCGTCGCCGATGATGAAGCCGGTCAAGCGTGCGGTATCCTGCCAGCGACCAGTGGAGGCAGTCAGATCAGTGAATGTCGTTCGGCCCGAAGCCACGGCGAGCCGACCAACGACAGGACCTGCGGGTGTGGTCAGACCGAAATAGATCGTTCCGTCATGCGCGGTCATCAATGACGCGTCCCCGGCACCGGAAGGTGCCCCAGCGGCCAGGTTCGGGGTCAGGCGCTGGACCGGGCCACGCGCGCCATTGTCGTCGACCTTGTAGAGAGCGTTCTCGGACGGATAGCCAAAGTGGGCATAGAGCTCGCCGTTCACCTGATCGCGAAGAATGCCGCCACCGGAGCTTGAGGCATGGCACTGATTTGAGGTGCTGGCCGGGGTCTCGCTGACGACGAAATAGGTCGCACCCCTGCGTTCCAGCACATACCAGGCACACCGTCCCTCTGTTCGCTGCGACAGGACGATCCGGCCCGTCCGCAGAATGATCGCCTGATCGGGTCGCCAACGCCGGTCCAGGACCACAGCGTTCGTAACGGTTCCATCGGGTAAGAGGGTCAGAATCGAAGGTCCTGCGGAACCGACGAATTGGGCAATGACCTGTCGGTCGCCCTGAATGATGGTGGCATCATGGACGCGCGACACTGTCGATGGACCGATGGTAACTTGCAGCAATCGGCCGTCCGTCTGGCCGATAAGGCACGCCAGCCGTCCCCGTCTGCCCGAGAAATAGTTGCTGGTGACAGAGGTCAGGCCGCATCCAAAAGTTGAGGGGGTGCCAGCCTGCGACACAGCTTCCAATTCCGGGCCTATGCTGGTGCCGTATGGGAATCGGGGCGGTGAGAGAGAAAGACTCCACTTTCCACCATCCTGAATGAAGGCCAGTTCGGCTCCCGGGGTGTCGGTTTCAATCCAGACCGGGGGGACGGTGCGGTTCATGGTACAGGCCGCTGCGCCCAGAACGGCAATGGCAATCAGCCAACGCTTCATGATCCGGCCTTCCACGCCTCGATGAAGTCCAGGCGGCGCAGGACCTTGCTGTCCGGATCGATCAGGATGTGGCTGGCCGCGCGGGCCTCGACGAAGCCGCGGCCGCCGGGCATGGCCACGGTGGTGCGCCGGCCGTCGATCTCGACCTCGACCGGCATGGGAAAGGGCTTGCCGTCGCCGGTGACCCATTCCAGCGCAAGCCCGCGCTCGTCGCGGCTCTGGCGCAGGTCGGGCAGGGCGGCCTGATACAGATAGCCGTCGAAGAACCAGCCCAGATCCTGTCCCGTCTCCTCGTTGATCAGGGCCAAAAACTCGCGCGTGGTGCCATAGCGGGGCTGAAACGCGCCGGGCTGCGGCGTCGCCGTGCCATAGACCAGCCGGGTCACGGCGCGGAAGAAGGCCTCGTCCCCGACGAGCATGCGCAGGGAATGCGAGATCAGCGACCCCTTGTTGTAGAGGTCCAGACCCGGCCCGGTGTCGCCCTCATAGACCTCGGCCACGGCGCGGTCGGTGCCCGAGACGACGGGGTAGCGATTGATCAGGTCCCGCCGCTGCTGCAACAGGCTGGCCTGCATGAACCGCTCGCCGTTCAGCCAGCGGTCGTAGAGCGGCTGCATATAGCTGCCCAGCCCTTCGTGCAGCCACATGTCGTCGGCGTTGCGGTTGGTCAGCTGATTGCCGAACCATTCATGGCTCAGCTCGTGGTGCAGCAGCCAGTCGAAGCCGCGCCCGTCCAGCCGGTAGCCGTTGCCATAGGCGTTGATGGTCTGGTGCTCCATGCCCAGGTGCGGGGTCTCCACTACCCCCATCTTCTCGTCGCCGAAGGGGTAGGGGCCGACGGTGGCCTCGAAGAAGTCCACCATGGGCCCAAACTGGTCGAACAGAACCTTCACCTTGGCCGGATCGTCGCCGCGCAGATACCAGTAGGTCAGGGGGATGACGTTGCCGAACCGGCTGACGTAGTCGGTGGTCATCTCGTCATACGGCCCGATGTTCAGGGCGATGGCATAGGTGTTGGGGCTACGCGCGCTCCAGTTCCAGGTCGTGGTGCCGTCGCCGTTTTCGGTCTTGCCGACGAACCGCCCGTTCGACGGCGCGGCCAGATCGGATGGTACGGTGATGTGCAGATCGACGCGGCCCGGCTCGGCCAGCGGATGGTCGATGCAGGGCCAGAACAGGTCGCAGCCCTCGCCCTGCACCGCCGTGGCGATCCACGGCTGGCCGTCGGGCGTAGAGGACCAGACGAAGCCGCCGTCCCAGGGAGCACGTGGGGCCACGCGTGGCTGGCCGGAATAGGCGATGCGCAGGGACGCGGTCTGGCCCGCCTGCAGCGTGCGACCCAGCGGCACGGTCATGCGGCCCTCCGGGTTGGTCCAGGTGCCGGGGGCGATCTCCTGTCCGTCGACCTGCACGGAGGCGACGGCGAAGCGGGTGTCCAGCTCGACCACCAGGGCCTCGACCGGCGACTGGGCCGTGAAGTCCAATACGGCGACCGCGTCGATGGCCTTGTCCGCAGGCATGACCCGGATCGCCAGATCGGCCTTGTCGAAACGGACCGCGACCTGTTCGGGCGCGCGGGGCTGGTCGGTGGCCAGGGTGAAGGCGGACGATTCGACGGATATGTCGGCCGGGCCAGCGGTAGCAACCGGGGCGGGTGCGTCCTGGGCTGACGCTGTGAGGGGCACCGCCGTCAGGGCCAGGACAGAAGCGGTGGCGGCGGCAACACGGCGGAATACGGACACGAAGGGCTCCGGGACGGACAGGGGGGTCAGCCTAGAGACACAGTCGGTGTGCGCAAGTGATCCATTCCTCCCCCATCGGGGGAGGGGAACCGCCTGCAAGGCGGTGGAGGGGGCCAGCCCCGGGCACCGGCGTTCGCGTCTTGCCCCCTCCACCACGCTTCGCGCGGTCCGGTCGTCGGGTCGCATGCGACCCTTCCTCCACCCCCGATGGGAGAGGAATGCCGCTGCCGATCAGCCTTTACCCTCCCGCGCCTTGCGCTGGGCCGCTGTGGCGCGCCGGGCCCAGGCCTTGTCGATCTGTTCGCGCAAGCGGTCGTCGTCGGCCACCGCATAGCGGACCAGCACGGCGGGCCAGCCCTCGAAATGCGGGGTCTGGAAATAGGTCTGCGGCTCCGTCTCCATCAGCAGGGCCACGGTGTCGCGATCCAGCGCCAGGGCCAGGGCGTCGGGATCGGCATTGTCATTGACGATCCAGTGCCCCCGCACCCGCACGCACCGCCCGCCATGCAGGGTCGAGTCCTCCGCACCCGGCTGGCTCAGCGCATGGGCGAACATCTGGTCGTGGGTCATGAAGTGTCCTCGGGGCGGGGGGGCTGACTCATCTCAAATCCAGCAGCCCGCCATGGACATAACCGTGACCAAGGACCAAAGGGCTGTCGGCGGACAGACAGCAATCGCAATGCCTGTAATGAAAAGACGGTAGCCGCGAGCCTTCACGATTAGACCGATGGCCGTGGCGACATTGGCCATGACCAGTAAAAGCGGCAAGCTGTTGATTGCACGCTCCGTGCAAGTTCCCGGTGGTAGGGTGAACAGAGACTGAAGCAGCAACAGGATGATAACTGGGGCAACAAGGGCCGTGACGAACCAGAGATACGGTCGCAGCATTGGTTTCCGCCATGGATAGGCCCACGCGGCTAGTGGCAGTCCGAGTAGGGCTGGTGCGAGGAGTATGGCGAACGTCATCGCTAAACGGTGCCGTTTGCCGGCTTATTCGGCAAGGTCGGCTTCGGTGATCACGCCAACGTCTGGCTTTAGACATGAGACCAGCTTCCCAAACCGGCCCATTGCGGACGTGGGCAGGGCCGCTTGCTGCTATCCCTTATCGGGCTAGTGTGTGTGAATGATCGAACTTGAGGAGCGGGTGGAGATGATGACGCGCAACGTCATCATGGCCGCCATCCACCATGATCTCTGGTCGGTCCACATCCATAAAGAGACATGGAACGCCACAGAGCCTTACCGCGAAACAATGATGGATCTGTGGGCCGCTAACAGCTTGGCTCATCGCTACTCATTCTATGTGAGGGCAGCTGCGGCCTACGCGGAGGGTCCTAAGGTCAACGGTATCCCTAGGCTAATGCGGGACTGCTCGGGAAAGCTAACGCAGGATGGTGCCTCCCGGCTATCTGCGCTGTTCGCCGAAGCCAAACCCCTAGCTGACAAAATCGAAGGACTGCGAAACACTGTCTACGCTCATCAGTCAGTGCCTATGCGCGTTAAGGAGGCCTATGCCGAAGCGAAGATCAGCTTGGATATGGCCCAACGGTTGATGGTCATATCCATCGACATCATAAACGAACTACGCGCTGCTGTGGGCCTGGGCGCAGCCGAGGTTAGCAGGTCGCACATCGATCAATTCGAGCGGACGATGAGGGCAATAGGCCAAATCTCCTAGGGGACCGCTCTTCACTAATAGCGGGCCTTAATCGCGTCTGAATTTGGCTCGGGAGCTGCCCGATCGGCCCATTAGCCCAATGGCCCCATTCCCCAACCGCGCCCACAGAAAAAGGCCGGTGTTTCCACCGGCCTCTTTCACATCTTGATGTCGTTGCCGATCAGGCGGCGGTGGCTTGCTCGGCCAGCTTGGCCTTGACCTGGCGCTTGATGCGCTGGGCGGCCATCGACAGTTGCTCGTCGCGGGCCTTGACGATGAAGGGGTCCAGGCCACCCTTGTAGTCCAGGGTGCGCAGGGCGGCGTTCGAAATCCGCAGGCTGAAAGTCTGGCCCAGGGCTTCCGAGGCGACCTTGACCGTCTTCAGCGACGGCAGAAAGCGGCGCTTGGTCTTGACGTTCGAGTGGCTCACGCTGTGGCCGACCATTGGGCCGATACCGGTGAGTTCGCAGCGACGCGACATGGGACTATCCTTGGGCAGAGGCGTCCACGAAGCGTATGGACGCATGAAATGATTGCGCGCAGGAACGAGGCTCCTGCGCGAGAGGGGGCCGTATAGAGGAGGGTGCCCCGCCGCGTCAAGGGTTTCGCGCCCGTTCAGGCCCCGTTCAATTGCGCCCCTGTATCCGCTCTAATGATGAAACGCCCTTCTGTCGAAAGACCCGCCATGTCTCGCAAGCCCAGCCGTGTCTTCAGCCGCGTCCTGGCCACCGCCGCGCCCGTCATCGCCGGGGCCCTGTTCCTGGCCGCGCCGGCCGCCGCGCCGATGGCCGGCCCCTCCTATCAGGCCGCTGCGACGGCTGCGCCCCCGGTCCTGCCCGGCTACTGGGAATATACCACCAGCGCCCTGGGTCAGCGGGACACCGAGACCAAATGCGTGCGCCCCAGCGAGATAAACAGATTCTTCGGCGGCCTGTCGACGCGCCACTATCAGTGCACCTATCCGGTGCGTCAGGTCGGCAACGGCAATGCCCGGTTCGAGGGCAACTGCGTCTCGCGCAGCGGCCGTCAGGCCCGCGTGCGCCTGAACGGCACCTATCAGGCCGAGCAATTCAGCTTCCGCGGCGGGGCCTCGGTCAAGGCGGCGGGTATCTGGAGCCCCTTCATCCCCGCGACCATCACCGCACGGCGACTGGCGGCGCAATGCCCGGCCAATGCCGAGTATTTCTGACGGCAGACCGCTGAACGGGAGGACGCCATGAGACTGCACCTATTGACCCTGACGGTCGCGGCCCTGGCCTTCAGCCTGCCGGCGTCCGTCACGGCGCAGGATCGTGAGCGCCCGGCGGTCCGTCAGGGCATAAACGAGGCCCGCGCCCTGCAGATCGCGCGCGGCTACGGCATGGTCCGGGTCGACGAGGTCGAGCAGGACGATGGAGGCTGGGAGATCGAGGGGCGCGACCAGCGGGGTCGCAAGCTGGAAATCGACATCAACCGCGACGGTCGCGTGACCCGGGTCGACCGCTCGAACGACCGAGACGACGACGACTGACCATCAGGGGAACAGCGCCAGCCCCGTCCACTTCCACCAGGCGAAATAGAAGACGATCATCAGCAACAGGTGCACCGGCGTCAGGATGGCGCTCAGACGCATCAGATCGCGCGGGCGGAAGGTGACGCCATCCGCATCCTGGAACAGCAGCAGGGCCTTGGAACACACCGGAAGCGTCAGGCAGTAGTTCATGCCCGCTGTGGCGATGAACAGCACAGCCACCGGATTGAGCTCGGCCGTCTGGGCCATCAGGATGAAGGGCGGCCCCAGGGCTGCGGTGCGGGCCACGTGGCTGGTCATGAACAGGTGTGACGCCAGGCTGATCACCGCGATGGCCGCGATGACGGCGATCTCCGGCGCATTGCCGCCCCTGATGGTGTCCAGATTGGCGATGTCGAACAGCGCGCCGACCAGCCACCCGGCCGCCTGGGTATTGATCAGGGCCTGGCCCAGAACCAGCGCCGCCCCCACGAACAGGACCAGCGACCAGTTCACCGCCTTCATCGCCGCCTTGAACTTCAGCACGTCCAGGCGCGGGGCCGTCAGGGCGATCATGGCCACGACCGCGACGCTGGCGATGCGATAGCCGTGCCACTGGGTGGTGAACCACAGTCCGAAGGTGACGGCCGCAATGGCCAGTGTCGTCCATTCGGCCCGGCTCATGGGCGCGTCGCTGCGGGCCAGGAGGGGGACCGGTGCCGCCCGTTCCGGACCGTTCAGGAACAGTCGCAGCACGACCCAGCATGACGCCAGCGAAGCCGCCAGGGCGAAAGGCAGGCCCCACAGGGCCCATTGCGCAAAGCCGAACCGCTCGCCGATCCGTTGATACAGCAGGTCTTCGGCCAGCAGGTGCGAGCCCGCGCCGGTCAGGGCCGCGGTGGTCGCCACCAGGATGATGGTGGGGATCAGGATGGCATAGGCCCGACGTCCGCGCTCCGCCGCCTGGCCCCGCTCCACGCCGAAGAAGCCGTTGAGGGCCGGCAGGGTCGCCGCCGCCCGCCCCGATGTCGACGGGATCAGGAAGGTCAGCGGGATCAGGGCCAGCGTCGTCAGCCAGAACAGCTGTCCGGTCGTGCGCGCCCGCGACGCGACCGCCGCGGTCAGGCGCGCGGCCAGGCCCGAGCTTTCAAAGGCCGCGCCGATGACGAAGGCCCCGATCATCAGCCAGATGATGTCGTCGGCCAGCATGCCCGTCACGTCGCGCTGGTCCGCCGCGCCGAACAGCACCAGGGCGACGGCTCCCGCCAGGGCGATCCAGGCGGCCTCGATCTTCGTCGTTGCCCACAGGATCACCGCCGTGCCGAACACAGCCAGCGCCACCCGTCCCGGCTGGAACAGGTCTGCCGGCAGCACCACCAGCGCCGTCAGCAGGGCAAAGGCCGACAGCAGTCCCAGAAGCCGGATCCAGGGTCGGCGACGGCCTTTCGCTTCGTGGGTCAGGGTCATCCGCGCGGCATGGCCCGACCGGCCAGGACGGTGCGCATCACATTCTCTGCCGCCAGGATCAGCTGCGCCTCGGCCTCGGCCATGGCCATCTCCATCGGGCAGGGGCGCATGGCGGTCGAGAAGAAGGCATCCACGCCATGCTGATAGACGATACGCGCCGGATCGCCGACGGCCCCGGCCAGGGCGAAGACAGGCAATCCGCGCAGCTTGGCCCGCCGCGCGACCTCTACCGGAATCTTGCCGTTCGGCGTCTGCAGGTCGATCCCTCCTTCGGCGGTGAAGACCAGATCGGTCTCGGCCAGGCGGGCATCCAGATCGAAATAGGGCAGGACCACATCGTAGCGGGACCGCAACTCCGCCCCCAGCAGGACCCTCAGCCCCGTGCCCAGGCCGCCGGATGCACCCCCGCCCGGCATCTGGCGCACATCGATGGCGAAGGCGTCCTGCACGACCTGCGCATAGCGATCCAGGGCAACATCCATCCGCTCGACCGTTTCGGGCGAGGCGCCTTTCTGGGGGCCAAAGACGCGGGCGACGCCGCGCGGGCCGCACAGCACATTGGTGATGTTGCAGATCGCCTCGATGCGAACCTCGTCCAGCCGCGGGTCTCGTCCGGTGATATCGATATGGTCGAGCCGGCCCAGCCCTTCGCAGCCCGGCGGGATGTCGCGGCCTTCTGCGTCCAGCAGGCGCAGGCCCAGTGCCTGGGCCATGCCTGCGCCCCCGTCATTCGTCCCGGAATCGCCACAGCCGACCAGGATGCGTTCGGCCCCGCCGTCGAGCGCCGCCTGGATCAGCTCCCCGACACCCCGGGTGGTGGTCTTCATCGGGTCGCGCGCATCGGCCGGAACCAGTCTGAGACCGGCGGCCTGGGCCATCTCGACCACGGCTGTCGGTGTCTGAGTTCCGCCCAGCCAGCCCAGGGTCGCCTCCACCGGCTGTCCGACCGGGCCTGTGACCGTCAACGCTTGAAGCCGGCCGCCTGTGGCCACCGCCATCGCCTGGGCAAAGCCTTCGCCGCCGTCGACCAGCGGCAGGCGCGTCACCCGGGCGTCGGGCAGGGCCCGCAGCACGCCCTGGGCGATCGCCTCGGCGACCCGGTCGGCCTCCAGACATTCCTTGTAGCCCGAGGGTGCCACGAGAATGCGCAGGGTCATGATGTCTGTTCCCTCTGGCCAACGATCACTGGTCCTTGACCGGATCAGTATGAACGGAAGCTGACACAGTTGCCGGACGCCACCAATCGCGGGGTTCTGTGACGCAGGCATTGCGATTGCCCCGAAAACGCGGCTTCATCTACGGATCAGCCTTGGAAGATCGACCGATGACCCGTGACGCCTCGCCCAAGAAAAGCGAAACCCTGGAAATCCGCCTGCCGTTCTCGACCAAGGAACGCTTCATGGCTCGCTGCCGCGACGACGGACGATCCGCCAGCGAGGCCGTGCGCGGCTTCATCGAGGCAGAGATCGAAGGCCGGACCCGGTCGGTCCGCTCGCGGGCCTGGCAGTTCGCGGTGGCAGCAGCGGCCGGTCTGGCCCTGGGCGCGGTCGCGGCTCCCTCACTGGCCAAGGCGTCGGGCCAGACCGGGTTCGAGCAGCTGGATGGAAATGGCGACGGGGTGCTGACGAAGGTCGAGTACGAAGCGCATTAGCCGCTCTTCTCCCGCGGGGAAGAAGGGTCAGTTCACACGCTTCCAGAACCGGTCCTTCTGAACCTTAACCCAGGTCCACGGCTTGAACAGGCTGGCACCCGGCTCCCATGACGCCGCCACGACTTCGGCCCGGCCCAGGATGTTTTCCTCCGGCAACAGACCCACGCCCACATCCGCCGGCCAGCGGCTGTCCAGGGAGTTGTCGCGGTTGTCGCCCATCATGAAGTAATGGCCCGCGGGCACGACATAAGGGCCGGCGTCGTCGCCGGGTTGGCCGGGGCCGCCGTCATAGGTCAGGTGCTTTTTCTGACCCGTGGTTTCGCGCACCAGGGCGACGGTCCGCTCGGGCGAATCGTGATCCTGGGTCAGGCCGAGAGGCGTCTGGCGCATGGGCTGGCCGTTGACGAAGACGGTCCCGCCCCGCACCTGGACCGTGTCGCCGGGCAGGCCGATCAGCCGCTTGATCCAGACCTGTTCGGGGGCGCTGGGCCGCCGGAACACGATGACATCGCCGCGCCTCGGCTCCCGCCCGAACAGCCGCCCGTCCGGCAGCGGCGGATTGAACGGCAACGACGCCCGGCTCCAGCCGTAAGCAAACTTGGACACCACGATATAGTCCCCCGTCACCAGCCCTGGCTCCATCGAAGACGAGGGAATAGTGAAGGGCTGGAACAGCACCGTCTGGAAGACTGTCGCGGCGACGAGGGCGACGGCCACGGTGCGGGCCAGGTTGACGGCTTCGTGCAGCGGGCCGGTAGGGGAGGGGGCTTTTGTCATGGCCCCAGCAAGGCGGTTTGCGGCGCTGGGCGAAAGAGAAAGCTTGTCCAGACAAGATGAAAATCTGTCCGGACAATCCTCATAGGGATGAAGTCTTGGCTCTGCCTTATGGCACAGGGTCGAAGCTGGAAGCGGAGCCGCCAGCGGATTCGCTCGCGCGCGGCGCGTTCGGTAGAATGACCTCCACGCGGCGATTGCGCTGCCGACCGGCTTCGTCGTCTGTACCATCGGGGCGGGCGTTGGGGGCAGCTGGGCGCAGTTCGCCCAAGCCGATGGTGCGGACCCGACCCTCGGCCACGCCCTTGGTCGCCAGATAGGCCTGCACCGCCTCGGCCCGCTGTTCCGACAGGCGTTTGTTGTAGGCGTCGTCGCCCATGGAATCGGTGTGCCCCTCGATGGTGATCTGACCTTCACCACCGGCCAAGATCAGCTCTGCCAGGGTATCCAGAGTGCCGCGCGCGCTGTCGCGGATCGTGGCCTTGTCGAAATCGAAGGTGACGTCTCCAGGCAGCGACACGACCGTGCCGCGATCGGTTTGCACCGCGCCCAGTTCGGTCTTCAGCGCTTCGACAGCCTGCAGACTGCTGGTCGCCTGGCCGCCCGCGCCCAGCGTCGATCCGCCGGATGTTGCGGGTTGAAGCGATGACGCCGTGTTGGGCCGCATGCCCGACAAACCCGAAGCCTCAGGGATCGCGCCACCGCGCGCCGCCTCATCCAGCGGCACGATGATCTGGAATTTCGGATTGTAACTGGCTGTGCCGGATGTCGAGCCGGTGGCGTTGAGCACCAGTGTCGCCTTTTGCCCGCGCGGCAGCTCGCCTGCGAACACCAAGGCGACTTCGATGGTCTGGCCGGCGGGTATCGCCAGATCCTCATTGGTGGCCGAAGGAACGAGCAACAGCTTTTCCCCACTGTCTGTCAGCAAGTAGGAGTTCTCTCGGCTGGAATTCAAGTCGATCTCGCGGTCGCGCCCGTTCATGACCCGGACATTGATCAGGACCGCTTCACGCCCGACCCTGGCCGATAGTGTCTGGAGCACGACCCCATTGGGGTGGGCAACTTGGATATCGATCGGTTCCCCGTCGCCATTGCCCGACAACCCGTCACAGGCCGCCAGGGACAGGGCCGCAAGGGCGATCAGGACTGCTCGACCGTGGCGATCACGCGCTATCATGGGTTCGTGCCTGCTACAGGAGCCGACGCTGCCACCTCCTGTAGTGGCAGGTTGATCCGGAACCCGGGGGTATCGGTGTGTTCGTTATCCGTCGCGCTGTTCTCGTTCAGGACCAGGATGGCGCTCTGTGCCTGCGGCAACCGACCCAGGAAGATCAGTTCGCCCTCCATAGTCTGGCCGGGCTGGACTGTCAGATCGCTGTTGCTGCCGGGCGGTGACAGATAGATCCGCTCGCCGCTGTCGACCACGATGTAGCCGTCACGATTGCGATTGAACCGATTGAGCCGGACCTCGCGGTTGTCCCCATTGATCACGCGAATGCCGACCACGGTTTCGGTCTGGCGCGATTGCAGGGATGTCAGTTGCAGCACCGTGCCGTTTGGATGCGCCACCTGGATGTCTAGCGGGACGCTCTCGCCGCCGCGCCAAAGGGCCGATGTCGTTCCAGCGCTCGGCGTTTGAGCGGCCGTTGTGTTCGTGGCCGCGTTGTTTTCTGCGGGAGCAGCGGCCTCATCCGTGCCCTGCCCGCAGGCCGCCAAGGCCATGACAGCCGCGAGCGGCGCGGCACCCTTGAAGGTCGATTTCAACATGATCGCTGTTCCCATCCCGACTGCTCTCAGCTTGAGCTTACAGGGTCTAGAACACGATCTGCCCGGATCGGTTCAGCAGAAATGGCGGATCGCTGGCTATGACAAGGCAAGGAAAAGGCCCGGTGTTTCCACCGGGCCTTTCCGCATTCAGTCGACAAGACGTGATCAGATCACGCGGCTTCGGCTTCTTCCGCATCCTCGGCAGCGGCTTCGGCGGCGGCGATGACGGCCTTCTTGGCGCTGAGGGATTTGGCCAGCAGTTCGACGGCGGCGTCCTTGTCGATCTTGTTGGCGGCGGCGACCTCACGGGCCATCCGGTCCAGGGCCGATTCATACAGCTGGCGCTCGGAATAGGACTGTTCCGGCTGGCTGTCGGCGCGGTGCAGGTCGCGGACGACCTCGGCGATGCAGACCAGATCGCCAGAGTTGATCTTGGCTTCGTATTCCTGGGCTCTACGGCTCCACATCGTGCGCTTGATGCGGGCGCGGCCCTTCAGCGTGTTCAGGGCGCGGGTCACGACGTCGTCGGCGGCCAGCGAACGCAGGCCGGCCGTCTTGGCCTTCTTGGTCGGGACGCGCAGGGTCATCTTCTCGTGGTCGAAGGTCACGACATAGACTTCCAGCGACATGCCGGCGACTTCCTGGGTCTCGACCGCCGCGACCTTGCCGACGCCGTGCGCCGGATAGACGACCGCGTCGCCAACCTTGAATTCCAGTCCGGTCTTGCTCGTCATGTCATTCCTTTCACGGCGCAGGTGAAGGGCGAGACGTCGTCACACAGTCGAAAGCACTGCGACCCCCGGCGGCGAACCCCCGTGGGCCGATCAAACAGTCGTCAAACGCGAAAACGGATCACCGAACCTCTGGCCGACTTCACCTTCGTGGGTGAAGTTCTGTCGCAAACGCGGGCGGCGCGAGGAAATCGCAGACCGCCCGTCCCAATAGGGTGAACCTATCACAAATCTGCGGAATTTCAAAACGTCCGGGGACGAAGCGTCGCCTTGGGGCATGTGGCGACCCCGAAGGCGCGGATTCTCAGGAACCCGTGCCCGGCTTCTCGGAGAAGTATTTCTCGAACTTGCCGGTCTCGCGCTCGAATTGTTCGCGGTCTTCCGGGGGCGTGCCCTTGACCGTGATGTTGGGCCAGACCTTGGCGTATTCGGCATTGACCTGAAGCCATTTGCCGTCCGGCTCGTCCTCGGTGTCGGGCACGATGGCGTCGACGGGGCATTCCGGCTCGCACACGCCGCAGTCGATGCATTCGTCGGGCGCGATGACCAGGAAGTTCTCGCCCTCATAGAAGCAGTCGACCGGGCACACCTCAACGCAGTCCATGAACTTGCACTTCACGCAGGCGTCGGTGACGATGTAGGTCATGGGCGGACGGGATCGGTCTGGCTGGAATGGCAGGATGGGTTGCGCAGATGACCCCGCAGGCCGGAAGTGTCAACCGAACGACACGGCGAATGCGGCGTTAGGCCCTTGCCAAGCGATGTCCCGCCTCTATCTGTTACAGTTCTGATTGCAGTTTATCCCCTTGCGCCAACAGGAGCCTTCCATGAACCGTCTCGTCCGCTATTCCCTCGCCGGTGTCGCCGCCGCCGCCCTGATGGCCTCCGGTGCCGTCGTCGCCCGCACCCAGGCGACCCAGGTCCCTGCCGAGGTCCGCGCCGGGACCTATGCCCTGGACGCCGCCCACGGCAAGATCACCTGGTCGGTCGATCACCTGGGCTTTTCGACCTACTATGGCCAATTCGTGAATGTGCAGGCCGAGCTGAAGCTGGACCCGGCCAACCCGTCGGCCTCGACCCTGACGGCGACCATTCCTCTGACGGATGTGGACTCCAACTCCGATGGTCTGGATGCGCATCTGCAGACGGCGGACTTCTTCGACACCGCCAACCATCCGACCGCGACCTTCGTCTCGCGCTCGATCACCATCGACAGCGACGATCCCACCGAGGCCGATGTCTTGGGCGACCTGACCATTCGCGGCGTCACCCGCCCCGTGACCATGGAGGTCGAGTTCAATCAGGCCGGTCCGTCGATGGGCAACACCTACAAGGTCGGCTTCGACGGCGAAGCGACGATCAAGCGGTCGGAGTTCGGCATCAACTATGCGCTCCCGGCCGTCGGCGACGAGGTGAAGCTGCACCTCGAGGGCGAATTCGTCCTGCAGCAGTAGACGTCAGTCCGCCTCGATCAGGGCATACAGGGCGCGGGCCTCCTCCGCCGGTCCGCGCCGCTCGCCCAAGCCTTCCACCGTCAGATCGATCAGCCGGGTCCCGATCATGAAGGTCAGACCGTCGCCGACGTGAACACAGCGGCTGGGCTTGTCGAGCCTTTGCTGCCGACCCGCATGCGTGATGCGAACAGCCCCCCGCTCCACCAGCGCCGCGGCCATCGACCGCGTCTTCACGAACCGCGCGCGCCATAGCCAGACATCGATGCGGCAGCCTTCAGACACATGGACCTCTGCTCATTCCGCGGCCTTTTTGCGTCGGGGTCGCCTACGCTTGGCGCGGTCTGCAACTTGTGTCGACTGGGTCAGGGCTGACAGGGCCGCGAAGGGCGAGTCCTTGACGGGTCCGGTCTTCCGGTCGTCGGTCCCAGCCTGCCGGGCCCGTGTGGACTTCAGGGCCACGAACAGGGCTTGCGACTGCTCGCGGGTAATGCCGAGTGTGGCCAGATCGACGTCCGGCACCGTTCCCTTGCCCTTGGCCCGCGCCTCGCCGAGGGCCTCAAGCGTCTCGACCGGCACAGCCCAGCGCCCGACAGCGCGAACGCCGAAGGCCGACAGCAGGCGAGGCGAGGGGGCTGGGTCTGGCAGCAGGGTCAGGGTCGCCGCCGACGGCCGGAACGGCTCACGCGCCACGAACGCCTGCGCCACTGCGCGGGGGCGATCCTTCAGCAAGGCCGGTAGCCAGACGGAATGCGCTCCCACCCGGATCCCGAACGTCTTCAGCGTGCGCCGCTCGACCTGGCTCAGCGCCGACAGGTCCCGCTCGACGTCGCGGCGATCCAGGATGCCGCCGGTCTCCAGCAGGCGGAAGGCCAGGCCGCGCGGCAAGCCTTTCAATGCGCCGGTCTCGACCGCCGTCCTCAGCCGACGCAGGGGACGCAGCGCGCGCCCGGCCTCTGCCGCCAGCCAGGCTTCCAGCCGGCGCTGTGCCCGCTCGCGTGCCGCCACAGGACCCAACTCACCCAGCAGCCGCACCTTGGGCGCGAACCAGTCGCCGCCTGTGACCTGACCCGCCTGCGCACCGCGCCACAGCACGGCTCCGTCCGGAAGAACCGCGAAAGCCTCGTCCGTATCGGCGGCCAGTCGACCCAGCCGCCTGGCGATCTCTGGTGTCACGGCCTGACGTGCGGCGTGGCGCAGGGCGCGGTCTTCCAAGGCCCCGGCCCCCTTTTCGATCCGGAAGTCGATCCCGTTCAACTGCCCGACCGCATGACCCTCCACGACGACAGCGCCATCGCTGGCGACATCGGCGACGGTGTCCTCGGTCACGTTCAGCGCCCGCATCAAAGCCGTGGTGCGCCGGTCCACGAACCGCGCCGTCAGCCGTTCGTGCAGCACGTCACTGAGCCGCTCCTCCAGCGCCTTGGTCTTGTCGCGCCAGCCATGGGCCCCATCCAGCCAATCAGGCCGGTTGGCGATATAGCTCAGCGTCCGCACCCCGCTCAGCCGCGCCGACAGCTGGTCGATCTGGCCGTCGTCGCGGTCAAGCCCGGCAAACCTCGGCGCGATCCAGTCCTGGGTCAGACGGCCATGCCGCCCGGTGAGGGCCTGGAAGATTTCCTTGGACAGACGAGCATGCTCGTCCAGCGTCGTCTTCTGGAAGTCGGGCAGCTGGCACGCTTCCCACAGGCGCATGATGGTCCCGCGCGACCGGCTGATGCGGGCCACGTCCTCATCCTTGATCGCGCGCCGCAGCAGGGTCTCGTCCAGCGCCGGCTGGGTCAGGTTCAGGCCGCGAAAGCCGGACGTCACCGTGAGCGACCGCAGCAGGTCGGGCAGGGTGTCGAAGTCCAGCCGCGCATTGCGCCACTCGGCCGCCTCGACCGGGTCGAACCGGTGCTCGACAACCTGTTCGACGATGTCCTGATCCAGTTCGGTTGCCTCGGCGGTGACGCCGAACGTGCCGTCGCGCAGGTGACGCCCGGCCCGGCCCGCGATCTGGCCGATTTCATGCGCGTGCAGCCAGCGAGTGCGACGCCCGTCGAACTTTCTCAGACCCGCAAAGGCGACATGGTCCACATCCATGTTCAGCCCCATGCCGATGGCGTCGGTGGCGACCAGGAAGTCCACCTCTCCCGACTGGAACAACTCGACCTGGGCGTTGCGGGTGCGGGGCGACAGGCTGCCCATGACCACGGCCGCGCCCCCGCGCTGGCGGCGGATCAGCTCGGCGATGGCATAGACCTGGTCGGTGGAGAAGGCGACGATGGCGCTGCGCGAGGGCAGGCGGGTCAGCTTCTTGGACCCGGCGTATGACAGCGTCGACAGACGCTCGCGCTGGACGATCTCGACATCCGCGATCAGGGACTTGATCAGCGGGGCCATTGTCCCGGCCCCTAGGAACATGGTCTCGAACCGCCCGCGCGCATGCAGCAGCCGCTGGGTGAAGACGTGGCCCCGCTCCGGATCGGCGACCAGCTGGATCTCGTCGATGGCCAGGAACTCGACCTGCCGCTCCAGGGGCATGGCCTCGACGGTACAGACGAAGAACTGGGCCCGGGGCGGGACGATCTTTTCCTCGCCGGTGACCAGGGCGACCGACGACACGCCGCGCCGCTTGACGATCCGGTCGTAGATCTCGCGGGCCAGCAGCCGCAGCGGCAGGCCGATCATGCCGGACGCATGACCCAGCATCCGCTCGACCGCCAGATGGGTCTTGCCGGTGTTGGTGGGCCCCAGGACCGCGACGACGCGGGAGGGAGCCTGGCCGGTCGAACGGTCGCTCATGATATCGATAAGGTGGCGACTTCGCGCCGGTTCCTCAAGCGGGGCGTTGCGCCCGCGACAATCCCGCTCGCGCGGCCAGATAGACCAGTAGTCCTATCGGACCCGCCATCAGGGTCAGGAACAGCACCGGCACCATGGCCCAGTGCGGCACGCCGCGTTTACCCGCATCCTCGACGGCCCAGGCCCCGACCCACAGATCGAACGCCAGATAGTGGACCCAGCCGACCAGCACCGCCTCGGGTCGGGAAAACAGGGCCGTGACGCCTTCCAGAGACGTAAACCCGCCGCCTTCAGTGCCGCCGCCTGCCAGCGAGGTGATCAGCAATCCCGCATAGCTCAGGGCCAGCGTCACGCCGATCACCCGCGCGGCCAGCACCAGCCGGTCCCTCGCCAGAGGGGCGAAGGCCAGAACGATCCACCCCAACAGAGCGATCAGATTGGCGATGTCGAACAGGCGGTCGGTGGTCATGGCGGCAACATCTCCCTGAAGGATTAATGCGCGTAAACGCCTTGGCGGAACAGGGGCGAAACGAATCAGGACCGAATCAGTGACACCGCCCGATTCGGGGTTTGTTCTCCACAAGATATTGTATCTTAACGACGATTAACCACAATCACATTTCGGCGGCGTCCGGCGTGAGCGAGGCTTCCGCCGGGGCGACGGCGGTTTTGATCACCTGCCCGCTTCCCCCGCGCCGCTTCTGACGCTAGGTCACGCTCGCGTGGTCCCGTAGCTCAGCCGGATAGAGCAAGGCTTTCCTAAAGCAGAGGTCGGGGGTTCGAGTCCCTCCGGGATCGCCATTCGCCAGGTTGCTGGCCGCCCGATATAGCAGAGCCGATCAGCCCCAAGCGATCCTCAGGTATCAGGGCGTGACGAACAGGCAGGGGCCTTGCCGCGACCACAGGGTCTCGCACCGTCTCTGGAAACCGGCGGGGTCGGGTTTGGCGGCACCATCGATCCAGCCCTCCAGCGCGTCCAGTGCGGTCATGTAGCTGGCGTCCGACAGCTTGCTGTGTTCGGCCTCGTCGGTGGCGACCTGGATCAGCCATTGCGACCGACCGGCGGCGGCGACAGTGGCGGTGTACAGCGCCTCGACATCGTAACTGACCGTAGGGTCGTGCAAGGCATGCAGGGTCAGGGTCGGGCGCACGATCTGGCCGGTCAGGTCGGCGTCGTGGGCCAGCAGGGCCACGCCCTCAGGGTCAGCGACAAACCGCTCGACCCCGGCATTCAGGGCCGCGTCGTCGGACGAGCCGCTATAGACCGTCTGGCTGTTGTCGAACGGGTTACGCCCATTCAGACGGCGCATCACCATGTCCTGAAACAGGAAGGTGGCCCAGCTCATGTGGCTGACCAGCTCGCCTTCTGCGACACCGGTCACGGCCAGAATATCGCGCAGTTTCGCCGCCTGTTCGGGCGTTCGACGCGCAGCGGGCTTGTCCACCCCGGTGCAGCTCTCGATCCGGCGACGCAGCTCGGCCCGCGTCATCCGGCTGTCCAGCGGCAGACCTTGCCAGACGGGATACGGTGTCTCGTTCGGCTCGGGATGATTTGCGCAATAAAACTGATAGACGGCTCTCAGGTCGGCGCGAAAGCCATAGGCCCGCGTCCCGCCGGATACGATGCCGTTGGTGATCAGGACGCCGTCGTAGTTCCAGCCGTCCTCGGCATTACCGGCATATAGCTCCGACGCTTTGGCCGCGACGTTTCCACCCCAGGACTGGCCGTGCAGCAGGGTGCGCTGAGGTCGCCCGTACAGGGACCAGAAGATCTTGCGTGTATTGTCCGTATCCTCGGCCGCCATGCGCACGCCATAGCCGCCGCGGCGATAGGTCGAGCCGATCCAGGCATAGCCGTGGCGCACCATGACCGAGAATCGGTCCAGATCCTCCAGTTCGTCCGCCGCCTCCGGCGTGCCGGTGCGAGGTCCGCCATGCGAATGGACGATCAGGCGACGGTTCCAATTGGCCGGGACCGCCGCCACGAACCAGGCTCCGTTTTCGTCCTGGCCCGACACGCAGCGCGTGCCGCGCCCGGTCGAGGCCGGACAGTCGATCCGCTGGGTGCGGACCGTGTGTTCGTTCGGCTGCGCCTGACTTGGCGAGGAGCTCAGGACAAGCGCCGCTGCGATAAGGCCCAGTCGTTTCATGTCCCGAACTCCCGTCTGTTCCTCAACCCTGATCAGAAGGTCTTGGAAATATTGACGTACCATGACCGGCCATAGGGGCGCTGGACCGAGCCCAGATAGCCGTTCTGCGCCAGCGACGGACCCTCGTCCGCCAGATCCCGCACGCCGACCCGCACCGCAGTGCCGGAGGCGAAGCCCGGGCCGTCGAAGGTGTACTGGCCATACAGATTGGCGATCCATTGATCCTGCACGACCCATGGCTCGCCTGTGGAACTCAGCAGGCTGGTCTGTTGCACATCGCCGACATACTGGGTCGACAGACCTGCCCGCCACGGTCCGCTGCGCCAGATGAAGGTGGTGCTGACCTTCCATTCCGGCCGCCCGTTCACGGCGATCAACTGGCTGGAATCCGGCAGCGGAGTCAGGGGATCAATCGTGCCATTTTCGCGGGCCTCATAAAGGGAATCGATGATGTCGCCCGGCTCGCGCGAATAGGTCAGAAGCTGCGAAGCATTCAGGCGGAAGATGAAGGTTCCCCATTCCGTCCGACGCTTGGCCCAGGAGAAGCCGAAGTCGAGACCTTCCACCGTCTGGGGCAACAGGTTCACGAATTGGTCGTTGATCGAGATCACCTCGCCAACCGGGGCCAGGCCGCTGCCGTCGAACAGGGCGACGTCATCGGCATCGGGCGCGGCACGCACCACATTGGGATTGGACCCGCCCTGAATGCGGTTCAGGTAGTCCAGCGTCAGCGCGGCCTCGGCCCCCAGCAGGCCGACGATCTGCTCCTGCTCGATCTTCCAGCGGTCGACCGTGAAGGTGAAGTCGCCCCAGCCTTCCGGCACGAAGCGCGGCTGGAAGACGATGCCGATGGACTGGTTGGTGCTTTCCTCAGGCTGCAGGTCCGGGTTCCCGGCGATCAGCAGCGATGCGCTCGCCCCCTGACCGCACTGGGCCATGGAATCGATCGTTCCGGCACGCAGCGCAGGCTCGCAGCGAATGAAGTCGGTGCCCCCTGCCAGACGGGCGTACTGGGTGGCATTCACCTGTTCCAGGTTCGGTGCGCGGAAACCCTCGGAGTAGGATCCGCGGACCCGAAGACCATCAATGATGTCCCAGGCCACGGCCACCTTGGGCTTGGCGACGCTGCCGAAGTCTGAATATTCCTCGAACCGTCCGGCGACCTGCATGTCCAGGCTGTAGACGAGCGGGATGTTCATGTCGGGCGAGACCAGAGGAACCGCGAACTCGACGAAGGCACCGGCCACGGTGCGATTGCCGCGCGTATCCGGGTTCGGGCTGACGGCGGCGACGTTCGAGGGGTTCGTCACACCCGTCACGCTGTCGGTAAAGGTGATGGTGCCGTCGACGTTCTCGTCCCGGTCATCGAACTGGGTCTCGCGCCGGAACTCGGCTCCGAAGGCGACGCCGACCGGACCGGCCGGCAGCTGGAACAGGTCGGGACGCGACATCTTGAAGTCAGCCAGGGCCAGTGTGGTGCGAGAGAAACGCCGCATATCGAACATGATGGCGTCGATGGCCGCCGGACTGGACGGCGAGCAGTCGCCGACGCTTGTCGTGTTGATACAGCCGCCGGAGAAGGGGTTGTAGGCATCCGGCGTAGACAGCGACAGCTGCTGTTGTAGCGCCGTCATGTTGATGTTGGGTGAAATGTCCTCGGCCTCAGCTTCGGAATACAACAGTGCGCCTTCCCAATCGAAGCCGCGCCATTCTCCGCGCAGTCCGCCCAGGAACCGCGACTGGAAATTCTTGACCGTCACGGTCTGGAAGCCTGTGTCCACGAAGCGGTAGTTGGACAGCCGGATCGGCAGGCCTGCGGCCGGAACATTGGTCAGGCCTTGAAGACGATTGGGGTTAGTCACGCCGCCTGCAAAGGTCACTGGACCGAACGGATTCCAGTAGTTCGACGCCGGGATCCAGATCTCGTTCAGATTGATGACCGGCGGCTGGATGGCTCGGCTCTCTGCGCTGTACAGGCCGATCTCACCGAACAGGGTGACGTTATCGGTCAGGTCGTAATGGCCAGTCAGGAAGACATTGGTCCGCTCCAGTTCGGACCGCACGGTCGTTCCGGCGCGGGTGTCATAGCGCAACTCGCGAATGTCGCCGTTGTAGGAGCCCGCGCCACTGACCAGGCACAGGCCGTTGTTCAGATTGGCTCCGGCACAGCCGAAGCTCTGGGGCTGGATGCGGAAGGCCCCTGCGGCGGTGGCCACGACGGTCCCGTTGACACGCGGTCTGGCGGCCGTCGTGCTGCCCGGCGTGCTCAGCCGCGCCCAGGGCGTATAAGACGAACGGCCATCCGGCACGGTCGAGGTCTCGAAGCCCGGCTCGTTGGCGAAGAAGGGCCGCATGTCGTCGCTGAAGGTGAAGTCCTGGTCCTCGGCCATCATCGCCGAGCGGTCGCTGTAGTTGGCGAACAGCGAGACGTTGCCGCGGTCGAAATCCTTGCCCGCAAAGATGTTGGCCTCGAACTCCCGCAGGCCCGTGCCTTCGGCTCCGCTGTATTCCGCCTCCATCGTCAGGCCATCGAAGTCGTTCTGCAGGACGGTGTTCACCACCCCGGCCACGGCGTCGGCCCCGTAGATGGCGGCTGCACCGTCCAGCAGCACTTCCAGACGCTCCAGCCCGGACACCGGAATGGCGTTCGAATTGTAGCTGAGCACCGGCACCGTGCCGGTGTCGGACGTGCCCTGGCTGGTCGGGTGCTGGACCATGCGGCGACCGTTGATCAGCACCAGGGTATTGCCGACGCCCAGCGAGCGCAGATCGACGGAGTTGACGTCGCCACGGGCCGAGTTGCTGGTCTGAGGCCCGTTGGATTCCTCGAACTGCACATCGCCCATCTGGGGAATGGAGCGGATCAGGTCGTCACCGGACGAGGCCCCGATGGCATCGATCTGTTCCTGGTCGAAGACGACGACCGGCAGGGCCGCCGTGGTCGAGGCTCCCCGAATTTGCGAACCGACGACGACGACTTCCTCCAGTTCGGTCGCGGCGGGGTCCTGCTCGTCGGTGCCGGTCGCGGCGACAGGCTCAACCGTGTTGCCAGGCACGCTCTGCGCTGCCGCCATTCCGGCCGAGGTGATGAGGGCCAGCGAGGCGGTGCCGCCCAGCAGCAGGGTGCGATGAATGCTTCTCATGGTCTTGTCCTCCCAAATGCCTCGATCGTTCAGTCGATCGTTATGGCGTCCTTGTCTCCGGGCCCCGCCGCCGGATCGGGCGGTGCGGCCAATGCTTTCGGCTTCGACCCCAGCGCCAGATGCATGGCCTCGCGGTCGAGTTGTCCCTCCCAGCGCGCGACGACCAGGGTGGCCACGGCATTGCCGATGAAGTTGGTCAGTGCCCGGCATTCGCTCATGAAGCGGTCGATCCCCAGGATCAGGGCCATGCCCGCGATCGGCACCGACGGCACGACCGCCAGCGTCGCCGCCAGGGTGATGAAACCGGCCCCGGTGATGCCCGCCGCCCCTTTGGAACTCAGCATGGCGACGAGCAGCAGCAGGATCTGGTCCTGCAGGCTCAGTTCGATGTTCATGGCCTGGGCGATGAACAGCGCCGCCATGGTCATGTAGATGTTGGTGCCGTCCAGATTGAAGGAATAGCCCGTCGGCACGACCAGCCCGACCACCGACTTGGCAGCTCCGGCCCGCTCCATCTTCTGCATCAGACTGGGCAGGGCCGCTTCGGACGACGAGGTGCCCAGCACCAGCAGAAGCTCTTCCTTCAGATAGGCGACCAGTCGGAAGATCGAGAAGCCATTGGCCCAGGCGACCAGGCCCAGGATGCCGAAGATGAAGATCAGCGACGTCAGGTAGAAGGTGGCGATCAGGGCCGCCAGGTTGGCGATGGTGCCCAGACCATAGGCCCCGATGGTGAAGGCGAAGGCTCCGAACGCCCCGATCGGGGCCGCCTTCATCAGTATGGCCACCAGTTTGAAGACGATCTGGCTCAGCGATTCGAACGCGCGCTGCACCGGCGCGGCGGCATCGCCGATCACGGCCATGGCGATCCCGAACAGGATCGACACGAACAGCACCTGCAGGATGTTGCCCTCGACGAAGGCGCTGAACAGGGTGTCGGGAATGATGCTGGTCAGGAAGCCGACGATCGTCGTCTCATGCGCCGCACTGGCATACTGGGCGACGGCGCCGGCGTTCAGCGTCGCCGGATCGATGTTCAGGCCGCGACCGGGCTGAACCACATTGGCGATGATCAGGCCGATGATCAGGGCCAGGGTCGAGAAGAAGAAGAAATAGGCAAAGGCCTTGGCGGCCACCCGCCCGATCTGTTTCAGGTCCCGCATGCCGGCGATACCGGTCACGATGGTCAGGAAGATCACCGGCGCGATGATCATCTTCACCAGCTTGATGAAGGCATCGCCGAGCGGCTTCAGCTGCGCGCCAAGACCCACGACCACATCGCCATTGGCATCGACCGTGTTCGGAAAGAAGTGGCCGATCGCACCACCCGCCACGATGGCCAGCAGAACCATGAAGTACAGGCTGCGATAGAAGGGTCGACGAACGACGGGCGCGCCGGGCGCGGCAACTGGATGCAACAAGAGACCTCCCTTGGGTCCCGTGCCGGGTCCCGGTCTGCACGACGCTCTGTGGCGCGATTGCGACCAGTATCGGTGAAGGAGAATCTGCGGCAAGGCGGACGATCCGGTGCATCAGGCTGTTGTTCTTTCTTGTTTTTTCCCCGTGAAGATCAGGCGGAGGCGGATTTTTGTGCGCCATTCCGCACGTCGATATTGGACATTTGTGTGGATATCCGCATAGTCGCCGCATGCGCCTGATGACGTCCCCCGCCGACCAGTGGCGACTGTTCGCGGCGGCCTGGCTGGTCGTGGCGATCCTTGTCGTGACGGCCAGCGGAGAGTTTGCGCGACGGGATGCCCAGGCCACCGCAACCCGCCAGGCCATCACCGCCAGTGCTCTGCATGCCGCGGTTCTTCGCAGCGAACTGGAGCGTCACGAATCCTTGCCTCGCGTCCTGTCGCAGGACCCGGATCTGGCCCGCCTGCTGGCCGTGCCTGATGCGGCCTCCGCCGATCGTCTGAACCGCAAGTTCGAGACCCTGGCCACTGATGTTCGGGCCGCAGCCATCTATGCGCTGGACGCCAACGGCCGCACCCTGGCGGCCAGTAACTGGCGACTGCCGACCAGCTTCGTCGGCTCCGATTATCAGTTCCGTCCTTACTATTACCGGGCCATGCGCGATGGTCAGGCGTCCTTCTTCGCTCTGGGCACCGTCAGCGGGCGCCCGGGCCTTTATCTGTCCAGACGGGTGGACGATGCGTCGGGCCAGCCTCTGGGCGTCATCGTGGCCAAGGTGGAGTTCGATGCGCTTGAGGCCGACTGGCGTGCCTCGGGCGAGCCGACCTATGTCACGGATGCTGATGGCGTCGTGGTCGTCACAACTGTCCCTGCGTGGCGGTTTCGCACCGAGGAGCCCCTATCGGCCGACCTTCGCCGCCGTTTGGCCGCGACCCAGGCCGCAGGTCCGGTCACGCCCGGCGTCCTGCCCTTCGATACGGACGACCGACCGATGGTGCGGATCTCATCGGATGTCGCGCCTGATCTGTATGCCGTGGCCTCCGACGCCATAGCGGACATGGGCTGGAGGCTGACCCTGTTGGCTCCTGCGGGCGAGGCTGTCTCCCGCGCTGTCGCCGGGGCGCGCTGGCTGGCCTTCGTCAGTGTGGGCCTGCTGGCCGCCCTCACAGGCATTCTGCTGCGCCGCCGTCAGCGGGCTGCGGCGCGAGCCTCCGAGGCCAAACAGGCCCGCATCGAACTGGAGCATCAGATCGACCTGCGGACGTCGGAACTGCGCGCGACCAACGATCTGCTAAACACCGAGATCGATGAGCGACGGCGGCTGGAAACCATTCGCCAGGACCTTCAGGACGACCTGATCCAGGCCAATAAGCTGGCCACCCTCGGCCAGATCGCGGCGGGCGTGGCGCATGAAATCAACCAGCCTATCGCCGCCATTCGCACCCACGCCGACAGTGCCTCGGTGTTGTTGCGGCGCGACGACAGCGCCGGAGCCCTGCGTTCTCTGGGCAATATCGACCATCTGACCGAGCGGGTCGGCGTGATCACCGACGAACTGCGCGCCTTTGCCCGAAAGACCCGGTCCGAGACCGTTGCCGTCCCGGTGGATGGGGCGATCGACGGGGCCCTGCTGCTGGTCGCCGGTCGCCTTCGCGAAAAGGGGATAGAGCTCGAACGCACCCCTCTGCCCACCGGACTGTCGGTCAAGGCCGAACGCAACCGCCTGGAACAGGTGGTGCTGAACCTGCTTCAGAACGCGATCGAAGCGCTGGAGGGCATCGCGGACCCGCGCATCACCCTGGGGGCCCGGATCGAAGACGACCATGTGATCCTGCATGTCGCTGACAATGGCCCGGGCGTTGCGGCCGATGTTCGTGAGCGTCTGTTCACCCCCTTCACCACCAGCAAGCGCGACGGCATGGGACTGGGTCTGGTCATCAGTCGCGACATCGTGGCGGCTTTTGGAGGCGAACTGTCGCTGGAGCCTTCCTCTCAAGGGGCCCGCTTTGCCATTCGATTGGCCAGGGCCAGATGAGTTTTCGCGCCCTCAACCGTGTCGCCCTGATCGACGACGACGACGCCTTCCGCCTGGCCCTGACTGAGCGGCTATCGCTGGAAGACCTGGCCATTTCCGCCTTCTCTTCTGCGGAGACCGCGCTCAAGGCCCTGAACGACGGGTTCGAAGGCGTGGTCGTCACGGACCTGCGCATGCCCGGCATGGACGGCCGCCAGCTGGTCGAGCGGCTGAACGGCCTCGATCCGGATCTGCCCGTCGTCATGATGACGGGGCATGGCGACATCGCCGATGCCGTCGAGGCGATGAAGCGCGGGGCCTATGATTTTCTGGCCAAGCCCTTTGCTCCGGAGCGGCTGGTCGAGACGCTGCGACGCGCGCTGGAGAAGCGCGCGCTGGTGCTGGACAATCGCCGACTGGCCTCCGCCGTGGCCGATGACGAGGGCTCGATCCCGCTGAGCGGCGACAGTCCGGCCATCGAGCGGCTTAGGGGGGCCATCCAGCGACTGGCGGATGCCCAGGTCGATGTGCTGATCGAAGGCGAGACCGGAGCCGGCAAGGAGGCGGTGGCTCGGGCCATCCACAATGCCGGTCGTCGTCGGCCCAGGCCCTTCGTGACCGTGTCCTGCGCCGCCCTGCCGGAAACCGGGCTGGAGAGCCTGCTGATGGGCGAGGGGGCAGGGCCGACAGGAAGTCTGCGTCGTCGTGAAGGCCAGATCGAACAGTCGCACCAGGGCACGCTGTTTCTGGACGAAATCGATCTGGCCCCTCCCTCGGCACAACGCCTGTTGCTGCGGGTGCTGGAGGAACGCGAGATACTGCCGGTCGGGGCCATGGAGCCGCACGCCCTGGACCTTCGTATCCTGGCCTCGACCAAGGGCGACCCTGCCGAGGCGGTGGCGGCAGGCACCCTGCGCGAGGACCTCTACTACCGCCTGAACGTCATCCGCCTGCGTACACCGCCCCTGCGTGAACGGCGCGATGACGTACCCCTGCTGTTTGCCCGCTTTCTGGATCGCGCCGCCAGTCGGCTGGGTCGTGAACCGCCCCCGATCGACCACGCCATCCGGCGTCGGCTGATCGAACATGACTGGCCCGGCAATCTGCGAGAGCTGTCGAACTACGCCAGCCAGATTGCCGTGGGAATCGCTCACCCGGAAATATTGGGCACATCACCGGAGGGGCTGGTTCATCGCGTTCAGGCCTATGAAGCCCAGCTCATCCGCGAGTCCCTGACCCGGCATCAGGGCGACATCCGTCAGGTCACTGCGGAGCTCCAGATCCCGCGCAAGACCCTCTATGACAAGATGTCCCGACACGGGCTGGTCCCCGCCAGGCATCGCCTCAGATAGCCGTCGGTTCAGGTCGGCTATTCCGACTATTTCCACTTCGACCCGTCGCCATGCTTGCCGATGCTGGCCCACTCCGGCGGGGCGGCCTTGTGGATGTATTGCTCGGACACCATCCAGCCCTTGATAGGCCTGAGAACCGCCAGACAGGCGAGGACCAGCAGTGGCATGGTCACCACCAGATGCACCCAGATCGGCGGCTGGACGGTGAACTCGAACCACATGAACAGGCCCAGACCCACCGTACCGACACCGGTCATGCCGAAGAAGGCCGGGCCATCGGCCGGATCGGCAAAGCTGTAGTCCAGGCCACACTCCGGACAGGCGTCCCTGATCTTCAGATAGCCACGCAGCAACGGCCCCTTGCCACAACGCGGGCACCGGCAGCGCAGGCCGGTCGAAAGGGTGCTGAGCGGAGGATAGGCGGGATCGGTCATGTTAGGGATGTCGGCTTCTGGCGGCGGGAGGGCAAGCGTCACCTTTGTCGCGGCGATCGGTGGTCACTGATCGTTAACTGCGTTGAAAGGCCGAACCGGTAACCGTGCGCGCACATGTCCGGGGCCTCCGTCAGCAAGCGCGTCCTTCGCACCACCGTGGCCGCCGCCGCGGCGGGTGCCGTCGCGTTTTCGCCCTTGGCTCCGCTGGCGCAGGAAGGCGGCGCAGCGCTCGACCCCGTCACCATACGCATCGGGGCCAACAGCGAATTCACACGGGTCGAGTTTGCGGGTGTCATCGGCTCGCGCTCCCGCGTGCGACGCGAGGGCCGCAACATCATCGTGCGGATCGGCACGACGGCCGCGCCCGACGTCTCGCGCCTGAAGGTCGATCCGCCCCCTGGCGTCGAAAAGGTCGAGACCCGTGCCGTCACCGGCGGCACAGAACTGGTCCTGACCCTGACCGAGGCAGGCGACGCCCGCTCGGGCAGCGCGGACGGTGCGGTCTATCTGAATCTCTATGCCCAGGCGGCCGAGGCTCCGGCCCCCGCCGCCGGCAGCGCCGCCGCCACCGTGCCGGTCACGACCCGTGCCGAGGCCGGTCGCGTCACGCTCGATTTCGGCTGGGCAACGCCCGTCGGTGCCGCCGTCTTCCGGCGCGGCGAGGCCGTCTGGATCGTCTTCGACACCCGCGCGCGTCTGGACATGGCCGGGGCCAAGGCGCTGGGGCCAGCGACCGATGCCAAGTGGACGGCGGGAGCCGACCACGTCGCCCTTCGCATCGCCGCACCGCAAGCCCTGGCCGTCTCTGCCGTGGCGGACGGCACGACCTGGCGCGTGACCCTTGGTGGCTCTCCTACAGCGGTCGAGGGCGTGCAGATCGCGCGCGACGATAGCGGTGATGCCGCCCTGGTAGCGCGCATGGCCGGGGCCACAAAAGCGGTCTGGCTGACCGACCCCGTCGCGGGCGACCGCTTCGCTGCCGTCACCGCCCTGGCTCCCGGCAAGGGATTTGGTGCCCGCCGCAAAACGATGGACCTTGCACTGCTGCCGACGGCGCATGGCCTGGCGGTCGAAACGACGGCACCGGACCTCGCGATCCTGGCCCAGGGCGATCTGGTGACCCTCAGCCGCCCTGGCGGTCTGATCCTGTCACCTCCGTCCGCGGAACTCGAGGCAGGTCAGCTTCAGGCTGACGCTCCCGCCCGCGCCAGACATCCAGGCCTGATCATGGCCGAATGGGCCGATGTCGGGACCGACGGCTTCTCAACCCGCTACCGGCTGCTTCAGGACACGGCCGCGCTGGAGGCCCAGAGCGCTGGCGACGACCCCCGCGCCCCCGCCGAGGCCCGCTTCGCCTTCGCCCGCTTCCTCGTCGGTTCGGGCCTTGGCTACGAAGCCATCGGCGTTCTGAATGCCATCGTGGCGCAGCAGCCGAACATGATCGGCGAGCCCGAGTTGCGCGGCCTGCGCGGTGCCGCTCGTGCCTCCATCGGCCGCATGGAGGAGGCGCAGGGCGACTTCGCTTCCGCCGCCGTGGCGGGCGACCCTGCGTCCTCGGTCTGGCGCGGCTATATCGCCTCGACCCAGGGCGACTACGTCAGCGCAAGACAGGCCTTTGCCGCCGGGGCCTCGGCCATCGACCAGTTTCCGGCGGAGTGGCGGGCTCGCTTCGGCGCGGCCCACGCCCTCGCGGCTCTGGAGACCGGCGATCTGGAAGCCACCCGCGCCCTGCTGAGCTATGCCTTCAGTCAGGAAGCTCCGGCTGCTGACGAACTGGCCGCACGTCTGGTCCAGGCCAGGATGTTCGAGATCGACGGCCAGTCGGACAAGGCGCTGGCCGTCTATACCGCCGTCGGCCGCGCCCCGATGGAGGCCATATCGGTGCCCGCCAAGCTGGGAGCCGTACGCCTGTCGATGGCCAAGGGCGCGATGACACCCGCCGCCGCTGCCGCCCAGTTGGAGAGCCTGCGCTGGCGCTGGCGCGGGGATGCCACCGAACTGGCTGTCATCCGGCAATTGGGTCAGCTTTATCTTTCGCAGGGCCTGTACCGCGAGGCGCTGACGGCGCTGAAGGCGGCGGGCCCGCGCATGGCCCGTCTGTCGGGGGCGCCCGAAATCCAGGCCGACCTGAACAACGCCTTCCGCGCCCTGTTCCTGGAAGGCGGGGCCGATGGACTTCAGCCGATCCAGGCGCTGGGTCTGTTCTACGATTTCCGCGAACTGACCCCCATCGGGGCCGATGGCGACGAGATGGTACGCCGCCTGGCCCGTCGTCTGGTGGATGTCGATTTGCTTCCCCAGGCGGCGGAACTGCTCAAATACCAGGTCGATAACCGGCTGGAAGGCGTCGCCAAGGCCCAGGTCGCCACCGATCTGGCCACCGTCTATCTGATGGACCGCCAGGCGGAGCCGGCCTTGCAGGCCCTCTGGTCCTCACGCTCGACCCTGTTGCCCACGGCCCTGAACGCCGAGCGCCGCGCGCTCGAAGCCCGCGCCCTCACGCAACTGGGCCGCTACGACCACGCGCTGGAAATCCTGGGTGCCGATAACGGGCCGGACGCGCGGGCGGTGAAGGCGGAGATCTTCTGGAAGCAGCAGCAGTGGCCCCAGGCCGCGGCCCTGTACGAGGCCGGCCTGGGCGAGCGCTACAAGGCCGGCGGGGCCCTGACTGCGGATGAAGAGGCGCGGCTGCTTCGCGCCGGGATCGGCTTTTCCCTGGGTCAGGATGGAACGGCTCTCAGCCGTCTGTCGCGCAACTATCGCCCCTATGTGGCCGGGGCCCGCAACAAGTCGGCCCTGTCGATCGCCCTGGACGGTCTGGACGGGACGGACAGCGAGACCTCTGCCGCCGACTTCGCCGGACTGGCCGCCTCCGCCGACACCTTCGCCGGTTGGGTCACGACCATGAAGACCGAGCTCAGAACGAAAACAGACGGGGACCCTGCGGCCCCCGCCCGTTCGTAATCACCCTATTCCGCTCATCCCGGCGAATGCCGGGACCCAGATGGAAAACTCCGGATCATGATGCAGTGGGCGCTGGGGGTTGAACCCATCGGCCCGCGCTCGTGATCTGGGCCCCGGCATTCGCCGGGGTAAGCGGTTGAAATGGGCCTTACTTGTTGACCGCATCCTTCAGCGGCTTGGAGACGCGGAAGCGCACGGCCTTGGAGGCGGCGATCTTGATGGTCGCGCCCGTGGCGGGGTTGCGGCCTTCGCGAGCGGCGCGAGCGGCGGTGTCGAAAACGCCCAGGTTCGAAATGCGGACGTCGCCACCGGCGGTCAGCGAGGCATGGATGTTCTTGACGATGGCTTCCAGCACGCGGCCGGCATCGGCTTGGCTGACGCCTGCATCCTTGGCGACGGAGGCGATGAGTTCGGCTTGAGTAGTCATAAGGGTCGTTTCCCGATGTAAGCTCGCTCCGATTCCGGAGCGATGACCGGGGGATGAGGGCGACTTTTTTCCGACAATGCAAGCGTCATCGCCGCTGTAGTGCCCGCCAGGTGGGGATTTATCCCGCGCCAGACGCCCTCTGGAAGCTCTCGACCAGGCTTCCGCAGACCAGTCTCCAGCCGTCTACCAGCACGAAAAAGATCAGCTTGAACGGCAGGGAGATCACCACCGGCGGCAGCATCATCATCCCCATGGACATGAGCACGCTGGCGACCACCAGATCGATGACAAGGAACGGAACGAAAAGGAGAAATCCGATCGTGAAGGCGGTCTTCAGCTCACTGATCATGAAGGCCGGAGTGACCACCCGCAGGGGCAGTTCGATAGGCGGCGTGGTGGCCTCCACGGCCGACAGCCGGGTGAACAGCGCCAGGTCATCCGGGTCCACCTGAGACAGCATGAAAGTCTTCACAGGTTCGGCCGCCGCATCGAAGGCCTGGGGCAGCTCCATCTGCTGATCCATCAGGGGACGGATGCCCGAATCATAGGCGTCCTGCCAGGTCGGGGCCATCACGACGGCGCTCAGGAACAGGGCCAGGGACACGATCACGGCGTTGGGCGGCGACTGCTGCATACCCAGCGCGGTCCGCAACAGCGACAACACGACGACGATCCGCACGAAGCTGGTGGTCATGATCACGATCGATGGGGCCAGCGACAGCACGGTCATCAAACCGACCAGCTGCACGACCCTTTCGGTCAGGCCCGCTCCCGTCCCAAGATCGACATTGATCGCTGCCCCGCCCGAGGCGACATCCTGGGCAAACGCCCCCAGCGGCCACAGCATGCACAGCAGGGTGGCGATCAGCGACAGCCTGGCCGCCTTGGCCAACTCGGCACGCGTGGGGACGGCAAAGAGGCCGGACAGTTTCACTGGTCCGATCCCCGCGGCTCGATCAGTTCGCGGCCCTCGCCCAGCACCAGAAGGCGTTCCTCATTGTCGATCCGCACCAGGACCAGCCGCCGCGCGGGATCCAGCACCAGGGTCTCGACGATCTGCATGCGGCGGGGTCCCCGCTCGGCGCTCAGCTTGGCCAGCAACTGTGGCGCATAGCGGCGTGCGGCCCAGGCGGCCAGGCCGATGATGCCCAGGGTGAAGGCCAGGGCGAACAATGCCCGCAACAGATCGAGGAAATTCATGCGCCGCCGGTCCCGCCGGAATCGGTCGTCCGGCCCGCCAGATGTCGGCCATCGTGGTTAATGACCCGTATAGATAACGTCCCATTAACCATGCACACGGCATTTTCTGCCCATCTTCTATGGGACGACTCACGTCCGGAGCGATGTCCGTGGGCTTCACCGACCTGCCACTGCTGAGCCAGATCAAGGGCCGCCTGTCCTGGCTGGACGAGCGCCAGCGGGTCGTCGCCCAGAATGTCGCCAACTCCGACACTCCCGGCTATGTCGCCCGCGATCTGCAACAGCCGACCGACTTCGCCGCCGCCATGGCGCGGGGCCAGGGTGTGCAGATGACCCGCACCAGCGCCATGCACATCGCGCCGCAAGGGCAGATCGCGCGTTTCGAAAGCAAATCGGCACCCGATTCCGAGACCACGCTGGATGGCAACTCGGTCGTGGTCGAGGAGCAGATGCTCAAGATGGCCGAAAGCCGAATGGCCTATGACGCCGCTATCGGCTTCTACCAGAAATCCATGCAGATGCTGCGAATGGCCGCGCGCAAGCCCGGCGCGGCGTAGGCGAAGGAGACTGATCGATGACCGATGCCGTACCGCCCAGAAACAGCGCCATGGCCGTGGCCGCCAGTGCCCTGAAGGCCCAGCAGTCGCGCATGCGCGTGATCGCCGAGAACATTGCCAACGCCCAGTCCACGGCCCCGACCGCAGGCGGCGAGCCCTATCGTCGTCAGGTGCCGGTGTTCCAGGCGCGCGAGATCGACGGTGCGACCGGCGTGACCCTGGCCGAGGTCCGTCCTGACATGGGCGACTTCCGCAGCGAATACGATCCGTCCCACCCGGCGGCGAACGGCGAGGGCTATGTCCTGCGTCCCAACGTCGACACCCTGGTCGAGGCGATGGACATGCGCGAGGCCCAGCGCGCCTACGAGGCCAATCTGAACGTCATCGAGACGGCGCGGTCGATGGAGACCCGCACCCTCGACCTGCTCAAGCGATAGGACCTAGGCCATGAACCCGATGATGGCGGCCAAGGCCTATGCCTCGATCCAGGGCGGGGCCATGCCCACCGCCCCGGTCCAGGGGCCCGCGCAATCCGGCTTTGCCGAAATGCTGACCAGCGTCATGGGCGACATGACCCAGACGTCCAAGGCCGCCGAAACCCAGATGGCCGCCTCGGTCCAGGGCCAGGGCAGCCTGATCGACGTCGTCACCGCCGTCTCCTCGGCCGAGGCGTCGCTGGAAACCGTCATGGCCGTGCGCGACCAGGTGATCCAGGCCTATCAGGAAATCATGCGGATGCCGATCTGACGGCTCAGAACTGCGCGCGATCCCGCATCCACTGTGAAAATACCCATTTCTGACCGGCGGTCGGCGGCAGGCCGGCGTGCACGGTGCGTGGGTCGATCTCTCCGTCGGCCAGGGTATTGGCCCACATCAGCGCCTCGCCCTTTCGCCCACGATGCCGACGCTCCTCGTGCGAAAAGGCCGTTTCTCCGCCTTCGAAATCATCGTTGAGATAGATCAGACAGGTCGCAATCCTCTGCCCCCGCCGGGCCACGTCCTGTGCAAAGCCGGGGACGGCGGGATCCAGATAGTCGACGTGCCAGTCGAACGTCTGGCCAACCTCATAGTGCAGGACCTGGCTCCACTCCAGGCTGACCAACGGCATTCCGGCGGCATTGGCGATGCGGTGCCTGACCAGGGCAGTGATCACGTCCATAGTGTCGAGATCGAACTGGGCCGAGGTATTCGTTCGTCCGTTTGACTGCTGTGCATGCCCGGCATCGGCGTCGAAAACCGAAGCGGGATTGAGCGCCCCTCGTCCGCGAGACATCAGCCACTCGCATATCGGTGACGCCAGAAAGCCTGACATCAGCACCATCGCCGGACTTTCGGACAGCGTCTGGAGAGGGGGAGGGGTCAGCCAGTCCTGAAGATTGAACCGGCCTTCACCCATCTTGAGCAGCCGAACCTGCTCCTCGGCCAGGGCATGCCCCTGCCGCGCCGAAAGGGCCAGCAGCGTCAGTGCACCGTGCCAGTCCTGGGAGACGCCGAAACCGTTTGCAGTCATTACTGCAAGGCGGTGGCTGGCTATCCCGTCGCCGCCGTGACTGGCGGTCTGGATTTCATCAAGGATTGGGCTGGAAGGCACGACCGGACGTTAGGCTTATTCTGGCCGCTCGCCAACCGAGACTGCCGCCTTACCCCTCCAGCGACACCACCGGCTGGCGCGTCTCCAGCCGACGTCCGGTCCGGCGCTTCAGCCAACTCCGGATGCGCGTCTGGATCGGCGTATCGATGACGAAGTGGAACAGGAAGGCAAACGCAAACGCCGCCACCACGCCCGCGACCCACAGCCCCCACTGCACCGCGACCGGCAGGGCGAACCGCGCGATCATCACATTGGCCACGCCGAACCAGGCGATGCGCACCACCTCATTGGTGATGAACATGGAGAAGGAGACCTGGGCGGCCTTCTCGACCCATTTCGACGGACGCGGCGTCGGAATGGCCCCCGCCGCCAGGATGATCAGCGAGATACAGACCAGCGACACCAGGGCGTGCTTGTCGAAATACTGCACGAAGGCCAGCGCCAGCGCGGCCCCCATTCCGACCCAGCCCGCCAGACGCGGCGCGATCCAGACCTTTTGTGCGAACCAGGCCAGGGCCATGCCCAGGAAGAACAGCGGCAGGGCGCGGATGAAGCCATAGCCCATCGGCATCTGATAGACGGGATAGCCCAGCAGGCTCCAGGTCATCTGGTTGACCACCAGATACAGCCCGACCCCCAGCGCCAGCGTGCTCCAAGGCCCCAGCTTCACAAGGCCGCGCAGGATCCACGGAAAGCACAGATAGCAGCCGATCAGGGCCGAGATCGACCAACTGGGCGCATTCCACCCCAGCCCGCCGGGCACCCCGAACGCCTGCGTCAGGGTCAACTGGGCCGGCAGCTGGTCCCATCGGAACCACTCCGGTGCGCGCGGAGCGATGCCCATCGCCCCGCTGATCAGGATCAGCGCGACCAGCCCCAGCCCCATCATCAGATGCGCCGGATAGACCCGCAAGAACCGCTTCAGAAAGAAGTCCGTCGCCGACAGCGATCCCTTCGCCACCGACGCGCCGTAAACCCGCATCAGCACATAGCCGCTGTCGATCAGGAAGAAGTTGGTCAGCAGGAACCCGCCCCGCTCGAACACGGGATGCACGCTGTCGGCCAGATGCACGGGCCCCGCGCCCTGGAAGTGATGCAGGATGATCAGGCTGGCCACAATGAAACGCAACGCATCCAGCCACCCCCCACGCACGATGGGCGGTGTCTCATTCTGGGTCGAAATCGCGGTCCACGCCATGGCCGAAGCCTCCTCTGGCCAGGGCGGCGCAAGGGACGGGCCATGGGGAGGCGTGGCTTGCGCCTGCCGCGCGGCCACCGTGTATTCCCGACCCTGATAGTCCCGCCCGTTCGCGGTCAAAGTGGAGACACTGGACCCTGAAATCAGGTGCGAACCGGGCCTTGTATCGCCGTCCGCACGCGCCAGATGTGATGAGGGGGAAGTCATCGGTCTGACCGCGCCCCACGGGTCTTTGACAGGATGAAATCGACGCTGCGGGCCGCTGGATCGAGGCCGGACAGCCCATGGCGGCCGCGCCCTGGGGGCCGTTTCCGACGGCCGATTTTTCCGCCGATAACCGGAGACACTGAACCCCTTACGCGACATCGCTAACGCCGCATTAACCATGGACCCGGCATTCCTTGCCCAGTTCGGGGCCGCTCTCGGCGGACATCCCCGGGCGCGTGTTTGTGGAGCGTGGGATGAACGGGGCGGAAGTTCTGGATGTGGGGCGCGATGCCCTGTGGCTGACGATCCAGCTGTGCGCGCCTGTGCTGCTGGTCGGCCTGGTCGTCGGCGTGGTCATTGGCCTGTTCCAGGCCCTGACCCAGATCCAGGAACAGACCCTGATCTATGCGCCCAAGATCATCGCCATCTTCGTGTCCCTGCTGCTGTTCCTGCCGTTGATGGGGGCGCTGCTGGGCGGCTTCATGCGCACCATCGCCGTGCGCATCGCCGGGATGTAGTGGAGCCCTACGCCACATCCGATCAGGTCTGGCAGGGCGCGCTGATCTTCGCACGGATCGGCGCGGTCCTGCTGATGATGCCCGGCATTGGGGAATCCTATGTGCCGCCGCGCATCCGCCTGTCGCTGGCTCTGGTCGTCACCCTGTGTCTGTGGCCGGTGGTGTCGGGCAGCCTGCCGGCCTTGCCGACCAGCCTGGGTGCCACCGTCGGCTGGATGCTGCGCGAGGTGCTGGTGGGGCTGGCGATCGGGACCATGCTGCGCATCTTCCTGACGTCCCTGTCCACGGCGGGGGAGGTGGTGTCGCTGCAGACCACGCTCAGCTTTGCCCAGACCGCCAACCCCTTGCAGGCCCAGCCGGGCACGACGATCTCGGCCTTTTTGCTGCTGCTGGGCACGACACTGGTGTTCGCCACCAATACCCATCACCTGTTCATCGCCGGACTGGTGGGGTCGTACCGGCTGATCGCCCCGGTCCAGCCGCTGGCGACCGGCGACTTCGCCACCCTGGCGGTGCGGACCCTGGGCGAAAGCTTCCTGCTGGGCGTGCAACTGGCCGCGCCCGTCATGGTCTTTGCCCTGATCTTCAACCTGGCGTCCGGCCTCGTCGGGCGGGTCATGCCCCAGTTCCAGGTCTTCTTCGCCGCGGCCCCGCTCAGCATCATCCTGGGGCTGTCCGTCTTCGCCTTGAGCCTGGGGGTCGTGGGCACGATCTTCATCGATCGCTACCGCGCCCTGGCCGGACAGTTCACGGGAGGCGCGGGTGGCTGATACGCCCGATCCCGAGTCCAAGACAGAAGACGCCACCCCACGAAAACTCGAGGAGGCGCGCAAGAAGGGGGATGTCGCCAAATCCCCCGATGTCGCCTCCGCCCTGTCCCTGGCCGGTGCCGCCGCCGTCATCCTGATGGCCGGGGGCTGGTTCGCCACCTCCATGGCCGAGCAGTTCCTGCCCTTCATCGCCGCGCCCCACACGATGATGGGCGGGCTGAACACGGGTGCTGGGGTCGAGATCGGCGGCATCGCCCTGTGGGCCATCACGCCTTTTCTGGGGGCGGTCATGCTGGCCACCATCCTGGGCGGCGTGGGCGGCAACCTGGCCCAGTCCGGCATCATGTTCACGGGCGAGAAGCTGAAGCCCGACTGGTCCAAGGTGAACCCGCTCAAGGGTTTCAAACGCATCTTCGGACCCGACGGCCTGGTCCAGTTCGTCAAGACCTTCCTCAAGCTGCTGGCCGTGGTCGTGGTCTGCTGGCTGGTGCTGAAGCCGCACGCCAACGAGCTGGCAAACATGGCGGCCATGTCGCCGGCCATGATCTTGCCTTTCACGCGCGACCTGGCGATCAGCCTGATGGTCTCCGCCCTGGTCTTCCTAAGCTTCACCGCCGGCGTGGACTTCCTCTGGCAGAAATACCGCTTCGCCGAGCGGATGAAGATGACCAAGGAAGAGCTGAAGGAGGACTACAAGCAGTCCGAGGGCGACCCCCACGTCAAGGCCAAGCTGAAGCAGATCCGGGCCCAGCGCAGCCGCCAGCGGATGATGCAGGCGGTCCCCACCGCCACCGTCATCGTCACCAACCCGACGCACTTCTCGGTCGCCCTGCGCTACGAGGCGGGCGACGCGGCCCCGGTCTGCGTCGCCAAGGGCGTGGATGCTGTCGCCCTGCGCATCCGCGAGGTCGCGCGCGAGCATGCAGTGCCGATCGTGGAGAATGTGCCCCTGGCCCGCGCCCTCTACGCCGCCGTGGACGTCGATGAAACCATCCCGCGCGAGCATTTCGAAGCGGCCGCCAAGGTCATCGGCTTCGTCATGAACAAGCGCAAGAAACGCTGATCATAACGGAACTTAACTCCCCGTTTACCACGTAGGCGGCAGTTTCTGCCTAGCGACCTGTTCGGTTCGCGCGTCGGGGTGGGCCCGTTTTAACTTAGGCGGTTTGAGTGGGCGGCTTTTCGTCGGCATTGCAAAGGTTCGGGGTCGGCAAGCTGGCCGTGCTGCTGGGCGTAGGTGCCGGCGTCGCGGTCGCGCTGGTCTATCTGATGATGCGCGTCGGCCAGGCCCCCGACGCCCTGCTGTATTCCAACCTGGACCTGCGCGAAGCTTCGGAGATCACCACGGCTCTGGACGGTGCTGGGATCAAATACTCTTCGCGTGGCGACGGCTCGACCATCTTCGTCAGCCGTGATCAGGTCGGCGAGGCCCGCATGCTGGTGGCCGGCAAGGGCCTGGTGACGTCCGGCAGCGTCGGCTACGAAATCTTCGACGACCAGTCGGTCCTGGGCCAGACCGAGTTCCAGCAGAACCTCAACGAAAAGCGCGCGCTGGAAGGCGAGCTGGCCCGCACGATCATGAGCCTGCGGGGCATCACCTCGGCCCGTGTCATGATCGCCCTGCCGCCGCGCCAGCTTTTCCAGGCGACGACGGCCGAGCCCACCGCATCGGTGGTCGTCGGTGTCAGCGGTGGCCAGTTGTCGGGGGCCCAGGTCCAGGCCATCCGCAATGTGGTGGCCTCTTCGGTCACCAATATGAAGCCCGAACGGGTCACCCTGACCGACACCTCCAACCGCACGCTCGCCGCAGGCGCCGACGCAGGCGGCTTCAGCGCCGCCTCCGCCGAAGAGGCCAAGAGCTCGACCGAGGCCCAGCTCCAGGCCCGTATCAAGGACATCGTAGAGGGCGTCGTCGGCGTCGGGGCGGCCCGCGTCCAGGTCACCGCCGACATCGACCACAGCCGCTCCACCACCCAGCAGCAGGTCTATGACCCCGACGGACAGGTCGTCCGCTCGACCTCGACCAATGGCTCCGAGAGCCAGGACACAACGGGTCAGGCCGACGGCGGGGCTACGGCGACCAACAACATCCCCGGCGGCCAGGCCCCCAACGTTACGCCCATTGGCTCGACCGACACCCAGAACACCGAGACCACCAACTACGAAATCTCCAACACCACCACCACGACGGTGAAGGAGGCTGGCGAGGTCAAGAAGCTGGCTGTTGCCGTGGCTGTTGACGGCAAATACACCTCCCCCGCCAGCGGCGACGGCGAGCCGACCTATGCCCCCGTCTCTGAAGAAGATCGCGCCAAGATCGAGGCCCTGGTCAAGGCGGCGGTCGGCTTCAACGCCGAGCGCGGCGACATCGTCCAGGTTACCGCCGTCCGCTTCAACCGCGATACGGCGGCGGTCGGTGGCGAGGAGGCGGGCTCCTCGATGTTCAGCTTCACCAAGGACGACATCATGCGTGGTGTCGAGCTTCTGGTGCTGCTGATTACGGGCCTGCTGTTGATCTTCTTCGTGCTGCGTCCGCTGCTGAAGACGGCGACCGGAGGCGGAGCGGGTGCGCCGCAGCTGGCTGGAGCGGGCGGCGTGCCGGTAACCAGCCTGCAGACCTCAATCGTCAACGGGGCCGCCGATCCGGGTCAGCAGTTCCTGCCGAGATCGGAGATGGACGATCGGCTCGACATCGCCCGCATCGAGGGTCAGGTGAAGGCCTCTTCGATCAAGAAGGTGGCCGATTTCGTGGAGAAGCATCCGGAGGAATCGACCTCCATCCTGCGCTCCTGGGTGCATGAAGGCTGATGGCGGCCCGGCTCGTCAACAAGAAGGCCGCCGTCGAGGACGCCAAGAAGCTGACAGGGCCTGAAAAGGCTGCCGTCATCCTGCTGGCGCTGGGCGAGGACCATACCCGCCTGTGGCAGAGCCTGGACGACGAGGAGATCAAGGAAATCTCCCAAGCCATGGCCGGTCTGGGCACGGTCACAGCATCGGTGGTCGAGGAGTTGCTAATCGAGTTTGTGGCCGGGATGAGCGGGTCCGGTGCGGTCATGGGCAGTTTTGAGCAGACCCAAAAGCTGCTGGCGTCCTTCATGCCGGGCGATCGGGTCGAAGGTCTGATGGAGGAGATCCGTGGCCCGGCCGGTCGCACGATGTGGGACAAGCTGGGCAATGTGAACGAGGCGGTCCTCGCCAACTATCTGAAGAACGAATACCCCCAGACGGTCGCCGTCGTCCTGTCCAAGATCAAGCCGGACCATGCGGCTCGCGTCCTGACCAGCCTGCCCGAGGACTTCGCCCTGGAGTGCGTGCAGCGGATGCTGCGTATGGAGCCGGTGCAACGCGAGATCCTCGACAAGATCGAACAGACGCTGCGCACCGAGTTCATGTCCAACCTGGCCCGTACGTCGAAGCGCGACAGCCACGAGATGATGGCCGACATCTTCAACAGCTTCGACCGCCAGACCGAGGCCCGCTTCATAGGGGCTCTGGAAGAGCGCAACCGCGAGGCCGCCGAACGTATCCGCGCCCTGATGTTCGTGTTTGAAGACCTGTCCAAGCTGGATCCTGGCGGTGTCCAGACACTACTGCGGGCTGTGGAGAAGGATTCTCTGGGGCTGGCCCTTAAGGGCGCGTCGGAGTCGCTGCGCGAAATGTTCTTCTCCAATATGTCCGAACGCGCCGCCAAGATCATGCGCGAGGACATGGAATCGATGGGTCCGGTGCGTCTGAAGGACGTCGATACGGCTCAGATGGCCATGGTCCAGGTCGCAAAGGATCTGGCGGCCAAGGGTGACATCATGCTGGTCGGCCAGGGCGGCGACGACGAGTTGATCTACTGACATGACCCCTCAACCGCTCAGCACCCCCTTCGCTTTCGATACCGAGTTCGACTCGCTCGGCGACGTCGTGCGCGCCTCGGCCTATCGCCCGGCCAAGCGCGCCTGGACTGGCCCGGAAGTCGAAGCCCTGGTCGCCCAGGCCCGTGCAGAGGCCCGCCAGACCGCGATGGACGAGGTCGAAAGCCTGCAGGCCATGGCCCTGTCGACCATCGGCCAGGCTCTGGCCGCCTCGGCTCCGGCCCTGACGCATGTTGCCCAGACGCACCGCGAGCAGTCGGCGGCCCTGGCGATGGCGGCCGCGCGTGTGGTCTGCGCTTCGGCGCTGGACCGCTACCCCGCCGCGCCGATCCAGGCCGCGCTGGAGGCTCTGGGCCAGGAGATCGACGCTTCGCCGCGTCTGGTCATCCGCGCCGGCGACCTGACCGAACAGACCCGCGCCCGGATTGAACAGCTATGCGCCGATGCGGGCTTTTCCGGCGTCGTGGCCTTCCGTGACGAGGCAGGCATGGCTCCCGCCGCCTTCCAGCTGGAATGGGCCGACGGACGAGCCGAGTTCGACGTCGACGCCACCTTTGCCCGCATGACCGAGGCTTTGAACTCAGCCCTGGCGGCTGACGCCGGGCACGCCGACAGGCTCGCACACCATAACCTCACCGAAGGGAGGCCGTAATGGCATCCGACACCATGGCTCTGGAGGAGTTTGGCGACTCCACCGCGATCACCGTCAATGACGAGGCGACCGACAAGACGGCCCACGACCTGGCCCCCGTCTTCGATGTGCCGGTCAACATCTCGGCGGTGCTGGGCAAGGCGCATATGACGGTGGCGCAACTGCTGAAGCTGAACCGGGGCTCGGTGCTGGAGCTGGATCGCAAGGTCGGCGAGGCCATCGACATTTTCGTCAACAACCGTCTGGTAGCCCGAGGCGAGGTCGTCGTCGTCGAGGACCGGCTGGGCGTGACCATGACGGAAATCATCAAGACCGAAGACAGCAACGCCTGACGGCGTTGAACCCCGGCCCCTGACAGGGGCCATCGTGCGTTGGATGTGAAGGAGAAGACCCATGCGGCTTCTGGTGGTTGGCAGGCTCAGCGGACAGCTGGCGACGGCAGTGAAGATGGCCATGGCGCATGGTGCCAAGGTCAGCCACGTCGAGCGCGGCGATCAGGCGACCGAGCAACTGCGTCGGGGGCAGGGGGCCGACCTGCTGATGGTCGATTATCGTGTCGACATCGCCGCTCTGATCGCGGCCAACGAGAATGAGCGAATTCATGTGCCGGTCGTGGCCTGCGGGGTCGATGCCGATGCCAAGGAAGCGGCCGATGCGATCCGCGCGGGGGCCAAGGAGTTCATCCCCCTGCCGCCGGATGCGGACCTGATCGCGGCGGTCCTGTCCGCCGTAGCAGACGACGACCGCCCGCTGATCTCTGCCGACCCGGCGATGAAGGCCGTGATCGGCCTGGCCGACCAGGTTGCGAGATCGGAAGCCTCCATCCTGATCACCGGCGAAAGCGGCGTCGGCAAGGAAGTCATGGCGCGCTACATGCACGTCAACTCGCGCCGGGCCGACAAGCCGTTCATCAGCGTCAACTGCGCCGCCATCCCCGACAACCTGCTGGAATCCGAGTTGTTCGGGCACGAGAAGGGGGCCTTCACCGGCGCTATGGCCCGCCGCATCGGCAAGTTCGAGGAGGCCGACGGCGGTACCCTTCTGCTGGACGAAATCTCGGAGATGGACGTCCGGCTTCAGGCCAAGCTGCTGCGCGCCATTCAGGAGCGGGTCATTGATCGCGTCGGCGGCACCAAGCCCGTACCCGTCAACATCCGCATCATCGCCACCTCCAACCGTGACCTGGCCAAGTCGGTGGCCGAGGGCAGCTTCCGCGAAGACCTGCTGTACCGCCTGAACGTCGTGAACCTGCGTCTGCCCGCGCTGCGCGAGCGCCCGGGCGACATCGCCGTGCTGGCCGATCACTTCGTCAAGAAATACGCCGCCGCCAACGGCGTGCCGGTACGGCCGGTCTCGGCCGACGCCCGCCGGGCCCTGATCTCGCACCGCTGGAACGGCAATGTGCGTGAGCTGGAAAACGCCATGCACCGCGCAGTTCTGCTGGCCGTCGGGCCAGAGATTGACGTTGACGCCATCCGCCTGCCGGACGGCCAGCCGCTGAGCGCTGGATCTCATGGCGCGGCCCCGGATGCTGGCTTTGCCGGTCGCGCGGCCCAGGTCGCCGACACCGTCACCCGCGCCCATGTCGGCCAGACGGTGGCGCAGATGGAGAAGACGCTGATCTTGGACACCCTGTCCCACTGCCTGGGCAACCGCACCCATGCCGCCACCATTCTGGGCATCTCGATCCGCACCCTGCGCAACAAGCTGAACGAATATGCCGACGAGGGCACCAGCATCCCCGCGCCCCAGTCCGGCATCGCCGCCAGCGGCTACGCGGCGGCCTGATCCGATGACCCTTTCGATGGACCGCAGAAGCGTCCTGACCAGCCTGGGTGCGCTGGGCGTCATGGGCTGTTCGCCCGCACCAGCGACGCCGCCTGCGCCGCAGAATCAGCCGGCGCGCCCGGCCGTGGCGATGCAGCCCATCGATTTGTCGGCACACGAGCGTCGCAACGGCGGACGCCTGGGCTTTGTGGCGCTGGATACCGGCACGGGCCGCAGCCTGGGCTGGCGCGGTGACGAGCGGTTCGTCTACTGCTCGACCTTCAAGATGTATCTGGCCGCCGCCACACTGATGCGGGTACAGGCGGGCCAGGAGCGGCTGGATCGCACCATCCCGATCACCGCCGCTGACATGATCAGCCACGCGCCGGTCACCGAACCCGCCGTTGGCAGCAGCCTGACGGTCGAGCAACTGATGAAGGGCACGGTCGAGGTGAGCGACAACCCCGCCGCCAACATCCTGTTGAAAGCCATGGGCGGCATCGAGCCCATGCAGGCCTTCTATCACGGCCTCGGCGACACCAGCACGCGGGCCGACCGGTTCGAGCCCGAGATGAACCGTCTGGACGGCGACAAGGACACGATCACGCCGGCCCAGTCGGTGGTGAACATGCAGCGGCTGTTCCTCGACCCGGCCTCGCCGCTGACTGCGCAGTCGCAAGAGCTGCTGCTACGCTGGATGACCGATACTCCGACCGGCATGGACCGACTGAAGGGCGGCGTTCCTGCCGGCTGGCGCGTGGCGCACAAGACGGGCACGGGCGGCTACGGCCCGACCAATGACATCGGCCTGATCAATCCGCCGAGCGGCAAGCCCATCGTCGTCGCGGCCTATTATCACGCCACGCACGAGACCTCTGACGCCCGGAACGCCGCCGTGATCGCGCAGGCCGCCCGCATTGCGCTGACCACCCTGGGCCACACTGCATGACCGACGTCCCCGCCTCCAACGGCATGATGAAGGATGGCATGGCCCGGCCGACCGGCAAGGACATGCTGGGCTGGGTCGCGCGGGGCGAGGTCGGCATGGCGGTGGGCGTCATCGGCGTCATCCTGCTGCTGATCCTGCCCGTGCCCAAGATGCTGCTGGACCTGCTGCTGGCGATCTCGCTGGTCTCGTCCGTGCTGATCCTGATGACGGCCGTGATGATGAAGCGGCCACTGGACTTCGCCATCTTCCCGACGGTGCTGCTGGTCTCGACCCTGTTCCGGCTGGGCCTGAACCTGGCCTCGACCCGGCTGGTCCTGACGCACGGGCACGAAGGGCACGGCGCGGCCGGTCAGGTGATCCAGGCGTTCGGGGCCCTGATGATGGGCGGCAGCTTCATCATCGGCATCATCATCTTCGCCATCATCCTGGTGGTGAACTTCGTCGTCATCACCAAGGGCTCGACCCGCATCGCCGAAGTCAGCGCCCGCTTTACCCTGGACTCCATGCCGGGCAAGCAGATGGCCATCGACGCCGACCTGTCCAGCGGCCTGATCGACGAGGAAACGGCCAAGCTGCGCCGCAAGGAGCTGGAGCAGGAATCGACCTTCTTCGGGGCCATGGACGGTGCGTCCAAATTCGTGCGCGGTGATGCCGTCGCGGGCCTGATCATCGTCTTCATCAATGCCATCGGCGGCATTCTGATCGGCACGATCCAGCACGGCCTGCCCATCGGCGAGGCCGCCAACACCTATGTCTCGTTGACCGTCGGCGACGGCCTGGTGACCCAGGTTCCGGCTATCATCATCTCCATTGCGGCCGGTTTTCTGGTGTCCAAGGCGGGCGTCGAGGGTACGGCCGACAAGGCTCTGGTCCGTCAACTGGCCACCAATCCGGTCAGCCTGGGCGTCGTGGCCGCTGCTTCTGCCCTGATCGGCGTCATCCCGGGCATGCCGATCATCCCGTTCTTCGCCCTGGCGGCGGGCGCAGGCTTCATGGCGTGGAAGCTGGGCCGCGACCGGCTGAAGCCCCAGCCGACCGAGGCCGAGATCGCCGCCGCCACGGCCAAGCCCCGGGAAGACATCGAGGAACCCATCGGCACCGCCCTGACCATCGACGAGGTCAAGATTGAGCTGGGGTATTCGCTTCTGTCCCTGATCAATGATCTGGAGGGGCGTCGCCTGACCGATCAGGTCAAGGCCCTGCGCCGCTCGCTGGCCCAGGAGTACGGCTTCGTCATGCCGTCGGTGCGCATCCTCGACAACATGCGGCTGGGCACCCAGTCTTATGCCATCCGTATCAAGGAGATGGAGGCCGGCACAGGCGAGGTGCGTCTGGGCTCGCTGATGGCCATGGACCCGGCTGGGCGTCAGGTCGAACTGCCCGGCGATCACACGCGCGAGCCGGCCTTTGGCCTGCCAGCCACCTGGATCGACGAGAGCTTGAGGGAAGAGGCGACGTTCCGGGGCTACACCATCGTCGATCCCTCGACGGTGCTGACCACCCACCTGACTGAAATCCTCAAGGAGAACATGGCCGACCTGCTGTCCTATGCGGAGGTCCAGAAGCTGCTCAAGGAACTGGGCACCGAGGAGAAGAAGCTGGTCGACGAGCTGATCCCGTCGGTCGTGACCGTCACGACCCTGCAACGGGTGCTCCAGTCGCTGCTGCGCGAAAAAGTCTCGATCCGCGATCTGGGAGCCATTCTGGAAGGTCTGGCCGAGGCGGCCCCGCATACGTCATCCGTGACCACCCTGGTCGAGCATGTGCGCGGGCGCCTGGCCCGTCAGCTGTGCTGGCAGCACAAGGGCGACGACGGGGCCTTGCCCATCGTCACCCTGTCGCCGGAATGGGAAGCCGCCTTTGCCGAGGCCCTTGTCGGTCAGGGCGAGGACAAGCAACTCGCCATGGCTCCGAGCCGTCTTCAGGACTTCATCCGCGCCGTACGCGACGTGTTCGAGCGCGCCGCCATGTCGGGCGAGAGCGCCGTCCTGCTGACCGGGCCTCAGGTCCGGCCCTATGTCCGCTCCATCATCGAACGCTTCCGCGGTCAGACCGTGGTCATGAGCCAGAACGAGGTCCATCCGCGCGCGCGTCTGCGCACAATCGGCAGCGTCTGAGCGGTAAATTGCCCTAACAGCCAAGCCTGTGTCGGAAACCCGACTGGACAGGACGCCGCACCCCGCTAAAGCTGCGCCGATGGCTCCTGCGTTCCGACCCAATCTTTCGGCCCTGAGCCAATTTCTGCGCACGCCATCGGTGGGCCGCACGGTCGTGGCCCTGTTGTCGTTCGCCCTGATCCTGCTGCTGCTGGTCAATCTGACGGTCTTCGTCATGACCCGTCGGACAGCTGTCTTCAATGAGACCGTCGAGCACGCCCAGCAGGCGCGGCTGGTGTCACAGCAGGTGCTGAACCGGCTGGTCGATGCGGAAACCGGCCAGCGCGGCTTCATGCTGACGGCCCAGCCCAGCTATCTGGCCATTCACGACGAGGCGATCGCCGCCCTGCCGGACCTGTTCAGCATCCTGTCGGGGCTGACCGTGGCCGATCCGGAGCTGGCACCGCGCGTCGAGCGCATCCGTGATCTGTCCGACGAGCGCCTGGGGGTCATGGAGCGCAGCATCGCCCTGGCGCGGACCGGGCGGATCGGCGAGGCCGTGGCCGTCGTGCGGGGCGGCGAGGGCAAGGTCCTGATGGATCAGATGCGGGTCGAGATCGCCGCCATCGATGCCTTGCAAGCCAGTCGTGTTCGGCAACTGACGCGCGAGTCGGAGGCGGCCGCCAACTTCACGCTGGGCGTCAATGTCTTTGCCGGACTGCTGATCCTGATCCTGGGCGGCATCGTGGGCTGGATCGTCCGTCGCTATCTGATGGACATGCGCGATGCCCAGATGGCGATGGATCGTCTGAACGCTGGCCTTGAGAATCAGGTGCGTGACCGGACCGCGGCCCTGTCCCGTGCCAACGATGAAATCCAGCGCTTCGCCTATATCGTCAGTCACGACCTTCGGGCCCCGCTGGTCAATGTCATGGGCTATACGGCCGAGCTGGAGCAGGCTGGCAAGATCATCGATCGCCAGATGACGGCCGTCGAAACCAAGGTGCCGGAGATCGTCGAGAACGACGCCCTGATCGCCGTACGCCAGGATGTACCCGAGGCCATCGGCTTCATCCGGGCCTCGACCGCCAAGATGGACCGTTTGATCAATGCCATTCTGAAGCTGTCGCGCGAGGGGCGACGCAACCCGGTGTCCGAGCCGTTGCCGATGAGCGAGATCGTCCAGGCAATCGCGGACAGCGTCCACCATCAGACCGATGCGGCAGACGCCGAGATCGTGGTCGAAGAGCTTCCCATCATCCAGAGTGACCGGCTGTCGATCGAGCAGATTTTCGGCAATTTGGTCGATAACGCCGTGAAGTATCTGGAGCCGTCGCGTCCGGGGCGTATCGTTGTGTCGGGGGAAGTCTCGGGTGATGAGGTCACCTATCGCGTGACCGACAACGGGCGCGGCGTGTCGGATCGCGACCACGAGCGCATCTTCGAGCTGTTCCGCCGGTCCGGCCGACAGGATCGCCCGGGAGAGGGTCTGGGCCTGGCCTTTGTCCGCAACAGCGTGCGCCGCCTGGGCGGCACCATCGATCTGGAGTCGGAGTTGGGCCAAGGCTCGACTTTCGTGCTGAAATTCCCCAAACGCCTCGTCCTTTCGGAAACCGGAGACTTGTCATGAGCAGCGCAGTCAAGATCGTGATGGTCGAAGACGACCACGGCCACGCCCGGCTGATCGAGAAGAACATCCGCCGTGCCAACATCTCCAACGAGATCGTCCACTTCGACGAGGGCGGGGCCGCCATCGACTATCTGTTCAGCGAGGAGGTGCGGGCCAACGGCCCTATGCTGATTCTGCTGGACCTGAACCTGCCGGACATGTCGGGCACCGACATCCTGGCGCGGGTCAAGGGCGACGAGCGGCTGCGCCGCGCGCCCGTGGTCGTGCTGACCACCACGGACGACAAGGTCGAGATCCAGCGCTGCTATGATCTGGGCTGTAATGTCTACATCACCAAGCCCGTGGACTATGAGAGCTTTGCCGACGCTATCCGTCAGCTGGGCCTGTTCCTGTCGGTAATGCAGTCGCCGGACATCGAGTAGCCGCACCTTGAGCGAGACCCCTCCCATCCGCCTGCTCTACATCGACGACGACCGCGGCCTGTCGCGGCTGGTCGAAAAGGAGTTCGGCCGTCACGGCTATGCCGTCACCTGGGCTCCTGACGGTGAGGCCGGGCTGGAGCGGCTGCGCGGTGGCGAGATGTTCGATGTCTGCGCTCTTGACCACTACATGCCGGGCCGCGACGGGCTGGATGTGTTGCCAGACATTCTGGCGCTGGAGGCTCCGCCGCCGGTCGTCTACGTCACCGGGGCCCAGGATGGGCGGATCGCCGTGGCCGCACTGCGGGCAGGGGCAGCCGACTATGTCATCAAGGACGTATCAGAGGATTTCACCACCCTGCTACGCAATGCCGTCGAGGACGCGCTGAACCGGCGACGTCTGCAGCGTGAGAACGATGAGGCGCACGAGCAGGTCCGCATGGCGCGTGACCGGGCCGAGGCCATGCTGCACGAGGTCAATCACCGGGTCGGCAACTCGCTACAACTGGTGTCCAGCTTCATGTCGCTGCAACTGCGGCACCTGGTCGACGAGGGCGCCCGCGCGGCATTGAAGGAATCCCAGGCTCGGATCGAGGCCGTCGCCCATGTGCACCGCCGCCTCTACACCTCGGGCGACATGTCGTCGGTGGCCATGGACGAATATCTGGAAGGCCTGATCGATGAACTGGGCAAGTCGCTGGGACCGGACGAAACGTCACCCCAGCTAGTGCTCGACGTCGCCCCCATGCGGGTCACGACCGACCAGGCCGTATCGCTGGGCGTCGTGGTCACCGAACTGGTCACCAATGCCGTGAAATACGCTTATGGCCCCGATCAGGGCGGCGAAATCCGCATCATTCTGAAAGCCGACGGCGAAGGGCGCGCCCTGTTGACGGTCGAGGATGACGGCCCCGGCATGGGCGACGGCAAGCCCAAGGGCACCGGCCTGGGTGGCAAGATCGTCTCGGCCATGGCGTCTGGCCTGCGCTCGGCGGTGGAGTTCGACGGTGCCCACAAGGGCGTGCGGGCCCGTCTGGCCTTCGATCTCTGACCATGGCTGTCGCCTTGCAGTTTGGTCAGGCCCGCCCGGGCGTCACCCACCTGTGGCGGCCCACGGCGTTCGGCCTGGTGTTCCATGATGGCAAACTGGCCTGCGTTCGCGTCGATCGTGGAGAGGGCAGCTACTACGACCTGCCGGGCGGTGCCGTCGACGGCGATGAGATTGAGGAACAGGCTCTGGTGCGTGAGTTCGTGGAGGAGACGGGCATGACCGTCCGGCCCTTCGCGCGGATCGGTGAGGCGGCCCAGTATTTCCTGAAATCAGACGGTGCCCCTATCAACAATGTCGGCGGCTTCTGGATCGCGGAGCAGGTTTCGCTGGACCCGGCGTCCAAGGTCGAGGCCGATCATGAGCTGGTCTGGCTCCACCCCCACACGGCGCTGATTGAATTGAGGCACGACGCCCATGCCTGGGCCGTAGCGACATGGCTGCGACGAAACGCCGGGGGCTGATCCGGTCAGTTTCGCAGGGTCTTGCGGAACCAGAGGCTGACCGGCGGGTTCATTGATCATCGCGACGCCGCAACGGTGTCCTTTTGAATCAAGGAGTTACTCATGGCTGATCAAGATCAATTCAAGGGTGCTGCCAAGGAAGCCGGCGGCAACATCAAGGAAGGCCTCGGCAAGTTGACGGGCAACGAAAAGCTCCAGGCTGAAGGCAAGGCCGACCAGCTGGAAGGCGCAGTTCAGAAGAAAGTCGGCGACGTAAAGTCCGACCTCAAGTCCTGAGCCCTTCTACCTCGTGATTGTCGAAGACGCCGCCCGCTCCCCCGGGCGGCGTTTTTTTGTGCCCGCTCAGTCGTCCCCGAACAGCTTGATCCGCAGGCCTTGGCTTTCGCTTTCGCCCGGCCGCGTCGATGTGCAGTTTTCGGTATAGGCTACGCCGCCCTGGGGCAGGCGGGTCGGCCGCGTCTCGCAGCGCCGATCCGCCAAGTCAGGGCCTGCGGGCACGGTCCGGGCATTGTTGCAGTCCAGCGCAAAACCTCCGGTGCGAGGATCGGGTTGGCAACGCTCGCTTTCGGCAGCAGGCCTGAGCCCATCCGGCAGGGCGTCTCCCAGACCGGCGGCCAGCACCGTTCTCACCCGGAACTGACAGGCTTCGAGCGTCTCGCTGGATGCGCGGACATAGGGGCTGCATTCAGCACGTTCATACCCGTAGGGATCGGCTCTGGCCGCCTCGGGCAGCACAGGGCGAGGCGTGGCCGGTGCCTCGACGGGGGGGACGATCGGCGTGGTCCAGACCACCTGGCCCTGAACGTTCGGAGCAGGCGCGGCCTGTTGCAGCAGAATGGCGAAGACGATGGCGATCATGGTCGAACGCTCCGGAGTAGCGGCCCCTCACATCACGCCGTGGCCCGCGTTCCAGAATCTACCGTGTCAGGGCGCGCATGGCCTTGTCCAGCCCATCGATGGTCAGGGGATACATACGCTCGTCCATCACCTCGCGGATCAGGCCGACCGAGGCGGAATAGCTCCAGTATTTCTCCGGCGAGGGGTTCAGCCAGGCCGATTTGTCCCACTGCTGGCGCGCGCGCTTCAGCCAGACGGCCCCGGCCTCCTCGTTCCAGTGCTCGACCGAACCGCCGGGCATGGTGATCTCATAGGGGGACATGGTCGCGTCGCCGACAAAGATGGCGCGCCAGTCGCCGCCGTATTTGTTCAGCACCTCCCAGGTCGGCATCTTCTCGTTGTGCCGACGCCGGTTGTCCTTCCACACGCCTTCGTACAGGCAGTTGTGGAAGTAGAAGAACTCCAGATGCTTGAACTCGGTCCGGGCCGCCGAGAACAGCTCCTCGCACAGCTTCACATGCGCATCCATCGAGCCGCCGATGTCGAGGAACAGCACCACCTTGATCGTGTTGCGCCGCTCGGGCCGCATCTGGATGTCCAGCCAACCTTGCCGCGCCGTACCGTCGATGGTGCCGTCGATGTCCAGCTCGTCCGCCGCGCCCTGACGCGCGAAGCGACGCAGGCGACGAAGGGCGATCTTGATGTTGCGGGTACCCAGTTCGACGCTGTCGTCCAGATTGCGGTATTCCCGCTTTTCCCAGACTTTGACGGCGCGGCCCTGTTTGGCCGGTCCGCCGATGCGCACGCCCTCGGGGTTGTAGCCGCCGTGGCCGAACGGGCTTGTGCCGCCCGTCCCGACCCATTTGTTGCCGCCCTCGTGGCGACCCTGCTGCTCTTCCAGCCGCTGTTTCAGCGTCTCCATCAGCGTGTCGAAGCCGCCCAGCGCCTCGATCTGGGCCTTCTCCTCGTCAGTGAGGAATTTCTCGTTCAGCAGCCGCAGCCAGTCCTCCGGCACATCGACGCTCGGCTCATCGCCCGCACCGACGGTCTCGACGCCCTTGAACACCTTGCCGAACACCTGATCGAACCGATCGTAGTGTTTCTCGTCCTTGACCAGAACCGCCCGCGACAGGTGGTAGAAGTCCTCGACCTGATGCCCAGCGACATCCCGATCCATGGCCTCCATCAGGTGCAGCCATTCCTTGGTGGAGACCGGAACCTTGGCCTCTCGCAGGGCGGTGAAGAAAGGGAGGAGCATCAGGAGAGGTCTTTGGCTTCGACAATCGTGTCGAGCAGCATGAGGGTTATGACGTCAAACGACAACGAGCTCTATTTCAGTTTAGGGGCTGACGCCGCGCGCTAATACGTCGAGAGAGCAAAAGCCGGTGGGTTCCGTAACCACTAAGTCTCGGCCCGATCAGTCGACAGCGGCTTGCAGCACATCCGTCCAGCGGCCGACGCTCAACATGAGCTCCGCGCCCATCGCCATATCCTCGGGCGTGCTCATGCGCTGTTTGAAGATCCAATCACCGACTTTGGCGAGGCGTGCCTGCGCGTGAAGCGTCCGCCCCTGCGGGCCAACGACATAGGCGAGGTAAACCTGCTCACCGACGCCGGCCGGTGCTTCCACCTGCACGACCGGCCCCTCATAGGCGCGAGCGTCCGAAAAGCGGTTGCGGATACCGGCCGCCGTGTCGCTCGCGGCGTCCTGCAAGGACACGTCCGGACCGTATCGGGTGGCGTAGTAGGTCATATAGATGTTCCCGGCATCGGCATTGCAGCCCACGTCGTCGCCCTGCGGCAGTCCTGGAAACAGCATCAGATTGTTGTTCTGCTCGTCCGGGGAATAGTCGCAGCGCAAGCCGCTGGCCTTATGGCGAATGACCATTCGCGTCGGAGTGCTTTGGTTTTCGAACAGTTCGGGCGCGCCCGTGCCTTCGATCAAGGCCTGAGCCTTCGTCCAGGCGGCGGAGCGCTGAACCTGGGTGTCGCCGTCCTCTTGAGCCGAGGCGACGGCTGGCATGACGGTGACCAGCAGTGCCGCCGCGATCAGAGCAGGAATCCGCATTGTGACAGCCCCCATTGTCGTGAGGCGGCATCAAGCCATGCCCACCAGCCGCCGTCTATCCCCGGCGCAGGATGAACTCGTGATCCACCCAGCGGCCGACGGGATAGTCATATTCCCCCGCCTTGTCGAAGCCATAAGCCGCATACAGCTTCTGCGCCTTCGCGTTGCCGCTCCAGACACCGATCCAGAGGGGGCCCTCGGTGTGGGCCTCCATCCAGGCCAGCGCGATGTCCAGCAGGCGGGTGCCCAGACCCAGGCCTTGCGCGGCCTTCGACACATACAGGCGGCGCAGCTCGGCGTGACTGGGGCGGCCATCCGGGTGGGGCAGGGTGTTTGGGCCGGTATTGGCAAAGGCCAGCAACTGGCCGTCCGCGCCTTGCGCCACCCACCAGCCGCTGCCGGGCTCCTGCATCTTCTTGGCGGTCGCCTCCGGGCTGAAGCTGGCGTCCAGAAAGGATTCCAGATCCTCGACCGGATAGGGAATGCCGAAGCCGGTGACGAAGGTGTCGACGAAGGTCTGACGGCCCAGCGCGCCCAGGGCGGCGGCGTCGTCGAGGCGGGCGGAGCGGATCACAGCGTCGGTCATCCCCCGGCGATAAGGCTTGCGCAGACAGGCGACAAGGGCGCGGAGGGGCCCTATCCTGGTGCTCATGAGCGTACCCCTGTTCACCCATCCCGACATGATCGACCACCGGCCGGGCGTCGGTCACCCCGAGCGGCCCGAGCGGCTGGCAGCGGTGCTGGAGGCTCTGGCCGATGCCGGTCTGGATCGTGACACGCGGGCGGCAACCGAGGCCTCGGTCGCGGATCTGGAGCGGCTTCACCCCGCCGACTATGTCGCGCGTCTGATCGGGGCCTGCCCTGCGACCGGGCTGGCGCAGCTGGATGCCGACACCATCCTGTCGCCGGGCAGTATTCGCGCGGCGCGCCTGTCCGCCGGGGCCATCGTCGATGCGGTCCGGGCCATCGCGCGGGGCGAAACGAACCGCGCCTTCGCCGGCGTGCGCCCGCCCGGCCACCACGCGGAGCCGGATCGCGCCATGGGCTTCTGCCTGTTCTCCAATGTCGCGGTCGCCGCGCGTGTGGCCCAGAGCGAGGGGCTGGCCCGTGTCGCCGTCATCGATTTCGACGTCCACCACGGCAACGGCACCCAGGCCGCGTTCGAGAACGACGACAGCCTGTTCCTCGGCTCCATTCACCAGATGCCGCTTTATCCCGGCACCGGCGCGGCGTCGGAGACCGGCGTCGGCAATATCGTCAATGTTCCGGTTTCGCCCCATTCGGCGCGCGAGGCCTGGCGCGCCGGCTTCTCCGGCGGGCTGATGCCGGCGCTGGATGCCTTCCGGCCCGACCTGATCCTGATCTCGGCCGGGTTCGACGCCCACCGCCGCGATCCTCTGGCGCATCAGTCGCTGGAAGCCGAGGATTTCGCCTGGGCCACGCGGGCTGTGGTCGAGGTCGCGCGCGCCCGTTGCGGCGGAAAGGTTGCGGCCTCGCTCGAGGGCGGTTACGACCTAGAGGGGCTCGGCCGTTCGGCACAGGCCCACGTCCAGGCGCTGGGGGAGGACTAAGGGTCGGATCGCGTTCGCTTTATCCGCCTGTTGCTCATGTCGAACCCCGCCGTTGATTCTCTTCCGACCGAGAGGGCGTCCGCTGTCGCTCCCGTGCGACCCGGTGCCATCACCTTGGCCCGGCACGGCGAGCCTGCGCTGTCGCGCCAGTGCCTGCTGACCTCCGACCAGTATCGCGACTGGTGGGCCAAATATGAGGTGGGCGGCCTGAAGGAAGGCCAGACCCCGCCGCCCGAACTGCTGGCGACGGCCCAGGGCGCGGGCATCATCTATGCCTCGACCCGCCGCCGGGCCCAGGAAACCGCCACGGCCGTCTCGGCTGGACGCGAGGTCGTGTCCGATGTGCTGTTCATCGAGGCCCCGCTGCCGCCGCCGCATTTCCCCAGCTGGTTCAAGCTGCCGCCCAAATACTGGGGCGGCGTCGCCCGCTTCTGGTGGCACGCCTTCAACCACCACGAGGGCCAGGAAACGCGCCTCGAGGCCGAGGCCCGCGCCGAGACCGCCGCCCGCACCCTGATCGCACGGGCAGAAACCGGCGAGGATGTGCTGGTCCTCGCGCATGGCTATTTCAACCACATGATCGGCAAGCGGCTGAAGGCCGACGGCTGGTCGCTGGTTCACAACCAGGGCTTCAGATACTGGTCCCAGCGGCGCTATGAGAAGGCCTGATTGCCACCACATGGTGGAAATCCCCGTTGAAGCGAAACCACGCCGCCTCTAGGGTCGCCGGCGATGACCGACGTGACCCCTCTTTCCGCCGACCTCAGCTTCGAAGACGCCTTGCAGCGTCTGGAGCAGATCGTGTCCAAGCTTGAAACGGGCCAAGCGCCTCTTGAGGAGTCCATCTCGCTTTACGAAGAGGGGGCGCGCTTAAAGAAGCACTGCGAGGACCGCCTGAAGGCTGCAAATCTACGCGTGCAGCAAATCGTCGTCGGCCCCGACGGCCAGGCGAAGGGCGTCGAACCGGCCGAGTTCGGCTGATGGTTTCGGTCGCTCCCCAGATCACCTTCGACGACTTCATGAAGGTCGATATCCGCATCGGCCGGGTCGTCGCGGCCGAGCCTTTTCCCGAGGCGCGCAAGCCCGCCTACAAGCTGAACATCGACTTCGGCCCGGACATCGGGGTCAAGCGATCCTCTGCCCAGATCACCGTCCACTACACCCCCGACGAGCTGGTGGGCCGCAAGGTCGCCGCCGTCGTCAACTTCCCGCCGCGCCAGATCGGGCCGGTCATGTCCGAGGTGCTGACCCTGGGCTTTCCCGACGCCGACGGCGAGGTCGTGCTGGTCGGGGTCGATCGTGACGCCGTGATCGGAGGGCGGTTGTTCTGATGTCCACGCCAGCCGCCCTTCATGCCGCCAATTCGCCGGAACAGGGCGTGATCGACCGCGTCGCCCAGATCGCCGATCTGGTCACCGTGGCTCTGGACCAGCTGCTGCCCCGGGCCGACGGTCCCGAGTCTCGCTTGACCGAGGCCATGCGCTATGCGGCCTTGGGCCCCGGCAAGCGGCTGCGGCCCTTCTTCGCGATCGAGGCGGCGTCGCTGTTCGATATTGAAGAGCAGCCGGTGCTGCGAGCGGCCTGCGCGCTGGAATGCGTCCATGCCTACAGCCTGGTCCACGATGACCTGCCGGCCATGGACAATGACGACATGCGGCGGGGGCGGCCGACGCTGCACAAGGCCTATGACGAGGCGACGGCGATCCTTGCGGGCGATGCGCTTCAGACCGCCGCCTTTGACATCATACTGCATCCCGACACCCACGAGGATGCCGAAATTCGCTGCGACCTGGCCGCGCGTCTGTCGCTGGCCTCTGGCGCGCGCGGCATGGCCGGGGGGCAGATGATCGACCTGCTGGGCGTGCGCGACGACCTAGGCGGGGTCGCGCGGATGCAGCGGCTGAAGACCGGGGCGCTCTTCACCTATGCCTTCGAGATTCCCCTGATCATCGCCCGGGCCCGCGACAGCCATGTCCAGGCCCTGACCAGCTTTGCCCACGACATCGGTCTGGCCTATCAGATCGTCGACGACCTGCTGGACGTCGAGGGCGACGAGGACATCCTCGGCAAGGCAGCCAACAAGGATGCGGCCCAGGGCAAGACAAATTTCGTCACCCTGCTGGGCGTCGAGGCGGCGCGACAGAGGGTCGCGCATCTGGCCGATCAGGCCCGGTCTCACCTGAATGTCTTCGGCTCCGACGCCGAAATCCTCAAGGCGAGTGTGGACTTCGTGCTAAAGCGCAGGTCCTGATAGGAAACGTCCCGTTCGTCTGCGGGTTAGAAGTCCGTGCCGTCGCCCAAGGTTTTAGAATGCCCGTTACCCCGCTGCTCGACCAGGTCACCTATCCCGCCGACACGCGCGGGTTCGACATTCCACAGCTGCGCCAGCTGGCGGACGAGGTCCGGGCCGAAACCATTGACGCCGTCTCCGTCACCGGCGGGCATCTGGGCGCGGGTCTGGGCGTCGTCGAACTGACCGTCGCCCTGCACCATGTGTTCGAGACGCCCAGGGACATCCTGATCTGGGACGTCGGCCACCAGTGCTATCCGCACAAGATCCTGACCGGGCGCCGTGATCGCATTCGCACTCTGCGCATGCCCGGCGGCCTGTCCGGCTTCACCAAGCGCAGCGAGAGCGAATACGACCCGTTCGGGGCCGCCCACGCCTCGACGTCCATCAGCGCCGCCTTGGGCTTTGCGGCCGCCCGGGATCAGAAGGGCGAGCACAACCGCGTCGTGGCGGTCATCGGCGACGGCTCCATGTCCGCAGGCATGGCCTATGAGGCAATGAACAACGCCGCCGAGACGACCAATGGCCAACTGATGGTCATCCTGAACGACAACGACATGTCCATCGCGCCCCCCGTCGGCGGCATGAGCGCCTATCTGGCCAAACAGGTGTCGGGCGGTGCCTATCAGAACTTCCGCCGCTTGGGCAAAAAGGTCGCCGAGCACATGCCGCGGCCGTTCCGCAATGCGGCACGCAAGGCCGAGGAATATGCCCGTGGCATGATCACCGGTGGGACCTTTTTCGAGGAGCTGGGCTTCTACTACATCGGCCCCGTCGACGGCCACGACATGGATAATCTGGTCCCGATCCTGAAGAACGCCGCCGCCATCACCGATCGCCCGGTGGTCGTCCACGTCGTGACCCAGAAGGGCAAGGGCTATGCCCCGGCCGAGAGCAGCGCGGACAAGCTGCATGCCGTGGTCAAGTTCGACGTCGTCTCCGGCAAGCAGTCCAAGAGCGTCTCCAACGCCCCCAGCTATACCAAGGTGTTCGGCACCGAACTGATCAAGCGGGCGAGGATCGACCCCTCCATCGTCGCCATCACCGCCGCCATGCCGTCCGGTACCGGTCTGGACCTGTTCGGCCAGGCCTTCCCCGAGCGCACCTATGACGTCGGCATCGCCGAACAGCATGCCGTGACCTTCGCCGCCGGCCTGGCCGCCGACGGGATGAAGCCGGTCTGCGCCATCTATTCGACCTTCCTCCAGCGCGGCTATGACCAGGTGGTCCACGACGTGGCGATCCAGAAGCTGCCCGTGCGCTTCGCCATGGACCGCGCGGGCTTGGTCGGGGCCGACGGCGCGACCCACGCCGGCTCCTTCGACATCGGCTATATGGGCGCGCTCCCCGGCATGGTGCTGATGGCCGCAGCGGACGAAGCCGATCTGGCCGCCATGATCGCCACCAGCCTGGAGATCGACGACCGCCCGTCGGCCTTCCGCTATCCGCGCGGCGATGGCGTGGGAGTCGAAATCCCCGAACTCGCCGCCCCGCTGGAGATCGGCAAGGGCCGGATCGTCCGCGAGGGCACGTCCGTCGCCATCCTGTCCCTAGGCACCCGCTTGCAGGAATCGCTCAAGGCGGCCGATCTGCTGGCCGCACGCGGCGTGTCCGCCACCGTCGCCGACGCCCGCTTCGCCAAGCCTCTGGACGCCGACCTGATCCTGCGCCTGGCCCGCGAGCACGAATGCCTGATCACGGTGGAGGAGGGGGCCATGGGCGGCTTCGGTGCCTTCGTGCTTCAGCTGCTGGCCGAGAAGGGCGCGCTGGATACGGGGCTGAAGATCCGCACCCTGCACCTGCCCGACATCTTCCAGGATCAGGACAACCCCGCCGCCATGTATGCGACGGCGGGGCTGAACGCCGACCATATCGCAGTCGCGGCCTTGCAGGCTCTGGGCGTCGGGGCTGATCGGGGAGCAGTACGCGCCTGACCCACTGTAACGGTGGTGAATTGACCGCCGGGGCTGACAATCACAGCGACCCTTCGCCACGGCCACGAAGGGACGCAACAAACGACCCGGTTTTCAACGAGATATCGAATTTCGCGCCGTCTTGACCAATCAAGGTCTCGCCTATAGGTTCCGCGCCGAATTCAGACCCCGTTCCAGAGTGGTTTTGCCACCTCAGGGACCCTGATCCAGCAGGCCCATGTCAACCCAACCGGAATCGCGCGAAGAGGCAGTCGCACGCCTCAACCGAAGCGCATCCGATCTGGAGGCGCGAACCACGTCAGACAAGACCGCCGATGCGGTCGCGCAGGCGGTGGCGGGCAAGGCGTACCGGATCGTCGCCGAGCTGATCGGTGGCGTGCTGGTGGGTCTGGGGCTGGGCTTCGTCATCGACCTGCTGGTCGGTACGTCGCCCTGGGGACTGATCGGCGGCACCCTGTTCGGGTTCGCCGTGTCGATATGGATGGCGTGGCGGACGACAAAACGTCTGCAGGCCGAAGCTGATGCGGCCGGGGTGGTTCCGAAATCCATCCCGTTCGATGACGAAGACGAGGAGCGATAGGCCTTGGCCGATCCGATCAAGCAGTTTGAAGTGCACCCCCTGCCGGGTATGGAATTCGGCGAGGTGACTCTGCCTGTGCTGGGTGCCCAGCAGATTGCGGTGACCAATTCGCACCTGGCCATGACCCTGGCCTTCGGCCTTGTCGTGCTGTTTCTGTTTCTGGTGACCTCGAACGCCAAGGTGGTTCCGGGCCGCATGCAGTCGGCGGGCGAGACCCTGTTCGGCATGATCGACGGTGTGACCGATTCGATCATCGGTCATGAAGGCCGCAAATACTTCCCCTTCGTCTTCACCCTGTTCACCCTGGTTCTGGGTATGAACCTGCTGGGGATGTTCCTGACCTTCACGGCGACGTCCCAGCTGGCCGTGACCCTGACGCTGGCCCTGATCACCATTCTGCTGGTGATCGGCATCGGCTTCGCCAAGCATGGCCTGGGCTTCTTCCTGCTGTTCTGGCCGACCAGTGCGCCGCTTGCGATCCGCCCGGTCGTGGGCCTGATCGAGTTCCTGTCCTTCCTGCTGCGCCCCGTCACCCTGGCCCTGCGTCTGTTCGGCAACATGCTGGGCGGGCACATCGCGCTGAAGATATTTGCCGGTTTCGTGGTGTCCATGGGAGGCTTGGTCGCCGCCGGTGGCCTGGGCTGGCTGGGCCTGCCCGTCGCCGCTCTGTCGATGGGCATGGTCGTTGGACTGACCGCGCTCGAGTTCCTCGTGGCCTTTCTTCAGGCCTTCGTCTTCGCCGTTCTGGCCAGCATCTATCTGAATGATGTGGTCAACCTGGGCCACGGGCATTAAGCCTCCGGTCCAGCCTTCACCCTTTCTCTTTCCAACCCTGACTGAATAGGAAACCCGTCATGGAAGCTGAATCCTTCAAATACTTCGGTATCGGCCTGGCCACCCTGGGCATGCTCGGCGCCGGCATCGGCGTGGGCAACATCTTCGGCAACTTCCTTGCCGGTGCCCTGCGCAACCCTTCGGCTGCCGCCTCGCAAGTCGGCAACCTGTTCGTGGGCGCCGCCCTGGTCGAGGCCCTGGGCATTCTGGCCTTCGTGCTGGGCATCCTGGCCTGGCTGGGCTGAGGCGCACGCCTCGGTGATTTCGGGCGACGCAACGGCTTGAAGCCCTTGCGTCGCCTTTGCCTTTTGAACAGCTGACAGACACTCCATGGCTACTGACCCTCAAAGCGAAAGCGCCGCATACGGCACTGCCACGACCGAAGCTGCCCATGGTGGTGGCGAGGCGGGCGGCCTGCCTCAGTTCGACACCTCGGTCTGGGCCGGACAGATCGTCTATCTGCTGTTCCTGTTCGTCGTTCTTTACCTGCTGATCGCCAAGGTCTTCGCGCCCCGTCTGCGCAAGGTGATGGACGAGCGGGCCACCACCATTTCATCCGCCGTCGCCACCGCGCGTCAGGTCCAGGCCGAGGCTGCCGAACAGGCCGCCGTCGCCAAGGCCGAGGTCGAGCAGGCGCGTGCCACGTCGCGTGCCACCGCCTTGGCTGCCCGCACCCGCGTGACCGATGAAGCCAACGCCCGCGCCGCGGCCGAAGAAGAGATTGTCAACGCCCGCATCGCCGAGGCCGAGACCGCCATTGGCAAGACCCGCGATGCCGCCATGGTCCACGTCGGCACCATCGCCTCGGACACCGTGGTCTCCATCGTCGACCGCCTGACCGGCAAGGCTCCGACCGCCGCAGAGGCCGCCGCCGCCGTCAAGGGAGCCGCCTGACATGAACATGTTCCTGGAAGAGGGCGTCTGGGCTCTGGACAGCGCCGAGCTGTGGGTCGGCATCGGCCTGTTGCTGTTCTTCGCCATCCTGCTGTGGGCCGGTGTGCACAAGCTGGTAGCCCAGCAGCTGGACGCCAAGGCCTCCAAGATTCAGGGTGAGTTGGACGAGGCCGCGCGTCTGCGCGCCGAAGCCCAGGCCCTGCTGGCCCAGATCCGCGCCGAAAAGGCCGAAGCCGAGGCCCAAGCCGCCGAGATGATGCGTGCCGCCGAAGCCGACGCCCGCACCATGGAAGCCGAAGCCAAGGCCAAGCTGGAAGAGACCTTGGCCCGCCGTCAGGCCCTGGCCGAACGCCGCATTGCCCAGGCCGAGGCCCAAGCCACGGCCGAGGTCAAACAGGCCGCCGCCGACCTGGCCATAAAGGCCGCCGAACAACTGCTGACGGCCCGCGCTGCCGGTCAGAAGAGCGATCCTCTGCTGGACGCGGCCATCGCCCAGATCGGGACACGTTTGAACTAGGGTAGTCTCTACCCTTGAACGATCCAGGCCCGCCGGTGCACCCGGCGGGCCTTTTCGTATCAGTGGGCCGGGTGGGCCCCGACCACGGCGTGGGCGCGTTTCTCGCGATCCACCAGCCGGGCATAGACATTGCCCAGCACGATGCCGAAGACGATATGGGTGACCAGCATCCAGCCCAGGGTCGCCATATTGGACCCCAGCACCTGCGAATCTCCGATGAAGAAGACGCCCAGCATCATCACCACCCAGGCCCCGACCGCAAAGACGATGCCCTTGGTCTCGGACGTGTCCGTGGGCAACCGCGGGCACAGGATGCCGAACAGCGAGCCGAGGATGAAGGTGCCAGAGAACAGATGGATGGCCCAGCCGGCCGCCAGATTACCGTCCATGCCCAGCAGGCTGGCGACCATTCCGGGGAATGGCTGGAACATGGAATTCAAGGCGAAGATGTTGATCGCCTCCAGAACAGAAATGGCCAGTGTCGCCACCAGACCAGCAATGATTCCCTTTTTTACGCGTGACATCATGACCTTGGCGCCTCCCAACGCTTGTTTTGGTTCTTGATAACGCGAGGGGAAGCATACGCCTGTCTGACGGCATGAAAATCACATTGCCGTGCTTCGCAGCTGCGAGATCAGGCGAAGGTGACGCCGGTCAGTTGTTCGGATGCGGACCACAGACGGCGAGCGACGTCGGCGTCATTGGCCTGGGGCTTGATCTCGGCGGGTCCCGGCGGTCCCTTCATCTCCATGACGCGCTGAGGTCCATAGTAGTCGCCGCCCTTCGCGGTGGGCAGTGTGGCGGCCATAACGGTCGGCAAGGCTCCGTCTGCGGCGGAGTGACTGATCAAGGGTTGCAGCAACCGCCCCACAGCCATCATCAACCCGCCCGCGCCTGATGCCGCTGGACCATTGGCGATCAGGTCTGTCCGGGCAAAGCCGGGGTGTGCCGCCACACTGGTCAGGTTCCAGCCGTGGGTCTGGCTGCGTCGATCCAGCTCGATGGCGAACATCAGCATGGCCAGCTTGGACTGCTGATAGACCGGCCACGGCTTGTAGGCCTGCTCATGATTCAGGTCGTCCAAGCTGATCCGACCGCCCCGGTGCGCCATGCTGGACAACTGGACGACACGCGCCCCTTCTTGTCTGGCATGACCCGCGATCAGCAGGGGCAGCAGCCGCCCCGTCAGGGCGAAGTGGGACAGATAGTTGGTGCCGAACTGCATCTCGAAGCCGTCGGCCGTCACCTGCCGAGAGGGCAGGGCCATGACCCCGGCATTGTTTATCAGGATGTCGATGGGTCGTCCCCGCGCCAGCTGACGGTCGGCAAAGGCCGCGACGGAGGCCAGGCTGGCCAGATCGACCTGTTCGAACCGCACATTCGCCTCGAGATGCTGACCCCTAATGGTCTTTTCGGCCTGCGCGGCCTTGTCGGGATTGCGTCCGGCCAAGATCACCTCGGCCCCCGCGACAGCCAGGTCTCGGGCAGTTTCCAGGCCCAAACCCCCGGTCGCGCCGGTCACAATGGCCAGGTTTCCTGACAGATCGGGAATATCCTTGGTGGTCCAGGTGTCCATGATCATTATCCTTGCTTATCAAAAGCCATCGAGGCGCTTGGATTGCAATATCTGCATCCAATGCAAATATGCAAGACATGCAAGAAATAGAATCTTCTGGTCAGGTTGGATTACGCGAGCGCAAGCGTGCGGAAACGCACACCCGCATTCAGACTGAAGCCATGCGGCTGTTTCTGGACCGTGGGTTCGAGCCCACCACCCTGGACGACATCGCAGAGGCCGCAGGCGTCTCGCGCCGCAGCCTGTTCCACTATTTCAGGTCCAAGGAAGAGATCGTCTATTCGACCAAGGCGGGCTTCCCGGACATGATCCGGTCAGCAGTCGCAGAGCGCCCTGCCGACGAGCCCCTAATGCTCATGGTCGAGAATGCCTTGGCCGACATGTCGGTACGCCACACTACGCCGGAAGCACGGGCGCTGGCTCTGCTGATCCGCGACACGCCTGCGCTGCGGGCCGGTGACCAAGCCAAATATGAGGTCGTGGAACGCGTCCTCGCCGACGCCCTCGCCGAGCGCAAAGGGCTTCCGCCGGGCGACGTGACGTGCCGCGTTGCCGCCTCCACAGCCATCGGCATACTGAAGCTCTCTATCGAGGCCTGGCTGGCCGCCGATGGTGATCAGGCACCCGAAGCCTTCGGCCGCGATGCCTTCGCGGCCCTCAGACGCCTGACGATCTGAACCCTATTCCGCCGCGATGTTCGAGCCTTGCGGTGCGGTCCACCGCAGGACGGGCGCGCGGGCGGCGCGGGTTTCGTCCAGGCGTTTCATCGGCGCATGGAAGGGCGCGCCCTTGAAGCGGTCGACGTCGCCAGCCTTGGCGGCACCGGCCAGGGCGCGCATCGCCTCGATGAAGCGATCGAGTTCCTGCTTCGATTCCGTTTCCGTCGGCTCGATCAGCATGGCCCCGTGCACGACCAGGGGGAAATACATGGTCATGGGGTGGAAGCCCTCGTCGATCATCGCCTTGGCGAAGTCCAGCGTGGTGATGTCCGTGCCCTTCAGCCATTCGTCGTCGAACAGGGCCTCGTGCATGCACGGCCCCTCGGGGAAGGCGGCGCTCATCACGTCGGATAGACGGGCCTTGATGTAGTTGGCGTTCAGGACCGCGTCCTCGGCCACCTGACGCAGGCCGTCCGAGCCGTGGCTCATCATGTAGCTGAGCGCGCGCGTATACATGCCCATCTGACCCTGGAAGGCGCACAGGCGACCGAACGCCTGGGCCGCTTCGTCTTCCTCGCGCTCGATCAGGCGATAGCCGTTCTCATCGTGCACGACCCACGGGGCTGGCGCGAACGGGGCCAGGGCCTCGGACAGCACCACCGGCCCCGCGCCCGGCCCGCCGCCGCCGTGGGGGGTCGAGAAGGTCTTGTGCAGATTGATGTGCATCGCATCTACGCCCAGGTCGCCCGGACGCACCCGGCCGACGATGGCGTTGAAGTTGGCGCCATCGCAGTAGAAATAGGCCCCCGCCTCATGCGTCAGCCGGCTGATCTCCAGAATGTCGCGCTCAAACAGGCCGCAGGTGTTGGGATTGGTCACCATGATGGCGGCGACGTCGTCACCCAGCTTGGCAGCCAGGTCGGCCACGTCGACGCGGCCATCGTCGGTCTGGGCGACCTCCACGACCGTATAGCCGACAAAGGCGGCGGTGGCGGGGTTGGTGCCGTGGGCGCTGGTCGGCACCAGCACCTTGCGGCGCTTCTCATGCTGACCCGAGGCCTCGTGGGCGGCGCGAATGGCCATCAGGCCGCACAGCTCGCCGTGCGCCCCAGCCTTGGGCGACAGGGCCACGGCCGGCATGCCGGTCAGGGTCTTCAGCCAGTGGGCCAGGGTGTCCATCAGCTCCAGCGCGCCCTGCACCGTCGAAATCGGCTGCAGCGGATGGATGTCGGAGAAGCCGGGCAGGCGCGCCATCTTCTCGTTCAGGCGCGGATTGTGCTTCATCGTGCACGAGCCCAACGGATAGATGGCCAGGTCGATGGCGTGGTTTTTCTGCGACAGACGCACATAGTGGCGCATCGTCTCGGGCTCAGACAGGCCCGGCAGGCCGATCGGATCCTTGCGAACCAGGTCGCCCAGGTCAGAGCCATTCGTCTTCGGCTCCGGCAGATCGACACCGGTCTTTCCCCAGCCGTCGCTTTCGAAGATCAGATGCTCGTTCTGCAACAGGCCGCGTCCGCCGGTCAGGGTGGCGGGCTTCGACGTCACGGCATTCGGGGTGGTCGGACGGCCGATGGTGTTCATGGTGCTCATGGTTCAGCCCTCCGATCCGGCGGCGAGGAATTTCGTCAGCGCCTTGGCCAGTATCTGGATATCGACGTCGCGCGTGGTCTCGGTCGCGGCGACCAGAAGGACATCGTCCATGCCGGCGTCCGGAGCCAGGCGGCTGTAGGGCACGCCGGCCAGCAGGTGATGCGACGCCAGCTGATCGACCACCTCGGCGGCAGGCTTCGGCAGGCGCACCGCGAACTCGTTGAAGAAGCGCGGGGTCAGGATTTCGACGCCCGGAACGGCCGCCAGGGCATCGCGGGTCGCCAGTGCCTTCTCATGGTTCAGCAGGGCCAGTTTGCGCAGCCCCGTTTCGCCCAGCAGGCTCATGTGGATGGTGAAGGCCAGGGTGCAGAGGCCCGAGTTGGTGCAGATGTTCGACGTCGCCTTGTCGCGGCGGATGTGCTGCTCGCGCGTCGACAGGGTCAGGACGAAGCCCCGCTCGCCGTCGGCATCGACCGTCTCGCCGCACAGGCGACCCGGCATCTGGCGCACCAGCTTGTCGCGTGTGGCGAACAGGCCGACGTAGGGCCCGCCGAAGTTCAGGGAATTGCCGATCGACTGGCCCTCGGCGGCGACGATGTCGGCCCCCATTTCGCCCGGCGATTTCAGCAGGCCCATGGACACCGCCTCGGTGACCACGACGATCAGCAGGGCTCCGGCGGCATGCGCGGCCTCGGCGATCCTGGTCACGTCGGTGGCGGTGCCGAAGACGTTGGGGGTCTGGACGACGACACAGGCCGTGTCCGGCCCGATGCGGGCGATGACGTCCGCCTCGGCATCGACAGCGGCAGGAAGGGCCTCGGTCTCGACGCCGACGGCATGGACCACGGTCTCGGTCGCGCGGACATAGTGCGGATGCACCCCGCCCGAGATCACCGCCTTGTTCCGACGCGTCACCCGCGTCGCCATCAACACGCCCTCGGCCATGGCGGTCGAGCCGTCATACAGGCTGGCATTGGCCACTGGCATGCCAGTCAGGTTCGCGACCTGGGTCTGGAACTCGTACAGATACTGCAGGGTCCCCTGCGCGATCTCCGGCTGATAGGGGGTGTAACTGGTCAGGAACTCGGACCGCTGAATCACGTGGTCCACGGTGGCGGGCACATGATGCTTGTAGGCCCCGGCCCCGCAGAAGAAGGGCACCGTCCCCGCCGTCGCATTCCTGGCCGCCATGGCCGACAGCGCCCGCTCGACCTCCATCTCGCCCGCCACGCGGGGCAGGTCGACAAAGCCGTCCCGCTGCGCCGGTTCGGGCACATCCACGAACAGGTCATCGATGGACTTGGCACCGATCGCGGCCAGCATGGCGGTGCGGTCGTCGGGCGTCAGGGGGAGGTAGCGCATCTATTCTGTTCCGCTCATCCCGGCGAACGCCGGGACCCAGTTCTGTCCAGCTAGGCACTGGTGTTTCAGGACAACCGTTATGGCCCATGATCTCGACCGATCACCCAAAGCACTGGGTCCCGGCTTTCGCCGGGATGAGCGGTAGAAAAATCAGAGCGTACCCAGATACTGGTCGTAGGCCGCACGATCCATCAGGCCTTCGGTCGCAGCCGCGTCCGACACCTTGATCTTGGCGAACCAGCCGTCGCCTTCGGGATCGGCATTGACGGTTTCCGGTGCACCGGCCAGGGCGGCGTTGCCCTCGATCACTTCGCCTGCGACAGGCGCATAGACGTCGGACGCGGCCTTGACGCTTTCGACGACGGCGAAGCTGTCACCCTTAATGACCGTCTTGCCGGCTTCGGGCGTCTCGACGAACACGACATCGCCCAGGGCGTCGGCGGCGTGTTTGGTGATGCCGACGGTGGCGACGTCGCCCTCCAGGCGAACCCACTCGTGATCCTTGGTGAAATGCATGGTCGTCTGTTCCTTAATCGTCATCCTCCGGCTTGACCGGGGGATCAGGCTTTGGGTTTGCGATAGTAGCGTTGGGCCACGAAGGGCATGGCGATGACTTCGGCGGCGGCGGGCTTGCCGCGCACGATGACCTTCAGCTCTGTGCCCAGATCGGCGAAGGCGGGCGGCACATAGCCCATGGCGATGTTGCGCCCCAGGGTCGGAGAGGGGCCGCCGGAGGTGACTGTGCCGATAACGGTGCCGTCCATATCTGCGATCTCGGCCCCCTCACGCGCGGGCGCGCCTTCCTTGACGCTCAGACCCACGCGGACCCGCGACGGGCCGGTGGCCAGTTCCTTCAGGATGCGCTCGGCGCCGTTGAAACTGGCGGCCTCCTTGCGCGACTTTGACAGGGCAAAGGTCAGCGCCGCCTCGACGGGACTGGTCGTCGCGTCGATGTCGTGGCCATGCAAGGGCAGGCCGGCCTCCAGACGCAGGCTGTCGCGCGCCCCCAGTCCGATCGGCTTGACGCGGGCGTTCTCGAGGATGGTGTTCCAGATGCGCTCCGCGTCGGCATTGGGCACCGAAATTTCGTAGCCGTCCTCGCCCGTATAGCCCGAGCGCGAGACATAGCAGTCGACCCCGAACAGCATCAGACGGGCACAGTCCATGAAGCCCATCTCGGCCAGCAGCGGCTCATGCGCGGCCATGACCTCGGCGGCTTCCGGCCCTTGAATGGCGATCAGGGCGCGGTCGGCCAGGATCGTCAGGTGGGCGTCACCCTCAAGATGCGAGTCCAGGAAGGTGAAGTCCGCGTCCTTGTTGCCGGCGTTGACGACGACGAACAGGCCGTCGTGGTCGGGCTTGCCGGCCATCAGGTCGTCCAGGATGCCGCCCTGAGCATCCAGCAGCAGGCTGTATTTCTGGCGGCCCTCTTTCAGCACTGCATAGTCGCCGGGCACGAACCGCTCGAACTGGGCGATGGCGTCGGCACCGGTGATCTTGCACTGGCCCATGTGGGACACATCGAACAGGCCTGCATGCTCGCGCGTCCAGCGGTGTTCGGCCAGAACGCCTTCATACTGGACCGGCATGTCGTAGCCACCGAAGCCCACCATGCGGGCTCCCAGCGCCCGATGTGCCGCGTTCAGGGGCGTGGTCTTCAGCATCGCTTCGGTCAGGGTGTCGGCCATTCAGACTCTCGCGGTCGCGTGTTGATGCGGAAAGCTCCGCCGTCCTCGCGCCCCCGCTGTCTGTGAAGCCTGAGAGATTCCGGTGCCGGAAAGATGGCACCTTGCTCCGTCGGCGCGATCCGAAGATCGACTTTCCAGCGTCCGTATGTCCTCGCGGTCCGTTTGCCTGAGCGTTTCCGGGGCGGTTGCGCCTTCGGCTCCGGGCCCGACTCATGGGCCCGATCTCTCCCGCGAGAGCGGGTCCAAAGGCCCCGGAACCCGCCCTGAGTCAAGCGCACGAAAGAGATTCCACCCTATCGTGATCGACGCGGCCCCTATTCGTAGAAATCCTCCACATCGGGAATGCGGGTGAAGGCGATCTTGGCCCCGATGTAGTCCGGCAGGCCCGCCTTGGGACCGATGCTGACCGTGTCCTTGCCATAGCGGCGGTTCAGGGCATCCAGCGCCTGCGACAGTTTCAGCAACGGCGCGGTCCCGCCCTGATCCGGGGCCTCGCCGAACAGATCCGTCTGCGCCGCGCCGCAGGGCTTCAGGTGGTGCACCGCCACCCCGACGTAGCTCAGCCGCCCGGCCTCCAACTCCGGCTCGACCTTGCGCCACAGCCCGTCCAGCGCGGTCAGCAAGGCGAAGGTGTCCTGCGTCGGGGCGACCGCACACTGAAGTCCCGCCGTTTCCCAGCCGCGCCGTCCGCTTCGTGGCGTTCCCTTCGGCCCCATGTCCAGATGCAGGCTGACACTGGCCCCCGTCTGGCCCATGCGCCGCAGCCGCGCCCCGCATTTGACGATCAGCCTCCGTGCCACCGCCTTGGCCTTGGCCGGGGTCCGCATGTCCTGCGCCAGGACATGGCTGTGGCTGATGGAGGCAGGCGCATTGGGCGGCGGCACCTCGCTCTCGAGTCCGTGCAGGCCGCGCCAGATGCGCTCGCCCTCGATACTGTTCCAGACGGCGCGGGCCTGTTTGCCGCTCATGCCCCACAGGCCTGCCGTATCGACTACGCCTGCCTTCTCCAGCCGCGCCAGCATGCGCGTACCGATGCCCGGATATTTCGACAGCGGCAGGTCCAGCAGCGGCGCGGGCAGTTCGTTGGCTCTCAGAATCGTCAGGCCGTCCGGCTTCTTCATCCCGCAGGCCGTCTTGGCCAGGAACCGTGACGGGGCGATCCCGACCGAGGAGTGCAGACAGTCGCCGACATTCCTGCGGATGCTCGCCTGAATCCGCTTCGCCAAGGCCACCGCATTGGCCTCCTGCCGTTCGGGACCGATCAGTTCGCAGGAACATTCGTCGATCGACCCGACCTTCCAGACCGGAATGTGCCGGTCGATCTCGGCCATGATCTGCTTGTGGACCTGGACATAGAGGTCCGGCCGGGCCTCGGCGACGATCAGGCCTGGGCACAGGGCACGCGCCTCCGACACCCGCATGCCGGTACGGATGCCAAAGGGACGGCTCTCATAACTGGCGGCGATAGCTCCGGTGTATTCGCTGGGGGCCGGGCGGACGATGACCGGCTTGCCGCGCCAGTCCGGATTCATCTGCTGCTCGACGCTGGCGAAGAAGGCGTTCAGGTCGACGAACAGCCAGCGCAGGTTTGCGCCGTCGTCACCATGTGTGTTCTCGCCTCCCTCCATATATAGAACGTAACAGGAACTCTGGGCGAGTTAAATGGGACTCATCAACCCGCGAACAAGCTGATGACAAATGCGGCGAGAAAGGTGGGAGCCAGCACAAACGCCACCCTGGCGATCTTGATACAGCGTGTGATGAAGCGGCTGTCGTACTGGCGATGAACGTTGGAAAAGATGGCCTTGAACGAGGGGCCAACGCCATAGAAAAATGGGTGAGTAGAGAAATCGTAGAAGTCCGAGGTCTTCTTCGGAACCAAGCCATTCCGTTTGCTGTGGTCGGCCGTAAGATGAGCCCCGATGCTGCTGACCATGGCAATGGCACCGCTCAACCAGGCAGCAAGAAACAAGCAAACTTGTACGACAGTCATGGCTGCGCGTAGGCGTCCAGTTCGGCCAGATAGCCAGCCTTTGTCTCTTCGGGTAGGAACGACCCCTCGAAACTGTTCCGCGCCATCTGCACGATCTGCTGGCGCGTCAGGCCCACGGCCTCGGCCAGTTGGCGATAGTTCTCGTTCACATAGCCGCCGAAATAGGCCGGGTCGTCCGAGTTCAGGGTGACGTGTAGGCCCCGGCGCAGCATCTCGGGCACCGGGTGGTGCTTCAGGTCATCGACGACGCAGAGCTTCAGGTTCGACAGGGGACAGACCGTCAGCGTCATCTGTTCGGCCACCAGCCGCTCGACCAGGGCCTCGTCCTCCATCGACCGGTTGCCGTGGTCCATGCGGTCGATCTTCAGCAGGTCCAGAGCCTCATGCACATAGGCGGGCGGGCCTTCTTCGCCGGCATGGGCGCACAGTTTCAGGCCCAGGTCGCGAGCGGCGGCAAACACACGCTGAAACTTGGACGGCGGATGTCCCATCTCGGACGAATCGAGCCCCACGCCGATGAAGTGATGCAGATAAGGCTTGGCCATCTCCAGCGTCGCGAAGGCCTCGTCCTCGGTGAGGTGACGCAGGAAGCTGAGGATCAGACCGCTCGAGACGCCTAGCTCCGCCCTGGCCCGATCCATCCCCGCGATCAGGCCTTCTACCACCACGCCGAACGGTACGCCCCGGTCCGTATGCGTCTGAGGGTCGAAAAAGATTTCGGCGTGGCGCACATTGTCGGTGGCGGCCCGCTGGAAATAGGCAAAGGCCATATCCTCGAAATCCTGCCGCGTCAGCAGCACCGCCGCCCCCGCATAATAGATGTCGAGGAAGTCCTGCAGGTTCGAAAAATCATAGGCGGCCCGCACGGCCTCGACGCTGTCATACGGGATCGCCACGCCATTGCGCCGCGCCAGCTCGAACATCAGCTCCGGCTCCAGCGATCCCTCTATATGCAGATGCAGTTCGGCCTTGGGCAGGCCGGCGATGAAGGTGTCGAGGGACATGAAGGCTCCGGGTTTGGCGCCCAGCCTACCACTTTTCCTCCCCATGCAATGGGGAGGGGGACCACGAAGTGGTGGAGGGGGAGGCGCGGGATCAAGGGGATTGGCGATTCAGGTGGGGGACATCAGCGCCGCCCCCTCCGTCACGCCGCGTATTCGCGGCGCGCCACCTCCCCACGGCGTGGGGAGGTGAACTACATCCGCTCCGGCGTCGCGATGCCCAGCAGGTCCAGCGCCATCTCCAGTTGGTCCAGCGCCGCCTTCGACAGCGCCAGACGCGAGGCCTTGGTCCCCGCATCCGGTGCGATCAGAACCGGACAGGCCGCATAGAATTTCGAGAAACTCTGCGCCAGCCGATAGGCATGTTCGCTGATCAGGTGCGGCATGCGCTTGTCATAAGCTTCAGTCACGGCCTGCGAGAAGGCATCCAGCGTCAGGGCCAGATCGCGCTCGGCCGGTTCGCCGATGACGATGGTGCCGGGGGCCAGCCCCTGTTCACCCGCCTTGCGCAGCAGGGATTTGATTCGCACCGCCTGATACAGCAGATACGGTCCCGTCTTGCCCTCGAAGCTCATGAACCGGTCCAGGTCGAAGACGTAGCTGGTGGTCCGCGCGTTCGACAGGTCGGCGAACTTCAGCGCCGCGATCGCGACCTTGTGCGCGATGTCCTCGAACTCGGCCTCGGGCAGGTCGTCGCCCAGTTTCGCCTCGCGCAGACGCTCGCGCGCCTTGTCGGTGGCCTGGGTGATCAGGTCGTGCAGCTTAAGCACCCCGCCCGCGCGGGTCTTGAACGGCTTGCCGTCCGTCCCGTTCATGGTGCCGAAGCCGAGGTGCTGCAGGCTGCCCTCGGTCGCATAGCCGGCCAGACAGGCCGCGCGGAACACCTGTTCGAAATGCTCCGCCTGCCGCTCGTCGACGACATACAGGATCAGGTCCGGATCGATCGCCTTGCGCCGGTCGAGGATGGTGGCCAGGTCGGTCGTGCCGTACATGGCCGAGCCTTCGGAGCTGATGACCAGCAGCGGCGGCGGCGACGGAGCTTCGATCACCGAGCCGTCGGCCAGCTTCTTCTTGCGCATCTCGCCGGGCCGGGCGACGTGGACCACGCGGGCCCCGTCATCCTCGACCAGCAGGCCGCTGGCCTCCAGGTGCGCGATCATCTCGGCCATGACCGGATCGGCGTCGCTCTCGCCGTTCCACAGGTCGAAGGTGACGCCCAGCGCTCCGAACTCGCGCTCCAGCGCCGTACGGCTGACCGCCACGAAATGCTGCCACAGGGCGCGATAGCCGGGACGTCCGCCCTGCAGTTCCGCCGTCGCCTTGCGCGCGCGGTCGCGGAACGCCGGGTCTTCTTTGGCCATGGCAGCAGCCTGGGGATACAGCCGCTCCAGATCCTCCAGAGTGACTGGACTTTCGGCCGGGAAGGGGCCGTCGCTTTCGGCCAGAAACGCCTCGGCCTTGCCTTCGTCGCCCACGGCCACGATCAGCAGCCCCATCTGGAAGCCCCAGTCCCCGAAGTGGGCGTCGCCCCAGACGGTGTCGCCCCGGAACCGGAACAGCCGCTTAAGGCTCTCGCCAATGATGGAGCTGCGCAGGTGGCCTACATGCATCGGCTTGGCCACATTTGGTCCGGCGAAGTCGATCACGACCTTGCGCGGGACTTCGACGACGGCAACTCCGGCATGGGCGGTGTCGTTGGCCACCTGCACCGCGCGTTCGGCCAGTGCGGCGTCGGCCATTCTGAAGTTGATGAACCCCGGCCCTGCGACCTCGACCGAAGTCAAACGCGGATCGTTGGCCAGCCGTTCTGCGATCTTGCCCGCCAGCTCTCGCGGATTGGCCTTCATCGCCTTGGCGGCGGCCAGGGCCCCGTTCGACTGGAAATCGGCCAGATCGGGTCGGTCCGACGGCGTCACGCGTGCCAGGCCGGCGTCCACGCCTTCGGCGGCGAAGGCGGCGGCGACCGCTTCGCCCAACTGGGTCCGGAGGTCGGTCATTACTCGGCCGAGGGCTGCGTCGTCGGTGCGGTAGGTTCCGCTGTCCCGGCGTTGATGCGGAAACGGCTGCCGTCGCGGTTGAACTGGGCCATTTCCGGCGTCACGTCGAAACCGACCAGGATTTCAAAGTTGTCGCCACTGGTCGTCGCTTCCGCCCGCGGAATGATCACAGTCTGTGTCTCGGTCACGGACGTCCGGTCCGCACCTTCGAAGGCGACAGGCAGGTCGAAATAGGTCTTGGCCAGTACGGCCTTGTTCCGCTCGGTGACGGCGATCCAGTAACGGTATGTACGACCGTCCGTCTGGGCCTGCGGACCGCGACCCAGGTTGAACAGGATGCGGGTGTCCACGGTGATCGGCTGGTCCGCCTGATACATGCAGTTGGACGTCAGGCCCTCGATCTCGCCGGTGAAGCCGACATTGGCGGCCGCAGGACGATCGCCGGTAATTTCGACGTAGCGCGCGGCATCGTAGAGGATTTTCACATAGGGGCAGGGGCCGGCGGCCGCATTGCGACGCAAAGGGGCGATACGCGGCGCGCGGGTGCTGCGCTCAGGCTCTTCTGACGCGCCTTGTTGCCCCGGACGCTGCTGCGGCGATTGAGCCTGAGCGGCCAGTGGCACCATGGTGGCCGCGACGATGGCCGAGGCCAGGGACAGTTTCAGGACGCGACGCATCGGTGATTTCTTCCAGTCAGCAGGGAGGCGCGCGGCGACAGCCTGACGCAACGCGAACGCTCGCCGCTGATAGCGGCTAAAGCGAGGCGCGGCAAACGCGCCGTGTCGCGAAACCGAGGTGGCGTGGCCGGGCCGCAATGACTAGGTTCAAACTCATGACCCTGACCGATGTCGCGCCCATCTCCAACAAGCGTGCCCTGACCGTACGAATGGCTACCCCGCGCGGCTTTTGCGCCGGGGTCGATCGCGCCATCCAGATTGTGGAGCGTGCGCTCGAGAAGTTCGGGGCTCCGGTCTATGTCCGCCACGAGATCGTGCACAACAAGCATGTGGTCGATCGGCTGAAGGCCATGGGGGCGGTGTTCGTCAAGGAATTGGACGAATGCCCGGACGACCGGCCCGTCGTCTTCTCCGCGCACGGGGTGCCCAAGTCGGTCCCGGCCACGGCTCGCTCGCGCGAGATGCTGTTCCTGGACGCCACCTGCCCGCTGGTCTCCAAGGTCCATGTCGAGGCCGAGCGCCACCACGCCAACGGTCGCCACATCATCCTGATCGGCCATGCCGGCCATCCGGAGGTTGTCGGCACACTGGGCCAGTTGCCGCCCGGCTCCATCAGTCTGGTCGAGAACGTCGAGGACGCCGAGGTGTTTCAGCGTCCCGGGGATGTGCCGCTGGCCTATGCGACCCAGACCACGCTTTCGATGGACGACACCGCCGAAATCCTGGCCACGCTGAAGCGCCGCTTCCCCGAACTGCCCGATCCTCACAAGGAAGACATCTGCTACGCCACCACCAACCGCCAGGAAGCGGTCAAGCGACTGGGCGAGGGGTGCGACCTGGTGCTGGTGGTAGGGTCCAAGAATTCGTCCAACTCGGTCCGGCTGGTGGAGGTGGCGCTCCGGGCAGGGGCTAGTGCGGCGGAACTGGTCGACGATGCGTCGCATGTGGACTGGAGCTGGTTCGACGGCGTGCAAACGCTGGGCATCACGGCCGGAGCATCCGCGCCGGAGCGACTGATCGCCGAACTGGTCGAGGCCGTCGGCGCCCGCTTTGACACCACGGTGATCGAGGACGACGGCGAGCCCGAAACGGTGACCTTCAAACTGCCGCGCATCCTGACGACCTGAGCGCGACAAGCGGAGCCTTTGCGGTACTGTGGCGTTCGAGCAAGAGTGTTTCGGGGAGCCACAATGTCGTTTCGTCAGCATTCTATCTGTGTAGCCGTCCTGCTCGCGTTGGGCCTGACCGCCTGCGATCGCGGCACCGAACCCGTTCCGCCGCCCGTCACACCGGTGCCGCCCGTAGCCGATGCCGCGCCCGTCACCGCCCGCTATGTCTGCGACAGCGGCCTGACAATCGGGGCCGCCTATCCCGATCCGGAGTCGGCCCAAGTCACGTGGCGCGATCAGGTTCGCGTCCTGCGCAGTGCCCCGATACCGTCCGGAGCACGCTATATCGACGAAGGCGTGGAATGGACGCTGAACGCCCGTGACGGAGTCGAGACCGGGGTGCTCACACGCGTGGCATCTGCCGGTGGCGAGGTGCTCGAGACCTGTCGCCGAAACCTGCCAGTGATCGTGACGGCTCCGCCTATCACTGAGACCGCGTCGGCGACCAAGGCACCTCAGGCCGCGCCCGGCGGCGTTCTGCCTGCGTCGCCGCCCTGCAAGGGCGAGCAGTTGACGCTGTCGGCGGATGGCGGCGATGCCGGTGCCGGCAACCGCGTGACCATCATCGGCGTGCGCAACACGGGCACCCAGGCGTGCAGCCTGACCGGCTATCCCGCCGTCACCGTTCAGGATCGCCAGAACCGCACCCTCAGCGCCGTCCGCTCCGAGACGACGCCCGGCAGCTATCTGCGGGCCGGTCAGGCACCGGCCCCGGTCAATCTGGCCCCCAACGCCAAGGCCTTCTTCGACATCGCCTGGAATGTCGTGCCGAACGAAGGTCAGGGCCAGACCACCTGTCCCTCCGTGACCCGTGTTCGCGCCACCGTGCCGGGCGACGACACCGCCGTCACCTTGACGCAGACGCTGACGCCCTGCGGAGGGCGCATCCGCATCAGCCCGTTTCGGTCCGAGGCCGAGCCGGAAGCCGTCTCCGCCGAGTGAGCCGCAAAAAAGTCTGGTCGGACCGGCGCAAGGGTGGCCGGGCCGCGCTATAAGGCCGTTCTCGCTCGCTGCCAGGACGCTTCGACATGACCCAGACTTATGACCTGATCGTCCGGGGCGGCGAGGTGGCCAATCATGCAGGACGTGGTCTGGCCGACGTCGGTGTCCGCGACGGCCGCATCGCCTTCATCGGCGACCTGTCGCAGGCTTCGGCGGGAGAGGTGGTCGATGCCGCCGGCCTGACCGTCCTGCCCGGCGTCATCGACACCCAGGTGCATTTCCGCGAGCCTGGCCTGGAGTGGAAGGAAGACCTCGAAACCGGCTCGCGCGCCGCCGCCCTCGGTGGTGTCGTCGCCGTGTTCGAGATGCCGAACACAAACCCCAACACCACCGACCCGGCGACGCTTGAGGACAAGCTGGCGCGCGCCCGCGACCGGATGTGGACCGACCATGCCTTCTACATCGGCGGCACCCACGGCAATGCGGCCTGGCTGGGCGAGCTGGAGCGGCTGCCCGGCTGCTGCGGGGTCAAGGTCTTCATGGGGGCCTCGACCGGCGACCTGCTGATCGCCGACGACGACGGCGTGCGCGAGGTCCTGTCGAACGTGAGCCGTAGAGCCACCTTCCATTCCGAGGACGAATACCGTCTGGCCGAGCGCCGCGACCTGGCCCGTCCCGGCGACTGGACCAGCCACACCGACGTCCGTGACGCCGAAAGCGCCATCATGTCCACCCGCCGATTGGTCCGCCTGGCCCGCGAGGTCGGCCGGCGCATCCATGTCCTGCACGTCTCGACGGCGGAAGAGATCGCGTTTCTGGCCCAAAACCGCGATGTCGCCACCGTCGAAGTCACGCCCCAGCACCTAACCCTGGATGGTGACGAAGCCTATGCCCGCCTCAAGGGCTATGCCCAGATGAACCCCCCGATCCGCAACGCCCCGCACATCGCGGGCCTGTGGCACGGTATCCAGCAGGGTGTCGTCGATGTGCTCGGTTCCGACCACGCCCCGCACACCATCGAGGAAAAGGCCAACCCCTATCCCGCCTCGCCCTCCGGCATGCCGGGCGTCCAGACCTTGGTGCCCGTCATGCTGACCCATGTTGCAAGCGGAAAGCTGTCGCTGGAGCGGTTCATCGATCTGACGTCCGCCGGAGTCCAGCGCGTCTTCGGCACCGCGAACAAGGGCCGCATGGCCGAGGGCTATGACGCCGACCTGACCATCGTCGACCTGAAGGCGAAACACACGATCCGGCACGCGGACATGGCCAGCCGCTGCGGCTGGACGCCCTTTGACGGCTATGAGGCCACCGGCAAGGCTGTCGCCACCATCGTGCGCGGTCGCGTGGTCATGAAGGACGGCGAACTGATCGGCCAGGCGCACGGCCGGCCGGTGCGGTTCATGGAGACGCTGGCTTAGGCGTCTGAAGGCAGCGGCCAGACGCCTCGCCTTGTCGCTTCGCGAACCTCATACGCAGTGAGGTGATCAGGGTCAGGCTGGACGATACGACCCTCTTTCAGAAAGGCCACACCGACACGATCCGCAGGCATGCCTTCGACGAAGGTCGTGGCCTTGGTCAGAGCGGCCTTGATGCGTCTCGACAAATCCGCTGCGTCCCATTGAGGTTCGAGACCCAACTCATTCAACTCTTCCTGACGATATCGTGCAAACCGACCGATCATGTCGGTCAGCAACAAGGGGGTGTAGCCTGGGTCCTTGGCCACTGCCGCCCAAACGACGGCTCCGAGCGGAAACAAATTTTCGTGGATTGTCACCAAATCAATCGCGTCGCGGGGCGCACGGCGAGCCGCTGCCGCCAAAGCCTTGTTTGTGGCAAGATCAAAAGGGTGAAGTCGCCATCCGAGCACAGGATCTGCCTCGGTGGGGAAGAACCGAAAGTCGCTATCCATCGCCCAATCTAAGATCGTTTCGCCGTCAGAGCCTGACACGCTTGCCGACCGGAAAGTCTTGGCTTCCTTGCGCCACTCGACCTGAAATCCAGCGTCGCGCAAGACCTGTGCATCGCGCTCTGCGATATTCCAGATTTCTTCTCCGACGTCGTTAAAGATGTCGATGTCGAACGAGTAGCGCGCAAAGTTCATGTTCAGCGCTAGGCCCCCGGCGACGTGGCTCTCCGGAGATCGATTTCGGGCGATGAGTTTCAGAACTTGGCTTTGGAATGCACTAGGCGGCATGACAGGCCTTCGCCAAACGGTCGGCCAGTCGCCAGGCGGACATGTCCCCCTGACGGCGAAGAGTCCCGCAAAGCGAAAGGGCCTGCGCCGGTGTCGGGTTTTCTGACCGCCTGTAACTCCACAGAGCCAAGATCCCGAAGCGATCGTACGCCTCGTGATACAGCTTCAGCCATTCCGGTTGGTTGGTGCTCTGCATGAGGTGGATAGTATCCCAACCCCAGCGGCCCACCAAATCTCAGATCGAGAAGCTGACCCCGCAGCCGCAGCTGGAGGCGGCGTTCGGATTGCGGATCACGAATTGCGCGCCGGCCAGTTCGTCCACCCAGGCGATCTCCGATCCCTTGAGGAAGGGCAGGGAGACGGCATCGACCAAAGCCGTCTGTCCGTCGTTCTCGATGCGGATATCATCGGCCTCGGCGGCCTGGACCAGATCCAGCCGGTACTGGAACCCCGAACAGCCGCCGCCGTCGACGGCGACCCGCAGCATGACCGGCTGGCCCTCGATCTCACCCAGTTTCGCCAGGCGCTTCGCCGCGCTGTCGGACAGCGACAGGCCGTGCCCGCCGGTGGCCGGGGAAATCTGGAACGACGCAGGAGATTGGACGCTGGTCACAGCCCTCTATATGAGGCGCTGACGGGCGACCGCAACGGTCGGCCCCATCAAATGAGCCGCTACCCGTGTCCTTTGACCGCGCGCCCTACGCCGAATATCCCGAGCACAGCCGGGGTCGACTGACCCACGAGCCCATCAGTCGCACGCGCAACGCCTATGCACGTGACCGCGACCGCATCATCCACGCCACCGCCTTTCGCCGCCTGAAGGAGAAGACCCAGGTCTTCGTCGCGCATGAGGGAGACCACTATCGCACCCGCCTGACCCACAGTTTGGAAGTGGCCCAGATCGCCCGCTCGCTGGCCCACGCGCTGCGTCTGGACACCGATCTGGCCGAGACCGTGGCCCTGGCCCATGACCTGGGCCATCCGCCGTTCGGCCATGCTGGCGAGGATGAGCTTCAGGCCCAGATGCTGCCCTGGGGCGGCTTCGACCACAACGTTCAGACCTTCCGCGTCGTGACCGAGCTGGAGGAGCGCTATCCCCAGTTCGAGGGCCTGAATCTCAGCTGGGAAACCATCGAGGGGGTCATCAAGCACAACGGCCCGGTCAACCACATGCTGGCCGAACCCGCCTGGAAGCCCGTCGCCGATTACGCCCCGCGCTGGGATCTGCGTCTGGGCACCTTCGCCTCGCTGGAGGCCCAGGCGGCCGCCATCGCCGACGACATCGCCTATAACAACCACGATGTGGACGACGGGGTTCAGGCGGGGTTGTTCACACTCGACGACCTGGCCGAGGTGCCGCTGATCGGACCAATCCTGCATCAGACCCGCCGCGACTGGCCCGACATCGACGAGCGGATGATCCGCATCGAGGCCGTGCGCCGCATGATCGGGGCCATGGTCGAGGATGTGCTGGCCGAAACCGAAGCCCGCATCGAGGCCGCCGCCATCCGCTCGACCGAAGACGTCCGCACCGCAGACCGCACCCTGGTCGCCTTTTCCCCCCGGATGCTGGCCGACCTGGGCGTGCTGCGCCAGTTTCTGTACCAGCGCATGTACCGCCACTACCGGGTCAACCGCACCCGCAGCCAGGCCCGCCGCATCCTGGCCGAGATGTTCCAGCTGTTTATGGCCGAGCCGGAGACCATGCCGCCGGAATGGTCCGGCAAGGCGGGCGTGGCGGACGAGGCGAAGCGGGCACGCGCCGTCTGCGACTACATCGCCGGCATGACCGACCGCTATGCCATCGAGGAACACAAGAAGCTGTTCAGCCTCGACCTCGCCCTCGATCTGTGATTCCTGGATGAGGGGCGGCTAGACTGATCACCCGCGCCTCCGATTCGCGCGGACACTGAAGGCGCGACCGATGTCACACGAAGATCCCTACCGTCCGAACACGGGCCGCGACCGCGGGGCCTATACGCCGCCGACCGACGACGACCTGCCCTTCGACCGCCAGAGCTATGACCCGCGCCGTCCGCGCGGGGGCGGCCACGGCGGTGGTGGCGGCAAGGCCCCGCCCGTCACCCTGATCGTCAGCGCCCTGGTCCTGCTGGCCATCATCATCGGCATCGTCGTCATGTTCAACATGGACGGGCTGTCGCCGTCAGAGGACGCGCCGCCTGCCGTCGGCACTGTCGTCAGCGAGATGAAGACTGCGCCGCCCGTCGACGCCCAGCCCGTCGATCCCGCAGCCGGGATCGACGTCTATGACAATGCCGGGGGCGTTCCGACTACGCCGCCGACGTTCACCGCGCCGCCGGAAGAAGTTCAGCCGCGTCCCGAACCCCGTCCGCTGGATGCTGCCCCCGTCGTCCGCCCGGCCCCGACGCCTGCGCCTTCGCCACGTCCGACAGCACCGCCCGCCGAGACCCGCCCCGCCACACCAGCCACCACCGGCGGCAGCGCCAGCGTCCAGATCGGCGCCTTCTCCACGCCCGGCATCGCCGAGACCCAGTACAACGCCATCGTCGGTCGCTATTCGCGCTTCACCCAGGGCGGTTCGCGCCGCATCCAGGAGGTCCAGTCCTCCAGCGGCTCGACCCTGTATCGCACCAGCGTGGCGGGCCTCAGCCGCGAACAGGCCACCGGCCTGTGCAATGCGATCAAGGCCTCCGGCGGCGACTGCATCGTGCGCTGACCGGGGTGACCAGCGCCGCCATATACGGCTGTAGCGGCCATCGCTTGACGGACGAGGAGCGGGCCTTTTTTGCCGAGGTCCGCCCCTGGGGCTTCATCCTGTTCCGGCGCAACATCGACAGCCCGGATCAGGTCCGCGCCCTGACCACCGATCTGCGCGACAGCGTCGGCTGGGACGCCCCCATCCTGATCGATCAGGAGGGCGGACGCGTTCAGCGCATGGGCCCGCCGCACTGGCCAAAATATCCGCCGGGGGACGCCTATCTGAAGGCAACTAACGATCCGCTGGCCGCGCGCGAGCTGGTCCGGCTCGGCGCACGGCTGATGGCGCATGATCTCAGGGCCGTCGGCATCACCATCGACTGCGTGCCTGTGCTGGACGTCCCGGTGCCGGGGGCGCATGACATCATCGGCGACCGCGCCTATGCGACCGATCCCGCCACCGTGGCCCAGCTGGGTCGTGCGGCCGCCGAGGGGCTGCTGGCCGGCGGCGTCCTGCCGGTCATCAAGCATATGCCGGGTCACGGCCGGGCCTTCGCCGACAGCCACAAGGAACTGCCGACCGTCCACGCGGACCTCGACACCTTGGACGCCTGGGACTTCGCGCCGTTCAGGACGCTGTCGGACATGCCGATCGCGATGACGGCCCACATGGTCTTCACCGCCATCGACAAAAAGCGCCCCGCGACCCAGTCGAAAAAGGCCATCAAGCTGATCCGCCAGCATCTGGGCTTCAACGGCCTGCTGCTCTCCGACGATCTGGTGATGAACGCCCTGTCCGGCACCCTGACCGAACGCGCCGAGGCCTCGCTCAAGGCCGGCTGCGACCTCGTCGTCCACTGGAACGGCGACATGGCCGAGATGCGCCAGGTGGCCGAGGGCACGGGCAAGCTGAAAGGCGGGGCCAGGCGGCGCGCCGAGGCCGCCCTGGCCCGCATCGTTCACACGCCCGAACCGCTGGACGCGTTCGAGGCCCGCGCCCGTTTCGACGCGATGCTGAGTGGCAAAATGGAAGCCGCGCGAGGTCCGGACGTGGGGGAGGCGCAGGCCTAACCAATGTCAGAGTCTTTCCAGCCCAATCTGGACTTTACCGCCGTCGAACAGGTCGATGCACGCGAGGCCTTCGTGGTCGATCTGGAAGGCTATGAAGGCCCTCTGCATGTCCTTCTGGCCTTGGCCCGGACGCAGAAGGTCGATCTGCTGAAGCTGTCGATCACCCGTCTGGCCGAACAGTATCTGGCATTCGTGCATGAAGCACGGCGCCGAAACTTCGCTCTCGCTGCCGACTATCTCGTGATGGCGTCCTGGTTGGCCTATCTGAAGTCCCGCCTGCTGCTGCCCCGCACGGAAAAGGGCAAGGACGAGGAGCCACCCGCCGAGGAGATGGCCGCCGCCCTCGCGTTTCGTTTGCAGAAGCTGGAGGCCATGCGCCGGGCCGTAGAGGCCATCACCAGCCGACCCCAGCTGAAGCGCGACGTCTTCACACGCGGCGATCCGGAGGCGACGGTCATCGTCCCGTCAGACCGGATCGACGCCAGCCTGTACGAACTGATGGCCGCCTATGTCACCCAGCGGCGGCGCGAGGAGCAGCGCCGCTATAATCCCGGCCAGCGGGTCGAGGCGTTTGCCCTTGAGGCCGCCCGCGACTGGTTGCGTGATATCCTGCCCCGCATGGACCAGTGGACCCCGCTGGACCGCGTCGCGCCCGAGCGTACCGACACCGACGGCCCATCCCAGGCCAGCTTTACCGCCTCCACCCTCTCGGCCAGTCTGGAACTGGTCAAGGAGGGGGCGATGGACGTGAAACAGGCGACGGCCTTCGCCGAGGTCTATCTGAAGCGGCGGGGGCAGGGGATGCCGCTGGAACTGACGCCGTGATCCAGTTCGCCCCTGACGACACCGAGATCGAGCGCCGCGTGGAGGCCCTGCTGTTCGCCGCTTCGGGGCCGCTGTCCGCCGCCGAGATCGCCCGCCGCCTGCCCGAGGGTGCCGACGTCGGCGGGGCCATCTCGGCCCTGCGCGACCGCTATCAGGGGCGGGGGGTCGAGCTGGAATGCGTCGCCGACCGCTGGCGTTTCCGCACGGCCGCCGACCTGTCGTTCATGATGACCGAGGAGCGCGAGGAGCCGCGCCGCCTGTCCAAGGCCGCGCTGGAGACCCTGGCCATCATCGCCTACCACCAGCCCTGCACCCGCGCCGAGATCGAGAGCGTGCGCGGCGTCTCCCTGTCGCGCGGGACTTTGGACCTGCTGCTGGAGATGGGCTTCGTCAAGCTGAAGGGCCGTCGTCGCACGCCCGGTCGCCCCGTGACCTATGCCACCGCCGACCGGTTCCTGGAGCATTTCGGACTGTCCAATCTGTACGACCTGCCCGGCGTGCAGGAAATGAAGGCGGCGGGCCTGCTGGACCTGTCCATCCCCGTCGGCTTCGAGGTGCCCGACCCGTCCCGCGCCTCCGACGGCGACGAAGAGCCACTGATGCCCGGCGACGAGGACAGCCCGGAGTTCGCCCAGGATTTCGTGGCCGAGGACTAGAGCTAAGGCGGCGCGTTGGGTGGACGAAAAAACAGAGTCCACTCAGTCCACTCGGTCCACCTATCTGCAACACTCTCCTTTCAATGGCATCATGGCATGCGGTCACGTCAAAAGCGGACGCAGGCATCAGGCCACCCCCTTTCTTCGTCATGGACCGGGAAAGGATCACCTTGCGTCGCTCCCCCCGTTTGCTAATCCGCTTGGATGATCGCTCGCCTTAGACCCGTCCCCTTCAATCTCGGCCCCGTGCATTTCGTCGGCATAGGCGGCATCGGCATGAGCGGCATCGCCGAGATCATGCTCAAGATTGGCTATTCGGTTCAGGGTTCGGATGCCAAATCCAGCGCCAATACCGAGCGGCTGGAAAAGCTGGGGGCCCGCATCTTCATCGGCCATGATGCGGCCCACGTCAGCGAGGGCGTCTCGGCGGTGGTCTATTCCACGGCGGTTCAGCCGACCAATCCGGAAATGGTCGAGGCGCGCGCCCGCCGCATCCCCCTGGTCCGCCGGGCCGAGATGCTGGCCGAGCTGATGCGACTGCAATTCTCCATTGCGGTCGGCGGCACCCACGGCAAGACGACGACGACCTCCATGGTCGCGGCCCTGCTGGACGCGGGCGGACTGGACCCCACCATCGTCAACGGCGGCATCATCAATGCTTACGGCACCAACGCCAAGGTCGGCGACGGCGACTGGATCGTGGTCGAGGCGGACGAGAGCGACGGCAGCTTCCTGCGCCTGAAATCCACCGTGGCCATCGTCACCAACATCGACCCCGAACATCTGGATCACTACGGCGACTTCGACGGCGTGCGGAAGGCCTTCGTCGATTTCGTGGAGAACATCCCCTTCTACGGTTTCGCCGCCGTCTGTCTGGATCATCCGGAGGTCCAGCGTCTGGTGGCCGCTATCGATAACCGGCGTCTGGTCACCTATGGCCTGAACCCCCAGGCTATGGTCCGGGCCGACAACATCGACATGGGCCCCGACGGCTGCCGCTTCGACGTGGTCTTTCAGGGCGCGGGCACGGACGGTGCCGACAGCCGGATCGAGGGCCTGCACCTGCCCATGGCCGGTGGGCACAACGTCGCCAATGCGCTGGCCGCCATCGCCGTGGCGCGTGAGCTTGACGTGGACGACGCCGCCATCAAGGCCGGTCTGGCCGGCTTCGGCGGGGTCAAGCGCCGCTTCACCACCACCGGCGTCGTCAATGGCGTGCGCATCGTCGACGACTATGGCCACCACCCGGTCGAGATCGCCGCCGTCCTCAAGGCCGCTCGCCAGGTGGCCCAGAACGCCGAGGGCCACGGCCGCGTCATCGCCGTGGTCCAGCCTCACCGCTACACCCGGCTGCGCGACCTGATGAAGGAGTTCTCGACCTGCTTCTCCGACGCCGACGCCGTCATCGTCGCCGACGTCTATGCGGCAGGCGAAGAGCCCCTGGACGGCATCGACAAACACGCTCTCGTCGAAGGCATCCGCCGCTTCGGCCACCGTTCGGTCCAGGCACTGGAGAGCGTCGAGGCGCTGGCCGGTGTTGTGGCCGACGAGGCCAAGTCGGGCGACCTGGTCGTTTTGCTGGGTGCCGGTGACATCACCCAGTGGGCCTATGCGCTGCCGGGTCAGTTGGAGGCGCGGTCTTGACACCCTCTCCCAGCGGGAGAGGGCTTGAGCGCACGACGGCAGCGCCGTCGTTCTTGCGTGAAAGGGTGAGGGGCCACTGTTCGAAGTCGGCAAAGCCGCGTCGCCTGTCTGAGCGGCGGCTTACGCCGATGGATGCAGCCGACCCTCATCCGACGGGGCTCCGCCCCGCCACCTTCTCCCAATGGGAGAAGGACAGCATCAGCGAGTCCTGAATGTCCTGGCGTGACAATCTTCCTCCCGTCCGCGGCAAGCTTCTCCGCAATGAGCCGCTCGCCCCCTTCACCTGGTTCCGCGTGGGCGGCAACGCCGACGCCCTGTTCATTCCCGCAGACCCCGACGACCTTGCCGATTTCCTGAAGGCGCTCGACCCGTCCGTCCCCGTGACGGTGCTCGGCGTCGCCTCCAACGTCATCGTGCGCGACGGCGGCGTCGAGGGCGTAGTGATCCGGCTGGCGGGGCGTCCGTTCGCCGGGATCACGACCGAGGGCGACACCATTACGGCGGGGGCGGGCGCGCTCGACAGCATGGTCGCCAAAGCCTCGGCCAAGGCGGGGCTTGCGGGGCTGGAGTTCTATGCGGGCATCCCAGGCACCATCGGCGGGGCCCTGACCATGAATGCGGGCTGCTATGGTTCCGAGACCAAGGACATCCTGGTCTCCGCCTGGGGCCTGACGCGATCGGGTCATCAGGTGGACTATACCCTGGCTGACTTCGGCTACACCTACCGCCACTCCGAAGCGCCCGCCGACATCATCTGGATCGAGGCCACCTATCGCGGCACGGCGGATGCGCCCGAAGCCGTCGCCGCCCGCATCGCCGAGATCACCTCGCGCCGCGAACAGACCCAGCCGATCCGTGAGAAGACCGGCGGCTCCACATTCAAGAACCCGCCGGGCCATTCCAGCTGGAAACTGGTCGATGAGGCGGGCTGGCGCGGCAAGCTCCACGCCGTCACCGGCGGCGGGGCCATGTTCAGTGAGCTCCACTCCAACTTCATGATCAATCCCGGCGAGGCGACGGCGGCAGATATCGAGGGATTGGGAGAAACCGTCCGCGCGGATGTGCTGGCCAAGACCGGCGTTCAGCTTGACTGGGAAATCAAGCGGATCGGGCACCCCACCTGATCTCCCTTCCCCTCGACGGGGAAGGGTCGGGGATGGGGTGGAGGCAGTGCGGTCCGGGAGTTGGCGCGAGAGGCGTCGTCGAACAGTTCAGTCTCAGCCCATCCGAGGTTCCCTCGTCAGCTCTGTGCACTCACCCCACCCAACCCTCCCCATCGAGGGGAGGGCTTTCGGGTCATTTTGGCCGATCGCAGCCTAATCGTTGACAGGCTGTTAAGGACGATTGGCGCATCTGGCAGGTGATTTCGGAGACCCCCATGACCCGCCCCCTCGCTGATCTGCACGTCGCCGTCCTGATGGGCGGACTGTCGTCCGAGCGCGAGGTGTCGCTATCCTCCGGCAAGGGCTGCGCGGACGCTCTGGAAGGGCAGGTCGCCAAGGTCACGCGCGTCGACGCGGGCCGCGACCTGGCCCAGGTGCTGGCCGCGCTCAAACCCGACGTCGTCTTCAACGCCCTGCACGGCGAATGGGGCGAGGACGGCTGCGTCCAGGGCATCCTTGAAACGCTGCAGATCCCCTACACCCACTCCGGCGTGCTCTCATCGGCGCTGGCCATGGACAAGGACAAGTCCAAGGCTGTGCTGCGGGCCGCAGGCGTCGTCGTGCCGGGCGGCGGCCTGTTCGACCGGTTTGCGGTGGCAGCGGGTCACGTGATCCCGCCGCCCTATGTCATCAAGCCGAATGCCGAGGGCTCGTCCGTCGGCGTCTATCTGGTGCGGGCAGGCGAGGGGCCCTGTGCCGCCCCCGCCGCCGACGACTGGACCTATGGCGATCTGGTCATGGTCGAGCCCTTTATCGCCGGGGCCGAGCTGGCCGTCACCGTCATCGGCGAGGCGACCGGCCCGCGCGCCCTGACCGTCACCGACATTACCCCGACCAAGGGGTTCTACGATTACGAAGCCAAATATGCGCCGGGCGGATCGCGCCATGTGCTGCCGGCCCAGCTGCCTCCTGCGGTGTTCGAGCGGGCCCTGCGCCAGTCGGAGCTGGCCCATGTCGCCATGGGCTGTCGCGGCGTGTCCCGATCGGACTTTCGTTATGACGATATTAACGACGATCTCGTCTTGTTGGAGGTCAATACCCAGCCCGGCATGACCCCCACGTCTCTGGTTCCAGAGCAGGCGGCCCATGTCGGTATGGACTACCCAACCCTGGTCCGATGGATGGTGGAGGACGCCTCATGCCCGCGGTAGTGCGCGGCGGTCGGCGACAGAGCGCCGGTCAGCCTCCCAAACGCACCGCCGCCCCGAAAGCGGGTGGTCGCGGACGTGCGCCCAAAAATGCTCCCAGAAACGCAGCGGGCGTGCCCGGCAAGATGGCCGTGCTGGGCCGGCTGGACATGTCGCCCCGCGCCGTGGTCATCGCCATCGTCGCCGGGGTCGTCGTCCTGGGCGGTGTGCTGGCGACCGGCGCGCGAGCCGAGCGGATCGGCAACTCCGTGTCCAACGGCGTGGACGGCGCGACCGCCGCCATGGGGCTGAAGCTGGCGCAGGTCGATATTCGCGGCGAGTCCCCCGAGGCCAATGCCGCCATCCGCCGGGCCATAGCCGTGACCGCCGACCAGCCCATGACGTCGCTCGACCTTGATGCCATCCGTCAGCGGGTCGAACAGGTCGGCTGGGTCAAAGAAGCGCGGGTCGTGCGCCTGCTGCCCGACCGGCTGGTGGTGCAGGTGATCGAACACGACCGTATGGCGGTCTGGCAGTCCGGCGGCCACAACGTCGTGGTCGACGCCAAGGGTCAGGTCATCGAGGGTGCCGACGCCGGCCGCTATCCCAATCTGCCGCTGGTCGTCGGAGCCGGGGCCAATGAGACGGCGTCCGAGATCCTGCCACTGATCGCCGAGCGTCCGCGCCTGCAGAGCCGGGTCGAGGCCATGGTGCGCGTCGACAATCGCCGCTGGAATTTGCTGCTCAAGGATGGCGGTCTGATCCAGCTGCCCGCCACCGACCAGGAGGCCGCCCTGATCCGCCTGGATGCGCTGGATCAGCGCGAGCGGCTGCTGGAACTGGGCTTTGCCCGTATCGACCTGCGAACACCCGAGGAGCTGGCCGTCCGGCGCTCCGACAGCGCGACCTGACAAGAACAAGAAGAGACGATCATGGCTGGCCGCAACTCCGAAAAGACCATCAACGGCGCAAAGGGTGCGGCGGGGCGTGCGCCTGTCGTGGCCGCGCTGGACCTGGGCCAGTCCAAGGTCGCCTGTTTCATCATGAAGCCTGAGGGCGTGCGCCACGCTGACCGCACCATCCGCGTGGCGGGGGCCGGTCACGTCCAGTCGCGCGGCGTGCGCGGCGGCGGCATCGTCAATATGGACGAGGCGGCCCAGGCCATTGGCCATGCGGTCGAGCGGGCCGAGAAGGCGGCGGGCTCGCCCGTCTCCGGCGTCGTCGTCACCACCGCCATCGGCCAGATGGCCAGCCATCGGGTCCAGGCCCGCGTTTCCCTGGGCAGCAATCCCGTGGGCGATGCCGATCTGGCGCGCGCCATCGCCATGGCCCTGGCCCAGATCCGCTATCCGAATCGCCGCCCGATCCATGTGTTGCCCATCAACTGGTCGGTCGATGGGGCCAAGGGCGTGCACGATCCGCGCGCGATGCGCGGGACGTCTTTGGGCCTCGACCTGCTGGTCGTCTCCATGGCTGAAAGCGCCTTCAACGGCCTGAGCCACTGCCTGGAGCTGGCGCACCTGGATCTTCAAGGCGTGGCCTCTGCGCCTGTCGTGTCTTCGCTGGCCGCGCTGGAAGATGACGAGATGGATCTGGGTTGCGTCTGCATCGACATGGGGGCGGGCTCGACCACGGCGGCGGTCTGGGCCGGGCGCTCTTTGCTGCACATCGAATCGATCAACGTCGGCGGCGACCATGTTACGTCCGACATCGCACGCGGCCTGTCGACCTCTCGCGCCGGGGCCGAACGTCTGAAGACCCTGCACGGCTCGGCGATGGCCGCGGCCCACGAGGACCGCGAGATGCTGGAGGCCCCGCCGCGTGGCGAGGACCCCTCCGCCGGATCCGTCGTCGTGCCGCGCGCCATGCTGAAGACGGTGATTGCTCCCCGCGTCGAGGAGACCCTTGAACTGCTGCGCGACCGGCTGAAGGCTGCAGGCGTGCTGGAGCCCGGTGCAGGCATCGTTCTGACCGGCGGGGCCAGCCAGCTGAACGGCGTGCGCGAACTGGCTGTGCGCGTATTCGACAGACCCGTGCGCTTGGGCAAGCCCCAACGCGCGCCCCACTTGGCCGACGCTGCCTCTGGCCCGGCCTTCTGCTCTGCTGCAGGGGTTTTGCTCCGCGCCGCTTATGGTCCGCGCGAGGCTGTTTCGGCTCGAAAGCTGATGTCACGCCAGATCACGGCGGCCGATGGCCCGCGTGTCCATCAGGGCGGCTTGGTGGCCCGAATGGCCGGTTGGCTTCAGAAAAACCTGTAGCAATCCGGCGATCACCGGTTTCTCCGCCCTATTTGCCTTGCTCGTGACGGGACTGTGTCCGGATTGTAACATCTAGGGCCTTGATTGGCCCCCAAGTGGACACAATCGCTTGCCGTGAACGCCGATACTGGTAAGCGTGAAAGCCGAAGTGGATTCCACCGTTCTGTGGGATTCGCGTCTTGCATCATTTATCTGGTTGGGGCCCTACACATGCTTTTGAAGCGCAAGTATCTCTTCGGCACGACGATCCTCGCGGGCGTCATGGCGGTCACGGCTCCGGCCTTTGCTCAGTCCGCGCCTGCTACGCAGGACCCGGAAGCCACGGAAATCGGCGAAGTCGTCGTTACCGGTTCGCGCATTCGTCGTGACCCCACCACGGTCGCCGCTCCGATCCAGACGATCCAGGGCGCGGACCTGCTGAACACGGGTCAGGCCACGGTCATCGACTACCTGGCCACCATTCCTGCCCTGTCGAACTCGCTGGTGCCTTCGGACACGACCGGTTCGGGCCTGAACGACGGCGGCCTTGAGTTCGCCAACCTTCGCTCGCTGGGAGCAGGTCGTACCCTGACGCTGATCGACGGACGTCGTCACGTCGGTTCGTCGGCGGGTACGCTTTCGGTCGACGTGTCGACCGTTCCGCGTCTGCTGATCCAGAACATCGAGATCATCACCGGTGGTGCCTCCTCCGTCTACGGCGCTGACGCCGTTTCGGGCGTGATCAACTACACCCTGCGCAAGGACTACGAAGGTCTCGAGATCGACGCCAACTACGGCGAACTGGTCCAGGGTGGCGACGCCGCGACCCGCCGCGTCTCCGTGCTGGGTGGTATCAACCTGCTGGACGACCGTCTGAACCTTTACGCCTTCGGTGAGTATGAAAAGGCCGACTCGGTTCGCTCGGACCAGATCGACTGGATCGCTCGCAGCCGCATTGCCCTGGGCATCGACGCCGATCCGACCAACGCGGCCATCGGTCGTCCGACGGACGGTTTCATCGATCAGGGCGAGTTCTACAATGCCCGTCGTCTGGACCGCCCGCAGTGGGGTTCCACGACCCTGGCCAACATGCAGCGCCCCAGCGCGACCACCGATCCCGACATTCCGGTCGCCGCCTGCCGCACCTTCACCACATCGGGTAACTGCTTCAACGTCGATCCGGCCTACACCTATTGGTTCGATGGCACGACTGCCCGTCTGGCGGACTTCGGTCAGCGCATCGGCAACACCGGCGCCAACCGTCCGTGGAACATCGGCGGCGACGGCGAGCTGGCCAACCTGACGGCATTTGATAACTTGACGCGTTTCCCCGAGCAGGAGTCGCAGCGTTACCAGGTCGGTGCCAACTTCCAGGTCAACGATAACATCCGCGCCACGCTTGAGGCGAAATACACGACCGAAGACGCCTTCGACCAGGGCCAGTTCTCCTTCTGGGACATCTTCATCGTCAACTCGGGCCTGGCCTGCGGCGGCACACCCTTCGGGTCGCCGGCTCGTACCTGTAACGGCGGTTCGCTGTCGGGTCCGGGCCTGATCGGTGGCACCAGCTCGTTCGCCACGCGCCTGGACAATGCCTTCCTGCCGGCCAATCTGGTCACGGCCATCCAGAACAACACCTTCATCCCTTACGCCGACCCGACTGCTACGGCACCGGGTGCGCCTGGGGCTCCTGTCGCCGCGCCGATCGCCCTGCACCGTGGCTTCGGTATTCCGCGCCAGCAGCAGAACAACCGCGAAATCCAGCGCTATGTCGCAGCTCTGGAAGGCAGCTACGACCGCATCGGCTTCATCAACAATGCCAACTGGGGTGTTTCGTACACCCGTGGCGAGATGAACAACACCAACATCGAAACCGGTCCTGACGCGATCCGCTTCGGTCACGCCATGGACTCGGTCGTCGACACCGGCGGTGAGGTCAACGGTCGTCCCGGCGAAGTGGTCTGCCGGGTCCGCCTGCTGGCCGCTCGCGGTATTGCCATCCAGGAGCAGAACCCCGGTACGACAACTCAGGTCTACACCGATCCAGCGACCAACCCTGAAATCGCCGGCTGCGTTCCGTTGAACGTCTTCGGTGCCGGCAATCAGTCGCAAGCCGGTCTCGATTACATCTCGGCCTCGGTCACGGTCGAGGAAACCAACATTCAGGAAAGCGCCGTCGCCACCTTCGGTGGTGAACTGGGTGACTTCTGGGGCGCTGGTGCCATCGGCTTCGCCATCGGCGCCGAGTATCGTCGCGAATACACTGACGGTATCGGCCGCAACCGCTCGACCAACGGGCGTCTGCTGCAGTTGAACACCGGCCCTGACTTCCTGGGCGTCGAATATGAAACCGAAGAGTTCTTCGGTGAGGTCGCCATCCCGCTGTTCCGCGACAGCTGGCTGGGTGAGTTCGCCGAACTGAGCGGCTCGTATCGTTACTTCGACTACACCACCTCGGGCACGGGCGACGTCTATGGCGTCAGCCTGGTCTACCGTCCGATCCAGGACATCACGTTCAAGTCCAGCTTCAACACGGCCTTCCGGGCCCCGAACCTGACCGAGAACTTCCGTCCCAACGTTCAGACCTTCGTCAACCCGCCGTTCACCGACCCTTGCGACTCGCGCGCCATCGCGGCCTTCGCCGGAGACAATGCGGCCACCATCCGTGCCAACCGCATCGCCAACTGTACGGCACTGGCGGCTGATCGGGGTCTCACGTACGACTTCAGCAACGCTACCGTCACTACCGCCGATGACTATCGTCCGACTTACGGTTCTGGCATCGCCAGCGTTCTGGGCGGCAACCCCGACCTGCGTCCCGAGACGTCGGAATCGTTCACCTTCTCGACGGTGCTGCGTCCCCGCTTCATCCCGAACTTCAGCCTGGTGCTCGACTACTACGAGATCACCATCGACGACGTCATCGTCACGCCTGGCGGGCAGGCCATCGCCGAGCAGTGCGTTAACGGTGCCGAACTCGACGACCTAGCCTGTAGCCTGGTTCGCCGCAACAACCCGAACAACGACGCGGATCCGTTCAACGTCTTCAAGATCGGTGGACCGGTTGGTGATCCGCTGGGTGGCTTTACCCTGCAGACCCTCAACTTCGCCAAGCTGGAAACCCGCGGTCTGGACGTTACGGCCAGCTATAGCATCGACACCGAAGAAGTGTTCGGTGTGAACCTGGGCCAGATCGGCTACCAGCTCGGTGCCCTGTGGTTGATCGAGCAGAAGCAGTTCACCAGCCTGACCAACCCGACTGAGTTTGGCGATCTGGCGACCGGCGTCTTCTATCCGCGCTTTGAAGGCACATCGCGTCTGACTTGGTCGCCGAACGACAAGTTCAGCATCAGCTGGCTGGCCGACTTCATGGTGGCTCAGGATCTTAACAAGATCCGCAACGTCGTGGCCTCGGGTAACCTGGATCAGTCGCCCACCGATTGGTACGACACGGGCAACTTCGTCCGTCACGATGTGAACGTCCGTTACGACGTCACCGAGCAGCTTCAGTTGCGCGCTGGTGTCACCAACCTGACGGACGTCGAGCCGCCGGCATACCTTGGCTTCGCATCGACCTTCGACCCTTACGGCCGTCGCTTCTTCGTCGGTCTGAACTACAAGGTGTTCTAAGACGCATCGCTTCCAGGAAGCACGGAAAGGGCGGCTCGTAAGAGCCGCCCTTTTTCGTTTCGCTGTGGATGACCCCCGGCAAACTGCGGCCAAGGTTAACGATTTCCGTGGCATGCGAGCCGACTCAAGTTATCCGGTAACCTTCTCTTAAGCAGTTTGGGCGTTTCCTTAACGCGCTCATAACCAATGCGAATCGGCGGGGATTTCGCATCGGAACTGCAGGGCAGGGTCGGATAGGGTCTACAGAATATGTCTCTCTCGCTGGTACGTCCGCAAAGCGCGGATCTGAAACCCCGGATCGTCGTCTTCGGCGTGGGCGGAGCGGGCGGCAATGCCGTCAACAACATGATCGATGCGGGTCTTGAGGGCGTCGAGTTTGTCGTCGCCAACACCGACGCCCAACATCTCTCCTTCGCCAAGACCGACCGTCGGGTCCAGCTGGGCGAGACGATCACCCAAGGCCTGGGCGCGGGCGCTCACCCCGAAGTCGGCATGAATGCCGCCGAGGAATCCGCCGAGGAAATCTACGGGCACCTGGAAGGCGCCCATATGGTCTTCATCACCGCTGGCATGGGCGGCGGCACCGGCACCGGTGCGGCCCCCGTCATCGCCAAATGCGCGCGCGACCGCGGCATCCTGACCGTCGGCGTGGTGACCAAGCCCTTCACCTTCGAAGGCCGTCACCGCATGCGTCTGGCCGATGCGGGCATCGCAGAGCTGCAACGCTACGTCGACACCCTGATCGTCATCCCCAACCAGAACCTGTTCCGCGTCGCCAATGAGCGCACGACCTTCGCCGACGCCTTCGGCATGGCCGACCAGGTCCTGCACTCGGGCGTGCGCTCGATCACCGACCTGATGATCCTGCCGGGCCTGATCAACCTCGACTTCGCCGACGTCCGCGCCGTCATGTCCGAGATGGGCAAGGCGATGATGGGCACGGGCGAGGCCTCGGGCGACGACCGCGCCCTGATGGCGGCCCAGAACGCCATCGCCAACCCTCTGCTGGACGAGACCTCGCTCAAGGGTGCCAAGGCTGTGCTGGTCAACATCACCGGCGGCATGGACATGACCCTGCTGGAAGTCGACGAAGCCGCCAACGCCATCGCGGGCGAAGTCGATTCCGACGCCAACATCATCTTTGGTGCCGCCTTCGACCCGGCTCTGGATGGCAAAATCCGCGTCTCGGTCGTCGCTACCGGCATGGAAGACCTGGCCGTAGCCAAGGCTCCACCGACCGCGACGTCCTCGATCATCGACAGCCGCCGCTCGACCCCGACCTATGCGCCTCGCGCCGCCGAGCCGCTGCGTAGCGAGCCGGTCCGCTCTGAGCCCGTGCGCTCCGAGGCCGCGCCCGTGGTGCCGAGCTTCCAGTCCGCTCCGGCCTACCAGGCTCCGACCTATCAGGCCCCTGTGCCGGAGCCCGTCCGCGAGCCGGTGATCCACGTCGCCGAGGACCGCAAGCTCGAGCCCATCGTCGACCCCTGGGTCGAGGAGTACGAAAGCGACCCGCGCACGGCTGCGGAGGCTCCGGCCCCGCAAGGCGATCTCTACATGGATCGCGGTTACCAGCAGCCTGCTCCGCAGGCGCGCGAAGAGCAGCCGGCCTATGACGACTACGACGACCGCGACCACCGCAAGAGCGGCTGGAGCCTGTTCGGTCGTGGCAAACGCCAGCCGCAGCCGCAACAGTCGAACTATGCGCCCCAGATGCGGCCGACCAGCTCGGCCCAGCCCGCACCGGAGCCGGAGGCCCAGGACGACCTGGAGATCCCGTCTTTTTTGCGCCGTCTGGCCAACTAGGCCAGCGCGAAGACTGATCGACCGCCTCGGCCCCGCGCCGGGGCGGTTTTTCTTTGGGCCTCATTTTGTTTGAGCTCATGTGACGGTCCCATACCGAAACAATCCGAAACCGGACTTTGATTTCGCTCTTGCGAAAGGCCGGGTACACCGCTCCTCAGGCGAAATCCGCTAACCATGTCGCCGCGCAAAACGAGAGTGTCTGTGCCCGCCAGTTTCGACCACCGCCAGAGGACGACCGTCGCGCCCGCGATCATCGCCGGCGTGGGCGTGCACACGGGCGACCGTGTGCGTCTGGCCGTGCGTCCGGCGGCCGAGGGCACCGGCATCGTCTTCGTCCGCACCGACATTACCGACCGTGACAACCGCATCCCCGTTTCAGGCGAGGCTGTGGTCGATGCCCGCCTGAACACCATGATCGAGAATGGCGTGGGCGTTCGCCTGTCGACCATCGAGCATCTGATGGCGGCGTTCGCGGCCCTGGGCATCTCCAACGCGGTGATCGAGGTGGATGGACCCGAACTGCCGATCCTGGACGGCTCGGCGCTTCAGTTCGTGCAACTGCTGGACCGCGCCGGGTTCCGTCGCCAGTCGGCCCCGGTCCGTTACATCGAAATCCTTGAGCCCATCCGGGTTCAGGACGGCGACAAATCCGCCGCCCTGCTGCCTTGCGACCGCTACGAGATGCGGTTCGAGATCGACTTTCCTACGCCCGTCATCGGCAATCAGGTCGTGGATTTCGTCGTCGATGAGCAGACGTTCCGCGACGAGATCATGGCCGCCCGCACCTTCGGCTTCGCCCATGAGGTCGAGGCCCTGCGCCGCGCCGGTCTGGCCCGCGGTGGCAGCCTGGAGAATGCTGTGGTCATCGACGGTGACCAGATCCTGAACCCCGGCGGCCTGCGCATGGAGCGCGAGTTCGTCCGGCACAAGGCGTTGGACGCGATCGGCGACCTGTACGTCCTGGGTGCGCCCCTGCTGGGCCGCTATGAAGGCGTCAAGGCGGGCCACGCGATCAACAACCTGCTGGTCCGCGAACTGCTGGCCAATCCGCAGGCCTGGCGCGAAGTAACCCGCGTGCCCGAACTGGCGATGGCGGGTTGATCTTTCTCCCTCCCCTTCATGGGGAGGGATGTCGGCGCGTAGCGACGACAGGGTGGGGTGCGTATGTGCGCGCTCCGCCCCTTTCGAACCCCACCCGGATCGCTGCGCGATCGTCCCTCCCCATGAAGGGGAGGGAGAAAGTTTAAGTCAGACTGATCGCGCTCATCATCCGGCCAAAGTCCGGCTCTCCATTCAGATGAGCCCGGCGGTTGGAAAAGAACCGCGCCTCATCCGCCCGCGTGTCGTCGCCTGTCCAGGCCGCCTCTCCGACCCCCGCCTGTTGCAGCCGCCACAGGACGAAGCCGGGCAGGTCGAACAGACGCTTGTCCGCCGCCGCACCCTCCGCGAAGAACTGTCCGCTGCCGGGGTCGTGGTGCTCGAACCGATCCTGATAGTCGGCCCCGACCTCGTAAGACGCCTGGGCGATGCACGGCCCGACCACGGCGACGATGCGATGTGGTTCCGCCCCCAGCGCCTGCATGGCGGCGACGGTGGAGTGGACGATGCCGCCCAGCGCTCCCTTCCAACCTGCATGGGCGGCACCCACGATGCCTGCCTCGGGATCGGCCAAAAGCACAGGCGCGCAGTCGGCGGTCAGGACGGCGCAGATCGGGCCGCGCGTGGCGGTGACCACGGCATCGCCCTCGGGCCGGTCGCCCCGCCAGCCCGCCTCGGCCACGCGGGCGACGGCGGAATGGATCTGGTAACAGGCGGCCAGGTCGTCGGCGGTGCCGCCCATGTGCGCGGCGATGCGGTGGCGGTTCTCCTGGACGGCGGCGGGATCGTCGGACGAGCCCACACCGGTGTTCAGACTGTTATACAAGCCGGTAGAGACGCCGCCCTGACGCGTGAAGAAGCCGTGGCGGATGCCTGCCTTGTCCAGCAGCGGATGGGTGATGGGGGACAGGTTCGCTGCGCCGGTCATGCCTCGAAGCCCGGCACCACCAGCGTATGCGGCGAGAAGATCGCACAGGCCTTGAACAGTGTGCCCATCTGGTCCTCGGCGGTCAGGCGGGCCAGCTGGCGGTCAATGACGGGTGCGGCCTCGGGACGGCCGTCCTTCAGCCGGTCGGCGCGGGCCTCAATGCCCAGCAGCTGCAGGAACTCGCCCTGACCCATGCAACCCGTGACGTCGGCCCCGGCACGGACGGCAGCGTCCTGGACGGTCGGAAAATCGGCCCATTGCGTGAGGTCGGTCTGGCCCGGTGCGTCGAGGGGATCGACCATCTGGTGCCGACGCAGGCCTTGCAGGGTGTCGCCGGCCTCGGGCCGCGACCGCCCATAGTCGATCAACAGGGCCGCGCCGGACGCCGCCTTGATCAGTGACGCCACGTCACGCCCGAACGCCGCCTGCTGATCCGAAATCTCCACGGTCTGGCCCGGCTCTACTGCAAAGTCGGGCCGTTTGAACCCACCGCTGATGGCGACCAGTCCGAAGGTCAGGGCACCGTCGTCGGTAACGCCCACCCGGCGTTCGGCCCAGCCGTCCTCGGTCTTCACGAACTGGCGGGCGGGCAGGCAGTCCAGCACCTCATTGGCGATCAGGATGACCGGTGCGTCGGTCTCCACCTTGCCCAGATCAGAGACCCAGCGCGGATGCACGTCACTGTCGGCCAGCATGCGGGCCTGGGCGGCACGCAGAGGCGGGCTCGGCTCAATCAGGATCAGATCCACGGCCTGCAGGAAGTCGGGAGCCAGCCGCGATGCCCGCAACGCGTCGGCCATCAGTGTACCGTCGCCGGGCCCGACCTCGACCAACCGCACACGCTCGGGAGCCCCCAGCCGCTCCCACGTCTCGACCGCCCACAGGCCGATCAGCTCCCCGAACATCTGGCTGATCATCGGCGCGGTGATGAAGTCGCCGGTCGCTCCTATCGACGGCCGCGTCGCATAGTAGCCGTCCTGTGGATCATGCAGACAGCGCGTGACATAGTCCGCGATGGTCATGGGCCCCGTCAGGGCGATCTCGCGGGCCAGGCGTTGCGCCAAGGTCTGGACCGGCTCCATAAATCAGGCCGCCTGCACCGGCGGACGGCTCCAGGCACGCCAGATCAGCCACGCCCCGATCAGCATCATCGGAATGGACAGCATCATGCCCATGGTCAGGCCCAGCGGCAGGCTCTCCAACCCGGCATCCGGCTGTCGCACGGTTTCCAGCGACGCCCGGATCAGACCGTAGCCAAACAGGAAGATGCCGGAGACATAGCCCGGCTTCTTCAATAGCCCCCATTTGTAGACGGCGAGCCACAGCACCCCGAACAGGATGATGCCCTCAAGCCCCGCCTCATAAAGCTGGCTGGCGTGACGGACCATGTCGCCAGGGCCGAACACCTGTCCGGTCGGATCCACATACTGGCACGACGGGCCGAAGATATCCCTGATGCGGTCGTTGCAGAAGTTGACGCCCCACGGCACGTCGGTGGGGCGGCCATACAATTCGCCATTGATGAAGTTGGCTAGCCGCCCAAAGCCCAGGCCGATCGGCACGACCGGTGCCACCAGATCGCCCAGGCTCAGCAGCCTGATCTTGTTCTTCCAGGCGAACCAGACGATGGCCAGGCTGACTCCGATCAGACCCCCGTGGAAGCTCATTCCCCCGTCCCACAGCCGGAACAGCCCCAGCCGCTCGCCCCAGGTCGCTCCGGTGAACAGGTCGCCATAGAGGTGCGGCTGGTAGAAGAGGGCATAGCCGAACCGTCCGCCCAGGATGATGCCCAGGGTGATCCACAGCACCAGATCATCGACCTGAACCGTCGTCGCCGGCGGCTGACCCGGAGCCCACACGGCCGCATTCTTCGCCAGGCGGTTGGCATACCACCAGCCCAGGACGATGCCCGCCACATAGGCTAGCGCATACCAGCGCAGGTCCAGCGGACCGATGCTGATCAGGACCGGGTCGAAATCGGGAAAAGGCACGCGGCCTCCTTCAAGGCTGTAGGTCGCCCCGCTTTAGCAAGCGGCTGCGTTACCGTCGCGGGATTTTGCAGCCGAACGCTGTGATGGGGACATACTGATGCCATCGGCGGCATGGACATCAAGGTTTCGTTTACCATAACGGGCCGACCATCATCACACTCAGTCCTGCTGAGTCGGAGAGAGTTTCCATGCAGACGCGTAACCCCATCCTCGACGAATTCGCCAAGCTGACGACCGGTGCCATGGGTCTGGCCCAGGCCGCTGGCGAAGAGGCCAAGACCGCCTGGCGCGCCCAGACCGACCGCATGGTCGCCGAGATGGACCTGGTCCGGCGCGACGAGTTCGATGCGCTGAAGGCCGAGATCGCCGCCCTCCGCGCAGAGATCGCGACGCTGAAATCTGTTCAAAAGCCGACAAAGAAGCCTGTCGCGGGAACGTCCACAGCGTCTGTTCCCCCCACGGACGCAGCCGGTTGAGCCGAATCTGCGAACCCGCCTACGGTCGTCGCATGGGGTGTGAGTCGCGCCCGGAGAGTATTTGATGGACGCTGTCCGCCCTGAAGAAGTCGATGTTCCGCACGATCCGCTGGATGTCGTCGAACACGTCCTGGTGGCGGAAAACCTGCCGTTCGACAGGACGGACGAGGGCGATGTCGCCTTCGCCCTGGCTGGCGACTGGAAGGACTATGAGCTGTGGTTCGCCTGGCGGCCCGAGGGCGACTGCCTGCAACTGTGCTGTGCCCTGGATCTTCAGGCGTCCAAGTCGCGCCGAGCCGCCGCCTATGAGCTGGTCGGCCTGATCAATCAGCGCACCTGGATGGGCCATTTCGAGGTCTGGGCCGAGGACGGCGAGATCGTCTTCCGCCACTCCCTGGCCCTGCCTTTCGGCGAGCGCCCGACCCTGGCCCAGGCCGCCTCCATGATCGACGCGGCGGTCGAGGCTGCGGACCGTTACTACCCCGCCTTCGACTTCATGATCCGCGGCTCCAAGAAGCCCCAGGACGCCATCGCCGCCTGTCTGTTCGAGACCGTCGGCACGGCCTGATCCATGACGACTGACCAGACCCCAAACGGCGTCATCCTTCTGGGCTGTGGACGTCTGGGGTCTTCCATTCTGGAAGGCTGGCTCAAGACGGCCGCGGTAGCTCCGGCCGATCTGATCATACTGACACCGTCCGCAAAGCCAGCTTCGCAGGTCGCGGCGGAACGCGGCGCGCGGATCAATCCTCCCTTGAACGAGATTGGTCAGGCCCGGACCCTCGTCATCGCCGTCAAGCCCGCCAAATGGCGTGAAGCGCTGACGCCCCTGATTGATCATCTGCATCCTGAGACCATTCTGATCTCCGTGATGGCAGGTGTTCTGGCCCGGGATATCGAACAGCTTTCCGGCAGGCGGGTCGCTCGCGTCATGCCGACGACAGCCGTGGCTCAGGCCAGTGGCGTCGCCGCCGTGTGGTCGAACGCGCCAGCGGGCGTGACGCGGGCCAAAGCCCTGTTCGATCCCCTGGCGGATGTCGTGGAGTTGGACGACGAGGCACGCATGAATGCGGCTACGGCAGTCGCCGGCTCGGCACCCGCCTTTGTCTATGCCTTCACCCAGGCCCTGGCGCGTGCGGGCCAGGCTCAGGGCCTTGAACCAACTGCGGCCGCGCGGCTGGCCGCGGGCGCGCTGCGGTCTGCTGGCGCTGGAGCCGCGACAGGGGCGTCTCTTGAAGACCTGGTCGCGCGCATTGCGTCGCCTGGAGGAACCACTCAGGCTGGCCTGGATGCGATGGCCGAAAGCGGCGACCTGGATCGCGCAGCCGAGGCTGCGGTCAAGGCCGCCGTGTCCCGCGCAGGCGAACTCAGCGCGTAACGTAGCGTCCGTCGGCCAGATTCACGGCCAGACGACGATAGGCGCGGTCCGCATCCTGCCAGGTCCCGAACCCGCGAACGTCGGCAATATTGCTGCTGTACCAGTCGTATCTGACCGGCAGTGTCTGGCCTTCAGCCGTTGTGATCGTACCTTCGATCGTCGCGCCCCCGATGGAGACGCTACGGATGCCGTCCAGACCCGGGCGATCGACCAGCTGCTGAAAGGTCGGGCGGTTGGGTTTGAGGTCGGTCAGGATCAGGTCGATGGTTGCGCCGTCGAGGGCACCGCGATCGATCAGGGTGGACTGGACGACGCCGACCAGTCGAGTGGCCTGTTCGCTGACGTCACGATCGCCCAGTTCATCGACCTTGGCGTGAAGCTCGTTTCCAAGAGTGACATTGATGGTGGGCGGCTCGGCCAGGGCAGGGCTGGCGGCCAGGGCGACTACGGCACCCAGAGGTGCAAAAAAGGCGAGTTTACGCATGTTCAAACACTCCAAAGCCCCTGTGCGCTCAAGATGCGCCCAATGGCTCCGCTTCGCCAGACCCTGCGCCGAAATGTGATCGGACGCCTATTCAGGCAGGCGAATGACCGCCTTCAGCCCGCCCAGGTCGCTGCGATCCAGGGTGATGTCGCCGCCGTGTCCGCGGGCCACGTCGCGCGCGATGGCCAGACCCAGGCCGACACCCTTGCTGTTCTGATTGCGTGAGGCGTCCAGCCGCGAAAAGGGACGAAAGGCTTCTTCGTGCATGTCGTCGGGAATGCCGGGGCCATCATCCTCGACCATGATCTCCAGCCCGCCGGAGGGCAGGGCGCGGGCCGATAGCCGGACATGTTCGCCATGCACGGCGGCATTGCCCGCCAGATTGGTCAGGGCCCGCTTGAAGGCCAGGGGTCGAAGCGACGCGGTCAATCCAGGTTGCGCCGCGATTTCGATCCTGGCCCCGGCCCGCTGGGCGTCATCGCCCGCAGCACGCAGCAGATCGTTGATGGATACCGACTGCGTCGCCTCGCCCGCCTCGCCCCGCGCGAACGCCAGATATTCGTCGATCATATGCTCCATCTCGTCCAGGTCGCCCTTCATGGCGGTCTGACGTTTGAAGGGCGGGGCCAGGGCCAGTTCCAGCCGCAGACGTGTCAGGGGCGTGCGCAGGTCGTGGCTGACCGAGGCCAGCATGGCTGTGCGCTGATCGATGTGGCGCTGGATCCGCTCGCGCATGGCCATGAAGGCGGTCGCGGCGGCGCGAACTTCCTTGGCTCCATGGGGCTTGAACCGTTCACGCGCCTCGCCCCGCCCGAAGGCCTCTGCCGCATCGGCCAGCCGTTCGATCGAGCGAACCTGATTGCGGATGAACAGCACCGCGATCGACAACAGCAAAATCGTCGCGATCAGCAGCCACAGCACGAAGATATGCGCCTGGGTCGCCACCGCCCGCTCGCGGGGCGCGATGATCCGCAGGACGCCTTGCGGCTGCTGGACACGGATGTCGACATAGGCGGGGTAGCGGGTCGTGTCGAACCAGACCGGCTGATCCACCCGGTTCTCCAGCGCCTTGCCCAGGGTGCGGTCGATGACCCCGACGGGGCCCCGCCGGACGTTCTCCGGCAAGGTCGCCCCGTCCTGTAGCGCGATGGACAGGGACATGGATCGCTGGGCTCGGTCGGCGATGACGGCCAGGTTCTGCGGCGTCGGATCGTCGGCATAGCTTTCCGTCGCCCAGGCGACGTCGCCGGCCAGGCCGTCGGACAGGCGCGCCGTCACCGTCTGCCAGTGCATGTCGAAGAACGCCCAGGTCACCGCCACCTGCATGATCAGCACCGGCAGGACGATGATCAGCAGAGACCGCCCCCACAGCGAGGTCGGCAACCGCCGCTTGAGCACCCGCGCCCAGACGTTAAAGGGCAGCAGCCTCATCTATTCCTCCCCCAATGGGGGAGGGGGACCATCCGAAGGATGGTGGAGGGGCAAGGCCGGGCAGTGTGCTTGGGGCTGGCCCCCTCCACCGCTACGCGGTCCCCCTCCCCCGAGGGGGGAGGAATGTTCGCCATCAGTCCGGGGCCAGCATATAGCCTATGCCGCGTACGGTCTGGAGGTAGCGCGGGTTCTTGGGATCGACCTCCAGCTTGCGGCGCAGGCGCGTGACCTGAACATCGACGGCGCGGCCGGTGATGTCGGCGGTATCGGGCGACAGGCTCATCCGCTCGACCGGGGCATGGGCATGGATAGCCAGGGTCTTGAGCAACTGAGCCTCGGCCTCTGTCAGGCGCAACGGAGCCCCGTCCCGCGAAAGCTCCAGGCGCTCCATGTCGAACACCGCCGGACCCAGCTTGATCTCGCGCGGCGTCAGGGGCTTGCCCCCGGTCCGTCGCAGGATGGCATCCACCCGCAAGGCCAGCTCGCGCGGATCGAAGGGCTTGGACATATAGTCGTCGGCCCCACGCGACAGGCCCTCGATCCGGTCGTCGGGATCGCCCTTGGCGGTCAGCAGCATGACCGGTGTTTTGGACGTCTCGGCCTGGGACCGGATCCAGCTGGTCAGGTCGAAGCCGCTCTCGCCCGGCATCATCACGTCCAGCACGATCAGGTCGAACTCGATCAGCTCGACCAGGCGACGCGCGGCGGCGGCGTGGGCGGCTCCAGTCACGCGGTACCCCTCGCGTGCCAGGAACTCCTTGAGCAGGTCGCGGATGCGGTCATCGTCGTCGACGACCAGCAGATGGCGGCCCGCACCGGGGCCTGCGATCGGGCCGGAACGGCCGCTGCTGCGCGAATCGGTCATGCGGATACGCCCGCACCATGCCGACAGGCGTTGACCTGAGGCTTTTCGACGGGTCTAAAACCAGCATCGCTACGGGAGACGTTATTCAATGGCCTTCGTTCCTTTCGACGATCGTGACGGCTGGATCTGGATGGACGGGCATTTCGTGCCCTGGCGGGACGCGAAAACGCACGTTCTGACCCATGCCCTGCACTACGGCTCGTCGGTCTTCGAGGGTGAGCGTATGTATGCGGGCGAAATCTTCAAGCTGACCCCGCATAGCGAACGCCTCAAGCGTTCTGCAAACCTGCTGGACTTCGACCTTCCCTATAGCGTGGCCGAGATCGACGCCGCCTGCAAGGAAACCTGCGCCAAGATGGGGCTGGACGACTGTTATGTGCGCCCTGTCGCCTTCCTGGGCTCCGAACAGGTCAGCGTCACGGCCAAGAACTCCAAGGCCCATGTCGCCATCGCCGCCTGGGAATGGCCGTCCTATTTCGACCCTGAGACCAAGGCCAAGGGCATCCGCCTGGAGTGGGCCAAATGGCGTCGCCCCGACCCGGCCACAGCCCCTTCGGCGGCCAAGGCGGCGGGTCTGTACATGATCTGCACCATGTCCAAGACGGCGGCTGAAAAGCGCGGTTTCTCCGACGCCATGATGCTGGACTGGCGCGGATACGTCGCCGAGGCGACCGGCGCCAACGTCTTCTTCGTTCAGGATGGCGTGCTCCACACCCCGCCGATCGACGCGATCCTGGACGGCATCACGCGTCAGACCGTGATCGAAATGGCCAAGGCCAAGGGGATCGAAGTCATCGTGCGCCACATCCGGCCCGAGGAACTGTCGAGCTTCAGCGAATGCTTCCTGACCGGCACGGCGGCAGAGGTCACACCGGTCAGCGAGATCGGCGAATACCGCTTCACGCCGGGCGCGCTCAGCCTGGGCCTGATGGAAGACTACGGTCGTCTGGTGCGCCGTCAGCTCTGAGGCCAGGCCGCCATCGCTGACCGGGCGACCCGTAGCAGCTTGTCGCGCGCCGCACCGTCACGGGCCAGGGTCGAAAGGCCCTGAATGATCGCGGTCGTATGCGCCGCCAAGGTTTCGGCATCGGTCTGAGGCGGCAAGGCCCCACTGGCAACATCGGCTTCGATGCGGAGCCGAAGATGCGCCTCGACGCCGTTACGGATCGTGGCCAGATGCGCCTGCACATCTGCCGCTTCTGCGGACACGCTGATCGCCGACGTCGCCAGCATGCAGCCTGGCGGCGTCGCGTCTCCGGTGAAGGCGATCGCCGCACCCTCCATCAGAATCTGCGCAGCGTCTCTGGCACTCGGCGCTGCGTCGATGATCGCGGTCGGCGATGAGCCACCGGACAGGTAGAGATTGACCGCTTCCAGAAACAGCCCCTTCTTGTTTCCGAAGGCGGAATAGATGCTGGGCGGCGTGACGCCGAGGGCGCGGGTCAAATCGCTGAGCGACGTCGCCTCATAGCCGTGCCTCCAGAACAGCAGCATCGCCTGCTCCAGCGCGACCGCGCGATCAAAGGAGGGCGGGCGGCCGATCCGGCGCGCGGAGGGTTCAGAGGCGATTTCCATAGCGAACAATATGAAACGATTGACGTCGTGTCACAAGGGGCGCACAGGGTTCTGTATCAATCGATAGGAAACTGCATCATGACCCTCACCGACTATCGTACGCTGGGACGGTCCGGACTGGTCGTCAGCCCGCTGGCACTCGGCACAATGACCTTCGGCACAGCGCGGTGGGGTTCCGGCGAAGACGTGTCGCGCGATGTGTTCAATGCCTACGTCGATGCAGGCGGCAACTTCGTCGATACTGCTGACGTCTATTCGGGTGGTCGCAGCGAAGAGATGGTGGGCCGCTTCATCGCTGAGCGCGGCCTGCGCGACCAGATGGTCATAGCCACCAAGGCGGGGTTCAACACCGGGGCCTGGCCGCTTGCAGGCGGCAATGGCGCGAAACATCTGACGCGCGCGCTGGAGGGATCGTTGACGAGGTTGGGCACCGACTATGTCGATCTGTTCTGGGCGCACGTCTGGGATGGCGTCACCCCGGCGGAAGAGTTGCTCGAAACGATGGCGGGCCTCGTCCGGTCCGGAAAGATCCGCTACTGGGGCATGTCCAACAGCCCGGCCTGGTATGTCGCCAAGCTGGCGACGCTGGCGGCGGCGCGAGGCCTCCCCGGTCCAATCGCGCTGCAGTATTTCTACTCCCTGGCCAATCGCGACATCGAGGACGAGCATGTGCCCCTGGCCCGCGACTTCGGCCTGGGCATCGTGCCGTGGAGCCCCTTGGCTTATGGCCTTTTGGCAGGGAAATACGATCGCGCGACGGTCGAGGCGGGCAACCCGCGCGATGGTGGCCTGCCCCGCGACGCGGCCACCTCTGAGGAAACGCGTCCCGAGGACGACAAGCGCCTGGACGGGGCCAATCCCTTCGGCGACAGCCTGTTCACCGAGCGAAACTGGCGGATCGTCGACGTCCAGCGCCGCATGGCCGAGGAGATGGGTCAGACGCCAGCCCGGATCGCCCTGGCCTGGGTCGTCGGCCGCTCCGGCGTGACCTCCACCCTGATGGGCGTCAGCCGCGCCGCGCAGGTGACGGACAATGCTACCGCCCTTCAGGTTCAGCTCTCACCCGAACAGCGTGCCGAACTTGACGCCGTCAGCGCGCCCGACGCCCGGCTGATCTACGGCCTGCTGCAACCTGCCATGCGCAAAAACGTCGTATTCGGTGCCGATGTCGCAGATTACCAGGGCAGGTGAGATCTAGCGAGGATCACCGCCGTTTGGGTCGTTCGATGAGTCAGTATCCTTCGCAGTGAGCAGCTCACGACGTCGGCTGATCTTCGTCTTTCGCCGTTTCAGAGCCCACCACACCAGCGGCACGACGATCAGCGCCAGCGGCAGCATGAAGGCGAACACCCAGATCAGCGCCGCCACCGAGGTCATGAAGGCCCCGGTCGCGCCATCGACGGCGTCCTGGACCGGCCGCAACGTGCCGTCGGGTGCCAGCTGGCCCTCGGCGGCGTAGGATATCTCCAGGCGGGACGTGGCGACGCGCGTGCGCATGACCGCCAGATTGGATTGCACGGCGTCGATCTCGCCCTGCACCCGCGCGAGTTCGCTCTCGACCTTCAACAGCTCCTCCAGTGAGCCTGAGCGAGTCGCCAGAAGGGATTGCAGCCGATCTCTCAGCGTCGTCTGCGCCCGCAACCGCGCTTCCGTATCGACGAGGGCGCGGGTCAGGTCTTCGCTCTCGGTAGCAGAGGATGCGACGCGACCGCCTGCCGCTTCGGCCTCTCCGGAAAGCCGCGTCCTGAACCCCGCGATCCAGGTCGGCGACGCCCGCAGGGTCAACTGCGACATCACCTCGTCCTCGCCATAACGTGTCGTCGCGGCACCGATCACCTGACAGGCAGCCGCTCCGGCCGCGACGCAGGCCGCTTCGTGTCGGCCCATGAGCCCTGCTGTTCTCTCGGCGGGAAGCTCCAGCCCGTAACGATAGACGTAGGCCATACGGGGAGCCGTAGCGATCGCATTGGCCGGAACTGAAGCGGCCGTTGCACTCTGCGCTGTCGATGCAGGAGCTGCCGGAGCCATTTCCATCATCACCGCGGCGGTGTCGACAGCCTCGTCACTAAAGCTGACAGAACCGCCTTGTTCGCAGCCGGTCAGCAGCGCCGCTGCGACAGTGGCCATCAGCATCGCTGTCCGTCTCATGCCGTTCTCCCTTAGCCGCACGCTCACGGTTCCGTGATGACGCGCGGGCATCGCGGCGAATTCGTGGCCAATCCGTCCGTTTTTGACGCAGCGTCATGCCAGGATGACCGCCGATCTCGTTTCGCCTCGTTCTGGAGCAAGGTGAGAGAAAGTAGAGTCACTCCCTCCGACTCTCACGGACTCTCATTTCGGGCCTTGCCACAGCGGTTCGGGCGGCGTTCAAGCGATGTCAGGGACCGGCTCGTCCGGGGTGGGGAAGATCACGCGTCATGTTCAGCCTGCTGAACCTTCAGAGTCTGCTGGGTCTGGTCGTCATCGTGGCGGCCTGCTGGGGCCTGTCCGAGAACCGCAAGGTGTTTCCGTGGCGGCTGACGCTGGGTGCCATCGCGGTGCAGGCCGTGCTGATCTTCGTGACCTTTGCCGTCCCGGGCTCGCAGATCGTGCTCGACGGCATCAACAATGGCGTAAAGGGACTTGAACTGGCGACGGAGGAGGGGACCAAATTCGTGTTCGGCTATCTGGCCGGCGGGGCCCAGCCCTATCCGGTGCAGGACGAACTGGCGCTGTTCACCTTCGCCTTCAAGGTTCTGCCGCTGATCCTGGTGATCTCCGCCCTGTCGGCCCTGCTGTGGCACTGGAAAATCCTGAAGTGGGTCACGCACGGCTTCGGCTTCATATTCCAGAGGACCATGGGACTGGGCGGGGCGTCGGCCCTGGCCGTCGCGGCCAACATCTTCCTGGGCATGATCGAGAGCCCGATCGTCATCCGCGCCTATCTGGACAAGCTGACACGGTCCGAATTGTTCCTGATGATGGTCGTGGGTCTGGCGACCGTCGCGGGCTCGACCATGGTGGCCTATGCTTCCATCCTGGCCCCGGTCCTGCCCAATGCGGCGGGGCATGTGCTTGTCGCCTCCATAGTCTCGGCCCCGGCGGGTGTGCTGCTGGCCCGCATCATGATCCCGGAGACGCCGGGGCAGGGCGGAGCGGTCGCGGACTATGGCTCGGCCCTGAAGTACGACAGCGCCATCGACGCCATCGTCAAGGGCACGGCCGACGGTCTGATGGTGGTGCTGAACATCTCGGCCGTGCTGATCGTGTTCGTCGCCCTGGTCGCTTTGATCAATGTGATGGTCGGCGGCATCGTGCTGTTCGACGCGCCCCTGACCGTCGAGCGGGTGCTGGGCTGGCTGTTCATGCCCGTGGCCTGGCTGACCGGGGTGGAATGGGCCGATGCGGGCAAGGCGGGCGGCCTTCTGGGCGTCAAGCTGACCCTGACCGAGTTCGTGGCCTTCATCCGTCTGGGGGCCATTCCCGACGGCGAGATCACCGAGCGTACCCGCATGCTGATGACCTATGCCCTGTGCGGTTTTGCCAATATCGGCTCGGTCGGGATCACCGTGACGGGCCTGTCCGTCCTGATGCCCGAGCGGCGCGAGGAAGTGCTGGGCTTGGTCTGGAAGGGTCTGTTCGCCGGTTTTCTGGCCACCCTGATGACGGCGGCGGTTGTGGGCGCGATGCCCGCCGCCATATTCGGCTGAACCGGAGAACGCATCAATGAAGCTCTATACCTCGCACCGCGCCCCCAATCCGCGCCGCGTTCGCTGGGTCATGGCTGAAAAGGGCATCGAGGATGTCGAACTGGTCGAGCTGGACATCATGGTCGGCGAGCACAAGACGCCGGAATACCGCGCCCGGGTCGGCGTGCCCCATGTCCCGTCCCTGACGCTGGACGACGGCACGACCATTTCGGAATCCATTGCCATCGGCCGCTATCTGGAGGCGCTCTATCCAGAGCCCAATCTGTTCGGCCAAGACGCGCGCGAGCAGGCCATCGTCGAGATGTGGATGCGGCGGGGCGAATTCTATCTGGCCAATCCGATCATGCTCAGCGTGCGCCATTCGCACCCGGCCCTGGCCGCGCTGGAGGCGACCCAGCTGCCGCAGGTGGCGGACTACAACAAGGTCTCGGCCGAGCGGTTCATGAAGACGCTGGACCGGCATCTGGCCGATCGCGAGTTCATGGCGCTGGACCGCTTCACCATCGCCGACATCGTGGCCGTCGTCGGTCTGGATTTCGCCCGCTTGGTCAAATACCGCCCGCCGGAAGAGTTCACCCATCTGGCCCGCTGGCTGGAGGCCTGCCGTGCCCGCCCGGCAGCGAAAGCCGGGGCCTGACGCACGGTTCTTGTTGCGTCGCGGCATGGCGACCTGTTGGATGATCTGACCAACCATCGGACCGCCCATGCCCGCCGCTGCATCGATCTACATCAGTACCCGAGGGCTCAGCCCCGCCGTAGACTTCGCCGAGGCCTTGTTGCGTGGCGTGGCGCCCGACGGTGGCCTCTATGTGCCCAGCCGCTGGCCCGCCCTGGCTCCCGAGGCGATGACGGCGCATTCGGCGCGAGAGGTAGCCCACGCCGTGCTGCGTCCCTTCGTCGGCGATGCCCTGCCGGACGAGGCGCTGACGCGGGCGACGTGGCGGTTAACCGAGGGATTTCTGGAGCCGGAGGTGACGCCCCTGGTCCAGATCGGCCCCAATCTTCACATGCTGGAGCTGTTCCACGGCCCGACGGCGGCGTTCAAGGACTACGCCATGCAGATGGCGGCGGTGCTGGCCGAGGCGGCGCTGAAGCAGAGCGGACAGAGGCTGCTGTTGATCACGGCGACCAGCGGCGACACCGGCGCGGCTGCGGCGCGCGCCTTTGCGGACGTCGAGGGGGTCGAACTGGTCATCCTGCATCCGCTCGACCGCGTCTCGCCGATCCAGCGTCTTCAGATGACGACGACGGGCGCGGACAATGTGCGCAATCTGGCGGTGCGGGGTGACTTCGATGATTGCCAGCGTCTGGTGAAGGCCCTTCTGGCCGACGAGGGCTTGCGCGATGGACGGCGGCTTAGCTCCGTCAACTCTATCAACTGGGCAAGGCTGGCGGGTCAGATTCCCTACTATGTGACGGCGGCGCGTGCGCTGGGCGATGCCGCGCCGCTGGCAACCTATGTGGTGCCGACCGGGAACTTCGGCGATGCCTTCGCGGGCTGGGGGGCTCAGCGGATGGGCCTGCCGATGGACGGCCTAGTCGCCGCCACCAACCGCAACGACGCCCTGGTCCGGGCGCTGAACACCGGTGTTTATGAGCGCACCACGGCCACCCCCACCGCCAGCGTCAGCATGGACGTCCAGGCCCCCTCCAACTTCGAGCGGTTGGTGTTCGAGGCCTCTGGCCGCGACGCCGACCTGACGCGCGGCCTGTTCGAGGACTTCGCCCGGCACGGACGGATCCAGATTCCCGACGACCTGCTGGGGTCCCTGCGCCGCGAGGTGTCGGCGGTCGCCGTGACCGAAGCGGAGACGGCCGAGGAGATCGGTCGCACCTACCGTGAGACAGGCCGCGTCATCTGCCCCCATACGGCTGTTGCCCTGACAGTCGCCCGCCGCCTCAACCGTCGTGACGGCCCGGTGGTCGCCTTGGCTACAGCGCATCCGGCCAAATTCCCCGAGGCCGTTCGTGCGGCCATCGGCGTCGAGCCAGAGCGCCCGCAGCAGCTTCAGGGCCTGGAGGGCCGAACCGAACGATTCGAGACGGTCAATGCGGACCTAGCCTCGGTGCGAGCAGCAATCGCCTGAGGTCAGACGCCCGCTACGGCCACTTCACCACGGGCGGCATGGAACTGAGGATCGAGTCGACATTGCCGCCGGTCTTCAGGCCGAACATGGTGCCCCGGTCATAGAGCAGGTTGAACTCGACGTATCGACCGCGCCGGACAAGTTGCTCCTCACGCTCTTCCGGCGTCCAGGGTTCAACCATGCGCCGGGCGACGATTTCGGAATAGGCGAACAGGAAGGCCTCGCCGACATCGCGGGTGAAGGCGAAGTCACGGGCATAGTCGCCGCTGTCGTGGTGGTCGTAGAAGATGCCGCCCGTCCCGCGCGGCTCGTTCCGGTGCGCGAGCCAGAAATAGTCGTCGCACCACTGTTTGAACTTCGCATGATAGGCCGGATCGTGGGCATCGCAGGCCGACTTCATGGCGGCATGGAAGCCCAAGGTGTCCTTGGCATCCGGGTGGCGATCCACGTCCAGCACCGGCGTAAGGTCCGCCCCGCCACCGAACCAGCTTTTCGTCGTCGAGATGAAGCGGGTGTTCATATGCACCGCCGGGATACGCGGACTGACCGGATGGGCGATCAGGCTGATGCCGGTGGCGTAGAAGCGCGGATCCTCCGCCGCGCCAGGCACCGTCTTGGCATAGTCGGCGGGAAAGGTGCCGTGCACGGTCGAGCAATGCACCCCGACCTTTTCGAACAGCCGTCCGTGCATCATCCCCATGACCCCGCCGCCACCTTCCGGTCGCTGCCACGGCGTGCGCTCGAACCGACCGGGCTCACCGGGGAACAACTCCGCCGACGCCTGCTCCTCCAGCGCCTCGAACGCCAGATGGATGCGGTCGCGCAAGGCTTCGAACCAGGCGCGGGTCTCGGCCTGCTTCAGCTTCAGGGGATCGGTGGTCACGTCGCTCATAATCGGGTGTCTAGTCCCTCGCGGGACGGGGAGGGAAGAGACACGTCAACGCAACGTCAGACCGCCCGTCTGTCTCAACCCCTCCCATAGCGCCATCCCTGCACTGACGGACAGGTTCAGCGACCTCGCGTCCGGGCGGATCGGGATGACGACGCGGGCATCGGCGGCGGCATGGACGTGATCTGGGGCACCGGAGGTTTCGCTGCCGAACAGAAGCGTGTCGTCTGGCTGGAAGTCGAAGGCATCAAGCGGGGTGGCCCCTCTGGTGGTGAACAGGACCAGGCGGCCGGGGCCGCGATCTCGCTGAAAACTCTCCCAGTCGGCATGGCGGGTGAGGTGGCTCAACGGGCCGTAATCGAGGGCGGCGCGCTTCATGGCGCGGTCGTCGAAGTGGAAGCCTGTCGGCTCGATGACATGCAGGTCCACGCCGAAACAGGCGCTCAAGCGGATGCAGGCGCCGACGTTCTGTGGAATGGCCGGTTGAAAAAGGGCGAGACGCATTCTAAGGCCCTCTTTACGCGTGGCCCGGGGGCTTGTCGCGGTCTTAATTGCGACTGTTTCGCAAGTGGCGTCAGCAACTTGCGTCGATGAGCCGCAAAACCAGACCGGGTCAGGCCGAGGGTTTTTCGCTAAAGCGTTGATGCCGCAAAGACGCCGTCGCAGGACGCGCCTGAGAGCGGCGTATGAGGAGTATGACGTGGCCGAATCGGTCGTGACTGAGAACAACGAAGGTGGCGAAGCCACTCGCCGGGACTTCATCCACATCGCGGCCGGTGCTGCGGCGGTGGGGGCCGGGGCCATGGTCGTCTGGCCGCTGATCAATTCGATGAATCCGGCCGCCGATACCCTGGCGCTGTCGACCATTGAATTCGACCTGACCAAGGTTCAGGAAGGCCAGCAGGTCGTGATCAAATGGCAGGGCAAGCCGGTGTTCATCCGCTTCCGCACGCCCGCCGAGCTGCAGCGCGTCGTCAGCGAGGGTGCCGTCGGCAGCCCGGCGCAGACTGACGTCGAGCGCACCAAGGCCGGTCACGAAAAATATCTGGTTGTCATCGGCTCCTGCACCCACCTGGGCTGCGTCCCGACCTTCAATGCCGGTGATTACGGCGGTTGGTTCTGCCCGTGCCATGGCTCGCACTACGATGCCTCGGGCCGTATCCGTAAGGGCCCTGCCCCGTTGAACCTCGTCGTGCCGGAGTATCAATATGTCTCCGACACCCGCGTGCAGATCGGTTGATTAGGTCAGAAGCATGAGCGATCACGAATCCACCTATGTGCCCAAGACCGCCATCGAGCGGTGGATGGACACCCGCCTGCCGATCATCCGCTTCGGGGCCGACTATATGTCGCTGCCGACGCCGAAGAACCTGAACTACTGGTACACCTTCGGGGCCATTCTGGCCCTGTGCCTGGTCGTGCAGATCGCTTCGGGCATCTTCCTGGCCATGCACTATGTGCCCAATACCGAAATGGCCTTTGCCTCGGTCGAGCGCATCATGCGTGACGTCAACGGCGGCGACCTGATCCGCTACACCCATGCCAACGGGGCCTCGATGTTCTTCATCGCGGTCTATATTCACATGCTGCGCGGCCTCTACTACGGCTCCTACAAGGCCCCGCGCGAGATGATATGGATCATGGGCTGTGTGATCTTCTTCCTGATGATCGCGACCGCCTTCCTGGGCTACGTCCTGCCCTGGGGTCAGATGTCCTTCTGGGGTGCCGAGGTGATCACCAACCTGATCGGGGCCATCCCGGTCATCGGCGAGCCCGTGCTGATCTGGCTGCGTGGCGGCCCGGCGATCGACAATGCGACGCTGAACCGCTTCTTCTCGCTGCACTACCTGCTGCCGTTCGTGATCGCGGGCTGTGTGGTCCTGCACTTGTGGGCCCTGCACCACGCCGGTCAGAACAACCCCGTCGGCATCCTGATCCCCAAGGATCGCGCCAAGAAGGACATGCTGCCCTTCCACCCGTATTATACGGTCAAGGACGGCTTCGCGATCATCCTGTTCCTGATCCTGTTCGCCTTCTTCGTCTTCTTCATGCCTAACGCCCTGGGTCATGCGGACAACTACATCCCCGCAAATCCGCTGGTGACGCCGGCGCACATCGTGCCCGAGTGGTACATGCTGCCCTTCTACGCCATCCTGCGGGCGGTACCGGACAAGTTCGGCGGCGTGGTCGCCATGTTCGCGGCCATCGGCGTGCTGTTCGTCCTGCCTTGGCTGGATACGTCCAAGGTCCGGTCGATGCGCTATCGCCCGACCATGCGGACCTTCTTCATCATCTTTGTGATCGTGGGTCTGGGCCTGGGCTGGTGCGGTGGGCAGCTGCCTGACGCCCCCGTCATCGGTTCGTTCAGCACCTTCACCCTGATCGACGGTGACCTGAACTCCTACCTGTGGCTGACGCGCTTCCTGACTCTCTACTACTTCGCCTTCTTCCTGGTGATCATGCCGCTTGTCGGTCTGCGCGAGACGCCGCGCCGAATTCCTGCGACCATCTCCGAACCGGTCTTGGGCAGCAGTGACGCCATGAGCGGGGCCGTTCCTGCCTCGGCCGAGAAGAAGGGCTGATCGCGACCATGACCCTGAAGACGAACACCATGAAGAAGACCCTGGTCATGATCGCCGCTGTTACCGGGCTGGCCCTGGCGGCTTCGCCCGCCCTGGCTGCCGGTGAGGCCAAGCACCCGCGCTCGGGTGGTTTCTCGTTCGAAGGGCCGTTCGGCTCCTTCGATCAGGGCCAGCTGCAGCGCGGCTACAAGGTCTATCGCGAGGTCTGCGCAGCCTGCCACGGCATGAACCTGATGTATTTCCGGACCCTGGCCGAGCCGGGTGGTCCCTTCTACGACTCGCATCAGGAAAACCCTGCCGCCAACCGCTTCGTGAAGGTCCTGGCCGCCGAGGTTCAGGTGCCGGACATCGATTCGGAAACCGGTGAGCCGATCATGCGCGACGGAATCGCCGCCGACCGCTTCCCCAATCCCTATCCGAACGCTGTCGCTGCTGCGGCGGCGAACGGTGGTGCGGCCCCGCCTGACCTGTCGGTCATGGCCAAGGCGCGTCACGACGGGGCCAACTACATCTACTCCCTGCTGTCGGGCTACAAGGCCGCCCCGGCGGGCCTGCAGATCCTGCCCGGCCAGAACTACAACCCCTATATGGCCGGCGACCTGACGCCGTTCTGGACCGGCCAGGGCCCGGTGCCCTACGGCGGCTTCATCGCGATGGCCGCGCCGCTGCGCGACGGTCAGGTGACCTATGACGACGGCTCGGCCCAGACGGTCGATCAATACTCCAAGGACGTCGCCGCCTATATCGCCTGGGCCTCGGATCCCAAGCAGGTCCAGCGCAAGCAGGCTGGCGTAGGTGTGATGGTGTTCCTGTTCCTGTTCGCGGGCATCACCTACATGAGCTACCGCCGCATCTGGAAGGGCGTCGCCCACTAAGGCTCGCTGTCCAGGTCGAACGATCAGCCCGCCCGGCTCCGGCCGCGGCGGGTTTTTCGTGTCTGAAGCCCTGTGTCGCCGCATCGACAGCGCCGGAAGCCTGCCCTAACGTCAGGACATCCAGAGACTTTTAAGGTGTCACCGTCCATGCGTTTGTCCGTGTCCGCCGCCGCGCTTGCCGCCGCCCTGATGTTGTCCACGCCAGTGCTGGCCCAGCAGGCCCAGACATTCGACACGGCACGGCTGTCCGAACATGCCCGCATCCTGTCGGACGACAGCTTTCAGGGGCGTGGCATCGGCACTCCCGCTGAAGAGATGGTCGTCCAGTATCTGAGCGAGCAATATGCGGCCGCCGGCTTCCAGCCCGGTGGCCCGAACGGCCAGTGGACGCAGGACGTGACCCTGAACCGCTTCACCGCCTCCAACATCCAGGCCCAGCTCAAGGTCGGCGACGAAGCCATCCCCTTGACGCCGGGTGAGCAGATCGTGGTCTCGACCCGTCTGCCCGGCGACCACGTCATGCTGATGGACACGCCTCTGGTCTTCGTCGGCTACGGGATCGATGCGCCTGAGCGCCAGTGGGACGACTTCAAGGATGTCGATGTGCGCGGCAAGATCCTGGTCGTTCTGGTCAATGACGCCGACTTCGAACAGCCCGAGCTGGACACCTTCGGCGGTCGGGCCATGACCTACTACGGTCGCTGGACCTATAAATACGAGGAGGCGGCGCGTCAGGGCGCGGCGGGCGTCATCATCGTGCATGAGACCGCCCCTGCCTCCTATGGCTGGGCCACTGTGACCAACAGCTGGTCCGGCCCGCAGTTCGACATCGTGCGCCAGAATGCGGCGGCCGAGCGGGTGCCCATGGAGGCCTGGATCCAGCGCGACGTGGCGGTCGATCTGTTCCAGCGCGCCGGTCAGGATTTCGAGGCCCTGAAGGTCGCGGCCCGCAGCCGCGATTTCCGCCCGGTCGAGCTGGAAGGCGCGAGCTTCAGTGGCATGTTCGATGTGGCGACCAGCCAGATCACGACCCGCAATGTCTTGGCCCGGCTGGAAGGCACGACCCATCCTGACGAGACGATCCTGTACACCGCCCACTGGGACCACATCGGTGTCGGCGCGCCCGATGCCGAGGGTGACGCCATCTTCAACGGGGCGGTCGACAATGCCACGGGCACGGCGGGCCTGCTGGAGATTGCGCGCGCCTTCGGGGCCGGGCCACGCCCCGAACGCTCCATCGTGATGATCAGCTTCACCGCCGAGGAGAGCGGTCTGCTGGGGTCGGAATTCTATGCGTCCAACCCGGTCTATCCGCTGGCCAGGACAGTCGGCGGCTTCAACGCTGACGCGATGAACGTCTATGGCCGCACGGCCCGCTATGGCATCACCGGCTACGGCCAGTCCGATTTCGACGAGCGGATCGGGGCCAAGGTTGAGGCGCAAGGGCGCGAGATTCAGCCGGACGCCAACCCGGCCTCGGGCGGTTATTTCCGCTCCGACCACTTCCCCCTGGCCAAGCGCGGCGTGCCCATGACCTATGGCGGCAGTACGGGCGATTTCCGTGACGAGCCGATTGCGGCACGCGAAGCGACACGCTCGGAATACGGCCGCAGCCGCTATCATCAGGCGGCGGACGAATGGTCGGCGGACTGGGACCTGACCGGTCAGGTCGAAGACCTGCAGGTGCTGTACGAGGTGGGTCTGGACCTGGCCAACAGCCGCGACTGGCCCGCCTGGAAGCCGGGGTCCGAGTTTGCGCCTGCGCGTGAGGCGACGGCGGCCGAGCGGCAATAGGCTTCATGACCAAACTGTAACGGGCGCAGCCGACGCTGCGCCCGTATGTCCGCACCAGACCTTTTTCGGACGGAGCTTTCAGATGTTTCGCAAGAAGATGAGCGGCCTCGCCGTCGCCGCCGTGCTGCTCGCCGCCGGAGCCGTTCAGGCCCAGGACTTCTCTGCCGCCCGCCTCAGCGAGGGCGTTCGCACCATCAGCGACGACAGCTTTCAGGGCCGCTATCCGGGCACGGAGGGCGAGCGCATGACCCTGGCCTGGTTGCAGGCCCAGTATGAGGCCATGGGCCTGCAACCTGGCGGTCCGGACGGGCAGTGGCTGCAACCGATCGAACTGAAACGCTACACCCCCGCGCGTCCGGCGACGGCCAGCTGGGCCGGACCGGACGGCCAGTCGCGCCCGCTGACGGTCGGCGGCGACATCGTGCTTAGGTCGGTCAGCAATGACGGCAAGGCCGACGTCCAGAACGCGGGCGTGGTCTTCGCCGGCTATGGCATCTCTGCGCCGGAGCGGAACTGGGACGACTATGGCGACGTCGATGTGACGGGCAAGGTGGTCATCGTGATGGCGGGCGAGCCGGACGGTGACCTGTTCAACGGGGCCTATGCCACCAACTATCAGTCCGGCGCCTACAAGGCGGATGAGGCGAAGCGGCGCGGGGCCATCGGCGTGATCACCCTGGTGCCGCGCGTCGGGGGCGGCAACGACCGTCGCCGGACGCTGACGCCCGGTGCGGCCGACACCGAATTCTCGGGCGCGATCACGGTCGAGGCCGCGACGGCCCTGGCCCAGGCGGCCGGTGTCGATATGGCGGCGCTGCTGCCCACGACGGCCGGCGGTCAGTTCAAGGCCGTGGAGATGCCGGGCGTCAGCCTGTCGGTCAGTGCCGAGGAGACCATCGACACCCTGGTGACCCACAATCTTCTGGCCCGGATCGAGGGCAGCGAGCGTCCGAACGAGACCATCGTCTATTCCGCCCACTGGGATCACGTCGGCGGTGCGGAACAGCATCCGGGCATGACCGGCGACAACATCTTCAACGGGGCCTGGGACAATGCGTCGGGCACCATTGGCGTGCTGGAGACCGCGCGTCAGTTCAGCCAGGCCCCACGCCCCAAACGCAGCCTCGTCTTCGCCCATATGGCCGCCGAGGAGATGGGCCTGCTGGGGGCTTATGGATACACCGCCAATCCGGTCTGGCCGCTGGAGACGACGGTGGCGGACATCAACATCGACATGCTGCCTCTGTCGGCCCCGACGAAGGACCTGGCCATCTTCGGCAAGGGGCAGAACGATCTGGAGGACCGGCTGGAGGTCCTGGCCCAGGCCGAGGGCCGCTATGTCACCGACGACCGCGAGCCGGAACAGGGGTATTATTACCGCTCCGACCACTTCCCCTTTGCCCGCGCGGGCGTGCCGGCCCTGATGCCGTGGCACGGCGTCGATCTGGACGAAGGCGGCACGGCGGTGGGCCTGCCGGCCTATCGGGCCAAGTTCGATGCCGACTATCACAAGCCCAGCGACGAATGGTCCGCCGACCTGGACTTCAGCTCGGCGGTAGAGAACCTGACCCTGCTGTACCGCCTGGGTTTGGACCTGGCCAACGGCACCGACTGGCCCGCCTGGAAGCCGACGTCCGAGTTCGCGTCAGTTCGGGCGCGCACGGACGCCGCGCGGCAGTAGGCGCTCACGGTACATCTTGCCGCCTTGCGACATGCCGATGGCAAGCGCACGCTCGCGGACGATGAATAGGCATGTGTCATGAGCCGGTGGTCGTCGCGTCCGGCGCTGGACGAGCCAGATGGCCTGATCCTGTTCGACGGAGTCTGCGTCTTCTGCTCGCGCTGGGTACGGTTCGTGATCAACCACGATAAGGACAGGCGCTTTCGCTTCGTCGCCATTCAAAGCGAGACGGGCCGGGCGCTGGCAACCCGCTATGGCATTGATGCTGACGCCCCCCAGACGAACGCGGTCATTCTGAACGGGCGCATCTGGTTCAAGTCGGATGCTGCGCTCGCAGTTTTGAGTGAACTGCCGTCGACACGCGGCCTGGGCGCACTTCGTGGTGTCCCCGGAGGGGTGCGCAATCCTGTCTACGATCTGATCGCGCAGAATCGCTACCGGATCTTCGGCCGCACCGATGCCTGCATGGTCCCGTCAGCCGAAGACCGCGACCGGTTCATCGCGTGACGCGCGTCCTGGTCATCGGCGCGGGCGGGGTGTTCGGATCGCGGTTGGCCGAGGGGCTGTTGCGTTCCGGCTTCGCCATCGTCGTGGCCGGACGGGATGCGGAGCGGGCGGAGGCGGTCGCCGGGCGTCTGCGTATCGCCTTTCCAGAGGCAGACCTGGGCACGGCCCGGATCGATACGGCGACCGTCACACCCAGGGACCTGACCGCGACCGGCGCGACCGTCGTCGCCGATGCCGCCGGACCGTTTCAGGGTGCCCTTCCGACAGTGGCCCGGGCCGCGATCGCGGCAGGCCTGTCCTATGTCGATCTGGCCGACGGGCGCGATTTCGTTGCGGGCTTTTCGGCGCTGGATACGGCGGCGAGGGCGGCTGGCGTCGTCGCCCTGACGGGATGCAGTTCGACGCCGGCCCTGTCGCATGCCGTGCTGGATCATCTGACGGCGGGCTGGCGCGAGGTGGTGTCGGTCGAGGCGGCGATCTCTCCGGGAGCAAAGGCTCCACGCGGCCTGTCGGTCATGCAGGCCATATTGTCTTGGCTGGGACGGCCGGTGCGGGTGTTCGTCGCCGGAGAATGGACCGAGCGGCGCGGATGGAGCGGGCTTTATCGCCGGAACTTTGGGCGGGCGGGATGGCGACGGGTCAGCCTGTGCGAGACACCAGATCTCGACCTGCTGGCGGCGCGGTTCAGGCCGAGGGATCGGGCGCTGTTTCTGGCCGGGCTGGAGCCGTGGCCCGCGCATCGGGGAGCGTGGCTACTGGCCAAGCTGGTCGCGGTATTTCGGTACGATCCGGTGCCGTTGGCGGGTCTTCTGGTGCGCCTGTCTGCCTGGGCGTCGATCGTCGGGTCCGACCGGGGCGCGATGCGGGTCGAGGCCTTGGGGGTTGATGGTGAAGGGCTGGCGGTCCGCGCCGTCTGGCGTCTGGTGGCGGAGCCGGGCGAGGGGCCGGTGACGCCCAGCCTGCCGGCGCTGGCGGCTATCAAGGCGATCGCGGCGGGTCACGTGCCAGCGGGAGCCGGGCCATGCGTGGGCCTGCTGTCACTCGAGGACATCGTTGCGGAAATGGAGCCCCACGGCCTGACGACCGAAACAGAGGTGTCGCGCGGGGCCGTGTTCGCCCGCGCCATTGGCCCGGGCTTCGAGACCCTGCCCGATCCGATCCGTGCTCTACACGAGACGCCAGGTCGGTCGCTGTGGCGCGGCCGGGCGAAGACTGAGGGGGCGGCAACCCCCTTGGCGGCCCTGGTCGCCCGCATCGTCGGCTTTCCGGGCGCGCAGGCGGATTGCGAGGTGGAAGTCCGCGTCGAGACCGACGGCGATCAATCAACCTGGCGACGACGGATCGGCGGGCAGACGTTCGTCAGCGTGCTGTCGAAACCCGCAGAGGGTGGCCGGATCGAGGAGCGGTTCGGCCCCCTGAGTTTCCGGTTGCAGCTGGTGCCTGCCGGCGAACGGCTGATTTACACCGTCGAGAGCTGGCGGATGGGCCCGGTTCCGCTGCCGCGCGCGCTGGCCCCGCGCACGCGCACTCACGAAAGGACCGATGCCCAGGGCAGGTTCGTCTTCGACGTCGAGATATCGGCTCCTTTGATTGGGCGCTTGGTGCGTTATTGCGGTTGGCTGGCCAGGGAAGCCTGAGCGGAGGCCTGAACAATCGGCGCTGCGGTTGCTTCGGCGATCAGGGCGCGGGCCTGGGTGATGGCGGCTTCGGTGGTCAGGGTGCCGGCCTGGATTTGGTCGGCCCAGTCCATCAGCGGTTTGCCGGTCAAGGCTCCGCGATTGGCCTCTTCCTGCAGCCAGATGTGACCCGTGGCCGTAGCGTCGTCCCAGGCGGCGCGGACGGCGGCCCAATAGTCCTTGGTCGCGGTCCAGTAGGCGTCGCCCGGCGCGGCGTCGTAGTTGTCGACGTGGCGATAGGTGTTGATCACATCCTCCTGGACAACGACCTGGATCGCTCCATCCGCGCCGTCCGACGCCATCTTCATATTGTCCTGCAGATGGACCCAGCCCGCCGGGGTCATGGCGTGGCGATTGGTGCCGAGGTAGCGGTCATATACAGGGCTGCGCACCGCATCACGGCGGGCGAGGGGGCGCCAGGTCGGATTGCTGGTCCAGACGCGCAGGCCATTCTCCTCGGTCCAGCGGCCCACACCGCCATAGCGGGGGGAATCGTCGGTCTGCCATACGGTCTGGGACCAGGCCCCGCGGCGGTCGTCGTCAGAGACCGGCGTGACGGTCCAGTGGTTGGGCCCGGCATAGGTCAGGACGGTTCGGGGCTCATAGACCCAGTCCTGACGCCAGTGCTTGATGACGAAGTGGTTTCCGGCGTCGTCGCCCATGACCAGGATGTGCTGCAGGCTGATCCGGTCGCCCTCGTCATAGACGACGCGGACGATTTCGTTGCCCGCTGACAGTTTTTCCTCCAGCGGCTCATAGCCTTCACGGAAGCTGACGGTCTCGCGCATGTCGAAACGGACGCGGAACTGCCCGGCCTGGGCGAGGATTGACTGCCTGTCCTGTTCGAACCGGGCGGCGGCCGGGGCTTGGGTCGATGCGGGCGGGGCGGCGGGGGCTTGGGCGAGGGCTGGGGGGGCGATCATCAGGGCTGCGGCGGCGAAGGCGGCACGGATCATGGCGGGGGTCTCCGAGGGTCTGGTGCGGAAGGTCATGGGGTCAGTAACGAAGGCTGAGGGACAGGCCGACATTGCGGCCCGGCTGGGTGTAGGCGTCCTTGATCACGGAAGCGGATGCGACGCCGCGCACGTCGCTCCACCAGCTGTAGGTTTCGTCGAACAGGTTGAAGACGCCGACGCGGGCCGTGACCTGGTCGTTGATGTTCCAGTAGGCCGTCGCATCGACCAGGGTGACGTCGTCGCCGACGTAGCAACCTGTGGTGAAGCAACTGAGGTTGTCGGTGTCGGCCCGGTCCTTGGCCTGAGACCAAGTGCCGATCAGCTGGCCACCGAACCGTCCCGTGGGATCGTCATAGCCCAGGCCCAGAACGACCTTGATCGGGTCGATGGTGTCGAGGGCACGGGTGCCATCCGCGTCACTGATCTCCCCGTCGGCATAGGCGGCGGCGAAGCGCACGCTGAGGCCATTGTCCCAGAAGAGGTCGGCCTTGGCCTCCAGCCCCTTGATCTCGACCTCGGTGAAGTTGACGAACTGGTAGACGGCCGGATCGACCGGAGTGAAGGATCCGCTGACGACCTGCTGGCTGATGAAGTCCTCATAGTCGGACTGGAAGGCGACGATCTGGCTCCCGAAACGACCGCCGAACAGGGGCAGCTCGCGGGTGCGCAGGCCGACCTCGAAACTGCGGCTGGTTTCCGGGGTCAGGTCGGGGTTGGAGGCGGACACATAGCCGAAGGCCCGGTTGGAAAAGCCGTTGTTGATCTGGCTGGGGGTAGGGGCCTTGAAGCCCTCGGCCCAGTTTGCGAACAGGCCGAAGGTGGGATTAGTCCACCAGACGATACCGATCTTGGGCGACAAGTGATCGTCGGACTGATCCGCGCGGGCTCCGGTGTAGAGCGGATCGCTGGCGGTCGACAGGTCGTAGCTGTCCCAGCGCAGGGCCGGGATGATCTTCAGGCTGCCGTCCAGCAGGCTGATCTCGTCCTGCACGAACAAGCCAGCCAGTATGTAGTCCGTCTTCGGGAAGGGGCTGGAGGGGAAGGTCTCGCCGGCGGGGGGCACGGTGCCGTCACGGATGCCCTCTTGGGTCGTTTGCGACCAGTCGCCACCGAAGGTCAGGCGGTGTTCGACGCCGCCCAGGGACAGGCTCTTCGTCGCATCGGCGGCATAGCCATAGACTTCGTTGTTGAAGTGGTTGTCGCGGGTTCGGTCGGTGCCGACACGGTCTTCGGCGCTGAACTGGCGGGTGGTCGCATCCTGGACGTAGGCGGAGACACGGCCACGATCCAGTCCCAGGGTGTCCTCGAATCGCCAGTCCAGGCCGATGCGCTCTCGTTCGGTGGTGTCAGCGGCCATCAGTTGCAGGACTGCGGTTGCCGCGGTGGGCGGCGTGGCCTGGCTGGGACGTGTCGTGCGACCACTGATGACGTCCGCCGTCATGTCCATGTCGTAACGGTCATAGGTCAGGCGCAGGGACTGGCTTGGCGCGAAATCCCACACCAGCTTGGCCAGCCAGGCATCGGAGGCGATCTCCTGCGGATTGGCCTGGGTTCGGTTGGAAAAGACGATGCGGTCGTCGGACTGGACCTCCAGACCGCTGAGCGACCCTTGAGTTTCCGCCTCCTGGCTGTCGCGGCCCGTCCAGGCGATCAGGCCGGAGAGGGCACCGCTGCGACCCGCGACGGCGGCGGCGGTGGTCAGGCCTTCGTCGGCACTGTTGTAGCCGACGCTGGCGCGGGCCCCGAAATCCTGACCGGAGCGCAGCAGGTCGGCTGGGTCCTTGGTGGTAAAGCTGACGGCACCGGCGACGCCGTCTGAGCCGTACAGGGCTGATGCCGGGCCGCGGAGGATTTCGACCGACTTCATCAGGTCCAGATCGGCATAGCCGCCGCGACCGACACTCTGGGCCCCGAAGGCGAAGCTGTCGGGCGTGCGCACGCCGTCGACGACGATCAGGACCCGGTCCCCGCCGAGTCCCCGTATCGTGAAGCCTTCATTGCCCGCACGGCCCGAGGTGCCCAAGGCCGCGCCGAAGCGGGCGGGGGTGGTCGGGACGCTGACACCCGGCTCGAACCGGACCAGGTCCTTGATGTCGGTGGCCAGCATGGTTTCGATATCGCGGGCGGTGAAGACGGTGACCGTGGCGGGGGCCTCGTCAGCGCGGGTCTCTGTACGGGTCGCCAGAACGGAGACCTGCGGCAGCTGCGTGACCTGCGGTTCTTCGGCTGAGGGTCCGGACTGGGCCGTCGCAGGCGCGGCGATGCCCAGGGCGATCAGGGAGGTGGAGAGGAGAAGAGCGCGCATCGGCAATGGTCCCGCTTGAGTGAGGCGGGGCAATTACTGCGACTGATTATCAGAATCAACCGCAATGACCGTGCGGCCATTCTTTTTTGAGTGTCAGCGCTTCCTGACGAAGACCGTACCGGCCGAATAGCCGGCACCGAAGCTGCAGATCAGGCCGGTGTCGCCGGGGTCGAAGCCGTCGTGGTGCAGATGGAAGGCGATGATGGAGCCGGCGGAGGAGGTGTTGGCGTAGTCGTCCAGGATGATGACGTTCTCATGCGGCTCGGGCTCGCGACCCAGGACCTTGCGGCCGATGAACTGGTTCATGTTGATGTTGGCCTGATGCAGCCACATCCTCTTGAGGCTTGTGGGATCAATGCCCAGATCGCCCGCATGGTCGACGATCATGTCCGACACCATCGGTACGACATCCTTGAAGACCTTGCGGCCCTGTTGGATGAACAGCTTGTCGGGGGCCCCGATGCCTTCAGGGGCGGCGTTGTTCAGGAAGCCGAAATTGTTGCGGATGTTGTTGGAGAAGCTGGTCTTCAGCCGGGTGCCCAGCACGTCCCAGCCGCCCGGTCCTGCGGTATCGGACGATTCCACGATTACGGCGGTGCAGACGTCGCCGAAGATGAAGTGGCTGTCGCGATCCTTGAAGTTCAGGTGGGCGGAGCAGACCTCCGGATTGACCATCAGCACGGCCTTGACCGAGCCGCCAGTGATGAAATCCACGGCCGTCTTGATGCCGAAGGTCGCGCTGGAACAGGCGACGTTCATGTCGAAGGCGAAGCCCTCGATGCCCAGGGCCTGCTGAACCTCGATGGCCAGAGCGGGATAGGGACGGGGCATGTTGGAGGCGGCGCACAGGACCGCCCCGATCTCGCTGACCGGCTTGCCCCAGGCGGCGATGGCTTGTTGGGCGGCCTTCACGGCCATCTCGGCCATGATCGACAGCTCGTCATTGCCGCGCTCGGGGATGTTGGGGGCCATGCGCTCGGGGTTCAGGACACCCGCCTTGTCCAGCACGAAACGGGACTTGATGCCCGAGGCCTTTTCGATGAACTCGACCGAGGACGGCGTCAGGGGGGCGACGTCGCCCTCGACGATCTGGGCCGCGTGCTCGGCATTATAGGCCTCGGCGTAGGCGTTGTAGGCCGTAACCAGCTCTTCGTTCGAGATGGACTGGTCGGGCGTAAACAGCCCCGTGGCGGCGATGACGGCATGTGTCATTCTTGAAGGGCCCTAACATTCGGCGCGCGGCGCCTCATTGCTTGAGGGCGGTTGGCCCCCGGTTTTCAAAAGACGCTGAGGAGGCGTCCGTTGCATTGAACTACGTCCTAGATAGGCGTCTGGAAGGCGGCGGTCGAGGGGCGTCAGGGGGGCGTCGCCGCTTGAGCCAACACTCGTTCGGCGGCGGCCAGATGCAGGCGCTCGACCATCTGGCCGTCGATCGGGATCGCGCCGCGTCCGACCGCATCGGGCGCGTTGAAGGCGGCGACGACGGCGCGGGCGTGAGCAAGCTCTGCCTGACTGGGCGCGAAGGCGGCGTTGGCCGCCTCGATCTGAGACGGGTGGATCAGGCTCTTGCCGTCGAAGCCATACAGGCGACCCTGGGCGCATTCGGCGGCGAAGCCGTCGGTATCGGTAAAGCGGTTGAAGACGCCGTCGATGGCCAGCAGGCCATGGGCACGAGCCATGGCCACGGTCAGGGCCAGCCAGGGTTTCAGCGGCTCACGGTCGGGCGAAGGGCCTGAGCGCAGCATGGCGGCCAGATCGTTGGTGCCCAGCATGAGGCCTTCGAGAGCACCGCCGCTAGCTGCGATGTCATTGAGGGCAAACAGGGCGCGCGGCGTCTCGACCATGGCCCACAGGGCGGTGCCTGACCGCAGTCGGCTCGAAAGGGTTTGGACGGTGGCGGCATCATCGACCTTCGGTGCCACAATCAAGTCGACCCTGGTGTCCGCAAGAGCAGCCAGATCGTCGCCCCCCCATTCGGTGTCGAGGGCATTGATGCGGACGCCCAGGCGCGGGCCGAAACCGCCTGCGCGGACTGCCGCGACGGCGGCGGCGCGGGCCTCGATCTTGGCCTCCGGGGCGACGGCGTCTTCCAGATCGAGGATGGCGACATCGCAGGCCAGGCTGCGCGCCTTCTCGATCACCCGGGCATTGGAGGCGGGAAGGTAAAGAACGCTTCGGGCGGGTCGCATCACACCCGGCCCGTGACCGGCACCAGCGCCCCGGTCATGGCGCGGCTGTCTGGCGAGGCGAGGAACAGCATGACCCGCGCCAGATCGGCGGGTGCGACCCAGGTCGAAGGATCGGCATCGGGCATGTCGGCACGGTTGCGCTCGGTATCCAGGATGGAGGGCAGGACGGCGTTGACTGTGACGGAGGTGGTCTTCAGTTCCTCGGCCAGGCTTTCGGTCAGGCGATGCACCGCCGCCTTGGAGGCTGCATAGGCCCCCATGCCCGCGGCGCTGCGCAGGGCACCATTGGCCCCGACATTGACGATCCGGCCTTCGTCCGAGGCCTTCAGATGTGGCAGGGCGGCGCGGCTGGCGTTCAGGGCGGTGGTCAGGTTCAGGGCGAACATCCGGTCCCAGGCCGGCTTTTCGTCGTCGGTCGTCTGCCAGACGAAACCGCCCGCGATATTCAGCAGGGCGTCGATACGTCCGAAGCGGGTCATGACGGCGGCGATGGCCTTGTCCGCGGCCGCAGGATCAGTCAGATCGACGCCGCCCAGCTCCTGCACGCCTGCCGGGGCGGCATGGCCCATGGCGTGGTCGATGATGGCGACGTCCAGTCCGTCAGTGCGGGCCTGTTCGACCACGGCCCGGCCCAGGTCGCCATGACCTCCGCTGACGATGATGACGCGCTGGCTCATGGTCGGCTCTCCGAAAAAATACAGTCCACTGAGTCCACTCAGTCCACCTAGTACGGGTCAGCCCGTAGACCGCGCCGCCGGGGTGCCAGCGTGGCAGGGTCGAAAGACTATGTCATGAGGCTGCGTCAAATTCGGTCGTCAGGCGGCGAACACCTTGGCCAGCAGCCGCTCCAGAGCATGTGCATCCACATCATCGAAAGCGGCGACTTCGGTGGCGTCCACATCGAAGACCGCGATCAACTGGCCAGACGCATCCACCACCGGCACCACGATCTCGCTGGCCGAGCGGGTGTCGCAGGCGATGTGGCCGGGGAAGGCATGGACGTCCTGGACGATCTGGGTCTGGTGCGTGGCCGCCGCGGTCCCGCAGACGCCGCGCCCGAAGGCGATGCGCAGACAGCCCAGGGTTCCCTGATAGGGGCCGACCACCAATTCGTCCGCCTTTATCTCATCAACCACATAGAAGCCCGTCCAGAAGAAGATCGGGAAAGCATCGGCCAGCATGGAGGCGACGGTGGCCATGCGAGCGGTCCGGTTCGGTTCCCCCTCCAGTACGGCCAGGATCTCCGCCTCGACCTCGGCATAGCGGGCGGCCTTGTCGGCGGGGCGGTCGTCGCGGGCGATGTAAGACATGGCAAACCTCGAATAGGAGACGCGGATATAGGGCGGCGTATTGGCGGTGACGAGGTGGAGAGCGCAGTTCTGTGCAATGAGGTCGAACCGTGCATCCATCCGCTCCCCGGAAACGTAGCTGTGCTCAGTGAGGCCCGATATGCGGCCGGGAGAGGGAAAAATCATGCGACACATCACGCTTGCCGCCGTGGCGGCCACGACCTTGCTGATCACCGGCGGAACGGCTGCCGCTCAGGACTGGAGCGGCCCCTATATCGGTCTGTCCGCCGGGGGCGCAGTCGCCGACGATGACGATGGCGAAAGGGTCATCTTCGACACCAATCTGGACGGCAATTTCAACGACACAGTTCGCACCACCGGCGGTGTCGATGCGTTCGGTCCCGCGGCAGCGACACCGGGCGGCTTTTGCGACGGCAAGGCGAACGACAACAACTTCGCCTCGGGCTGTACCGACGACGACAACGTCAAGGGTGACTTCGCCGTGCGACTCGGCTGGGACTTCCAGTCCGGACCTTGGGTTTATGGCGTCGTGGCCGAGGCGGCGGCAGTGGATGTCGAGGACTTCAACACCGCCTTCAGCATCACGCCCGCCGCCTATCAGTTCAACCGCGAGATCGAGGATGTGGTCTATGCCGCGCGCCTTCGCGGAGGCTATGCCTTCGGTCGCAGCCTGGCCTATGTCACCGGGGGCGCCGCTTTCGCCAAGGTCACCGACACCTATTTCACCACCAACACCGCCAACAGTTTCGCACCCCTGACGTCCGAACAGGATGCGGCGGGTTTTCAGGCCGGGTTTGGGCTGGAGACCTGGCTGAACGATCGTATCACCCTGGGTGCCGAGTATCTGTACACGAGCCTGGATACCGACGAGGGTTTGACTGTACGAACCGGTCCCGGAACAGCACCGCCGACGAATCCGTTTCTGATCGTCAATCCAGCCGGTACGGATCAGCGCCGGACCAGTGACGAACTGGCCTATCACGGCTTTCGCGTGACCTTGGCCGCGCGCTTCTGACGCGCCGTCCAAGCCTTTAGAGAACGGCCCCGGCGCGATGCGTCCGGGGCCGTTTGCTTATTTGGTGGTGGTAGGCGTGGAGGGACTCGAACCCCCAACCAGACCGTTATGAGCGGTCGGCTCTAACCATTGAGCTACACGCCCGCCGTGGGCGTGGCCTAGCAGGGCGGTGGCGGCCTTGCCAAGAGCGGTCTGCAACCGCGCGCCTGTCTGCGAATTCATGCAGATGAACGGCATCTGTCGCTGTCACCGTCCCGGCGTTCAGCCGACAGGCGTCACTGTGGCGACACGGTTGATCGACACGGTCACGCCGGATGGATCGTCACTGAGTTACGGAGACCAAGATGAAAACCCTTTCCCGCGCCCTGGTTCTGGGCGGCGTCATGATGGCGTCCGGCCTGATGACTACCACCGCAATCGCCCAGTCCCAGCCGAACGGCGGCGCGCCCCTGACCATCCAGGCAGTAACCGAGCGCCCGTCGCTGAACCTGTCGGCCTATGGCGAGGTCAAGGCCGCGCCGGACATGGCGACCATCAGCTTTGGCGTCGTGACGGAAGCCGCCACTGCCGCCGAGGCGATGCAGCAGAATGCGACCCGCATGACCCAGGTCATGGCCGCCCTGCGCCGCGCCGGGATCAATGAGCGCGATGTCCAGACCAGTGGGCTGAACCTGTCGGCGCAATACGACTATGTGCAGAACGAACCGCCGAAACTGCGCGGCTATCAGGCCAACAACCGGGTGACGGTGATCATAAACGATCTGGATCGCGTCGGCACCACAGCTGATGCCGTGGTCGCGGCGGGCGTCAACCAGATCGACGGCATCAGCTTCGGCCTGAAGGACCCCTCCGCCGCCGAGAACGAGGCGCGTCGTCTGGCGGTCCGAAATCTGCAGGCCAAGGCGGCCCTGTATTCCGACGCCCTGGGTACGCCGCTGGGCAGCATCCGCTCGCTGTCGGAAGGCGGTGGCTATGCGCCTCAGCCGCCGATGCCAATGTACGCCGTGCGGGCCCAGTCGATGGGGGCGGCTGACTCGACCCCGGTCGCGGCGGGTGAACTGTCGATCCGGATCGACATAACGGGCGTGTACGACCTGAACCGCTAGGTCAGAATAGCGACCCTTCCTCGTCCGTCGCGGGCGGGGAGGGGTCGTACGTCCACTCCCGCACCACCACCATCAGCATGGCGACGTTGAAACCATAGCCGATGATGAAGAAGGCCAGGGTCGTGACCGAATCCAGGCCTGCAGCCAAGGGGACGAGGCTCCACGGAGCGGTCAGGATGCGAGCGGGCAGGAAGCTGAAGCTGTCCAGCGACAGGCCCAGCGCCGTCAGCCCGATCGGCGTGGCTACCATGACGGCCGCGCCACCCGCCACCACATAGGCGGCGAACAGCGGCCAGCGCAGGGCGGAGAGGATGCGGATCATGGGTCGCTCGACTTCAGGCTGTCCAGGTGCGAACGCTCAGAGAGAACGCCGCCGTCAGCCTGTGGTCAAGCCAGGTTTCAGGCTGCGCGCTTGATCGCGTTGCCGTCGTCCAGCAGCACGACGGACGGGCTCCACTGGCGGGCCTCTTCCTCGGGCATCTGGCCGTAGGTGACCACGATGACCTTGTCGTTCTTCTGGACCAGGCGGGCGGCCGCACCGTTGACGCCGATCACCTTCGACCCGCGCGGAGCCTCGATGGCATAGGTGGTGAAGCGCGCGCCATTGGTGATGTTCAGCACATCGACCTGTTCGTGCGGAAAGATGCCGGCAGCCTCCAGCAGCTCCATGTCGATGGCGATGGAGCCTTCGTAATCCAGATCGGCCTGGGTCACCGTCGCGCGGTGCAGTTTGGCCTTCATCATCGTGACCAGCATGGGCGTGCGGTCCATTAGACGCGGGGCGATAGGCCCCCGCTCGCAGGCGGCTGATATAGGGGTTTCGATGCGCCTCATCAATGCGTGTGTTGCAGCGCAGCGTAAGGGCCGTCGGCCCGGCTTGATTACGGGACCTTCATTTGACCCATGCGGCGGCCGCCCTATGCTGGCCCCAGGGCCAGTGCCGGTCCGGATCAGGTTTTCGACGACATCATGAAGCAATTCTTCCTGACCATGGGCGGCGTGTTCGCCGGCCTGCTGCTGTTCTTCGTGGTCATTCCGGTCGTCTTCATCAGCATCATCGTCGCCTCCGCCTCGTCCAAGCCGGCGACGCCCGGCAATACGGTCATCGAGCTGGACCTGCGCGAGGGCGTGACGGACCAGACGCCGACCAATCCGTTCGCGGCCTTCGGCGGCTCGGGCCTGTCGACGCTGCAGATCGTCGACACCCTGGCCCAGGCCGGAGACGACGCCAAGGTGAAGGGCCTGCTGATCCGCCTGCCCGAGGCGGGGATGACGCCCGCCGCCGCCGACGAAATCCGCCAGGCCATCCGCCGCTTCCGCGCCAAGGGCAAGACGGTGATCGCCCACAGCCAGGGCTTCATGCCCATCGGCACCGCGGTCAGCAGCTATATGGTCGGCGCCTCGGCGGACCAGCTGTGGATGCAGAACACCTCGGCCTTCCAGCTAGCGGGCTTTTCGGCCGACTCCATTTTCCTGGGCCGCGCCTTCGAACGCTATGGCGTCGATGCCCAGTTCGAGCAGCGCTACGAATACAAGAACGCCGTCAACGAGTTCACCGAGAACGACTTCACGCCCGAGCACCGCGAGGCGATGTCGGCCTGGATGACGTCCATCTATACGACCTCGCTGGCCAATGCGGCGCAGGATCGCAAGCAGACGCCGCAGGCCCTGCGCACCGTGATCGAGGCCGGGCCCTATTCCTCGGCCCAGGCGCTGCAGAACCGTCTGATCGACAAGATCGGCCAGGTCGAGGAGGCCGAGGCCGAGATCAAGCGGCTGGCGGGAAATGGCTCCGAGCTGATGGAGTTTTCCGACTATGCCTCGTCCAAGGGCGAGCGCACCGGCTCGGGCAGCTCGGCCATCGCCATCGTGGGTGGTGAGGGCGCCATCATGACGGGCACGGGCGGCGGCGGTTTCGGCGGCGGGTCACAGATCAGTTCCGACGACACGGCCGAGGCCATCTATCAGGCCATCGAGGACGATGCCGTGAAGGCCATCGTCTTCCGCGTCTCCTCGCCCGGCGGATCGCCCGATGCCTCGGAGCAGATCTTGGCGGCCGTGCGCGCGGCCAGGGCGGCCGGAAAGCCGGTGGTGGTGTCGATGGGCGACTATGCGGCGTCGGGTGGCTACTGGATCAGTTCCGAAGCGGACTGGATCGTGGCCCAGCCCTCGACCCTGACCGGCTCCATCGGCGTGTTCGGCGGCAAGTTCGTGCTGGCCGATGCCCTGGGCCGGTTTGGCGTGGACATGCGCGGCCTGTCGGTCGGCGGCGACTATGCCAGCGCCTTCTCGCCGTCGGAGCCTTTCACGCCCGAGCAGCGTACGGCCTTCGCGGCCCAGATCGACCGGACCTATGACGAGTTCATCACGCGTGTGGCAACGGGCCGCAAGCTGTCCCCCGACCGGGTGCGCCAGATCGCGCGGGGCCGCGTCTGGACCGGGGCGCAGGCGCAAGGGTTGGGTCTGGTCGATCAGCTGGGCGGCCTTACCGAGGCGGTCGCCAAGGCGCGCGAACTAGCGAAAATTCCGACCGGCGATTCGGTGCGCTTCAAACGCTATCCGACGCCGCAGTCGCCGTTCGAGGCCCTGTCCGATGCGTTCGGCGTTTCGAGCGAAGCGGCTCGGGTCCTGGTCGGTATCGGCGGCGTCATGAACGATCCGCAGGCCGAGGCCCTGGTGCGCCGGGTCCAGGCCGATCGGGCTCGGGCATCCGGAGCCACGGTGCTGGCCGATCAGCCCTACTGAGACGAAACGACGCCCTACACCGTCCTGTGATGCGTCAGTCATTGACGGTTCATGGGGATGGACCGACATTGCGACAGAGACGTTGTTCGCGGCGTCCATTTTAGGTGAAGACATGAGCCCGTCCGACCGCATCGCCCTCGGCCCGCAAGGCCGCCGTTCCTCCGGCACTCTGTTCGCGCCGGTGCTGTGGCTTGGCGGCGTGATCGCGACCATGGTGGCCATGGCGGTCGGGGCCGTGCTGGCCGTGTTCGCAGCCGCAGCGGTCGCGGTGTTTGCCGTGTTCGCCGCCGTGTTGGTGTTTTTCGCGGGACTGGCCCTGAGGGCGCGTCGCCGGATGACCGTGCGCAACCGCCGCGCCGACGACGGCGTTATCGAGGCGCGCAAGGTCGATGGGGCCTGGGTCGCCTATGGCTGGGAGCGGACGGGCCGCTAGAGACGTTCAGGGAGGATCATGTTGATCGTCCGCGACGTCCCGTCCCCGAACTTCGATGCCCGGCGCGGCCCGCCGGACATGCTGGTCCTCCACTATACCGGTATGCAGACCGCCGAGGCCGCGATCGCGCGCCTATGCGACCCCGAGGCCAGGGTGTCGGCCCATTATGTCGTCGATGAGGACGGCTCGATCCTGAAACTGGTCCCAGAGGAACGGCGGGCCTGGCATGCGGGGCGGGGCGTCTGGCTGGGCGAGACCGACTGCAACGCCGCCTCCATCGGCATCGAGATCGTCAATCCGGGCCATGAGTTCGGCTATCGCGACTTTCCCGAGGTTCAGGTCGATGCGGTGATCAGCCTGATCGCCGACATCCGCACCCGCTGGACCATCCCCGACAACCGCATCATCGCCCACTCCGACCTGGCCCCCGACCGCAAGCAGGATCCGGGCGAGCGGTTTCCTTGGAAGCGTCTGGCCGGGGCCGGGCACGGCCTGTGGTTCGAACCTGCCCAGGAGCGGATCGCCGCCCTGGGCGTGCCGCTGAAGGTCGGGGACGAGGGGCTGGGCGTTATCGTCCTGCGCGCCGGCCTGCACCGCCTGGGCTATGGCCTGCCGCCCGGCGGTGACTATGACGAAGCGACCCGCCTGACCGTCGAGGCCTTCCAGCGCCACTGGCGTCCGGCTCAGGTGGACGGCGTGGCGGACGGCGAGACGCGGGCGACCCTAATGGGTGTGCTGCAACTGGCGACGGCGGAGAGCACGACTGGGGTGTTGAACTAGCGGGGCGTCCAAGAGTGTGGGTTTCCCGGTCTTGGCGGATGTCCGACGCGTTTGCCTCTCGAACACGCGGCCAATGTCCGCTTTCGGCGTTGAAGTTGGCGACCTCTCTCGATCCTAAGCGGACTTTCCCTTCGCCGCGTTCTTGCTGAGGAGGATGCCAAAGGGACAGGCTTTCGACTTGGTCCCGCTGAGCTATCAGCGCCCGAGCAGAATCACCTCCTGCGAGCTGTCGAAGTAGCGAAACGGGTTGGTGCTCTTGGCCATGGCGAGGACGTTAGGTCGGCCGGATTACCGGTGGGCTAAGTTTGGGCTGACAGAGCCGCGCTGGAGTTATTATAAAAATAAACTGAAATAACCGTGTATTTTGACTGGGTTTTTCGTTGAGAAAAAGACTAGATTACAGTCTCAAAGAAGTTAACGATTGTACCTTCAATCCGAAAAAGCGTGTTTGAGTTACCAAAATCATGAGGGACAACTTGTAATGACAGTATTTCCCGATCACTACGAGCCGCGCACACTTCAGCACCGTTCATATTATTCATCACTGTGATGCGATCAATTTTCCTGTTGGCTTCTTCGCTAATTGCAGAAATTTCCAGTCCAGCATCAATTGCCATTGTGCAATATTTCGACGATATGCTCAGTGCGTCTTCATATGTTATCATCTGTTGATCAAGCACAAAATTAATAGAATTTACTCTCGGGTCTTCAAATTCACTGCTTAGACCGCGCCATGCAGATATTTGGACTACGCCGTTTTGTGCAGATACAGGAAAAGTAATCTCATGACTTCCGAAGGTAATCACTAAATCCATCTCACCATTGTAGGCTACCCAAGATGCACCTTGAACAGGAAGAGGCCGCTTACGCGACGTTACGAAAACTTGCGAGTTGAAATCTGAGGCGGCCATGCCGATGTGAACTCGGAGTTTGTTAGCTCCCGATGCGGTAGCGCTGCATGCGACAAGTGCTCCTGTTAGGAGTAATCCTGTTAAGTTCGACATTTTCATCGAGATGTACTTTCTGGCGGGACCCAGATGGGGCGATGAGCATTGACGTCGTTATAATGCGTTCGAGAGATGTGATCGCGCATTGCGTTCATTGGTGTCACGTCGCCTCGGGCCATAAGTTCATAAACCCATTCGAGCATCTCGTGAACGCGAGGGCGAGCATTTGATCCCGCCGTGTAGTTTCACAGAATGCCGATTTTAGGCGAGGCGAGGGACCAGCGTCCGCTTCTGAGCTAGAAGCGGATGTCCGCTCCCCACCCATTGCGGACCTTGGCGAAGTCCGTTGAGCCGGCGTTGACCTGCGCGCCGCAAAAGCGCACCTAGCGGCCGTCAGACGGTCGGGCGGTCGCGGCGGGGGTTTCGGCCCTTGTCGAGGAAAGTCCGGGCTCCACGGTGAAAAGGCGGCGGGTAACGCCCGCCCGGGGTGACCCGAGGGATAGCGCCACAGAAAGCAAACCTCCGGACCTGCGGGACCGGTAAGGGTGAAAGGGTGGGGTAAGAGCCCACCGCGTCTCTGGTAACAGCGACGGCATGGCAAGCCCCGCCTGGAGCAAGACCGAATAGGGACGTTGCGCGGCTTTCAGATTCGTCTGGGGCCGCAGGGCTCACCGCCCCAGACGTCCGGGTAGGTCGCGAGAACCGTCCAGCGATGGGCGGTCCAGATGAATGATCGTCGCTGCATCTCGGTGCGGAACAGAACCCGGCTTACAGGCCGTCTGACATTTTTTCTTTGAAGTGGAAGGGCGCTAACGCTCGGCTCGCGGAGCCTCGCTGCTTGAGCGCTTTTCTCAGGAGAAAAGGGCGCTAACGCTCGCGACGCGGTCGCTCGCTGCTTGAGCGCGGGGATCCGTCTCCTCCCTGTTGCGAAGCAATGGGGAGGTGGCGCGGCCCGAATACGGGCCGTGACGGAGGGGGCAGCGCAGGCGGTGGCCAGTCGAGCCGCCAATCCCTCCCGACGGAGCCGCCCCCTCCACCACGCTTCGCGCGGTCCCCCTCCCCATCGCAGGCGATGGGGAGGTGAGGCCGTTAACGCCTGTGTCAGCATCGGGGCGCGATAACAGTCCACAGCCTGTCTATACTTTGCTTGTTCCGTGTATGTTCACGGCCTTACTGGCTTTCCGAGCCCAATTGAGGTTAATCCTCGTCAACTAATCCCATTGAGACCCATTCCATCCCATGCTATCCCATTCTCATTGAGTGGGGTGAGGCGTGCGCCGAACGGCGTCAATCGGATCAGAGGGGCGGGTCGAAGGGCCCGAGTTGGGGCAATCGTGTTTCTCGGAACCTATGAGAAACAGTTGGACGGAAAGCGGCGCCTGCTGATCCCGCAGGAGTTCCGCACCGCCGACAACGGGGCCCAGAACGGCGTCTTCTGCTTCTTCTCCATCGCCTCGGATTGCCTGGAGGCCGGCGGCGACCGGCTGATGGCCGAATACGTCGCGCGCATCGAGGCCCTGCCGTTCGGCAGCGACGAACGCACCGCCATGGAAGAGGCCTTCTATGCCGCCCAGCGCCCGCTGTCCTACGACAGCGGTGGCCGTATCACCCTGCCCGAAGGTCTGTGCCAGGAGGCCGGGTTGGGCGAGGATGTCGTGATCGCGGGCATGGGGCCGCGCTTCCAGATCTGGGACCGCAAGGCGTGGAACGCCCGCCGTGCCTCCAGCCGTGCCCTGGCCCGCAAGGTGATGAACGGCGAAACGACGCGTGCGGCGGGGGAGGGGGCATGACGTCCGCGCCCCACGCCCCGGTCCTGCTGGACGAAGTGATCCAGGCCCTCGCGCCACAAGCCGGCGATGTGATCATCGATGCGACCTTCGGGGCGGGTGGCTATACCCGCGCCATTTTGGCGACCGGCGCGACGGTGATCGCGCTCGACCGCGATCCGACGGTCCAGCCGCATGCCGACGCCGTGGTCAACGACTATCCCGGCAAGTTCCAGCTGGTCCGCACGCCGTTTTCCGGCCTGGCCGAGGCCTTCGCCGGGACGGGCGAGGCGCGGCTGGACGGGGTGGTGTTCGATATCGGCGTGTCGTCGATGCAGCTGGATCAGGCCGAGCGCGGCTTTTCCTTCATGCGCGACGGGCCGCTGGACATGCGGATGTCCGATGAAGGTGAGACCGCCGCTGACATCGTCAACACCTGGGACCACGGGCCGATGGCCCATATCTTCAAACTGTATGGCGACGAGCGTCAGTCAGGCCGGGTCGCCACCGCCATCCTGCGTCGCCGGGTGGAGAAGCCGTTCGAGCGCACGCTGGATCTGGCCGCCGTCGTCGAAAAAGCGCTGGGCGGGCGTCGCGGAGCCGCCATCCATCCCGCAACCCGCGTGTTCCAAGCCCTGCGGATCGCGGTCAATGACGAGCTGGGCGAGCTGCGCGCCGGGCTGGAGGCGGCCGAGGCGACGCTGGCTCCCGGCGGGCGTCTGGCGGTCGTGACCTTCCATTCGCTGGAGGACCGCATCGTCAAGGCCTTCCTGACCGAGCGGACCGGCAATGCGCCGGGTGGCTCGCGCCATGCGCCGGTGGCTGTCGACACGCGCAAGCCCAGCTTCACCCTGGCGTTCAAGGGCGCACGCGAGGCGAGCGAGGCGGAACTGGCCGTCAATCCCCGTGCCCGATCCGCCAAGCTGCGGGCGGCGGTGCGGACGGACGCCGCGCCGTGGGGGAGGGTGGCCGCGTGACCGTTCCTGCCGTCGTCCAACGCGTCTTCGCCTGGAAGGTCCGCGGCATCCGCTGGGTCGAGATCATCGGCGTGATGCTGGTCGCCCTGATGGTCCTGTCCGTCTATGTCGCCAAGGCAGCAGCCGCGCGCCAGAGCAGCGACATCGCCGACATGGAGCGCCAGATTGCGGCCAACGGCGAGCGTGTCCGCCTGCTCAGCGCCGAGGTGGCGCGTCTGGAACAGCCGGCGCGGCTGGAGGCCCTGTCGCGCGAAGCCGGTCTGGGCCCCGTCGATGTGCATCGCCAGGCGACGGAGCAGGGCCTGCCGCTGATCGCGCCGGAGCCTGACCCTCGCCCCGTAGTCATCGCCGCACCGCCCGCCGGTCCCGCGCCCGTCGCCGAGGAGCCGGTCGAAGCGCCCCCCGCCCCTGCGGAGGACGCGCAATGAGCGTGCACGATCCGCATCATCAGGCCTGGACCCGTCCAGCCCCCGGCGTAGCGAACCTGAGCGCCCTGTCGCGCAAACTGCCGTCCTGGCGCTGGCTGGGCGAGGCCATGTGGTGGGTCGAGCATGCCTTTGGTCGGGCAAGAGCCGATGCGCGGCCTGAAGAGGATACGCGGGTCCGCATCCTGCTGATCCGCTGGCTGTTCGCGGGCGTCTTCGTCTGTCTGGCGCTGGGTGCGGCCAAGGCGGCGCTTTGGGGGCCGCAGGTCGGGGTGGGCAGCGCCTCGCACCCGAACGCCACCATGCGGGCCGATATCGTCGATCGCAACGGAGCCCTTCTGGCCGCCAACATCACCCACTATGGCCTCTATATCGATCCGTCCGAGGTCTGGGATCGGCCTGCCGCCATCGCCGCCATCAAGAAGGCCGTGCCGCGCATCCGCATGAGCCGCCTGACCCGGGCCGTAAACGGCGATCGTCGGGTTCTGGCCCTGGCCCGTCTGACGCCGGCCGAGCGCGCCCGCGTGCACGATCTGGCGCTGGGCGGTCTGACGTTCGAGCCGGAGGATGTGCGCGTCTATCCGCTGGGCCAGTCCGCCCGCCATGTCGTCGGCAGCGTCGAAGAGGGCGGCGAGGTCGGCCTGTCGGGCGTGGAGAAAGCTTTCGATGCCGAGGTCCGCGCGGCGGGCGCTCGCGGCGAAACCTTCCAGACCTCCATCGACCTGCGCGTCCAGGGCGTGCTGGAGAACGAACTGGCCGCCATGGCCCAGGAAACCCAGGCCAAGGGCGCGGTCGGTATCATCACCGACGTCCAGACGGGCGAGGTTCTGGGCATGGCCAGCTGGCCGGGCACCAATTCGCGCAACCTGGCCGCCAGTGCCACCTATGAGATGGGGTCGGTCTTCAAGACCTTCACCGTCGCCGCCGCCATCGACACCGGCCGGGCCGACATGCACACCATGCTGGACGCCTCCGAGGCCCTCCAGATCGGCAACCGCCGCATCAAGGACTTCCACGCCCAGAACAAGGTGATGTCGCTGGAGGAGGTCTACCTCCACTCGTCCAACATCGGCACCTCGCGGCTGGCGACCGAGATGGGGCCTGCTGTCATGCAGGATTATTTCCGACGCTTCGGTCTGATGGATCGGGCCCCGTTCGAGATCTCGTCCGAGGCCCCGATCACGCCGCGCGGATGGACGGATTCGACCCTGGCCTCGCTGTCGTTCGGCTACAACATCTCCATCACGCCCCTGCAGATGGCGGCGGCCATGCAGGCGATGACCAATGGTGGGCGGTTCATTCCCCTGACCCTGCGCAAGGGCGGTCGGCCCGATGCGCCGGTGCGTCAGATCATTTCGCCCGAGACGTCGCTGACCATGCTGGACCTGATGCGGCGCAACGTCGTCAACGGCTCGGGCACCCGCGCCGATGCGCCGGGCCTGCGGGTCGGTGGCAAGACGGGCTCGGCCAACAAGTCGGTCAACGGACGCTATTCGACCGCCCACGCCATCGGCACCTTTGCGGGTGTGTTCCCCGCCGACGGCCCGGTCAATGCGCGGCGGTATCAGATCCTGATCTTGATGGACGAGCCCCAGACCTATCCGCGCACCGGCGGCTTCGTCGCCGCGCCGGCCGTGGGCCGGATCGCGGACCGGATCGCGCCGTTCCTGGGCGTGCAGCGCCGGGCCGATGTCTGGCGCACCGCCACCGGCGAGCGCGTGCCGACCTATGAGGACGTCGAAGGGGACGGGCGATGAGCGTCCAGCCGCCGGTCCGCCTGTCCGACCTGCTGCGCCGCGACGTGGCCAGCGATCCGATGATCACCGGCGTCACCTCCGACAGCCGCAAGGTCGCGCCCGGCACCCTGTTCGTGGCCCTGCCCGGCAGTGCCGCCGATGGCCGCGCCTTCATCCCCCAGGCCCTGTCGCAGGGGGCGGCCGCCGTCCTGGCCCCGGCGGATACCGACGCCGGGATCGCGCCCGTGCTGGTCACCTCGGGCGATGTGCGCCGGGCCTATGCCATCGCAGCGCGCAGCTTCTACGGAGCCCAGCCCGCCACCTGCGTCGCCGTCACCGGGACCAATGGCAAGACGTCGGTCGCCGCCTTCTGCCGCCAGATATGGGCGGCGCTGGGCCTGACCTCGGCGAGCATGGGCACCCTTGGGGTTTTGAAACAGTCCGGTAACGTTAATCAGGCGTTGACGGGCCCCGGCCTGACCAGCCCCGACGCCGCCGATGCGGCCCGCCTGCTGGCAGATCTGGCCGAGGGCGGCGTGACCCATCTGGCGCTGGAGGCGTCGTCGCACGGCATCGACCAGCGGCGTCTGGACGGGGTGACGCTGAAGGCGGCGGGCTTCACCAACCTGACCCAGGATCATCTGGACTATCACGGCGACATGGCCGCCTATCGCGACGCCAAGCTCCGGCTGTTCGAGACCCTGCTTCCGCGCGGGCGGACGGCCGTGCTGAACGCGGATTCCGACGCCTATTCCCAGTTCGCCTCGGCCAGCATCATGTCGGGCCTGGGCGTAATGGCGGTCGGCGAGCGCGGGCGCGACCTGACCCTGCTGGGCCGCAAGGCCGTTCCGGAGGGCCAGAGGCTCTCGCTGGACGTGCGTGGCAGCCTGCATGAGGTGCTGCTACCGCTGGCGGGGGCGTTCCAGGCGTCGAACGCGCTGGTCGCGGCGGGCCTGTGCATCGCGGGCGGCGAGGACCCCGAGCGGGTTCTGGCAGCCATGGAGAAGATCGAGGGCGCACAGGGGCGTCTGGAACGGGTCGCTGGCGGCAGCGGAAAGGGCGAGGTCTATGTCGACTATGCCCATACCCCCGACGGGCTGGAGACGGTGCTGTCTGCCCTACGGCCGCATGCGACGGGACGGCTGATCGTCGTGTTCGGTGCGGGCGGTGACCGGGACCGGGCCAAGCGGCCGCTGATGGGCGAGATCGCGGGTCGGCTGGCCGATGTCGCCATCGTCACGGACGACAATCCGCGCAGTGAGGATCCGGCTGCCATCCGCCGCGCGGTGCGCGAAGGCTGTCCTGACGCGCAGGAGGTCGGCGACCGCCGCGCCGCCATCCACCACGCCATCCACATGATGCGCGACGGGGATGTGGTGGTCATCGCCGGAAAAGGGCATGAGCAGGGTCAGATCGTCGGCGGGGTGACCCACCCCTTTGACGACGCAACCGTCGCCGCCGAAGCCCTGAACGCCCATGCCTGATACGCGACCGCTGTGGACCTCTGAACAGATTGAAACGGCCACGGGCGGACGCCTGTCCGGCCAGCCTTTCGAGGTCACGGGCCTGACCTACAACAGCCGCGAGATCGTGCCCGGCGACCTGTTCCTGGCCCTGATGGGCGCGCGGGATGGGCATGAGTTTGCTGCCTCGGCCTTTGCGGCGGGGGCCGCCGGGGCTTTGACGGAGCATGGCGTCGAAGGCGGGCCGTCCATCGTCACAGCCGATACGCTGAAGGCGCTGGAGGCTCTGGGTGTCGCCGCCCGCGACCGAGCCGGACGTCGCGGTGCCGTCACCGGCAGTGTCGGCAAGACCAGCGTGACCCAGGCGATCAAGGCCGGGCTGGACCTGGCAGGCTCCTCCCATGCCTCGATCAAGAGCTACAACAACCATATCGGCGTGCCCCTGACGCTGGCGCGGATGCCGCAAGGCACGGCGCGGGCGGTTTTCGAGATCGGCATGAATGCGCCGGGAGAGATCGCGCCGCTGTCGCGCATGGTCGCGCCCCATGCCGCCTGTGTGACGACGGTCGGCCCGGTCCATATCGAGGCCTTTGCCGATGGCGAGGCCGGTGTGGCGGCGGAGAAGGCGTCGATCTTTGAAGGCCTGCTGCCCGGCGGTTCGGCGGTGCTGAATGGCGATGTGGCGCAGGCTGCTGTGCTGGAAGCCGCGGCGCGGGCGCAGGGCGCGCAGGTCCTGCGCTTCGGCACCGGGGCCGCCCGTGAAGCACGGCTGATCGGGTTCGAGCCGGACGCCGAGGGGGCGACCGTACGGGCCGAGTTGCATGGCAAGGCGCTGGAGTATCGCCTGGCCCAATCCGGCCATCACTGGGGCCTGAACAGCCTGTGTGTCATCCTGATGCTGGAGGCGCTGGACGTGCCGCTGGAGACGGCGCTGGCGGCCCTGGCCGGGTTCGCGCCGCTGGCCGGGCGTGGGCAGACCATGCAGGTGGCCGCGCCCGGCGGTGCCTTCACCCTGATCGATGAAAGCTACAACGCCAATCCGCTGTCGATGGCGGCGGGGTTCCGCAGCCTGGGTGTCAGGCCGGTGGGACCGGGCGGACGGCGCGTCGTCGTTCTGACCGACATGCTGGAACTGGGCGACCAGTCGCGGGCTCTGCACCAGGGGTTGGCGACCGCGATCGAGGCAGCCGGGCTCGACATGGTTCACGCCGCCGGGCCGGAGATGAAGGCGCTGTACGACAGCCTGGCCAGTTCGCGTCGAGGCCTGTGGCGCGAGACGGCGGCCGAGCTGGCGGCCGAGGCCATGGTGCTGGCCGGGCCCGGAGACGTGGTCATGGTCAAGGGGTCCAACGGATCGAAGGCGTCGCTGGTGGCGAGGGCTCTGGCGGCCCTGGCAGAAGGCCCGGGAGGGGCGATCTAGATGTTCTACCTGCTGTATCTGCAGTTCGCCGACGTCGCGCAGGACTATCCCCTGCTGAACCTGATCCAGTATCAGACGGTACGCGTCGCCCTGGCCATGGCGACGGCCATGATCGTGGCGGTGGCCATGGGCAGCCGGTTCATCAACTGGATGCGCGCGCGTCAGGGCAAGGGCCAGCCGATCCGCGACGATGGCCCCGTCTCGCACCTTTCCAAGGTCGGCACCCCCACCATGGGCGGGCTGATGATCCTGGCGGGTATCGCCGTGGCGGTCTTCCTGTGGGGCGACCTGACCAACCCCTATATCTGGATCGTCAGCTTCGTGACGGCGGCGTTCGGTGTTCTTGGCTTTATCGACGACTACGCCAAGGTGACGAAACAGACCTCTGCGGGCCTGACGTCCAAGCAGAAGCTGGCGGCCCAGATCGTGGTGTCGGTGATCGCGGGCGTGCTGACCGTGCTCTGGATGGAGCTGTCGCCAACATCGCCCGGGCTGGAGACGTCGATCGCCTTTCCGTTCTTCAAGGCCGTGTTGCTGAACATCGGCTGGTTCTATGTGGCGTTCGCGGCCTTCACCATCGTGGGCTTTTCGAATGCGGTGAACCTGACTGACGGTCTGGACGGCCTGGCCATCGTGCCGGTCATGATGGCGGCGGCGGCCTTCGGCATCATCAGCTATCTGGTCGGCAACTTCATCTTCTCGGGCTATCTGGGGGTTCACCATGTGCCGGGCTCTGGCGAGCTGGCCATCTTCTGCGCGGCCATGATCGGCGGGGGCGTGGGCTTCCTCTGGTACAATGCCCCGCCGGCCAAGATCTTCATGGGCGACACCGGCTCGCTGGCCCTGGGCGGCGCGCTGGGGGCCATCGCCGTGGCGACCAAGCACGAACTGGTGCTGGGCATCGTCGGTGGCCTGTTCGTCATCGAGGCCGCCTCGGTCATGATCCAGGTCGCCTATTTCAAGATGACCGGCAGACGCATCTTCCTGATGGCCCCGATCCACCACCATTTCGAAAAGATGGGCTGGCCGGAATCGACCGTGGTCATCCGCTTCTGGATCGTCGCCGCCATGCTGGCCCTGGCCGGTCTGGCGACGTTGAAGCTGCGGTGATGGCTCAGTCCTTGCTTCAGCTCCAGCGTTTCGACGCTCATCCGAGCCCTCCCCCTCGAGGGGGGAGGGTTGGGTGGGGGTGGGGGCAGGCTGTGTGTTGGCGGGCACCAATGGGCGCGGTCCGTCATGTCTCGACGACGCGTCTCGCAACATATTCTGAACCGCACTGCCTCCACCCCCAACCCCGACCCTTCCCCCCTCGAGGGGGAAGGGAGATGTTTGCCAAATGATCCCCGTTCCTGGCTTCGAGGGGCGGCGCATCGCGGTCTTCGGCCTGGGGCGGTCGGGGCTGACGGCGGCGCGCGCGCTGAAGGCGGGCGGGGCCTTGCCGGTGCTGTGGGACGACAGCGTCTCCAGCCGCATGCAGGCCGAGGCGGAAGGGTTCGTGGTCGAGGACCTGACGGTCGCAGACTGGTCCGACTTCGCGGCTCTTGTCCTGTCGCCCGGTGCCCCCCTGACCCACCCGACCCCGCACTGGACGGTGGACAAGGCGCATGAGGCCGGCATCGAGATCATCGGCGACATCGAGCTGTTCGCGCGGGCCTTGGCGGCCTTGCCGGAGGGACAGCGCCCCCGCGTCGTCGCCATCACCGGCACCAACGGCAAGTCCACGACGACGGCCCTGATCGGCTGGGTGCTGAAACAGGCCGCGCTGACAGTGCACGTCGGCGGCAACATCGGCATCGGCGTCTTGGCCCTGCCCGAGCCGACGCCGGATGCGGTCTATGTGATCGAGGTGTCGAGCTATCAGCTGGACCTGACGACCAGCTTCGCGCCGGACGTGGCGATCCTGACCAACATCAGCCCGGATCATCTGGATCGGCATGGCGGGATGGAGGGCTATGTCGCGGCGAAACAGAAAATGTTTGCTTGCAAGCCATCCCGCTCGGCTGACGGCATATCTGCGGCGGTGATAGGTCTGGACGACACATGGAGTATGGACGTCGCCCGTCAGATCGCTGAGCGATGGCCTGTGATCGGAGTGTCGACGAAGCCGAGACAACACAGCGACCTCGGCGACAACCTCAGCTTCCTAACGATCCGCGGAAACGCCTCGCTGCTCACCGAGGAGCGCTCAGTCACTCCGCTTGAGGAGTATCTCGTCGTAGACTTGGCAGCGGCGCGATCGCTGCCTGGTAGACACAACGCCCAGAACGCCGGATTCGCCTACGCAGCAGGCTTCTGCCTAGGCCTGACCAGAAAAGTGATTGGTCAAGGCCTGCTCTCCTTCCCCGGCCTGGCCCACCGCATGGAAACCGTTGGCACGCTTGGCAAGGTGCGCTTCGTCAACGATTCCAAGGCTACCAATGCCGACGCCGCGCGTCAGGCCCTGGCCAGCTATGACCGCAGTTTCTGGATCGCAGGCGGGCGGGCCAAGCAGGGCGGTATCGACGATCTGGAGGAGCTGTTCCCGCGCGTGGTCGAGGCGTTTCTGATCGGCGAGGCCGCGGGGCCATTCGCCGCCCGGCTGGGCGACACCCCGCACCGGATCAGCGGCGACATGGCCACGGCGGTGCAGCAGGCCTATGCCGCCGCCGCCGCCACGGGGCGCGACGAGGTGGTGCTGCTCAGCCCTGCGGCCGCCAGTTTCGATCAGTATCCCGACTTCGAGGTGCGCGGCGAGGCGTTTCGCGCCGCCGTCCTGGCCCTCGGCGCAACCCCCATGGCCCCGTCATGACCGAAGCCTACAGCCCCGCGTTTTCGCGCAATGACAAGGGACCGGTGGCCAACTGGTTCTGGACCGTGGACCGGGGTTTGCTGGCCGCGGCCCTGACACTGATGGGGATGGGCGTGGCGCTGAGCTTTGCCTCCAGCCCCGCCGCCATCCTGGCCGACCAGTCGATCACCGACCCCTTCCACTACAGTTGGCGGATGATGGTGTTCAGCTGTGCCGGGCTGGTCATGCTGCTGGGTACGTCCTTCTTCTCGCCCAAGGGGGTACGCCGCATCGCCCTGGCGGCGTTGCTTTGCGCCATCGTCACCATGATGCTGTTGCCCTTCATCGGCGACGAGGTGAAGGGCGCGGCCCGCTGGATCAACCTCGGCCCGTTCAGCCTGCAACCCTCGGAGTTCGCCAAGCCGGGCCTGATCATCTTTTCGGCCTGGATGTTTGCGGAAGGCCAAAAGGGCGAGGGTGTGCCCGGGGTCAGCATCGCCTTCGGGGTCTGGGGCCTGACGGTCGCCCTGCTGCTGATCCAGCCTGATATTGGCCAGACGCTGCTGATCACCACCACCTTCATGGCCGTCTTTTTCATGGCGGGGGTGCCGCTGAAGTGGGTGGCGGCGCTGGCGGCGGCGGGCGCGGCGGGGGTCGTCGGCCTGTATTTCAGCTTCAGCCACATGCGCGATCGTCTGAGCCGGTTCGGCTCGGACGACGCCGGCGCGACCTATCAGATCGACCGCGCGTCCGAGGCCATCCGTGCAGGGGGGCTGGTCGGACGCGGGGTGGGCGAGGGGGTGATGAAGCGCTCGGTCCCCGACCTGCATACCGACTTCATCTATTCCGTCGGGGCCGAGGAGTTCGGCCTGGTGCTGAGCCTGATCATGATCGGCCTGTTCGGCTTCATCGTCCTGCGCGGCATGCAGAAGGCGATGCGGCTGCGGGATCCGTTCGAACAGACGGCGGCGGCGGGGCTGTTCATCCTGATCGGGCTACAGGCCAGCATCAACATCGCCGTCAATCTGAGCCTGGTCCCGACCAAGGGGATGACCCTGCCGTTCATCAGCTATGGCGGCTCGTCTATGGTGGCCATGGGGCTGACCATGGGGCTGGCCCTGGCCCTGACCCGCAAGCGACCGGGTGCCTATGAGCCGGGGGCCAGTCTGCCCCGACGGCGGATGTTGTAACATCTCCCTTCCCCTCGAGGGGGAAGGGCCGGGGATGGGGTGGTGGCACTGAACTTAAGGATTTGGCGCACGAGGCGTCGTCGCTACTTGGCCCAAGCCCAACCGCGCTTGTCCATCGACACCCTGCCACCACCCCTCCAAACCCTCCCTCTCGAGGGGAGGGCTTTCTGAAGAACGACCCCTAACGTAATTGAGCCGAATGACCTCCAAACTCTGCGTCGTCGCCGCCGGTGGGACCGGTGGGCATATGTTCCCGGCGGAGGCCCTGTCGCGCGAACTGGCCGGGCGCGGCTGGCGCATCGTGCTGTCCACGGACCGGCGGGGCGAGGCCTATGCCCAGAACTTTCCGGCCGAGGAGCGGATCGCGCTGGACGCCGCCACCGGGCGCGGGCCGATCGGCATGGCCAGGGCGGGCGTGGCGATCACGCGCGGTTTTCTGCAAGCGCGCTCGGCCCTGAAGCGGCTGGATGCGGCGGTCGTGGTCGGCTTCGGCGGCTATCCGTCTGCTCCGGCCCTGCTGGCGGCGCTTAGTCAGGGACGACCGACGCTGCTGCACGAACAAAACGCGGTCCTGGGCCGTACCAACCGCTGGCTCAGCCCTTATGTCGGGGCCGTGGCTTCGTCATTTCCGAACCTGCAGAAGGTGCCGCAGGGCGTCGGGTCACGGGTGACCCTGATCGGCAATCCGGTGCGGGCGGACATCCGGGCGCTGGGCGAGCGAGTGTTCGTGGCTCCGACCGGCGACGGGCCGATCCACCTGCTGGTCACCGGCGGCAGCCAGGGCTCGCGCATCCTGTCCGAAACCGTGCCTCAGGCGCTGGCTGCCTTGCCCGAGGCATTGCGCACTCGCCTGCGGGTGCAGCAGCAGTCGCGGCCCGAGACGCTGGACGCCGCGCGCGTCGTCTATGCCCAGGCGGGAATCGAGGCCGAGATCGCGCCCTTCTTTGCCGACATGGCCCGGCGTCTGTCGCAGGCGCATCTGGTCATCGGCCGGGCGGGGGCCTCGACCTGTTCGGAGCTGGCAGTGGCGGGCCTGCCGTCCCTGCTGATCCCGTTGAAGATTGCCATGGACGACCACCAGCGGTTCAATGCGCTCAGCCTGGTCGAGGCGGACGGGTCCGAAATGGTGCTGGAGGACGAGGTGACGGTCGACCGACTGGCTGCATCGCTAGCGGCCATGCTGTCGGACCCAGCCCGCCTGTCGGCCATGAGTGTCGGCGCACGGTCAGCGGCCCTGCCGGACGCGACCTCGGCCCTGGCGGACATGGTCGAGGCGGTGGCGATCTGAGCGTCATAGCCGCTGGCGGCCTTCGCCTCGCCACCGTCACGCGCTAAACGTCGCCCATGCCGATCTTCATCCAGGACATGACCCGCGAGGTCTTCCGCCTCTGGCGCGAATTCTACTGGCTGCCCGAATGGGTGGTCATCTCCGTCATCGTGGGCGTCTTCGTCTTCATCGGCTGGGCGGCCAATCAGGTGGTGTTCAGCCTACTGACCTGGGTCGTGCGCAAAAAGGACGTCTTCTGGCGTGGCGTCGTCGGTCGCGCGCGGCTGAAGGTGCGTATCGCGGTCATGATCATCGCGGTGGCCCTGGGCGTCACCATCTCACCCATGGACCCGGAGCCGTCCCTGTTGATCCGGCAGGCCCTGCTGTTCGGCTTCATCCTGGTGTGCGGCTGGATGCTGGCCGGGGCGGTGGACATGGGGGCCGTCGTCCATCTGCGGAAGTTCAACATGGACACCGAGGACAACCTCAGTGCCCGCAAGCATGTGACCCAGACCCGCATCCTGCAAAGGGTCTCGGCCTTGCTGATCGCCCTGATCACCCTGGGGCTGGCGCTGCTGACCATACCGGGCGTGCGGCAGTGGGGGCTGTCGCTGCTGGCCTCGGCGGGCGTCGTCGGCATCGTGGCGGGTCTGGCGCTGCAGCCCTTCCTGACCAATCTGATCGCCGGCATCCAGATCGCCACGGCCCAGCCGATCCGCCTGGACGACGCCGTGATTGTCGAGGGCGAATGGGGCCGGGTGGAGGAGATCACCTCGACCTATGTGGTGGTCAAGCTGTGGGACTGGCGGCGCATGATCCTGCCGCTGACCTATTTCATCCAGAAGCCGTTCCAGAACTGGACCCGCGACAATGCCAGCCTGATCGGCACGGCCTTCCTCTACGTCGACTATGAAGCCCCCATCGACCGGTTGCGCATGAAGCTGGAAGAGATCGCCCATGCCTCGCCCCTGTGGGACGGGGATGTGGTCTCGCTGCAGGTGACCGAGGTGACCGAGCGGACTGTCCAGGTCCGCTGCCTGACCAGCGCCCGCAACGCCTCCATCGCCTTTGACCTGCGCTGCGAGGTGCGCGAGAAGATGCTGGCCTTTATGCGCGATGAGTTGCCGGAGGCGCTACCGAGGGATCGGCTGGGGTGGGATCGCAACGCGGCCCCCCTCTCGCCGCAGCTCTAGTCGCCCGCCGCCAGATTGGCCCGGCCCTGTCGGACCGCTTCCTCCAGTCTGGTGGCGTCGGTGTCGTAGTCCTCCGGATTGCAGGCCGCGACGACCATTTCGAAAGCATCGCCGCCCTGAACCGCTTCGTACGACGGGGCGTCGTCAGGCGTGGATGGCCCTTCTTCGCCGCCTTCGCGCACGCCGGCGAAGTCCAGTCGGTCGACATGGCCATGAGCCCCGCAGTCGAACCGCCACCAGGACCAGCCTCCCCAGTAGGGCGTGCCGCCCGCTCGGAAGTCCGGCTCGACCACCTGGAACACGCGGATGCGCCCACCGTCGCCTCCGGGCTCCAGACTGGCCAGGTCGGCATATTGCGCGAACCGCCCGGCCCCCAGAAAGACAAACCGATGCGGCCCTTCGGGCTCGGAAAAGGTCAGCAGCGACAGCAGGCTCAGGATCATGCCCGATCGTAACCGCCCATTGACCCGCGCGCGATAGGGTCCGCCCATGACGCGCTTCATGACGCTGGACTTCGCCGACGGCGACCCTGCCGCCCTGCTGGGGCGGGTCACCGAGATGGCGCGTGGCACCTATGCCTATGTCGTCACGCCCAATGTGGATCACGTCATCAAGCTGATGGACGGCCGGGTCGGGGCCGACGTCTATCAGGGCGCGGACCTCAAGATCTGCGACAGCCGCATCCTCAGCCATCTGGCCCGGCTGAAGGGCAGGCGGCTGTCGGTCTATCCGGGTTCGGACATGACGGCGGACTTGCTGGCCTCGACAGCGGCGCGGGAGCTGACCATTGCGGTGTTTGGCCCCGATCAGGCGGCGTTCGACGATCTGATCGCGCGCTATCCGCAGGCGCGGCTCGTCTTTCTGGACGCCCCCATGCTGGTGCCCGACACGCCCGCATGGGACGCCGCCGTTCGCGCCGCCGCCAAGGCTGAGTGGGACGTGCTCCTGGCCTGCATCTCCTTCCCCAAACAGGAACGGTTCGCCCACGCCCTGCGTCTGGCGGGGCGACAGAATGGCGTCACCCTGTGCGTCGGGGCCTCGGTGGATTTCCTGACCGGGCGTCAGCAGCGGGCTCCGGAGGTGTTCCAGCGCCTGTCGCTGGAATGGCTGCACCGCTTGGTGAGCCAACCCCGCCGCATGTTCCGCCGCTATGTCGTCGAGGGTCCGGCGATTGTGGGGTGGTTCGTGAAGACGGAGCTGATGGGACAACATTCGTCCGCCGGAGCGTCGCGATAACTAAGCTGAGACGAGCCTCAGTAATCCATTCACGACGCCGAGGATCGCAAGAATCGCCAAAGGCGTAAGGACCACGATGCTGAGAATCTTCTGAGTGATGATCCACCAGAAGCGGCCGGGTTCGGAGCGGCGGTCAGCGGCGCGTCCAACCCAAATTTGAACGTGGCCAGTCGCAATACCTCTGAACAAGGTTCGTACAGTCTGAGCAATCAACAGGCTGATGACGACAGCCATCATCGCCGCACAAATCCAGATGATCGTATTGGTCACGCCACCATCCCCTCGGCCTGTTTCAGGTCCACGCTGACCAGCTGGCTCACCCCCCGCTCGGGCATGGTCACGCCGTACAGCCTGTCCATCCGGCTCATGGTCACCGGGTTGTGGGTGATGACGATGAAGCGGGTGTCGGTGCGGTTGCGCATTTCGTTCAGCATGCGGCAAAAGCGGTCGACATTGGCGTCGTCCAGCGGCGCATCGACCTCGTCCAGTACGCAGACGGGGGCCGGATTGGCCAGGAAAACGGCGAAGATGAGCGCCGCCGCCGTCAGGGCCTGTTCGCCGCCGCTCATCAGGCTCATGACCGACAGCCGCTTGCCCGGCGGGCAGGCGTAGATTTCCAGACCGGCCTCCAGCGGGTCGTCGCTCTCGACCAGTTTCAGCTCAGCCTGACCCCCGTCGAACAGAGCCTCGAACAGGGCCTTGAAGTTGTCGTTGATGACGTCGAAGGCGGCGACCAGACGCTCGCGCCCCTCGGCGTTCAGCTCGTCGATGCCGTCGCGCAGTCTGGCGATCGCGCTGGTCAGGTCGGAGCGTTCGACCTTCATAGTCTGAAGCCGGTCGCCGTACTCGGTGGCTTCGTCCTCGGCGCGCAGGTTGACAGCCCCCAGAGCCTCGCGCTCGCGCTCCAGCCCGTAGAGCAGGCTCTCTGCCCCGGCGGCGTCGGGTGGTCGGGCGATGGCGTCGTCGGTCAGCTTCTGGCCCAGCTCCTCTGGCGACATCTGGGCGGTCTCGCGCAGGTTCGCCTCGGCTTCGGCCAGCCTGTCGGCGGCGGCCTCGGCGCGAGCCGACAGTCCCGCGCGGGCCTCACGAGCCGTTGCGGCGGCTGCGTCGGCGGCGCGGCTGGCGCGGTCGGCCTCGGTGGCTTCGGCCTCTCCCACAGCCAAGGCGTCGGCGGCGGCGCGGCGGCGGGTCTCGACCGTGGTCAGGGCGTCCAGCAGGGCTGACCGCTGCTCGGCGAGCTGTTCGGGGGCATCGGCGGCGGCCTTCAGCTTGGCCGCGACCTTTTCGGCATCCTTTTCCAGCGCGACGACACGCGCCTTTGAATCTGCCGCGCGGCCGGTCCAGCCCTCGCGCTCGCGGGTCAAGCCGTCACGGCGGGCCGTGCGACCGGCGATCTCCCTGGCCTCGCTGTCACGTTCGACGCGAGCATTGGCGGCGGTGGTGCGGGCGGCGTCGGCCGCGCTGCGGGCCATCGCCAGTTCGACGCGCAGGCCCTCCAGCGTCTCGGAGGGCGCATCTCCGCCTTGCGCTTCGGCCAGGGCCGCCACGGCGGCCTCGTGTTCGATGGTCAACCGCGCCAGGGTGTCGTCCAGCGCCTGGGCGCGGGCCTCCTTGCGGGCCTGTTCGCGGCCAAGGGCCTCGACGCGGTCGCGGGCTGCGGTGACGGCCTTGTCCAGGGCGAAGGGGGCGGCGCGGGCGATCTTTACCGCCTCCTCGGCGGCTCGGAACGCCTCGGTCGCGGCCTTCATGGAGGCCTGGGCCACGTCTAGTGCAGGCTTGCCGGTGTCGATCTCGGCTTCCAGTTCGGTCAGGCGCGTGCGCTGGGCCAGACGGACGGCGGCGGGGCGCGGGGCCTCGGCCCGCTGGACGAAGCCGTCCCAGCGGTACAGGTCACCCTCGCGGGTCACCAGCCGGGCACCGGGAGGTAGCTCGCGGGCAAGCGTTGGGGCCTCGGCCTTGTCTGCTACCCCGCAGAGAGCCAGGCGGGCGGCGAGTTCGGGCGGTGCCTTCACATGGTCGGAGAGCGGGCTGACTTTCGCAGGCCAGGCTGATGTGGACGTCCGCGCTCCTCCCGCCCAATAGGCTGCAGCGCGCGCATCCAGCGCTGCATCCAGATCATCGCCCAGAGCTGCGGCCAGGGCGGCCTCATAGCCCTTGTCCGCCCGGACCTGATCCAGGGCGGGCGGATGGTCGCGGCGGCCCTGGGTTAGCAACTGTGCCAGCCCGCGCGCCTCGGTCTGCAACCGGCCCAGCCGGTCCTCGGCGGCGCGGACGGCGGTGCGGGCCTCGGCCTCTGCGCGGGCCCGGTCGCCGCGCTCGGCTTCGGCGATTTCGACGGCGGCGCGGGCGGACGCCAGGTCGGCCTGGGCTTTGGCCAGTGAGGCCGAGGCAGCTTCGATCTCGGGCGTTTCGAGTGGACCCAGCGCGTCGCGCTCCGCCCTGGCCGAGGTCAACTGGGCCTCGGCGCGCGCCACACGCGCTTCGGCGTCGCGCTTGCGGGCGTTTTCGGCGTTCAGGCGGGCCTCGACCGAGGCGACGGCCCCTGCGACGCGCTCGACCTCGGCATCGGCGGCGCGGCGGGCGTCCTCGGCGGCAGCCAGGTCCGTCTCCAGTTCCGGGCCGCGCGCCGGGGCGGCGGCGATTTCGGCCTCGACGGCCGCGAGGGCCTTGTCGATCCGGCTGAGCTCGGCGGCGGCGTCGTCGGCCATGCCGCCTTCGCGTTCGATGTCGGCGGCGATGCGGATGGTCTCGGCCTGAAGGCGCTCGACCTCGGCCCGCGCGGCCTGTTCGGCCATGTCCAGCCGGTCGCGTTCCAGACTGGCGCGGTGCAGCAGGGCGGCGGCGACGGCGTCCTCCTCGCGCGCAGGCTTCAGCGCTTCCTGGGCTTTCAGGGCGGCGGTCTGGGCGGCGGCGGCGGCGCTGGTGGCCGAGGCGACGGCGCGGTCGGCTTCGACCAGTTCCGCGGCGGCTCCTTCGGCGGCGACCCGGGCGTCGTTCCAACGCACGAACAGCAGGGCGGCCTGCAGGGCGCGGATTTCGGCACTGATCTTCTTGTAGCGTTCGGCCTGACGCGCCTCGCGCTTCAGCCGGTTCAGGGCGGTTTCCAGCTCGCGCCCGATGTCGTCCAGCCGCTCCAGATTGGCCTCGGCCGCCTTCAGCCGGAGCTCGGCCTCGTGACGGCGCGTATGCAGCCCGGCGACGCCGCCGGCTTCTTCCAGAATGCGGCGGCGGTTCTGGGGCTTGGCGGCGATCAGTTCGCTGATCTGGCCTTGTCGCACCAGGGCCGGGGAATTGGCACCAGTCGAGGCGTCGGCGAACAGCAGCTGCACGTCACGCGCCCGCACCTCCTTGCCATTGATGCGATAGGTCGAGCCCTGGCCCCGGTCGATGCGGCGCGACACCTCCAGCATGGGGGCATCGGTAAAGGGTTGCGGCGCACGACGCTGGGCATTGTCGATGGTCAGCTGGACTTCGGCATGGTTGCGCGGCGGACGATTGGCGGCCCCCGCGAAGATGACGTCATCCATGCCCTGGCCGCGCATGGCCTTGGCCGAGTTGGCCCCCATGACCCAGCGCATGCTCTCCAGCACATTGGACTTGCCGCAGCCATTGGGCCCGACGATGCCGGTCAGGCCGGGTTCGATATGCACTTCCGCCGGGTCCACGAAGGACTTGAAGCCCACCAGGCGGAGACGCTGGAACTGCATGGGCTAGGGCGTCAGCCCCCCGCCCGGGCGGCGCGGATGGCGGTCTCCAGCCCGGCCAGGCTGCGATCGGTCACGGGCTTGCCGTTGACGAAGAAGCTGGGGGTGGAGTTCACACCCGCCGCGACGGCACCCTGGATGTCGGCGTTGATGGCCGCCTGGGTTTCGGGGCTTGCGGCGCAGGTCTGGATCTGGTCACGGCTGCGGCCGCTGGCGGCGATGGCGGGCGCGTACCAGTCCTGAAGCAGGCCCCCTTCCAGCACGGCCCGCTGATTGTGCATCAGTGCACTGGCGACATCGAAGAACTTCTCGGGCACTGCGCATCGCGCCAGGGCGGCCCCGGACAGGGACATCTGCTCCGGCTGGGTGGGCAGGTTGCGGAAGACGTAGCGGACCTGGCCGGTGTCGACGAAGCGGGCCTTGAAGGCCGGATAGACGTCGTTGTGCCAGGCCGCGCAATGGTTGCAGGAAAAGGAGGCGTATTCGATGACCGTCACCGGCGCATCCGCCCGACCCAGGACGCGATCCTGGGCCGTGACGGCGGGCAGTTGAGCGAAGGCGGGGGCCGCCGCCGACCAGATCAGGGCGGCAGCCAGTGCGCCCAGGGTGCGCCGGTTCGGGGTCATAGCTTACTTGGCCAGTTCGGCGTCGATAGCTGCAGACAGGTCGGCCATGGACGTGCCGCTCTGCGACCCTGGCGTGACGATCGGAGTTCCGTTCACCAGGAACGTCGGCGTTCCTGTCACCCCGGCTTGCTGGGCAGCGCGGGCACGGTCGTCGACGGCGGCCTGGGCTTCCGGGTCCTTGATGCAGGTCTCGATCTGGCTGTTGCTCAGACCGACCCCATTGCCGACGCGGAACAGCACCGCGCGGGCACCGCTGGCGTCGCCACCAGCGAACATCTCCTGCTGACTGGCGAAGAGTTCATGCACGACATCGAAATATCTTTCGGGACCAGCGCAACGGGCGATCATGAAGCCGGCGGCGGCGACATTGGCAGGCGGGGTCGGGATCTCGCGGAAGACGAACCGCACCTTGTTGTTGTCGACATAGGCGGTCTTGAACGCATCCCAGTTCTCTTCGTGCCAGGCGGCGCAAACACCACAGGTGACAGATGCGTATTCGATTACGGTGACCTTGGCTCCTTCGGGCGCACCCATTGCCATGTCGCCCTCGGCGGCGGCTCCGGCACCGCCACCGCCACAACCAGCTAGCGCGGCCATGCCGGCCAGGGCTGCTGCGGTCATGGCCGCGCGGCGGCTCATCTGGGCGTACTTCGATTTGAAGGTCATGGCGTCGTCCTCACGGGTAGGGATCGGTCTGCATCGCGCGATTCCGTTCGGCCACACGCGTTGTGCACCTTCGAGAACAGAAGCGGCGAAGTTTTGTCAACCGCTGGCACCGTTACGATCGCTCAGAACCGCACGTCCCAGGCGCTCCAGCGAGCCCTTCAAACAGTCCGGCGCGGCCGCGACAGAGGCCTTCAGTTCGGCCTCCTGATAGGCCGGCAGGGGCGGTGGGGCAGTCCGGCGCTTGGGCTGCGTCGGGGTATCGGCCAGCGGTTTCACAGGCCCTTGGGCGATGCGTAGCTTGTCCACCGCCCCGGTCCCCAGGAACAGGTTCACCCGCTGCAATATGTCCTCGGACTGGTGTTGAACCAGCAGGGCGGCGGCCCCGACGACGCGTAGCTCCAGCGTGCCTGCGGCCCCACCGCGTCCCTTGGTCAGTTTCTGGGGTCGGCTGACGCGGGCCAGGCGTTCGCCGACGATCTCGCGCCAGCGGGCCTCCAGCGCGCCGGGGCCGCGCCCGAACTTGTCGTCCAGGTCCTTGATCAGCTTTTGCAGCGCGCGCCCGGCCCGCGGCGCGGGACGGGGCAGGGGGCGCGTGCGACGACGCGAAAGGATTTCGCGGACCTCTTCATCGGTGGGCAGCGTGCGGCGCATTTCCGGTCTATAGCGCAGGGAATGGTCGCCGTCCCTATCGCAGACATCTCCCAGCAGACGGTGGCCCGCATCCGCTCCGCCCTGCTGGACTGGTATGGGCAGGATGCCAGGACACTGGTCTGGCGAATGCCGCCCGGGTCGAAGGCGCGGCCCGATCCCTATCGTGTGTGGCTTTCCGAAGTGATGCTGCAACAGACGACCACGCCCCACGCCACGCCCTATTTCCAAGCCTTCACGACGCGGTGGCCGACGGTGAACGATCTGGCGGCGGCAGAGGACGGGGACGTCATGGCCGCCTGGGCGGGGCTGGGCTACTACGCCCGCGCCCGCAACCTGCTGGCCTGTGCGCGCGCTGTCGCCAACGACCACGGTGGCGTCTTTCCTGGCACCGAAGCCGAACTGCTGAAGCTGCCCGGTGTCGGGGCCTATACCGCCGCCGCCGTCGCCGCCATTGCCTTTGGCCGCCCCGCCAATGTCGTGGACGGCAACGTCGAGCGGGTCATGGCGCGTCTGTTCGCAGTCGAGACGCCGCTGCCCGCCGCCCGGCCGCAGCTGAAGGCTCATGCCGCCCGCTTCGTCATTGGCGATCAGCAGGGATCCGAGCATGCCGACTGGCCGCAAGCCCTGATGGACCTCGGCGCAACGATCTGCCGCCCGAAATCGCCACTGTGTGAACAATGCCCCGTCGCCTTCGGATGCGCCGCCCTGGCGACCGGCGAGCCCGGGCGCTATCCATTGAAGGTGAAAAAGGGCGAACGTCCGCATCGTCATGGCATCGCCTGGGTGCTGCTCGACGGTGAAGGGCGGGTTGGCCTTGTACGTCGCCCTGACAAGGGCTTGCTGGGGGGAATGCTTGGGTTGCCTACCTCGGACTGGAACGCGGTGCCCGACGTTACGCCTCCGGTCAGCCTTGACTGGCATGACGCCGGAACGGTGGAGCACGTGTTCACTCATTTCAGCCTGACGCTGGCCGTGCATGTGGCGAAGGGCGAGGGTGACTTTCTCTGGACGCCGGAGGCAGATGCAATGGCCAGTCTGCCAACCGTCTTCAGGAAGGCGCTGGAGCGCGGCCTAGGCGGCTGATCAGTCCTTCTCGAACAACAGCAGCCAAGGCAATGTGAGCCAAGTTAGAGGGGCCATATGACCACAACCACTACCGACGTCGTCATCCTGGGCGGGGGCCACAACGGCCTCGTCTGCGCCTTCTATCTGGCCAGGGCCGGGCTGAAGGTGACGGTGCTGGAGCGGCGGCATGTCGTCGGCGGGGCTGCGGTGACGGAGGAATTCCATCCGGGGTTCCGCAACTCCACTGCCAGCTACACGGTCAGCCTGCTGAACCCCAGGATCATCGCCGACATGGACTTGGCCCATCATGGCTTGCGGGTGGTGGAGCGCAAGGTGTCGAACTTTCTGCCGTTCGACGACGGCCGCTACTTGCTCGCCGGTGAGGGGAGGACGGCGGCGGAAGTGGCGAAATTCTCGACGAGGGACGCTGAACGCCTGCCGGACTACGAGCGGCGGCTGGAAGTCGTGGCAGGGGTGCTGCGCAACTGGATCCTGAGGGCACCGCCCAATGTTGTGGAGGCCGGCTGGATGGCGATGCTCCCGGAACTGCTGAAGGGCGCATCGCTGGGGAAGCAGGCTGCGGGACTGGATACGCAGGGGCGGCGCGATCTGCTGGACCTTTTCACCAAGTCGGCGGGCGACTGGCTGGACGGCTGGTTCGAGAGCGATCCGATCAAGGCGCTGTATGGGTTCGACAGCGTGGTGGGTAACTACGCCAGCCCATACACTCCGGGCTCGGCCTATGTGCTGCTGCACCATGTCTTCGGCGAGGTGAATGGCAAGAAGGGCGTCTGGGGCCATGCCATCGGCGGCATGGGCGCGATCACCCAAGCCATGGCGGCGGCCTGTGCCGAGATCGGGGTCGAAGTGAGGCTGGAGGCACCGGTCGCCGAAGTTCTGACCGAGAAGGGCCGTGCAGTCGGGGCAGTGACCGAAGCCGGGGACGTGGTGCGGGCTCGTGCCGTGGTGTCGAACCTGCATCCGCGACTGCTGTTCGAGCGGTTGGTGGACGACGCGGTCGTACCTGCTGACTTCCGCGAGCGGATCGGCAACTACAGTTCAGGCTCTGGCACGTTCCGGATGAATGTGGCGCTGTCGGAACTGCCGAACTTCACCGCCCTGCCGGGGCCGGGGGATCACCTGACAGCGGGGATCATCATTGCGCCGTCGCTCGACTACATGGACCGGGCGCATGCGCGCGCGCGACTGAACGGCTGGTCGTCGGAGCCGATCGTTGAGATGCTGATACCCTCGACGCTGGACGATAGCCTGGCACCGGCGGGGCAGCATGTGGCGAGCCTGTTCTGCCAGCATGTGTCGCCGGACTTGGCAGACGAGCACCGCGACACCGTGGCGGACCTGATGATCGAGACGGTCGATCGCCATGCGCCGGGCTTCAAGGCCTCGGTCCTGGGGCGGCTGGCGCTGGGGCCGCGCGATCTTGAGCAGCGGTTCGGTCTGGTTGGTGGCGACATCTTTCACGGTCGGCTGACGCTGGACCAGTTGTTCAGCGCTCGCCCGGTCCTGGGCCATGCGGACCACCGGATGCCGGTACCGGGTCTGTATCTCTGCGGATCGGGGGCGCACCCTGGCGGCGGCGTGACGGGAGCGCCTGGGCACAATGCAGCACGCGCTGTGTTGAAGGATATGAAGCGCTAGATCAGACGTTGGCGACGCCCAGCGCACTCATCAAGGCCTCATGCACGGCGGCCTCGCTGAACGGCTTCTGGAGTGTGGGTCTTCCCTTCCATTCGTATGGCAGGCCGCCTTCGCCATAGCCGGTCGAGAAGACGAAGGGGATGTTGCGTGCGGCCAAGGCCTCGGCGATCGGGAAGATCTTCACCCCGGCGACGTTGACGTCAAGCAAAGCCCCATCAAGGACGGTGCCGCTTTCGATCAGGGCCAGACCTTCGTCCACGCTGGAGGCTGGGCCGACGGGAGTGCAGCCCATATCTTCCAGAATGGTCTCCAGCAGCATGGCGACCAGGGATTCATCCTCGACGATCAGAATGTTTCGTCCGGACAGGGGCTGGTTCATGCAGTGTCTTCCTGGTCGAGCGGAATGGTGAAGTTGGCGATCAGGCCACCGGGCGCATAGTCCAGTGTGACCGTGCCGCCAAGGTCATGTCGCACATTGCGTTCGATCAGTCTGCTGCCGAAACCGCGATGCGTTGGCGGGCTGACGTCGGTGCCGCCTTCTTCACGCCATGTCAGGTGGAGCGTGCGTGCGGTCTGGTTGCTAACGGACCAGTCGACCAGCACGCGGCCTTCGCCGGAGGTCAGGGCTCCATATTTGGCGGCATTGGTCGCCAGTTCGTGGAACACCATGCCCAGTGACAGGGCGGACGCCGCATCCAGAGCCAGCGAGGGGCCGTTCAGCAGGATGCGGTGCTGGTCGTGTGCCTGGGTTTCATGTTCCAGTATGGAGCGCAGGTCGGCCCCTTTCCAGTGGCTCCGCGTCAGCAGGTCATGGGTATGGGACAGAGCCAGAAGGCGGGCCTGAAAATTCTCTGCAAAGCGTTTTGGATCGGCGTTGGAGCGGGCCGTCTGCATGGCAATGGACTGGACCGTAGCCAAGGTGTTCTTCACACGATGGTTAAGTTCGTCGATCATCAGCTTCTGACGTTCGGCGGCGATGACGGCGTCAGTGACGTCGTGACCCTGCACCAGAACGCCCACGATACGCCCGTCGGCCTCGCGGATGGGGTGGTAGCTGAAATCGACATAGGTATCGACGGGCGGTGCCCCGGACCGGCGTGGGAAGCTGAACAGGCTCGCATTGCCGTGGACGGGCTCGCCGGTCTGAAAGACGCTGTCCAGCATGTCGACGTAACCCTGAGCGATCACTTCAGGCATCGCTTGGGCGATGGGCAAACCCTGAATGTCGCGTTCTCCGATCAAGCGGCGGTAGGCATCGTTGTGAAACTGAAAGACGTGTTCCGGGCCGGAGAGGACGGCGACAAAACCGGGAGCCTGCATGAACATGTCGACGAGGCGATTGCGCTCGACTGAAAGTCGCCGGTTGTCCTCCTGCACCTGTTTCGCGCGTTCGAGGATATTGCCACCGACGATGGCATCCAGCGCCTTGAGTGGAGCCATGCCTGCTGCGGCCTGGGTCTGCTGGCGGAGTAATTCCAGTTCGGTGATGTCCGTGGTGTGCTGAAGGATCATCACCACCTCGCCCGCTTCGTTCAGAAGGGGTGTGTGGGTAGCGCTCCAATAGCGATCCTCGAAAACCAGGCCATCGTCGGTGGGTCGAGGGATGGAATAATGAATGACGGCCAGGTGGTCGCGCTCGTGACTGTCGCGCGCTTTCTCAAGAGACGCCCGCAGCTGGCGCACATTCTCGGGCGCATCTTCGCCGGGCCCAGCATCGAAGGCGGCGAACATCGAGCGGCCAACAATGGCTTCGCGGGTCGTGTTTGTCACATCCAGATAGGCTTGATTGGCCCCCACGATCACGAAAGAGGGGGTCATCAAGACATACGGATTGGGCGAAGCGTCGAAGGCTTGTCCCAAGTCGACGTTCGGATCTCCTGATCTGGAAAGAATCTTCAAATCGGTCCCCGCTGTTGGCCCCGTGAACGCCGTCGGGGGTGGTTGGTTTCATCCCGAAACCGTCGTTGTTGCAAATCTGGATTTGAGGCGGATGGACCATCGCGTTTAAGGAAGGGTGATGAGCCTTGTGTCTTTTCTGTCTGCGGTGGCCCTGATGCTGTCTCCGGTTTCATCGAGCGATCCTGTGGTGGAGGTGTTGACGACTGACGGCGCGCTGGTCGGGCGGGCCAATGATCAGGTCGAAGCATTCAAGGGGATACCGTATGCGGCACCCCCGGTGGGGGCGTTCCGCTGGCGGCCGCCTCAGCCAGTAGAGGCATGGGATGGACCGCGCGATGCGGGAAATGTCGGCGCCTTGTGCCCGCAGCCCCCGGCCAATGGCGATCCCGGCGTCGGGCCGATGCCGATGAGCGAAGACTGCCTGACACTGAACGTCTGGTCGCCGAAAGAGCGAGAGGGGCCCGTGCCAGTCATGGTGTGGATCCATGGCGGCGGGTTCAACAACGGTTCAGGCACAGCGGCGCTGTATGATGGTACTGCCCTGGCGCGGCGGGGCGTGGTGGTCGTCACGATCAACTATCGGCTGGGCCGACTGGGCTTCTTCGATCACCCGACGCTGGCGGCCGAGCGCGAGCATGACGAGCCCGGCGGCAACTATGCCCTGATGGACATGATCGCGGCCCTGAAATGGGTGCAGGCCAATGCCGAGGCATTCGGGGGCGATCCCGGGCGGGTGACGATCTTCGGCGAATCCGCCGGGGGCGCGGCTGTCACCCGCCTGATGATCTCTCCGGAGGCGCGTCCGCTGTTCCACCGCGCTGTCATCCAGTCCGGGCTGGGGCGCGATACCGGTACGCCGCTGGATCGGCCGTCTGCCATGGGCAAGCCTTCCTTGCGCCAGCGGGGTCAAGCCTATGCTGAGCGGATCGGCCTGACGACGGCGACGGCGTCTGATCTGCGCGCCATTCCCGCCGAGGCGTTGTTGACCCCCGCCCCCAACTTCTATGGCGGCGACAATCTGGTGATCGACGGCTCAGTGGTTCAGGAGGATGTCGAGACGGCGTTCGCGGCGGGCAGACAGGCCCCGGTGCCGCTGATCATCGGCACCAACAGCGCCGAGTTCTGGTGGATGAAGCCGTCAGACCTCAGCCCCTATGGCGAAATCGACGACGCCATGACGCCAGAAGAGCGCGCCACGATCATGGCGGCCTATGGCGGCGAAGATGGCTACAATGCCCATGTGGTCAGCGATCTGGCTTTCAATGAACCGGCCCGTCACCTGGCGCGGCTGCATGCGCGGGCGGGCAATCCGACCTTCATTTATCGCTTCGACGTCGTGCCGGACCCCAATCCAGAGCCACACGAAGGCGCGACCCATGCGTCCGAGCGGCCCTATGTCTTCGACAATCTGGCCACGACCAACTGGCCGATGGGTGAGCGGGACTATCGTGCGGCGGCGGCCATGGCGGACTACTGGACCCGATTCGCGTCGATGGGTGATCCCAACGAAACAGGCCGTCCTGCCTGGCCGCAGTTCGGGGTGGAGCCGGATCGATTGCTTGAGTTCACCAACGACGGGCCAGTGGCCAAGCCGATACCGTTCAGGGACAGGTTGGACCTGATCGAAGCCTACCACAGCCGCCCACGCTGAGCCTTCTCATCTACCTGGCGTGATGCTCGCGCCACAGGGCGCGGGTGCCTTGCATATGGCCGAAATGCGGCCTTGCGTGACGCGATCTTCATGTGTCATGTAATCGGTTACACGGATTGGTGGACGGACCCGCGATAAGCGGGCTGGTGCCGCACCGTTCAGGGAAGGACGTCTGTTGGTCTTACGGATCATCCAGCACAACTGCGCGGCGGTGACGGCATGAAGCCGGCCAATATCCGTGACGTGGCACGTCGGGCGGAGGTCTCCGTGGCCTCGGTCTCGCGTGTGCTGAACGGGGCCGGACCGGTAACGGCCGCCACTCGTGAAAAGGTGCTCCAGGCCGTCGAGGCCCTGCAATACGTTCCCCATTCCGGCGCACGCAGCCTTTCGACCAGCAAGACCCAGACGATCGGCGTCGTCCTGCCCGACCTGTACGGCGAGTTCTTTTCCGAGCTGATCCGCGGCATGGACGTGGCGGCGCGGGCGCTGGGCTATCACCTGATCGTCTCCAGCTCGCATGATGATGCGGAAGAGGCCTCGGCGGCCATCCGCTCTATGCGAGGGCGGGTAGATGGGCTGATTGTGCTGTCGCCGCACCTGGATGCCGCGAACCTGGCGTCTAGCCTGGCCGGTCGCTTGCCTGTCCTGCTGATGAACGGCGGGGCGACCGATGCCGGACGACCCTCGATCGTGGTCGACAACCACGGCGGTGCGGTCCAGGCCGTCGAGCATCTGCTGGAGACCGGGCGTCGCCGGATCGTCCATATTTCCGGGCCTGCGGGAAACCTGGAGTCTGAAGCGCGTCTGGCCGGTTACCTGCAAGCTATGGCCAGGGCGGGCCTGCCGACGATGGTGCTGGACGGCGCGTTCACCCAGGCCTCGGGCCAGGCGGCAGGCGTCCGGATCAGCGAAATGGCCTTGAAGCCCGACGCCATCTTTGCGGCCAATGACATCATGGCCGTCGGGGCCCTGCTGGCGCTTCAGGACGCAGGATTGCGGGTGCCAGAAGATGTGGCTCTGGTCGGCTTCGACGACGTGCCGATCGCCGACATGGTCCGGCCCGGCCTGACCACCCTGGGTATCAAGATCGCCGAGACGGGCAGGGGCGCACTGGAGCGTCTGGTCCGCATCATCAATACCGCAGACGACGGCCTGGCCGACACGTCCTGCGAAACCGTGCGACCGCAGTTGGTCGTGCGGGCATCCACGGGGCCTGCGTCCTTGGCCCGATCCACCAAACCGACCGGCGCGCGCGCCGTCCAACCTATTTCAGCCCTGGAGGGGGAGAACCCACAATGACACGCAACAAGGCTTACTTTGGTGCCGCATCCGCGCTGGCCCTGGCGATTTCACTGGCGGGTGCCGGGGTGGCATCGGCTCAGACCTCGACTGCGACCGTTCGCGGCGTCGTCACCGACCAGGGTCAGACTGAGGCCGGGGCGACCATCGTCGCACGCGACGTCAGCACCGGCTTCGTCTCTCGCACCACCGCCAATGCCCAAGGCGACTATGCCCTTCCCAGCCTGCGGCCAGGGTCTTATGAGATTTCTGTCACGACGGCGGATGGCCAGACCTCGACAAGCCAGATCACCCTGCAGGTCGGCCAGCAAGCCTATTTGCCGCTGGAGGTCTCGGCCGTCGTCGATGCCGGGTCGGACGGGGCGACCGATCTTGGTGAAGTCGTTGTAACCGGTTCCAGAACGGCGGTGGAGGTGCGGACGTCCGAGATCGCCACCAATGTCACCACCCAGCAGATCGAAACGCTGCCGCAAGGCAATCGGAACTTTCTGAACTTCGCGGCTCTGGCCCCCGGCATCCGTCTGAACCAGGACGAATTCCGCCGAGATTTCGCTGCGGGGGGTAATACAGGAGGCAGTCTGGGGTCCAGCCAGGTCAACGTGTTCATCGATGGCGTCAGCCTGAAGTCGAACGTCAACCAAGGCGGCTTGGTCGGCCAGGACTCAAGCCGTGGCAACCCGTTCAGTCAGCTGGCGGTGCAGGAATTCCGCGTTTCGACATCGAACTTCAAGGCCGAGTACGAAAACGCCGGCACGGCCATCATCACCGCCGTCACCCGTTCTGGGACCAATGAGTTTGCTGGCGAAGTCTTCGGCTTTTACCAAGACGACAGCTTCACGACCCGTAACTTCTTCCAGCGGCGCGACAATCAGGAAGTCGCGGACCTTGAGCGCCGTCAATACGGTGCCTCGCTCGGCGGACCTATCATTCAGGATCGCCTGCATTTTTTCGCGGCCTATGAAGTCAATGATCAGGTACGCAGCAATCAGGTGACAGCTGGCGGCGGCGACCGCGCAACCCTGCCTGGACGTATCAATCTCGCCGATTACGAAGGCAGCTTCGCCAGCCCGTTCCGCCAGGACATCTACTTCGGCAAGCTGACCTTCCGACCCAACGACAGTTCGACCTTTGACCTGCAGGCCAGCTATCGAGAGGAAGACGATGTTCGCGGCTTCGGCGGGGCGACATCGATCGAGCGTGCCGAGCGGGTGGTGAACGAAGTTCTCAGCGTCAAGGGCCAGTGGGACTTTCAGGGCAACGGCTTCTTCAACGAATTGTCGGTCGATTATCGGGACTCGTCGTTTCGTCCCGAGCCGGCGAACCCGGACCTGATAGGCGAAAATTTCTTTGGCATCATCGAAATCGGCGGTCGTTCGACCTCGCAGGAGGTTGAGGAAAGCATCCTGACCTTCCGCAACAACGTCACGCTAGATCCGCTGGAATTGAGCGGTTCGCACCTCGTCAAGTTCGGGGGCAAGATCGCGTTTGCCGACTTCACCGTGTTCAACGGACAAAACACCAATCCGGTGTTCAACTATCGCCTCAGCCCGACGGAAGGCGATGATTACAGCACGCCATTCGAAGCCTTCTACGGTATAGGCGCGCCGACCGTCACAGCCGAGAATACCCAGATTGGACTGTTCATCCAGGACGACTGGGAATTCAATGAACACCTGACGTTCAACCTCGGCGTCCGTTGGGACTACGAAACCAATGCCAACAATAAGGATTTCGTGACCTCGGCTGCGGCTATCACCGCCCTTCGGGCCGCAGAAGCTACCATTGTGGGACAGGGGGGTACGTTCGACGCGGACAACTACATCTCGACAGGCAACAACCGAGACGCCTTTATGGGTGCCATCGCTCCGCGCCTGGGCTTTTCGTATGATATCTTTGCGGATCAGCGAACGGTGGTCTTTGGTGGTGCTGGCCGGTTCTATGACCGTACGCTGTTCAGAAACGCGGCCGAAGAGAGCCTTTTCCGGCAGTTCGTGAACCGTCAGTTCCGCTTCTCGCAGGATGGCCTGCCAGATACGGCGGGAAATCCGACCATCCTGTGGGATGAGTCCTATCGTAGTCGAGAGGGACTGGACGGACTGATCGCTTCGGGTCTTGCTCCTAATGGTGAATTGAGGGTCATTCCGAACGACTTGGAGCCGCCGCACACCGACCAATTCTCGATCGGCCTGCGTCAGCGCCTCGGCGACTGGAACACCTCGGTGTCGATCGTGCGTCAGATCGGCAAGAAGGAGATCGCCTACTATCCGATCAACCGGAACGTCGCCCTTAGCCCGACCGGTCGGCTGGAGTTCTTCGCCATCCCCGGCTTCGGCAACATCGTCGCCGCCGAGAACAACCGCGAAACGCGATTCACAGGCATCTATGTCACGGCCGACAAGCCCTATACGCGCGACAGTGGCTGGGGCGTGACTTTCGCCTATACGGGGGCTGATTCCGAGAGCAACCGGAACGAGTTCAACTTCGATTTCCCCCGCACTGGCGATGGGCGTTTCGTGCCCAACGGTGGCGACATCGAACATCAGATCGTCGCCACCGGCATCGTCGATCTGCCGTGGAAATTCCAGCTGTCGGGCTTCCTGACGCTGACCAGCGGAAATTGCTTCAATGTCGATGACTTTAGCAGGATCGATGAGGGCCCCGAGTTCTTCCAAAACTTCCGCCAGGGCTGCTACGGCCAGCCGCAGGGCTATAACTTCATCATTCCCAACGCCTTCGCCTATCGGTCGCTCGATCTGCGCCTGACCAAGACGATTGATGTCGGAGTGGGTGAACTTGAGCTGATCGGCGAGGTGTTCAACGTGTTCAACTACGACAACTTCACCGGCTACGACGGCTTCGTGCCGGAGACCGGCACGAATGCCAACTTCGGCAATCCCGGAGGGATCGCAGGCAATCCGCGCACCTTCCAGATCGGCGCACGATACAAGTTCTAGATCTCCTGACCCTGACGGCCGCCCCTCGCTCCTTGAGGGGCGGCCGATTTTTTGACTGTTCTCTGTTTGCGTAAGAAGGTGTGGCCCATGGATCGTCGCGGATTTCTGATGGGCACGGCCGTGGCGTCAGCGGCTATGCTGGGGCTGGGGGTTCATCAGGCCACCGCGCAGACGCAAAGGTCGCCCTTGGTGAGCAATCCCGTCGATCCCGAGATGGACGAGCTTCAGAGGCGGACCTTCGACTGGTTCACCCATGTCACCAATCGCACGAACGGCCTGACGCCGGATCGCTGGCCGACGGAATCCTTCTCGTCCGTCGCGGCGGTCGGGTTTGCTCTGACCTGCTGGCCTATAGGGGTCGAGCGCGGCTGGATGAGCCGGGAGGAGGCGCGCGAGCGGACGCTGACCACCATCCGCTTCTTCCACGACCTGCCGCAGGGACCGGAGGCGACGGGCGTCGGCGGCTACAAGGGCTTCTTCTACCACTTCCTGGACATGAACACCGGCCACCGCTTCGGGCGAACCGAGCTGTCGACGGTGGACACGACGTTGCTGATCGCCGGCATGCTGTTCGCCGCGCGTTGGTTTGACGGCTCGCACCGGGACGAGCGCGAGATCCGGCGTCTGGCGCAAGCGCTCTATGAGCGGGTGGAGTGGGACTGGGTCGTCGTCCGGCCCGACCGGATCAGTATGGGCTGGCACCCCGAGAGCGGCTTCATCGAGGCCGACTGGAACGTCTATAACGAGGGCATGCTGGTGCTGCTGCTGGCCATCGGCAGTCCGACGCACCCCGTCCCGGCCAGCGTCTGGGACGAATGGTGCAGCGTCTATGACCGCAGCTGGTCGGACCGCTGGGGTCGCCCGCACCTGCATTTCCCGCCTCTGTTCGGGCATCAGTTCAGTCATCTGTTCGTCGACTTCCGCGGCATCCAGGACGCCTGGCTGCGCGACAAGGCGGCGGAAATCCCCGGCTTCGACTATTTCGAGAACAGCCGCCGGGCGGTCGAGGGCCAGCGGGCCTATGCGGTCGAGAACAGCTTGCGCTGGAAGGGATACTCCGCCGATGTCTGGGGGCTGACCGCCTGCGACGGGCCGGGCGATTTCAAACAGGTCGTCTTTGACGGCACCGAGCGGGAGTTCTTCAGCTATTCCGCGCGCGGTCCGGGCGACCGCGACGACGGCACGCTGGCCCCCACTGCGGCCATGTCGTCGCTGCCGTTCGCGCCCGCCGAGGTCACGGCCTGCCTGAAGGCGATGAAGGCGCAATATCCGGACGTCTATACGCAGTACGGCTTCCTCGACGCCTTCAACCCGACCCTGACGGAGCGAGCCGGGCCGTTACTCCACGGAAACATCGTGCCGAACGTCGGCTGGATCGCCGACGACTATTTGGGCATCGATCAGGGTCCGATCGTCATCCAGATCGAGAACCACCGCAGCGATATCGTCTGGAGCCGCATGCGTGGTGAGCCCAATCTGACACGGGGCCTGAAGCGCGCGGGCTTTATTGGGGCCTGGCTGGGTCGCGGATGAGCCTGCTCCGCCCGGATCGCAGGACGGCGCTGGGCCTGCTGGCCGGTGCGGGCGCGGCCGGGCTGACGGGGTGCGGGCCGCGCGACGACGGCACCACCCGCCTGCGCTTCTGGGCCATGGGATCGGAGGCGACCAATGTCGGGCAAGTCTTGCCGGAGTTCGAGCGGCTGAACCCCGGCATCCGGGTGGAGGTGCAGGCCCTGCCGTGGACGGCGGCGCACTCCAAGCTGCTGACCTCCTATGCCGGGTCTTCGCTGCCGGACCTCAGCCAGGTCGGCAACACCTGGGTGTCGGAGATGACGGCCATCGGCGCGATCAGCCCCCTGCCAGGCTTTGCCGACGACCTGCTGACCGACCAGTTCCCGGCGGTGCTGGAGACCAACGAGATCAACGACCGCGCCATGGCGACGCCCTGGTATGTCGACACCCGGCTGATCTTCTATCGCAGCGACCTGCTGGAGCGGGCGGGGTATGACGCCGTGCCCCAGACCTGGGAGGGCTGGAAACAGGCCATGCATGCGGTCAAGCGTGTGGCGGGGGCCGGGAATTATGCGGTGCTGCTTCCGGTCAATGAGTTCGAACAACTGCTGACGTTCGGATTGCAGGGGACCGAGCCGCTGCTGCGCGACCGCGACACGCGCGGCAACTTCTCCAGCCCGTCGTTCGTGGCGGCGCTGGCCTTCTACAAGAGCCTGTTCGACGAGGGCCTGGCTCCCCTCGCGTCCTCCACCCAGATTTCTAATGTCTGGACCGAGTTCGAGCGCGGCTATTTCAGCTTCTACTTCTCCGGTCCCTGGAGCATCGGCGATTTCCGCACGCGTCTGGCTCCGACCACGCGGTGGATGACGTCGGGCGTGCCGGGACCGACCGGGCCGGGGGCCTCGGCGCCGGGTGGATCGTCGCTTGTGGTCTATCGGTCGTCGCCGCATCAGGAGGCGGCGTGGAAGCTGGTGCGCTATCTGTCCGATCCGGCGGTGCAGGCGCGGTTCAACGGCATCACCGGCAATCTGCCCGCGCGCGAAAGCGCCTGGGCCACGCCGACGGTGGCGGGCGACCCCTATATCGCCGCCTTCAAGGGCCAGTTGTCGCGTGCCAGGGCCGTGCCCAAGGTGCCGGAGTGGGAGCGGATCGTCACCGAGATGCAGATCGTCGCCGAGCGCATGGTGCGCGGCGAATACACGCCCGCCAGCGCCGGGACCGAGATCGATCGTCGGGCCGATCGCCTGCTGGAAAAGCGCCGCTGGATGATCGAGCAGGGGAGGGCGGAATGACCGCACAACCGATCCCGTCGCTGAACGCGAAGGCCGCTCGCAGGCCCGGCACGCCACGCTCGCGCGAACGCGCAGCCTGGGGCTTCGTGGCTCCAGCCCTGATCGCCATCGCCGTCTTCTTCGCCATCCCGGTCTTCGCGGCGCTGCTGCTCAGCCTGACGGACTTCGACATCTACGCCCTGGCCGACATCGGCAATATGCGGTTCGTGGGCCTTCAGAACTACGAGCGGCTGTTCACCAATCCGCTGTTCTGGACAGCGATGAAGAACACGGGCGTCTTCACGGTCATCGGTGTGCCCCTGTCGATCATCACCTCGCTGGCAGCGGCGGTGATCCTGAATGCCAGGGTGATCAAGTGGCGGCCGATCTGGCGGGTGGCCTTCTTCGCCCCCTTCGTGACCACGCTCGTCGCCACAGCCGTCCTGTGGAACTACCTGCTGCACACCAAATACGGCGTCATCAACTGGGCCATCGGAGCGGTCGGAATTCCGCCCGTGGACTGGCTGGGCCAGCCTTCGACCTCCATCCCGGCCATTCTGATGTTCGTGGTGTGGAAGATTTTCGGCTACAACATGCTGATCTTCCTGGCCGTGCTGCAGACCGTGCCGGACGACCTTTACGAGGCCGCGCGCATCGACGGGGCCGGGCCGTGGAAACAGTTCCGCCACGTGACGCTCCCGGCCATCGCGCCGACCCTGCTGCTGGTGTCGATCATCTCGGTCGCGGGCTTCTTCCAGCTGTTCGCCGAGCCCTACGTGATGACGCAAGGGGGCCCTGCGCAATCGACCGTGACGGTGCTCTACTTCATGTATGAAGAGGGCTTCAAATGGTGGAACCTGGGCTCCGCCAGCGCCGTCGCCTTCGTGCTGTTCCTCTGCATCCTGGCCGTCACCCTGGTCCAGCTGGCCGTGGCAAAACGTCTGGGGGCCTACGAATGAGCGCCCGTCGCCTGAAGGCCCTGATCCTGAACATCGGCGTGGCACTGATCGCGCTGGTGGTGCTGTTCCCGCTGGTCTGGATGCTGTCGGTCAGCTTCATGTCGACGGGTGAGGCGGCGACCTTCCCGCCGCCGTTGTTGCCCAAGGTCTGGACGTTGGAGCACTACCGCGACCTGTTCGTGACCCAGGGCATGGGGCGGTATCTGTGGAACAGCTTTGCCCTGGCGTCGCTGGCCACGGCCCTGGCTTTGGCCTTCACCGTGCCCGCCGGTTACGCCTTCGCCAAGCTGGCGTTCAAGGGACGGGATCGGGTGTTCCAGATCCTGGTCGGAGCCCTGGTCGTGCCGGCCCAGATCGGGACGCTGCCGCTATTTCTGATGCTGAAGTCGGTGGGGCTGGTGAACACCTATGCCGGGGCCCTTGTGCCGTGGCTGGCGTCGATCTTCGGCCTGTTTCTGGTGCGGCAGTATGCGCTGAGCATCCCCGACGAGATGCTGGAGGCGGCCCGCATCGACGGCGCGTCCGAGGGGCAGATTTTCCGCCGCGTGGTCCTGCCGACCCTTCAGCCCATCATCGTGACCCTGGCCCTGTTCGTCTTCCTGGGCAGCTGGAACGACTTCTTGTGGCCGCTCATCATCCTGACGGACCAGTCCAACTATACGCTGCCTGTGGCGCTGGCCGCCCTGTCGCGCGAGCACGTGCAGGATATCGAGCTGATGATGGCGGGAGCCGTGATTACGGTCGCGCCTGTGCTGATCCTCTTCCTGGCGCTGCAACGCTACTACATCCGCGGCATGCTGGCGGGGAGTGTGAAGGGGTGATCGGGAGTATGCGTATGTGGGTTCGTCTAGCGGTCTCTATCGTGATGCTGGCCCTGCCCGCAGGCATGGCCCACGCCCAGTCCATCCGCACCCTTGACGCCTTCGAGACCCTGACGCCGTGGACCGCCGACGCCTCTACCGACGTGTCGTCGCGGATCAGTGCCGTGCCCGGCCATGACGGCAAGGCCATGCGGCTGGACTATGATTTCAATGGCCGGTCCGGCTATGCCTTCGCGGCCCGGTCGATCGATCTGGCCGTGCCCGAGAACTACGAGATCAGCTTCTGGCTGCGCGGCGAGATGCGGCCCAATACGCTGGAGATCAAGTTCACAGATGCCTCGGGCGAAAACGTCCACTGGCGTCAGGTGCGGGCGTTCCAGGCGACGGGCGACTGGACCCGCTATGTCATCAAGAAGCGGCAGGTCATCTGGGCCTGGGGCCCAAACCCGGACCAGACCTTCCGAGGCGCGGAGCGGATCGAGTTTGTCATCACTGCGGGCGAGGGAGGGCAGGGCTGGATCGAGGTCGATCAACTGGAGCTGCGCGAACTGCCGCCCGAGCCCTCGGTCCCGCCACGCCCGCTGGCCGAGGCGTCGAGCGCAGCGGGGCGCAGCCTGGCCGGTCTGGCCGTCGACGGCGACCCGACCACCGCCTGGCGGACCGAGGCTGCGGGCGCGCAGAGCCTGACGCTGGACCTCGGCTATGAGCGCGAGTTCGGCGGCCTGACCCTGCGCTGGGCCGAACGCGGCGCGGCGACGGACTATGCGGTCATGGCTTCGTCCGATGGGCGTGACTGGCGTGAACTGGCTCAAGTGACCGGCGGTGACGGCGGCACCGATTGGCTGCGGACGCCGGAAGCCTCGGCCCGCTGGTTGCGGCTGGATCTGAAAGCTCCGCAATCGACCTCCACTGTGGTGGGTCAGGCCGGCGCCGGCCAGCGACTGGGCGTCACGGAGGTCGCCGCCTACGGCCTGTCAGAGATCGAGATCGAACCCCTGTCGTTCGGCGAGACGGCCACCACCTTCATCTCTGCCGTGGCCAGCGAGAGCCGACGTGGCCTGTATCCGCGCGGTTTCCATGGCGAGCAGCCCTACTGGACCCTGGTCGGGGTCGACGGTGGTGGCGAGAGCGGCCTGATCGGCGAGGACGCGGCCATCGAACTGCGCCGTGGCGGGCCGTCGATCGAGCCGTTCGTGCTGGACAATGGGCGGCTGGTCACCTGGGCGGATGTGAACATCACCCAGAGCCTGCGCGATGACGACCTGCCGATCCCGTCGGTGACCTGGACCTCGGATGGATGGACCCTGACTACCACGGCCTTTGCCGACGGCACCCCGGAGGCGGCACAGCTGTATGGCCGCTATGCCCTGACCAACACGTCCAGCCGGGCACAGACCCTGACGCTGGCGCTGATGGCGCGGCCTTATCAGGTCAATGGGCCGCGTCAGTTCCTGACGACGCCGGGCGGTGTCGGGCCGATCAATCGTGTGCGGTGGACCGGCTCTGAGATGGCTTTGAACGATGATCTGGGCGTCAGGCCGGCGGTCGCGCCTGACGGCATCGCCTTGTCCGGGTTCCAGGGGGGCGGCGATCCGCAAGCCTTGCTGGCTGATGCGGGCCGTCGTCGGGCGGCAAGTGCCGAGGTGAGCGTCGAGGATACAGACCTGGCCAGCGGTGCGATGTTGTACGACGTCACGCTCCAGCCCGGCGAGACCCGCACCTTCGGCTGGGTCTCGGCACTGTCAGGCGACGTGCCGGCGCTGCCGGTGACAGGCTCGGTCGAGGCCGTCTTCGACACCGCCGAGGACCGTGTCGCCAGCACATGGCGCGAGAAGCTGGACCGCTTCGACCTCACGCTTCCGCCTGAGGCCCAGCGGATCGAGGACGTCATGCGTTCCTCTCTGGCCCAGATGCTGATGTCGCGTCAGGGGCCGATCCTGCAGCCGGGCACGCGCAGCTATAACCGCAGCTGGATCCGCGACGGAGCCATGATGGCTGAGGGTCTGAACCGGCTGGGGCATGCGGAGCTGTCGGCAGATTACCTGCGCTGGTACGCCCCCTATGTCTTCGACAACGGCAAGGTGCCGTGCTGCGTTGACGCCCGCGGGGCTGATCCGGTGCCCGAGAACGACAGCCACGGCGAGTTCGTCTTCCTGGCCGCCGAAACCTGGCGCCACACCCGTGACGAGGCCCTGCTGCGTCAGGTCTGGCCCCAGGTTCAGGCCGCCATCGGCTATATGGACACCCTGCGGGCCTCGACCCGCACCGCCGAGTTCCAGGCGGCGGACAAGCGGCACCTGTTCGGCCTGCTGCCCCCGACCATCAGCCACGAAGGCTATTCGGACCGTCCGGCCTATTCCTACTGGGACGATTTCTGGGGTCTGCTGGGATACCGCGACGCCGTCTTCATCGCCGAGACCTTGGGCGACACAGGTGCAGCGACGCGCATCCGGGCATCGGAGGCCGAGTTCAAGGCCGACATCATGGCCTCCATCGACGCAACGGCTCGCTTCCACGGCATCGACTGGATCGCGGGCGCCGCGGACCGGGGCGACTTCGACGCCACCTCCACCACCATCGGCCTGTCGCCCGGCGGGCTGATCGACGACCTGCCGCCCGAGCTTCTGGCCGGGACCTTCGACAAATGGTGGGACAACTTCACGGCCCGTCAGGAGAACCGTCAGGCGTGGAAGGATTACACCCCCTATGAGCTGCGCAACGTCGGGGCCATGGTTCGGCTGGGGCGGCGCGACGAGGCCTTGCGGGCGCTGGACTTCTACTTCGCCGACATGCGCCCCGCCGCCTGGAACGGCTGGGCCGAGGTGGTCGGACGCGACGAGCGCGAGCCGCGCTTCATCGGCGACATGCCTCATGCCTGGATCAGCTCGGACTACATCCGCTCCACCCTGGACCTGCTGGTCTATGAGCGGGACCGCGACCACGCCCTTGTCCTGGCGGCGGGCATCCCGACCGCCTGGCTGGCGGGAGACGGGGTGGGCGTCGAAGGCGTCCGCACCGCCTATGGCCCGCTGACCTATCGCCTGAAGCAGGAGGGGCAGGGCTATGTGCTGACCCTGGGCCCCGAGGTCACCCCTCCGGGCGGCTTCGTCATCCAGTGGCCGACCGGTGAGGCGCCGCCGACGCGTGTGCGGATCGACGGTCGGGCCGCGAACTGGTCCGGTCAGGAGTTGCTGATCCCGGCGGGTGCACGGCGGGTCGAGATGCGCTGATCAGGCCGCCGGTTCGGCCGCGCTCTCCGCAACGGCTGGCGTCTCGCAATAGACGTAGCCCTCCACGATGTAGTGGCCGGGCCTGCCGCCGTAGTGGTCGTAATAGGTGGTGGGCTGCAAGGCCGTGTGCATGAGCTTGCGTGCCACCTTGCCGTCGCACAGTTCGGACGCCCGGCGGTTCCAGTACTCGATGGCCAGGCCACCGTTCATGAGTTCGACGCGGACGGTGTAGCCGCCGTCCGCGTTCGGCCGGTCGCTGTAGCCAAAGAATGACTTGTCGCTGATCGGTACGTAGTCGACGCCGCTGACGCAGCCGCCCATCGCCAGCAGGGCGAGGGCGGCGCAGGCGCGTGTGGGCTTTGAAAGCGTCATCACCGGTTCAGCGCGCGCGGGCGGCGGCTCTGGCGGCGGTGCGGATTTGCTCGATCCGTTCGGAGTGGACCTTGGCGATGCTCATGGTGTTGCCGAAGGTGGTGAAGCTGGTCACGCCCGCAGGGGACGAGATATAGGATCCGGCCGGAACGCCTGCGCCTACGCGGCGGATGGTCCGGCCATCGGCCATGGTCTCCACCAGTTCATCCTGGCCTTCCAGGCTGGGAACGGCGGTGCGGTTCATGTCGATCAGGGCGTAACGGGCCAGCAGGGCATGGGCGTTGTCGACTTCTGACCGCAGCAGGGCACCGTTGTCCTTGATCCACTCGCGGGCGAGGAAGATCGAGATTTCGCCCTTGGTCAGGTTGTCGTCGGTGGCCTGCTCCATCTCCTTGGTCATGGCCTTGTAGGCATCGGTGCCCTCGACGGGCAGGGCGCCGTTCTCGTCGCGGGAATTCTCCTGAACCGAAGCGATCAGGCGTTCGCGCAGTTCGGGCGTCAGTTCCGGCACAGGCAGCTGACGCGAGAAATAGGTGAAGGTGTTGCGGTAGGTCGGACCTGTCAGCTCGCTGCTGGGGGGCGATTTTTCAAAGCTGTAGGGCGTGACGTAGGGGACCTCGGTATTGGCGTAGGTCAGGGTGAAGACGATCTGCAGCGTCGAGGCGTCTTCGGACAGTGTGTAGGCCGAGGTGACCTCGACCGCGTCATTGGCCGACGTCGGCACTTCCAGCCGCTGGACCGTCGTCACGTCCGAGACGACGACGGCATTGGCGGGCGGCGTGGGGTCGATCTGGCGACGAAGGTGACCGGCCAGCGAGGCGTTCAGCGAATCGACCGGCATGACTTCGGCGATTTCATTGGCGGTCTTGGTCGCACGGCGCGCCGGGAAGGAGTTGATGATGGCGTCCATTGTGGCCGAGACCAAGGCGCCGATCAGGCCGAACTGGGCCCCGGCAGCGGAACTGTCCTGCGCGAACCAGGTCTTGGCGACACCGTTGTTATCCTCGACGACGGTGAAGGTGGTGGGACCGATCGCAGCGATCTGACTGTCATTCAGCGGCCGTGCATTCGGCACCGGGGCCGTGGCGCAGGCGGCCAGAGACAGCGCGGCGAGCGCGCAGACGACGATACGCATGAAAACTTCCCCCTCAGGACCGCTCCCTCCCCGGAGCGGTTAATAGGTCAGCCTATTCCGAAACTACCGCAGGGTGTCAAGACCGGCGTTATGAGTCGCCGTAGCTGTCGTACTGCTGGCCCTGGGCCAGGTTGCCGAACTTGGTGGTGTCGGCGTCGAATGACAGTTTGACGATGCCGATGGGGCCGTGGCGCTGCTTGCCGATGACGACCTCGGCCTGGTGTTCCAGCCGGTCCATGTCTTCCTGCCACTGCAGGTGTTCGGGCGAGCCTTCGCGCGGTTCGGCGCGGCCCAGGTAGTAGCTTTCGCGATAGACGAACATGACGCAGTCGGCGTCCTGCTCGATCGAGCCGGATTCGCGCAGGTCGGACAGTTGCGGCCGCTTGTCCTCGCGCTGTTCGACCTGACGCGACAGCTGCGACAGGGCGATGATGGGGACGGACAGCTCCTTGGCCAGGGCCTTGAGGCCGCCGGTGATTTCGGAGACTTCCTGCACGCGGTTCTTCTGGTTGTTACCCTCGCCGACGGTGACCAGTTGCAGGTAGTCGACGATGATCAGGTCCAGGCCGTGTTCCTGACGCTTCAAGCGGCGCGCGCGGGCGGCGAGCTTGGACATCGACAGGCCGCCGGTGGCGTCGATGTAGAGAGGGCTTTCGCCGATCTCCACCGCCGCGTCCCTGATCTTGCCGAAGTCCGAGGCGTTGATCTCGCCTTTGCGCAGCTTGTCGGACGAGACGCCCGAGGCATCGGCCAGGATCCGCATGGCCAGTTGCTCGGCGCTCATTTCCAGCGAATAGAAGGCGACAACGCCGCCCGAGACCGTCTTGCGCCCCTCCGGCGTCGGCTCCCAGCGGTAGTTGCGGGCCACATTGAAGGCGATGTTGGTGGCCAGGGCCGTCTTGCCCATCGACGGACGGCCCGCGAGGATCAGCAGGTCGGAGGGGTGCAGGCCGCCCAGCTTGGCATCCAGGTCGTCCAGATTGGTGGCGAGGCCGGCCAGCTTGCCGTCGCGCTGATAGGCCTCGGCGGCCATCTGAACCGCGCCGGACAGGGCGTTGGAAAAGCTGACGAAGCCGGACGAGGGCTTGCCGGTCTCCGCCAGGGAATAGAGCTGTGCCTCGGCCCCCTCAATCTGGTCGATGGCGGCGGTTTCGGGCTGGGGCGCCTGATGGATGATCTCGCCGCCGATGCGGATCAGGTCGCGGCGCAGCGCCAGGTCATAGACGACGCGGGCATAGTCCGGGGCATTGGCCGCGGGCGGGGCCCGGTCGACCAAGTCGGCCAGGTAACGAAGCCCGCCGAACTCCTGAAAGGCCGGGTCCTGCTTGAACCGCTCCATCAGGATGGTCGGTTCAGCCAGCATGCCCTGACGGATGTGATCCTCGATGGCGTCATACAGACGCTGGTGGAAGGGCTCGAAGAAGTGGGTGCCGCGCAGGCGGTCCGACAGCCGCTCGAATACCGCATTGTCGAACATCAGCGAGCCCAGCAGCGCCTGCTCGGCCTCCAGATTGTGGGGCATGGCCGCGACCGACGGATTGTCGAGCGGCGAGGGGAAGCTGACGGGAGCGAAGGCGTTCATCCGCAAACCCTTAGCGCCCCGATGCGTCAGACGGGGACGTATTCCGGCCCGTCGACGATATGACAGGGGATAGGCTGTGGATGGCGGGCGATGGGTCGAGTGTCTCCATCGCTTTCCAGAAAATGAAGCGGAGACATTCTCCAGACAGAGTCCAACCCGGACAGGCTGAAATAAAGCCTGGTCTCGCTGCCGAATTGCCCGGGCCGATTTGTCGAGATGCAGTTTTCAAAGACCCAAGCCAGCGATGACATACCCTGCCACGCGGGTACGTCAGTTGCGGACGTAGGGTTGATAGAGCCGCGCTTCCGGCGCTTGCCGAAGGAGCGAGTGTCTCCACCCAAGGGTCGAGAGGGACCACAGTATCAGGGTCGGTAGTATCCACCGTGCGGGGTCAGCCGAGAGGAGAGGAAGGGGCGACAAATACTGGGCCCAATACACGACGCGGACAAACGCGCCGCCCCTTCCATCACGGCCGGGGGCCGTGATCCTGGCCTCTGGTCGATGCGCCGACCAGAGGAATGGCGTCCTAGCTCAGCACGACGATGGCGACCCGGCGGTTTTGGGCGCGGCCTTCGCGGGTCGAGTTGTCGGCGACGGGCTGCTCTTCGCCATAGGAGATGGTCGCCATGCGGTTCAGGGCGACGCCGTTCTGGCTGAGGTAGCGGCGGACGGTCTCGGCGCGGGCGGCACCCAGTTCACGGTTGCGGCCGGCGTCACCGGTGCCGTCCGTATAGCCCTGGATTTCCAGATAGACGTTGCGGTTCTCGGTACGCAGACGCTGGACCAGTTCGGCCAGACGGGCCTCGCCTTCGGGCGACAGGGTGTCGGCGTTGACGGGGAATTTGACTGAGTCGTCGGACAGCACGACCTCATAGAGGAACTTGCCCTCGGCCAGTTTCTGGGCGTCGGTGGCACGGCGCAGAGCCTCGCCGGCGGTGCCGGCAACCTCGGTCACGCGACCGTCGACAGTCGTGACGCGCTGGTCGACGACAGCGGTCTGGTCACGAACGAAGCGATGGCTGGCACAGCCGCTGGCGGCGACGCCAAAGGCGAGTACGACGCCGGTGATCGCTGCGGTCCTGAGAGTGGATCGGGTCAAGTTTGAACTCCTGAATAGGGGGCGCGGTATCCCTGGTCATCACGCGCTTGTTACGGTGAAGTGAAGCTCGGGGCGTGGTCATGACCGCTAAAGGGCCAGAACATGTCAGCTTGACCATAAGCTGACGGTATGTAGCGCATGAATAATGCCGTTCGCCACGATCCTGACGCGAGGCGATGTTCTGTCGGAGATCACAAGGTCGGATCGCGATGATCGCGCGTGATCTCGGCAAATCATCGGTATTCGATGCCTTGGAGCGCCATTGGCCCCGATCTCCTCAAGAACAACTCAAGGGCGACACAAGCGAAGGTCGTGGCAGTCTTGGGCGGTCGTCGTCAGCGTGGCGGCGCACGCCGTGCCGCTGGCGCTGATGCTGCTGCTGCCGCCCAGGGTGCCCGAGAGGATCGAGCCCCCGGTGGTGATGGTCACGCTGGAGCCGCCCCATGTGCCCGTGCCGGTCCCGCCGCCACCACCCCCTCCGGACACGGCGACCGAGGAGGCGTCGTCCGCAGCCTCTGCACCGGCCCCCGCACCGCCCGCGCCGGTCACCCGCGTTCGCGCCACCGCCCCGCGCCGCCCGCCACCGATCCCGCCGCCGCCGGAGGTCAGGCCGCTTCCAGCTCCGCGCGAGCCTGCGCCCGCGCCTATGGTGACGCTGGGTGAGGCGGAACTGGCCGGAGCGACGCGGGCAGGCTCGGGCCTGTCAGGAGGGCAGGGCGGCAGCGGCTCGGGCACCGGGGAGGGCAACGGCAATGGCGGCTGCGACATGGTCCAGCGGCTTCAGGACGCCCTGCGCACCGATCCCGAAGTGCGCCAGGCGGTGACCCAGGCGCAGGGCATCGCGGGCGCAGGCCGCACGCCCCTGGTCTGGAATGGCCGCTGGGTCCGGACGCAGGGCGAGGAGGGCGAAGGCTTGGCCGGCGTGCGTCAGGCCATCGCCCTAGAAGTCGCCTTCGCCCCCGCCGCCTGCAAGAGCCAGCGCATGCGCGGTATGGTCCTGATCGCCTTCAGCGACGCACGCGGCGGGCCGCGCGTGGCGCTGGGGACGGGGTCGTGGCGGTGGTCGGACCTGCTGAACGCGCAGTAGGCAGCGTCTGAGGTTCCAGGCGAATATCAGTACGGTGTCGTCAGGCATCGCGGCGCGGCAATCTGCGATATCCTTTCTGTTCATCGTCCGATGCGCAATTCTGCGTTGAGCGCCTACAACCTTGACGACGAGCCATTTTTTGCTGCTCATACCCAAAGGGTCGGTTCAGGCCTCGAAGGAAACTGGCAGATGCGTAGCACGATCATTTCTATCGGCTTGGCGGTTGGCCTGCTGACGCTGGGAGCCTGCAGTACCTCGGTTGAGCCGCGAACCCAAACGCTGGCCGAACTGCGACAGCAATGTCGAGGCGAGATCGTACCGACGGGTCGCCAGACCGGGGATGCGCGGCACGACTATGATTGCAGAAGCCGTCACGCCTCTGGCGCGGACAGGGCAAATAACACGGCCGCTGGCGCGATCCGCTCGGCCGCCAATGACCGTTCGAGTGGCAGAGCCTTCTAGACGAACTCCACCAGCACATCGTCCGCCGCGACCGGATCGCCAGCCGCCGCGCTGACCGCCTTCACCACGCCGTCTCGTTCGGCCTTGAGGATGTTCTGCATCTTCATGGCTTCGATGATGGCGACGGTTTCGCCCGTCTTGACCTCCTGGCCGGGCGAGACGGCGATGGCGACGACCAGGCCGGGCATGGGGGACAGCACCAGTTTGGAGGTGTCGGCGGCGACCTTTTCCGGCAGGCGGGCGAACAGTTCGGCCAGGCGCGGGGTCAGGACGCGGACGCGGGCCCTGGTGGCGCGGCTGCGAATCTCGAAGCCGTCGGCGACGCGGCGGACCTCGGCGGTGAAGGGGGCATCATCCAGAACCGCACGGAACTGGGCCTGGCCGGGACGCCAGTCGATGTCGGACAGGCTCAAGGCGCGGTCTTCGCCGGCCAGTTCCAGCATCAGGGCCTCGTCGTCGTCATACGATAGGCTGACGCCGATGGGGTCGCGGTCGATCATGACCACCCAGTCGGTGCGGTCGGACGGATCGCCCGCCTGTTCGGACAGGATTTCGTGCATGGCGACGGCGCTGGCGACCATGATGTCACGTTGCAGCGGCCCGGCGGGCACACCGTGGAAGCCGTCGGGGAATTCGTCGACGATATAGCTGGTCGACAGCTTGCCGGAGCGGAACCGCTCCTGATCCATCACCGCCGCCAGGAAGGGGACGTTGTGGCCGACGCCGTTCAGGTGTGTGTCTTCCAGCGCACGGGCCATGCCTTCTACCGCCCCGGCGCGGGTCGGGGCCCAGGCGCAGAGTTTGGAGATCATGGGGTCGTAGAACATGCTGATCTCGTCGCCCTCGCGCACGCCGGAATCGTTACGCACGACATAGGGGCCGATGGGCGAATGATGCTCGCCTTCCTCGGCCGTCTCATAGCGGACCAGGCGGCCGATGGAGGGCAGGAAGCCGCGATACGGATCCTCGGCATAGATGCGGCTCTCGATGGCCCAGCCGTTGATCGACAGGTCTTCCTGTTTGAAGCCCATCGTCTCGCCCGCCGCCGAGCGGATCATCTGTTCGACCAGATCGACGCCGGTGATCAGTTCGGTAACCGGGTGTTCGACCTGAAGCCGGGTGTTCATCTCCAGGAAGAAGAAGCTGCGGTCCTGACCGGCGACGAACTCGACGGTCCCGGCGCTGTCGTAGTTTACCGCACGCGCCAGCGCGATGGCCTGATCGCCCATGGCCTTGCGGGTCGCGTCGTCCAGCAGGGGGGAGGGGGCCTCCTCGATGACCTTCTGATTGCGGCGCTGGATGCTGCATTCGCGGTCGAACAGGCTGACGATATTGCCGTGCTTGTCGCCCAGCACCTGAATTTCGATGTGGCGCGGATTGACGATGAACTTTTCAAGGAAGACGCGGTCGTCGCCGAAGGCGGTCTGGGCCTCGGCCTTCACGGCGGCAAAGCCCTCGGCCATGTCGTCGTCGGAATGGGCCACGCGGATGCCCTTGCCGCCGCCGCCGGCACTAGCCTTGATCATGACCGGATAGCCGATCTGGCGCGCGATCTCGACGGCGTGTTCGGTCGTCTCGATCAGGCCCATGTGGCCGGGGACGGTGGAGACGCCCGCTTCGGCGGCGAACTTCTTGGAGGTGATCTTGTCGCCCATCGCCTCGATGGCGTGGGGATTGGGTCCGATGAAGGTGATTCCCTCGGCCTCGAGACGGCGCGCGAAGACAGGGTTTTCACTGAGGAAGCCGAAGCCGGGGTGGACCGCCTCTGCGCCCGAACGCCGCACGGCATCCACGATCCTGTCCTGGATCAGATAGGATTGGGCGGCGGGCGACGGGCCGATGTGGATCGTCTCGTCCGCCATCTCATACGCCAGCGATCCGGTGTCCGCGTCGGAATGCACCAGGGCGGTCTGTATGCCCATCTTGCGGGCGGTCTTGATGATGCGGACGGCGATCTCGCCACGGTTGGCGATCAGGATTTTCGAGAACATCAAGTCTTCCGGGTTCAGGCTGCCGCGCGGCTGGCCGAGGGGGAACCTGCTCCGATTAGGACGCGTTTGGCGCGGAGTAAACCAAGGGGGTCATGGTCGGCGTTCAGGAATCCAGGGTTGGCAAGCCCGGTCCCGATACGCTTTAACCCTGCCACACCCGTCCATCGGCCCGGAGACCAGACCTGATGACCCGCATGCTTACCCTTACCGCCACAGCCGCCCTGACCCTCGCCGCCGGGGTCGCGCCCGCCGTGGCCCAGGACTTCCGCGCCCTGGCCCGCCAGGATCTGCAGGCGGCGCATGATGAACTGGCCGCCAACCACCCCGCCGCCGCCCTGCCGGGCGCACAGAGCGAAACCTTCCGCGCCTGGATCGATGCCGGCCTCGCCGACGCCCTGGGTCAGGCAGACCGGGTCAACAGCGGTGACAGCCATGCCTATCTGCTGCGCTACTATGGGGCTGGTTTCCGCGACTCGAACATTTCCATTCGCCCGACCTATGAGGGTCTGGGGCCGTATTTCGGGACCAGCTGGCCCGGCTTCACCACCGGATGGCGCGGTGGCAAATATGTCGTGACCTATATTCAGGAGGGCGTGCGCGGAACGCCGCCGCTCGGCGCTACTCTTGTCGATTGCGGCGGCACGACCGCCGAGGAGATGGCGCGGGCCAAGCTGGATCGCTGGGAAGGCAATCTGGAAACGGAGGCCGGTCGCGTCACCTCGGCTCCCTATCTGCTGTGGAACCGCAACAACCCCTTCACCATGGGTGTGCCCGCGACGTGCAACTTCCAGGTCGGCAACAACCGTCGCCCGCGCGAGTTTCAGATTCGCCCCGTGCCAGTGACGCCTGCAGGACTGGAAGCCGCCTACCGCGCCACCGTCTACATGCCGCCTGCGACGCCGCTGTCGATCGAGACGGTCAACGGTCGCCCGTGGCTGAACGTGCATTCCTTCGATGACGGCGCGGGCTGGGACGCCTTCAATGCCGCCGTCGAGGCCCAGGTCGATACCCTGCGCGGACCGCAAGGTCTGGTCATCGACCTTCGCGCCGCCGCCGGTAACTCGGTCACCAGCTCGACCCGCCGGGGCTATGGCCTGGCCAACCGCATCTGGACGCCGGAATTCACCATCAGCCGCCAGCCCGCCTCCGGGGCCATCACCTATCGTGCCACCCCCGGTAACCGCGAATGGTATGCGGCTGCCGCTGGTCGAATGCAGGCCGACCCCAGCTTCGTGGCTGAGGCCCCCCAGGTGATCGCCCAGACCCTGGAGATCGTGGCCGCATTCGATGCCGCCATCGCTGCAGGTCAGACCACCTTCACCCTGACCGGACCGGAACTGGCCGCTGACACCGGAGCGGCCAATCCTGTTCAGGGACCGGTTATCGTCCTGGTGGATGCCGGCTGCTCGGGCGGTTGCCTGGATACGCTGGATCTGCTGACCAAGCTGCCGAACGTGAGGATCGCCGGCTCGACCACGGCGACGGATTCGATCTTCATCGATCCGACGGTGGAGCGTCTGCCTTCGAACTATGCGCAGCTGAGCTATGGCCACAAGGCCTGGACCGGTCGTACGCGGGCCAACAACCAGCCCTACACCCCGGCCGAAGGGCTGGCCTATACGGGCAACCCGGCGGACGAGAATGCCGTGCGCGCCTGGGTCGGGACGCTGTTCGGCGCCTGATTGAGGACATCTCCCTCCCCGTCATGGGGAGGGATGTCGGCGCGCAGCGACGACAGGGTGGGGTGCGTATGTTCGCGCTCCGGCCCTTTCGAACCCCACCCTGACTGCTGCGCAGTCTGTCCCTCCCCATGAAGGGGAGGGGGATGGGGTGGAACCTCGGCCCGGCCTTTCCTATTTGAGGGTCATGACCAACCTCGCTCCCGACGCATCCAGCCTGTCCCCGTCAGGGTTTGACCTGACCCCGCCCGACGATGCCGAGCGCGCCCGTCTGGAAGCGGACCTGAACGAGGAGGAGCGCCGCGTGCTGCTGGCGCACGGGACGGAGGCACCGTTCTGCGGGACCCTGCTGGGCGAAAAGCGGGTCGGCGTCTTCTGCTGCCGCGAATGCGGACTGCCGCTGTTCAGACAGGGCACAAAGTTCGAAAGTGGCACGGGCTGGCCCAGCTTCAGCGAGCCGGTCGACGAGGCCCACGTTAAGGCGATCACTGATCGGTCCTACGGCATGACGCGTACCGAAACTCGCTGCGCCCGCTGCGACAGCCATCAGGGCCATGTCTTCCCTGACGGGCCACCGCCCAGCGGCCTGCGCTACTGCATCAACTCGGTCGCCCTCGCGTTTGTCGCCGAGGGAGACCCCCTGCCGGATCCCTTGGGGCGCGGCGACGGGAGGGCCTGATGCGCTGCATGACGGTATGCATGTCTCGCCAGAACCGGTTTTCGGATTTTCGAAATTTTCCAGATCACGTTCCAGCCTCATTTGAGGCTAAGGTGAAGTTAGTACAGGAGTTGGCCGGATGTTGATGACCTCCCTGATGATGGCGGCGACCCTGGTGGTCAGCCCTGCCGTTGGCGACGAGCCGGACGGCGTAATCTCGACGGCACCGGAAACCTCGGTCTCGCTTGACGCTGCGGCGATCGCGCCGACGGCCCCCAGCGCCCAGGGCGCGGCCCAGCAGGCGTCAGAGGCGCACGGCCTGACCACGGACGAACAGATCGACCAGTGGATCGCCGCCCGTTCGCCGGATGACAAACCCTATTCCAGCGATTCCATGCGCCTTACGGACGACCGCAAGATGCACGGCGAGGTCGATGTCGGCATCGGCACCGGCGGCTATCGCAGCTATGGGGCCGCTGTCTCCCTGCCGATCGGCGAAAACGGAAGGCTGAACCTCAGCTACACCCAAGTCGAGAATGGCTATGGCTACGGGTATCCTTACAGGAGCTATGGCCGCGGATACGGCGACTACGGCCTTGGCGGCTATTATAATGATTCAGGCTATGCCTTCCCCGGACGTCAGAGTGCCGAGGATGCCATTCGGTTCGAAAATCGGGTGGCGCGTCCGGGTGGGCCTCCGGGCCTGCGACCGCTGATCCAGCCGCAGCTGACAAGTCCGGATTGATAAGGGGCCCGATCTTGTGATCGGGCCTTTCTATTGCTCCGCCTACGGTCAGGACGACCGCCAATGTCCATCTTTGGACATAGGAACGGACTGCTCCGGAGCCGGTTGTGAGTGTCCCCACACGGAGAGACACCATGGCCGACAAGACCCTGAACGACCTGTTCCACGATACGCTCAAGGACATCTATTATGCCGAGCGCAAGATCCTGAAGTCCCTGCCCAAGATGGCCCGCGCGGCTCAATCGCCCGAATTGAAGGCGGCGTTCGAGAAGCACAAGGATCAGACTGAAGGCCAGATCGAACGCCTGCAACAGGTGTTCGAGATCATCGACAAGGCCCCGCGCGGCAAGACCTGCGACGCCATCGAAGGCATCCTGGCCGAGGGTGACGAGATCATGGAAGAGTACAAAGGCTCACCCGCGCTGGACGCCGGCCTGCTGGCGGCGGCCCAGGCCGTCGAACACTATGAGATCACCCGCTACGGCACTCTGAAACGCTGGGCCAACGAACTGGGCATGAAGGATGCGGCCAGGCTGCTGGACGAAACCCTGCAAGAGGAATCGCAGACCGACCTGGACCTGACGACGATTGCGGACGCGTCCGTGAATGACAACGCCAAGGCCTGAACCCAGATATAGGCCGGAACGTCAGCGGGGCCCGACTTTCACAAGCCGGGCCCCGTCGATGTCTGCAGATGGTGCCGCCGGGGGGAATCGAACCCACGACCTCAGCCTTACCAAGGATGCGCTCTACCACTGAGCTACGGCGGCCTGAACTGAGGAACGGGGCCTATAGCCAACCGGGCGGGCGGGGGGAAGCCCCGAATTCGGTCGCTTGCGAAAAAGCTGGGGCAAGGGTCTGATCGACACATGGCTGATCGTGATTCCCCAGTGACCGCAGTTCCTGCCCCCGGCGGTGCGTCCGAGCGGGCCGATGGGCGACCCAAGGGCAGCAAGGCGACGGCCACGCCCAGGGCCCAGAGACTGGCCACGGCCCTGCGGGACAATCTGAAACGGCGAAAGGCGGCGGCCACCGCCCGCCCGGAAAAGCCGCGCAACTGAATGTCATCGGCAGTTTGAGGTCGCGCCCTTTTGCAACGGGGGGCGGACGCGCTAGATAGCCGATCCGCCTTGGCCGTTGCCCTGGCCCTCAGGGCAGACACAGAGACTTCATGGACAGTATTGTCATTCAGGGCGGCAACCGCCTGAACGGAACGATCCCCGTCAGCGGGGCCAAGAACTCTGCCCTGAAGCTGATGGCGGCTTCGATCCTGACCGATCAGCCCCTTATGCTGACGAACATGCCGCGTCTGGCGGACACAAAGTTTCTGGGCCGCCTGCTGAACGCCCTGGGCGTCGATGTCACCGAGCGTGACGGCGCAGACGGGCAGGAGACACTGTTTCACGGCGCAACCATCAGCTCGACGTTCGCTCCTTATGATCTGGTCCGTCAGATGCGGGCCAGCTTCAATGTGCTGGGGCCGCTGCTGGCGCGGACAGGCGAGGCCAAGGTGTCGCTGCCGGGCGGCTGCACCATCGGGGCGCGACCGGTCGATCTGCACCTTCAGGCGCTGACGGCGCTGGGGGCCGAGATCGAGCTGGACGAGGGCTATGTTACTGCGCGGGCCCCCCGGGGGCTGCAAGGCGCGGAGATCGAGTTCCCGATCGTCTCGGTTGGCGCGACGGAACACGCGCTGCTGGCCGCCGTCATGGCGAACGGCACGACGGTGCTGAGGAATGCAGCGCGCGAGCCCGAGATCGGCGACCTGGCCCGCTGCCTGACGGCGATGGGGGCAAAGGTCGATGGCATCGACAGCGACGTCCTGACCATCACCGGCGTGAGCTCGCTGGGCGGGGCGACCTGGTCGGTAATCCCTGACCGCATCGAGATGGGCTCCTATGCCGTGGCGGCGGCCATGGCGGGCGGTGAAGTGCGTCTGACCAAGGCGCGGGCCGATCTGATGCAGGCGCTGAGTGCCAAGATGGTCGAGGCGGGTGTCGAGATCACGCCGACCGAGGACGGGGTGATCGTCAAGCGCGACCCGGCCCAGCGCCTGAAAGCCGTCGATCTGACTACAGAGGTCTATCCCGGCTTTGCCACCGACCTACAGGCCCAGTTCATGGCGCTGATGACCACGGCGGATGGGCAGAGCACCATTCAGGAGAACATCTTCGAGAACCGCTTCATGCATGCACCCGAGCTGGCGCGGCTGGGGGCGGATATCGCTGTGCATGCTGGCAGTGCGGTGGTGACGGGGGTGCCGACCCTGCGTGGCGCGCCGGTCATGGCGACCGACCTGCGCGCCTCGGTCAGTCTTGTGATCGCTGGCCTTGTCGCCGAAGGTGAGACGACGGTGGGCCGGGTGTATCACCTGGATCGCGGGTTCGAAAAACTGGAAGATAAGCTGACGGCTTGCGGGGCCGACATCCGCCGCGTCAAGGGCGACGAGCATGACCATTGAGGCCCAGGCCATAGAGGCTGAGGTTGAGCCGGAGGCCAAGGCCCCGATCGAGCCTTTGCGCCTTCTGGCCGAGGATGCCGACGATCTTCAGATCATCTCGGCCGCCCTGCAGGACGCGATCATGCGGCCCGTGGATATCGTCTGGGAGACGGGCGCGCGGACGCTGACCCTGGCGCTGAGCCGGTTCTGCTGGGAATGCGGCGGTACGCGGGTCATGGCGGCCATGCAGTTCGGGGATGTGGTCGCGGTCAAGAGCCGTCGTCTGCACCGGTCACCGGATGCGGCGCTGGAACTTCTGGCCATGGACTTCATCCCGGACGAGGACCCGGAGGCTGCGCCGGGCGGGCGGGTCATCCTGATGTTTGCGGGCGGCGGCGATCTCAGGGTCGATGTGGAGTGCCTGGACGCGGTGCTGACTGATCTGTCGGAGCGGTGGCCCGCCAGACTGGCCCCGACCCATGCGGCGGATGAACCCGACACCCAAGAGAGGCTGGCAGAATGAGCGACCACCGGCTGATCTCGGTCGATCTGGATGCCGTGTCGCTGCCGGCGGCGACGGCCGAGATTGAGCACGAGCGGCGGGTAGCCATCTTCGACCTCGTTGAAAAGAACAGTTTCGAGCCTGTGGGGGCGGAAGGCGGACCCTATCGCCTCAAGCTGTCGCTGCTGGACACCAAGCTGGTGTTCGACATCGAGGGGCCGGAGTTTGCACGGGCGCACGGCCTGTCGCTGACGCCGCTGAAAGGCGTGATCCGCGACTATATCCTGATCTGCGACAGCTATTACGAGGCGCTGCGCGGGACGTCGCCCGCCCAGATCGAGGCGGTCGACATGGGGCGGCGCGGTCTGCACAACGAAGGGGCAGAGCTGCTGAAGGCCCGGTTGGACGGCAAGATCGCCATCGATCATGAGACGGCACGGCGACTGTTCACGTTGGTGACCGCGCTGTACCGGCGGGGGTAGCCTCGACTACCGCCGGATTTTCAGGCATTAGGCCCGCTCCTTACGATCCGCGCTTTCGTCCGGCGCAGGTTTTGATTCGTATTCAAGGGCGCGAGAGGCCGCATGGCTAAGGAAGAACTGCTCGAGTTTCCCGGCGTCGTCAGCGAACTGCTGCCGAATGCGACGTTCCGTGTGCTGCTCGAAGGCAATGATCACGAGATCATCGCCCACACCGCCGGCAAGATGCGCAAGAACCGCATTCGCGTGCTGGCCGGAGACAAGGTGCTGGTCGAAATGACCCCCTATGACCTGACCAAGGGTCGCATCACCTATCGCTTCAAGTAAGGACGGGCTCGGAATGAGCCGTCCCGAACTGGTGCTGGCCTCGTCCAGCCCGCGGCGCGTGGAACTGCTGACCCTGGTCGGCTTCACGCCGAACAAGATCGACCCTGCCGATATCGATGAAATGCCGCTGAGGGACGAGACGCCGCCACGTCTGGCCCTGCGCCTGGCGACGACCAAGGCCCAGGTGGTGGCACAGCGGCATCCCGACGCGGTGGTCCTCGCCGCCGATACGGTTGTGGCCGTGGGGCGCCGGCTGCTGGAGAAGGCAGCGGACGAGGCGGAGGCGACGCGGTTTCTGAAGCTGCTGTCCGGCCGCAATCACCGGGTCTTTACCGGCGTGGCGGTGGTGCGAAACGGCAAGCTGACGCATCGGGTCAACGAGACGCGCGTGACCTTCAAGATCTTATCGGACGCCGAGATCGCGGCTTATGTTGCCAGCGGTGACTGGCGGGGCAAGGCCGGAGCCTATGGCATCCAGGGCGCGGCCAGTGCTTTTGTCCGCAAGATCGTGGGCAGCCATCACGGGGTGATGGGTTTGCCGCTTTATGAGACCGTCAACCTGCTGGCCGGGGTCGGCCTGCGGACGCCGTGAGCGGCACCGAGGTCTTTCTGGACGACACGCCCGGCGAGACGCGGGGCATAGTGGTGCGCAATGGACGGTTTGAGCATCTGATCATCCAGGGCGAGGGCGACGTGGCCCAGCACAGACTGGGTGCGCGCTGTGTCGGCCGAATCGTCGATGTGCAGCCTGGTCTGAAGGGGGCGTTCGTCGATCTGGGAGCCACGCCACCGCTGGGGTTTCTGCCGTTTGGACCGGGTGCCCCGCTTGCCGTGGGGCAGAAGGTCGAGGTCGAAGTGTCGGCCGAACCTCGGGAGAGCAAGGGACCGACCCTGCGCCGTACCGGAACGGGGGAGGGGGAGCCCCGGCTTCTGGCTAACGGGCTGTCGGTGGAGCAGATGCTGGCGGCGCTGGTGCCAGGGCAGGAACCGCTAAAAGGCTTGGCGGCGCTTCAGGCCGGGTCGGACGCCGGGGAAGAGGCGCTGCGCGATGGCGGACTGTTTGGTGATGTCGGGCTGGACCTGTGTGTGCAGCGGACGCGGGCGCTGATCGCCGTGGACCTGGATCTTGCCCCCGGTGCCGGCCGTGGCAAGGGGGGGCGGGCGAGGGATATCGCCAACAGGCTGGGCCTGACCGAGGCGGCGCGGTTGATTGGCCTGAAGAGTTGGGGCGGGCTGGTAGCGGTCGATCTGATCGGCGTGGGCCACGATGGTGCAGCGATCCTGGCCGATGCGCGGTCAGCGTTCGGTGCGGACAGGGACATCGTGTTCGGGCCGGTGAACCGCTTCGGTGTGCTGCAACTGGCTCTGCCGTGGCGAAGGACGCCGGTGGAAGAGCGGCTGGCGAGGGATGGGGCTGTCTGGCGCGGGGCGGTCGATATGACGCGCGCGCTGCGTCGGGCCTTGTTGTCCGACACGATGTCGGCCCGTATTGTCGCAACCTGCGATGCGGAGACGGCGCGGGTGGCCGAACCGCTGATGGCCGCACTGGGTCCGAGAGCCGGACTGGTTGTCGATCCCTCACCCGCTCGCGGACAGTTCAGGATCGACCCCACATGACGACCGCCGCCCTCTGTCCGATTTGCCGCAAGAACCCGGTGACGCCGGAATATCGACCCTTCTGTTCCAAGCGGTGCGCGGATGTCGATCTGCAACGCTGGTTCACCGGCGGCTATGCGATTGCGGCCGAGCCCGACGACGGTGTGCGCGACGACGACGAAGACTGATCTGACGGCTGGACAGCCATATCGGCCTCGCCTATAGACCGCCCCTCCGCGAGCGGACGTCTCGCCTGGATAGCTCAGCTGGTAGAGCAGCGGATTGAAAATCCGCGTGTCGGTGGTTCGAATCCGCCTCCAGGCACCACCGCCCTTTTCAGGGCGATCGCCCCATTCCAGAATGATGACTTTCAGGACAGGTTTGTGTCCAAGCCTGTGGACAATTGTCGTTCGCAAACCGCCATTGCGCCCTTGACGCTATGGCAGGCCTTGTTCAAAGAAACTGGCCGCTTTCGTTAAGATCGCGGTGATGGGCCAAAGATTGTCATAATCTTGAACCCATCGACGTCGTAACGGTCGTCGAACGGCAACCGTTAACGTCGGGAGGCGTTCCGGGTTCTGGTGCTGCAAAGCTCCAGAGGCGGATAGAGAATTTCATTGGGGGGCGGTCGTTTCGGCGGACGTATCCTGGTTCATCAGTCAGACCAAAAAACAGCAGGAACTGGCGCACTATGCTCGACATCAAGAAATCCAACATTCTTCTGGCTATGGCCGGCGCTGCCGTCCTGATGGCCAGCTCGCCTGTTCTCGCGCAGGATACCGCCACTCCGGCCCCGGCTACGACGGAAGCCACCGCCCCCGCCGCGACCACCCCTGCCGCTCCGGTCGCTGAAGCGCCTGTCGCTGATGCCGCCGAAGAAGCCGGTGGACATTCGGGCGACATCACCCCGATCTCCATGTTCATGGAAGCGACCATCGTCGTGCAGGTCGTGATGATCGGTCTGCTGCTGGCCTCGATCTTCTCGTGGACCCTGCTGATCATCAAACTGATCGAGTTCTCCAAGCTGAACCGCAAGACGGACCAGTTCCTGGAAGAGTTCCGCACCACTCGCACCATCGCCGACATGCGCCGCGTGTCTTCTTCGGAAGAGTTTGACGGCAACCCGCTGGCCGACATGGCCGCTGCCGCCACCGAGGAAGTCGAACTGTCACGTCAGGCCGGCCTGTCGGTCAACGGCGATCACCGCGACTCGGCCATCGGTCGTGCCCAGAACGCCGTTGCCGCCGTTCAGTCCGGCGTTGCCGGTCGTCTGTCGGGCGGTCAGCAGTTCCTGGCTTCGACCGGTTCGACCGGCCCGTTCGTCGGTCTGTTCGGTACCGTGTACGGCATCATGAACTCCTTCATCGGTATCGTGCAGTCGAACACCACCAACCTGGCCGCGGTTGCCCCCGGTATCGCCGAGGCCCTGCTGGCTACCGGTATCGGCCTGTTCGCCGCTATCCCGGCCGTGGTGTTCTACAACTACTTCAACACCCGCATCGCCGCCTATGGCACCCGTTCGGACGGCTTCAACGCTGAACTGATGAACGCCATCTCGCGTCAACTCGACAAGGGAGCGTAAGGCGCATGGGTGCCAAACTCGGAGGAACGGGCGGCGGCACGAATATCGTCGAGGCGAATGCCGACATCAACGTCACGCCTTTCGTCGACATCATGCTGGTGCTTCTGATCATCTTCATGGTGGCGTCTGCGGTCGCCACGCCTGGGGTTGAAGTGAAGTTGCCGATTGCCGTCGCCGCTCAAACCGAAAGCCCGCCCAAGCCAGTCTACATCTCGATTCAGGATGATGGGCGGGTCTACATCGGCGACGGTGAGAGCAGCTTTCAGTCGTTGGGTGCAGACCTGACAGAGGCCGTAGGCCGCCGTGATCCTACACGTGAGCGTATCTATATTCGTGGAGACGAGGCGACCCGTTATGGCGACTTCATGCAGGCGATGAACGCCTTGCAGGACAGTGGCTTCTACAGCGTCGCCCTCGTCGGCGAAGACAAGGCGAGGTAACGATGACAGATACACCCGTCGAATATCATCGCAGTCGCTATGATGCCCCTCGCAAGAAGGGCTTCATGGGGGTGTCGCCGCTGGTCTGGCTGATTACCCTGGGGACGGTCATGGCCATGTTCGTGGCTCTGATCATCTTCCTTCAGCGCACGAAGTTCGAGATGAAGGTCGTGGACTATTCGGATGACGCCGTGGACGTGGAGCTGATCCCGCCCCCGCCGCCTCCGCCGCCCCCTCCGCCTCCTCCACCGCCTCCACCTGACACGCCTCCGCCGCCGAAGCTGCAGATCCGTCCTCCGGTCATCGTCCCGAATGCGCCACCGCCGCCCCCGGCTGTGAACATCGAGACGGTCAAGAAGGTCGATCGCATCGAGGTTGCCGGTCCTGCGGTCATCACACGGACTCCGCCGGAACCGGCTCCCGTGGCCGCTCCGCCGCGTCCGCCGGTGATCAGCAATCCGTCGTGGTCGCGTCGTCCTTCGATCGAGTTCCCGGAAAGAGCCCAGTCACGTGGCATCGATTCAGGTTCGGTTACGGTCGAGTGCAATGTGAATCCAAACGGCTCTGTCAGCTCGTGCGTGATCATATCGGAAACCCCAACAGGTGCCGGTTTTGGTCAGGCCGCTCTAGCAGGGGCCAGACGCGCCCAGCTGTCGCCTCGCTCCGTCGATGGCGTGGCTACGGGTGGCAAGGTCCGCTTTAACGTTCCGTTCCGTATCGAAGATTAAGGACCGGAAGACACTGCTGAAACGGCAAAGCCTTGGAGATACATCTCCAAGGCTTTTTCGTATCTAGGTCAGCACACGGGTTTTCAGACAATGGCCGCTTGATCACCCTCGACCGCACCGCTAAACACCGTCCCTCGCTAACGGTCTGAAGATCGAAAGCGTCGAATATGCCGCCTTAGCTCAGTTGGTTAGAGCGCCGGTTTGTGGAACCGGAGGTCCTCAGTTCAAGCCTGAGAGGCGGTACCATTCCTCGTTGGAGCCGAGCTCCGAGGACGACGTCTCAGCGATCAAGTGCGGAAGCGTCAGGGATCTGGGTCACAGGTGCCTTGCCGCGTCGTCGCATGGCCGTGATTGGTCCCTCGACCTTGGCCAGGGCTTCCTCAGTCGCCTGATAGCCGACCAGAACCGTCGGCTCGTAACTTTTCCAGTCGCGGATTTCGGTGCCCTCGGGCCTGGGTTGGACCAGGATGTCGGTGGCCCCGCGTGAGACCTCCAGTTCGGCATCCGTGGTCAGGGTGGCGGATCGCATCAGGATGGACACGATGGGCGGGCCGCGACGCCAGGCACCCGTCGCCAAGAACCGCCAGACCGACGGTGGGTGCAGGATCACCTGAGGATCCACGCCGCGCGCCTGAGACATGTCCACGCCGATGACGGGGCCGCTGTTCATCTGGCGCATCACAGCGGTCGGCAGGTTGTTCAACACCGCGCCGTCGACCAGCACCTGTCCGTCGATGACGATGGGCGGCAGCAGGCCCGGAATAGCGATGGAGGCCCGCATCGCCTTGCGCATCATGCCGCGCCGATGGACCTCGATCTTGCCGCTGGTCAGGTTGGTCGAGACCGCAAAGAAGGGCCGCACCGTGTCGGCCAGGTCCATGTCGCCATAGGCATCGATCAGGAGCTGATCCACCTTGCCCGCCCGCGTCATGGCCAGCATGGGGAAGGTGATGTCCGACAGAGGGTTCTTCACCACAAAGGCGCGGTAGATCCGGGCCTCAAGCTCCTCCTGCGTCCAGCCCAGGGCCGGCCCTGCGGCGATCACGGCCCCCATGGACGAGCCGCCGACGAAGTCGATCGGCACCTTTGCCTCATGCAGAGCGCGCAACGCGCCGATGTGCGCATAGGCGCGGGCTCCGCCGCCGGAGAAGACCACGCCCACCGCACTGCCGGTCAGGACGCGGCCCATGCGCTCCGCATCGTCCCTGGCCCCCTCCACGGCCTGAAACCACCGTCCGGGCTGGATGGCGTCGATCCAGGCAGCGGTGTTGGCGGGCCGCTTCATACGCGGATCGCGCATCAGGATCAGGTCGGTCCGGCGCTGGGCATCCAGCACGCCGGCATGCGGCATCGGCCGGTTGGGTGGAGCCAGCAGACCGTTGCCGACGACGAAGACGCGGTCCACCTGGCGTGCGCAGAGTGCGGCCCAGGCGGGCTCGTCCAGCTCCGCAACATAGAGGACATAGTCGTGCGTATCCTCGACACGGCTGAACCAGTCGGCGGCGGAGGTCAGGGCGGAGTGGTCGATGACCTGACAGGTAAAGCCATCCGCCTGGATCGCTGCGGCGATCCTCTCGACAAAGGCGCGGATGGGGCGCTGGCGGGCCGAGACAAAGCCGAAGACGCTGGGCTCGCCCCCACCGGACCGCCGGTCGCGTGCCCTCTGGATCATCAGGCGCGACAGTTCGACCATCAGGTCGGGTTCCTTGCGCGCCGCTTCGAAGAAGGCGTCGCGGGGCAGGGCCAGGACTTCGCAGTCGCGCAGGGCGACGACGTCGGCGGTGTGTTCGGTACCCGCCATCATGGCCATTTCGCCCGCAGGCTCTCCGGGCCGGATGACGCCGACGAACTCGGGCGGGCGGGCCTGATGAGCGTCGCGCCGGAAGACGCCCAGACGGCCGCTGCGCAGCAGGTACAGGGTGTCGGCGGGTGTCCCCTCAGCAAACAGGATTTCGCCGCCGGTCAGGGCGAACCAGCTGGCGCGGGTATTCTTCCCGCCCTCGAAGATGCGGTGCAGGGCGTCTTCAAGCCGGTCGGAGCGGGGAGGGGGCATCTGGAAGGGGCTAGGTTTTAGGGGTTAGGTTCTAGGGAGGGTCGGGGTGGGACGCCATGATTGCGCGAGTCTTCAATCCTTCCCTAGCCCCTAAAACCTAATCCCTAAAACCCGATCCCTACCACGCCCCCATCTCTCTCAGCTTCTTGGCCAGGTCGTCGGGCAGGTCGCCGGCGTCCATGGTGGAGAGGTCGGGCGGCGCATCCTTGGGCTCCAGATAGCGCCAGCCCTGGAAGGGACGGCGGGCCTGGGGGGCGGTGCGGATGACTTCCGGGTGCAGACGGATGTGGCACATACTGGTCTTGCCCTCACCCTTGGTCGTGATGTCGGCGATGGGCATGCGACAGGTGACCGAGCCCTTCATGACCCAGTACAGGCAGCCGCCGTCTTCCAGTTCCTGCGCACGCTTGGGCGTCATGCGGGTGTGAACCGTCAGCCAGTCGCCCTTGGCCACGCGCCGCTCCAGCGTCTCGACCTTGGCCACGCCGACGCAGAGCTTGATCATGTGCAGGGTGGGTTGGCTCACCCGGCCGACGCCTCGACCGTAGCCAGCACGGCATCTGCTCCCACCTGATCACCCACGTTGGCGTTGATGGCCCCGACGACGCCGTCGAACGGCGCGACAAGCGCATGCTCCATCTTCATGGCCTCCAGCACGATCACGGGCTGGCCCTTGGTGACGGTATCGCCTGCCTTGGCGGGGGTGGCGACAATCTTGCCGGGCATGGGGGCGCGGAGCGATCCGTCGGAGGCGGTGCCGCCCGAGGCTCCGGGCCGGGGGAAGCTGCGAACCTCGAAGGCGGAGCCATTCTCGAAGGCGACGACGCGTGTCGAGGACATGGGGATCAGGCTGGTGATTGGATGGTCGTCCTGCTCGAGCATGCGGACGTTCCCGGGTGTGCCATCAATGACCACGAACTGCGTCGAACGAGCCGGTGCATTGGCGCGGAAGCCCACCACACCTTCAAGGTTGTTCCAGGGCGAGGTGACGGCGTCGTCATCGGTCGCCGTGACCTCGCGCAGACGAAAGGCCGCATCTTCGCGCCCCATGTCCGACAAGGGATCGGCGACCAGAGCCGTCTCTTCGTTGGCAATGAAGCCGGTGTCCACGTCGCCTGAGATGAAGCGTGGGTGGTCCAGACATTTCATGACGAAGGCGGCATTGGTCTTCACCGGCCAGACCTCGACCTCGGACGCCGCGACGGCAAGGCGACCGGCGGCCTCCTCGCGCGTCTCAGCATGCACGATCAGCTTGGCGATCATGGGGTCGTAGAACTGACTGACCTCGCCGCCCTCATAGACGCCGGTGTCGATGCGGACGTCGTCCGGCAGGACAAAATGCTCCAGCTTGCCGATGCTGGGCAGAAAGCCGTTGGCGGGGTCCTCCGCGTACAGCCGCGCCTCCATGGCCCAGCCGTTCAGGGGGATGTCGGCCTGTTTCAGGGGGATGGGCTCGCCCGCCGCGACGCGGAACTGCCATTCGACCAGGTCGACACCGGTGATGGCCTCGGTGACCGGGTGTTCGACCTGAAGCCGGGTGTTCATCTCCATGAACCAGATGCGGTCGGCCTTCAGCCCGTCGGAGGCGTCGGCGATGAACTCGATGGTGCCGGCACCTTCATAGTTCACGGCCAAGGCGGCGCGCACGGCGGCGGCGGTGACGGCGTCGCGGGTCGCCTGGTCCATGCCGGGGGCCGGAGCCTCCTCGATCACCTTCTGGTGACGGCGTTGCAGGGAGCAGTCGCGCTCATGCAGGTGGACGACAGTGCCGTGGCTGTCGCCGAAGATCTGCACCTCGATATGGCGCGGACGGGTGATGTAGCTCTCGATCAGGACGCGCGGATCGCCGAAGGAGGACTGGCCCTCGCGCTGGGCGCTGGCCAGGGCGTCGGCGAAGTCTTCGGCCCGGTCGACCTTGCGCATGCCCTTGCCGCCGCCGCCGGCGACCGCCTTGATCAGGACGGGATAGCCGATGCCGGCGGCCTGTTCGGCCAGATAGGCGGCATCCTGGTTTTCGCCCTGATAGCCGGGGGTAACGGGCACGCCCGCCTCGATCATCAGCTTTTTCGCGGCATCCTTCAGGCCCATGGCGCGGATGGCGGCAGGGGGCGGGCCGATCCAGACCAGACCCGCGGCCATGACGGCCTCGGCGAAGTCGGCGTTCTCGGACAGGAAGCCATAGCCGGGGTGGACGGCCTCAGCCCCCGTCTGTTTCGCGGCGGCCAGGACCTTGGCGGCGTCCAGATAGCTCTCGCGGGCCGGGGCCGGGCCGATCAGGACCGCTTCGTCTGCCTCGCGCACATGCAGAGCGCGGGCATCGGCCTCGGAATAGACGGCGATGGTGCGGATACCCATGCGGCGGGCGGTCCGGAACACGCGACAGGCGATCTCGCCACGGTTGGCGACAAGGACGGATTTGAACATGAACCCGTTCTAGCGGGCCGATTCCCCCCGCGCCACTGGCCTTGAGCGAACGCCTACTGTGACCAGTTCGGCTTGCGCTTTTCCAGGAAGGCTCCGACGCCTTCCTGGCCCTCGGGCGAGACGCGGGCGCGGGCGATGCGTTTGGCGGTCTCTTCCATCAGGCCGTGGTCGATCTTCTGACCGGCCACGTCGTTGACAAGGCGTTTGGCGTCGCCCATCGCGCCAGGCGCATTGCCGGTCAGGCTGTCGGTCAGCATGGAGATGAACTCGTCGATCGACCCCTCCGGCAGGACCATGTCGATCAGGCCCGCATGGGCGGCATAGTCGGCGTCGAAGATGTTGGCGGTCAGGAACAGCTGGCGCGCGCGGCGGGCCCCCACGGCCTCGACCACATAGGGAGCGATGGTCGCGGGGATGAGGCCCAGCTTGACCTCGGAAAAGGCGAAGCGCGTGCCCTCTACGGCCACGGCCATGTCGCAGGCGGCGACAATGCCGGCCCCACCGCCCATGGCCGCGCCTTCGACCAGGGCCACGGTCAGGGCCGGGATATCGTGCAGGGCCTTGAGCATCTTGGCCAGGCCCATGGCGTCGTCGCGGTTGTCGCTCTCGCTCCAGCGTGCCGCGTCGGCCATCCAGCCCAGATCGGCCCCGGCGGAGAAGGTGCCGCCCGCGCCACGAATGAAGACCACCCGCACATTGTCCGCGCCATGCAGGGTCTCGAACGCCTCGTACAGGGCCGCGATGGTGGCGGCGTCGAAGGCGTTTTTCTTGTGTGGCCGGTTGATGGTGACGAAGACGGTCCCGTCCACGGTTGAATCGATCTGGATCAGGTCGTCGTTCGCATCCGGGGCCGGGTCGGCGAGCAGGGGGTGGGCTATGGCGTTGATCTCGGCCGCCTCGGCATCGGTGATGTCCAGGGCGTTGATGTCGGGGTCGGTAGGGGTGGGTTTGTCGGTCATGGGAGGCTCCAGTCGCCCTTCTCCCCTTGCGGGAGAAGGTGGCAGCCCGAAGGGCTGACGGATGAGGGGTCGCACGGTCGGCGACCGCTCTGCAAGGTTTCAACGCGCCAATCGGACGGGACGTTGCGACCCCTCATCCGACCTCGCTGCGCTCGGCCACCTTCTCCCGCAAGGGGAGAAGGGTGAGCACTACATCCTGAACACACCGAACGTGGTGTCCGGGATGGGCGCATTCAGCGAGGCACTGATGGCGAGACCCAGCACGTCCCGCGTCTGGACCGGGTCGATGATGCCGTCGTCCCAAAGTCGGGCGGTGGCGTAGTAGGGGTTGCCTTCGTCCTCGTATTTCTGGCGGATCGGGGCCTTGAAGGCCTCGGCCTGATCCTCGGTCCAGGTATCGGCATCGCGGTGGACGGTGGCGAGGACGGATGCCGCCTGTTCGCCGCCCATGACGCTGATCCGGGCATTGGGCCAGGTGAACAGGAAGCGCGGATTGAAGGCACGGCCGCACATGCCGTAGTTGCCGGCCCCGAAGCTGCCGCCGATCAGGACCGTGAATTTGGGCACCTCGGCACTGGCGACAGCCGTGACCAGCTTGGCCCCGTGTTTGGCGATACCCTCCGCCTCGTACTTGCCGCCGACCATGAAGCCACTGATGTTCTGCAGGAAGACCAGCGGGATCTTGCGCTTGCACGCCAGTTCGATGAAGTGCGCGCCCTTCACGGCGGCCTCGGAGAACAGCACGCCGTTGTTGGCCAGGATGGCGACCGGATAGCCCCAGATGCGGGCGAAACCGCAGACCAGGGTGGTGCCGTACAGCGCCTTGAACTCCTCAAACTCCGAGCCGTCGACGGTGCGGGCGATGACCTCGCGCACATCATAGGGCGCGCGGACGTCGTCGGGGATGATGCCGTACAGCTCTTCCGGATCAAGCGCGGGCGCGCGCGGTTCGCGCACGTCCAGCGGCATGGGTTTGACGCTGTTCAGATGGCCGACGATGTCGCGCACGATCTCCAGCGCATGCTCGTCGTTCTCGGCCACATAGTCGACGACCCCGGACTTGCGGCCGTGGGTCTCGGCCCCGCCCAGTTCCTCGGCGCTGATGACCTCGCCCGTCGCCGCCTTCACCAGCGGAGGACCGGCCAGGAAGATGGTGCCCTGATTGCGCACGATGACCGTCTCGTCCGACATGGCCGGCACATAGGCCCCGCCGGCGGTGCAACTGCCCATGACGCAGGCGATCTGGGGGATGTTGCGCGCGCTCATCCGCGCCTGGTTGAAGAAGATGCGGCCGAAGTGGTCGCGGTCGGGAAAGACCTCGGCCTGGTGCGGCAGGTTCGCTCCGCCACTATCGACCAGATAGGCGCAGGGCAGGTTGTTCTGTTCGGCGATCTCCTGCGCCCGCAGGTGCTTCTTGACCGTCAGGGGGAAGTAGGCCCCGCCCTTCACCGTCGGGTCGTTGGCCACGATCATGACCTCACGGCCAGAAACGCGACCGATTCCGCAGATCATGCCCGCGCCGGGCGCACCGTCCGGGTCTTTCGCATCGCCATACATGCCGTTGGCGACCAGTTGCCCGATCTCCAGAAAGGGCGAGCCGGGATCCAGCAGACGCTCCACCCGGTCACGCGGCAGCAGCTTGCCGCGCGAGACGTGGCGGTCGCGTGACGCCTGCGACCCGCCCAGGGCGGCCTTGGCGACCTTGTCGCGCAGCTCGGCGTTCAGGGCTGTGTTGTGGGAGTGCAGGGCCTTGAAGGTGGCGCTGTTGGGATCGATCAGTGACGTCAGCTTGGGCATGAGACGGGTTTAGGGCGGTTGAGGCGGCGGGGGAAGCGGTTCACCTCCACATCGGCGTAGGCCGATGGGGAGGACAGATCGCGCAGCGATCAGGAAAGGGCGGCGCAGCTGTTCAGAAATTGGCCGCCAGTACCGGTATTCGAGACTTCTCCGGCACTTACGGAGATGCCCCCTCCTGATCGTCGCTGCGCGCCGATCTGTCCTCCCCATTCGCCTGACGCGAATGGGGAGGTGAATGATCAGCTCTCTTTATATCGGCCTGTATGAAACCATGTTGACCCCGCGCCGTCCCCGTGGCCTGTGCCGCGTCCGATGACCCTGCTCAGCTTACAGACCCGTTCGACCCTGCGTGACCTGCTCAACCTGGCCTGGCCAGTGGTGCTGGCGCGGATCGGCATCATGACCATGGGGCTGACCGATGTGATCGTCGTCGGCAACTATTCGGGGATCGAGCTGGCCTACAGCTCGCTGGCCCTGGCCCCTACGGCCATCATCGTCACGACGGCCGTAGGGCTGATGATGGGGGTGCAGGTCCTGACGGCCCAGTATCTGGGCGAGGGTCGGCGGGCCGAGGTCGGGGGCGTGCTGCGGCGTGGCGTCGTCTATTCGCTGCAGATCGGCATCGTCTCCATGCTGGGGCTGATCCTGTTCGGGCCGTGGGCCTTGCAGAACATGGGGCTGGCCGACGGGCTGGGTGAGGGGGCCTCGCCGGTGCTGATCGTCTTTGCCCTGTCCATGCCCGGCTATCTGGTCAGCGTGGCGGCGCAGTTCTTTCTGGAGGCGATGAACCGGCCGCGAGCAGGGATGTGGGCCATGTGGGTCGCGAACGGCATTAATCTGGCGCTGAACCTGCTGCTGGTGCCGGACCTGCTGGGGCTGGGCGTCGACGGTGCCGTCGCCTCGGCCTGGGCGACCTTCTTTGCGCGGACGTCGCTGGCGGTGTTTCTGATCATCTACATCGTTCGCCTGCCCGAGGCGCGGGCGCTGGGCATCTTCGACGAGCCGAAACGTGACCGGAAAGCCGAGCACGAGCAGCGCAAGGTCGGCTATGGCGCAGGCTCCAGCTATTTCATCGAGGTCGGGGCCTTTGCGGCCATGACCTTTATCGCCGGCCAGCTGGGGGCGATCGAGACCTCGGCCTGGACCATCGTCCTGAATGTCTCGGCCATCGTCTTCATGATCCCGATGGGCATGTCGTCGGCGACGGCGGTGCTGGTGGGCAAGGCTTACGGCGCAGGCGACGGGCGCGGCGTGATGCGGGCGGGGCTGGTCGGGCTGGCGGTCGTGACGGTCCTGACGTCGATTGTCGCCGTGGTGCTGTGGCCGACAGCGTCGCTGGTGGCCGGCGCCTACAATCGCGATCCGGCCCTCTTGGCGGTGGTCGTACCGGCGCTGGTGCTGGCCACGCTGTTCTTCGTGGCTGACGGCATTCAGGTGGTTTCGGCCTCTGCCAACCGGGCGGCGGGCGACGTCTGGTGGCCTACGATCATGCATTTCGCAGCCTACAGCCTGATCATGATGCCGCTGGGCTGGGTGCTGGCCCATCAGATCGGCGTGGATGGCCTGGTCTGGGCGGTCATCATCGCCAGCCTGGTGTCTTCGGTGTTGCTGACGGGTCGATTCATCCGGGTCGCTCGGCGACTGCCGTCGCAGGGGGCAGGGATCAGGGTTTAGGGATTAGGGAAGGGCGGGGTTGCGATATCGTGCTGTACTCGCCACTAACCCCTAATCCCCAAACCCTAATCCCCGGCCTCCATGTCCCGCATCCTGATCACCTCGGCCCTGCCGTACATCAACGGCATCAAGCATCTGGGGAATCTGGCGGGCTCCATGTTGCCGGCGGATGTCTATGCGCGGTTCAAGCGGGCTCAGGGGCATGAGGTCCTCTATATCTGCGCCACCGACGAGCATGGCACCCCGGCCGAACTGGCCGCCGCCGCCGCCGGCCAGGACGTGCGCACCTACTGCGACGAGCAGCACGAGATCCAAAAGGCGGCGGGCCATTCCTTCGGCCTGAGCTACGACTGGTTCGGCCGGTCCTCGAATGCGCCCAATCAGCGCCTGACCCAGCATTTCGCCAAGGTTCTGGAAGAGCGTGGCTTGATCGAGGAACGCGTCGACCGGATGATCTATTCCGTCGACGACGCCCGCTTTTTGCCCGACCGCTATGTCGAGGGGACCTGTCCGCACTGTGGACATGTCGGCGCGCGTGGCGACCAGTGCGACAACTGCGGGCGGTTGCTGGATCCGACGGATCTGATCGATCCCTATTCGGCGGTGTCAGGCAGCCGCAATCTGGAGGTCCGCGACACCCGCCACCTGTATCTGCTGCAGACCAAGCTGGAACAGCCGATCCGCGACTGGATCGCCACCAAAACCGACTGGCAGACCCTGGCCAGGTCCATCGCACTCAAACATCTGGACGAAGGTCTGATCGACCGGGGCATCACCCGTGACCTGAAATGGGGCGTGCCGGTGGTGGGTCCCGACGGCGGGCCGCGTCCGGGCATGGAGGGCAAGGTCTTCTACGTCTGGTTCGACGCCCCGATCGAATACATCGGCGCGACCGAGGAATGGGCGGATGCGACGGGCCGGACCTGGCGCGACTGGTGGCGGACGGACGAGGGGGCGGACGACGTCCGCTACGTCCAGTTCATGGGCAAGGACAATGTCGCCTTCCACACCGTCAGCTTCCCGGCGACCATCCTGGGCTCAGGCGAGCCATGGAAGACGGTCGATACGCTGAAGGCCTTCAACTGGCTGAACTGGTACGGCGGCAAGTTCTCGACGTCGCAGAAGCGCGGCGTCTTCATGGACCAGGCGCTGGAGTTGCTGCCCGCCGACATCTGGCGCTGGCATCTGACCGCCTATGGCCCCGAGCATTCCGACGCGGCCTTCACCTGGGAACAGTTCCAGTCGACGACGAACAAGGACCTGGCCGATGTGCTGGGCAATTTCGTCAACCGGATCGTCAAATTCGCCGAGAGCAAATTCGGCGGCAGCGTGCCGGACGGCGGTGAGCCCGGGCCGCTGGAGATCAAGCTGGAGGCCGACATGCGGGCCGGCATCGCGGAAGCCACGGCCCAGTTTGAGGCCATGGAGTTCCGCAAGGCGGCGGTGGCGCTGCGTGCCGTCTGGGTGCTGGGCAATGAGTATCTGCAGGAAGCTGCGCCCTGGACCGCCTTCAAGACCGATGTCGAACGCTCGGGCGTGGCGGTCCGCACAGGCCTGAACCTTGTGGCCCTGTTCGCTCGCCTGGCCGCGCCGATCATGCCGGACACCGCGGCGAAGATTGCCGCCACGGTCGGGGCGACGGATCTGAGCTGGCCTGCGGCTAACGAGAAACTGATTGACGTTCTGCCGAGGGGTCAGACCGTGGCCGCCGCCGCCGTGCTGTTCACCAAGATCGAGGACGGCCAGGTCGCGGAATGGTCCGAGCGGTTCGGCGGCAGCGACAGCTGACGCGCAGCAGCGCTGATATGAAAAAGGCCCGGATCGCTCCGGGCCTTTCTTTTATTCGGAAGCAGGGACCGGGGTGGTCACCGGCGGGGCCGCCGACGGCTGCGGTGTCGCCGGGGCGGGCAGGGCGCTGTCCTCGCTTCGTACGCCCTTCAGGTGTTTGGCTTCTTCCTCGGGCGTGATGTCCAGCCAGGCGGGGGCGGCGTTGTTGAACTCGGCCATGCGATCGGTGCGGACGATGACCGAGCGGGCTCCGTCCCAGATCATGTGCAGGGCGACGTACAGGACGATGACCAGGCCGACGTAGCCGATCCAGCGATGCTTGGTCAGCAGTTTGGCGATGAAGGTTGCGGCCACACCCATCAGGGCGATCGACAGCACCAGGCCGAAGACCATGATCCAGGGGTGGTCGTGGGCGGCGCCCGCGACGGCCAGGACGTTGTCCAGCGACATGGTCACGTCGGCGATCATGATCTGCAGCAGGGCAGCCCCGAAGCTCTTGCGCTTGAGACCCAGTTCCTCGGGCGACGGACCCTTGCCGTGCTCGATCTGCATGGCCAGTTCCAGCTCGGCCTCGGCCTCGGCCTGATCGTGCGTGGCCTGCTCGCGCAGTTCGCGCCACATCTTCCAGCAGACCCACATCAGCAGGACGCCACCGGCCAGCAGCAGGCCGACGATGGCCAGAAGCTGGACCGTGATCAGGGCGAAGCCGATGCGCATCACGACGGCGGCGGCCAAGCCGATCAGGATGGCCTTGCGGCGCTGTTCAGCGGGCAGGGCGGCGGCGGCCAGGCCCACGGCCACAGCGTTGTCACCGGCCAGGACCAGATCGATCATCAGCACCTGGCCCAGGGCGGCCAGGGCTTCGGGGGTAAACAGTTCTGCGAATTCCATTTTCGCTCTCTAGCGGGGCGCGGCGAACGCGCCAAGGGGATTGGCGGTGGTGATTATCCCGCCTGCTTCTTCGACGCTTCGTAGAGCGCCACGGCCGCCGCATTGGAGACGTTCAGGCTCTCGAAGCCGCCGGGCATGGGGATTTTCGCCAGCGCGTCGCAGTGTTCGGCGACCAGACGACGGATGCCATCACCTTCGGAGCCCATGACCAGAACGGTGGGGCGCCCATCCAATGCTTCCTCCAGCGTCTGTTCGGCCGAGCCGTCCAGACCGACGGCACGCCAGCCCATGTCGGCCAGCGCCTCGAGGGCGCGGCTGAGGTTGGTGACGCGGGCGCACGGCAACCGCTCGGTTGCGCCGGCCGAGGCCTTGGCCAGGGCACCGGCCAGGGCGGGGGAGTGGCGATCCTGCACGACGATGCCCTTGGCACCGAACGCCAGAGCCGAGCGGAAGATGGCCCCGACATTCTGGGGGTCGGTCAACTGGTCCAGCATGACGATGACGCCGCCGTCACCCGCGATGTCTGCCAGGGCGACGCCTTCCAGCGGCTGGACCTTGAAGGCCAGGCCCTGATGCACGGCCCCGAGTGGCAGCATGCGGTCCAGGGCCTGGACGTCGATGATCTCGATCTTGTGGCCGTGGGTCAGGTCGCCCTTCGTCAGCTCGGCGGCGCGGTCCTCGGTCGCCAGCAAACGGCCCATGCCCTTGCGGGCCGGGTTGGCCAGGGCGGCGAGCACGGGATGGCGGCCCCAGACGAAATTGTCGGCATCGGCCTTTGCCCTGGATGGTCGCGGCCGCGAATCAAACGGCTTGGGCGTCGGGTTCGGATTCCATCCGCTGCGGTCCGGACCGGCGTCGCGCGGAGGCTTGGCATCCTTGCGGGGGCCGTCCGCACGGGGCGCGGAGGTCTTTCCGAAGGTCGGTTTTTTACCCGATTTCCGGTCGTTGCGTTCTGGATTTCTCGACACTATAAGACGCCCTCCGATTTGGAGCCCTGAGGGCTTTCGGGTCTGGCGCCCCTCCTAAACCAGGCGACGCAAGACACGTAGAGCTTTTGTTGCACCGGAGGTCGAAAGACCGAAGATGCGGCGGTCCGACGGTTCGAAAACGCGCTGGGGGAATGTCCCGAGTGGCAAAGGGGGGGGACTGTAAATCCCCTGCGTAAGCTTCGTAGGTTCGAGTCCTACTTCCCCCACCACGCGCTTTCGAAACGACGAACCGGTCCCCATATCGGGTCGGCTGCCGAGGCTGAACCGCCGAGGCGGTCTCCACGCGGGTATAGTACAATGGTAGTACAGCAGCCTTCCAAGCTGAATATGTCGGTTCGATTCCGTCTACCCGCTCCAATATTTTGACGAACCAATCCGCCCGCTGGCGGTCAAGGAGATTTGGCCATGGCCAAGGAAAAGTTCGAACGTAACAAGCCGCATTGCAACATCGGCACGATCGGTCACGTTGACCACGGCAAGACGACGCTGACGGCGGCGATCACGATGACGCTGGCGAAGGCCGGTGGTGCCA